>ERZ1066136.1-NODE-1-length-845467-cov-25.208656_pt1 | contig 845467 bp, 671 predicted proteins | sample MGYA00382783_ERZ1066136 | MGnify/ENA primary metagenome ERZ1066136 (study PRJEB33369, sample SAMEA5778366) | biofilm metagenome | biome: Industrial cooling water; feature: Water cooling tower basin; material: Biofilm | place: United Arab Emirates | collected...
CCAGGTGGCGAAATTGGCAGACGCACTACCTTGAGGTGGTAGCGCCCGCAAGGGCATGGAGGTTCAAATCCTCTCCTGGGCATTCCGCAGCAGCTCCGCCGCTGCATCCTGAGGCCTTGGGCTCCCAAATGCCCGCCTCTCTGCGGCCCTTCGCACATCACACCTTGTGACCCCACGCGGCCGATGATCTGCCGCGACGTGCTCCGCGCCCAGTGATTCCCCCGCGGGGCATCATCCGCTCATTTCGCGAAACGCACCGCGTTCGGGCCGGTACGCTCTGCAGGCTCCTGGCGAGCACCGCCGCCCCCTCGGACGACGGATCGCTCATCGACCGACAAGCCGCCCTCACCCCGGCGACTCCGATGGTCGACGCTGGAGCAACGCCACACCTCCGGGACGACAACCGGATCTGTGTTCTTCAAGGAGCGAGATGCCAGTGAACGGGCGATGGGCAACCCGGTGGGCGCTGATCAGTGCGGCGTGTTCGTGCATGGGGGTCGCGCACGCCCAGACCGATCGCTCGACGCCCGTCACCCCCCCACCTCCCACTCCTCTCATCCCGACTCCGCTCACCCCGACTCCCCTCATTCCGCGCGAAACGCTCTTCGGCAATCCGCAACGCGGGACGCCGCTGATCTCGCCCGACGCCGCGCATCTGGCGTTCGCCGCGCCGCGTGAGGGCGTGCTGAACCTGTGGGTCGCGCCGGTCGGTCGGCTCCAAGACGCACGCCCGCTCACCGACGACCGGGGGCGAGGAATCCGCAAGTTCTGGTGGTCGTTCGACAATCGCTCGCTGCTCTATCTGCAGGACACCGACGGCGACGAGAATTGGCGGCTCTATCGAGTCGCGCTCGACGAGCCCGGCCCGCCCCGTTGCCTCACCTGCGATCTGTCGAGCGCCGCTCCCGGGCCGACGACGACGATCGTGCTGGGGCTTTCGGAGCGACGCCCCTCGAGCGTACTGATCGGTCTCAACGCCCGCGTCGCGGAGTATCACGACATCTACGAACTGGACCTCGCGACCGGCGGCGCAACGCTGCGGCTGCGCAACGACCGTTACGCCGCGGTGCTGGCCGATCAGAATCTCACGCCGACGCTCGGCGTGCGATTCGAGCCCGACTCGACGAAGGTGGTCGAGGTGCTCGACCAAGGCCAGGGCGGCGAGCGCGAGTTGCTGCGCATCGGCCCGGAAGACACGCTGACCACCGAGGTCCTGTCCGTCGCGTCCGACACCCGAACCGTCTTTCTCACCGACAGCCGCGCCAGCGACACCGGTCGACTCACGTCGATCCACCTCGACGACGGGCAGAAGCGGACCCTTGCCTCCGACGACCGCTGCGACGCGGGCGGAGTGCTCATCAACCCGCGCAGCGGCGAGGTCGAGGCGGTCGAGTTCAACCACGAACGCAGCCGCTGGCACGTGCTTGCAGACTCGGTGCGCGCCGACTTTGAGTTCCTGCGCGCCAATCTGCTCGGCGACTTCGAAGTGGTCAGCCGATCGCAGGACGACGCGACGTGGGTCATCGGCGAGACACGCGACAACGCCTCGGGGCGCTTCCACCTGCTCACCCGCGGCCCGACACCCCGCCTCCGCGAGCTGTACGTCACGCGCCCGTCGCTCGAAGGGCAGGCTCTTGCGACGATGCACCCGGTGACGATCCAGGCTCGCGACGGACTCTCGCTGGTGTCGTACCTCTCGCTCCCGCCTTGGACCGACCCGGATCGCGACGCACGCCCCTCGTCACCCGTCCCCATGGTGCTGCTTGTCCACGGCGGGCCGTGGGCACGAGACGACTGGGGCTACCACCCGTACCACCAGTGGCTCACCAACCGCGGATACGCCGTGCTGAGCGTCAACTTCCGGGGCTCGACCGGCTTCGGCAAGGCGTTTGTGAACGCGGGCGACCGCGAGTGGGGCGGGAAGATGCACGACGACCTGCTCGACGCCGTCGAATGGGCCGTCGCACAGGAGATCGCGCCACGCGACCGCATCGCGATCATGGGCGGGAGTTACGGCGGTTACGCGACGCTGGTGGGGCTGGCGATGACGCCGCGGGTCTTCGCGTGCGGCGTGGACATCGTGGGGCCATCCAACCTGGTGACGCTGCTGCAGACGATTCCCGCTTATTGGGCGCCCGCGATCGAGATGTTCACCCGTCGCGTGGGCGACCATCGAACGCCGGAGGGACGCGCGTTTTTGCGCTCACGCTCGCCGCTCACGTTTGCCGATCGCATCGAGCGCCCGCTGTTGATCGCCCAGGGTGCCAACGACCCGCGCGTGCGGCAGAGCGAGAGCGATCAGATCGTGCAGGCGCTGCGCGGACGTTCCATCCCCGTCACCTACGTCGTCTTTCCCGACGAGGGCCACGGCTTCGCGCGGCCCGCCAACAGCATGGCCTTCACCGCCATCGCCGAGCACTTCCTCGCTCAGCATCTGGGCGGACGGGCCGAGTCAATCGGGCCCGACGTGCGCAATTCCAGCGCGACGGTGCCGATCGGAGCCGATCAGGTCGTCGGCCTGCGAGAGGCAATGAAACCCGGCCCCTGAGCCGCCGGACGCGGGATTGGCTGAACGCCCGGGGGCAAACGTCCGATCCAACTTCGCAGAGGCCGGACGCAAGCGCGACCGGACGTTGTGCGTCCATCTGGAGCGGAGGCTCGCGTGCGTGTTCTTGTCGTGGATGACTCGGCGTTCATGCGGCGGGCGATCTCGCAGATGATCGCTTCCGAGCCGGGGCTTGAGGTCATCGACACGGCACGCAACGGGCGGGAAGCCGTCGAAAAGGCCCTGGCGCTCAAGCCCGATGTCATCACGCTCGACGTCGAGATGCCCGAGATGAACGGGCTCGATGCCTTGCGCGAGATCCGGCGCGTCTGCCCGGATCCCAAGCCCGCCGTCATCATGTGCAGCAGCCTGACCAGCGCCGGCAGTCACGAAGCGCTGCGAGCGCTGCGCCTTGGCGCTGCGGAAGTCGTCGCGAAGCAGGCCTCGATCCAGACCGGCAATCTCGATGTGCTGCGCACGGACCTCATCACCAAGATCAAGGCGCTGGGCAATCCGGGCTCACGACTGGCGAACCGACTGCTCCCTCCGGTCAACACGCCCGGTCCGCACCAGCCCAGCGCCGCGCTGGCCGCACTCAACGCCAAACCCGCCGCCCCGATCGCTCGCGGAACCGACGCGGGCTTTGTGCTTCCGGCCCGCAACTACGAACTGCTGGTAATCGGCTCAAGCACCGGCGGGCCGCCCGTTCTCGAGACGATCCTGACACGCCTGGCGCCCGAGATCCGCGTGCCCGTCGTCGTCGCGCAGCACATGCCCGCGATGTTCACCAAGAGCCTGGCCGAGCGGCTGAACGATCTGTGCGCCGCCAACGTGGTGCACGCCGATCGCGAGATGGAGCTCCTCCCGGGCACGATCTACATCCTCAAGGGGGAGAACCACGGGCACATTCAGAAGTCCGCCCGCCTCGGCGGTCCGCTCCGGGTCACCATCGGGCCCGAGCCGCAGGCGGCCCTGTACCGCCCGAGCGTGGATGTTCTGTTCCAGACCGCCGCCAAAGCCACGGGCGGGCGCTGCGCCGGCGTCGTGCTGACGGGCATGGGCGAAGACGGCGGGCCGGGCTCGGTCGAAGTGACCAAGGCCGGAGGGCTTGTTATCGCGCAGAGCGAACGCTCCTGTGTGGTGTACGGAATGCCCAAGGCGGTTGTCGAACGCGGAGCCGCAGCCGCAGCACTCGACCCTGCCGATATCCCCGGCGCGCTCACGACGTTGTGGACACGGTCCGCCGCCTGAACCACATCTCTTCGTCCGGTTCCATCGCGCTGCGGGCGCCCCGCCCGGGGACGGGAGGTGGGGTGTTCTGACCAGACTTGCTCGTTCGATGGCCATCCCGCCGTCGAGTGCCCGAGCGGGGTCAAGCGACCGTCCAATCTCACCGATAGCCCCACGTGGCCTTGTCGCGGCAGGATCGCACCCTGCGCCACGGAGACGCACGGAGCGGATCCATCACCGCCAGTTGCCGGAGACCTCACATGAACAGCCCCAGGAAGTCGAATCCCGGAACCAGCCCCGTCAACGCGAGCGGCCAGACGCGCGTGGGCGGCGGCGAGGAACTGCAGCTCGTCACGTTCGAGGTCGCGAACGAGGAATTCGCGGTCGACATTCTCGCGGTGCAGGAAATCAACCGCATGATGGACCTGACGCGCGTGCCGCAGAGCCCGCCGGAGGTCGAGGGCGTGATCAACCTGCGCGGCAAGATCATTCCCGTGCTCGATCTTCGCAAGCGCTTCGGCTTCCCCGTCGGCGAGCGCAACGAGCACAACCGCATCATCGTCGTCGAAGTGCACGGCCGGGTGCTGGGCTTCATCGTCGACCGGGTGCACGAAGTGCTCCGCATCAGCCGCGACATCGTCGAGCCGGCGCCCGCGATGGTCTGCTCCATCGAGTCGGACTTCATCGCCGGGGTGGGACGCCTGGAAGATCGGCTGCTGATCCTGCTGGACCTCCAGAGGCTCTTCCAGTCGCAGGACGGATCGGGCGCGATCGCCGCCTGAGCACCACTCATCCGTTCCGCCTCCGCGTCTCCCGCAACCTTTCCCTTCCGCCCGCGCGTTCTTCCGCACGCGTCGGCACGGAGCCTTCGGCATGCCCACCTCCACCACCCCCCCGATGATCAACGCCGCGACCCCGGCAGCCACCAAGCCGGCGACGGCGCCGATCGAGACCCCGGCCGCCGCGGCACGCCGGACCATGAGCGACGCGCAGTTCGCGCAGCTCGCGAAGATCGTCTACGACCGCGCGGGCATCCACTTCCCCTCGGCGAAGAAGTACGTGCTCGAGTCTCGACTCTCGCATCGCCTGGTCGAGCTGGAGCTGGAGGACTTCGACCAGTACATCGCCTTCCTGACCATGGGACCGTACCAGAGCGACGAGTTCCAGGAGATGTTCAACCGGATCACGATCAACGAAACCAGCTTCTTCCGGAACGAGCCTCAGCTCGACGTCTTCGAGAAGAAAGTCCTCCCCGAGCTCATCGAGGCTCGCAAGTCGACCAAGCGCCTGCGCATCTGGTCCGCCGCGTGCAGCACCGGTGAGGAGCCCTACACCCTCGCGATGCTGGTGCATCGAACTCTGGGGGTCCGGCTTCCCGACTGGAAGATCGAGATCCTCGGCACCGACATCTCCGAGCGCGCCCTCGAGGTCGCGGCCGAGGCACGCTACACCGATTACGCGATGCGCACGACCAACGCCATGGTGCGCCAGCGCTACTTCCGCCAGGACGGGCCCTACTTCATCCTCTCTGACGCCATCAAGCCCATGGTGAACTTCGATCTGCTCAATCTCAAGGACCGCCTGGCCGCCAAGCGCCACGGCGTGTGGGACGTGATCTTCTGCCGCAACGTCATGATCTACTTCGACGACCCGATGAAGAAGCAGGTCGTGAACATGTTCGCCGACCAGCTGGCGGGCGATGGATATCTGTTCATCGGGCACAGCGAGAACATCCGCGCCGGCGAAGCCCCGCTGACCAACATGCCGTGGCCTCAGGCCTTTTGCTATCGCAAAGCCGGAGCGGACAAGCCGGTGCTTTGAGCGTCCCTTGCCACGCCCTGCTCTCGACGCTGTCGGTGAGCAAGCCCCAGACCCAGAGGTGAACCGTGTCGTTCAACGCGCTCGACCCCGAGATCATGCAGGACTTCCTCACCGAGTCGGGCGAACTGCTCGAGCAGGTTGAGGGAGACCTGGTGTCGCTGGAGCAGTCACCGACCGACCCGGAACTGCTCAACAAGATCTTCCGCGCGTTGCACACGATCAAGGGCAGCGCGTCGTTCATGGCGCTGACCAGCCTCGTGCGCGTCGCCCACGCCGCGGAAAGCGCCCTCAACGCGGCACGCAACAACGCCGTGCGCGTCGATCGCTCGGCAATGGATCTCTTCCTTCAGGCGGTCGACACGATCAAGATCCAGATGAGCCAGCTCGGCGCCGGCCAGACGCTGGTGGAGCCCAGCGAGGAACTGGTCGCGGGCCTCACCGCACTGGGCGAGGGAAGGTCGGCCTCCGCCGGCGCGACGCCGGCCGCGGGCCCGACGCCAGCGCCCTCGTCCCCGGCGGCCAACGCGCAGACTCCGCCGGCGGCCGCTTCGCTCGAAACCGCCGAGCGCGACCTGCTGCTTCCCGAGAACAAGCGCGATCTGCTGGAGTTCCTCGTCGCCGACGTGGACGAAACGCTGGGAAAGGTCTCAAACCTTCTCGAACAGCTCCGCCAGGACGCGATGCGCGAGGCGGCGGCGTCCGCGCTCTGTGATCTCAGCGAATCGCTGACCAAGAGCGTGGACTTCTTCGAGATCGAACCCATGACGCGCCTCGCCCGCGCGCTGCACGACTTTGGCGCTCACGCCGCCGACCTCGACCACGAGACGGCCGAGCGATGCGTTCCGGCCGCCGGGACGGTGGCCTCGCTCTTGCGCTCGCAGATCGACGCGGTGCGTCGCGGCAAGCTTCGCGAGCAGGACCTTGAGCCGGTCATCGCCGCGCTCCGCGACGCCACCGACGCAGAGAACCAGTCGGCACGTAACGTCGCCCCTCAACCTTCCGCAGACGTCCCGAAGGCGGCACCCGCCGCGGCGACCGAAGCGGAGATCACACCCGCCGCGTCTGCTCCTCCGGCGATCCCGGCGCCCGCGGCCGCCTCGAGCTCTCCACGCGAGCAGGCCCCCGCGCCCCGGGCCGCCAAGGGCGAGCCGGCCCCGGAAGCCGCAACCGGCGCAGCCGCGGCTGTCGAACAGACGATCCGCGTCGAGGTGGGACGACTCGAACAACTGATGAACCTGGTGGGTGAGTTGGTTCTTCAGAAGAATCGGATCCTCGCGCTCGGACGCCAGGTCGTGCAGGAGCGATCGCTGGCGCAGGGGCTCAAGGAGTCCGTGATCCTCTCGGCCGAGGGCCTGGACCGCGTCGCCGCCGACATGCAGCTCGCGGTGATGCGTACGCGGATGCAGCCGCTGGACAAGCTCTTCGGGAAGTACCCCAGGCTGATCCGTGATCTGGCCCGCAAGACGAACAAGAAGATCGAATTGGTCATCGAGGGCGGCGAAACCGAAGTGGACAAGTCGGTGATCGACGAACTGGGCGACCCGCTCATCCACCTGCTGCGCAACAGCGCCGACCACGGCATCGAAGCCCCCGAGGATCGAGTTCGCGCCGGCAAGAGCGAGTCGGGCACGATCCGACTCGTGGCCAGCCACGAGGGCAGCCACGTTCGCCTTCTCATCATGGACGACGGCAAAGGGCTGCACCGCGAGAAGATCGGCGCCAAGGCGGTCGAGCGCGGACTGGTCAAGGAATCGGAGCTCGCAGGCCTGTCCGACCGCGAGGTCTTCGGGTTCATCATGCTGCCGGGCTTCTCCACCGCCGAAAAAGTCAGCGACCTCTCGGGCCGCGGCGTCGGCATGGACGTCGTCAAGACCAACATCGAGAAGCTCAAGGGCACGATCGACCTGCACAGCAAGCCCGGCGAAGGCACCACGATCGAGATCAAGATCCCGCTCACGGTGGCGATCCTGCCCGCGATGATGGTCGGCGTCGGACGCGAGATCTACGCCGTCCCGCTCACCAACATCCTCGAGATCGTCAAGCCCGAGGCACGCTACGTCAGCACGATCGGCGAGCGACCGGTCATGCGCCTGCGCGACACGGTGATCCCGCTGTTCAACGCGGCCGAGCTCTTTTCGCTTCCCCCCGACGCGTCGGGCAACCCCGTCGAGGTTCCCTTCGCCCTGGTCCTTTCCATGGGCGAAAAGACCGTGGGGCTGCTTGTCACCCGCCTGATCGGCCAGCAGGAAATCGTCATCAAGCCCCTGGACGACGTCGAAGGCTCGCGGCGTCCCGGCCCGGTCTCGGGCGCGACCGTGCGCGACGACGGCGGCGTCAGCCTGATCGTCGACGTGGTGGAACTCATGCGCATGGGCGAGGGCCTGCGCCGCTCCCGAACGCCCGATCAGCAGACCGAGTCGGCCCTCCAGCCCACGCCCTCGAGCAGGGGTGCGGAAAGCCCCGCCGCCCAGGCCTCCCGCCGCGATCGGCGGCCAGCCCCCGGACGCGAAGGAAAATCTCCTCGCCCGTGACGGTTCGAGGAAAGTGACGTCTCGTCCGACTCGATAACACGATTAGACCGATCCGAGCCCCCCTCCGGAAAACAGATCCATGGACGCACAGTACATCAAGCCGTTCATCATGAGCATCTCCAACGTCTTCTCGACGATGATGCAGCTGCCGATCAACGTCCAGGCCCCCAAGGTCAAGGACTCGGCGAGCGTCTCCTACGACGTGTCGGGCATCATCGGCCTCTCGGGCGATGTGGTCGGCTCGGTCGTGCTGTCCTTCCCCAAGGAGACGGCCGAGCGCGTCGTGAGCCTCCTGACCGGCTCGACCACCACCAGCGAATCGCCCGACTTCGCCGACGCGGTGGGCGAACTGGTGAACATGGTCTCGGGCGGGGCCAAGGCCATGTTCACCGGCAAGAAGGTCTCGATCTCCTGCCCCAGCGTGGTGATCGGCCCGGGCCACAAGGTCGCCCGCCAGACCGACGCCCCCACCATCGTGATCCCGTGCGTCACCGATTGCGGCGAGTTGGCAATCGAGGTCAGCATCCAGCACGCCGACGGAGCCCAGGCCTCCAAAGCCGCGTGAAGCCCACTCGTCCCACCGCCCAGACATTCGACCGCGAGGAATACGCCATGAAGATCCTTCTCGTCGACGACTCCAAGACGATGCGCAACATCCAGAAGTCCGTGCTGACCCAGCTGGGATACACCCAGATCGAGGAAGCCTGCGACGGTCAGGACGCGCTCTCGAAGGTCGGGGCCTATCGGCCGGACCTCATGCTCGTGGACTGGAACATGCCCAACATGGACGGCCTGTCGTTCGTCAAGGCCTTCCGCCAGACCAACAAGACCACCCCGATCATCATGGTGACCACCGAAGCCGAAAAGGCCCGTGTGATCGAGGCGATCAAGGCCGGCGTCAACAATTACGTCGTCAAGCCCTTCACGCCCGACCTGCTCAGCCAGCGCATCAACGAAACCCTCGCCAAGGCCCAGGCCGCCCAGAACGCCGCCGCCTGAGCCTCGGGGCAACCGTCCCGCCTCCCCTGAGTGCCACCCAAGCGCCCCGCGCCGCCAACGCGCCCGGAGGCCTCCGGGCGATGATTTCGCCCGGAGCAGCAACCCCGCCGGGCCCCTGGACGTAACGGGCCTGTGCACGCCGAGAGATTGGGGCGTACCCCCCGACTGGACACGGCGAGCGCGGGACCGGACAATCCGTCGGTGCGAATGACAGCCCTTCAAGCCCTCTGGTGGCGTCGGAGCCTCGGCCGACCGGCGATCCTCGCCGGACTGACGTGCGCGTCGCTCATCGCCTCGCACAGCCGAGCCGAGCCGGCGCCTGAGCCCGCGCCAGCGCCCGCGCCCGCATCAGCGCCCGCACCGGCCCCCACCTCAGCCCCCACTCCCGCCCCTGCCGCGGCTCCCGATTCCAATTCCGCCGCGCCGTCGCCGGCCGTCGCACCTCCGAACCCCATCGCTGATCCGACCGAGGACGAACCGGAGTCGATGGAGACGCTCCTGACGCTCAAGGACGGCACGCAGGTCTCGGGCGTGCTGACCGCGATCCCCGGCGACGAAAGCGACTACTACGTCCTCGCGATCGCGGGCATCCCGACGCGGTTCGCCCGCGACAACGTCCTGCGCGTCAGCGAACTGCCCCCCGTCTCCGTGCGCTTTCGCCAGATGCGCGACGCGGTGGACGACAGCGATCTCGATGCGCGCGTGATGCTCGCCGAATGGCTCCGCGAGCGGCGTCGCTACGAACTGGCGCTGCGCGAGGTCGATGAAGTCCTGAAAATCGACGGAGCGCACACCGGCGCTCGCAAGCTCAAGTCGACGCTCGAACTGCAGTTGGAGATCGAAGCCGACAAAAAGGCCCGGCGTGCTCGTCGGGAAGGCCGCCCGGAGGCAACCGCTCCGCGCCCAGGTCCCGACGAGGTCGACGCGGGCGGGGAAGTCGGCGACGCCGAGCCGGGGGCCGCCCGCGAGTTTCCCCATCTCAGCGCCGATCAGATCAACCTCATCCGCGTGATGGAGATGGACCTCGCTCGTCCGCCGCGGCTGATGGTCCCGCGCGAGCTCATCGCCGCGCTCATCGCCCGCTACCCCGACTCGGAGCTGATGCCGCGCACGCCCGAGGAACGCGAAGCGCTGTACCAAGCCCGCCCGACGCAGATTCTCGATTTGATGTTCCGCCTCAAGGCTCGAGATCTCTACCCCATGGTGCGTGTGCTTGAAGATCCGGTTTCCCTCGACCTTTTCCGACGCGACGTGCACCAGGGCTGGCTGCTCAACAGCTGCGCCACCTCGCGATGTCACGGCGGCGAGCAGGCAGGCCGTCTCTTTCTCAGCCGCGGCCGTCCCTCCGACCCCGCGACCTACTACACCAACTTCCTCATCCTCGACCGCTTCCGACTCAGCGACGGCACGCCGCTCATCAACTACGACGAGCCGGAGAAGTCGCCGTTGATCCAGATGGCGCTGCCTCGTCAGGCCTCGACCCGTCCACACCCGGTGATCCGATCCGTCCGCGGGCCGGCGGGCGGGGCCGCGTCGGACCAGTGGCGGCCGGCCATCCGCTCGCGCGACGATCGGCGCTATCAGCAGACCGTGGCGTGGATTCAGTCCATGTACCGCCCCCGTCCGGTGCACCCCGTCACGTACGAGCCCCCCGTCCCCCGCGGTCTGGGCGGCCTGAACACGCCCGCCCCCGCCGGCGAACGCTGACCGCGACCGCCGTCGCGGCGTGAGATGGTGGCTCTGGGTGGCCGCCGCCCCGTCCCCGGCCCACGCTGGGCCTGATAGACTCCCCCCCCGCGTGCCTCGTCAGGTTGAACCTCACAGCCGCAACTTCCTCGACAGCCACACACCATGCCGGACTCCGACATGCCTCAGACCCTCTCGAACCGTTGTCGCCCGCTTGTCCGCACCCCCGGCATGCCGCGCCCGCTCGCGCTGGCCTGGGCCGCGGGGCTGGTGCTCTGCGTCAGCCTCTCCGGGTGCGATCGGGCGGATCCCGCGGCACGCCCGCTGGCCCGTGCCTCAGCCGAACTGCAGGGCCTCTCCGGCGGCGCGTTTGCGGCTCCAACGGAGGCCGCGCAGCGCGAGGGCTATCGCCACGCCATCACCAGCGCCAAGGAAGTGGTCGATGGCGAGATGGGGACCGCGCAGCAAGCGGCCGCGTCGGGCATCATGGCCGGGGCGCACCTGGGCCAGTCTCAGTCGCAGATCGAGGAGGCCGCTCTCGCCGAGCACGAAGCGCTCAACCGCGCCTCGGTGATCGCGACGCTCCTGCGCAACCGTTCGTCATTCCTCGCGACCGCGTCGACGGCGGGCACGCTCGACACCGGCCCGATGCTGGCCGAGATCGAGCGTTCCAAGAAGAGCACGCAGGATGATCTCGTCGGGCTGCGCTCGCGCAAGAGCGAGGTCGACGCCCGCGTTCAGTCGCTCCGCACCAGCGCGAGCCAGAAGAACACAGAGGCCGACGCCCGCTTCGCCGAGTTCGCGAAGGTGCGCGAATCCCTCGGCGCCATCTCCGCTCGCGAAGCCGAACAGCGCCTCATCGAGGCGCGCGAGGGCAAGCGCCGCGGCGACGCGATCCGCGCCGACGCCGCTCGCCTCACCGCTCAAGCCGACGTGCTCCAGCCCGAGTCGCGGGAACTGTCGATCCTCATCGGCGCAGCCGAGTCACGCCTCGCCAGCCTCGATCGCATGGCGCTGGAGATCAAGGAAAAGGCACAAGCCGGACGGGCGGCGGCCGCACAGGCTCAAGCTCTGGCCGACTCGACCAGCAAGGAAATCGAAACGCTGCTGAACGAACTGGGTTCGTTCCGAACCCAGAGCGTCGTTGTGAAGCAGGACACGGTGATCGCCTCGCTGCGCACCGCCGCCACATCCGCCCGCGCCGCGACGAGCGAAGCGGGAGCCACCGGGCGGCTCGTCAGCGGCCGCATCCAGGTCGCGCTCGCCAACGCGCTCACGTCGAAGGCGAGCAGCGCCGGCATGTACGCGAACCTGCTGGAGCAGGCGATCAACCTGACTCCCCCGCTGGCGGGCAAGGCGGCTCTCGAGGCCGCACTCAACGACGCTCGCAACCTCCACAAGAGCACGCTCGACGAGGCCAAGGCGGCGCTCGAAGCGGCCGAGTCCGCGTTCGCCGGCGTCAACCTCCGCGGGACGGGTGCGAGCGAGATCAAGCAGTCGCTCACCGCGCTCTCGGAGCGACTGGGCGCCATGACCGGCCGAGCGCCCGTCGAGCAACCCCCCGCGACCGACGCGGCTCCCGCCGAGGCCCCTGCTCCCGATGCCGGAATGCCTCAGCCCGCTCCCGCGGAATCGACGGAACCCTCTGCCGCCGCCTCGACCGATGCGGCAGCCTCCGAAGCCTGGTCGACCATCTTCGCGGCTCTTGAGTCGGGCGACGAGGCGGCGCTGTTCGCTCAGCTCAAGACGCCGACGCCGGAGCAGGAGCAGCAGTGGCGCACGATGCTGAGCCTTCGACGCTCGAGCAACGCACTGGACGCCGCATGCCAGGAGAAGTTCGGCCGCAGCTTCTCCGACTTCCAGGCAGCCGCTCAGGGCATCAGCATTCCCAAGGCGACCGACTTCACGCTGACGGCCGACGGAGACAAGGTCACCGCCACCCATCCGTCGCAGCCGGACGGCTACACGCTCGTGCGTGACGGCGAACGCTGGCTCTTGGAAACGCCTTCGCTGGCCGGCCCGGCCGCCATGATGGTCAACATGGCCCCGGCCCTCGTGAAGGCGATGGACGAAGTTTCGGGCGAGGTTCGCGGCGGCACCATCGCCTCGATCGAGGGTGTCCTTCAGGCGGTGCAGCAGAAGGTCATGTCGGCCATGGGCTCTCCGCCCGGCGGCAACTGACCTCGTCCGTTCCCCTCTCACATCCACCGACGCATCCCGCGATCGAGCGTGCCACCACGCGCTTCCGTCTTGCTTCGCGCAAAGAATCGACCATGAGTTCCAACCCGTCCGTACCGATCGACGATCACGCCGCCGGCCCGGTCCTGCCCGAGGTTCGCATGCACCTGCAGCCCCCGGCCGATCCGGGGGTGGGCGTGGTGGTCTCCAACGAGAAGTGCACCGCCGGCCGCAGGGCCGCAGGCTTCGTCCGACACATCGCGATCGACGTGAGCTCCACGAAACTGGCCGGCAACTTCCGCTCCGGACAGTCCTTCGGCGTACTGCCGCCCGGCCAGGACGCTCGCGGCAAGGCGCACTCCCTGCGTCTGTACTCGATCGCCTCTCCTAGCGACGGCGAAGACGGACAGGGCCGCGTGCTGGCAACCACGGTCAAGCGGCTCATCGACGAGCACAACGAGACCTCCAAGCTGTTCCTCGGGGTCGCGAGCAATTTTCTGTGCGATCTGCGTCCGGGCGACAGCGTGCGGGTGAGCGGCCCCAACGGGAAGCGCTTCGTTTTGCCCGCGCAGCCCGGCGCGCACGACTATCTGTTCTTCGCCACAGGCACGGGCATCGCCCCATTTCGCGGGATGATCCATGACCTGCTCAAGGGCAGCCGCCATGCCGCTGCGGTCTCGTCTCGGGTCGTGCTGGTGATGGGCTCGCCGTACGCGTCGGACCTGCTGTACCACGACGATCTGCGCGAACTGGCCTCCAAGCACTCGAACTTCACCTACCTGACCGCGATCAGCCGCGAGCGCCAGGAAGGCGACGACCGCCCGCTGTACGTGCAGGACCGCCTCGCGACGCACCGCGACATGCTGGGCGCCCTGCTCAACTCGTCCCGCACGCTCATCTACGTCTGCGGGATCGCCGGGATGGAGTTGGGCATCTTCCAGGGTCTCGCCCGCTACGCCCCCGCGTCGGCGCTCGAGGGCTACTTGCAGGTCGACCCGACGGTGGCGGGCGACATCAACGCGTGGGACCGCAAGATGATCCACAAGCTGATCAAGCCGACCCGGCGGGTCTTCCTCGAGGTCTACTGACCCCGCGCAACGCACGGTCGCCGCGCCCTCAGCGGGCGTGAGACGGATCTTCGCCCCGGTCGGGAGGAAAGCCGCCCCGAGTGTGCGAACAATCGCGCAGCAGTCATGACGATGGTCGTGCTGCGCCCGGAGTTTCGCAGGATGCCAAGCCAACAGCCCCCCGCCGCCCTGATCCCGACACTCGAGCGTCGCGCTCCCCGATCCAGCCGAGGGCTGGTCGTTCGGGCTCTTGCTCTGGCGGCGGGACTGGGCATCGGCGCCTCGACGGCGCTGGCTCAGGCCGAACTGCCCGCATCGCTGCTGAGCAGCGCCTCAGCGCTGACGGCAGAGCAGAGCGCTCAGATCGAAACCTACGTCAAGCCGCACCTTGAGTCGCTGCGCGCGGACGATGCCGAGCGTGTGAACCGGGCTCGCCGGGCGTTGATCCTGCCCTTGACGCGTTCGGGCGTGGGCGTCGCCTTCCGTCAGGCCTATGCCCGACAGGTCGGCGTTTCGCTGGCTCAGGTCTCGGGCGGAACGAGTGTGATCAACGCCGTCAACGCCCTGCGCGTGGCGGCGGAACTGTCCACGGAAGAAGGCTTCGACATCGTCGAGAAGGCCTACGCCGCTCCGGACCCTGCCGTGCGACTGGCCGCGGCTGCGGCGACCGCCCGTGCCTTTGAAGTGGCCGGCCGCGCCGGTGCCGCGGTGGTGCCCGCCCGTCTCCGAAGCGCCACAACCCGCCTGGGCGCCATGCTCGCCCCCAACGCCGAGGCAAACCCGGACGTCACCGACACCGTCGCCCGTGCGCTGATCGTCGCCATGCAGACCTCGCCGCACGCGGAGGTCCGCAACGAGGCGACTCTCGTGCTGACGCGTGGCCTGGTCGAGCGTGCCCGCGCAATCAAGGGCGCTGCCGCGTCACCCCGCCTGCTCGACGCTGTGCTGCGCACTGGTCTGGCGATCCGCGATGATCTCACCAATGTTTCCGGCGCACGGCCGCCCCTCTCGGCCGAAGCAACCCGCGGCGTCCATGAGCTCGCCGGCGAGTTGATCGCGCTGGGCGCTCGTCAGATCCGCGGGGGCGAGCTTGCCGCGATCCGCCAGGCCGACAGCCCGGAAGAGCGCAAAGCCAAGGAACAGGCGCGATCGGTCCTCTCGCAGGTCGTCGGCGCGGGCGAACAGATCCTCTCGCTCAGCGCAAGCTCCGGCGATCCGGTCCGCACCGACATGGCCAGCCTTGTGCGCCGCGCCAGCACCGAATCGGACGCCAAGTTCCTCGAAGACGCCCGCGCCCTCCTCGGTGCCGGCGGCCGGCTCACCAAGCCGCCCTTCAACCTTCCCGGCGACCGCTTCGACATGGGTCGATGACCGCCGCACGGCCCTGACCGGATCGACGCCCTCCGCCCTTTCGAACGCGTCGGCACGTCGGCCCTGGGCGGAGTGGAGAGAGGCTCGCGTGGGCTTGAACGCTCTCGGATGGAGACTTTCGAACGGGCGTCGCTTTACGCCTGCAACGCAAAGGGTGCCGGCGTGCTGAAGCTTCTTCTGCCTCTGGTCCTTCTGGTGCTGGCGCTCGGCGCGACGATCGTCAGCGACCGTCCGCTGCCGCCGGCCGAACTCACCATCATCAACCGAGCGGAAGTCACAACGCTCGACGTTTCGCAGATCACCTGGATGCAGGACATCCGCGTGGCCAAGTGTCTCTACGAGGGCCTGGTCCGCAACGACGTGCTCTCGCCCGACTTCGCGATCAAGCCCGCCGCCGCCGAGCGCTGGGAGGTGTCGTCCGACGGGCTCCGATACACGTTCCACCTGCGCGAGACGCGATGGAGCGACGGATCGGTCGTGCTGGCCAGCGACTTCCTCTATTCGTGGATGCGATCGCTCCTGCCCGACAGCGCCACCGACTACTCGGGCTTTCTCATGCACATCCGCGGGGGGCGCGACTACTTCCAGTGGCGCGAGCGGGCGCTGGCCGACTTTGCGAGGTCCCTGCGCGAGCGCGGCCTCTCCGAGGACTCGGCCGCGGCCGAAGCGCTGTGGACCGAAACCAAGCGTCGCTTCACCGAGATGGTCGGCGTCCGATCGCCGAATCAACGCACGATCGAGATCGAACTGGAGCGACCCCTCCCCTACTTCCTCGAGATGCTCGGCTTCATCACCTTCAGCCCCGTTCGGGAGCAGGTCGTCCGACGCTACGAGATCGTGGATGCGGCGTCGGGCCGCGTGAAGTGGGACCAGAGCTGGACCAAGCCGCCGCGGCTGGTGACCAACGGGCCGATGATGGTCGATCAGTGGCGCTTCCGGCGCGAGATGCGATTGGTCCGCAACCCCCACTACTGGGATCCCGCCGCGATCGGCGTCGAATCGATCTCGATCCCGGTGATCGACGATCAGGTGAGTCAGGTGCTCGCCTTCGAAACCGGGAGCGTCGACTGGGTGAGCGACGTGACGGCCCCCTTCCGCGGCGAGATCGTCGAACGCAAGCGCCAGTTTCACCGCGAGCACGCCGATGAGGTGAACCGACTTCGCGCCATGGGCCTCGGGCCGGTCGAGATCGATCGCCGCCTGCCGGCCGACCCGCGACGCAACGTGCAGGTGCTTCCCTCCTTCGGCACGTATTTCTGGAACCTCAACTGTGCGCCGCGCCTGCCCGACGGCCGCGCCAACCCGATGGCCGATCCGCGCGTGCGCCGGGCGCTGGCCATGGCGGTCGACAAGGAAGCGATCGCGACCGGCGTCCGTCGCGTGGGCGAAGCGATCGCCCCGACGCTCATCCCGCCGGGCTCGATCGCGGGCTATCGCTCACCCAAGGGCCTGGGCTTTGATCCCGAAGCCGCCCGACGCCTCCTGGCCGAGGCGGGCTATCCGGGGGGCGAGGGCTTCATGACTCTCGACCTTCTGGTCAACAAAGACGGCGGGCACGAACTCATCGCGCAGGCGATCGCCAAGGACTGGAAGCGCCACCTCAACATCGAAACCACCATCAGCGTGCAGGAGATCAAGGTCTTCAGGGATCGACTGCGGACCAAGAACTTCGTCACCAGCCGCGGCTCGTGGTTCGGGGATTATGGCGACCCCACCACCTTCCTCGACCTCAACCGTTCCGGCGACGGCAACAACGATCGTGCATTCGCCAGCCCCCGCTTCGACGCCGTGCTCGATCGTGCGGCCGAGGAGACCGACCCGGCGCGACGCATGGAACTCCTCACCGAGGCGGAGCGTCTGATCGTCGAGGAAGAACTCCCCCTCATCCCCATCTTCCACTACGTCAACATCTATCTCTTCGACCCCTCTCGCCTCGACGGCGTCAGCACCCACCCGCGGTCCGAGCAGCACCTTTATCGCATGCGACGGCTCACGCCTACGCCATAGGACCACACCGTGATCTCGCTGATCGCACGAAGACTGCTCCAGCTGCCGGTCATCCTCCTGGTGATCTACACGCTCACGCTCGCTCTGGCCTGGAAAGTGCCCGGCAATCCGCTGGAGAACCCCGAGGGTCGTCGCCCCGCGCCGGAAGTGATCGCCGCGATGAAGGCCCAGTACAACCTGGACAGCTTCACCAACTTCTACGTCTCCTACCTCGACAGCGCCTCGGGCTTTAAGTTCCTGCGCGAAACCGTCACCGGCGAACGCGCCCGCCGAGCCGCCGAGGCGGAGGCCGCCGGTCGCTTCGCGCCGCCTTCCAGCGTCTTTGACCTGGGCCCGTCGCTTCAGTATCGCGACCGGCGCGTCAACGAGATCATCGCCGAGGCGTTGCCGGTGTCGATGGTTCTGGGCCTGGCTGCCATCCTGATCGCGCTGGTGATCGGCGTGGGCGCGGGCGTGGCAGGGGCGATGCGCCCCAACTCCTGGCTCGATCTGGCCACGCTCGCGGTCGCGCTCGTGGGCATCAGCCTCCCCACGTTCGTCATCGGCACGGTGTTGCTGCTGGTCTTTCCGGTGCTGCTGGGATGGGGCTCCATTCCCGGATGGGGCGGTCTGGGGTCGGTCCTGCTCCCCGCGCTCACGCTCAGCCTTCCGTTCGCGGCCTACATCGCGCGACTCACGCGCATGGGCATGATCGAGCAGCTCCAAGCCGACTACATCCGCACCGCCCGGGCCAAGGGTGTGACCGAGATGCGCGTCCTGCTCGTGCACGCGCTGAAGAACGCGTTTCTTCCCGTCCTCAGTTACCTCGGCCCCGCAACGGCGATGGCCATGACCGGCTCCTTCGTCGTCGAGCGCGTCTTTGTCGTCCCCGGCCTGGGGCAGCACTTCGTCAACGCCGTCCAGAACAAAGACCTCTTCCTCATCATCGGCGTGGTGCTCATCTTCGCGACGCTGCTGGTGCTCTTCAATCTGGCGGTCGACGTGCTCAGCCGCTGGATCGATCCGAGGATCGAGTAGCCCCGCCGCTCTGTGCGGACCCGGGGCCCGGAATGCCGAAGTGATCTCAGCCCCGCATGGCCCACGATCCCGCCAACCCGCGCCTGCACCTCACCAACCAACCGCCCGACGCCGGCGGTGCGCCCGCTCCCATTCCCTTCCCCGCCCCCGAGGAGCCTCGCTACGAAGAGACCGATTCCCGCGCCGACGCGCTGCTCATCGGCCTCGCCAGCCGCGGCGACGAGATCGCCTTCATGACGCTCTACCGGCGCCACAGCCCGTTCGTGATGAGCATCGCAAGGCGGTACTGCCGCGATGAGTCCGAGGCGCTGGACGTGATGCAGGAGACCTTCGTCTACCTGCTCAAGAAACTCCCGGATCTGCGCCTCACCGCCAAGCTCACGACCTTTCTCTTTCCGGCCATCAAGAACATCGCGCTGACCATGAAGCGCAAGCAGCGAACCGTGGCCCTCAGCAGCGACCACGACTCGCCGGACCGGTCGGATCAACCTCTCGCCGCGCCGGAGATCGGCCCCCGCCCGATCGAGCGCGTCGTCGAAGACCTGCCCGAAGGTCAGCGCGACGTTCTGCTCCTTCGCTTTGTCGAGGACCTCTCGCTGAGAGAGATCGCCGCCGCCCTCGACATCCCCGTCGGCACCGTCAAGAGCCGCCTCCACCAAGCCATTCAGACCCTCAAGCAAGATCCGAGAACCGCCGAGCTGTTCGACGCGGCACAGGGAGACGGGATGTGACACGTCCGATGACGCTCCAAACCGGCTCCGAACGCCGCCGTCTGCTCGTCGATGCCCCTCGCCACGCGGCTCTCGAACCTTCCACCTCGGCTCGGCGCTGCACTTGTGACGCAACACCGGACGGCATGGCGTCCGTTTTTCGCGCAATGGCATGAGTCTCACCCAGCACCCATCCGGCGATTCCTTTGACCCAAGCGGACCTGAGCCCGTGCTGCCCCCACGCGCTCGGGCGGCCCTCCGCGAGGTCTACGGCCCCCGTCGCCAAGTGCCCCCCGCGGCACACGCACGGATCGAGCAGGTGCTCGCGGATCGTCGCCGCGCCAGTGCGCGTGCCGATCAGTTCGGTCGCTTCCTTCAGGTCGCGGCGCTCGTGGCGATCGTCTCGGGCATCTTTTGGGTCGGCTCACGGCCCCCGTCGGGGCGGCAGGCCGAAACGGCTCGCGAACTCGCGGCGAACAAGAGCGTCACCGACGCGCCCCCGGCACAAGCCTCCGCGCTGGCCGATGCGAATCCGGCCGCGTCGCCCTCTTCTGTCTCCGGCTTGAGCGAGTCCTCGCGACTGAGTTTCCGACGAGACGAGGCCGCCGTCTCACAGCCCGCGTTGTCCGCTTCGCTCGCGTCGAACGTCACGATCCTCGATGCGTTCGCGGCAGCCCGCTCGGCCCGGGCGAGCTCAACGCCGCGCTCGGGCACACGCGGTTTCGTGCCCGTCGAGAGCATCGACAAGGTGGACGAACTGACCGCCAAGGCCGTCGGAGCCGACGTGCAGGAAGTCCGCCAGCAGCGCTCACGCACCGACGCCGCCGATCCCGCCGTCGGTCTGGCTCAGCAACTGCGAAAGCAGCCCTCCGCCGCCGATCAGGCCGAGCCCCGCCCGCAGCCCAAGATCCTCGTCTTTGACGTGATGCTCGATGTCGCTCAACGCAGCCTCGCGGCGTACCAGATTGAACTCGCCGTCGAGTCGCCCGCCGAGACGAGGATCACCCTCATGGGCGTCGGCGGCGGGGAGCATCCCTCGCTCCGGCGACAGCCCGTCTTTGACTCGCGCCGCGTCAGCCAGCCTCAGCCCCGATTCACCATCCCCATCGCTCACTTTGACCTGGGCACCGACCTGCCCAGCGGCGACGTCCGGATCGCCCGCGTCGTCATGGTTGTGCTCGGCGCCGAAAGCCCCGTCGTGACGGCACGCATGGTCGTCGCCGCCGGACCCGACGGCGGACTGATCCCCGGCGCGGTGCGAGTGGTCGCGAAGGCGTCGAGGTCGGACCCCGCGTCCGATCCGTCCCTCGAGCCGTCACGCTAAAGCGCGTCGCCTCTAGTAGCGCAGCACGCTGTGCACCGTGCCGAAGGCCGAAACCTTCGCGCGTCCGCCCAACGCGGGCAGCTCGATCAGCACCGTGATTCCAGAGATCGTCGCGCCCGCCCGCGAGACAAGCTCGCAGCACGCGGCAAGGGTGCCTCCGGTCGCCAGCAGATCATCCACAACCAGCACCTTGCGGCCCGGAGTGATCGCGTCGCTGTGGATCTCCAGCCGGTCCCGACCGTACTCAAGCGCGTAGTCCACGCCGTGCACGCTGCGCGGAAGCTTGCCCGGCTTGCGGATCGGCACAAAGCCTGCCGAGAGCGTCTGGGCGATGGCGGTGCCGAAGATAAAGCCGCGGCTCTCGGCGCCGACCACGAGTTCAATCCCGGCTCCCCGGTACGGATTGGCCATCAGTTCGACCGCGAGCGAGAGCCCGCGCGGGTCCGCCAGCATCGGCGTGAAGTCTTTGAACAGCACGCCTGGCTTGGGAAAGTCGGGAACGTCGCGGATGAGCGATTCGAGCTGTTTCATGAAGGCGCCCAGCGGGAGGGAGGGGTCTGTGCTGCCAGCGTAGCGGATCGACCGCTCGCGTGCCCGGACTCGCGTGGGGAGACCGACGCCGCCCGCCTATTCTGACGTCATGAGCGCCAAAGGATCGCGAACGACGACGCTCGAGACGATCGAGCCGGTGGGCAAGAGAGTCCTCATCCGCAAGGACGAGGACAAGAAGCAGACCAAAACCGGGATCCACCTGCCCGACAAGATCGAGATTCCCACGCTGACCGGCCGTGTTGTGGCGATCAGCCGCCAGGTCGAGCGCGACGAGGATTACACCGTCCGTCAGTACGACCGGGTCCTGTTCAACCCCAAGCACGCGATCCCCGTCGAGTTCGAGGGGGACAACCGGCTCTTTGTCATTCCGATCGAAGACGTCGTCGCGATCTTCCGCAAGGCCGAGGAGGCGGCGTAGATCGATCGCCTGAGGTATCGCGCGGACAATGACCGCGCGACAGCCTCGGCCGCCCGCCTTGCTCGGATTCCCAGTGACGCGAGCGGACGCGGGAACCGGCAACATCGCACCCGCTCCGGGTTGTTCGCGCCGAAGATCGATGGGGTGTCGTCGTGAGCCAGAGCCAAGAGACTCAACTTCCGACGGATCACCCCGCCTCGGTGCTGCTGCGCCCGTTGGCCGATCTTCCTGCCGTCCTGCCGATCCCCCCGCTGCCTCGGGGCAAGCGCGGACTCTTTGATGTCTCGCTGCGCACACCCGGGTCCAAGTCGCTCACCAACAGGGCTTTGCTGCTGGCGGCGTTGGCGGCGGGCGAATCAACGCTGCGAGGTCCCCTGCTCGATGCCGACGACGCGATTCGCATGCGGGCGGCCCTTGAGAAACTGGGCGTTGGCTTGTCGATGCCGCGCGACGGCGCGGACGACACTCTGCGCATCCGTGGCGTGGGCGGCGCGTGGAAGTCCTCGGGCGAAGTCACCGTCAACCTCAACAACGCAGGCACCGCCACCCGCTTCCTCGCCGCCGCCGCGCTCCTGGGCGGAGGTTCCGGAGCGGCGCCGATCGTGATCGACGGCAACGAGCGCATGCGCGAGCGGCCCATCGGGGAGTTGGCTCAGGTGCTGATGCAGTTGGGCGCGAAGGTGGAGTACGTGGGGCGCGAGGGATGCCCGCCCCTGCGGATCCATCCGCTCGCCGAGCGTCGAGGACCCGGCAAGGTCCTCGACATCCCCACAACTCAGAGCAGCCAGTTCATCTCCGCCATCCTCATGATCGCGCCGTGGCTCGCGGGCGGGCTGACGATCCGTCTGACCGGCGAAATCACCAGCCCCACGTACATCGAGATGACGATCGGCCTGCTCCAGCAGGTCGGAGCGAGCGTCAAGACCTCCGAAGATCTCCGTGTGATCCGCGTGGGACCGCCTTCGCCTCAGGTCCTGGGTCTCCGGGGCTTTTCGTACGACGTCGAGCCCGACGCCAGCGGGGCGACCTACTTCTGGGCCGCGGCCGCCATCAATCCGGGCTCCACAGCGCGCCTGACCGGCCTCTCCCACCGCTCGCTGCAGGGCGACGCAGGCTTCCCCTCGCTGCTGGCCCGCATGGGCGCGATCGTCGATCAGCACCCCGCCACGCAGACGACGCCCCACGGCACCGGCGCCCCCCCGGTGATGCGCGAGCCCGCCGACGCGCGCGAGCACTTCATCGCCTGCACCGGGCCCGCAGCGCTCCAGCCGGTGATGGCCGACCTTTCCAACATGCCAGACACGGCGATGACGCTCGCAAGCGTCGCCTGCTTCACCCCCGGCACCTCGATCCTTCGCGGCCTCCGCACGCTGCGCGTCAAGGAGACAGACCGCATCGAGGCGATGCGCTGCGAACTCACGAAGATCGGCGTGAAGGTGGAGTGCCCCGTGATGGGCGACCGGGATGTCCTCTCGATCACGCCGCCGCGAGGCGAGCTGGCGCTTGAGTCGTCCCCCGTCGAGTTTGACACCTATGACGATCACCGCATGGCCATGAGCCTCGCGCTGATCGGCCTGCGACGGCCCAACGTCTTCATCCGCGACCCCGCCTGCGTCGCAAAAACCTACCCCACGTTCTGGCGCGATCTCGCCTCGCTCTATCCGACCACTCTTTGAGCGAACGCGCGACGCGAGGACAAAAACGAAACGGGCACCCTTTCGGATGCCCGCTCGTTGTCTCTCACGAATTGTCGCTCGCGAGCTTTCTCTCTCTCGCTCCGAGCACTCTCTCTGTCACTCCGACTCACTCTCCGCCAAGGCCCAAAGGCCGTGGGTGCGAGCGTATCGGATTTCGGACAATGGTATCAGCACTTTTTGTCCCGTCGGCTTCAGCGACGACGACGCGCCGCCAGCAGACCGCCCAGGCCGGCCAGGACGAGCGAGCCGGGGGCCGGCACGGCGTTGGTGTTGATGGCGAAGGAGGCGTAGATGTCGGCCGACTGACCCGGGGCCAGGGTGAGCGTCCACTGGAAGGCCGAGGCAACGTCAGCGGTGGTGGCCAGAGCGGAGCTGCTCAGGTTGTTGGAGCCGCTGCCGATCGCGCTCTGCACGTTGGAACCCGAGCCGGTGGTCCAGCGGGTGGCTCCGTAGCCAGCGTGCCAGCCGACATTGGACGAGGTGGAGTAGCGGGCCAGCTCGTTGCCGGGCTGGATGGCGATCGCGTTGCTGCCGCCGATCAGGTCGAGGTCCACGAGATTGAAGATCTGGTAGGTGCGTGTGCTGGTGTTCGCGGCGCTGGCGGTGAAGCGCAGACGCGTATCAACGCGGGCCTGGCCGCTGGCGACCTGCACGATCTTCACAGTGAAGACCGCGTTGAAGCGCTCGAGGCCCGCCACGCCCGGACCGGCGTTGGAGTAGCTGATCGTCGCGGTGTCGCCCGAGGTCGAGACCGTGGGGCTGTCGATGCTGCTGAACACGCGATTCTGGTTGTTGCCCTGCGTGCGGTAGTACCAGGTGTTCTTGAACAGCTGATCGGAAATGCCGCTGCCCGTGATGAACGTCCCGTTGCCGGTCGTGCTGCCCGACCACGGATCGATCCACGTGTACGAGGCGGTGCCGGTGCTGATGGTCGCGGCCAGCGCAGTACCAGCCGTTGCCGCGAATGCGGCCACTGCCAACGAATAGCTCTTCATCCCTGTCTCTCCTACTCCCCAACCCTCTCCTATGACTCGGTCCCGGAGCCCGTCGGGGCTACAGCGCCCTTCCGGCCAGCCCACGTCCCAAGCCGACCCCAATCCCACGCCTTGATCTCGAATCGGCGGCGGAAACGCCCATTCGAAATTCCAGCCCTAAAGGTAGTGAAATCAGTGTCGTGCATCAAGAGATCGCCCGCGAAAAGCGAGCCGCATGGCCGAAATTCGAGCCGGATCGATTTGGGGTGAATGCCCCATCACTCAGGGACTTCCGGGGCAACATCCACCATCTCACCCATGGAATCCACGGCCCCACAGGGAGGGCGCGGGGCAGCGACGCCCCCCTCCCACCCTGATCGAGACAGGTCGGTGCCCGTTCTCGCGAGATGGGGGCTCGGATCGAGCGGCGCGGATCAGCTCGGCTCCTCGCTCACCACCCGCCCCTCGATCACGACGCCAACGCAGCGGGTTGTGTACTCGAACGGATCCCCGGAATAGAGCGCGACGTCGCCATCCTTCCCCACTTCAAGACTGCCGACACGCTGCTCGATGCCCAGGATGCGAGCCGCGTCGAGCGTGATGCTCGAGAGCGCTTCCTCAAACGTCAGGCCGTGGGCGGCGGCGATCGCGGCCTCGAACAGCACGATCCGCGTCTTGGGCACGTAGGCCTCATATCCCGACTGGATGGCGAAGCGGATGCCCGCCTTGCGCAGCACCGCAGCGGTCTCAAAGCTCTGATTCTCCGTCTCGCCCACGGCACGGTACATCGACGGATGCAACAGCACATCGGCCCCTCGACCCTCGTTGGCCGCCTTGATCTTGTCGGTCAGCAGGTACGCCTCGGCCGCCATGTCGAGCACGAGGCGGAAGCCGAACTCTTCGGCGAGCCGCAGGGCGCTCTCGATGTCCTGCGCACGGTTCGCGGTGATCGCCAGCGGAACCTTCTGGTCGAGCACGTCGGCCAGGGCTTCGAGACGCAGGTTGCGATCGGGCGCGCGCGAGCTTGACTTGTCGTCCGAGCCGCCGGCGTCAGACTCGACTCCGGGCGCAGGCTTGGCGGCGGCCTTGGCGCGCCGATCGCGGTACTCGCGAGCCTTGATGAGTTCCTCGCGGAGCATCGCGACCTGCTTGCCGCGCGTGCCGGGCGACTTTCCACCCGACTCCAGCGCCGCCGGGCCGAGGTTGGCGACGATGAGCGTGGGCGAGCGGACGAGGGCGGCGTCAACGGTGTTGCCGACGGTCTTGACGGCGAGGGTCTGGCCGCTGATGAGCTGTCCCGGCGCGTTTCCGGTGTTGGCGGTGGTGATGCCGTAGGACCGTGCATAGGGGACGAGGCGGTCCTGCGGGTTGTAGGCGTCGATGGCCCGCAGTTCGGGCTGCATCGGGGCGGAGTTCTCGATCTGGTCCGAGTCGTGCTTGGTGTTGTAGAGGCCTGACACACCGAGCGTGCCGCGGACGTCGACAAGCCCGGGAGTGACCACCGCCGCTTCCAGCACGCGCACGCCGTCGGGGACAGGCACGTCCGCAGCCTTGCCCACGGCGGCGATCTTGCCGTCACGAATGATCACGATCCCGTTCTCGATGGAGGCGCCGGTGCCCAGATGCACGCGCCCCCCCTTGATCGCAAGATTCTGCGCAGACGCGTGGGCCGCGACCGAACCGATCAGCACGAGAGCGGCAGCAAGACGAGAAAGCAGCATCGAGAACTCCGTGAAGTCGAGGGGACGAACGAGACGGTGCATCGAAGAGAGACGAAGAGAAAAGAGACAAAGAGAAGAGCGGGCGCGGGGCGGCGGTCATTGCCCGTAGCAGCAGAAGTAGGGCTGCTGATCGTGCCCGGCGCCGTAGCCGCCGGTCTGGTAGAGGCGGTGCTCCGGGATCGAGCGGTCAAAGACCTTCTGCCCCTCGACCCAGGTCTGCTCGACCTTGGTGTAGACGCTGAAGGGCTTGCCGCTGAGGACGACCAGGTCCGCGTCCTTGCCGGGCTCGAGACTTCCGACGCGTGACTGCAGATCGAGTTGCTCGGCACCGCTGAGCGTGAGCGAGCGAATGGCCATCGCTTCGGTCACGCCGTTGCGCACGCCCAGCGCGGCCATGCGGAGAAACAGCCGCACGTCGGTGATCCAGTCATCGGTGTGGTAGCTGAACTGAGCACCCGCGGCCTGCAGGGCCGCGCCGGTGCGCATGATGAGATCGGCGGCCTCCAGCTTGCCGCCGGGGGAGTCGATCAGGATCACCGAGCACCCGAGCACGATGCCCTCGTCCTGCGCCTTCTTGATCTCCTCCGCGACTTTCCACGCCTCGCTCACGTGATGCAGCACGACGCGATAGCGAAAATCGCGGGCGAGGCGCAGCACGGTGGCGATGTCGTCCGCGCGGTGGGTGTGGTGATGCACGATCCTTTTGCCCTTGAGCACTTCGCCCAGAGCTTCCATGTTGAGATCGACCGCGGGACGCTGCACCTTGGCGCGAGCCTCGTCGTCCTTGGCGGCGGCGACTTTCGCGTCGTACTGCTCCCACTTTTCTCGATACTCCTGGGCCTTGATGTACTGCTCGCGCACCATCGCGGCGGCCTTGCCGCGCGTCCCGGCGAAGGGCGGGTCGCGCATCGGGTTCGTGCCGTTGGCCATCTTGATCCCGCCCATGATCTCGCCGGCCTTCCAGCCGCGTGTGTCATCTTCCAAGGCGCGGACCGCGAGGTCTTCGACCGTCCGGGCGGGCTTGCCGTCCTTCATGCGCAGCTTCACGTAAATGGTCTGTCCGCTGAGCAGGTGTCCGGAGCCGGGCATGATGTTCAGCGTGGTCAGCCCGCCGCTCACCGCGCGCCGGAACCCCGAATCGAACGGATTCACCGAGTCGGAGACGCGCACGCCGGGCTGGATGGTCGCGCTGGAGTCTGCGGCACCGATGCCACCGATGTGGTTGTGCGTGTCCACCAGACCCGGGATGATCGTCTTCCCGGCGCAGTCAATGACCGTCGCGCCTGCGGGAGGCGTGAACGAGGCCGGCATCGCGCCCACGTCCTTGATCTTCCCGCCCTGCACCACCACATACCCCCGCTCGATCGGGGGCACATCTTTCCCGCCGCCGGCGACGGGATGCACCACGGCGTTGACAAACGCGACGGGCCTCTCCTGCGCCGCAACGGGAAACGCGAGCGACGCCAACAACAAGCCCACGCCAAGCCGCCCCGCCGGCGAAAGGCACGCAATCGAAATCTTCATAACCGACAGAATAGCGAAAAGGCGACAGCAATCTCCGCAAACGGCGCGGGGTACACTGGAATGTTTAGAAATCCGCTTGGGCGCGAGTCTTGCGCAGGGCCGTGAGCGCCCGAGATCGCCCCCAACAGGCACCCTCGCATCCCCACGAAACCCACGGAGGATCAACCATGCCCGTGAAGGACGCCCAAGGTCGCACCCTCGTCACTCTCATCCCCGGCGACGGCGTCGGCCCCGAGTGCATCGAAGCCACCCGCCGCATCATCGAGGCCAGCGGCGTGCAACTGTCGTTTGACATTCAGCACGCCGGTGAGTCGGTCTTCAAGAAGGGCATCCCCAGCGGCGTGCCCCAGGAGACCATTGACTCCATCCGCAAGACCCGCCTTGTTCTTAAGGGGCCCCTCGGCACGCCCGTCGGCTACGGCGAGAAATCCGCCAACGTCACCCTCCGCAAACTCTTCGAAACCTACGCCAACATCCGCCCCGTCCGCGAGCTCCCCGGCGTCAAGACCCCCTACTCCGGCCGCGGCCTCGACCTCGTCGTCGTCCGCGAGAACGTCGAAGACCTCTACGCCGGCATCGAGCACATGCAGACCCCCGGCGTCGCGCAGTGCCTCAAGCTCATCAGCGCCAAGGGCTGCGAGAAGATCGTCCGCACCGCGTTCGAGTTCGCCCGCTCCGAAGGCCGCAAGTCCGTCGCCTGCGCCACCAAGTCCAACATCATGAAGATGACCGAGGGCCTGCTCAAGCGCACCTTCGAGCGCATCGCTCCTGAGTACCCCGACATTCAGTCCTGGCACGTCATCATCGACAACGCCGCCCACCAGCTCGTCAAGAAGCCCGAGCAGTTCGACGTGATCGTCACGACGAACATGAACGGCGACATCATCAGCGATCTCACCTCCGCCCTCGTCGGCGGCTTGGGCTTTGCGCCCTCTGCCAACCTCGGCAACGAAGTCGCCATCTTCGAGGCCGTCCACGGCAGCGCGCCCAAGTACGCGGGCAAGAACTGCATCAACCCCACCGCCGTGCTGCTCTCGGGCGTGGCGATGCTGCGCTACATCAACGAGTTCGAGGCCGCGCAGCGCATCGAGCAGAGCGTGATCTACACCCTCGAGCAGTGCGCCAAGGAAGGCGTCGGCACCGGCGACGTCGTCGGCTACGACAAGCCCAACACGCTCAGCACCTCCGCCTTCGCCGACCGCATCATCAAGAACCTCGGCCACAAGAGCGACAAGTACAAGGTGCGCGACTATCGCGAGATCAAGCTGCCCAAGATCTCGAGCGAGCCGGCCTTCGTCAAGGCCAAGAGCACCCGCGTCGTCGGCGCCGACATCTTCGTGCACGCCAACCTGCAGCCCGATGTCCTGGGCCCCAAGGTCGAGGCGCTGCTCGAAGGCTCGGCCCTCAAGCTCAAGATGATCTCCAACCGCGGGACCAAGGTGTACCCCGCCAGCGGCGCGATCACCGACTGCGTCGATCAGTACCGCTGCCGCTGCATCCTCCGCGAAGGCGGCCAGAAGGGCGGCACCGCGACGCTGACCGACGACCAGCTCCTGCCCGTCCTCGCCAAGTTCGGCGCGAGCAAAGACCTCTCCTGGATGCACATCGAAAAGCTCCAGGAGATCGACGGCAGCGAAGGCTTCACCAAGGCGCAGGGCGAGGACTAAGTTCGCCCAGCGGTCCGCGCCTGTTCGCAGCCCCAGCGCACACTCGCCGGCGTGGTCTCACGACCACGCCGGTCGCGTTTCAGCAGCTGCGATCTGGAGTTTGCCGACGCCGCCCCGTACCGTTCCCGTGCCCGATTCATCACAGCAAGCCTCGTTGGGGCCCTGTGCCGTTTGCCGTTTGAAAGTTGCTATCTGGAGCTGTGTTCATGCCCTCCGCCATCACCATGCAATCCGGCCGTCTGGCCGTGCCCGCCAACCCCATCATCCCCTTCATCGAAGGCGACGGCACGGGCCCCGACATCTGGCGCGCCTCGGTCCGCGTCATCGACGCCGCCGTGGCCAAGGCTTCCAGCGGCTCGTGCAAGATCCACTGGCACGAAGTCCTTGCCGGCGAAAAGGCCTTCAACACCACCGGCAATTGGCTTCCCGACGCCACCATCGACGACTTCAAGAAGTACCTCGTCGGCATCAAGGGACCGCTCACCACCCCCGTCGGCGGCGGCATCCGCTCGCTCAACGTGGCTCTTCGCCAACTGCTCGACCTGTACGTCTGTCTGCGTCCCGTCCGCTGGTTCAAGGGCGTGCCCTCGCCCGTCAAGCGGCCTCAGGACTGCGACATGGTGATCTTCCGCGAGAACACCGAGGACATCTACGCCGGCATTGACTTTGCCGCAGGCAGCGCCGAGGCCAAGATCATCCTCGACGCGCTCGCCGAAAAACTGCCCAGGGAGTTCAAGAAGGTCCGCTTCGGCAGCAAAGACGCGGGCGGTGCGTGGGGCACGCAGATCGGCCGCGCAAGCGCGTACGAGAACGTCGAAGTCGGCATCGGCATCAAGCCCGTCAGCCGCGCCGGCTCCGAGCGCCTCATTCGTTCCGCCATCGAGTACGCCCTGAAGGAAAAGCGCCGGTCTGTGACGCTGGTGCACAAGGGCAACATCATGAAGTTCACCGAGGGCGCGTTCAAGGACTGGGGCTACGCCCTGGCCACGTCCTCGTTCCGTGCCCAGTGCGTCACAGAGCGTGAATCGTGGATTCTGGGCAACAAAGACGCCAACGCCGCACTCAGCGCCGAGGCCAACGCCCGGATGATCGAGCCCGGTTTTGACATGATGACTCCGGACCAGCGGAGCAAGATCGTCCGGGAGGTCGAGGGGGTGCTCGACGCGATCGGCGCCTCCCACGGCAACCACCAGTGGAAGTCCAAGCTCATGATCAAGGACTCCATCGCCGACATCACCCTGCAGCAAGTCCTCACCCGCCCCAAGGACTTCGACGTCATCGCCACCCTCAACCTCAACGGCGACTACCTCTCCGACGCCCTCGCCGCCCAGATCGGCGGCATCGGCATCGCCCCCGGCGCCAACATCAACTACGTCAGCGGCCACGCCATCTTCGAAGCCACCCACGGCACCGCCCCCAAGTACGCCAACCTCGACCAGGTCAACCCCGGCTCCGTCATCCTCTCCGGCGAAATGATGCTCCGCTACATGGGCTCGGGTGGAGACAAGGTCTGGAGTGACGCCGCCGACCTCATCATCAAGGGCATGGACGGAGCGATCTCGGCCAAGACCGTCACCTACGACTTCGAACGCCTCATGAAGGCCGAGGGCGACACGAATGTGAAGAAGGTGAAGTGCTCGGAGTTTGCGGATGCGGTGATCAAGCACATGGGGTAGACTGCGGACGCCGCCATGGGGAGGTGTCTATGAGCTGTCGCGGGATGCACTTCGCACTCGAAGAAAAGGACGTCCAGACCCTTCGTGACATGGAGGACGAGGACGCTCGCATCGAGCACGTCACCGAAGTGATCGAAGAAGATCTCTACGGCGGAGACTGGGCCGCCGAGACCGACAAAGCCTGGGACGCCATTCATCGATGCTTCGCGAACGGAACACTCGCACCTGATGACGGCGAGTATCCACTCAATCATGTGATCATGGGTGGCGAGCCGCTTGTCTCGAACGACGATTACTTCATCTCGCTGAAGTCGCCCGCCCAGGTCCGGGACATCGCCAAAGCGCTTGGCGGCATCACGCAAGATGACCTCCGCGCTCGATATCGCACCATCGACCCGTCCGACTACGGCCTCGAACTCTCAGACGAGGACGAAAAGTACACGTGCGAGTGGTTCGGCGGCCTTGTGGACTTCTATCGCCGCGCGGCGGAGGCAGGTCGCTGGGTGATGTTCACGGTCGATCAGTGACCGCCAACTGCTCCGGGTTCGCGGGTGCGGTGATCAAGCACATGGGATAAGCCCGCACATCTCAGTTCCTCACGCGTGCGACGGCCGCGTGGCCGGGTCGACTCACTCGGTTGCGCGAAGATTCCGTGAACTGGCCCACGGAGCGTGGGCCAGCGTGAAAGCGGCGGCCCGGCAACCCTCATGATCTGGCATGAACCCTCGTCTTCTCGCGTCGATCGTCTTGCTCGTCTCTGGCGCGATGGTTTCGTGTGACGAGTCTTCGCAGGCACCGCCGCAGCCTGCGGCACCGGTGGCAGCCGCGATCGTCGTCGGCGCTGGCTTCTCGTACGATCCGGTCGGACTCCCCGATCTCGATCGTCGCGTGACAACGATTCGGCTTGGAGATCGGGTCCGAGTCTTCGTGGCCGTGCCCGCGTGGACACCCGCGACGTTCGCGATGCTTGACTCGGAAGGGCGCGTGCTGCACAGCGTGCGGCTTGATCTACCCCCGGGCGGCACCATCTCGGGAAGTCTGCCGCAGATCGATGGATGGGAGTCGATCCGCGTGACGCGAGCCTTCGGCGCGTTGGACAGCGCACGCTTCGAGCGTCGGATCGGTGTGCCGGAGCACGAGCTGACGGCCGAACGCGTGGCCGAGATTGCCGCCCCGAGCGCGAAGACCGGCGAGGAGCCCGGGCGCGGCGGAACGTCGAGTTCGCTTGCGACTCAAGAGACGAACCTCGACCCGCACTTTGGCCGTGTCATCGTGCTCGGCGGGGCCGGCTCGACGTCGTCCACGGCGTCCGGAGTCGGCGACGAGTGGAAGCAGGCAACGCCGATCTCCGATGCTCACTGGCTGACGGACAGCGTGCACCAGATGATCGCCGACGCCGTCGCCGCGACCTTCGGCCGGTGAACTGTCGGTGCATCAACGGATCCCTCGAGTTCTGCGGTCGCGCTGCGAACCGAGCAGTGATCCCACGAGACCGCCACACACGCACACGAATGGTTCCCCCGATCACATTCCTTGGCATCGCCCGGGTTGGTCGACCGCGGCAATCTCATCCGCTGCGGGGTGCTGATAGGCTGTCGTCGTGGCACGACCTTGTCCCAGGATCTCCGCACGCGGGCTTTCGCTGATCGAGCTGTTGGTCGTCATCGCGCTCGTGCTGCTGCTCGCCTTGGGCGTAGTCTGGGCCGCGTCGAAGATACGGGCGGCCGTCGAGGGCATTCGAAGTCAGACGCAAAGCAGGTGAGCCCGTCGAGCGGGCCGTTCGGCCGCGCGGCATCGCTCCCGACGCGGGCGACCCGGCACGGGGCGTCGATTCTGCGTTCCAGGCGTGTCGTGGCCGTCGGACGTGCGCAGCGATCGCATCAGTGCTGATCGGGGTTGGACCGCAGCCGCAGGATCGCCTGAATCTCGTCGGCGAGTTCCTTGAGGCGTTTGTCGCTGGGATCGAGTTGCGATCGCTTGGCTCGCTCGACTTCCTGCACTTCCTGGTAGTTGTTGAGCACGGCACCGACGATGAGGTTGATGAGCAGGAACGTGCTCACGATGATCCAGGAGACGTGGTAGAAGGTGCTCTTCCACTGCCATGGCTGATCGCTCGCGGCGTAGCGCAGGTCGGCCCAGTTGTCGCCCGTCAGAACGCGGAAGAGCGTGAAGAAGGACTCGTGCAGCGTCTTGTACTCGGGCATGTAGGCCCCGAAGAGCTTGACGCCGATCACGCCGTAGATGTAGAGAATGATGAACGCCAGCAGCGTGATGTACTTCATGCTGACGACGCTCTTGAGCAGCACGGTGACGATGAGCCGCAGTTCGGGGATGCTGCGCACAAGCCGGAAGACGCGGAGCACGCGGACCACGCGAGCGATCGCGGCGAGCGGTCCGGCGTCGGGCAGGAAGCTTCCCAGCACCACGGCGATGTCGAAGAGGTTCCAGCCGTCGCTGAAGAACTCTCGCAGTGTGCGGGTACCGGCAGCGGCGATGAGCTTGAGCGACAACTCGACCACGAAGATCCAGAGGCAGACCTTCAGCAGAACGTTGACCCACGTCGCGTTGTCGTACGTCTGCCAGCCGACCAGCACGCCGTTGAGCAGGATGACGGCGAAGACAAAAGCAGAGAAGGGGCCGGCCTCGGTGAATCGCTTGAGTGCGTGCATGGGCCCATCGTTCTCCGGACCGCGAGCGAAGGCCAGCGCGACCCGACCGAACGGCGGCGTATCGGCGGTCACTCGAACTGATCACCGTCGAGCAAGCGCTGCCAGGCTTCGGCCGCGGGCCCGCCTCGCTCGCTGAAGGTCCCGCTTTGGGCCCGGTGGATCAGCCGCCCGACATCCTCGCGCGTGAAGACCCAGTTCAGCCCGCCGTGGCCCGGCCCACGGACTCTGGCGGCCTTGCGGATGGCGTCGAACGTTTTGGGCGAGAGATCAGCGACCGCCAGCAACTGCTGCTTGGTGAATCCGACGTCGTTTCGTTCTTCGCGTGTCTGGCCGCGTCGCATGGAGAAGCGTAGCGAGGTCAGAGGGACGTTCAGGCGGCGATCGCGCTGCGCCGGTCACGCCCGACACTGGCCCACTGTCGCGCCAAGGCGATCAAGTCGGCTCGCGGGATGGGCTTGTTGGCAAAGGCGTCGCAGCCGGCCGCGGTGCACGCGTCGCGCTCCTCGGTGGTGAGGTGCGCAGTGAGCGCCACGATGGGAACGCCAAAGCCCTCGGCGCGGAGCTGTCGTGTGGCCTCGCGTCCGTCGAGTTCGGGCATCTGCACGTCCATCAGCACCAAGTCGAACGGACGGGACTCGGCGCGCGAGGCTCGTGCCGCCGCAACGGCCTCGAGCCCGTTCGACGCGGTGACGACCTCGGCCCCGGCGCGCGTAAGCAGCGCGGCGAGCAGCCTCTGGTTGTCTCGAGAATCCTCCGCAAGCAGGATCCTCGCATTGAGCAGCGGTGGGCAGGCCGGGTTCGGTGCGGTCGCCGGTGCGCGGAGCGCCGACGACTCGGGCGAGGCTTCGGCGGGCTGAGAGTCCGCTGGCGCCTCCATCGGAATCCTGAACGTGAACGTCGAACCCTTGCCCTGCACGCTGGCGACCTCGATCGTGCCGCCCATCATGACGGCAAGCCTTCGGCAGATGCTGAGGCCCAAGCCGGTGCCGCCGTACTTGCGGGACGTCGACGAATCCGCCTGGGTGAAGGGACGGAACAGACGAGCGATCTGCTGCTCACTCATCCCGATGCCGGTATCGCGAACCTCAAAGACCAGACGATCGGAGTGTGCGCTCGAAGGCTCGCCGGACGTGCTCGACCGCTCAACTCGGACAGCCAAGTCGACCGAGCCGCGCGCCGTGAACTTGATCGCGTTGCCGATCAGGTTGGTCAGCACCTGGCGAACGCGTGTCGGATCAAGCCCGAGGCGGCGCGGCGTTTCGGGTGCGACGGTCAGGTTGAGGGCGATTCCGCCGCTCTCGGCGCGCGATCGCAGCAGATCGAGCACCTCTCTCGCGATCTGCGCCGGATCGGCGGGGAGCGACTCGAGCTGCATCGCGCCCGCCTCGATCTTGCCAAGGTCCAGGAGATCGTTGACGATCGTGAGCAGGAGCGAGCCGCTGCTGCGGATCACCTGCAGATGTCGCGCTCGATCCTGCTCGCTGAGGTCGGGCTCGTCGAGCAGGTCTGCGTATCCCAGAATGGCGGTGAGGGGCGTGCGGAGCTCGTGGCTGATGTTGGCGAGGAACTCGGACTTGGCCCGGTTGGCCGCTTCGTCGCGCTCGCGTGCCTCGTGGAGATCGCGGGCCTGCTCGGCAAGGTGGTGGGTCTGCGCCGCAAGCACCGCCTTGGCTTCAAACAGATCGCTGGCGTACCGCTCCAGTCGCTCCTGGGCATCGCGCCCGACGAGAAAGTCGGCCAGGTGCGAGGCGATGCTCTCGAGGGATTCGAGCAAAGCCGGATCGTTCGGAAGGTCCTCGCTCGTGAGAAGGTCGAGCACGCCCAGCACCACGTCACCGGTACGAACCGGGATCGTGAGGCACGTATGCAGGCCGTCGGCCTGCGCCTCCGACCGACGAATAAAGGTCGGATCGAGGTCGGCCCGCTCGATCCACGCCGACGCACCGCTCGCCCAGACGCGACCGATGCAGTGCGTTTGCGAGTACGGGATGGTCGTCGCGTGCGCACCGCGGATGCACGATGCGGCCAGCCGCGGATCGGTCCACGCGACCGTCACGTTCATCGTGCTCGTCCGATGCTCGTGCGTCCAGAACTGGCAGACCTCCAGCCCAAGAACCGAGCCCAGCGCTTCGAGCACCCGCTCCATCACGACCGTGCGCGAAGCTGTGCCGGACAGCTCTCTCGCGACGCGCGACTGGGCCGCGAGGCGTCGCGCGAACTGGGTTTGCTCGTGCTCGTCGGCGATCGTGCCCGCGATGAAGCGACCGCTGTCGGGCTGATCGCAGGCCTTGGCTCGGATCTGGAACCAGCGCCACCGGTTGGGGGCCATCCGCACCCGCACGCGCACACTCAACTCGGAGTCTTCGGCCTGCAGGCGCATCGCCGTCGCTCGCACCTGGTCGATCTCGTCGTGATGTACCAGATCCGCAAGCTGGTCGAGCGTGCGCTCCGTCGTCGCCGCGGGCCATCCCAGAAGCCTCGCCGCCGTCGGGCTGAGGTTGACGATCCCATCCGGCGTGAGTTCCCACGGCCCTTCCTTAGTCGCCTCCAGCGCCGTCTCGAGCCGCCGGGCGTTCTGGGCCAGATACTCCTGCTCGACCTTGAGGTCGGTCACCTCGGTTTCGATCGCGACAAAGTTCTGAACCTGGCCGTACGCGTCGAAGATGGGCTGGATGTCAAGATCGAGCCAGTACTTCTCGCCCGACTTGGTGTAGTTGAGCAGCTCGGCCCGCACGCGCTTGTGTTTGCGCAGAGCCTGACGGATCCGCGCGACGGTGACGGGATCGGTCTCCGACCCCTGAAGCACGGACCCCGGCCGCTTGCCGCGGATCTCCTCGAGCATCCAGCCCGTGCGCCGTTCGAACGCGGCGTTGACCCAGAGGATGCACCCTTCGGCATCGGTTGTCACGACCAGGTTGTTGGTGTCCCGCGCGATCGCCGCCAGCAGACGGTGATCCTCGAGCGGGTGTGGCCGCACGTGCCCATTCTTCCTGCAACGCCACGCCGAGCGAAGAACCAACCCGCCGAGCGAGAGCGCGGCGAGAGATCCGACCCACGACTCGACACCCTTCTGATGATGCCACATCGAAAAGAGCACCACCAGCGACATGGTGAACACCAGCAGCCTCACCGGGCTGGCACCAAGGCCGTCGAGAATGGCGATCAGGCGACTCATGCCGATGTCCTCTTGTAACGAAACCAAAGAAGCACCGACCCGGGGCCGCCCCACCTCTGTCAGATCGGCCTGCAATGAGCGCAACTTCAGACGGACGTGCTACCGTCCCCCGAAGCCCGATCAAGTTCTCCGGATTCATCCCGGCGAAATCAGCAATTGTGCGTGAGACGTCATGAGCACCCCCACCCCCGCGCTTCCCGCTCACTTTGTCGCCCGCCCGTACGAAGGTCGCACGCCGATCGTGGCTCGCGACGGCTGGTCGGTGATCGCGGCGTTCGTCTTTCCCACGCTGGGCGTGCTGATCGCGGGCCTCATCCTGCGCCAGATGCCGGTCGTCGGGCCGACGCTTCTGGGGCTGGCGTTCGCGCTCGCGCTGCTCTCGGGCTGGGCGATCTGGTTCTTCCGCGATCCCGATCGCGCTCCTCCGGCGGGGGAGAATCTGGACCGGGCGCTGCTGTGCCCGGCGGACGGCGTGGTGGTCAAGGTCGAGTCGGCCTCTCCGCCGCCCGAGGCCCGCGCCGACGAAAGGCCGCTGGTGCGGGTCTGCGTGTTCATGAACGTCTTCAACGTGCACGTGAATCGCTCGCCATGCGCGGGAACGGTGGAGGCGATCCACTACCACCACGGCGCGTTCCTCAACGCCAGCTTTGACAAAGCGAGCGAGCTGAACGAGCGAGCGGCGATGGTCGTTCGACGTGACGACGGAGCACGCCTCATCGTCGTGCAGATCGCCGGTCTCGTCGCGCGTCGGATCGTCAGCAAGGTCCGGACCGGGCAGCGTCTGGGCCCCGGCGAGCGGTACGGGCTCATCAAGTTCGGCTCGCGCGTCGATCTGTATCTGCCCGAGGGCTTTGAGCCTGCCGTCCGCGTGGGCCAGAAGGTCACGGCCGGGGTGAGTGTTCTTGCCCGCGTCCGCACCGCGTCCCCGACGTGAGCGAACCGCTCGAGGCCGGCTGCCGCCGAGTGGCCCCGAGTTTGGCCGAGTTCCGGGCCGTCGCCGGCCGCCACGCTTGCGAACAATCCGTCAATGTTCCTTCGCTTCCCTTCGCGCAAGTCGGCGGTCCCGCTCCGGGCGATCCTTCCCAACATGATCACGTCGGCGGCGTTGGCGTGCGGGCTGGCGGGCCTGCACTTTGCGATGAACTTTCGCTACGAGCAGGCGTTGATCGCGATCGCGCTTTCTGCGGTCTTTGACGCGCTCGACGGGCGTGCCGCCCGTCTGCTGCACGTGACCAGCCGTTTCGGCGCGGTGCTCGATTCGCTCAGCGACTTTGCCAGCTTCGGGATCGCGCCGGCGGTGGTGCTCTACCAGTGGATGCTGCGCGACCCCGACACGGGTGGACGCCCGGCCCTGCCCCACACCTTCGAGCCGCTCTTCATGCTCTGCGTGCTGACCTACGCGATGTGCGCCGCGATGCGGCTGGCACGCTTCACCAGCGCCAAACCCGCGAAGAAGTCCAACCCCCTGGCCTCACGTTTCTTCGTGGGCATGCCCACACCCGCGGCGGCGCTGGCGGTGCTCATTCCCGTGCTGCTCGATGTCTCGCCGACGGTGAAGTGGCAGGTCCCGCCGCTGGTTGTTGCCGGGTACATCCTCGCGATCGGCCTTTTGATGGTCAGCCGGCGTCCGATGTTCAGCTTCAAGAAAGTGCGCGTCCAGCGCGGTCTTGTGCTGCCTCTCTTCCTTGCCGTTGGCGTGCTCGTGCTCATCGCCTTCAAGGATCCCTGGCTGGCGACGGCGATCCTCGCCGCGTCGTATCTCGCCACCCTGCCCGTTTCGCACGTGGCGCACGCCAAAGCACGCGCCCAGATGCTGGACAGCGAGGCCGCCCGCACGGCGGCGACCGTCAAGGGCGGCAACGGGTGATGCCCGTTACTGCGGCGGGAGATAGGTGAGCGAGGCGTCGGTCCCCAGCGGATATCCGCTGAACCACCACAGCACCAGGAAGCCCGTCCAGAGCACGCCGAAGAAGACCGAATAGGGCAGCATCAGCGAGACCAGATTGCCCAGACCGGCGTCCTTCTTGTACTTCTGATACACGGCGAGGATGATGAGCAGGTAGGAGTTGAGCGGGGTGATGATGTTCACCACGCTGTCGCCGATGCGGTAAGCCGCGGTCGTCAACTCGGGGCTCATGCCGACCATCATGAACATGGGGATGAAGATCGGCGCCATGACGCCGAACTTGCTCATCATCCCGCTCATGGCGAAGTCACCCGCGATGACGACCATCACGAACATCACCAGCAGCATGGGGACGGGCAGGTCGGCCGAGACGAGCAGTGCGCCGCCCGAATAGGCCAGCATGCGGTCCAGCCCGGTGTACGTGAAGTAGTTCACGAACTGGCCCAGGAAGAACATGATCGTGAGCACGGGGACGATCGACCGGACGCCGTGGTAGATCCCGTCAATGAAGTCCTTCTGCGAGCGCAGCGTGCCCGTCACCACCCCGTAAGCCATGCCCGGCAGCAGGAAGACGAACAGGATCAGCGGCACGATCACCTGACTCCAGCGATCTCCCGGTCGCTCCAGAACGTTCGGCCGCCCGGTCTGCTCGATGATCCAGCCGGGCGCGGCGCCCTCGGGCGTCTGCTCAACCGGGCGCGACTGAAGCACGCGATCGGGCGCAACCTGAGGCAGTTCCAATCCCTCGTGGAACTTGGCGCCCACCGTCGCGGGGATGTTCCCGTCGGCCAGACGCGGCAGGCCCACGCCGTGCAGCGGAGCGCCCTTGATGAGCACCATCGAGAAGAAAGCCGCCAGGACCATGACCGCGACGATGCCCGCGACCACGAGGCCCTTCTTCTCGCTGCCGGTGAGAGCCATCTCCCTCACCGCGGACGTGTCAAAGCCGGAGGTGTCGATCTCGCGTCGCAGCCGCGGCTCGACGATCCGGTCGGTGACAAACCAGCCGGCGATGGTCACAACGAAGGCGGAGAGCGCCTTGAAATACAGGTTGTGGGTGGCGGCGACGGCGGGCATCGTGGGATCGATGATGTGCGCCGCGCTGGTCGCGACGCCGGCGAGGAAGGTGTCGCCCGCGTTGGGGAAGATCCCGCCGCCGAACCCGCCCGCGACGCCGGCAAACGCCGCCGCCAGTCCCGCGATCGGCGATCGTCCGACCGCCGCGTACAGAGCCGCGGCCAGCGGGGGCAGGATGATGTAGCCGGCGTCGCTCGCGACCGAGGAGTTGGCGCCGATGAAGACGATCATCGGGGTCAGGAGCACCTTGGGCGTCGCCAGCGCCATGCAGCGCATGAGCGCGCTGAAGAGACCGAACTTCTCGGCCAGCCCGATCCCCAGCATGCCCGTGAAGATCAGGCCCAGCGCCGGCAGCCCGGTGAAGTTGCGCAGCATCGACGAGAGCATCCAGTACACGCCCTCGACGTTCATCAGGCTGCGCGGCTCGAGCACCTGCCCGGTCTTCTTGAGCTCCACGATCGGCTTGCCCCGCTCGTCCAGCTTGGGCACGCGCTTGGGGTTGCCCTGAGCGTCCAGCACCGGCGCACCCGTCTGGGCGTCGACCTTGTCGACCATCACGACCGTCGGACGCACCACCTCCACGCGCCACTGCATCCACGAGCCCAGCCCCGAGAGCACCACGCACAACGCCGCGAGCAGCGCAAAGAGAAGCGCCGGCTCGGGGAGCTTGTTGCCGATGTGCTCGATCCAATCCAAGATCCCGCGCTTGCGGGCGTTGCTGGTGCTGGCCATGCGCTTCTCCACGCGGTCGAAGAAAAAAGTCCCGATCCGCGAAACGCAAAGGCTAGCGGATAATCGAATCCGGAGGCGAACGTCTGCTGGACTTCTTTTGCGGGTCCAGAGATCCGTATCCTTCGCCCCACTGCGTGCGTCCAACGCCACGTGAACGCGTGCGGTTGAAACCCGTTCTCCGAGGACCCCGATCCATGCCCACCGAAAGCCCCGCGACCGTGACCGTCCGCCCCATCGAAGCCGACCAGCTTGAGACGGCCCTGCGCTGGCGATACGCGACCAAGAAGTTTGACCCCAAGCGCCTGCTGACCGACCGTCAGGTCGCCGCCCTCGAGCACGCGCTGGTCCTTTCGCCCTCGTCCTTCGGCCTGCAGCCCTGGAAGTTTGTGGTGCTGGGACGCAGCCCCAAGGCGACCGAACTGCGCACGGCTCTCCGAGCTCACAGCTGGAACCAGCCGCAGATCACCGATGCCTCGCACATTTTCGTGCTCGCGCGTCGCCGGTCGATGCCGGCGTCGGAGGTGCAGAGGTACGTCGATCGGATCGTCCAGGTCCGCCAGGCCCCGGCCGCCGCGCTTGAGGACTACAAGAAGATGATGCTGGGGTTCACGCAGCGTCCGGCGGATCAGTTCCCGGTCGAAGTTTGGACCTCTCGTCAGGTGTATCTGGCTCTGGGCGTGCTGCTCAGCGCCGCCGCGACCTTGGGCGTGGACGCCTGCCCGATGGAGGGCATTGACCCGGCCAAGTACGACGAACTGCTCGGCAGCTCGCTGGGGCCGGACTTTGCGACGACCGTGGTCGCGGCGGTCGGCCATCGCGCCGCCGACGACATCTTCGCGGGCATGGCCAAAGTCCGCTACGAGACCTCGCAGTTGATCGCCCGCGTCTGAGGCGGGGCTCGAGCGCGGGGACAGATCGCCCCGCGCCGATCCGCTCACATCTGATAGGCCATCTGGGCGTACTCGCGCATGACGCGGTTGGTGTTGAACTGGCTGCCGTTCATGGCGATCGCGCTGCGCATCACCTGTCGCCACATCGGCCGATCCTTGTAGAACATGGGCAGGATCTCGTGCTCGAGCGTGGAGTAGATGGCCGCCGCGTCGCGGGTCGCGCGTCCCGGGTCGTGCGAGAAGGTGTTGGACTCAAAGTCATCGCGTCCGATGGTCCAGCCCGTGAGGCCTTCGGCGCAGCCTTCCAGCCACCATCCGTCGGGCGACGAGAGGCTCGGCACGCCGTTGAGCGCCGCCTTCATGCCGCTCGTGCCCGAGGCCTCGAGGGGCGGAACCGGGTTGTTGAGCCACAGATCAACGCCCGCGACCATCAGGCGGCAGAGCGCAAAGTCGTAGTTGGGCAGAAAAACCCCGCGGATCTGCGGGCCGAGGACGCCCAGTTTCTCGACGATGTGCTTGATGATCTCCTTGCCCTGGGTGTCGCGCGGGTGAGCCTTTCCGGCGTACAGGATCTGGATCGGACCGCCCTTGTTGGCCAGATGCTTCAGCGCGTCGACATCGCTGACGAGCAGGTCGGCCCGCTTATAGCCCGTGGCGCGGCGTGCGAATCCGATGGTGAAGCGGTCGGGCGCAAAGGCGTCATGTCCCTTCGCGCCGGTCGCGGCGTTCACGTGATCGATGAGCCGCTTCTTCGCCGCGGCACGCGCCCGCTCGAGCGCCTCGTCGGGAATGAACATCGCTCGCCGGATGGCCTTGTAGTCGGCGCGCCAGCCGGGGCAATGTTCGTCGAGCAGGGCCGCAATCTCCGGGCTCGCCCACGTCGGCGCGTGCACGCCGTTGGTGATGTAGTCGATGTGCGACCCGCGGATCATCTCGCGCGTGACCTCGGCGTGGCGCCGCGCAACCGCGTTGGCGTAGCGGCTGTAATGCAGCGCCAGCTTGGTCATGTTCAGCATCCCGCCCTGGCAATACGGCGCGCCGTCGTAAATCGCCGACTGCTCCCCGAGGACGTCGTAGACCATCGACAGCGCGAACTGATCGTGCCCCGCCGGCACCGGCGTGTGCGTCGTGAACGCGCACGACTGCTGCACCGCGCGCACCACCTCCGGGTCCGCCGGGCTCGTGCGCCGCTTGTACGAGTGCTCCGCGAGCAGTTCGATCGTCACGAACGCCCCGTGCCCTTCGTTCATGTGATACTTCGCGAGATTCGCATGCCCAAGCGCACGGAGCATGTAGATCCCGCCGATGCCCAGGAGCCCCTCCTGCACCAGCCGATGCCGGTGATCCCCGCCGTAGAGCTGATCGGTGATCCGCCGGTCCTCCGGCTCGTTCTCCGGCAGATCGGTGTCGAGGAAGTAGACCGGCACCACGCCCCCGCCCGCGTGCGTCGGCTTCACGTCGTACTTCCACGCCTGGATCGCCACCTTGCGTCCGTTGAGGCGCATCGCGACCCGCGGCTTCATCAGTTCCATGCGCTCCGCGGGGTTCCAATCCACCGCCGCCTCGTGCTGCTGGCCCGACTTGTCGAGTGTCTGCTGGAAATAGCCCTTGCGATGCAGGAGCGTCACGCCGACCATCGGCAGCCTCAGGTCCGCCGCCGAGCGGAGGCAGTCGCCGGCAAGCATGCCCAGCCCGCCCGAATACGTCGGCACGCGCGGGTCCACGCCGATTTCCATCGAAAAGTACGCGACGCGTGCAGGATCGCTCATCAGGCCTCCTCGCCGGATTGGGTTTCAGACGGCGCAGTGTAGAGTCGGCACTGCCCCTTCACCACCACGCGTCCCAACCCGTCGCCCTCTCGCCGCTTAGCGCAGCATCCCGCCGCGCCGAAGCGAATCGATCATCAGGCGGTCGATCGGCGTATCCGTCGGCACCAGAAAGTGAGCCAGACCACGCGTCAGGCACATGGCGTGCGTGCGCTCAACAAACTCCCGCGCACGCCGGCGCGCTTCGCCGATCGACGTGGGCGAAATCGTCACCTCCAGCCCGCGCGCCGTCTCCACGTCGGTCAGACGCAGATCGCCCCGCAACGTGCTCATGCGGCCGGGATCGAGTTCTCCCGGCGTAAGCGTCTGCAGGCAGAACACATCCATCGTCGCCGCCGCCGCACCAAGCGCCCGCAGCATCCGCCCCTGCGCCGACTCCTCGCCCTGCGTCGCACTCTCCTGCGCCGCGAGCAGATCCGACAGCACCACCAGGATGCCCCGCCCGGACATCGAGCGCGTCACAAACCGCAGATCGGCACCCAGATCCACCATCCGCCCGCCCGACTCGCGCACCCTGCGAGAAGCATCGCCCAGCGACCCACAGAGAAACGACGCCACACGCGCCAAGCTCGGTCGCCCGCGCACAGGCATCAGCCGCCGAGGCCGCGGCTCGCCCGTCCCCACCGTCGCGACCGACACGCGGTTGTTCTTCAAGAGCCCCACATACGCGATCGCCATCGCCAGCCGATGGGCGTACAGCAGTTTGCTCTCGCCGTCCTCATCACCCCCGGCGGCCATCGACGCCGAGGCGTCGACCAGCACGTGCACCGCGAGATCCTCTTCCTCCCGAAACAGCTTGAGCACCAACCGATCGAGCCGTGCGTAGATGTTCCAATCCACGTGGCGCAGGTCGTCGCCCGCCGCGTACATCCGAAAGTCATCAAACTCCACGCTCTGCCCGCGACGCTTGCTCCGCCGCTCGCCGGGCAACTTGCCCGCAAAGACCCGGCGGCTGAACACGTCCAGCCGATCCAGCCGTGCCGCTAGCCCGGGGGGGAGCAACTCCTCCAACGTCGAAGGCGGATGGACAAGCGGGGTGATCAGCATGACATGCAGGGACGGATGCAGCGCCCCGTCACCAAACCCTTCGGACCGCCGGACGACTTCTGCTCGCCGCGGAGGGTCACTCTTGGGGCGGTCTCACCGCGCTTCAACCCCACGCCGCAGTCGGCGAACTCCTGCATTTGCTTGGCGCGATCGACGTCCATGCGAAGACATCACCCCTCCGGCGTCCAGCGACGCGAGGTCAGAGCATATCCGCAGGTCGAAATGGCAAGCGAGCCGACTCAGCGATAGCGGCGGGGATTGCTCAGCGGCTTGCCGTCGGCGTATTCCCAGACGGTGACGCGAAGCGTCTGCACGCCCCACTGCTTGGCGCGCTCGTGGGTCGGGTAGAGCACGTCGAGGCGATGGCCCTTGATGGCCCCGCCGCAGTCCAGCACAGGCACCACGTTGCCGTCGTCGTATCCGGGGATCGTCAGCAGCGAGCCGTAGGGCAGGATGCGCGGGTCGGCGGCGACCATCTTGTGCCCGTTGGTGGTGACGTGGTGGAGCGTGGCGGTGTAGCCGTCGGCCGAGTCGCCGCAGGACCGCCAGTCGGGGCTGTACGCCGTCACCTTCATGGTGATCGTGCGGGCCGGACGGATCGGGCGGCCGTTGAAGAAACGGGTGCCCGGGGGATAGACCTTCGCCTCAACTCCGGGGTTTTCCTCGGGGAGAGGGGCCGGATTGAAGTTGGATTCGGGGGCCGGAGCGGCAACGGGCAGGAGGACGTCGGGTGATGCCGCCTCGCTGACGGCGACGCTCTCGATCACCGCGAGCGGCTGAGCGCTCGCTCCGCGCACCGATGCTTCCTTCGCGAGGATCGCGGTGTAGACCGTGAAGCCCAGCACCGCAGAGACCGCGGCTCCGGTGGCTGCAAGTCGCGCTGCAAAGCGCCAACCGAGAACGCGATAGTGCGACAGACGCATCGCTGGCGTGTGGCGAGTCCGAGTCTGCACGTGTCCGATTCCTGGGGGCATCCAGCCCCGGGGCCTGCCGCACGCTCCATGCGGCCCACGCTCATCCGTCGATGCAAGTTTGTAAGCACCAGCACCGTCGTGGATTGCAGTAAGCATACCCCGCCTCCTGAGGTCCCGCCAAAGGCTCTCGGACCCAACAAGCATTCCAGCGACTTGGATGAGATCTCGCACGGTACGATCCATTCAGTCCGAAGCATACCACACAAAATACGATCGTACATCGCATGAAAACCGATCAGAAATCGGGGGGCCGGGAAGCCCAGAGGACTCCACGAGCCATCCGGTCCGACAACCCTTCGTCCGACAACATGCCGCTTCTCGGCCGGCAGAGGCCGGCACACAAGGGGAAAAGCGGGGCCGAACCGAGTGCATGTCAGTTTGGCACGGCGTCTTCAGGTTTTGTGCGGTCTAGCCCGCCAGTGCTGCGCGAAACCGGTCGGGCGAGGCGACGAACCACGTCCGGAGAACACGCGGCTTGGCCCGGCGTATGCAGGGTCCGGAGCACGCAATGATCGGCAGCCGGCGGCATGGGTGACCGTGCGCGACGGCAAGCCGGGAGGGCTGGTGACGCATGACACGCTTTGTGAACAACATGAAGACCGCGATCCTGCTGGGGAGCCTGATGGGGCTCTTTCTGCTGGTGGGCTCGATGTACGGCCAGGCGGGGCTGCTGATCGGGCTGGTGGTCGGGCTGGTCACGAACTTCAGCGCCTGGTTCTTCTCCGACACGATTGCGATCAAGGCGATGCAGGGCCGCGAGATCACCCGGGCCAACGGCGGCGAGCTGTACGAGATGGTGGAGCGGCTGGCGCAGCGGGCGCAGATGCCGATGCCGCGGGTCTATATCTGCCCGCAGGAGGCCCCCAACGCGTTCGCGACCGGCCGCTCTCCGAGCCGCGCAGCGGTGGCCGTGACGCAGGGCGCGCTGCAACTGCTCTCGTACAAGGAGATGGAGGGCGTGATCGGGCATGAACTGGCCCACATCAAGAACCGCGACACGCTGACAAGCACGATCGCGGCAACCGTGAGCGGAGTGCTCGCGTTCGTGGCGCAGTGGGGCTTCATGCTGGGCGGAAACAACCGCGAGGGCGGGAACCCGCTGGTGGGGATGGTCGCGATCATCGTCGCGGCCTTCGGTGCCGCGGTCATCAAGTCGATGATCAGCCGCAGCCGCGAGTTCGTCGCCGACCACGACGGCGCGGTGATCGCGGGCTCGCCCGACGGCCTGATCAGCGCGCTGCAGAAGCTCGAAACCTATTCGAAGCAGATTCCGATGCGCAATCCGAATCCGGCGCAGAACAACCTGTTCATCATCGAGCCGCTCTGCGGCAATTCGCTGCTGAGCATGTTCGCGACCCATCCGCCGACCGAGGCCCGCGTGCGGGCGCTGCGGCAGATGCGGGGCTGACACCCGCCAACCGAAGTCTCACCGAGTGGAAGGTGCGTCGGCGGGCTGCGTGGACGCCTGGACCGGCGTGCCCCGGCCGCGCATCGAGTCGCGGTACAGGTCAAGGTATTTCGCGAACATGCGCTCGGCGCACAACTCCGGGCGCCGCGAGGCGATCGCCCGCTCGGGGGCGTGCTGGTTCGCCTCGGCCTCGTCAAAGCGCAGCATGGCGAACGACAATTCGGTGATGTCCATCGGGTCGTTGATGACCACGCCGTCGCGCGGGAGGGACATCAGCTCGGTCGCGCCGCTGTAGTTGGTCGTGATGACCGGCAGCCCGCACGCCAGAGCCTCGATCACCACGAGCGGGCAGGGGTCGTAGAGCGTGGGAAGGACGAAGACGTCGGCGGCGTGATACGACGGGACGGGGTCGGACTGATCGCCGAGGAACACCACGTCGCCCGCGACGCCCAGCGTCTCGGCCAAGCGCTGGTAGCGGGGAATGTCGCCGCCACCGATGACAATGAGCCCGGCGTGTCGTCCTCGGCCGCGGAGATGGGCCATGGCGGAGAGGATGCGATCCACGCCCTTGAGACGGAAGTCGTGCGCGACGGTGAGGTAGATGGTTCGGCTCTGCCAGCCGAGTTGCGCACGGATGCGGTTGCGGTTGGTCGCGTTGGCGTCGGGACGGAATCGGTTGAGATCGACGCCGTTGTGAATGACCACGACGCGGGAGGGATCGACCGGATAGGTCGAGAGGAGCTGGCGGCGAACCATCTCGGAGACCGCGACGATGGTCGAACGACCCGAGCGGTCGTACTGACGGCGTTCCAGCGCACGAAACTCCCGGTAACGCGGGAGCAGCCAGAAGCCCAGCGGCCGCCCCCAGCGCAGCAGGCCGTGCACCAGGCGGCTGCGCTGGCGGTAGACATAGCGCCGGATCCCGTGATGGGGCATGATGATGTCCGCTCGCCACCCGTCGGCCATGTCGTGCACAAGGTCGAACCGGTCGCGATCGAGCATTTTCTCGACTGCGGCGGCGAACCGCAGGCGGCGCGGGACCCAGGCCATGCCGGCGAGCTGGACGAGATGGCTGCGAGCCCCTGAGGGGACACCCTTGACCGACCGCGCGAAGATCGAGACCTCGTGCCCGGCGCGGAGCAGCCTCAGCGCGTGATCGTGGGTCCATCGCTGCGCACCGCCGCCCAGCGCGTCGTAGCGATCAATAACCAAAGCGACTCGGAGCGTGGCACCCGCCATCGGTCGCCAGTGTAGCGTCGCCGAACGGCATCGCGCGTCGGTTCGAGCGGCGAGACGGGCACCGAGGCGTCAGTACGCTCCGCGGCCGGTCAAGACGACCCACACAGTTTTGACCGCGATGTACAAGTCGAGCCAGACCGACCAGTTGCGGACGTAGTAGGCGTCGAGCTGAACACGCTTGTCGTAGTCCAGTTCGTTGCGCCCCGAGACCTGCCAAAGGCCGGTCATGCCCGGCAGGACCCGGGCGTACACCCCGACCAGGTCCTTGTACTTGGAGGTCTCGCCGGTCGTGATCGGGCGCGGGCCGACGAGGCTCATCTGACCGCCCAGGACGTTGAAGATCTGTGGCAGTTCGTCGACGCTGGTGCGACGCAGCCAGCGACCGACGCGCGTGAGCCGCGGGTCGTTTCGCAGCTTTTGCGTCGTCTCCCACTCCTCACGCAGGGCAGGGTCCGAGTCGAGCGCCTTGCGCAGAACGGCGTCGTTGTTGACGACCATCGTGCGGAACTTGAGCTGATGGAACAGACGCCCGCTGGAGCCGACGCGCCGGAGGCGGACAAGCACCGGCCCCGGCGAATCGAGGCGGATGAGCAGGGCGAGCACGAGACAGACGGGCACGAAGATCGGCAGCAGCACGAGCAGGGCGAGCAGATCGATGCCTCGCTTGAGCGCCCGACGCCAGGGATCGAGCAGCCTGTGCTCAACCTCCAGCCCGAACATGCCGCCCAGATCGCGTCCGGCCATCCACAGCGTCGACGGGAGCGGCAGATCGGGGACGAGGATCACGTGCCGGAAGGACTGGAGCGGGCCGGCGAGCAGGGCCTCGAGCCGCTCACGCGAATAGCCCGCGGTCGAGACCAGGGCGTAAGGCACTCTGCCCGCCTCGCGGAGCATCGGCGTCACCGCGCGCAGGTCGACCACCGGAACGCCGTCGATCGGAGCGCCCTTGTCCTGCACCGGAAGATCCCCCACCACCGCTCGCGCGCGCAGGCCGAGCGTGGGATTGCGGGAGAGTTGGGAAAGAATCTCCATCGCCGCGCGGCCGTCGGCGAAGATGACGGCGGGATAGCCGAACCAACTGGCGCGCTTGAAGACGAGTTTGGTGATGCTGCGCGCGATGGGGACGGCGACGACGCACTGCACCCACGCCAGCGCGAAGACGGCGCGGGAGTAGACCACGCCCTGCCGCGTCATGAACGTCATCGTCGCAAGCCCGAGAAAGACGAACGAGATGATGAGGATCTGACGCCGAAACTCCTCGACGGGGTGCGTGCCCACGCCGGGGTAGAGCTTGGTCGCCGCCGAGGCGAGCAGGAAGATGCCGACGAGCGGCCAGAGACTCCAGTAATCGGCGGGATCGAGTTGTCCTTCGACCCGCGCCCACAGCAGCACCGAGGCGACGCAGCAGGCGGTGAACACCAGCGCATCGGCGCACGCCAACACCACCCCCGTGAGCCAGTACGCACGGCCGAGGCGTATCAGCGGGGTGGGCGATCGGGACGCGGAGGGCTTGACCTCCACGCCTTCCAGCGATGCAGCGGTGAAGGGCTTCAACCCCTGATTCTAGCGGAACTCCCCCGGCGGTACTCCCAGGGTGAAACTCCCAGGGCGGACCTGCCCGGTACGCGTTCGACGGCACGCCCGCGGTCGGCCACCCGTCGGGCTGCTTTCCGCTCGCCCCGATCGCACACCGGTCAGTTCTGAGTGGAAAGGACAACGGGTGTGCAATCGGTGAGCGCGGGCAGGAGATGGTCGACCCGGACCGACCGGGCGCGTGCTTCGGTCAGAAGAGGCTCGCGCTGCTCGTCGGTGGCGAGCAGAATAGTGGCGCAGCCGACCGCCGCACCGGCCTCAACATCGCGCAGGGCATCACCGATCATCACGCTGCGGGCGAAGTCGATGGCCGGGAAGTCGTTGCGGGCGTCAAGAAGCATGCCCGGGGCGGGCTTGGTCCGCGGGCCTGTGCCGGTCTCGGCGACGTAGACAGCATCGAGGCGCGCGCCAAAGGGAGCGAGCAGATCGTGCATATGGGCGTGCACGCGGTCGAGTTGCGGCCTCGTGAGCCGCCCGATCTGCAGGCCGCGTTGGTTGCTGACGACGATGAGGCGCAGGCCGGCACGGGTCCAACGGCCGAGCGTCTCCCCGACGCCGGGAAGCAGGATGAAGTCCTCCGGCTCACGGATCCAGTCGCCAACCACTCGGCGGTTGAGGGTGCCGTCGCGGTCCAGGAAAACGGTGTCAAAGCGTCGCACGGATCGACCGTAGCAACCACGTCGCCCGGGCGCGGGGCCGGGCGGCCGCTACGCTTGCGGCATGAGCGCGGCGCGAGAGCATGGATCAGGGGCGACGGCGGGACACCGCCCGCCCGAACGGATCGAGACGGGTGTGCTGCTGGAGCGGCTGCGGGCCGACCTGCACATCGCCCGTCGAGCCCTTGAAGCGTTCATCGAACGTGAAGCGGACGTTCGGCGGCTCTCGGAAGCCTCGGCGATGATCGTGGAGTCGCTCCGCGCCGGGGGCAAGGTGCTCGCGGTGGGCAACGGAGGCTCGTGCGCCGACGCCGGACACTTCTGCGAGGAGTTGACAGGGCGGTTCCGCGCTGAGCGGCCCGCGCTGGCCGCGATCGCCTGCACCGACGCGGGACACCTGACCTGCACCGCCAACGACTACGGGTATGACGCGGTGTTCTCTCGGTGGATCGAGGCGCTTGGTCGGAGCGGGGACGTGCTGGTCGCGCTTTCGACGAGCGGAAACTCGACCAACATCGTGCGCGCGGTGGACGCGGCCTCGGAGCGAGGGATGAAGGTGATCACGCTGCTGGGCAAGGGCGGCGGGCGCCTGCGTGGACGCGCTGACGTGGAATGGGTCGTCGAACCGGGCGCGAGCGAGCGCGGAGTCGACGTGCTGCAGGCCGATCGCATCCAGGAGATCCACATGATCATCCTGCACAGCCTCGTGCGGGCGGTGGAACTGCGGATGTTCGGCGGCGAGTGACGCCTCGAGTGCGAGCGTGCGGGATGGTGGCTTACGCGGGCCGGATGCCGCGGTAGAGCTGCTGCACGCGCTCGGCTTCCTGCTTGCGGACCATGTCGAGGACGGCCTTGGGAATGCGGAAGTTCTTGTCGTCGCGGGTGACGTTGCTGCAGTGTTCGGCGAGACAGCGATAGAGGAACTTGAAGGCGTCGCGGGGCTGGTGCATCTGGTCCAGCGCGTCGACGAGGTCGGCGCGCGTGACCTCGTCGGAGAAGAGGTCGAGCAGGGCGAGGGGCGAGGCGCCGGGGGCGAGGCAGGCCTGCAGCCGCGCGGCGCACAGGTCGTAGAGCATCGCGCCGGTCCAGCTGAGGCGATCGACCATGTTCTGCTTGTCGAGGCGAGCTTCCTGGAAGAAGGCGGCAGACTCCTTGTAGAGGGCGTAGCGCAGCTCGACAGGCAGGAGCATTTTGACGCCGACGCCGTCTTGCTGGAGGAACTTGTTGTTGAGCATGGGCCAGACAACGGCCCGCATGCGGTCGTAATCGCCGCTGATGAGCGTGGGCTCGTCGACGCGGTCGACGATGATGACCAGGCCGTGATAGCCCAGCACGCGCAGCACGGCGCGAACACGGTCGAGCAGGCGGTATCGTGCCTCGTCGGAGTCGCTGAGGGGCAGATTGTCTTCGTCGCGCAGGACCGGATCGAGCTGGCGCAGCGAGCGGGAGTAGGAGCGGTCGCTCCGCGACTGCACGCGGATCTGCTTGCGGACCTTTCGCCCAAGCAGGTTGAACGCGACGCGGTCCCACGCCAGCAACTTGACCAGCGTGCCCAGCCACAGGGCCAAGAGCGCGAGGAAGGAATACAGCCCCGGGCCGGGGCCGATGTTCCACTCTGACGCGGTGGGCAGCAGGCCGGCGAGCACGACGACCGCGGCGGCAGGAATCCAACCCAGCCAGGCCGCGGCGTGCGTGAGCATGCGCGGCCAGGGGAGCCACAGGCCCAACCGACGCCGGAGCTGTGTGGTACGCAGGTCGGCCTGATCGGGCCGGTCGTAGAGCGCCTGGAGCAGCAAGGCGTCGCGCCGGTGCGAGGCGTCGAACTTTTTCAGCGACCGAGCCGCCTCCCGGATCGGGACCTCGGGCTCGTCGCCCGCGCGGCCGAGCAGCCCGTCGACCAGACGCGGCACGATGCTCATGAGCAGCGCGTCGAGGTGGTCGACGAGGCGGATCTTCTGAAAGCTCTCCAGCGGGGTCTTGCCCTTGTGCTGCGCGTGCAGGCGGTCGAGCACGGCGTTGAGATCGTCGTAGGGCAACAGCAGGACGCGCCGATCCGCATTCTGCGTGTTGTGCAGCTCGATGGCGCGGGTGATCTGGAGGCGGATGGCGGTCTTGCCGCTGCCTTTTTCGCCAAAGACGATCGCCGTCGCGGGGCGGGAGAGATCACCCAGGATTTTCTCAAAGTCGCTGTGAAACGTGCCCGAGAGCGACGGGAGCGCGAACGAACCGCTGGACGAACGGGGCGGCGGCTCGGCAGCAGCGGCGGCGGCAGGATCAGCGTTCGCGGACGCCGCGGCGGGCGGAACGGTCATCTTGGCGAAGACGGCGTCATTGCGCGCTTCCTCGCCGCGGAAGGGGTTTTCCGCGAGTCCGAACCGGGTTAGCAGTTCATTGAGGGTCATGGCGGGAAGGCACGAGAAACTTGGCACTCGCCAGTCGGCGGTCGGTGAAGCAGCGGGACACAAGGCGGCCTATCGCGACGCACGGTCTTGGAGATCGTGACCCTGCTTCCCGATGCGCTGTGCCTCTTCCGCTCAATGCTCGACGCGATGTCCGAGCTTGGGGCTGAGCGCGGCGAGCATCCTGTCGAGGGTCTTTTTGTCCTTGGCTTCGAGGTTGAGGCGCAGGAGCGGCTCGGTGTTGCTCTTGCGGATGTTGGCCCACCAGCCGCCGTGGTCGCCCTTGACGTTGAAGCAGTCGACGGTGACGCCGTCGAGTTCGTCGATCGTGCCGTTGGCGGCGGAGCCCGGGCCGTAGAGCTTCTTGATCTCGGCGAGCGCGCCGTCCTTGTCCTCGATGGCGAAGTTGATCTCGCCGGACTGGGCGTAGCGGGCGATGGGCTTGATGAGTTCGCTGAGGGACTTGCTTCCCGAGGAGAGGATCGAGAGGATGACGGACATGGCGATGGCGCCGCTGTCGGCGTTGAAGTTGTCGCGGAAGTAGAAGTGGCCGGAGAGTTCGCCGCCGAAGATGGCGTTGTGATCGGCGAGGGCCTGCTTCATGAAGACGTGCCCGACGCGGCCGCGGATGGGCTTGCCGCCGAGCTTGATGATGTCCTCGGAGACGGCCTTGGTGGAGCGGAGGTCGTAGGCGATGGACGCGCCGGGCTCCTGCTCGAGGAAGTGTCGCGCGAGCAGCGCGGTGAGCACGTCGCACCCGACGATCGCGCCCTTCTCATCGACGGCCATGCAGCGGTCGGCGTCGCCGTCGTAGCAGAAGCCGACGTCGGCCTTGTGCTTGAGCACGGCTTCCTGTGTCCACTTCATGTTGGCGGCGACGAGTGGGTTGGGCTCGTGCACGAACTGGCCCTTGGTGTTCTCAAAGTGCAGGGGGATGATCTCAAGCCCAGACGGGGCGCCGAGGCTGGATTCCTTCCCGAAAACCTTGGGGATCATGGTCCCGGCCATGCCGTTGCTGGCGTCGATGGCGACCTTGAGCTTTGTCTTGCCGAGCTTGAGGAACGAGCGGACGTGCTTGGTGTAGGCCTGCCAGAGGTCGCGCGGTTCGATGCGGCCGTGGGCGGGGACCATCGTGGCCTTGTCGACCATGGCGGCCTGCTTGCGGATCTCGGCAAGCCCGGTCGCTTCGCCGACGGGCTTGGCCTTGCGTTTGGAGACCTTGAAGCCGTTGTAATTGGGCGGGTTGTGGCTGGCGGTGACCATGATGCCGCCGGCGCAGTCGAGGTGGTTGACCGCGAAGTAGATCATGGAGGTGTCGCACATGCCGACGTCGATGACGTTGCCGCCCTGATCGGTGACGCCCTTGATGAGCGCCTTCGACAGGCCGGGGCTGCTGGCACGCATGTCGCGCCCGACGACGATGTTCTTCATCATGGGGCTGGATTCGCCGCCGGCGACAGCGTCGGCGAGGAGGAACTTGCTCGCGCCGTAGCCGATCTGCCAGGCGAGATTTTCGTTGAGCAGGTCGGGGTAGGTGCCGCGAACGTCGTAGGCCTTGAAGATGCGTCCGAGCATGAAGCAAAGTCTCCGTGCGAGGTGCGTGCGGGGTCGCGCGACGCCGAAGAGCGACGCGCCCGTCCCAACCCGGTCCGACCGACGCGGGCCGATCCAGCCGGCGTCCGGCGCCCGAACGACGCCCGCGATTCGGTGCGGCCAGTGTAGCGTCCGCCAAGGCCCGATCACGCCCCAAACACGCGCGGCAGGCAGGGTCGCTAGGACAGTTCCGTCATCGGAACACCGGGCGGGAGGCTGTCGAGAAAATGTCGTGCGTAGGACGAACGGACGAGGCGCGGATCGAGCACGACGACGCGTCCGTGATCGTCGGCGCCGCGGATGAGTCGCCCGAAGCCCTGCTTGAAGCGGATCACAGCGCGGGGGAGGGTGTCTTCGCGGAACGGGTCGCCGCCGCGGGACTGGATGAGTTCGTGACGGGCCTGCGTGAGCGGGCGATCGGGCGGATCGAAGGGCAGCTTGGTGATGATCACGTTGCGCAGCCCGCGCCCTCGCACGTCGACACCCTGCCAGAAGCTGGCGGCTCCGAGCAGCACGCTGCGCTCGTCCGCACGGAACTGCTCGAGGATGTGCGTCCGTGAACCATCGACCGTCTGAGCCAGGACCGGATGGCCCAAGCGGGCGAGCGGCTCACGCACGAGGGCCGCGACGGCGCGGAGCGTGGCGATACTGGTGAACAGAACGAATGCGCCGCCGTCGGTCTCGCGGACGTGGTGCACCACGCGCCGGGCGATGTGGCCGGGCTCTTCCGACGGGCTGCGCGAGCGTCCGCGCGCGGCGGACCTCAGCCCGAGAGGAGCGGGACGTTGACCGGCCGATGCGCGCAGCGCAGGCTGTTCGAACGGATCGGACGCGGGCTCCTCGATCGCGTCGGACTCGGGAGGCGTGAGATCGACGATCAACTGCATCTGCGCGGCGTAGTTGAAGGGGCTTCCGAGCTGGAGCGTGTCGGCGCCTTCGGCACCAAGACGACGCATCGCGTGCGCGAAGGCGGAGTCGGCGCCGCTGCGCGGGCGTGCGGGAGCGGGTTCGTCGTGCGAGACTGGAGAAGTCGCGGACTCGGTCTCGACGGGCTCGAAGGTGCGTCCGTCCTCGCGCGAGACTGGCTTGGCCCGTGCCCCGGCACCGGAGGGGCGGGAGCGCGTGGCGAGCGTGGCGCTCGTGAGCACCACGCTGTGCTCGCCCGAAAAGAGCCGCTCCTTGAGCAACTCGCTCACCTCGACCGGTGCGCACGCCAGCGTGACCTTCTGGAACGAGCCGGGCCCGTCGTCGTCCGCGCTGGTCTCGACCCAGTATGCGCAGCCGGGCAGGCTCTGCTCAACCAGGATCTGCGCGTCTTCGGCGATCATGCGGGCGCGCTCGGCGTAGGCGTTGAGCTCGTAGCGGTCGGCGTCGGTCTTGACGAGTTCCTTGAGCGTGTCGAGTCGCAGGGCCAGATCGCGCATCGCGGGGGTGAGCACGTTGTCGATCACGCCCGGCGTGCGCAGGCGCCCGCCGACGGGCGCGAACGCGGGCCCGTCGTCCCGTCGCACAGCGCGCAGCACGCTCTCAAAGAAGACCCGCGTCAGGTTCTGTGCTTCGATGCTGAGTTGGATCGCTCGCTCGACGGCGTTGGTGTCGGCGACGTACATCGACAACTGAGGCAGATAGCCCTTGCCGCTGCGCGGGTGGCAGAGCGTCGTGAGAAGGTGCATGACGCGGCCTTCGGCGAGCGTGCGCCCGAAGTGCTCGCCCGCGACGTCCTCGACGCCGTGGGCCTCGTCGAGAACCACGTGGTGATATCGAGGCAGAAAGCCGAAGTCCTGCGCACGCAGGGCGAGGTCGGAGAAGAAGAGGGCGTGGTTGCAGATGAGCAGGTTGGCGCCTTCCATCGCGGCACGCGCGGTCTGATAGAAGCACGTGTCGTACGTCGGACACTTGCGCCCCATGCAGTTTCCGCTGTCGGACTGCACCTTGTCCCAGACTCCGGCCCGCTCGAGCGTCGGCAGCGTGCTCAGCGTGCCGTCGAGCGTGGAGAGGGCCCAATCCTCGATGACGTGCAGGCTGCGTCGTGCGGCGGGATCGCTGAGAAGCTTGTCCTGGCGCTGGCTGGCGAGCTTGAGTCGGCGGATCGACACGTAGTTGCCGCGGCCCTTGACGAGCACGGGGCGAATGGCGGGCGCGGCGGCGTCGGGATCGGGGTGCGGATCGGCGGTCTCGGGGGCGGGGAGCATCGAGGCGAGGACGGGATCAGCCTCGAGAATGCCTCGGAGCAGAGGAACATCCTTGCGGATGAGCTGTTCCTGGAGCGCGATCGTGTTGGTCGCGATGAGCACGGTCTCGCCGCGCAGGCAGCGCAGCATGGCGGGGATGAGATACGCAAAGCTCTTTCCGACGCCGGTGCCGGCCTCGACCAGAAGGTGTGAGCGGGCCTCCATGGCGCGTGCGACCGCAAGCGCCATGTCGACCTGCTCGGCACGGGGCTCGTAATGGCCCGCGATCGCGCCGGCGATCGGGCCGTGGGCGGCAAAGATGCGTCTCACCTCGTCGAGCACGGACGATGGTAGAGGCAACGGGCAGCGGTGCTGAGGAACAGACGCCGAGGGGACGATCAGGCGGCGATGGAAGAGCCATCGGCCGCGCGAGCGTCAATCCTCGTCGCCGTCGTCGGGCTCTTCGGAGGCCTTGATCTGGGCTTCGAGCTCTTCGACGGACTTCTCCTCCTCGACCTTCTCGCCGCGTGCGATCTTCTCGGCCTTTTCCTTCTCGAGCTTGCGCTTGATGGCTTCGACCTTCACCTTGTCGGGGGCGACGATGATGCTGGCCTGCTTGCCGAACCAGCGCGGGGTCTGCTCGATCTTGCACAGATCGGCCAGCGCGTCGGCGACCTGGCGAAGGTTCTGCAGCCCCAGGTCGCGGTGGGCGATCTCGCGTCCCTTGAACTTCTGGGTGACCATGACCTTGTGGCCGGCCATGAGGAAGCGGCGGCTCTGCTCGATGCGGATCTGGATGTCGTGCTCGCCGATCTTGACGGAGCGTCCGAGACGGATCTCCTTCATCTCAGTCGCCTTCGACGCGGCGCGGGTCTTGCGGGCCTTCTGGGAGAGTTCGTACTTGAACTTCCCGTAGTCCATGATCTTGCAGACCGGCGGACGGGCGTCGGGCGAGATCTCGACCAGATCAAGCCCGGACTCCTGCGCGCGGCGCAGAGCCTCGGAAGTCTCGACCACGCCGAGCTGCTCCTCGTCGGGCCCGATGAGTCGGATCGGGGTGATCCGGATCATGTAGTTGATACGAGTCCGCTGAACGGGACCGCTGTCGCGACTGAATCGACCGAATGCGATGGCGAACACTCCTCAATGAGGGCGCGTGCGAGCGGCTCCATGCCGGGCACACGCCGCGGAAGGCGACCGATCACGACCGGAGCGCCCACGACCGGTCCGAGCCGGTCCATCCGCGGCCAAGCCTACTAGATCTCCGGCCCCGAAGCAAGAACCGGCGGGTCGAGAGCCCCGGGATTTACAGACTTTGCGCGCAAGGTCCCCGCCCGACCAGCCCCGTTCGAGGCGGCGTGCGACGCGTCATCAGCGTGAGAGCACCAGCACGATATTGAAGCCGACGCTCACCACCAGGCTGACGATGAGGCCCCAAACGAGCATCGGATGGGGGGAGCGGCGCGTCGAGGGCTGCTCGGCCATTTCCGCGTCGGCCGAGGCCTCCAGAGCCTTGAGGGCCGAGACGTCCGACTGGCCCAGAACGTCCTTGTGCGCGATCGGCGGCTGTTCCTTCCGCCGCACCGCCCGGAGGTCGATGAGCAGGTCCTTGCAGCTCTTGTAGCGGGCACGCGGGTCCTTGGCCATCATCATCTCGATGACCTCGGAGATCCCGGCCGACAGCTTGGGGTTGACGTGGTCCGGCGGGACCAGGTCGGCCTTGAGATGCTTGTGCATCACCGCCGAGGGGTTCTTCCCGTCGAAGGGGACGTTGCCCGTGACCATGTGGTAGAGCGTGGCGCCGAGCGAATAGATGTCGGCGGCCGGGGTGATCGTGACTTCGCCGCGGATCTGCTCGGGGCTGATGTAGTAGGGCGTGCCAAAGGCCTTGCCCGCCTCGGCCTCGGCCATCTCTTTGTCGTTCATCGCCCGAGCCAGACCCATGTCGGCCAGCTTCGCGACGCCTTCGCGGGTGATCATCACGTTCTTGGGCTTGACGTCGCGGTGGATCAGGCCCTTCTCGTGCGCGTGCTGGAGCGCCTCGGCGATCTGCGTGATGATGTCGATCGCGTCGAGTTCGTTGTACCGCTTGTGCTTGACGATGTCGTCAAACACCGTTCGACCGTCGACGAACTCCATCACAAAGTAGTGGAACTCGCCCGACTTTCCGACGTCGTAGGCCTGCACGATGTTGGGGTGGTTCAGCGCGGCGGCGGCACGCCCCTCGGCGTAGAACCGCTCGATGAACTGCGGGTTGTTGCTGAACTTCCGGGGCAGGATCTTGATCGCGACCGTCCGGTCCAGGCTCAGCTGCTTGGCCTTGTGCACCGTCGCCATCGCGCCCGCGCCGAGCTTGCCTAGGAAGCGATACCCGGCGATCTGCTGCCCGCTGCGCTCGGCTTCGAGCTGTTGCTTCAGACGCGCCAGCTGACGCTCGGTCGTGTAGCGGTTGTTGACCAGAAAGTGCATCAGCGAACGCTGGTTCTGGTCTTCCTGCTGGCGGCTCATCGCCAGGCAGTGCTCAACCTCCTCGGGGGTCGCCAGACCGGCGTCCACGACCATCCGTGCCACCAGCGTGTCGACGTTGGTCCCGCCCTTGGCGACTTCCTGCAGTTCCGTCTCGATGCTCTGGACGCTGGGCGCGGGGCCCGGCTCGCGCACCGTGATCGGCGGGGTGGCGCCGGGGTCCTGCGAGGCGTCGCTCGTCGAGCGGGTGCCCATGCGGGCGGTATCGCCCGGCGAGCCTTCCGGTGCATCGGGCTTGAGGGGGATGGATCCGTCGTTGGTATTCACTGGGACCGATCCGCGAGGGCGAGAGTTGGTTCGCCCGTTGACTGAACGTGACGCAACACCGGGCAATCCTCCGCTCCGTGCCGTGTCCGCCGTCCGGACGTTATCGGCCGGAAGCGTAGCGAAGTTCGGCCCGACCGTGGAAGCGGGTGCGGGTGTCCCGCCCGAAGCCGCAGAATCACCCTTGGCGTGTCCGGACAGATGGCGAGAGTCGGCAAAAACGGCCGCCTCGACGCGCTCCTCGCTGTGGCCTTGGGGCGCGGGCGGCTGCACCGCGAGGCGGCCGGCAGGATCGACGGGGTCAGCAGGCGCGACAGGAGAGAGGTCGCGCCCACCGCCGCCGTCGAGTGATGACGTCGCGGGCTGGAGATCGAGTCGTTGCGGACGAACTGGCGAGCCGCTGGACATGCTGCACCTGAAGCGAATCCTCGTCGGTCGGAGGTCGATACGCATCGCAACCGTCTCGGTTCGATCGCGGCCGCCAACCGCGTCGGGCCTGAGCGACCGTCGCCGCCGGCCAGCGCGCCAGAACCGTGCTGGGACCACGACGCGTCCAAGAAAAGGTGCTCCCGAACGCCCGAGCGAGCAGCCCGGCCACGATTTGCCGTCGCGATGCGTGGGGCCTACCGTTGCCTCCACGTCGGACCAAACGACGTCGCCCTCCTAGCTCAGTTGGTAGAGCAGCTGACTCTTAATCAGCGGGTCGAAGGTTCGAGTCCTTCGGGGGGCATTTTTTCTTTGCGGGGGTTTGGGCGGCAACGCCATGAGCGAACGACGCAGAGGATTGGCCCTCGCTTTCGTTGCGACACTTGGCGGGGTCTGCGAGATGCCGCACGGCCTGCGGGTCGATCGAAATCTGAAGCACAAGACTATCGGCGCGTGCGCTTTCGGCGGCATTCATCGCGGCCGGGGTTTTGTCATGGCCGCGGACGGTCGGTCAGCGGCTTTCCCGGGGCGCGGCCGCGGGTTCTGACGGGGATGTTTGGCGAGGGAAGCGGGATGACGCGACTCTTGGACGCAGGGTTCTTAGAATCGGACTCTGAAGTCTTTTTGTCGCCTGGGGGCGCACTGACTGATTTCCAACTCGCTGCTCAAGGAGGCACACGATGAGCACCCTGGCCATGAACGCACCGGCTGCCGCTTCGCACGCCGCTCCGACCCGCAACAGCAAACTTGCCGGGTGGGTGCAGGAGATGGCGGCGTTGTGCAAGCCCGACAAGGTGGTGTGGGTAAGCGGGACGCAGGCGGAGTACGACGCTCTGTGCGAGCAGATGGTGCAGGCCGGCACCTTCATCAAGCTCAACCAGACCAAGCGACCGGGCTGTTACCTCGCGCGGTCGCACCCTTCGGACGTGGCGCGGGTGGAGGAGCGGACATATGTCTGCTCGGCGGCCAAGGGTGATGCCGGGCCGACCAACAACTGGTCGCCGCCCGCGGAGATGCGCGCCAAGATGCGCGAGCTGTTCGACGGCTGCATGCGCGGGCGCACGATGTACGTGATCCCGTTCAGCATGGGGCCCATCGGCTCGCCGATCGCGAAGATCGGCGTGCAGATCACCGACAGCGCGTACGTCGTCGTGAACATGCGGATCATGACCCGCATCGGGACCAAGGTGCTTGAAGCGCTCGGCGACGGGCCGTTCATCCCCTGCATGCACTCGGTGGGCGCGCCGCTCGCTCCGGGACAGAAGGACGTGGCCTGGCCCTGCGAGCCGGACATCGCGAAGAAGTACATCGTCCACTTCCCCGAGACGTACGAGATCTGGTCCTACGGCTCGGGCTACGGCGGCAATGCGCTTTTGGGAAAGAAGTGCTTGGCGCTCCGCATCGCCAGCGTGATGGCACGCGACGAGGGATGGCTCGCCGAGCACATGCTCATCATGGGTCTGCAATCGCCCGCGGGTGATCGCACCTATCTGGCGGCGGCCTTCCCCAGCGCCTGCGGCAAGACAAACCTTGCCATGCTGGTCCCGCCCAAGAGCTTCGAGGGCTGGAAGGTCACCACCGTCGGCGACGACATCGCCTGGATCAAGAAGGGACCGGACGGCAAACTCCACGCGATCAACCCGGAAGCCGGCTTCTTCGGCGTCGCGCCGGGCACCAACGTCAAGTCCAACCCCAACGCGATGGCCTCGATCGCCAAGAACACCATCTTCACCAACGTCGGCCTCACCGACGACGGCGATGTGTGGTGGGAAGGCATGACCGATCAGCCCCCGGAGCACCTCATCGACTGGAAGGGGCAGGACTGGAAGCCCGGCAGCGGACAGCCCGCGGCACACCCCAACGCGCGATTCACCGCGCCGGCGAGTCAGTGCCCGTGCATCGACCCCGAGTGGGAAAATCCCGCGGGCGTGCCGATCTCGGCCTTCATCTTCGGCGGACGCGTCAGCAAGGACATGCCGCTGGTCTTCCAGGCCTTCAACTGGTCGCACGGGGTGTATCTGGCCGCGACGATGGGCTCCGAGGCGACGGCGGCGGCGATCGGACAGGCGGCGATGCGTCGCGACCCGATGGCGATGCTCCCGTTCTGCGGGTACAACATGGCCGACTACTTCACGCACTGGCTGAACATCGGTCGACGCGTGCCCAACCCGCCCCGCATCTTCCGCGTCAACTGGTTCCGCAAGAACGCGGAGGGGAAGTTCATCTGGCCGGGATTCGGCGAGAACATGCGCGTGCTCAAGTGGATCGTCGACCGCGTGCACGGACGCGGGTTCGCGGTCGAGAGCCCGCTGGGCTGGATGCCGCGGCATGAGGACATCGAGTGGAAGGGTCTGCAGTTCCCTGCTGAATCGTTCTACGACCTGATGTCGGTGGGACGCGAGGCGGGCGCGACCGAGGCTCGCTCGCACGAGGAACTGTTCGACAAGTTCCTGGATCGCCTGCCCAAGGAGTTCGTGCTTGAACGCGAGCTGCTGCGCTCGCGGCTTTGGCGTTCGCCCGACCGCTGGGAACTGGCCCACGAGGTCTGATCCTCTCTGTCGTCGGCCCCCCACCCCACCCCACCCCCAACCACCCCCACATCCGAACGCACCGGGCGGCCCTTGCCGCCCGGTTTTTATTGAGCGGCCCCGACTCCGAACGTCGCACGAACGTCGATTGGGAACGGTGGAGGCTTGGGGGCGTGTTGACCGTTGCGGGAGGGATCCCTAACATCCAGACCCCTCCGAGGCGGACAGCCGCCTGGGATTCGGACGATCGTGGTCTGGTGACTGTCGGTTGGCCGTGCTGCTTCTCACTTTGGGAGATTGGACCGATGCTTCCCCCACAAAGAGTCTCGTACGGCCGCTCTCGTCGTCGCCGCAATCATCACGCGCTGACCGGCGCGCAGCCCACTGTGTGCCCGCTCTCGGGCATGCCCAAGCAGCACCATCGCGTGTGCGCCGAGTCGGGCTATGTGCGTCCGGGCCTGCGGATCAAGGTGCCCAAGCTGGGCATCGGTGTGCAGAAGGATTGAGCGAGGCGGCGGGCGCGCAGCACCGGGCGCGGGGCACTTGGCACTCGTGCGGACGGTCGCGTTCCTTGCTTCACGCCCTCCCCTAGCGCCTAGTGCCAAGTGCCTAGTGCCTCCTAGGACACCCCATGCGAATCGCAGTTGACGTCATGGGCGGCGATCACGCCCCCGATGCCATTCTCAAAGGCTGCGTTGCCGCCCTGGAAGATCTCCCCAAGGACGACACCCTCGTCTTGGTGGGCCCTCGTCACGTCATTCAGGACTATCTCGACGACCGCGGCGTCAAGGACCCGCGCGTGGAGATTGAACACGCCGACGAAGTAATCCACATGGACGAGAGCCCGGCCAAGGCGGTGCGGGCCAAGCCGGAATCGTCGATCGTCAAGATGGCGCGTCTGGGCAGCGAGAAGGCCCCCAAGTCCGGTCCCGGGGCTCACTGCGAAGTCGTTCTTTCGGCGGGCAACACCGGCGCGTGCGTCGCCGCGGGCATCATGCACATGCGGCGGCTGTCGCACGTGCACCGACCGGGCATCGCGGTGAGCATGCCGGCGTTCAAGGGCCCGGTCGTGATGATCGACTGCGGGGCCAATCCGGAGCCCAAGCCGGTGCACCTGTGGCAGTACGCGGTCATGGCCGCCGAGGTCGCCAAGTGCACGCTGGGGATCGAGAATCCTCGCATCGCGCAGATGAACATCGGCAGCGAGGAAGCGAAGGGTACCGACATCGTCAAGCAGACGCGTGACCTTCTGAAGGCGACGCCGGGCCTGAACTACGTCGGCTATGCCGAAGGCCGCGATCTGTTCGAAGGCGTCGCGGACGTGATCGTCACCGACGGGTTCGTGGGCAACACGATGCTGAAGATGGCGGAGGGGCTCGCCAAGTCCCTCTTTGGTGCGCTCGCCGCCGAGATCATCAATTACGACCCGCATCTGATGTCGCAGATCGAGCCCGTCTTCCGCAACATCTACAAGAAAAACGACTACCACGAATACGGCGGTGCGCCGCTCTTGGGCGTCAACGGCGCGATGTTCATCGCGCACGGATCGAGCGAAGCCAAGACGATCAAGAACGCGATCCGCAACTGCCGCAACTTCGTCAACAGCGGCGTGAACGACGCGATCCGCAAGCGCCTCGACGAAGTCGGCTCGCTTGGCGGCGTGCTCGCGAACGTCGGCGTGGACGCGTGAGCGCCCGGTCCAACCCGCTCAGCGTGGCAAGCCTGCCGAGCGTAACTCGCTCCGGGCGGCGCCCCTTCTGCCCACGGCTCGCGCCTCCCTTCCACCGCGCTCGCGATACAATGGCGTCGCCATGGTCGTCAACGGCGTCAACTTCCCCGAAGCCGCGATCGCCGAGATCTGTCACCGCTACGGCGCGACCCGCCTCTCGCTCTTCGGCAGCATCCTCCGCGATGACTTCACGCCGAGCAGCGACATCGATGTGCTCGTCGAATTCGCACCAACGACCCGCATCGGTCTGATCGGCGTCGCCAAAATGGAGGCCGAACTGTCCGGCCTTTTGGGCCGACGCGTGGACCTTCGCTCGCCGGCCGATCTCTCGCATTACTTCCGAGACGAAGTCGTCGCCCGCGCGAGGCTGCTCCATGCCGCGTGATCCCGCCGAAGTTCTCCGTGAGGACCGTATCCGGCTCCGGCACATGCTCGACTCGGCCCATCGCGCGATCCGCATCGCCGCCGGAATGACTGCCGATGCGCTCGCCGCGGACGAGATCCGGCTTCTTGCCGTCGTGAAGTCGATCGAGATCATCGGAGAAGCGTCCACCAAAGTCAGCCTCGCAACACAGTCCCGCTTGCCCGCTATCGACTGGGCCGGCATACGCCAGATGCGCAACCGGCTGATCCACGGCTATGACTCGGTCGACCCGGCTCGAGTCTTTGACGCCCTGAGCGTGGACGTCCCGCCACTGATCGCGGCCCTCGAGCGCGAGCTCCGTGTCTGACCCAAGGACACGCCCGCCGATCCGCTCGTGACGCCTCCCCCGCATAAACTCCGGGCACATGTCCGCTTCCACAAACACGTCGTCCTCCACTCGCCGCGGCGTCCGCCTCGCCGGCACCGGCGCCTGCGTCCCCGACAAGCGTCTCACCAACGCCGATCTTGAGAAGCTGATGGAGACCTCGGACGAGTGGATCGTCCAGCGCACCGGCATCCGCGAACGCCGCATCGTCGACAGCGAGCATGGCGAGTCCGTCAAGCACCTCTGCGCCAAGTCCCTCCAGCGGGCCCTCGACGACGCCAACCTGAAGGGCACCGACCTCGACCTCATCATCGTCGCGACCATGACCCCCGAGATGGCCTGCCCCGCCACCGCCTGCATGGTCGCCCAGATGGTCGGCGCTGGCCACGCCGGGGCCTTCGATCTCAACGCCGCCTGCTCCGGCTTCGTCTTCGCCATCAACGTCGCCCACGACCTCATCAAGGGCGGCGCGTACAACACCGTCGCGGTGATCGGCGCGGACACGCTCTCGAAGCTGCTCGACTACTCCAACGACGGCCGCGGCACCGCCATCATCTTCGGCGACGCCGCCGGATGCGCCATCTTCAAGGCCACCGACGACACCTCCAAGGGCGTTCTGGCTCAGTCCATGCACGCCGATGGCGAAGGCTGGAAGGACATCTACGTCCCCCGCTGCGCCTTTGACTTCCCCCAGGGCACCCCCGTCGACGAGAAGAAGATCGACGTCGTCCAGATGAACGGCGCGACGGTCTTCAAGTTCGCCGTCGGCACCTTCCCGGAAGTCATCCAGCAGACCCTCGACAAGGCCAAGGTCAAAGCCTCCGAAGTCGACATGTTCGTCTGCCACCAGTCCAACCAACGCATCCTCCACGCCGCCCGCGACCGCTTCGGACTCTCCGAAGACAAGCTCTACGTCAACATCGACCGCTACGGCAACACGGTCGGCGCCAGCGTGCCGCTGTGTCTGGATGAGCTCCGCAAGGCCGGCAAGGTCAAGGAAGGCAGCAAGGTCATGTTCGTCGCCTTCGGCGGCGGCCTCACCTGGGGCAGCAGCCTCTGGCAGATGTGAGCAAAGCGGCCGAAGCGCCGAGTGATCGGTCGAGCCACGCCGTTTTTCGATTGGGCCCTTTGGCCATTTGGCGCTGTGGCCCTTTCGCCCTCCGCGTAGAATCCGCGAATGTCCTCCCCCTCCCCCCTCGTCATCCTCTGCCCCGGACAAGGCGCCCAAGCCGTCGGCATGGGCAAGGCCTATTTCGAGAAGTCCCCCGAGTCTCGCTCTGTCTTTGAGCACGCCGACAAGATCCTCGCCTCGTTCATCGGCAACGCTCTGGGCAGCGAGCTTTCTCGACTCTGCTTTGAAGGCCCCGCCGACCGCCTGAACCAGACCGACGCCTCCCAGCCCGCGATCTTCGCCACCTCCATCGCCTCCTACGCCGCCCTCAAGGCCTCGTGGGGCTTCTCCAGCGGCGAAGTCCCCCTCGCCGCCGCCTCCGGCCTCTCCCTCGGCGAGTACACCGCACTCACCATCGCCGGCGCCATGTCCTTCGAAGACGGCCTCAAGCTCGTCGCCCTCCGCGGCCGCGCCATGCAGGACGCCGCCGAAGCCTCCCACGGCAGCATGGTCGCCCTCATCGGTGCCGACGAGACCCAGGCCCAGGAAGTCTGCGACTCCGCCCGCGGCAGCGACGTTCTTGTGTGCGCCAATTTCAACGCCCCCGGCCAGATCGTGCTCAGCGGCAGCAAAGCCGCTTGCGACCGCGCGGTCGAGGTCGCCAGCAAGATGGGCCTCCGCGCCACGCCCCTCACCGTCGCCGGCGCGTTCCACTCGCCCCTCATGCAGCCCGCCGCCGACCGCCTCGCTGACGCGCTCTCTCGCACCGAGATCAAGTCTCCCAAGTGCGCGGTGTACGCCAACGTCACGGGCGACGTCCACGACGATGAGCCCGACACCATCCGCCGTCGCTTGGTCGAGCAGCTCACGAGCCCCGTGAAGTGGAGCCAGAGCTGTGCCGCGAAGGCCACCACCTACGCCGGCAAGGCCGACTTCCACGAACTCGCCCCCGGCAAGACGCTGGCGGGCCTGTACCGACGGATCAGCAAGGACGTGAAGGTCCGGACCAACGACGAACCGGCGTGAGCGGCGTGCGTTTCCTCGTTGGGTTCGTCCGGCGGGGTACCGTTGTCACGGGGTGGTGAGGCGTGGGTAGGTTTGGAAGTGGACACTGACACAAGCCCGGAAGAATCCGGCCAGCATGCAGGAACGACTTATGCGAAGCGCGTTGAAGCGGGTGGTTGGAGGAATTCTGATCGCGACGGTTGCGGCGTCGGGCGCGATGACGCTGACGGGCTGCGGTGAGAAGAAGGAAGAGGTCAAGGCTCCGCCCCCGCCTCCCCCACCGCCGCCGCCGAAGCCGGTCGACGTGGGCGCGCTCACGCAGACGATGCGTGCCGACAAGCGGGTGCAGTTCCCGGCGGAGAGGGCTCCGCTCGACGAGCGTGTGGCCCGTGCGGTGATCTCTCTGGCGGACGCTCTGGCGAAGGGCGACGCGGAGTCGTTCGCCGGGCAGTTGACCGGAGAGGCCAAGGACGTGCTCGAGCAGCTCCGCAACACGGGGCAATGGGAAGAGGCGACGGGCAAGATCGAGGCGGTGCGTGTGGTGGAGCTTGCGGCGCCGGGAAACAACCCCGCGTCGTTCGGCGTGACGCTGGCGATTCAGGAGCCCGGCGCGGCCTATCTCGTCCGATTCGGCGCCACGCTGACGGGTGACCGCTATCTCTTCAACGGTCAGTCCGGCGGGCGGCTGGTCAAGCCGCGCGCCAACCAGTTCGATGACGGCGTCGTCGATTGATGGCAGCGCACTGTGTATGCCGCTGCGGGCGTCGTGCAGGGCAGGCTCGAGCGGGGACCCGCGCGAGGCCCGTCGGGTGCATGGCCGCCCTGCCGCTCGATCGACGAGCGGGTCGCGAGGCAAGATTCTTCTCGAGCACTCTGGAGTTCACACGAGCATGAGCAGCGAATCCAAACGCGTCGCCGTCGTCACCGGAGCCTCCCGCGGCATCGGGCGTGCGATCGCCCTGAGACTGGCGAAGGAAGGCCGCCATGTTGTGCTTGTCGCGCGCACCGAGTCTGCGCTCAACGACGTGAAGCACTCGATCGAGTCCACGGGGGGCTCGGCGTCGGTGGTCGCGGCGGACATCTCCAACGCGCAGGCGTTCGCCGCGGCGATCGAGAAGATCGCTTCCGACCACGGCAGGCTCGACATCCTGGTCAACAACGCCGGGATCACCAAGGACGGGCTGGCGCTGCGGATGTCCGATGAGGACTGGAACTCGGTGATCTCGACCAATCTCACGAGCGCGTTTGTCGCGATCCGTGCGGCGGCCCGCGCGATGATGAAGGGCAAGTTCGGGCGCATCGTGAACATCGCGTCGACGAGCGGCGTGGTCGGCAACGCGGGCCAGGCGAACTACGCGGCGGCCAAGTCCGGGCTGATCGGCCTGAGCAAGACGATCGCGCGGGAACTGGGCGGGAAGAACATCACCTGCAACGTCGTCGCTCCCGGGTATATCGAGACCGACATGACCAGCGAACTGCCGCAGCAGGTGAAGGATCACGTGATGGGGCTGATCGCGGTGAAGCGGTTCGGGACGGTGGACGACATCGCCGCTGCGGTGGCGTATGCCACGAGCGATGAGGCGGGCTTCTTCACCGGGCAGACGCTGATCGTGGACGGCGGGATGACGATGGCGTGAATGAACCGGTCGGGCTCAGCCGACCGCCTGCGAGAGAAAAGCCTCGTACCGGGCCTGCGAGGGGAGCATCATCAGCAGGATCGCCATCGCGATCAGCGGAGCGGCCAGGCCGCCCCAGTGCGCCCCGAGCAGAAGCGCCGAGAGGCCGAAGATTCCGAAGACCTCGAGCATCGCGCCGCGCACGACCGCGAGGATCGCAAAGCGCGTGAACAGCCGGCGCTCTCGCTCGGCGACTGAGTGCGGACCCGACCAATCGCGGCGTGCGCCGACGAGGGCCGCCTTGCCCGCCAGATATCCGGCCGTGAGCAGAAGCACCCCGAGCAAAGGCGTGAGCATGAGGATCCACGACGCGACGTCGGCGGCCTGAGGCGCGGGCGCGCCGCCTTGGAACGCGGGGGAGGATCGCTCGACGGTGAGCACGATCGAGACCGCGAGGAACATGGCGACACCCGACCCCAGCGCGAAGTAGATCACGCGGAGCGGGAGGATGCCGGCCGGGCCCTGAGAGCGCAGAGCAGGAAGGGAGTCGGGGGCTGGTTGGGAGTTCATCGCTGCTTGCTGTCGCCTCGGGCGAAGATGCTTGCGACGTAGTTGAGCACGTCGGTGGCGCTGGTTTCGTTGTAGCCGAAGTGCTTGATCAGACGCTGCTTGACGATGTCGATCTTCTGCTGCGTCTCGTCGTCGACGACGCTGCTGACGAGGTTCTTGAGCTTGATGGTGTCGCGCTGATCCTCGAAGAGCTTGAGCTCGAGAGCGCGGTAGAGGCGGGCGTTGGTGTTGTACTCGAACTTCCTGCCGTCGAGCGAGAGGGCGCCGATGTAGTTCATGATCTCCTGGCGGAAGTCGTCCTTGCGGGCGTCGGGGATGTCGATCTTCTCTTCGATCGAGCGCATGAGCCTCTCGTCGGGCTCGTCGTCGCGCCCGGTGTAGCGGTTCTTGACGCGTTCCTTCTGGGTGTACGCGCGGACGTTCTCGATGTAGTTGGCGCAGAGGCGGCGGATGGCGTCCTCGTCGGCGCTGATCGCCCGCTGGACCTCGCCCTTGATGATGTCTTCGTACTCCTCCTTGACGACGGCGAGGAGTTCCTTGAACCGCTTCTTGGTGTTCTCGTCGTTGAGGAGCGAGTGGTGCGACAGGCCGCCCTCGATCTCGTTGATCACCATGAAGGGGTTGATGCAGCGTTCCTCGATGGCCTGGCGGCTGACGAGGGCGTTGCTGATCTTGTCCTGAATGTAGCGGGGCGAGATGCCGTTCATGCCCTCGCGGAGCGTCTCCTCACGCAGCTCTCGCACGCTGTCTTCGGTGTAGCCGGGGATGCTCTTGCCGTTGTAGAGCTTGAGCTTCTGGAGGAGCGAAAGGCCGGCCTTCTTGGGCTCTTCGAGACGGGTGAGCACGGCCCACATGGCGGCGATCTCGAGGGTGTGCGGCGCGATGTGGATGTTCTTGATGCGGTCTGGCCCGAAATCCTTCTGGTAGATGCGGATCTCGTCGTCGAGCCGGATGTTGTAGGGCACGTCGATCTTGATGGTGCGGTCGCGGAAGGCCTCCATCATCTCGTTGTTCTGGAGGCGCTTGTACTCGGGCTCGTTGGTGTGACCCAGGATCACTTCGTCGATGAACGTCTGGGCGAACTTCTTGGGCTTGATCGTGTGCTCCTGCGACGCGCCCAGCAGGTCGTAGAGAAACGCGACGTCGAGCTTGAGAACCTCGATGAACTCGCAGATGCCGCGGTTGGCGATGTTCAGCTCGCCGTCGAAGTTGAAGGCTCGCGGATCGCTGTCGCTGCCGTACATCGCGATCTTGCGGTAGTTGATGTCGCCCGTGAGCTCGGTCGAGTCCTGGTTCTTTTCGTCCTTGGGCTGGAAGGTGCCGATGCCGACGCGGTCCTTCTCGCTCAGGACGATGCGCCGGACCTTGACGTGGTCCATGACCTTGCGCCAATCGCCCCGGTAGAAGGTCATGAGGTCTTCGTAGATCTTGCGGCAGAAGGGGTCGGGTTCGCCGCTGATGCGGATGCGGCCGTTGTGGTGCTGCGGGCGGAAGCGCTCGTTGAGCTTGAGCAGCAGGGCGTCCCTCGCCTCGCGAGGAACGAGGATCAGCGGGTCTTCGTGCATCGGGCAGGCGAACTCGTGGCTCTTGATCGCGTCGGTCCCGCCGCTGACGGGCTTGACCTCGCAATGCTCGTCGAGCAGCCAGGAGAAGGAGTAGAGCGCACCGTCGGGCGTGCGGCTGTAGGCCTCGAGGCCCTTCTTGAGCAGGCGTGCGATGGTGGACTTGGACGAGCCGACGGGTCCGTGGAGCAGGAGGATGCGCTTGTCTGTGCCGTAGCCTTCGCTGGCCGAGCGGAGGAAGTCGACGAGCTGCATGAGCGCGAAGTCAAGGCCGAAGATCCCGTCCTGCCCGTTGCCGAAGGGGTCGGAGAAGAAGTGGTAGCGGATCACGTCCTTCTTGAAGAGGCGGTACTTCTCGTTGCCGCAGGAGACGATGGCGTCGTAGAGGCGCTGATACGCGTTGCGTGCGACGCCGGGATTGGCGGCGGCGATGTCGAGGTATTCCCAGAACGTGCCGGACCAGTGGTGATCCTGGAACTTCTTGCGGTCCAGTCGTGAGTCAATGAGGGCGGCGAGATCCACCGGCGCAAAGGCGCTAGGCCCAAGCGAGCCGGGAACGGCGTCGGACCCGCTCGTGCCGGGCGTGCTGTGCGACATGAAGAAACTTCGTTCGTCGAGCATGGCTTGCTCCCGTGCGTCCTGCCCCCCCTCGATCGCCCTCGGGCGCTGAAGGAGAACCGCCACCTGGCCCACTGACTTGCGGGCCGCACGGGGCATGAGCCTCAACCGGCCCACGTCCGTGCGGCCGAAACACTGCGTGAACAAAGCTCGTGCGAAGATCTCGCCTCGACGCGAGCGAGCCGACCGAGGTTTATCGGCTCATTGCGGCCGCCAACCCCGCCAGACTTCGATGCACACCCACCGGTTCCTTCCCCGGGCCGCGTGGGCCCGATTGGGGATGACGTCTTCCCTCCCCCATCCTTGTCCACCCCACCCTCTACACACCCCCTACGGAGCGGGGTCGGATCGGATGCTCCTGCACACTCTCTCCCGGGCCTGACCACTTGTTCGTCGTCGGATGCATCCTCGTTCGCGCGCGGCGGGCGGTGGGTTCCAATTCCCGAACACCCGTCACGCCCCCCGCCCGGGCAAGACCCGTACACTCGACCCCCATGGATGTCGGGCACGGCAAGGAACTCGACGCGGCACCAGGCGTGATCGGCCTCAGCGAGGCCGAGTATCCCCCGCTGCCCGACGCGGTCGTCCAGGACCCGACGGCCGGACGCCTCGATCCGCGAGGCTGGTTCGCCCATCCCAGCCGCCCGCTCGAGCTTGAGATCGGCTGCGGCAAGGGCACGTTCATCCTCAACGCGTCGGGGGCGACGCAAGAAACCAACTTCCTGGGCGTGGAGTGGGAAGGGCTCTATTTCGCGTACACCGCCGACCGCCTTCGCCGCGCCGGTCGCACCAACACGCGGATGCTGCACGCCGACGGGGTGGAGTTTCTGCGCTGGCGCTGCCCCAACGACGTCTTCGCAGCGATCCACCTGTACTACTCCGATCCCTGGCCCAAGGCTCGCCATCACAAGAACCGGGTGGTGCAGGACCGCTTTCTGCAGGAATCGCTCCGATGCCTTGTGCCCGGCGGCACGCTTCGGATTGTGACGGATCACGATGACTACTGGGCGTGGATGCAGCCGTACTTTGCGCGCTGGTGCGGCATGGACGGCGGGTTTCAGCGTGAGTCGTTTGTCGCGCCGGCGTGGGCGGGCGAGGGAGCGGTGGTTGCGACGAACTACGAACGCAAGATGTGCGGCGATCACAAGGAGCCGCACGCCGTCGTCCTGCGCAAGCCAGCGCGTGGGGGTGGCGAGTGAGCGCGAGCCGCGGCGAGCGAGCGGTTGTGCTGCTCTCGGGCGGGCTGGATTCCGCCACGGCGCTGGCTGTGGCGATGGATCAGGGATTTCGATGCGTCACGCTGGCGATCGACTATGGGCAGCGTCACCGAGTCGAACTTGCGGCGGCCCGCGCGGTCTCGGCGCGGGCGGGCGCGGCGGAGCATCGACAGATCGCCATCGACCTTCGTGCAATCGGCGGCAGCGCACTGACGGCGGACATCGACGTGCCCAAGCGTCCGGGGGCGACGGAGGTCGAGCCGGGCATCCCGATCACGTACGTTCCGGCTCGCAACCTCATCTTCCTTTCGCTCGCGGGCGCACTGGCCGAAACGCTCGCGGCACGGGCGATCTTCGTCGGTGTCAATGCTGTTGACTACTCGGGCTACCCGGACTGTCGGCGTGCGTTCATCGACGCGTTCGGCGCGGCGCTCAATCTCGGCACACGGGCGGGTGTCGAGCACGCCGGAGATGCTCACGACGCCGGGGCGTTTGTCATCCACACGCCTCTCGACGCGCTCAGCAAGGCCGAGATCATCCGCCTGGGGCACCGGCTGGGCGTGGCATACGAATTGACGACGAGCTGCTACGACCCGTCGCTGGACGCGGAGGGGCGGCCGCTGGCTTGCGGGGCGTGCGACTCGTGCGTGCTTCGCGCCCGAGGGTTCGCGGAGGCGGGGGTGGCCGATCCGACGCGGTACCTCGCCGGATCGAGGGGGAACGGGCGATGAACTCCCTGAGCACGCCGGAAGCCTTGGCTCAGTCTGTGCCGATCGCCGAGACGTTCGTCAGCGTGCAGGGTGAGGGCATGTTGACGGGGCTGCCGTCGTGGTTCGTGCGCTTCAGCGGATGCAATCTGCGTTGCGCGTGGTGCGACACTCCCTATGCAAGCTGGCAGCCCGAGACCGGGCGGCGGACGCTTGCCGTGCTGATGCAGGAGGCCCAGGCGGCGTACGCGGCGAACATCCGTGCCGCGGTGATCACGGGGGGAGAGCCGATGCTCTTCGACGCGGTCGAGCCGCTCTCGCGCGCGCTGCGCTCGCTGGGCATGCACATCACCATCGAGACCGCCGGCACGATTTTCCGCGATCCGAGCCAGACGGCCTGCGACCTCTTGAGCCTGAGCCCCAAGTTGTCGAACTCGACCCCGATGCCGGACGATCCGCGCGATCCGGGCGGAATCTGGCGTCAGAGGCACGAAGCGCGGCGGCTGGACGACTCGGTGCTCCAGAGACTGCTGGACGCCTTTCCGAGTCGCCAGCTCAAGTTCGTCGTGAGCGAGGGCGGGCAACTGGCGGAGATCGAGTCGCTGTTGTCACGCCTGAGCGGCTGGAAGCCCGAGCAGGTGCTGCTGATGCCCGAGGGGACGACGCTGCAGGCGCTGGCCGCACGCAGGTGGCTGGTCGACGCGTGCGTCCAGCGCGGCTGGCGCTATTGCGGACGGCTGCACATTGAACTGTTCGGGAATCGACGGGGCACGTGATGCTGCACGGAGGCCAGACGGCGCGCGGTCGGAAGGGGTGCCCGCGGGGTGAACCGGGCTGCGCATCTTGAGGGGAAGGCGAAGGGATCGGGCGGCCCGTGCGGCTGGCCTCTTCTACCCTTCGCACGTGAAGTATCGCATCTGCGTGCAATTCGAGGTGGAATCGGGCCACATGCTGCTGAAGCACCCCGGGAAGTGTCGTTTCCCGCACGGGCATTCGCGGCGGATCGAAGTGGTTCTGTCGAGCCCGACGCTGGACGCCAACGACATGGTCTGCGACTTCAAGGCGATCAAGGTCGCGGTCGGCGACTTCATTCAGAGCTTCGATCACGCGATGGCGCTCAACAGCGCCGATCCGATGCTGCGGTCGCTGGAGCCGATGGGCGAGCGACTTCTCGTCTTTGAAGGGCAGGATCCGACGACGGAAGTGATGGCTCGGCGCATCTATGACCACTTGAAGGGTGCGATCGAGGCCGCTCGCGAGTTTTCCCTGCGGGACCGCGACGGGCGGTCGTACGTCTATGCGCTGCCGCGCGGGTTGGAGGTCGAGCGCGTCCGCGTGGGCGAGACATCGACGACGTGGGCCGAATACGGGCATTAGGCGGGCGTTTCGAAGATGGCCGGAGCTCGAAGATGCGGGAGGGGGCGTCGCCGGTCGAACCCTGGCGCGGGGGAGAGGGCTAGAAGAGTGTGAGCCTCGGGCCTCGGCCGTCGTCTGGTCGTGGTCGGGGGCGTTCGCGGAGAAGCGATCCGATGCGTCCGATTCTCGCGTCCGCCGTTCGTTCGAGCGCCTCTCGCACCCGTGTCGCGCTGATGCTGGGGCTGCTGGCACTGCCGGTGCCCCTTGCGCTGGGTCAGAACGCCTCGGTGACGAAAGACGAACGCGCGAGCGCCGAGGCCGACTTGGCATCGGCACGCGGCTTGTCTCGCACGTTTCAGCGGGTGTTCCGGTCGGTCGAGCCGGCGGTGGTGTACATCTCGGCCCTGCGAAGCGCACCGGAGATGGTGAGGGACGGGTTTTTCATGCGACGGACAGGTCGCGTCGTCGATCGCGCGGTGGGCTTCGGATCGGGCGTGATCGTCGATCCCACGGGCGTGCTGCTGACCAACAACCACGTGGTGGAGCCCGCCGAACGCTTGCGCGTGAAGCTGGCGGACGGGCGCGAGTTTGACGGATCGGTGGTCGGGCGCGACCCGCTCACGGATCTGGCGATCGTCCGGCTCGAGAACGTTCCCTCCGGCGAGGCTCTGCCGACTGCGACCATCGGCGACAGCGACAGCGTGGGCGTCGGAGACTGGGTGGTGGCGATCGGTTCACCGTTCGGCTTTGCCAACACGGTGACGACCGGGATCGTCTCGGCCAAGGGGCGTTCGGGCATCAACCTGCCCGGCGCGTCGTCGGACATGTATCAGGACTTCATCCAGACCGACGCGGCGATCAACCCGGGAAACTCCGGCGGCCCGTTGCTGGATCTGGAGGGCCGCATCGTCGGCATCAACTCGGCCATCGCGACGCGCGCCGGCGGGAGCGAGGGCATCGGCTTTGCGATTCCCACGCACATCATCCGCGGCGTCATGGATTCGATCCTCAAGAACGGCCGGGTGGTGCGCGGCTTCATCGGCGTGGATCTGGAGGACGTGACGCCGGCGCGGCTTCGTCAGCTCGGCGTCTCGCAGGACATGCTGCGTCCGGCGGGCGGGGCCCAGGGAGGCGTGAAAATCATTGAGGTGGGTCCGAACTCGCCCGCGGCCGCGGCGGGCCTGCAGGTGGGCGACATCGTCCTTCGCTTCAACGGGCGTCCGGTGAATCAGGTGTCAGCACTTCGGGCGGCGATCGCGGTCACGGCCCCCGGCACCCGCGCGACGCTCGATCTGCTGCGCGATGCCAAGCCGGCGACGGTCGAGGTCGAGATCGCCGACCAGAGCCGGGCCGTGGCGCGAGCCGACGGCGCTGTGTACGTGGAGAAGTTCGGAGGCTCGGTGCGAACTGTCGACGACGCGATGCGACGGCGTCTTGGTCCGGGATTCGGGCGCGTTCGCGGGGTCATGGTCCGGGAGATCGATGAGTTCGGACCCGCCGCGACCAGCGAGTTTGAGAGCGGCGACATCATTGTCGCGGTCGATGGCGGCGCGGTGACGTCGGTCGAAGAGTTTGAGGAGGCGCTTCGGGCCGCGGACCTGCGCGAGGGCGTCCGGCTGGACATCATCCGCGGGCGATTCCGCGGCAACATCGAGCTGCGGGCGGAGTGAGAGCCGGACCGAACGCGTTTTGAGGGATGTGGACGCCATGCCGCGCTCGCGGCGCGACGAGGATTACCAGTCGCTGTGCCGACGCTCGCGACCCCGACGCGGGAGCATGAGCACCGCGAGGATCGCGGAAAGCCCGGCCAGACTGGCACCGACATAGAACGCAAGGTCGTAATCGCCCGAACTCTGGCGGAGGGCCGCGCCGGCCCACGGCCCCAGAAGACCGGCGAGGCCAAAGCCCATGCAGAAGATGAGCCCGAAGATGCGTGCGAGGTACATCGAGCCGAAGATGGCGGCCGACGCGACGGCGCAGAGGGAGATCACCCCGCCGTAGGCCACGCCGATCAGAGCGATCGAGAAGATCGGCAGTGCGCTAGCGACCGCTCGTTCGCCGAGAAACGCCGACTCGCTCAGGGAGGCGAGCAGCAGCAGCCCGATGAGCATGGTCGTCGAGCAGAGGAACATGGAAATCCGAAGGCCGAGCACGCCCGAGAGCCAGCCCCACGCCGGGCGCCCGAGAGAGTTGGCGAGGGCCTGGGCCGCGATGCCGGTGGTGGCAAGGACCGTGCCTCCGGTCACGACGCTGACGGATGTGTCGGTGCCCTGAAGAGCGGCGGCGAGCGAACCGGCCTCGGTCATGAAGGGGAAGAGCTGACTGACGACCATGACGCCGCCGAAGATGGCAAGGAAGAAGAGCAGCGCGATCGTCCAGAACTCGCGCGTGAGCATGGCGTCCTGAAGCGTCAGGTCGCCTTCCTCGCTCGATCGCCGGACGTCTTCCTTCGTCTCTTCGGTCGCCTGGGGGAAACGCACGAGCGAGGCGATGACCGAGAGGACAATCGCGTAGACAAAGGCGGTGGCGACGAAGGTCGAGCGCCAGCCGATGCCCTCGATCCCGTACCGCCAGAGCGGAGCCGCGATGAGCCCGCCGAAGCCGAAGCCCATCACGCTGAAGCCGATGGCGATGCCTCGCTCGCGCAGCTCTGGGTACCAGCGGGCGGCGAGGGCGACGGTGGCGCTCGAATAGGTGAGTCCCACGCCGCAGCCCAGAAGCACGCCGTAGGTCAGGATGAGGCCGAGCGTCGAACTGATGGTCGAGGCCAGAAGCTGGGAGAAGACGATCAAGACGGCGCCGACAACGAACGGCCGGCGAGGCCCGAATCGATCGACCGCGATCCCGCCGAGGAACATGAAGATGGCGTAGAACAGCGTGCAGAACGAGAACGCCAGCACGATGCTCGGGCGCGCCCAGCCGAACTCCTGCTCAAGGGGCGGAATGAAGATCGAGAAGGCGTAGGCCACGGCACCCCAGAGAGCCGTGGTCAGCATGCCGGCCATCGGGAAGAGCCAGCGGTTTCGACGCAGCTCAAGCCCGAGCCATTTGGGCTCGTTGGAATCACTCCCCGTCGCGTGCCGGATCGAGTCAGCGACCGAGCTGGCGGCCCGCAGCAGCGTGCCATCGCACGCAGCCGTCGCCCCACCGGCCGGCATGACCGAGGCGAGGCCTTCGTCCGCCCGGGAGGCGTCCGCCGACAAGCCGGTTGTCGCCGCTCGAACGAAGGTTGACCGCGAAGCGTGATCGGGTGTCATCCGACGGGATCCTAGAACCAAGTGGCAGGACAAAGAGGCGACGTGCAACGGGATCAACGCGGAGAGGAGCCGCCGATTGCCGTCGCCACCGGCGTCGGCACCGCACCCCCAACGGATCCAAGACGGCAGAGAAGCTTGGGATGTCCAAGCGAGGGAGGAGATCGACCAACGGCGAGCTCGGGCGTGAATCGCCCGGGGTCGGACGGGCATCTCACCATATATGTCAAGCCCCTCACGTTCCGGGAAGCAACGGGCAAACGCGACTCCGAGTGCCCGGCCTCTTCGCACAGTCTCGAACAGCCTCCCGCCGCCCGTCCGCGGCGCCAGCGTGCATCTGCTCACGCCCCTGATCGCCGACGCGCTGGAACTGCATCTCGCGGCTCGGGAAGCGCACTGGAACGTGCGCGGGCCGAACTTCCTGTCGCTGCACGAGCTTTTTGATCGCGTGTCGACCGAGCTTGAAGCGCACGCCGATGCGCTGGCAGAGCGTGTGCGAACGTTGGGGGGCGAGGCCCGGGCGCAGAGCCGCTGGATCGCCGTCACCACGTCCCAACCGGCCTACCCCAACGGGACCAAGCGACATGTGGCAGAGCTTGCGTCGCGGCTTGCGCGGTTCTCGGCGGCGTGCAGGCGGAGCATCGACCCGGCTCAAACCGGCGGCGACGCGGTCACGGCGGACCTCCTGACCGAGATCGCCGGCGAGGTCGACAAGGTGGCGTGGCTTGTCGAGTCGCACGAGAGAGAGCGATGAGGGCCGACCAGAGGTGGCGGTCAACGCGGGCTGAGCCAACGGGGACTCAGCGCCGGGAGATGATCAACGACCGTCGCGTTGCCTGAACTCAGCCAAGCCCGCCGCGGAACTGAGTCTTCTTGAACTTCTCGCGGAGGCGGCGGAGCGCGGGAGTTTCCTTCAGGATCTCTTCGGGTGTGCGCGTGTCGCGCTCGGGGCGACCGCCTCGCCCGCCGCCGCCGAAGGGACGTCCGCCCGCGGGCGCACCGCCCTGAGGCCGGCGACCCTCGCCGCCGCCGCCGGCGCGACCGGGGCCGCCCTCGCCGATCTTGACATCGGGCAGGGGCTTGAGCGCCTTAATGGACAGGCTGACGCGGCGGCTGGAAGGATCAAGCTTGAGGACCTTGCAGCGGACGACCTCGTCCACCTTGAGAGCGTCTTCGACCTTGGCGATTCGCTTGTGATCGATCTCGCTGATGTGCACGAGGCCTTCAACGCCCGGGGCGACTTCGACAAAGGCGCCGAACTCGAGCAGCTTGGTCACCTTGCCGGTGAGTTCGCCGCCCTCGACCAGCGCCTCGGCGGCGGTGGCGAACGGATCGCCCTGCACCTGCTTGAGGCCGAGGCTGATGCGGTCGTTCTCGAGGTCGACCTTGAGAACCTTGACGCTGACGCGCTGGCCTTCCTTGACGTGCTTGGCGACGGCTTTCTCGCCGAAGCCGACCTTGTCGTACGAGAGGTCGGAGATGTGGATGAGGCCGTCGACGCCGCCGATGTCGACGAACGCGCCGAAGGGCATGATCTTGCGGACGATGCCCTCGATGCTCTGACCTTCGACGAGGTTTTTGCGGGTCTGCTCGGCGAGGCGTTTGCGCTCTGCTCCGAGCACGTCGCGCCGGGAGAGCACGATATTGCCCTTGCCGAAACGCTCGACGCGCACGACGGAGCAGGTCATTTTCTCGCCGACGAACACGGAGAGATCTTCGACGCGGTCCAGAGCGACCTGGCTGGCGGGCATGAAGGCGCGGTGACCGGCGACCTCGAGTTCAAGGCCGACCTGCTTGGCGTCCTTGCCGGTGGCGACGCCGCTGACGCGGGCCTCGACGACCTGGCCGGGCTCGAGGAGCTCCCAGTCGGCCTTCTGAACGCTTCCGGGCCTGGAGCAGAGGAAGACGTTCTCACCGGGCTCGAACTTGTCGACGACGAGTTCGAGCTGGTCGCCGTTCTTGGGCAGTTCCTCTTCTTTAAACTGAGCGCGGGGAACGATGCCGAGTTCCTTGGGGCCAAACTCGACGAAGATATCGGTGGGACCGACGGTGACGACCTGACCGGTGCGGTGTTCGCGACCGGCCTGGACGAGGCGCGGCCCGCGGATGGGGGCCGGGCGGCCGGAGGCGCGGGGCTTGTCGTCGGCCTTCTGAGCTGCCGCGGCGGCGTCGGCCTGCTTGTCCAACTCGGCCATGGCGGCCTCAATCTCGGCGTTGAGTTCCTCCGAGAGTGTCGAGACGCTCTCGCGGGCGGCGCTGGGGGCGTCGGACGGACGGATAGGCTGCTCAGGGTTGGTTGACATGAAGGGACCGATGCGGACCGGGGTTTCGCGACCGGGGCGGTTCACCGCCCGTGAGTCGGCCGCCGCGCACGCCGGTCGTGTCGTGCGCGCTGGAAAACGGAAGAGAAGTGTAGCGGGAAGACCGGCCCGTGGCGGGCTTGTCGCCCAGAGCCGCCCCGGATCTTCACTGCATCGTCCGCTTGATCGATTCGACGATGCGCTGAGCGGTCCGCACGTTGGCGAAGCCGGCCTCCGCGTCGATCGCGGGGCGACGCCCGCTGCGCAGGGCGTTGATGAACTCCTCGATCTCGCTCACGATCGGCTCGGCGTCATCCACCTGCAGCGGGTCGATGTTCACCAACTCGCTCCACTTCAGGCTCGTCAGGTCGGCCCCGCGACGGAGCTGTTCACGCATCTCCATCATCTGCGGCTCGTTGGCGATGCGACGGATCATGATCCCGCTCTTGGCGCCGTAATCGATCTTGATGTACGCGTTCTCGCCCGTGATCCGCGTGACGCGCTCGGTCTTGAGCGCCAGGCGGCTGGCCGTGATGTTCGCCACGCACGCGCCTCCGCCGCGACGACGCCACGTCAGACGCGCGTTGCAGACATCCTCGTGATCGGTGATCACCGCGACGCCCGCGGCCTGCACCTCGTCGGGCTCGGCCCCGCCCATCAGCATCAGCACCACGTCCAGGTCGTGGATCATCATGTCCATCACGACGCCGACATCGACAGAGCGGAACGTCATCGGGCTGACGCGGTGCACCTCAATAAACCGAGGCACCACGTCCTGTCCGTTGCGGGTCGCGGCCTGCATGGCACGCATGATCGGGTTGAAGCGCTCGATGTGCCCCACCATCAGCATGCTGCCGCTCGACTCGGCCAGGTCCTTGATCGCCCGCGCGTTCTCGACGTCCTGAGCCAGCGGTTTCTCGATCAGACAGGCGACGCCGGCACGCAGCAGCGGCTCGGCCACATCACGGTGCATGGTCGTGGGCACCGCGATGCTGACTGCATCGACGCCCGCACGGATCAGGTCGTGGACGGTCGCGAAGCCGCTGGTCTCGAACTTGCCCGCGATCTCGGCGCGACGCGTCTCGCTCGCGTCGACCACGCCCACCAGCGTGCACCCCTGCATCCTCGAATACACCCGGGCGTGGTGCTGCCCCATCCGCCCAACCCCCACCACTCCGCAGCGCAATGCCCGCCCCGCGTAGCGATCAACGCCCGCGGCAAGAGCGGCGGTGCCAGGGGTCGGACTGGCGGTGGTCGACGTCGACACAGCGGCCTGCGACATGGGTCTTTCCGTTTGCGGTCACGGGCCTGGGCCGCCCCAGCTGGCCCGACGCGAGCCCTCGAGGGAAGAGCCAAGCCCCCCGGAGAACCGGGAGAGAAGCGACTCTTCAGGCCGACAGCGAGGTCAGCGCGGCGGCGAGATCTTCCTTGCGCGTGATGCCCACGAACCGCTTGGCGACCTGGCCGTCCTTGAAGATGATGATGGTCGGGATCGCCGAGATCTGGTACTGCACCGCGACCTTGCGGTTCGAGTCCGTATCGACCTTGCCGATCTTCGCCTTCCCGGCAAATTGCTCGCCCAAGGCGTCGATCGTCGGCGAGAGCATGCGGCAGGGCTGGCACCATTCGGCCCAGAAGTCGACCAGCACGGGCGTGCTGCTCCTGAGCACCTCGGCCTCGAAGTTTCCATCGGTGAAAGTCGCGACGTGTGCACCTGCCATGGCTGACTGCTCCTTGCAAGCATGACCCGACACGCGACCGGCCAAGGCCGGCATCGCCCGCGTGGACTCCGGGCCGAAGGTTGAACTTTACTGGCACCGGCCGAGCGGGTCCACCTCGTATGCGGCTTCTCCGCTCTTTCGACTTGAGATGCCGCTCAACTCTGGAGGTTTCGAATGACACAACCGCGCCGCTGGCCGCCTTCCGAACCCTTCCCACCCCCTTTCTAACCCTCTCCGTCCGCCCCGCAACCCGCCCCACCTCACCCCGCCCCACCCAGCCCGACCGAACCTCCCACGCAAAGACTGTCCGAGCGCCGGACCCGCGACGGCTCTTCGCATCAGGTCCGATGCCCCCGCCCCCTCATGAATGGCTCTCGCACCGATGGAGCGTCCACGCGGCCAAGAGGGCACGAGCGTGCGCTTCCACATCGTGCACGCGAAAAAGACTCGCGCCGGCACGCAGGTGCTCCACCGACAGCGCGAGCGTCGGCTCCAGTCGCTCCTCTGGCTTGGAGTCTCGGCCCAGCCCGACGCGGCCGACGAAGCTCTTGCGCGAAAGCCCGCTGAGCACCGGATATCCCAGGCTCGTGAGCCGCGAGGTCTCGCGGATCAGCCGGAGATTCTGCTCGACCGTCTTGCCGAAGCCCAGCCCCGGATCGAGCACGATGCTGGCCCGGTCCACGCCGCGTGAGACTGCGCTCGCTGCCCGTGCCTCGAGCCATGCCGCTACTTCGCCCGCGACATCGGCGTACTTCGGCGCGTTGGTGTAGCGATCCGAGTAGGAATCCAGCGGCGGGGCCACGAGCCGGTGCATCAGGACGATTCCGGCTCCGCGCTCCGCGACCAGATCGAACATGGTCGGGCGCCCCGGGCCGCTCGCGTCCGACTCGGTTCCGGCGGAGACGTCGTTGACCGCGTCGGCCCCCGCGTCGAGCGCCGCACGCGCCACGTCGACGAGCGTCGTGTCGATGCTGATCGCAACGTCATCCATCGACCGGAGCGCACGGATCGCCTCGATCACGGGGATCGCTCGCCGTCGCTGCTCGGCGGCATCGACGCGGGCAGCGCCGGGACGAGTGGACTCCGCACCGATGTCCAGCACGCGCGCACCTTCGCGGACGAAACGCTCGGCCGCCGCGATCGCCGACGCGAGATCAAGATGTCTGCCGGCGTCGGCAAAGCTGTCGGGCGTGACGTTGAGAATGGCCATGATCACGGGCTTGTCGAGCCCGATGTGCCGCTTCCCGATCCGCCACGCCGCGGGGATGGCGGATCTGTCGGGAACGCTGGGCGGCTGGGCGGCCATGAGCGACTGTAGTGTCGGCGCATGAAAAACGGGCCGCCTGTGCGGCCCGTTGGGGTCGAGACTTTGATGCTTTAGAAGCGGGGCTTCTCTTCTTCCATGGGCTCCTCGTCGCCGCCCTGCTGCATCTCCTGAACCTGACGAGCGACCTCGGAGAGGGTCTTGAGGGTGGCGGAAGGTGCGTGGAAGCGAATGTGGACGCCGCCGCCGTCACCGGTCATGCCCATGGCGATCGGGGGCACGTCGGCGGGAACCTTGAGCTGAACGGGCTGCCCTGTGAAGGAGAGCGCCATCTGCCCGATGTCGAGGAGTGTCTTGGTGCCCAGAAGCCCTCGCACCATCGAGCCCTTGGGCAGCGCGCTGGTGGCGGTCGTGACGCCCTTGTCCGCGGCGAGAGAGCCCTCGCCCTTGCTCGCCTTGATCGCCTGTTCCATCACCTGCGTGTTGGGGGACGAGGTGATGATCAGGCGGTCCTTGAGCGTGGCGACGTGGCCGCTCATCTGGCCCGTCGAGCCGTACATGAACATGTTGACCATCGCCATCTGAGCGGCGGCGGGGTCGTTGGGGTCCATCTTGGGCTTGGCGGTCCAAGAGTCGAGCTTCGAGCCGGCGACCTCGGCGGCGCCCTCCTTGAAGGTCGTCTCGATCTCCATGCCGGGGAGCGAGGCCCCCTTGATCTGCTCCTGGAACATCGAGCGCAGCGCCGCGGTGTCCGTGCCGCGGGTCTGCGTGATCATCCCGCTGAAAAGCCCGGCGCCGGCGAGGGACGCGGGCGAGTACGAGAAGATCATGTCGGTGCCGTCGAGCTTGTCGACGTACTTGGACATCGAGCGGATGCCGGCTGTCTGGGCCTCGATCTGCTTGGCGACCATGTCGAGCTGCTCGACGTCGGCGGCCGGATCCTTGCGGCGGCGCTCGATCTCCTGTTTGATCGTCGCCGTCGTTTCCTCCGCCAGTGCGGCGGTGTTCTTCAGGACCTGACGAGTTCCGGGCGCGCTGGAGTCGACCGACACGGCAAAGAGATACGGCGTCGCGGGCAGGCTGGTCAGGTGCGTCTCGGCGTCACCGGCCTTGGCGTAGAACCCGGCGATCTCGCTGCTGTCCTTGAACTGAGCCCCCACGTCGATCGTCATGCCCGCCTCACCCAGACCGACGCCCAGGACACAGATCTGCGCGTCGCGCACGAACGCCTTGGCGATCTTCTCGAACGGAGCGAGGAATCGCGTCACCGTCTCCGCATCCACCTCCCCGAGCGGGGGGCGGCCAAGGGCGAGCTCCTTCTTCAGCTCGACCACGCCGTCGTCGATGCCCTTGCTGAACTTGGGCGCGAGGACTGCCATGTTGGTGACGACCAGAACGTCCGACGATTCGGCGGCACGGCGACCGACCACGCCGAAGTTCTTCGTGTGCGTCTCGAGCATCTTCTCGCCGGCGACGAAGGACTCCAGTCGCGCCTGGTCGGGGCCCATCGCCATCCAGCCGCCGCCCAGATCGCGCGCGAAGAGTTCCTCGCCCTCGGGCCCCTTGACCTGCGCCACCTTGGCGGCCGGGTCGCCCCCGAGTTCCTTCACCATCGCGGGATAGTCGCTGACTTCGGCGATGAGCACGCCCTGCTCAAAGGGGTCGCTGCTTGAGTCCCCCTCGATGACCGGCAGCACGAGGGCCGCCGAGCCGTCCTTCTTGATCCCCGGCGTGCCGAGCAACTGATCGACAAACCCGCCGATCGCGTCGGTGCCCGGAACCTCGAGAAGCTCGGCGTACTTGCGGACCCGAGTGCCGAGCGCCTCCACGTTGCCCGTCGCGATCACGACGGCGGCATCGGCCGGGACGCGGTCAAAGGCCGCCGGGACTTTCGCCGTCGCATGGCCCGCGCACAGGCTCAGCAGCAAAGGCGCGGCGAGCAGAGCGGACCGGGAGAAGGTGGATCGCGTGGTCAGGATCGTCATCAGCATTCCTTTCGTTCGAGACACATCGAACCGACGCGTGGGTCGATGTTCTTGTTCGTTGCTTTCGCAGTCACGGCTCACCGCTTGTTCCGATTCCCCGTCGGACTGTTGCACACACACCACCCCTGCGGCCCAAACTCGTTCCAACCCCACCCCCACCCCCGCCCCACCCCCGCCCCGACGCCGCACACCCAATCTGGGGGGAAATCGGACCCACGGCACGCACTATAAGCCCGCGCGGGCGGTCCGCGCCTCGGCGCCGCCAAGGACACCTCAACATCCGTTCACCGGCGCTCGTCGTCGTCCTCGGCGTCCTCGTCGGATTCGTCCGGCTCCTCATTGCGGGACTGCTCGGCGTCGCTGGCATCCGGCTGATCGCCCGCCGCGGCCGGTTCGCCGGAAGCCTGGGCATCAAACGGGGCCTTGCCCGATGCGTCGCCCGATGGCGTGGCGCCTTCGGCGCTGAAGAGCTGCCCCTGCTCCGGTGCCTTGGGGGGCCACTCGATGCCCTGTCGCTGGGCCTCTTCCTTGGCCATCTGCTTCATCATCTGCCACTCGTCGGGCGTGATGAGCACGTCGCGCGCGACCGATCCCTTGTGATCCGAGATGATGCCCGCGATGCCCATGAGGTCGATGAGGCGGCTGGATCGCGTGTAGCCGATCGCGAGGCGCCGCTGGAGCAGCGAAACCGAGCCGCGGCGCGATTCGAGAACGATCTCAACGGCGCGTTCGAAGAGGGGATCCTCCTGGGCGGCCTTGAGGCTGGCGCTCGAGTTGTTCTTGCTCTGGAGCAGGCGCTCCTCGTCGCTGAGGTTGCCCAGCCCGCTGCCCTCTTCGCTGGGCTTGCGGAGCACAAGCAACTGTCGCTCGAAGCTGGGGCTGGCGACTTCCTTCATGAACTTGACGACCTTGCGGATCTCGCTGTCGGTCACCAGCGTGCCCTGAGAGCGGATCAGTTCGTTGGTCCCGGGGTTCAGGAACAGCATGTCGCCGTGACCCAGAAGCAGTTCGCCGCCCTTGTGGTCCAGCACGATGCGCGAGTCCATCCCGCTCGCAACCTTGAAGGAAATGCGGCAGGGCATGTTGGACTTGATGAGGCCGGTCACGACGTTGGCCTGCGGGCGCTGCGTGGCGAGGATGAGATGGATGCCGACCGCGCGGGCCTTTTGCGCGATGCGGATGATGTGGCCCTCGACCTCCTTGGCGGTCATCATCAGGTCGGCCAGTTCGTCGATGATGAAGACCATGTAGGGCAGCTTGCGCGGGATGCGGGCGCCGTCCTCGTCGGACTTGACGTTCATCCGCTCCTTGAGTTCCTCCCACGAGAGCTCGTTGTAGCTGGCGATGTCGCGGCAGCCCGCCTCCATCAGCAGTTCGTACCGCTCGTCCATCTTCACCGTCGCCCATTCGAGGATCGCGGCGGCCTTGGACATCTCGGTCACCACCGGGCACATCAGGTGCGGGATGTCCTTGAACTGGCTCATCTCGACCATCTTGGGATCGACCAGCACAAGCTTCAGCTCGTTGGGCTTCTTCGTATAGAGGAAGCTCATGATGATCGTGTTCATGCACACGCTCTTGCCCGAGCCGGTGGTGCCGGCGATGAGCATGTGCGGCATGCGGGTGAGATCCGCGATCAGGGGCTTGCCGGTCGCGTCCTTGCCCAGGAACATCGGCAGCTTCATCTTGCCGAAGAGCTCGGTCTTGGACATCAGCTCCTTCAGCCGCACCTTCTCCTTGGTCGGATTCGGAACTTCGACGCCCACGGTGTCGCGACCGACCTGGTTGGGCACGATGCGGATGTTGATCGCCTTGAGCGAACGCGCCACGTCGCTCGACACCGCCTGGATCGCGGCGACCTTGGTCCCGGGAGCGAGACGGACGTCGTAGAGCGTGATGACCGGGCCGGACTGGATGCCCACCACCTCGCCGCTGATCCCGAACTCCTTCATCGCCGACTCGAGCGCGATGCCCTGGCTTCGGACGATCTCCTCGAGCTTCTCGTTGAAGTTCTCTTCCGGCTCTTCGAGGATGTCCAGGCCCGGGAAGCGATAGCCCTCCATCTCGCTGGCGCTCTGCAGCCCCTCGAGATCCGCCTGCGTCGCGACCGACTTGTCCTTCTGGCCAAAGGCGATCGGCAGGCGACTGATCTTCTCGCGCAGGGCATCGCGGTCAAAGACCTGCGGCGCTCCCGGCAGTTCGTCGTCCTTCACGTCGGGCACCGGGGTCGCACGCTCGACCGGAAGGACCGCCGTGCCGCTGCGCGTCGATGCTCCATCGCTCGGCGCAGGCATCGCCGGCTCGTCGCCCGCCTCGGGCCCGGCGTCCAACGTCTCGGGCTCGAGCGTTTCGTCCAGCCCGAACTGCGCCAGGCGCGAACGAGCCGATTCGATCCCGCCCTCGCCGGGGAACATCGCGTCGGGCGCGGCGTCGGGGTCCTTTGGCTTGCGGCTGCCCTTGAGCGGCTTTGCCTCGGCGATCGCGCCCAGAGGCACGCGCTGACCGTCCGCGCGAGTCCCTCCTCGCAGCGAGCCCCAGAAGCGTGAGACAAGCCCGGCCGAACCCTTCGCAGTCGCCACCGTCGCCTTGGCGGCCACCGGCGCCACCACGTCGCTGGTAAAGCGCGCGGTCGCCACACCCGCCACCGCAGCGGCCGGCGCACCGGTCGTGCGCATCCAGCGCCAGGAATGTCCGAGCGACCAGTGGAGGAACTCATCGGCCGCGACGACCAGGCCGATCACGCCCATCGCGCCCAGCCAGATTGCGCTGCCCAGGGTGCCGAAGCGGATGAGAAGCTGCTCCACGCCGACGGTGCCCACCATCCCGCCGGGCAGGTCGGGAAGCGCGGCGGTGGCGCGGAACGCCAGGGCCTGAAACCCGCTGACGCACAGCGCGACCATCACCACACCGACCAGTCGCAAAGCCATGGTGCTCAGGCTGTTGGAGACCGCGCCGGCGATCACCACAATTCCGCCCAGCACGGCCAGCACCCACGCACCCACGCCGAAGGATCGAACAAGCTCGAACGCGATGGCGGCGCCGAAGGGTCCGCACCAGTTCTGCACCGGGTTGTTGGGAGGAGACTGCACATGGCTGGGCGGATCGGCGGGATCAAAGCCGATGAGCGACGCCAGCACAAACAGCCAGGCGATCCCCACCACGAACATGATCACCCGTCGCCCCAGCACCGACGGATCGACCGCGCTGGCGACCGAGGAACCGGAGAGCGAACTGCTGGACGAACGACGAGAAGCCATGCGCGTGCCGCCTTGGATGCGCCGACCGGGGGTGGGCGGCGGTCGGCGCGACGATGCGACAACCCGCTCCACACCCGGAACGTCCTGACGGTATCGTCCAAGCCCCGACCGGCTCGACAGAAAGCCCGGTCAGGGTGCACGCGCCGTTGCCCCGGCCCGACCACCGACCGAATCACTCCGGTCGATTCGACGTGCCAGCAGGCGGCGTCGGCAGACCGGGGCGGAAGAGCGTGACGCACGCGGTATTGGCGTGCAGGTACGACTCCGAGCCCGGGGCCGACCCGACCGGACCGATCTCTCCGGCGGCAAAGAACCCGCCGAGCGCGAAGCCCGCCCCGGGCACCGGCGCGCCCGGAACCGGCTCGGACGCGATCATCGAGCCCGGCTTGGCGAGTTGCTCGCCCGCTCCCAGAGGCGTGAAAGCACGCGAGATCGCGCCGGCGTCGTGGTGCCCTTTGCTGAACAGGCGCGTCCCGCGGCCGTTGCAGGTAACCAGCATCGCGCCCGCGGGCGGATCGTGCAGACGCTGGGCGTCGAGGAGCAGGCTCAGATCCTGCGAGGCGGTGTCGGCGTCCCGCACGTGGAACTGCACCGTCTGCCCGACGCGGACGAAATCGGCGACCGCGATCGCGCCCGACGCCGGGTCCTCGCCGACGACCGAGCGGATGAGGAAGTCGTTGCGCCCGAATCGCTCCTTGTACTCGTTGATCACACGACCGACGAAGAGGCCCCCCGAAAGAGCGCCGCGGTCGGGCGGCGACATCTCGCTCACCACTTCACGCATCACGTCCCGCGCCGGACGGCCCGCGAGCTGCAGAATGAGGTTGTTGCGCGCTCGCGTGATGACCAGCGGCTCGCCCACGGCGCGACATCCCTGGCTGACGATCGTGTCCACGCGCAGCGGACCGCTCAGCGTCACGCCCACCGCGCCGAAACGTCTCACCCGATCATCCACGAACAGCGCATTGCCCCCGGGCGCGCGCGCCGCAGAGGCAAGCCCGCCCACCAGCACGCCCGCCGCCGCGCCTGCCTGCGATCGACGCCGCGCGCGATTGAACGCCGGGATCATCTGCAGCACCGGGATGCTGAAGGGATCCGCGAAAATCAGCGTCGCCGCGGTGTCGGAGGCGGCTCCGATCCCGCCCGACAGCACCGCGACGTGCTCGGGCTCATCGGCGTCGAGGGGCGGAAAGGCGTCGCTCGTGAACGCGGCGAGGCGCACGCCGGGGAGCGACGCGGCCAGCACCGACACGCCGGGCGTGCGCTCAAGCTCCTGCGCCCCTGAGATCACCGACTCGCCCGAGATGCCAAGCGCGTGGGTCGGTCCGAGGATCTGTCGCAACGCCGCGCTCATCGTCGCGGCCTGCTCGACGTGGTGACTGCTGAACCAGAGCACCGCGAGATCGCATCGCGCACCCCGTGCCGCGAGTTGAGCGGCACAGGACTCCGCCGCGGCCCGGACCGCGCGCTCCGAGTCGGTCAGGGCCGACAGGGCGGAGGCGAAGGCCATGGGGCTGGATCGCGTGGGCATCTCGAAGGCTAGGAACCTCGGCGCCGGAGGCTGTTTCCGCCTCAATCGCGTAGCGGATCGGTCACTTCACCGGCTCAATCCCGCTGCGATCCGGGAGCGCGACCGGGGCGCTCGGGGCCGGGCTGGACGACGGCGCCTGCGGGACCTCCACCGCCGGCTGTGCGGCCGGCGGAACGGGGATGCCCTGCAGCACATCGACGCGCACGGCCTCGATCACGTTGAGGCGGAGTTCCTTGTCGATCGACGACTCGCCGATCACGCCGACGATCTGTCCGAGCTTGCTCTCAAGCCCGAAACGCGGATCAGGCTTGATGTAACCCAGCGTGCGCGGCACGCTGGTGCCCACGCTCTGGATGCGGTACATAAGGGGCAGCGTTTGCCCGTTGTAGACCGTGCTGGGCTGAAGCTGACCGACGATGGTGTAGACGCGGGTCGCCTCGACCTGCGTGATGCGCTGCAGCACCTGCTGATTCTGCTGCTGCACGCTCGACGACTCGTTGAGCAGGGCCGCCCGCTTATCGCGCAATTCCTTGCGGAAGCGGAGGATCCCGAGCCGCTGCTCGAGCAGCGCCCGCTGGCGCTCGCTGAGCTGGCCCGAGAGCGACTCGATGGAACGCTCGTACTCGGCGATGAGCGACTCGTACTCCGCCTCGCCCAGAGGCTGGTTGTTGACGCGGGTGAACGCGCCATCCAGTTCGCGCAGCCGGGCCGCGGTCTGCATCGCGCGGCTGGGGGTCGGCGCCGCCGTCGTCACAGGCGCGGCGGGAGCCGCACCGGTCGCACTCTGGTCAATCACGACCGGAGTCGAGACCGTCGGTGAGCCGCCGGAGGCTGCGCTGGTCGCATCGCCCGGGGCGCTGGGCGCAGCGGCGGGTGCGGAACTGGCGGTCTCGCTCGCTGCGGCGGGAGCGCCGGCGGTTCCCTGCGTGTTAATAGGACGGACGAGGCTGGTGTCGGGAGCGACGGGCGTCGCGGCGGGCGTCGCCGCCGTAGCCGCAGGAGCCGCGGACGGTGCGGGAGTGGAGGCAGAACTGGTGGCGGCGGCGGGCGTGGCTGGCGCCGAGGTGCTGGACGTTGCCGGTGCGGGCGCACTCTTCACTTCCGGGACGCGTCCGCCCTTGGCGCGAAACGCGCTGATCTCAGACTCACCCGCGCGGCGGATGTGCCGAAGTTCGAGAAAAGCACGGCCGGCCTCGGGCATCGCGACGCGATAGGCGACGACGCCGACGCCGCGAGCCTCATCAACCTGCAGGGCACGCATCTTGGTGCCGGCGGGGATCGCGGTGGTCAGAAGGGTCTTCCAGCTGCCGTTGAAGCCGGAGGTTGGGTTGGGAGCGCGCAGGCGGCTGGCGCGGGTGAGGGTGATCTCGTTGGTGTCGGCGTTGAAGGTCGCGTCCTCGGCTCCCACAAACGCGAACGAGCCGTCGGGATACGCGACGCGAGCCCAGCCATTGGTCTCGCCGTCGACATACAGGATCACGCCGGACGAAACCGCGCCGACGCGATAGAACTGATCCGTCTCGCCCGCGTGCAGATTCGCGCTGGGCGATGTGACCACCGCGAGGTAGGGTTCGACGTCACGAACCTGGGCCGACGCGATCGCGCTGGCGGCGGCGACGAGGACGATGCTGGCAACGCGTGGAAAATCCATCCGCAAGAGCATGGCTGACTCCGTTCAGATCGACGGACGCGACACGCCCGTGGTGTGGGCCACGGATCGGCACGCCAGCGTCTTCGACACCATTTTACGCCCCCCCCGACGCTCCTTATCGCGCCAAACCTCGACGGGATCGCGCCGACGCGGTCCGATTTCAAACTTCGCCGGCAGGCAGAACTTGCGCCCCGGGGTGCACGCACGTCGCCGCAGCCACCTCTCGGGCCCCGCGGCGGCCGGGTGTTTGGCAGGCGGCTGGAAGGGGTCTGTGATTGCGGCGACGGGCGGGTTCGGGTGGTCCTTTCATTAGGGTCCATGAGCGCAGGTCCCGACGAACTCCGGCTTGCCGCTGCGCATCTCCGAGGCGGAGGCCTGGTGGCGTTTCCGACCGAGACGGTCTACGGGCTGGGTGCCGACGCCCGCAGCCCGGAGGCGGTCGCCCGCGTCTTTGCGCTCAAGGGGCGACCCTCGAACAACCCGTTGATCGTGCACGTCGCGGACGAGGCGATGGCCCGCTCGTTGGCGGGGGCCTGGCCGAGCGAGGCACAGCGCCTGGCACAGGCCTTCTGGCCCGGACCGCTGACCATCGTCGTGCCGCGTGCTGAGGGCGAGACTCAAATCCCCGACATCGTGACCGCCGGCGGCGCGAGCGTGGCGCTGCGCTGTCCGGATCATCCGATCGCGCTGGGCTTGCTTCGTGCGTTCGGCGGGCCGCTGGTGGGTCCGAGCGCGAACCGGAGCGGATGTATCTCGCCCACGCTGGCCGAACACGTGCGCCGCGAGTTTCCGGGCGATGAGCCGCTGATCCTCGATGGCGGGCCCTGCCGGCGCGGGATCGAAAGCACCGTGGTGCGTGTGCCGATCGACCGAGCGTCGCGCGTCGAGCAGGGCGTGACGATCCTGCGTCCGGGCGTGGTGACCCAGCGCGACCTGGAACGCGTGCTGGGCTTGCCGGTCGAAACCGCGGCGACTCTCGCGCGGGCCGACGCGGGCGCGCTCCCAAGCCCCGGCATGCTCGAGCGGCATTACGCGCCCCGATCAGCCGCGTTCTGCTTCGCGGGGACGCAGTGGCCCGACGTGCTCGACGCGCTGCTCGATCTCGACGCGCCCGCGGCGCTCCTGGTCCACGAACGCCGCTCGGTCCCGCACCCGCACCGTCGCTTCGCGATGCCGGCGGACGCCGCGGCGTACGCGAGCGCTCTCTACCGCACGCTGCGCGAGGCCGACGAAAGTGCGCCCACATCGATCTTCATCGAGCGACCCGGCGACGACGCCCGGGCGTGGCCCGGCGACCCCGACGCGTGGGCGGGCGTGCATGATCGCCTGCGCCGGGCCACCGAGCCTTTCGGCAGTTCATAAATACATATCCAGAAGAGACTTCGACGAAAATCTGCAAGATCCGCTGCAGAGGGTGCGCGGTCCCTTCGCTCAGTTGGTCGAGCGATCGAGAACGGCTCGATCGCACGAGTCCAAACGACCGGCCTTCGCCGGCCACAGAAGGAGAAAGTCATGCGTACCTCTTCCCCGTTCGGCCGTTGGCTCCTGCTGGCCTCGATCGCGGCGGCCCCGCTCGCGCTTGCCGCGGCCCCGAGCCTGCACAGCTCGTCCGGGCCCGCGATTCAGCAGCTCGCCGCCGGTCCGGGCAGCATGCTGATCCACGCACGGCGTCAGGACAACCGCGGTCGTTGGATCACAGCGGTTGGCGCGCAGGTCGCGATCTTCCTTGAAGGCCGCATCGTGCGGACGGGCGTCACCGACTCCAACGGCATGGTGGAGTTCAACGGGATCCCGCTGGGCAGGTACCGCATCGAGGGCTCGTTCGACGGCGGTCGTTGCTGGGGCACCAAGAACCTGCAGCTCAATCCCCGCAAGCCACGCGACAGCACCGAAGTGAGGCTCCCGCTGCGTCGGCGCTGAGGCGCGGACGTGCCACGGAACCTTCGCTGCAAACAAACAAGGCCGGGGCCCCACGAACATGGGGCTCCGGCGTTGATTTTCGGAAGAGTTCGACGCGGTCAGGCCGGGGGCCGCGCCTGCGACTCGAAGTGCGCCACCGCTGCCGCGACGGCCGGGGCGTGGGTGTACACCGGCCCGCCTCCCATCATGACCGCGACGCCCACCGCTTCCATGATCTCGGCGCCGGTCGCGCCGTTCTTGATGCACTTTTCCGTGTGGGCGTAGATGCACGGCTCGCAGCGCGTGGCGACGGCGATGCCCACGGCGATCAACTCCTTCTGCTTCACGCTCAGCGCACCTTCCTTCATCAAGGTCTGAAAGAAGGGGCCGAACGCCTTCCCGAGATCCGGCGCCTGGGCCTTCATCGCGTTCATGGCGGCGGGCCACTGCTCGTAGAAGCTTGCGGGATCGTGCAACATCGTGGTTCCTTTCTGGGCGACCCGCGCCGGTTGCGCGACGGGTCTGGTCTGCGAGGCGGAGACTCAAACGAGAACGCAAAGAGCGATCGGCGGTGCTCAGGCACCGGCCGAAGTCGAGGCACGCGCGGCACCGGACGGCGCGCAGGCCCCGGTCGTGCACGCGCCCGAGGCGCAGGACGCGCCGGCGATTGACGTGGCGCCGCCCGTCCGGTTCCAGGGCATGGCGCCGAGTAGAGATGCGAGCGCGCAGGTGCCGGTGAGGCCCGCGAAGGTGAGGCCGGCGCCCATGAAGGCGCTGAGCAGGAATCCCGCGGGGTGCACAAACCAGCCCAGACACAGCCCCGCCAGCACCGCTGCGCCAATCGTCATCTGGGTCTGCTGCATGACCGTGAAGCGCGGCGGACGCTCGGCACGCACGGTCGGCAGGCCAGCACGCTTCCAAGCTTCAAGGCCGCCGATCATCGTGCAGACCTCGACTCCGGGGAGCGAGGCGATCGCCCGGGCCGCGGCATCGGCCGAGCGCACGCCGCCCTTGCAGTGAAACACGATGCGGAGACCTGAGCCATCAAGCCCGGAGAGGTCGAGCTTCGAGAGCGGGCGGATGGCGGCGCCTTCGATGCGCTCGGCCGCATGCTCGTCCGGTTCCCGCACGTCGCAAACCACGCAGTCGCCGCGCTGAAGCCACTGGGCGACGGTCGAGGGCTCGACTGCGCGGACCGTCGCGCGGGTTGAGCTGGACGCGGCACCGGAGGCCGAGACGGCGGCGGAACCGGAGTCAGAACCGGGGGCAGAACCGGAGACGGAATCAGAGGTTGGAGCAGATGTGGCGTGCATGAGAACTCCCGGGCTGCGTGCTGCGATCAGGGGGTGTGCGCCCCCTCCCGACCACCCCCGCCCACCCCCACCTACCTCTTGGAGGCCGCCACACGCTCCGAGGTTCCCGCTCATGGACACGATTTTGTTCAAAGATCTGCTAGTGCCTGCGGGACCTCGACCGTGCCCTCGCCACCGGCCTTTGGGCTTCAGCCAGGCTCGCGCGAGCAAGCTCGCGGCGGAGAGACTGTGGGAACTTGCCCGCTGTCATCTGGGCGCACGCGTCCTGAACCAGATCCAGCTCCTTGAACACGGCGCGGCAGCGCTGGCACAGAACGTCCTGCCCGATCGGGAAGCCCCGGGCGTGATCCATCGCGTTCAGTTTGGCCTGCAAGAGGTCCACGCAGACCTGCTTTTCGTAGATCGGGTCGGGTGCTTCGACCTGCGCGAGGCCGCTGGTGAGCGCTTTGCGGAGCATCAGACGCGCGCGGTGCACGCGCGTCTTGACCGTTTCCTGCTTGAGGTTGAGCGCCGCCGCTACCTCCGCGACCGGCAGTTCGAGCATCTCCTTCATCACCAGCGCCACGCGAAAGGCCTGCGGCAGTTGCAAGATCGCCGCGTGCAGCGCACGCTCGCTCTCTTTTCTCTCCGCGCTGCTCACGGGCCCGCCGACCGCGGCACGCGAGACGGTGGACTCGTTCCACGGCGCGATCTGCGAAAACGCGGGCATCCGACGATCGCCGGCGAAGCGGCGCCGCTTGCGCGGGCCGCACGCTCGGGCGGCGATGGAGTACATCCACGTCGCGGGGCTTGATTCGCCTCGGAAGGTCTCCCAGCGTCGTGCGGCCTGCAGGAAGACTTCCTGCATCATGTCCTGCGCGTCGGTGTCGTTGCCGCAGAGGCGGCGGGCGAGCGCGTAAAGCTTGGGGCCGTGCTCGTCCAGCAGCGTGGGCAGCACGGAAGCGAAGGATGCTTTCGGTGATTCACGATCGGCCACGCCTCACCATAGTGACCAAGCGCCCGGTCCGTGAACGCTCTGTGACGTCAACCGATTGTCGGCTTGAGCCCCAGAGCCTTGCGGATGCCGGCGAGCTGACCGGCGTGCCAGCCCTCGTGCCAGGCGGTCTTCTCGATCGCGTCGAGGCGGTCGCGTGCGAAGCCGTGCGCGTCGGCGGCGGTGGGCGCGACGAGGTCGGCGTCGGTCTGCGCTCGGGCCGCGGCGAGCAGCGCGGCGTAGGCCTCTTCGCTGTGCTTGCTGACCTGTTCGAAAGGCGGGTAGACCTTCGGATCGCTCACCGGCTTGCTGCCCATGCCGAAGAGGGCGTTGTACGTCTCGGGGAGGGGGTGCATCTTTCCGTCAAGCAGCGACTTGAACCACGCGTAGCCGGTGGCGAGGTGACCGATGGTCCACAAGGCGTGGTTGTCGGTCGGGGAGGGCTGATGCGTGAGCTTGTCGTGCGGGAAGTCCCGGATCAGCGTCCGCGTCTGGCCGTGGGCAAACTCGAGCAGCGCGAGGGCGCGATCGCGATGGGCGGTCGGGTGCGAGGGGGCGGCGTTGGTCGGCATGATGCGGCGCCTTTCTGGATGGTGGGAATCGATCCGGAGGGACGTGATCGCAAGACCGTATGCCACGCCCCGGGCCACACCTTGCGAAGCCTCGCTGAACCTACCGTTCGCTTCTCGATCTGGGCGTCCGCCCGGCCGATGAACCCATCGTGCCGCGGCGGTCTCCAGCTACGGATCGGCCTGTCGCTGCACGAACATCACCCACCCGACCACCCCACCCCCGCCCGACCTGAACATCACCATGAGCACCGCCACCCCCGCCATGCAGATCGCCGTCGCCAAGGGCGACGGCATCGGCCCCGAGATCATGGACGCCGCCCTCGAGCTCTTCAAAGCCGCGGGCGTGATGGATCATCTGCACTTCCGCGACGTGGAGATGGGCGCGTCGGTCTTTGCCAAGGGCAACAGCCGCGGCATGACCGACGAGGCGGTGCGCACGGTCGAAGACTCGGGCATCCTGTTCAAGGGGCCGATGGAGACGCCCAAGGGCGGAGGCGGCAAGTCGATCAACGTGACGGCGCGGAAGATGTGGAACGCCTTCGCGAACTTTCGCACGTTCAAGACTCTGCCCGGCGTTGAAACCGTCTATTCCAAGGCGGGGATCAATCTCGACTTCTCCGTGGTGCGAGAGAACATCGAGGACACCTACGGCGGGGTTGAGCACCGGCTCAGCAACGACATGATCCAGTGCAAGCGTCTCATCTCGGCCCCCGGCTGCGACGAGGTCCACCGCTTTGCCTTTCAGACGGCCCGGCGCCTGGGCATCAAGAAGATCCACTGCGGGCACAAGGCCAACATCATGAAGATGACCGACGGCCTGTTCCTCGAGCGCTTCAAGATGGCCGGAAGGGACTTTGAGGAGATCGAGCAGGCCGACGTCATCGTCGATGCGCTGTGCATGAACCTGGTCGTCAAGCCGCAGCAGTACCAGATGATCGTCCTGCCCAATCTGCAGGGCGACATCGTCAGCGACCTGTGCGCGGGGCTTGTGGGCGGGCTGGGCTTTGCGCCAAGCGCCAACATCGGCAACCACATCTCCATCTTCGAAGCGGTCCACGGCACAGCGCCCGACATCGCCGGCAAGGGCGTCGCCAACCCCACCAGCCTGATCCTCTCGGGCATGATGATGCTGCGCCATCTGGGCCTGACGCGGCACGCGGCGATCATCGAGAACGCGCTCCTCGCCACGCTCGAATCCGGCGTCCACACCGGCGACTTTGGCGACAAGTCCAAGCCCAGCGTCGGCACCCGCGATTTCACGCAGGCGATCATCAAGAACCTCGGCAACAAGCCCACGACCGTCGCGCCCACGCCGGTGCCCGAAGCCAGCACGCCGGCGCTCACGCGCCCGCCCAAGCCCGCGGGGCCGCAGGTCATCCGCACGTTCAAGAACCTCGTCCGCCACGTCGTCGGCTGCGACATCTACCTCGACAGCCCGCTCAGCCCGCTGGCGCTCGCCGAAGAGATGCAGCGCGCTTGCGCCGACACGCCCTTCAAGCTCACCCTCATCAGCAACCGCGGCACGCAGGTCTGGCCGACGGGCAGCGTCTACACCGAGTGCGTCGACTATTACCGCGTGCGCTTCGAACTGAAGGAGAACGTCGCGCCCGGAAGCTTCGGCCAGAGCCGATGCGTCGCGCTGATGGACAAGATCGCCGAGAGCTTCACCATCTGCTCGTACGAACTGCTGCGCACGTTTGACGGGGTGAAGGGGTACAGCTTGGCGCAGGGGCAGTGAAGAGCGCGGCGTCTCCACCTCACGCGGGCTTCTTGAGACTCACCGTCACGATCTGACCCTCTCGCTCCAATTCGAGCGTCACCTCGCCGGTTCGCAGCGCGGCCAGCACGCCTTCGCCCGCGTGCGGCATCTCCTTCACCTTCTTGGCGTTCACTGCGCGGAGGATGTCTCCCTCGCGCACGCCCGCTCGTGAAGCAAGCCCGCCGTCGATCACCCGCAGAATCCGCACGTCGCCCTCTTTCTGCGACTGGTCGAACGAGACGCCGAAGATGCTGGCCCGGGGCTCCACGCTCGACTTGGCCAGGCGCACGCGCTTGTTGGGAAGATCGAACGTGACGGCAAAGGGCTGCAGTGCGAAGAAGCCCATGTTGGGCGTGGGCCACACGCTCAGCACGTCGACCGCGGTCAGCTCGCTCTCCACGCCGCTGAACGTCATGGGCTTGACGAGCCGCGCCCGCTGGATCGTCAGGCCGCCGCCGATCTGGCCGGCCTCCCACGCGGGCTTGGTCAGAGTCAGCTGGCTGAGCAAGTTGGGCGGCACGACCATCTCCATCATGTTGCCGGAGTTGAGCGTCGCCCTCGCCGGCACGCCACCGAGCGAAACGGGCACCGACGGGCTCTGCTCGCCCTCGACCAGTTCGCTCACACCCGGCCCGGAGGCGGCAAGCGGCGCATCGTCGACCGTGATGGTGCGCGCGGCGAAGTCGACCGTGTACACGCGACCCTTGAGCAACTCCCAGCCGACCGCGCCGTGGATGCGCGTGGCTTCGGGCTGGGCCTGTGCGTTGAGCGGCACGGACCAGAGCGTCACCTTGTCGAACTTCAACCCGCCGAACTCGAAGTTCTCGCCGCGGACCAGCGGGATGCCCTCGTCGGCCTCGACACCCGTCGGCAACATGCCGTCGCTCTTGAGGCCCAGTTCCTTCGCGACCTCGACGTCGATGCGTCCGTCGCCGGGCAGAGCGGTGTCGAAAAGAAACCGCAGCGGCTTGCCGTTGAGCGTGACGCCGACGGTGAACGGACCCGAGGGGTCCATGCGGATGACCGTCGGAGCCCCGGCGTGCGCCGGGCCCGCGACCCCGCACACGATCGACGCGGCCAGCCCGGTGCAGATGCGGGCGATCCGCCCACGCGCCGCGGACACCTTCCGACCCTTCGTCTCAAGTGTCGACATCGTGAAACTCCGGCTGCTTTGCAAGCCGATGGCCGGCGGGAGACTCTCCCGACCACGGCCATGCACGGCTTGACGCCGGCGTGTGTACACGCGTGCGCTAGGCGAAGTTGCATCGATCAAGGCCCGCTGCCGAACGGATCGTCACCGCCCCGGCGAGTCACACCACCCGAGCATTCAGCCCGCCTGCGAGCGGCTGAAGCGATCGGCCACATACGCGCGGAGGTCGCCCCGAACACCAGACGAAAGAACGTGACGCACGTACGCGGCTCGCTCGTGCCACATGATGTCCATGTCCCAGACGCAGAACGACTCGCGGTCGGTGACGCGGAAGGCCGTCGCGGGATCTCGCGTGGATGCCGCCGCGTCGCGGACGAGGGTGCGGGTGAAGAGCTCGTTCTCGTTGTCCCACCAGCAGACGATGAGGTAGTCGAGCGGCGTGGCGATGTGATGGATCGCGAAGGCGACGCCGGGGCGGGACGCGGTGCGGGCGGGTGTGGGGAGCGCGGCGCGGATGGCGGCGAGGACGTGGGTGTCGAAGAGATCGGCGGCACAGTCGCGGCCTCGAATGGAGTAGGGCTTCAGGGTCCAGCCGTCGAGGTCGATGAGCGCGTGAGCGTGCGCGGGGCGGGGGTCGAAGGGTTTGCAGCGGAAGCTACCGACGCCGCTCATGGCCGCACTCCCGGCTTATTCCTTGCCGACCTTCGCCCAACTGTCCTTCAGCGTCACCGTGCGGTTGAAGACGAGCTTCGACGGCGAGGACTCGCGATCGACGCAGAAGTACCCGAGACGTTCGAACTGGAAGCGGGCACCGAAACCTGCCCCACCGCCGCCGCCCTTCGATGCGTCGAGCGATTCGGGCGAGCCGTCGGCGAAGTACTTGGCCTGCTGCGCGATCCAGGGTTCGACCAGGGCCTGCACGGTTTCGAGTGAGTTGGGGTTGAGGTCGTCCTGCCAGTTGCCGGTGCGGTCGCCGGGGTGTTCGGCGCTGAAGAGGCGGTCGAAGAGGCGGACCTCGGCGGGGACGGCGTGATCGGCGCTGACCCAGTGGATGGTGCCTTTGACCTTCTTCGTCGGCTGGCCGTCGGGGCCGAGGGGGGCGTCGCCGCCGCGGGTCTGGGGGTCGTAGGTGGCGAGGACCTCGATGACGTTTCCGGCGGCGTCCTTCTTCACACCGGTGCAGGTGATGAAGTAGGCCCAGCGGAGGCGGACCTCGGCACCGGGGGCGAGGCGGAAGTACTTCTTGGCGGGGACTTCCATGAAGTCCTCGCGCTCGATGTAGATGACCTTGGAGAACGGCACTTTGCGCTTGCCGGCGGCGGGATCTTCGGGGTTGATGACGTAGTCGAGTTCATCGACTTTGCCTTCGGGCCAGTTCTCGATGGTCACCTTGAGCGGTCGCAGCACGGCCATCGCGCGCGGGGCGGTCTTGTTGAGCACATCGCGCACGGCGTTCTCGACGCGGCCGACGTCGATGAAACTCTCGACCTTGGTGACGCCGACCTCGGTGCAGACGTTCTTGATCGCGAGCGCGGGGAAGCCGCGGCGGCGCAGGGCGCTGATGGTCGGCATGCGGGGATCGTCCCAGCCGCTGACGAGCTTGTCCTCGACCATCTTGAGCAGGTTGCGTTTGCTGAGGACGGTGTAGGTGGGGCGGAACTTGGCGAACTCGATCTGCTGCGGGTGGTGGATCGTCTTGCCCCACGGTCCGCTGCCGTCGGGGGTGCGGCCTTCGTTCACGGCGTCGATGAACCAGTCGTAGAGCGGGCGGTGGTTCTCGAACTCGAGGGTGCAGATCGAGTGGGTGATGCCCTCGAGCGAGTCCTCGAAGCCGTGGGCCCAGTCGTACATCGGGTAGATGCACCACGCGGTGCCGGTGTTGTGGTGTTCCTCGTGGACGATGCGGTAGAGGATGGGATCGCGGAGGTTGAAGTTGGGCGAGGCGAGATCGATCTTGGCGCGGACGGTCATCGTGCCGTCGGCGTGCTTGCCGGCCTTCATCTCTTCGATGAGCTTGAGGCTCTCGGCGGCGGGGCGATCACGGAAGGGCGAGGTGCCGGGGACGGTGGGCGTGCCGCGGCGGGCGGAGACTTCGTCGCCGCTGAGTTCGCAGACGTAGGCCTTGCCCTTCTTGATGAGCTCGATGGCCCACTGGTACATCTGCTCGAAGTAGTTGCTGGCGTAGTAGAGGCCTCCGGCGTGGGGGCCGGAATCGAAGGAGCCGGTGTTGAAGGCGGCGGTGATCCACTTGACGTCGCGGATGATGGAGTCGACGTACTCCTGATCTTCCTTGGTGGGGTTGGTGTCGTCGAAGCGGAGGTTGAACTTGCCGTTGTACTGCTGGGCGAGGCCGTAGTTGAGGCAGATGGACTTGGCGTGGCCCATGTGCAGGTAGCCGTTGGGCTCGGGGGGAAAGCGGGTCTGGACGCGCGGGGTGTTGGCGCGGGCCTTGTCTTCGGGCTTAGCTGACGGCCACTGGCCCCAGGTCCCCCACTTCTTCGAGGCGTTGTCGGCCTCGATGATCTGCTCAAGGAAGTTGAGCGAACGCTCGGCGGGAAGCGGCGCGGCGGGGGAGTCGGGTTTGGCGGAGGCTTTGTCGTTCATGAGGGGTCGCACGCAGAATCTGGGGCTGGGATTCTACGAGGTGCGGAAGGGTGTTATCTCTTGGGGTTGCAGCACGTGGCAGTTCAGAAAACACACGACCTTTCCTGCTTCGTCCGCCCCTCCGGGGCGGGAATGCCGACTCCGGCTGATATCACCGGCGGTTGAAACCGCCGGCAACGGTCGTGCGCCCTCCGGGCGGAAGGCGGCGATCGACCGGGAGGGGCGTTAATCTTCGGCGATGCAAACGCCGGCCCATCGTCTAACGCTTCGCGTGGTTGAGGGCGTGTACTCGTTCTGTCGGCTGGATGGGGCGGCACCGCTGCCGCCGTGGGCGCATGACGCGACACTGTCGATCGTGCTGAGGAGCAAGTCCGAACTCAGCATTGTGTGCCCGGCGCGGAACGTGCCGCCGGCGGTGCGGGCCGAGGGGCCGTGGAAGGCGCTGGTGGTGGATGCGGTGCTGGACTTCAATCAGGTGGGGATCATCGCGAGCCTGGCGAGTCCGCTCGCGGCGGCGGGAATCAGCATCGCGCCGGTGGCGAGCTTTGACACGGACTATCTGTTCGTGCGCGAGAGCGACCTGGAGCGGGCGATCGGCGTGCTGCGTGAGGCGGGGCACACGGTGGTCGGGTGAGGGGAAGGCATCAAGGCATCAAGGCATCGAGGCATCGAGGCATCGAGGCATTGAAGCGTCACGCACTAGGTGGTGCGGGCGGTGATGAGGGCGATCCAGTCGGGGCCGAGCTCGGTGGGGGTGACGGGGCGCGGGGCTTGGCCGGGGGCGATGTTGCAGTCGGTGTAGACCTCGGTGGACGCGAAGCCGGCTTCGGTCATGGCTTCGCGGAGTTCGGCGATCGACCAAAGGCGCCAGCGGTAGACAAATGCGCGGGGCAGTTGCTGCACGATCTCGCCGTCGATCTCCACGCGGAAGGAGATCGAGTTGGTGACCATCGATGTGAGCGGGTCGGCTTCTTCGTGTTGCCAGTGGTAATGGATGATCTCGCGCCCGCGGCTGGGGTGTCTGCGCGTGAGCGAGCCGAGCTGGAAGGCGGAGGCTCCGCCGTAGGTGTCGCACACGAAGACGCCGCCGCCGAAGCCGGCGTTGCCGCGGGCGAGGCGGGAGCGTGAGAGCGCGAGGTAGTCGATGAGCTCGCGGCGGGTGTGGAGGTAGCCGATCGAGAAATTGCCGACGAAGACGATGTCGCAGCCGGGATCGGGGTTGGTGGGCTTGGTGGAGTCCGCGTGGAGGAGTTGTAAAGAAGAACCAACCCACCCCCCGGCCCCCTCCCTCTGGGAGGGGGGGGGCGACTGCGGCGCTCGACGGGCGCGGGTGATGACTTCTTCGTCGAGGTCGACGGCGATGGCGCAAGCGGGCTCACCGAGGCGGGCGGCGTCTTCGAGCCAGCGCTGGGAGAGGGCGGCGGTGCCGCAGAAGTCTTCGCGGAGGACGACGGGGTTGTTGGCGTGCACGCCGCGGAGGAACGCGCTGACGTGGCGTGGCGACTGCACGCAGAGTTCGTAGCAATCGAAGCGGTCGAGCGACATGCGGGATCTTTGCCGCCCGATCAGTCTCGCCGATCGGAGCGGTCGCTGCGACGTCGCTCTTCAGCCTTGGGGGCTGGCCGACGAGTTTCGGTGCGCTTGGGTTCGGCACGCTTCGCGTCGCTGCGTGTGGCCTCGGCCCGCTTGGCCTCCGGACGCTTGGTCTCCGCACGCTTGGTCTCCGGGCGCTTGGTCTCCGGGCGCTTGGACTGCGTGCGCGTGGGCTCCGACTTTTTGCTTGATGCCCGTGACGCTTCCGCCCGCTTGGCCGGACTCCGTGCGACTTCGCTGCGTTGAGGTTCGGTTGCACGCTTTGCGCCCGACTCACGGCTTGGGCTGCGGGGCGGCGCGGCGCTGCGTCCGGGCGCGGGAGCGGCCACGCGCCGGGCGGGTTGCTGCGACGCCGCCTTGGTCATGCTCGCGTTGGGCGGCGTTCGACGCACGGTCGGCCCGCTCCGCGACGGCTGGGCCACCGCCGTCGTGGGCTGCGGAGCCGCCCGCGTCACGGATTCTGCTCGCGGCGCGGGCGAACGCACGGGCGCGACCGCGGCCTCACGCTCAGGACGGACAACCGGAGCAGGCCGTGCCAGGACCGGCTGCGGAGCGGGACTCGGCACATCACGAGAAACGATCGGAGCCTCGACGCGCACCGGTGCGGGACGCGGAGCGGGCCCCACGACCGTCCGCGGCGTGTTGCGTACGTCGGGCCGGCGCATGACCGCCTCGATGGTCCGGTCAAACTCGGGCACCAGCGGATTGCCGATCCAGACCACGCGGCCGTCGGGGCCGATGATGAACGCGGCGGGAATGCCGCCTCGCTGGGCCGCCACCATCCAGTCGTTCCACATCGCGCCGGTCGAGTCAAAGGCGATGGAGTAGGCGATCTCGTGACGCCGCTTGTCGACATACGCCTGGACCAGGTCATACCGATCGTCTCGCGTCGTTGTACTGGCTTGCTCCGACGCCGCCACACCGACAACCGTGAGACCGGGATAGCGGCGGGTCAGGTCGGTGAGCTTGGGCACCGCGAGGTGGCAGGGGATGCACCAGGTCGCCCAGAACTCGACGATGTACACGCGACCGGGTTCGTATCGCGTCACCGCTTCGCCCAGGGGCCATCTCTCGGCACGCAGGCCCGGCGCGACGGCTCCGGGCACGAGAGACTGAGACTGCGCGACCGACGGACCGAGCAGTCCCACCAGCAACGCCGCCGTGCCCGCAAGAACTCGCGAGCGCAGCGATCCGCGCAGGCCCGTCGAGGCGAACGACATCGCCACCCGCCGCACCGTGGATTTCCAGTTCATTCCGCGACCCTCCGGCGAAATCGCCCGCGCTTCACCCTGGTGCGGGCAAAAGCGACCGTGCCCTCTGTGGCGTGTCCTGTCGTCGGGTTCGCACCAGCGCGGAGCCATCCCGACGAGGCAACATCGGCCGCCGCTTGAGCACGGGATCGAAAGCCGCCGGAGGAATCCGCGCCGACCGGCAAGTCCCGCGCGTCAGGTCGAGACCACGCGCAGGCACGTCTCCAGACGCGCAAGCGTCGCGTGTTTTCCCAGCACGCCGAGCGATTCACCCAAGGGCGGGCTGACGGCCGCACCCGCGATGGCGACGCGAATCGCCTGCGAAACCGGTCCCAGACCCGTCCCCGCCTGCTGACCAACCTGTTCGATCAGTGCGTGCAGCGTGGCGGCGTTCCAGGTGGCGTCGTCAACGCCTTGGAGGCGTTCGAGGATGGTGCGGAGAAGTGTCAGGCCTTGGTTGTTGTTGGCCTTGAGGTTCTTCTCGACGGCAGCGGCGTCGAAGTCGGTCGCGTGATCGTCGCGGAGGACGAAGGACGAGGCCTTCACGCCGTCGCGGAGGGTTTTGGCGCGGGCTTTGACGGCCTTTGCGAGGGCGAGCCAGCGGGAGGAAGAAGTGGAAGAACCAACCCACCCCCCGGCCCCCTCCCTCTGGGAGGGGGAGTCCGAGGCGTCCACCTTCGCGGCGAAAACGGGCTCGAACTCGACGCACCAGGTGCGCCAGCGCTTCGCAAACTCCTCGTCGCTCAGCGCATTGATCGCGTCGGCGTTGAAGGACAGCAGCTTGTTGCGGTCGAACTTACTGGCGGTCTTGCCGATGCGGTCGAGGCCGAAGTGCGCGGCAAGGAACGCGTTGTCGAACTTCTCGAGGTCCTTGCCGTCGGGGGTCTTGAGACCGGGGTTCCAGCCGAGCAGGGCGACGAAGTTGCAGATGGCCTCGGGGAGGTAGCCGTTCTTCTTGAAGTCGAAGACTTCGATCTCGGGCAGGGCGATCTTGAAGTGAGCCGCAAGCGCCTCGGCGACTTGGACATTGTCGTTGTCGCCCGCGAGGAAGGCGGGCAGCAGCGACAGATCGGCACCCGGTGTCGAACTGCCTTGATTTGAGCTTTGCTGCTTTGAGCTTTGAGCTTTGATCGCCGCGATCAAACTCTCCGCCGTCACACCCTTGTCCTTCGCCATCGCGTCCTTGGCGGCCTTCCTTGCCGCCTTCGCCTTGTCTCGCTTGCTCATCTTGCTCGCGTCCATGTTGCAGATGATGGGCATGTGGGCGTAGAGCGGGATGCGGAAGGCAGTGCCGTCGGGGTGCGTGAGGGCTTGCTGCAGCGCGACGTGACGCGGCGTGTTGTTCAGGTGCTCCTGAGCGCGGAGCACGTGGGTCACGCCCATGGTTTCGTCGTCGATGACGACGGCGAAGTGGTACGTGGGGAAGCCGTCGGCCTTGCGGATGACGAAGTCGTCCATCTCACCGGGGGCGTAGCGGACGTCGCCGAGGACTTCGTCGTGGACAACGATCTCTTCGTTGGGGGCGGCGAAGCGGACGACGTGGCGCTCGCCGGCCTGGGCACGCTTCCAGCGTTCCTGCATCGCGGGCGTGTACTTGCCGAACTCGATGTCGGCGGGACGCGGATAGCGGTACGTCTGCTTGGCCGCGACGGCGGCGGCGCGTTGCTTCTCGGTTTCCTCATTGGTATCGAACGCGGGATACGCGCGGCCGCTGGTGATGAGGCGCTCGAGGTAGGCGTTGTAGATCGCGACGCGGCGGGCCTGGAAGTACTCGCCGACGGGCGGGCGACCACTCGAGGGTTCCCAGTCGTGCTGGCCGATGCTGCCGTCGGGCTGGATGAAGGGGCCGAGGTCGTTGACGATGCCGAGCCAGTGGAGGTCCTCGATGATGCCGCGGGCGGACTCGAGGCTGCTGCGAGCGGCGTCGGTGTCCTCGATGCGGAGCATGAAGCGGCCGCCGGATTTCTTCGCGAATGCCCAGCAGAAGAGGGCGGTGCGGGCGCCGCCGATGTGAAGGTGGCCGGTGGGTGATGGGGCGAAGCGGGTGACCAGCGGTTGGGGGAGAGCCATGGGGCCCAAGGGTAGAAGTGTCGCCACTTCCGCACGAACGCGCTCTGTTCGCACGCTGTCAGCACGGGTGAGCACCGGGTTGCGGCGTGTGTTGCGTCCGGTCTTGTGCATCGTGCGTCGCAGAGCCTTGAATTCCTTCCATTCGTGTCAGGAATCCTTTAGAATGGGCAAGAGCCCCTCGCCCCCGACACTTCGCGGGATGTGCCGCGACCTGCCGAGCGCGAGGGCCTGTTGCCGCACCATCTACCGCGGCAGGAAAGGAACGACCATGTCCAACAACCATGCCCCTGCATCCTCCCGCTCCGCGTCGATGGGGGTTGCCGATGTGCGGAACATCTGTCTCGTCGGATCGGGCGGAAGCGGGAAGACGACGTTGGCCGAGCGGCTTCTGTTTGCCACCGGCGTGATCAAGCGTGCGGGCAGCATCGAAGAGGGGAACACCGTCTCGGATTACACCGAGGAGGAGAAGTCGTACAAGCACTCGCTGCAGCCCTCGTTCCTTCACTTTGACTACGAGGGCCACGAGGTCCATCTGATCGACACGCCCGGGCTGGTTGACTTCCTGGGTCACACGATCGCGTGCTTTCCGGCCGTCGAAACCATCGCGGTCGTCATCGACGCGCACAAGGGCATCGATTCCACGTCGCGCCGCCTGATGGCGGTGGCCGCCGAGCGGCAGATTCCGCGGATGATCATCATCAACAAGATCGAGGAGAACGCGGCCGGGCTGCCCGAACTGGTCGCTCAGATCCGCGAGACCTTCGGCAGCATCTGCCTTCCCATCAACCTTCCCACCCTCAAGGGCAAGAAGGTCATCAACGTCTTCGAGCATGACGGGCACGACAGCGCGGGCGATCAGACCGACTTCTCCAGCGTGCACGAGGCGCACAAGAACATCGTCGAGCAGGTGATCGAGGTCGACGAAGAACTCACGATGGCGTATCTCGAGAAGGGCGAAGGCGCCGGCTTTGACCCGGAGAAACTGCACGCCGCCTTTGAGAAGGCCCTGGGCGAAGCGCACCTGGTGCCCATCTGCTTCGTCTCGGCCAAGACCGGCGCAGGCATCGACGATCTGCTCCACATCTTCGCCAGCCTCTGCCCCAGCCCGCTGGAGGTCAATCCGCCCGAGTTCCAGATCCGAAAGGGCTTCGACGCTGCGGGCAAGCCCGTCGAAGAAGACTACAACCCGCAGCCCGATCCCAAGGCCAAAGTCATCGCCCACGTCTTCAAGGTCACCACCGACAACTTCGTCGGCAAGCTCGGCATCTTCCGCGTGCACAGCGGCACCATCCGGCACAAGCAAGAACTCTTCATCGACGACAACAACAAGCCCTTCCGCGTCGGCCACCTCTTCAAGCTTCAGGGCAAGGAGCACGTGGAAGTCAGCGAGGTCGGCCCGGGCGAGATCGCGGCGATCAGCAAGGTCGATGACATCCACTTCAACGGCGTGCTGCACGAGGCCGCCGAGGCCAGCACCGTCCACCTGCGACCTCTTCCGCTCCCCAAGCCGCTCTACGGGCTGGCGGTGCAGCTCAAGAACCAGGCCGACGAGACCAAGTTCTCCGCCGCGGCTCACAAGCTGATGGCCGAAGACCCGAGCTTCCTGCTGGAGCGCATCGCCGCGACCAACCAGACGGTGATGCGCGGGCTGGGCGAGATGCACCTGCGGGTCATCATCGAGAAGTTCAAGAAGCAGTTCAACATCGAATTGATCACCAGTCAGCCCAAGGTCGCGTACAAGGAAACCATCACCACCCGCGCCGACGGCCACCACCGCCACAAGAAGCAGACCGGCGGCTCGGGCCAGTTCGGCGAGGTCTACCTCCGCATCGAGCCGCTGCCCAGCGATCATCCCACGGGCTTTGAGTTCGTCTCCGAAGTGGTCGGCGGCACGGTCCCGCGTCAGTATTGGCCCGCCGTCGAGAAGGGCGTCAAGCAGGTCCTCGACGCCGGCGCCTTCGCCGGCTACCCGATGCAGGGCATCCGCGTCGCGCTCTACGACGGGAAGTACCACGACGTGGACAGCAAGGAAATCGCCTTCGTCACCGCCGGCAAGAAGGCCTTCATTGACGCCGTCGCCAAGGCCAAGCCCAAGCTGCTCGAGCCCTACGTCGTCGTCGAAGTCACGGCACCCAGCCGCTACATGGGCGACATCGCCGGCCATCTCTCGACCAAACGTGGACGGGTCCAGGACTCGATGGTGCAGAGCGGCGACACCTGCCTCGTGCGCGCCGTGGCCCCGCTGGGCGAACTTCAGAACTACGCCAACGAACTCAAGAGCATGACCGGCGGCTCGGGCAGCTTCGCCATGGACTACAGCCACGACGAACCCACCCCGCCCCAGATCCAAAGCGCCGTTGTCGCGGCCTTCAAACCCGCGGCTGAACAGGACTGAACGTGCGAGCGACTCGCCCGCCCTCGACGCAGCGCCGCCCCGCACCCGCGGGGCGGCGTGCTCATGCCCCGCCACTCGCACGCGACACCGATCTGTGCTAGCCTGTTCGCGGGCGAAGGACCATTGCCCCCTGGGGACCATCACCATGGCCGAACGCAAGCCCTTCTCATTCATCGTCACCGTCGGCGCCCTGGCGATCGCGGGCGCGGTGCTTTATTACTCCGTGCAGCAGTTGCCGAGGGAAGTCGGCGGCGACAGCGGCGCCGTCGTCTCGGGCGTCTCGCTCCATCAACTCGCCGAAGCCGGCAAGGCCGAGGACCTGGCCGCACAGATCAAGTCCTCGACTTCGGGCCTGAACACCGGACTGGAGAGCGGCCCTCTGTGGCAGCGGGGTATGACGCCTCTCATGGCCGCCATCGCCGCCAATCAGGAGAAGGCGATCGATGTGCTTCTCGCGGCGAAGCCCGCGATCGAGTCCCGCAGCCGCGACGGGCGCACCGCGCTCATCTGGGCCGCGGGCTGGAGCACGCCGGCGGTCGTCCAGAAGCTGCTCGACGCCGGTGCCGAGAAGAACGCTCGCGATGAGTCGAACTGGAACGCCCTCATGATGGCCGCCGGTCGCGGCGATATCGAGAGCCTGCGCATCCTCATCCGCTCCGGCGCGGACATCAACGCGAAGAACAAGTGGGGTCAGACGGCCCTGATGACCGCGATCCGCGCGGGGAGCATCGAGAAGATCTCCGCACTGCTCGAGGCCGGCGCCAACCCCAACGACTCGGACCTCGACGGCCTGACGCCGTTGCACATGGCCGCAGAAGGCGACGCACCCCTCGGCGCCACCGAACTGCTCCACAAGCGAGGCGGGCGCATCGACGCTCAGTCGGTCGCCGGACTCACGCCGCTCATGATCGCCGCCGATCGCGGCAACCTCGACAAGGTCAAGATGCTCATCTCCCTGGGCGCCAAGCCAAGCCCCAAGGACTCCAACGGCAGCACGGCGTTGGACTGGGCACGCCAGCGCGGCGACGACGCCGGACGAGCCATCGTGGAGTTCCTCGAGAGCCAGAAGTAATCGCGGCACACCTCTTCGAGTGTCGCGCCCCTCACATCTTCCAGACTCCGTCGCACGCCCACGCACCCGGCGCATCTGAGTTGCGCAGCGCTTGCGCCAACGCAGCTCACAGCGAGCGCTCAAGCACATCTTGAACGCGGCAAGCCGACAGATCTCTGGCGGTGCGTGACCGCGGGAAGTACACTCCGCCTCACCGACAGCCGTGCCCCTCGCCCGCAGTGTTCGCGCCCTTCACGCACCCATGACCCGAATCGACCCCAGCCTCCCGATCGCGCAGACGCAGGCCGCTCTTCGCCTCAGCGCGGCCTATGGGCCGGTGAAGGAAGCGCCATCGGGCACGGACGCGTTCTCGATCGCGCGGGCCCGCGCGGTGCGCGACGAGGTGTCGGTGCAGGCTGCGGTCCCCGTGCGGACAGAGTCGCTCGTCCGCAGCCTCGACCGCCTCAGTTCGGCGAAGGTCGCGGTTGCTCCCGTCAACGCGGTCGAGCCCGTGCAGCCGATCACGCAGCGAGCGTCCGGAACCGGCACCTATACCGCTCGGGGCACGCTCTCGCTGCACGATCAGCCCGCGGCTCGCAACGCTGCGGCGACCGGCGTGGAGCTGGGCCGTCGCATCGACTTGCAGGGCTAAACCAGTCGCGCCCTCGCGCCTCTCTCGCCCGCAATCGCCCTATTTGGAACCAACATCGCGAGCGACCGCGTTCGCAGGCGTTGTAGCCAGTCGCGCATCGAGCACGCGTCCGACGATGAGGGCGCAGTCCGCCTCCAGATCCACCCGACGAACGATCTCGCAGTCCAACGCGGCCAAGGCCCGACGCAGAAGGGGGCTCTGGCTTTGCAGCACGTCGCACGGCACGCAGTCGAACGGATCCTGCTCGCGCGGTGCGTTCTCCGCAAACTTCTTTTGCGCAAACCGATCCGACGGATCGATCAGGCTTACCCCGAACGCGCGGCTGTCACGCAGCAGCGGTTCGATCCAGTGGCCTCGCCTCAGCGACACACACACCAAGAGCGGCTCGTCCGCCACCACCGCGACCGACCGCGCGATCAGCCCGGCCCGCTTGCCCTCAAACGCGCTGGTCAGCACGAAGCTCCCGTGAGGAATCAACGCGAGCACGCTCAGCGTGTCGGCGCGGCGATCCTCCGGAAGTGGCGGGTAGTCAACCACATGCATTGGTTCGGTCAGCCGCCCCCCCGCCGTGAGCCGGGGCCCCCGAAAGCCGCGCGGTCGTCGGGGAAGCAATCGACTCCGCGAAAACTGCGCGAGCGAGGGCGGTCACACAGAGCGACAGGTTCTCCACCATGTGTCAACAGGACAACAAGTTGTGCACAAATTGCGGATGCGGTGGGGCAAAGTGTTGCAAAGTGTCGAGAAGTGGGTAATCTTCCCAAGTCGAGACGGGAGCGAGCGGGTCGCTCCGGCTCGGCAGCGGGAATGCACCAGTGACTTCGGTCGGGGGTTCCAGTGCTCTTTACCGGCCTTGCCGAGCTGACCATCGACGCGAAGCAGCGTCTGGCCATCCCGGCGAAGTACCGGTCGCAGATCGACGAGTCTCGGGACGGCCGGGCGTGGATCTGTGTGCCCTGGCCCGAGGGGTCGCTGCTGCGTCTGTACACCGAGGCGGAGTTTGCCCGCATCAGCAGCGCCGAGATCGCCGGGAGGGAGACCCTGATCCCAAGCCCGGAGCAGGCGGAGCTGGAGGCGGCGTTCTTCTCGCTCTCGGAGCGGATCGAGCCGGATTCGGCGGGTCGGCTGACGCTGCCCCGCCTTCACCTGGAACTCGTGAGCATGCCGCAGGACGTGGTCATGCTGGGTGTACGCAACCGACTGGAAGTCAGGGGACGCGACGCATGGAAGCAGAATTTCAAGGAGGACACGTTCCTGAAGATGCCGACGCTCGCCGCTCGCTTTCTCCACGGTCGCGGTTCGAACGCGACGAACCCCTGAGCGAGGCCGGTGCCGACTGGCCCGAGCTGGGGATTGACACCGACTTTGCCCGCGTGGACGGGCGCTTTGGATGGGGTCGCACGGCCTGAGTCCCTCCTCACCCTGCTGGGGCCCTTGACGGACCTTGGCAGGTTTCTCAACTCTCCCGCTCACCGGCTCGCAGGACGCGGCCGGGGTGCGGGGGCCTCGAAAAATCGGCGGCCACCAGGACGGTTGGCTCGTCGATTGCGGACAACACGGTTTCGTTCCGCGCGGCCGCCTCGGCGGTCGTGGCGCGGGGGATTGCGAAAGGACTTGCCCTGCGGCGCACGGACGCGCCGATCGCCCCACCCCGTTGCGATGCGCACGACGCGCATCACGGAACCACGACCACGGCACTCGGCGATCAACGTCGCCGATCGCCCTTCACGGTGTTCGGTCGCGGCTCTCGACGCGCCGACGCCGACAAGACAGGCACTCCGGCGGCCCGCACAGGCTTGCTTCAAGCGCTCCGTGCCGCCCGTGCCCTCAAGCCACCACCGGCGGCGGGCCGACCACTCCCACCACCACTCGCCCGCTGCCACATTCGACGCCGCCCCGGCTAGCGCCGGGGCGGTGTTGTTTCCGAGGGCGGCGGCGGCATGAAATCGACGCGCCTCCCGTACGATCAATCGACCGAGGAGAACTCATGTCGGAATCTCAGACCCGTGCGCTCACCGCCCTGACCGTGTTTGCCGCCTTTGCCGATGGCGACAAGTCCGACGCCGAACGCGCCAAGATCCGCGAGATCGTCGAAGGCCTGGGCGAAGCGGGCACGACCGAGGCCGTCCGGCGTGTGCTTCTGAAGCAGACGTCCGTGCAGACCGAAGCCGCCGCCCTCACCGACGATGCCTGGCGCCAACTCGCCTGGGAAGGTGCGCTCGCGGTCTGCGAAGCCGACGGCAAGACCACTCCCAACGAACGCTCGTTTCTCGAGGAACTGGCGCGGGCCCTGGGCCGCTCGCCCTCGGACACACGGCGCGACATCGAGCAGGCCGACGCCCTTGCCGACAGCGTGCAGAGCGAATCGAACCTGCAATCGCCCCCGCCGCTCCCGGTCCTCGCGGGCGCGACGGCGACGCCGAACGCGCCGGCGACCGATCCTCGCAACGCGGAAGTCGACGCCAGCGTCCTGCGCTATGCGATTCTCACCGCCGCGGTCGAGCTGCTTCCCCAGAACCTCGCCACCCTCGCCATCATCCCCTTGCAGACCAAGATGGTCTATGCGATCGGTCGGACCTACGGCCATCCGCTCGGCGCGTCGTCGATCAAGGAATTCCTTGCGACGATCGGGGCGGGTGTCACTGGTCAGGTCGTCGAGCAGTACGCACGCAAGTTCCTCGGACGACTCGCGGGCGGCGGGCTCCTCGGCCGCACGATCGGCGGCATCGGTCGCACGGCCGTCAACTGGGGCACCGGACCGATTCTCACCTTCGCGACCACCTACGCGATCGGGATGGTCGCCAAGCAGTACTACCGAGGCGGGCGGCAGATCAGCGCGATCGACCTGCGATCGCTCTTTGAAAGCGAGTCCCAGCGTGCCAAGGCGCTCTACGCGCAGTACGAGCCTCAGGTCCGGGAAACCGCTGCCAGAACCAACCCGGCCGAGCTCCTCCGCTCACTGCGCGGGGCGTAAGCCGCTCGCACGGGCAAACGCAAGAAGCGAGCCGCGGACGCGTTGAGCGTCCCGTCCGCCGGTGGTGGCGCGGCGATTGCGACCTGAGGAGCATCACGCATGACGAGCACTCTTTCTCGCCTGCTGCGCGTGTCGATCGTCCTTCTGTGTGTGACGGGCGTGGGGTGCGTGCGCGAAGCGCGCGCGCAGCCGTACAAGCCCGAGCCCGGACCGTACGAGGCCCGGAGCGTCGAGCTTGATCTGCCCCGGCCAGAGGGAGCGGCGGCTTTGCCGATCCGGGTCCGCTTCCCTGTCGGTGCGCCGGGGGAGCGACCCGTCGTGGTGTTCAGTCACGGGATGGGCGGCTCGTCGGACAGCTTTGGCGAACTGACCAACCACCTCGCGACGCACGGCTATGTCGTGATCTTGCCGACGCACGCCGATTCGGTGCGGCTCCAGCGCGCCAGCGATCCGGACGCCGCCCGTGAGATCTTCCGCGACCCGATGGCCTACACGCGCCGCGTGCGGCCGCTCGACCGCGTGGCCGATGTGCGTCTGATCGCGGACGAGTTGGCGCAGATCGAGCGTCGCCTCTCGCCCGACGCTGAAGCTCCCGAGGTCCGGCTCTCGCGGGTGCGCCTCGCGATCGCCGGGCACTCGGCGGGCGCGATGACCGCCCAGATCACGATCGGAGCCAGCATTCGCACAGGCTTCCGGGCACCGCGTGAAGAAGGCGACAAACGCTTCGTGGCTGCGGTCGTGATCTCGGGCCAGGGCACGACGAGCCGCATGTTCACCGAGCAGAGTTGGAAGGAGATCAGCGAGCCGATGCTGGTGATCGCCGGTTCCGAAGATGTCTCTCCCGCCTCGCGCGAAACCCCGCAGAGTCGACGCCACCCGTTCGAGTTCGCCTCTCCGGGCGACAAGTACCTGCTCTGGATCGAAGGCGCCACGCACGGGTCGTACCAAGGCAAGGCCGCCACGCGGCTCCTGGGCGAGCGGCCGACCGGAGACATCGGGATGATCACGACGGCAACGAACTCGGCGACGCTCGCGTTCCTCGACGCCTTCGTCGGCCCCGAAGAGTCCCGCGAAACGGCCCGGGCGTATCTCTCCGGGCCGGGGATCTCCAACGCCAGCGGCTCAAAGGCCGTCATCACCGCCAAGTGAGCGTCCGCAGCCAGGTTCACCGAGGAGGGGTTCACCGCGGCGGAGTTCACCGCTCTCGCACGATCCCCTTGCCCTTCACGATCTCGCCGATCACGAAGACGGTCTCGCCGAGCTTCTCGAGCTGTTCCTTGATGCTCTCGGCAAAGGCCTTGCGGACGATCACGCAGTAGCCGATGCCGAGGTTGAAGACCCGCTTCATCTCTTCGTCGTCGATGTTGCCGTGCTGCTGCAGGAACGTGAAGACCGGCGGCACGGGCCACGACGAGCGATCGATGACGGCGTCGCAGTTCTTTGGGATCGAGCGAACGAGGTTGTCGGCCAAACCGCTGCCGGTGATGTGGGCCATGCCGCTGATGACGTTCTTGACGCGGTAGTTGCGTTGGAGCTTGACGATGTTGCCCGCGTAGATGCGGGTCGGCGTGAGGAGGACTTCGCCGAGGGTCTTGGCTGCCGCGCCTGCGTCCTTGCTCCGCCTGCTCTTCTTTCCGGTTTGCTGCTTTGAGCTTTGCTGCTTTGAGCTCTTCGTCGAGGCAGCACCCACCCCCCGGCCCCCTCCCTCTGGGAGGGGGAGTAAGGCGTCGTACACCTTCCCCAGATCCAACCCCGCGTGCTTCACCACCTTGCGCACCAGCGAGTAGCCGTTGCTGTGGATGCCGGCGGAGGCGAGTCCGAGGACGACGTCGCCGGGCGTGACGCGGGTGGGCTTGATGGCTCGCTTGAGCTCGACCACGCCCACGCAGAAGCCGGCGAGATCGAAGTCACCGGGCGCGTAGACGTCGGGCATATTGGCGGTCTCGCCGCCGAGGAGCGCGCAGCCGGACTGCTTGCAGCCCTCGGCGACTCCCTCGACCAACGCCGCGAGCATCTTCTTGTCCACCGTCGGCACGGCGATGTAATCGAGGAAGATGAGCGGCTCGGCACCCTGCACGATCAGGTCGTTCACGTTCATCGCGACCAGATCGATGCCGACGGTGTTGTACACCCCCATCTCGGCGGCGAGCTTCACTTTCGTGCCCACGCCGTCGCAGCAGGCAACCAGCACCGGGTCCTTGTAGTTGCGGCTGAAGAGGCCCTTCTTGTAATCGAGCCGGAAGAGCCCCGCGAAGCCGCCGGGGTTTGGAATGACCCGCGGCCCGAAGGTGCGGCGCATGGTGGACTCGAGCGACTCGGTGAACGAGTCCTTCTCGTTGATGTCGACGCCTGCGGCGGCGTAGGTGAGACCGGCGGAACGCGACGCGGATGACGAGGAGGCGGGCATGGTGCAGGAGAATACCGAAGCAGGTCCGGGAAGCCAGCGGGAGCGCGGACGGAAGATCGGAATGTCCGCAGAACGCATGGCGCTGGAACGTGCTCGGAGAACGGCGACCACAGAAAGGTGCCCGGATACCCGAAAAGGGGCGGGCCAAGCGGCTTCTAGCCGTTCATCCGCATAAACGGATAGACCAAAGCGGCCCTCGCGCCTATCGTTTTCGCTCGCAATGGTCGATTCAGATGGCCTTTGTGCGACGGTGTGCCACGTCGGAGCGGGTCCGACGGGCGCTGCAGAAGTCCTGGCATCGGCCCCCCGGGCGGGATCGATGCGTCACTCTCGGAGTCTCCTTTCATGGCGCGTTCGCAGCTCTTCACGTCCGAGTCGGTCTCGATGGGTCACCCCGACAAGGTTGCCGACCAGGTGTCGGATGCCATTCTCGATGCGATGCTCGCGGACGATCCGCGCAGCCGCGTGGCTTGCGAGACGCTGTGCGCCACCGGCCTCGTCGTCGTCGCCGGCGAAGTGACCACCCACACCTACGTCGACATCCCGGAAATCGTCCGCAAGACGGTCCGCGAGATCGGCTACACCAGCGGCGACATGCGCTTCGACAGCGAGTCGTGCTCGGTGCTCGTCGCTCTCAACAAGCAGAGCCCCGACATCGCGATGGGCGTGGACAAGGAAGGCGCCGGCGACCAGGGCATGATGTTCGGCTACGCGTGCAAGGACACGCCCGAGCTCATGCCGCTGCCCATCCAGCTCAGCCACCGCCTCGTCGAGAAGCAGGCTCAGGTCCGCGAGAGCGGCAAGATCAAGGGTCTGCGTCCCGACGCCAAGAGCCAGGTGACCGTGGAGTACGTCAACGGCAAGCCCAAGCGCGTCGACACCGTCGTCCTCTCGACCCAGCACGACCCCGAGTGGAACAACAAGCAGCCGGCCCTCAAGAAGGCCGTCATCCAGCACATCCTCAAGCCCGTGCTCGGCCGCTGGTGGAACAGCAAGATCAAGGTGCACGTGAACCCGACCGGTCGCTTCGAGATCGGCGGCCCGCACGGCGACACGGGTCTGACCGGCCGCAAGATCATCGTCGACAGCTACGGCGGCATGGGTCGCCACGGCGGCGGCGCGTTCAGCGGCAAGGACCCGACGAAGGTCGATCGCTCGGCCGCGTACATGGCCCGCTACATCGCCAAGAACATCGTCGCCGCGGGTCTGGCCGACCGCTGCGAGATTCAGCTCTCCTACGCCATCGGCGTCGCCGAGCCGACGTCGGTCTACGTCGACACCTTCGGCACCAGCACCGTCGATGAAGAGAAGATCAGCGCCGCGGTCCGCAAGACCTTCGGCCTGACCCCCCGCAAGATCATCGAGACCCTGAACCTCCGCACGCCCATCTTCTCCCCCACCGCCAAGCACGGCCACTTCGGCCGCAAGCCCGGCACCGTGGTCTACAAGGGCAAGAAGTACGACACGTTCACCTGGGAGCGGACCGACAAGGCCGCGGCCCTGGCGCGTCTGTGCAAGTAAGCCGCGAAGGCAGAACCAAACGCATCACGCTCCGCCCCCGGCCCTGCGCCGGGGGCTTCTCTTTCCCAGAGGAGCAGGCAACGGAGCGAGAGCGCCCCACTCCACGGCCTCGGTTCCGGCGCTTTCGAGCTGGCGAAGGTATTGAGCACGCGGGATCTCGAACATGCCGAACTGCGCGATGTGCGCGTTGGCGATCTGCGAATCGAGGAGTCGATACCCGAGCCGGCGCAGGTGCGCGACGAGGTGGACGAGACAGACTTTGCTCGCGTCGGTCCCTCCCAGATCGGCGCGATGGAACATCGACTCGCCGCAGAAGACACGCCCGAGCGAAAGGCCGTAGAGCCCGCCGACAAGAACGTGCGGCGAAGGTGGCTGATCGGGCGCAGCGGAGAGATCCAGGCGCACCGATTCCTCGGCACCGCCCTGTCGTGCGCCGGAGGCAGATTCGGGAAGAGCGGAGGCTGGCAGCCACGCTTCGATGCTGTGCGCGACGCCGTGCTTGTGCAGCAGGATGAACGCGTCGATGATGGGGCGTGCGAGCCAGGTTTCGGTGCCGGATTCGCTTGAGACGTTGTTGGTCCCGCCCGCGCCTCGCACAGGTGGCGAGAACCCTCGGGCGTCCCGTCGTACAGCGGCGCAGGCGCGGATGACCGACGAGAACGCGCGATCGGTCGTGACCAGAAACCGCCCGGACCGGACACGGCGCTGCAGCGTGCTTGGAACATGGAATCGCTCGTCGAGCGGAATGATCGCCCGCGAGGTCGGCTGGACCCACTCGACCGTGCCCTCGACCGGGCCGGCCCTCGGGTCGGCCATCAGGAACCAGCCCTTTCGGTAGCCCGCCAGGACAAGACTCACCAGCGCGTGCTCCGGTGTGAGATCGGGCTGTCCGGAACCGGACCTCGCCTTCGCGGAGTGGACCTTGCGGGTCATGCGATCATTATCCGCCCGCTCTGCCGGGTTGATCGCGGAAAGAACGTGAAACCCGTGTGAATCGCCCCCCAACAATTTCCCGAGGTGACGCGCCCGCACCGCGGGCCTTGGCCTCGCCACGCACGGGAGGGCATCGATGATTCAGATCCTGGCTCAAGACAGCATGATCGGCCTGGGGGCGGAATTGATCCGCAGCGGGTACTTTGCGTGGCTGCTGGTTGTCGGAGGGATTGTGCTCGTCTCGATCGTTAAGTCGACCGCCCGGGTGCTGCAGACCTTCGCCCGCGAACGAACACGCCGAGAGATCGCTGCCTTCATCGCGGAAGGGTCCATGACCCCCGAACAGGGCGAGCGGCTCATGAAGGCGGGCGAAAGACTCGACGTCTAATTCCGAAGACCTCTGGGCCCCTCGACTTCTCGCGTGACCGCCCACTCAATCCGCCTTGCACGACCGCCACTCCGGAGAACCACGATGAACACCATGCTGCTCGCAGCCGACGTCCCTGACGCGATCATCCCGATCGTCGCCATGTCCCTCGGCGGAGCCATCTGGATCACCTACATCATCGCCGAGGCGATCCGCTCCGGGCACGCGCGACGCGAGCGCGAGCAGTCGCGTCGCGAGATCGCGGCGTACGTCGCCGAAGGCTCGATGACTCCCGAGCAGGGCGTCGAACTGATGAAGGCCGGCGAGAAGATCAAGAAGAAATCCGACGAGGGCTGATCGTCGCAGCGACCCTCGCCCGCCCGTCGCTGCTGATGGAGCACGCGATGTCGATCGCGATGATCATCCTCTCGTGCGTCGCGGCAGGCCTTGCGACCGTGACGCTTGCGGGCCTTGGCCTGTCCTCTGGGGATCGCAAGCACGAAACGCTCAGGACCGCGACGACGGCCTCGCCAGGCAGAGCGAAAGAACGCGGAGGCACTCCGCAACGCTCCAGGCCTGCGCGAAGCATCCGTCGGGACGGCGTGGGATAACGGTCCCGCCCGAGCCTCTCCGCTCGTCTCCGTCGTAAATCTCGGGGATCTGGCCGATCGCCGGGCCCCCGCTGTCGATCGATGCGCTCGGCGCGATCATGTCGAGCAATGGCTGGATGGCATCGCGAGCCAGCGCACGCGAGCGCTCGGAGAACTTTCCGACGCGCAGCACGCTCTCGGCGTAGGGCCCGAGCAGCCAGGGCCAGACGGTGCCGTTGTGATACGCGCGGTCGCGATCAAAGAGCGGCCCCTCGAAGAAGCCGATGTACCCGCGCTCGCGGGAGCTCAGCGTTCGCAGGCCGCGCGGCGTGAGCAAGTGCTCCTGCACGACCTTGAGCACGCTCTGCTGCTGGGCTTGCTCAAGCGGCGAATGGGGGAGGCTGCAGGCGAAGATCTGGTTCGGACGCACCTCGCGCACGCCGACGAAACTGCCCGCCCGGGGCGCCAGCACGTCGAAGAGACAGCCGTCGTCGGCATTCCAGAACTGCTCGCGGAAGGACTTGCCGACGCGCTCGGCCACCTGGCGCAGCTCGCGGCTGGTGCGGGGTCGGTCCTTCTCGACCAGATCGGCCACGCAGTGCAGTCCGGAGTACCAGAGAGCGTTGATCTCGACCGGCTTGCCGTGGCGCGGCGTAAAGACCACGCCGTCACGCTTCGCGTCCATCCACGTGAGCTGCGTGCCCATCTCGCCGGCGCTGATGAGCCCGTCGCGCGGGTCGGCCTTGATGTTGAAGTCCGTGCCGTTCTGATACGCCTCGATGATGGCCAGGCACGTGCGCCGGATCGCCGACGAATCGTCGGTGGGGTCGGGCTGTCCGCGCGCGACGCAGGCGGCGTGGAGGTTTGCCGCGGCCTGCAGATACCAGAGCGAGGCGTCGACGGTGTTGTACTCAGCCTCGCCCGTCCCGTTGTCGAAGCAGTTGGGCACCAGCCCGCGCCGGGTGAGGGCGGCAAAGGCGTTCATCGCGCGGGCGGCCTCGTCCAGCCGGCCGGTCACCAGCAGCAGACCCGGCAGCGAGATCATCGTGTCGCGGCCCCAGTCGCTGAACCATGGATACCCGGCGATGACGGAGACGTCACTCTCGGTCGGCGCCGGGCGCGAGGCGAGCAGCGTCGGCGCCGGCCGCGCCGGTGCGCGTTCGCGCCGGACGACGAACTGATCGGCGTCGGCCACGAGCGTGCGGATCGACACGCGCTCGTCGTCGCTCAGGGCCGGTCCGCCCAGGCCGCTCACTGTCTGGGCGGCGAGCGCATCGAGCCGCTCCCGCTCAGCGCCGACGATCTCGTCGCAGGAGAGTGCGCGTCCGCGCGGCGTGCGGGCCGAGCGCAGAGCCTCGGTGGGCATGCGTGCGACGATCTCAACCACGGTGGGCCGACCTGCGGGCACCTCGACGCGGAAGACGCCGGGGCTGAAAAGATCTTCGACGCCGTCCTGGCCGCGTTCCTGATCGCGCGCGTACACCAGATCGAACCACCACTGGCGGTCCTGCACGAACGATCCTTCGGCGTGGCCGGGGGTGAGTTCGATCGCGACCGACGCGCCGCGCGACGCGATCTCGACGCCCGAAGGACCGGCCATCACGCTGTACTCGTTGCGCCGCTGCTCGTGCCGCACGAGTTCGTGAAAGTCACGCAGCGCGGTCAGCGGACGCAGTTCAAGGCGTGCGTGGGCCCTGGCCGAGGTCACGGTGTAGCGAAGCACCGCGGCGTTCTCGTGCCTCGCCAGCGCCAACTCGCGCGTGAACTCCACCGGGCCGTACCGGTAGGACCAGCGACAACTGACGTCCTTCTCGAATCGCTGCAGCAGGCTGTGCCCGCCCGGGCTGTAAACCTTCGTCGAGGGGGCCGCCTCGCCCGCGCCCGCAGCGGCGGCCCGCGACGGGAAGGCGAAGGAGGAGAAGTCGATGCGCTGCTCCGAGCCGCCGCCGGGCGGGGCCTTGAGCGTCACGCCCTCGACCACGCTGCTGAGCCCGACGACGCGCCCCACGGGCGGGCGCAGCGCGCCGATCAGGAAGTTGTGGTACCGCCGCTGCGGGATGCAGAGCGGCGTGCCGCTGGCAAAGCCGCCCAGGCCGTTGGTCAGAAACCACTCGCGTCGCAAGAGCGCCTCGCGCGCCTCTGCGGAATCATTCAGGCCGGTCAGATCCAGGTGAAAGGCGGGGCTGGCGGTCATGGCGTCTCCCGGGAGCCCACAGCGTAGCGAAGCCCGGCCACTCCCCGTCGTGAGCCGCGAGGGAACAGCGCCGGGGCCCACGATCGCAAGACCCGCGACTTGACCAATTCCGCGAGCCTCCCAACGCTCATCCATGGAGCCCAAGCCACGCCGACGTTTGAGTGCCCGCCGCACCCCGACGATCCGCGGGGAGCGACCGAACCGATCGGCTGCGTCCGCTTCGAGCCGGCCCGCCCCCCTGACCCTGAACGACAAGATCGCCTCCGAGGGCATCACGTTTGACGACGTGCTGCTGCTGCCGCGACGGTCGGCCATCATGCCCGGCGACGCCGACACCTCGGCCCGCCTCACGCGGCAACTGACTCTCAAGATCCCGCTCATCTCGGCGCCGATGGACACCGTCACCGAGCACGCGCTCGCCATCGCGCTCGCTCAAGAGGGCGGCCTGGGCATCATCCACAAGAACCTCAGCGTCGAGACTCAGGCCCGCGAGGTCGCCAAGGTCAAACGCTCGGCCAACGGCATCATCACCGACCCGCTCACCCTCGGCCCGACCGACACCGTCGCCCGTGCCAAGGAACTCATGCGGGCCCACAACGTCAGCGGCTTCCCCGTCACCGAGGACGGCGCGACGAACCCGCGAGGCAAGGGCAAGGTTCTGGGAATCCTCACCCGGCGCGATCTCAAGTTTGTTGAAGACCCCGCCACGCTCGTCCGCGACGTGATGACCAAGAAGGGCCTCGTCACCGCCCCGCCCGGCACCACCCTCGAACAGGCCGACGCGTTCCTCAGCAAGAACAAGGTCGAGAAGCTGCTGCTCGTCGATGCAAGCTTCAACCTCCGCGGCCTGATCACGATGCGCGACATCGATCGCCTCAGCCGCTTCCCCAGCGCACTCACCGACAAACAGGGCCGCCTGATGTGCGGCGCCGCCGTCGGCGTGAATCAGTTCGACCGCGTCGAGGCGCTGCTGAACGCCGAGGTCGATCTCATCACCATCGACACCGCCCACGGCCACAGCGAGAACGTGCTGCGGACGCTGAAGGAAGTCAAGAAGAAGTACAACGTGCCCGTGATCGTCGGCAACATCGCGACCCGCGAGGCCGCGATTGATCTGATCGAGGCGGGTGCGGACGCGATCAAGGTCGGCATCGGCCCGGGCTCGATCTGCACGACCCGCGTCGTGACCGGCGTGGGTGTGCCGCAGATCACGGCGATCATGAACGCCGTGCAGGGCGCGAGCGAGGCTGACCCGAGCGTGCCCGTCATCGCCGACGGTGGCATCCGCCATTCCGGCGACATCCCCAAGGCGCTGGCCGCGGGAGCGCACTGCGTGATGATGGGCTCGCTCTTCGCGGGCCTTGATGAGTCGCCGGGCGAGCTTGTGATCTCTGGTGGCCGTCGCTACAAGACCTATCGCGGCATGGGCAGCGAGGGCGCGATGAACGCCGGCAGCGCAGATCGCTACCGCCAGAGCGAGAAGGTCGGCGCCGACGGCAAGCCCACGATGAAGTTCGTGCCCGAGGGTGTGGAAGGTCTGGTGCCGTACCGCGGCCCGTTGAACGAGTTTGTCTATCAGCTCGTCGGCGGCCTGCGCAGCAGCATGGGCTATCTTGGGTGTCGAACGATCGAGGAGCTTCGTCGCGACGCGCGGTTCTGCAAGGTCAGCGGAGCGACGGTCATCGAGAATCACCCGCACGACATCAAGATCACGAAGGAATCGCCCAACTACATGAACGACCACGTCGGCCGCTGAGCGACCGCGGGTCGACAGCCTGACCGCTCTGGAGCATCCTCATGTCACCGGTCCGCGCCAGCTTCAACCCAGCCGCCTCGCCCAGCCGTCCGGCCCTCATTCGTCGCGCGCCGGCGGCTCCGACGCCGATAGCCCCGTGGAACAACACGGCCGATCCGCGCTCCGACTTTCACTCGTTCCACTATCTCCGCCACACGTTCCGCGTGATGGAGCACCTCGCGAGCCTCGGGCTGCCGCTGCGTGGGCGTCGGGTGCTTGAGATCAGCGGCGGTATTGGCGACCTGACGACGTTTTTCCTCGACCGCGATTGCACGATCGACGTCACCGACGTTCGAGAGCAGAACCTGCAGATGATGCGGGAGCGCTTCGAGGGCGAGCCGCGGGTGCGCGTCATGGGCCTGGACCTCGAAGCCCCGACGGCCGCGAATCTGCCGCCGGGCGCGTCGTACGAGGTGATCTTCAACTTCGGCCTGCTCTATCACCTCAGCAAGCCCCGCGAGTGCCTGGAGTTTCTGGCCCCCTACTGCTCCGACTTGTTCCTGCTCGAGACCTGTGTCTCGCTGGGCGACCACGAGGCGGAGAACCTGGTGGCCGAAGAGGCTCACCTTTACTCGCAGGCCGCCAGCGGGACCGGCTGTCGTCCCACGCGGCCCTGGGTCTTTGCGCAGCTCAAGCGTCTGTTCCCTCACGTCTACATGCCCACGACGCAACCAAACTGGAAGAACTTCATCACCGACTGGACAATCCCTCAGGCCACGACACCCCTCACGCGGGCGATCTTCATCGCCTCGCGCACGCCGATCAACAACCCGCTGCTCGTGCCCTCGATCCCGATGACGCAGGCCCGGCACTGAATCCTCCCCGCCAACGGGCGAAACCTTGCTCCCGCGCGATCCGAGATTCATCTTCCTCGGCACCGGCACTTCCAGCGGCGTGCCGGTCATCGGCTGTGATTGCGAGGTCTGCACCAGCGCCGACCCGCGGGACAGCCGCCTGCGCACCAGCGCGTGCCTCGAGTGGACCGATCCCGAGGGCAAGCCGCGCTGCGTGCTGATCGACACCAGCCCCGATCTTCGTCAACAGGCGCTGCGGCACAAGGTCGGTCGCGTGGACGCGATCCTGTTCACGCACAACCACGTCGATCACACCTTCGGGCTTGACGAGGTCCGTCGCTACAACGCCATGCAGCAACAGGCGATCGACGTCTACGCCGAGCCGCGGGTCATCGAGTTTCTCAAGCGCGTCTACCAGCACATCTTCGACAGCGAACGCAACGTCAACCAGTCGTTCGTCGCGACGCTCATCGCCTTCCCGATCGAGCCCGGGCGTCCGATCGACCTGCACGGCATGCGCTTCACACCCCTGCGCGCGATGCACGGCCGCCTTCCGGTCGTCGGCTTTCGGATCGAACCGGTCCGCGCGGCCGCCTCGCACGGACCGTCCAGCGGACAGGCAGGTGGCTTGGGCGCGTCTTCACTCCAACCCTCCGACCTTTTTCCCCTCGTTTACCTCACCGATGTCTCCGCAATCCCGAACGAAACCTGGCCTCTGCTCCGAGACTGCCGCACGCTCGTCCTGGATGCCCTGCGGCATCGACACCACCCGACGCACCTGACGCTGGGCCAGGCGATCGACATTGGGCGCAACATCGCGGCTCGGCGGACGTATTTCGTGCACATGACCCATGATCTGCCGCACGCAAAGACGCAGGCGACCCTGCCCGAGGGCATGTTTCTGGCGTGGGATGGGCTTGTGCTGAGTGAGTGAACTCTACCAGTCGGCTGGCTTGCAGATCCAACCGCCGTGGCCATCTGGTAACTCTGGCGGGAACTGAGCTCGTTTCAGCAGATGCAGAGGAAGATCCCTCGCTGCGGTTGCCGCGGCTCGTAGCTCAACAGCGGCGCTTCGATCCGGGTCCCGCGCCGGTACGTACACGACAATGCGCTTTTTCGGAGCTCGACTCCGGATCCGCTGCACCGCCGGCACAAGATCCGAGTCGCCCGAGACAAGCACGAAGATATCGGCGCGATCCTCCACCGCGTCCTCGAACAACTGCAGGGCAATCTGCACGTCGGTTCGCTTCTCCGACGGAACCGCGAAGCGCCGCGAGCCAGCGTGGCAGCATCCGCCGACCCCGCAAACAACGTCCTTCATCCTGAAACTGCCCAGCTGGACCTTGACGATCTCGGTGGTCGCCAAGGCGCGCAGATAGTCTGTTTGCCTCTGCGCGGAGCCTGGCGATCGGACGAGAGCGGTGAAGTAGTGGATCCTGCGAAGATCATCCGCGCGCCGAAGCATCCGAAAATACTGCTCAAGATTGAGCCACTTGTCAGGCCCGTTCTGGAGAGCCCCTCGGTACAGGTTGAAGCCATCGACGTAGACGATAACTCGGGACGTCATAACTGATCCTATCACAACCCTAATGGTCATTGTGACTTACAGATTTCCCGAACAATTCATTGGATTTGTTCGTAGGGTTCCTGTAATCTTTCCGAAGTGTCGGCAGGACCTTTGCTGACGCTCCAAACCTGAAGCATCCCGGCGAAAGCCGGTTGGGCGGCCTATAGGGCCGCCTGTTTTTTGTCCGCCGTAGCGCTACGCTTGCCTCCCTATGGGCAAGACCCGCGAGATCAAGAAGCGCATCAAGGCCGTCGGCAACATCCGCCGCATCACGAAGACGATGCAGATGATCGCGACGGCGAAGTTCTCGGCCGCACAGCAGCGTTCGGTCGCCAGCCGTCCGTACACCGACGCTCTGTTCGAGCTTGTCGCCGGACTGGCGAAGTCTCTGGGCGATGTGCAACACCCGCTGCTTCAGGTGAACGCGAAGAAGGGCGAGGGCAAGACAGTGACACTTGTGCTCACGTCCGACCGCGGCCTGTGCGGGCCCTACAACGGCGCGATCCTGCGGACGATGATGCAGTTCCTCCGCGAGAACCCGGCGCACAAGAACGGGCTGATCGAGCTGGTGGGCAAGAAGGGCGCGGGCTTCCTCAAGTACAACCGCATCAACGTCGCCCAGCAGCACAACCAGTTCGGCGACAAGCCGACCTACGAGAAGGTCGAGGCCCTGGCGCAGGACTACATCGATCGGTTCGCGAAGGGCGAGATCGTCAGCGTCCATGTCGTCTACATGAAGTTCATCACCGCCGGCAAGCAGACGCCCACGGTGCTTCAGCTGCTCCCGTTCCGAACCGACGCGATGGAGAAGCACGCCCCGGGTCATATCGAGAAGCCCGCGGGCACTTCGACGGCGCAGTACGAATTCACGCCGGGCGCGAGCGAGCTCTTGAGCGAGTTGCTCCCCGCCGCGGTCAAGGCCGTGCTGTTCCAGGCCTTCAACGACGCGGTGGTGAGCGAGCACGTCGCCCGCATGGTGGCTATGAAGGCCGCCACGGACAACGCGGGCAAGATGGGCAAGCGTCTGACGCGGACGTTCAACCGCGCCCGCCAGGCCCAGATCACGACCGAACTGACCGAGATCGTGGCCGGCGCTGCGGCGTTGGGCTGAGCCGCTGCCGCCGCTGGGCTGGGCCGCTGCCGCGTCGGGGCCGACCCGTCCGAAGCCGTGCGTGGCCGCATTCAGCGATCCTGAACCCGCTCCCGCCCAGGGAAGCGGCGTGCGTGGGTCAGCGCGTGGGCGATCGTTGCGGGTTTGGGTTGCCGACACCCGATCTACGCTCACGGGCGAGGGCTTCGACGGACATCGTTTCCGACGGAGCGCGGCCTCCCCTGACGATCGGTGCGCGGCATGCCCATGAACTCGCTGCTCCCCAAAATGTTTCACCGGCGGCTGCTCATCATCAGCCTGCTGGTGGTGGCGGGCCTGGCTCCGGCGGCGGTGCAAACAGCACGGCTGACGACCGTCCGACACGATGAACTCCGCCGCGCCAGCGAGGCCCGACTTGTGACGCGCCAGTGGACGCCGTCGGTGCGTGGGCGGCTGCTTGATCGCAAGGGCCGCGTGCTTGCGCAAGACCGTCCGAGCTTCGACGTCGCCATCGACTACGAGGCGATCAGCGGCGCCTGGGCCCGCCAGACCGCGGAGCGGCTCGCGCGGGCGGATCGAACGCAATGGCCGGAGTTCTCACGCGAACAGCGCGACGAGTTGATCCGCCGCACCGCGGGCATCCTGCAGGCTCGCGTCGACGAGGGGCTGGCACGCCTGGCACGGGCGGTCGGGGTGGAACGCTCGGCTCTGGACTCGATGATCCAGAGCGAGGTCCGACGGATCGACGCGCTCTACGAGAGCGTGCGAGCCCGGCGTCGCGACGAGATGATCCGCGAAGCGACCCGCGAGGGACAGGCCATACCGGCCGCGGATCTGACACGCATCGAATCCGCCGCCGCCCGGCCCATCGCCGAGCAGCAGCGCCCGATGACGATCCTTCGCGGCGTGGCAGACGCACGGGCCTTCGAGCTTCAGATCTTGCTCGACGAGCGCGAGACGCTTGAACGCCTCGGAGACGTGCTCACCGAACCGGGCAATCCCGATTCCTGGACGCTGTCGACCATGCCGGGCGTGCGTGTGATCGACTCGGGAGATCGCGAATATCCGCTCGACACGCAGACCGTGCGGCTCGATCGCTCGCGTTTTCCGCTGCCGATGCGTAAGGAGGGCACGCTGGATGTCCGCGTGACCGGTGTCGGGGGTCACGTCCTGGGATGGATGCGACGACGCGTCTTTGCCGAGGATCAGGAGCGACGCTCGGCCCGCCTGGCGCGTGAAGACGCGTTCCGCGCGCGCGTGACCACGCCCGAAGGCGCCGACCGCGGCGAGTATCGCGAGGGCGACCGCGTGGGCTCCTCGGGGCTGGAAGCGACGATGGAAGATGAGCTGCGCGGGCTGCGGGGCCTGCGCACGCGACGCCTCGACGCGGGAACGACTCACTCCCTTCCGGCGCAGGCCGGGCAGGACGTGCAACTCGCGCTCGATGCGGTGCTGCAGGCCCGCGTGCAGGCGGTCATGTCCCCCGAGACCGGCCTCGCCAGCGTGCAGGATTGGCACGGCCCGGCAAACCCCACCATGCCCCCCGGCACCCCTCTGACCGGCGCGGCGGTCGTGCTCGAGATCGACACGGGCGACGTGCTGGCCATGGTGTCCATGCCCGAGATCTCTCGAGAAGTCCTGCGCGAGCGGCCTGAGGAACTCTTCGCCGACACCGTCTCGGTCCCCTTCCTCAATCGTGCCATCGCCAAGCCCTACCCGCCTGGGTCCATCGTCAAGCCGCTGGTGCTTGTCGGCGCGGCGGCACGCGGGAACATCCTCGACGGCCAGGCGATCGAGTGCACCGGGCACCTTCTGCCAGGCGAGCCCACCATGCTGCGCTGCTGGATCTACAAGCGCTTTGACCAGACCCACCAGCAGCAGATCGGCCACCCGCTCAGCCCCCGAGAGGCCATCAAGGTTTCGTGCAACATCTTCTTCTTCACGCTCGGCAAGCGCCTCGGACCCCAGGCGATCAGCGAGCTGTACCGCGACTTCGGCGTTGAGCGCGCCTTTGACCTCGGCGTCGGCAGCGAGTATCCGGGCTCGCTCGCGATCTACGGCCAGAACCGCGCGTTGACGATGGGCGAGGCGATCCAGATGGGCATCGGCCAAGGTCCCATCACCTGGACGCCGCTGCACGCCGCCAATGCGTACGCGATGCTCGCCCGATCGGGCGCACAAGTCTCGCCGCGGCTGGTGCTCTCACCCGCGCGTCCACGAGCGCAGAGGGAAGAGCTCGCGTGGCCGGCCTGGTCTGTCCGTGAGGCGATGAACGGCCTGCGCGACGCAGTGCTGGAAGAGCTTGGCACCGGACACCACATCACCGTGGACGGCGTCAAGGACCCGATCTTCAACATTCCAGGCGTTCGTGTCCTTGGAAAGACCGGCACCGCCGCCGCGCCGGACCTGCGAGCACCCGCCGAGCCGTCGCCTCTGGACGAGAACGACGGCGTGGGCCCCGGTCCCGGAGAGATCGTCCGCTCCGGCGATCACTCGTGGTTCGTCGTGCTTGTCGGACGCGATGGAGAGCGCCCCCGCTTCGTCATCAGCGTGGTGATGGAGTACGCCGGAAGCGGCGGCAAGGTGAGCGGACCGATCGTCAACCAGATCATCCAGGCGCTCCGCGACGAGGGCTATCTCTAGCCTCCACGAATCGCGCCCAAAGGCAAGGCCGCAGGCAACGCGGGCGATCGGTCAAGGGACCCGCGGGACCAGGTCCACGACGACCGGCAGATGGTCGCTCACGTCCGAGGAGTCACGCGCCAGGCCCGCGCGAGAGAGCACGCCATCGGTCAAGCGACGCGTATCGAGGACGAACGATCGCGCCACCGAGACGTTCGAGTCGCTGTAGACCAGCCAGTCCAGTCGCCCGGGGGAGAAGCCCGACGACCAGTCTCGCCACGTGTATATGCCGGGATCGCCCAGGACGGTCGCCTCCACGGTCTCCAGATCGCTGGCGTCGGCGTCAAGATCGGCTCGCAGCAGGTCGATGGGCGGACGTCCCCCGACGAGGTTGATGTCGCCGCCGAGCACGCGCACGCCCCCCTCGGGCAATTCGGCACGGCTGAGCTGGCGCAGCGCATCGTTAATGGCCCGAGCCTCGGCCATGCGACGCTGATCTTCCTCTGAGCCCACACTGCCGCAGCACTTGAGGTGCATCGAGGCGAGGAAGATCGGCCCCAGCACGCTCTGGGCCGAGGCGCACACGACGCGCACGGGGGTGCGCCGACCCTCGAGGCTGATCTCGATGATCGACGGGCCCGCGGGCGTGAGCGGCAGGCGCGACGCGATCGCGACGTCGCCGCGCTCGTTCATCACAACCGACCACGACGCGGGCGAGGGGCGATTAGCGACGTGCTGATCGAGTGCCACCCGCAGCGACTCCTGCGTGCCGGTGTATTCCTGAAAAAGCACAACGTCGGGGTCGAGGGCCTCGAGGATCGGGGCGAAGGCTTCGGGCGTGTCGGTGAACTTGCGCCAGGTGTTCCACGTCACGATGCGGACGCCCTCGGTCGGGCGTGCAGGAATCGGCAGATCCGCGAGGGCGCGTCCGGACGCTCGGCGCGGGAACTCGAGCTCGAACGGCTCGCTGTAGCCCACGACGCGCCCCGAACCGTCGTACAGAGCGAAGATCCCGCGGGCGGCCCCCTCGGTGCTCATCCCGCGCGTGACGAGCCCTTGCGCCAGATCGCGCGAGAGCCGCCCCTCGTACCACCGCGAGGCGTACGTGGGCGAGAACGTCAGGTCGATGTCCTGCAGCGCGATCGGTGCGCGCGCTCCGGACGCGTTGAGCTTGAACGCGGCCACGCCACGCCGAGGGCCTGATGAACCGAGCGGCGAGAACTGAACCTCCAGATCCGCACCAAGCGCATCAAATGCCCGGCCTGATCGTCGCCATCCCGTCCCGGCGTCGGCATCCGCGTCGACCAGCAGCGCGACCGTCTCGTCGTTCGCCTGGATCGTCCGAAGGTCGCTCCCAAGGCTGAAGCGAAAGTGCAGCCAGCGATCGTCACCCCGAGCCACGACACGGCTGGGCCACTCCACCACCGCGCCGTCGAGGCGCGCTTCCCGTGGCAGCCGGGCCGCGTCCGACCCGCACCCGCTCAGCACCATGCCCAGAGACACCGCCCCGAGCGCTGTCGCCCACGTTTGCCGCTTGATCGTCATGCCTCCACTATCGCCTCTGCGGGAGTGTTTGGCAACTGCCACGGAACCCGCCGGAGCGGCGAGAGCTTGACGGGCGTGGCCTCCCAACGCGTCGCCAAGGCTCCGGCGAACGGCGTGGATCGCCATCGGGAGGGCGGCACTGCCCCGCGCCAGATGGCGATAAACTTTGGGGCGAGCGTTGTCCGAGCGACCCGATGACCACCCCCCCCACGCCCACCAGCCCCACCCCCCCCGGTGACCAAACCTCCCCCCCTGAGCAGCCGCCCGCTCGGGAGGCGTTCAAGGCTTTGGAGGCGCACGTGGCGGAGGTCTTGCCAGATCTGTACGAGCAGCTCCGGGTGATCGCGTCGCGCTACATGAACCACGAGCGCAAGGACCACACGCTGCAGGCCACCGAGGTCGTGCACGAGGCCTTCGTGCGACTTGCGGGATGGGACAAGGCGCTGGAGGTCCGTGACCGCGAGCAGTTCCTTGCGGCCGCGGCGGCCGTCATCCGACGCGTACTCGTCGACCACGCGCGAAAGCGCAACGCGGACAAGCGAGGCGGCGGGCACGTCGCCCGGCTGGGCGAGCACGACGCCCCCGGCTCGACCGAGCAGGGTGCCACCACCGTCGCGGGTCTCCTCGAACTCGACGGGGCGCTCGAACGTCTGCGCCAACTGAACGAGCGTGCGGCCCGCATTGTCGAGCTGCGCTTCTTCGCCGGCATGACCGTCGAACAGGTCGGCGCGGTGCTCGGCGTTTCGGCGCGAACGGTCGCCGACGATTGGCGCTTCGCCCGCGCGTGGCTGCGCCGGGAGATCGGCGAGGCAATCGCGGGCGATCATGCAGACTGATCAACGCGGCGGACATCAGGGCGCGGGCATCTTCACGCCCGCGCCGCGCAGGCCCTGCAGCTCGCCCTTGGTGCGGGCCAGTTCGACGCCAAGCACGATCAGCACGCCCAGCAGCGTCAGCGCAACAAGCCCGCCCGCGACCACCAACGCGAGATGACGCGACGCCCCCTTGCGCAGCCGGTACGAACGTCGCGTGCCGGCCGCGAGAGCTTCGCCGTTGAGGAAACGCTCGATGTCCTCGCGCAGCGCCTGCACCGAGGCGTACCCGGCGTCGCCGGGTGGACGCGGCGCCTTGGCCAGAAGCAGCCGCAGTTCGCCAGCGACCTCGCGCAGTAGCTGGCTCCGCGTCGCGTGACGGTTGGTGGCGACCTCGACGGCACGATCTCCGATCGCGGAGAGCTGCGTGCTGGCCGCCAGATCGGAGATGCGTGCGTCGCTCACAACGCTGGGCGTGGCGGGCACGCCGACGAGCACGCGATAGAGCAGGGCGCCCAGATCCTGGGTGTCTGTGCGCGTGCCGGCGAAAAGCTCGGCACCCGTCGGGCGCGGGTCGTCCGCGGACCGGTGTGATCGCCTTGCCTCTGCGAGCCCAAAGCCGCAGATCCGCACGCGCGCCAGATCGTTTTCCCCCGAACCTGCGAGCACACGCACGCACGAGGCGTCAAGACCCAGGTGCGGAATCCCGGCCGCGTGTGCCTCTTCGACGATGCGGCAGACTTCGATGAACAAGCCGAGTCGCTGGCGAAGCGACAGCCGGTTGCGGTCGCAGTAGCACTCGATTTCCTCGCCGCCCTCGCGCTCGCACGCGAGAAAGACGCGTCCATCTCCCGAAACGGCGACGTTGTGGATGCCCACCAGCCCCGGCTCGGCCCGGCGCTCGATCAGTCGAGCCGCAACGCGGGCGGATTCAGAGATGGCTTGAGAGGACCGTGCATCGCGACAGAGGTCGCGCGGCACGACCCAGAGTCTCACCTTCCGCCGCTCGCCCTGCGCCTCGACCGCGTCGTACAGGCTGAGGCCCATCGCGCTCGAGACGCGCTGGACTTTCTCATAGCCCGGAAATCGCTCGGGAGCGCCGGGTGCGGGCACAGGAGTCGGCGTCTTGCGCACGCTTGCCGCGAGGGGAGAAACCACCGGACGATCGATGATCGCGTGCTCGGCGTCGTCGTGGCGCAAGAGATCGCGCAGTTCGGTCAACAGCGCGCCGTCGTCGGCGCAGCGTTGACGTAGATACTCCTCACGGGCCGCGCCCTTGAAGCGCTGGGCCTGCGTGAAGATCTCACGAAGGTGCTCGAATCGCTGCGCGTTCATCGCCTGTGTTCGATCGTCCGTTGCCCTCCGTCGCCGCGAGCCAAAGCCCGCTCCCGTACGAAAGCGCAGGCCGTGCGAAGGATCTGCGAAGATTTGTACCTTTCAGAACCCTAATTGACGTCTCCAATCCTGCCCGCGGGAGGCCGCGGCTGACCCGGGCGGTCGCCTCGGCGTCGTCCGGCGAAGCCGTCAGGCCCTGGTGCCGCCAGACCAGCGCCGGCCCGAGGCGGGGTACTTCAGAAATTTCTTGCAGGCACGCGCGGTGGATTCCGCTCCGGAGAGTGTGAGGGGGGCGGGCTTGGGCCCGCATCGGATAAGGAGTTGATCATGTTCAGCAGCAGTCTCCGTCGCTCGTTCTCACACGGCTTGAACCGCTCGAAGGTGGGCGGCCTCCTTCGCGCGACCATCGGCGCGGCGGCGATCAGCGTGCTTGCGGCGATCGGGATGTCCGGCGTCGTCACGACGCCGGTCCGGGCGGCCAACCCGGTCCTCGAGCAGGCGCTGGCCTTGACCACCCCGCGCGAAGCCGCGCTCGAAGTGATCGGAACCCTGAGCCGCCGGCCCACGATCGAGCTGCGCCCGTGCATCACCTATCTGTCGGCGGGCAAGTGGTACTACATCAACGCCGGCGTCGCGAACACCATGTCCGGCTCGAGCCCGAACGTGCAGACGTTCGTCACCGTGATCGATGATCGCGACCGCAAGCTCGACGGCGTGCGGGTCAATGTCGAGTACCGTCGCGCCGGAACCGGCGGCAAGTGGGAGTTCTACGGCGCGCAGGTCAGCGGTCGCGGCTACTGGATCATCGACGTGCGGACCGGACGTCGCTTCTGGTACCAGGAACGCGGCGTGGCGCCCTTCAACCCGCTCTATCTGCCCCGCGGCACGTGGGACCTTCGCTACACCGCCGACGGTGCGACGCTGGTCAATCGACGCATCACGATCGGCTGATCCGGTCTGATCGAGGACGATCCGATTCAGGCCCGGCCGATCCTGGAGGGGACGGCCGGGCTCTTTTTATGGCGGAGGGGAAGCCCTGGTGCCAAGAGACAGCCGTGGAGTACGCTGTCATGATGCTCGACCGATCACTAGTGGACTATGTCGTGCAGAGCGCCCGCGCGGTCTCGAAGGATCGACGCGAGCAGTTCCTCGCCGAGGCTTGCGCCAACGACGCGACGCTGCTCAGCGCGGTGAAATCCGAACTGGCCCGGGTCGAGGCCGCGGCACCCACCGCCGATCGGCCCACCTCGCTCCAGCCCCGCAGCGATACACCCCACGCGGCGTCCGCCGCAGCCGCCCGAGATCTCGAAGCGGACGAGTTTCCCGGGTTCCGGGTGCTCTCGAAGCTGGGGGAGGGCGGCTTCGGCGTCGTGCTTTTGTGCGATCAGTTCGAGCCGCTGCGGCGCCGCGTCGCGATCAAGGTGCTCAAGCCCGGTGTCGAGTCCTCCTCGGTGCTCGCACGATTCGAAGCCGAAAGACAGGCCCTGGCGACGCTGGACCATCCGTCGATCGCGCGTGTGCTCGACGCCGGACGATCCTCGCTCGGGCGTCCTTTCTTCGTCATGGAGTTCGTCCCCGGGCTGACGATTACGGCCCATTGCGACCGTGAACGTCTGTCCATCCGAGAGCGGCTGGAGCTTTTCCTGCAGGTCTGCGACGGGGTCTTTCACGCCCATACCAAGGGCATTCTGCACCGCGACCTCAAGCCGAGCAACATCCTCGTCACGGTCAATGCCGAGAAGCGGGCCGTCGCCAAGATCATCGACTTCGGCGTGGCGAAGGCGCTCGAACGCCCGTTGACCGATCAGCCGGCGATCACCGAAGTCGGCGGGTGGATCGGAACGCCGGAGTACATGAGTCCGGAGCAGGCCGAAGTCGACGGGAACAACGCCGACGCGCGGTCCGACGTCTTCAGCCTCGGCGTGGTGCTCTACGAGTTGCTCACAGGCACCCTGCCGCTCGACTCCAAGTCGCTGCGTCAAGGCTCGGTCCGCGAGGCGCGTCGACTGATCCGCGAAGTTGAGCCGCCGCGACCAAGCACACGCGTGACCATGGCCGATCCGGATCTCACGGCCCAAGAGCGAGCGCCCGGCGACTCGGCGGCGGAACGTGCGACCGTCCGCCGCACAAGCACGCAGGAACTTGCCCGCATGCTCCGGCGCGAGCTGGAGTGGATCCCGCTCAAGGCGATGCGCAAGGACCGCGAAGAACGCTATCTGTCGGCCAGCCACCTCGCGGAGGACATCCGAAACTACCTCGAAGGCCGCCCGCTGCGAGCCGGACCCGTCTCGCTCTGGTATCGCGGGCGAAAACTGCTGCGACGACATCGGGCCGCGTCCATCGTCGGCGCGGTCGCGCTGGCGGCCCTGCTCGCGGCCGGAAGCGTGACGGCCCGGTCCATCGTCGAACAAGGGCGCGAGCGAGCACGTGCCGAAGCCTCGCTCGACGGCCTGAGCGCGCTGCTCGCGAAAACCTTTGGCCCTGCCAGCGTCGTCGAGCCCGACATGCTCACGCTGCTCGATCAGGCGGCAGCGCTGCTCGAGGATCCGTCCATCCAGAACCCCGAGGTCAAGGCCAACATCGCGTCGTACTGCGCGTCGGGGTACAAGGTCTACAGCGAATATGACCGCGCGGTCGAGATGGCACGCCTCTCCCTCGCCGAGCGCCGTGGCGACCCTCGCGCCACGCGGCAGGATCTGCTGCTCGCGCGAGCCGATCTGGGGGCGCTGCTCCATCTGGCGGGGCAGCCCGCCGAGGCTCGCACCCTGCTGGCCGCGGTGGTTGATGAGTGCAAGGCCTCCCTGGGTGCTGACCATCACGACACCCTTCGGGCGATGCTCAATCTCGCCAACGTCCGCAACGACACCGGGCAGTCGGATGCCGCTGCAGAACTGGTCGAGACGGTGCTGGGGTCGCCCACGATCGCGTCCGACGCGGGGCTCCGGAGCAGCGCGATGCTGACGCGGGCCTCCGTGCTCGGGCGTCAGGAGCGCTACGACGAGGCCTTGGCAGTGGTGCGGAGTGTCCGCGACCAGTACTTGTCGACGGACGGCCCCCACCATCGCCTGACGCTCGAGGCCGAGGCGCTCGAGGCCGGACTGCTGCTGCTGGCCGGGCGTCTGGACGAGGCGGGTGTGCTGCTGCGGCGGAACTACGCCTCGATGCGAGAGCACCTGGGCGATCTGGACATGTCCACGCGCTCGGCCGCGATCAACCTGGCGGCTCTTGAGCAGAAGGCGGGACGGGCCGAGTTGGGACTGTCGGTGCTCGAGCCGGTGCTGACCCAGTGGCTACGCCGACGCGGGCCCGACAGCCGCGGGACAAGGGAACTTGCGGGTGTCTACAGGCTGATGCTCGGCGACCGCGAGCCGACGAGCGCGCAGCGGGCGCTGCTCGATGCGGTCCCGAACTGATGCAACGACGGCCTCTGGCCGTTTTCGTCCCTTGCTGCGATCACGTGCCGATCGACAGACCGACCGGCTGGGGGCGCAGGGCGTGACTGGGCTGCACAACGATTCCCAGCGGAGCGCGACGCCCGCCGTCCATCGGGGGCATGCCTTCCTGATCGATGTGCCGCTGGATCGCCATGATTCCCTCGAGCAACTGCTCCGGACGGGGAGGGCAGCCGGGGACGTAGACATCGACAGGGATGAACTGGTCGCACCCCTGAACGGTGGCGTAGGTGTCAAAGACGCCGCCGGTCGAGGCGCAGGCACCCATGCTGATGACCCACTTGGGCTCGGTCATCTGCATGTAGATGCGTTGGAGAACGGGGAGCATCTTGATGCCGATGCGTCCGGCGACGATCATGAGATCGGCCTGGCGCGGGGAGAAGCCCATGCGTTCCATGCCGAAGCGTGCCATGTCGTAGCGGCTCGACGCCGTCGCCATCAGCTCGATGCCGCAGCACGCGGTGGCGAAGGGCATGGGCCACATGCTGTTGCGGCGGGCCCAGTTCACCACGCGCTTGAACTGCGTCGTGAGTACCCAGTCGTTTGGAAGTGCGGCTTCGATTCCCATGGGTGCGGATCCGTTCAGAAAGAAGATCAACCCGGAAGTCTTCGCGTCATCAAGCGATCCGGAGTCGGAAGGGTGGAGGCGAAGCCTCCGGAACCGACACAGATTATTCGCGGGTCCGGGAGTCCGGGAAGACGGCTCGATCCAGGGCCGTTTCGCTGCGGTAGGGCTTCTTGGTCTCGACGGTCTCTGCCCCAATGCCGCGAGCCGAGATGACTCTGTGATAGCAGCCGGTCAGAGGAAGAAAAGAACCGGTCGTCACAAGCACGGCCGCCAGAAGGCCCGGCGTGGCTCGACACGGACGGCTCGGGCGTGACTCTCGATTGACCGGGGAAAGAGGAGGGATCATGCGGGGGTGGCTCCCGACGGAGGGACCGGGATCGCCGGCGGGGCGGGCGGCTCGACCACGCTCGGCGCCGGCGTCTGGAGCAGATCCGCGAGCGACATCCCGCGCGCGGCCTGTCGCTGCGCCTCGCGCAGGCGGACCAGCGCCGGAGGCAGACGGCTTTCGTCCTGATCCGCGGGCTGGACGCCGTCGCTGATGGTATAGCCGAGCGTCAGCAGGTGATCGACGGGGATCTGTGCGGGCGCACGCGCGAGAGTGAAGAACTCCGCGTCTGTCCCGGGAATGCCGGGCAACAGGATGCCCGCGCGGCGATCGGCGCTGGGTGCGTCGACGCGAAGCAGCAGCCTCGCTCGCGCGAGCTGGCGAAGAACCTCGCGGAGGATCGGCTCGGAGAGCCGGACATCGGCTCGCAGGTCGGCGGCCGAAGTTGGACGGCCCTGATCAAAGTTCCGCGCGACCCCGACCATGATCGGGATGACCACGCCCGAGTCCACAATGGCAGGCTCGCTCGGACCTCGGGCCGCGGCGATCGCCAGAAGGTTGGGCCCCATGAGACGCAGCCGCCCGAAGAGCTGGATCGATCGAGCGATCTGAAGCCCGAAGAGCACGATGAGCCACGTGCAGTAGATCCAGAACAGGAAGAGCGGGAGCAGGGCGAGCGAGCCGTAGAACTTGTGGTAGCTGCCCGAGGGCGCGGTCGCGAAGCGGACGTATTCGCGGAAGGCGTACTTGAGTACCTCCCAGCAGATGGCGGCGAAGAACGCCCCCACCGCGGCGGGGAGGAATCGCACCCGGGCGTTGGGCACCGTGAAATAGATGACCAGCAAGATCAGGCCCGTGATCGAGATCTGCACCATGCCGCCCGCGATCTGCAGCAGCACCGAAGCGAAGGTCCCGCTCACGTTTGTTGCGATCAGCTTGGTGACGGCGGCGTTGATGACGTTGCCGACGTAGAAGGTTCCGACAAGGAACAAGGCGCCCAGCGTCATCAGCGTCCAATACTGCATGATGCGACGGGCCCACGACTTGCCCGCCTGCGCTTCGTAGATGCGGTTGAACGCGTACTCGATCTCGACCACCATCGAAACCGCCGCGTACACGAGCAGCAGAAGCGCCGCGATGCCGATCCCGGTGAAGCTGATCGCCTTGACGCCGCTCGAGAGCTGACCGATCCACTTGTCGAGATTCTCCCGCTGCAGCATCGCGCCCGAGGATTCGGCGGCGGGCGTCGGGGGTGTCGGCTCGATCTTCGCCGGCGCGTCCGGCGTTGCCGCCGGGCCGTCGCTCGCCCGCTCGGGTGCGAGGAAGACCTCGCTCAAACCTGTGTACTTGAGCGCGCTGTCGACGGTCTCCTTGATCCCCTTCTCGCTGGCGAACGCGCCGAGGATCGAGAGCGTGATGATCAAGACGGGCACCAGGCCGAAGATCGTTCGATAGGCCAGGGCCGCGGCCATCAGCGGCATCTGAGCCTTGTAGAAGCCCGAGACCGCGATGCTCAGCAGGTTGAGCGTGCTTGGCTTGGTGCCGGGCGGGAGGTTCAGGGCCTGGATCGCCGTCAGGTCCGGTCGATCATCCTCGTCGGTGGGCCAGCCGATCGTGCTGATGACGTACTCGACGATCCAGTGTCGAGAAGGGGTCGGGCGTGGATCGGGCTGCTGACTCACGAGCGAGGCTCCAATCGTCGGGGCGTCACGGGCGTACCCGGTCGCGAGGCGTTGTCATCCGCGGTCGGGGCACCGGGCTCTGAAGGCTTCTTGGCCACCAACGTCCGCGGCTTTCGCACGCCCGGCCCTCGCGACGCCGCCGAACCCGACGCACGTCCCCCCTCGCCACCCGCCCGCGAACCGGTCGCGCTGCGCTGGCCCGAGGCCTTGCCAGAGCGTCCCTTTTCGAGCGAGTCGATCAGCGATCGGAGCGATCGCATCTCGTCGCGCTTGAGTTCTCGCCACGCTCCCGGGCCGATCTCGCGCAGACGCAGAGGTCCGAGCGAAATGCGGCTCATCTTGCGGACCGGATGCCCCACCAGTTGCAGGGCCTGAGCGACGTGATCGTCGCGGGCTTCGGTGGTGATGATCTCGATGCTGGAGTTCGCCGCGCTCAGTTCACCGCGAACGGGCGGCGGCACAGGCTCGTCCGGGCTGATGGTGCGCGCGTGGGGGTCGAGGGGGCGGACTTCGAGGCGCACGCGATGCCCCGCCGGACGTGACGCCGGTCGCGGGCGCGAGCGCGTCATCTCCTTGCGTCGGGCGGGCTCCTCGGCTTCAGGTTCGAACACCCGGTCAAGGACAACGACACCCTTCTTCAAGCGTCGGGCGGTCGCCGCGTCGATCTGACCCTTCACGCGAGCGTGATAGACGCGCTCGAGGCTGGATCGCGGATGGACCAGCAAACTGGCGGCCCGGGTGTCGCTGGTGAGCAGCATCAGCCCGGTGGACTCAAAGGCGAGCGTGCCAACCGGAAACAAACGCGGTGCGGTGGGATGGTCGACGTAATCGGCGACCGTGGGCCGCCCTTCGTGCTCGTCGATCGGCGGGGTGGCGAGCACGCGCGAGGGCTTGTGCCACATCAAGTAAAAATGCTTGGCGAGCGCCTTGACCGGGCGACCATCGACCTCGACGTGGTCCTGATCGGGATCGACGAAGACCGGCAGCCGGTCGACACGTTCGTGATTGACGGTGACGTGCCCGGTCTCGATCAGTCGCTCGCACTCGCGTCGGGCCGCGATGCCGGCATCGGCGAGCAGGCGCTGCAGTCGCACCCGGCGGCCGGAAGAAGCCGGAGTTGATTCGTCACCAGTCATCGGGAGGAGTGTAGAGACACGCCGGTGCGTCGTGGAAGTCGGCTTGCCGAAGGTCTGGGAGCGCTGCCGGGGAGTTCGGGACGGGGAGAGGTCAGGGGATGGGTCAGGGGAGTGCCGGCAGCGGGCGGCCCTGGCCGGAAAAAAGGCCAGCGCGTGCGCAGGGCTTGCCGATACTTTCCCGATCATGGCTCTCCCGGCGGTACCGCCTGCCCGCGAATCGACCTCGACGACCGGCCTCGTGCCCGAAGCACGCGATGTCTTTGTCTCGCCGCGCGTCATCGACCGGCGCGCGTTCGAGGAATACTCCCTCACGCTGCAGCAGTTGATCCGCGAGGCCAGCGGACACGGCCGCACGCTCGAGAGCACCAGCACCGAGATCAAGCTGCTGCGCGACGGCGTGCAGACCGTCTCTCGCGATCTGCAGACTCGGCTCGACGCGGCCCTGAAGGTGCTTCCTTCGCTCGAGCAGCGCGTGACCCGGGCGGAAGAGATCGCCCGGGAGGTCACGCGGCTCACCACCGACCCGGCGGCGCTGGCCGCCCACATCGAGGAACGGCTCGCGGGGCTGGTCAGCTCGAAGGCCGACGAGGTGGAGGCGGTGTGCCGCCTCGCCGTCGAGCGCGTGCATGCGCGGCTTGAGGAGCGCGAGCGCCAGCTCGAGCAGGCCACGCGCGACTTTGACGCGTTCGTGACGCGCCGGCTGGAAGAGCTTGAGCGTGCGCACAGCGACGCGGCGTCGCGGATCGAACTCCGCGAGAAGGAAGCCGGCGATCGTCTGGTCGAGATGCAGAGCCGGCACACCGAAGCGCTGCAGCGCGAGGAGCTGATGTCTCTGGACCGTCTGACGCAGCGAGAGCGCCAGGCGATGGACGCGATCTCCGGGCATCTCCTGGAAGTACAGGACCTCGAAGCGCGGGCTCGCGCTTCGCTCGAGGATTCCCGCCGCCTCGCCGAGGGCGAAGAGCAGGCGGCACGCCGCCGCTGTGATGAGTTGCAGCGCGAAGCGACGCGCAGCCTCGAACAGATCGACCGTGCTGTGCAGTCTCGCCTCGACGAAATGGCCGAAGTGATGGCGGAAAACGAGCGTCGCTTCGAAGCCCGGCGTCAGGATGCCGCGGCACGCGAGGCGGCGATCCTCGACCGCGAGCGTCAGACCCAGCAGCGACTCGACGAGATCGTTCAGTGCATGGAGGAGCGCCTGGCCCCGCTGCACGAGCAGGTGGACCGTGACGTGCGCGAGCTGGACAAGCGCATCCGGCGCGCACGTGTCGAGGTCGAGATCGCCGGCGGGCCGGGCATGCAGCGTCTGGAGCAGATCTGCCGCGCCGCGGCTTCGCTGCTGGGGCCCGCCGAGAGCGTGCGTCTTGGCCTGCCGCCCGGCGAGAGCAGCGGCTTCCCCGGTTTGGGCGAGGTGGTCGAGCGTGCGGCGCGCCTGCACGATCGGCTGGTGGCCAAGGGCGGCGAGTTCAGCCTTCTGGAGCAGCAGGTGGAGACCGCACGGCGCGGGATCGACCGCGCGATCCTCGAAGGGGCGGACAAGATCGACCTCGTGCTCCAGCAGACCGAGGCGCTGGAGCGCACCATCCAGGCCGCACGCGAGAACGCCCGCGAGATCGAACAGACCGTCGACCAGCGGATCGAACTGCTGCGGGCCGACGCGCAGGCGTTCCACGAGTACACGACGCGGCTGGGACAGCACCTGGTGCAGCTCAACGAGAACGCCGAGAAGCTTGCCCGCGAGCTGGGCGCCCGCTTCGGCCCCGACGCCAAACCCGTCTCGCTGGCCGAGCCGCTCCTGCAGCAGTCGCACGCGGCCGCCGACCGTCTGGCGGACCTGCTCGACAAGGCCGGCGCAACGATCCGCGCGCTGGACGCCGTCGCGTCGAGCGTGCAGCCCGGCGAACGAAAGTCTCGACGCGCATCTTGACGGGCCGAAGGGGTCTCGCTGCCGCAAGCCCGGTGCGATCGTGTGCCTTCACTCCCCCTCCCAGAGGGAGGGGGCTGGGGGGTGGGTTTGGGACCCGAAGGAAGCGCGGATGACGCGGACGTTTCCGTTGTCGTCGCAGATGTGAACCCGCGGAGCGAAAGGCAGAACCCACCCCTCGCCCCTCCCTCTGGGAGGGGAAGAAGAACCGGTGCTGCGCTCACAAGCTGCGCGGCGGGTGTGCGCGGGCTTTCGGACGGGGAACAGCCCGCTGATGGATGGAGACGAGTAGCCGATCGAGTCCGATCACTTGCTCGGCGAGCGGCGGCACTGCGCTGGCGTCAGCTGGCGCCGGCGCTTCGGCGAGGTGACTTCTCAGAGAATCCTTCGAGCCCGCGGATAGCTGCCCAGCACGATCAGTTCCTGGCAGTGCGTCGCGGCCTCTTCGATCGCGCCCGCGACGGCCGGGTCGTCCCGGTGTCCCTTCGCGTCGATGAAGAACGTGTAGGACCAGTTGGTGCGTCCGCTCGGACGCTTGTCGATGTGCGAGAGATTCACGCCCCGATCGCGGAAGACGCCCAGCACGTCGACCAGGGCGCCGGGCTTGTCTTCGGTCGTGAACATGATGCTCGTCTTGTCGTCGCCGCTGCGCACGGCCTTGGCCCGCGAAAGAACGAAGAAACGCGTGATGTTCGTCCCGCTGTCTTCGATCTTGGAGAAGAGGGTCTTGAGACCGTAGATCTGGCCCGCCAGGTCGCTGCCGATGGCGGCCGTTCCCGGGATCGCTCCGATCTCCAGAGCCTTCTTGCACTCGTCGGCGGCGATCTGAGCCGCACGCGACGACGACGCCGCGGGAATCAGGTCGGCACGCGGATACTGCGTCGCGAGCCACATGCGGCACTGGCTGAAGACCTCGGGCTTGCTGTGGATGCGGCGCACATCCTTGGGCTCGCAGTTGGCGAGCAGCGCGTGATGCACCTCGAGCTGCACTTCGGCGTAGATGTTCGTGCTCGCGTGGAAGCGCTTGAGCGCGTCGAGCGTCTCGACCACGCCGCCGCCGGTGGAGTTCTCGATCGGAACGAGGCCGTAGTTCACGTGCCCGCGGGCCACCTCGGTAAAGACGCCCGCGATCTCGTGCAGGTCCTCAAAGGCCACCGACGAGCCGAAGTGTCGCACCGCCGCCACGTGCGAGTACGAGCCCTGCGGGCCGAGAAACCCGATGCGCAGCGGCTGCTGAAGCTGAAAGCTCCCCGACATCAGCTCGCGATACACACCCTCGAGCGTCCGGTCCGGCAGCGGACCTTGGTTGACGCGAATCACCTTGTCCAGCACCTCAGCCTCACGGTGCGGCGCGTAGATCGGCAGCCCCGCGGCACGCTTGTACTTGCCCACCTGCACCACCAGCGACGCGCGATCGTTGAGCAGCTTCACCAGCGCCTTGTCAATCGCGTCGATCTTCGTGCGAACCTCGCCCAGGTGCTTGGCCGCCTTCGCGCCGGCCGCCGCGTCGCCCGGCGTCTGCACCTTCCCGGGCTTCTTCGAAGGGCGGCTTGGACGAGCGGCGGCAGGGCGGGACTTCTTTGGCTTGGCCATGGGAGAAACTCGAAAAGCGGTCGTCTCGGCGGAGCCGGCGGCGGCGGGCACGCCGGGGCCGGACGTCGTGTGTTCGGCTTGAGACCGGGAGCCGCGTACCCCTGCGGCACATCGCCCCGGACAAAGGATTATCGGCTCAAGATCCCGGCAGGATCGGTCGATCCTTCCCAAGGTCAGAGAAACGCAGCCGGCAGGCTGAGGGTCCTGCGCGAATCGGTCCGGGAGGGCCACGTCCGAGCGTCCGAAACCCGACGGCGAAAGATCCGAGGAAGTCGTCGTCGTGCGCGCTTCCGGTCGTTGGCCGCGGGCGTCGGAGACGAGCCAAGGAGTCGGGCGTGATGATCGCGCTGCTTGCCGCCAATCCGGTGCCGAATCCGACGGCCTTGTCGCAAGGGTGGACGCAGCTGCGCGGGCTTCTCGAGCCCGACGCCGCGACGGTCCTGACGCCCTGGGCCATCGCGGGCGGGCTGGTGATCGCCTTCATCCTGTGGGCGCGTGGGGCTCGCCTCGTGCGCCCGGCCTTGACGCTGGGTGGCGTGTGCGTCGGCGCGGCTTTGGGCGGGGTGCTGGCAACGCCGCTGGCTTCCACACTTGCCGGGCTGCTGCTGGGCGCGCTGGGCGGGGGTGTTGCGGGCTACCTGAGCTTCCGGCCTGTCAGCGCCGGCGTCGCGGGCGTGGCCCTGGGGCTCTTGGCGCTCGCGGGGAGCGTCGTTTACCTCGATCGCGGCGGGGACGGCATCCCCATCGAAGCCCGTGCGCCGCTTTCTTCCAACGAGACCGACGCGCTGCTCGAAGCTCGCGCGCTGTGGGACAACACCCTCGAACGACTGCGACGCCAGAGCGGCGCGACCACGCCCGACGCGGCGCCCGACGAAACCCCCGACGCGGGGCCAAACCCCGTTCGTCTTCAGGCGGCCGGAGAAACGCTGCGCGACGGCGTCCTCACCCGCTTTGGCGCCTTGCCGGAGCAGAGCAAACTCTTCGTCTCGGCGGCGACGGCCGTCGGCGTGCTCGCCGGCCTGCTGCTGGGGATGATCTGCCCGCGCACGGTCGCAGCGATGGGAACTTCAGGACTTGGAGCGCTGGGCCTTCTCGCAGGAGGCATCACGCTCGCCGTCCTGTTGAATACGCCCGGTGCCGACGATTGGACGCGCGAGCCGGCACGCCTGCTCGCCGCGTGGGGACTGCTGACGGTCGCCGGGCTGTGGGTCCAGCGGCCGCGAGCCAAGCCAGCGCCCGCTCCAGCGCCGGTCGAAGCGGCGGCCTGAGCGAGCCGAATCAAGACGATCCGATCATGCTGTGGCGAGAGACCTCGCTCGTTCACTCTCGGCGTGGGCCGACGGGGAGCAATTCCATTGCCTCGGTCATGCCGGGTGCGGAAGGGGCGGCATCGTCCGCGCTGACAGCACGGGCCTGCGGGGCGTAGCGGCCCGCGATGGTGGACTGCTGCATCAGGGCGTTCGCGCCGACCGCGAGCGCGACCACGCCGCCGGCCGAGACCAGACCGGCGAGGCGTCGCCCGACAAACGGATTGGCGTCGATGGGCTCGGCCCGCGGCCCGGCCTGCTCGAGCAGCGGGAAGGCGACGAGGCGCAGGTAGTAGAAGGCCGCGATCGCGCTGTTCAGGCCCAGCACCAGAACCAGCGGAATCTCCCCCGCGCCGATCGCGCTCGTAAAGAGCGGCAGCTTTCCGAAGAAGCCCAGCAGCGGCGGCAGCCCCAGCAGGCTGAGCGCACACACGACCATCGTCCACCCGGCGATCGGGTGCGAGCGGCAGAGGCCCCGCAGGTCGTCGACATGATCGATCTCGCGGTGTTCGTCCTCGCCGGGACGGGCCGGACGCTCGACGCTGGCGAGGGCGGCAAAGCAGCCCAGGTTCATCACGCCATAGGCGAGCAGATAGAACAGCACCGCGGAAAGCCCGCTGCTGGTGAACGAACCGTTGCCCGGACCGGCGATCACACCCACGAGCATGTAGCCCGAGTGCGCGACCGACGAGTACGCGAGCATGCGTTTGGCGCTTGACTGCAGTACCGCCAGCACGTTGCCGACGGTCATGGTGAGCGCGGCAATGACCCAGAGCATCACGCGCACAGGCTCGGGGAGCGAGGTGCCCGACTCGCCGTGCGTCCAACCAACCGTGGCGACCAGGAACAGGATCGCGAGGAAGCCGGCGGTCTTGGGAACAAAGGCAAGGAACGCGGCGACGCCCGACGCGGCGCCCTGATAGACGTCGGCCGTGTAGAAGTGCATCGGCACGGCGGCGATCTTGAAGCACAACCCAAGCAGGCTGAGCAGCAGGCCGGCGGTGCCGAGAATGCCCAGACCGTTCTGCGCGAAGTGCTCGTGAATGCGGTTGAGGTTCGTGGTGCCGGTCGCGCCGTAGAGCAGCGCGAACCCGTACAGGAAGACGGCGGCCCCCATCGCGCCGAGGAAGAAGTACTTGACACCAGCCTCCTGCGAGCGATGGCGCGAGGAGGAGATGGCCACCATGATGTACGTGGGCAGGCTGGTGAGCTCGAGCGCCAGGAAGAGCCAGACCAGATCGTCGGCGGAGGCGACGAGCAGCAGGCCCGTGAGCGAGAAGAGGTAGAAGGCGTAGAACTCGGCGCGGTTGGAGCGAAGAGGGTTGAACGTCGACGAGCCGCGGGCGATCGCGGCCTCCTCGAGCCGATCGACCGTGCCCGCAAGCAGCGGCAGCAGCATCAGCCCGACGATGCAGATCAGGCACTTGGCGAAGGGCACCATGTCGGGCAGGAGAATCTGCCCGAAGAGCGGATTGACCTGCGTCGCGTGGGGAGTCGTCAGAGCGGCGAGCACGCCAGCCGCCGCCACGCCCAGACCGGCTACCCATGCGGTCGCCTTGCGGGTGGCGTAGACGCGAGAGAGGCCGAGCACCATGACGATGCAGGTGGCGGCAAAGACAGCGATCTCCGGCCAGAGGTAGGCCAAACGTCCGGTCATCGAGCGACCTCCTCAGTCGTCGGGGTCGAAGCGGGCCGCACCTGGGCCTCGGCGGCCGCCGGCTCGTTGCCGGTCGGCACGGGGTTCTCACGCACCACCTGCACGTAGGCGACGGCGGAATCGATCGAGGGCCGCAACGCGTCGAACGCGGGCGCGGGATAGATGCCGAGCACGAGGCAGCCGACGGCAAGAGGCGCGAGGGCGGTGATCTCACGGGCCGTCAGGTCGGGCGGAAGCGCGGGCGCATGGCCGTGGTCGTGGTGATCGTGCGACGGAGGCTCGCGGAGCGGGCCAAAGACGACCTTGCCGACCATGATGAGCAGGTACATCGCGGCGATGATGACGCCGGAGGCCGCGATAGCGCCGTACCAGGGGCCGAGATTGCCTGGAGTGGCGCCAAGGTTCGACGTGCCTGCGCTGGCGAAGATCCCGGTCTTCCACCCGTCGCTGGCCTGGAAGGTGCCCATGATGCACAGGAACTCGCTCACGAAGCCGTTCAGCCCCGGCAGGCCGACCGAGGCCATGACAAAGAAGACCATGAAGGTGGCCCAGATCGGCATCTTGGCGGCCAGGCCGCCGACTTCCTTCATGTTGCGCGTGTGGTAGCGCTCGTACATGAAGCCGATGAGCAGGAAGAGCGCGCCGGTCGAGAGCCCGTGGTTGATCATGTAGAGGATCGAACCCTTCAGGCCCGCGCTGTTGAGCGCCAGCATGCCCAGCACGCAGAAGCCAAGGTGCGCCACCGACGAGTACGCGACCAGCTTCTTGACGTCGGTCTGCACCCAGCAGATCAGGCCGGCGTAGAGGATGCCGACAAGGCACAGCACGGCCATCAGCGGCGCGTAGTAGATGAACGCGTCGGTGGTGAAGAAGAGCGCGAAGCGGTAAATGCCGTAGGTGCCCAGCTTGAGCAAGACGCCGGCGAGGATCACCGACCCTGCCGTCGGCGCCTCGGTGTGCGCCAGGGGCAGCCAGGTATGCACCGGGAAGAGCGGCACCTTGACGGCAAAGCCGGCCATCAGCGCGAGCAGCACAAGAGACTGCTGCGAGAGCGTGAGCGAGCCGGCCGCCTTCTGGAGCGTGTCGATGTCAAAGGTCCACGTGCCTGCGCCGGGGAAGGCGTCGGCCGGAAGCCCGGCGTTGATCCAGGCGATGTAGACCAGACCCGCCAGCGCGATCACCGAGCCCGTGAACGTGTAGAGGAAGAACGTGCTGGCGGCCCGCTTGCGGTTCGTGCTGCCGTAGAGGCTGATCAGCACGTACATCGGGATCAGCGTGAACTCGAAGCAGATGTAGAAGAGGATCAGATCGCGTGCGACAAAGACGCCGACCATCGCGGCCTGCAGGGCGAGGAGCCATGCGAAGAAGGTGCGTGGACGCTCGGTGATGGCGGTCCACGAGCCGAGGACGCAGATGGGCCCGAGCAGGGCGGTGAGGGCCAGGAGCAGCATCGAGATCGCGTCGGCGCCCAGCGAGAGATTGATGCCCAGCGCCGGCAGCCACGCGGTGCTCGCGAGGAACTGCTGGGTCTCTCCCTTTGCCCACTCGAACTGCACGAGCGCCACCAAGGTCATCGCGGCCGCCGCGAGCGTGCCCAAGAGCGCCAGGCTCCGCGCCAGCCGCTCCGACGAGATCGCGATCGCCAGCGCGAAGACCAGCGGGATCAACATGAGCGAAGCGAGCATCAAGGGTGAAGACTCCGTGACAGGACGGGACCGACGCCTTCGTCGGGCCGAAAAGACATTCAGCGAAGCGTGAGCATGAAGACCAGGAACAGGAGCAACGCGAGGCCCGCGGCCATGCCCGCGGCATAGCCGTGCAGCTCGCCCGACTGCGTCGGACGGATCGTGCGACCGATGCTCGACGGAATACCGCCCACCAGCCGGACAAGGCCGTCCACGACGAGTCGATCAAAGAGATGGAAGATGTGCGCCACGATCAGCAGAGGCGTGCGGATCGCCAGGTCGTAGAACTCGTCGACGTAGTACTTGTTCCGAGCGGCCTTGGTGAGCGGACCGAACGCGGAAACGAGGGCGTCGGCCCGCGGCGCCTTGTCGCACGCCGTGCGATTGCCGATGAACAAACCCTGCCAGCCGCGAGCGCCGTGCAGATACGCGGCGATCAGGATCCCGATGAATCCCACCGCCGCGGAGACGTAGTACATGACCTTGTGGGGGTTGTAGCCCAGGAACGTGCCCGGAGTGTGTGAGGCGGCGTTCGCGGCGGTGTGGGCAGCGTCGGCGCCGTGATCGCCCGGCGAGGCGTACGCGGCAGAGGACTGCTGGATCATCGTGCCGACCCAGCCGCCGCTGGTTCCCGCCGGATCCTTGATGAAGTACAACCCGGCCGCCGAGATGGAAAGCACCATCACCAGGCCGATCGCGAGCTTCATCGCCAGGCCGGGCGGATGCGGATCAAACTCTTCGGTCGAGGGATCAAAGTCGTGACGGGACGCATCGCGCTTGTCACCGGTTGTGCCGTGCCCGTGACCGTGACCGTGACCGTGACCACCATCATGGCCGTGGCCGTGGCCATGCTCTGCGTGCCACTGTTCGAGGCTGGTGCCCTTGGGGTGGCGGCCCAAATCGAGCAGTTCGGGGTCATCGCCGGGGACGAACTCCTTGGGCCCGAGGTAGACGCGGAAGTAGGTGCGGAAGGTGTAGTACGCGGTCATGCCCGCAGTGATGAGCAGTATCCAGGCGATGGCCTGAGCGCCCCAGATCATGGTGCCGGGGGTGGTGAAGCCCTGAGCGAGGATGATGTCCTTGCTGAAGTAGCCGGCGGTGAAGGGGACGCCCGAGAGGTTGATCGAGCCGATCAGCATGGCCAGGCCGACGAGCCCGAAGCCTCGCATCCACATCACACCCGAAAGCCGCCGAAGGTCAAGCTGACCGCCAAAGCCGTGCATGACGGCACCGACGCCCAGGAAGAGCGTGGCCTTGAAGAAGGCGTGGGTAAAGGTGTGGAACGACGCCCCGATGGGAGAGAGCAGCCCCAGCCCGGCGAACATGAAGCCCAACTGCGAGATGGTGGAATAGCCCATCACGCGCTTGATGTCGAAGATGGCCATCTCGATCGTGGCGGCCCACAGCGCGGTGATGGCGCCGGCCCACGCGACGAAGGTGAGCACCGTCAGGTTGGGGTCCGCCGTGAACAGCGGATACATGCGGGCGATCAGGAAGACGCCGGCGGTCACCATCGTGGCCGCGTGAATCAGGGCAGACACCGGCGTGGGGCCTTCCATCGCGTCGGGCAGCCAGACGTAGAAGAAGAGCTGTGCCGACTTGCCGAAGGCGCCGATCGTGAAGAAGAAGGGGATCCACGTGACGGCCCAGGTGCCGGCGATGGGGTTGCCCCCGGCGTCGACGCCCTGCGAGATCATGTGGAAGAGCGGCTGATACTCGACCGTGCCGAAGACCACGAAGGTGCTCAGCAGGCCGAGCACCAGACCCACGTCACCGATGCGGTTGAGGATGAACGCTTTCTTCGCCGCCTCGACCGCGGCGGGCTTCTTGTAGTAGTAGCCGATCAGCAGATAGGAGCAGAGACCCACGCCCTCCCAGCCGAGGAAGAGCAGAAGCAGGTTGTCGGCCATCACCAGGCACGACATGCTGAAGACGAACAAGTTGAACGCGGCGAAGAAGCGGCAGTAGCCCAGGCCGACGTCATGGCTCATGTACTCGCTGGCGTACAGCGCGATCACCGTCCCCAGACCGGTGACAAACAGCATCCACAGCAGCGTGAGCGAATCGAGGTAGAGCGAGAAATCGGCGTGGAAGCGCTGTCCGGGCGCGTCGCCCCACGCGAACGACATCCACTGGAACCCGGGGCTGATCGTCACGCCGCCGGAGAAGTTCAGGAACAGGTACAGCGTGACGAGGAACGAGGCGCCTAGGCACAGCACCGTCGCGATCGCCGGCAGGCGATTGCGAATGCCCAGAACGGCGCAGAGGGCGCAGAGGATGACGCCCAGGATCGGCAGCGCGGGGACGAGCAGCGCGATGGGATCACCGGCCACGGTGGTGGCCTTGAGCACCGGATCGGCACCCAGCGTCAGCATCGAGTCGAGCATGGAATCGAGTTTCAGCACGAGGGCTCCGGGAGAAACGCCGGCCGAGGCACGCCGGGCACGAAAACTTGCAACCAGCACCTCCGACCAATGTCGGGCTTCATCCATCGCGTCGCCCGTGGCGGGCGACGCCTGTTTATCCCTTCAGTTCGGTCCATTCCTGCGCGTCGAGGCTTTCGCGCTTGCGGAAGAGCAGCACGACCAGCGCGAGCGCCATCGCCGCCTCCGCCGCCGCCACCGTCACGATGAAGATCACGAAACTCTGGCCGGTCATGTCGAGGTGGAAGCGGCTGAAGGCCACCAGCGCGATGCCCGCCGCCTGGAACATCAGCTCCGTGCACAGGAACATGATGATCAGATTGCGACGCGTCAGGAAGCCGAGCAGCCCGATGGCGAACATCGCCGCCGAGATGAAGAGATAGTGCGAGAGCGTGATCGGGCCCATGGGCGCCGGGAAGCCGGCCTGCGCCAGCGTCTGCAGCGGGAACCACGGATCCGCAACGACGGCCCCGAGGCTTGCCAGGGTGGTCATGGGTTGGTCTCCACGCCCTGCGCGACTTCCGCCGCCAGGCTCTTGGCGTGACGTTCCTTGGCGTCCTCGTCCATCTGCACCTGCCTGCGGCTGAGCACGACCGCGCCCAGCATCGCCATCAAGAGGATCACGCCCGCGATCTCGATCGAGCCGGGATGATCCCGAAGCAGGTTGAAGCCAACCATTTCGACGTTGGTCACCGACAGATCCGCTGGCAGGGCAACGGTGCTGGTCTCTCCGGACGCGCCTCGCACCTGCACGCTGCGGGCCGCGAGATCGACGGCCGCCTTGCCCGAGGCATCCACCACCACCGCCGCTCCCTCCGGAAGCGTTCCCGCCGCACGAAGAGCCGCATCGATCTTGCGGGGCATCTCAGCCAGGAGCACCTCGCCGGTCCGGTCCGCAGGCGGCTTGGGCAACTCGCCCGCGCCGCGGAACATCATCGTGGTGAGCACCGCGAGCAGCACGAAACCCGCCGCGGTCGCGAGGACCGGCTCCTTGGCCTCAAGGTCGTACTCGGCCAGCGCGTTCTCGAGGTCTTCGGTGGGCGCCTGGGTGGCGAGCATGATGACGAAGAGGTACGTGATGAGGATCGCGCCGGCGTAGACGATGATGAGCGCGAACGCCATGAACTCGGCAGAAAGGATCAGGAAAAGGCCTGCCGTGGCCAGAACCGTCATGACGAAGTAGAGAGCCGCGTACACCGGCCTCGGATGCGTCACGACGCGCAGGGCCGCTCCCAGAGCCAAGATCGAGAAGATATAGAAGTAGACCTGGGGCATGTCGCCCTGGCCGGGCAGACTGCCCGCCTTGAGGCCCAGACCCAGCAGCACCAGCCCGCCGGCGAGCATGGCGAGCAGCGCCCCGAAGATCTGCGGCACGCGAGAGTTGCGTCTGGGCAGCGCGAGCGCCACACCCAAGGCGCCCAGGCCGCACGCGGAATACAGCACCAGTGGGTTGATCACAAGATCCAAAGACGGCCCCTTGGGGTCAGTTGAGCACGAGAGAGACCACGCGGCAGACGAACCATGGCGACTTTCCACCCACGCACCTCGACAGACTCCAGAGGTGCGGCGGGTGGACGCAACGCAGAGAGGCAGAGGATAGTTTCTCCGCGTGTCGGGTTCAACCGATCAGGGTCTCCGGGGCGGCTCGCCGGGAGTACGCTTGACCGTGACTGTTCCTGTCGTTTCCAGATCCGCCCCGACCGGACCGACCGCCATCGCCGCGACACCGGGCGGATGGTGGGTGTCACTGCCCAACGCGCTGACGATCCTGCGGCTGATCCTGGCCGTTGCGATCATCGTGCTGCTGACGGTGTGGCGCTACCCAAGTGCCGACACCGTCTCGACATCGGTCAGCTCGACGACCCGGGCAATGCTGCTCCTGGTCGCGGTTCTCTTCACGCTCGGAGCGCTCACCGACGCCCTCGACGGGATCCTCGCGCGTCGCTGGAACATTGTCTCTCGCTTTGGGCGCATCATGGACCCCTTCGCCGACAAACTGTTGGTCGTCGGCACGCTGGCCGTCCTGGCGGGACCGGCCTTTGCCGTTCAGCTCCCCGACGATCGATCTCTGCAAGTGAGCGGGGTGCTGCCTTGGATGGTGATCGTCATCGCCTCGCGCGAGGTTTTGGTCACGCTCAGCCGCGCGGTCTTTGAAGCGCAGGGCGTCGATTTCTCCGCGTCGTTCTCGGGCAAGGCCAAGATGTTCGTCCAGAGCGTTAGCGTGCCGGTGATCCTCGTCACCCTCGCCCTTGCGCCCGCCGCCCCGGGCACACCGGCACGCACGCTCATCGATGTCGTCGCATGGACGTGCGTGCTCGTCACGACGGCCTCGATCATCCCGTACGCCCGTCGGTCGCTGCAGCTTGCAACCGCCGATCGAACCGGCGCGCTCCACGGACCACAGGCCGCTCGCCCCTCCGAACACTCCCGGTCTTCGAACCCGCATCAACGGTGAGTGAGACACCCGGTGCGCCCATCACGCTCCTGATCCCGATCGCCCGACTCCAGACGCCATGCTCAACTTTCCGCTGCTCACCACCTTCGGACTTGGATACCTGCGTCCCGCGAGCGGGACGTGGGGCTCGTTGCCGACGCTTGCGTTGGCGGCGGCGCTGATCGGCACGGGGTTTGGGCCGGATCGCGCGGGCACGCTGTACCACGCCGCGCTGCTGCTGTTTGCGATGGTCTTCGCCTTGTCGTGCCTGCTCTCGGGCGATGATGCGGAGGAGCACTTCGGCGAGAAAGATCCGGGTCAGGTCGTCGCGGATGAAACCGCCGGGATGGCGATCCCCCTTTTGGCTCTGCCGGCCTGGTCGCTGGCCAGCCCCGGCCTTGCCGCGTTCACGCTCGCCTTCGCGTTCGTCGCGTTTCGCGTCTGCGACATCGTCAAGCTCTGGCCTGCCCGTCAGGTTCAGTCGCTGGGCGGGGGCATCGGCATCCTGCTCGACGACCTCATCGCAGGCGTGCAAGCGCTGGTGCTCGTGCAGATCGTCCTGCGCCTTGGGATGCCGGGCTGAGGTCCGCAGCCCCCCGGCGGAGCGAAACTCGGGTCGGGCGCGTCCCAAGAAGATGGTGATGCCGCCTCTCGACGGCGCGGTCGGTCCGGGCGCGAAACAAGCGGCCGAAAGGGGGATCTGATGGGATGGTTGCTGCTGCTGGTCGGCTTGTTCGTGCCGCGGCTTGTGCTGGCCGCCCTGTGGCTGTTTACGACGTTCCCGGATCGGGCGTTCGCCGGGTGGTTCTTCCCGCTCCTGGGATTCTTCCTGCTGCCTTACACGACGCTCGCGTACCTGTTCTCCATGGTGCACGGGGGCGGCGTGCAGGGCTGGTACGTCGCGATTCTCGTCGCCGCGGTGCTGCTCGACTTTGGCGTCGTCGGCGGCAGCAAAGCCAAGAAGCGCGACTGAGGCCGCCGCGCGTGGCGATTCGTTGCCACGCGCTACAGCCGCCGATCGAGCAGGCGATACTGGACCGCTTCGCCGACGTGGTCGGGAAGCACCCGATCCGAGCCTTCAAGATCCGCGATGGTGCGTGCGACGCGGCGCACCTTGTCGTAGGCGCGGGCGGAGAGACCCAGTTCGGTCAGCGCCGAGCCGAGCATGGATGACGCGGCCTCGGTCAGGCCGGCGCCCGCGTGCGCCATCGCGTCCAGTTGCTTGCCCGAGAGACGTGCGTTGAGCGTCGGGCCCTGTCGGGCTCGCTGTCTCTCGCGTGCGTGCGCGACGCGCTCACGCATGGCGCTGGTTCCGGTCCCGCGCCGCTCGGGCGTGCTCGCGAGTTCCTTGAAGGGCACGGCGGGCGCCTCCACGTGCAGGTCGATGCGATCCAGAAGGGGGCCGGAGAGCTTCGCGAGGTAGCGCTCCATGTCCCGGCGCCCGACCTCGCCGGGCGCGAGATCTCCCTTGGGCGTGGGGTTCATCGCCGCGACGAGCATGAAGTCGGCCGGGAATCGCACGGCGCTGTGCGATCGAGCGATGGTGACGACGTGGTCCTCCAGCGGCTGTCGCAGCGTCTCCAGAACGTCGCGCGGGAACTCGGGCAACTCGTCGAGGAACAGCACCCCCCGATGCGCGAGCGAGATCTCGCCCGGCCGGGGGATCATCCCGCCGCCGACGATCGCGGCTCCGCTGGACGTGTGGTGAGGCGTGCGCACCGGGCGCGTGGTGATCAGCCCCTGACCGGGGGCGAGCTGTCCGGCCGCCGAGAAGATGCGCGTGATCTCGATCGCCTCTTCGGGCGTGAGGGGCGGCAGAACCCCCGGCAGCGCCTTGGCCATCATGGTCTTGCCGGTTCCCGCCGGCCCGAGCATCACGAGGTTGTGCCCTCCCGCCGCCGCAACCACGATGGCTCGCTTCACGCTCTCCTGCCCCTTGATTTCCGCGAAGTCGATCGGAGCCATGGCCTGCTGGAGCAGCCTCTCGACCTCCGGCGGCGAAACGGGCGTCGGCTCCAGATCTCCGGTCAACAGCCCCACCACTTCCGCCAGCGTCCGCACGCCCAGCACCTCGAGGCCCGCAACCACCGCGGCCTCGGCTCCGTTGTCCGCGGGAACGACCACGCCCCGATATCCCTTGTCACGCGCCAACGCCGCGATCGCGATCGCGCCCTTGATCGGACGCAGACGTCCGTCGAGCGCGAGTTCGCCCGCGAACAGATAGCGTCGAGGGTCCAGAGGCTCGCTCCGCGGCTGGAGCGAGACGCCCGTCGCGCCGGCCGCCCCCGGCCCGCGCGCGTGCGGCCGCACACCCATCAACGCGCCGGTGCAGATGAGCACGCCCACCGCGATGGGAAGGTCATAAACCGGGCCCTCCTTGCGGGTGTTGGCGGGCGCGAGGTTGATGAGCGTCCGCCCCACCGGGAACGCGAACCCGCTGTTGAGCAGCGCGCTCTTCACGCGCTCGACCGACTCCTTCACCGCGGCGTCGGGCAGGCCGACGATCACCGGGAACTTGTCGATCGCCTTGGGATCGTGGTCGACCTCCACCTCGCAAGGCAGCGCCTCGATCCCCTGCAGCAACGACGACTGGACACGCGCGAGCATGGCGCCGAGGATACCAAACAAACCGCGATCTTGGCACCCGGGTCGTTGCCCCTCACGGGCAGACGAAGTCGTTGTACGCCGTCGCGAAGAAGCCGAAGTCGACGTTGTCCACCGCGTCGTCGCCGTTGATGTCCGCCCCGCAGTCGGCGGGCATGGTCGGATCGGTGCAGTCAAAGATGGCGTAGGACGTCGCGAAGATGGTGAAGTCGGCGTTGTCCACCTGGCCGTCGCAGTTGAGATCGCCGAGACAGACGGCGAGGACGCCTGGTGCCGAGTCGGTGCTGCCGCAGGCGTTGGTGACGCGACAGATGTAGCGCGTCGAGTGAGCGAGCTTGAGGGTCTTGCCCAGCGCGGCCGTGATGGTGAGGGAGGACGTGGACGAACCGCTGACGGTGCCGCCGGGCACGCCGAAGGCGACCGCCGTCGAGCCATCGGCAAGCGGTAACCAGTTGTTGCTGTTCACCGGGCTTTCGAAATACCACTGGTGTGTGTAGGGACCGTTGGCGGGGACCTGGCCTGTGACGCTCCAGCCGCCGCCCGAGGTGGCGCAGATCGAGAGCGGGAGCGGGCTGGGCCCCGGGACGGGCGGTCCGCCGAGCACGGTGACGCTCCAGATGGGAGTGGCCGAGTCGCTGCATCCGCCGCTGACGACACAGAAGTAGTTGCCCGCGACGTCGGGAAAACCCGGATTGAACGTCATGAACGGCGACTGCGCCCCGCTAATGACCGACCCCCCGCCGGTCGTGCCGTTGAAGATCGGGACGTTGGTCTTGCCGACCTTCTTGTACCACTGGTAATGCAGGCTGACCGACGGATGCGCCGCGAGTGCGGTGACGCTCACAAAGCCGAAGCCGCCGGTGCAGAACACCGCGGGCGCCGACGAGTTCTCGTAGATCTTCGGCGCACACACCGGCGGAATGTCCCGCACGATCCACCCGCGTTCCTGGCCGAAGTACGTGCCGTTGCCAACCAGCACCGTGCCGTCGGCGCTCACGCCGGTGGTCTCCCACAGGTTCCAGCCCGCGAGATTCACGCCGACAGTCGGCAGGTAGTCGTTGAGATTCTGAAGCCCCGCACCGCTGGAGATCATCGCGGCCCGGTTCGAGAGCGTCAGATCCATCGAACCCGCGCCGACAATGACCAGGCCGTCGGGCGTCATCGCGTGTGTGCGTGACCAGCCCGTCAGCGGATTGGTCGTGGGCAGCGTGCCGAGGTCCTCGATCCCTGCGCCGGTCCAGCGGTAGGCGCGTTGACTGGCGACGCCGTTGTCGCCCGTCCCTGCGACCACCTGCCCGTTGTCGCTGATCGCGAGGCCGGTGGACCACGTTCCGCCCGGCAGCGTGCCGACGGTGAACCAGGTCGTCGGCGAAGTCCAGACGCGCGCGATGGGGTTGTACGTCGTGCCGAGCATGCCGATCGCGGGGCCGAAGTCGCCGACGATGTACTGTCCGTCCGGCGTGATCCTCGCGGCGGCCGACCCGGCCGAGCCGGCCTGAGCCAACAACGTGGTCAGGCCCGAGGAAGTCCACAACGCCGCACGTGGGAAGAAGCCCGGCCCCACAGACACGGTGTAGGTGCCGACATACTTGCTGCCGGCGGCGTCCACACCGGTCGCGGCGTTGATCTGAAAGAACGAAGGAGCCGGGGTGAGTCCGACGATCGGACCCGGGCTGGTCCACTTGAACGCCATCTGACCGTTCACGTTGTCGTTCGCCATGCCTCCGATGAACTGTCCGGTGGGCGAGACCGCGTACGCCTCGGAGCTCGTGCCGACGCCGAGATAGCCCAGGCTCGACAGCACGCCGGAGTTCCATCGCACCGCCGTGCCCGACGTTGTGGGCGTGCGGCTCACGCCCACCACCGTTGTGCCGTTCGCGCTCACTGCTGAGGCTCTGGAGATCGTGTCTCCCGGCAGCACGCCGATGCTCGTGATCGTCTGCCCCATGGCCGCGCAGCAGACCATCGACGACACCGCACCCAACGACGCCGTTCGGCCAAAGGACGTACGAGTCATCACGACAGCTCCAAGAGGAGACGCGCCCCTCGGGGAGACTTGCCCGGGACGACCCAAACCTTGCAGGGACACGGGCGAGATTCCTTCAGCACCTGCCCAAATCCGAACCGCGGGCCCGAGAATCCCGCGCGACGTGACCCACGCGGCTGGTATTCTGTGCGCCCGGAGGCCGCCGGGCCCCGTTGCATCGATTTCCCCCAGCGACAGGACTTTCCGCCTTCCCATGACGAACGTCCAAACCCTCCTCAAAGAACACCGCACCTTCCCGCCCGTGCCCGCCGAGACCCTGGGCTTCGCCAAGTGGCACGTCGGCTCGCTCGAAGAGTACAAGAAGCTGCACGCACGCTCGATCCAGAACCCCGAAGCCTTCTGGGCCGAGGAGGCTCAGAAGCTCGCGTGGTTCCAGCACTGGGACCACGTGCTCTCGTGGGACGCCCCCGACGCCAAGTGGTTCGTCAACGGCAAGCTCAACGCCTGTTACAACTGCGTCGATCGCCACGTCCAATCCGGCCACGGCGACTCGTGTGCGCTGGTCTGGGAAGGCGAGCCGATGGCGCCCCGCACCAGCCATCCCACCGCGGCCAGCAAATACGCGAGCGAGCCGGAGATCAAGCGCGTCACCTATCGCGAGCTGCAGGAGCAGACGAGCCGCGTCGCCAACGCGCTCAAGCACCTGGGTGTCAAGAAGGGCGACGTCGTCACAATCTACATGCCGATGGTGCCCGAGCTGGTGATCGCGATCCTCGCCTGCGCCCGTATCGGTGCGGCCCACAGCGTGATCTTCGGCGGCTTCGCGCCCCACGCCATCAGCGAGCGGGCCATGGACGCCCACAGCCGCGTGATCATCACCGCCGACGGCGGCTACCGGCGCGGCGAAGTCGTGCCCCTGCAGAAAAACGTCGAAGAGGCCGTGAATCAGCTCGCCAATCACGGGCACATCATCAATCACGTGCTCGTGCTCAAGCGCACCGGGCACGAGCCGCCGAGCACACGCTTTGCGAGCGGCACCACGCCCGCGAACGTCAAGGCCACGAGCATCCATCCGCCGACGAAGTTCCACTGGTGGCATGATTTGGTGGCACGCGTCTCCGATGCGTGTCCGTGCGAGGTGATGGACAGCGAGGACATGCTCTTCCTGCTCTACACCAGCGGCTCGACCGGTAAACCCAAGGGCATCCAGCACACCACCGGCGGCTACCTCACCTTCGTCAACACCACCGCGCGCCTGACGTTCAACCTCGTCCCCGACACCAGCCAGATGTTCTGGTGCTCCGCCGACATCGGCTGGATCACCGGGCACTCGTACGTCCTCTACGGCCTCCTGATGAACCGCGTGCCCACGCTGCTCTTCGAGGGCGCGCCCAACTTCCCCGACAACGGCCGCTTCTGGGACATCATCGCCCGTCACAAGGTCACCCAGTTCTACACCGCCCCCACCGCCATCCGCACGTTCATGAAGTGGGGCACCGAGTGGCCGGAGAAGTACGACCTCTCCTCGCTCCGCGTGCTCGGCACTGTGGGTGAACCGATCAACCCCGAGGCGTGGATCTGGTACCACGAGAACATCGGCCGCAAGCGTTGCCCGATCGTGGATACCTACTGGCAGACCGAAACCGGCGGGCACGTCGTGACGCCCCTTCCCGGCGCGACGCCTACGAAACCCGGCTCGTGCACGCTGCCGATGCTCGGGATCGACGCCGCGATCGTGAACGAACAGGGCGAGGAACTCGGCGCCAATCAGGGCGGGCTCTTCTGCATCCGCAAGCCCTGGCCCGGGATGCTCCGCGGCGTCTACGGCAACCGCGAGCGCTTCATCAGCAACTACTGGGGACGACTCAAGGACCCCAAGACTGGTACGCCGTTCTACTTCAGTGCCGACGGCGCCCGCCGCGACGAAGACGGCTACTTCTGGGTGCAGGGTCGCGTGGACGACGTCATCAAGGTCAGCGGCCACCTCTTGGGCACGATGGAAGTGGAGAGCGCGCTGGTGAGCCATCCGGCCGTCGCCGAAGCCGCCGTCGTGGGTGTGCCGCACGAGATCAAGGGCAGCGGGATCGTCGCGTTCGTGACGCTCAAGGGCTCATGGGCCACCAAGAACCCCGGGCGTCAGCCGGACGATGCGCTGCGGGCCGAGCTCACGTCGCACGTCGCCAAGGAAGTGGGCGCACTGGCGAAGCCGGATCAGATCCGCTTTGCGGAGGGCCTGCCCAAGACCCGCAGCGGCAAGATCATGCGGCGGCTCTTGCGTGATGTGGCCGCGGGCGTGGAGAAGATCACGCAGGACACCACCACGCTGGAAGACTTCTCGGTGGTGGCGAAGCTGCGGGCGGACGAGGAGTAGGGTCGGCCGGCGGTACGGCATCGGCGCCTGACAACAAGCCAGCCCCCGCGTCCGCCGACGCGGGGGCTTTTCGTTGTCGCGATCCCTTGGCCCCCCCACCTCCCCCGGTTGCGGGGCCGATCGCCCCGGAGCCGGTCGAAAGGAGCCTTACTTGATGGCGATCTTCTTGGGCAAGATCGTCGGGGCCTTGGGGAGCGTGATGTGGACGACGCCGTTGTTGAACTCGGCCGTCACTTCACTTTCCAGCACGCCCTCGGGGATCGCGATCGAACGCACCACCGACTCGAGGCGGCGTTCACGACGGAGGAACTTCTCCTCCTTCTTCTCGTCCACCTCTTCGGTGATCTCGCCCTTGATCGTCAGCACTTTGTCGACCAGCTCGATCTCGACGTTTTCCTTGCTGAAGCCCGGCAGATCGGCCTTGACGATGTAGGCCTTCTCCGTTTCCACGATGTCGAGCGGCACCGCACGCACGGGGCTTGCGCTCAGTTCGAGCGGGAGGTTGAAGAACGGATCGCTGAGCATTTCGCTGAAGAGGCGCCCCACGCTCGGAGTGCCGTTGATCATCGTGGGCATGTCCATCGGACGACGACGCAGAGTGAGGTTCATATCGATCTCCTTTCGCGATGCGGGAATCGGACCCGCCTTGAGAAGAGTGGCAAACACGGTGCCAGAGACGTCCCGAGCCGGTCGCTCGTCACGGAAGCCATGGACCACAAGATCTCGTGCGAACGGCTCTCGAACACGGCTGTTTCGCAGAGCGTTTGCGTGTCAGAGTGGCAGCGGGTCTGCCATCCCGCGGCATCGCCGGCACGCACGGAAACGTCCGGGTACGAGTTGCGGCGGCGGAGGGCGGAGGCTCGCAACCGGCCTGCTCCCGCTCACTACCATCCCGCATGAGCCAGGCGCACCACGTGATCGACCTTCGTTCGGACACCGTCACCCGCCCCACGCCCGAGATGCGACGGGTGATCGCGCAGGCCGAAGTGGGCGATGAAGTGCTCGGCGACGACCCGGAAGTGCAGGCGCTCGAAGAGGCCTTTGCACGGCGCCTCGGCAAGCCTGCGGCCTGCTTTGTCCCGACCGGAACGATGGCCAACCAGACGGCGATCCGCGCGCACACCGAGCCGGGGGACGAGGTGATCTGTTCCGAAGGGGCGCACATCATCCATTACGAGACGGGCGCGCCCGCGGCCCTGTCGGGCGTCATGATCCGAGGCGTGCGCGGCCGCGGGGCCGACGCCGACCGCGGGCTCTTTGACGTCGAGGACGTCACGCCGCTGGTCCGCGCCGACGCGTATCACTTCCCCAAGTCGCGCTTACTGATGCTGGAAAACACGCACAACCGGGGCGGCGGCAGCGTCTGGCCGCTTGAGCAGCTCAAGCGTGTCTGTGCCGAAGGACGGCGGCACGGGCTGCGGTTGCACCTGGACGGTGCGCGGCTGTGGAATGCGCACGTGGCGACGGGCATCGCGCTGGCCGACTATGCCGCACCCTTCGACACTGTCTCGTGCTGCTTCTCCAAGGGGCTTGGCGCTCCGGTGGGCAGCGCGGTGGCGGGCGACGAAACGAGCATCGCTCGCGTGCGACGGTTCAAGAAGATGTTCGGCGGGATGGTGCGTCAGGTAGGTGTGCTGGCCGCGGCGGCTCGCTACGCGATGGATCACCACCTCACGCGCATGTCCGAGGATCATGCCAACGCCGCCCGGCTGGCGCACTTGATCGCGCAGATCCCCGGCCTGCGGATCGCAATGGGACCGGTTCAGACGAACATTCTCTTCTTCGACCTCGACGCATCGATCCCGCTCGACGCCGCGGCGTTCAGCCAGCATCTTCGCCAGCGTGGGGTGCTGATGCTTCCCACCGGTCCGCGTCGGCTGCGCGCGGTCACGCACCTGGACGTCGACACCTCGATGATCGAACGTGCCGCGGGGATCATCGAGAGCGTCGCGGCCGGTCGGCAGGCCGCCCTGATCGGCTAAAGCTTAATCGGCTGAAGCTTGATCGGCTGACAAGCGATCGGTTCCGTGCCTGGCGGCGCGTGCGATGGATCCGCTAGGCTGTTGCCATGCTGGTTGTCTCACTCCACAGGACCTCTCGCGGCCTCGGGCTCGGCCCCGCCCGTGTCCTTCTCACGCTCTTGGCTCTCACGGTGTTCTGCGCGGCCGGTGCGCACGCTCAGACCCTTCATTGCACCGTGATGGCCGTTACGCCCGAAGCGCCGCTTCTGCTCGACCCGCCGGCGGCCGCAGCGGGAGCACGCGGCGTTGAGGCCGTGTGGACCAGCGAGCCGATGGTCTTCGCGCCCGGCGCGGGCTTTGTCGAGGCGCTGCTGTCGTGGAACGTGGATGTGCCGCCCAACGCCGGGGTGCGATTCGAGATCCGTACGTCGTCGTCAGAACTGGGTGAATGGACCGACTGGATGTTTCTCGGCGACTGGGGCGATGTCCCGCCCGACGGACCGATTGTGCAGAGCTTCGAGCGCACCGATGCGTCGGGCGAGGTGCGTCACCGGGTGGTCGTGGAGACCGACGTGCTCGTCGCCCGACGCGAGCAACACCTGCTGCAATGGCGGGTCGTGGCGGTCCGCGGCCGCGCGATCGCGCCGGCTCGCCAGGCCGAGGACCTGACGCGGCCGGTGCGCGTCGAGCGCGTGGCGGTTGTCACCAGCCGCCAGCCGGATGCACACGGCACAGAACGATCCGGGCCCACACCAGAGGCCTTCGCGAGCGCGGCCTTTTTGCCGGTGCCATTCAAGAGCCAGCGCACGCCCGATCCGCGGCTCTCCGGACGATTGTGCAGCCCGACGAGCGTTGCGATGGTCATGGGCTCGCGCGGGGCCGACCGCACCGTCAGCGACGTCGCCTGGCGCGCGTATGACCGGCGATTCGACATCTACGGCAACTGGCCACGCAACATCCAGGCCGCGTTCAGCCTTGGGGTGCCGGGCTATCTCACACGCCTCTCCACCTTCGACGAGGCGGCCGCACTGCTCCGCGACGGGCACCCGCTCATCATCAGCATTCAAGTCCGTCGCGGCGAACTGCGCGGCGCGCCGTACGAATCCACGGGCGGACACCTGATCGTGCTGACCGGACTCACACCCGACGGCGGAGCGACCGTGAGCGATCCGGCTTCCGGCACGCCCGAGACCGGCGAACTGATCTATCGCCAGGAAGATCTTCGACGGGTCTGGCTGGAGCGCACACTGGGCACGACGTACGTGCTCTTGCCGCGCCCGGAACCGGACGGCGGCTCGTCGCCCTAATCGTCCTGCTGTTCGCTTGGCCGCGCGCCTCGCGTGGACCGGGAGCGGACCGGGCCTCGAGCGGTCTCGCCGCCCAGCCGAGGCAGATCGCGCGGCGTCGCGCTGCGCTTCTCGAGAATGACCACGCGGCCCGTCGGCGTGTCCATGGTGCCGGCGTGCACGCACTTGAGCGTGTGCAACACATCGGCCGCCTCGGCCAGCTCTTCGTCGGCCTTGGCACCCTTGATGAGCAGAACCCGCCCGCCGATCTTGCAGAAGGGCACGGTGATCTCCGCAAGCAAGGCCAGGCGTCCGACCGCCCGCGCCACGACCACGTCGTAGCGCTCGCGATGACCGCCCTCGTGCAGAACCTCGCCATCCCGGACGGTGCGCCGCCCGCGATCGTGCGCCAACGCTTCGGCGCGTCCGCAGACCGTCCGTGCGTTCGCACAATGCAGCGATGCGATGGCCTGGTCGAGGAAGTCGCACTTCTTGCGTGTGGCGTCGAGCAGCGAGAAGCGATAGGACGGGAGCACCAGCGCGAGGGGCAGACCGGGAAGGCCGCCGCCGGTTCCCACGTCCGCAACAGTGGCTCCCTCCGGAAACTCCGCGATGAGCGGGAGCAGAGAGAGCGAGTCGAGGATGTGGCGTCGCCAGGCGACTTCAGGCTCGAGGATCGCCGTCAGGTTCAGCGCTTCGTTGGCGCGGAGCAGCATCGCGAGAAATCGACCGAGCCGCTCCAGATCACCCGGCTCAAACTCCACGCCGATGGCCGACGCCTCGGCGCTGAACCACGCCGGCACATCCATCGGAGCCACCGAATCGAGGTCGAGCGAGAGCGGCGGACGTGCGCTCGGCGCGCTGTCTCGCGGTGCGGGGGTCGCGGGATGGAGCGAGGAATGGGGCGGGGAATGAGGCGGGGGTCCGGATCGCGGAGCCTGACCCGCAGACGCGGGACGGGGCGGTTGCGAACCGGAAGAGGCGCGGGGTGCGTTGGGGCGGCGTGGCTTCACTCGTCGTCAGAGTATTCGAAGCTGCGGCGGTGGAGCAGGCGGCTCTGACGCACACTGACCGAAAAGATCAGTCCCACCATGATCCACGACGCGATCAGGCTCGACCCGCCCGAGGAGACGAACGGCAGCGTGATGCCGATGATCGGCGCCAGACCGACATTCATCGAGATATTGATGATCGCCTGAGTCGCGACAAAGGCCGTCAGGCCGACGATGATGAGCCGCCCGAAGGGTTCGCGCGCAAGCCCCGCCGTCAGCAAGGCGCCCCAGACCCACAGCAGGTAGAGCGCCAGAACCATCATCCCGCCCATGAGTCCAAAGCGATTGACGATCACCGCGTAGATCATGTCGGTGTGTCGCTCGGGCAGGCGGCTGAAGTGGATGAGCGCGCGGCTGCGGTCCCCGCTGTTGCCCTCGATCCCTCCCGCGCCGACCAGTTGCTGCGCGGTGATGGGCTGGAAGTTGATCCCCTCGTCAAGCTGCCGGTTCCCCTGCACCTGAGCGAACAGCCCGCTCAGACGCTGCTTCTGGTGCGGCTTGAGCAGCGGGTAAGCGAGCGGGGCGGCCATGGCGGCGGCGGCCACGATGAGGATGAGGTGACGCTTCCGCGCGCCCGCCGCCAACAGCATCGCGAAGAGCGCCGGCACGAACGTCAACGCGCTGCCAAGATCCGGGTGCAGCGTGATCAGCCCGATGGGGATGAAGGCGATGATCGCCGGCGGCACCAGTCCGCCGGGACGCCGGTGATTGCTCCGAAAGCGCAGGTAATTGGCCAGCACCAGCACAAAGGCGATCTTGGCCAGTTCGCTCGGCTGAAGGTCAAACACACCCAGGTTGATCCACGACCGCGCGCCGTTTCGCGGCCGCACGATCCAGTCCGGCACACCCGGCAGCAGCAGGAAAATCAGCAGCCCCAAGACGCCGACCGCGATCGCCAGCGCGATGTAGCTGAGCCACCGATAGTCGGGCAGAGCGATCAGGACGCCCGCCCCGATCCCCACCGCAAGAAGCACAAGCTGCTTGACGGCGGTGGGCTCGAGCCACATCCCGTCCTCGGCGCGAAGCGCCCGCGAAACGTCGATGGCGTAGACACCAAGCAGCGACAGCGCCAGCGACGAGAACACCACGATCCACGCGGGGTTGCTCGGCCGGACAACGGCACGAATGGCGTCCCAGATCCCGGAGCGGCCGGAAGCGCCGACATACACGATCTGTTGAAGGGGCGTCGCCATCCTGACGCGGACAGTATCGGCCATCCGCGTCTGATCGGATCGGACCCAAGCCCTGATGCCGCCCCTCAGAGCACCTGCATCCCCCCGGGCTGAACCTCGGTGAGACCGGCCTGGCGGGCCGCATCTTCCGCGTTCGCACGCGTCATGGCGCCCAGTTCGACGAGAGCGAGCAGAGCGGCAAGCTGCTCGGCGCGTTTCTTGCTTTGCCCCCAGGCCTCGGACAGCCGCCGCCCACCCAGATCAACCGCGACACGGAAGCACTTGCAGTGGTCCGGGCCTTTCTCGTCCAGAACCGGATAAAGCGGGAGCCCGAGACGATGAGCCTGGGCGTGCTGCTGCAGAAAGCTCTTGAAGTTCTGCTGGTGTCCGCTGCCGGCCGCACGCTCGACGAGAGGATCGATCAGAGGAAGCAGGAACGCTCTCGCGGCGTCGTAGCCCGCGTCGAGGTAGATCGCCGCGGTCACCGCCTCAAAGGCGGCGGCGGCCAGCGAGGAGGGCAACTCACCGGACTGCATTCCCTTGCCCAGACGGATGAAAGCCGGAAGACCGATCTGATGCGCGATCGCGGCACAGCTCTGGCGGCTGACCACCATCGACTTGATCTTGGTCATCTCGCCTTCGAGCATCTCGGGATCGCGCGCGTAGACCCGCTCGCAGACCACGAGGCCCAGGACCGCGTCTCCGAGAAACTCCATGCGCTCGTTGGACTCGGTGCGAGTATCGACCAGCGACGCATGCCGCAAAGCACGGTCGAGAAGCTCCGGGCTTGCAAAGCGATGGCCGAGCGTCGCTTGCAGTTGCTGTCGTGTCCGATCGTCCATCGCATCCTCGCCGACGAGCCGGGCCAATCAGGAAGTCTGCGGGACCGTCCAACGACGGACCCGACCGCCCCTGTACCCCCACACCCGTCCGATGCCTGCCGAAAGCGATGGCTCGATGGCCGTCTTCATGCCCGACCGATGGACGGTTCGGACGACCAGCGAGCCGGTCTCTTCCGGCTCGGCACGCCCACGCGGCCGCCTCGGCGGCTCGTGGGCTGCTCCTTCAGATTACCGCAGGCCCCGCCAGTCTCCAAGTTGATTTAACGCAATCCCATCAGATTCCGAACATTTCGGACCTAGAGATCGGGATTGCCGTGGCATTCGGCGGCTCGGAACCGAATCAACCGCGTCGGCGTGTTGGATTCCCCGGAGGCGGACGCCTAACCTCTTGACCCTGCTCGCGGAGGCCTCCCTCCGCTTGCACGCTTCGCGTCGACGCGAGGCAGAGCCCGTTACCCGAGGACCGAGCCATGCATTACCCCCATCGCATCAGCCGCATCAAGCGCAAGCGAGCCATCGGCTTCCGCGCCCGCATGAAGACGACCAACGGCCGCAAGATGATGAATCGCAAGCGTCGCGCGGGCCGCAGCCTGAACGTCGCCGACAAGTAAGCCATCCGGCCCCGGGGTGCGTGCAGGCCCCGAGGACTCCGACTGGACCACACCGACCCGGCCATGGCCGGGTTTTTTGCTTGGCGGAACGAGCTGACACGACTCAAACGCCGGCCCGCGCAGCTTGCGAATCGTCGCGACCTTCCGCTCCGGCGATGCCGCGAACCGGCCCCGCGAACGCTTCGTCTACTATTGCGGCGGCATGTACGGCAGGGGTTCATCCAGTTATATCGACGACATCGTCCTGCGGGAACGCAGCGACGCAACGCCGCCGGTTGCCGGGTGCCACGATCACGACCTGCTCGGAGGTCGTGATCGTGCGGGTGTGAACGCAACTCGCGGGGGCGTCAGCGGATACGAAGCCGTGCCACGATCATCCGCTCCGAGCAGCGGACGATCGTGGCACGGCGGTGCGTGATCGGGCCACCTGCCAGACGTACCAACTATGCCGGACTGGACCGTACCGCCCTCGCCCTTTCCGCAGGAGTAGCACATGAGGAAAGTGATTAGGCTTTCACTATCTTTGGTCATACTCACATTATCAATTGTTCTCTTTACGGCTTCAATCGCGTATTTTCCACTGCAACATTCACTCGCACTCGAAAAGTGCTCTGTTATACACACTGAACTTATTCACAACGGAACTCTTGCCATAGACCCAGACTCGAAGGACACTCGCAGGCTAGACGAAATTCGCTCGGAGCTTCATCGATATGAAGAGCCGCTTGTCAATGTGATTGAGCACATTTCCAATTTGACATTCTATATCTCACTCATTCTCATGGTTGCATCATTTCTATCATTGATACTGGGGCCGGCAGGTGGCCCGATCACTCCCTCTTCGGTGCCACGATCACCCGCTGCTCGGAGCGAGTGATCGTGGAGTTGGGTCCGTGCGACCACACCCGCGACTGGCTGGGCCTTGACGGGATCGACGGCTCGGGCACAACGCCCATCTCCGCATGGGAACATCGCCCGCGACCTCCCTCCTGCCCCCCCACCCTCCTCCCCCTCACCCCGGGTGCTCGACGAGTCCCACGAAAGCGCCCTCGGTCCTCGCCGCTAAAGCCGCAAAACGAAAAACTCCCGCCAGAGCGGGAGCAATGACCCCGATGGGATTCGAACCCATGTCGCATCCGTGAAAGGGATGTGTCCTGGACCAGGCTAGACGACGGGGCCAGCTCGAAACAATAGGCGGCAAGCGCGGGCAGGGGCGGCGTGGCAGATTCGAGCCGCGGGCGGGCTTGGAAATCGGCGTGCCGGCGGGTCGCGTGGGAGGGCATGAAGGCGGGGTCTGGCGGCGTTACAGTCGACCATGGGTTCGTCGCCGATCACGCCGATTCGCATCCCGCGCGGGGTGCGCACCCTCCTCATCTACGGCGGGACATTTGACCCGCCCCACCGCTTCCACGTGGAGGGACCTCGAGCGGCGGCGCGGATGTTCGGGCCGGCGCGGGAGGTGGCGATCGTCTACGTCCCGGCCTCGCGCAATCCGCTGAAGGATCGCGGGCCGCAGGTGTCGGATACGGATCGAGTTGCGATGCTGCGGCTGGCGCTTCGGGATGCGGGGCCGCGGGGGCCTCGGACGCTGGTCTGGACCGACGAGATCAACCGAGCGACGGGACTCGCACCAAGCTACATGGTCGACACGCTGCGGCGGCTGCGCTCGCTCGTCCCGGCTCGGGTGACGCTTCGCCTGCTGATCGGATCGGACCAGGTGAGCCGGTTTCACGAGTGGAAGTCGCCCCGTCGGGTGATCGCTCTGGCCGAACCGCTCGTGATGCTGCGCGCGCCGATTGACCGCGTCGACCGCGTGTTTGACGTGTTGGACGGGGCGTTCTGGACGACGGCGGAGCGAGCGGCGTGGTGCGGGCGGTTGGCGCCGACCGAACCTCTCGAAGCGGCGTCCACGGAGATCCGCGGGCTGATGGCTCGCGGGCGCAGCGAGCCACGCCTGCGAGAACTGCTGCCCCCGCGGGTGCTGCGGTTCATCCGCGAGCGCGGGCTGTATCGATCCTGAGTCGCGCCGGTTTCCGGCGGACCTAGTGACATGTCCGCAGGGCGGCTAACGCATCGCGATGACGATGATGTAGAGCACGAGGAACATCGTCAGCCAGTAGTACATCGTGAGCAGAATCGCGTCGTTGAGCTCCAGATCGAGGCGCGACATGAAGAGCCCGACAAAGACCAGAGTCGCGAAGGGATAGGCGAGGAACATGCCCGTCCCGTCCCAGAGGATCTGCTCGGCCACGTAGCCGACGCAGGCGATGACGAAGAGGTCGAGCGCGGTGCGCGCCCAACTCCGGTCGAGCTCCACCCAGATGAGCGTCGCGGTCCAGACGGTGAACATCAGGATCGCCGCCCGGGCCCCCATGCGCCCGAATGCCCATGCGACGGCGTCGGACTGACCGGTGAGCCGCATGTACACGACGAAAACCGCGAGCGAAACAGACAGGGTGATCAGCGGCCAGGCGACGAGGGACCAGAGCCGCTGGGCGACGGGCTTTTCCTCTTCCGTCGCCTGCGTCGTGCGGGGTCGTCCGACTTCGAGCCAGGCGCTGCAGTCGGGGCAGCGCAGCACGTCGTTCATGCCGGTGCAATCGCGCGAGCAGTTGGGGCAGAGGCGCCGGCTGGCGTTGAAGGCGGTCTGCGCCGCGATGGCCTTGGGCGAATATCCGAGGCGGTAGTCAAAGCCGCAACCGGCGCAGCTTTCTTCCTGCGCGGCGACGCGTGCGCTGCAGGCGGGGCATTGGCGCGCGTCGCTGCGCTGGCGTGCGGCGTGGATGGAGGCGTCGCAGGCGTCGCAGAGCAGGCCGGCGCTGCGCTCCTGGAGTTTGGTGGTGTCGACGGGGCGTCCACAGTGCGGGCAAGGCACGCTCCGGGAGATCGCCGCTCCGGCCATGACGTAGAACTCCGCGTCCGGGGCGAGGGCCGCACGAGCACGACCCGAACCACAGACGCCGACAGTCTACTTTTTCTGTGCGCGGAAGGCGGCGATGATCTCGGCGGCTCGCTCCCTGGTCATGCCCACGCGCAGGCGGTCGGAGGGCGGGAGCGTCGGGACCGGGCGGCCGGCCTTCTTGGCTTCCTCGACGAGTTGCTTGCCGACTCGCTCACGCCGCTCAACCTCGCGGGGCCACCACTCCAGGGTGTCCTTGCAGGTCTGGGCCACGGATCGATAGGTGAGGCCGGCGGCGGCGGCACGCGACACGCTTCGCCGATGGAAGCCGGCCGTCTCGCCCCCGCCGGGGAGGAAGATGGGCAGTTCGCCGCCGATGGCAACCTGCTGGGCGGCGAGGAACTCGATGGGCACCCAGACGGGCGTGGCCTTGCCGCCGCCCGCGGCGACGCATGCGTCGACGAGTTCCTTGAAGGGGAGGGTGCGGTTGGGGCCCGTCGCGTTGAAGACGCCGGAGGTGCGTGACTCGCAAAGGCGGACGCACCACTCGGCGAGATCGCGGTTGTCGATGAACTGCACCGGGTCTGTGCCGTCGCCCGGACAGAGGAAGTCACCACCCTCGCCCGCGCGAACGGGCCAGTAGGTGAAGCGGTCGGTCGGATCGCCGGGGCCGACGATGAAGCCGGGGCGGACGATGGCGGAACGATCGACGAAGACCTTCTGCACTTCCTGCTCGCACAGGGCCTTGAGCGGGCCGTAGCGCTCGCCCTGCGCGCCCTGGTTTTCGGAGACGGTGTCCTCGACGGTGCCGACGGGCGCGGTCTCGTCGGCCGGGCTGTCGTTGTCCTTGTAGACGGAAATGGTTGAGATGAAGAGGTAGAAGCCGGATTCGCGGAGCAGTTCGGCGCTGGTGCGGACGTGGCGCGGGTAGAAGCCCGAGGTGTCGATGATCGCGTCGAACTTGCGGCCCTGGAGCTGCGTGAGACCCTTGGGCGAGGCGGGATCGGTCTCGTCGGCGACCTTGTCGGGATCGCGGTTGCCGTAGAGCTTTTCAACGTCCTCGATGATGCCGATGCGGCGTTCGGTGCGCCCGCGGTTGAAGAGGGTGACGGTGTGCCCGCGTGCCTTGGCGTACTCGGCCATCTTGGGTCCGCTGAAGCCGGTGCCGCCGAGGATGAGCAGGTTCATCTTGCGTGCGGGGGCGGAGCCCGACGAGGCCGCGTCGGGGGCGAGTGAGCCGGCGGCGCGAGCGAGGGATGAGGCCGAGCCCATGCCGAGGGCGGCTCCGAGTGCGAGCGAAACGCGGGCAAAGTCACGGCGAGACATCGAGTCCATGTGAGCTTCTCCGATCGGGTCGTGCCCGAGGCTGCAACCCCGCGGCTGTCGGCGTGTACCAAGCCCGCCCGGGCCCGGTTGCACCCCCACGCGGAATCTCTCTCGCCATGGATCAGACGCCCCCCGACCTCCGCGACAGCCGATCGCCGCACCCGATCGCGGCGGCGGTCGCTCGCGCGATCGGTGCCCGGCCGGAGGAACTGCGCCTCCTTTTGCCGGCGGTGCTCTGCGCCTTCACGCTCTTTGGCGGATACGCGATCTCCAAGCCCTTGCGAGACGCCGTCGCCGCCGGGCTTGGCAAGGAGAACGTCGCGTGGCTCCAGACCGGCACGTTCGCGGGCATGCTTGTGGCGACGGCGATCACGGGGTGGCTCGTTTCGCGACTGGGATGGCGACGGTTTGTCGTGACGGCGCACCTTGTGTGGGCGCTTGGGGCGCTGCTGTTCGCGGCGTGGTTCAGCTTTGACGTGAAGGCCGAGAGCCGGCCGCTCGACGCGACTTTCTTCATCAGCGTCAGCGTCTTCAACCTGCTGAGCCTGTCGATCTTCTGGTCGACGCTCACCGACATTTTCTCATCGGACCGGGCGCGGGCGCTCTTCCCGCCGGTGGCCGTGGGTCTGACGGCGGGGATGATCGGCGGCTCGTCGCTGGTGCGGGCGTTTGCGAAGGACCTGGCGCCGGGCACGTTTCTCTTCGTGAGCGCCGGGCTGCTCTCGATCTCGGCGATCTGTGCGGCGTACCTCGTCCGCTTCACGCCGGCGCGGGCGACGCGTCGCACACCCGGCGGCTCGCTCTCCGACGCGATTGAAGGAATCCGCCTCGCCTTTCGCTCACCCTATCTGTCGCTTCTGGCCCTTTACATCCTGCTCTACGCGCTGACGAGCACGCTGGTCTGGATGCAGCAGGTGGGCATCCTCAACGCGGCGTTCTCGCACCTCGAGAAGCCCGAAGCCCGCGCGGCAAGCGCCGAAGTGACCGCGTCCATCGACCTGTACACCAATCTCTTCACGGTCGGGCTTCAGCTGTTTGTCGGCGGCAGGATCATCCGACGCATCGGGATGCCCGCGGCGCTCGTGCTCACGCCGCTGACGACGCTGGGAGCGCTGGCGGCCCTGGTGCTGCAGCCGTCGGTCGGGCTGCTGGTGGTCGTGCAGGTGCTGCGGCGGGGGCTGCACTTTGCGATCGATCGTCCGGCGCGTGAGGTGCTGTACACGGTCGTGTCGCCGCCCGAGCGGTACAAGTCCAAGTCGTTCGTCGACACCTTCTCGTATCGCTTCGGCGATGTCGTCGGCGGGTGGACCGAGATCCTCGCGTCCAAGTTGCTCACCGGCACGGCGGCCCTCTTGGGCGCGTATGCGCTCCTGTGCGCCATCGCGGGCGCGGTGGGTGTGCAGCTTGGGCGCACGCTGGAGAAGCGTGAAGCGCGTCCGTCGGATAGCGGCGACGCCGCGACGGACGGCGCGGACGATCAGCGGGGCGCGTCGAGCTCGGCAAGCAGCGCATCGGCGCCGTAAACGACTCTCAGCGCCTCGCGCATGCCACGCACGTCGACGCTGACGGCGCGGGCGTTCACCGCATCGAAGGCGACATCGCCGACGAGCGAATCGAGGTTGCCGTCGAAGATAAGGCCGACGACCTCGTTCCTGGTGTTGACGATCGCCGAGCCGGAGTTGCCGCCGATGATGTCGTTGGTGCTGATGAAGTTGAAGGGCGTATCGAGTCCCAGACGAGATCGGGCATCGACCCATCGCTGGGGGAGGGCGAAACCGTCCTGCCCGCGGCGTTGCTCGAAGCGCTCGTAGAGGCCGGCGAAGGTGGTGAAGGCGGGCGTTTGGTCACGTTCCACGCCGCGGACCCGCCCGGTCGAGAGTCGCAGGGAGAAGGTTGCGTCGGGCCAGACGCGATCGCCGTCCTTGGCGAACAGGGCGTCGGCAAGGGCGGCGTAGGCCGATCGCTCAACGCTCTCGACGCGATCCTCCATGATCGAACGCAGCTCGCGCGAGCGGGCATCGACGACGCGGACGAGCTCGATGGCCGGGTCGCGGGCCTGATCGACCGCGACCTTGCCTCCCTTCACCAACGCTCGGCGAGCGTCGGGGGAAGCGAGGGTGGATCGGGCGACGACCTCGGCGGCCCGCTCGCGCGGCGAGTGGCCGTCGAGCAGCGAGAGCACGAGCGGGTGCTCGCCGCCCAGCCGCTCGGCAAGGAGCGAGAGCCAACTCGCGATCTTTTCTGCCTCAAGAGCCGGGTAAAGAGGCTCGGGCGAGTACAGATCGAGTTCGAGCGAGGGAAGCTCGGCGTCCGAAAAACCGCGGAGACGCTGGCTGCTCGGCTTGGGAAGTTCGTCGGCAAGGCGCAGGATGGTCTGCGCGCGGCGGAGGATGCCGCTGCGTCCGAGCCAGTCGATCGCTCCGCGTTCCCAAGCGATCTCGGCGTGGACGCGCTGGGCCTCAGCGATGCGGGCGAAGGAGCTGAGCCATCGGTCGCGGCGCTCCTGGGGCACATCGGCCTGCTCCATGAAGGATCGCAGGGCCGCGTCGCGTTCGGCGCGGGCGGCGGTGAACGCCGGGTCGTGCATGCCGGCGAGCAGACCGGTGAAGACCTTGCGTCCGTTCGCGGTGCCGAAGAGATCATCGCGTGCGATGCGGGCCTGCTCATCGCTGCGTCCGGAGAAGGTTTGCAGCTTGATCTCGTTGCGCCAGGTGCGCGCCAGTCGCTCGGGGAGTTCGACATCCCTCAGGAACCGCAGGTGGTCGAGGGTGAAGAGACGGCGGGTGCGTCCGGGATGTCCGAAGACAAAGACCGACTCGCCGTCCTGCGCACCGGTCTTGCTCCAGGGGAAGAAGTGCTCGGGGCGCAGGGGCTTGCCGTTCTCGTAGACGCGGAAAAAGGTGACGTCGAGGTTGAAGCGCGGGAACTCGAAGTTGTCGGTGTCGCCGCCGAAGAAGGCGATGGACTCTTCGGGCGCGAAGACCAGACGGACATCGGTGTAGGACTTGAAGGTGTAGAGGTGATATTGCGCGCCGTGATAGAGCGTGACGACCTGGCTGCGCATGCCGGTGGCGTCGAAGCTTTCCTTCTCGATGGTGGCGATCATCGCCCGGCGAGCGGCTCCGGCCTGCGCCTCGGTCAGGCCCGGCGTGACCGAGGCGTTGACGCGGTCGGTGACGTCGCGAATCTCCCAGAGCACGCGGACCTCGAGATCCTTGCAGGGAATCTCGTCCTCGCGCGTGCGAGCGAGGAAGCCGTCGCGCATGAGATTGCGGGTCGGAGTCGAGAGCTTGCTGATGTCGTCGGCTGCGACGTGGTGATTGGTCATCACAAGGCCATCGGCGGAGACGAACGAGCCCGTGCCGCCGCCCTCGAAGCGCACGGCGGCTCGCTGCGCCTGCAGCAGCCATGCCGGGGAAGGCTCGAAGTTGTGCCGAGACTTCAGCAGTTCCAGCGGGGGCTTGTTGAGGAGCCACATGCCCTCTTCGCCACGCGCCGGGGCGGCGGGAAGGCCCGCGAGCGCAAGCAAGCCGCAGATCATCGCACGACCGAGGGCTCGGTGAATCATCGTGAGGTCTCCGAGGAACAGGACCAGAACGCCGGACCGGTCGCCGATAGCGGGAGGCAAACGGTCCGATCCGGGCATCAACAATACCGCGTGGAACTCACGTCGTTGCGCTATTTCCGAACCCTCGCCCGCGTGGGGCACATGACCAAGGCCGCGGCGGCGCTTGGCGTCACGCAGCCGGCGCTCTCGGCGATGCTGCGCAAGCTCGAGGCCGAGGCCGGCGCACCGCTGGTCGTCCGTCTGCCTCGTGGGATTGAGCTCACGGAAGCGGGCCGGCTCTTTCTGGCGCACGCGGAAGAGTCGCTGCGCTCGGCGGAGCATGCGCTGCTCAGCGTGCGGCAGTTGGTGGGGCTTGAGCGGGGCGTACTGCGCCTGGGCGGCGGGGCGACGGCGATCACGTACCTGCTGCCGCCGGTGTTGTCGCAGATGCGCCGCCGCCACCCGGGCTTGCGGTTCTTCCTTCGAGAGGCCGGGTCGAGCGCGGTGGCGCACTCGGTGCTGTCGGGAGAACTGGACGTCGGGGTGGTGACGCTTCCGATCAACTTGCCGGGCGGGGACGACCTGGTGCGCGTGCCGCTGGTCACCGATGAGTTCCGCCTGATCGTCCCGCCCGCCCATCCGCTGGCCGCTCGTGGGTCCGGATCATCGCGGCGGGACGGGCGCGCGCGGGACACGCGGGTCGAGTCGAGTTTCCGCTGGCAGGATCTGTCGGGCGCTCCGGTCGTGGCGTTCGAGGCAGGATCCGCGGTGCGTGAGGTGATCGATCGGGCGGCACGCGAGGCGGGCGTGGCGCTGGAGATCGTGATGGAGCTTCGGTCGATCGAGTCGATCAAGCAGATGGTGCGGGCGGGCATCGGAGTCGGGTTCGTCTCCCGATTCGCCCTGCGCGAGGGCGAGGGCTTCGCCTGCCGCGACTCACGGCTGACGCGACAGCTCGCGCTGATCCGTCGACGGGACAGACCCGCCTCGCCGGGTGCTGCCGCGTTTGAGTCGGCCATCCTCGCCTCGCTGCGCCCCCCAGGGAGAGAGCGACGCGCCCGCGGCGAGACATAATCAACGTTTATCGTTCTTGAGTCTCGCATGGATTCGATTCATGCGCCTGCCGGGCTAGCCTTTCGCGTCGATCTCGCACTCTCTCCGCACGCGAAAGGATCACCATGGCCAGCCCCACCGACCCGTTCAGCAGCAAATCCACCCTCAAGACCGCCCACGGCACCTACACCTACTACTCCCTCGACGCCGTGACCAAGAAGGGCGTCGGCCACATCAGCAAGCTGCCCGTGTCGATCAAGGTGCTGCTCGAGGCCATGCTCCGCAACCTCGACGGCTTTGTCGTCACCGCCGATGACGTCAGCGGCCTGGCCAACTGGAACGCCAAGGCACCCGTCAAGGAAGAGATCCCGTTCATGCCCGGCCGCGTGGTGCTGCAGGACTTCACCGGCGTGCCCTGCGTGGTGGACCTTGCCGCCATGCGTGACGCGATGAAGGCGCTCGGCGGCGACCCCAAGAAGATCAACCCGCTCGTGCAGTGCGACCTCGTGATCGACCACTCGGTGCAGGTCGACGCCTTCGGCTCGGCCCAGGCGCTCACGATCAACGCGGGCAAGGAGTTCGAGCGCAACAACGAGCGCTACGAGTTCCTCAAGTGGGGCCAGCAGAGCCTGAGCAACTTCAGCGTGGTGCCCCCCGCGACGGGCATCGTGCACCAGGTGAACCTGGAGTACCTCGCCAAGGCCGTGTGGACCAAGAAGAACGAGAACGGCGAGACCGTGGCGTTCCCCGATTCCTGCGTCGGCACCGACTCGCACACCACCATGATCAACGGCCTGGGCGTCGTCGGCTGGGGCGTCGGCGGCATCGAGGCCGAGGCCGTCATGCTCGGCCAGCCCATCTACATGCTCACGCCCGATGTCATCGGCTTCCGCCTCAAGGGCAAGCTGCCCGAGGGCACGACCGCGACCGACCTCGTCCTCACCGTCACGCAGATCCTCCGCAAGAAGGGCGTCGTCGACAAGTTCGTCGAGTTCTTCGGCGAGGGCCTCGCCAGCATGAGCGTGCCCGATCGCGCGACGATCGCCAACATGGCCCCCGAGTACGGCGCGACGATCGGCTTCTTCCCCGTCGATCAGGCGACGCTTGATTACCTGCGCTTCACCGGCCGCGATGAGGCGACCGTCGCGCTCGTCGAGGCGTACTGCAAGGCTCAGGGCATGTTCTGGGCCCCCGGCACGCCCGAGCCCGAGTTCACCGACGTGCTCGAACTCGACCTCTCGACCATCCAGCCCTCGATGGCCGGCCCCAAGCGCCCCCAGGATCGCGTCGAACTCAAGAACGTCAAGGCCGAGTTCTTCAAGTCGATGGCGGCCCCGCTGGGCAACACGTCCTTCGGCATGACCGCCGACAAGATCTTCGGCGCGTCGGGCACCGTGAAGTATGCCGACGGCACCGCTCCCAGCAAGATCACCCATGGCGCGGTCGTGATCGCCGCGATCACCTCGTGCACGAACACCAGCAACCCCGACGTGCTCATCGCCGCGGGTCTTGTTGCTCGCAAGGCTCGCGCGTTGGGACTCACCCGCAAGCCGTGGGTGAAGACCAGCCTCGCCCCCGGCTCCAAGGTTGTGACCGCGTACCTCGATCGCGCGAACCTGTCCGCCGATCTCGACGCCATCGGCTTCAACACCGTCGGCTACGGCTGCACGACCTGCATCGGTAACTCCGGCCCCTTGCCCGAGGAAGTCGAGGCCGCGATCAAGGAGGGCGACCTCTGCGTCGCGTCCGTGCTCTCGGGCAACCGCAACTTCGAAGGCCGCGTGCACCAGAGCGTGAAGGCGAACTACCTCGCCAGCCCGCCGCTGTGCGTGGCGTATGCCATCGCCGGCAGCGTCGCGATCGACCTCGCGACCGAGCCGCTGGGCATCAGCAAGGACGGCAAGCCGGTGTTCCTGAAGGACATCTGGCCGACCTGGCAGGAAGTGCAGCAGGTCAAGAGCCAGTGCCTCAGCCCCGAGCAGTTCCGCAAGGAATACGGCAACGTCTTCAACGGCAACCCGACGTGGAACGCGGTGCCGGTCAGCAAGTCCGAGCAGTACAAGTGGAACGACGCGTCCACCTACATCCAGAACCCGCCGTACTTCGCGGGCATGAGCGCCACGCCCGGCAAGCCGAGCGCGATCAAGGGCGCGAAGGTGCTCGCCTACGTCGCCGACAGCGTGACCACCGACCACATCAGCCCCGCGGGCGACATCGCCGAGAACAGCCCGGCCGGTGCGTACCTCAAGAGCCTGGGCGTGAAGAAGTCCGACTTCAACTCCTACGGCAGCCGCCGCGGCAACGACCGCATCATGACCCGCGGCACCTACGCCAACGTCCGCATCAAGAACAAGCTCGCTATCGATCCCGCCACCGGCAAGATCAAGGAAGGCGGCTGGACCAAGGACATGAGCAAGAAGGGCGCGAACTCCATCGCGTTCATCTACGACGCCGCCATGAACTACAAGGCCGAGGGCACGCCGCTGATTGTGCTGGCGGGCAAGGACTACGGCATGGGCTCGTCGCGCGACTGGGCGGCCAAGGGCACGCTGCTGCTCGGCTGCCGCGCCGTCATCAGCGAGTCGTTCGAGCGCATCCACCGCAGCAACCTCGTCGGCATGGGCGTGCTGCCGCTCAACTTCAAGGAAGGCGAAACGGCGGCGAGCCTGGGCCTGACCGGTGACGAGGCGTTCGACATTCACCTGAATGTCAGCGCCGACGGCCTGGTCGAGCCCCGCTGCGAGGTGAAGGTGACGGCCACCAAGCCCGACGGCAAGAAGGTGGAGTTCACCACTCGCTGCCGCATCGACACGCCGGTCGAGGCCGAGTACTACCGCAACGGCGGCGTGCTGCAGACGGTCTTGCGTCGCCTGCTCAACGAGGGCAAGAAGGCCGCACAGCCCGCGCACGCGTGACGGCGAGGGGGACATCCATCAGCGACTCAAGGGCCGGCATCTGCCGGCTCTTTTCATTTCCACGCCGCCGCACGCTCGGGCTTGCCCCACGCCTCGTACAGCGACGCAAGCCGGGACCTTGACTTCTGCGTCCGCTCGTGCGTCGGCTTGAAGATCGCCTCGATCTGCGCGTGGCTCTCGAGCAGTTCCTTCTCGGCCTCCTCGAAGCGAGCGAGCGCGGCGAGACACTCGCCAAAGTTGTTACGGAAGATTGCACGGGCCGGGTGCGTCGGCGGAAGGCGTCCTTCCGCGGCCGCGAAAAGCTCGCGATAGACCGACTCGGCCTCGGCTGCCTGCTTCCGGCGAACCAGCAGCGTCGCGAGGTTGTTGAGCTGGCCGAAGCTCTCCGGGTCCGAAAGCCCCTTTGCCCGCTGTACTCCGACGACCCGGCGCAGCGTGCTTTCGGCTTCGTCAAGACGTCCGACGTCCTCGAACGCGAAGGCCAGGTTGCTCAGAGCCGAGAGCGTCTTGGGGTGCTCGGCTCCCATCACTTTTTCCTGCATCGAAACGGTCTCTCGCAGGCTGGCGATCGCCTCGTCGTAGCGTCCGACGGCGATGTAGCACGCCGCGAGATTGGCCATGGAGGTCAGGATGCTTGGGTGCCCGTCGGTGAGCCGCTTGCGCCGGATGGCGAGGGATCGCTGGTGCGTGGCGATGGCTTCCTCGTTGCGTCCCAGGCGCTGCTGCACGTTTCCCAGGGTGTTCAGTTCGAAGGCCGTCGCGAGGTGATCGGGGCCGAACTGTTCCTCGCAGATGACGAGCGCGTCGCGCAGCGCCTGCTCGGACTCTTCCAGCCGGCCCGCGCTCAGCAGCGCGACGGCATAGTTGTGCGTCGCGCTCTGGAGATTGCGGTCCGACCGGGCCACCAGCTTCCCAAGCCCCGACGCGCCCTCACGCAGTTCCTCAACCGCCTCGTCGGCACGACCCAACTCGATCAGATACTTGCCCAGTTCGGCCCGGGCCTGCGCAAGCTCAAGCCCCCAGCGATGCGGCTCGTCGCGATAGATCTCCAGCGCCGATCGGACCAGCGCCTCGGCCTCGGCGGCTCGCTGGTTCTCCCCCATCGCCACCGCGAGCGTGCGGCGTGCCTCGAGTTCGTCGGGTGAATCAACGCCAAACTCGGCCTTCGCCAGCGCGTGCGCACGCTCGGCCTCGCGCAGCGCATCGGCGGCACGCCCCAGCGCCCGGTACGTATTGGAGAACGTGACGCGCAGCGGCAGCTCGACGCGGGGCTCGACCTCGCGACGCCCGAGGTTCTCCGCCGCGTCGTCCAGCAGCTCACGCACGGTGATCTGCCCGCTCGACTGGCTCTCGGGGCTGGCGGCGGCGAGCATGGAGTTCAGAAACTCGTTGGCGCCCCGCGCGGTTCGAGCCTCCAGCCGCGCGATCTCCCGCTGGCGCTCGAGCTCCACGCCGCGTTCCTCGGCGAGGCGCCGACCTCGCGTCGCCTCGGCGGCCTGGTACGTCGTGCCCACGATGCCCGCCACGAGCGCCACGACCGCGAGAGAACCTCCGGTCACCAGCGCCCGGTTGCGGCGAGCGAACTTCCGTGCGCGATACGCGCGACTCGGCGGCCTCGCCAGAACAGGCTCGTCACGCTGGAATCTCTGAAGATCCGCCGCCAACTCGGTGATGCTCTGATACCGGCGCGAGCGATCCTTCTCCATCGCCTTGCCGACCACCAGCGAGAGTTCGCCGGGGATCGCCCGATCCACCGACCGGAGCGAGGGAGCCTCGCTCTCGGCGATGATGCGGACCGCTTCGGGAAGGGTGTGCGTCTCGAGCGCATGGGGCAGACGGCCCGAGAGCAGTTCGTAGAGGATGACGCCCATGGTGTAGACGTCGGACCGGATGTCGACGCTGCCGGGGTCCTGCACCTGCTCGGGGCTCATGTACGACAGCGTGCCCACCAGCGTCCCGGCCTCGGTCCGCATGGTCGAACCGCGGTCGGTGTCTTCGGCGACGCGCGCGATCCCGAAGTCGAGCACCTTGGTCTTTCCCTGCTCGTTCACCAGAATGTTGCCGGGCTTGAGATCGCGGTGGATCACGCCCTTCTGGTGGGCGTGCTGTACCGCGTCGCAGACCCCCAGGAAGAGATCCAGCCGCTCCCCCACTCCCAGCCCGCGCTGCTGCGCGTGACGGGTCAGCGACTCGCCCTGCACCAGTTCCATCGCGAAAAACGGCTGCGCCCGCGTGAACCCGTGCCCGCCGCCCGAGGCCGGAACCGACGACGCTTCGTAGATCGACGCGATCCCGGGGTGATTCAACCGCGCCAGCACTTCGGCCTCGTGCTCGAATCGCCGCAACAGCCGCGGCGTCATGAGACTCGCCCGGATCACCTTGAGCGCGACCGTCCGCTTCGGCCGATCCTGCTCCGCGAGATAGACGATCCCCATCCCGCCTTCGCCGAGCACGCGAAGCACGCGATACCGCCCGATGGTCCGCGGCAGATCGCCCTCCGGGGCCGAGGCGGGGCCCGAAGGCTCATCCTTTCCCGGTTCGCCCGTGCCATTCGAACCTCGCTCCGCGTCGTCCACGCCTGCGGCGTCGGTCGATGCGTCTGCGGATGTGTCCAACTCATCGGCCATCGCGGGGCCGAGCAGCGTGACCATCTGGTCCTGCTTGAGCAGCATCATCTCGACGCGCGATCGAAGCACTCGGTCCTCGCCGCACTCGGCGTCGAGCACCGCACGCCTCTCAGCGCGCGGCGACGCCGCCACGCGACGCGCGATCTCCAGGACACGCCCGGAACTGTCAGAGCCTGATGAACTCATGCGATCGGTGGGCCCGAGTGGTCAATGTACCCCACGATCCCGTTGCGTACAAGGGTCGTGACAGGCCCGAGAACGAACCATCGACCGCGCAGCGCACCCCCGATGGCCGCCCATCGTCGCGGGCCGTCGTCCTCAGGCTCGGCGGCACACAATACCCCATGCCCCCGTTCACCGAAATCATCCCGCTGATCGCCATTGTGCTGCAGACCGTGACGTCCCTGTCTATTGCCGGCGGCCTGCTGTTCGGCGCCTACCAGTTCGCCAGCGCCCGCAAGGCCCAGCGCGTCGCCAACTTCACGAAGATGGTCGAACTTCAGATGGCACTGCGGCGCATGCGCGTCGAGAACCCCGCCCTCGCGAGCGTGTACCGCGACGACGTCCGCAATCTGCAGAGCGACGAGGACATCCGCTTCTATTTCTTTAATCTCATGCAGCTCTCGCTGCTGGAGATCGCGTGGTACAGCCACAAGCACGGCCAGCTCACCGACGCCTACTTCGAGTCCTGGGCCAAGCGCTTTCGCGTCATCGCGGCCGAGCCGAGCTTCCGAAAGATGATGGCCAACCCGTCGATGAAGATCATGGACGACGAGTTCCAGCTTTACGTCAACCAACTGCTGCGCGAGACGGAAGACCTCGCCGTGCGGGTCGGTGCGCCGGCGTCATCGGCCGCGGGGGCCCGAGCCTGAAGCGGGAACGCCGACGCGGTCACAGCCCCGTCTGGTTCTTGCTCACCACTCGACCGTCCTCGACATCGACGCTGATCTCGATGCGATCGGCTCGCCAGATCCACCGCTCGCGGAGGGGTGTGCGTCGGTCCGCCTTGGTCGCTCCGGGCCCGCTCGATGCCGCGGCCGGCGGTGTCGTGCCCTCCAGTTCGCGCACTCCCTGCCGTTCGCGCTCCGACTGCGCACGCCGCTGCGCTGAGTGAATCTCGCCCATCATGCCTTGGGCGATCGTCGAAGCACCGCCCACCTGCTGCTTCTCGCCGTCGCCGAGAATCTCGAGAACACGCACGATGTCCATCCCGGGCTGGATGCGGTCGTAGTTCTCGCGGCTCAGGCGGCTCTCGCAGCCCGCGATCGCTCCGATCAGCGCTGTCAGAATGACCAGCGCCCATCGCTGCCGGCGGATTGTCGGTCTCGTGGGCGTCCAGCGGACGCTCGGTGCTGCAGGTGCGGGCACTGTGTCAGGCATGCGCGGCGCTCCTTCGAACCGCAGCAGGCTAGAGCGGCAAATCGCTTCACGCCAGGGACCTCCGCCGCTCGATACCATCCCCGCATGGCCGCGCCGGATGCAGACAACCAGACGACCACCGACCGTCCCCGCTCGGAGGTGGACGCGTCGCTCTATCTGCACCCTCAGACGCTCGCCAAACTCTCGACGTTCGAACTGCGGGCGAAGATGATCGTCGAGGGCCTTTCCAGCGGCCAGCACCGTTCTCCCTATCAGGGCTTCAGCGTCGAGTTTGCCCAGCACCGTCCCTACGCAGCCGGAGACGACCTGCGTCACCTGGACTGGAAGGTCTTCGCCCGCTCCGACAAGCTGCACCTCAAGCAGTACCAGCAGGAAACGAATCTGGACCTGATCGTGCTGGTGGACTGCAGCGGCTCGATGTCGTACGGGAGCCGCTCCTTTGCCGACGCCTCGGGCGTCGGACGCGCCACGAGCCCCGACGGACGCGACACATGGTCCAAGTTCGACCACGCCACGGCGCTGGCGGCGGCACTCTCGTACATCACCCTTCGCCAGGGCGATCGCGTCGGGCTTGAGATCTTCGACGAGTCGGTCCGGCTGATGGTGCGGCGATCGAGCAGCCGCGACACATGGCGACAGATTGTCAGCGCGTTGGCAACGCACCCAGCCCGTGCCGCCGCCCGTCCCGAGGCTGGCAACGCGCCCAGCGAGGCTCGCCGCCAGAGCGACCTTCGTCGCGCGATCGATCAGACGCTCGGTCAGATCACCAACCGCTGCATCATCGCGATCGTGAGCGACTTCTTCATGGACCTGACGCTGGTGCGCGAGGCGATCGCCCGTGCCCGGCACGCCCGCGCCGACGTCATGGCGTTCCAAGTGCTCGACGACGCAGAACTCACCTTCCGCCTGCCCGATTCGGGAGGTCCGGTCGCGTTCGAGGGGCTGGAGTCCGAGGCGCTGATCCGGGTTGATCCGCGCGCGATCCGCGACGCGTACCTGCAGGCGATCACCGCGCACAACGCCGAGATCGAACGCACGCTGCGCTCGCTGGGCTACGACTATCAGCAGGTACGCACGCACGACTTCCTCGGCCCGGCTCTCGCGTCGTTCGTTGCGCGGCGCAACGCGCACATCCGGAAGAAGATCCGCTGATCACCGCCATGTCTTTTCTGAATCCAACCCTCGCTCTGTTCGCGCTGGCGTGCGTGGGTCTGCCGATTCTCATTCACTTGCTCTTCCGGCGGCGTCGCAAGCCCCTGCCCTGGGGTGCGATGCGGTTTGTCGAGCAGGCGTTCAGGCGCCATCGCCGACGCCTCCAGATGGAACAGTGGCTCCTTTTGGCGCTGCGAACGCTCGCGGTGCTCGTGCTGGCGCTGGCGGTCGCTCGCCCCATCTTCAGCCCCGCGCCCGACCGCATCGCCCAGCTCCCGCGCGACGTGATCATTCTGCTGGACAACAGCCTGACGGGTCAGACGATCCGCGAGGGCTCTCCCGCGCTCGACGCCGCGAAGAAGCGGGCCTGGGCCGCCCTCGACGCGCTCGACCCCGCGCGGGGCGATCGAGCCGCTGTGATCGCTCTGGCATCGCCGGCGCAGCGCGTCGTCTTCCCCCCCACGACCGAACTCAGCGGCGTGCGGCGTGCCGTGGAGAGCGTAACGCTCACCGACGCGCCCGCCGACTTTGCAGGTGCAGCCCTCGTCCTCCGAGAGCTCCAGCCGCCCCAAAACGAGCGCGAGCAGACGATCGTCATCGCCAGCGAACTCCGCGTCGGCAGTCTCAACGCGGAGCGCATCACGGCCGCGGCTCTGGCCCAAAGCTCGGGCATCCCTCCCGAGGTGGAGGTGGCGATGCCCGCCTCCGATGAGATCTCGAACGTCGCGATCACCGCGATCAGCCCCCTGCGATCGGTGCTGCTGCGCGGGCCCGAGTCGCCGGCGACGCAGCAAGCTCGCGTCACGCTCCGTCGCTTCGGCCCCGATGTGGCGCGGGCGGCGACCACATCCGTCCGCGTCCGGCCGCGATCGGCCGACATCGAACCTCCCTGGACCTCCACGCCCCTGCAGTGGGCCCCGGGGCAGGACACCGCGACGATCCTCGCGTCGTTCACGCTGCCGGCCACCAACGCTCCCGCCGCCGCTTCTGCTGCACCCAACGGGCCCGTCTGGCTCGAGGGCGCGATCGACGAAGACTCCCTTCCCGGCGACAACATCGTGCGCGTTCCGTGGCGCGACCGTGGCCAGATCCGCGTCGCGCTCGTTGCTCCGCGGGAGTCGCTCGATCCCGCCTCGCCCGGCCTGTTGTCGCCGGAGGGCTGGACCGCACTGGCCCTCTCGCCCAGCACGTCTCCAGACGAACTGGCGGACGATCGCCAAGCTGTCTCGCTGCGCGTGCTGGATCCGACGCGCGTGACCGAGAGCGAACTTCGCCCTCTCGACGCCGTGGTGCTGGCCCGGCCGGATCTGATGCCGCCGGGCTCATGGAGCGACCTGTCCCGCTTCGCGCGGGAGGGTGGATTGCTCGTGGTGCTGCCGCCCGACTTGGAATCGACTGCGAGCTGGGCCGATCCGTTTGTTCGATCACTGTCCTTGCCGTGGCGGATCAGCCCGCCCCCGCCGGAGGCCGCGCCCCGCTCGGTGCGTGCGACCGACGCGGAGCATCCGCTTTTGGCGGGGCTTGGAGGCGAGCTGACGGAACTGCTGAAGCCCGTCTCGGTGCGTCGCTCGCTCGTGGTCGCGACGGGTCCGGAAATCCGTCCGCTCCTCGCGATGGACTCAGACGCTCCGGCCCTTCTCGCCTCTCGACCCGGCGAAAGCCCGCGCGGGCTGGTGGTGCTGATGACGATCGCGCCGTCGCTGGAATGGTCCAACCTCCCGGCGATGCCGCTCATGGTGGCCTTGATGCAGGAGATCGTTCGGCAGGGCGTGGGCGTCGCGTCGGGCGCGATGACGGTCCGCGCAGGCGAAGCGCTGGACCGGCCCGATCTTCTGCGGCCGGTGTCGCCGGCCGACGCGCCGGCGCTGGAGGGTGCGGCGCGCTTCGCGGGGGTGTGGCGCCGCGTCGATGATCGCGGGAGCACGGTTGAACTGCTCGCGATCAATCCCGAGACCGAAGCCTCGTCGACGCAGGTGCAGAGCGTGGAAAGTCTCCGCCGCGCGCTGTCGTCGCTGCTGCGCACCGATGAGATTCGCTTCGCGTCGCCCGATCAACCTTCGCGGGACGGGGCGCCCTCGGGCGTGGCCGCTCCTCACAGCAGCGCGTCTCGTCCGCAGGAACCGCCGCTCGATCTGCCTCTCCTTCTGGCGGGCCTGGTTCTTCTGCTGATCGAGGGCGTGCTGGCGCGGCGATTCTCCCACGCGGCCGCGCCGCAGAAGCCCGATGCATCGACGCTCGAGTCCGCCGCCCCACCCGCGGGCAGGGAGGCCGCGTGAGCACGCTTTTGGAGCGCCTGTTCTCGCTGGAGCGGGTCCGCCTCTCCGACCCGAATCTCGCGCTCGAGTGGGCGATGCCTGTTCCGGCCTGGGGCATCACGCTGATCGTCTGCGCCGCCGCGCTTCTCGCTGCGCTCGCGTACCGGCGGCTGGAAGGATCCCGCGCCGCGCGCACGGCGCTCGGTGTGCTGCGTTGTCTCGCGTTGCTGCTGCTGGTGGCGATGATCGCGCGTCCGTCGCTCACGCGGACCGACGAGCGGGTGGAGAGCGACTGGATCGTCGCGCTGGTCGACCGATCCGAGTCCATGCGCTTCGCCGATCTTCCGGGCCGCACACGCGAAGATCAGCTCCGAGCCGCCGTCGAACTTCTCAACCCGGTGCTGCGCGACCTGAGCGCGAAGCGCAACGTGCTCTGGATGGGCTTTGACAGCCGCGCATTCGAACTCACCAACGACGGCACGCCGAATCTCGCCGAGCCCGAGGGCCGCCGCACTCTGCTTGCCACGGCTCTCGAGCAGACGCTTCGCCGGACGGCGGCCAAGCCGGTCGCGGGGATTGTTCTGCTCAGCGATGGCCGCACATCCGAGTCGATTCCTCGCCCGCTTCTCCGCGCGCTGCAGGACCGCCAGATCCCGATCTTCGCTGTTCCCCTGGGGTCCCCCACCCCCGCCGGGTCGATCGCTCTTCGCCGCGTGACGGCGCCGGGCGTGGCGTTCGCCGGAGACTACATACCCGTCACGGTCGACCTCGACGCGCTGGGGCCGCTCGAAACCCGACGCGCGAGTTCGCTGGAACTGGTGGACGAAGCGACGGGCGAGGTTCTCGACCGGGCGCCCGTGCCCGATCTGGAGCCCGGCCAGAGTGCGCAGATCACGCTGAGCAAGCGGTCGGAAGGTGAGTCGGAATACCGATGGCTCGTCCGGACTGTGCTCCCGCCCGGCACCGGGAGCGTGACGCCGCCGGCGCCCGTGCGGGTGCGCGTCGTCGATCGCCCGCTGCGCGTGGCGCTCTTCGACGGGACGCCCCGCTGGGAGTATCGCTACCTCAAGAATCTTCTGCTCCGCGAGCGATCGATCCGTTCGAGCGCTCTGCTGCTCTCGGCCGAGCGTCGATATCTGCAGGAGGGGAGCGATCCGCTCGCGAGCGTTCCCCGGACTGCAGAGGAGTGGGCCCCGTTCGACGTGGTGATTCTGGGCGATCTGCGTTCGGAGCTCTTCAGCGCCGAGCAGATGACGCAGATCCGCGACATGGTGGCTCAAAAGGGCCTGGGCCTGCTGTGGATCGCCGGCCCGACATTCACGCCGCGGACCTGGCGCGAGACACCGTTGGGGGATCTGCTCCCCTTCACCGCGCCGCCCGACGCTAGCGGTGAGAGGGTGTTCAGCGAGAACGTGCTCGTCTCGCCCGCGCCCGCGGCCGGACGCCTGGGCGTTCTGCGCCTTGAGAACCCGGGCGAGTCGGCCTGGCCCGCCGCCCTCTCCGACCCTCGGGCCGGCTGGTCGGCGTTGCGCTTCGCGCAGCGGCTGGAGCCCTCGCGGCTCAAGCCCGCCGCCGAAGTGCTGGCCTTCGCGACACCCGTCTCGTCGCCGACAACGTCGGATGAATCGCGACCTCTGGTCGTCACGATGCGCTACGGCGCGGGTCGCATCGTCTATGTCGCGACCGACGAGATCTGGCGCTGGCGCTTCGGACGGGGCGAGACGCTTCCCGAGCGCTTCTGGCTCCCACTCATCCGCCTGCTGGCGCGAGAAAGTCTCTCACGCAGCGGCGAGGGCGCACTTCTCGACGCGTCGCCCAGCCAGACGCGCATCGACTCACCCGTCCAGCTCACCCTCCGCCTGCTCGACCAGTCCCTGCTTTCCACACGCCCATCGAACATCACTCTGCGCGTCCGGTCGACCGATCCCAGACGCCCAGATGAGCAGACCATCAACCTCGGCCCATCCGACGCGTCTGGCGGCGTCTTCACCGGCGCGTGGACCTTCGCCGAACCCGGCGAATACGAGATCCGCGCCGCTGATCCCGCGCTCGCCGCCCTGGCGCTCTCCACCCGCGTCGAAGTGCGCGATCGAGACGACGAAACGCGCGAGCCCGCGACCGACCACGCGCTGCTCACGTCGCTCGCCGATGCCACCGGCGGACGAACACTCTCGCCCGACCTCTTCCCACGCCTACCCGAACTGCTTCCCAACCGCGAAGTCCGAACCCTGGCCGCCGCGGCCACCGAATCCCTGTGGGACAAGCCCTTTGTGTGGGTCGTCCTGATCCTCCTGGTGTGTCTGGAGTGGCTGGGCAGACGCCTTCTCCGACTCGCCTGAGCATCTCTTCCACCCAGCAGAGCACGTCGGAGGAAAGGAACGAACTCCGCACCCCGGCGGGCCGATTCCCGTACAGTCTTTCGATGTTCGGACCATGATGTCGTCCCCCCCGCAAGCCCACGCCTCGGCCCTGGTGCTCTCCGCTCTGGAGCGGCTGCGGCGTCGGATCCGGGCGTACCTCGTCTTTGAACGCACCACCTTCCTGATCGGCGGCCTCGTCGCCGGTGCGCTGCTCATCGGGCTGCTTGATTACCTCGTCCGCATGCCCGGGGCGATGCGCATCGTCCTCTGGCTCGCCGGGCTCCTCATGGTCGGCATCGCGATCCGACGCCAGCTTCTCCCCGCGTGGCGCTTCGCGCCGCGACTCAGCGATCTGGCCCTGCGCGTGGAGCGCACCGAACCGGCCGGAAAGGCCGGTCTGCAGGGCGTGCTCGCCTCCGCCGTGGAGTTCGCCGAGACTCAACGCGGCCCCGGCGCGTCGCTCACCGATTCGATCGTCAAGGACGCCGCCGATCGCGTCGCGCGGGTGCCCGCTTCGCAGCTTGTGCGCAGCGCGCGAACCGTCCTCAGCACCGGACCGGTCGTGCTCGCAACGACGGTCCTCGTCGTAGGCCTCGTCGCAATGGCGGCTCCGGCGCTGACGCTGATCGGTGCGGCACGCGTCTTGGCCCCCTGGTCGGGCGCCACGTGGCCCAGCCGAACCATGGTGCTCGACGCCACCGTCGCACGCTCGCACCCGATCGGCACGGCACTCCCGCTCCGCGCTCTTCTGACCCGCACGAACCAGTCGGTCGGTCTCACACGCGTGCGGGTGTGGTATCGCCTTTCGGAGCCCACCAGCGAGGGGGCCGAAGCCTTCGGCCGTTGGGAGTCGGCCCTGATGACCTCGCAGGGCCAGCGCTCCAACACCACACCCCCGGCCGAGCTCCTTGAGCGTTTGCTCGACACGCGGGCCCTCGCGGGAGAGAGCACGAGCGCCTCGTCCTCGCTGCGCACTCTGGAGTTCTGGTTCGAGGCACCTGACTCTCGCACCGAGCCCGCCCGCGTCACGCTCGTCGAGCCCCCGGCCATCCGACGGGTGCAGGCCGACGTCCGCTTGCCCGCCTATGCCTCCGACATCCCCAGTTCGTTCGTCTCAGGTGAGCGCGACCTGGGCCCCGCCCGCGGCGAGATGACCACCCTCACGCCCATTCTCGCGGGCTCCGAAGTCGCTCTGATCCTCGAGACGTCCAGGCCCATCGCGATCCCAGCGCCGACCCAGGCCGCGCGGTACGACGGCTTCGTGCAGGCGCTGCTGCGGGGCGAGCAGGTCCCCGCCGACCTGCGCCTCGAATCCGACGCCAACCGGCTGATCCTTCGCTTCACCGCCGAGCGTTCGCTCCGCTTCGCCAGCAGCCTCGTCGACGAGCACGGCGTCGAAAGCATCGAGGCCACGGGCCTCTCGCTGGTTGTCGTCGAGGATCGCCCCCCCACCGCTCAAGTCGTGCAGCCCGCGACGGATGAGTCGGTCCTTCCCTCGGCGGTACTCGACCTCGTCGGAGAGGCCCGGGACGATGTCGCCGTCGCTTCGCTCTCGCTCGAGGCCCAGACGCTGCGACGCCCGGCCGATTCTCCCGGCGCGCCGCCCGCGCCCGATGGCCAGCCGCGCACGCTCGCCGCGCTCGAGAGCCCCGCTCCGACCGAAGCGCGGGTCACATCAACGCTCGAACTCCGCTCGCTCGACGTTCGCCCGGGCGACGAGGTCCACCTGACGGCGGTGGCTCGCGACGGGTTCGCGTTTCGGGGTCGCACCAACGAGCCTGCGGTCTCGCCGGTGCGTCGTCTGCGCGTGCTGGGCGAGGCGGAGTTTGTCGAACAGATCGTCGCCGAACTCGGATCGCTCCGCGCTGCCGCGCGGCGTTTGGACGAGGACCAGCAGCGCTTGCAGAAGGATCTGGCCACGCAGCGTGCCAACCCCGAGGCACGCGGAGCGACACGCCTGAGCCGCGAGCAGGAGTCGCTGACGCAGCGACTGGTCCCGCCGGCGTCTCTTGTGCGTCGTCTCGCCGATCGGGTGGAACGTAACGCGCTCACAGACCGGACCCTTCGCGAGATGCTCCGAGACGCGGAGGATCTGCTGGAGCGAGCGGCGACCGACTCACGCGATGCGCAGGACGCCCTGCGCCCTCGCGCCGGCGAGGACGCCGAGGCTCCCGACGAGGCTTCACTTGCCCAGGCTCAGGCCGAGCAGAGCAACGTGCGCGACGCCTTGACGCGGCTCTCCACCCTGCTTGACCAGGGACGCGAAGGCTGGGCGACGCGACGAGAGGTCGAGCGTCTGCTCGAGGATCAGCAGCGTCTCAGCCAGCAGGCCCGCGATCTGGCCGCAGAGACCGCCGGCAAGCGACCCGAAGAACTCTCCGCCGAGCAGCGTGAGGCCCTCGAGCGCCTGGCCCAGTCGCAGCGCGACCTGGCGCAGCGGGCACGCACCGCGACCGACGCGCTGCAGGATCGCGCCCAGCGCAGCCGCGCTCAGGACCCGGCGCAGGCCGAAGCGATGCAAAAGGCGGCAGAGCGGGCCGCACGGGATGAGCTCGCTGAGACGATGCGTCAGGCGGCGCAGAGCGTCGGCGAGAACCGAACGCAGAACGCCAACGACCTGCAGCAGCGGGCCGAGCAGACGCTGCGTGAGATGATGTCGGAACTTGACGAGGGTCAGCGTCAGCGCGACGAGACCCTCCAGCGCCTGCTCGTCGAACTCTCGTCCCAGATCGATGACCTGATCGCCCGCCAGCAGCAGGAGATCGATCGTCTGGCTCGCCCGGCCGACCAGCGCGTCGGCGCCGGCGAGGTTCCGCTCGATCAGGCCCTCATCCGGCTCAATCAGGACACACTCGTGCTCGCCGAGTCCGTGGGACGCGGCCCTCCCGAGACCCTGCCCATCGGCGAGAAGCTCGAAGCGGCCGGAGCGTCTCAGGCCAAGGCCATCGGCGCGTTGAGGGCCGCGACACCCGACGAGATCGAGGCGGATCGAGCCCAGCGCGAGGCGCTGGCCCGCCTGAACGAGGCACGCACACTGGCCCAGCAACTGCGAGAACAGTCCGAAGAGCGCGAGCAGGACCGCAAGCGTGCCGAACTGCGAAAGAAATACGAGGAAGCCCTCGCCCGTCAGATCTCGATCAGGGCCGACGCTCTTCCCTTCGCCGGGAGAGACCTCTCCAGACGCGACCGGGCCGCACTCCGCGCTCTCTCCGACAAGCAGGACACGCTGCGCGGCGAGATGGCGTCGCTTCGCGACGGTTCGGAAGAGTTCAAGGACGCCGGCGTCTTCCGCATGGCGCACGATCGCCTCGACCGCGTGCTGAACCGGGCAGTGACGCCTCTGCGCGAGGGAACGATGGGACCTGTGGTCGATCGCGAAATGTCCGCGGGTGTCTCGCTCCTCCGCTCGCTTGTCGATGCCCTCGCCTCGAGTCCGGACAAGGAGAAGGACTTCCGCGACGGCGCACAGGGAGGGGGAGGAGGCGGTGGCGGAGGCGGCGAGGGTGAACCTCCTCCCGTGATCCCGCCGCTCGCCGAACTGCGCCTGCTCCGCGACCTGCAGGCCGAAGCCGCGGCGGAGACGCGCTCGCTGAGCGAGACGCCGGACCCGTCGCCCGAATCGCTGGAAGAACTTGGCGTCCTTCAACGCACGCTCGCCGAGGAGGCTCGCGCCCTGCTGGAGCGCCTCAGCAACGCGCAGCAGACCAAGCCCAACGAGAAAGAGGCTGAAGAGAAGCCGGCAGAGAAGGCACCGCCGGAAGAGCGTCCGGTCTTTGACCCGGCTCCGCCCCAACCCGAAGCGGCCCGCCCCAATCCGCCCGCTCCTGCTCCGCCCGCCCCTGCTCCGCCCGCGGAGACCCCGCCGTGATGAACCTTTCCCGCCTCGACGCCGTCCGATCACGCCTGCCCCGCGCGCTCGCGCTCGCCGCCGCGCTGGGTGGTTTTGTCCCGATCGCCGCAACGCACGCCTCGCCCGGCGTGCCCGAGACCTCGCCGACGAAGGCCGATCCCGCCAAGCCCTCTGCCAAGCCCTCTGCCAAGCCCGCCGCCACGCCCGCCCCAACGCCAGCCGCCAAGCCACCCGCACCCAAGTCCGACGGCCTGGACCTCGACACACTGCTGGGCACGCGCAAACCTCCGGCCAAGCCCGCGGCTCCCGCACCGGGCGGCACTCCACCCGCCAACGCAGGCGGCACCAAGCCAGCCGACGCCGCCGAGACGCCTTCCCCGCAAACCCCCGACGCGTCGCGCCAGGATCTCGATCGCGTGCTCAGCGGCCAGAACATCGCCGACGACTTCGAGATCGCGGTGCGGCTTATGGACGACACCGCCGAACGCGTCGAAAAGGCCCGGGATGCGGGCCTGGAGACCCAGCGCCTCCAGGAGGACATCCTCACCCGGCTGGACCGACTGATCAAGCAGGCCGAGCAGAACCAGTCGCAACAGCAACAGCAGAGCCAGTCCAGCTCGTCATCGCAAGACCAGTCTCAGAATCAGAACCAGCGCCAGACCACCCAGCAATCCGCGTCCACCGGCTCGCAGAGCGCGCAGGGCGTCGACGGTCCGCCGCTGCAAGAAGGCGATCTGCAGCCGCCGCCCGCCGCACCACCCGCATCGTGGGGCGACCTGCCCGTGCATGTGCGTGAGGCGCTGCGACAGGGCTTCAGCGACCGCTTCAGCTCGCTCTACCGCGCCGCAACTGAGGACTACTACCGCCGACTCGCCGAGGAGAAGCGACGCCGATGACTCATCCCAACGCTCCTTACTCGCTCGCCCGAGCCACACGCAGGCTTCCGTCCCGAAGCGTCGCGGCGTCAGCGCTTCTGCTCGCCGCGATCTCGGCGACGGCGCAGCCGCTGCCCGAGCCTCCGCCGGCACGAGAGACTCCTCCCGCGAACCCAGCGCCGGACAAGCCTCCGCTCCCGGATCGCCCGGTCGTCCCCAACACTCCCGGAGAGCAGCTCGATCTCCCGTTCGCCGACCAGCACGCCTCGGCACAGAACGCCCCGGCCGCGGGCGAGATGTCGGAACGCCTGGACCAGTCGGTCGCGAGCGGGCTGGCCTGGCTGGCCCGTCGCCAGCAGGCGGACGGCTCGTTCGGCGATGATCGCTGGGGACGCTCGGTCGCGATCTCCTCTCTGGCGGCGATCGCGTTCATGGCCGACGGAAATCTGCCCGGACGCGGGCCCTACGGCGAGAACGTCGAACGCGCACTCAAGCACGTGCTCGACAACTCAACCGAATCGGGCCTGATCGCCGGCGACACCGCCGCCGCCCCGATGTATGGGCACGGCTTCGCCACGCTCTTCCTCTGCGAGATCTACGGGATGACCGGCGGCGGTCCGGACGCCGAGCAGGCCCGCCGACTCCACAACGCCGCCCTCCGTGCCGTCCGTCTGATCGTCAGCACGCAGAACGACGAAGGCGGCTGGCGGTACAACCCCGTCCCCAACGACGCCGACGTTTCGGTCACGATCTGTCAGATCATGGCCCTGCGCGCGGCTCGCAACGCGGGCTTGGACGTCCCCAAGGCCACGATCGATCGCGCGGTCGATTACGTCAGGCGTTGCCAGAACCCCGACGGCGGGTTCAAGTACCAGCTCACGCCCGGCCCCAGCGCCTGGCCGCGATCCGCCGCCGGCGTCGCCAGCCTCTACTACGCCGGCATCTACAACGATCCGCAGATCGACAGCGGGCTGGCCTACCTCATCGACACCGCACTGCCCGGGCGACTCGATCGCTCGAGCCCGCACTATTTCTACGGCCAGTACTACGCCGCTCAGGCCATGTACCTCGCGGGCGGAGCCTCGTGGTCCAAGTGGTGGCCCGCCATCAAGAGCGAACTGCTCCAGACCCAGCAGCCCGACGGCTCCTGGCAGGACCCCGGCGTGGGTGATTCCTACGGCACGGCGATGGCTCTCATCGTTCTGCAGATGCCCAAGCGATACTTGCCGATCTTTCAGAAGTGAACGACATGCGCCGCGCTCTCCCTCTCCTCGCCTCTCTTTGCCTCCCGACCATCGCCGACGCGCAGCACACACGCATCGCGCTCGACGATGCGCTGCGCAAGGTCTCGGGCCAGGTCGTCGAACTCTCGAGCGAAACGCTGCGCCTGCGCACCCCCGACGGACGCACGCAGAGCATCCCCCGCTCCCGCCTGCTCGCGATCTACGCCCCTCGCGGGCACACGCCCGAAGCACCCGCGACCATCGCCTCTCCGACCGCCATGTCCGACGGATCGGACCTGCGCCCCGGCATCCTCACCTTGACAGATTCGCAGATCGTTCCCGGCTTCCTTTGGGCAGCCCCGAACGACGACACGCTGCGCTGGCGAAGCCGTCGCGTGGGCATGTTCTCGGTTCCGCTCGACCGGGTTCGGAGCGTCCAGTTCGGGCCGTCGCACACAGAAGCGCCGATGTCCGCGAGCGAGGACACCCTCCTGCTCGCCAACAAGGACCGACTGGAAGGCCTGGTGCTGGGAATCGGCGAGTCTGTTTCGTTCGAGGCAAACTCGACGACCTCAACCTTTCCGATCGACCGCGTTCACAGCATCGAGCTCAAGAATCCCGCCACGCCCATCCCGCCGGCGATCGCCTATTTCGCCGACGGATCGGTGCTCGGCGTGCGATCCGTCATCGCCGCTCCGGCCGGCACAGACGCCCAGACGCTCCGTCCAACGACCGCGGGCACCGGCCGTCAGGATCATCCGCTCTGGACCCTGAACTTTGACCTCGGTGACGACGCCGAGGCTCCGGCGACAGCGCTCGACGACGGGGCCATCGATGCCATCGTGCTGCGCGCTCGGTCTCTTGTGCCGCTTGCTTCGCTCCGCCCGGAGAGCGTGAAGGCCGAAGAGGTCTCTCTTGGTCAACTGCGGCCTGCGCCCGTCGTCGCCCGCGACGGACCTGTCGGGCTGCGCGAGATCGAACTGCCCGGTCCGATGACCGTCACCTGGACTCTTCCCGCCGGCGCAAGCCGCTTCGCGACCACTCTGGCGTTGCCGGCACCGGCCGTGGACTGGGGCAACGCCTCGGTCTCGATCATCCTTCTGGCAGCGGACGGGCGCGAGATCGAGTCGCTTCGGCACGATCTCACCAGCCGAACGAGTTCGGTGAACGTGAATCTCGAACTGCGCGGTGCCCGACGCCTGGTCATTACGCTGAGCGCTGGGCCGTACGGCCGCGTGCAGTCTCGGGCAAACCTGGTCGAGCCGGTGATCGTGCTCGAGAGCGCACGCTGACGCCGCGCGACGCGGGCCGCAGCGTCGCATGGGCCCCGGACTCAGCGAACCTTGAGCGACGCGAGCGCCAGCACCACCAGCAGAACGGTGATGATCCAGAAGCGTGCGACGACCTGCTGCTCGGTCCAGCCCGAGAGATGCAGGTGGTGGTGATACGGCGCAACCTTGAAGATCCTGCGCCCGCCGGTCCATTTGAAATAGCCGACCTGCAGCGCCACCGACCCGGCCTCGATCAGGAAGATGCCGCCCATCGCCAGCACCACGAACTCCTGACGCGTCACGACCGCGATGTAGCCGATGAGCGCTCCAAGCGAGAGCGCGCCCGTGTCGCCCATGAACACACTCGCCGGCGAACAGTTCCACCACAGAAATCCGAAGCACGCCCCCGCCATCGCCCCGCCCAGAACCGACAACTCATCGGCGACCGGCACGTGCGGCACCAGCAGGTACTGCGCCGCGCTCTGGCTCCCGGCGATCAGCGCCAGCACCACCAGCCCGATCGAAACCACTCCGCTCGTGCCCGTTGCCAGGCCGTCCATCCCGTCGGTGATGTTCACCGCATTGCTCATCCCCGTGATCATCAGCGTCGCAAAGAGAACAAACAGCGGCAGCCCAAGGAAGAACAACTGCTCGGACAAGACCCCCGGCGCCTCCCACGTCTTCTGCGCCGGCAGGTTCAGCACGTGCAGCATCGCGCGTTCCCCCTCCGCATGGCCGAAGAGGAAGTACGCCACCAGCGCGGAGATGCCGAGCTGAAAGACCAGTTTCTCCCACGCGTACAAGCCCTGGCGTCCGCCCCCCGCGCGACGCGATGCGGTCAGCTTCAGCCAGTCGTCCACCGCGCCAAGCCCTGCAAAGCACAGGAAAATCAGCAGACCGGCCTGCACGTAGAACTGACGCACATCGGCCAGCGCGAGCGAGGAGAAGACGATCGCCGCCGCCATCAGAACCCCGCCCATCGTCGGCACGTTGGCCCGGCTCGCGGCGTGCCTCTTGAGCGCCTCCGCGTCCGAGATGCCCGCGTCGCCGATCTTGAGTCGCACCAGGGCCGCGATGACGCGCCGACCGAACACGATCATGATCGCGAACGACAGCACCGCCGCCGCCAACGCCCGAAACTGCATCTGGTCCAGGATCGCAAAGAGGCTGTAATACCCGCGCTCCGAAAGCCACTGACCGTGTTCGGCAAGCCAGCGCCGCGTGACATCAAGCAAGACGTAGAGCATCGCGCGAACTGGTCTCCAAATCGCCGCTCATCGGCGGCGTTGCGTCGTAGTCACCCAACTCGGTCTGCCGCCACGGCCCTCGCCGCGCCGGCCCCCTCCGCCCCCCCGCCGCCAAGCGCCCGGGCCACCCGCTCGAGGCCCATCCGACGCGAACCCTTCAGAAGCACAAAGTCCCCCGGCCGCAGCGTTGACGCGATCTCGCGACACGCCTCGTCGCTTGCTTCGGGGACGATCATCACGCGCTCCGCGCCCCACGACCGCCGCAGCCGATCGGCCGCGAAGAGCATCAGCGGCCCCACCAGCACCACCCGGTCGATCGTCCCGTCTCGCGCGATCGCCTCACCGATCTCACGGTGAGCTTCGGGCCCGGCGTCCCCCAGTTCGAGCATGTCCGCCACGATCGCCACGCGCTGACCACCAGACCCGCCGAGCGTGCGGCCCAGGGAGGCGAAGGTCTCAAGAGCCGCCAGCATCGACTCGGGGTTGGCGTTGTACGCGTCGTTCAGCACATCGACCCCGCCCGCGCGCTCCAGCCGTAGACGCATCTCGGCACCCACGCACGTTTCCAGCGTCGACGCAATCGCCGCATCGTCCAGGCCCATCCGCCTCGCAACCGCCACCACGTTCGCGGCGTTCAGCGCGTTATGGGCGCCCACCAGCGGCACCCGCAAGCGCACGCGATCGTTGAGCCAGAATGTCGTTCCCGCCCCGTCGGTGTTCACCTTCCCGACGCGCAAATCCGCCTCCGACCCACGACCGACGCGCACGATGTTGGGCTCGGTGCGAAGCACCGACGCCAGCCGCGCCCGCACCCGGACCGTCAACTCCGAAGGCACGTCGGGCACGATCACCAGCCCGCCGGGCTGCAACTCCGAGACAATGCTCGATTCCTCGTCGATCACGCCCCCGATCGACCCAAGCCCTTCGAGGTGCTCGCGACCGATGCTGGTGATCACCGCGATGTCCGGCCGCACCACCCGCGCCAGCGCTGCGATCTCGCCGGGGGCGTTGGTGCCGACTTCGCAGATGAGGAAGGCGTCGCCGCGCCGGGCGTTGAGGATCGTGAGCGGCACGCCGATGCTGTTGTTGAAGCTCTTGGGGCTGGCGGTCCCGCGCCGATGCGCCGAGAGCACGCCCTCGAGCAACCGGGTCGTCGTCGTCTTGCCGTTGGAGCCCGAGACGCTGATCACCCGCGTCCCTTCCAGCGTCTGGCGATACTCGCCCGCCAGCCGCAGCATCGCCTGCCCGACGTTTCCGACGCGCAGCACGCTCAGGCCCGCGGGCAGCGTGCCGCACGCGGCGGGATCATCCACCACCGCAAGCCCCGCGCGCTGCTGCGCCGCCGCCGCCAGAAATCGATGACCGTCGGTCTTCTCGCCTCGCAGCGCGAAGAACACCGCGCCCGGACGCACCGCGCGTGAATCGATCGCCGCGCCACCCAGGTCGACCGACGCTCCCCGCGCAAGCCAAGTCCCACCGACGATCGACTTGATGTTGTCCGGCGTCCAGAAACTCATGGAGATTCCATTCTCAGCGCCCAAACCAGCCGCGGCTCAGCCTAGCCCTGCCCCGCGCCCCGAGCGACGTCCCGGCTTGCGCGGCGGCGTCACAACCGCCGAGTTTTCGCCGCGGAGACGACGCAGCGCGATCAGCGCCTGCTCACGATCGTCGAAGTGTTCGCGGATCAGTCCACCCTTGCCGTCCGACGAGATCTGCTCGGTCTCGTGGCCTTTGCCGGCGATGAGCACCAGGTCGTTCGCTCCCGCATGCTCAATCGCCCAGTCGATCGCCCGGGCCCGATCAGCCTGCACCGTGACGCGGGATCGCTGTGAACCGTCGATCCCGCCCAGGATCTCGTCGATGATCGCGCCCGGCCGCTCGCTGCGCGGGTTGTCGCTGGTCACGACCACGACGTCGGCCTGCGTGGCCGCAACTTCGCCCATCTTGGGCCTCTTGCCGCGATCCCGATCACCGCCGCAGCCGAACACCACGATGAGCCTCCCGCCCGGCTCGACCAGTTCGCGCACCGTCGAGAGCGCGTTGGCAAGCCCGTCGTCGGTGTGCGCATAGTCGACGATCACCTGTGGCTCGTGGTCCAACGTCGCGACGCGCTCCAGCCTCCCCGGCGGGGCGTCGAGCGTCGCACAACCACGGGCCAGCTGCTCAAGATCAAGCCCGAACCGATGGGCGATCACCACCGCCTGCAGCACGTTCATCGCGTTGAAGGCGCCGACCAGCGGCACGCGCACGTCGAGCGCGCCCCACGGCCCGCTCATCTCCAGCCGCATCCCGCGACGGTCCGTCTCCCCGCGCACAACCCGGCACGCCGCCGGACGCTCGGCCCCGCATGCCACGACCGATGCGCGGCAGCGTTCCACCATCCGCTGAGCCCACGCTCCGTCCGTGTTCACCACCGCCAGAGCACGCTCGTCGAGCATCTCAAAGAGCCTGGCCTTGGCGGCGGCATAGTTCTCCATGGTCCCGTGATAGTCGAGGTGATCCCGCGTGAGGTTCGTGAACGCCGCACAGTCAAAGCGCAGCCCCGCGACGCGTCTCTGGTCCAGCGAGTGGCTGGAGACTTCCATGACGCAGGCGCGACAGCCGCTCTCGAGCATCCGAGCCAGCAAGCGTGAGACTTCGGTCGCGGGCGGGGTGGTCATCTCGGCGCTGGCGACCTCCACGCCGTCATCGATGACCACGGTGCCGATCAGCCCGCATCGCACGCCGGCTTGGTTGAGCAGTCGCCACGCCAGCCAAGTCGTGGTCGTCTTGCCGTTGGTGCCCGTCACGCCGGCCACCCGCAGCCGCCGCGACGCCGAGGCATAGAAGCGCTCCGCGATCGCCGCCGACGCGCCAGCCACATCCTCGCACTCGATCACCACGACACGGTCGCACTCATGCCCCTCGGGGAGCGTCAGTTCCGACGCACGTTCGCATAAGATCGCCGAAGCACCCGCACGCGCGGCCGCGGCGGCAAACTGACGTCCGTCGGCCTTCTCGCCCCGACGCGCGACAAACAGCGAACCGGGCATGACGGTGCGACTGTCCTCGGTGATGTCGCAGACGCGCACCAGTCGCCAGTCGATTTCGCGCGATCGCGCCACGCACCCGCGCACGCCGGGCACCGGCGGTTCCTGCTGGCCTTTGATCAACTCCTCCAGAAGCACGGTTTCAGCCCCTCCACGAGCCACACGCCACGAACGAGCACGCCCGGCGTGCCACGCCCGCGCGACCGGTCACGCTGCCGACAGCCCGCCAAATGATCGGCCGGGACGCTCGCCTTGGGCGATCAATTCTTCATCCGCCCTGCCGACCAACGCGCAGCCCTTTCATCGACCCCGCACTCCGGCGCTCGCTCCGGCTACGCCGCCGCGATCAGTCCGCACCCCCAAGTCACCACCCTACAATGTGCTCGTGGCCGGTTGCGAGGAGACCTCGTATGAACCAGTCCGCCACCCCAACTTCCCAAGCTCTTGGGCAAGCCCAAACAGAAACCGATCGAATTCGGATCGACGGCGTCGCCACCGTTGTCTTCTGCTTTGACATGGCCTTCGCGATCGACCTGGAGAAGGCCGCCGTCCGGCTTGCCTCCTCCAAGAGCGGCACGACGCCGGAGCGTGAGCAACTGATGCCCCGCCGCGGCTCTCCGCGGAGCGTCAACTTCGATCCGCCGCCGCTGCGCGTGGCTCTGGCGTGTGAGTCGGTCGACTTGGCTGGGTGTCGCAGCGATGCGTCGGCCGAGGTGACCCTGTACGACTTCGGCGGTGCGAGCGTCGCCTTCCGCGTGCCGTTCATGCTGCCGCTGGAGGACTTGCCCGCGCTCGGCGCGGCGATCGCCGACGCTCCGGCCTTTTTGTCCATGGCCGCGGCACTCCTCCGGTCGGTTTCGGACCAACTCGGCGACGCGCTGGCCCGCCCGGGGCTGCAGGGCCAGGTCGAGGACTACGCCACGTTTCACGTTCGGTCCGTCTCGGGTGCGGCCGACCGTCCAACGGCTCTGCTCGAACGCCACGCCCACACCTTCGCGCGCACGCTCCGCGCCGAAGCGGGCCCGCTCTCGACGCAGGAGGTTGCCGACGCGCTCTCGCGGCGTCTCTCGTACAGCGACGACGATCTGGTCGTGCTCGACTACGCGTCGGCGCTCGTCTTCGACACCGACGTCGCCGACCTCTTGGAGATCATCGAGTTCGCCAACGTCGAACTCGTCGAGATGCGACACTTGGACGAGGCGCTCGATGATGCGCTCGAGACGGCTTACGCCGCCGTCGCCGGTCGACCTCGACGCCCGAGCGCGAGCGAGGCCCGGCGCGTCGCGACCCTGCAGATCGACGCCGCGATGCTCTTTGAGGGCGTCAACAACGCGATCAAGCTCGTGGGCGACTACTACCTCGCCCGGCTCTACCAGTCCCTGGCCGAACGACTGCACCACGCCGACTGGGATGCGTCGGTGCTCCGCAAGCTCGCGACGCTGGAGGGCATTTACCGCAAGATCACCGACGACCGCTCGACTAGGCGGATGGAGGTGCTCGAGTGGATCATCATCATCCTGATCGCGGTCTCGATCGTGCTGCCGTTCCTGCCGTTCTTCGGGGGCAAGTAACGGGACTACGCCGAGGGCGGTCGCTCCGCCGCAGTCGCCCCGGCGCCGAGGCTCGCGCCGGCTCCCGGGCCATACACGATCACGTTCTTCCCAAGCCGCTTGCCCTCGAGGGCCAGCGCGTCGGCCCGACGCAGCAGATCCTCGGCGGTCAGCCCGTCCCACGGGAAGGTCGCCAGCCCGCCTGAGATCGACAGGCTCGCGCACAGGTCCTTGCTGAGCTTGGGGAACGTCGCCGCACGCACCTGATGCTGAAAACGCTGCGCGATCGTGTAGATCGAAGTCGGATGGCGGCTCGCGGGATCGCGCGGCCCGTGGGGCTCGTCGAAGATCACGGCGAATTCGTCCCCGCCGATGCGGCACACCCGGTCGGTCGGTCGGATGACGCTGCGCAGCAGACGCACCGTTTCCTTCAGGATCTCGTCCCCCGCCTCGTGACCGCACGAGTCGTTGAACGACTTGAAGTTGTCGATGTCAAAGACGAGCACGGTCACCGAGTGGCGCTGCTCCCGCGCCGCATCCAGCGCCGCCCGCAAAAACTGGTCGAAGTAGCGACGGTTCCAAGCGCCGGTGAGCGGGTCGGAATACGCGGCCAGCCTCATCACGCGCTGCTGCTCGCGGATCACCAGCCATGGGGCCAGAGCCGCCGTGTACGGCGCCAGAGCCTCGGGCCCGTGACGGTCCGACGTCAGCACCCCCACCGACGCCCCGCGCCAGACGATCGCCGCCCCCTTCGCGCCCGACGCCAGCTCGACCCGAACGGTCGGATCGTTCAACGCCGTCCGAAGCCCGACAAGCATCGCCGCCACCGGGTCCTCGCCCCGCGCCAGCGTGCTCACCGGATCGACCCCGCCAAACCCCGACGAGGCTGCCTGCGTCGTCTCGATCGCGGCCGCGGGACGGGTCGTTCGCATCACCTCGCCCGCCGGCGGCGCGGCCGGGCTTGGGGAGTTGGGAGCGTCCTCGTCATATGAGCGACTCACGGACCCGTCGGTGTGGGGCAGGCGCGGTCCGTCCGCGTGCTCGTCCCGTGCCGCCGGGTCTCCGTCATACCCGCGTGCAGCTTCGACGACGCGTCCCTCCCCGAGCGGTCCGAGCAGCGCGCGATCAATGGCTCGGGCATCCATCGACGCGTGGATCACGCCATCGGTCCATGAGGCCCGATGCGCCTCCGCACCTGTCACCAGCACCCGAACGTCCTCGTCGATCAGCCGAAGGGCCGTCACGACGTCCTCGATCGGCTCGTCGGCCCGCGCTCCGATGCCGGGCTGCGCACCTTCCCCCAGCACGATCACCGCTTCCCTTGGCGACTGGTCGTCGATCGGATCAGCCAGCTCGGCAATCGCCTCCATCGGCGTGCGGACGCGCAGCAGTTCGTACTCGCCCCGCGTGCGCAGCGAGGCGTCCAGCCCGGTCCTTCCGACCAGAATCACCCGCCTTGTGCTCTCATGCGATGATGCCATGCACTCAGCCGTCCGATCGCCTCGGATCCTCTTCCGGTACACGCCCCGAAGGCCCAAAGTTCGCCTCGTCCCCCAGCAGCATCGAAAGCTCCGCGTCCGAGAGCAGCGGCGCCGGCGTGATCGCGCTTGCATCTCCCAGTGCCGCGTCAGGCCCGCCGCCAGCTTCCGCGGCCCCCGCACCGTCGTCCCACCCCGACGCCAGGCGGAGCGAGCCGCCCTTGGACCGCGACGCCGGCAGCCCAGTGAGCGACGCGCCCGGGCGATCGGTGCCACGCCAGGGAGCGTTCGCGGCCTCTCGCTGCGGTGCTTCGCGCGGAGAAGGTCCGGACTTCGAGGGCGCGAGGTCGGACGGCTCCAACTGCCGAAGCCGTTCCCCCCCGGGCCCGTGCTCAAGCACCCAGAAGACGGCGGCCGCGACGATATTCCGCAGCGTTTCGACCATTTCAGGAACCCGCCGCAGCAACGCCGGCTGGACAAGCACGACGACAACGGTTCGTTGCGGCTCGGCACGCCACGCTTGCACCACGCGCGCCAGACACTCGTGGGTGGTCGTCGCGTGCTGCACCTCGAAGCGGCGACGGACAAGGCCATCACGCAGAGAACCCGAACCGGGGCCACAAACGACCGCCAGCGATCCCGGCGGCGCCACGGTCCGGGGCGTCGTCCGAGAACTCGGCGTCGAGGGGTTGGGGCCGGTTGGGTCCATCACGAGGGAGCAAAGGCCCGAGTCCGGCCGCCTCTGCGGCACCGGTCGCGACGCTGCTCACCTGCGAGTGTACCTCAACTTTGACCAGCCGCCCCGGGTGCGCCCGTCGAGCGTGAGAGAATTGCCTCAGCGATTACGCCGGCACCGTCGGCGGGGCCGAGTTCTCGGAGTCTGGCGCGCATGTCCTGTCTACGCTGCGGATCGTCCATCAGCCCCAGCAGCGTCTCCCCAGCGTCCGCCGCGTTCGCCTGCGGTTCGATGTGATCGGTCCGGAGCACCGCCGCGCCGACGCGCTCCAGCGGAGCCGCGTTCCACTTCTGGTGCTGGTCGGCGTGGTACGGATAGGGCAGGAAGAGTGTCGGGACCCGATTGGCCCACGCCTCCGCCACACTCCCGGCCCCGCAGCGGCTGAGCGCCAGATCCGCGGCTCCCCACGCCCGGCCCATCTCGCGAATGAGCGGCACCACCAGAGCCGGCAGACCGGCTTGTCTATACGCCTGGGCGATCGCGTCGCGCGTCCACCGATCGCCCTCGCGCACCACCGGCCCGCACTGGTGGATCACCTGCCAGCCCATCAGGCGGCTCGGCCGCGTCTCGAGCAGGTGCATCATCAGGTGATTGATCGATTTCGCCCCCTGGCTGGCGCCGGTCACCAGCAGCGTCCGGGCGGCGGGATCCAGCCCCAGCTCACGCCGACAGTGCGCCGCATCGCCGTCGGCCACCGCCGCCGATCGGACGATCGGCCGCACCACCCGCCACGTCGGCCTCGACTTCACCTCGGCCGCTGTGAAGACCGTGCCGGCTCGACGAGCCACCCAGCCGTTCGCACGCCCGGGCGTCGCGTCGAGATTGACAAGAACCAGCGGCAACTTCTCGAGCACGGCGGCCCGGGCACCGGGCGCACTCACGAAGCCCCCCATCGCGACGACGATCAGGCGATCCACGCCCTGTTCCCGAAGCTCGTCTCGCAGCCGTCGCACGCTCCGCCGCGCCGCACGAACGCTCGGTGCCCAGCCCCGAAGAAAGTTCGCCAGAATCAGCGGCCTCAGCCCGAATGCGCGCGCGGGGATCGGCGTGAAGCGCACGCCTTCTTCGCTCAAGATCTGGCGATCCAGCGGCCGCTCGGAGCACAGAAACTCGCACCGCACCCCCGGGTCGCGCTCGTGCAGCTGCTCGGCGATCGCCAGAGCCGGAAAAAGATGTCCCCCGGTCCCGCCCCCGGCGAACACCACTCCCAGTGTCGGCTTGAACGGATCGGAAGTCATCACGCCGCGAGCGAGCCGCGTGCACCGGGCTCGACCCCCGCCCGAACCACCGGCGTGCGGAGCGAAGAGACTTCCGTCTGGCTGCGGTCGATCGAGATCAGCAAGCCCAGCGAGAAAGCGGTGAGAATCCAGCCCGTCCCGCCGGCCGAGATCAGCGGCAACGCAATGCCCTTGGTCGGCGCCACGACGGTCACGACCGCCAGATTGATGACCGCCTGAATGCCGATGGTGCACGTCACGCCCAGAGCAAAGAGCTTGAGCGCCACATCGCGCTCACGACGCACGATCGAGTGCGCCGCCCACAGCAGCAGCACAAACAGCAGGATCACAGCCGCCGCACCCGGGATGCCAAGCTCCTCGCAGATGATGGCGAACAGGAAGTCCGTGCGGTCCTCGGGCAGATATCCCTTGCTCTGCAGGCCAAAGCCCAGGCCACGCCCCACTCCCTGCCCGCCGGCGATGGCGATCAGCGACTGCACCTGGTGATAGCCCGCTCCCTCCGGGTCCTTGAACGGATCAAGGAACGTCGTGATTCGTTCCACGCGATACGGGCTCTTCAGCACCGCGCCGACGACCCCCAGCACACCCAAAGGCACAAACAGCAGAAAGTGCCAAACACGCGCGCCGCCGGCCAGCAGCACGATGCAACACGCCGCCGCGAGCAGCACGCCCGTGCCCAGGTCCTCGATCACGATAAAGCCCGCGACGCACCCCATCGCCAGGAGCGCGGGCACAAGTCCGGCCCAGAAGCCCCGCATGCGTGCCGCCATGACCGCGCAGTACATCGCCATCAGCAGCGGGAACGCCCACTTGGCGATCTCGCTGGGCTGCGCCGAAAGCCCGTCGCCCAGCCCGGGCACGACGACCCAGCGGTGACTGCCGTTCTTCTCCTGACCCAGCCCCGGCACGTACACAGTCACCAGCACGATCAGCAATCCCACCACACCCGCCGTGAGCAGCAGATAGCCGCCACGGGGGCCACGGGCCGACAGGCTCTCCCGCGCCGACTCCACCCACTCCCGCAGCGGCATCATCGCCGCAACGAGCATCATGACCAACGCCAGAACCATGTGCGCCGTCGCGCTGGTGAAGAACACGCCGCCAAGGCTCAAGGGCTGCTGCGTCGACGCCTTGACACCCGCGCCGCCGACCGCGCCGGCCGCGGGGCTCAGCCCGCCCGCACCGACCGCCGACGCGCCCGCAACCGGCGTGACGCCCAGCGTGGCGGAATTGACCATCACCACGCCGATCGTCAGCAGCGCGAGCACGCACAACGCAAGAACATGGCCGGACCGGATCACAGCCGATCTTATCGGTTCTCGACGCGCCCGCCGATCAATCGGCGGCCGCCCTCTTTCGACGCTCGGGCTCGTCGGTCGCTCCGGGCGGTGAACTCAAGCCGGACTCTCCGGCGCGCACGCCCGAGGCGACGCCCTGAAGGCCACAAGCAGCGGACGGACATCCCCCCCGACACCGCGCGATCACCGCAGGATGCTCAGCCCCACCTTCTTCTCCAGTTCGCTCACCGGCTTCGCCACCAGGTCGTACCCGTCGCTTCCCACCACCACGCACCGCACCACCTCGCCCGGGGACAGTTTCTCGCGGCTTTGCACATACGTCACGGCGTCGATCTGCGGGGCCTGGAAGTACGTCCGGCCTGTGTAGAGCCGTCCGCCCTCCGACACGCCGCTGGTCTTCTTGCCGCTGGTTCGCAAACCCGCGTCGATCAGCACGTCAAGCTGCACCGCCCCCTTCTTCAGGGAGCCCAGCGGGTCCTTCTCGTCGAACTTCGACGCCATCGCGGCCGCCTTCTTGAAGGCCAGCTTCTGCTGCAACTCCATCACCTCGTTGCGGCGGCGTTCCTTGACCGCCGCGGGCACTGCGAGCTTCTTGTCCTCTTCCATCGTTCCCGCGACCGTGCCTTCTTCGTGGCTGTACTCAAAGACGCCCACGGCCTCGAAGTCCATCTCCTCGATGAACTCAAGGAGCTGCTTGTGATCCGCCTCGGTCTCGCCCGGGAAGCCGCTGATGAACGTCGTGCGGACGCACATGCCCGCCGGGAAGCTCGAGTGCCCGCTCCCCACCGCCTTGCGGAGCTTCTTGATCACGTCGCCCTGCTGCTTGCGGGTGACGTTACGACGCATGAGTTCCAGCACGCGGTCGGAGGCGTGCTGCAGCGGGATATCCAGATACGGCACCAGCCGCCCCTTCGCGACCAGCGCCCCGAACGCCTCGATGATCGGATCGCTGAAGTTGCTCGGATAGGCATACATGAGCCGCAGCCAGCCCTGCCCGTGGTTCGCCTCATCGATCGTGTCGGAGAGCGATTGCAAGAGCGCGGGCAGCCCACCGTAGTCGGAGAAGTCGAACGAACCCTTGCCGGCTTTGCCGCTTTGAGCTTTGCTGCTTTGAGCTTTCTTCAGCCCCGCCCCAATGTCATCGCCGTAACTCGTCGTGTCCTGCCCGATGAGCAGGATTTCGAACGCGCCGTCGTTGATGAGCTCGCGAGCCTCGGCACAGATGCGATCGAGCGGCTTGCTCCGCATCTTGCCGCGGATGCTGGGAATGGTGCAGAACGCGCAGTTCTGGTTGCAGCCCTCACTGATGCGGAGGTACGAGTAGTGCCGCGGCGTCAGGCGCAGGCGGGCAGAGTCGTCCTCGAAGTAGCCGATGCCCTTGCCGTCCTTGCCCTGGACGGTGAGGCCGGTGACCTGCATGTCGCGCTCTTTGGCGGCGACCAGCGCGTTGGCAGCGATCCAGTACTTGGGCTTGTCCGAGGCTTCCTCAAGCGACTTGGCCTTGCGACGCCCAGCCGGTGCGTCAGCCGCACCCGTACCGACCACGGCCTCGACGATCTTGTCGCGATCGAAGACCCCCACCATCGCATCGATGCCCGGGGCCCACTCAAGCATCTTGGCGCGGTGGCGCTGCACGAGGCAGCCGGCGACCACGACGCGCTTGACGTTGCCCGCTTCCTTCTCGCGGATCGCGTCCTTGATCACCTGCAGCGATTCGTCCTTGGACGCCTCGAGAAAGCCGCAGGTGTTGATCACCACGGCGTCGGCGCCTTCGAACGCCGAGTCCTCGTTGGACGGGTCGTACGACACCGGCGCGAGGCCGCTCTCGGCGAGCAGGCCCAGCATCTTCTCGCTGTCCACCAGGTTCTTGGGACAGCCGAGGCTCACGAGCGAGACGGACTCGATCGTGTCGTTCTTTTTACGCGTGGTCTTTGGCACGGGGGATTATTGGTGTTGCCGCCAGAAGCCGCGAGACGCCGCGAAAAAGCGGGGGTGCGGGGGACCGGGACCGAATCAGCCGCAAGTCGCGAGGCCCAGACGTCACCCGGCGTCGAACGCCAATCGCGGCGCTCGCTTCCCCGGGCTTCCCCCCAAAAGGACAGCGCACGGTGCAGGCCTCTCGCACCGTGCGTGTCCCGCGTGGATGTCGAGTTCGCTCACCGGCACGCGGAAACCTGTGTTTCCGGGCCCGGCGGCGCGTTGGTCAGGCCATGCCGATCGCCTTGCCGGTGACCATGCCGGCGCTCATTCCCCCAAGCGGGTAGTAGCGCACGAGCATCTCTCCCAGTTGCTCGGGCTCGGCGAGCACGAAGTGGACCGGCGATTCGAGTTTCCAGCCGACGAATCGCAGCGCTCGAACCAGATGGTCCTTCGTGCTGCAGATCGTGAGTTCGTCCCCGCTGAAACGCACCGGCAGCACGCGGAACTGCCACGCCTGGCGAGCGTTGACGAGGGCGAGAGCCTCGGGATCGAACGCGGCGGATCGCAGGTTGTACACGCCGCTGATCTGCGAGTACTGCTCGGCCCAGGCGCGTTCGACCGCCCGGGGCGAGACACCAAAGAGGCGTTCGGCCAGCTCGCCGAACGGGCGACCGACCACGCGCTGCTCGACGAGAATGTCGTCGACCTGCTCCTGGGTCAGCACACCCTGGCGCACCAAAAGGTCACCGATTCGAAGAACCATGCGTCTCCCTCCCACGCGTCGCCGCCGCGGGAGAGACCAACAGGGCGCTCCCGAAAAAGCGCGGCGCCCTGTCTGAATGAAGACACGCAAAGCGTGCCCCTCCTCCTATCGACCACGCCGACACCCTGTCACCGGGCAAAATCAGCGTCAGCCGACGTCGCACGCGCCACGATGCCGACAAGTCCGCCCGTGCCGCCCCCGCAGCCGCGCAGACCATGCAGACCGCATGTTGTTACCGAACCCCCGTCGAGAGAGGACCGCCCGGGCCGACCTTGTTACTCCGCTGGCTCGATCGTCACCGTCAGGTTCTTGGTCGCAAACTGCTCGCGGTACAGCTCCGCTCGCTCCTGGTGCGTCACCAGCAGCAGCGACAGACCCGACGCGTGCGCCTCCAGCGTGCTCTGCACCGCGTTGGGATGATCCAGCGGCGTCAGCTCCAGAATCGTCTCCACCACGTGGTCGATCGAGTTCACGCTGTCGTTGTGCAACAGCACCTTGAACGGCGGCAGCCGGTCCAGAGGCGGTCGCTTGGACTCCGTCCGCTCCGCCAGCGCCGATGACGCCTGCGGCTTGACGCGGGCCGCCTCTCGCGCAGGCTCGGGCGCGGGCGTGGCCTGCTCGGGCGACTCTTGCGGCTTGCTGTCCTTCATGGGCTCACTCATGCGCCACCTCCGCGGGCTTCGTCCAACCGCCCACGCACGATCGTATCGCTGCCGCGCGGCTCTGGGAGCCTGCGGTTTGCGTTCACCAACATCCGCACCCTACTTGCCGACGCAGAACGTCGAGAAAATGCGCCCCAGCACGTCGTCGGGCGTCATGCGACCGATCAGTTCGCCCAGCGAGTCCAGAGCCGCCCGAAGCGAGCTGGCGGCCAGTTCGTCGGGCTGTGGCGACGCCGCGACGCGCGCCAGATGCTCCCGCGCCGCCCGCAGCGCCGCCCGATGACGCACCGGCACCGCCCCGCGACGCCCGGCCGCCACACGATCCGCGATCGCCCGCGCCAGGCGCGGCAAGTGGAAGCCATCGAGCGCCGAGACCTCCAGGATGCCCGCTGGGCTTGGCGCATGCGGGAGATCGGCCTTGGTCCGCACGCGCAGCACGGCACGGTTCGAAGCCAAGTACGAATCGTCGAATCGTGCGGCCGGATCACACCAGATCACCACGTCCGCCCGTTCGATCGCCGCTCGCGTCGCCGCCCCCGCCGCCGCCGCGACTGCGCTCGAGGCGTCGAAGCTCGCCTCACCTTCCGCCAACCCTGCCGAATCGCAGAGCAGCACGCGCACGCCCGGGCAGCCCAACGGCCCGAGATCGGCTTCCTCCTCCAGCACGTCGCGCGTGGTGCCTTCGATCGGCGACTCGACGGCACGTCGCCGGCCCAGCATCGCGTTGAGCAGCGTGCTCTTGCCGGCATTGGGAGCGCCCGCGAGCACAACCTTCGCGAGCGTGTCTCGCAGCGGACTCTCACGCGTGCCCAACTCATCCGGCCCGGCGAGCACCGTGATCTCGCGGATCAGCCGCTCGCAGCGCAGTCGCAGCGACTCTTCATCGATCGCGACCACGTCCTCCTGATCGGTGAAGTCGATACCCGCCTCGACCAGCGCGAGCATCGACATCGTCTCGCTCGCCATCGCCTCGTACGTGCGCCCGCGCTCGCCCGAAAGCAGGCGGCGTGCCTCCTCGATCTCGTCGCTCGACTCAGCCGCGATCAGCGCCGCAACGCCCTCGGCCTGCGCCAGCGTCAATCGCTCGTGCAAGAACGCGCGAGCGGTGAACTCGCCCGGCCCCGCGGCACGCAAGGCCATCTGCATGGACCCGGCGAGCGCCCGCAGTTCGGCGACCACGCGCTCGACCAGCAGCGGATGTCCGGGAAGGAAGATCTCCACCACGTCTTCGCCCGTGTACGAGCGCGGAGCGGGAAACACGGCACAGAGCACCGGCAGCCGGTTCTCACCAAGCCGCCCGCGGAAACTCCGCACCCCCCGGGCGCCGACAGGCTCGCCGCACCACGCGCCGACCAGGCGCAAGGCGTCGGGGCCGCTGAGGCGCAGCATGGCCCGTGAAGCCAGACCGGGCGGCGTGGCGAGTGCGTGGATGGTGTGCGTGTCGGGCACGCCAGATTGAAGGGTGCCCCCGGGCCGCGCGCAGGCCCAAACGGACCCGGATCACTCGGGACGACAAGACAGACCGCACGCACGCGGGGGGGCCGGGTGCGCGCGACGGGGGCGGGATGGAACGGGCGGCGGGCTTGGTCCGGAGTGCGTGCCGGTCAATCCTCGTCGCGGGCGCGCGGACCGCTGGGTGCGGGCATCTTGCTCAACACGCGGTCGATCAAGCCGTACTTGACCATCTCGCCGTCGTCGAGCCAGGTGTTGCGGTCGCAGTCCTTGGCGATCTGATCGGTGCTGCGTCCGGTCGCCTCGCTGTAGATGGCGTAGAGGCGCTCACGGATGCGGAGCATCTCGCGGGCTTCGATCTCAAGATCGGTGGCCTGGCCTTCCATGACGCCGGCGAGCAGCGGCTGGTGCATGAGGTTGCGGCTGTTGGCCAGGGCGTAGCGCTTGCCCTTGGTGCCGCTGGTGGCGATCAGGCTTCCCATGCTCGCGGCCTGGCCGATGATGTAGGTGCTGACATCGCACTGGATGAACTTCATCGTGTCGATGATGCCCAGGCCGGCGGAGACGCTGCCGCCGGGGCTGTTGATGTACAGGTGAATGTCGTGCTTGGGATCCTCGTTGGCGAGGAAGAGCATCTGGGCGACGACGAGATTGGCGATCTCATCGTTGACAGGGCCGCCGAGGAAGATGATGCGGTCCTTGAGCAGGCGCGAGTAGATGTCGTACGCGCGTTCGCCCTTGGCGGACTTCTCGATGACGATGGGAACGAGGTAGCCGGACATTTCAGAGTTCCAGATGGCACATGGTCAAAGGGCCGAGTGTGCCGGGTTGTCGAGCGTGTGATTCCTGATGTGCAACGCCTCGGTTGGGCGCAAACCCCTCGCTCAGCGGACTCCGGGGAGGATGCCGGCCGCTTCCTTGGGCGGTGTCTTGAGAACCTCGTCGACGAGTCCGTACGCCACCGCCTCTTCGGCGGAGAAGTAACGGTCGCGTTCGCTGTCGGCCCGGACCTGCTCGGGCGACTTGCCGCAGGCCTCGGCGATGATGCGGTTGAGTTCGACCTTCATCTTGCCAATCTGCTCGGCCTGAATGCGGATGTCCTCGGCCTGACCGGTCACCCCGCCGTAGGGCTGGTGGATCATGACCTTGGCGTGGGGCAGGATGAACCGCCGGCCCTTGGTCCCCGCCGTGAGCAGCACGGCGCCGCCGGAATAGGCCCGGCCGAGGCAGTAGGTGCTGACGGGGCTGCTGAGGAATCGCATCGTGTCGTACAGCGCGAGGGTGTCATCCACCGCGCCGCCGGGCGAGTTGATGTAGAAGTTGATTTCCTGGCCCCGCTTCTGGTTCTCCAGATAGAGCATCTGCATCATGACCCGAGCCGCGGAGCTCTGGTTGATCTCCCCGATCAGGAAGACGATCCGATTCTCCAGAAGGAGTTCGTCGATCGTCATCTCTCGGGTGCGCTGGTACGAGACGCTGGCGGCGGGCATAGTCGATTCCTCTTTCCCCAAGGGCCAGTCGAAGGCTCGAAGGGGTGTCTGTCGGGAAGAGCAAGTCGATCGTACTCTCGCGACGATCGGCCGCTCGGCTCGCCCGCGGGCCGGGCGCTGTCAACAGCATCGGCCATCGGACGCTTGCTCTTGGTGCAATCCTCGTGCCGCGGCCGGATTCGCGGGTAGCGCATTGTCTCGCCCCTGCCTCCGCAAGCACTTGCGCGCCGGCATCTCGCTCCGCACCCTCCCGAGCGTCTTTCGCGCAATCCTCGCCGCCCACGCCTCTTCCGACCTCTCCACCCCCATCCCGCAACGCCCCGCGAGGCCCGCAAACGCACGCACGGCCGCCCCTGCACCCGACGCCCCGGCTCAGACCCGGCGCGGGCCTCTCGCCTAGCATGGCCCCCAAGGCGGTCCCGAGCGCCCGGCCCGCCAACTCCCGCGATGTCGGGGGGCCTCATGCTGCCGGATTGACAGCCGGTCGCCCCCTGTTCGTCCCCTTTCCGTGAGAGGTTCGAGCCCCGTGCCCACCGCAGTGATCAGCGACATCCACGGCAACGCCGAAGCTCTGAAACGCGTGCTGGAGGACATCAACCGCCGCAAGATCGAACGCATCATCTGTCTCGGCGACGTGGTCGGCTACGGGCCCGAGCCGCTCGAGTGTGTTGATCTGGTCAAGCGTCACTGCGCCTGGTCGCTGATGGGCAACCACGACTTCGCGGTGCTTTACGAGCCGACGAACTTCAACGCCGGCGCCGAGTCGGCGGCGTTCTGGACGCGTGATCAGTTCGACCAGGAGACCGACGCGAAGCTGCGTGCGGATCGTTACGACTTCCTCGGGCGCTTGCGCGTCCGCATCGTGGAACAGCAGCCCGAGATGGCCTTCCCGATCCTGGCGGTTCACGGCTCCCCACGCCGCCCGATCAATGAGTACATCTTCCCCGACGACGTCAACAACGCGCCGGACAAGATGGAGGCGATCTTCGATCGCGTGACGACGATCGCGATCTGCGGGCACACGCACGTCCCCGGCGTCTTTACCGGCGAGCCGGACTTCTACCCGCCCGACGAGCTTGGCTCCGGCAATCGCTACGAGTTCCGCGCCAACGAGAAGGCGGTCATCAACGTCGGCTCGGTGGGACAGCCTCGCGATCAGGATCCCCGCGCCAGCTACGTGATTCTGCACGCGACCGCGGCCGAGTTTGTGCGTGTGGAGTACGACGTCGAGAAAACCGCCTCCAAGATCCGCCAGATCCCCCAACTGCCCGCGTGGCTCGCCGACCGTCTCTACGAAGGGCGTTGACGCACGTCGCCCCTTCGAGCGACCGCTCCCGCGCGGGAACCGTCTTTCCGTCCGACCCAACCCACCGGGCCGCCACCTCAGGGCGACCCGCCGAGCACCCCGATCCCCATGCCCCAGGAACCCAGCCGCTTCATCCGTCCGCTGGCGATCGTCGGCTTTCTGCTGCTGATGATCGGCGGCGGAGCCGCGTTCTTCGTGGCCGGTCAGCGCACGCAGCAGCAGGTCGCGCAGCGCCAGGCGCAAGAGCGTGCCGCCACGCCGGCATCGGACGCCGCACCCGCACCCGCCGCAGCGACCCCGACCCTCACGCCAACCCCCACCCCGGTCCCGACACCGGGACTCAGCGCATCGCCCAGCCCGGCCCCGGATGCGCCGGTCGCCGCGACGCCCACCGCCCCAGCCCCGACGTCATCGCCCGACTCGAACGCACCCCCCGCGAGCGCGACCCCGCCCGTCAGCGCCCCTGTCAGCTCACCCGTTAGCGCACCCGTCGCATCGACCGTGGACGTCAGCGGCTGGAGAGCGCAGGTCTGGCCGGCGTCCGACCTCAGCACGGCACAGATCGCCAGTTCGCATCTCAAGGCGACGTTCTCCGCCGTCGGCGCGGGCCTTGGGTCGCTCGTGCTCGAAGATCACTTTGAGACCATCCGACGCGAGCGCAAAGTCGTCGTTCAGGAAGAGCATCGCGTCCCGCAGTACGACAGCCTCGGCCGCCCGCTCACCACGGCGGACGGCACGCCGCTGGCGCAGGTCGTCGCTCCCCTCGCCGCCTTGGGCGTGGAGGTGAACGGCCGGTTCATCAACCTGTCGGTCGACGCGGCGGGAACGCTCTGGCGGCTCACGCCGCCGGCAACATTCGAAGCGCACGTGCTCGACGAAAGCGGCAACACCGCGCTGCGCGTCACGCGTCGCTACAGCCTTGAGCCCGAATCGCGCAACGTCCTCGTCGAGCAGCGCATCGACAACGTCTCGGGCAAGGCTCTGGACGTGCGGTGGATCCAGATGGGCCCGATCGACCTGCCGCGCGATCCGGTGTCTTACATCGGCGAGAAGCGTCGCCTGCGTTTCGGGTACATCCTCTCCCCGGCTTACGACCCAACGCAGTCGTTCGTGCTGAGCGACGACTTTCTGATCGATCATGCCAGCGCCCTGGGGCCGTTCGATGCGCTCAAGGGCTATGCCCCCGAACTCGTCAAGTGGCCCAACGTCACCAGCCGCGAGAACGGGTACACGCTGTCGTGGATCGGGCTGACGAACCGCTACTTCGGCGTCTCGCTGCACCCTCCGGTTCGCACGCCCGACCCGCGTCCGGAGCAGAAGCGTCTTTCAACCGTCGAAACGGTTGACCGGCTGGTGCTGCTGCGTCCGCTCGACGCTGAGGGTCGACGCAACGACGTGCTCGCGCTACGTCTGTTCTCGCCACGAGTCTCCATGGCCGCGGGCACGAGCCTGGACCTGAGCCAGTCGCTCTACGCCGGCGCGCTGATCCGTCGCGAGATCACGAGCGACACGGCGGGCGCGGCTCTGGGCATGCGCGGGCTGGTGGTCTACACGATGGGCGGGCCCTGCGCCTTCTGCACCTTCGGGTTCCTCACCAGCGGGCTGCTGCGCCTCATGCTGTTTCTCCACGATTACGTGGCGTTTGACTGGGCCTTGGCCATCGCGCTGCTCGTGGTGATCGTCCGCACGCTTCTGCACCCGGTGACCAAGTGGTCGCAGATCCGCATGCAACGCTTCGGCAAGCAGATGCAGGAGATGGCCCCCAAGCAGCAGAAGCTCAAGGAGAAGTTCGGCCACGACGCCAAACTGCTCCAGGCCGAGACCGCCAAGCTCTGGCGCGAGGAGGGCATCAGCCCGCTGGGCATGCTCGGCTGCTTCCCCATGTTCCTGCAGATGCCCATCTGGATCGCGCTCTACGCGATGCTCTTCTTCGCGGCTGAGCTTCGCCATCAGCCCGCACTCTTCGGCATCTTCCAGACGCTCGGACACCCCACGTTCCTCGCGGACCTCTCCGAGGCCGACGGCTTCTATCGCTTCACCACCTCGGGCGACGGGATCCACATCCCGCTTCTCTCGGCGCTCATCGGCCCCGTGACGGGCCTCAACATCCTGCCGCTGATCCTCGGCATCGTGTTCTACATGCACCAGAAGTACCTCACGCCGCCGAGCAGCGTGCAGCTGACGCCCGAGCAGGAGCTGCAGCAGAAGATGGTCAAGTGGATGAGCCTGATCCTCTTCCCGCTCTTCATGTACAACGCGCCCGCGGGGCTGACGGTCTACTTCCTCGTCAACAGCGCGCTGGGCATTGTGGAGCACAAGCGCATCCGCAAGCACATCGACAAGCACGACCTTCTGAACATCGACAAGATCAAGGCGGCACGCACCCAGAAGAGCCCGGGCTTCTTCTCTCGCCTGCAGCAGATCGCCGAGCAGCAGCGAGCACTGGCCGAACAGGCCGCCAAGAAGAAGCGCTAAGCCGGTCGAGGCCGAGCGGCGGGAACGCTCCGAACGCATGTGGCCGTGCGCGCGGTATGCTGATCCCATGCGCCACCTTCGCCCCGGAACTCCCGCTCGTTGGCTGCTCGTTCCCGCACTCGCCGCCCTGACGCTAGCGCTCGGCGCCTGCGCGAGCCGCTATGACCAGCTGCGCTCCAAGTCCTCGCGCGTGGAGTCGGCGCTGCTCGCCGAGCGCAGCCGGGTGAACGCCAGCGAAGCCCCCGACCGCGACGCCCGGCTCGGCCATCTTTCGGAGCTTCGCACGACGCTCTCGGCGGCCAACGTCGGGCTCGGCGCGACGCGCTACATGCCGTCGGATCAGCGCGATCTGGCCTTCGACGTGCTCGACGAGGTCTATTCCGCCATCGAGTGGAACATCCCTCTTGGCCCGGAAGAGGCGAAGAGGTCGTTGCCCCTCAGCTTCAACGTCAACGGCACCATCCGCCCGCAGCAGTAGATCGCGGGTCAACGGCCGCCTCGCGCTCTCTCGCAGCCTCCCGTTGACCCAGACCTGGTCGTCGGTGTCCGATGCGCACGAACGAGGGTTCGCGCGGGACCGCTCTTGTCCCAAGCCGCTCCACGAGACGCACCGAAGTCCGCCTGAGGACACAGCCCATCACGCGCCTGCCGCGGGAGGTTCGGTGGATCGGCGGCGTCGCAGAATCACAGCGATCACAACGCCGATCGGCCGTGCCGGCCAAGACCGCGCAGCTTTGACGTGACCGAGCCCAATCCAAGTCCGACTATTACGGCTACGAAGGTCCGCAAACGTAAGTTGCGGCCGTTTTGAGGCATGCGAACGACCCCGCCGCCTCCGAGGGGCCGATGCCCACCACCGTTCGGATCGCTGCAGGCGCTCGGCGCGCCACAGGCGTCCACACGAGCGGTCAAGAGGTGTGCTCATGCGTGCTTTTCCTCGCACAGTCGCGGCTTCGCTTCTTGGAGCAGTCGCCATCGCGTCGGCCGCTCACGCTCAGCTCGCCAGCGTCGAGATGAGCGAGCCGCCCGATTCCATCGGGGGCACGTCCACCCCGGCAACGCAGCCCAACGTCGCCCCGCCCGTCGAGCTCCCGAAGAAAGAGGGCGAGCAGCCCGTCAACACCGGCAAGCTCCACCTCACGCTCGGCTTCGACATCCCCACCCAGTACTTCTCCCGCGGCGTCATGACCAAGGACCGCGGCTTCATCATCCAGCCCGCCGCCTTCCTGGCCATCGACCTCTACGAACACGAGAAGTTCAAGCTCGTCGCCGACCTGGGCACGTGGAACTCGGTCCACGGCGACACCACCGGCTCCAACGTCTCGAGCACCGCACAGAACTGGTTCGAGTCCGACTTGTCCGCCGGCGTCACCCTCAAGTACGACATCTTCTCCTTCCGCGCCGCCTACATCTCGCTCATCAGCCCCTCCGACAACTTCTCCACCATCAACGAGCTCGACTTCACCTTCACTCTCGATGATTCGGGCTGGATGGGCAAGTGGGCCCTCAACCCCAGCGTGCTCCTCGTCCAGGAAATCGGGGACAACGGCACCGACGGCAACAACCTCGGCGGCGGCACGTACCTGGAGCTCGGCCTCACCCCGGGCTTTGACTTTGAGATGCCCGTCGTCGAGAAGATCCGCGTCAACTTCCCGATCCTCGCCGGCTTCAGTTTGAACAACTACTACGAGAACGACGCCGGCGCCGACCAGGGCTTTGGCTTCATCGAGTTCGGCTCACGCCTGCTCATCCCCCTGCCGGTCAACCGCAACTACGGCCAATGGACCGTCACCGCCGGCGTCCGCTTCCTGTTTCTGGGCGATGCCGCCCGTCAGTTCAACACGAACCGGGAAGACTTCGAGGTCATCGGCATGCTCGGCCTGAGCGTCTCGTACTAAGGCCGCGTCGCGCGATCGCGGGCTTCCTCGAGCTCTCGTCGCAAGAAGTTCACTCGCACCGTTCCCCGTCTGTTCTCGCCACCGTCGCTCTCTACGGAGCCCGTCATGAGCCTTCAGAATCTCCGCATCGGCACGAAACTTGCCGCTCTCGTCAGCATCTGCGTCGTCGGATTTCTCGGCTTCTCCGCCGTCGGATACCGCACGCTCAGCACGGTCAAGGTCGGCGGTCCGGTCTACACCGAGATCGTCAACGCCAAGGACCTGATCGCCGACGTCCTTCCGCCCCCGGCGTACATCATCGAAGCGTTCCTGGTTTCGCACGAGATCGAGGACAACACCGATCCCGCGCAGTGCGCAAAGCTCACCGAGCGGTTCGCCCAGCTTGAGAAAGACTATCGCACCCGCCACACGTACTGGTCCCAGCTCCTTCCCGACTCGCCGCTGAAGGACTCGCTCCTCGTCGCCGCTCACGAGCCCGCCGACAAGTTCTTCCGCATCGCCAACGAACAACTCATCCCGCTCGCCCGAGCCGGCAAGCAGGAAGAGGCCGCGACCCTCCACACCGATCAACTGGTGCCGCTCTTTCAGTCTCACCGCGTCGCCATCGACGCCGTGCTCAAGCACGCCAACGACTATCTCCAGTCCACCGAGAAGCGTGCCGCGACCATGACCGCTTCGAGCATCGCGACGCTGCTGGCCATAGGGATCGGCGTCGTCTCCTGTGTTCTGGGCTTTTCGTTTGTGATCACCCGGGGCATCACCAAGCCCGTCGCCTGCCTCGTCGCGAGCATTGCCGAAATGCAGGCCAAGAAGGACCTGACCAAGCGTCTCAACCTCGACCGCAAGGACGAGGTGGGCATGCTCGCCGCATCCTTCGACGCCTTCGTCAACGACGTTCACTCCATCGTCAAGTCCGCCAGCGCCACCACCCGCGAGGTCGCCGCCGCCGCCACCGAGATCGCTGCCTCGGCCGAAGAAATGGCCACCGGCATGCGCAAGCAGGAGCAGCAGGCCGCATCGGTCGCGGCTTCGGCCACCGAGATGTCCGCCTCGGTTTCCGAGGTCGCCCGCCAGTCCGGTGATGCCCGCGCCTCCGCCGACGAATCCCGCCGGCGCGCCGACGGCGGATCCGCGATCGTCCAGCAGACCGTCTCCGAGATCATGGGCATCGCCGATCAGGTCCAGGAATCCTCCAAGGTCATCAGCAACCTCGGCAAGAAGTCCGAGCAGATCGGCCAGATCATCGGCGTCATCAACGACATCGCCGATCAGACCAACCTGCTCGCGCTCAACGCGGCCATCGAAGCCGCCCGCGCCGGCGAGCACGGCCGAGGCTTCGCCGTCGTCGCCGATGAGGTTCGCAAGCTCGCCGAGCGCACCGCCAAGGCCACCGACGAGGTCGCGCAGAGCATCCGCGAAATCCAGACCGACACGACCAGCGCCGTCGCTCAGATCGAGTCCGGCGCCCAACGCGTCAACAGGGGAGTCGAGCTCGCCACCCAGGCCGGTACGTCGCTCAGCACGATCGTCGAGAGCAGCAGCAAAGTCGGCGGCATGGTCCAGGCTATTGCAGCCGCCGCCGACCAGCAGGCCAGCACCAGCAACCAGATCGCCAAGAGCGTCGAGGAGATCAACGCCATCACCCGCGAATCCACCGAGGGTGCCTCCCAAGCCGCTCAGGCCGCCGCCCAGCTCAGCCGTCAGGCCGAGGAACTCCAAGCCGTGGTTGGTCGCTTCCGCGTGTGAGCAATCACCGCGACTTCACCCGCGCACCCTCTCCCCGCGCAGCGGGGAGAGGTGGCCGAGTCCGCGAGGCCGGTGAGGGGCCGAGGGGCGCCGCACCACGCAACCCGGCTCGACCTGCAAGCAGATCGCTACCCCAAGCCCACGCCGCAAGGCGTGGGCTTTTCATTCACCAAACCGCCATCACGCAAACCCTCACCCCGACGGCAACCGCAACTGCGTCGACACCGACTTCAACTCCGGCAGCTCCTTCGCCCCCTTCACATTCGCCTCTTCAAACTTCCGAAGCGTCGGCTCCAGCCTGCGCTCGTAGCTGCCCACGAAGTTGTTGAAGTGATCCCCCGCCGACTCGATCGCCTTGCCGAGCTTCGCCACGTGCTCGAACGCCGCGCTCGCCCGCTCGTGCAGTTCCTTCCCAAGCTCCCGCAGCGTCGCCGCCTCCGCCGCCAGCCGCTGCTCGCCGTACCCCACCGCCACCGCACGCAACAGCCCGATCAGCGTGCTCGGGCTCGCGAGCAGCACGTTCTGCCGCGCCGCCTCTTCCAGAATCTCCGGCCTTCTCGACAACGCCGCATCGATGAACTGATCGCCCGGGATGAACATCACCACAAACTCCGGCGATCCCTCGTATCGTGTCCAGTACTTCTTCGCCGACAGCGCCCGCGCCTGTTCCGAAACGTGCCGCGCGAACCGATCCAGACACTGCTCCTGCTGCTCCGGCGTCTCCGCCTGCAGCGCATCGAGATACGCCTGGATGTTCGTCTTCGCATCCACCACCACCACCCGCTCGCTCGGCAGCCGCACCACCATGTCCGGCTTGAGCGCCGTGCCGTCCCCATCCGTCGTCTGATCCTGCGTGTTGAAGTCGCAGTACCCCGTCATCCCCGCCAGCTCCGCGACACGCTTGAGCTGAATCTCCCCATACCGCCCCCGCACGTGCGGCTCGCGCAGCGCCTTCACCAACTTCCCCGTCTCACCCCTCAACTGCTCACTCGCCTGCGCCATCGACTGCACCTGCGTCCGCAGCGCCGCATAGCTCTCCGTCCGCTCCTTCTCGATCGCCGCCAGCTTCTCGTCCGTCTTCTTCAGCGTCTCCGAGATCGGCTGCAAGAGCCGCTCCACCGCCTGCTTCCGCGCCTCGATCTCCTGCTGCGCGATCGTCGTCTGTCCCTTGAACTTCTCGTCGGCGATCTTCATCAGCTCGGTGCGAGCCTCCGCCAGCGTCGAACCCGCGAGCGCCTTGAACGTCTCGCCCGACTGCCGCCGAATCTCCTCGAGCTGCTCGCTCCACTTCTGTTCGATCAACTGCTGCTGCTGCGACAGGCTCTCGCGCTCCCGCACCCGCGCCGCCTCCGACGCCGCCACTTTCTCGCGCTGCTGCGCCTCAAGCGCCCGCAATTCCCCCGCCTCCTTCATCACCGCATCCAACCGCGCCTGCAGCTCCCGCAGCCGCGCATCCGCCTCGCGCTTCTCAGCCTCCACCGCCCGCTCCGCGCGAACGACATCCTCCAGCAACCCCTGCTGCCCCTCCTCGGCCTTCGCCGCCCGCGCGAGCAATTCCCCGCGCTCCGCCAACAGCCCCTGCACCTTCCACGCCGCCACCGCCGCCGCCACCAACCCCAGCAGCGCGAGCACCCCCAACACAACCGCCACAACATCACTCATGCCCCGAGTGTACTGGCTCAGCCTCCCCCTCCCAGATGGGAGCGAGGGCCGGGGGGTGGGTTCGCCTTCCGCCTCCCTTCCCCCACTCGATGCCTCGATGCCTCGATCCCTCGATGCCTTCTTCCCCATCACCCCTCTGCCATTTCGGCACCCCCACCCCCACTGCCGCCGCACCTGACCGCCGCCATTCCCATATCCCCGCACCACAGCCCCACAAAACGCCCCTCTCACCCCTCACCCCTCACCCCTTCCCACTCCCCACTTCCGGCACGCCCGTTGCCTTCCCCCTCCACATGCGGCTGTCGGTGCGCTTCCATCCCGGTCCCCCTTCCGCGGGCAACAACCCGCCCGGGACCGCCGCGCCCACCCCCACCCCCACCCCTCCCCACTCCGGCCGCCTCAACCTCCTCCTTTCCTACGCCGGCTGGCAGCCCGACCCTTGGGTCGAGCGTCTGCCCCCGCTGCTGGAGCCCATGGGTGTGCAGTCGCTCCGCGCATCGAGCGGACGCGAAGCCCAGGACGTGATCCGGACGCACCCGATCCACATCGCCGTGGTCGACCTGGGGCTGCCGCTCGACTCGGTCGAGTCGAAGGCCGACGCACCCGAGCTCTCCGAGGGTGGCTCGCGTCTGCTCGAACTGCTGCACCGCCTCGATCAGCCGCCGCCGACCGTTGTCGTCAAACGTGCCCGCAGCACCCGTGATGATCACCGCGAGATGGCGGCGGCCCTGCGCCTGGGCGCGTTTGCGGTCGTCGATCGGCCGCGGGATCACAACGACCTCAACCTCATCCTCGAAGTCCTCCGCCGCTGCCTCACCCGCTTTTACCAAGGCCGATGGCCGGGGGGAAGGGGTGAGGGGTTCGGAATCAGGACTTAGCCCCGCTTTCTGTGTGCCTCGATTTGCGATTTGCCCATTTGCGATTTGAGCTTTTCTTCCCCAATTCCCATATCACCAAAGGAGTACCCCGTGCCCAAGTCCGACAAACTCGCCGTCCGTCCCCTCCACGACAAGATCCTCGTCCGCCGCGATGAGGCCGAGACCAAGACCGCCAGCGGCATCTTCCTGCCCGAGTCCAGCAAGGACAAGCCCAAGACCGGCACCATCGAGGCCGTCGGCGACGGCGCGCTGAACACCGAGACCGGCCAGCGCATCCCCCTCACAGTCAAGAAGGGCGACAAGGTCATCTTCTCGTCCTACGCCGGCACCGAGGTCAAGATCAACGACGCCGAACTCCTCATCATGTCCGAGGACGACATCCTCGCGGTCATCGACTAAACCTCAAATCTCAAAGCCGCAAAGCTCAAATCAGAGCCCTGCGTCCCGCTGCCTGCATTTGAGCTTTGAGCTTTGACGCTTTGAGCTTTCCCATGACCCCCGACCAACTCCGACAAGCCCTCCGCGAGCTCAACGGCGAACGCGACTGCGCCTTCGCCTTCGCCTCCATGCCCGCGCACGAGTCCCAGCTCGTCGTCCACAACGCCATGCTCATCCCCGACGAGGCCGACCACCTCGTCAAAGTCACCGACGGCAAGAGCATCTACATCATCGTCCCCGAAATGGTCGTCTGGGTCCGCATCGCGCTCAAACACGTGAAGTAGCCACCCCAATCGCCAAATAGCAAATCGCTAAATGGCAAAGTTCTGAACCATCACCTTCTGCATCTGGCCCTTTGCCATTTGCCCTTTGGAGATTTAGACCATGCCCGCCAAATCCATTGCGTACAACACCGACGCCCGCGAGCGCATCCTCCGCGGCGTGCAAAAGCTCGCCCACGCCGTCAAGGTCACCCTCGGCCCCTCCGGCCGCGTCGTTGTCCTCGAGAAGTCCTTCGGCGCCCCCACCGTCACCAAGGACGGCGTCACCGTCGCCAAGGAAATCGAGCTCGAAGACCAGTACGAGAACCTCGGCGCCCAGATGGTCAAGGAAGTCGCTTCCAAGGCCTCTAAGGACGCTGGTGACGGCACCACCACCGCCACCATCTACGCCGAGTCCATCTACTCCGAAGGCCTGAAGAACATCACCGCCGGCGCCAACCCCAACGCCATCAAGCGCGGCATCGACGCCGCCGTCGCCGCCCTCGTCGACGACCTCAAGAAGATGTCCAAGAAGGTCGACTCCTCCAAGGAGATCGCCCAGGTCGGCACCTGCTCCGCCAACCAGGACGAAGAGATCGGCAAGATCATCGCCCAGGCCATGGACAAGGTCGGCAAGGACGGCGTCATCACCGTCGAAGACGGCAAGTCCATCAACACCGAGGTCGAACTCGTCGAGGGCATGCAGTTCGACAAGGGCTACCTCAGCCCCCACTTCGTCACCAACGCCGCCACCATGGAGGCCACCCTCGACAACCCCTACATCCTCATCTACGAGAAGAAGATCAACTCCGCCAAGGACATGCTCCCCGTCCTCGGCAAGATCGCCGAAGCCGGCGCCTCGCTCCTCATCATCGCCGAGGACATCGAAGGCGAAGCCCTCGCCACCCTCGTCGTCAACCGCCTCCGCGGCATCCTCAAGGTCGTCGCCGTCAAGGCCCCCGGCTTCGGCGACCGCCGCAAGGAAATGCTCCAGGACATCGCCACCCTCACCGGCGGCAAGGCGATCATGGAAGAGCTGGGCATCAGCCTCGACAAGGTCGAGCTCTCCGACCTCGGCCGTGCCAAGAAGGTCACCGTCGATAAGGACAACACCACCATCGTCGAGGGTGCGGGCAGCACCGGCGAGATCAAGGGCCGCATCGAGATGATCCGCGCCCAGATCGAGAACACCTCCAGCGACTACGACCGCGAGAAGCTCGAAGAGCGCCTCGCCAAGCTCGCCGGCGGCGTCGCCCAGATCAACGTCGGCGCCGCCACCGAGGTCGAGATGAAGGAGAAGAAGGCCCGCGTCGAAGACGCCCTCCACGCCTGCCGTGCGGCAGTCGAAGAAGGCATCCTCCCCGGCGGCGGCGTCTCCGTCCTCCGCGCCCGTCGCTCGCTCGAGAAGCTCAAGAAGAAGCTCGACAACCACGACGAGCGCGCCGGCGTGGACATCGTCTTCCGCGCCGTCTCCGCCCCCGTCAAGCAGATCGCCGCCAACTGCGGCCTCGACGGCTCCGTGATCGCGTCCAAGGTCGAAGAGTCCAGCGAGACCAACTTCGGCTACAACGCCCTCACCCACGAGTACGGCGACCTGCTCAAGATGGGCGTCATCGTCCCGACGAAGGTCGAACGCGTCGCCCTCCAGAACGCCGCCAGCATCGCCGGCCTGCTGCTGACGACCGAGGCCGCGATCGTCGAGATCAAGGAAAAGAAGAAGCCCGCGGGTGGCCATGACCACTCGCATGATGACATGGATTATTGATTCCACGTCAGACGCACACGTCACAGAAAGCCCAGGGGCTCGGGCCCCTGGGCTTTTTCGTTCGTGATATCCACCCGCTTAGCCCTATCGAAAGCCCATCGGCCTCAAGCTCCTGGGCTCGCTGCAGCATGAACCATGCTTCCGAGAAATGACCGATCATCGCCAAGTGCCAGAGCGTGGCTTACCTCTACTCGCTCAAGAGCCACGACCCAGACGAAGCACGAGATCAGGGCGTCCAACGAGTGCCACGCATCGGTCAGGGGCAAAGGAGGTCGTTGTATGCGCTGGCAAAGACAAAGAAGTCCAGATCGTCGGTGAAACTGTCCGCATTGAAGTCTGCCCGGTCGGTCGCAAACTCGTTGTACGCGGCAACAAAGATCACGAAGTCAGCGTCATCCACTTGGCGGTTGCCGTCCAGGTCAGCGGGGCATACAACCGTCAAGGTGGCGCCTCTGCTAGCGGCACTTGTAGCACAGGGCGTTGTGACAACTGCTCGATAAACCCCGGAATCAGATGCTTGAATTGGCGAGATTCTGAGCGTTGGCTCCGACACGCCCTGCACCCGGGGGGAACTTGTCAGAGGCAGCCCATTCTTCGTCCATCGCACCGTTGTTCCGCCAGGCAGCGTGCCGATGGTGAACTCGGCGGTTTCTGCCGGATACTTGCTTGCCGGCCGCGGCTGCGCTTCGAACGCAACCACCCTTCGCGCCAGTTGCAACCCCCAAAGCTCGTTGCCTCTCAGGAGCAGTAGACGTTTGCCGATCGGGTCATAGGTCATCGAGTCGTACGCTGACGGGGCCGGGCCGGGGGCGGTGAGTTGCTCCCAGCTCGATCCATCCCAGATCCATGTCGTGTCGGTCACAAAGTCGTTCGGAAACCAACCGCCGAAGACAACCGATGCTTGCACCGTGGGGAAGAAGGCACCTGCAGCAGTTCCGCGCGGCGAAGGTCCGTTGGATGTGTTCAACGGCGTCCACAACGCACCGTTCCAACCCCAGCCATCACCGAAAGTGTTCACATTCCCGCCGCCGAGAACGATCGTCATGTTGCGAACGGGGTCGAAGAAGCTGGTGTGCCCAGCACGGGCTGGCGCACCGGTACCCGGATCCACAAGCGACCAAGAGCTTCCATCCCACTCCCACGTGTCTCCGTAGACGACGGTGTGCGACTTATTGATTCCTCCAAAGAGGATGACTCGCTGCCGGACGGAATCGTACACGAGAGGAAGGTAGCCGCGTTCACCCGGACCCGGTACGGCATGCTCGGTCCAAGTCGCTCCGTCCCACGTCCAGGTGGAGGTGGCGCGGCTTCCGACCCAGCCGCCATGAACAACCACCCGCTGACGCGCTTCGTCATACGCCATGCCGTGAAATGCACGTCCGCCCGGACCCGTTGTCGCTCTCTGAGACCAAGAGGAACCGTTCCAAATCCAGGTGTCGCCCATGTAGATGTCTTGCCCACCGGACCTGATTACTCCGCCGTAAAGAACGAGCTCTCCACGAGCGGAATCGAATGCGATCTTGGCGTCAAGGCGATTCCCCGGCGCACCAGTGCTGAGCAAGGTCCAACTGCCGCACCAATCTCCCGCAAACGCCGGAAGAGCGAGCGTGAGAACTACCGCACTTGCCAACGACTTCATGGTTCCCTCCCTCGACGACTTTTCTCAGAAAAGCGATTCGCTTCTCAGCCCATGACCACCTGGGCCATTGACTGAGAGTCTACCGCAATCGTGTATCCGTTGGAGTTGATTCTCACAAGTCCTTCGGGGCAGGTGGCCCGATCACGCACCGCCGTGCCACGATCATCCGCTGCTCTGGGCGGATGATCGTGTTCGGCTTCGTATCCGCTGACGCCTCCGCGAGTTGCGTTCGCACCCGCACGATCACGACCTCCGAGCAGGTCGTGTTCGTGGCACCCGGCATCCACCCGCGTCGATGATCAAGTGCCGGGAGCAGCAGGCCCCCCACCGGCCGCGGAGATCGCGTGCTTTCCGATCCCAAAGACAAACACCCGCCTTTGGGCGGGTGTTCGTCGTGGGATCATGCGTGGGGCTTTGGGCGTTCAGTCGCGACGACGGTTGCGGCGTGCGGTCGCGATGCCGGCGAGGGCGAGCAGGCCGGCGGTGCCGGGGGTGGGGATGCCGGTGAGGCGGATGTTGTCGACCTCGGAGGCGGTGAGAGCCTCGTCGTAGAAGAAGACCTCGTCGATCAGGCCCTTGAAGTGCTCGCCGTTGCCGTTGGGGTTTCTTCCGATGTTGAGGAAGGTCTTTCCGGGGTTGAAGTTGGAGTTGGCGGTGAAGGTCTGGCCGTTGACGTGCAGGCGGACGGTGCCGGCGGACTGGTTGTAGACGACGGCGAGGAAGACCCACTCATCGGCGGCGGCGGTGATGCCGCTGCCAAGCACGCCGGTGCCGGTGAAGGCGGACCAGGAGTTGGCCGTCCCGCCGCGGAAGTCGATGCAGAGGGAGCGATCAAACCCGAAGTTGTCGTGAGAGATGATCTGGGCGATGCTTCGGTTTCCTGAGGCGGGCTTGACCCAGGCGCCCATGGTCAGATTGGGGCGTGCCGAGGGGTTGATGTCGAGGTTGGCCTGGACGAAGGCGTTGGTGCCGTTGAATGAGAGCGCCTGGCCGCTCTTGCCGGCGACGAAGGTCGCGTTGATGTTGTCTGCGAGAACGCCGTTGCCGGAGTTGTCGGCCATCGATCCGCCGTTAAAGGAGAAGTAGGCGATGAGGCCGGCCTGCGCGAAGCCGGTGCAGGCGGCGGACGCCGCGACGACGAGAGAAAGAAGGCGAGTTTCCACGATCCACAACTCCTCTGGCTGGCGAGACAGAGCAGCCGCCGACCACCACGGCCGGGCGCACGCTGCAACCCGTAAACCTAATGCTGATCAGTCGTTGTGCCATCAATCGCGGCCCAAGCGAGGCGAGGTTGCACGATTCACGCACGCGGCGCGTCCCATAGCCATGGTCACGTGGGAAGTTCCGATCGCAAGCCGCCGGAAGCACGCGTTCAGATGGGCGGAGAGGTGCGGCAGCACGTTGATCCGGCCGCACGCGGCCCGATGCGTCCGCGCGTCCCGCCCGGAAGGCCGCGGGTGGTCCAGTGGGCGTCGACAGGCAGGCGACGCGGACAGCCGCTTGGCAGGTGGCCCGATCACGCCGCGATGTGCGACCATCATCCGCTGCTCGGAGCGGATGATCGTGCTCGGGCGCGTCTCCGGTGGCCCCCTCCGCGCCGTGCGTTCACAGCTGCACGATCACGACCTCGGATGAGTCCATGATCGTGGCCGTTCACTTCACCGCTCATCGAAACACCACACCTTGGTGGGAAGCCATCCCGAAATGCACCGCGCTCCCGTCCACCCTAATCCGTTCCGCCCGCAGAAACCCCGGCGTGATTTCCGGACCTGCCCACTCGTGAAACCGACGTCTGTCTCTCTTTTTCCGTGGCCGATCCCGCGGCCGGCTGTATGTTTGATCGTTCCGCACTGCCTTTGCAGCGATCGCGCCGGCGCTGTCTCCGCGCGGCGATGCAGTGCCGCCCACGGAGTCTCCTCATGTCGATCCGTCGCCGCTCGATTCGCTCGACCCAGTTGACCGCTCCGATGGTCGTCGCGTTCGCCGCATGTGTCATCCCGTCCGCTGCGCAGGCACAGTGGACCGTCACCTTGCTGCACCCAACCGACGCGCCGGGCTCGGTCGCCTTTGGCGTCTTCGGAAACCAGCAGGTCGGCATCATCAGCTCCGGCGACAGCAGCCGTGCGGCCGTCTGGTCGGGCACCGCCGCGTCGTTTGTCGATCTCGGCCCCGCCGGCTCGTCTGAATCGCAGGCCATCACCAGCATCGGCAACCGGCAGGGCGGTTCGGCCGACATCGGCGGCGTCCGCCGCGCCGGAATCTGGAGCGGAACGGCCGACTCATGGGTCGATCTCCACTCGTCGGACGCAAGCCTCTCCATCGTCTACGGCATGACCGCGACCCATCAGGCCGGCGGCATCGAACGCGCCGACGGCTCGGGACGCCGTGCCCGCCTCTGGAACGGCGCCGCCGACTCCTTCGTTGACCTGCACCCCGATGGACAAGACGAGTCCTTCGCCCTCGGCATGCGCGGCACACAGCAGGTCGGCATCACCATGAACACAAAGGCCTTCACGACCTTCGCCGCCATCTGGAGCGGCACGGCGGCCTCGTGGGTCAATCTCAACCCCGTTGGCTCGAACGCCTCATGGGCCGGCGGCACCAACGGCACGCAACAGGTCGGTTACGCCGACGCCAGCGGCATCACCGTCGCCAGCCTCTGGAGCGGCACTGCCGAGTCGTGGGTCAACCTCAACCCCTTCGGCGCGCTCGAATCGCGGGCGTATGCGATCGACGGCAACTTCCAGGTCGGTTCGATCTCCATCGATCCGGGCTTCCGCCGCGCAACGCTCTGGAACGGCACCGCCGCCTCGGCCTTCAGCCTCCACGCGCTGCTCGACGCCAAGTACACCAACAGCGAAGCGTTCGGCGTGTTCATCGACGGCACCACCGTGTTCATCTCAGGCAAGGCATTCAACAGCGAGACCCGCCAGGACGAAGCAATGGTCTGGACCTACGTGATCCCGACCCCGAGCGTCACCTCGCTGCTCGCGCTCGCCGGTCTCACCGCGGCCCGCCGCCGACACCGCTGACCGCAGCCCCAAGGTGCTCTGCTGGACGGATCCCCCCCGCCTTGGTACATTCCACAACTCGCCGCGTCATGTTGACGCAGCTCGTCCATGTGGAGGCCCCCATGCTCGATCGCTCGTTCGCTGTGCACAGTCTCGCCGCGGTTGTCCTTTTTGCCGTCGCCGGCTGTGCTTCCAACCAGCACGAAGCCAAGCAAGCCAGCGGGCACGCGAAGGAGTCCGGCCCGCATACGACGCACTGGAGTTACTCCGGCGCCACCGGCCCCGAGCACTGGGGATCGCTCTCGCCCGAGTACGCGCTCTGCTCCACCGGCCGCAACCAGTCGCCAATCGACATCGCCTCGACGACGCCGCGTGATCTCGCCAATATCACGTTCAACTACCAGCCCAGCCCGATGAGCATCATCAACAACGGGCACACGGTGCAGGTGAACTACGCGCCGGGGAGCTACGTCCTGATCGACGGCGAGCGGTTCGATCTCGCTCAGTTTCACTTCCACGCCCCCAGCGAGCACACCATCAAGGGCAAGCACGCCGCGGCAGAGATGCACCTGGTGCACAAGTCCGCCTCGGGCGGCCTCGCGGTGGTCGGCGTGATGCTGCGCGAGGGCGAGGCCAATGCCGCGTTCGCTCCCATCGCGGCGAACATCCCCGACGACGGCCACAAGGTCGAGAAGCCGGAGATCTTGGTCAACGCCGGCGCGCTGCTTCCCGCCGACGCTCGCACCTATCGCTACTCGGGCTCGCTCACCACGCCCCCGGGCACCGAAGGGGTGAAGTGGAACCTGATGCTCGAGCCGGTCACGATCTCGTCGTCGCAGCTCGCGGCGTTCCGTCGCCAATACGACGGCAACAACCGCCCGATCCAGAAGCTCAACGGCCGCGAGATTCTGGAGGACACGACCCGCTGACCGGCGGCGTGTCTCGCCCGCAGCCTCTCACCGTTCGCCCGTCCGTCGTCAGGCCCGACAGTTTGTGCCGCCCCCAGCCGGGTTCTCGCCACGCGCGAACCCGGCTGTCACATGGGCCGTATGCGCAAACACGATCCGCGCACGGATCGGGCACGGGCGCAGACAGAATCGGACCGAGGCGAACAGGCAAGGGGGAGGCAGTCGTGGCGAGCGCATCGAAGAATTCCGGTCATCCGCTCCGCAAGCGTTGGCGATGCCGCCGCATCGGGAAGGAAGGCCGCGGCGTTGTCATCCCTCATTACCGCACCTTTTCGCAGGCGGACATGGACATCATCCGCGAAGGGCTCAATCCGCGGCAGATGGAAGACAAGTGGGTTGTCTTTTACGAAGACGGCATGCTCTTCGCGCATCGCTCGTGGACCGGTCTGCCCTTCGCGGAAGCGAGGCTCAGCCGCACCAACGAAGGTTCGGAGATGCGGTCGTTCCGAGTCCCCAAGCGATGGATCGACAGCGAGAACGGCATCGCAGACGCCATCGACTGGTTCGACACCGTCGTCTTCGGACTCCTGCTCTCACACGCGCCCACGCCCGCCGACGTCTACAACACGACGCCCGAAAAACTGGAGCGCTGGGCCGGCTTCGGCATGATGCGTACCAAAGCCGAGATCGACGCCACCCGCGGCCTCGATACGTCCATCACCGATCCCGCCGACTACGCCGAAGCACTCCGCAAGGCCGGCCTGATGCCCTGAGCCCCCGCCCGGCCCCACCCTGACGCCTCCCCCCCAACCCACCCCAATTCTGGGGCCTTGACCCCAAACATGGATCACGTAGACTCGGAACTTCGAGTCTTGGGCGACGACCTCCGTCTGGCCCGAGCCTGCGTTCGTCTGTGGCATGCCGTGTCGTGGAGGGGTCGATGCCGATTTCCTGTTTGGTGACGCGTTCGTGGCGTTCGATCGTGTGTGCCGCGGTGGGCGTGATTGGCGTGATGTTCGCCAACGCGAGCGTCCTGGCGCAGGGGCCGCTGCCCTCGGGCAACCTGGTCTTCAACCCAAGCGCCCAGAACGGCACCAGCGGCTGGTCGCTCGAGGGCCAGTTCAGCGTGCGTTCGCTCGCGATGCCCGGCTCGCCCGACAGTCTGTCGTTCTGGGGCGGGACGAGCGCCGTCGCGCGGGGCACGCAGTTGATCAGCGTCGAGAACTGGGGCGACAAGATCAGTCGGGGCTGCGTCCTCATGACGCTCTCCGCGCTGCTCGGCGGTTGGGCGGCACAGTCCGACAACGCGACGGTCCGGGTCGACTTCCTGAACATTTTCTTTTCCACCATCGGTTCGGTGACCATCGGCCCGGTCAGCGTGACCGATCGTGGAAGCACCACACGCATGATGCACCGCGCCGGAGCGTGGAACGTTCCGCCGGGCACCTCACATCTGCGCGTGGTGGTCTCTTGCAATCGAGTCTCGGGCACCAACAACGACGGCTACGCCGACGACATTTCGGTCGTGCTCACCGCAACCTCCACCGCGGCGCTGCCGCCCGACAACTTTGCGATCGTTCAGGATTCGCCGGCCGTCGCCGTCCTCGGCGGGACGATGACCCTGAGCGCCGTCGACCCCAACTTGTTCGACCAGTGCGGCCTGTACTACCAGTGGTATCGGAACGGATCGCCGATGCTCGATGAGTTCGGCAACGGTCGCACGGTCTTGGGCTCGAAGTCCGCGAGCATCACGATCGGGCCGCTGACGGCGGATGACCTGCTCGCGAGTTACAGCCTGCGGGTGGTGCCGGTCAGCGACGGATCCAACTTCAGCTTCTCTTCTCCGAATCTGCGTGTGTCGCAGATGCTGCTGATTGAGAACGAGTGCAAGAACTTCGGCACGCCGATCGTCACTCCGTCTTGGTCCATAGCGCCGCGAGGAGGCAACGCGATCCTTCGAGCGACCGCGCCTCTGACCGGTCCTCCGATCTCCGGTGGCCCGGTGACGTATCAGTGGTCCCGCATCTACTACCCGCGGTTTGGGCCGGTGGTCACGATCCCACTGGCGGATGGCGTGAGCGACGGCGGACAGTTGGTCTCCGGTGCCACCACCCCCACACTCCGGCTGTCGAATCTGCAGCACTTTTCGGATGGGACATTCATTAGCGGGCAGGGGATCTTCGATTTCTCGGTCTATCGGTTGTCGGCGACAACGGGCTGCGGCACGCAGTTCGTGAACGCGAGCATCTCGGAACTCGACCCCGCCGAGTCTGGTGCGGTATTCGTGCCGGATTCCTCGAGCATCGGAGGATTCATCACCAGCGGCAGCTCCGGTGGGGCGGTCACGGGTCAGTTCACCCGCACAACCGCAAGCGGCGGCGGCAGCACCGGCGGCGGCTTTGGGTTCGCATCGGCATCGATCACGGCGACGATCAGCCCCACCCCCTACGGCTCGTTGCTCGAGATCAGACGCAGCGGCACAATCAACGGTCCCGGCGGCGGAACCGTAAACATGAGTCTCTCGCTCGATGTGGACGAGCGCACCGTGTGGAAGATCGATCCGAGCGGAGCATCGCCCGACATCGTGGTTGGGGCTTCGCCAGGAAACTTGAGCGGGGTCTTCTCAGATAGAGGAAGCATTTCCATCAGGGCGTCCACGGACTTGCAAGGCACTTTCGTCTGGCGCATGGCAATGGCGCGTGATTCGAGGATTGTCGATGTCCCACTCGGACCGTTCAATGATCCGCGCTGGGAGATTTCTCGCGTCAACGCGCTCGGCGAAGAGTGGTTTGTGCCCGTCACACAGAGCGGCAATCCCCCCGCGATCGAAGTCTTCGGCGTGCAGCCCACGTCCACAGTCGGCTGCGGGTCGCAGGCCTTCAGCCTCTCAGCCTTTACCCGCCGCTTCCCGGGCCTGACCGACTTTTCGATCTCGGGAACAGCGACGGCCTTCAACCCGCTGCTGGCACCCGCGGAGGGCACGGTGTATCTGGCGATGGATGCCCTAGACGCCTCGGAGGACTCTGACGCGCCGGTCGCCTCGGTCCGTTTCGCGGACTCGTCGAGCACCGGGCCTGGAAGCTTGATCGTCCGCGCCGGGTCCCAGACGACCTCACGGACGCCGACGCTCAGCGCGACGCAGACGTTCCCCATGGTCCTCTCACGAGACGCCGGGCTTGTGCAGGCGGCGTCAGACTCCGATGTCGCGACCGCTGCCGATGCGCGCCCGCTGCGTGCACTGCGGATTGTCAGCGGCTATCTGCCGCTGCAGTGCGCGGGCCAGCCGTCGGGTGTGTTCGAGGGCGTGCGCTTCGGCAGCGCGCTGCTCTCCGGCGATCGAGCGTGCCGATCGGACCTGAACTTCGACGATGTGGTGGACAACTCCGACTTCGTCGTGTTCGCGGCCGCGTACTCGATCTTCTCGTGCGAGGAATGGGAGATGATTCCCGGCTGCGCCAGCGATCTCAACGACGACCAGACGGTGGACAACGCGGATTTCGTTCTCTTCGCGAACGCGTACAACGACTTCCTGTGCCCCTAAGCGCTTGGCGTTGCAGCAGCCTCTCCCGCGTCACTCGTCGGCGGGCTTGACCGCCTTCGACAGTGTTGCCACGGGGCGATCCGCCGCGAGCAGTTCCAGCGTCTGCCCCCGCAGGCGATAGGAAGTGATCGTCGGGACGATGCGGCCGAAGAGATCATCCTGCGCCATCAGCTCGGGCGGTCCGGCCATGCGCGTCGACATGAGATTGGGACCGATCGTGAGCGTGCCCGACCGACCGCCCGCGCCGTCCGCCTTCGACGCGCCCACGGCGTAGGTGCCGCTCATCCAGTTCACGCCCACACGCGCCGCGAACCGGTTCTCCTGAGGCAGGAACGAGATCGTGGGATGGACGCCCGGGCTCAGGTCGCGAGCGGCCTGGCCGTCGAGGGTCCGCAGCCGCCAGGTGGTGCCGACCAAATCAGCGTGACTCATGTCTTCTCCGGCCCCCGGCTGGGCCGGAGCGTTGGGCTCGGTGCCGGTTGGACGCTCCGGCTCCGGTGCCGAGCGACAGCCGACAATGAGCAGCGAGCAGGCCACGCCGCAGGCAAGGAGCCCGGTTGCGAGGATCGAGCGATGCGATGGTCCGGAAAAGAAACGCGTCATGCGACACCATAGCCGTGTTTGTGACGCAACCGCCTTCCGTGGATCGAGCGAACAACTCTCCGCAGGGTCTTGCGGCGTGGGCGAAGCGTGGTAGGGTACGGAGCGGGCGAAACGGTCACGGAGAACTCAATGCAGATCGCGGCGCAGCCGAATCGGAGGGCCTCTCACGGCGCGGGGCTTCGTCGTCGGATCGATGCGGCACTCCTGTGCACCGCGCTGATCGCGTCGGCGACTGTCGCGCACGCACAGACCGACGACACGGCCGTAGCACCCCCGGTCGCGGAGGCGATCGCGGGCGAGTCGGGCAACTCGATCCCGCTGGGTCGCCTTGCGTCGGGCACGTATCAGGTGATGTACGACCCGTCGGCGCTGCGCGACATTCCGCGTGGGAGCCTCATCACCGGACTTCGCCTGCGTCTGTTCAACGCCGCGAGCACGTCCTGGCCCCCGTCGCCGGTCACGCTGACGCGCTTTGAGATCCGGATGTCGCAGACCGCTCGCGATCTGGACACGATGAGCGCGGTCTTCTCGGCCAACCTGCTCAACCCGGTGCTGGTGCGCAGCACGCCGTTGTCCCTCGCCGCCGGCGCATATCCGGGCACGGCTGCGGCGGACGCGACGCCGGAGCCGTGGGGACCGCTGATCGCCTTTGATCGCCCCTTCGTCTTCGGAGGCGGCCTGACCGTGCTCGAGTTTCGCGTGACGGGGACGGGTGGAAGGGAGGCGTTCTTCGCCGAGTCGACGTTCGATCCGGGCGTGGGCGAAGTGCGCATCAACGACGGCCCGACCGGCGCCGGCGCGTCGATCGCCACGCTGGGCCTCCCGGGCGGACCTGTCGTCCGGTTTGAGTTCCTGCCCCCGCCGCGGCCGCTGCAGCAAGGTGTCACCGGCCTGATCGTTCCGGCCGAGTTCGCGACCGGGACCGGCACCGGACTGGGTCCGGCCCGCACAAGCGTCCCGCTCTCGCAGACGCCGCAGACCGCGCAGTACCTCATCGGCGAGTCGGAGTTCGGGCGGCTGGGGATCGGCTCGGAGATCGTGGGGCTGAACTGGCGCGTTGCGGAAGGCTCGCCCTGGCCCGCGGCGACGCGCGGCGTGCCGCGGCTTGACATTCTGCTGGCCCGCGCGCTCACCACGCCCTCTTCGATGAACGCTTCGGTGAGCGCGAACAACGGGCCAGACGCGACGGTTGCGCTCAGCGGCCCTCGCAAGGTCGGCGCTGGATCGCTCGGTCCGGCGGGACGATTTGGTGCGCCGATCCCGTTCGACCTCGCGCACATGTACAGCGGTGGACCGCTCGCGCTGACGATCCGCCACGCCGGCACCGCCGGCGTGGGGCCGATGCTGGACGCGGCGCCCGCCACGCCGAACTTCCTGTCGCAGCGCGTCGCGGGTCGCGCATCGCCGGGCCTTCCCGACGCGGCCCAGACGCAGGAGACAAGCCCGTTTCCCACGACGAACCTGGCGATCGACGCGGGAACCATCGCCCCCGGCGTTCTCGCGCTGCAGCAAGGCGACGGCGCGCTGGGCTTTCCGTTCATCTCCAATCCCGTCACGGTGCAGTGGATCATCCACGCGTCGGAACTGCGCCACATCCCGATCGGAAGCCAGATCACCGGGTATGCGCTGCGCGCCAGCTCGACCGGATTCCCCGCGTTCCCGACGCTGTTCGGCATTTACGACGTGACGATGAGCACCGCGACGCGCACGCCGCTCGCGCCCAGCCGCACGTTCGCGCTCAACGACGGTCCGGACCGCGTGCTGGTGCGGAGCGGTCCGCTCGCCTTCGTTCCGGGCGACTTCCCGGGCGGCAGCGAGCCCAACCCCCCCGGCGCGGTGATCTGGTTTGATCGGCCGTTCCTCTACACGGGTGGCAACGTCTGCATCACCGTGCGCCACTCGGGCATCGCGGGCATGGGCAGCGTCGACGGAACCTTCAGCGTCTCCACGACGCGTCAGATCACGGCCACAAACCCCACGGCAACGCTGGGGCTCATCAACAACGTCGGACCCGTGATCCGCTTCAGCTACGTTCCTTCGGTCGTCGTGCCGCGAGAGGCGACGTCGAACAGCCCGGGGGGTGGCCTGCCGTTGCTCAATGACCCTGTCGGTCAGGTGCATCAGAGCGTCTTCGCGCCCGAGGACCTGCGTCAACTCCGGATCGGGAGCGTGATCACGGGGCTCTCGCTGCGACGATCCTCGGCCTTCCCCGGAGAATCGTTCCCGCAGAAGGATCGCACGATCGAGCGCTTCGATGTGACGTTGAGCAGCGCACCGCGCGGCCCAGAAGCGATGTCCGGCGTCTTTGCCGAGAACATCGGCTCCGACGCGGTCCTCGTTCGTCAAGGCGCGCTGCGCATTCCCGCGGACGCCTTCCCAAGCCGCAAGGCAGGCCCGATCGCCGACGATCACGCGTGGTTCATCCGCTTCGAGCGCGGCTTTGTGTATCGAGGCGGGCCCCTGAGCCTGACGATCCGGACCAACGCGGCCCTGGGCCCGGAGACGTTGCTGGACGCGGCGACCGAGCCATCCACTTCGAGCGCGGGTCGCTGGTCGTCGGGCGCTGGCGCGGACGCAACCGCGGAGAATCGACCCGACGCGCGGGGCGCGCTGGTCTCACGGCTTGTCTTTGTGCCGCGTTCGTTCTGCCCGGCGGACCTGTCCAACGACGGCGTGGTGGACGGGACGGACTTTGTGATCTTCGCCGGCGCGTACGAGCTTGTTTCGTGCCGCGACGATCAGATGGAGCTTGGCTGCCCGGCGGATCTGACGCTGGACCGCACGGTGGACGCTGAGGATTTCGCCGTGTTCGCTCGGGCGTACGCCGACTTCCTTTGCCCCTGAGCGGACGCGTGGGCTCTCCCTCTACACTGATCCAATGGCCAAGAAAGCGCGTCGTTCGAGGGCGGGTACGTCGGCATCATCGAAACGATCGGCCTCCGGTCGCGCGTCGACCGCCAGGGGGACGAAGGCCGCCCCGCCGCGAACAGGATCGACGACGCGAACAGGCTCGACGACGCGGGTCGGCTCGAAGGCAACGCGTCCGACCAAGCCGACCGGACGATTCACGAGCGTGGAGCAGTATCTGCAAGCGCTCCCGCCCGAGCGTCGCGGCGCGCTTGAGCGGCTGCGTGCCGTGATCAACCGCCACATCGACCCGGGATTCCGCGAGCAGATCTCGTACAACATGATCGGCTGGGTCGTGCCGCACGAGACGTATCCGGCGGGGTATCACTGCGACCCCTCGCTGCCGGTGCCCTTTGCCGCCTTGGCTTCGCAGAAGAACGCGATCTCGCTCTACTTCACGCACCTCTACGGCTCGGAGGAGGAGATGGCGTGGTTTCAAGCGGAATGGGCCAAGACGGGAAAGCGGCTTGATATGGGAAAATCGTGCGTGCGGCTGAAGTCGATCGAGGAAGCGCCGCTAGACCTCATCGGCCGTGCGATGAAGCGGGTGACGGTCAAGAAGTACCTGGCGCAGTACGAGAAGATGCTTTCGAGTCGCTGACGCCGAACGCACAACACACCAGAGGGACCGATCATGATGGCACTCTCAACCTGGGCGTCCGTCACACTCTGCGCGGCGCTCGCGCTGACTCCGTCGCAGGACGAAAAACTGAATCACGCTCCGCAGCCTGTTCCCGCGGAGATGCGGGCCGTGCGTCTGCACCAGTTCGGCGGCCCCGAAGTGCTGCGCGAGGAAAAGGTCCCGACGCCGCGGCCGGGCGACGACGAGTTGCTGGTGCGCGTCGAGGCGGCGGGCGTGAATCCGGTGGACTTCAAGATGCGGGACGGCATGGGACGCGGGATGCTCCGCCTGCCCTTCACGCTTGGATACGACGTGGCGGGGACGGTCGTTGACAAGGGCGCGAGCGTCCGCGACTTCGACGTGGGCGACTCGGTCTTTGCCTACCTCTCCCTGCAACGCGGCGGGGGATACGCGCAGTACGCGATCGTGCAGTCGAACGAGGCGGCACGCACGCCGCGCGATCTGCTTCCGGGCGTCGCGGCTTCGGTGCCGCTCGCGGCGCTGACGGCCTGGCAGGCGCTGGTCGAGATCGGACAGGTGGAAAAGGGACAGACGGTGCTGATCCACGGCGGAGCCGGCGGCGTCGGTCACTTCGCGGTGCAGATCGCCAAGGCCCGCGGCGCGCGGGTGATCGCGACCGCCTCCGCGAAGAACCAGGAGTTTCTCCGCCAACTCGGCGCCGACGAAACCGTGGACTATCGCGCTCGACCGTTCGAAGATGTCGCAAAGGATGTGGATCTGGTGCTCGATCCCATCGGCGGGACCACCACGGTCCGCTCGATGCACACGCTCCGAAAAGGCGGGATTCTGATCTCCATCGTCGGCGAGCCGGGCCCCGAGGCGATGGAGCTCGCGAAGGAACGCGGCGTGCGCACGCGCGCGATGCTGGTGCGTCCCGACGGCAAGCAACTCCGGGAAATCGCCGCCCTGATCGAAGCCGGATCGATACGGCCGCATGTCGCACTCGCTCGCCCGCTCGAAGCCGCCGCGGAGGTTCAGGAACTCCTGAAGCGCGGCGATCTGGAGCGAGGCAAGGCCGTCCTGACAGTCGAGTGACGTGCCACGGGGCGAGGCGTGCTACACTTTGGCTTCCGCCGGTGGCCCCGAGACGGACGCACGCCCGACGATTCAGGCGAAGCGTCCGGCATTTCCCGGGAATCTGCTGGCTGCTCGACCCCTGAGCGGGTCGGGCACAGCACGGCCGGCATCGCCTCCATCGTCTGGAGCCGCTCGCCCCGAGCATCACACTCCCGCCCGTTTCACGGGGGGGACGTGGTCGGTTCCTATGCCGTCCACGAAGGAGCATCGTTTCTTGGATTCCCCCCACTCTCGCGCCTCGGCCTCGTCCCACTCCCCCGCTCACCATCACACCTCAACGCACTCGCCCCGCCCCGCACCGATCGTGCGTGGCGGCCCGACCGACGCCGCACCGCACGGAGCGGCACGCGAAGTCGGCGGTCGAACCCCCGCGTCGGCCTCCGGCACACCGAGCGCCCCCGACGCTGTGCTCTTCTCACAACTCAACCTCTGCGCGCCGGTGCTTCGGGCGCTCGAAGAAGAGGGATACTCGGTGCCCACGCCCATCCAGGCCCGGGCCATCCCGCCCGCGCTCGAGGGGCGCGATCTTCTGGGCTGCGCACAGACCGGAACGGGCAAGACCGCGGCCTTCGCCCTGCCGATTCTTCACCGTCTGCTCAGCGGCAAGCCCGACATGACCCGTCGCGGCGCGGTGCTGCCCCGCACGCTCGTGCTCTCCCCCACGCGCGAGCTGGCGACGCAGATCATGGAGAGCTTCGACGCCTACGGACGTCACACCGGTCTGGAATGGACCGTGATCTTCGGCGGCACAAGCCAGGGCAAGCAGGTCCGCGCGCTGCAGAGCGGCGTCGACATCCTCGTTGCCACGCCCGGGCGCCTGATCGACCTGATGGAACAGGGCTACGTCGACCTCAGCGCGGTCGAGATCCTCGTGCTCGATGAGGCCGACCGCATGCTCGACATGGGCTTCATCAAGCCCATCCGCACCATCGTCTCTCGCATCGTCAAGCCCCGCCAGACCATGCTCTTCAGCGCCACCATGCCCAAGGAGATCGTGCGCCTTGCGGAGGATCTGCTCAAGCAGCCGGTGCGCGTCTCGGTCACGCCCGTCTCCTCCGCGGCTCCGCTCATCGAGCAGCGCATGTACCTGGTGCCCAAGCGCAGCAAGCCCGCGATGCTCGAACACCTTCTCCACGAGGAGAGCGTCGACAGGGCCGTCGTTTTCACCAAGACCAAGCACGGCGCCGACCGGCTCTGTCGCCATCTCGTGCGCGGCGGCATCCCCGCGGTCGCGATTCACGGCAACAAGGCACAGAACCAGCGCGAGCGGGCACTCCACGCCTTCCGCACCGGACGCAATCGCGTGCTGGTCGCGACCGATGTGGCCGCACGCGGGCTCGACGTCGACGGCATCACGCACGTCTTCAACTTCGACCTCCCGATGGAGCCCGAGGCGTATGTCCATCGCATCGGCCGCACAGGTCGTGCGGGCGCCAAGGGCGTCGCCATCTCGTTCTGCGACGCGGAGGAACGCGGGCTGATGCGCGACATCGAGCGCGTGACCGGAAAGAGGTTCACGCCGATCGCGCAGCTTCCGGATCTTCCTCTCCCCGAGGCGGAGAGCTTTGAGCGTTCTCACGAGGAGCGTGGCGGCACGCACTGGAAGACCGATCGTCCGCACGCCGCTCGCGATGGATGGTCAAACGGCGGGCCCGCCAACCGCGACGCGACGCACACAACCCAGCCCGCCCATCACAAGCCACGCCCCCATGGCGCAGGCCCCGCCAACTCCGGTCATGCCCCTTCCGGTCACGCCAACTCCGGACATGCCAACTCCGGACATCCCAAGACGCGTCCTTCGGACGCGGGACATCCCAACTCGAAAGGCCCCGGAACCACGGCCCCGACGTGGCGACCGCGCGGCCCCAAGCCGCAGGGTTCTGGACACGCCGGTTCTGGACACGGCGGTACTGGCCATCGCAACTCCGGCACCTCCGGCTCGGCAACCCGCGGCTCCGGACACGCCGGTCGCTCGACCGGGCGACCCGGTGGGTTCAAGAATGACGGACGTTCAGGGCGTCCTTCGGGCGGTCGCCCCAGCGGCGGGCACCATCGCCCACGGTGAAGCTCGAGGTGCAGCGCCCGACAGAGGATCGCGGTCTCATGACGTCACCACTCGAAACGTCCCCCGACGCACACGCGCACTGGATGCGTCAGGCGATTGCGATGGCGCGTCGGGGCATCACGCAGGGGCAGTCGCCCTTCGGCGCCGTCGTCGTCCCCGCCGCCCTCGTCAACCGGACTGATCAGAGTGTCCGGGGTGCCGGGCACAACGAGGTGTGGCTGCGCACCGATCCGACTGCACACGCGGAGGTGGTCTGCCTTCAGAACACCGCCCGCGCGTTGGGCACGATCGATCTGTCCGGGCACGTGATGTACACGACGACCGAGCCGTGCCCGATGTGCGCATCGGCGATCCACTGGAGCCGCCTCGACGCGGTCTATTTCGGCGCCACCATCGCCGACGCCGCCGACGCGGGATTCAACGAACTTGCGCTCTCGATCGAAGAGGTGTACCGCAAGGGCGGAAGCCGCACGCGTGCGATCGGCGGCGTGCTTTCGCGCGAGTGTGCCGGCCTGTTCGCTGAATGGAAGGACGCCCGGGGGCGCTCGTACTGACATGGCGCACGCACCGTCGAGACGAGGGTCCGAAGCTGGGCCGCACGCACGCCCGCGGATCGCGCTGGCGCACGATTGGCTTGTCGGCTACAGAGGCGGCGAAGGCGTGCTCGACCGTCTCGCGGCGCTTGTCGATGCCGAGTATGAGCGAGGGCCGATCTACACGCTCTTCTCCAACGGACGACCGATCTCCCCCACTATCGACGCGTGTGAGCGCAGCGTGTCGTGGCTCAACAGCGTGCCCGGATCAGAGCGGGCGCGGCGTTGGCTCCTGCCCTTGTTCCACGCCGGCGTGTGGCAACTCTCGCGGCGCCTTGCGCGCGATCATGCGCGACGCCCCTACGACCTGGTGATCTCCACCTCAAGCTCGGCGATCCACACGATCCGTGCCCCCGAGGGCGTGCCGCATATCTGCTACTGCTTCACACCCCCGCGGTATCTGTGGCACCTCAGCGATCAGTACTCCTCGGGGCTGATGGGCCTGGGGCTCAAGGTCTGCTCGCCGCTGCTGCGTCGCCTGGACGCACGCGGGGCGGCTCGCGTCAGCGTCTATCTTGCCGACTCGAACCACACCGGCGAGCAGATCGGACGTTTCTACCGACGTTTATGGACAACTGTCTTTCCGCCCGTGCGCACGCAGGCCTTCACGCCCGTCCCTGCACCCGGCGAAGCGCCGCTCGACGCCGCGGACCTCGCCACGCTTCGCTCCCTGCCGCCGCGCTTCTACCTGTATGCGGGCGCGCTCGAGCCGTACAAGCGCGGCGATCTGGCGGTGGAGGTGGCGGCGATGCTGTCCGAGCCCGTCGTGATCGCGGGAGGCGGCTCACAACTGGAGCGACTGCGGACGCAGGCCGCCGGACGACCGGGCGTCACGCTCCTGGGCCGCGTCAGCGACGCGCTGCTGCGTGAGCTGTACCGGCGAGCGATCGCGCTTCTGTTCCCTCAACTCGAGGACTTTGGCATCATCCCGCTCGAAGCGCAGGCGTGCGGACTTCCGATCGTTGCCTACGGCAAGGGCGGCGCGCTCGACACCGTGCGCGACGGCGTCACCGGCGTCTTCTTCGCCGAGCAGACCGCGGCGGCGATGGCCGCGGCGGTCCCGCGCTGCCCGACGCGGCCCGCGTGCGAGCACGCCTGTCGTCAGAACGCCGAACGATTCTCGGAAGCGGTCTTTACCGACGCGATGCGCGGCCACATCGAGCGGGCGCTGCGCCGTGGCGAAAGCCAACAGACGAAGGACGCGTCGCATGGAGACGTTTGATTTGCTCGCGACCACCGCCTTCGGACTCGAGGCGGTCTGCGCACGCGAGATCGAGTCCCTGGGCTACGAGGCCACCATCATCTCGACCGGACGCGTCCTCTTCAGGGCCGGCGCGATCGGGATAGCGCGGGCGAATCTCTGGCTGCGGACCGCGGATCGGGTGCTGCTCCGCGTCGGCCACTTCAACGCGCCGGACTTTGAAGCGCTGTTCCAGGGAACCATGGACCTCGCGTGGGAACGCTGGATCCCTCCTGATTTCGCTTTTCCCGTGCAGGGCCGGAGCGTCCGAAGCCAGCTCTCCAGCGTGCCCGCCGTGCAGCGGACGGTCAAGAAGGCGATCGTGGAGCGACTGCGTCGAGCGCACGCTGCTCAGGATCTTCCCGAGACCGGCGATCGCACCCTCGTTGAGGTCGCGATCCTCGACAACACCTGCACGATCACGATCGACACCAGCGGCGTCGGCTTGCACAAGCGGGGCTATCGCGATCGCGTCGGAGAAGCCGCGCTCAAGGAAACCCTCGCCGCGGGGCTTGTTCTCCTGAGCGTCTGGCGCAGCGAGCGACCGCTCATCGATCCCTTCTGCGGCAGCGGAACGATCGCGATCGAAGCCGCCCTGATCGGCCGCAACATCGCCCCCGGACGCACGCGCGATTTCGACAGCGCACACTGGCCCGCCATCCCCGGCGAGGTCTGGGACGAAGCGGACGAAGAGGCACGCGACCTGGAGCGCCCCGATCTGCCCGTGACCATTCACGCCAGCGACATCAGCGCCGACGCGCTCGCCCTCGCCCGTCATCACGCCTCCCTCGCTGGCGTCGAACGGTCGATCCACTTCACCCGGCGAGATTTCGCCGAGCTCGCCAGCAAGGCCGACTACGGGTGCATCATCGCTAACCCGCCCTACGGCGTGCGCCTGGGCGAAGACGCCGATGTCGAAAGGCTGTACGAACTGCTCCCCAGCGTGCTCAGGCGCCTCCCGACCTGGTCGCATCACATTCTCACCGCGCGCCCGGACTTCGAGCGCACCATCGGCCAGCTTGCCACGCGCCGACGAAAACTCTTCAACGCCCAGATCGAGTGCACCTATTACACGTTCCTCGGCCCGCGCCCGCCCCGCGTCGGCGAGCCCGAACACTCAGACACCACTCGCTCCGATGAGCCCGCTCACGCACAGCCGCGCGAAGACCGATCACCCGAGACTCGCGCCGCGCCGACGCAGGTGCGAGAGCGGACCGTGCAGGCGCCCGCCTTCGGCGGCCTGCGCGAGCGAGACGTGCGGGAGCTCGATGACTTCGAGTCCCGGCTCGCCAAGCGAGCCCGCCACCTCAGGAAGTGGCCCTCTCGCCTTGGAATCACCTGCTACCGCCTCTACGACCGCGACTGTCCCGACGTGCCCTTGGTGATCGACCGCTACGAAGACCACGCTCACGTCTTCGAGACCGAGCGCGAACACTCTCGCAGCGTGGCGCAGCACGCCGACTGGCTCGACGCCGTCCGCGCTCGCATCGCCCGCGTCCTGGAGATTCCGTTCCAGCAGGTGCACATCAAGCAGCGTGCCCGGCAGAGAGGAACGAGCCAGCACGAGCGCGTCTCGAGCGAGGGCGTCACGCTGACCGCGCACGAGGCGGGGCTGCGCTTTGAGGTCAATCTCTCCGACTACGCCGACACCGGCCTCTTCCTCGATCATCGCCAGACGCGGGCCATGTTCCAGGCGCTGGCCCGCAACGAGCGCGTTCTCAACCTCTTCTGCTACACCGCGAGCTTCTCGGTCTACGCAGCCGCCGGCGGGGCCGAAAGCACCACCAGCGTCGATCTCTCGGCGACCTATCTCGACTGGGCCGCGCGGAACTTTGCCCTCAACGCCATCGCAGGCGTGCGGCGATTCGAGCAGCGCGATCACACGATCGAGGAGATCGTCGCGTCAACGACGCGCTCGGGCGGCGGCGTTCACCGACTGGTCCGCGCGGACGTGATGTCTTTCCTGCGGTCTCATCCCAAGGGAGAGTTCTACGACCTGGCCGTGATCGACCCCCCGACCTTCTCCAACTCCAAGCGCACGCCCGAGGACTTCGTCGTGCAGGAGGCGCACGCGGAGCTGATCACGCTGGCCGCGTCGCTGATGACGCCGGCGGGCACGATCTTCTTCTCCAACAACTTCCGCCAGTTCCGTCTCGACGAAGCGGCGCTGCGTGCGGCGGGCCTGCACGCGACCGAGATCAGCCATCGCACCGTCCCGCCCGACTTTCGCAACCAGCGGATCCACCGATGCTGGAAGATCACGCGCGGCGAAGCGCGAGAATCCGACGCGCCGCCCGGGTCGCCGATTGATGTCGATCAGCTTTCGGACGAATCCGAAGGTGGGTCAGCGCGGTCGTAACCAACGCTGATCGGGCGCGAGCCTCCTCGGATGAACTCGGTCATCTCCCGCACCAGAGACGACGCACCCGCCAGCGGCTCAAGCCCGGCGATCATCTCGGCCCGTCCCATCGGGCGCCGAAAGGCACGCCGGAAGGCCGTGCGCACCGTCGTAATCTCCGAACGCTCGACACCCGCCCGCCGCAAGCCGACCAGATTGACTCCGATCAGCCGCGAGCGTTCGACGGCGGAGGTAAACGGCGGCACATCGGCCGTGACGCGCGTGGCGCCGCCGATGAACGCGAGGCGACCGACGCGCGTGAACTGATGCACCATCGCGCCGCCGCCCAAGGTTGCCGCTTCGCCGACCAGGCTGTGCCCGCCCAGAGCGGAGTTGTTGACTAGCGTCGCGCCGGCGCCGACTTCGGCATCGTGCCCCACGTGCGCATTGGCCATCAGGAACGCCCGGTCGCCGATGCGCGTCGGATGCTCTTCGGTCGACGCGGCGTGAACGGTGACGCCTTCACGGAGGACACACTCCGCGCCGATCACAACGCCCGCCCCGGCGATGCGCTGCTGGTCGATCTTGAGGTGCTGTGCCGCGAATCCGATGCACGTGAAGGGATGAATCAGCGTCCGCGCCCCGATGCGTACCGGGCCGCGGATGTACACGTTGCCCACCAGCTTCACGCCGGTGTCGAGCCGAACGTCACCCTCGATCACACAGAAAGGTCCGATCTCCACATCCGCCGCGAGTTCAACTTTCGGAGAAAGAATCGAGGTCGGATGGACAATCGGCATGGGGCACGCTACGGGGGTGATCGTGCGCAAGGGTGCGAAATCCGTGGGAATGCATCAGATCGCCAGAATTCGACGCCGAATCATCGTGATTGGTCACGCGCGGCCCGAAGAATCCCGGTCTTTTCCCTCGTTCGCCGAGGGCTTGGCGCTGATCGTCAGCGACGCCCGCGTGCCGCGACGCTTGGAGAAGGGCAGCATGCCCTTCGGGAACAGGTTCTTGAACACGAACCACCCGCAGAAGATCGCCAGCGCGGTGGCGACCCAGAACTGCCAGTCTCCGATCGGGAGCGAAGCGGCCAGATCGAGCGTCACGCGACCCCCAGTGCGGCAAGGGACTGATACACGATCAACGCCGCGAGATACGCAACGCCGCTCATCCACGCGAACTGCAGGAGCGCCCACCGCGCCCCCCCCGCTTCGCGTGCCGTCACCGCCAGTGTGGGCAGGCACTGCATCGCAAGCACGAAGTAGACCAGGAGCGACCAGCACGTCGCCACCGTGAACACGGGCGTGACGCCGTCGGCCCGCACCGCCGCCTTCACCGACGCCACGGCGCCGGCATCGGCTGGGTCGAGCTCGGCGTCTCCCGCGCGAACGACCACCGCCATCGTCGAAACAAAGACCTCACGCGCCGCAAAACTCGTCACCACGCCGATCGTCAACTGCCAGTCATACCCCAGCGGAGCAAACAGCGGCTGCACGCCCTTGCCGATCGTGCCGATGTACGAATTCTCCTTGGCGTGGGCCGCGATGCGTTTCGCCGCGTCCGCTTCCATCTGCGCGGCCTGCGCCCGGGTTTCGTCGATCTTGCCCGGGTTGGTTTCGGCGTCGGCGATGGCGCGAAGCTCGGCCGCCTGCTGGGTCATCAACACCGCGTCGGCCGGAGGAGAAACGAGCGGATAGCTCCCCAGCCACCAGAGCACGACGCAGATCGCGAGAATGTTGGTGCCCGCGTTCTTGAGGAACAACCACGCGCGATCCACGGTGGTGATGATCGCCGTGCGGAGCGACGGCAGCTTGTAGGTGGGCAGTTCCAGCACCATGGGGCGGCTCTTGCCGCGGAGGATCGTGCGCCGCGCCAGGAGCGCCGAGAAAAGCCCGGCCCCAAGGCCGAGCGCGTAGCAGCCGATGAACGCCAGAGCCGCCATAAAAGGGCGGTCTCGGAAGAGCAGCCCGGTGACAAGCACATAGACCGGCAGCCTCGCCGAGCACGTCATGAAGGGAGCGATGAGGATCGTCGCCAGCCGATCGCGACGATCCGGAATCACGCGTGTGGACATGATGCCCGGCAGCGCGCAGGCGTGGCTGGAGAGCAGCGGGACAAACGCGTGCCCCGGGAGCCCGAACGGCCGCAGCACGCGGTCCATGAGCAACGCCGCACGCGCCAGATAGCCCGTGTCCTCGAGCAGAGAAATCAGAAAGAAGAGCAGCGCGATCTGCGGCACGAAGATCACCGTCGCACCCACCCCGGCGACAATCCCGTGCGCCAGCAGGTCGCGCAGCACGCCCTCGGGCAGCACAGACTCGACAAACCCGATCGCATGCGCGAAGATCGCGTCGATCCAGTCCATCGGAAAGTTCGCAAGAGAGAAGATCGCGTAGAAGAGCGCGAACATCACCACGCCGAAGATCGGCACCCCGGTCCACGGCGACACGAGCAGCGAGTCCAGGCGATCGGTGAACGTGGCCGTCCAGCGCGACGGCGGAGCACTCCCCGACGTCGGCGCCTCCGTCCCGCGCGCCCCGTCCGGGGGCGTCTCGCCCGGAACCACCCCCCCCATCGCTCGAATCGCGGCACGATCCGCCCACTGCTCCAGCGCCCCCTGCTCACCCGGCGGCGTGCGCGTCGGGATCTGTGCCGCCGCCAGAGCGTCCGGCAGTTCGCGCAATCCCTCGCCGCTGCGGGCGCTGACGAGCAGAACCCGGCAGCCGACAGCCTCCTCGAGTGTGCGGACATTGATCTGACGCCCCTGCGCGCGGGCGAGATCGATCATGTTGAGGACGAGCACCGTGGGCAGCCGACGACGCAGAACTTCGCCCACGAGAACCAGATTGCGCGAGAGGTTGGTCGAGTCGACGACGACGCAGACCGAATCGGGCTCTCCCACCGGTTCGCCGCGCGGGCTCAAGCGCCCGGCCAGGACGGATCGGCAGACGTCGGCCTCGGACTGCTCGAGTTCGAGGGAGTAGATGCCGGGCAGATCGATCAGATGGATCTCGCCGCCGGATGCCGACCGCACCTCGCCGACCCGCGCCTCCTGCGTCGTGCCGGGAAAGTTGCTTGTCTTGTGGCGCAGGCCGCAGAGCGCGTTGAAGAGCGTCGTCTTGCCCGTGTTGGGATTGCCCAAGAGGGCGACGCGCAGCACATCGAGAGCCGCGGGGTCGGGATCGCGCGGGGTTCCGGCACCTGTTGGCGAAGGTCCGCCCTGAGGCCCGCTCATGTGGGCTCGCCCCCCACACTCCCCACACTCCCCGCGCCCCCCACCACCATGACCTGAGCGGCCAATTGCCTCGTCAGCCCGATGCGGCTGGAGCAGGCGCAGGCGCACGCCTCCGCGCCCAGCACCTCCACAATCGAAGGCTCCCCAAGCCTCACCACCCGCACCCGCACCCCGGGCCGAAGCCCCATCGCACGCAGCAACGCACCGTCGGCCGGATCCGTGACGCCCACCGCCGCGACGTGCGCGATGCCGCCCACGCCCAGCGCGACAAGCGATCGGGTCGGGCCTGCGGGAACCGCCGCGATGCAACCGGGCGGCGAAGCGTCGGAAACGTGTGAGTGGGCGTCGGTCATCGGCTGGCCCAATATAGCCGCAGGGGCTGCACCCCGCCCGGCGTCGGTCTCAGCCCGCGCTGCCAACGAGCGCCGCGTTGGTCGGGAATCGTTGCAAGGCGGCCAGCAACTGCTCGACCTGCTGGGGAGGCGGCATCGCCAAAAGCCGCCGGCGCAGGGCGGTCATGGTCTTCATCTCCGTCTCGTTCATCAGCAGGTGCTCCTTGCGAGTCCCGCTGGCGGCAAGATTGATGGCGGGAAAAAGCCGCCGCTCGGCAATCTTGCGGTCGAGGATCAGCTCCATGTTGCCGGAGCCCTTGAACTCCTCGAAGATGATCTGATCCGCCGCACTTCCCGTGTCGACCAGGCAGGACGCGATCATCGTCAGGCTGCCGGCTTCCTCGGTGTTGCGCGAGGCGCCGAAGATCTGCCGCGGCACCTCCAGCGCCTTGCTGTCCAAGCCGCCGGTCATGGTCCGCCCGCTGCTCGCGTGACGCCGCGAGTTGTTGAACGCACGCCCCAGACGCGTGAGCGAATCGAGGATCACCACCACGTGCCGCCCCGCTTCGACCAGCGCCTTGCAATAGGCGTGCGTCGCCAGCGAGACCTGAATGTGCTTTTCCACCGGATGGTCGTTGCTGCTGGCAACAACACGCACCCGCGGCCCCACCGCAATCGGAGACGGCGAAGCCTCCGTCGCGCGAGGCGTGTCCACCCCACCAGCCCCTACTGCACCGGGTCCAGCGCTGACGGGCTGCGTGAGGTCCTTGGTCACGTCCGGCGGCAACTCGCGCAGCAGTTCGCGCATCGCGTCCTCGGCCCGGCGCGACACCTCGTCCTGCACCGCGGTGAACTTCGCAAACGTCCGACGGAAGTCCGTCACCTCTTCCGGACGCTCGTCGACCAGCAGAACCACAATCTCGACATCGGCGTGGTTGCGCAGGATCGCCGTCGCGATGTCCTTGAGCAGCGTCGTCTTGCCCGCTTTGGGCGGTGAAACGATCAGACCTCGCTGCCCGCGTCCGATCGGACAGAACAGATCGATCAGCCGACAACTCGCCGGACACCCCGGATACTCCAGCGTCAGACGCGGCGCGGGATCGATCGACGTCAGTTCGTCAAACGGACGCGGGCGGACCAGATTCGGAGGAAGCTCAAGGCCCGGGAAGCTCGGCGAAGGGCCCGGACCGGAGCGCGGAGCGACGGCAGCGCCCCCGTGGCGAGAGCCGCCATGTCCACCCGGATGGCCTCCCCCGTGCGCGCCATGAAACCCATTGCCCCCGCGGCCTCGCCTGCGACGTCGGTTACCCACTGTGTGCAATCCGGCCCGACGGCACCAAGACGACACGTCCGGCGCTTGACGGGGATGCTCTTTCACATTCTGCAAGGCGCCCGGCCCCGCGGCTTTTCCCGCCAGGCCAGACTTCTCGAGCACCGCACAGTAGCACGCCTGCCGCCGACGCGTCGGGGGGCCACTTCCCCTCGCCGATACACTCCGACCATGCGCCCCGACGACGCGGCCCGACAGATCGAGCGACTGCGCCGCTTCCGCAACGCTCTGCCCCGGGACGTCTCCATCGCGCGCGACGTCGAACGCGTCCGAAGAGACGCCGTCACGACCGACCGCTCCGCCGCCAAAATCCTCGACGCGTGGGAGCGCATGGTCCCGCAGGATCTCCGCGATTCCGGAAGACCAACCTCCTTCAAGCGAGGCGTGCTCGAGATCACGTGTGAGTCTTCCCCCGCCATCTTCGGGCTCAATCGCTGGCTCCAGGCCGGCGGGCTCGACTCCCTCGCCCGCGCGATGGGCCGCCCCATCGGCGTCGTCAAATTCAGTTACAGACGATCCTGATGTCCAACGTTCCTCCCATCCGCGCTGAGGCGCCGGCCCCGGCACGCCCAGACGAGCTCTCGACCCCCGACTCGGCATCGCGCGAGCCGGCCAAGGAGACCCTGCTCCGAGACTTCCTCGCCTCGCACGACGTGCGATGCCCCGCCTGCCGATACGCGCTCAAGGGTTGCGAGGACCGGCGCTGCCCCGAATGCGGCTGGCAGCTCGCGCTTCAACTCCGCCCCACCGTCGCTCGCGTCCCCTACACCGTTTTCTCGCTCCTCGTCCACGGCTGGCTGCTCCTCGTCGGCCTGCTCGCGTCGGCTTCGATCCTGCGACGCATCCTCACCTATCACTCGGCCTCGAACATGCGCGCCGCTCGTCAGGCGCGCGCCAACCAGAACCAGACGATCATCAACCAGTTCCTCTCCACCGACTCCCCGGGCACGCCCGGCTTCGCACAGCCAGCTCCGGCGTCCGTCTTCGAGAACGCCCGCGTCTTTCTGCTCGGTCAGTCGGGGGTCGATCAGGCGGCGTCCGTGCTGGCGATCCTCAGCGTGCTCGTCGGGGCCATCGGCCTGCTGATGATCCCGACAATCCGAACGATGAACGATCGCCGCGCCGCGTGGGCTGTCTCGGCGGGCATCGCGGTCTTCGTGGCGCACGCGCTGCACTACGTCATCAACTTCATCACCATCGCTCTGCGTCAGTTCTGACCCGTCTTTCCCCGTCCACGACCGCCCACAACCGCCTCCAAGTCGCGTCGGCCTCCGCCCGGGCGCGGTAGGCTGACGAGCCATGTCCCGGCGCGTGGAGCATCCCCCCGATCCGGCCGCACTGGTCGCCTTCTTGGACCAGCACGATCGCCCGTGCCCGCGCTGCGATCACAATCTCCGCGGCGTCCGCGATCCTCGCTGCCCGGAGTGCGGCGTCCCGCTCCGGCTTGAGCTGGTCACGCCCCAGCCTTCGCGACGCTCGTTCATCGTGGGTGTGGCGGCTTTGTCCTCCGGCTTCTTCTTCAACGCGACGTTGATCCTGTTCCTGCTCTGGGAGCGTTTCGGCGCTCAGTCCACCCCGGATCTGTGGCGTGTCGGCCAGCCGCAGATCGTCTCCGCCGCCGCCTTCGCCGTGCTGCTCCCCTGGTGGGTCGCGCTGGCCCGCTGGATGGACCAGCAATCCCCCGCGGTCCGGATCGTGCTGGCCGTCAGTTGCTGGGTGCTGGCGTTTGCCTCCGCGATGTGGATTCATCGGGTGGTGCGCTGACGACGACGCACCCCCGGCCCCGCTTCCGCGTACAGACCAGAGCGATCTCGCCGATACATGCTCGGGAGCATCTCATGCCCGGCACGCCGCACACCGATCTCTCGCCCGAACTCCTTGCCCACAAAAAGGCCATCGAGGCCAAGGCCAAGGAATACGGCCTCACCTTCCCCGAGGTCATCTTCGAGGTTCTGCCGTTCGACACGATGAACCAGATCGCGTCCTACGGCGGATTCCCCACCCGCTATCCGCACTGGCGCTGGGGTATGGAGTACGAGAAACTCTCCAAGCGCGACGCCTACGGCCTGGGCCGCATCTACGAGATGGTGATCAACAACGATCCCTGCTACGCCTATCTGCAGGAATCCAACGGCGTCACCGACCAGAAACTTGTGATGGCCCACGTTTACGGCCACGCCGACTTCTTCAAGAACAACTTCTGGTTCAGCAAAACCGAACGCAAGATGATGGACCAGATGGCCAACCACGCCACACGCGTGCGACGCCACGCCGATCGGCACGGGCAGGAAGCGGTCGAACGATTCCTCGACGCCTGCCTCTCGATCGAGCACCTGATCGATCCGCACTCGATGTTCGTCCATCGCGAAGCGCCCGAACGCCCGCTGGGAGCCTCCGGCCCGGCCGACCGCGACGACGCCCCGGGCGGCCAAGGCGATGACGGCACCCGCTACCGGCCCCGTCGCCTCCCGGCCAAGGACTACATGGACCCGTTCATCAACCCGCAGGCGGTGCTCGACCGTGAGCGTCGCGAGCACGAGGAGCAGGCCCGCGCCGCGCGGTCCAGATTCCCGGCCCAGCCCGTGCGCGACGTCCTGCTCTTTCTCCTCCGCCACGCGCCCCTGGACGACTGGCAGCAGGACATCCTCTCCATCGTGCGCGACGAGGCCTACTACTTCGCGCCCCAGGCCATGACCAAGATCATGAACGAGGGATGGGCGACCTACTGGCACAGCAAGCTGATGACGCAGCACTTCCTCGAGGCCCGCGAGATCGTGCATTACGCCGATCAGCACTCGGGCGTCGTCCACATGCCGCCCGGCGGCTTCAATCCCTACAAGATCGGCGTCGAACTCTTCAAGGACATCGAGCGTCGCTGGAACATGGGCCAGCACGGGCCGGAGTGGGAGCGGCTGGAAGCGATCGGCGCCCGTCAGTCGTACGACGACCGGAGCATGAAGGGTCGCGACAAGATCTTCGAGGTCCGTCGCATCTACAACGACGTCAACTTCATCGACGAGTTCCTCACCGAGGACTTCGTCGAAAGGCTGAAGATGTACGAGCACCGGCGCGACCCCCAGACAGGCGAGGTCAAGGTCGTCAGCCGCGACTTCCGACGCGTCAAGCAGACCCTGCTGCACCACATCACCAACATGGGCCAGCCGTTCATCTACGTCGTCGACGCCAACTACCAGAACCGCGGCGAGCTCTATCTCGCGCACCGTTTCTCAGGACTCGAGATCGACGCCGCCAAGGCCCAGCAGGTGCTCTCCAACGTCCGCCTGCTCTGGGGCCGCCCTGTCCACCTTCAGGCCGTCGTCAACGACGACACACACCTGCTGAGCCTCGACGAGCCCGAAGCCAAGGTGCGCAAGGAACGGATCAACAGCGACACGCCAAGGCCGGCGCATCAACTGACGTGATCACGATCTTCGAGAGATGCACGAAACGCCCCGCCCATCGTCGCCGAGCCTTCACGCCGCGTGAGGACGATCATCGCCGCCGGGCTGGTCCCCTAGCAGCGCCTTGAGGCGATCCATCTGCCGCTGCGCCCGATCCAAAGCGCTCTCGGCCTGGCGCGTCGCGCTGTTGGCCGCAAAGCGGTACGGAGCCGAAGCCTCCGTTTCGCGGCCACGCGGGCCCGCGCCGTTCTCGTCGCGGCTCCACGCGCTCTCACGCGGGAACGGGATCGGATCCAGGGCCATACGGGCCTGACCGGGATGGAACTTGAACTGCGGCGTGAACTGCGGCATAGTCGAGTCCGTTCGAAGAAGCCTCGCGCCTCGGGGTTGTCGCGATCGCCACCACAGCGAACCGCGCCCGAGCATCGCTTTCCCACGCCGCCAATCCGTGGCAGTGTGAGCATCGACGTTGTCCGCCGGCGCCTTCAGCCGACGCGCCCCTCGCGCCGCCCGACGCCATTCGCGGACCGGAACAGGCCCGACGATCGGGCCATCTTGACACGCCGCGGGTCCGATTCGTCCGATCCCTCAGCGTCTGCTCTAGTTATCGTCCCTCCACCGACACAACTTCCAATCCCGAGCCGCCCAAACGCCGCGCAGCCGCCGCCGAACGCCGGTTGCGTCCCCAATCACTCGGTCATCGGCACTTCTTGCGCACGCGTCCCGGCCGCGCCTAGGCGCGGCCCGCCGCACGCTTCTGGCCCACCCGCGGCTCGGTTCCCGCCAAGATCCGCCCCATATTGCCCCGGTGCTTGAAGATCATCACCCCCGCCAAAAGCGTCAGGACGCCCACCAGCGGCAACGATCGCGCCAGCGCCTCCGCCGGCGGCAACGCGATCGGCGTCAGCCCCAGCGGTCCAACCGCGATCGACTGACCCAGCACCAGCAGCGGCAGCGACGCCGCCGCGCCCATCGACGCCAGGCTCACATACCGCCACCGTGAAAGAAGGATCACAAAGACCGCCACCGCGCCGATGCCCGCGACGGTCAGGATCGGGAAAACGCCAAGCAGACTCCCAAGCGCCGTCGCCACGCCCTTCCCGCCGCGAAATCCAAGCCACGGACAGAACATGTGCCCGAGCACCGCGCCGACAACAACCACGCACCAAAGCGCCGCCGTCATCGGCTCGAGGATCCATTTGCCCGCCACGCCCGCCCACACCCCCGCCACCAGCACCGGCACAAGGCCCTTGAGCAAGTCACCCGAAAAGCACAGGAACCACGCCTTGGGCCCCAGCACGCGCCCCACGTTCGTGGCCCCGATGTTCCCCGAACCCACCCGACGGATGTCGATGCCGTACGCGCGACCGATCAGATACCCGGTCGGGATCGACCCGAGCACAAACGCCCCCGCCGCCGCCGCCAGCCAGTGCGCGACCGTCCAATCCATGCGCGAGCGTAGGGACTTGCAGAGTCCGCGGCCCAATGCACGCCACCAACGACACGCCCCCGATCACCGACAATTCTGCACGACACGCTCCTGATTGAAACGCGGCCGAGCGACCGACGAAGTACCATCCGACCAGTTCGTGGGGGCCGAACCTCGTGCGGGGGTCCCCCAACGGACTGTCAGCGATCTCGACGGAGCGAATCACCCATGCGCAGCGGCAACCCGGCCCTTCGGCCCGAACTCTTCGACCGACCCGTCAACGCCCCCAACTGGGCCGACCTCGCGACCGACTCCAACTCGAGCGGCAAGGTCGACGCCTCGGCGCGCGAAGGCACGATGACCGTCACCGGCACCGCGATGAAAACCGGTTTCCTCATCGCCATCTGCGCCGCCTCGGCCGTCTGGGCCTGGGGCCATTTCCTCCCCGCCGTCACCGGAGGCACGGTCAGCGCGGGCCGGGCGAACCCGGCCGCGATCATGCCGTGGTTCTTCGGCACGATGATCGCGGGGCTGGTGCTCTCGCTCATCGGCTGCTTCGCCCCCCGCTCGACGATCATCGTCGGACCTCTCTACGCCGCGGTGCAGGGCATCTTCCTCTCGCTGCTCTCGATGTTCGTGAGCATCCAGTTCCTCAAGGGCGTGGACCTGGGCCTGATCTTCCAGGCCATCACCCTCACCTTCGCCATCGGTCTGGCGGGCGTCGGGGCGTTCGCGCTGGGCCTCATCCGAATCGGCGGCATGGTGAGCAAGATCATGTCGGTCGCGATGATCGGCCTGGTGCTCTACGCCCTCGCGCTGCTCCTGAGCAACGGCTTCTTCAACCTCGGACTGCCCAACCTGTGGTCGAGCGCGTCGCCCATGGGCATCGCCTTCTCCGGATTCGTCGTGATCCTCGCCGCCTTCAACCTCATCGAGGACATCCAGATGGTGGACGAAGGTGTGCAGAACGGTGCGCCCAAGCACATGGAGTGGTACAGCGCCTTCGCCCTCACGGTCACCCTGCTGTGGCTGTACATCGAGGTGCTTCGCCTGCTCGCCAAGCTGCGCAGCAACAACAACTGATCCGACGGAGCGGATCGGCCGCGACACAGAGACGGCCCGCCCAATCCTGATCGACCGCCGCGCCGGGGAGCACACGCTCCCCGGCTTTGCTATCCGCGGAAGACAACACCCGGCTCAACCCGCACCACGCGTCGCAGCGCCACCAGGCTCGCGCTCATCGTGACGACGAGCACCAGCACGCCCGCGCCCGCCGCCACCTCGGCGTGCAGCACAAAGCCACGCAGTTTCGGGATGTCGGTGGTCGCGCTGAAAAAGACCGCCGTGGCCCCAAGCCCCACCCCGAGGCCCACGAGCGCGACCAGCAGAGCCTGCGCCAGCACCAGCCGCGCCAAGAGCGCATCGCCCGCCCCGATCGCCTTGAGCGAGGCGAAGTGCTTGAGATTGTCGCTCACGAACAGGAACAGCGTCTGCCCGCTGATCACGGCCCCCACCACGATCGCCGTCACGATCGTGATCCCGAAGTTCACCGGGATGCCCGTGTTGTTCACGTAGAACCAGATCGTCCGCCACGCAAAGACGCGGCTGGGCAGCGCCGTCAGCGCGGTCGCCTCCTCGATCGCGCGGCACGCCTCCTCCACGCTCACGCCCGCACGCTGACGCGCCACCACGAACGACATCGTGTTGCGCTCCCGCCCGACGAACGTCATCGCCAGCGAATAGCGCGTGTACACCACCGGAAACGTCGCAAACGGCGGGCTGGGCCGACACACCCCGACAATCCGCGCCCGCCGATCGTTGATCTCCACCACCCGGCCCACCGCGCTCTCGATCGGCGCGTCGGGAAACAGCGACGCGAAGCCCTGATCATCCACGATGATCGTGTCCGGCTCGCGCAGGGCCTCCCACGTTCCGACAAACAGCCGCCGCGGCACGCCGATCATCGTCGCGTCGTCGAGCCCGATCAGAATCGCCTGACGGAACGACCCGCCCGCGACATCCTGCGTCGTGGGCGTCGTCACCTTCGCAAAGCCCTTGTAAAGCCGCACCGCCCAATCAATCTGCGGCAGGCTGCGCACGCGAGAGACGGCGTTGTCGGGCAGCGAACGGATCTCATCGATGTAGCGCACCCCCGGATCCATCACCCAGATCGACGCCTCCGCGACGTCCTTGATCTGGCTGGTGGTGCGGTCCATCAGCCCCGTGAAGATCGACACCTGCTGGGCGATGAGAAACGTCGAGGAAGCGATGGCGAAGATCAGCCCCAGGTACTTCGCCGTGTCACCCATCAGCATCTTGATCGCAAGTCGGTACATGCACGCCGGCCTTTCTATGTATGTACATCTAATTGACAACACACCAACGCCCGCCCCCGCCGCCCCGGGCCGGACACGCCGGCCCGGACTCCCGCTTCAGACAACCGGTTCGGACGGCACCAACGTCGCGAGTTCACCCTCCTGCGTCACCCTCGCGGCCTTTGCCAGAAGCGCTCGCAGCGTCGCCCACTCCTTTTCGCTGAACGCCGCCCGGAGACGTGCCTGCGCACGCTCCCATCGCGGCAGGGCCGCCCGAAGCCGACGCCGCCCCGCCGCCGTGATCTCCCACCGACGCTCGCGCTTGTCCTCCCCCACCGTGGAGCGCAGGTGCCCGTCTCGCTCCAAAGGCCGAAGCGTCCGCGAAAGCGTGGTCGCGTCCGCGCTCATGAACTCGGCAATGTCCTGCTGGCGCAGCGGCCCCGCCTCGTCCAGCACGCGCAACAGCGTGTACTGCGTCCCGCGCACGCCCGAGACGGCGATCTCCTCGTCGTACAGCCGCGACACCGCCCGCGTCGTCCGCCGAAGCGCCGCGCACATGCAGGGGACCTGCTCGGCCATCGCATGAGTTCTGTGCATATGCAACTATAGCCACCCCGACGCCCCCGGCTCGGCGGCCGCGCTCACGCACCGCCGGCCGAACCGGGACGGATCACCGCCCGGAAGGCATAGCGACCACCCACCGGCTGGATGAGCACGCGTGCCCGACCCTCTCGCTCGAGCGAACCAAGATACTCCATCAACTCCGGGCGGTAGTGCACGTCAAACAGCGCGATCCACCGCGTGAGCATCCAACGGAACCATCGCGGCAATCCCGCCTGATCCCAGAAATCAACGATGTGAATGCTGCCTCCCGGCTTCACCGTCGTCAGCGCATGCTCCATCGCCGCCCGCCACGGCGGGATCATCGACAGCGCGTAGGAGAACAGGATGCGATCGGGGGCCCGATCGATCGAGAACGCGTCACGCACCCCGAGCGACTCGGCGTAGCCTCGCGCCAGCGTGATGCGTCCGGCAAGCCCCGCGCGCCGAACCGACGCGGCTGCCGTATCGAGCATCTGCTGCGAGGCGTCCACGCCCAGCAGGCGGACGCCCGGATACCGCCGCGCGATCAGGATCAGATTGCGAGCCGTGCCGCACCCGATCTCCAACAGGGTTTCGTCGGGCGCGAGGCGCAAGCTGTCAATCAGCCCGTCTCGGCCGAAGAGAAAGAACTTGCGTGTTGCGTCATATATGTGACGCTGAAGCTTGTAGATGCGGTCCATCGCCGCCCCGGGGTCGCGATGCGTCGAGGCGGAGGTGCGCGAGGTGACGCCGGACATGTCTTGCATAGGCCTGCACGCGGGCGTTCAGCCCGGCTCCGAAGACGCTCGCAATCTCAGGCGCGAATCTCAGACAACCTCGTAGAGGTGGAACCCGCCGTAGATCGCCGAACGATCCGCCTTGTAGAACGCCGCAGACTCTGCCGCGCGATACCGGAAGCGCACAAGCAGATCCGCAGGGAGCGATCGCTCGATCGGTGAGCCGGCCGCCGAGGTCCGGAAGATGATCCGCGCGCCCGGCAATGCCACCCGCGCGATCGCCCTCCATTGACGCTCCAGCACCTTCGCGGGCATCCAGTCCTGAGAATCGAGGAACACGAACGAGTCGAAGTCGCCCGGCCGCGCCCCCTCGATCGCGTCGATCGTCGAGGTCAGACGAGTCTGGATCGAGTCCAGCCGCGCCTTGATCACGCCGTAGAGCTCGGGCTTCAGATAATCCGGCACGCCCCGACGCCCCTCGCGGTCATAGCGTCGCGCCAGCGTTTGCCACGCGAAACAGTTGTCCTCGAGCGGCCAGTCGCAGATCAAGCGCCGCGTCCGCCGTCGATACTCCGCCAGAAGTTCCCCCTTGGTGTCTCTCGCAAGTTCCGCGTGCTGCGAGGGCGGAATCCCCAGCGAATACACCGACAGCGGCGAAGCGCCCAGCCAGTTGAGCACCGCGTTGGAGTAAAGCGGCGCAAAGCGCGTGTCGAAGATCCTGCCTCGCTCGGCAGGATCACGCGCTTCAAGCATCTGACGCGGATCACGCCCGACGGCGCACAAGCCCTTGTGGATCATCCCAAGCAGGCGGCCCAAGTGCGATCGTTTGTAGAACCCGGTGGCGAACCAGTCGATCCGTCGCCCCTTGAGCCCACGCGAACCGAACCAGTACGCACGCTCCGATTCGCTCAGGTGCGGCGCGACATGCCGCTCGACGCGCCCAGGGTTCCCCGCGTCGTCCCCCGCACCAAAGAGCGCAAAGAACGACTCGTAATCGGGCAGGTGCTTCATCGCCGCGATCTTCAGGCGAGTCACCGCCAAGTGGTTGTGGTTCAGGTCCACCGCCGTGATCGACTGCGGGGCGTGGATCAGATAGTTCAGCACGTTGCATCCCGCCGAAGAGATCGCAAGCACGCGACTGGCGGGCGACAGATTGAGGGCCTCGGCGTCGACGGCCGGGTCCTCCCAGATCTGGTTGTACACAAAGCCCCCGAACCACGCCGCGAACAGCCGCTCCTGAACGCCTCGCTTGCTCAGCCGAGAGGCGTGGCGCACCGCGTTGTGAACAAGCGAACGGGATCGTGCTTCCGCAGGAAGATCGAGCGCCTGAGTCATGCAGCCTCCATGCTCGGAGGCAATCAAGCGGCGTCCTGCCGCGCCTCCGAGTCCGGAGTATCGCGTGGCGCCACACGCTCTGCCTTGCGCCGGCCTCTCACGGAGCCCTGATTTCACCGAGTCTGCACGGAGTCATGACGCGATCTTCACGCCCCAACGATCGAGCCCCCGCGCGGTCGCCGCGTCCCGCTTCCATCCACCCCCGACGCAGCATCCCGGCGCTACACGTTGAACAGGAAGTGACAGACGTCGGCGTCGTGCATCACATAGTCCTTGCCCTCGACGCGCATCTTGCCGTGTTCCTTGATCGCCTTCTCGGTCTTGAACTTCTCGAGGTCAGCGATCGAGTAGATCTCGGCGCGGATGAAGCCTCGCTCAAAGTCGGTGTGGATCACCCCCGCGGCCTGCGGCGCGGTCGATCCGATCGGCACCGTCCACGCGCGGATCTCCTTGGGGCCGGCGGTATAGAACGACTGCAGCCCCAGCAGCTTGTACGTCGCGCGCGCCAGGCGATTGAGCGCCGGCTCGGACATCCCCAGGCTCTGGAGCATTTCCAGACGGTCCGCATCGGGCAGTTCGGAAAGCTCGCTCTCGATCTTCGCGCAGATCGGGACGCACTCGGCCCCTTCCTTGGCCGCGTGCTCACGCACCTTCTTCGCGAGGGGTCCCTCGCCGTTGACGTCGTCCTCGTCAACGTTCATGACGTACAGCACGCGCTTGGACGTGATCAGGTTCAGGCTCTTGAGGGCCTTTTGGTGATCGACGTCGTCGAAGTGCACGCTCCGCGCGACTTTGCCGCTGTCCAGCACGGGTTGCAACTTCTTGAGCACCTCAAAGCGGACGACGGCTTCCTTCTCGCCGCTCTTGGCCGCACGCTCTGCTTTCGAGAGCGCACCGGCGACCACCTCGAGATCCGCGAGCACGAGTTCGGTGTTGATCGTGTCGATATCGCGGACGGGATCGACCGAGCCTTCGACGTGCGTGATGTCCTCGCCGCCCGGCGCCTTGGTGAAGCAGCGAACGACCTGCAGGATCGCATCCACCTCGCGGATGTGGCTGAGGAACTTGTTGCCCAGCCCCGCACCCTCGCTGGCTCCCTTGACGATGCCGGCGATGTCGACGAGGCGGAGCATCGCGGGCACCACCTTCTGCGTCTCGATATGCGAGCGGATGATCTCCAGTCGCGGATCGGGAATGGGCACCACGCCGACGTTGGGCTCGATGGTGGCGAACGGGTAGTTTGCCGCCAGCGCCCCGGCCTTGGTCAGGGCGTTGAAGAGGGTGGACTTGCCGACGTTGGGGAGACCGACGATGCCTGCTTCCATGGGGACGGAGGGTAGGGAAGGAAGGGGGGCAGGGGTGCAGGGGTGCAGGAGTGCGGGGTCCGAACTCGTCCTTCTTTCCTTCCCTGCTCCCCTGCTCCCCTGCTCTCCTAGCCTTGCCCGCTAGCGCTCGTAGCTCAGCCCGGATAGAGCATCGGTCTTCGAAACCGAGGGTCCAAGGTTCAAATCCTTGCGAGCGCGTTGGTCCGTTCTCCGTGCGCGTCGCCCGCCAAGCGTCGCGACCTCAAAAAAAAGCCCCGGCCGACGGGCCGGGGCATAGGCAACACGGGACAGACTCCGACGATCGCCGCTTCAGTGCCGACTACGGGCAGATCAGGTCGTTGTACGCGGCGACAAAGAGCAGGAAGTCGTTGTTGTCGACCTGACCGTCGTTGCTGAAATCGGCCGGGCAGCACTCGAGCGACGCGGGGAACGGACAGAGGAAGTTGTTGTACGCCGCGACGAAGAACAGGAAGTCTTCGTTGTCCACCAGTCCATCGCCGTTGAGATCGCCGACGCAGCGCTTGGTGAAGCAAATCTCGGTGCGCCCGAGGGTGAGATTCACGCGATCGGTTGTGACGAACGTTCCCTCACCGGCGGTGCGAATCAGATCGCGCGGCTCATGGACGAGCGCGAGCTTGAGGGATTCGGGATTCAGCTCGCGCTGGCGACAGCCGCTGTCCAGAGTCGTGTAGGTCTTGATGTTGAGAATGTCCTGCTGGCCAAGGCCGACATCGCCCGTGGCGCCGGCCAGCACGTAGCCGCCCCAGGGACGGAACTCGGTGATGGCGTTTCCGGTGTTGAACGAGTCCTGCGTGAGGCCGCCGTAGGTCTGCGAGCGAAGCAGGTTCCCGTTGATCGGGTCAAAGACGAACGTGGCGGCACCCAGCGAGCCAAAGTCGCCGACCTGGCGGGTGACCGTCGCGCCCACGATGATCTCGCGTCGCGGATGCCATTGGACGGCCTGGTAGCCGTTGCGGATCTCGATGTTGTCTTGCGCCGTCGAGAGCTGCCACGCCCAGTCCGGAACGCCCGTCGCCCAGTCGAGGCGGGCGACGATCATGTCCGGCGGCGTGTTCAGCCCGATCGACTGCGCCACGCGCCCGCTGAAGTACAGATCGCCTCCGGGCCCGACGGCCAATCCGTCGGCGGTGATCTCAAAACCTGCGGGGTGCGCATAGGTGCGCGCCCAGACGACATTGCCGCTGAAGTCAATCACCATCGCGAAGGCCATAAAGCGCTGCCCCCCCACGATCGGGATCCGAGCGTTTCCGACAACGCCCAGCAGCGACGGCGCGATGCCTGCGGGAGCGGCCTCAAGCTCCCGCACGTCGGCAAAGTCGAGCGTCGAGCCGTTGGGAAAGCCCGCGAGCGCGTAGACACTGTTGTTGAGCACCACGCCGGTGTCAGTCTGCCTCGTATAGACGCCCGACAGCAGCGCGGTCGTCCCGACCGACCGTCGGTTCACGCTGACGATCGACCGATCGCTCAACTCCCGCACCGAGACACCCAGCCCCTGCGAGAGGAAGGGAGATCCCGAGAGCAGCGCACTGCCGATCACGTTACCCGCCGGACCCAGCCGGAGGACATACTTCGCCAGCGAGTTCCCGCCAAAGGCCGACTCGCCCCCGACGATGTATCCGCCGTCGGAGGTCTGCTGGATCGTGTATCCCACCGCCGATCCCTGCGCGAGGTTGTACAGCGACGACCAGATCGGCGTCCCGTCGGACGTGTACTTCACGACGTGAAGCGAGGAGCGTGCCGCTCCCACGGCCTGCTGCACGCCCGCCGTGACCAGCGAGCAGTCAACGGTGTCGATCACGTCGTTGGCCACCTCGATGCCCGGCGTGCCGTACGCCAACTGGAAAACCTGAGCGTGCGCCCCTGCGCACGCCGCAGCGGAAAGAGCGGCGATGCAAAGCCGACCTTGCACGCCTCTGCCGAACCGGTGCGTTCCATTCAAGCCTGACATGCGAACCTCCTGCCGCTGTGCGGCGCGTGGTCCGCGCGAACCCCCCTCCGCGCGAATCAATCCGTCCAGCCTAGCGACCTCGTCAACCGGCGCGAACACCCCGGCTCCACCGAGCGGACCACGCCGGTCCCTACTGTTGTCGAGTGCGCCCGTAGCTCAGCTGGATAGAGCAGCGGTCTTCTAAATCGCAGGTCGGCGGTTCGAATCTGCCCGGGCGCGTTTTCGGTGCGTCGCAGCCAACGCGGTGCGGGCAGGCCGATGCCCGCCCGCCGAGCGGCACGGCCCCCAAACCTCGGAGAATTGGATACGCTGGGGGTGCATCCCCGAGGACTCTTCATGCGCGCCCATCGCCCGCTCGTCGTCACCCTGACACTCCCCAGCATCCTGCTCGCCGCGTGCAAGCGGGAAACGCCCCAGACCTCGGTCGCTCCGCCGCCCGCCGTCGCCACCGAGGTGATCTCCCCGGTCACTGCGCCCGGCGTGTACGAGTTCATCGCCCAGACAGCCGCCTCACGCACGGTGGAAGTCCGCGCCCGCGTGCAGGGCTTCCTCCTCAGCCGTCACTTCGAAGAGGGTGGCAAGGTGAAGGAGGGCGATCTGCTCTTCACGATCGACCCGCGCAAGTTCGAGGCCGATCTCCGAAAGGCCCGCGCCTCGCTCGCGCAGGCCAAAGCGGCCCAGGCGCTCGCTGAGTCCAACCTCGCCCGCATCAAGCAGGGCGTCGAGACCGGCGGCCTCTCCAAGGCCGAACTCGACAAGGCCATCGCGCAGAACGACGAAGCGCTCGCACAGATCAAGCTCGCCGAGGCCAACGTCACCAACGCCGAACTCGAACTCTCGTACACCAAGGTCGTCAGCCCCGTCTCCGGCACCGTCGGCCGGGCGCAGAAGCAGGAAGGCTCGCTCGTTGACTCCGGCGCCAACAGCCTCCTCGTCGAGTCCCAGCAGGTCGATCCGATCTACGTCAACTTCAACGTGAGCGAGCGCGACGTGCTGCAGTGGCGCGCCGACGTCGCCGGCGGCCGCATCAAGCTCGTCAGCGAACGAAACCTGCCCACCGAGATCACCCTCTCCGACGGCACCGTCTACAGCAAGCCCGGAAACATCGACTTCGTCGACGTCAAGGTCGACCCCATGACCGGCACCGCCATGATCCGCGCCACCTTCCCCAACCCTGAGCAAAAGCTCATGCCAGGTCAGTTCGTCAAGCTCCGACTCCTCGGCGTCACGCGACCCAACGTGCTCACCGTGCCGCAGGAATCGGTCATCAGCACCCCCGGCGGCACGTTCGTCTACATCATCGACAAGGACAACAAGGTCGAGCGCCGACCCGTCACTCTCGGCGACTGGCTCGGCAGCGACTGGATCGTCGAGCAGGGCATCAGGCCCGGCGACCGCGTCATGGTCGACAACCTGCAGAAGGTCCAGCCCGGAATGACCGTAAACCCCGCCGCGCCAGCCGCCGCACCAGCGCCGACACCCGCGCCGACACCCGCGAACAACTGACACGCGGAATCAAGGAACAGGAGAACCAGAGAAGAGGAGAACAGGAGAAACCTCGCCCCCACCGAGTTCCCCTGTTCCCCTGCTCCCCTGTTCCCCTGCTCCCCTGTTCCCCTGCTCCCCTGTTCCCCTGATCCCCTGCTCCCCTCCTCCCCCGGACCTCCCATGTTCGCCAAGTTCTTCATCGATCGTCCCGTCTTTGCGACCGTGCTGTCGCTGCTCATCACGCTGATGGGCGTGGTGGCGATCTTCAACCTGCCCGTCGCTCAGTTTCCGGAGATCGTGCCCCCCAGCGTCCAGATCTCGGCGACCTATCCGGGCGCCAGCGCCGAAACGGTGGCCCAGTCCGTCGCCGCGCCCATCGAGCAGCAGCTCTCGGGCGCCAAGAACCTGATCTACTACAGCAGCCAGTCCGGCAACGACGGCACGCTGAAGATCACCGCGACGTTCGACATCGGCACCAATCAGGACCTTGCCGCCGTCGAGGTGCAAAACAGACTGGCGATCGCGCAGCCACGCCTCCCGCAGGAAGTGATCCGCCAGGGCATCACCGTCACCAAAACATCCTCGAACATGATCGCCGTCGTCGCGCTCACTTCGCCCAGCGGCGAATACGACGACGTCTTCCTCTCCAACTACGCCACCATCAACCTGCTCGACGCTCTCAAGCGCGTGCCCGGCGTCGGTGATGTGCAGGTCTTCGGCGGCAAGGACTACGCCATGCGCGTCTGGGTCGATCCCGACCGCCTGGCGCAAAAGGCCTTCACCGTCACCGATCTCGCCGCCGCCATCCGCGATCAGAACGCCGTCTTCCCCGCCGGACGCATCGGCCAGCGCCCCGGCCCCGCTGATCAGCAGATCACCATGCCCGTCCTCACACGCGGGCGCCTCGAGAACCCCGAGGACTACGAGAACATCATCCTCCGCGCCAACCCCGACGGCTCGATGCTCCGCCTCAAGGACCTCGCCCGCGTCGAACTCGGCAGCCAGACCTACGACCTCTTCGGCCGCCTCGACGGCAAGCCCACCACCCTCGTCCTCATCTACCTCCAGACCGGCGCCAACGCCCTCAACACCTACCAGAACGTCATCAAAACCATGGACGAGGCCCAGAAGGCCTTCCCCAGCGGCGTCGAGTACAAGATCCCCTACGACACCGTCCAGTTCATCGAGGTCTCGATGCACGAGGTCGTCAAGACCCTCCTCGAGGCCGGCGTCCTCGTCCTCATCGTCGTCTTCGTCTTCCTGCAGAACTGGCGCGCCACCATCATCCCGCTCGTCGCCGTGCCCGTTTCCATCATCGGCACCTTCGCGGGCATGCTCGCCCTGGGCTTCACCATCAACTCCCTCACCCTCTTCGGCATGGTCCTCGCCATCGGCATCGTCGTCGACGACGCCATCGTCGTCGTCGAGAACGTCGAACGCATCATGCACGAGGACAAGCTCCCGGTGCGCGAGGCGACGGTGAAGGCCATGGGCCAGATCACAGGCCCCGTCATCGCCATCGTCCTCGTCCTCTCCGCCGTCTTCCTCCCCGTTGCCTTCCTCGGCGGCCTCACCGGCGAGCTCTACCGCCAGTTCGCCGTCACCATCGCCGTCAGCGTCGCCATCTCCGGCGTCGTCGCCCTCACGCTCAGCCCCGCGATGTGCCGCCTGCTGCTCAAGCCGTCGCACGGCAAGAAGTTCTTCGCCTTCCGCTGGTTCGACAACGTCTTCAACGCCATCACCCACGCCTACTCAACCACCGTCAAGCTCTCCATCAAGCTCGCGATCGTCACGATCCTGCTCTTCGGCGGCCTCATCTTCCTCACGATGAGGCTGTTCGAGAAGGTGCCCGGCGGCTTCGTGCCCGACGAAGATCAGGGCTACATCATCGTCGCCTCCATCCTTCCCGACGGCGCCTCCGTTGAACGCACCGACAAACTCGTCGCAGACATCGAAAAGTTCCTGCTCGAACAGCCCGAGGTCCAGCACACCGTCACCCTCGGCGGCTTCGACTTCCTCGCCGGCGGCATCAACAGCACCAACACGGCGCTGACCTTCGCCCGCATGAAGCCCTGGGACCAGCGCAAGGAGGCCAGCCAGAGTGCGCAGGCGCTCGTCGGACGCACCTGGGGCCGCTTCGCCCGCGATGGCCGCGGACTGGTCCTCCCCTTCAATCCGCCCGCCATTCAGGGCCTCGGCCAGCGCGCCGGCTTTGAGTTCCAGCTGCAAGCTCGCGGCGGGGGCGACGTCCGCGCACTCGCGGAGGTCAATCAGAGATTCATGGCCGCCGCGTCCAAGCGACCGGAACTGGCCGGCCTCAACGCCACGCTGCGCGTCAACACGCCGCAGATGTTCGTCGACCTCAACCGCGACAAGGCCAAGATGCTCGGCCTCAGCCTCAACGAGGTCTTCAGCAACCTGCAGGCGTACCTCGGCGCGCTCTACGTCAACGACTTCGACAAGTTCGGTCGCATCTGGCGCGTCCAGGTCCAGGCCGAGCCGCAGTTCCGAAAGTCCCCGGAAGCAATCACGCGCATCTACGCCCGCAATGCGCAGGGCCAGATGGTCCCGCTCTCCGGTGTCGTCTCGACGCGCCTGCAGTCGGGCCCCAACGCCGTGCCGCACTTCAACGGTTTCCCCGCCGTCCAGATCACCGGCGCACCCGCGCCCGGCTACGCCACGGGCGACGCGATGAAGGCCATGATGGAAGTCGCCGAAGCCGAGCTCCCGCCCGGCTTCGGCTACGAGTGGTCGGGCGCTTCGTTCCAGGAAATCAAGGCCGGCAATCAGGCCCCGATCGTCGTCGGCTTTGGCCTCCTCGTCGTCTTCCTCGTGCTCGCCGCTCAGTACGAGCGTTGGTCCACGCCCATCGTCGTTCTGCTCGCCGTGCCCGTCGGCATCTTCGGTGCGCTCGTCGCGGTCTGGTGGCGCAACTACCCCAACGACATCTACTTCCAGATCGGCCTGCTCACACTCGTCGGCCTTGCCGCCAAGAACGCGATCCTCATCGTCGAGTTCTGCTCCACCGAGCGCGCCAGCGGCAAGGGACTCGTCGAATCCGCCGTCAGCGCCGCCACGCTCCGCTTCCGCCCCATCGTCATGACCAGCCTTGCCTTCATCCTCGGCGTCGTCCCGCTCGTCATCGCCGACGGCGCGGGCGCGGCCGGCCGCCGCTCCATCGGCACCGGCGTGATCGGTGGCATGCTCGCCGCGACCTTCCTCGCCATCTTCTTCGTCCCCGTCTTCTTCGTCCTCGTGCAGGGCCTCGTCGAGAAGATCTTCGGCGAGGACCACCCGCACCAAGCCGACGCACATCCGCCCGCCCCCGCACAGCAGGCCGCGGACACGGCCCACTGACCGCCTCTCGCCCCAACTTCTCGCCCCCGCCTCTCGCTCCCGCCACATGACCCTGCCTCGCCGGCCTCGCGCTCGCCAGCCGAGCGAGTGCCCATGCGGTCGTGTGTTCCGAGAGCCTCGCCATCGCCAGACGAAGTGCGAACGGAGCGTCACCGTCGGCACATCCCTCACCTTCGCGCGCAATCCTGTCGCCTTCGGGCTGGCAGAGCTCAAGAGCGCGGGTAGGTTCGAAGGGTGGATCTCAAGACACGACATCGCCCGCGCCGGATGGTGCGTTGCGGCCTTGGTGCGAGCGCCCCGGTCACGCTCAGCCTCGCTCTCGTCGCCGCGCTAAGCGGATGCACGAGCGGCGTCGCGGGCGGTCGCGTCAGCGCGGACCTGCGCGAAAAGCCGCCCGAGGGTCGCTCGAGCGGCTGGTCTTCGGTGCTACCCGGACGCGAGGTCGCGAGCGATCCGCTGGCGATGAGCGAGTATGCGAGCGATTTCTCGCGCCTCGACGAGCGGCTCGGCGTGCGCTCCGGCCCTGCGGGTCAGCCCCTGTCGTACTACGACACGGCGTCAAGCCCGTCGCTGGACCTGCCCTATCGCTTCACCCTGCCGCAGAGCGCCGACTCGGTGACGATCTTCCGGCGCAGCGAGCAGGTCTACACCACCCGTCGCTGGGGCTGGTACGACCGCGCTCGCTAAAGCGCCGCGCACAGGCAAGCCGCACAACCCGTCCTCGCGTCACGCTCGCGGCACAAACCGCTCACGCAGCGTCCGCACCGTGAGCTGCCACACCTCGTCCGCGCTCGAAGAGGCATCGAGCAGCGCGTGGTGGACCGGATCGGCCTTGGCCTGAGCCTGGTAGCTCTCGTGCACGCGGGCGCGGAAGTCGTGGTCGCGCTGCTCGATCCGATCGTCAAAGAGCGAAGGTCCCTGCAGCGCCGCGGGCGTCGGCTTGCCCTTCTTGCGCACGCCCGAAACCCCGCGCGTGCGCAGCGTGGCCGTTTCCACGTCGACAAAGTAGATCAGCACCAGATCCGGGCGCAGGCCAAACGTCGCCACGCGCCCCACGTCGCGGATGTCCTGCTCAGGCAGGCCTCCCCCGGCGCCCTGATAGGCGAACGTCGACGTCAGAAAGCGATCCGCGATCACCAGGTCGCCACGCCGAAGCGCCGGCGTCACCACGGTCTCCACGAGCTGCGCGCGGCTCGCCATGTACAGCAGCATCTCCGCACGCAGCGTCATCGTCGACGACGGATCGAGCAGCACGCTGCGGATCTGCTCTCCCACCGGCGTCCCGCCCGGCTCGCGCACCTGCGTCACACCCAAGCCCGCGGCCATCGCGGCTTCCACCAGGCGCTTGAGCTGCGTGCTTTTTCCCGACCCGTCGGGCCCTTCAAAGACGAGAAACTTCCCCGCGAGGTTCGCAAGCCACGCTTGCTTTGCCGCTGCGTCGGACGCAGATGATCTGTCGGGGCTGTCGGTCATCACGCGGTCGAGTGTAGCCGACGCGCCGCATTCTCAAGGCCCAGGCGCGCCGCGAAAGCCGCCTCGGACACCCGCTCCGCCTCAGCCGCGCAGCGCGTAGCGCCCGCCCGCGAGTTTCAGACTGTTCAGCCATCGCAGCCGGGCATAGAGCGTCCGAGGGCCGTCCGCTCCGAGTCGGACCACCGCGTCCAGACCTTCGCCCTGCACGCAGAGCAGCCAGATCCCGCCCGGCTCGCCCGGCGTCGTCGCACGCACGAGTCGCACAACGCCGCTCAGCCTCTCGACGCTCACGCGACGCCCGGCGACCTCGACGATCACCTCGCCGTCAAAGTTGGGCGATCCCATCCGCAGGTCGGCGAGCAGGACCGCGTCCCCGCCGTCGGTCGGCGCCAGGTCCGGTCGACGCTCGCGCAGCGCCGGCCCCGAGACGACCCATCGCAGGCCGTGCTCCACCGGAACGTCGGGCGTGCGCAAGAGAGCGGGGTCGGCGGCGAACGGCTGGCTTTGCAGCAGGCTCATCGCGTCTCTCCTTCGAGCACGCTCCGATCCGATGACCGTCCGGCAAAGCCCAGAATCCGTGCCGCCGCCTGCAGGCCGCGCCCAGCCGGGCTGACAAACGACGCCGACATCTTCTCCATCGTCTCGACAAACTCGATCATGGCGTCGAGTCGCCGGTTGTGGTCGGCGAGCTGCGGATCCGCGGCCCCTTGACCGGGGCGATGCGCCGTCAGGTCGCGAATCTCATACAACGACGCCCGCATCGGATCGACCTCGCGCTTCATCCGCTCTCGGACGATCGCGCGGAACAGCACCCACACGTCCTGCTCCGCGACAAAGTACTCCTTGCGATCCCCACGCCGGTGCTCACGCTCCACCACCCCCCAGTCCACCAGCGAGCGCAGCGACATGCTCGCGTTCCCGCGGCTGATCTGCAGACGCTCCATGATGTCGTCGGTGCACATCGGCTGCCCCGTGATGTACAACAGCGCATGCACCTCCGCCATGGTGCGGCTGATGCCCCACGCGCTGCCCATCTGGCCCCACGTCGAGACAAATCGGTCCTGAGCAGTCGTCAGCGCGTCAGCCATCGGTGATCCTCTCCGCGAGTCTAGCTGCGAAAGTTTCAGAAATCACTGAAAGATCAGAACTCTGGCCCAGGACCCCGAGTTTTCTTTGGTCTTTCGTCGCGCCCCACCACCTCCGAGAACCAACCCTGCTCCGAATACCCTTCACCTTCTAGACCACACCACGCCGGGAACCCGGCCACGAGGGGAATCGGACATGCAGAGCGATCAGGGCCTCACAGGCGAAGAGAGGGCGGCACTGCTGGCAGGATCGGGCGATCCCGGGCGTCCGGCCAACGGCCGTCGACGTCGGCGGCGTTGGCCGCTGGTCGTGGGTGTCCTCGCCCTGATCACGGCCTCGGGACTCGCCCTGGCCCCGACCATCGGCTCACGACTCGTCCGAGGGATGGCCCTCAACGCCGAGGGACCGGTCCGGGCGACGCTCGAGCAGGCGTCGTTCGGCTGGCTCAGCACGCAGCGCGTGACGGTCGGACTGCGCGGCGCGGACCAGTCGCCCGCCGGCACTCTGGAGATCGAGGTCGATCGCGGATTGCTCTCGCTCGCGCGTGCCTGGACCAACCTTGGGACCATCAGCGTCCGCGGCGACGTGACGGTCTCTGAAGCCCTGCTCCAGGCGCCCGCCACGCCGTCTTCGCCCCCGCCGCCTCCGAGCGCTGCGAAGCGTTTTTCGCTCCCCCAAGGGCTGCAGGCGACGCTCGACCTGTCGCTCTCGAAGGTTCGGGTTCTCGATGCGCGACAGCAGGCGGTCGCGGAACTGACCGACGTCAAGACCACCGCCGAGATCAAGACCGGCTCGCCCATCCGCATCGACGCCAGCGCCACAAGCGCGGGCTCGCCCCTCACGCTCAAGGCGACCATCGAGAACTGGACCGACGCCTCGGGCAATCTGCGCACGGATCCCACCACGTTCACCGCGGGTGCTCCGAAGATCGACGCCGAAGCGTCGGTCCAGGGGCTCTCGACCGCGCTGATTGACGCGCTGGGCGCGATGATCGCGGGCTCGTCGCCCGGCGTGCGCGCCATCGTCGGTGAGACGCTCTCGCTGCGCCTCGTCGCCCGTGGCGACGCGACCGCCGGCGAAAGCACGCTCGATCTGACCTCGCCGGAGGTTCGCGCGGCGGGACGTTTCGTCGTGCGCGACGGCGCTCTGACTTTGGGCGCTCCGGCCACCGTCGATCTCTCGCCGGCGTCCGTCCAGTCGCTCGCTCAGCGCGGGCTCACGCCCGGCGGGCCGCGGCTCGACACCGCCCCGCAGGTTAACGTTTCGCTCACCTCGCTCCGCATCCCCGTTCCAAAGAACGGAGCGCTCGACCTCCGCGGCGCAACGGTGCAGCTCGCGACGACCGCCAAGGGGACCCGAGTCACCGTGCTGCCCGGAGCGGCCGGTGAGACGACCATCGACATTCCCGGCATCGAACTGGGCGTCGAAAGCACGGATCTGGCAGGCACCACCACCGTCACCGCCCGGTCGGCCTCGACCATCACCTCGCGCGGACAGACCGAGTCGGGCGGCACGCTCGACCTGCGCGTCAACGTCGGCGGGCTGCTCGACTCGCGCGGTGCGCCGGTGAGCGGCGTGCCCGGCGCAATCGACGGCACCCTCCAGGCTCGAGGCATCGCCACCGCGCTGCTCTCCGCCTTCCTGCCGCGAGGCGCCGACGGGAGCACGCCGCCGATCGATCCCGTTGAAGACCTGGGCCCAAGCATCGATCTCGACGTCGCGGCACGCACGCAGGGACAGACCATCCTCACCACCGCCAAGGTGCAGAGCCGCGGCCTGAATGCAGAGGCCAGCGCCTCGATCACGCCCGAGTTGGTCCAGTTGGGCGAGACGCCGCTGCGACTGGAAGCCGCCGCGGCGGGCCCGATCGCGGCGCGTCTGCTGGCCAAGTCCGATCGCCTTTCGCTCACCGGCCCGGGGATCGTCGCCCTCACGATGGATCGACTCACCCTTCCGCTCGACAAGGCAACACGCACGCCCAAGCTCACGGCGCTCGAAGCCGACGGCGTTGTCACGCTTTCCGGCTGGGCCGCGACGATCGCGGCTCTGCAGGAAGACGGCCAGCCACTCCAGGCAGGCGTCCAAGAGCTTCGCACCAACATCGCCCTGCGGCCCGCACAAGGCTTGACGCTCCGCAGCGAAGGCGACGTCGGTCTCAATCAGGTGCCCTCTCGCCTGCGCATCGAGGCCACCTTGCCGCGGATCTATGAGGCACTGGGCGCCACGCCCGTCGCGGGCGCGACGGGGCTCGCCAAGACCCTGGGTGCATTCGATGCCGACGCATCACTTGAGTGGAGCGGACTTTCTCCCTCGGCGGCCTCGGTGCTGGGGCGCGTGGCGGGTGCACCCGCTTCGGAGCTGGCGGGCGAAGCGCTGGGCGGACCGGCGACGCTGACCGCCACGCTCGCCCGAGCGCGGGATCGTGAGCCCGCGCGGGCGATCGTCAAGGTCGAGGCGCCGCGCACCAACCTGACCGCGCAAGCCGACGTAAAGCAGGGCGAGGCGGTCGTCCAGATCGGAGCCGCGGGCTCGATCTCGCCCGCTCTCCTTGCACTTGTCGCGACCTCGCCCGAGTCGCCGGGCACCGCCCCGCGTCTGCGCGGCACGGCGAACTACGAGTTCAGTGCCGAGCCGCTCACCGTTGCGCTCACCGATGCGATGAGCCCGGACTGGAACCGATCGGGCCTACTGAAGACGCGTCTGTCCCTGCCGGGGCAGACGGTGATCGACCGCGCGGGTCAGACGCTTGGGGTGGAAAACCTCGTGCTCAGCGCCAGCCTGCCGCTTTCGGTCCTGGGTGAACGCGGCGCGGGGGGCGAGGCGCAGGCGCTGCTCGAGTCCGGACTGCTCGCGGCCGACACGTCCCGACTGGGCTCGATGAAGGGCACGATCGTCGCCCCCCTGGGCGCGGGCATGACGCTCACCCGTCCTGCAACGATCGATCTTTCGCTCATCGACTTTGCCACCGCGAATCTGGACGTCGCGATCGGACAGGCCGGGCTGGTCTCGGGCGCTCTGGGCCCGACGGCCCAGATCACCGCGCGCACGGTGATCGACCCGCGTGCCCAGGGACCCGACGCCCGCACGATCGCCCAGGTCGTGCAGCAGGGCGCGATCGACGCGGAGGTGACGCTCCTCTCGCCGCGCCTGCGCGTCGAGAAGCCGCTGCGTCTGGCGCTGCGCCCCGACCGTGCGTCGATCCAGGCGCAGGAGCCCTTGCTCTGGACCATCGAGCCCGCCTGGTTTGACCGATTCGTGCTGGGCAAGGGACAGAACGGCCCGGGAAGCGAACTGAGCATGGCCGCCCCGGCGCGAGCGCAGGTGGTGATCCGCAGCGCGACCGTCTCGCGCCCCGGAGACAGCGGAGCCCGCGGCCCGCTTCTGCCCGGAGTCTTTGCGCTCGACGCCGTGGCGACGCTCGAATCACTCGAACTGGTCGACGCTCGCTCGGTCCGCACGCGGATGGGAAGCACGCAGATCGCCCTGCGCTCGCAGCCGCCGCGACCGGGCGAAGGGCCGGGCCTTGGCTTTGACATGAAGCTCGAACGCCTCAGCGTTGCGCCCGATCCGGCCAGCGCGGGACCCGGCGGCGGACAGATCCGCGGGACGGTGAGCGCCATCTCAACTCCCGACGGCACGCTCAACACCGCCAATCCCGTCATCGACGCGGAGGGCGATCTGGTCGCCCTGCCCACGGCACTCATCGACGCGTTCAGCCTGCGCAACGGGCTGCCCAACGACATCCTCGGCGCCAGCGTCAATGTCCGGCTCAAGACCGAGCGCTTCAGCAGGCAGGGGGGCACGCTCTCGCTCACGGCCGCGAGCACCGAGCGCGGCGAATCGGTGGAGGATGGCGTGCGGGCGCAGCGCCCTCGCGCGGAATTGGCGATCAACGGCAGGGTCTCGGGCGGCGTGCTCGAGACGCCGGTGACGGTCGCTCTGCGCCGACTCGATGTCGGCCTGCAGCGGCGCGTCAGCGACATCCTGCCCATGATCGCGCAGATCGAGAAACGCTTCGAGGACAAGCCGGCGCAGCTGCGCTCGGCGAAGTTCGCCATCCCGCTCGACGGAGACATGCGCAAGCTCAACGGCGCGCTGACGGTCGATCCGGGCGAGGCGCGCTTCGCCCTTTCGGGCCCTTACGGCGCACTGCTCCGTCAGGTGAACGCGCGACAGGAGGGCAAGATGCTCGAGCGTCTGCAACCGCTCAACATCACGGCCACCAACGGGCTTGTGCGCTACGACCGCTGGACCTTCCCAGTCGGCGAATTTTCGATCGACGCCGAAGGGCAGGTCGACCTGCCGAGCCGCACCATGGACATCGTGACCTGGCTCCCGCTCGGGCAGGTGGTGGACGAAGTCGCGCAGGTCTTCCGGGCCATCCCGGGCGTGGCCAACGCCGGCGATTCGTTCAACAAGGCGACGATGCTTCCGTTCCGCGCGCGGGGGCCGATGGGCGAGGCGCGGCCGCGGCCGGACGTGGAGCTGTTCGCCAAGAACTTCCTCCGGTCGATCAGCCCGGAGAACGTGGTGGACATCCTGCGCGACGCGATCCGCCGCCCCGAGCGCCGCTAGCGCTCAGGCCAAGAGGTCGTCCTCGTCGCACGAGTCGCTCGAGGTGGGCGGGAGCGGATCGCCCGGCGCTCCCCACTGCTCCTTGGGCAGGTGGCGGTGATGCACCCGGATCACGCGCGCGAGCTGCGAAGCAAGGATGCGCGAAAGGCTCTCAAGCGTCCGCGCCATGTGCGGGGCGAAGGGTGTGCGCCGGTCGCGGAACAACATGATCCCGGCGAGCGGCTCGTCCTCGTGCCAGGCGCCGGCGGCCAGCACCGCGCAGTCGTCGATCCACTCCGCAACGTTCGCCAGGCTCGCACGCACCTGCGACGCATCACGCAGATCCAGCACGCCCCGGGCTGACACGATCGCGTCGGGCACAACGTCGGTCAGATGGTCGAACAGCATCTCCGCCGTTTCGCGCGGACGGTCGTAGTTCACGTACGCGCCCAGCGTCCAATCCCCGCTGCTCGACGGGAGGAACATCGCCGCGTTGGTCGCGCCCAGCTTGGCCAGGATGAACTCGAGCGCCGTGCGCATCAGGCTCTCGAGCTCCAGTTCCTGGCGGATCAGGCCCGTGAACTCCCCGCAGATCGCGACCGAGTCGATCTGCGACGCCAATTCCTCGTGCGATCGTGCCGTCTCTTCGCACACCCGCAGCAGTTCGCTCGTCAGCGCCCGGCGGCTCTCGTTCAGTCGCTTGCAGATCTCGAGCAGGCGCCTCTCACGCGTGCGCTCCTGGGCCGGATCGTGACGCGGCGTGCGCAGGGCTGCGTCCGCCCGCGCGACCGCGGCACAGATCACCTCCGGCGACGCATCCGCCTCCACGCAGTCCACGCAGCCGGTCTCCACCATCGTCCGTGCCGCGCTGACATCGCCCCGCTCGCACACCAGAACCGCGCCCGAAGCCTGCGCCGGGCGACGCAGCACTTCCATCGCTCGCACCGCCAGCGCGCCCGCGACAAGCACGGGGCCCACGCGCCGCTCGCGAAGAACCGACGCGACGGCGCTCAGCCGCCCCACCGCCACCGCCGGACGACCGGACGACTCGATCGCCTCCACCAGCCTCTGGCGGCATTCCTGCTGAGGATGCACGACGAGCACGCAGTCGCGCGGATGGATGCCGCCGGACGATCCGTCGGCTCCGCCCGGAGTCTGTCGCTCCGAGCCTTCGTTGTGGCTACGTGCCTGACGCGGTGCCATCCGTGGTCCCCGTCGTGCGCTGCGGGATTGGACGCGGACGGAACATCCGAACGCGACCCCGGCCGGTGTCTGTCGGCCAGCCCGGGTCCGGACTTTCGCACCGATCCTGTTTCGGAAGCAAGATCACGCGCACGATCGACACGCGTCCTGACGATCAGGCGGCGGCGCTGCGCGGCGGCGTGATCGCCTGCAGTCCCTCGAGGCTCTTTTCGAGCTGGGCAACCGCCTCGACGATCGCCTGCACTCCCGCCCGATCGCGCGGATCCTGCAGACGCATCGCCAGAAGACGCGTGCGCGACGAGATCGTCGTCAAGTGCCGCGTCGTCTCGCCGATCCCGCGGATCGTCTGCTGCGCAGCCTCGAGCGTCCCGGCAAGGCCAGGGTCCGGCCGGCGAGCGTCGCGAAGATCAGCGACCGCGGTGCGCAGCATCGCCCGCAACACGCGCGACTCGCGACGAGCCGCCGACAGCGCGGAAAGCGCCAGGGCCTCGGGCGTTCCGCTGTCAACATCCAGCGCCTGCAGCCGATCCGCCACGCCCCGCAGCAGTTGAGGCGCTATTTCTTCCAGATCGGGAGACGCAACGCCGGCGGGGGCAAGCAGATCGGCGGCGGAGGCCGGCTCGTCGCAGTCGCCGCACCAGCCAAGCCCGATCCCGCGCACGAGCGCAACGGCGCCGTCGATCAGACACTGCATCGGGTCGCGCGGTCGATCGCTCGCGACCGTCTCGGGCGCCGGACGCGCCAGTACGTCCACGACACACTGGGGCAAACCCCAGTGCTCCGCCAGCGCCAGCGCGGCTTGCTGCGCGTCGATGCCCAGCACCCGCTGCTCGATCGGTGCGGTGGCCAGTCCGTCTCGTTCAGCGATCGCCAGCACTCGGTCGTACGCCCGTGGCAGCACGTGGTGCAGCACCAGACGCCCCAGCCCCTGCAGCAGCCCGCACAGGAACGCTTCTTCCGGAAGCACCCGAAGCACCGCACGGTGACGCACCGCCAGCAGTTCCGCCGTCACCGCGACACCGACGCTGAAGCGCCAGAAGTCCGCGGTCTGGAAGCGCGGCGACGCATCGGCCCGCGGCGCGAGCGCTCCGAACGCGGTCGCCGCCAACGCAGCCGACTTGACGGCTTCGAGACCCACCAACACCACCGCACGACGAACCGACGTGATCTTCTCGTTCACCCCGCGCTCGGCGCGACGGCAAAGGCCCAGGATCCGGGCCGAAAGCACCGGGTCGGCCTCGATCAGGCGCGCGATCTCACCCAGGTCCACCGACGAATCCGCGGTCGTCGAGAGCAGCCGCGTCGCCACCGGCGCGAGCGGCGGGAGCGATCGCACCTCGCGCAGGATCAGCTCGATCTGCTCGGGCGCTGGTCCGTTGGCGGGCCTCAGCGACATCGGGTCTCCCGGGCCTCACGGGCCCATCACGCGGCTTCCCGGCGTTCATCGACCGTCCACGCCTCTCGGGCGAGCAGAAGTCGGCACGCGTGGAGCACCTTCTCGGGCGTGAAGGGCTTGGCGAGGAACTCGTCGGCACCGGCGCGACGCACCGACTCGATGACCTGCGCGTCCGAGGTGGCGCTGATGCACAGGATCCGCATCCCGCAAAGTTCGGGGGTTGCACGGATCCGGCGACAGACCGTCTCACCGTTCACGTCGGGAAGCATCAGATCCAGCACCATCAGGTGCGGGCGGAAGGCCTCCGACAAGAGCCCAGCGCCATAGGCGGTGCCCGCCGTGCGAAACTCCGCGCCCAGGCCCGTCTCCAGCCCGGCCTGCAGCAGCCGAACCATCGAAGGATCATCGTCCACGATCAGAACGCGGCGACGATCGGCCGGATGGGCGTTGTGTTCCAGCACATCGGTCGGGATCTGGTTCTCCCGCATGAAGCGCACAAGATCCTCACGCGGGATGCGACGGAACTTCGAGCCCGGCACTCGGAAACCGCTCAGCCGCCCGCTGTCAAAGCAGCGGATGATCGTCTGCTGGCTCACGTTGCACAACGCCGCCGCCTCGCCGGTCGTGAAGATCCGACGCTGAAGCAACGGCGTGTCGCGGCTCGCGTCGTCGTTGTCGTAGATCGTGTTTTCGTGCCTGCTCATGCAGAACCCCAAAGCTCGGACCGTCCACCCCGTTCCCCGCACCGCGCGTCGGGCATCCGGCTTCGATCGCCCTCATAACGGTGGCGATCCCTTGGCCAGCACAACCCCCGGTGCAACCATCCCACCTCATCGATCCGGCAAACCCGCCGCCCAACACCCAAACCCTCGAATGACCGAGAACGAGCAGTCCTGCTCGATGGGCCACGCGCAAAGACTGACAGCATCGCTCGTCCGACCGCAGGCGATCTGAGGTGGAAACCTGTCGCACCCCCGCCCAACCCGATGGCTCGGTCCGCCCCGTTGGAACGCAGCCCCGGGCGGCCCCCCTTGGTCCCGGCCGCTCACGAGGGGTTCGGCCCCGGAAGTCCATGCCGCTCGCGCCATTTGGTGACGGCTTCGGGCTCGCGGGCGTAGATCGGCCGCAGGGGAAGATCCGCCCCGCGGGCGACAGGCGAGGCTGCCGATGCCAGAGCAAGGCGCAAGCACGCCCCGGGGTCCAGCCGCGGCTCGACGACGACACAACCCAACGCCTGTGCCGCCTCGCGCACGGGCAGCGGCAGAAAGCGATCCGCGACCAGAGTGTGCAAGGCGAGCTCGGCCAGGTCGACAGCTTCGACGAGTCGTGCTTGGGGACCGAGGGCGGCCAGCGACTGCGCGTCGTGTGCAACGGCATCGCGCCCCGCCTCTTGGCCTCGAGGCTCGATGATCGTCAGATGGGTGCTCGCGCCTTTGCTGGCCAGCGCGATGCCGACACGCCCGGGGCAGCGGCGCACCGCGTTGCTCCCCGAGAGCGCGACAACGAGTGCGCTGGGCACGCCGCGGAGCGCCGCGCCGGTGGCTTTCGCCAGCATCGTGCCCACCGTGACAGCGACACGCAGCGAGGTGAATCCGCCGGGACCGATCGAGACTGCGACGAGCGAAAGCGCTCCGGGTTCGAATCCACGTGCGGCGGCGGCGCGATCGATCGCGGGAAGAAGGTCGTCGCCCGCGTTCGCGTCCTGCCGCAGAACCTCGACGCTGATCTCTCCGATGTGACCGTCCCCGATAAGCGGCGCGACCGCGACCCCCGGCGCAAGGCGAACGGACGGATCGGAAGCATCGCCCGTCGCGGCGGACGGATTGCTCGTCTCGATGGCCAGAGCCCAGCGGTGCGTCTCGCTCACAGCCTCAGCGTATGACGACGCGGGGCGTCCGGGGCGTCTACGCTCGGCACGCAGGCGCGCCGCCTCGCGGCTGCGAACGACGCGCCCAACAGGAGCGCCTCCATGGCAAGTCCTCGAATGTCGCTCGCGGCGATCGTGCTGGCAGGATCGTTCGGCCACGCGCTGCTGGCTCAGAACGCACCATCCGATCCCGCCCCGTCGCCCGGTGTCGCCGGCGACGATCGCTCCGAGGCTCCGCCGATCAACGCCATCCGCGACTGGCGCTTCCAGTTCGAGCCCTCGGCGTGGTACGCCGGCGCTGGTGGCAAGGTCCAGATTGCGGGCGCGCCGGAGGGCACGCCGGAGGTGCGACTCAACGACCTGAACCTCGACAACCCCAAGCTCACGCCGTCGGGAGAGTTGCACGTCCGCACCGGCAACTGGCGCTTCAGCCTTGGGATGTTCTTCTTCAACCAGAAGCGCGATCAGACCATGAGCGTGGGCGGGCGAGCGGGCGACATCGCCTTCAACGCCGGCGACGCGCTGCGTTCCAAGATGAGCTACGACTCGTACGAGCCGACCGTCGGTTACGAGTTCTGGCGCCACCAGCCGCCCGCGGGCGAGGGTGTCGACTTCCAGGCGAGGCTCGAGGTCTTTGGCGGTGCGCGGCTTGAGGAACTCGAGTTCGAGTTCCGCCGCGCCAGCCAGGTCGATTCGCAGCGCGAGTTTTTCGGCCAGGTGCTTGCGGGCATCAAGGGCTCGCTGGAGATCACCGAGCAGTTCTCGATCGATCTCACGACGTCGGCCGGCGGCTGGCCGGGAAGCGATTCGCACGCGTGGAGCTGGGACATCGTCGCCGGCTTCATGTGGCGCCCGGTGCCCAACGTCGGCGTCCAGCTCGGCTACCGCAACATCTTCACCGAACTCAAGTCGGGCGATGGAGCCGACCGCTTCATCTACAACGGCGGGCTTGCGGGCTTGTTCTTTGGCGCGGTCGTGCGATTCTGAGAGAGCACGGACGAGCGGAGTCAAGAGGACTCGACCAAAGTCGAATTGATTTCACGCCATGTTCGTGAATTGTCAATGACCCGGCGCGAGAGCAATCGAGCAACGACTGTGGTATGGTGAGCCGGCCGCCGGATTCACCTTGCCAGATTTTTCTCGTCGAACCGTGGACGCCGCAATGGTTTGGTGAAACGATGCCCCGCGGCGCAAGTCGCAAGGCCACGCGAGTGCGGGGAACGACGGAAGCGACGGCACGCAGCCGACAGACGTGGGAAGCACAGCCCTATGGCAACGATCACCAAGAAGGACCTGATTGACCGAATCGCAGATCGCACCAAGATCAAGCGGCCGTACGTCAAGTCCGCGGTTCAGGAGTTCCTCGACCAGGTGATCTCGGAGCTGAAGAAGGGCAACCGCCTCGAGTTTCGCGATTTCGGCGTCTTCGAGGTGAAGCAGCGTGCGGCCCGCATCGCGCAGAACCCCAAGACGCTCGAGCGCGTTGAGGTTCCCTCGAAGCGCACCGTCAAGTTCAAGGTCGGCCGCCTCATGCGCGAGAGCCTCGAGGAGCCGGCCAATCGCGGGAAGTCCGCCAGTGTTCCCCTGGGAACTCTGCACGCCGGCGCATCGCTCAACGGACAGGCCGCCGCCGTCGTCGTCGCCAAGGCTCGCGCCACCAAGGTTCAGGCCTGAAGCCGCCGCCCGCGTCTGCGCCGATCGCACGTCACGCAACGCTTCCGCCGACTCCAGAGAATCAACGCCCCTGATGCAGATGCACGCGGCATCGCGACATGGTCGTGCGCCCAGATTGCGCCCGCGCTTACGGCTGACCCGCCGGGGGCGGCGGCAGCGGCGAGCCCTCGGGGAGCGAGCCGGGCTGAGCCGGACCGACCGGCGGCGCAGGCTCGGTCGGCGTTGGCGGGGCAAGCAAGTCTTCCAGTGACGCGCTCAAACGCCGCGCCTCAAACTGCGGAATCGCGAAGAGCCACCCCTTCACCCGCGCGTTCAATCGCTCCATCTCGGTCGCGGCACTGGTAAAGCGCGCGGATCGGGCGGCGTCTGCCGACTCGCGCTCCGAGCGGGCGGCCTCGCTCTCGCCCTCCGGCACCGCCGCGGGAACAAAGACCTCGCCGTTGGGCTCGGCGTGCACCGAGGCCCACCATCGCCCGTCGGCAAAGCCCGTCGAGACACGCACCCGAACGCCGTCGAATGTCTCGTAGACCACCGACGCCGGAACCGCGGCCTGATCGCCCGCGGCTTCCGGATCGCTCTGACCGACGACCGTGCCCGGGTCCTTGCGGACTTCTTCCATCGAGAGAAAGGCGAGCGGGCTGATGATCTGATCGGGGACCTGGTTGGGCTTGAACGAGCTGCCCGCGGGCATGTCGGCGACTTCAAACGTCGCGACGCCGGGATCGGGACGCGAGATCTTTAGATCCGGCGTCGCGCCGGGCTCCGCCGGACCCGCCGCCCGCAGCCGGTGCATCGTCGCCGATCGAAGCCGCTCGCGAGGGATCGAAACGACCCGGCGATCGACCCAGTTCATCGGTTCAGAATCCATCCAGACCGACCCGTCGGCGAGCCACGACTGCAGTTCGCCCGGACGGCGCACGTACTGGCCCGGAACCGGCGGCCGGTCGGGCGAGGGTGTCCCGAGGTCGGCCGTGTCCCCGAGGATCAGCGACCCCAGGTCCTTGCCCGCGCCGTCGAACAGGGTGACCAGCGTGGTGCGCGGCGAAGAAGAGTCGCCCTGCTTGACATCCTGCACACCCAGTCGCGCGTAGAACTCCGGGTTGGAGGTCTTGGCCTCGCGGAGGCGCAGATCGCGGAGTTGCAGCAGCCGCTCACGGACGCGGTCGGGATCGGCCGGGAAGCCGTCGCGATCGGGCAGCGTCCACTTGACGCCATCGCCCTCGGCGATCCGCACCAGACTGGTCGATGCCGAAGCTCGCTGGATGGTGATGCGCGCCACATCGTTCACGCGATCGACCAGAGACGGCAGCGCCGGACCGGCCTCGGGAGGCGCGGGCGGAGGCTGCCTGAGCCGCACGGTCACAAACGCGGCGACAGAGATCAGCAGCGTGAGAAGCACCAGCTTGGGAAGGGATCGGTTGCTCATGGCTTGACGAAAGAAACGGGGACTCTTGATGCGTGTCGGACCTCAGGCCCGCGTGCCCGCGCGACGGCGCACGCTCCGGACCAGGGCCCAGACCGCGGCGATGCCGATCATGACGACCGGAACACCGGCGATGTTGACGACCTTGATCCAAGCGCCGAGCTCCTCGACATCGCGCCGGAGGTTGAACTGCACCTGACGGAGCTGCCGGCGCGTCTCGACCTTCTGGGCGAGGAAGCCCTCGATCTCCTTCTTCTGTTCGTCGGTAAGGACGATCGCACCGGTCGTCGGCGTGTCCGAGCGCTGGCGCTGAATCTCGGAGATGCGGGCCTCGGCCTCGCGGAGCTTCGTCTCAAGCTCCTCCTGCTCGGCACGGTACTTCGCCTCCGCCTCGCGGCGCAGGGCTTCGACCCGCGTGAACGGGCGGAGGAAGTCGCCGCGGGCGCGGACGGTGAGCAGATCGCCCGAGCCGGAGAAGATGTCGGCGGCGGTGACGACGAAGTCGGCGTTCTCCGCGAACTTCTGCACGCCGAGGCTCACGCCGCCCAGCGTCTGCTCACGCATCCAGAATCGGTCTGCCAGCATGTCGACATCGGCGACGAGGAGCACGTTGGCCGGCTTGGAGGATTGCTTGAGCGAGCCGGAGTCGGCCGGAGCGACGGGACCCTGCTGGGTCTCATCAGCGGGCTTGGCGCTGGCCGGATCGCCGCCGGGGAAGGCGGTCTTGAGCGTGCCCGTCAGCCTCGCCGCGACCGTGCGCCGGACGCCGTCGGGCTTGAAGCCCGTCAGCACCTGCGTCGGGTCGTTCATCATGAGCAGCGAGCGGGCGTCGAGCAGTTGGCTCTGCTCTGTGGTCTGAACAATCGGCGTGAGCGTGGCGCCCGCGCTCGGAGCCAGCGCGAAGGTGCCCGCGCTGGCGATGTTGAAGAGCGAGAACTTGCCCGTCGCCGGGTCGTCGCGGCTCAGCCCGCGAGCGTCGATCATCAGATAAGGCGGGAAGGCGATCTGCTGCTCGCGCCCGCGCGCACCCGCGAAGACGCGTGCGGCGAGCTGCGAGTCCCCCACCACCTTGGAGGGATCAAACTCGACGCCCCACGCGCGGAAGAGCGACTCCAGGTTCGACGAGCGATCCTGCAGGCGCGGATCGGGAGAGTCGGGCGTCGGCTGCTCGCTCTCGCAGAGCGGATCGACGAAGATCATCGTGCGTCCGCCCGCGAGCACCCACTGATCGATCGTGTACTGGATGCTCGCGTTGAGGTTCTTGGGATGCACGACGAGGAGGACCGACGTTTCGGGCGGGATCGTGACGGTCTCGCCTCGCAGCACGCGCACGTCGTAGGTCTGGCGCAGTTCGCGGAGGAAGCCCCACCCGCGGGTCTGCGTCGGACGCCCCGTCTGCGGGTCCATGGTCATGCCGGCGTCGAGCTGCAGGCTGCTGAGCAGCGTGAGCACCGGCTTGGTGGTGGTCGCCAGCGACTGGATGATGCGCGCAACGTCGTACTCGAGGAATCGCTCGTTGCCGAGGTCAAAGAGCGGAATCACCTCGCGCCCGCCGACGGTGTTGGTCGCGACCAGCCCCAGGTAGATCGATTCGCCGGCCCGTGCGGGCAGACCGACCAGACCCGCCTGCACCGCGCGGTCCTCCTCTTCGCTGAAGGCCTGCGGGTCCACGCGACGCACGACGATCTTGCCCTGAGAGTGACGCGCAAACTCGTCGAGCAGTTCCGAGATGCGCCCGGCGATCGACTGCACCTGCGGCAGGCCCTGCGCCGCCCGCTCGGAGTAGTAGAACGTGAGCGTGACGGGCTCGGGAGGGCTCTTGGCGATGCGCCGGCTGCCCTCCGTCAGCGTGTACAGACCCGCCTCGGTGAGGTCCAGGCGCGTCGAACGGAAGGCCGCACCCGCGAGGATGTTGATCCCCACGAGCACAATGCCCAGCAGCACGAGGGAGATGAGTCCGGCGAAGCGTGCGTTCATGGCGAGATTCTGGAAAGAACAAGACGAACGGGAGCGACGAGTTCAGACCGCCTTCTTCATGGAGACGACCACGCCCGTAGCGGCAACAAAGACACCGATGATCGAGGCAAAGAACAGGACGTCGCGCAGGTCGAGGACACCCTTGCTGATCGACTCGAACCGCGCGAGGAAGCTGAAGCCGGCAAGGACCTGCAGCGCCTCCAGCGGAAGCCACCCGCTGACAAACGCCTGCACCGGCCGGAAGCCCGCGAGCATGAAGAGCAGGCAGAGAACGACCGTCACGATGAACGCGATGACCTGGCTCTTGGTCGCGGCGCTGATGCACGAGCCGATGGCAAGAAAGGCCCCCGCCATCAGCAGGCTGCCGAGATAGCCCGCGAGGATCACGCCGTTGTCCGGATCGCCCAGATAGTTGACCGTGACCCACAAGGGGAACGTCAGCGCCAGGGCCAGAGCCGTGAACGCCCACGCCGCGAGGAACTTGCCCACCACCGCCGCCGAAAGCGACACCGGCAGCGTGAGCAGCAGTTCGATGGTGCCGGTCTTGCGTTCCTCGGCCCAGACGCGCATGGAGACGGCGGGAATCAGGAAGAGATAGAGCCAGGGATGGAACGTGAAGAATCGCACCAGGTCGGCCTGCCCGGCCTCGTAAAACTCGCCGATCTGGAAGGTGAAGATGCCCGCGAGGAACAGGAAGATCACGATGAAGACCAGCGCGACCGGCGTGTTGAAATAGCCGGCCAGCTCGCGCCGGAAGACGGGAAGAAGTCCTCTCACGACGCACCTCCTTCCGAACGAGCTCGCGTCGTCAGGTCCCGGAAGACATCGTCGAGGCGGCCCGTCTCAACCCCGATCGTCTCGACCGCCCACCCTCGCGCCTTGCACAGGCTCGTCACCTCCGCCAGCAGCGGACGCCCACCTTTGGGCACCAGCGTGCAGGTCTGGCGCGGCCCGCCCGGCCCCGCGGCCGACGGCGCCACATGCCGCACCCCCTGATCCTCGATCTCCCCCACCCACTTGATCGATGCCAACTCGCCCGCGACGCTCGCCGGTTCACCCCCCGGCCCCGCCGGTGACACCACCGTGATCGTCACGGCATTGTGATACTTGCTCATGGCGCGAAGCTGCGCCGGCGTGCCGTCCACCAGCACCTTGCCCTTGGCGATGATCACCGCACGCGTGCAGACCGCATCGACCTCTTCGAGAATGTGGGTGCTGAGCACCACGGCACGCCCGGCCTGATCTCGATCGGGGTGGCTCGCCAACGCGCGGATGACGTTGCGCACCTCGTGCTTCTGATTGGGGTCCAGACCGTCGGTCGGCTCGTCGAGGATCAGCACCGGCGGCTCGTGGAGCATCGCCTGCGCCAAGCCCACGCGACGCTTGAAGCCCTTGGAGAGCGTGTCGATCGGCTGTCGCAGGACGCCCCGCAGCTGCACCTTCTCCACCACGCTGTCGATGCGCCGACGCTTCTCGGCGCCCGAAAAGCCGCGGACCTGCGCGATGAAGTCAAGGAACGACCAAGGGGTCATGTCGGGGTAGTTGGGCGCCCCCTCTGGCAGATAGCCGATCGACGCCTTCACCGACACCGGATCGTCGACCACGTCGTGGCCGCACACCCGCGCCGTACCGCTCGTCGGCGTGAGAAAGCCCGTCACCATCTTCATGGTGGTCGATTTGCCCGCGCCGTTGGGACCCAGGAAGCCCAGCACCTCGCCCGGCCCCACCTCCAGGCTGATGCCGTCGACCGCGAGAATCCCCGACGACGATCCGTAGCGCTTGCTGATGTTCTGAATGCTGATCATGTCTTGCGAGCGAGACGTTTGGTTTCCGATCGGACGCACACAGGTCGACGACGCAGCGCTCGACCGGGTGGGAAGGTTCGCGCCGCCGGGTGCCGCGCCGTTGTCGGAGCGTCAACCCGGCCATGTCGAGCCGTTGCGACCTTGATTCGGCTCCGCTGCGGGCGCAAGGCCCACATTTGGGGCCCGGGGCTCGCGCCGCAGCCCGACCCCTCGAGGGCTGCACGAACCGACGCCCGTCGCGTGGATGCCGGCCGATGGGCCGAGAACAGCCGCCCCGCCCGCACAAATCTCCCCCCAACGCCGGGATTTGGGTGCCGCCTCGGCGAGGTTGTGGCAATCCCGGCTCGCGATTGACCATGTACAGGTGAGGCGATCGGAGCCGTGCACCGAGAGGTGCACATCCGACGCAGGGGAGATGGAGGGAATTCGGATATGAACATCTTCGACGACGACGCTCCGATGACTCAGGATGCATCGTCGCGTACGACGGCCGGCGCTGGGAACGAGATGACGGTCCCGGGTCGGGCGGCGTCCGCGAGCGATCGGCCTCTTCGCGCCGCGGCGCCGCCGCCGGGACCACCGAAAACCTCCGCACGCTGGGTCGAGACCGACCGCGTCGGCAGCGCCACCGTGCTGACCGTCCGTGAGCCGCACCTGCGCGAAGCGCATGCGTCGGAACTGACGCCGGAACTGATCGCCACGGCACGTCTGACCGGAGGCCGACTGGTGCTGGACCTTGCCGCGGTCCGCGCCTTCTGCTGCGCGTGGATCAACCTCATGATTCGCGCCGACGAGGAATGCCGCAAGTTCGGCGGGCGACTTTCGCTTCTGAACCTCGCGCCCGAGCTGCAGACGCTGCTGCGCAGCACGGGGCTGCACGAGCGGCTGCACATCGCGGCATCGGCACGCGAAGCCCTCGAGGGGCCGGCCGCCACCAAGAGCGCCGGGCTTTCGCGCTGGCTGCGCCTCGGAGGGCAGAACGCGGCGTGACAGACGCCCGTCCCCGATCCGCAACGTTCTCGGACTCTGGCCCCGCGGAAACTGGCGCGGGACGTTGGTCGTATGGCAGAGGGACAGGTGCGGCCGAACCATCGTGGCGGTCGAACCGATGCTCTCGCGACGGTCCACGACGCGCTGTCCATCCGGCTGGAGAGATCAGGGCACACCCGAGCACGCATGCGGCCGCAGGTCCAACCAACTTCTTCCGCATCAGCACGCCACGCGCGGACCGTGCGCGCGTGGGGCAAGCTGGCGGCGGCGCTCAGCCTCGTGCTCACTGCAGGGTCGGCTCACGCTCAGGCTCGCGCTCAAGTTGATGCCCCGGCTCGGGTGGGTGCAGACGACCTGGCATGGCGATCCGGCGCCGTTGACCGGCGCAGCTTGCCTGACCTCCTGCGCGAACGCCGCGTCGCCGACAGCCCCGCCCCTCGCGTCTTGGTGCTCGACGGCCCGCTCGACGATGCACGGCGAGCGGCGCTGGAGCAGGCGGGCGTGCGCCTCGGGCCCTATGTCGGAAACCAGGCGTTTCTCGCCCGCGTCCCGGCGCGATCCTTGGAGTCGCTGCGCGGGCTTGGATTCGTCGCGTCGGTCCACGAGTATCGCAGCGAGTGGCGCAGCGAAGGCTCGCTGCGCGACCGTGCGGCGGCGATGAGCCGAACGCAGGCCGACGCCCAGCGCGCCAAACGCTCGTTCAAGAACGCCACGCGACGCGACCTTGAGCAGCGCCGGGAACTGGCAGTTCAGATCTCGCTGATGCCCGATGCAGACCTCGCCGAAGCGCGAACCCGCCTGAGCGCGGTGCGCGGCGTGCGGGTGCTGCGCCTCGAGAACACCGGCGGCGACGCGATTGCGCTGGCGACCATTCCCGCAAGCACTCTGGGCGTGGTCGCCGCGATCCCGGGCGTGCTCTTTGTCGAGGAATTCCCGGAGTTTGAGGACCGCAACGCCACCTCCCGCTGGATCGTGCAGAGCAATATCGAGAACGTCACACCCCTGTACGACGCGGGCCTGCGCGGGCAGGGCCAGATCCTGAGCGTGATCGAGAACACCGGTCTTACGCTGACGCACTGCTCGTTCACCGATCCGGCCAACACCATCGGCCCGCTGCACCGAAAGCTCCTTGCCTACTACTCGACGCGCGCCGCGGGCGCACACGCAAACCACGTCACCGCCACCGCAGCGGGCGACGCGGGTGACTCGGGCGACACCCGCGGCGTCGCCTATCTCGCGCGCCTGGTCTTCAACCAGACGCCCAGCTTCGGCGAGAACTTCGTCTACAACCAGCTCAACCAGAACTATCTGACCGGCCCGGGCGCGTTCGTGCACAGCAACTCATGGGGCAACAGCGGCACGACGGCCTACGACTCCACCTGCCGCGCCGTCGACAACTTCTCGTGGCTCAACCCGCTCTGCCTCGTGATCTATTCGACCGCCAACTCGGGCAACCTGCGCAACCCCGAGAACGCCAAGAACGTGCTTTCCGTCGTCGCGACGGGTGATGTCCCCTCGCAAGGACTCGTCGCCTTCGGAGCAAGCGGCCCCACGTCCGACGGACGCCGCAAGCCCGAGATCGCCGCGCCGGGATCGGGCATCCTCTCCGCCGCCCTGGGCACGACCTGCGGCACGCAGGCCTTGAGCGGCACATCGATGGCAACGCCGGCTGTTTCGGGAGTCGCGGTCCTGATGCGCCAGTACTTCGTCGACGGCTATTACCCGACGGGCACGCCGACGCCGGAAGACTCGATGATCCCCAGCGGCGCACTGCTCAAGGCGATGCTGGTCAACAGCGCGGTGCGCATGAGCGGCCAGGCAAACTATCCGGATCTCACCGCCGGCTTCGGACGCCTGCTCGCCGATCGGAGCGTCATGCTCGCCGGCGACGCGCGCCGCCTCCTGGTGCGCGACGTGATGAACCAGACCGGCGACGCGCTCACGACGGGCGCCACGCGATGGACCCGCTTTGTTGTCCGCCCGGGCACCGAGGACCTTCGCGCGACCATGGCGTTTCACGATGCGCCGGGCGCGATCAACTCCCTCGCCCCGGTCGTCAACAACCTCAACCTCACGCTCGTGGCGCCCGGACGCACGGAATACCGGGGCAACGTCTTTGAGGGCGGCTGGAGCGCGACAGGAGGCGCCGGCGATGCGCTCAACAACCTCGAACAGGTGATGCTCCAGAGCCCGACCCCCGGCGTCTGGTTCGCTCGCGTCGATGCGCCGGCCGTGAACGTCGGTCGCCAGGGCTTCGGGCTTGTCGTCACGGGCAACGTCGAGGAGGCCACCTGCCCGGCCGATCTGAACCTCGACGGCGTCGTCGACCCGGCCGACTTCGTGCTCTTCGCCGCCTCGTACACGATCGGAACCGACCCGCTCGGCGACTTCAACGCCGACGGCATGACCGACGCGGCCGACTTCACGGTCTTCGCCGACGCGTACTTCGAGTTCCTCTGTCCCTGAGCGGCCGCGACCCTTAATCCTCGTCGAAGTAGTCCGAAGGCTCGGCGGAGCGATCGTCGGTCGCCTCATCGCGGGACGCGTCGTCGGAGGCATCGTCCGATTCGATGGCGACGGACTGAGCGTCGCTGAGAATGTCCTCGTCAAACTCGCCCTCGGCAGCGACCCAGACGGGGGACTGCTGTTCACCCTTCGCCCGCGTTCCGCCGCGGCCCAGGCGCAGCTTGGCGCTGAACTTCTCCGTCGCGATGAGCTTCTCGTCGTCCTCGCGCTGACGGCGAGCGCGGATGACAAGCCGCAGGGGCACCTCGACAAAGGGCGTGGCCTCGCGCAGGCGGTTGATGAGGAATCGCTGGTAGTTCGGGCGGAAAAGCTCGGGGTGATTGACGACCATCGTGATGGTCGGCGGATTGGTCTGCGTCTGGGCGACGAAGAAGACCTTGGCCTGCGTGCCGTGCGTGTCGCTCGGGCCGCGCCGCTGGACGATCTCGCGCAGCAAGCGATTGAGCTTGCCCGTCGAGACACGCTGGCGCGACTGGTCGAGCAGTTCAAACGCGAGACCGATGGTCTCACGCACGTTGGTGCCGTCCGCGCCGGACATGAAGGCGATGGGCGCGAAGGCGAGGGCCTGAAGCTCCTTGCGGAGATACTTCTCGTAGGTGGCGGGCGTGACAGGCTTGTCGTCCCGGCCGATCTGCCCCTCCGCCAGATCCCACTTGTTGACGACGATGATTGTGGGCTTCCACGATTTCTTCGCGATCTCGGCCAGCTGCTCATCGACCTGGCTGATCTTCTCCGTCGCGTCGAGCAGCAGCAGGATCACGTCCGCACGCTCGATGGCCCGCACCGCGCGGTCAAACGCCCAGTGCTCGATCATGTTCTGGAACGACTTCTTCCGCCGCACGCCCGCCGTGTCGATGGCGATCAGCGAGCGCCCGTCCATCTCGAAGCGCACGTCGATCGCGTCGCGCGTCGTGCCGGCGATCTCCGAGACAATCACCCGCGGCTCGCCCGCCAGCGTGTTCACCAGCGTGCTCTTGCCCGCGTTGCGCTTCCCGACGATCGCGAGCATCAGGTCGGCCCGGGCCTGCGGCTTGGCGTCTCTCGCCTCGTCGGGCGTCAACTCGTACAACGCGTCGAGAAACTCCCGGCGCATGTAGTTGTTCATCGACGACACCATCAGCGGCTGACCGAAGCCAAGCCCCGACAGCTCGTGCGCGTGCGCCTCCCACTTGGGGCCGTCCACCTTGGTCGCCACGATCCGGATCGGCGGACGCGACGGCTTCGCGCCCCGCGCCTTCGAACCCTTCGACGCCCCGCGACCGCTGCCCAACTTGCCCTCTCGCAACAGCTTCGCGATCTGCAGATCGTGCGGCGTGATCCCCGCCTGCGCGTCGACCGCAAACAGAATCACGTCGGCCCCGTCCACCGCGGCCGCGATCTGGCCTTCGATGTCGTGCGTCAGAGTCGCCAGATCTTTCCCAACTTCGTCGAATCGCTCGCCCTCGGCGGTGTACACACCGAAGCCGCCGGTGTCCATCACCTCGACGGTCTTGCGCGGGCTGTTGATGCCGTGCGGCCCCTCAAGGTCGATGATCGCTGCGACACGGTCGCGCGTCACGCCCGGCGTCGGATCGACGATCGACACCTTCGCCTTCGCGATCATGTTCATGAGCGAAGACTTGCCCGCGTTGGGGCGTCCGACGATGGCAATACGTGGAATGGGCACGAGGGATAGTAGGAGAAGGGGGGAGGGATGCGGTTGAAGGCACTCGCTCAAACGAGCCCAGATCGCTCCGAACGCGCCCCGAGCGTGCGCGAGTGGGTCTCCCGAATGCGCCCGCTACTTGTCCCGCCCCGCCACTTCAAGCTTCCGAAAAGCACATCCGATGATCCGCGCCAGCTCCGCCGCGATTCTCTCGGAGTTCATCCCCTCATCGGCAATCACAATCCGCCGCAGTCCTGCTTCAGTCGCAACGATTGCGTGAATCTCGTGGTAGACGACTGGCCCGAACTCTCCTCCGCCCTCCCCGTACGGCACACGCACGCATTCAATACCCTCGACAGACGCTTGCGCGTGGCGCTCGCCACGGATATCAACCGTCCTTGAGTTCCGGTGAATCGCGATCGGCACGACGCCGGAGGCTTTCGCCTGCATCAACGCCCGATCGATCGGCCAGTACAGCGGCACGATCAACGCCAGGACCGTCCACAATGGTGGCATGACCGCGAAGCCGACGGTCACGAAACCAGCGAACAGCATCGCGGCGATCACATTCGCGGGATTGGCGTAGGACCGAATGTCCCACCAAGGCATCGCTCGTAACGCTGCGTGCCCGTCCGGCGAGCATTCGAGCCGCCAAACAACTTGCTCGGTCGTACTGGACCTTCTCACCTGCGGCGTGTATGGCGGATCGAAGCCTGTCACAAACCCAGAGTATCGACATCCCGCACGCAATAGCGAGCCGGGGCGTCCTCGCCCCGGCACCGTTGCTCGAACGACGTAGCAACCCACTCCGTTCCGTGTACCCGACAACGTCGAGAGCGGTGAGCCCAACCGCACGCGGCGAGGACGCCCCGGCTCGCTGTTTACCACGTCTGACCCTGGCTATCTCTCCGCGTTCTCCGCGTCCTCCGCGGTGAAATGCCCTCTCATTTCCGCCGCCGACGCGCGACGAGCAGCAGCACCGGTACACCCGCCGCCATCAGCGTGCCCTGCGGCGAGTCCCGCAACGGTCTCCAACGCGGCCTGGGGCTCTCTTCGCGCAGATACCGCACCATTTCCGCCCGCTGCTTCCACGTCATCACGCCGAAGAGATCGCTCAGGAGCTTCAGCCCGTCCCGGGGCTTGGGCTTGAAGTTCGTGCCGGTCGCGTACTCCTGGATCAGCGTCTGGATCCGACCTTCCTGCTCCGGCGTCAGTTCCAGTCGTCGTCCGATCTTCTCGAAGCGCTCACGAGCCTCGGCGAGCGAGGCTTCGGTCGGTCTCTGAATGTCCGCAAGCCTCTTCTCTCGCTCGAGCCGCGCCCAAAGCAGCGCATCGCTTGTCCGCTCGACTTCGCTTTCCGACATCTCCGAGCGTGCGTCATCGCGGCTGCCTGCGCTCGCGGCATCTCGCTTTTCACGCAGCCACGCCGCCCGATACTCCTCGACAAGCTCGCGATACGCGGACCGCGCGTGCTCGGGCAGGGCACGCTCGATGATGTGATCAAGAGGCGTCGGATTCGCCCATGTCGGACGCGAGGCGCCAAAGCGTCGCAGAACGTCATCGACGCGAGCGTCCTCGCCGCTCGCGATCGCCTCCTGCAGTTCGAGCAGGATCGGAATTCTCGACAGACCGCCCGACATGACCTCGGCAACGCGTAAGCGCACAAGCCGATCGATCGGCTCGCGCTCCTCCGGCGTCAGCCCGAGCAGGTCGAGCGCGACGACTTCCTCTCGATCGCCCAGCGGCTCGAGCATCCCGTCGGCTCCGAATCGCACCAGCGATCGACGCGGATCAACAACGCTCACCTTCGGCCCTGCAAGCAGACCGGGCTCGCTCGTGGCCAGAGCGTTCTGCCAAGGTGCAAGGAGTCCGAGAAGAACAAGCGTCACGACCGATCGCATGGCGCATCTCCGATCTGGTGTTTGATCCAACGGCCAAACGCCGCCGCTGTCGGCCCATTGCCGAGCGACCGCCGCGCGCCGGGAGGATGAGCACGATCCATGCACCTGCTCAAGACAACCTCGCGCCAGTAGCAGACGACCAGCCGCGCACCTGATCTATCCGCTCGCGGCCTCGCTGGTGGGCAGTTTGAACTCGAAAAGGTCCAGCGGCGGAAGGCCAGCGACCCTCCTCTCATGCTCGAGCAACCAGCGCTTGCGCCACAGTTCCCCGCTGTAGCCCCCGAGCGTGCCGTCTGATGCGATCACACGGTGACACGGAATAAGGATCGGAAGCCGGTTCGCGCCGTTGGCCGCGCCCACGGCACGGAACGCGGTTTCGCTTCCCGCGCTCCGCGCCAAGTCGGCGTAGGTCGCGGTTCGGCCGAATCCGATCTGGCGGAGCGCGTCCCAGACGCGGCGCTGAAACTCCGTGCCCTCAAGATCCATCGGAACCGAAAAGCTCTGCAGGCGTCCCTGGAAATAGTCGTGGAGTTCGCCGACCAGCACATCAAGGCATCGTGCCGCGCCGGCCGAGCCCGCCTCGCTCACGCTGTCGATGCACGGGGGAAATCGCACGACCCGCACCCCGCGTTCGCTCGCCGACACGAGCAACTCGCCGAGCGGCGAGTGCACCCGCCGCGTCGCGATGGAGGTCCCGCCTGGCATGCCTGCAGTGTACCGCGCCCCGCAAGCACCCCCCGGCGATCCGCCCGGAGGTGCCAAACGCATCTGTGCGCGTCCTCGACCTCCCACCCCGCACGCCTTCGGCTCGAATGGACTTTGCCTGCCCACAATCCGGGGTGTCCACCCGTGCCCCATCCCGCTTTCCCGTCATCGTCGGCCCGACCGCTGGAGGCAAGTCCGCTCTCGGTGTCGAGGTTGCGCTCGCGATGGCCTCGAACGGCTCTCCGGGCGAGATCATCACCGCAGACGCCTTCCAGATCTACAAGGGCATGGACATCGGCACCGCCAAGCCCGCCGCCCCCGAACGCCGTGGCGTGCCACACCATCTCATCGACGTCCGCGATCCGCGCGACCCCGCAGCGTTTACCGTCCACGACTGGCTCCACCACGCCGAACACGCGATCGCCGACGTGCGCACACGCGGCGGCGTCCCAGTCCTCGTCGGCGGCACCCACCTCTACATCCAGAACTTCCTCACCGGCATGTTCCAAGGCCCCGGCGCAGACGAAGCCCTCCGCGCCGAACTCCGCTCCCGCGGCCTCGCCAACCTCCGCGAAGAACTCGAACGCGTCGACCCCGACGCCGCCCGCCGCATTCATCCCAACGACGAACGCCGCACGATTCGCGCCCTCGAAGTCTTCCGCCTCACCGGCACGCCCATCAGCGAGCACCAGAAGCAATGGGGCGCGGAAGCCCGCACCGACTGCGTGCTGGTGATCCTCGACTGGCCCACCGAACTCATCAACCGCCGCATCAACGCCCGCGTGAAGCAGATGATGGCCGACGGCTTCCTCGAAGAAGTGCTGCGACTCAAAGCCGAAGGCGCCTTCGCTGAGAACGCCAACCCGCAGGCCCGCGAAGCTCTCGGCTACAAGCAACTGCTCGCCCACCTCGATGGGAAGTGCTCGCTCGAAGACGCCGTCGAACAGATCAAGATCGACACCCGCCACTTCGCCAAAGCCCAGCGCACCTGGCTCCGCCGCCTCCGGATGACCCCCGGCTGTGTTGTCATCGACGCGGCGAAGACACCCTTCGAAGCGTGGGCCACAGCAGTCGAGGCGGCCTGTTTCGCCTCCTGAATACCAAACAAACATAAAACAAGTCGCCTTATTGCATGGGCTGCCACCTCTCTGCAGGTTGACATCCCCGCCTTTTCTTCCTTATCTCAGTGTCTTTCCCGCTCGCCATTTCGTGCTGGCGGGGTCCGTTTGCCGACGAATCGACCGCCTTCCCCGCTCCGCGAGCCCGCCCGCCACACTCCAACCCCGGCACGCCGCTCGCCTTCCGGCGCCCCGCCCCACCGCCCCACTCCTCTACTGCCCCACTGCCAACCCATGGCCAAGAAACCCGCCAAGACATCCGCGAAGCCCGCGAAACCGTCCGCCGACGCCCCTTTCGACGCGACCGGCGAGGGCGCAGCCAGTGGCGGCGCCGCCGTCGCCGAAGCCAAGGCACCCGCGAAGTCCGCCGGCAAAGGCGGCCGTCGCGGCGGCCGCGTCTTCAAGTCCGTCTACAAAGCAGGCAGCGCCAAAGGCAAGAACCTCGTCATCGTCGAGTCGCCTGCCAAGGCCAAGACCATCAACAAGTACCTCGGGCCCGAGTACGTCGTGCTCGCCTCCGTCGGCCACGTCCGCGACCTGCCCAGCCGCAACCCCAAGGGCGTCAAGAGCCCCGTCCCCGGCGTCGATCTCGAGCACGACTTCCGCCCCACCTACGTCATCAACGAAGACCGCGCCAACGTGATGAGCGATCTCCGCCGCGCCGCCAAGGACGTTGGCAGCGGCGAAGGCCAGATCTGGTTCGCAACCGACTTGGACCGCGAGGGCGAAGCCATCGCCTGGCACCTCGCGCAGGAACTGGGCATCTCCAGCAAGCAGGCCAAGCGCGTCATCTTCCCCGCCATCACCAAGGCCGAGATCGCCAAGGCCTTCAGCAACCCGCACCCGATCGACGAGGATCGCGTCAACGCCCAGCAGGCCCGGCGCATCCTCGACCGCATCGTCGGTTACCAGGTCTCGCCGCTGCTGTGGAAGAAAGTCGCGCGGGGACTCTCCGCCGGCCGCGTGCAGTCCGTCGCCGTGCGCCTCGTCGTCGAGCGCGAACGCGAGATCCGCGCCTTCATTCCCGACGAGTACTACGAAGTCCGCGCCAACTTCTCGCCCAACCTCGCCAAGGCCGCGGGCCTCGCGACCGACTGGAAGAAACTCCTCGCCAAGCGCGACGAGAAGAACAACCCGCCCACCGTCACCGAGCAATCCCACTGGCTCGAAGAGCACGGCTGCCTCCGCGCCGAACTCATCGAAGTCGGCGGCAAGCCCATCGACATCAACGCCCCGAAAGAAGGCGAAACCCGACCGGCAAACGAAGCCAAGCGCCTCCTCGACCGCGTGCAGGAGATCGCCCGCCTCGCCGGCGTGAAGAACATCGCTGTCGAAACCACCGAAGACCCCGACGGCAAAGGTCCCGCCAAGTTCGTCCGCACCATCCGCGGCGACATCGACCCCGCCACGCCCTACACCATCGAGTCCATCGAGACCAAACGCGTCTCCTCCCGCCCCGCGCCGCCGTTCATCACTTCGACACTCCAGCAGGGCGCCAGCAGCCGCCTGGGCTTCGGCGCCCAGCGCACCATGCGTGCCGCCCAGCAGCTCTACGAAGGTGTCGACATCCCCGGCGAAGGCCCCGTCGGTCTCATCACCTACATGCGTACCGACAGCACCCACCTGTCCGGCGACGCCCTCAACATGGCCCGCAACTACATCGAGAAGAACTTCGGGAAGAATTACCTCCCCGAGAAGCCCAACTTCTTCTCCTCCTCCAACAAGGACGCGCAGGAAGCCCACGAGGCCATCCGCCCGACCAACCCCGACCTCTCGCCCTCGAATCCCAAGATCCGCCGCGCCCTGAGCGACGATCAGTTCCGCCTCTACGAACTCATCTGGCAGCGTTTCGTCGCCTGCCAGATGGTCCCCGCGCAGTGGGACTCCACCAGCGTGCGCATCTCCGGTGGCGTGGACCCCAAGCAAGTCGTCACCTTCCGCGCCTCCGGCCGCGTCCTCGTCTTCGACGGCTTCTACAAAGTCACCGGCGTCCCCCGCGGCGGCGAAGAGCTCACACTCCCCAAGATCGCCGAGAAGCAGCCCCTCGCGCCCTTCTCATCGAGCGTCCTCCAGAAGTTCACCAGCCCGCCCGCCCGCTACAGCGAAGCCTCGCTCATCAAGATGCTCGAGAGCGAAGGCATCGGCCGCCCCTCCACCTACGCCTCGATCATCAGCGTCATCCAGGACCGCAAGTACGTCGAGCAGGAAAGCCGCCGCTTCTACGCCACCGACCTGGGCGAAGTCGTCACCGACAAGCTCATCGAAGCCTTCCCGCAGATCATGGACGTCGGCTACACCCGCGAGATGGAAGCGCTGCTCGACAAGGTCGAGGAAGACCACCTCGACTGGATCGACATGCTCCACAAGTTCTACGGCCCGTTCCAAAAGAGCCTGAAGAACGCCGAGGACACCCTCGTCCACGCCAAGGCCGAGTCGCAGCCCTCCGACTACACCTGCCCCAACTGCAAGAAGCCGCTGGTCTACAAGTTCGGAAAGAACGGCCGCTTCCTCTCCTGCTCCGACTACCCCACCTGCAACTACGCCTCGCCGGTGGATCGCAACGGCAAGCCCCGCCCCGCCGCCGAGACCGTCAACGTCGCCTGCCACAAGTGCGGCCGCGGCATGACCAAACGCGTCGGCCGCTTCGGCCCCTTCCTCGGTTGCTCCGGCTACGCCGACAAAGCCAACCCCTGCGACGGCCTGCTCAACCTCGACAAGAAGGGCAAAGTCACCGCGCCGTCACAGCCGCCCCTCGTCACCGACCTCCCCTGCCCCATCTGCGAATCCCCGCTGAACCTGCGCAACGGCGTCCGCGGCCCCTGGCTCGGCTGCTCGAGATTCCCCAAATGCCGAGGCCGCGGCAAGTGGGCCGAACTCGACGACGCCAAACGCACCGCGCTCGAAAAGCAGATGCAAGCCCACGACAAGGCCAACCCCATCCCCATCATCAAAACGATGGACGGCGTGGCGTTGACTGATGCCACGGGCAAGCCGCTGCAGACCGCGAAGCCGGTGGAGCAGTTGTCGGGGGATGGTGGCGAGCAGACGCTCGAAGCCGTGGCGGATGAGATGGGGGTGTAGGAACTCGACAACCACCATCCGCGCCTCTTGCGACAACGGGGCGACGGCTTGTGCCTCTGCCTTCACATTCGCAATACGAAGTCCCACATTCGGCATCGCCACAGCCTTGACGAGCCCCGAGCGTCAGCGAGTGGGTCCGGCTGCCATCGTCACCAATTCAGAACCCGACCTCGCCCTGCAAGCCGACGACTTTGCTTGCACGACGCCGAGTTGCACACGCCGCGTCCTGGTCACCGTCCCGCCCTGAGCGCCGCGTCACTTCCGCGTGGCTCGCTTCTCGCTGCTGATCTTCTCCGCGTGGCTCCAGATCGCGTTGAATATCTTGGTCACGGCTTCCTGCTCGTCGCCGCTCAGCGACGTGTTCACGAACAACACCACTCCGATCTCGTGATCGAGATCGGCGAGCATCTCCGTGTGCAGGCCCGGGTCGCTGCCGCCGTGACCCACGCGCGTGCCGTTGAACTTCGTCCGCCAGAACAGCCCCGAGTTCCCCGCCGACGCCGGAAAGTTCTCCGGTCGATTCGCGTCCGTGAATTGAAACCGCACCATCTCCTTCGCGGCCTCCGCGTCCAGGATCCGGACGCCGCCGTGCGCACCCCCATGCAGCAGCGCCGCAAAGAACCTCGCCAGATCCGCCACCGACGTCCGCACCCCGCCGTCGGGGTACGTCGTCCCGCCGTATAGCGGGATCGGAATCGTCAACCCGTTCTGCACCACGTACAGCGTCGAGTGGTTCGCCCGGTCGATCTCCGACAGGAACCAGCCCGTCCGCGTCATGCCCAGCGGCGTGAAGATGTGCTCTCGCGTGTACACATTCAGCGGCACACCCGTCGCCCGCTCCACGATGTACCCCGCCAACCCCGCGCCGATGTTCGAATACTCCCGCCGCCGCCCCGGCGCCGCCTGCACGAAGTTCTCCGGCGCATACAGCGTGCCCCCCGGCACCAGGTACCGCTCCAAGAACGTCTCCAGCGGCTCCGGCGAATCGCCCCCGTAGTGATACGTCCCCGCATACGCCGCCCATCGATCCGTGATGCCCGATGTGTGGGTTGCCAGATGCCGCAGCGTGATCGTCGCGCTCGGCTGGTGCGGGTTCACCACCCGAAACGGCAAGTACGTGTTGATGTCCGCATCCAGCGACAGCACGCCGCTCGCCACCGCCCGCATCATCGCGGCACCGAGCACCGTCTTGGAGATCGACCCGATGTTCATCACCGTGTCGGTCGTGAACGCCCGCCCGCTCGCGCGATCCGCCAAGCCATAGGCGTTGGACCACACATTCTCGTGATCAACGATGATCGCCGCCCCCGCACCCACGATCCCCGCATCGTCCATCAACTGTCGAACGGCTGCATCGACATCGAGCGTTGCCGGTGCCGCGGGCGGCTCAGCCCGGACGATCGGGGTGTGCAAGGTGATCGCCATCGCCACGAGAGCGGCGAGAACCAACCTCAGGCGCGTGCGAAAGACGGGGCGCGTGGTGCGTCGCATGAGTCCTCAGATGCACATACCCGAGCGGTCCGTCCGCATTTCCGGCGATGCGCGATAAATTGGAGCCGTGCGGCGGCTGCTGCGCCGGCTTCTGTGACACCCATGGTGCATCGCTCTGCCGCGTTTGCTGAGTATGCTCCTACGCCGTGTCGTCCACCAATATCGCGATTCTGGTTGCCGCGTTCTTTGTGTTTGAAGCGATCATCGTCACGGGGATCCTGAGCCTCGCGGCGAGCGAGGTGAAGTCGCTGGCGAAGCACTTTCCGCCCGTCGAGCCCCGGGCGGGTGCTGAGAGCCGGTGGTTCCAGAGCTTTGCGCTCGGGTTCTTCAACTTCGGCTGGTGCTTTCACGTGGTCGCCGACGCGGAGTATGTCCACATGCGTCCGGTCTGGATGCTGCGTCGTTTTGGTGTCACGGGTTTCAGCATCCCGCGTGCGGAGTTGACCAAGCCTCGGCGTGTCTTTGGCGGCGTGAAGGTGACGGTTCGCGGGGAGACGCTGCGTGGGCCTCGGTGGTGCCTGGCGCCGGATCTTCGCTGAGGGGCGCGTGAACAATGCGGGATGCAAACGCCCGAGAGCCGAAGCGTGCCGCACATGACGCCGGATGAGTTCCGTGAGCTTGGGCGTCGGATGGTGGACGAGGTGGCGCGGTACATGGAGCGGGTGGAGTCGATGGACGTGCTGTCTCGAGCGCGTCCCGGCGAGGTGCTGAGCCGGTTGGCGTCGGAGCCGCCGGAGCGCGGCGTGGGCGAGTCGGGCGTCGGAGCGGTGTGGGACTCGATCTTCGAAGATGTCGAGCGGGTGATCATGCCGGGGCTGACGCACTGGCAATCGCCGAACTTTTACGCGTTCTTCCCGGCGAACGCGAGCGGCCCGTCGATCCTGGGCGAACTGCTGAGCGCGGGACTGGGTGTGCAGGGCATGCTGTGGCTGACAAGCCCCGCGTGCACCGAGCTGGAGACGCGCGTGCTGGACTGGCTTGGTGCGGCTTTGGGCCTGCCCGCGTGCTTTCTGTCGAGCGCCGTCGGACCCGAAGGCAAGCCGAGCGGCGGGGGCGTGATCCAGGGGACGGCGAGCGAGGCGGCGCTGGTGGCCCTGTGTGCCGCACGAGCGCGCGTGCGGAAGGCCGGCGCGGGGGCCGAGGCGCGATGCACGGTTTACGGCAGCACGCAGGCGCACTCTTCGATCGTCAAGGCGGCGATGATCGCCGGGTTGGCGGCGGGCCCCGACGATCGCTCGCGCGTGCGCCTGATCGAGACCGACGCCTCGCACGCGATGGATCCCGCGCGGCTCAGCGTGAGGCTGCGAGAGGATCTGGCCGCCGGGCTGGTGCCGACGTTTGTCTGCGCCAGCGTCGGCACGACCTCGAGCACGGCGGTTGACCCCGTCGAGGAGATCGCTCGCGTGCTGCACCTGGCGGGGCTGACCGGGCGCACGTGGCTGCACGTTGACGCGGCCCACGCGGGTGCGGCGTGCGTGTGCCCGGAACTGCGTTGGATGATCCGCGGCGTTGAGCACGCCGACTCGTTCTGCTTCAACCCGCACAAGTGGCTGCTCACCAATTTCGACTGCGACTGCTTCTACACACGCGACCGCGCCTCGCTGACCGACGCTCTTTCCATCACGCCCGAGTACCTGCGCAACAGCGCAACTCAGGAGGGAGTCATCGACTATCGCGACTGGCAGGTCCCGCTCGGCCGGCGCTTCCGGGCGCTCAAGCTCTGGTTCGTGCTGCGCCATTACGGGCTCGACGCGCTGCGCCGATACATCCGCGAGCACATCCGCCTTGCCTCGCTCTTCGAGTCGTGGCTTCGCGCTGATGATCGCTTCGAGGTCGTCGCACCGCGCACGATGAACCTGATCTGCTTCCGGCTGCGCGAGCGGTCCGACGAGCGGCAGGCCGAACTGGTCGGGCGTCTCAACGGCACTGGCCGCATGTTCCTGACGCACACCGTGCTGCCGGGCGTGGGCTACACGATCCGCTTCTGCGTGGGTGCCACGACGACCAGCCAGCGTCACGTGGAGGCGGCCTGGGATCTGATCCGCCGCGAAGCCGCGGGGCTGTGAGCGGCCGGGGTGACCCCTTTCGGCGCGGGCTTGCTCGCGTGGGCTCCGGCTCTACACTTGCGTCATGTCCGCCCCCGAGACGATCTATCAGCCCGGCCGCCGCGTGCGCATCACCCAGCAGGTCCCCCGCCAGCAGTTCGGCGGCGGGACGATGACGACCACGATCGAGGGCGAGCTCATCCGCTACCTGCAGGCCAAGACCGGCTCGTGGTTTGCCCACAGCAAGGACCACAAGCTCTGGCTGGAGCGGCTTGAAGTCCGTAAGGACAACGGCGAACTGGTGCAGGTCAATCTGGACCAGTACACCCACGTCGACGTCCTCTGACGTCGGCCTCGGCAGAGCCCGACCCAACTCACGCGACAGTGACGCGAACCGCGACAAGGGCGACGAGGCTGATCGCGGCCCAGAGGAGCGTTGCCATTACCATGGGCCGCCACCCCACGCTCGCGAGAGCGGCGCGGTTGAGCCCAAGCCCGACGAGCAAGAGCGCAAGCACCATGAGCCGCTTGGCGGTCTGACCAAGCGCTGGGGCCCAGTCCGCCACGGGCGCGACGAGCGTACCCGCGGCGCTGGCGAGCACGAAGAGCACGATGAACAGCGGAACGGGGGAGCCGACACGCCCGGGAGCATTGCCGGGCGTGCGCGGATCTCCGCCGCGCACACGTCGGAAGAACACCGACGCGCACACGGCGAGCGGCACGATCCAGAGCGTGCGCGAGAGCTTGACCGCCGTCGCGGTGGTCACCGATTCGGGGCTGAAGCTGGCCGCGGCCCCGACCACGCTGGAGACATCGTGGATGGCGATCGCGCTCCAGACGCCGAACTGCTGAGGGGTGAGGTTCATCGCCCGGCCGAGTGCGGGAAAGGTCCAGAGGGCGGCGGCGTTGAGCAGGAAGACGCAGCCGATGGCGACGGAGATCGACCCGGCCGAGGCGCGGATCGCGGCCCCGACCGCCGCGATCGCCGATCCGCCGCAGATCGCCGTCCCGCTGCAGACCAGAGTGGTCAGTTCGCGATCGACGCGGAGCATGCGTGCCAGGATCGCCCCGAGAAAAAAGACGATCGCGATGGTGCCGATCGCCCAGCCTGCGCCGGTCAGCCCCGCCGCGGCCAGATCACGCAGGTTGAGCGAGAAGCCCAGCAGGACGACGCTGATCTGGATGAGCACGCGGGACACACCGCGCAACATCGGTGCCGTCGGAGCGAAGCCCAGAAGCGCAAGCCCGACGCCGACCGCCAGCGCGTGCTCGGGACGCACCCAGGGAGTGAGGCACGCCGCGGCCGCGAGAGCCGTCAGCGTCCACGCCACGCGTTCGCGCCCGCCGGCGCTTTCGATGTTGGCGGATGGGGAAGAAACGATGGTCGATGGTACCCAGCGCGGGGCCAAGCGCGGAGGACGCTCAACGCCCGCGTCCGGCGCGGCCGAACAATGCCCCATGCCTGATCAACCGCCGCTGCCACCGGTGTCCGAACTGGCGAGCCACTGGTCGCTCGACCCGGAGATGGTGTTTCTCAACCACGGCTCGTTCGGCGCGACGCCGCTGGTGGTGCAAGCGGCGCAGGACGCGATCCGCGCACGGATGGAGAGCGAGCCGGTCCGTTTTTTCGTGGAGGATCTCTTCCCGCTGCTCGACGCGATGCGTCGGTCGCTGGCGCTGCTGCTCGACGCGCCGTGGGATGAGTTTGCGCCGATCACCAACGCGACCCACGGTGTGACCACGGCGCTCGAGCACTGCGCCCTGCGACCGGGCGACGAGATCCTCGTCAACGACCATGAGTATCCGGCGTGCCTCAACAACGCCAGACGGATCGCGTCCAGAGCCGGCGCGTCGGTTGTGAGCGTCACGCTCCCCTGGCCCTTGACCACGGACAACCCCGACGACCCGGCGGCTGCACGGGAAGCCGAGGACCAGATTGTGCGGGCCGTCCTTGCCGGCGTGACGCCGCGCACGCGTGTGGCGCTTCTGAGTCATGTCACAAGCCCCAGTGCGCTGGTGCTGCCCGTGGCACGGCTGGTGCGGGAGCTGCGCGCGCGTGGCGTGCGCTCGCTGATCGACGGGGCGCACGCACCGGGGATGATCGAGGGGCTGTCGCTGCGCCAGATCGATGCGGACTACTACACCGCCAACTGCCACAAGTGGATCTGCTCACCCAAGGGCTCGGCATTTCTGCATGTCCGACGCGAGCATCTCTCCACCTTCCGGCCGCTCGTCCTGAGCAACAACGCCGAGGTCCCGCGCGCGGGCCGCGAGCAGTTCCTCACCGAGTTTGACTATCTCGGCACCGCCGATCCCAGCGCGCTGATCGCCATTCCCGCAGCTGTCGCGTTCATTCGCGGCGTTCTGCCCGGAGGCGAGCGCGAGGTCATGCGACGCAACAGGGACATGGTGCTTCGGGCGCGCCGGATGATCTGCGAGGGTCTGGGGACCGCGCCGCTCGCGCCGGCGGGCCTCATCGGGTCGATTGCGTCGATCCGTCTTCCGCCGCGGCCGCAGGCGGCGGAGGCTTCGCAGCGCCCGATCGAACGTCGCTACTTTGACCCGCTTCAGGAGCGCCTGATCGATCGGTGGAAGATCCAAGTGCCCGTCTGGGCCGTGCCGGGCACGACGCTGCGCCTGATGCGGATCAGCAGCCAGCTCTACAACACCGACGCGCAGTACGCGTATCTGCTGAAGGCGGTCCGAGAAGAACTGCGGCGCGAGGGCGCAGCCTGATCGCGCCCCGACCTCTCCACTCTTCTACCCTTCTTTATGGCCCGCAAGGCGCTCATCACAGGCATCACAGGTCAGGACGGGTCGTACCTCACCGAGCTTCTGCTCGAGAAGGGGTACGAAGTCCACGGCCTTGTCCGGCGCACCGCGCTCGAAGACCCGCTGCACCGCATGGGCCGCCTTGCACACGTGCGCGACCGCATCACGCTGCACCCCGCCTCGCTCGAGAGCTATCCCTCGCTCTTCAAGACCATCGTCAAGCTCCAGCCCGACGAGTGCTATCACCTCGCGGGTCAGTCGTTTGTCTCCTATTCGTTTGAGGACGAGTTCTCGACTCTCAACGCCAACATCAACGGCACACACTTCATGCTCTCGTCGATCAAGGACGGGGCGCCCGCGTGCCGCTTCTATCACGCCGCCTCGAGCGAAACCTTCGGCAAGGTGCGCGCGACGCCGCAGAACGAGGAGACCCCGTTCCACCCGCGCTCGGCCTACGGCATCAGCAAGGTCGCGGGCTTTGAACTCACCCGCAACTACCGCGAGGCCTACTCCCTCCACGCCAGCAACGGCATCCTCTACAACCACGAATCCCCACGCCGCGGCTTTGAATACGTCACCCGCAAGATCACTCGCCACGCCGCCATGATCCGCCTGGGCCTGGCGCACGAGCTGCGGCTGGGCAACCTCGACGCCAAACGCGACTGGGGCCACGCGCGCGAGTACGTCCGCGCCATGTGGCTCATGCTCCAGCAGGATTCGCCCGACGACTACGTCATCGCCACCGGACGCATGCACAGCGTGCGAGAGTTCTGCGATCTGGCCTTCTCGATCGTCGGGCTTGATTACCGCAAGTACGTCGTCGTCGATCCGCTCTTCTTCCGGCCGGCGGAGACCGAAACGCTCTGTGGCGACCCGTCCAAGGCACGCAAGAAACTCGGCTGGCAGCCCACCATCGGCTTCGAAGAACTCGTCCGAGAGATGGTCGAGGCCGATCTCGCCGAATTGCAGCGCACGGTCCGGACTCCCGCGGCCACTTCATCCTCGGAAAGCCAAGCCGCGCCGACGGCGCTCATCGAACCCAAGCCGTCGCACGGACGCACCACTCCCTCGGCGTGACCCGGCGTTTGCACGACCGGCCCTCGGCAGGACCGCCGCGGACGAGTCTCACTCGCAGAGCGGCCATCACTCGCAGAGCAACTGGTTGTACGCAAGAACGAAGAGCTGGAAGTCCTGCCCGTCGACGACGCCGTCGCTGTTGAGGTCGCCAAGGCAGCGCACGTCCATCTTCCGGGCGTCGCAGTCAAAGAGGTTGTAGGCGATGACAAAGCGGAGGAAGTCGTCGCTGTCGACCACCGTGTCTTGGTTCATGTCGCCGGGGCAGCGGTTGACGTTAACGGTGACTCCATTGCTGCCGGATCGAAGGCTCGTCGCGCGGAACCACGCCGACGCCCCTCCGAAGCCCTCGCGAATGGCCTTGAAGGTGCGAGTCACTGAGACGGTCTGACCCGGGTTCAGCGTACCGACCGACACCTCTTCGTCTCCGTCCTTGCTCGCGCCAACCATCGGCGTGACCGTCTCGCCACCGATCGTGATGACGCAGTTCTGAAGGGCCTCGTCCAATGGGTTGGTCACTGACACGGTGACGTCAAACACCGTTCCGACCGGAACTGTTCGGGGGGCAGTCGCGGTCGCCAAAACGCGGATGCTCGAGATGCCGATGTCTCTCCGGAACCGCCACCTTTCTCCCGTACTCACACGCGTGACGTGGCCCGTGACCACAATGTAGTTCCCACCTGGATACTGCAGCTTGAGTGCACTCCAGGGAACGGAGATCGCGAGCGCTCCAGCACCACCCGGAAGCAGAGACATGGTTATATCAGGAGGAGAGTCAAACTCACCCGTCTCCTGTCTCGTATACATCGCAGCGGAAAGCCTCGTGCTGACGGCGTAGTCTTCGCTCACGCTGGAATTATTGGTGACAACAATTTCACCATGAAAGGAAGAACCGAGTGCTACTGAATCTGGAAGATTTACGCGAATGGGCGATTGCTGGTTCTGCGGTGATACAATTGAAATCTCAGATGCTTTGTATGAAGTCGTTATCGTGTCCATTATGTGTGCTCCCTTGATCTTGGAAGGTACTGCCAGCCCCACATAAAATTTATCCAATGGACCAGGATTCGTCGGAACACGGCATGGATCATCCTCCTGCTGTCGGGCGGGTAGCCCGATCACAGCTCTTGTTGTACCACGATCATCCGCTGCTCGGAGCGGATGATCGTGTTCGGGCGGCTATCCGCGGACATCTCCCGCAAATTCCGTTCCCACCCGCACGCACGATCACGCCCTCCGAGCCGGTCGTGATCGTGGCACCCTGCTCCCGGCGATGCCTGCCGCCCATTGTCGTATCCGCGTCCCTATACTTCGGCCTCTCTGACAACCGGGGCCGATCGGTTTCGACCGTGCATGATCGGGTAGTCGTGGCGCGTCCAGGAGCATGCTGGCCTGGTAAAAAGTATGCACAAAATTGATTGCTGAGCGCAACTACGCTCTCGCGGCCTAATTAGACCGCGCATCCCGGCGCCAACGCCTGCTAGGCGCCCGGATGAAAACAGCAGGCTGGCCCCGCCGCGGCGTCACCGGGCGGCGGGGTGAGAAAACTCCGGCGACTGGGCAAAGGCGGATGCTGCTGAGGCAGCCGCCGCGCCGAGATCAATACATCAGCTACACGCGTAGAGGCGACTATCAGACTGTCACGGCACGGGGGTTCAATTCCCCCCGGCTCCATTTTGCCTTGTTTTCAGGCTCATTTGACCCAGAGCGCATCCCGTCGACAGGGATGGACATGCGTGCATCCGTCGCCTTGACCGACGCCCCGCTTGTCGGCTCCGGAACACTCGATTCCGCTCCTGACTGCGCCGCATTTTGCGCCGCCTCTCCCTTCGCCACACGGTCGAAGAGTTCGTCGGGAATCGCGTTCGCGTAGTGCCGCCCGCTCACCGTGATCGAGTGCCCGATCCACCGGCTCACGGCGTACTGCGGGAACGTCTGCGCCCACTCGATCTCGCACGAGCGACGGAGCGTCTGCCACCACTCTTCCCACGCCAGCGCGCCCGCCCGCTCTGCGATTCGTCGATGCGTCCGGTGATGCGCCCCACCCTCACGAGCAGATCAAGCCGCGCGGAACTCGAGCGCGGCCGCAGGCGAGAGGCGGGACGGGAGTTGCTTCGGCTGAGACGTTCTGCGTGGTGCGGGTCGCGGAGTGGTCCGTGCGTTCATTCGCGACGGCAACCGAGGGCGGCAGTCAGGACTTGGCGTACGGTGGCAGGCCGGATTCCGCGGCGAACGTTGGCAGCGCCGATGTCGCATGCGATGGTCCACTGGCGCGCGAGTGTGTTCAACCCGCGTCGGAGCGACCAGGCCGGGTCGTAGATGTTGGTCGACTCGGAGAGCACGCCGTTGAACTCAAGGATGGCAAGGTCGCGCCCGTGCGCGAAGGCGGCGGGGTCGGAGTACCGAATGTCGAAACGGCCGAAGAAAAAGCCGGGGGCGTGGCGTGCGATGGAGTCGATGCGATCTTCCAGCGCCGGGGTGATGAGGTGCGCACCGTCCAGGAACATCGTCCCGCGGCAATGGTTACCGGCGATCGTCAGCGGCACGCGCTCGCCTTGCTCTGGAACGCGTGCGGCCTCCCGTCCGATCTGTTGGAGTAGAACGCGGTGCTGCAGTCGGAAGCGTGGATGCCGCAGTATGAGTGCGTGAAGCGAGGATCGACCGTCGCCGGTGACGTGGGGAAACCGCTTCTGCGTGATCGAGAAAATGCGGCCCTTCGGGGCGTCGGGGTGACGGACGTAGAAGACTCCGACCTCGTAAGGGCCTGGGTGGTAGGGCTGAACGAGCAGCCGTCGGGAAGTTCGCGCGAGATAGGCGGCGGCCTCATCATCGGTGCGGACACGTTCGACGCCGTTGCCACGTTCCCCGACGTCCGGCTTGAGGATGAGCGGAAAGGACCACGAGCGGGCGGCCATCAGCGTGCGCAGCGAGGCGAGGCGAGAGGCGTGCGCCGCGGCCGGAGGATGGCTCGCCGATGCCGCGCGTTGCGGAGGCTCGAGGACCGCGGTTGGAACCGTGCAATCAGCGGGAAGCGACCGAAGGATGTCGAACTTGGACTCGCCGACAATGCCGCCCAGCGGGATAGCCGGGTTCGCCGCGGTGAAGACCGTCAGGCTGCGGTGGGCCAGAGCGAGCCTGAGAAAGTGCGGGGTGAGCAGCGCGTAGACGACGGGCGCGGGCCAGAATTCCCATCGGGTGAGGCGCCCCCAGCGCGCCGAGAGAAGCAACCTCGCGCGTCCCCCAGCGATTGGATCGGCGGCGGTCGACGGAGGACCGCTGAGGGAAACGGAGGAAGGCGTGTGGAGGGAACTGGTGCTCATGCGTGAGGGTTGCGGACGTCGGGCTCTACCGTGCTTCGGACAGTCGATCGCAGGACTCCCGGGGGACCGCCGGATGGGGTAGCCCGTCACGCGCGGTCCGAGCGCACTCGGACACGACGGGAGTGCCGGTACCGACAGCCTCATAGACAACACGAACGCGATCGTGAAACACCTCGACAGCGGTCCGGCTGACCGTCCAGGCGTCGTCGCGAGTCATGAGCACGCTCAGTTCGGGACGGTCGGGCCAGCGGTGTCGGTGAAACGCATCCTGGGTGCGCGTGCTTTCTTCCAGCCGGGCAACCGTTGGCTCGATCGCTCCGACGGTCTCTTCAAAGAGCCGTCGCCGGGGCTGCTCGACGAGGTGATCGCCGAGACCGGAGGAGGTCGCGAAGAAGGGTCGAGTGAGCGCGACGGCCGGATGAACCGTCATGACGCGGACATCGGACCGAACAACCGCGACCTCGCCGCTCGCAATGACCACGAGTCGAAAGGGTGGGAACGCCCGATGATCAAGATCGGCAGCCTCGGCAATCACCGCCGAGACTGAATCGTGGCGCAGCAGCGGTGGAATGATCTCGCCGCGGCTGCGCGAGAAAGGGTTGCCCACGCCGAGAGTTCGGAGCGGATTCACGTTGAGAAGGGCGAGCGTCAGGCCCGCGTCGTTGACTCCGATCCATGTGCCACCGGAGCACGGATCGACTGGGTAGATGCATCTTCGATCGTCGGAGCGATGCAAGGAAGGGGGCAGCGCCGGCGTCCGCTCCCGCTTCTCGTCGCGATTGATGACGACGCGCCAGAGCATGGCCCCGGGGCGAGCATCGCCGGTCGGCAGCGCTGTCAATGTGCACACGGGCAGTCGACTCCGACCCGGGGCTGATTGCTGTCGTCGGGCCGGGCCGCCTGATCGCGTCGATGGGCGAGCGTAGAGGGTGCCACGCCAAAGACCGACGGCAGGCTCACACCGAGCGACAGGGCCATCGATCTGATCATCGCGTTGTGATGCACGGTGTGCGACAGAACGAAGGCAAGCTCTCGGCCCAGCGTCGAGGGCGCTTCGACTGCGGGGCGATCGGGGGTGAGGAGGACGCGGACAATCAAGGGTGACGCGGCGGGGCGATCGGCGGCGGCTTCGGCAACGTGTCGAAGGCGGCGGATCTCGTCGCGCGCGGCCTGGGGATCGGACTCGATGCGGGTGCCGCGCACGCGCTGGTCGTAATCGACGATCCCTCCCGGCGCCGTGTCGAGCAGAGCACGGATGTGATCGAGGCAGTGTCGCACGTGTCCCCCGACCGTCCCACCGGACATGGACGCGATGGACGCGGTGTACTGATGAGGGGCAAGCTCGGCGACCACGCCTGCGAGATCACGGAGCGTCTGGACGACGGCGTTGGCGAAAAGTGCCGCGGGCGCGGCGCCGTCGTTTCCGGCGCATTCATGGTTTTCGTGAGGCGAGGTTGGTGCAGTCGGGTTCCCGGAGGTCATGACGGATTCCAGAGATGGCGAGGGCTGAAGCTGGGAGAAAGAGACAAAGCACGCGTGGCACCCCTCCGGTGGGATGCCGCGGCGCAACCGTTGTGACAGGCGACGCTCAGGGGATCTCTGCGACACGACGGATGGCGCCGGTCTGGACGCGCAGTCGCCGGATGTCGGCGAGTTCCTCGAGTTCTCCCGTAACGCTGACGGGTTCGGCAATGAGAGGCCAAGCCCAGTCGCCCAGAGCACCTCCGTCAGCGTCGGTCAGCAGCAGATAGTCACGGCGGCCATCGACAGATGGAGTCACGAGCATGGGCGGAATGCCGCCTCGGATGCAAAGGGTGGCGCAGGCTTTGTGCGTCTTGCTGTCTCCGGGCTTCATCGCCCCGAGAAAGCACTTGGAATCAACGATCTCCCCTCGAAGCGTCACGACGCCCAAGGCCTGCGGCTGAGGCGGGACGCTGGGCGCCGATTGATCGATGGTGGAGTCGGTATCGCTCGGCCGATATGCGCGGATCGCGGACGCGTCGGGCTCGAGTTCGAGCATGCGGCGGCCGTCCCGCTCGAGCGTCCACGCAGACACCGTCACGCGCCTGCCAACCAGATGCGTCAGGTCGCGCCGCACCGCGTGCTTGCCCACTTCGACCAGAAGGTGCGTCCGGGTCGTGCCGGCGGCGTCGCGCTCGACCAGAACCGGGTAAGGCATCAAGAACAGGTGGCCGTCAACTTGTTTGGCGACCCCGTCGTTCCAGATGGCGGGGCCGGGATCGGTCTGCGAGCGAGAGACCACGAAGGCAACGAGGGCCAGCAACCAAAGTGAGGCCGGAACGAAGATGCGCAGGAACCGACCGAGCCCGGACGGAACCGGCATCGAGCTGACGTAAAACGAGTCCGGTGTCGGCGACAGAAGCCGGACCGGCGCCGGTTCACTGCTCGTCGGGGTTGGTTTGGGGTCAGACATCGCGCTTGGGCTCGGAGGCCAGGGTGGCGGGCGTCACGGCGGTTCCGGGAGGCAGCGGGTGTGGGTTCACAAGGATGCGACCCGCGACGATCCGAACCTGATGGGTGGCGATCTTCTCGAGGAACGGCGGCGGAGCGCAGCCGTCGGCGGGCTTGTATTGCCAGCCGTGCCATGGACAGGTGATGCACCCGTCGATGACGCGTCCTTCGCCGAGCGGGCCTCCCTGATGCGCGCAGACATTCGTGACTGCGGAGAAGCCGCCCGCGTGTCGGAAGACGGCGATCCGGTCAGGCCGCACGTCGCCGCGGGCGTGAGGCTGGACCTGTGTGCGGGACGAGTTGGGGGCGGTGACGATGCGTGCGCGGTTCTCCGGGATGGAGCCGGCATCGCCCGCGTCGATCCATCCATCAGTCAGGCTCGACGCGACCCGATCGCGGATGGACTCTCGGCGCGATGCGGCGACGTGGAGCGCGGAAAGTCCGACCAGGCCGGCCCCCACAAGGATCGCGAGCATGGAGCCGCGGTCGGTCTGCAAAGCGCCGAGCGCGACATGGGCGACGAGCAGGGCATACGCGAAATACACTGACATGTGCAGCGACTTCCAGGCTCGGGCAGAGAGGGCCTTGAGCCAGAAGTCGTGACTGGTCGCGGCGAGCAGGAAGAGCACGACGAGCGCCAACAGGCCGAGCAGTTCGAACGGAAAAGCATGGAGCGAGAGCACATTTTGGTTGATCGTCAGGACCGAGAGCAGCGGGTTCAGGACGCCGAAGCCGTGGTAGTAGCCGACCGAAAGCAGTCCGTGGGCGAGAGCAACAACGAACGTGAGCACCCCGAGGTGGCGGCGATTCGCGAGCACGGGAAGAAAGCGCGGGTCGAGTCGGGCGAGCGGACCGATGGCGAGCACGACATGCAGCATCACGAAGGCGCAGGAGCCCAGCCCGCGGATGGCGAGGACCTCATCGGAAATCGCGTTGGCGCCCTGCCACATCAGCTTGCCAACGACGAGAAACACGCCGAGATAGGCGACAACCGCCGAAGCGACGATCGCGTCGTAGCAGCGCTTGTGCGAATTCCACTGGATGGCGACATAGCCGTGGCTCAAAGGGGCGCTCGCGGGGTGTTTCCGGCCGGAACTGAGTGGGGTGGTTCGGGGCCCGTCGTGCCCGGCGGCGCGGTGCCTTCGGCGACGGACGGCCGGGCGCGCAGCGCGACGATCAGCAACGCCGCGAGCAGGATCGGCAGCACGGTCCAGACCTTGCGGTGGATGGCGCGGAGATCACGGGTCATGTCGGTATGTCCGATCCCCGTGGGCTTGCGGTGTCGCGTGTGGAACGGGCCAGACTCATCCAGCGCAGGAGCGCCAGCGGCCACAGCGCGACCAGTCCGGGCGTGATCAGGAGTCGAAACGGCAAGCCGGCGCCCGCGGTGCTTGGGTCAAGCCGCGCGAGTCCACGCACATGCAGCGCGACGGCCGCGATCAGGCCGAGCGTGAGGTAGGCGACGGCAACGGCGATCAGCGTCTTGGCGATGGTCTCGGGCATGGCGTACGAAACAGCGGTCGAACAAGCGGGAACGTTGAGCGTGCTCAGGAGAGCCCCAGTTGCCGACCGAGCACGACCAAACGCTCCGTCAGGGTCTGTCGAGGGGGATTGGACGCGTTGTGATGGAGCACGAGCATGGTGGCATCGTCGTCGAGGTCGGACGTGCGGGTGCGCCGGTGGATCTCGGCAAGAACGCGGGACTGCAGTTCCGACGGATCGATCGGTCGAAGCGCAACGGAACGAAAGACGTCCAGGAGGCCTTGCTCACCCCACGGCGCGTCGCCCTCCGAACGGGCCTCGAGAAACGCGTCCGAATAGAGAACCAGCAAGTCGCCCTGCTGAAGTCGAATGGCGAATTGGGTGTAGCCTGTGGAGTCGATCACGCCGAGCGGGAGATTCGTGAGGTCGGGGAGCGGGGCGCCAGAACCGCTGACCGCGTCGTCGACGTCCGCGTCGAGAAACTGCCAGCGGTCGTAAGCGGCGGAGTAGAGGAGCGGGCGCGGATGCCCGGCGTTGCAGATGATGGCGTGGTCGGTCGGCGCGAAATAGGAGATCAGGAGCGCCGTCGCAAACCGGCCCTCGTCTGAACCGCCGACCCGCCGCGAGATGAACTTTCGGTTCAGGGCGCGCGCCAAGCGGCTCTGGTCGGGCGTGTTGATATACCGGCGAACGAGCGAGCGCAGTTCGCCCGCCTTTGCCGCCGCGGCGTCCCCGTGCCCGGCGACATCGGCGAGCACGAAACGAGAAATCATCCCCGATGAGCAGCTCGAGACGTAGTAGACGTCGCCGCCGCAGGCATCGCCGACGTGCGGCGTGCAGCCGACGAAGACATCGTGCCCGGGGACAGAGACGGCCCCGCGAAAGGACTCGTGCCCGCCCCAGACCTCCATGCAAGCGATGCGCCGAGCGGTCGTGTGTTGAGTGAACGCGTCCATAATCGGGTGGAGGACCTGAAGGACTAACGGACGGCGTGTCGCCTGGCGTTCTTGACGGCGCGGAGAAGGCCCTCGGGCGCTTTGCTCCGCGCCGGGTCGTCCGTGGCGGCGAATGCGGTCTTGCCGATGGCGATGGTTTTCTTGTACGCATCCAGATAGTTCATGCACGAAGGACAGAGCTCAAGGTGTGCGTCGAAATCGCGCCGCTGATCGACCGGCAGCAACTGGTCGACGTAATCGGCGAGAAAGTCGATCAGTTCCTTGCACGTGATGTCTCGAGATTGGCTCACGGTCTGGCCTCCGTAAAGAAGGGCTCCAACAGAGTCTTGAGCGCCTGCCGGGAGCGGTGCAGGCGGGTGCGAACGGTGTCGACAGTCACCATCAGGACGGCGGCTGTCTCTTCGGTGCTCAGACCCTCGATGTCACGCAGAACGATCACGACCCGGTAGGCTTCGGGCATTTCTTCGAGCTTTTCGCGCACCAAGACGCGGACCTCGCCCTCTTCGATGCCGTCCGACCGACCGGCGTGCCACGGTCTCTGAGAGATTTTTTGATGCCCGTCGGGCAGGAACTCCGGGAGCAGGGACTCGATGCTCTTCTCCGGCCGACGCCGACGGCTTCGAAGCCTCATCAGGCAGGCGTTGACCGTGATTTGGTGCAGCCAGGTCGTCAATTTCGAGCGGCCGTCGAATCGATCGAGTGATCGGAAGGCGCTCAAGAACGCGTCCTGCACCGCGTCTTCCGCGTCGGCGTCCGTCGGCATCATCTTGCGAGCGACGGAGAGCATGCGCGGCATGGCGAGCTCAACGAGCGCGTCGAACGCCGCATCCTCGCGAGATCGCAATCGTGCGAGCAGGGCCGTCTCGTCAAAGGTGTCGTTCGCGTCCATGGCGTGCGCGGGATCGACCATGGCGGGAGGGTAGCAAAACAAACGGCGCGGCCGAGATGCCGAACACGCGAGCGTCCGTGCGTCGGCTCCCGGCTTGCTGAGCCGGCGCGACGCCGAACCATGGCGCGGAACGCGGAGCTGTCACGTCGCGGAGCCTCCGGCATCGGAATCGATGCCGCGATGTCGCGGAACCCTGGAACACAGCCATGAACACGCTCACCCGAACCGGAATTGCTTGCGCGCTCGCCCTCACAACCTCCGCCCTTGCGGGGCCGGCCGACGCAAGCAAGACGCAGTCCCGGCTCACATCGCTCGATGGTTCACGCACGTTCGAAGCACATAGCGCGAAGGGGTCGTATCTCGCCCTCCACTTTCTCCCGGCCGCCGCGGGCGAAGCCAAAGCGCACGCCGACGTTGTGAGGGATTTTGATGAGCGGCTCTCCAGTCTTGCCGGCCTGCAGACCGTCTTTGTGACCGCGACCAACGGCACGTGGACTTCGTCGCTGGGCGATGCGTCCAGGCTGGTTTTCCTAGATTCGGGCAATGCCCTGGCGACCGAACTAGGTCTGGGAGCAACTCTCGCGGCTCCGACGACGATCGTCTTTGACACTGACGGGCGTGAACTCTTCCGCCACGCCGGCAAGAGCGAGCACGACCACGTGTCTTTCGCCGATTTTGAGGCCCGATTCGTCAAGGCGAGCACCGCGGCTTCGATCACGCAGTACAACCTGCCGAAGGGCTCGCGCGTTGCGATCGAGGGATACGACCCCGTCGCCTACTTCTCGATCGGCAAGCCAACCAAGGGACAAGACTCGATCGCGTCGGTCTGGCGCGGCGTGGAGTATCGCTTCGCCACCAGCGCGAGCCGCGACACCTTCAACGCCGATCCGGACAAGTACTGCCCAACCTACGGCGGCTGGTGCGCCACGGCGATGGGCGCCAAGGGGACGAAGGTCGAGATCGATCCGGAGAACTTCAAGATCAAGAACGGTCGTCTGCACCTCTTCTACAGCGACTTCTTTACGGACGCGAGGAAGATCTGGGACAAGCACGAGGTTGAGTACGAGCCGAAGGCCGACGAGAACTGGAAGAAGGCCACCGGCGAGTCGCCCCGCACGGACACGTAAGGCAGCACTCTTGAGTCAAGCAGTCAGGCACCGGAGCGGTCGTGCGGAACGTTTCCCCGCGCCCCTTCGAAACACATTCGATTGGAAGTCGCTCGCATGAACGCCGCTCACACGGATCCGAACGCATCGACGAACGCCTTGCTCTCCAACACCTCGGGTGCCCGCGGGCTCGGCCTGTCGCGCCCGTTGGCGATCGCCAGTTGGACCCTGCAGGTGATCGTCGCCGTGATTCTCTTCCAGACACTCTTCTTCAAGTTCACAGGCGCCGAGGAGAGCAAGTACATCTTCTCGAAGATCGGGGCCGAACCATTCGGCCGATACGCCAGCGGCGTAGCGGAACTGATCGCGGTGGTCCTGCTCCTCACGCCACGCACGGTCACACTCGGCGCGCTGCTCAGCGTTGGCGTCATCACGGGTGCGATCGGGGCTCACTTCACGAAACTCGGGATCGTGGTGCAGGACGACGGCGGCCTGCTCTTTGGGCTCGCGCTCATCGTTTTCTTCGGGTCGCTCGCGATCCTCGGGATCCGGCGTCGCCAGATCCCCATCGTGGGCGCACGCCTGACAACACGCACACCCACGCACGCCTGACTGAGCGCTGCCTGGCACGGCGTCCCCACAAGTTGAATCAGAGACGCACTTCGCCTCTGGATCACGATCCGCCTTCGTCGGGCGCGTGAGTTGGCCAGCGGCGGCGTCGGGGCGACAGCTTCCTGATCGTCCGGCTTCAACCCGCGATGCTCGAAGATGCTTCGCGCTTTCTCGCAACCCCGTGGACCGTGCTTGGTTCGGAACATCTAGCCGGGCTGTCTAGCGCTGCTCAGGCGGGCGGCATGGGCCCACTCGAGTGAACCGGCACCCCAACATATTCCTTTCACGCGTCAAAAGATTCGGTGAAACACCGCCTTCTGCCAGCGGACGCTTGCCACGATCGGTTGAACCGGGGACGATCTTCCCGGGCGAACACCCCATCAGGAGAAGTTGGCAAGATCCATCGGCTGCGGCAAGTGTGCGTCATTGTGACGCCATGCCTTGGGCGGGTGGGTCGGCCGACAGGAGCGAGAACCATGCAGAGCACTGCCTCCGTCTTCGGCGCCATCGCGGTTGCCGCCGGTCTAGCCATGTCGTCTCAGGCCTCGGTCATCACGCTGTGGACCAACTTGAGCGGCGCGAACGAAGTTCCTGCCGTCAGTACGCTGGCGTCCGGCGTCGCGGTGCTTCGGATCGACACCACGACGCGGGCGTGGAGCCTGAACCTGCGGTTCAGCAACCTCAGCGCCCCGGTCACCGTCGCCCACATCCACCGCGCCCCGGCCGGCTCGAACGGCCCGGTCATCATCGGGCTCGACGGCATCGCTCTCTCGGGCGGCCGTCCCTCGTGGAACCTCATCGCCCCGGGCAGCACTTCTCTCAACACCAACGGCTCGCTCAACGCCCCGTTCCTGTTCCCCGCCGCCGAGCTCCAGAACCTGCTCGACGGGAACACCTACATCAACATCCACTCGTCGGCCTTCCCCGGCGGTGAACTCCGCGGCAACCTGGTGATCCCCACGCCGGGCGGCCTGGCGCTCGCCGGTCTGGCGGGTCTGCTGGTCGCGCGTCGTCGTCGCTGAACCGGTCGTTCAACCTTCGTCGCTTCGCAACGCCCTCGCCCTGCGAGGGCGTTTTCATAGGTCAAGGTGTTCGAGAGCCTCGGCCTTCCGAGACCAACGAAGCGCCGTGCATCGCTCAGGCTTTCGCACCTCGTCGCCAAAGAAGCAGTCCGCCGACAAGGACCGCTGCCGCAAGCGCGAGGACGAAAACCATTGCTGCGCGTGGGCCGGATGGTTGCGTGTCCGCGCCGGGGGACGTGGAACCTCTTGTTTCTCCCGCCTCGCTCCCGCGGTCGCCCCCGGGGCTCGCGTTCGACCCGATGAATGACGCGAACTTGATCGCTCCGCGCCGGGAAAACTCGATCTGATCGGCGGGCGGGAAGCTCAACTCGATCAGGTCGCGCTCTTCACCGAGCCAGGAACTCCGGACGGCGAACTCGAGCCCGGGGCGGCTCCTTGGATCGAACTCGTACCGTTGACGGACACCGTCCTTCGTCAAAGCACGCTCGACGAGCGCGGCACGCGAGTCGATCACAAATCGAACGGGGCGGAGCGGATTAGCCTCCTCGTGGGGCCCTCCCCGCCGAAACCCTCGATTGCCACGCTGAAACTCCGCATCGATCATGAAGGAACCGTCGGCATCTCGCTGCACGGAATCGATCACCCACGGATTCTCGATCAGATCGCGGACAATCGGTTCACCCATGAACCCGTCAAGGACATGATCGCACTGCACAAACCTGTCCGGCGGAACCTCGACCAGGTCCGTCGTCGCAGAGCCGGACGTGTAGCAGCGCCCGTCGGAAGTGCGAACCACGAGCATCGATGCGGTCGAGTAGACGAACGCCCCGTCTTCGACGCGATACGCGATTCGAGTCAGATCACCCGCCTTGTTCCGATAGACCGCGACCGCGACACCCTTTGCTTCAACGACTCGCTTCCGGTAGGCGGTCGCGAGCTCGCGAAACACGGGAGAGTCGGCGACGGCTGCCGGAGCGTGCCCCGCGTCCGCGCCAGACCAGACAGCGACCGACAGCAGCGCCCAAAGCACTCCTGCGAGCGGGCCGTAAGGATTTCTCACCACTCTTGCTCTCCCTGACCTGAGCCTGGCGTGCAACTGTCTCCCATCGGCTTTCAAGCCATGCCTGCGTCGCGACGATTGTCGGGCTGGAAATAACAGCAGGCGTTGGCCGGACCGCAGCCAGCTGCGAGAAGAAACCCGGAAACGGGAGGGTTCGCGGGGGGACTGTCTTGGGAACAAGGAACCGGTCGCAGATTCAGAACCGACAGAATCTCCCAGCAGCTAAGAGTGACCCAATCGCCCGGATTTGAACACTTACCAGATTCGCCCGCACCTGCGGCTCCCCAGCCTCCCTCACAAATCACATAAGGGATTGTCGGGGTACCGCCGGGCTGGTCGGGCAATTGGCAAAATGGTTCCCCAGTGCAGGTGAATGGCAGCCGCTTCGAACACACGCCTTGCGAACATCCCGATCCTGCCCCGCCTCCTCCCCCGCCCGGAGCATTCGTGTGCACGGGTTGCGCGTTCAAGCAAGAACTTGCCAAGAAAAGAGCCGCACCACTTGCCAGCATGCATCGACTTCTTCTGCTCTGCATTTCCTTACTCCTGTTCGACGACTTCATCGGTCCATCCCAAGAAGGCCCATCCACGTGGAATACACCGGAAAGCCGATGTTGTCCCGCTCGAGCACTAGCGGCCGTGCGCCTCGGAGTGATGTCCAATGCAGGGTCGCGACACTACCATCAGCAAACGCGATCTGGCCGGCGCGCTCGCACTGCGGCACACAGCAAATCGGGGCGATTCCCGGCACTTGTGAGTCGACATCTCGCCACAGCATGCCCTTCGCCGATGGAAATCCGACATCACCCAATCGCTGACCAGTGGGTCGCACGTCCTCAAGCGAATCCATCCCCCCGGGAAGAAAGACGTGACCGGGAAAGAAGAAACACCACGACGCGCCGAATCCGACCAGCGACCGACGCTTCCAGTTCGGCGGATTGAGCCGCAACAACGAAGGATTCGATCGAAGCAACGCGCGCGACCAGTGATCGCCGAAAAATGGCACAGATCGCCCTAGGCCGAACGGGAAAAAATCGTGAAACTCACTGGCATAGGCGTGAATCGATGCTGAGACGGCTTGCGTCCCGGCCAACGCATCCACTCGGCTCGCCGCCTGCCTCGCGCCGTTCACTCCCACAACCAAAAGCGTGATGAGCAGACCCATCAACGCGACCACAACGATCATCTCAACGAGCGTTACCCCTCGCCGACACATCTTCTGATCGGTCCCCATGCGTACAGGATAACAACGCGGGGGGGGTGGGGGGGCAAGCCCTCGTCCAACAAAATGTCTCACCACGCCGCGGGCTTTCAGGCCTCGCCTGGGCAGGGCCGGCAGGCTCGCGGCGCCTCGTTGCGCCCGATCGCGAATTCTGCTTTGGACACTGGTCAACGACTCTTCCATCGCGGGGGTCGTTGCTCGACGCAACGAGGGAGCGATCCTTCGAGTCGGAGCGGGACGAGCGATCGCTGCCCTGCTCACAAGTCGACTCCTGCTGCACGCCCCTCGACCCGAGTCTGGTCTTTCGGATACGCTCTCTTCGTGACGACTTCCGGGGCCTCTCTCCAGCCTGATCGATCGCTGCCGCCGCGGCGTCTTGCCGACGGCACGGCATTGATCGATCTCGACCCTTGGCTCGAGCCCCAGCGGCCGGCGCTGCAACGCCGGCATCAGCTCTTCCTCGAGGCACGGCGTGCGCTCGTCGATGCGCTTGCGCCGGGGCGCTCGCTCGCCGAAGTGGCGCGGGGGCATGAGCTCTTTGGCTTCACACGCGGGCACGACGCGGGCGGCAGGTCGGGGGTGTGGTATCGAGAGTGGGCGCCGGGGGCGACACGGCTGGCGCTCGTCGGCGACTTCAACTTCTGGGATCGGCACACGCACGTCCTGACGCGTGACGACTTCGGCGTCTGGAGCGTCTTTGTCCCCGACGACGGGCCTTCCAAGCTTGTCCACGACTCGCGCGTGAAGGTGCACGTGGTGCACGCGTCCGGTGCGGCCGATCGCATCCCCGCGTATGTCCGCCGCGTGACGTTCGACGCCGACGGCACCAACGCGGCGGGGCGGTTCTGGATGCCGCCGGCGTTCGAGTGGCGGTCGCCCCGGCCGGCGCGTCCCGACGCCCCGCGGATCTATGAGGCGCACACGGGGATGTCGCTGGAAGAGCCGCGGGTCGCGACGTTTGACGAATTCCGTCGCCTTTTGCTGCCGCGGGTCGTTCGCGCCGGGTACAACGCGGTGCAGCTGATGGCGGTGCAGGAGCACCCGTATTACGGCTCGTTCGGCTATCACGTCAGCAACTTCTTCGCCGTGTCGTCGCGCTTCGGCACGCCCGACGACTTCAAGCGCCTTGTGGACGACGCGCACGCTCAGGGCCTGGCGATCTACCTCGACCTGGTGCACAGCCACAGCGTCAAAAACACGGTGGAGGGCCTCAACGGCTTCGACGGCACCGACTTCCAGTACTTCCACGCCGGCGCACGCGGCCAGCACCCCGCGTGGGACTCGCTCTTGTTCGACTACAGCAAGGCGGAGGTCCTCCGCTTCCTGCTCAGCAACGTGCGCTACTGGCTCGAGGAATACAACCTTGACGGATTCCGCTTCGACGGCGTCACGAGCATGCTGTACCTCGACCACGGCCTCGGGCGCGCGTTCAGCAGCTACGACGACTACTTCAACCAGAACGTCGACGACGACGCGCTCATCTATCTCAAGCTCGCCAACCAGGTCGCACGCGAAGTCCACCCGGGCGTCGTCACCATCAGCGAGGACATGTCGGGCATGCCCGGCATGGCGCGTCCCGTCGACGAGGGGGGCGTGGGCTTTGACTTCCGGCTCGCGATGGGCATTCCCGACTACTGGATCAAGGTGCTCAAGGAGCGACGCGACGAAGACTGGAGCATGGGCGAGCTCTTCCACACCCTCACCAACCGACGCTCACGCGAAGCGCACATCGCCTACGCCGAAAGCCACGATCAGGCACTCGTCGGCGACAAAACTATCGCCTTCTGGCTCATGGACGCGCTCATGTACACGCACATGAGCACCACCACGCCAAGCCTCGGCGTCGACCGGGGGATCGCGCTGCACAAGCTCATCCGCCTGCTCACATTCACCCTCGGCGGCGAAGGCTGGCTCAACTTCATGGGCAACGAGTTCGGCCATCCGGAGTGGATCGACTTCCCCAGGGAAGGCAACGCGTACTCCTTCCAGTACTGCCGTCGCCAGTGGTCCCTCGCCGACAACCCGCTCTTGCGATATCGCGACTTGGGCGCGTTTGACCGCGCGCTCATGGAGCTGGATCGGCGTTTCCGCCTGCTCGCCGCGGCGCCCGCGCGGCTCATGCAGGCCGACGAACTCGGCAAGTGCCTCGTGTACGAACGCGCCAACCTTGTCTTTGCCGTCAATCTCAACCCTACCCACTCACGCACCGATTGGCGCGTCGGCGTTCCTTCGCAAGCCCCCGGCGCGTCCCCGCTGCCCGGCGGAATGCCGTTCACCATCGCGCTCAACACCGACGACAGCGCCTTCGGCGGGCACGGACTGGTGCGTGGCGAGGGCGGCGGCACGCCGCGTTTCCCGGTCCAGCCCGTCGCGTGGGATGGCTTTGCCCACAGCGTTCAGATCTACGTCCCCGCGCGCAGTGCGCAGGTGCTGATCCCCGCGCGATGACGCGGTCCCGGTCGCACGCGGGCGGCACGCGCCCGCTCGGCCTGACCTCGCGAACGGACGTGTCGTGTGGGCCTGCCGCTCGCGCGGTACGCTCTGGTCATGGCACAACGCGGCCTTGCTTTGCACTGGAAGATCCTGATCGCGCTCGCTCTGGGCATCCTCGCCGGCGGCGTTGCGCACTCGTTCTGGACGGCCTCGACGTGGCAGGCGCTGGGCGTCGGCGACGGCAGCGCATTCCTGGCGTTCAAGCCCTCGGAAGCCAACGCCGACTCGAGCGCTCTTGCCGTCGGCGTCCGCTTCCTGATCGAACTCAACGAGTTCATCGGCCGCCTGTTTCTCCAGTCGCTGCGCTTCATCGCGGTGCCGGTCGTCCTGTTCTGTCTGATCGTCGCGGTCGCGGGCGTGGGTGATCTGCGGAAGATCGGACGGATCGGAGGCAAAACGCTGCTGTGCTTCGGCCTCACGCTGGTGGTGGCGGTGACGATCGCCGTCGTCCTCGGACGCGTGGTCGCCCCGGGCACGTACGTCCCGCCCGAGGCGCGTGCCGAGATCATCGCCCAGTACGCGGGCGAGGCCGGCCAGCGCGTGCAGACCGCGCACACGCTCAAGGACCAGGGCGTCTTCGCCTTCCTTCTGGGGATCATCCCCACCAACCCGTTCAACGCGATCGCCAATGCACAGATGATGCAGGTGGTCGCGTCCGCGTTCCTGCTCGGGGTTGGGCTCACGCTGATCCCGCGCGAGAAGTCCGCCCCCGTGGTCGCGTTCGCCGAGGGTGTCACCGAGGCGATCATTCAGCTGGTGCGGCTTGTCATGCTCGTGGCGCCCGTCGCCGTCTTCTGCCTCATCTCGCAGTTTGTCGGCGCCGTCGGCCTGGGCGCGCTCAAGAGCGTTCTCATCTACGTCCTCTGCGTCATCGGCGGGCTGGCCATCGTTCTGCTCGTCGAGTACCCCGTGCTCATGTACCTCGCATCCCCGCGCGGCAACCGCATGACGCCCGCCCGCTTCTTCCGAGGCATGGCTCCCGCCATGACTCTCGCCTTCAGCTCCAGCAGTTCCTCTGCGACGCTGCCCGTCACCATCCAGTGCGTCCGTGACCGCCTCGGCGTGCCCGCCGAAGTCGCGAACTTCGTCTGCCCCATGGGAACGACGCTCAACATGGACGGCACGGCGTTCTACCAGGTCATCAGCGTGCTCTTCCTCGCGCAGCTCTACGGGATCGATCTTTCCCTGGCGCAGCATGTGACCGTGGGGCTCATGGCCGCCGTCGTCGCCGTCGGCACGCCGGGCCTGCCCGGCGCGAGCGTGATCATGATGGCGATCGTGCTTGAGTCGGTCGGCGTGCCCACCGAGGGCATCGCGATCATCCTCGCCGTCGATCGAGTGCTTGATATGTGCCGCACCATCGTCAACGTCTCGGGAGACGCGGTCGCGTGCGTGGTCGTCGGAGGCACGGAGCCAACTCCGAGCACCTCCGCGACGCACTCCTGATCGGGCCGCCCGACCCGCCGCCGTCGCCTCCAATCCCGCGCCAGAACGGCTGCAACCTGCTTTTTTACATGCACTTGCATCAAAAGCCCCGCACCAACGGGCTTGCAAGGGTCCACTTGTTAGTGTATACTAATTCTGTTGGCCCCCTCGCCCCGGAGGTTCCCGATGGATCGCGATAGCCGCGCCCGGCTCAGCATGCTCGAAGAGCGGCTTGACCGCGTGGAAGCCCTCCTCGCCCGCCTCTCCCCCTCTCAACCCAGCGACTCCGGCGCGACCGCCTCCCGAAGCGCGTCGCCAGCGGCGAGTTCGACTCCTCTCTCGGATCTGCCGTCCGCAACCGATGCGCCCTCATCACGCGCGTCGTCTCCGCCGTCCATCGCGGCGATCGCTTCCGACGCAGCGGTCGACCACTCCCTCGCTGAGGCGACATCTGCTCTATCGCGCGATGGGCTCGAGAACGCGCAACGCGCCGGCGAGTCCGAGCGCGAGCGGCTCGCACGCAAGGCCCTCGCTTTCCGCCAGAGATCCGGCGCGGGCACATCGCGACCCTCGATCGATTGGTCCCGAATCGAAAGCCTCATCGCGGGACGGTGGTACGCCCTCGCCGGCGGCCTTGTCGTCGCCATCGGCGTGGCGCTCTTTGTGCAGTTCGCAGTGAAGCAGGGCTGGCTCGCACAGATCCCCGGCTCGGTCCGATGCGCGCTCGGTGCGGCACTGGGCTTCGCGCTCATCAGCACGGGCGAGTGGGCCCGACGCCGGCTCAATGACTGGGCCTCGGTCGGACTGACGGCGGGAGGACTGGGCGCCGTCTACGTCTCGGCTTATGCCTCCTATGCGCTCTACGAACTCTTCAGCCCCGGCACCACGTTCCTGCTGCTCGCCGCGATCGGTGCGATGGGGGTCGCCCTCTCCGCGATCACCAGTCTCACCGCGGTCGCGATCGTTTCGCTCATGGGCGCCTATCTCGCGCCGATCATCGCGTCCTCGGGACGCGAGGGTCACGCGTATGTCCCGTCGTACTGGCTCGTGCTGCTGTTGGTCGGCCTCGTGCTCGCCGTCCGCAAGGGCGGGAACTTTGTCCTCTGCCGCTGGCTCACCGTCGCCGCAACGCTCGGCTTCGGTGCCGCGTGGTGTCTGGAATTCGCCCAAGACTCGCCGTGGATCGGGCTGATGTTCCTGAGCGCGGCGTGGGCGACGATGCACGCCGAACTGTGGTTCACCGCGCGGCGTGCCGACCGCAAAGACCTTCCAGAGCTGTACGAGCGTGACTTCCAGCGATTCGAACATCGGACGCCGGTCGAGTTCTTCCGAACGATCCGCCTGCGCTCGATCAGCAGCCTGGTCTTCACATCCTGGGCCGTGCTGTTGGCGCTGCATGTGGCGACACAATCAGGCGTGATCTCGCGGAGTCTGCCCGCGGCGGTCGGCTGTGCGACGACCCTGGCGCTCGCCGCGGCGCTGGTCGGTCCGCGGCGACTGCTGAACACCGAGCCTTCATCGCGACAGGAGATTCTCGCCACGGCTTTGGTCTGTGCGTCGGGCTCGCTGCTGATCGCCACCGTCGCGATCGCGCTGTCGGGGTTGGCGCAGGCGTTGACCCTGTCGGCGCTGGGGCTGGGTGCGTTGGCGACGTCGCGTCTGCTGCGCGCGCGGGCGCTCGATCTCTACGCATTCGCGGTCCTGAGCGTTGCCGCGCTGCGGGTCGTCTTCTGGGACTCGTTCCAGCTTCCTCGCAACACGCCGGCGATCGAGTTGATGGGCTTCCATCTGACGCAGTGGGCCGCGTCGGTCGCGGGCGTGGGGGTTGCGTGGCTTCTGTACAGCGCGGCTCAGATCGCCGCCGAGCGATCGCCCGACGAGCCCGAGGGCCGCATGCCGCAGTCCCTCCCCTTGGGCTCTTTGGTACTAGTCGACTGGCGCGGGTGGCGCGCGATCGCCAACTTCACGCTCGCGCTGGGCATCCTGCTGCTCGGCATTTCACTGCTTCACACCCGCGCCGATGCGGCCTCGCTCGCCGTCGCCGGCGTGACCACGGCGCTGGCGATCGCCGTTGCCTCGCGCTGCCGACTCTCGTTCCCGATGCTCGTCTTTGCGTCGATCTTGCTTCTCCCCGCCGGTCTCCTGACGCTGCAGGTCAACTGGCTCTTCGCTCCCGGGCATGCGCCTTTCCGCTCGCTCACCTCCGAACCCTTCCTCTCCGGCATCGTCTTCAACGCCCGGATGCTCTGCGGCTGGTACTACGCCATCGTCGGCCTGCTCGTTGCCTGGCTGCTCGCCGATGGTTGGCACGCCGGGCGCATCCTGGCTCGGCTGGTCTCTCTGAGCGCTGCGGCGATGCTCGGCCTCGCCGTCGTGCACAGCAAGTCGGACGCATCGTCGCTCTCGCTCCTGTGGGTCGCTCTCGCCGCGGCCTTCGCGCTGGGCAGCCGCCACGTCCGCGCGATGGCGCTGGGGGTCGGAGCCTCGGGACTTTGGACCCTTGCGTTCTTCGCGTGGCTCGTCCAGCCCGTTCTGCGCGACTGGGCAGGAGCGCAGAGTCCGCCGCTGCTCTATGCAGGCTTGTGGGTTGGCCTGGCGCTCGCCGGTGTGGTCCTGCTTGTCGCGTTTCCGACACGACAACTGCTCTCAAGCCAAAACTCCGGGCGCGTGCTCGCCTCGGCGTGGACGATCTGCGGCCTCCTGATCCTGCTCTCGACCAGCCTCGAGGTCGCGAGAATCGCCGGACAGATCACCGTTGATGCGACCTCGCGCGGAGCCGCCGTCAGCGTCTGGTGGGGCGCCTTCGCGCTGGGCATGCTCGTGATCGGCTTCGTGCATCGTCTGCCAGTGGCACGCCGCGCCGGGCTCTCGCTGCTGGCTCTCGCGGTTGCCAAGGCGCTCATCATCGACCTTGCCAACGTGACCGCCGGATGGCGCTCGGTCAGCGTGGTCGTGCTCGGGCTGTTCATGATCGTCGTGGGGATCGCCTACGCCAGGATCTCCAGCCAGTTCAACCGGCGAAGGGACGACCAAGGCCCGGCCGAAGCGCGCGACGCGCAAGCCTCCCGCGTCTGAGAGCGCGAGCCATACCGGGCGGCCCGTGTCTCGCACGCCATGGGATCGCGTGCGCACACCGAACCCGTCGCCCGTCGGAAGCCGAGCTCACAAGGCGGGCTCAAGAGGCCTCAGGGGCACAGGAGTTCGTTGTACGCCGCAACGAAGAGGACGAAATCGCTTCCGTCCACCGTCTCGTCACCGTTGAAGTCCGCCGGACATGTCGGCGTCATCGTCGGATCGGCGCAGTCGAAGAGGTTGTACGCCTCGACGAAGAGCACAAAGTCGTCGTTGTCCACAAGCCCGTCGGCGTTGAGGTCCGCAGGGCAGGTGTTGGTCAGACCGTCGATGTCGGCTCGAAGCACGACCTCTCGGAGCGTGTTGGCCTCGGTCCGCACCCGCGCCACGAGCGCCGCCGCGTTGCCCGCGAGCGGCCCGCCTCGACCGTCGCGCCGCGTGCCCGCGCGTGTCGTCGCGAAGGGGAGCACGGTCTGTATCGTGGCGGCCACATTCCCCGGCAGCGTGACCGCCTGTCCGGGCGCTGCGACCGATGTCAGCCCGTCGCTTGAGTGCAGCACCAGTTCCCATGCACCCGTGCTGCGCTTGGCGCCCATCAACACGCGATCCGCGTCGATGCCCTGCAGCACCGCCTCGGTCGCGAATCGGCAGACCGATCCGCCGGGCAGCACCGAACCGGGGCCCAGAAGCATCGTGACCGTGCCGCCGCTCCATCGCAGCACGGCAGGCCTCGTCTCGTTGTTGAGGCTCACCAACCCCTCAAAGATGACATCGCCGCTGCGCGTCAACGCGGGCCGGTTGGAGTTGCCGAGCGTGGCGATCGTGGCACCGGGTGGCGAGTCGATTGGCTGGCCCCGCGTGACCAGCCGCGTGATCGTTCCGGCGTCGGCCAGATACAGCGCCCGATCGTTCGGGAATGCGTTGGCATAGAACACGACACGTCCGTCGCGGATGCTCGGAACGTCGAAACTGCTGAAGATCGCACCGTCCTCCAAGCCGGGCGCGGGAGAACCGGCACGCACGAACTCCGTCGCCGGCGTGGGGGGCCCGCCGCCGACGAGCAACGTTTCCGCTCCGGACGCCGAGTCGACGCGGCCCGATCGGAGCACGCGGGCACTCTCGTCCAGACCCTCGATGTCCGAGCTCGCGAGCGCCGAGCCCGATCCGGTGAGGTTGATGAACGATCGCTCGAGCACGCCTCCGCCGCGGCTCACATAGGCAGCGGTGCCCGTCGTCGTCGAACCGTCCACGTTCGACTGGAGCGCGTAGTTCCCGCTTTGCGTCAGATAGAGCGGGTGCGGCCCCTGGGGCAGGGTGCGCAGCGTTCCGCCGCCGGTCTGCGGCGCCGGATCTCCGGACTGCGCGAGCACGCTCAGGCCGCCGAATCCGCCGCGATAGAACACCAGACGCAACTCTTCCTGGATGAACCTTGAATCGGTGACCGCCATCTGACCGGCGTCGTTGAGAGCCCAGATGCGCGGCGAATTGAACAGCCCGGTGGCACCGCGCGCCACCAGCGCGATCTCGCCGGGCACCCCCGCGTGCACGGTGCTGATCCCCCCCGCGAGCGATCCGTTGATCGCGAGACGGCCGGGCCGATTCAGATCGGGCACTCCGAACCCTCCCGCGAAGACACCGCCCGCTCCGGGCGCAGTCTCGCCCTCCACCGCCGCGACGCGCAGCGTCACCGACCCGGCCGACGCGGGCGGGGTGCAGACGAACTCGATGTCCGCGACGTAGGTGACGGTCTCACCCAGCTCGTTGATGGCGCGACCGACGACGACGCGTCCGTTGTCCGACACGTGCTCGGCGGAGAGGAAACTCCACGACGCGACGTCTTGCCCGTTGGCGACGAGCACCTGGCGCAGATCGCGCGTGCCGCGGGTCGCGTCCCAGACGAACGCGACATCATCGCACTGCCCGACCACCACGCTGCCGTCGGCGCTGGCGCTCGACGCGACGCCGCGCGCCGAGGTGCCCGGGAGCATGGGGAGCTCCTGCATGCCGCCGTCGGCTGTCCATCGGAAGGGGCGATTGCGGATATCGCCGGGGTCCACGAGCCGCTCCGACTCGCCGACGACCACCGCGCCGTCGGCGCTGATGCCCAGCGCGAACGAGTCTTCACCTCCGGGCAAAACGCCCAGACTCTCTGTCCCGCCGGTTGCGGTCCAGCGGGCGGCTCGATCGATGTTGATCGACGGGCCCGGCGAATAGCCGTAGCCGTAGCCTCCGCCGGATTCAAAGCGGTTGCACGTCAGAGCCGCGGCGGCCCCCGACGCGCTCAGCCCGGTCGCGTTGAGCGACGTGAACGCATCGAGATTCGGGAATGACTCGAGCGGGCCTGCCCCCACCTGACGCGCACCCGCCGTGATCCGCACCGTGCCGTCCGCGCTCACATCCACGAGCGCCGGTCCGTCGGTCGGAACCACCGGCCCGCCGTTGGTCGAGACGAATCCACTGCCCGTCGCCGGCAAGCTGCCCACGACGATCGTTCCGTCGACATTCAGCGCCGTGGCGCTGCTCGAGATCACGCCGGCGGGCTGGGCCAGCAGCGTCAGCGGCTGGTCAAACCGCACGACGGCCGACCGAAGCTCGACCGACGGGAACGACGAGAGAATCAACGTTCCAACGAGCGTCGTTCCATCACCCGAGACGCCCGCCGGAGCCAGATTCGTGAAGGATCGCACCGTGGTGAACTGCGCGAGGCTCGTCGCGCTGCCGCACGCCAGCGCGAGCGCAGCGGCTGCTCCCGCACCCCAACTGCGCCCATGCGTGCGCCCATGCGTGCGCCCATGCCCGCGCCCACGCTCACGCGCACACACGCACTCACTCCTGCCGACGCCGCGACGCGTGAACGTCTTCATTCAAGATCTCCCTCTCCTGCCCTCCCCCTCGGGCTCCAGAGAATCGCCAGCCTAGCACCAAGGTCAACCCCACCCTTCACTCTAACCATCCGTCGGGCGTTGGCGACGCTCCGCGATCTCGAATCGGCTGATCAGCGTGACCTTCAACTCGTACCGATCGGACAATCCTCGCCGCCGCAGAGCTTCTCGGACCGCCCGGGCCGAGTTTTCGATCTGCTCCACGCGGCGTGCGTTCGAGACCTGACCGGCGTGCTGGCGATAGCAATACAGAGGCCTGGCGACGTGAACGAACGGCGTCACCTCGCTGGCACGCAGGCAGAAGTCATAGTCCGGGCTTGCGGTGAGCGACGCGTCGATCGCGCCACGCCACGGCTCCTCCCGCTCCAGCCGCTCCCAGACCTCGCGACGAAAGAGCCGGAACTGAAACGAGAGCAGTTCGGTCAGCAGGGCGTCGGGCGTGCAGGCCCGCGTGGACGCCGAAGGACCGGGCAGCGGGCGGCTGTGCTCGTCGATGCGCACGTGGTCGGTAAAGACCAGCCCCGCTCGCGCGTCGGACTCCAAGGCCGCCCGTGTCTCCTCCAGAGCCGTGCGCACCAGAAGATCGTCGCTGTCCACCCATCCCACGTACCGCACCGTCGGATCTGCCAGGGCGTGCTCGTGCGCCCGTCGTAGCGTGCCCACCAGCCCGCGACGCGGCTCTCGGTGCAGCCGCACGCGCGCGTCGGACGCCGCCAATCGCTCGACGATCTGCGGCCCCGAGTCGCTCGACGCGTCATCGACCACGTGCAGAGTGAAGTCCGCCCACGACTGAGTGAGCACGCTTCGCACCGCGGCCTCAACAAACCGCTCGCGGTTGTGCAGCGTCATGATGATCGCGATCTCGCTCACCGGGCGGGCTCGAGAGCGGGCGCCTCGGCGGGCTGATGCGCCGCGCCCGGCTGCGGATCGCCGGTCTTGAGATCCCCGGTCTGACGGAATCGCTCCTGATACTTCTCGTACAGCTTTGTTTGCTTGTTGGAGAGATCGATCCGCCGTCCGTCGATGAACGCGTCGAGCACGCGCGTTGGGATCTCCAGCGGCGAGCCGTCGGTGATGATGAGCGTCGCGTCCTTTCCGGCTTCGAGCGAGCCGACCCGGTCCGCGACGCCGAAGATCGTCGCCGCGTCGAGCGTGAGCGCGCGGATCGCGGCTTCCGGGGGCAGGCCGTGAGCGACGGCGATGCCCGCGCTGTACGCGAGATTCCTCTCGTGCGCCGTGTCGTCGGCGTTGCTGAGGCAGAACAGGATGCCCTCTCGATGCAAAGCCGCCGGAAGCGCAAAGGCCTCGTTGTAGTCCCCGTCGTCGCGCTTGGGAAAGCGATGCGTCCCGGTGATGACCACCGGCACCGAGTGCTTCTTGAGCAGGCCCGCCGCGAGCGGCGCATCAAGCCCCCCCACCACCACCGGGCGCAGGCCAAGCCCGACCGCCCACTCCACGCCCGCGACGATCTGGTCGTAGTCGTTGGCCATCAGGAAAACGCGTCCCGACGGCGCGACCGGCTCGCCACGCTCGTCGCGACCGGGCAGCACGCTCCGCATCGCCTCATACCGCAGGTCCGTCGGCGTCTGCGGCTGCTCGGCCCGCAGGGCCAGGTACGACATCGCCCCGCGGAAGGCGCCGTCGATGACTTCGATCTGTCGCGCGATCGACTTGCGCTGATCGCTCTCGCTGGTGCGCACGAAGCGGCTGGTCACCGGCCTCATCATCGGCCACTGCACCACTACGCCGGCGCTCTTGGAGAGCGCCATCTCCTCCCACGTCCAACCTTCCAGCTTGATCACCGCCGGCTGGCCCGAGACCGCGCCGGAACTGGGGAACGTCGCCGCGAGCAGCACCCCGTTGCTGCGCGTCACGGGGATGATCGCCGAGTCGGGGTTGACCGCGATGATGGCGCGCGTCTCGGGCGTCACGTCTCCGGTTTCGCTGATGTCGCGGGTGGCGCCGATCATGTCGATCTCGCTCAGCCCGATCTGCGAATAGCCCGTCATCAGGCCGGGGTAGACGTGACGACCGGTCGCGTCGATCTCGATCGGGCCCGGCGGCTGGAGCAAAACCACCGACTGCCACGCGCGGAACTGGTCCGGCGTGAAGACGTTGGCGATCTTGCCGTCGTTCAGAACCAGCGTGCCGTTCTCGATCACGCCGCCGCTCACGGTGTGCAGCGTGGCGTTCTTGATCAAGATCAGCCGGTTCTGGGGCGGGGCCTTGACCGTCAGGTCCTGCGCCAGAGCGCACAGCGACACACCCGCCGCCAGCGCCATCCCCACCATGCTCGACATGGACACGTTCATCATGATGCTCCGCGGCTCGGGCCGCCGTTGATCTCAGTCTGGTCTCTCGTTGATCTTCACCAGTGCAGCAGGCCACAGCCGCAATCACCGGGAACGCCCGCATCGGCCGGAAGGCCGCGATTGATCCGGTCCAGATACATCCGCTCGCGCTCCGCCCGGGCCGACTCAGAGAAGCCGTCGTCCTCAACGCTGGCGGTGCCCTCGGAGTCGGTCGGGGCCGGCCCGCCCTGCTTCTGAAGCTTCTGCACGATCCGCTCGCGATGCGCACGGTTCTGTGCTCGTAGCGCCGCGTCGAGTTCGAGACTGAAGAGCTCGCGCCCGTCGACAAAGGTGCGCTCGGCCCGGGTCGCCGTGCTGAGCGGATCGCCGGACCACAGCACCACGTCCGCCTGCTTGCCCTTTTCCAGAGTCCCCACAAACCGCTCGATCCCGAGCTGGATCGCGGGGTTCAGCGTCACGAACTTGAACGCTTCCTGCGGGTCCAGACCGCCGTACTTCACGGCCTTGGCCGCCTCGGTGTTGAGCCGACGGGCCAGTTCGTCGCTGTCGCTGTTGTAGCTGACCACCACGCCGACTTGATGCATGAGCGTCGGCCCCTGCGGGATCGCGTCCTGCACCTCGACCTTGAAGTTCCACCAGTCGGAGAAAGCGCTGGCACCGCGCGCCGAATCGCGCACGTCGGTCGCCACCTTGTATCCCTCCAGAATGTGCTGGTACGTCCCGATCTTGAAGCCGAACTCCTTCGCCACCCGCGCCAGCATCAGGATCTCGTCCTGCCGGTACGAGTGGCAGTGCACCCAGCGCGACCCGTCGAGCACCTCGGCGATCGCCTCCAGTTCCAGATCTCGCCGCGGCGGGAGGACCGACTTGTCGTCCTTGAACTTCCCGGCGTTCCAGTCCTTCCAGCGCTGGTGATACTCGCGCGCCGCGATCAGGCGATCGCGGATGATCGTCTCGACGCCCATCCGCGTCTGCGGGTAGCGCTGACGGAACCGCTCGCCCCAGTTGATCTGACGCGGGTTCTCGCCCAGCGCCCACTTCACTCCCGGCGGCACCGGATAGCGATCGCTCCCCATCGACGCGCCCGCGGCGTACGGATTCGAATCGTCGTAGGTCCCACGCCCCACAAAGTGCAGATCCTCCGGGTGCGTCGCGCCCCAGCGATTCTTGTTCACCGCGTTCTGACCGCCGATCGCGTTGGCCGAGCCGTGCAGGCTGTTCACCGTCGTCACCCCGCCCGCCAATTGGCGATACCAACTGATCGCGTCCGGGTCCGTCACGTCCTGGATGCGCACCTCGCTCGTCACCGCCTGGCCGCCCTCGTTCACGCCGCGGCTGATGCCGGTGTGGCTGTGGCAGTCGATGATGCCGGGCGTGACGTGCTTGCCCGTCGCGTCGATGATCCTCGCGCCCTCGATCGCCGGTGCCTCGCCCTCGCCCACCGCATCGATCACGCCATCACGCAGCACCACGTACCCGCCGCGCACCACGCCGCTCGCTCCACCCGTCCACAGCGTCGCATTGCGGAGCACCACGACGCCCGGGGCCCCAGCGAAGGCGTTGCGATCCTCCCGCCCGTACGCGCCGAAGGGGTATCCAAGACTTTCGGGCAGATCGGCCAGGACATCCGGATCACCGGCCGCGCGGCTCATCGTGAAGGTGTGCATCACGCCGTCGGGCACGACCATGCTGCCCGCAAAGACCTCGTCCCCCGCTTCACCGCGGATCTCGCCGCTCACCTTCACCTCGCCCGATCGCCCGATCTGCGCCATGTCGAGCGTGTACGAGACGCTCACTTTGTCGTTCTCGACCAGAACCTTCTGTTCCTTGGGCTTGAGCACCATCGGCCCGTGCTTGACCACGATGGTGCCGTCCTTCTTGAGCAACATGCGTCCGCGCAGGTGCTCGGCACCCTGCTCGGCCTTGGCGTCGATCTCGCGGACGACAAAGACGCCGACCGGACGACGTCGTGCCGGAGCCGCCGCCGTCGCGGGCGCTCCGGCGTCACGCTTCGTGGCCCTCCAGCGCCAGACCGAGCCGTCCGCCGTGCGAAGCACGCCCTCCAACGCGTCCTGAGCGACGTTCGCGGTCGCTGAGACGGTGAAGACGCCTTCTGCCCCGAAGGGCTTGTGCTCAAAGGAGAAATCCAAACGCCGCGCGTCGTACACCACACCCTTGGGCTTGACGCTCGCGCTGCGTGCCTTGCCCTTGTCGTCCAGCGCGGGCTTGCCCTCGGCGTCGATGAAGTCCTTGATGACGGTCAGGTCGCCACGCGACGAGAACTCGAATCGCACCTCGCCGTCCTTCGCTGCGCCCGCGGGTCGATCCAGCGTCACATCCCAGACGCCCGCCAGCGCTTCGGCTCCGGCCCCCGAGACCACATGGCGCACGCCGTCGATCACCACTTCGCGGATCTCCGCGCGACGCGGGCGCTCCGCCTTGGTGTCGCGCGTCTCACCCTCGCGCGGCGCGTTGCCCGCCTCCGGCGCGGTCTTGGCTTCGGGTGCGAGCGGCGGCTGAGACGATGCCCGGTCGGTTCGGCCTGCGTCGGCGGTCTCGTCGGGCTTGGGGTCGGGCTTGGGGTCCGTCTTTTCGTCCGTCTTGTCGCTTGCCTTCTCGGTGGACTTTTCGGTGGGCTTCTCCGCACTCTCGCTCTTGCCCGTCGGCTCGAGCGTGATGCGGAAGAGATCGCCGCTGGCGATCACGAACGACGCGGCCTTGCCGACCTCGATGGTGCCCAGCGAGGACTCCACGCCGAGCATCGCCGCCGGCTCGGTCGTCAGCATCGCCAGAGCGTCGCGCCCGGACAGGCCAAATCGCATCGCCTTCTCAAGGTTGCCACGGAACTGCGATCGCTGACGAAGTTCGCTGGTCGTCAGCGCCACGCGGCTGCGCTGCGGGCCCGGCCCGACATCTGCCGCAATCGCATCGCGCACCCGACGCGGGTTGCTCGGCGCCTGCTCCCACGTCATCAAGTCTCGCAGGCTCACGCTGTTGGCCGCGCCGAACGTGCCGACACGCGGCGCGTTGGGGAAGGCCAGCGGCAGCACCAGATGCACCGGCGCGACGCCCTCGTCCGAAGCCCGCACACTCTCAACGATCGCGTCGAGGCGTCGGAACTCCAGGCCCGACCCGCGGACGATCGCCGGACGCCGAAACTCCTTCGCCACCTTCACCGCGCGGAGCAGTTCAAGCTCGTCCTGCACGTCAAAGTAGAGGGGCGCCGAGCGCAGCATCAGCGCGTCGATCGCGCCGGGCGCAACGTCGTAACCGGCCTCGCGCGTGGACTCGATCCAGTCCACGTCGCTGAGCACCTGCCGCACCAGCGCGATCGCTCCCATCTCCGAGGAGGGATAGCCGGGCCAGCGATCCGGCTCGGGCGATCCGGTCGACAACTCGAACCCGACGACGTGGAACGCGCCCGCCTCAACGTCGCCCAGCGTCGACCGATACACCGTTGGCCGCGCGGCGCTCCACGTCGCCGGACGCTTCGCCAGACTCGCCACCACGCCGCTTCCGCGGAAGATGCCTCCCGGACGGCTCGGCAGCGGCGCACCCTCTTCGGTCTCGGTCTCACCCCCGCTCCGGGCCGCGCCGTTGGTCGGCGACATCGCCGCCGCCACGAATCCAAGCGATCGCAGCCCCTCCAGATCCCGCTCCGCCGGACCGGCCCCGTCGATCACACGACGCTGCGGCGTCACCCGCGTGTTCCAGTGCGCGCCCGGCGCGTTCACGTCCGGCAGCGGCGTGGGCACCTCGAGGAACGGCTCGATGAAACCCGCGTAGATGTGCAGCCCCGTGCAGTCGCGCACCACCGGGCCCATCGGCACCCGAGGCGCCGAGCCGTCCGCTCCGCGCTCCAGGATCGCCAGAATCTTCCCCTCGCGCACGATCAGCGTCGCGCCCGTCAACACCTTGTCCGGCGAGACATGCACCGTCGCGTTCGTAAACGCCTGCCAGCCCGCCTCGACCCGGCGCATGCCGTTGGATGGCGAAGCCAGCGGACCGTCCGACGTCGATTGTGCCGTTGCCCCGGCAAAGGTGAACAACGCCGAGGCCACAGCACCGAACGCGAGTCTTCGCATCATGCCGCCAGTCTACACCAGACCGGCCCATCCGTGCGCAGCGCACAACGCCCGAGCGCTCAACCAGACGCGCGGGCGTTGACGCAGGTGTGCCATGCTCCCGATCCGAAACGCTCTCGCCCGAGCCGCCCCCCCCACTTCAACACCGACGACGACGAAGCGCGACCAGCACCGCCCCAAGGACAACCCCAGCGGTCTGCGGCGTAGGGATCGCCACGCCCGGTGACAGAGACTCGGTGCCCTCAAACAGCCTCACCGCGGCCCGGACCTGGTCGCCGCTGGCGGTCCCGTTGAACTCAAACTTCAGCGTGCCACGCACCGAGATCGAGCCGACGTTCTGCGTCAGGTACACCATCGGCCCGGTCGTGAACTGGTTGCCCGTGGCGATCACGGTGCCCAGCCCGCCGACGGCCTGATACGCCCCGCCGTCGAAGGCGAACTGCGCCTGCTCGATCGCGGCGGAGAAGTTCCCCGTCGTCGCCCGCGCCTCGAATCGGATGCCCGCGAGGTTGCGCCCGCTCGTCAGGGGCACAATCGCCGATGCCGTGCGGCCGTTGATCAACCACGTCGCCTGACCCGACGAAAGGTTGTAATCGAACTGAAACTGATACGGCGTTCCGCTGACCCAGTTGGAGACCATGTTGCCGCCGTGCGCGACCGGCGTTGAACCGCCGCTGGCCCAGATCGCCGTTTTCCAGCTTCCGCCCCCGGCGTTGTCGAGCCTCGCCCGTGCCTCCAGGCGGCTGGTGAGCGAGCCGGAGTCAAAACGTCCCGGATCGGACGTCGAGAACGCGGCCTGCGACCACGTGCCCGCCGCCATCGTCATCGCCGCCGCCGCCCACCTCACCTGCTGCGTCACACGCGCCTCCTGCCGAAGATCAACAGACTCCGGCCATTCCACTCTCTGATTCGAGCCCGCGCGCGGCAACTCAACCCTGCCGCCGATCGTTTCTCGCGGCCTGTCCGTGCCGCCTGTGCGGCCTGCGCGGTTGATTTCCCGCGAAGTCTCGCCGCCCGCGCCGACGTCGCCGCCGACCCCGCGTAAACTATCCCGTTTCGCTGTCCCTCCCTTTCTCCCCTTCCAAGGAACTTCGCTCATGGCTGGCGCCAAACTCCTCACCGGCAACGCCGTCGTTGGTCAATCCGGCGGCCCCACCGCCGTCATCAACCAGTCCCTCGTCGGCGTTGTCGAGGGCGTGCGCTCGGGCCTCATGGCCACCGGCAACGTGCAGAAGATCTTCGGCATGCGTCACGGCGTCAACGGCCTGACCAAGGGGGACCTCGTCGACCTCTCCGAAGTGCCGCAGGACCGACTCGAACGCATCGCCAACACGCCCTCCGCCGCCCTCGGCTCCTCACGCGACAAGCCTGACAAGGAGTACTGCGCCAAAATCTTGAAGGCCTGCGAACAGCACAACATCCGCTACTTCTTCTACGCCGGTGGCAACGACAGCAGCGACACCTGCCGCATCGTCAACGAGCTCGCCCGCGCCAGCGGCTACGAGCTCCGCTGCTTCCACGTCCCCAAGACCGTGGACAACGACCTGCCCGTCAACGACCACACCCCCGGCTTCCCGAGCGCCGCCCGCTTCGTCGCCACCGCCTTCGCGGCCGACAACCTCGACAACCGCTCGCTGCCGGGCATCAAGATCAACGTCATCATGGGCCGCCACGCCGGCTTCCTCACCGCCGCCAGCGCTCTCGCACGCACCGTCTGTAACCGCGACGACGACGGCCCGCACCTGATCTACGTCCCCGAGGTCGCCTTCGACACCGACCAGTTCATCGCCGATGTCGAGAAGGTCTACGCCAAGCTCGGCCGCTGCCAGATCGCCGTCAGCGAAGGCATCCAGGACGCCAAGGGCGAGGCCATCGGCGCCAAGCTGATCAAGGGGGGCCAGACCGACAGCCACGGCAACGTGCAGCTCTCCGGCTCGGGCGCCCTGGGCGATCAGCTCTCGGATCTCATCAAGAGCAGGATCAAGGGCAAGGACGGCAAGCCCCCGCGTGTGCGCGCCGACACCTTCGGCTACCTCCAGCGCTGCTGGCCCGACGCCAGCGTGGTGGACAAGCAGGAAGCACGCGAAGCCGGTCGAGTCGCGGCCCGAGCCGCGGCCGCGGGCGAGCTCGACGGCTCCATCGCTCTGATCCGCGCCCCGGGCGCTCCGTACCGCTGCGAGTACAAGCGCATCGAGTTGACGGAGGTGGCCGCCAAGACCAAGCACATGCCCAAGGAGTTCCTCAAGGGCAGCAACGACGTGAGCGCGGCGTTCATCGAGTACGTCAAGCCGCTCGTGGGGCCGCTGCCGGTCTTTGAGAGGCTGTAAGCCGCCCAAGGCGGAGCGCCTCGCGTGCCTCCGCGACGAACGCTCGGACCCGGCAAACGAGCATCTCCAACAGAAAACGGGCGGCGGACACTCGGTTCCGCCGCCCGTTGTTTGTTTCGGTCGCCTGAGCCAACCACCCGCGTTGTCTACTTCGCCGGCTCTTTGCTCGCCGGAGCGGTCGAGTGCGGCCCGGCCGGGATCGCGGGCTTGGCGGTGTCGGCGGCTTTTCCGCCCGCCGCTCGCGTGTACTGAATCTCCATCATCTTCGCTTCCTTCCCGTCCGCGCCGGTGTTGTACATCTCAAACAGGAACGTGTCGGGCCCCTGCACCGTCCAAACCTCGCGGCTCGTGTTCTTCACGCCCATCGGGTCGACATACTCACCCTTGAAGGTGAACGTCTTGCCCGAGGCGTCGCACGTGCCCGACGAACGCATCATGCCCGTCGACATGTCGTCCATCCAGATGTTCTCGTGCTCCTTGGTCACGTTGTTGTAGCCGATGACGCCCACGCCCCGGAAGGGCTGGCCCATCATGTCGCCCTGATAGTGCGAATAGAGGTAGCGCCCGCCGAACTCCATCTTCGCCGTCATCTTGCCCGCGCTCTCGACGGGCTGGCTCCCGGGCTCCATCCAGATCCGGGTCTTCGCGTCCCACGTTCCCTCAAACTGCGCCAGGTGCTGATGGTGCACGCCCGGCTTGGCGGCCTCCATCCACGCCGCCATCATCTTGTCGTCCATCGCAGCCTCACCCGCTGCGCCCGCCTTCTCCTTCGCGGCATCCGCGGCCGCGCCCGGCGCGGCCTTCATCGCGTCCATCGCGTCCTTCGTCGTCTGCTTCAACGCGTCGGTCGTCTTCTTCACATCCGACGCAGGCTCGGCAGCCCACGCCGTGCCCACCAGCCCCGCCAGAGTCACGCCCACAACGCCAATCGCCCAGCCGCGCCGTTTGCACGTTCGGTCCATCGCCATGCTCCCATTGAAGTGATCCGTTCGCTCACGCCGCGGCGTGCTCGCCGCGCAGCGTTGCCCGCGCCCGCCGGGCACTGCAGCGTACAGAAAGCAGCTCAATATGTCCACAATGAAACGCCCGTTGCGAGCGACTTGGCGGATCACGCACCCGTGTGGTGGTGGGGCTGGGGCGTTCGCCCCGCGGGCGGCACGCGCTCGACGATCTCCAGACCGAAGGCCTCGAGACCCGGCAGGTCCTTCTTCGAGCCGGTGATCAGCCGCAGCTTCGTCAGCCCCAGATCGCGCAGGATCTGGCCGCCCACGCCAAAGTCCCGCTGCGTCGCCGACTGCGCCCCGGCCGTCGAGCCCGCCTCAGCCCGACGCGGCCGCTGCAGCAGGGCCTCCAGATCCTCCTCCGCTCCCACCCCGCCCCACTCACCTATCTCGGTCCGTAGATACACCACCGCGCCCCGACCGGCCCGTTGAATCATCTCCATCGACGCGCGCAGCACGTCCCCGCTCGAGCGTCCGTCCGCGCCGATCTCGGCAAACACGTCCCCCAGAAGATGACGCCGATGCATCCGCACCAGCGTCGGTTGGTCCGATGCGCCCCCCACTCCCACTCCACCCACGCTCAGCACAACATGCGGCAGCGCATCGACCAGGCTCTCGTACACGATTGCGTCAAAGCGTCCGACGCCCGTCACGAGCGCACGCGGCTCGCCGACCCGCCGCACCAGGCTCTCACGCGCCAAACGGTGCTCGATGATCTGCGCCACGCTGCACATCTTGATCGCGTGCTTGGCGCAGAACGTCTCCAGATCCGGCAGCCGCGCCATCTCGCCGTCGTCGCGCATGATCTCGATGATGACCGCCGCGGGCGTGAGGCCCGCAAGGCGGCAGAGATCCACGCTCCCCTCGGTCTGTCCGGTGCGCACGAGCACGCCGCCGTCGCGGGCACGCAGCGGGTTGATGTGGCCGGGCCTCACAAAGTCGTCGGGCCGCGTCCGAGGATCGATCATCATCTGAATGCACCGCGCCCGCTCCCGCGCCGAAACGCCGGTCGTGAAGCCGTGACGCGGATGGCCGTCGATGCTGACGGTGAAGGCGGTCCCGCGGCTGGAGGTGTTGGCGCTCGACTGAGGGTGCAGGTCGAGGCGCTCGCAGTCGTCCCCCGTGAGCGCGAGGCAGAGGTACCCGCGCGCGTGCGTGAGCGCGAAGGTAATGGCCTCGGGCGTTGCGAACTGCGCCGGCAGCACAAGATCGCCCTCGTTCTCGCGGTCTTCGTCGTCGGTCAGGACGACCATCCGCCCGGCGCGCAACTCATCGAGGATCTCCGAGATCGGGCTGAACATCGTCTCATTCTTCGCCGCCCAAACCCGACCGGAGCCGACCGGAGCCGGAATCCGCCGCAAGACGCGCAGGCCGCGAGTCGTCGCGGATCGTGCTGTGCCGCCCGTGCAACCGCCCTCGCCCTGTGTGCTCTGTACACTTGGACGGATGTCCCGCCACGATCTCCGGGGGCTTGCCGCTTCGATCGTCCGAGCGCTCCGCGAGGCCGGGCACACCGCGTACTTCGCGGGCGGGTGCGTGCGCGATGAACTGCTCGGCCTCGCCCCCAAGGACTTCGACGTCGCCACCAGCGCCCGCCCCGACGAGATCCGACGCCTCTTTCCTCGCACCGCCCACGTCGGTGCCGCCTTCGGCGTCGTCCTCGTGCACGACCGCGCCGGAAGCGTCGAGGTCGCGACCTTCCGCTCCGACGGTCCCTACACCGACCGACGCCGCCCCGACGCCGTCACCTTCGCCGACGAAATCGCCGACGCCCAGCGCCGCGACTTCACCGTCAACGCTCTCTTCCTCGACCCGCTCGCGCCACCCGACAGCCCGTCGCGCGTGATCGATCACGTCGGCGGCGTGGGCGACCTTGCCGCCCGCGTGCTGCGCGCGGTGGGCGTGCCCGATCAACGCCTCGCGGAAGATCACCTGCGCGCTCTCCGAGCCGTCCGCCTCTCGACGCGCCTGGGCCTCCGCATCGACCCCGCCACGGCCGAGGCCATCCGACGCCACGCCTCCAGCCTCGAAGGCGTCAGCCGCGAACGCATCGGCGATGAGTTGCGGCTGATGCTCACCTCCGACGCCGCACCCGAGGCGCTGCGCCAACTGCACGACCTGCTCCTCGATCGCCCGGTCTTCCATCGACCGCTCGCGAACGGCTCGCCCCCCCTCGAAGCTCCGCTCCTGACGGCGCTCCGCGGCCGCAACCGTCCCTTCGCCGCCGCGCTCGCCGCCGCGCTCGCCGATCGCGAAGGGCCCTCGCTCCTCGCCGACACCCCCTCCGCCGCCGCCCTGCGGCTCGACGTCGTCACCACCACCCGCGCCGCTTTGTGTCTGAGCAACGACGAACGCGACGACACGCTCGCGACGCTCGAACTGACCGCGGCCGTCCTCCATCGCTTCGCTCAGCGTCCCGTCGCAGGTCAGAAGCGACTCGCCGCCGCTCGCTGCTTCCGCGCCAGCGTCGATCTGGCCCGCGGAGTGGACGCGGCAACGGCAGACCGCGCGGAGCAGCGTGTTCAGGAATTGTCAGGCATGTACGGAGGGCTGGCCCCACAGCCGCTGGTCGACGGCGACCGGCTGATTGGCGCGGGCTTCCGACCTGGTCCGGCATTCAAGCGCCTGCTCGATCAGGTGTACGACGCCCAACTCGAAGGTCGCATCACCTCCGCAGAAGAAGGATTGCAACTCGCGTCTCATCTGGCCGGGAACAATGCCGGGGGTACGGGCGTCTAACAGCCACGTGCCCCCCAGCGCGGCCCCGGGCCGCCGGTTTCTCGGCTCTGGCCGCGTTCCCGATCCGTTGACCCCGCCCTTCGCCGACGTTTCTGGCGACCGGGCTTTCGCAGGAGATCGAAGTCCATGCTCACAAGCCTCGTTCGCACCGTCACCCGCGGCGTGCTGAAGCTCCGGTCGGCAATGGCGGCCTCGGCCGTCGGCGTCGCCGCGCTGGCCGCCCCGGTCGCTCAGGCCGCCACGCCCCAGAAGGTGTACCTGATGGAGCTCACCGGCGAGTTCGGGTACGACATCTCGCAGACTCCGATCCGCGAAGCGATGCGCGACGCCCGCAACAACGGCGCCGACGTCGTCATCGTCAAGATCGACGCAAAATGGGAGCAGAACGCCTTCGAGCCTCTGCCCGACACCGCCGCCAACTTCGACGAACTCTTCCGCGCCGAGAAGATCCTCCCGATCTTCGCCGACGAGATCGCCCGCGAGTGGGAGAAGCCCCCGCGCGTGGTCATGTGGGTCAAGCGCGCCATGGGCGGCCCGGCCTTCATCCCCTTCATCGCACCGGAAATTTACTTCACCACCGACGGCCGCATGGGCGGCATCGGCGGCATCGGCGTGATGCTCGGCGGGCAGGGCGACGAGGTCGTCCGCCAGAAGCAGTACTCCCTCCGCATGGCCCGCGCCGAGGGCTTCGTCATCCGCGGCGGCTACGACCCCAAGATCATCCGCGCCATGGCCGAACCCGCCTACGTCCTCTCCTATCGCCTTGAGGGCGGCCGCCCCGTCTTCCTTGAGCGCGAGCCCGAACGCCCCGACGAGTTCATCCTCACCACCAACACCCAGGACTCCATGGAAGCCAGCGTCCGAGGCATGACCCGCTCGGTCCTCACGCTCAACGCCGATCTCGCCCGCGCCATCGGCGTCTCCAAGGGCACCGTCGATAACCTCGACGACCTGCTCTTCCAGCTCGGCCTCTCCCGCAATCACGAGATCATCAAGGGCCGCTCCGAGCGCATCATGGAAGGCTGGCGCCGCGACCTCGAGAACGCCACGCGTGAGATCCGTCGCCGCCTCGAGGAACTCAACAACGCCGATCAGGGCGGCGGCGGCGGCAACGCCGGCAACGCCTTCGACCAGCGCACGCAGGACCGCGCACGCCGCATGCGCAACATCGACGAGATCACCGCTCGCCTCCGCCGCTTCCAGGAGGCCTTCGGCCCCCGCTGGCACGGCCAGAACGGCGTGCCCCAGATCGCCGAGTTGAACATCATGCGCGAGCAGCTCGAACTCCAGCAGCTCGTCGACCGCAAGTAACCCCACCCTCACCGACTCTCCTCCACCGACCTTCCCGCACTGGACGCTCTCACCGAGCGTCCCCTGTACAGGATCCGCCATGACCATTCGACCCTTCTCTCTCCGCGCTCCGCTCGCAGGCCTGCGCCGCGCGACCGCCCAGGCGCTGTTCGCGCTCGTCGCCGCCGCCAGCCTCGCGATCGCCCCCGTTGCCCTCCACAACCAGGCTCACGCCGCCACGACGCTGACGCAGAGCGCGGGCACCGCGAAGATCACACTCAAGAACGGCACCGTTGTCGAGGGCGAGATCGTCCGCGAACTCAACGGGATCGTGTGGATCAAGGTCACCTCCGGCCGCACCGAAGAGACCAAGATGCTGCTGCCCGACGAGATCTCCTCGATCGATCGCGGGACGACAGCTCCCGCCGCCGGCACGCCGGCATCCAACGCGCCGACCGAAGCGCCCAAGCCCGACGCCCCCGCCGCTGAAGCACCCGCGGCCCAGACCCCCGCAGCCCAGCCCGCCGCTCCTCGCTCCGGCACCGCTCGCCGGGCCGTCGTGCTCACCCTCGGCGAAGGCGGCGACAAGGACATGGTCGGCATGTACGTCATGGCCAAGCCCCTGCGCGACGCCCTGCCGATTCTCAAGGCCGACAACATCGACATCGTCGTCTTCCGCATCAACTCCGGCGGCGGCGCACTGCTCGAGATCCAGAAGCTCTCCGACGTCATCTACGACGAATACCGCAAGAACTTCCGCACCGTCGCCTGGGTTGATTACGCCATCTCCGCCGCCGCCATGACCGCACACGCCATCGAGGAGATCGTCTTCATGCCCGAGGGCGCGTACGGCGCGTGCACCGGCTGGTTCGGCCAGCTCCAGGCCGTCAAGGATCGCGATCTCGAAGAAGTGCTCTTCCAGATGGAGAAGATCTCGGCCCGCGGCAATCACAACCCCGACATCATGCGCGCGATGCAGATCATGAACCCGCTCAGCGCGTCCATCTCCGATCGCGGCGAGGTCACCTTCTTCGCCGACGAAACCTCCGGCTCGCTCCTGCTCAACCCCAAGGGACGCGTCCTCACCTTCAACAGCCAGACCGCCGCCAAGGTCCGCTTCTCGCAGGGCACCGCCGCCAACCTCGAAGAGCTCGCCAAGGTGCTCAAGGAGCCCGAGATCGAGTGGGTCGGCACCAAGCGTCCCGGCTTTGACTGGCCCATCCACCGCGCCGAGCAGATGCAGATGGACTTCCGCGAGCGCACCTACAAGGACGAGCAGCAGCTCATCGAGTATCAGGTGACCCTCGACGCCGCCCTCCAGATGGCCGCCGGCATGGAGGACGACCGCCGGGCCCGTCTCGCCGGTCGCGCCCGCGAGGCCATGAACCGCATCATCGCCGCCGTCAACAACAACCCCAACTTCGCCCTTTTCCGCTTCAACATCATGCCCGAGCGCTTCCGCGAAGAGTGGATCGTCCCCACTCAGAAGCGCATCTCCGACCTCACCAGGAGGTGAGCCGGCGTTTCGCTCCGGCTCGGCCCGCGTTCAACCTCGACGCCCTCCACCGCCGCCCTTTCGGGCGGCGTTTTTCTTGTGGTCCTCCAGAGCCGCTCGCAACCCCGGCCGCCCTCCCCCCAACACCCCCCACCCACACACACCCACACCCCCGGCAACGCGTCTCGTTACGATCTGCTCGTTCTTCCCATCCAAACTTCACGAGGAATCGCACCGTGGTCGCCAGCAACACCCCCGCCCCGCAGCCCGCATCATCGATCCCGGCCACCCTCGACGCCCGACGCTGGGACGCGCTCGAACCCCTCTTCCGCGAACTGCTCGATCGCCCCGTCCGCACCGGCGCCGAGTTCGAGCGCTGGCTGCTCGACCGCTCCGAGCTCGAGGCGGCCTGCTCCGAAGCACAGGCCGACCTCTACATCACGATGACCTGCTCCACCGAAGATCAGGACGCTCAGGCCGCGTACGCGACGCATATGCGGACGATCGTGCCGAAGATCAAGCCGCTGACGTTCGAGCTCGACCGTCGCATGGTGCGTCTCGCCGACGAGCTCAAGGCCCGGAGCCCGCGGCTGGAGGTACTGCTGCGCGATGCGCGGGCCGACGTCGAGCTCTTCCGCGAGGAGAACGTCCCCCTCGAGACCGAGCTTTCCGATCTCTCTCAGAAATACGAGCAGGTCATGGGCGCCATGACCGTCACCTTCGACGGACGCGAACAGACGCTCTCGCAGATGGCGGTGTATCAGGAGCGGACCGACCGTGCCGTGCGCGAGGCCGCCTGGCGTGGCGTGGTCGAGCGCCGCCTCGCCGACAAAGCCGCGATCGACGCGATCTTCGATCAGATGGTCGAGCGGCGGCATCGTCTTGCGATCAACGCGGGCTTCAGCAACTTCGTCGGATTCTCCTTCAAGGCCAAGCACCGCTTTGACTACACCCCCGCCGACTGCTTCGCCTTTCACGACGCCTGCGAGAAGCTGATCGTCCCCATCATCCGGCGTCAGGAGCTCAAGCGGCGACAGACCCTGAAGCTCGACACCCTGCGTCCGTGGGATCTCTCCGTGGACGTTCGCGGGCGTGCTCCGCTCAAGCCCTTCACCGACGGCCGCGAACTGATGGACAAGTCCGTGCGGGCCTTCGAAGCGCTCGATCCGCGCCTGGGCGCGATGCTCCGATCGCTCGGCCGGGGCGACGAGGCCCGGGGCTCGCGCGACGGGTCCAATCTTGATCTGGATTCGCGCAAGGGCAAGGCCCCGGGCGGGTATCAGTACATGCGCGACCGCTCTAAACGTCCGTTCATCTTCATGAACGCCGCCTCGACCAGCAAGGACGTCACCGTGATGCTGCACGAGGCCGGGCACGCCTTCCACTCGATCCTCTGCAACGACGAGCCCCTGCTCGCCTATCGCCACGCTCCCATCGAGTTCTGCGAGGTCGCCAGCATGAGCATGGAACTGCTCACGCTCCCGCACGTCTCAGGCCCCGGCGGCTTTTACCCGACGCCCGAGGACTACGCCCGTGCCGCCCGCGCCCAGATCGAGCGCAGCATCTTCCTGCTCCCCTGGGTCGCCACCATCGACGCCTTCCAGCACTGGATCTACACCAACCCCACCCACACGCAGGACGAGCGGCGTCGCTTCTGGATCGCGCTGGACGAACGCTTCGGAAGCTCCTGTTCCTGGCAAGGGCTCGAAGAGGCCCGCGCGTCAACCTGGCATCGCCAGCCCCACCTCTTCAGCGTCCCCTTCTATTACATCGAGTACGCCATCGCGCAGCTCGGCGCTCTCCAGCTCTGGCTCCACTCGCTCGAGCACGGCCCGACCAGTGCGATCGACCTCTATATCAAGAGCCTTTCCCTCGGCGGCTCTCGCCCCTTGCCCGAACTCTTCCACGCGGCCGGACTCCGCTTTGATTTCAGCGCCGAAACCGTGCAACGCCTCGCCGACCGGGTCGAACGCGAGCTGGACCGCCTCCCCGAGTAACGACCGGTCCGCATCCCGCCCCCTGTCCGTCCCCGCGTCTCCAGCCCGCACAGACCGCACGACCCGACCGCTCGCGCGTCGTGTGCACGCCTCCGACGCACCGCGCCCCAAGTCGCCTCGCCGCCGCTCCGATGCACTGGTACCTGCATGGAGGCGGTGCGTATGGGTCCGACCGAAAAGTCATTCAATCAAGTCAAGGCCATCCTGGGCAAGCTCGACCGCTCGATCGACGAGGTCCGCGCCCGAAGGACGAGCCCGGCCCCGATCGGCCAAGGCGCGATCAGCCCGGTCGCAGGGCACGACGCCGCCCCGGCGCATCCCGCGCTCACGCCGTCTCAGCCCGCCGCGGCACGCCCCGGCGACGCCGCCGCACGTCCCGGCAGCCCCTACGGCCGCGCCACCCCGCTCAATCAGGCGGGCTGAACCCCCGGCCGACACTCGCGCCCATCGCCCCTCAGGGCCGCGATGACGCGATCCAGCGTCGCATGCGCGCTTCCAACACATCCAGCGGCAGCGCACCCGCGCCCAGAAGTTGGTCGTGGAACGCCCGCAGATCCATGCGCTCGCCCAGCGCGGCTTCCGCCTCGCGCCGCAAGGCCAGGATCCGAAGCTCGCCGATCTTGTACGCGCACGCCTGACCGGGCCAGCCGATGTACCGGTCCACCTCGCTGGTCATGTCTGACTCGGTTCCGGCCGTGTTCGCCAACAGATACTCAATCGCCCGTGCGCGGCTCCACCCCATCGCGTGGATCCCGGTGTCCACCACCAGGCGCGACGCACGCCAGATCTCATCGCTGAGGCGCCCGAAGTAGTCGTACGGATCGGCATAGAGCCCGCGCCCCTCCGGCCGGTGTGCGGCTCGGGCCTGCTCGCCCATCTCCAGACCCAATCCCTCCGCGTACAACGCCCACCCTTCGACGTACGCCGTCGGATTGATCAGCGAACGGAACGCGTGCACGCGCCCCGCGTTCTCGCCCGGCGCTCCGTCGCCCTCGGCCAGTTCGCTCGCCAGCGCCGACTGGAGATGATGCCCCGGCACCGCCTCGTGCAGCGCGAGCGAGATCATCGAATACCGCGGCCTGCGCGACAGATCGTGCGTGTTCACCATGAACATGCCCGGCACGCCCGCCCGCAGCGAACCGGGGTAGTAGTACGCCGCGGGCGAACTCGCCGCCGCGAAGCGCGGAATCTCGCCCACGCCGTACGAAAGCCGCGGCAGCACGCCGAACAGCCGCGTCAACTCCGGATCGACCTGCTTGCAGATCGCGCGGTATCGCTCAAGCATCGCCTCCGCCCCGCTCACCTCAACCTCGCCGACGCGCACGCGAGCCGCAAAGCGGAAGCGCGGCTCGGCGCGGAGAAACGCGATGAACCTCGCCAATCGCTCGTCGGGAGGCTCGCTCCCCGTCGGTTCGACCCGCCCCGGGCCGCGGGCCCAGTCGGTCTCTTCAATAACGCGCAGCATCTCCCCGCGCAGCCTCGCCACCTCCGCGAGCCCGATCTCGTGAATCTCCGGCGCGCTCAGCGACGTCGTCGTGTGATAACGCAGCATCGCGTCGTACATCGCCCGGCCGTCCTTCGACTCCGACGCGCCGATCGTCTCTCGTGCCGCCGGCACGTACTCCCGCTCGAGAAACTCCGCCAGCCGCCGGAACGCCGGCACGATCGTCCCCGCGATCGCCCGACGCGCCCGCTCGCTCAGCGCGTCGTTGCGCCCGCGGAGCGGCCCGTAGAACGCCGACGTGGTCGGATCACGCTCCACTCCCGCATCCGCAAGCCCCGCCGCCACCCCGGCCGCACGCACAAGCGTGACCCGCGGCACAACCCGCCCGGCCTCCATCCCCGCTCGCATGTTCGCGATGTGCTGGTCCACCAGCACCCCCACACCCTCCAGACGCGTCACATAGTCCGCAACCTCCCGCTCGGTCCGCACCGGCACCATCAGCGCCAACTGCGGCAGTTCGATGTGCGGCCCCCACAAGGACGAGATCGGCGTCTGTTCCGGGCGAAACGCCGACATCGCCAGCGTCGTCTCCAACTCGCGACGCAAGAGATCCGCATCCAGCCTGCCCGCTTCGTCCAGCTCGTCGACGCCTACGCGCTCAAGCCGCTCAAGCAGCGAACGCGTGCGTGCCAGCCGCTCCGCGATCGCCTCCGGGCTGAGATCGGTCAGACGGTCGTTGAAGCGAAGATCGCCGCGACGACTCGCCGCCTCCGGGTTTGCTTGCGCCCACAGGTCGTACGCCTCGTCCAGCAGCCCGCGCAGCGCCTCGCGCGAAGCGTGTGGGGCCTCTGCCGTCGTCCCCTCGCCGGGCGCCGACGCACCAACTGCCCCCTGCACCGCTTCGGTCGAGGCCGCGTGTGAAGTGCCGCAGATCATGCCGGCCACCAGAAACGTGGCGATCACCCGACGACAAGCGTGCGTGCTGCGATCCGCCCCGCAAAACGCCGAACCAGAGTTGCTCATCAACGCAGCCTAGCCCAAACCCCGCGCCCCGGCGCGAGGATGGAACCCCGGCCCCCCTGCTCGCTTCTCCCCTGCTCCCCTGCTCCCCTTCCCTCACGGACAGACCAGTTCGAAATACGCCGCGCTGAAGCGCACGAAGTCGGTCATGTCGGTCCGGGTGTCGCCGTCCAGATCGCCCGCGTCGGTCATGGTCGCGTAGGCGTTGGCGAAGATGACAAAGTCGCGGTCATCGACCACGCTGTCGAGATTGAAATCACCGGGGCAGAACGCCGCAGGCGGGGTGCAGACCGCCGGGCTGCCGCGCCCGATGGGCAGCGTGTACAACAGCGTCCACGTCCCTTGATCGGCCGTCAGGACCAGCCGCAGCGACGCCGACGTGCCGCACGCGGCGCCCGGCGCGATCGACACCACGGCCGGGGTGAGCGACCGGGCGAGCGTGCCCTGCGGCATGTCGATAAAGCCCATGTCCGCCACCCGCACGGCCACAACGGACGAGAGCGATTCCAGCCGCGCACGCACGTTCGTCGCCGTCTGCAGGCCGGTGCTCAGCGTGTCGAAACGGAGGCGCACCGCCGTCTCGCCCGGGTCCGCCGCTCCGTTGCGGTTCGCATCGCCGAAGTCGTCCGCAACCACGGTCGGCCCGCCCACGCCCAGCCGCGCGCTGTTGGGCGCCGCGCTGATGCGGAAGTTCGCGTTGCTGATGTCGAAGTAGATGCGGTTCACCGGCTGCACGCGCAGACGCGCCTGCGTCGCACTGATCTGCGGCAGCACCACCGGATGCACACCGTCGTTAGGCACCGAACTGGCCAGAACCGTCGGGAACGTGTTGCCCCCATCGGTCGAGAGCAGGATGTTCACGTTGCGGTCGTTGAACGGCGTGCGATCGGTGTTCGCAACGTTCCAGCGCACGACGACCGCGCCCGAAGACTGGATGTTGGTGTTGGGCTCGGTGATCAGGAACGGGCCCGCCGCGGCCTGCGGTCGAAGGGTGACGTCGACAAAGTTCTGCCCGCCGCCGCCCGCAACGTTGTCCCGCGCCGTGAGGCGGAAGCGCATCGAGCGCGTCGTGGTGGGCAGGATCTCTCCGAGGGAGGAGGCCAGGTTGCCGCTGAGGATCGCAGACAAGCGCGGGAAGACGCGTCGATTGCCGGTCGCGCTTGGGGGAAAGCTGCGGAAGAGCGGGCCCGTCCCGGCATCGCCCGCCGAGAGGGCGCGGCGCTGGCCCAGATCGCGCTGCTCCCACACGAACGTGAGCGGATGGTTGTCGGGGTCGGTGGCCGCGCCGACGAGTTCAAAGGGCGTGCCGATCGGGATGATCGTGTTGTTGACGATGCTGGTGGTAACGGCCGGCGGACGGTTGCCCGTGTTGGTGATCACGCCGCACGCGCGAGCCGCGGACAGATCGGTGATCTGCTGCAGGCTCCCCTGGCTGAAGTACAGATCGCGCGGGTTGCCCGCGAGATTGTCAACGCCGCACGACCCGCCGTAGGCCATGATCGTCGAGCCCGCGCCGGGCTCGTAGGCCGAGGTCGAGCTCCACTGCGAGGCCGAGCACGACCCGTTCGCGCCGTTCCACGAGTGTCCCGCGCCGAACTGATGCCCAAGCTCGTGATAGAACGTCGACGGAGCCGCGAGCGAGGAGGTGCTGAAGATGTTGCCCGACACGCCGCCGGCCTTGTTGCCAGTGCACATCGAGCTGATGTACGCCACCCCGCCGCCCGTCCACGCGAGCACGTGCCCGACGTCGTACGCGGCATCGGTCCGCTCATCGATGATGAACCCGTTCTCCTCGAGCATCGAGGTGTTGCTGCTGGAGACATAGGGCTGGTTCGACGGGTCCGTGAAGATGATCCGGTCGTTCTCGGGGAAGATCTGGAAGCGCACCGCGACCTCGCGCTCCCACACGGCGTTGGCCGCGTTCACGGCCGTTGTCGCCGCGCCCAGCCCGCCCTCCACCGTCCCGCCCGCGAGGTTCACGCACAGGTTCGCCTCGACCGCGACCGCAAGCTGATACGTCCGCAGGCGATCTCCCGTGACGGCGAAGATCGAAGGCCCCGGCGCCTCGGGCACAACCACTCCCTCCCCCACCGCTCCGCACGTCCACGCGTCGGACGTCACGTCGTCCACGAACGAACTGACGTACAGCGCCGAAGCCGTTGTCACGCCGCGCGATGCCAGCACCGTGCGCTCTGCGGGCGTGTACATCGGCGCCACCGCGTACGAACCCTCGTCGCTGATCACCGTGGCGAAGAGTCCAAGATCACTCACTGTCACACGTGCGGTGGCGGCGGGGTTGTCGATCCCCGTCAGGGCGTAGGTGCGGATCTGCGGGAACCGCGCCGCAAGGTCGGGGTGCAGCACCGGCGACTCCACGACCGTGAAGCCCTCCACTTCTCCATCGGGCCGCGGAAGCACAAGCACCGGCGCGGCATGCTCCGTGAACTCCATCGGCGCGCGCTTCAGCACGGCCATCTGCTCGGCATGATCGATCTGCCACGCCGTGTACGCGTCGGGCCGACGCAGCACCGGCTGCGCCGCCGCCAGCATCGACAGCCGCGGCACATCCGCCCGCGAACGGTCGAGCGCGGGCCGCCGCTCCCATCCCGCCCCCGCGTCGGCCGCCATCAACCCCGCCGCCGACATCACCCCAAGCAGCCACATGCGCATCATCCACCTCACACAAGCAAAGTGCAACCCCACGGCCACGAACGAGACATACGCATCCGCCCAAGAGTTTACGGGACACGTCCAGCCCCGCGGCACAACAACCGCAGGTCGTCACGACACCGGCCTCACGCGTGATGCGAGGCAGCGGTCGCGCACAAAAAGATGTCGCCCCGTCCGAGAACTGCGCAGGCCCATCCACCCCCTCCCCGCCCCGGGCCCTTGCAGGCCCGAGACGGGCGGATCCAGACAGGCTGAACCAGACAGGCTGAACCAGACAGGCTTACTTGGCCATGGCCTTGGCGAGCACGCCCTTCTTGCCCTCGTCGTTCATGCCGAGGAACTCCTGCTTGCACGAGTCGCAGCAGAAGGCGATGGTCTTGCCCTCGAAGGTGGCGGTCATGGCCTTGTCGATCTCGTGCCCGCCGATCGGGCAGACGGTGTTCACGGCCGCCTGCTCTTTGGAGGCGGATGCAGCGGTGCAGGAAGAGCAGCACGAGCCACCCTCCTTGCAGCAACCTTTACCCTCTTTGCAGCAGTCCTTGTCCTTGCCGCAGCAGGACGAGGCGCCGTTGCAACAGGACTTCGCGCTCCCGCAACACGCCTTGGCGTCGCCGCAGGACGACGTGCCGCAACGCCCGGTGGCGCAGCCGCCCAGACCGAGCGTCAAGCCCAGCGTCAGAGCGATCGCGCAAGAGGCCAAGAGTCCAAGATTCGATGAACGAAACATCCGCATACACGCTCCTTCACGACCCCGGGGACAGGTGAGAAACCCACACAGCCGTCACACGACAGCATCACCCCCGCCCCCACCCCCACTCCCAACCCCCACTCCCACCCCCCCACCTCCACAACCTCCAAGCCCCGGCACCCCCACTCCCGACGACAAGCCGCGCTCCGAGCTTTCACTCGGAGCGCGGGATCGAATCAGGTGGGCTTCACGCCATCAGGCGCAGCAGCCGCACGAGCAGCCATCGGCGCAGCACGCACAGCCCTCAGCGCAGCACGCACAGCCCGCCTCACAGCCCGCCTCACAACAGGCGCAGCACGAAACGCTGCGGGCGGTGGCCGACATCAACGCCAAAGCCGCGAGAGCGGCAGCCGTCACAAAGACCTTCTTCATAGCAATCTCCTTGCACGCCGCGACGGACCCTTGGACCGTTCGCGACGGGATGAACCTGAATCATCGCCGCCCGCCTGCCTCTTGGGCGCGGGCGACATCCGACGCCTCGTCACACGACGACGCGTCCTGTCTCCGGGAGACCGCTTTCTTCAGATCGTCCACACGCCGTGACGCGCGCAGAGCCAGCGGCCCGATGATCGGCCCCACACGGGGCCCCGATCCGGCACGTCGGGCGCCCGCACGATGCCACGCGTGGCGTGCCATCCCCGCGGCCACGTCGGCAGCGCCTGCTCCGCCGAAACCTCGGCGCGACGCTCATCGCCGCCCAACTTCGTTGCGCTCAGACCGATCGTCAGCCCCGGCCCCGTCCGCAGCGTGCAGCGACACGACACAGGCCGCGTGCTGTCCGCGTCCGAAACCGCCGCGCCCCACTCGGCGCCGCTCGGCTCGACTTCGCAGCACTTCGCCGCGGCTTGATGCGCATGCTCGCTGTGGCAGCAGGCGTCCACCGACCACGCCGGTGTGAACTGACCACAGCACAGGAGCACCAGCCCCTGCGTCAGCACCACCAACATGGTCATCCAGCGGCTCATCAACGTCCGTCCAATACCACCCGCCCTCATTCTACAGCGACAACACGCCCGCCGTTCTTCAATATCGGCCACCCACGCCGCATCGACCTACCCAGCCAGAGATATCCGACCCAAACCGCCACCCCACCCCCACCTCTCCCCGCCCCCCCATCTACCCCACCAGCCCGTCCAGCCCTCGCAGCCCCAGCGGTTCGTAGGTGAAGAACGGCTCGGCGTACGCCGTCCCGATGCGGCTGCCAAAGAACATCGCAGTCGCCTCCATCCGCGACGAGAACGATTCGCCCCCCACCCCCGGCCCCACCCCCACCCCCACCCCCACTCCCCCACTGCCCCCACTGCCCCCCTGCCCCACTGCCCCACTGCCCCCCTGCCCCCCAAACTGCGTCACATACGCCTCGATGCTCCGACGCTTGGCCTGCTCATACCCCGTGATGTCGATCAGGAAGTTGGGGTCGGGCACGCGACGCAGGTGCGAGCAGTAGTAGTAAAAGAGCCAGCGCGGATACAGCGGCGGCTTGCCGCCGTCGCCGGGCATGGCCTGCTTGGTCAGCTTGGCGTCAAAGCGTGCGTCCTCGACGATCCGCGTCGCGGCGATGTGGTCGGGATGCGCGTCCAGCGGGTGGGGGCAGAAGACGATCGAGGCCTGATGATCGCGGATCTGACCCGCCACCAGATGCCGCGCCTCGAGCGTGTGCTCCAGCCGCCGGTTGGGAAGATCGAGCAGGACCCGCTCGATCCGGGGCTTGCCCGCGTCCGAGGGCTGCAGACAGGCCAAGGCCCGCTGCGCCTCGGGCAGACGCGTCGAGCGATCGCCGTGCGGCGTCGGACTCCCGTCGGTCAGATCCACGATCCGCACCCGATGCCCCTGATCCGCCAGCCGCGCAATCGTCCCGCCCATGCCGATCTCTTGATCATCCGGATGCGGCCCCACCACGAGAATGTTCGCCATACCCGAGCGTACGGCAGCGCGCCATCCCTCAACGCCCAAGCACCCGCCCCGGCCGCTCTCTACTTGGCAGGCTCCACCGGCGCAGGCCTCGCGTCGCGGCTGGTGGTCGCCAGCGTGAACGCGCCGTCCTCGGGCTCGCCCCGGAAGTTCTGGCGTCGCACATAGACCCACATCTCGCTGTCGGCGCGCACAGGCGTGAGCACGCGCTGCCGCACCACGGCCGGGGTGACGATGAAGGCCGGGTTGGGCGGCCGCAGGCTCACGAAGACTTCCTGCCGCCCCACCTGTTCCTGCAGATGGTCGAGGCTCACGACCCAGCCGCCGCTGGGATTCTCGACGACGACGGTCCACACGCCGCTGTCGTCGGCCGGTCGCTCGACAAACACCGGCGCTCCCGTAAAGACTCCCTCCGCCTTGCTCGGCACGAACCGACTCGGCCCGCACCCCGCCAGCAGCAGCGCCGCCGCCAACCCCCATCCCCACACGCTCCCCCACGCACGCCCGCCGACCAGACGCGACATTCGAGTTTTGGCTCCCGCCTGCACGATGATCATGCAAGACGGTATCGTCCCCGGAAGCCGCACGCGCGTTCCTCCCACTCCCCCCCTCGGCGTGAGTCCATGCCCCGCCCCACCTCCACCTCCTCCCCCGCCCCCACCGCCACTGCCCCACTGCTCCCCCGCCTCCTCGGCCTCGCGCTGGCGCTGGGCCTCGCCGTGCTGAGCGGGTGTTCCGCCTTTGAGAGCAAGCCCACCGGCCGCCCCGTGGTCCTGCGCGAAGAGCCCGACATCCGCGTGCGGCTGAAGAAGAACGCGCTCAGCGCCCGCGTCGACGGCCCCGCTCGCATGATCGTCCGGGCCTCCACGCTCGTCCGCGCCGAGGCCGTGCAAGGCCCCCTCACCTTCCGCGGCACCGTCAACGGCATGGTCATGACCGACGCCTCCGGACGCGAACGCTCCTTCGCCCCCGGCACCGACGTCGAGATCCTCCCCCGCGAGATGACCGAAGCCGAACGCCGCTCCTCCGACGGCTACAAGCCCGGCGACGCCCTCGTCCTCGACGGCGACACCAACCCCGGCTTCCTCGTCATTCACCCCAAGTCCGATCAGGGCGGCGTCATCGACGTCATCGGCGTCATGCCCATCGAGGCCTACCTCCCCGGCGTGCTCAGCAAGGAACTCTTCGCCACCTGGCCCCGTCAGGCCTTCGAGGCTCAGGCCGTCGCCGCACGAACCTACGCCCTCCACGAACGCGACCGCAGCCGCCGCCTCGGCGAACTCTTCGACGTCGAAAGCACCACCAAGGACCAGGTCTTCGGCGGACTCTCCAGCCTCCCCGTCGCTGTCGAGGCCGCCCGCGCCACCCGAGGCATGGTCGTCACCGAGTCCGACTCCGGATACGCCAGCCGCGTCCTGCTCCGCACCTACTACTCCAGCACCTGCGGCGGCGAACAGACCAGCGCCCGCGACATCTTCCCCATCACCGGCGCCTCCAACTTCAACGCCGCCAAACCCCTCCAGGCCCAGCGCCGCGAACACTTCTGCCAGTCCTCCACCCGCTACCGCTGGCTCGTCACGCGCAGCGTCGATGACCTCACGCTGCGCCTGCGCGCCTTCGGCAATCAGACCGGCCTCTCGATCCGCTCCATCGGACGGCTCAAGTCCGTCGAGGGCGCCGACCCCAACGTCACCGGACGCCCGACGCGCTACATCGTCACCGACGATCAGGGACGCACCTTCCGCCTCAGCCCCGAAGAACTCCGCAACGCCGCCAACTTCGCCGGCCCCGGCACCACCGGCCTCGCGCCCATCACCGCCGAAAACCGCTTCAACAGCGGGAACGTCGAGATCACCATCGCCGCCGGAGACGCCCGCATCGCCGGCAAGGGCTTCGGCCACGGCGTGGGCATGTGCCAGTTCTGCGCCAAGGGCATGGCCGAAGCAGGCTGGGATTGGCCACGCATGATGCGAGCCTTCTACCCCACCAGCGGCACGATGAAGGCGTATTGAGAAAGGCCTCCTGAGGAAGCCCTACCGACCGCGCTCCCACGCAAAGCCCGTCGGGATCCGTTCCGGCCGGTCGTTCAGCCAGCCAACCAGGAACTCAAACGCGTCCACCAGCCGCGGGCCCGGACGGTTGAAGTACTGATTGCCGTCCACCAGCGCGACGCGACCATGGCGCACGGCCGGCAAGCGAGCGAACCACGCCTCTGACGCGAGCCGCCTGTATGCCTCGCGCGTCTGGTCGAGCGTTAGGCCGCACGGGCAGATCACGATCGCCTCCGCCCCCACCGCCTCGACCGCCTCGCGCGGGACGCGGATCGACTTGCCCGCGACGCGCTCGGCCATCTGCGGCCCGATCGCCGCACCCGCCGTCTCGCGCGCCGCCGTCGCGTTGAGCGGATGCCTCCCGCCGGCCCGCTCGATGAGCTGAGGCGTCCAGTGCCCGCCGATGAACAGCGGGTCGAGCCACTCGAGAAACACCACCACCGGACCGTCCGCAAACGGGTTGACGTACTCGCCCGCCTCGAACATCCGTTCACGCAGACGAACGACCGCCGTCGTCGCGGCATCCTCCAGCCCGACCGCACGCCCCACGGTCAACACATCGTCCAGCACGCCCTCAAAGGTCTCGGGGTTGAGCGAGACGATCCGCGGCCGCGAAGGCAGAGACTCGGCCACGCGGCGCACGCTCTCCAGATCGATCGAGCAGACCGAGCAGAGGTCCTGCGTGAGAATGACGTCGGGCCGCAGATCGCGGAGCATCGCCTCATCGACGTGATAAAGCGGCCGCCCGGCGCTCAGAGCCTCGCGCACCTCCCGATCGATCGCCGCGCTGTCCACACCACCCACACCACCACCACCACCCGCGCCCCCGACGCTCGCGCCCGGGCCGTTCGCATGAGCCGCGGCCGAGGCGAGGGTGCTGGAGGTCAGCGCGGGGCGGCTCCGGATCGATGGCGGAAAGTCGCACTCGTGCGAACGACCGACCAGGAGGCCCTCGCCCCCGATGAGGCAGAGGATCTCGGTCGCGCTTGGCAGAAGGCTGACGACCCGCACGACACACTCCCCGCACGCCTCGCGGCCGCGCGACGCTTTATTCCTCGTCAAAGCCGCTCTCGACCAGCGCCTTGAGCTTGGCGATCGCCGCCTCGGCGTCGTCGCCGTTGGCCACGATGGTGAGCGTGCAGCCCTGAGCGGCGGCGAGCATCATCATCTGCATGATCGACTTGCCGTCGACCTCCGTGTCGTCCTTGCGGACGAGCACCTCGCAGGCGAAGGTCGAGGCGACATCAACGAACGTCATCGCCGGCCGAGCGTGCAGCCCCAGCCGGTTGGTGATCGTGACTTGCGCCTCGAGCTTGGCCATCGTGTGCGGGATCGACTCCGCTTCGTCCGCCCCGATTCGATCCCGGGCGACGGCCCGGACGCGGCCCCGGGGGCGTCGGGCCCGCGGGTGATTCAGGTGGGAAGATGATGGTGATCCGCGTCGACGAGCAGCTGGCGCACCGACTCGGCGTCGGGGGCCTGGCGGAGCATCCGACGGAACGTCTCCTTGGAGAGGTTCTTGAAGATGACTTCCATGGCGTGCAGGTGTTCCTCGGGCCGGTCCTCGGGGCTCACCAGCAGAACGATCGAGTGGACCGGCTGCTTGTCGAGCGCGTTGAAGTCGACCCCGCGTGCCGACAGCCCGATCGCCGCCGTCATGCGCGTGATGCCCTTGTGCTTGACGTGCGGCACGGCGACGCCCCGCCCGAAGCCCGTCGAGCCCTTGCGTTCACGTTCCAACAGACGCAGCATCAGTTCGTCGCGGAGCGAAGAGTCCACGGCGCCCGAAGCGACCAGGACGTCGATCAGTTCCGAGAGCGTCCCGTCACGCTGCAGCGCGCGCAGGCTCGCGACGATCGCCCCCTCCGCTACCAGTTGGCTGAACTTCAGCACGGGTCCGCACTCCTGACGCCGACGCGTCCACGCCCTCCGCCCGGCGGTCGATCGCCGCCCTCTCGGGCATTGTTCGCGGGCTCAGCCCTTCTTGCCCTTGAGACGCTCCTTGAACTCGCTGAGCTGCCGCGAGCCCTTGTGCACGGCGTCGTCGATCGCGGCGTAGAGGTCCTCGAGCTTGGAGTGAACGACAAAGTCGTCGTGCTTCTCCACGTCGATCACCAGTTCGACGTCAAACAGGCCCTTGTGATGATGGTCGTTCTTGGCAAGCGTCACGGTCACGGCCTGCACGCCGTCGTAGAACTTGGGGAGCTTGGCGGCCTTGGTCTCGGCGTGCTCCTTCATGGCGGCGGTGACTTCCAGGTTCCGACCGATGACGTTGATCCGCATGCCGCTCTCTCCGCCGGGACAAGGCCTTCTCGCCCGCCCGGTCTGCCTGTTCTTTGCCCGCAAACGAACGCGGGGCGGCCCTCTAGACCGCCCCGCCCTTGCATCCGACGTCGGGCGACACGATCCAAGTGCGCCGCCAACTCCGACAAACAAGTGGGACTGAGTGGACTCGAACCACCGACCTCACCCTTATCAGGGGTGCGCTCTAGCCAGCTGAGCTACAATCCCAAACTGTTCCCGATCGTCGTTCGTCCCGCCGATCGCCCCGCACCCCCCACTCTCCGGGGCCTCCAGTATACCGCCTCCACCCCGCCGCCTCCACCCCGGCGTCACCCACCACCCGCCTCCCCCAGACCATCAATCAACCGACGCGGAATCAGCAGCACCAGCAGCCCAGACGCCGCCAAGACCCCGGCAAAGACCGCTCCCACGACGCCCAGATTCGCGCGTCCCTCCAAGAGACGCAGATCGTACATCCACTGGGCCAGCGGCGGCCCCACACACGCCAGAGCCCACGCCCCGCCCATCATGAGCCCGCTCGCCAGGGTGGTTCGATGAGGCAAGAGACGCTGCGCGGCCGCGATCGACGCGGGCATCGTCCCGGCGTAGCCGCCGCCCACCACGACGCACAAAAGAAAGGCCACGGCGGCCGACTCGCTCCAGGGCATGAGCGCCACGCCCGCCGCCCCAACACAAGGCGTGAGCACCATCGCCAACCGCGATCGGCGTGCCGGCACCAGCGCACCAAGCGCCAAACCGAAAACCCCCATGCCAAGCTGCATGCCCGCCTGCAGCGGCCCGTTGACCTCGCTCGACAACAGCCGCGCCTCGGGCGTGAGCATCTCGGCCTTGAGCGCCGGCGAAAGAGCCGACGCCACTTCCAGGCCGCCACCGTCCCGCTCCAAGACGTGCAATTCGCTCCACCGGATCAGCACCTGCACCATCGCCATGTTGACGATGAATCGCAAGGCGTTGCTGACATAGAGCACCCAGACGGCGGCCCAGCGTGCCGCCCGCTCGCGCTCGGGCAGCGCCGGGTGTGCGGTGCGCGCGTCGGCGTGCCGATGCTCGCTGGTGTGCGTGGCCCAGGCCAGCAGAGCCGCCGTCACGCCCGCGGGAATCAGCCCCACGAGGAACGTCTCAATCCCCAGCGTGCGAGCCCAGATCGGCGCGGTGAAGCTCCCCAGAGCGCCGCCGAGGATTCCGGCGGCAAAGAAGATCGAAACCCCCAAACCCCGTCGGCGTCCCGCCAGGTGCCCCATCACCGCCGCCGCCGGCGGGTGGAACGCGCCCACTCCGGCCGTCCCGATCACCTGCAGCGCCAGAAGCATCCAGAACGAGTCGGCATAACCGATCAGCCCGATCGCCAGCGCGGCGACCACCAGACCGACGGTGCCCAGGCTCCGGGTGTCGTGCCGATCACCAATGAGCGAGACGATGGGCTGGATGAGCCCGCTCGCCAGCGACCCCGCTGCGATCAGCACCGCGCCCTGCGCCGGAGTCATCGACGCCCGACCCTCCAGCACGCTCATGATCGGAATCACAAGAGCGGAAAAGAAATCGACCACGCCGTGCGACAGCACGATCACGCCAAGACGCGACCGCACCTGATGCCGGACTGTCCCGCTCGGGCCGCGAATGCGCCGCTCCTGAGTTCGCCGTGGCTGAGTTCGCCGCGGCTGGTTTCGCCGCTCCTGAGAAGGCCAGAGCGTAGTGGCGTCTACGTCGCGCGGCAGGGCCGCCCCCTACCCCCCTGCTCCCCTGTTCCCCTGTTCCCCTGTTCCCCTGTTCTCGATGCTATCTCAGCTCGGATGCTGCGCCTCGTCCGAGGGCTGTTCGACCAGCGTCGGCCGACGCGAGATCAACACCTTGTCGATCCGCTGGCGGTCCATGTCGACCACTTCGAAGCGCAGGTCGAACGCGATCACGCTCTCACCCTCACGCGGCAAGTGGCCCAGGAGCGCCAGCACCAGACCCGCCACGCTGGTCACCTCGGCCGCCGAAAGACCCAGTTCGCTCACCTCCAGCGTCGGCAGATCCAGCGCCCGCGCCAGATCATCCAGCGGCAGCCGTCCGTCGATCAACAGCGTCCCGTCGTCTCGACGAACGATCTCCGGCTCGGTCTGGTGCGTGTGCACGACGTCGCCCACCATCGCCTCGACCAGATCGTTGAGCGTGACGAGGCCTTCGGTCCCGCCGTACTCATCCACGACGATCGCCAGGTGATTGCGCGTCTCGCGAAAACGCTCCAAGAGCTTGAGCGCGAGCGTGTTCTCCGGCACAAACAGCGTCGGCCGCGCAAGCTCCGTGATGTTGATGTCCGCGCCCGCCACCAGCCCCAGCTTGACCATGTCCTTGACGTGCACCACGCCCAGCACGTTGTCGAGCCCGCCGCGGCAGACCGGAAAGTGCGAGTGCGGGCTCGTCGCCACGATCAGCCGCACACGCTCCGGCGTCGTGTCCGCCTCCAGCCAGACCACGTCCGACCGCGGCACCATCAGCGACTTCACGCGCCGATCGCCGAGCTGAAAGACCCGATCGACGATCTCACCCTCTTTCACGCCAAAAACGCCCGTCTGCGTCCCCTTCTCGATCATCCCGCGGATCTCGTCCTCGTTCACCTCATCGTCGGGTGACGTGCGCAGCCCAAGCGCCGCCACGATCAGGTCCGTCGATCGCGACAAGAGCCAGACCAGCGGAGCGGTGAGCAGGGCGAAGAAACGGATGGGTGCGGCAAATCCCCGCGCGATGGTCTCGGGGGCGAGCATCGCCAGACGCTTGGGCAGGATCTCGCCGAAGATGAGCATGACCAGCGTGAGGCTCACGACGACCACCACCAGCGAGATGATTGCCGCCCAGGGCGCGAGCGCGGGCACGGTCTGCGCGAGCCAGACCTCGAAGCGATCCGCGAGCGAGGCCTCGCCCATCGCGCCCACGAGAATGCCGATGATGGTGATGCCAATCTGGATGGTGGCGATGTAGCGCGTGGGGTGGCGCACCAGGTCGAGCGCTCGGGCCGCCGCCGGCTCGCCGCGCTCGGCCGCCTGCTCCAGCCGCACCTTACGCGACGCGACGATCGCGATCTCCCCCATCACCAGGAGGGCGTTGAGCACCAGCAGAAAAGGCAGGATGAGAAGGTCGAGCATGCCGGCGCAAGCGTATCGGATCGCTGCGCATGGCGGCGTGCACCCGTGTCGTCCGCTCCGCGTAGTCCGCCGCGCGGTGCTGCATCACGCGATCGCCGCGCGACGACGCGTCAGCCGCCACACAAGCACGAGCAGGCCCAGCCCCAGCACGCCCACGAGCACCGGCGCGAGCATCGCGAGGATGCTGGTCGCGCCCGCCAGCGCGGACTCAAAGGCTCCGTAGATCGGGTTGCCCAGCCCGCCGGTCGTGGTCGACGAGACGAGGCGTCCACTCGCGCCGGCGATCTGCGTCACACCCGCCGCGCCCGCGCCGCTCAGCCCGGCGAGCGTCATGCCCGTCGCCATCAACGCGGAACTGATCGTCTCCGAGAGCGGCAAGTTGCCCAGCACGTTGTGCAAGGGCGTCTGCACCAACCCCGCCGCCACCAGCGCACCCGCCAGCCACGCCGCCGGAGCCGAGAGCGTGTCCAGCACGTGATCCACCGCCGGCACGCTGTACGCCGCCATCTCGATCACGCACAGCAGCCCCAGCACCCCAAGCGCGGGCATCGTGCTCACCCACGCCATCGCGCCGCCCAGGTCCACCAGCCCCACGCGCTGCCCCAACCCGGCGATCAGCAAAGGAAGAAAGACGCGCAGCCCGCTGGCAGCGGACAAACCCAACCCCACACACACGGCCGCAAGCAGTTCCATGCCCACTTCCTCGGATTCCACCCCCACCCCTTTCCCCTCCCCACCCCACCCCCAACCTAACCCCGCGCCGACGCAGGATCCACCACCCAAGGGCCCGCCGACTAAGGCAGTTTCCCTAGCCCCGGGCGTGCCCAAGACCAAACTGGGACAGCATTTACGTGGGCGGACTTCATTTGGAGCAATCTGTCCGGTATCCTTGGGTTGTCCGGAGGGCTTCCTGACCGTTGTGTGGCGGGGGGAGCGCCTCGGGCCCGCCGCACCAACGCGCCGGGCAGTTCGAGGATGACGTGCATCGAGGGAGAGGTATGGCTATGCGACAGATATGCATGTGTGTGGGGACGGTCCTTTCCATGGCGGGCGCTTGCGTCCACGCCCAAACCCTGACCGACGGCGATGCGTCGTTTCAGATGCTGACGCCCACGTTCTCGCTGAGCTTGGGCGACGCCACGTTCCGCACCGACGGCCCCTCCAGCCCCGACGTGCAGTACAAGTACGCGTGGTACTACCGCACGCAGAACAACAATCAGAACTCGCTTCTCAGCCTGTTCGACAATCCCGTCACCTTCACGCAGGGCAACAAGACGCGCCTGACCTGGACGCGCACCGGCCCGGGCGTGGTGGGCAACGAGCGCCTCGACCTCGAAGCGATCATCTCGATCCGCGACGGCGCCAGCCCCGGTCAGGCCCGCGTCTTCGCACGCGTCAAGCTCACCTCCAACATCACCAACACCGCCCCTCGCACCTTCAACCTCTTCAACCTCAACGACATCGACCTACCCGGCGGCACGCCCAATCCGGCGCCGGATGACTCGCTCAGCTACTCCGCCGGCCGCGGCACCTTCGCCGAGCCTTCCAGCACCAACGTCGGCGAAGTCATCGCCGACGCGAACGTGTTTGCCTTCGATGTCGCTTCCGGCTCGTCGCTCCGCTCGCTGCTCAGCGGTGGCTCGGGCAACCTCGCCAATCGCGTCACCTACAGCGGCGACGGCGCGGTCGCGCACCAGTGGCAATGGACGCTCAACCCGGGCGAGAGCCGCATTGCACGCGTCGGACACGCGCTCAACGCGACGGCCTACGAGAGCGACCCCTGCGCCGCCGACCTCAACCGCGACAACCAGGTGGACAACTCCGACTTCGTCCTCTTCGTCAACGCCTACAACGACTTCCTGTGCCCCGATCTGCCCGCGTTCTGCGATTCGGATCTCGATGAAGACGGCGTGGTGGACAACACCGATTTCGTCGTCTTTGCCAACCAGTACACCACCTTCCTCTGCCCCTGGTAATCCCACCCCCACCCCCACCGCCACCCGCTCCCCCGGCGAGCGAGCAGACTTCTGACCTCACGCCCGGCGCCCATGCGCCGGGCTTTTTTCTTGGACATGCCTCGCGACCGATCCGCGTGCGTTGACCGCGTTGTTGACGGGTCGGGCGGCTTGACGTGCCTGATAGTCTGGCCGTTTGACCCGAGAGCCGCAAGCGCTCGAACTTTGTGATCTGCATCGGAGAGACTGGGAGAGCCCTCATGCGTTGGTTCCGCATCCGTTCCGTGTCGCACGCCCATGCACGCCCCGGCACGCAGCGCGGGCGATCCATGCTGCTCGTCGCGGCCACCGGCCTCACGCTCGCCGCCGGCGTGGCGCACGCGCAGTGCGGCAGCGTCTTCTCCATCATCGACTTTGGTTCAAACCCGGGGCTTTCGCTCAACGGTTCAGCGGCCATCGTCGGTACGGAGCTGCGTCTCACACCGGCCGGCGAGGGCACCGCGGGCACGGCGTGGTCGCTCGACCCCGTCCGCATCGCCGACGGCTTCCGGACCGAGTTCACCTTCGTCATCCGAAACGGCTCGGCCGATGGCTTCGCCTTCGTGATCCAGAACGAATCTGACAGCGTGGTGGGCGGCGGCGGCTCGGGCATCGGATACGACGGGATCAGGCCCGGCCTCGCCGTCGAGTTCGACACCTTCAGCTTTCCCGACGAGTTCGCGCAGCCGCACGTCAGCGTGCATCTCTCGGGGAACGACCCGCTCTCGTCCGGTGACGAGACATCCATCGCGCACGCCGTGTTGACCGGCTCGATTGCCGATGGCGAGCCTCACACGGTCGTGATCGAGTACGCGTTTGGCGAACTGTCGGTGCGCCTGGACGGCGTGCCGGTGCTGGTAACGAGCGTGTCGCTCTCGGCGCTGGACGAGTTTGACCCGCCGCTGACGCAGTGCGCGTGGGTGGGTTTCGCCGCCGGCTCGGGCGCGGCCACGGCCGATCAGGTCATCACCGCGTGGTCCTTCACCGACTGGAGCGATTCGACCGAATGCGGCCCGCTCACCTTGACGGCCTTCGAGGCGTCTGATTCCTCCCCCACCACCGGCGACCGCGTCGTGTTGACGGCCGGAGTCGCGGGCACCGGCCCTCGCACCTATCGCTGGCGCCGCGAAGAGATCGCGCTGAGCGACGACGCGCGACGCCTTGGCACGGGCACGGAGGTGATGGTCATCGACCCCTTCATCCCGGCCGACGCGGGGTCTTATCAGTTCTCGACGGAGAACTCCTGCGGCGGCTTTGGCGTCGGCAATCTCACGCTCGAGATCGAGTGCCCCGGCGACCTCAACCTCGACAGCTTCGTGGACAACTCCGACTTCAGCTTCTTCGTCGAAGCCTACAACCAGCTCATCGTGCCCGACGCCGATCGCCGCTGCGACTGGAACGGCGATCGCCTCGTCGACAACTCCGACTTTGTCCTCTTCGTGGGCTATTACAACGAACTGCTCTGCCCCGGAACCGGACGCTGAGCCGAAGCAAGGCCGCACGGCACGCTACAGCGAGTCGAGCCTTCGGACGCGTGCCAAGGCCTCGGCCGCGCTGGGAGGATCGCTCAGGTCGATCTCGAGGCAGACGCCGTTGTCGTGATCGCTGTTGAGCACCAGCGCGTTGGGCGGGACCAGGGCCGCCCCGCTGGGCGCTTTCTCATGGCCGAGGATGAAGAGGTTGACGCCCCATCGCTCGACGAGGTCTTCCAGCTGCTCGGCGTCGTAGCCCCGGCCCCAGACCATGATGTGCGCCGCGCCGCCGCGGGGCTCATAGTCCGCGCGCGTGAGCTCGCGCGAGAGCACGCCGGGGTCGAATCGGGCCATCATCGCAAGGCCGGGGAGAGAATGGGAGCAAAGGATGTCCATGCCCCGCCGTCCGTCGGGGCCCTTGCACTCGCACCGAAGCGCAAGAGGCATCGAGAAAACAAAGTCGCGGATGGCTTCGTGAATCTCCGGGGCGCGGTCGCCAAAGACCTGCTCCAGCCCCGCGTTGAAGGCGTCGACGACCTTCACTCCGTCCTTGATGATCCCCGCGCCCACGACCTGCGAGAGCTCGTGATTGCCCAAGAGAACGTGGACATACTCGGGAAACTGAGCCTTGAGCGACGCGACCCGCGCCAGCGCGCGGTACGAGAAGTCCACGCCGTTCACCAGGTTCGGCGGATGGATGATCTCGTGCAAAGTGAGGTGCGACGGATCCTCTGATCCCAGCGCCGCCAGATCCACGAGCCGCTTGAAGTGCAGCGGGTGATCGTGCAGATCTCCGGTCGCGATCAGGCGCCCCGGTGCGCGGATGAGCTCGATCGAACCGCGACGACACGCCGCCGTGCGGCAGGCCGCCGCGCCGGCGCGAAAAACCGCCACAACCGCGTCGGCGTCCTGCAGGTGGAGTTGTCCCAGTGCGTGCACAGTCACGGCGAACCCAACACATCGGCGAACAGGCGAGCGCAGTCGTAGGAAGCGCCCCCCTCCCTCGCACATTCCCGGCGGAAGCGGGGGTCCTGCACCCCACCCCATCCCACCCCACCCCACGCCGCACCCCCACCCCGCCCCTCCGGCACAGTCACACACCTCGCGAGCTCCTGCCCGCTCCGTGGCTCGCGGCGCGTACACTCGGCTGCATGGTTCGTTCCACGCGGCCAGTCGCCTCAACCCGCACGCGCCAGCCGGCTCGGCTCGCGATGCGATCGCATGCCCCGAGCGTTTCGCCGCTCGCCCCCTCGCTGCGTCGCCGCGGCTGGAGCATGTGGGTCGCGGTGGGATGCGTGCTCGTGGCGGGGGGCTGCTCGGAGCGTCTGCTCGCACCAGATCAGCCACGCAGCCAGTTTGACCGGTACGACGCGGTGCGAGAGCAGCGAGCGCCGGCGACGTACACCGACGAGTTCGGATATCAGAGACCAAACCTGCGCGGGCGATTGCTTCCGCGCGAGTGAGGCGGGGCCGGGTCCGAAAGCGCGGGAGAGCGCGACTGTTTTTTGCCGCCGACGCGGATTTTTTCCAAAGTCGGGCCGTGCGGTCGCTCGCCCCCGGTTCTTGTGGTCGAGCGGTGCGCGAATACGACCGATCGTGGCGGCGAGGCTTGCGCGAGGAGCGCAAACGACGTCCGGAGACGGTTCTCGGCTCGAATTTCCGGGTTTTCCGCGCGGATTTCGCTCAACGTCACGCACCTGACGCGTCGATGTCCACCATGGTTATTGTGGCAACAATTCGTTGCCGTCCGGATACGCTCTTGACGCTTCTTGTCCAGGAGGGACAATGGGCGTCTGCCGACCGCGGCCGGATGCCTGAAGGACCGTATGGCCAAGCCCCGCTCAACACGTCGTTCGGATGTCTTCAGCGCACGGTCGCGCAACGTCTGGGGTGCGCTCGTCGCCACGATGACCGTCCTCGGCGGCACGCTGTACGCGCTCGACGGCAAGGCAAGCCCGCATAGCGACGGCGTGTCGCTGCCCGCGCTGCTCGCCCCCGCCGCGGCCACCAGCGTCGAGGCCGTCTTCCGCACCCGCACGCCACTGGACAAGGATCGCTGGAAGGCGATCGTCATCCACCACTCCGGCTCTCCCTACGCCACCCCCGATTCGCTGGAGCGTGAAGCTCGCGACGCCGGGCTTGTCGGCTTGGGGTATCACTTCGTCATCGGCAACGGTAACGGCTTGGCGGACGGTGAGTTGCACGTCGGATCACGCTGGCTGCGCCAGCTCCCCGGCGCGCACGCCGTGGGGCCTCGCGGCGACTGGTACAACCAGCACTCCATCGGCATCTGCCTGGTCGGCAACGGCGAGCGTGGGCGCTTCTCCGAAGCGCAGATGCGCCGCCTCGTGCAGCTCGTTGACGCACTCGCCCGCGAACTGGGCGTGCCACGCGATCGCGTTGTGCTGCATGATGACATGGTGACCAACGGCGGCCCGGGCCGGTTCTTCCCCGCTGCCGCGTTCCGCGAGCAGTTGGCCTCGCGCTGAAGCCCTCCCAAAGTCAAGCATGCATCGCTGCGCGGGCCGCACGGACCCGGTCGCACTGTCTCTGCGTCGATCTCACCCGAGCGCCGACCCCATCTAGGCACCAGACGCCGGAGGCCTCGGCCATCGCGCGGGGTTCTCAGATGGGCCTTGGATGCCCCAGAAACGGGGAATCCGGAACCAACACCGGCGTTTTGCCAATAGAAGTAGGCTCCAAGCCCGATCTGGCCGATCCGGCCGAGCCCCCGTCGGGGGTGTCGATGGCCAAAAGTTGCCCGCGTGGGGCAACCCGGCGGGACTCCCAAAGGGCTAAAGTGCCAGCTCGTCTGGCCGGGCCTTGGGTCGGCCCCGATGGGATTGCGGCCGCCTCCGTTCTGGAGCGGGGCCAACGACGCGAAGTCGGCACGGGGTGGACGGATCGTGGGAAGAGCAACGGAGGCGTTTCGGGCATGAGCCGCGGCGGCACGGAATACAAGAAAGGCGACACCGTCGAGGGCCTGAAGGTTCTCGCGGAGCTTGGTCGCGGCGCGGCTTCGATCATCTACCTTGTCAAGGACAAGGACAACCACATCTGGGCGCTCAAGCACGTCGAGAAGGTGGAGCCCAAGGACCAGCGGTTCCTGGATCAGGCCGAGGCGGAGTATCACGTCGCTCAGGCGATGGATCACCCGTCGATCCGCAAGATCACGCGGATGATCAAGCGCGGCAAGAGCATGCTGAGCCTGGAGACGATCCACGTCTACCTGCTCATGGAACTGGTCGACGGGATCTCGATGGAGACCAAGCCTCCCAAGACCTTCGAGGAGGCGGTGCTCATCTTCGAACAGTCGGCCGAAGCGCTGCACCACATGCACACCAAGGGGTACGTGCACGCGGACATGAAGCCCAACAACATCGTCGTGACCGCCGACGATACGGTGAAGATCATCGACCTGGGCCAGTCCTGCCGCATCGACACGGTGAAGGAGCGCATCCAGGGGACGCCCGACTACATCGCCCCCGAGCAGGTGCACTGCCGCCCCATCACGCCGCGCACCGACGTGTACAACCTCGGCGCGTCGATGTACTGGATTCTCACGCGCCGGCACATCCCCACCGCGCTGGGCAAGGCCGACAGCCTGCTGGGTAAGATCGACGACAACCTGATCGAGCGGCCCCGCCCGGCGATCGAACTGAACCCGCGCATCCCCGCCATCCTCAGCGATCTCATCATGCACTGCCTTGAGATCGACCCCGAGAAGCGACCGAGGGATATGAAGCTCGTCGCCGACAAGCTCAACCTGATCCGCGGCAAGCTGCTCGCGATGAAGCAGCCCATGCCGGCCGATTCGGTGGAAGAGAGCCAGGCCGACTCCCGCGCGGACTGACCGGGCGCTTGCACGCAGAGCCCGCCGCCGGGCCGTTAACGGGCACGGGCCCACGCCCCCCCCGAGGGCTTTCTGTCGCCGGGTGCCTCCGACACGCGCCTCCTTCGACAGTTGTCTCATCCGGCGACGCACGTTGGTCGAACCCTTCTGTATGCAGGCTCCCTTCGTCATCCTCATCGACGGGCAGTGCACGCTCTGCCGGCGCGAGGGACGCTTTCTCCAGAGGCTGGACGCGCAGCGCGGGCGGCTGAGCATCGTCGACATCACGGCACCGGACTTTGACCCCGCGGCCTACGGGACCACGATGGACGAAGCGATGGGCCAGATCCACGGCGTGACAGCCGAGGGCCGCCTGATCACCGGCGTTGAGGTCTTCCGTCGCGCGTACGCGGCGGTCGGCTGGGGCTGGTTGGTCGCGTGGACGGGCTGGCCTCTGGTGCGGCCGCTGGTGGACCGGTTCTATGTGTGGTTCGCCCGTCACCGAATCAAGATCAGTCACGCGGTGGGACGCCTGCTCGGCGATCCGCACCCGGCGGCGTGCGAGAACGGCCGCTGCGCTGTTCCGCAGCGACCGGCGCGGCCTTGATCCTGCACCCCAAGATGCGCCCCAAGATGCGCCCCAAGATGGGCCTGAAGGCGGGCCGCGGAATCTCGGTCACGAACAGAGGAACTGGTTGTACGCGTCGGCGAAGATGACGAAGTCGTCGTTGTCCACCTGACCATCGGCCGTCAGGTCCGCCGGACAGCCTGCGGTCATCGCCGGATCATCGCAGAGAAAGATCGAGTACGACGCGACGAAGACGACGAAGTCCTGGTTGTCGACGATGCCGTCGGCGTTGAAGTCGGCGGGACAGACGCAGGCTCCGGGTGCGTCGCCCGTGCGTCCGACCGCGACTTCGCCGGGGGGGACGCAGAGAAGGAAGCCGTCGGTGAAGCGCACCGTCCGCGTGCTGGGCGAGGGATTCCAAGCGACATAGCGGCGTACGCCGTTCTTTTCGAAGACCGCGTAGTGAGCCGTGTCGGCGCGGACCGACGCATCGACGGGACCGAAGTCGGCAAGCGTGCGGATCCACTGGTAGGTCCGCGCGCGGGAGTCGCCCTCCTCCACTGCGTACGCGGGGTTTGCGTTGAGCAGCGCGAGCGCGCTGGCCGGGTCTGCCGTCGCCAGCGCGGACCAGTTGATGCTCTGCCAGCTCGCCGGCTGACCACCCGTCTGCGAGAGCAGGAGGCTCCAGTTGTCGCGCATCGCCTGCCGGCGCAGGCCCAGGTAGAGCGACGCGGGCGTGATGGGCAGGAAGTTGATCCCGTGGATCTTCGCCGGATCAGCGGTGAACCACGTGGCGTAGTCCATGCTGTCGCTCCAGACGATGCCCGCGAGCGGACGCGCGACGCCGGCGGGGAAAACCGCATCGTCGGCGTCGAACCAGTACTGCTGGATCGCCGCGAGTTCGGAAGCGAAGAGGAAGATGCCCAGATCGCGGATGGTTGTGTTCCCCGTCGTTGCGCCCCAGAGCGCCACGCCCGCGGCCGCGTTCATCGCCTCCGACGACGACTCCTGGTTGTTGCCCGCGGCAAACGCCGCGTGACCCGACGCCCAGGAGTGCCCCGCGTAGGGATCAAAGTTGCGAAGCATGGGGAAGCGCGTCTCCGCCCGATCCCAGTTGGCAAAGTCCTTGATCAGCAGCTCGACCATCGGTCCGAACGATGCGGCCCACGCGGGATCGAACTTCGCGACGACGGCCGCGGCGTGCACGAAGTAGCCGTAGTGGAAGTGATGATCGTTCATCTCGGCCGCCAGACCGAACGAGCCGGGGCTGCCCAGCATCGTGTCCCAGGCCGGGCTGTAGGCGAACGAACGATCGACGCCTCCCGAGCCGGGCTGGTCGAAGCGGATCCAGTCGATGCGTGCCAGTTCGCCCGGATAGGGCGTGTTGCAGGTGACGAAGAGATCGTGGACGCCGTTGTTTGAACTCAGGACGGCGAGGCCCGCGGGGTCGATGCCGAAGAAACCCTCGGTCCAGTTGGCGATGCCGCCGGTCCCGCCGATGCCGCCACCGGCGAGCACCGGCCCGGTGGGCGAGCCGACGCGCACCTGCAGCAGCCCGCTGCCGGTGGAGGCCGAGGCGAATCGCACGGTGAGGCGGTTGGGTGTGGAGCTGGCGAAGTTGACCGCCGGAAGCTTGAAGTAGTCGGTTCCTCCCCAGTCGAGGACCGCCTGGCCGGTGTCGGACGAGCCGACGACGACTCCCGAGCCTTCGGAGAAACTCTCGGCCTGGAGCGGGGCGAACGCGCTGTTGGCGCTGTTGGGCCCGGGCCCCACCGAAAGCCAGTCGGCGAGTTGGTCCTTCAGAAAGCTCAGGAACCGTGCACGGGCGGGTGCGTGACCAACCGCGTCGGCCAGCAACAGCAGCTGCGCCACGCGGCCGTAGTCCTTGCCGCTGCCGTAGGTGTCCGAAGCGGTATTGAGATTGGGTGCGCGGAAGGCGTCGTCGACCAGTTGCCACAGCACGGCACGATCGACTACTTCCGAGAGGGGCAGCCTCGGGAGCAGGCCATGGAACGGGTAGGAGACGGTGAAGGCGCCGGTGCGGGCCAGCCTCATGACGCCCCGCGCGGTGGCGAAGGTCGCGCTCTCGGTGGGCTGAGCGCTGTTCAGCCACTGGTGTCGATACATCGCGACGAGCGGCCTTGTCTCGGTGCCTTCCTTGATCTGGGAGTCGAGGGTGAAGGTGGCATCGACCCTTGACACCTCGGGGCGATACTGCCAGGAGACGCGCCCGCCGGTCACGAAGACGAAGGCGTGGGCAGCCGCCAGGTCGAGTGCGGCGGCGGTGGGCGCCGGGAGCAGCGCGACGGAGAAGTAGTTCTTTCCCGCGAGGGTCGAGGTTGCCTGCGTCGACGAGATCGACCAGGTGGCACCTGCGGGCGCGCAGAGCGCGAAATGCTGGCCACCGATCGAGACTCCGATGATGTTCCCGCGGTTGGCAAAGACGCTCGCCGAGCCCGCTGCACTTCGAAAGCCAACGCGCGCCGGGCCGCCGGAGACTGTGGCATAGACGATCGGAAGCCCGTGGCCGAGCGTGAGGTCGATCGAGCGCGAGACGTCGGCGAGGCGTGCGGTCACGGTCCAGTCGCTGGCCGAAACGACGCGGCACTCGGAGGCGTTGAGGCCCTGCACCCCCAGCACGAGCGCTTGGCGCGAGTCGGTGAAGAGATATCCGTAGCCGGCGGGCCGGAGGGTGGGCGAGGCCGCCCAGCCGATGCGCATCCCGTCGCTCGCCGCACGCGCCGAGAGCGGGTGCGGATGCATGACCTGCCCGAGCCCATCGCCCGCGAAGCGCGGGTAGATCAGGCTCGACCACCACTCGTTGGTCTGCACCGGACCGACAAAGCCGGGCACCGTCCGCGGCTGGACCGGCGCGCCGTTGGCATCCGAGGGCACGTCGCGCCCGCTCGGCACGCCGTCGAAGTAACTGCCCGCGCCCGCGGGGGTCACGACCTGCGCTGACGACGCGGCCGCCAGCACGCTGCATGTCGCCGCCGCCACTTTCCACCACCGCGACGTCCCGCGGCATCCCGCGTGTGTGTTGCTCACGATCGCGCCTCCCCGGTGATCGTCACCGCTGCGTCCAGCCTACCGCACGCGCGTGCGGCGGCCAAGCGCCGGCGACGAATCCGGGGCCGACAACGTCAGAAAACCCGCGTGTTTCACGGGTCGCTCGCGTGTTTCATCGCCGCGGGCGCACCTTGTCTTGCGGCGCGCGGCGTGCGCGATCAGGCGGGCGACTTCAGGGCTCGACCTTGGCGCGGAAGACCGGCTTGCCGCCCTTCATCTCGACGATCACCGCGGGCTTCACGGCGTCGCGGTTCTCGTTGATCGTGATGCTGCCCGTGACGCCCTTGAAGTTCTTGGTGGAGGCGATGGCGTCGCGCAGCTTCGCGCCCTCGGTGGTGCCCGCGCGTGTGAGCGCGTCGAACAGCACCCGCGCCGCGTCGTAGCCCAGCGCCGCCAGACCGTCGGGCGTCTCGCCGAACGTCTCGCTGTACTTCTTCACGAAGTTCTGGATCTCGGGGGTCGGCTGATCCGCGGCGTAGTGGTTGGAATAGAACGATCCCTCGATCGCTTCGCCGCCGTTGCGCGCCAGTTCCACCGAGTCCCAGCCGTCGCCGCCCAAAAGCGGCATCTTGAGCCCCAGACGACGCGCCTGGATCGCGATGTTGGAGACGTCGGTGTAGTAGCCGGGGATGAAGAGCAGCTCGGCCCCGCTCTCGCGGATCTTGGTGAGCAGCGGGTTGAAGTTGCTCTCGCCCTGGTTGTACGCCTCAACCGCGACAACCTTCCCGCCCTTGGCCTCAAAGTGCTTGACGAACTCGTCCTTGAGGCCGACCGAGTACGCCGCGGCCTGATCGAAGAGGACCGCGGCCTTGGAGACCTTGAGCTCTTCGCGTGCGAACTTGGCGCAGGCAAGCCCCTGGAAGGGGTCGATGAAGCAGACGCGGAAGATCATGTCTCCCACCGCGGTCACGGCGGGGTTGGTGCTGCTGGGGCTGATCATCGGCACGCCGAACTGCTGCGCCACGGGCGCGCCTGCGAGCGTGACGCTCGAAGCCACCTCGCCCAAGACCGCCACCGCGCGATCGCTGGTGATGAGCTTGGTCACGACCGTGCCGGCACGCTCGGGCTTGCCTTCGGTGTCCTCGCTCACAAGCCGCACCCGGCGCATCTGACCGCCCACCGAGACGCCGCCCGCGGCGTTGACTTCATCGACGGCGAGGCGGATGCCGTTGTCGGTCGACTTGCCGAAGGTGGCCTGTGCGCCGGTGAGCGAGCCGTAGTGACCGATGACGATGTCCTCGCCCTGGGTCTGGCCCGCAGCTGCGGCGGCCGTGCCCGCGGCGCCGGCACCCGCGGCGCCGGCGGCCGATCCGCTGCCCGCACCACCGCCGCTCGCGCTCGTACCCGCCGATCCCGTGCCGCTTGCGCTCTTGGAGTCGCAACCCGCCAGCGAGAGCCCGCCCAGTGCCAGCGCCGCGCTGCAGAGCAACAAAGCCGCCCGACCCACCCGCGCCACCTTCAGTCCAGCAGAGCTCCTGGGTCCGTTCACGTGATTGTGCATCGAGCGTCGTCCTTATATCGAGAGGTATCTGGGCGAGGCGGTTCTCGGCCTCGCGGGGGTAAGCGTACCGATCCTGCGAACACCCCGCTCGGACTCCATCCGCACGCCTGCCCGATCCGCCAGAGCGGCCGCGGGCCATCGTTGCCCGCACATCGCCCGATAAAGCGTCCGAAAGGAGCCCGTGTATCTCTTGGGGCACACTCAGCTGTTCCGGTGCTTTCCGCTGAGGAACGGCGCGGCCGAGCGGAGGTGGCAGAGTCAGGCCCTCTTTTCGGGAGGAAGAAGACCAAGTTTGGATTGACCCGATCCGTCTGAGGCGGGATACTCCGGCTTGCGTCTCTTTTCCGGAGGGAGTTGTATGTCTTTGGTCTATCGGTCTTTGCTTTCGCGTGCCGCGATCGCGGTGGTGGCCTCGGCGGGGCTTGGCGGTCTGACGACGGCCTTGGCCCAGCCTTCGACGGTTGAGCACACGTTCAACGCACAAACGTTCGGCGAGCCTTCGGGCATCACCCAGCGCGAGCCGGAGGTGCCGCGGGAGGGTGAGGCGGTTGACCTGTTCTTCCGCGTCTCGTTCCAGTTCACCTACGACCGGGTGGCGGTGTATTACACCACCGACGGGACGGAGCCCACGGGCTCGTTCGGCACCGGCTCGGGCACGACGCAGGTGCTCCGTAACGATCTGGGCTCGGTGTCCTTTGTTCGCAACGAGGTGAGCGGCGGAACGCGCGACTGGTGGAAGGCCACCCTTCCGGCTCCCACGCGCGGGTTCAACCAGAACATCCGCTACAAGGTCAGCGCCTGGCGCGTCGGCTTCGGCGGCGAGGTCTTCGCGAACGCCGGAAACTCCTTCTCGTTCACCAACCGCATCGCCTGGCCCGGCGCGGGCGCCGGACAGCCCAACCCGGGCGCGGGCTATCCGCCGGTGCACTTCTGGAAGGAAGAGGCCATGTTCGGCAACGGGTTCGTTGCCGGCATGATCGACCAGAACGGCACCCTCTACGACTTCATGTTCCCCACCACCGGCGGCGTGCAGGGCGTGGGCACGCGCAACGAGGGATATGTCGGCGGACCCGACACCTTCCCGCCGCTCCTGCCCAGCGGCTGGCGAGGCCAGATGCACGTCAATCAGGCGATGGTCGGCATCCGCCCCGTCGCCCCCGCGCCCGGCGGCGGCGTCACGCACTGGCTCAGCAACCCCGCCGGCAGCAACTCCTTCTCCAACGTCTCTCAGGACTACAACCCCACCTCCAACACCGTCCTCACCAGCCAGAACCTCACCGCCGGCGGGAACAACATCGCGGTGCAGCAGTTCGACTTCTCCCCCATCGGCATCACCTTCCCCAACGACGACGGCGGCAACCCCCAGCGCGCCATCTACATCAAGCGGCTCGTCCTCACCAACAACACCGCGAGCAGCCAGGACGTCAACCTCTACTACTACGTCGACCCCGCTCTCAACGGCGGCGACACCTACGACGGGATGTTCGTCGACACCGTGCGCCAGTCGATGGTCGCCTTCGACACCACGTTCCGCAACGTAACCGGCACCGGCATCGGCTTCTCCGTCCCCAACGAGTACAACCCCACGACCTTCCCCGGCTACAACAAGAACATCAGCCTGTACATGGCCCACGCCATGAAGCAGGTCAACGCCGGCGGCTCGCTCGTGCAGACCGCCACCGACTTCTGGCGCGACACCTCGGCCGACAACAGCCAGGGCTGGATGGCGATGCGCGTCACCCTGCCCGTCGGCACGCCGGTCACCGTCGACATCCTCACCGTCGGCGTCGATGACCGCTTCGCCGGCGCCACCGGGACCTACGCCTTCAAGGGCGAGAACGTCGTCGAGTGGTTCTACAGCAACAACATGGGCTCGGTGCTCGACGCCACCGACGCCTACTGGGCCAACTGGCTCGACAACGGCACGACCGTCGACTTCCCCGACAACCGCTACGACGAACTCATGCGCCGAGGGCTGCTCGCCACGGCTCTGCACCAGAGCACCGAGACCGGCGCGATCGTCGCCGGCTATCACAACGGCGCGTACCTCTACGCCTGGCCGCGTGACGCGATGTGGGCCGCCGTCACCCTGCTCCGCGCCGGACACATCCCCGAGGCCGAGAACAGCCTCCGCTGGATGCGCGACATCACGTTCCGCGACATCGAGCCCTCCTTCGGCACCAACCCCATCAACGGGCAGCCCTTCCGCGGGTTCTGGAAGCAGAAGTACAGCACCGACGGGTTCACGATCTGGGGCGCGCCGCAGATCGACGGCACGGCCGTCTACCCCTGGGCCCTGTGGTGGCACTACAAGATGCAGGCCAACCCCGCGTTCCTCAATTCGCACTACGCCAGCGTCTGGGACGCCGTGAAGGCCATGACCACCGACTCGATCGACTCGCGCCTGCGATTCGAAGAGGCGTTCAACCTCATCTACACCAACAACCTCTGGGAAGACCAGTACGACACCTTCATCTACAGCAACGCCAACGTGGTCCGCGGGCTGCGCGACTCGGCCCGCATCGCCAATGTCCTCGGACGTCCGGGCGACAACTCGTTCTTCACCGGCTGGGCCGACACGATCCAGAGCGGCCTGAACGCGCGCCTGGACTGGAACGGCGAGAACACCGACGCCTCGCAGCTGGGCATCGTCTATCCCTTTGAGACCCACACGCCCATCGACGCCCGGGCCGCCAAGGTCGTCGACCGCATCAACGGCGTCGCCACCGACCGCTTTGGCAACAACCGCCCGCTCGTCCGCTTCGCCGGATTCCCGAACGATCAGTACGGCTGGACCGATCTGATCGATCGATACTGGGGCGACGGTTACTGGGGCGGCGGTCAGCCCTGGGGCGGCGGGCCTTGGTACCTCACCACCATGTGGTACGGCGTCTACTACGCCATGCGCCAGGACTACCTCCCGGGCAAGGGCGACATCGACAACCACAAGTACCGCCTCGACCTCCTGATCGATCGCCTCGGTCCCATCGGCTTTGGCGCCGAGCAGATCGCTCCCAAGTTCGTGAACAGCGGCCTGCCCGGCTCACTGCTCTACCCCGGACAGAACGACTTTGTCCTCCAGACCGCCTGGCCCAACGCGTGGGAGAGCATGTCCTTCTTCGTCGACTCGATCTTCATGTTCCTGGGCTATGAGCCCAACGCGGCGACCAGCACGATCAAGGTGCGACCCAAGCTTCCCAGCGCGTGGAACACGATGACCTTCAACAACCTCGAACTGGCCTCCTTCAGCGTCGACCTCACGATCCGCGAGAACCTGCCCACCGGCCGCTACTCGCACATCGTCACCAACAACTCCGGCGGCGCGATCAACCTTGACACGGTCATCCGCATCCCCGCGGCGGCGAACGTCGTCAGCGTGCTGCGCAACGGTGCACCCGTCGCCTACACCTACTCCGGCCCCGGCGCGTTCCAGGTCTTCATCAACAACCCCATCGAGCCCGACGCCAACAGCGTCACGCGCTACACCGTTCTCACCGGCTGCCCCGCGGATCTCGAGGTCGACAGCCAGGTGGACAACACCGACTTCGTCCAGTTCGCCAACGCCTACAACATCTTCGATTGCAACGACCCCTCGATGCCCGCCTTCTGCCCCGCCGACCTCAACGACGATGGCGTGGTGGACAACTCGGACTTTGTGATCTTCGCCAACGCCTACAACGAGTTCCTCTGCCCGTAACGCCCGCTCGACGGGATTCCATGGACGCGAAAGGCCCGGGCGAAGACCCGGGCCTTTTTCTTGTCGGGCCTGATTGCCCCCGATGGTTTCAGGACTTTCCCCGGCTTCCTGGACGCCAATTTCGTCGGTGTTTTCGCGTCTTGTCCGTTGAAGAGGCGGGCGACGGGTGATAGTTTCGAGTGAGCCCGCGAGGACAGAGAGCCTTTTCAGTATTGGCGTGTTGATTCGACGGCCGGCTCCGTCGCGGGATGGTGTTGTCTGATCTAGTGGAGCGTGTGATGCGAAAGCGTGCGTGGTCGGTTGCGGGTGTCGGGCTGACGGGACTTGTGGCGCTGGCCGGCCTGTCGATGACGGCCGGGTTTGCGGCCGCGGCGCCGGGCGAAGGCCCCGCTCGACTCGACGGCGACCGCGTGTACGCGGTGTGGGACATCGCGGAAGATCGGATTCCCGACGCGGTGCTGGGTGCGCAGGCGTTTGTGCGGCCGCACGGCGGACGCCAGGCCGTGCTCGATCTGGCGGGGATGAAGAACCTGCTGGCGGGCGCGCCGATGGAGACACCCGCGGGCGAGTTCGGCATGCGTGCCGCTCCGGTGGTGATCTCGCTGCCGCGTCCGGACGGAACGTTCGAGCGTTTCGAGGTCGTCGAGACGCAGATGATGGAAGAGGGGCTGGCGCTGCAGTTCCCGGACATCAAGACCTACGCGGGGCAGTCGCTGGACAGCCCGCAGTCGACGGTGCATCTGGACATCTCGCCGCTGGGCTTCCGCGCGCAGGTGCTGAGCGCTGAGGGCTCGTACTGGATCGATCCGACGACGATGGGCGACACGGCGCTGTACACGAGCTATCGCAAGAGCGACCTGACCAAGGCGCACGCGTGGGCGTGCCAAGTGATCGATGATCCGGCGAATCAGGCGGGCGTGCCCGACGGCGCGTTCCAAGACCGCGCCACCACCGGCCCGCAGCGTCGCAACTTCCGCCTCGCGGTGGCGGCCACGGGCGAATATACCGCCTTCTTCGGCGGGACCGTCGCCGCCGGACAGGCCGCGATCGTGACGTCGATCAACCGCGTGAACCAGATCTACGAGCGCGATCTGGCGGTTCGACTGATCCTGATCGCCAACAACAGTTCGATCGTCTACACCAACGCCGCGACCGACCCGTACACCAATCTCGACGGGGTCGCGATGCTGACGGAGAACCAGAACAACCTGACCACTGTCATCGGCGGCGCGAACTACGACGTTGGTCACGTCTTCTCCACCGGCGGAGGCGGCGTGGCGAGTCTGGGGTCGATCTGCAGCGCCAGCAACAAGGCTCGCGGCGTGACCGGCCAGCCCGCCCCGACCGGCGACGCCTTTGACATCGACTTCGTCGCCCACGAACTCGGTCACCAGTTCGGCGCACTGCACACCTTCAACGGCACCGTCGGCTCCTGCGCCGGCGGCAACCGCTCTGCCAGCGCCGCCTATGAACCCGGCTCGGGCTCGACGATCATGGCCTACGCCGGGATCTGCGGGACGGGCAATCTTCAGACCAACTCTGATGCCTATTTCCACGCCAAGAGCTTCGAAGAGATCCAGAACACCATTGCCGCACGCACCTGCCAGACGACCGTCAACACCCTGAACTCGACCCCCTCGGTCAACCCCGGCACGGCCTTCACGATCCCGGTGCAGACGCCGTACACGCTGACCGCCGTCGGCAACGATCCGAACAACGACCCTCTCACCTACACCTGGGAGCAGTACATCCTCGGCCCCGCGCAGAACGCGTCGGGCGGCAACTTTGCCGACCTGGGCACGTTGGGCGGGCCCTATCAGCGTTCGTTCTCCCCCACCACCAACCCGAGCCGCCAGCTCCCACGCAACAGCAACCTGCTCGCCAACAACTTCGCCTATGGCGAGACGCTGCCCCTGACCAATCGTGCCGTCGTCTATCGCGTGACCGTGCGTGACGGCCTGGGCGGCGTGAGCGACGCGGACGTGACCATCACGCCCACCACAAGCGCCGGCCCCTTCACCGTCAGCAGCCAGAACAGCGCCACGACCTGGGGCGGCAACAGCGTCCAGACCATCACCTGGAACGTGGCCAACACCAACATCGCCCCCGTCAACACGACCAACGTCGACATTCTCTGGTCGCTCAACGGCACCACCTTCACGACCGTTCTGGCGTCGAACGTGCCCAACGACGGCTCGGAGACCATCGTCGTCCCAAACCTTGCGACCTCGAACGGCCGCGTGCGTGTCGCGGCGCGGGGCAACATCTTCTTTGACATCAACAACGCCAACATCACCGTCACCGGTGCTCCCGCCGACCCCATCAACACGCAGGCCCTGCCCACCTCCGTCTGCGCCGGTGGGCCGGTCACCCTCTCTGCGTCGGTCTCCGGAACCAACGTCATTGCCGAGTGGTTCACCGGCGGCTGCGGCACGAGCGGCGGCGGCGTGCTGGTCGGCACCGGCACGTCTCTGGTCGTCAACCCCACCGTGACCACCACCTACTTCGTTCGCGCACGCAACACCGTCAACGGCGGCATCTCCAGCAACTGCGGCTCCGTCACCGTGACGGTCAACCCCGGCCCCGTCGCGCCCACTCTGGCCAGCGTCGATCGCAACAACTTCTGCGCTCTGGACTCGGGCAACATCGTTCTCTCCGCCACCGGCGGCTCGGGCACCACGCTCCGTTGGTTCTCCGGCTCCTGCGGCGGCACGCTCGTGGGCACCGGCAACAACCTCTCGATCCCCTCCCCCGCCGCCTCCACCACCTACTTCGCTCGCTGGGAGAACTCCTGCGGCGTGTCGACGTGTGCCTCGGTGCTTGTCACCGTCAGCGTCTGCCCGGGTGATCTCAACTGCGACGGCCAGGTCGACAACACCGACTTCACGATCTTCTCCGATGCCTACGCCATCTTCGACTGTGCCGACCCGCTCATGCCCGCGGGCTGCCCCTCGGACCTCAACGGCGACAGTCAGGTCGACAACACCGACTTCACGATCTTCTTCAACGCCTACCTCGAGTTCACCTGCCCCTGAGTGACGACTCAGGCCCGCCCGCGTCGAGGTCGACGCGAGCGTGAGCACACAACGCCTCCCGACGCCCCCGGCCCTGCGCCGGGGGCGTTTTCTTTCCGCGCTCCAAAGAGAGACTCGGGCCGCATCGGGAACCGGTCTGGGCACGACGCTGACGACCTATAACGCCGCGGTGAACGTCGGTGGCTGTCCGTCCGACGTCGCGGGCGGCGCAGGCGTCAGAGTCGGAGGGCGTGGAACGGATCGTCCGGCCATGTGCGGAGAAGGGGCTTGGCCCGATGGCGTGCGTGTGGCAGACTGATACTGTGTCCGCAGACTCCCGACGTGGGGAGTGCGTGCGGGCGGTGGCCCGTCGGCCGGAGAGAGGCGGATGCGAAGTCGCTCGACCAATGTGAGCCGCGTGTTGGCGTGGGCGGGCGCGTGCGCCGCCTCGTCGGCTGTGCTCGCGCAGACGAGCGTGCAATGGGCTGGCGGGACGGGTGTGTGGAGCAACGCGGGGCTCTGGTCGCCGATGGTGGTGCCGTTCGGCGGGAGCTTCGGCGCGGTGGTGCAGGCCCCGGGTGTGTACACGCTCACGCTGGATCAGCCGGTGGTCCTGGGGCGGCTGGACATCTTCAACGCCGGATCGACGCTGGATATCGGCGCCGGTCACGCGCTGATTCTGGGCACGACCTCGTTCACGTCAGGGATGGAAAACGCGGGCGTCGTGCGCGTCAATCCGCTGCAGCAACCCAGCGTGACGCAGGTGCGCCTGGTCCAGAACTCGTCGTTTGTCGGCGCGGGACTGCTGCGCCTCGAGGCCTCGGCGCAGTCGCAGGACAGCGCTCTGATCAGCACCGACGACGGCGTAACGCTCACGCACGGGCCGCTGCACACACTCGCCGGCGCGGGGCGCATCGACGCACGGATCGTCAATCAGGGTCTGATCGTCGCCGACCGGCCCGGGCGAACGCTGGCGCTGACCGGGCGCGTCTCGGGCCCCGGGCTTGTGCGTGCGTCGGGCGGCGTGCTCGAGCTGGCGCAAGGCGCGAGCATTGCGGGCAACACGATCTCGGCCGACGCCGGCGGGGTCATCCGTGTGCGCGACGCGGCGACGCTGGACTCCGCGACCCTCAACACCTCGCTCGACATCGCGCCCGGTGCTCGCCTGGAGATCGTGCCGGGCGCGACCGTGGGCGGATCGCCGGGCATGGTGATCAACCCCGCAGGGGCGGCGGCGATCACCGAAGTCGAGGCGCTCGGTCCGCTCTCGCTGGTTGGCTCGAGTGCGGGCGTGGTGCGTCTGAACGCGTCGCCGGCGGACCTTGAGACGGCGCGCCTGCTGGGCGGGCCGATCACGCTCACCAACATGAGCGTCCGCGGGCGCGGCCGCGTCTACGCGTCGCTTGCCGGCACACCTTCGGCGGTGGCCGATGTGCCGGGCGGAACGCTTGAGATTCTGGGATCGGCGAACATGACCGGCGGCGGCTCGCTGAGCGCGGCGGCCGGTGCGATCCTTGGTATCGGGGACGTCGCGGAGATCTCGGGCGGCGTCGTGCGCGGGGATTCGAGCGGCGTCGCGCGCGTGCTGGCTGATTCATCGCCACGCTTTGCGGGCGTGACGCTCGAGGGCAACGTGGAGGTCGCTCGCGGGGCTCGCCTGCGGGTCTCGAGCGGTTTGACCAACAACGCGGTCACGGTCGTCAACCCGCTGGGGGCCGCGGACTTTGGCGGCCTGCGCCTCGCCGGCTCGCTCACGATCGACGGCAACGGCACGCTGATCCTCGGCGGCGTGAGCGACGCGCGGAGCGCGGCGATCGACGCCAGCGGGCCCTTCACCCTCACCAACGGCGCGGCGCACACGATCCGCGGCGGCGGTCGCATCAGCGTCGCCACCACCAACCTCGGGACACTTATCGCCTCCGGCCTTGGCGCCCCGCTCGACCTGCGGGCCGATGTCACCCAGTCGGGCGCCGGCTCGCTCCTTGCCGAGAACGCGACCGTCCTCCTGGGCGATGGGATGACCCTGCGCGGCGGGGTGTTCGAGTCTTTCGGCACCGGGCGCCTCGCGGTGGCGGCCAACGACATCGGAGGCGTGCGCGACCTCGAAAGCCGCGGGCTGATGCAAGTGCTCACGGGTGCGCAGCTGCGCCTGATGGGCGGCACGGGGCTGACCAACAACGGGCTGATGATCGTGAACGCGCTGGGCGATCCCGTGACGTCGCGCCTGCACGCCGAAGTTTCCAGCACGCTGGGCGGCACGGGGCTGGTGCGACTCAACGCGAGCACGACCAACCCGGACAGCGCGATCATCTCCTCGGCCCCGGGCGCGGTGCTGCGTATCGCGTCGCCGCAGCAGGTGACCGGCAACGGACGGCTGTACGCCACGATCGCCAACGAGTCGGAGATCGTCGCCGGTGTCGCGGGCCAGGCGCTGGACATTCTCGGCCCGGTCACGCAGTCAGCCTCGGGCCGCCTGCGCGCGGGCGCGGGACGCCTGGGGCTGCGCTCGGGCGGCTCGGTGACCGGCGGCGAGATCGATCGTGTCGGCTCCGGGCGCTTCACGGTCGAGGGCGTTGCCAGCGTCGCCTCGCTGCGCGTGAACGCGCCGGTCGATGTGGTGGCGGGCTCGACGCTGTCGGTCCAGTCGGTCGTCAACGACTCGGAGATTGTCGTCAACCCCAGCGCTTCCACGAACGCGACAACATTGCGATTCGACGGCGCGCAGACACTGGGCGGCAACGGCACGGTGCGGCTCAACGCGCCGGGACTGTCGGCGACGCAGGCGCGGATCGAGAGCGGGCCGGGGCTGACGACGCTCGGACCGGGTCAGACGCTGCGCGGGCAGGGCGCTGTCGCCGGGCCGGTCCGCGTGGAGGGCCTGATCGCCCCGGGCCTTGCGCCCGCGACCACCGGGACCATCTCGTTCCTGAACGCCCCAGAGCTCACGCCGACGACGGGCGTGCGGATCAAGCTGGCGAGCGGCGTGCTGTACGACCGCTTGACCATGGCGCAGGCGTACACGCTGGAGGGTGAGCTGTCGGTGACGCTCGTGGGAGCCTTCAACCCGGTGGGGACCAACGTCTTCACGATCGTGGACGGCGCAACGGGCGCGACACGCACCGGCGGGTTCACGTCCTTCAGCCTGCCGACGCCGCCGCCGTCGTCTGTGGAGCGTCGTTGGCGGCTGAGCTACACGCCCGAGGACGTCTCGCTGCGGCTGACGTGCCGTGCGGACTTCAACGCCGACGGTCTGGTGGATCTGGAGGACTTCCTGTATTTCGCCTACGCGTACACGGAGTTCCTGTGCCCGACGCCGGGCTCGGAGCAGTTCCCGCTGCAGCCCGAACCCTGCCCGGCGGACCTGACCGATGACGGCCAGGTGGATAACGACGATTTCGTGCCCTTTGTCGATGCGTATCTGCTGCTGCTGTGTCAATAGGCCGCGGGGCGCCGCGAGATGCGCACGGGTCGGGATCGGCTTGATGCCCCCCCACCCCCGCCCCTCGCCCCGCCCCTCTCCCTGCCCCTCTCTCGGCCGGGGGACGCGGTAGACTGGAGCCATGAGCGTGACGGCCGACAAATCAAGCTTGTGTACAACGGGGAGTGCGGCACGGGACCGATTCCCCTCGCTGGCGGCGCTCATCGACTATCTCGACTCGATCCGCGCGCGCGCGGAACTGAGCACGCTCGAGCGGCTGCTCCGCTCGGCAACCATCACACGCGACGAACTGCAGAGCGTCTGCGTCTTCGGCACGCAGGCCTACCGGCGCAATCTCATCAGCAAGAGCCCGTGGTACGAACTGCTCGCGCTCACATGGCGCAGCGGGCACTGCACACCCATCCACGACCACACGGGAAGCTCGTGCGCCTTCCGAGTGATCGAAGGCACGGGGACCGAGATCCGGTTCGCCGCCACCGAGTCGGGGCTGGTCTGCCCGACGGGGACCGCGCGGATGGAGCCGGGCTATGTCTGTGCGGCGGAGGATTCCGACATCCATCAGGTCGCCAACATGCAGGCCCCGGGGCAGGACCTCATCACGCTGCACATCTACAGCGTGCCGATCAAGAAGATGAAGACGTATGCGTACGCCTGCTCGACGGGACCGGAGCGGGATGAGGAACCGACCTGCTGAGGCCCCGAGCCGCGCGGCGGCGGGTTTGCGTCGCAACGCCGCGGCGGCGGGCGATCTCTATCACGCGGCATGATTGGGTTGTCTCCCGACGGCGACTCCTCGGAGCCCTGCCCCGTGCTCATCGCGGGGAGTCGTGGCGCGGAGCGACGCCACCCTGCAACACTCCGGAGTCGCTCGCGGCCGCAGCTTCCGTCTCTGGCTTGCGATCTCCCGTGAACCGACGCCAAGCGTCCTCGGCTTCGCGCAGCGTCGTGCGCTTGCCGCACTCCGGGCATTGCACGATCTCCGGACCGCCGGTCGGCAGTGGGTAGCCGCAGTCGGAACAAAGAAGATAGTTGGCGGCCCTCGCTGCGGCGCACACGGCTCCATCCATCCGGCGAAGACGAACAAAGAAATAGGTCATGGGGGCCATGGCCAGCAGCCCTGTTGTCAAGAGCAGCAGCGACGGCACGAAGCCGGTAGCACCCCGGTAGAACAGGCTGAACGATGCAAGTGAAAGCAGCAGGGTCGGGGCAAGGCACATCCAAGCCAGCCGACTCTGCTCACGGTTAACCCACGGAATAGTCGGTTGACGCTTCATTGCTCGTGAGGGCCACCGGGTGCGCAGTCGATCGCTGGGTCCGTGATGCCGTGCATGATCTCACAGATCAACTTGTCCGTCTCGATCTGCTCTTCGAGTTCGTCCACCCGAAAAGAATGGCTAACGAGTTCACGCTTCAGGCGATCGACCCTTGAGTTCTCCCGGTCGAGGTCGCGGCCGATCGCGCCGCCCACAAACCACCCAATGGCGAGGCCGCCCCCCCCAAGCCGACTGCGTTACTGATGATCGACTTGGCGGCCAGTGTGATGGCGATTGGCGGCTTCAGGCACACAACGGCAAGAGCAAGGCCGGTCGCGGCGCCGCCACCAAGGCCCATCCATCCCCCGCTGTAGGCAAGGTCCTTCTCCATCTCCGGCTCCGCCGACTCGAGAATCTCCGCGACGTTCTCGCTGAGAAGCCGATCCAGGCTTTCCAGACGCTCCGACCTGAACTGGTTGACCGCATCAACGCACGCGCGATAGCCCTCGCAGTCCGGGCCGGGCTCCGGCTCGGTGGGTGGGTTGCTCCGAGGGCCGGGTGGTCGCTGCGCGGTCGACCACGCGGCCAGATCGATGGCAAAGTGTGTCGCGCTCTCGATCGACTCGTGCGTCCCGACGACCGTGAGCATCGACGTGCGGAGGTTTGCCTGAACATCCGGATTCAACGACTGTGAGTCGACCTTTGCGACGACGCCGCTGACAATCGACCAGACTCCGGTGTTCGATACGACGTATCCGGACACCGTGTAGAACGTGCTTTGGTGCGCCCACGTGACCGAGAGGCCGGGGACCCACTGCGACTCGCGGGTTGTCAACGTTGCCGGGACGCCTGCAATCGGCGTCATGCTCGTGATCTGCACGGTGCCGAACGGGGTGTGCCGCGCTGTCGTCGCGTCACACTCTCTCGAAAAGGCCGGATAGGTAGCGACGGAGTCGACGCAGGGGATGCAGATGCGGGAGCAATCCTCCTGATAGGGACGCCCGAAGAAAGACGTCCAGAATGCCGAATGGAAACCCGCACCTGGCGACACCGCAATCTGAAGCGGCTCATCCAAAAGCGGTGCCGTCCCGTGCACCGGCCCGCTCGCCCTTGCGACGCCGACACTCCAGTTCGCCGGAGTTACCCCCCCCCCCCCGCCGCACTCAAGACCCAGGGCCAGCGTGACCCCGGCGACGGCAGCCATCTTCGAGCACAACGCTCGCTGCGCCATGAAGACCTCCCCGGAAGCGACGCGTGCTCCCGCAGCAAGTTATCAACAACATCGCTTTTCCGTCAAGCCGAAAGCATGTGAATGTGCCCCAAAGGTCTGCTACCCACGGCACACAACTGTGGATGCGGCATTGCGGACACGATGGGCCGAAGAACGAGGCTCATGACATCAGTCTCGTTGTCAGCACTCATTGGGCGGGTCGCATGGTGATGTCCGTGCTCAGGACGAGACATCGCAAAGCGCTGGCGCGGCGGCAGTCGTATCGACACGCTCGCCGGACGTATCAACCCTCCCTCCTTCGCCACACCCTCCGCCCGCCCCGACCCACCCAACTCCCCCGCGAGCGGTGGTATCGGCAACTGATCCGGAGGCGGGATGAACGCCGATAGCGCGGGTGTGAACACGACACTTTCCGGGACTGACTCGATCCGATTCCCCGTGCCTCAGCAGGCACCGACCGACCGCGCCTCGCGGGAGCGGTTTCAGAGCGCGCACTGGGACTTGGACGTCGGGGTGACGTTCCTGAATCACGGAAGCTACGGGGCCGTGCCGCGGGAGGTGCTGGAGGCTCAGACGCGTCTGCGTAAGCGGATGGAGCGGGAGTCGGTGCGGTTCTACAAGGTTGATCTTGAGCGGCTGATGGACGGCGTGCGAGCGTCGCTGGGGCGGTTTGCGGGGTGCGAGGCCGACGGCATCGCGCCGGTGCCCAACGCCACCATGGGCATCGCGACGGTTCTGACCAACACGGCGTTTGAGCCCGGCGACGAGGTGCTGGTCACCGATCACGAGTACATGTCGGGCATCAACGAACTGCAGCGGTTTGCGGCACGGACGGGGCTGCGCGTGGTGCAGGCGCGCGTGCCGTTCCCGGTGCGGTCGGCGTCAGAGGTGGCCGAGGCGGTGGTGGCGGCGGCGACGGCGCGGACGCGGCTTGCGATCGTGAGCCACATCACGAGCGCATCGGCGCTGATCTTCCCGGCGACGGAGATCACCCGCCGCCTGCGCGAGCGCGGGATCGACGTGCTGGTCGACGGCGCGCACGCGCCCGGACAGATCGACCTGAACATCGAGGCGATGAAGCCCACGTACTACGTGGGAAGCCTGCACAAGTGGGTCAGCGCGCCCAAGGGCACGGCGTTTCTCTATGTCGAGAAGGAGCGACGCGCGGGCTTCCGCCCCTTGTGCCTGTCGAGCCGCGCCCACCGCCTGCGGCCAGAGCGGGCGCTGTTCCTGCGTGACTTTGACTATCACGGAACGCTGGATTACTCCGGGTTCCTCGTCGTTCCCGAGGCGATCGAGTACTTGTCGCGCCTTTTGCCCGGGGGCTGGCCGGCCTTGATGAAGCGGAATCATGATCTGGTGGTGCGGGGTCGGGCGATCGTGTGCGAGGCGCTTGGGTGTGCGCCTGCCGCACCGGAAGAGATGTTGGGCAGCATGGCGACGGTGATCCTGCCCGAGGCGCCGGCGGAGATGCAGAGCCGCACGACGCTGTACGACGATCCGCTGCAGGACGCCCTGGTCGAGCGTCACGGCGTGGTGGCGCCGGTGTGGCGTCTGCTTGCGACGAATCAGCGCGTGCTGCGCCTCAGCGCACAGGCGTACAACACGCTCGATCAGTACACGCTTCTGGGCGAGGCGCTTGCAACCGAACTCCGACGCGAGGGATCGCTGGGCTCGGGCGTGCGGATGGCGGGATGAACGCCGGGAGCACGGGCCGGGCGTGGCTCGTTTGAGCGTGGTCCGTTCGAGCGTGGTTCGTTCGCGGCGTCTTCACCCGCGGCGACGCGTCCACCAGATCGCGAGAGCGGACACGCACAGCCCCAGACCCGCGATCAGCGTGAGCATCGACCATGGAGAGGAAGTTGGGGGCGGGGTTGGGGGCGAGGTTGCAGAAGGAGTTGCTGCCGAGGTCGTGGAGGCGGCCGCGAACGTGGCCCGCTAAGGGGTCCTGATCGCGGTGCGAAAACTCTGTCGGCCAATCACCGACGAAGGTGTTGAACGCCTGGGCGAGGAGCGCGAAGTCGTCGTTGTCGACAAAGCCGCTGCGGTCGAAATCGCCGCCCGTGAACGTCCGCGGCACGCCGTAGGAGGTGTAGGTCGTGCGCTCGACGATCGCGCCGCTCTGCGGCAGGGTCGCGACCACGTCGTGCCTCCAGTTCTGGAGGTAGTAGAGGCGCTCGCCCAGAGTGGTGGCGGGACTATCGGTCCAGCCGACGCTGTCGCTGCGTTCCCGCAGGATCACGTCGTCGATGTACGAGGATGAACCACGCCCGTTCATGCCGGCGCAATGGTAGACGAAGCGTTCGCGGGGCCGGTTCGCGGCATCGCCCGAGCGGAACGTCGCCGCGATCCGCCACGAGTCGTCGTAGACCATGTCGATCCAGGGGTCGTTCGCGTCGGTGTCGTTGTCGAAGTCCTGATCGCCGCGGCTGCGGATGTGGCGGCCACGGTGGCTGAGCGGACGCCACGTCAGGATCATCCGCTCCGAGCAGGGTGTGAGCGTGGCACCGAAGAGGAAGTGATCGGGCCACCTGCCAACACAATTTGCGTGGCCGGTCCACCTGCCAATGCACAAACAGCCAAATCATCTTCGCCACCCTACGAAACACCAATGCTCAACATCGAACGCCTTAGACTGATAAGATCGTCACGCTTGACGAGTTCTTCTCCAAGACGCTCTATAAGTGATCTGCATGCGTGCTTTAGATGTGTTGTGATGAAGAGACCGGACCAATCATGATGCAAAGAAGAAAACATGTTGAGGACTTTAATTGCATCGCTCGGAGATATCGAATCAAATGATTCGTCGATAAAGATGCCGATTCGAATGCGATACCACATCGGACATTCCGGATGTGCCGATTGAGAAAGATATGATGCAATCTCTTCAATTAGTACAAGTGGCATGCCCCTTTTACTCTTCTTGGATTCGAAAATGGCGTCATATACTTCATTAAGGCGGACCGACAATGACGTCTCGTCGTGAGAAATATTCATGATGAATTATGCTGTTTGATCACTCGGGAGAGGCGCTGCTGGTCGAGGAAGCAGGTACTCTGGGATTAGGATGGGGACAATGGGAAGTGCAGGCCATATTGGTCTGGGCCATTTGATCGGCCTACTGGGCGATGGAGACGGCATGGGAATGATCGGATTGACACTAGGTGGAGTGCTTGGCGGGTGGCCCGATCATCCCACCTGCGTGCCACGATCATCCGCTGCTCGGAGCGGATGATCGTGTTCGGGCGGATATCCGCGGACATGTCCCGCAAGTTCCGTTCCCACCCGCACGCACGATCACTCCCTCCGAGCCGGTCGTGATCGTGGCACCCGGCACCCGGCACGCAACGGGGATCATCGGGCCACCTGCCGAGAGCGAGGAGAGGCTTGCGGGCCGGATGCTCCGACCACGGCCGGCTTTGGGCCCGTGGTCGTGTTTGGGTGTGGGGTGCGGTGGCACGAGATCGACGCGCGAGCATGTCCAGACACGCCAACCCGTCCAAGTCCGCCGGTCGTCGTGGCACGCCCGGGAAGAGCGAGGCCGCCTGCCGCTCAACCCGGATCGCGCCGTCGATCGAGGAAGATGACCCACGCCCATTCATGCCGACGCCATGGTAGACGAATCTCTCCTCCGACGGGTCTGGAGCGTTGCCCACCCCCACCCCACCCCACCCCCCACCCCTCCCTCAGGGAGGGGGAATTGAGGCAGTGTGCTGCGGGTGTTGGGCGGCTTGCGTGCCGGTGTGGACTGACTTGCTCTTTGTTGGAGCGAACGCTCGGGGTGTCGATCCAAGATTGGCGGCGAGGTTCGTGGACTTGGGTCCTACGGCTTGGCGGCGACTTCTTCGATCGGACACGATTCATCGTTCAGCCATTCACTCATTGAGTTGTAGTAATTGCTGACATTGGCAAAGCCCGCGCGGACGGCGGCGAGGGCGGCGAGCGATGCGCGGCCGCCGGATTGGCAATAGGCGACGGTGGACTCGTCGGGGGTGAAGCCCTGGGTTTCGAGGATGGAGCGGAGCTCGGCGGGCGATCGCAGGCGGCCGTTTTCGTCGAGCATGGAACGGTGCGGGATGTTGGATGCGCCGGGGACGTGGCCGCCGCGGGCGTTGCGCATCTTGTCCTTGCCGCTGTATTCGTCGGCGGTGCGGGCGTCGAGGATGGCGACGCTCTTGTCGCGGCTGAACTGCTTGACGTCGTCGCGGCTGGCGAGGCGGACGGCGCCGAGCGGCTTGGCCTGGAAGTCGGCGATGCGCACCGTGCTCTGGTCGGGGCCGGAGGCGACGGACGCGGAGCCGAGCAGGGGCTGCAGGTTCTTCCAGCCGCCGTTGATGACGCTCACTTCCTTGACGCCGAAGTACTGGATGATGAACCAGGCACGTGCGGCGTCGGTCATGTTGCCGGCGTCGTAGACAATCACGCGGGTGTCGCGATCGACGCCGAGGCTGGCAATGCGACCGGACCACGAGGCGAGATCGCGGAAGCCTTCACCCTCCCGCGCGGCCTTGGACCAGGCGTCGAGGTCCACACGGCGTGCGCCAGCGACGCGGGCGGCCTCGAAGTCCTCGGGCTTGCGCACGTCGAGGATCACCCGGCGAGAGTCGTTGCTGGCGAGTTCGGACGCAAAGGTCTCGGGCTCCAGGACGACGCGGGCGGGATCGTGCGGCGCGGGGGCGAGCGCGTTTGGCGGGGCCTTCTGCACCGCGCAGCCGCCGAGCGCACCCATGATCAGACCGCCCACGAGGAACCCAAGCACGCTGCACTTCGCGATGCCGGCAGAGAGCAGGCCCGCCGAAGCGTGGCGAGCGGGGAGTCGCAGAGTCGAACCGGAGCGATCGAGCGGCATGGGAAGTCTCGCGAATGGATGGCCGAGGGGGAGGAACGTGAGGCTGCAGCGCACCGGAGGCGGCGAAGGTTCGCGCCTCGGGAGCGTGCGATTGTTGCCGACTGTTGATCGGGGTGAGGTGGTGTCGCGAAAGCAAGCGACGCGGGAGGTTGGAACTCGTCAGCGGTTCTGCGCGCGGTAGTCGGTGGTGAGCATGCCGCTGAAGCCCCAGTTGTCGGTCTCGACCTCGTCGATGACGATGTGGGTTTGCTCGGGCTTCTTGCCCAGGACGCGGACAAGCGTCTGGGTGAACTCGGCGACGATCTGCTTTTTCTGATCGCGCGTGACGCCGTCTTTGGTGATCTTGAGATTGATGTATGGCATAGAAACTCCGCGGCGGTCCCGGGGACGCCGCGGGATGTACGCCGGGCGAGACGCGCGTGTTCAGCGCGTGGCGAGTGCGACGAAGGTTTCGATGCCGGTGGCGAGTGCGTCGTCGTTGAAGTCGAACTCGGGCTGGTGAAGCGTGGGCGGATTGGTCTCGCCGGGACGACGCAGGCCGAGGACGAAGTAGGACGAGGGGACGCGCTGAGCGAAGAAGGCAAAGTCTTCGCCGCCCATCGTGGGCTCGGGCAGATCTAGCACGCGATCGGCGCCGAGGGCGGCGCGGGCGGTGTCGAACCACTGCGCCGTCAGCGCTGGGTCGTTGAAGGTGACGGGGTAGCCCTCCTGCCAGTCGATGTGTGCCGAGCAGGCGTGGGCGGCGGCGATTCCCTCGACGATCTCGAAGAATCGCTTCTTGGCGAGGGTGCGAGCGCCGGGGGTGAGGGTTCGGATCGTGCCGTGGAACTCGGCCTGCCTCGGAATGACGTTGTTGGCGGTGCCGCCCTGGACGACGGTCATGGAGCAGACGACGTTCTCGAAGGGGCTGGAGTTGCGTGCGACGAGCTGCTGAAGCGAGACGATGCACTGAGCGAGGCACAGGATGGGGTCGCGGCCAAAGTGCGGATAGGCGGCGTGCGCCTGTTCGCCCTTGATGGTGACGACCACATCGTCGGTGGCGGCAAAGAGCGGCCCGGGTCGAGAGGCGACAAGACCGACGGGCAGTGTGGGCCAGCCGTGCAGGCCGTACATGTGCTGGATGCGCGGTCCGAGCACCGTGCCGTCGAGCACGCCGTCGTCGCACATGGCCTCACCGCCTGCTCCGCCTTCCTCGGCGGGTTGGAAGACGAAGTGCACGCCGCGCGGCCGGTGCGGGAGCGCGGCGAGGATGCGTGCGGCACCGAGCAGGATGGTGGTGTGCCCGTCGTGGCCGCAGGCGTGCATGACGCCGGGCGTGCGGCTGGCGTAGGGCTTGGCGGTGTTCTCAAGGATCGGCAGGGCGTCCATGTCGGCGCGAAGGCCGATGGAGGGCGCGTCGGCGCGGGCCGGATCGGTGGGCGGGAGATACGCAAGGACGCCGGTGCCCTTGGCGAGCCCTGCCTTGAAGGCGATGCCGAGGCGCCGGAGTTCGGTCTGCACGACCTGGCTGGTGCGGGTCTCCTGATAGGAGAGCTCCGGGTGCTGGTGCAGATCGTGACGCACCGCGATGAGACCGGCCAGTTCCCGCTCAATGAGATCACGAACGGAAGAAGAAGTCATCGGTTTGGTCTCTGCGACGGAGGACGAGAGCGCAGACGCCGTGGAACTCATAGGGAAGTTTAGGAAGGACCCGACGGTGGCGCCCGCGGGCAGGACCGGGCCCGAAGGCCGCGGAAGAACCAAGTCTGCCGCGGGTTCACGCGTGAGCGGCTCGCGCATGCGAGTTGTCAGTGATGCGCGCCGGCGTCCTTCTTGGAGTCGGCCTTCGAGTCTTTGGCGGCGTCCTTCTTGGGCGCGGGCTTGCCGCCCTTCTTGGCGGCCTCTGCGGCGAGGCGTTCGGCCATCACCTCCGAGAGCGCATAGGTGGGACGACGGCGCGGCGCGGACGCGTGGCTCGCGGCGTGGTCGCCCTCGTGGGCGTCGCCAGACTCGTGGTTCGTGGCGGCGTGGGCATCGCCGGCGTGCGTGTCGGTCGCGTGTGGATCGGCTGCCGCCGCGTGGTGCGACGCCGACTCACTTCCGCTCAATGCGCGCGGCGCGGACTTGGCGCTGGGCTGCTCGATCACTTGGAACTGGGTGTGATAAATCCAGACGACGGCGGCGAGGAAGAGCGTGTTGAGCCCCACCCAACCGATCGTGTCGCGCACCATCCGCGGACGCTTCGCGAGCGGAGCTGCGCTGGCTCGTGCAATGCCCCCGAGGGGAAGGAGCAACGCGCCCACCGCCTTCATGGCCAACGCACCGGCGGCCGCACGCGGGCGTGCGGGGGCCGAAGCCGGCGCGGACTGCTTCGCGTCCGCGGGCTGGCCCGCAGACGTCGCGGCGTTCACGACCGCGCTCGCCGCAAGAGCAGCCGACGCACCGACCGACGATGCACCGACCGACGATGCCCCTTCGCTGGCACCACTCACCGCCTCAGCGCCCGCTGCGTTCGCCGGACCGGAGCCGTCGGCCGGTGATGCGGCGTCGCTCGGCGACGGTGTGTTCGAGGCGGACGAAGGTTCAGACGGACTGGAGGCCGCGGCGTTGGCGGTTGTCGACGCCTGGTCCGGCGCGCTTGCGGCGGCGTCGATCCCCAGCAGATCTTCGGTCAGTCGCGCGAGCTGATCATCGAGGTCGGAGATCGTCGTGGGGACCGCGGCACTCGCCCCGGCGGTTACCGGCGTCGGGGTTGGGCCGGTGGTTGGGCTCGGAGGTGCACTTGCGGCTGGGCTCGCGTCGATCGGGGCCGTCACGGGCGAATCGAGTTGGGCGGCGAGATCTTCCTCCGCGAGCGCCTGAACCTTCTCCACCTTGTCCTGCATGTTGGTGAGTAGCGCGTCGAGCTCTCGCTCGAGCGAAGGCGCGCTCGATTCCGGCGCGGCCTCGGTGTCGCCGGCCGTCGCGTCGGGTGTCTGGACACCCGGCTCGCCGACAGTGGCAAGGCGCGACGCGTCGTGGAGCGCCTCGTCGGGCGCGGGCGTCGCGGAGTTGGGCTGGTCGGGCGTGTCCATGCGCTCGAGGGTGGCATCGGTCCGGGGCCGGGTCGGGTCCAGAGCGGCGAACTCTATCGAGGCCCGAGCCTGCCGCCTCACGCCGCGCAGGCCGAAGACACGCATCAGGCCACGCGGCTTCTCGGACCGTGATGGCCGGGCAAGCCCGGTATGCTTGCGCCGTGAGCGTGCACCGGGTCTACATCGGAGAGCCTGGCCTGACGGGCTTGGATACGTCTTCGCCTCGTGAGGCCGGGCAAGTGGTTCGCATCCAGGGCGAAGAAGCCCACCACCTTGCCCGCGTGCGGAGGCTGGCCACGGGCGATGCGGTGGAACTGCTGGACGGTCGCGGGCTGCGCGCACGGGCGCTGGTCGGCGAGATCCACAAGTCGCGCGAGGGCTGGGAATTGGTGCTGAACGTCTCGGACGCGCGCATCGAGCCGAAACCTTGCGTCCGGCTGGAGGTGTTCGCGGCGGCGGCGAAGGGAGACCGGCTGGAGGAGATGATCGACGGGCTTTCGCAGGTCGGCGCCGACGCGTATCGACCGCTGCGCAGCCGACGCACCGTCGTCGACCCGCGCGAGGGAAAACTCGAACGCCTTCGACGCGTCGCGGTCGAGAGCCTCAAGCAGTGCGGCCGCGCGTGGGTGCTCGAGATCGGCGACGCGATCGATCTAGAAGCGGGGCTCCAGGGAGGCGCGACCGACCACATCATCGTCGCCGACGCGTCGGGCGTCGAGGCCTCGCGGCTCACGCTGCGGCAGGGGTGCGAGCGGGTGGTGCTGCTGGTCGGTCCGGAGGGCGGATGGAGCGACGAGGAACGGGCACGCTTTGTCAGTGCCGGAACGACACTGGTGCGCCTGGGGGCCCATGTGCTGCGCGTCGAGACGGCGGCGGTCGTCGGGGCGGCCCGCCTGCGCGAGGCGATTGGAGCGCAATGATTCCCGGATGGAGCGGACATTGCACCTCGACGACATGTCGCGTGCAAGGCCGCGGGGGCAAACACGTCACAGGAGGAGTTCATGTTCAGCGATGCTCTGAGAGTGGGACGAGCGGCGGGTCTGGCGGGGTGCGTGATGCTTGCGGCGGGCATGGCTTGGGCCACGCCCACGGAGCGCAGCAGCGGACCCGACGCATCGCTCACGGCCGTGCCGAGGACGATGGATCCGAACGTCCGACGTCAGGGTGAGAAGATGGTCGAGCGTGCGATCGCTTACCTGCGTTCGCAGCAGGACGCCGCGACCGGAGGGTGGTCGGTCGCCAAGGAAGGCCCATCGTTCCCCGCGATCTCAAGCCTCGTGCTGCACGGCATGCTGCTCCAGCCGGGGCTGGACGCGACCGACCCCGCGATCGCACGCGGCGTCGGCTTCGTGCTCAGCAAGCGCCAGCCCGACGGCGGGATCTATGACCAGTTGCTCCCCAGTTACAACACCGCCATCTCCCTCTCGATGCTGACGCGCGTGAGCACGCCAGAGGCCAAGGCAGCCATCGGACCAGCCCAGCAGTTCTTGCGGCGGCTTCAGTACGGCGAAGACGCGGTGGTCTTTGATTCGCACAAGGAATCCGCCGAGCCGGTGGGCAAGGAGCATCCGTTCTACGGCGGGATCGGCTACGGACGTCACGGACGCCCGGACCTGTCAAACCTGCAGTGGGTGCTGCAGGCCCTCCACGACAGCGGCGTGCCCGGCGACGATGCGGCGTTCCAGCGGGCGCTGGTCTTCCTGCAGCGCACGCAGATGGTCGAAGAGTTCAACGGCATGAAGATCAACGACATGCCCTACGCCAAGGGCTCATCTCAGGGAGGCTTCATCTACGCGACCGCCGTGAACAGCCAGACCGTCGGCCAGGGTCAGAGCCAGGCGACCGAGCCCGTTGAGGAGACGCTCAGCGACGGCACCAAGGTCAGCCGCCTGCGCGCGTACGGCAGCATGACCTACGCCGGCTTCAAGAGCTACATCCACGCGGACCTGAAGAAGGACGATCCGCGCGTGCTCGCCGCGTTGCAGTGGATCTGCGAGAACTACACGCTGAGCGAGAACCCCGGCATCGGGACCGACGGCTATTACTACTACCTCGTCACCTTCAGCCGCGCACTGGCGGCCTTTGGCCAGCAGCGTCTCAACGTCGTCACCGAAGCGGGCAAGCGCGAGGACGTGAACTGGCGCGACGATCTCGTGCGCGAACTGGCCAAGCTTCAGCAGAGCGACGGCTCTTTCCGCAGCGTGGACGACCGCTGGATGGAAAACAACTCCGTGCTCATCACCGCCTATTCACTCCTGGCCCTTCAGGAAGCCCTCCGCTCATCCTGAGGCCGCCCCCACTGCCACCCCCACCCCCCTCCCCACCAACTCCCCCACTCCTCTCCTCTCTGGCGACCCATCATGTCTACCGCGTATGTGCAGTTGTGCCAACTCGCCCGCCGAACCGCGATCCTTGGATCGGTGAGTTCTCTGCTCGGATGGGACCAGGAGACGTACATGCCGCCGGCGGCGGGCGCGTTCCGGGCGGAGCAGCTCGGGCTGCTTGCCGAACTGCACCACAAACAGGCGACCGAGCCGAAGATCGGCGAACTGATCGCGGCGTGCGAGAGCGACGCTGGTCTGATGGCCGACGAGACGATCGCCACCAACGTGCGTGAGTTCCGCCGTGATTACGACCGGCTGACGAAACTGCCCACGTCGCTCGTCACCGCGCTGGCGACGACGACAAGCCAGGCGCAGGAGGTGTGGAAGGACGCAAGGCAGAAGAGCGATTTCGCCTCGTTTGTCCCGATGCTCGAGAAGGTCTTTGAACTCACGCGCCAGAAGGCCGCGTGCTACGGGGTGCCCGCGGGTGGCGAGATCTACGACGCGCTGCTTGATGAGTATGAGCCGGGCGCGACGGCCAGGGAGATCGAGCAGGTCTTCTCCCCGCTGCGGGGCCGGCTTGCGGCGCTGATCCAGCGCGTCAGCGCGTCGGGCCGGGAGCCTGACACGAGTCTGCTCAGCGCCGCAATCCCCGCCGACAAGCAGCACGCCTTCGGCCAGATGATCCTCAAGGCGATCACGTTCGACCTCGACGCGGGGCGCCTAGACGTCACGACGCACCCGTTCTGCAGCGGGCTGGCGCCCGGTGACACCCGCCTCACCACGCGCTACCGAGACGAGAAGTTCACCGACGCACTCTACGGCACACTGCACGAAGCCGGGCACGGGCTCTATGAGCAGGGCCTGCCCAAAGCCGGCTCGCCCGAGGGACTTTTCGGTCAGCCTCTCAGCGAGGCGATCTCGCTGGGAATACACGAGAGCCAGAGCCGCATGTGGGAGAACCTAGTCGGTCGCAGCCGCGAGTTCTGGTCGTGGGCGCTCCCGCTGACGACGCAGTACTTCGGCGGGGCGCTCTCGAAGGCGACGCCCGACACGATGTACCGAGCCGTGAACACCGTCAAGCCGAGCCTGATCCGGGTGGAGGCCGACGAGGGCACGTACAACATGCATGTGATGGTGCGCTTCGAGCTTGAGCGGGCGCTGCTGTCGGGATCGATGAACGTGCGCGACCTGCCTCGCGAGTGGAACCGTCGCTACAAGGACTACCTCGGCGTCGACGTGCCCGACGACCGGCGCGGCTGCCTGCAGGACGTGCACTGGTCCTTCGGACTGATCGGCTATTTCCCGACGTACACGCTGGGCAACCTTTACGCGGCCCAGTTCTGGGAGACGATCCGCCAGGAGATCCCGTCGCTCTCCGATCAGATCGGCCGCGGACAGTTCGGCGAGCTGCGTGAGTGGCTGCGTCAGAAGATCCACCGGCACGGCAAGCGCTATCGGGCCGCCGAGCTGTGCCAAAGGATCACGGGCAAGCCGCTCACGCACGACGCGCTGCTGCGCCACCTCGAGGGCCGCGCCAAGGACGTATACGGCGTCTGAAGCCGGCGCACACAGCGTCGCCTCGCACCCGGCGAGCGTGCGCTTCAGAGCAGCGTGCCGCGCAGGATCAGGATCGCGCACGTGAAGTAGATGATGATGCCCGTGACGTCGACGAGAGTTGCGACGAAGGGGGTGCTGGAGCCCGCCGGGTCGAGGCGGCACTTCTTGAGAATGAACGGGAGCAGTGCGCCCATGATCGAGCCCCAGAGCACGATGCCCATCAGGCTGGTGCTGATGGCGGCGGCAAGCCGGACGTAGTGCTCCTGCACGCTCGTGTCGACGAAGGTGTTGCCGGCGCCGTCGCTGCGCGTCTGCGTCCACCAGCCAAGCAAGCCCCAGATCGACACGCGGATGAAGCCCAGGCTTCCGATGATCGCCCCGAGCACCGCGGCGACCAAGAGCTCGCGCCGAAGGATCTTCCACCAGTCCTTCATCACCACTTCGCCGGTCGCCAGCGCGCGGATCACGAGCGTCGAGGACTGCGAGCCCGAGTTGCCTCCCGAACTGATGATCGCGGGAACGAACGTGGCCAGCACCACGACCTTCTGGATTTCGTCGTCAAAGTAGCGCAGCGTGTTGCTGGTGAGAAGCTCCGAGACGAACAGCAGCATCAGCCACGGCGCACGCTTGCGCACCAGCGAGCCCACGCTCGCGGTCGCGAAGTTTTCGTCAAGCGCGGCCATACCGCCGATCTTCTGGATGTCCTCGGTGAACTCCTGCTGCGCCACGTCAGCGACGTCGTCGGCGGTGACGATGCCCACCAGATTCCCGCGCGAGTCGATCACGGGCAGAGCGATGCGGTCGTAGCGGGCCATCATCTGGACCGCTTCTTCCTGCGGCTGATCGGCCTTGAGGGCGACGAAGTTGCGGTTCATCAGGTCTTCGATCTTCGTCGCCGGCTCGGCGAGCAGGATCTGACGCAGCCGCAGGTCGTCGATCAGCTTGCCGCTCTCGTCGATCACGTAGACCACGTTGATGGTCTCGGCGTCACGGCCGTGGCGCCGGACATGGTCGAGCGCGGTGGCGGCGGTCCACTCGGGCTTGACGCGGATGTAGTCGGGCGTCATCAACCGCCCGACGCTGCGCGGGGGATAGCCCAGGATCGCCTGCGTCGATGCGCGCGTCTGAGGGGAGAGGCTCGCGACGACACGCTGACAGACTTCTTCCGGCAATTCGTCGAGCAGGCGGGCGCGGTCGTCACCGGGCATGGCCTCGATCACCCGCACCGCGCCCTCGTTGCCCAGGTGCTCGATCAGGGTCTCCTGGAACTCGGGGGCGAGATAGGAGAACGCCGCGGCCGCGTCGTCGCGCTGCAGGAATCGGAAGCCGAGAGCCGCGTCGCCGGGCTCAAGGCTGGAGAGGATGTCGGCGACGTCGGCGGGCGGAATCCCGTGCAAGGCTTCGCGCAGCTCGGAATACGCGCCCTCCTTGATGAGCGCAGCGATATCCGGAGCAAGGAGTTGTGCCGTGAGATTCACGCCACAGCATCAAAGCACACGCCCCCGCACACCGCAAGGGCAAGTTGAAAACTTTCCGGCCTCCCCCGCGGTCACGCTCGCGCCGGGGCGGCCCCCCCTCGCAGCGCCTCGCGCAGCGACGCCGCCGCCTCGGGCGTGTGCGCTTCGACCTGTGTCCGCAGGAGGTCGGCGTACCGGCCGTTGGCGGCGAGGAGTTCGGCGTGCGTCCCGGTCTCGACGATCCGGCCCTGCTCCAGCACCACGATCCGGTCGGCGTTGCGGATGGTGCTCAGGCGGTGTGCGATCACAAAGCACGTGCGTCCCCTCAGAAGGGTGCCCAGGCTCTGCTGGATCAACGCCTCGCTCTGCGCGTCGAGGCTGCTGGTCGCCTCGTCGAGGATCAGAATCAGCGGATCGGCCAGAAGCGCCCGCGCGATGGCCAGGCGCTGCTTCTGCCCGCCGCTCAGACGCACGCCGCGCTCTCCGATCAGCGTGTCGTACCCGTTCTCCAATTGATCGATGAACTCCGCGGCGTTGGCGTGGGCCGCGGCGACACGGATGGCCGCCATCATCTCTTCGCGCGAAAGGGCCGTGCCCCCGGGGCCCGACAATCGCCCGTAGGCGATGTTCTCGGCGACTGTGCCGTCGAAGAGGAAGACGTCCTGCTCGACGATGCCAAGCAGACGGCGATAACTCCGCACGTCGAACGACGTCAGATCGAGGCCGTCGAGCAGCACGCGGCCCTGTGGCAGGATCATCCGCCCCTGAGCATCGTGGATCGGCGTCGGATCAAAGAAGCGGGCGATGAGGTTGCAGAGCGTGGTCTTCCCGCTTCCCGACGCGCCGACGAGGGCGACGACCGTGCCCGGAGCAACATCAAGAGTGATGTCCTGCAGCACCGGACGCGGGGGCTCGGTGGTGCCCGCCGCATCGGCCCCCGGCGTGTCGCTCGCGCGGCCCGACCTCCCGTCGCTCCCGGTTCGGCGCGGATACGCAAAGCTGACGCGTTCGAGCGTGACGCGGCCCTTCACCCTCGCGCGGTCCAGACGGGGCAACGAAGCGGCGCCGTCAAACTCGGTGGGCTCGGCCAGAACATCGAGCACGCGATCAAAGCCGGCGAGGTTGGTCTGCACGTTCGTCGCGGTATTCGTCAGCGTCTCGAGCGGGCTGAGCAGCATGAGCAGATAACTGGTGAACATCATCACCTGCCCGATGGTCAGTTCGCCGCGGATCACCTGCGACCCTCCGTAGACCAGCACGAAGGTGCTGGCGACGGGGATGAGCAGAGACCAGAGCATCTCCAGCGCCCTCGACCACCACCAGACGAGAATCTCCTGACGCGACATCAGGTGCCCGGAGCGCGTGAAGCGGCCGGACTCGGAGAGTTCGCGGCTAAAGCCCCGCACCACGCGCATCCCGCCGAAGGCTTCGGTGCTGTGCGAGTCGATCTGTGTCCGCGTCGCCTTGATGTCGCGGTAAACGGGGCGGATGCGGCTGATCCATGTTTTGTGGCTGAGCCAGACCGCCGGGATGAGCATCAGCCCGCCCACCAGAAGCCGCCAATCGACCCACGCCAGAATCACCAGCGTCCCGCTGAGCTGAACGATCGCGCGCCAGGGGTTGTAGATAAGGCTGAACAGCAACTCCGCCGACGCGCCCGCGTCTTCACGCAGGATGCTCACCACGCCGCCGGTCTTCATCTGCTGCACGCGGCTGAGCGGGAGCGCGACGCAGTGCTCAAAGACCTTCTTGCGCATCGAAGCCTGCACGCGCTTGGTCAGTCGCGTGACCTGCCAGCGGCCCCACGTCCAGATGGCGATGTTAAACATCGTCAGCGCGATCATCGAAGCGCCAAGGACATAGAGCAGACCGATCCGATCCTCGCGAGTGACCTGCGCCGGATCGATCGAGACCCCCACTTCCGACAGCCTTGACCGCACCCATTCCGGGATCCCCGAAGGGCCCGGATGATCGGTGATGATGTAGTCGATCGTGATCAGCGTGCTCGCGGGCATCAGCAGGCCCAGGCCCGTCGCGAGCGTCAGCGTGAAAAGTGCGGCGTAGATCGTCGGGTGATGCTCACGCACCTCCGACCAGAATCGCCCAAAGAGCTCACCAAACCCGCGCGTGCGCCGACGCCGCGAACGCTCCTCGCCCTCCGACGCCTCGTCGGTCACGTCCGACGCCGCGTCCGATTTCGCGGCGGCCTTCGACGCGCGCCGACGCTCCAGGTACGCCCGGTATCTCTCGCGGCTGCTCTGCCGCCGGAACAACATGCCCAAGCGTAGACGAGGCCAAAGCGAGGTTGGATCCGGCGTGCGATACTGACGCCATGAAGACCCTTCCCCGCTCGCGTCCTGGATGGACGCTCGCCCCGCGCGTCGCGCACACTGCGGCGGCCTGTCTGCTCCTGGCACTGCTGACCTTCTCCCCGGCGCTCTCCGGCTGCGACTCGACCGGGCCTCAGCGAGCCGAGCCGGCGGGCCGCGCGCCGCGTGCGCCAACCGTGCCGCCCGCCCCTTCCAAGCTTCGCGGCGAAGTTCCCCGCTATCGCCAGGTGGTGGCGGCCGACCACGCGCTGGCATCGGCCGCCGGCCTTGAAATCCTGCGAGCCGGCGGCAACGCCGTCGATGCGGCTGTGGCCACCTCCTTCGCTCTCTCGGTCGTCCGGCCCTATTCGTGCGGAATCGGCGGCGGGGGCTTCATGCTCATCCACATCGTGCGTGATCGTGACGGCGTGGAACGCAAGGAGCCGAAGACCATCGCCCTCGACTATCGCGAGCATGCGCCGTCGTGGGCCGCTCCTGAGTTCTTTGAGAACGACCCGCGTGTGCGCGACGACCCGCACGCCTCCACGCTGGGCGGGCACGCGGTAGCGATCCCCGGCACGGTCGCGGGCCTGCTCGAGGCTCTCGATCGCTTCGGCACCATGAGCCCCGCTCAGGTGCTGGCGCCCGCGGTGCGCCTGGCGCGGGACGGCTACGACGTCGACGCCGACTACACACGCGTGCTCGAGTCCAATCACGTCCGACGAGCACGCGAAACACCCGAGGCACGCGCACGCTTCGCGTCGTTTCTCGATGTCTACCCGCCCAACGCCCACGTCGGCTGGCGCCTGCGCCAGCCCCAGCAGGCCACGGCTCTCGAGCGCATCGCGGCCGACGGCCGGGACGGCTTCTATGCCGGTCCGGTCGCGGCCGCCATGCGCTCGACGCTCGCACGCGAAGGCGTCACCCTCGCGCCCGACGAGTTCCAGCGGCGCTCGGTCCGCGAACTGCGTCCCATCGATGTCTCGTGGGGTTCGCGCCGCGTCCGCACCATGCCGCCGCCCAGCAGCGGCGGAATCGTGCTCGCCCAGACGCTCGGAATGCTCGAGCGCAGAGAGCCGACGCGCCCCGCCACCGCCGCCCGCGTCCACGTGCTCGCCGAGGCGCTCAAGCACGCCTTCGCCGATCGCTCCCGATGGATGGCCGATCCCGGCTTTGTCGCCGTCCCGGTCGATGCGCTGCTCGCGCCCGCCAATCTCGACGATCTGGCCCGACGCTGGAACCCGCGCGGCGTGCTCGCCAGCGAGTCCTACGGCAGCGTGATCGCCGGAAGGTCGCGAGACGCCACGCCCCTCGACGAGGACCACGGCACGAGCCACCTCAGCGTGATCGACGCCTGGGGCAACGCCGTCGCGTGCACCGAGACCGTCAATCTCTCCTTCGGCTCGCTCCTCTCGGTGACCAACCACGAGACCGGCGAGCGCTTCGGCTTCGTGCTCAACAACCAGATGGACGACTTTACGACGCGGCGCGGACGGGCCAACGCCTTCGGCCTGACGCAGGACGATCGCAACCTCCCCGCGCCGGGGAAAAAGCCACTCTCGAGCATGAGCCCGACGATCGTGCTTTCGACCGCGCCCGGACAGGCACACGAGTCGGTCGAGATGGTCGTCGGCGGCTCGGGCGGGCCGCGGATCATCACCGGGACGCTGCAGGCCATGCTCGCGGCCGGCCCCGACGGGCTCGACGCGCACGACGCAGTCTCCGGCCCGCGGGTGCATCATCAGTACCTGCCGGACGTGCTCACCGTCGAAGAGTCGCTGGCGCGCACGCCCGATTCGGATCGCCCGCACGAGGGCACGACGACCATCAAGGAGCGTCTGATCGCCCTCGGCCAGAACGTCCGCGAGGGTCCGCACGAGAGCGCGATCCAGATCATCCGTCGAAGTCCCGCCGATCCTCGCCTCTACGAAGCGGCAAGCGACCCCCGCAAGGGCGGGCGGCCCGCGGGCGACTGAGGCCAAGGCCTAGAACTCGCGACGCAGACGCGCGGCGGGAATGTTGAGTTGATCGCGGTACTTGGCGATCGTGCGCCGGGCGATGTCGATCCCCCGCTTCTGCAGCTCGACCACCAAAGCCTCGTCCGACCACGGCTTTTTCTTGTCCTCGTGGTCGATGAGGTCGCGCAGCGCGACCTTGATCGCGTCCCACGCCATGTCCTCGCCCCCCTCGGTCTGCACGCCGCCGGAGAAGAACTTGCGCAGCGGCACCACCCCGCGCGGGGTCTGCAGATGCTTCTCGCTGACGGCGCGGCTGACGGTGGCGACATGGATGCCGAGCTGCTCGGCGACCTGCGTCATCGGCAGAGGCTTGAGGGCCTGCGGGCCAAAATCAAAGTAATCGCGCTGAGCCGCGACGACGGCTCTCACCACCCGCAGCAGCGTGTGCTTGCGCTGGTTGACTGCGTCGATGAGCCACGAGGCGTTGGAGAGATTCGTCCGCAGGAACTCCTTGCCGCGCTGGTCGATCTGCTTGCCCTTGGTCAGGGCCGCGTATTCCTGGTTGATGCGCAGGTCGGGGATGCGCCGTTCGTTGAGATACGCGACGTACGAATCGGACTCGGCGTCATACTCAACAATCGCGTCGGCGACGATGGGTCGCACGTCCTCGGTCACCAGCCGGCGCGCGGGTGCAAGGCTCAGCTTCTTGAGCAGTTCGAGCGCGGAGCGGATCTGCACAAGCGACAGACGGGTCTTCTCGCTGACGCGCGGCAGGCGGTTGTTCATCAGATCATCGAGGTGATGCTCGACGAGCAGGCGGGCGTGCGCGATCGCGTCGTCGTCGGGCGTGCCGTGCCGGGATTCCGACTCGCCCTGCGCCATCGCGTCGATCTGCAGAAGCAGGCACTCTCGCGCGTCTCGAGCGGCGACGCCGGCGGGCTCGAGGAAGATCTGCAAAGCCCGCAAGGCGTCTTCGAGCTGCGCGAGCGTCGGCTTGGGCTCGCCCGGGGCACGGTCGGCGATCACGTCGAGCGCGGTGCGCAGATAGCCGTCGGCGTCGAGGAATCCGAGGATCAGATCGCCCAGCGGACGAAGCTCGTCCTTCACGTCGCAGAGCGACCACTGCTCGCGGAGCTGATCGTGCAGCGAGACAGACCGCGCGGGCGTGGCCGCGATCGCCTCCATCTTCGCGTCGCGGTCGTCGTCGCTGCGCGAGCGGGGAAGATCGGCGAACTCCTCGCGCTCCGCGCGTTCGCGCAGCCGGCGCAGGTCCTGTGCGTCGTCGCCCGACGCGGACTCGGAAGCGTCAAACTCATTCTCGGCCGCGTCGGGGTTGGCCTCGTTGTAATCCTCGAGCCGCTGGAAGTCGTCGGTGTCGTCGCCGATGTCCAGGACCTTCTCGTCCTCGGAGAGCGCACCCTCGTTCTCCACGTCTGCTTCCGGGTCGGCCTCGGCGTCGACGCCCTCGCCCTCGTCGACGGTCTCGACGACAGCCTCGCTCTCGGGCTCGGCCAGCTCGAGCGTCGGGTTGCTTTCCAACTCCTGCTGGATGCGCTCCTGCAACTCGGCCAGCGGCATCTGCAGGATCTCCATCGACTGGATCATCCGCGGCGCCAGCTTCATGTGCTGGCCCATCTTCAGATGTTGTTGGGTCTCGAATCGCATGCGCGCCAACTCCGCGACCGCCTCAAGGCAGGGACCAAAGCCGCACGCCGGATGTGTGCGGCTGTCCTACAGCCCGTCGAGCGACTGACGGCCGACTATGGCATCGGCCAAAACCGCCCGGTTGGCATACTCCAACTGGCTGCCAGACGGCAAACCTCGTGCCAATCGTGTGATACGGACCCCCGTTGAGGCGAGTTCTCGCTGTAAAAACAACGCCGTTCCATCGCCTTCCAGCGTCGGGTTGAGTCCGAGAATCACCTCTCGAGGTACCACAGAGCCGGGGTTTTTACTAGGGTTTCGCAGGCGCTCGATCAGGGCGGCGATCGTCAGGTCGCTGGCGTTGATCCCGTCGAGTGGGCTGAGCCGCCCCATCAGCACGTGGTAGACGCCCTTGTACATGGCCGTCTGTTCGAGGGCCAGCAGGTCCTTGGGCTGCTCCACCACCAGCATCGTCGAGCGGTCGCGCGATGAGTTGGCGCACACGCCGCAGATCGCGGCGTCGGAGAGGTTCCAGCAGAGATCGCAGTGGCGCACCGAGGTTTTGACGCTTTCGATGGCCCGTGCGAGGCGCAGGGCGTCTGGCGCGGTGGACTTGAGCACGTGAAACGCGAGGCGCTCGGCGCTTCGACGCCCGATGCCGGGCAGGGCGCAGAACTCTTCGATGAGCCGCTCCACGGGCGCGGGATACAGCCCACCACGGGACGAAACCGACCCGACCGAAACCCTGGAAGCTCCCGCGGCTGTCAGGGACACAGCCTCCGCAACATCCGGCGCTGACGCCGAAGCAGTCTTGTCAACGGGGTGGAACGCGTCTGAAGGCATCGATCCATCGTACTCAGAGACAAAGCAGGCGGCCGCAGACCAGACCCTCTAGGTTCGGCCGCCCCAATCTGCGGACACCGCGCCCCTCTCCCCCAGCCGATCCGCGGCAGGCCGAGTATGTTCGGTCGCTGGGAGAGCACTCCCAAGACTTTGGGTAGAATGCTCTGATGCCATGTGTCGTCGGCGTAAGTTACTCTCTGGTATCCGAACGCTATTCGCTCGGAGCAGCGAGTATCACCATCCAGACGATGCCAAAGTCAGCTTCACCGGACTCCGGGGAACACGAAGAAATCGGTAGCCTAATCCACTGATGGACACCTTCGATATCGCACTCACGCTAGGCAGGACGAGGCAAAGCCAAGGCAGTTGGCTGACGTACTTTTTCGCAGTCACAGCTTTCTGCGCTCTTCTTTGGCTTGCATATAGACTACCAGATATACGAGAACATCTTCGAGAGAGGAGATATCTCGCGCAGTCCCGTGACTGGGCACGGAATACTCCATCAGAACTGTTCGAAAAAACTCAGTCTGACCTTTCTGACCTTTTTTGTCGTACACAGAAGCAGACTCATGAGACACATCCCGTCACGACGCTTCCAAGACCAGACGACGTTCATTCGATACCGATTCCTGAGAACAAGCAATTTCGTCGACGGTCTCGTCAACGATCAAGGAGCCGGCGATGGCGCTAACGCCCGAGGAAAGTTTTATTGTTGGCCGAGCCAGAGTGATCACCGCACGTGCGGACTCAATCGAGTTGATGGCGTCAGATGCGAAGAGAATGCTTGAGGAAGCCGGCCGCCTCAGTGTTGCGACCAAAACGCTCCAGGCAGATATAGAACGGCTTGTTGCCGAGAAGACAGTTTGCTTTCCTTGGCTCGCAGATGCTATCGCCCAGTATCAGGAGGCTGCGGATCTCAAAGTTGCCGAGCTACTTGAAAAGAAGCTCCACCCGGCAGTCGGAAGCGCCGCCAAAGTGCGACAACTCGCAAGAGAGAAGAGAGAAGCACTGCGAAAGTACCGGCTTGCGCGATTTCGGGCCCAGTACTATGAATCGCTTTTTCCGTGGCTCGCCGACTACGTGACCGAGGGAATTGACGACCTAGTCCGCCAAGATTCCGTTCGACATAGTCCTCCCGACGAAGTGAACGATCCAGTCGATCAAATTCTGAGCCGCTTGCCGGCAGCGGAATACAATCAGCTTTCGTCTTCCGAGAAGAACCAACGTGCCCTCGATCATTGGCTGCTTCGCCCAAAGTCTAACTGGGAAGCTGGCCGCGAATACGAACAGTTTGTCGGATACCGATATGAGCTCAATGGATATGAAGTCAGATACTTCGGCGCTACAGAGCGCCTCGAAGATATGGGACGTGACATTATTGCCAAGAAGGGATCAGAGACTCTTATAATTCAGTGCAAAAGGTGGTCGGCACAAAGAACGATTCGCGAGAAGCATCTTTTCCAGCTGTTTGGAACGACCGTCCAATACTCAATCGAGAGCGTGGATCGCGACTTGCCAGCAGGATCTCTCTTGTTTGAAGGGTCAACTGCCAAAAGCAATGTTAAAGCAGTATTCATTACTTCATCTAGCCTTTCGGAGTTGGCTCGCAAGGTGGCAAAGTCGCTGAACATCGAGGTCTTTGAACGACTAGAGCTGGATCGGACGTATCCCAGAATCAAGTGCAACGTCTGCCATCAGAGCCAAGCCAAGATCTACCACCTCCCATTCGATCAGCAATACGACAGAGTCGTTATCTCGCCGCAACGGGGCGAGTTCTACGCTAGTACTGTTGCGGAAGCCGAGAAGGCGGGTTTTCGGCGTGCGTGGCGGTACAGAGCCTCGGGCTGAGTTCGGGCAGTTGGTGCCACCCAATACACTTGGCACCACTCGCTGCTTGGAGCGAGTGGTCCGTACCAGCGCCCCACTTAACTCCATCCCTCACCGATCCGACGATTCCACCGACCGCGCGGACCATCGCGCCGTCTACCATCGGGTCGGCATGAGTGGCGGAGGCTCCTCCAGTTCCTTGAACGAGACGCTGCTTGGCGAAAAGGGCGGGGTGACGCCGCCGGTCGCCCGAAAGGCGCCGCCGCCCGGAGTCAGGGCGGGTGCGAAAGGGCGGGTGTCGGTGGTTTCGACCGCGCTTTTCGTAGCGGTGGCGCTTGGCGCACTGGCCTACGGCGTGGACCGCGTGGTGCTGCCCGACGTCTTCCCCAAGCGTTTCGCGCCGGTGCTCGAGGGCAAGGTGTATCGCAGCGGCGAACTCTCGCCCGCCGCGATGGAACGCGTGGTGCGCCGGCACGGCATCCGCACCGTCATCGATCTTGGCGTGGCGCCTGCGGGCGACATCCGCGATCGGCGGCTTCAACTGACCGCGCAGGCGCTGGGAGTCACGCGCTTCCGCTTCGACCTCGAAGGCGACGCGACAGGCAACCCCAACGCGTACGTGCAGGCGCTCAGGCTCGCTCTCGACCCGGCCCGGCAACCGGTGCTTGTGCACTGCGCGGCCGGCGCCCAGCGAACGAGCTGCGCAATCGCTCTGCTGCGCATGCACACGCAAGGTGTGTCCATGGAGGACGCGCTGCGCGAAGCCGACGGGTTTGACGCCAAGCCCAAAGTGGGCGAGGTGCTCGCGTCGATCGCACCCGCGGTGCTTCGGGCACTTGCGGAGGGTGGTGATATTCCCGCGGGCCCCGATGCGCCGCCCGATGCGCAGCCGCTCGGCGAGCCTCGACCGACCGAACCGCTCCGGGCACGTCCCTAGATTTTCCCGGGCGCTCTCGGGGATTTCTCGGGGAGCGAACGGCCGGTGTCGGTCTGAAGTCCCGAACAGAACATCGTTTTTGCGCGAAGTCTCGCGTTGACCCTTGTAAGCCGGGTGTCGCTCCGTTACCTTCACGACGCTTCGCACACGGAAGTCGGTGCCGTTCGGCATCGGGAAACTCTGTTTGCGAGCCGACAATCTGATCGGGAAAGCAGCGTTGGTGCTCGTCTGGGAGAGAGAGGAGCAGGGCGCTGTTTTTCTTTTTGCGGCCGTCGAGCACGGAGCACGCCACGCGAGGACCACGAGCGCGCTGCCCTCCCGCGCGCTTGCGGCGTGCTTCCGATCCGCCTCAAGGGCAGAGGAACTCGGCGTACGCAACGGCAAAGACCGCGAAGTCAAGATTGTCGCACTGCGCGTCGCCCGTGAGGTCGGCCCCGGCGAAGGGGCCGGTCATCTGGAAGTCGTTGTAGAAGGCCGCGAAAAGTGTGAAGTCGCTGTTGTCGACCTGGCCGTCGTTGTTGAGATCAGCGGGGCAGCACCCCTGCGGCGAGCGCGGATTGGCGAAGCGGCAGAGGCGGATCTCGATGGCGTTGGGCAGGTTGTTGCCGACGGCGGCGGGGATCGAATCGGCCGAGATCGGATTCGTCCCGTCGGCGGTCGGATAGGTGCCGACGGCGACATACACCTTGTCCGGCAGGGTCGTGCCATTGCCGAAGCGTCGCTTGAGGTCGATGGTGGCGGTGAGGAAGCCGCCGTTGTTCGTGGCCGCGTTCTGGGTGAGGTTGCCGGCGGGCACATCGAACCAACCGTTGAAGCCGTTGGTGCTCTCGTTTCCGACGAAGGAGGCCCAGTTGCCGATCTGGCCGCCCTTGCCCCACATGGCCGCACGCAGAGCGCCGGGACCAGCGGATCCGGAGAGGAGCAGGAAGCGGTCGTTGCTCGACGACGCGGCCTGGGTAGCCATGTAGAAGATGTCGCCCTTGAGACCGGCCCAGAGGCTGACGTTGTTGCTCGCGCTGGTGGCGATGAGCGTGGAGTCAGGGTCGCGGCTGCCGCTGACCTGCCAGGTGTCGATGGGCGTGCCGCCGCTGACGGGGAAGTGCCAGTCCTGCGAGCCGTTGTTGTCCCAGGTGGTGGCACTGCCGGGGAGCAGGGCGTTGTTGAAGACCATGTCGAGCTGCGTGGCGTTGGGCGGGAGCGAGATGGTGACGCTCCACTTGCCGGGGCCGGCGGCGCTCATCTGGACGGAGGGCTGCACGGGGGTCCACTGGTTGATGCCCCAGTACATCGCCACGTTGTTCGCACCCGCGAGCGGGCGGCCGGCGGTGTCGTAGGTGATGGTGACGTTCTGGCCGGCGACGGGGGCTTCGGGAGAGACGGTGACGGTGGTGCCGCCGCCGGTGGGAGCGCCGGCGCCGTCGCCGACGTAGACGTGCTGGATGGGGGAGCGCTTGATGTTGCCGCGGCTGTCGGTGGCTTCGATGTAGTAGTCGACGAGCTTGCTGCGGATGCCGGTGAGGCGTGCGGAGTACTGATCCGCGATATAGAGCGGCATCACGAAGAAGTTGATGCTGGGGTCGTTGAAGAAGTTGCCGGCGGGGAAGACCCGCTTGGTCATGCTCACCGACTGCCACGCACCGACTTCGGAGCCGCCGGCGTAGGTTTCGTTCTGAACGGATGAGAGTGGATTGGTGCCGTCGTTGTCGAGGCGGTACTTGAGGACGACGTTGCCGTCGGGGATGCCGCTGACGTCGTAGGCGAAGGTCCAGATGTCGAAGTCGCCGTTGTTGATGACCTGCTGGTACTTGTGCTGCGGGCCGAAGTTGACCGAGCCGGGGTTCCAGGGCGTGCGCTGGGGGATCCAGATGGTGGGCGCGACGGTGTCGCCGGTGGGGCCGGCGCTGGCGATGACGGGATCGGCGAGGCGGGCGGCGTTGTTGCACGCGACGGTGGGCTTGACCTCCATGTCGATGGCGGTGCCGTAGTACATGTAGCCGCTGTTCAGAGCGCCCATGAAGAAGTGCCAGGCGCGTTCGGCGGGGAGTGTGGAATTGTCGGGGTAGACGATGCGTCCCATGTTGAGGGGCGCGCCGGCGGTGCCGCCGTGGACGGGGAAGGTGGTCGGCCGGGCGATGGTGATCGCCTCGGCGGTCTCGACGCGGTTCTGCATCGCGGTGATGACGGCCCAGTTGCGGGCGTCCTCGGCCCAGCCGTTGTTGACGTCGATGTTGCCCTGGGCGTTGACGAGGGGCCAGTTCCAGTTGATGAACTGGGGCGCGCCGAAGTCGCCGTCGGCGTTGACCCAGGCGCCGTCTTCGACGTGCACGAGGTCGTTGGCGGGGACCGGGTAGTCGTTCAGGTACTGCTCGACGGTGGTGACGGGGTAGGTGTTGTTGGCGGTGGAGACGAGGTTGGGCGTGGCCTCCATGTAGTAGGAGAAGCCGCCACCCCAGGCGTTGTCGCCGTCGTGGGTGAGCGTGATGAGCGCGGGGCGCGTGCCGGTGTGGAGAGCGGCGAGGGCGGCGAAGTCGGTGGTGCCCAGGGGCGCGTAGCCGTCGCGCCAGGAGAGTCCCTGCGAGGCGGGGATGACGATGATGGAGGACGCGGCGCCGGTGTTGGGATCGATGTACTGCGCGCGGCGTGGGATGAGCGAGAAGATGGACTCGACGGGCGAGCAGCCGCGGGAGATGGACTGGCGGTACCAGCCGCCGCCGACGGTGGAGTTGAGCGGGTTGATCTGGTCGGCCTTGTTGGGCGGGTCGCAGTTGACGCCGCCGGAGCCGAAGACGACGGGGAAGTCGGGCTGAGCGCGGGCGATCTTTTCGGCGCTGACGACGGACCAGGCGATGCCTTCGCTGGCGAGCACGCCGATCATGCGGGTGCTGAAGGCCATCTCGCTGGGGAAGAAGCCGCGGGACATCGGGACGCTGCTGCCCCACGCGTCGGCGTAGATGCGCTTGTAGGCCTGGATCTGCTTGCGCATGGTGTTCTCGTCCACCAGCGGCATGAGGGCGTGGTGGAACGGGAAGAGGACGACATCGAGGCGGGGCTTGCCGTTGATGGTGGTCCAGGCGCGGGCTTCGCGGATGGAGTTCATCCAGCCGGGGGAGTACCCGAGCTGGTTGGCGGCGCCGAGGGACATGATGTTTTCGATGAGGCCGCCGGAGTAGGAGACCTGTGCGCCGCCGCGCTGGGTCCAGCGGAAGGCGTTGATGCTGTCGCGGGTGCGGTATTGGTACACGGCCTGACGGTCGGCGAGGCCGAAGATGTCGTCGAGGTTGTTCTCGGGGTGGATCGCGCCGCCGGACTTTCGGGCGCGGCTCTCGTTCACGCGTTCGTAGCGATCAAAGCCAAAGACTTGGCGATCGGGCCAGTAGATGGGCTGCTCGAGGTGCCAGAGGTAGGTGAACTGGACCTTGGGCTGAGCGACGGCGAGGGTGGCGAGGCCAGCCGCGGCGAACGCGGCGAGAACGCGGGCGTGGGTGTGGCGCACGGAACGATCTCCGGAAGGAACCCTGATGGTACCGGATGCGGTGCGATCGCCGCAAGACAAATGATGTGAACACGCTTCGCCCGCTCGGAGAATCGGGCGTCGGGCGGAGCCTTGGAAACCCCGGGCGAGAGGGCGCGGGGCGGACGTTCAGATGTCAGGGGCAGAGCAACTCGTTGTAGCCCTGAACGAAGAGCACAAAGTCGGCGTTATCGACCTGCTCGTCGGCGGTGAGATCGGCGGGGCATCCGGCGGGGAAATCGTCGCCGGTGCGCGGGCAGAGAAAGTCGACATACCCCTGCACGAAGAGCAGGAAGTCGTCATTGTCGATGAGGCGGTCGTTGTTCAGATCGCCGGCGCAGTAGGCGCCAAAGTTGACGGGCTCGATGAAGTTGCAGACGCTGTTCTCAGCGGCGTAGAGCGTGCGGCTGATGCCCGTGGACGGGTTGAGGGCGAAGAGGCCCTGCGTGCTGGACCACGCGATCTCGCCCGTGCTGAGGATCGCGACGCCGCGAGGCTGGGTGACGCTGATCCACGGAAGCACGGCGAGCGTGCTGAGGCGTCCGAGGAATTGGCCGCTGGGGATCTGATACTGGTAGAGCCCCTCGTCGGGCGGGGAATTGGCGACGACCAGAAGTCGGTCGGAGCCGGCGGTGGTCCAGCGGACCATCTGCATGGGGAAGGACATGCTGGTGGGCTCGCCCCAGTTGCCCATGAAGGTGCCGACGTTGTTGTTGGCGGCGTATCGCTCGATGCGGTCGTTGTCGATGTTGGTGGCAAAGACGGTGTTGGCGCTGATGCGGAAGAGGGAGAAGGGGTTAGACGCGCTGAACGAGCCCCGGAAGACGCCGTTGAACGAATACCGCGCCACGCCGGGCCCCGAGGGTGTGTCGGCGGCGGAGATCCAGACTTCGTCGCCCACAACAGTCATGCCGCGGGGATTGGTGAGGCCCTCGATGACGCCGAGGTAGCGCGGGGTCTCGACCTGCGCGGAGAAACGATGGATGCGGTCGGCGCCCTGATCGGAGATCCAGACTTCGGACCCGACCTGCATGGCGTGGCGCGGACTGACAAGCGTGGAAGGCTCGACGGAGCGGGTCATGTCAAGCCAGAAGCCGCTGGGAGCGCCGGTCGTGAACGGAGTTGGGGTTCCGTCGGAGGCGTTGATCGCAAGGACCCACAGGAGCGACGTGTCGGGAGAGAGCAGGACGTTCTGCGCCGACGCGGGCGTAGCGACAGCGGCGGCAAGCACAGCAAGCCGCGAGAGCAAGTCGCGCGATCGGCGAAGGTCACAAGCCATGTCCACTACCAACGAACCACGAGCAGAAGTCTTCCATTCGATGCGCCCGGATCCTGCTCACGGGTGCATCGACGCCGAAAAAGTGTGGTCAGGACCACCAGTGTTATCGCCCCAGTTGGTTGGTTGTTTGAAGTGCGCGGCGCGCGATTTCACAAGTTTCGGCCCCCGGGTCTGACTTCGCCTGCGGCTGGCGGCTGGCGTCGGCCGGCGTGCGAGAAGAGCGAAATGGCCAAAAAATGAGAAGGCGGCGAGCCGCCGAAGCAAACTCGCCGCCCTTCCGGGGGCAGGGATTAGTGTGTTGACTCTAGCAGTAATTTCGGCTTCATGAGTCCGAAATCCGGTATTCATTCAACTAATCAGTATTTTTGCTTCCCCGGGCTCGTGCGGGGTTCGCGCGCGGGCGGATTCGGCGAAGTCTGCTCGAGATGCGACGGCGAGGATGGGCGGCGGGCGTCAGAAGATGATTCCGACGATTCCGAGTGTCCCCAAAGCCAAGCTGACGAGGCCGTTGCAGGTGAAGAAGGCGGCGTGCAGCCCTGCCTCGCCCCGACGGGCGAGGATGAGATGCTCAAGCACAAGCAACGCGCCGACTGCGGCGACGCCGACGAGGAAGGGACGCCCGAGGCGAGGATCGGCGAGCCACACGACGATGAGCAGGAGGAACGCGAGCAGGTGGAAGAGGCGGCTGAGGTTGAGGGCGAAGGTGATCCCAAGCCGCGACGGAATGCTGTAGAGCCCCAGTTCGCGATCGATGCGGACATCTTGCAGCGCGTAGATGATGTCGAAGCCGGCGACCCAGAGCAGGACCATGAGCGCAAGGGCGTAAAGGGCAAGGTTGGGCGCACCCCAGCCGCCTTCGAACGACGCGAGCGCGGGAAGCCCGATCGCGGACGGATCGACGGCGAGCGCGGCCGCGAGGGGTGAGAGGGCGAGCGCCGAGCCCAGGAAGAGATGGCAGGCCCACGTGAATCGCTTGGTGAACGAGTAGAGCGCGATCCAGGCGAGGACAGGGAGGCTGAGGGCCAGCGGCCATGGATTAGCGGCGAAAAGCCAGAAGCCGCCGGCCGACGCGACGAACAGAGCCGCGGCGAGGAACGTGGTGGCGAGGGCGAAGGGGCGCGAGACACGTCCGGCGGCGAGGACGCGCCGGCTGGTGCGCGGGTTCTTGGCGTCGAGGGCGGCGTCGGCAAGACGATTGATGAGCATCGCCCAGGTTCGGGCCAGAACCATGCAGATCACAACGAGCAGGAGCATCGCGGCGGCACGCGCGGGGCTGAGGGGACGCAGCGGAGAGGTGGCCATGCACGCGCCGAGGAGCGCGAACGGAAGAGCGAAGACGGAATGGCTGAGCTTGATGTCGCGGGCGAGGAGCGTGAGCGCGGCGACGGGGCCGGGGCGCGACGAGATCGACGTATCTGCCATGGGCATCGGTGAATAGTGGGCGCGTGCCGGGTCCGGGGAAAGAAAAACCCCCGCGTGTGCGGGGGCTTTGGTGAGGCGCTTTTCGAGCACCAGACGGGACGGGTCGAACTTAGGCGAGTTCGATCGTCGCGCCGGCCTCGGTGAGGGTCTTCTTGAGCTTCTCGGCGTCGTCCTTGGACAGGCCGGTCTTGACGGGCTTGCCGGGGGCGTCGACGAAGGCCTTGGCCTCGGCCAGACCCAGGCCGGTGGCCTCGCGGACGACCTTGATGACCTGGATCTTCTTGGCAGCGTCGACGGCCTTGAGGACGACGTCGAAGCTGTCCTTCTCCTCGGCCTTGGGGGCAGCGCCGCCACCGCCGGCCGCGGCAACCATCACGGCTCCGCCCGCGGCGGCCTCGATGCCGTAGGTGTCCTTCATGTACTTGCCGAGCTCGACGGCGTCCTTGAGGGAGAGGCCAGCGAGTTTGTCACCGAGTTCCTTGACGTTGGCAGCGATGGTGTCCGACATGGTCAGTCCTTCTGAAACAGGCCCGCACGCCGCCTTGGGCGGAATGGGGTCGGGAGACGTCCAAGAGGTCGCGGGACAATCCCGCTCTTTAACCCGCGGCCGCAGCGGTGCTTGAGGCAACCGCGTCGGGCTGGGGCCAGTCGGACGTGGAGAGGATTCTTGGCAGGCAGGGGGACGAAGGCAACTGGCCTGGGCAGGCAGGGTTGAGCGGGAACTCAGCGAACGTGCGCTGCGGGCGGCGGTTGCGGCGTGCGTCGGCGCGGGGTTGTCAAGGGGACGGCGGCGTCGGGAGGGGGGTGGGCGGAGGGAGAGGGGCGCCCGCCTGGCCGTGAGACTTCATTTGTGCGATGAGGTCGGTGAGGAACTGGTCAAAGCCGCTGAGGCGAATGAGGCCCAGGCGGGGGTACTCGAGATCGATGATGACGTAGAACGAGGCGGCGATGGTGAGGGCCAGGATGGCTGGATGAAGCCAGTGGCGTCGGGGCGTGTGGGCCAGGTGGCTTCCGGCGAGGGCGGCGGCCGCCCCGGCGAGAACGAGGAGCAGGATGACGATGAGCGGGTGGATGTGGGTCTGGCGTGCGGCGAGGCGCCGGCTGGCGATGTCGAACATCTCGTTGGCGGGCTGAATGATCAGACCAGCGAAGGCCGGGTTGGGCAGAGCGTTGCAGGCGGCGATGAGCGATGACCACAGCCGCGCTTGCGCCTTTTCTGCCTCCGGCAGGAGGGTGCGGCGGAGGGACTGGCTGGCGCCTTGCTCGTACCGGAGCCGCGACTCGACATAGTCGATCAGCGCACGGCGAGCGTCCGCGGAGGAATCTGCGGGAAGAAGATCGAGCCGGAGCCAGAGCGTTCCGGCGGCGTTGGCCTCTTCGACGATGAGCGCGCGACGATGCTCGAAGCGGGATGCCGCGCCGGAGAAGGTGAAGGCGAGCAGGAGTCCGAGGAGGGCAAAGACGGCGGCGTCGATCGGGCCGGTCTGGTGCTCGGAGGTACGCAGGCGTCTGCCGAGGAAGCGACCGACCTCGACGCCGACAAGCACCAGGGCGAGCAAGGTGAGCGTGAGTCCGAGTGCGGACGGAGCGAAATCCATCGGGCCGAGTGTACCGTCGAAACGAGGGCGCGGCGGTCACGGGCGGAGATGGGGCTAGCGTTGCGCATGCCGGAAGCAGCGACGGATCATGAGAAGTCTGGGAGGCCGTCGCCGCGCGGGTTTCTTGCGGGAATCGCCGCGCTCATTGGCGTGGCGATCTGGAGCCTCGCCGGTTGCGCGGAGGAGCGATCGGGTCCACCGTCGATGCAATCGCCGCGCGAACTTCGGATCGTGGCCCTCAGCCCCGCGCTTGCGGTGATTCTGAGGGACCTTGGGTACGAGGCGCAGATCGTGGGGCGGCATGCGTATGACCTGGTGCTGGATCCGAAGGTGCCGTCGTGCGGCGAGTTGGGGACGATCGATTACGAGACGCTGATCCGCGTGCGGCCGACGCATGTGTTTATTCAGTGGGGTGCGCGGGAACTGCCGGAGCGATTGACGGAGTTGGCGGCGGCGAATGACTGGGTGGTGATGAATCTGAATCCGCTCGGGCTCGATGAGATCGAGTCGTGTGCGCGGCGGATGGATGAGGCGGTGTTTGCGTGGACGGTGGGAATGGAGAAAGACGGAGAGGCGTCGGGGCCTGGAAGGCCCGGCCCTCAAGGTGAGGGCGCTTCGCGCGGGACGGAGCATGTGAAGCCGCCGATGCCGTTTGAGGAGGAGATGCAGCGGGCGTGGCGGGATCGGGGCGTGGGGATGCGGCGTGCGGGGCGGATTTTGTTGCTGGCGTCGGCCAAGCCGCTGGGGGCGATGGGGCCGGGGAGTTTTCATCATCAGTTGCTGGAGCGGCTGGGCGGCGTACCGGCGTTGGGCGGCGGGGGTGGTGGAGGCGATGACAAGTTCAAGGCGGCGTGGGTGACGCTGGATCTGGAGGATTTGCAGAAGCTGGCGCCGGACGGGATTGTGATTTTCGCGCCGAGGCCGCCGCGGACTCCGAAGCCAGAGAAGCAAGCGACGGCGGACGAGTTGATCGCGCTGATGGGGCGGGCGGCGGAATTGAATGTGCCGGCGATCAAGCACAAGCGGGTAGCGGTGATCGATGATCCGCTGGGGCTGACGCCGAGCACGGCGATGATCGGGGTGGCGGATGAACTGGCGGGGATTGTGCTGGATTGGGCCATGCAAGAGAAGCAGGCGGGCCAGCCGTAAACTTCGCCCCTATGTCTGACGCTTCCTTTGTTGATCCGATTGCGTTGCTCGATGCCTCGTTCCGGGGCGCGATTGCGCGGGCGTTCCCGCAGGCGGCGGATGCGGAGCCGCTGATCACGGCGAGCAAGCAGATTGCGATCGCGGACTTTCAGTCCAACGCGGCGATGGGGTTGGCCAAGCGGGTGGGCAAGCAGCCTCGGGAAGTGGCGGCGGCGATCGTGGCGGAGGCGGCCAAGGACGCGGCGCTGGCGTCGATTGCGGAGCCGCTGACGGAGAAGTCGATCGCGGGGCCGGGGTTCATCAATGTGAAGCTGCGGGGTGAGGCGCTGGCGGGGTTGGTGGCGTCGATGGACTCGGCAGCGCTCGGCGTGGCGCCGGTGGCGACGCCCTTGCGGGTGGTGGTGGATTTGATGGGTGTGAACCTGGCGAAGCAGATGCACGTGGGGCATTTGCGCTCGCCGTTTGTGGGTGATGCGATCGCGCGGGTGCTGGAGCGATTGGGGCACACGGTGATCCGGCAGAACCACGTGGGCGATTGGGGATTGAACATCGCGATGGTGACGGCGCGGCTGATGAAGCTGGCGAAGTTGCCGGCGGGGGATCCGCGGCGGATCGATCTGGAGCGGCTGACGCTGGATGATCTCGACAGCGCGTACAAGGCGGCGCAGGCGGAGTGCCAGCGCGATCTGGCGGGTTTGGAAGCGTGCAAGAAGTTCGGGCTGGGGCCCAAGGCGACGGCGGAGTGTGAGGAGCAGGTGAACGGCGCGACCGAGGCGTTCTTGGACGCGCGGCAGGTGCTGGTGAAGCTGCAGGCGCACGACGCCGAGACGTTCGGCGTGTGGAAGAAGATCCAGAAGATCACGATGGATGTGTGCCTGGCGGTGTGCAAGCGGCTGCATGTGAACGTGACGGACGAGCACAGCGCGGGGGAATCGACGTACGCCGAGGAACTGGCACCGATGGTGGCGGACCTCGAGAAGCGCGGCATCGCGGAGCTGGATCAGGGGGCGCTGGTGGTGCGGGTGGATGCACCAGAGTTTGGAAGCATCAAGGAGCCGTGCCTGGTGCGGAAGACCGACGGCGGGTTCTTGTATGCGACGACGGACATCGCGGGCATCCGGCGGCGGGTGCAGACGATGCACGCGGATCGGCTGGTGTACGTGATCGATGCGCGGCAGAACCTGCACTTGCGGCAGTGCTTCGGTGCGGCGACCAAGGCGGGCTACGCGACGAACCCGAAGACGGGCAAGGTCGCGCTCATGGAGCACGCGGCGTTCGGCAGTGTGCTGGGTGAGGACGGCAGGCCGTTCAAGACCCGCAGCGGCGAGAACGTGAACCTGCAGTCGCTGATCGACGAGGCGGTGGAGCGTGCGAGCGCGGGGATTCGGGCCCGGGCGAAGGACGATGGCGCGATGAGCGAGGGCGAGGTGCAGACCTTGGCCGAGTCGCTGGGCGTGGCGGCGATGAAGTACGCGGACTTGTGCAACGACCGGGTGAAGGACTATGTGTTCTCGTTCGATCGGATGCTGGCGTTTGAGGGGAACACGGGGCCGTACTTGCTCTACGCGCTGGTGCGGATCAAGAGCATCTTCAGGAAGGCGAAGGAGCGTGGGGTGAGTGTGGAGGGTGGAGTGCTTTCGATTGCGCAGCCGCAGGAGAAGATGCTGGCGTTGGCGCTCTTGAAGTATCCGGGCGCGTTGAAGGCGACGGGGGATGCGTGCGAGCCGCACCGGTTGTGTACGTATCTGTATGAGCTCGCGGGTTCGTTCAGCAGCTTCTTTGATGCGTGCCCGGTGTTGGCGGCGCCGGACGAGGCGACGATGCGGGCGCGGCTGCGGCTGTGCGCGTTGACGGGGAAGGTGTTGGAGGATGGGCTCAGGACGTTGGGGATTCCGGTGGTCGAGCGGATGTGAGCGGGTGGGGGGGGTGCATCGGAGCATGCATGACACCACGGCTGACGCGATTTCTGGAGACGGCGATTTACGTGGATGACGTGGCGGCATCGCGTGCGTGGTATGAGCGGGTGCTGGGAATGAAGGCGTTGAACCCCGCGAGTGATGATGCGCGGATCTGTGCGTTGGGCATGCCGGGCGGGCAGGTGTTCCTGCTATTCAGGAAGGGCGGGTCGGTGGAGACGCTAGCGTTCGAAGGCGGGACGAGTCCGCCGTCGGATGCGCGGGGGACGACGCACTTTGCGTTCGCGGTCGAGGAATCAGAGCTGGCGGCGTGGCGGTTGCATCTGGCGGCGCAGGGGGTTGCGATCGAGGGCGAGATGCGGTGGGAGCGGGGTGGGACGAGCGTGTACTTCCGCGATCCGGATGGGCATTTGGCGGAGTTGGTGACGCCGGGGGTGTGGCCGACGTACTAGCTCTGACGCGATGAGCGAACGCCGTGCCCGGCGATGCCGCTGGTCGGTGGTGCGCTCTCACAAACGGGCCTCCCACCACGCTGCTCAACTCGGACGCGCGCACGCGTGAGGAAGCAAGGGTGCGAGCGGCGCGTTCAGGCGTCTTTGAAGGCGGACTCGGCGAGGTCGAGGGCGCGGGCGAGGGCGGCGGCCTTGTTGACGGTTTCGAGGTATTCGGCCTCGTGCTGCGAATCGGCGACGATTCCGCCGCTGGCCTGGAGGTGGTAGAGCCAGCCGTCCTGATTGCGCTGATCGACGGGGACGACGATGGTGCGGAGCGCCAGCGCGATGTCCATCTGACCGTCGAGGCCGACGTAGCCCATGCCCCCGCCGTAGGGCCCGCGTCGGACGGGCTCGAGCTCGTCGATGATCTGCATGGCGCGGATTTTGGGTGCGCCGGAGATCGTGCCGACGGGCAGGGCGGCGCGAAGAGCGTCCCAGCAGTCCAGCCCGTCGCGCAGGCGGCCGGTGACGGTGCTGCTGATGTGCATGACGTGGCTGTAGCGCTCGATCTCCATCACCTTGTCGAGGTGGACCGAGCCGGGGGCGGCGACTTGGCCGACGTCGTTGCGACCGAGGTCGACGAGCATGATGTGTTCGGCGCGTTCCTTCTGGTCGGCGAGCAGTTCGCGCTCGAGCGCGACGTCTTCCTCGGGAGTCGAGCCGCGGCGGCGTGTGCCGGCGAGGGGACGGTTGGTGACGACCAAACCGGACTGCTCGCGCCTGACGCGGCAGAGGATCTCGGGGCTGCTGGCGACGAGGATGCACCCGCCGGTCTGCATGTAGACCATGTAGGGGCTGGGATTCACGGCACGCAGGGCGCGGTAGACATCGAACGGATCCACATGGGTGCGCCGCTCGAATCGCTGGCCTAAGACGACCTGAAAGATGTCGCCGGCGCGGATGTATTCGAGCGCCTTGTCAAGCATGGCGGCGTGCTGCCCGCGAGTCATGTTGCTCGCCAGCGGCGCGGGAGATGTCTGCTCGACAGGAACGCGGCCGGCGGGCAGGGGCTTGCTGTGCGTCTGGATCTCGCCGATGCGTCGCTCGAGTCGCGCGATGGCCTGGTTGTAGACGCCGCGGACGTCGGCGTCGGGCGCGACGAGGGCGAGCTGCACGACGTGGACGATCTTGTCAACGTGATCGAAGACGACCACGCCGTCGTAGAAGGCAAACGCGACATCGGGGAGCGAGCGATCGTCCTGGGGAGGGCGGTTGAGCTTGTCGGGCTCGGCGTAGCGGACGGCGTCGTACGCGGCGTAGCCGACCCAGCCCCCCAGGAAGCACGAGGGGAGGTCGGTCCGCGCAGAACGCGGCGGCGGACGGAGCAGGGTGATGCCGACGCTTTCGCGGCGGATCTGCGCGAGCGGATCGCGCGCGGGATCGTCGAAGTGGCCGGTCGCGACGATCTCGCGCGTGGGACGGCTGGAGAGAATGGAGTAGCGTCCCTGACGCTCGCCCCCTTCCACGGATTCGAGCAGGAAGGAGGGTGCCGTGCGCTCGTCGGGTGCGACCAGACGTCGGTACGCCAGCACGGGCGTGAGCTGATCGGCCAGGAGCCGCACGCACAGAGGCACGGCGAGGGTCGAGGTCTTTCCGTCGGGCGTGTCGGCGCGTCGACGGGCAATCAGGGCTTCGAAGGCGTCGGGGGTGAGATTGACGTGCTCGGAGGGCATGCGGAAAGGATGGTACGGAAGCGGTCCCGCGTACAGTCGGGCATGCGGAGTCTGCTGCGGCGTGGAATGGTTGCGGGCTGGTCGGCGGCGCTGATCGTCGCGGCGGGCGCTTCGGGTCCGGTCCCGGCTCAGCAACCCTCGAGTACGCCCTCGAGTTCGCCATCGAGTTCGCCCGAACGAAGTGGCGCTCCGCCGCGGGTCGTCGAGGGTGCACGTCCGGTGCAGGACGCCGCGGCAGCGGCACGGGCGCTTGGGGCTCGCGTCCGGGCGACGCAGCGATCGCTTGGGGTGGCGCCTGTTGTCGTGATCGCCCGGAGCGCGGAGGAGTACCTCGGAGCGATCGGCGCCTGGACGACCGCGTCGCGTTTTCCGGTGCTCATCGACGACGGATCGGTGCGTGCGATGGAATCCATCGCGCGTTTTGTGCGGGCCTTCAAGCCGGAGTCGGTGGTCCGCGTGCAGAGCGGTGCGGGCGCGGGCGGGTGGGCCGCCACGACCGCGCAGGTGGAGCAGGCGGTGGCGCGAGCGTGGCGCGAGACGGCGGAGCAAGCGCTGGAAGAGGACCCGGGCGAGAGTCTCAAGCGCCTGTGGCGGGCGCGCGGGCATGTCCCGCCGGGGCTGGTGGTGGCGCGGGCCGACGACCCGGCGTGGACCGCGGCGGCGGCGCTGGCGGCGGGGCGCGGCCAGCCGCTGGTGTGGATCAGCGACAACGACGCCCCGCGCGACCTTCACCGGATGTGGAGCGGCGCGGAGGTCGATCGCCTGGACCGCACGCTCCAGCAGGCGGCATCGCGGCTCGGATCGACGTGGAGCGAGCTGGGCGACTCGATCGACGCGATCACGGTGTGCGCGTCGATCCCAAGCGCCTTTGAGATCAGCCCCGGACAGGTGCGTGCGACGACCGACCGGCTTGGACGCCTGCGCGCCGAGGGGCCGGACCGCTGGGCGTGGACCGGGCAGATCTTCGGGAACCCGACGGAGGCGGCCTATCGCGCGATGTGCGCACTTTTCCTTGAGAGCGATCAGGCGTGGCTCTTTGACGGCTATCCCAAGAGTGCGCCGTGGAGCCTCTTCAGCCTCGCGCGGGCGCGGGCCGCGCTGGAGCCGGCGGGCGTGAAGAGCACGCTCTTTGAATCGCCCGGAGCGACGATCTCGGCTTGGCGCGAGGCCACGTCGCGGCCCGTCGAAGCGGGCATCGTCTTTGTCAACACCAAGGGGAACGCGGACTTCTTCGAGCTCGACGGCGGGCTTGGGTACTGCGGCGACGTGCCGCTGCTGACGCGTCCCGCGGCGGTGTACTTCGTGCACTCGTGGTCGCTGCAGTCGCCGGGCTCGCGTGACACGCTGGGGGGGCGCTGGCTGGAGCGCGGCGCGTTCGCCTACTACGGGAGCGTGAACGAGCCGATGCTGCAGGGATTCACGCCAAGCCCGAAGGTGGCGGCGCTGATGGCGGAGGGCGGCGTGCTTGCCGGGAGTGTGCGCCTCGACAGCGGACCGGTGTGGAAGCTGAGCCTGCTGGGCGATCCCTTGCTCACGCTTGCGCCCGGCGCGAGCGGGCGACGGGTGGCGGGTGAGACGGGGCTCGAGGTCCGGGCGCTGCGCGACGAGGTGCGCGAACTCATCGGGCGCGAGGGGTTTGGGCCGGCCCTGCGGGCGCTTGTTCTGGCAGGCGAAGAGGAGACGGCGACGAAACTGGCGACGGGCTTGCTGCGTGAGCGGCGAGCGGCGGTGACGCCGGAGGTGGCTCGCAACTCACTGGCTCTGCTGGTGCGTGCGGGGCGGCTGGGCGAGGCGGTGCAGATGTTCGCCCTTGCGAAGGTGGAGGCGGAGGACCGTTCGGACGACGCGGGTTTTCTGCGCGACTGTCTGTGGATGGCGTCGGCGCTGCGGCTGCGCTCGCAGGTGCAGCCGCCGGAGGTTTCGACGCTGGAACTGCTGCGCGCAAACCTGAGGCCGGAGCAACTGGATCAGGATCTGATCGATCTGATCGGGGCGTGGGCGCGGGCCGAGGGCGCGGCACGCGCACGGTCGGTGCTGGATGAGGTCGCGGGACGTCAGACCGAAACACATCTCAAGCGCAAGGCGGCGCGTGCGGCGGAGGTTCTGCGCCCGCGGCTGCGCTGAGGCTCTCGTGCGTTCGCGTTCTGGCATCAGCGTTCGTCGGCACGCGCGACATCGTTGACGAAGGCTTCGTACCGCACGCCGGACGGCAGACTCATCAGAAGAGCGGCGATCACCCCGGCGGAGACCACCAGCCCCCACCACTGCCCATACAGAAAGAGCGCGAGGACGCCGACGAGGCCGGCCGCCTCGAGCATGGCGGCAGCCACCACGGACTGGGTCAGGTATCGAGTGAAGATCTGGGTCTCGCGCGTGGCGAGATCGGCGTCGGACTGCCAGTCGGAACGGGCCTGCTTCAGCGCGCCCTTGCGGATGAGCGGCGCAGCGACGAGCGCTTGCACGAGCAGATAGACCGCGATGCCCACGAGGGCCCACCCGAACACCGTCGAACTGCCTCCGCCCCCACCGGCGCCCCCACTCCCACTATTCGGCCCGCCGACAGGAGGTGAGTTTGTGCCGAACTGCAGCGCGACGGCGACGAGTGCGAAGAGCAGGACTCCTCCGGCAAAGGCGAGGTAGATGAGCCGCGGAGTGTTCAGATTTGGTGCGGGATTGCTCATGAAGTCAGCCTACCACGCGTCGGCTGGCAAAGAATGCAGCACCCGCAGAGCGTGCGGCACGCTCAACGCCATGGCGAGATGCGCGGCGATGCAAAGGAGGGCACGATGCGACGCGGATTCACGCTGATCGAACTGCTGGTGGTGATCGCGATCATCGCGCTCTTGATCGGGTTGACGCTGCCGGCGCTCAAGGGCGCGCGAGCCGCGGCACGCCAGACGGGCTGCTTGTCGGACATGCGCCAGATGGGCGTTGCGCTGCATCTGTATGTCAACGACAACCGTGACTCGCTGCCGTTTCCGAACTGGGGCCCGGTGGCGCGGGAGAAGGGGTGGCTCTACGGCCCCGGCGTGCAGACATCCAACGCTCTCGCGGAAGATCGTCAGAGCGGATCGCTCTGGACCTATCTCAACGACGGGGGCGTCTATCGATGCCCGTCGCATCTGGGGCCGTTTTCGGGCACGGCGAACATGACGTCGTTCATCATGAACGGTGCGGTCGTGGGCTATGGGCGTCTGGCGGCACCGGCGCGGGTGTTTCAGTTCGACAGCGACGCGGTGATGCTGTGGGACGGGAACGAACAGCCGGAGTTTGGCCCGCCGTACAACGACGGCGCGTCGTTCCCGCGCGAGATCGTGCCGGGACATCACGGGACGTCGGTGACGTGTCTGCGCGCCGATGCGTCGAGCGCGTCGTACAACGAGGGAGACTTCTACGCCCTCAGGAACGCGACGGTGCGCAATGCGTTCTGGTGTGCGCCCGGACGGCCGGACGGGCGGTAGCGTGAGCGGCGCGGGTGAGCGATGCGTCACGAGGATCGATTTGGCAAACGGCGAACGACTCAGCGTGCGCGGAAGAAGCTCATGTGCAGCGCGGCGTGAGATCGGTGAAGCTTCTTCCACTCCTCGTGCGTGAGTCGCCCGAAGACGGGATTGGGCTTGGCGGGAGCGGCCGCATCGAGGCGAGCGAAGGCGTCACGCAGGCGGCGGAGGCCTTCATCGGTGGGCAGCATCTCGGTCGCGTAGGTGCCCTCGGCGACGCCGGGGATGCGCATTCCGGCTCGCAGGCTGCCGGAGAGGACCGATCGCTTGAGGAGCGGGCCGAGGATCTTGAGGAACCAGGGCGTCTTCATCGGATAGCCGTCGAACCCGTAGTCGATCCACGTCGCTACGTGCCCGAGGGCCTGACCCAGGGTCCAGTTGCCGAGGCGCTCGAGCCTGCCGTCGCGTTCGGCGGCGACGAGGGACTCGGCATCACGCAGAATGTCCTGCGTGGACGCGAAGACGAGCGGGCGACGGTTGACCTTGGCGGTGTTGACCGGGGGCATGGGCAAAGCGTACGCGGAGTCGCTTTGGCTTTGGTCTTGGAGCACGGTCGTACGAACGAGTGGGCAATGAAAAAGCCCCCCGCGTCGCGGAGGGCCTTGATCAATTCAATGATGCCAATTGCCTGATGCCCGATGCCTCCGCCTTTAGCCCGCCGCCATCTTCGCGGCCTTGGCCTTGGCGTCTTCGAGCGTGCCGACGTACATGAACGCGCCCTCGGGGAGGCCGTCGCCCTCGCCGTTGACCAGACGCTCGAACGAGTCGATCGTGCTGTCGAGGCTGCTGTCGACGCCCTTGAACCCCGTGAACTGCTCGGCAACGTGGAACGGCTGGCTCAGGAAGCGCTCGATCTTGCGGGCGCGGTTCACGGTCTGCTTGTCCTCTTCGGAGAGTTCGTCGACGCCCAGGATGGCGATGATGTCCTGAAGGTCCTTGTACCGCTGCAGGATGCGCTGCACGCGCATCGCGACGCGGTAGTGACGCTCGCCGAGGATGTCGGCCGAGAGGATGCGGCTGGTCGAGGCCAGCGGATCGACGGCGGGGTAGATGCCCTTCTCGGCGATGCCGCGGGAGAGAACGATGAACGCGTCCAGGTGGCTGAACGCCGTCGCGGGGGCCGGGTCGGTCAGGTCGTCGGCCGGCACGTAAATGGCCTGCACCGAGGTGATGGCGCCCTTCGCGGTCGAAGTGATGCGCTCCTGCAGCTCACCCATCTCGGTCGAGAGGGTGGGCTGGTAACCCACGGCGCTGGGCATGCGGCCGAGCAGTGCCGACACTTCCGAACCCGCCTGGGTAAAGCGGAAGACGTTGTCCACGAACATCAGGGTTTCCTTACCCGACGCATCGCGGAACTCTTCGGCCATGGTCAGCGCGGAGAGCGCGACGCGGAGACGCGAGCCCGGCGGCTCGTTCATCTGGCCGAACACCATCGCCACCTTGTCCAGCACGTGAGCGGTCTTGCCGTTCTCGTCGGTGTAGGCGGCTTCCTTCATTTCACGCCAGAGGTCGTTGCCCTCGCGGGTGCGCTCGCCGACGCCGGCGAACACCGAGTAACCGCCGAAGTTCTTGGCGACGCGGGCGATCATCTCCTGGATGACGACGGTCTTGCCGACGCCTGCACCACCGAACAGACCGATCTTGCCGCCGCGGACGAACGGGCAGAGCAGGTCGATGACCTTGATGCCGGTGGCGAGGATTTCGGTCTTGGGGTTGAGTGCGGCGAACTCAGGCGGCTCCTTGTGGATGGGGGAGCGCTTGGCGTTGGCGGGGGCGGGGAGCTTGTCGATGGGCTGGCCGAGGAGGTTGAAGACGCGGCCGAGGACCTGCTCGCCGACGGGCACGTTGACGGGCGCGCCGGTGTCAAGGCAGGCCATGCCGCGGCGGAGGCCGTCGGTGGAGCCGAGGGCGACGGCGCGGACGCGTCCGCCGCCGAGGTGCTGCTGCACTTCGCCGACGAGGTAGAGATCGCCGGCCTTGGTCTGGGCTTTGATCTCCAGCGCGTTGTAGATTTCGGGGAGCTGGTCGTCGGGGAACTGGGCGTCGAAGGTCGAGCCGATGACTTGGGTGATCGTGCCGTTGGTGGCCATGAGGACTCCTCGCGGGACCGCTTTGAACCCGTTTCCGGCCCGCCGTGGAGCGGGAAAAGGGGGAGGCAAGGATAGCGCGCTGAAGTGGTTTCGGGAAGGCGGCACGACGCCGAATCCGGCTGCCGGACGACACCCCACCGCCGGATGCCAACGGCACGCGGCATCGGGGTTTGCGATGAGGGTTCGCGAGGTTCCGTCGGCCCCAACGGCCGCCGGTGCGGTTCCCAAGGCTCCTGCGCGGGCAAGCACCCCCGCCTTGAAGGCGGGCCAACACGCCGGGTGCCACGATCATGCCCTGCTCGGAGGTCGTGATCGTGGTTGCAGGTGGGAAGGGAGCTCGCGAGAAACTCGGCGGATACGCACCCAAGTACGATCATCCGCTCGTAGCCGCGGATGATGGTGGCCAGTGCGTGATCGGGCCGCCGGCCCTCTGGTCCCGTTCGCCTGGTATGTCCGGGCGATTCCCGAGGACGCGTTTGCCAAAGTCGGGTGCGGGTGTCAGATCGGGCTGACGGCGGACGCGACGGCTCGCGATCGGCTGTGGATCGTGCGGCTTGACCTTGCTTTGGCCGCGGTTCACGGGCTGATGGCGATCGTGGCTGCTGGTCCGTTGCGCGACGGCGCGACGCGTTAGCGGTCGAAACGCCGTTCGGCGGCGACGGGCTTTGGCTCGGCGGTGGCTGAGGCTGGGCAGGTGCTGCCAGATCTGACGGGGACGGTTTTGTCCGGAATCAGATCGGGCTCGAATGCGGGGGATGCGTGCTCAAGGCGAGCGCGGGGCACTCCGATGGACCGTGCGAGCGCGATGGATGTCGCGCGGTGTCCGTCTTCGGAGGTGCGTTATGAAGTTGACGATCGCGCGGAAGCTGGCCCTTGGGTTTGGCGTGTGCCTGACGCTGCTTGGCGGCGTCGGAGTTCTGTCGTGGAAGCTGGGTCACACCGGATCGGCGTCGGTCGCCGATCTGAGCGGCTCGCTCCAGGACTCGGGCCTTGGCACGCAGTTGGGCAAGTCGCTCATCGAGGCGCGGCTGCTCGCCAACCGGTACATGGTTGACAACGACCCCGAGGTGGCGGCGTCGTTCAAGAAGCACGTGACCAAGACCCAGGCCCTCGTCGCCGAGGCGATCGAGAGCTTTAACGGGGACGCGAAGAAGATCGTGTCGGAGATCAAGGAGGATCTGGCGACCTACAGCGGCGGATTCTCGACGCTGGCCGACGCGATCACGAGCCGGAACGAGAATCTGAGCGCGATCGATAACTTGGTGCCGGAAGGTGTCGCGGCGGCGACGTCGCTGGCGGAGAAGGCGTCGAGCGCTGGGATCGGAAGCCCGACGCAGTGGTACGGGATTCGCGGCGCGTTCCTGACGGCCGAGGGCGCGATCACGCGCGGCTTCCGCCGCGGTGCGCCGGCCGATGCGTTCGAGACGGCGCAGAAGGCGCTGGCGGACGTGAACACTCGGATCGCCGAGGCCCGCAAGGTCGTGAAGGGTCCGAGCGCCGAGGCGCTGGCGACTCTGGCGGGTGTTGTCGACTCGGTTGAGAAGAACTTTGCCGAAGCGATCGCGCACCATGCGACGCGCAACACGGCTGTGAAGCAGACGCTGGACCCAGCGGGCGGTCGCCTTGCGGCGAAGACGGACGCGTTCGGCGAGGCGATCGTGGCCTCGGGCACGCAGACGAGCGAGAAGGCGGAGAGCGCAGTGGCGTCGATGATGTCGCTGGCGCTGCTGCTGTCGGCGATGGCGATCGTGTCGGGTGTGGTGATCGCGTGGTTCATCTCGCGCGGGATCTCGAAGGGGATCGCGAGGCTCCTGGGCGAGATCGGCGAGATCGGCCGCACCAACGACCTGACCCGTCGCGCGAGCACCGAGTCGGGTGACGAACTGGCGATGATCGCCTCGGGCTTCAACGACTTTGTGGCCAACCTGCGCAAGGTGATCGGCGAGGTGGCGGGCACGAGCAACTCGGTGGCGGCGGCGTCGACCGAGATCGCGGCCAGCGCCGAAGAGATGGCCGTGGGCCTGCGCAAGCAGGAGGAGCAGTCGGTGCAGGTGTCGGCGGCTCTGCAGGAGACCAGCGCGAGCGTGGTCGAAGTGGCTCGCAAGAGCGCGGACACGGCGGCGGCTTCGAAGCAGTCGGGTCAGGACGCGTCGCAGGGCGGCGAGGTCGTGGCTCAGACCGTGGAGGCGATGCGGGCGATCAGCCAGCAGGTTGAGTCCAGCGCCCGCTCGATCGAGGCTCTGGGCAAGAAGAGCGACGAGATCGGCCAGATCATCGGCGTCATCAACGACATCGCGGACCAGACCAACCTTCTGGCCCTGAACGCCGCGATCGAGGCGGCCCGGGCGGGCGAGCACGGTCGCGGGTTCGCGGTGGTGGCCGACGAGGTGCGCAAGCTGGCCGAGCGGACGCAGAAGGCGACCGAAGAGGTGGCCAAGAGCATCCGCGAGGTGCAGGAGGAGACGACGTCGGCGGTGTCGAACATCAAGTCGGGCACCGAGGGCGTGAACAAGGGCGTGGAGCTGGCGAACAACGCCGGTCAGGTGCTGGAGAAGATCGTGAGCAGTTCGCGGACGGTGGAGGGCATGGTGCAGTCCATCGCCGCCGCCGCCGAGGAACAGTCGGCCGCCACGGAGCAGATCAGCCGCAGCCTGGAGCAGATCAACGCGGTGACGCGTGAGTCGAACGAGGCGGCGGCGCAGTCGGCTCAGGCGGCGACGCAGCTGAGCCAGCAGGCCGAGACGCTCAAGCGGCTGGTGGATCAGTTCAAGATCTGACCGTCGCCCGGACAAACCGACCCGCAAGCCCCGGCCCCTTGGCCGGGGCTTTTTCGTTTGGGCGTCGTGGCAGGAGGGGCGCAGGGCGTGGTGAGGCTGATATCCTCAGGCTCCATGAAGATCCACGAGTACCAGGCGCGCGACCTTCTTCGTTCCTACGCGATCCCCGTGCCGCACGGCCGGATGATCGAGTCCATCGACCACGCGGGTGAGGCGTATCGGGAGGCATCGGGAGGTCAGCCCGGTGCGCAGGTCGTGGTGAAGGCGCAGGTGCATGCGGGCGGCCGCGGCAAGGCCGGCTTTGTGAAGCTGGTGCGCAGCGCCGATGAGGCGGTGGCGGCGGCCCGGTTCATGCTGACGAACCGGATGAAGTCGCCCCAGACGCCGCCGGAGGGTCTGGAGGTCAAGCGTCTGCTGGTGGCCAACGCGGTGGACATCGCGGATCGTGCCGGCGGCGGGAAGGAAGAGTTTTATCTGGCGGTGACGACCGACCGCAAGACGCGTCGCAACGTGCTCATCGCCTCGCGCGAAGGCGGGGTTGAGATCGAGCAGGTGGCGCACGACCGGCCCGACGCCATCATCAAGGTGCCGATCCACCCGCTGATCGGGCTGCAGGGCTTTCAGGCGCGGGAAGTCGCGTTCCGTCTTGGCTTCAAGGGCGCGCAGCTTTCGCAGGCGGTGCAGATCATGACCGCGCTGGCGAAGCTGTACCGTGACAAGGACTGCACGCTGGCGGAGATCAACCCGCTGGTGATCGTGCCGCCGACGCCGAATCATCCGGACGGCGAGGTGGTGGCGATCGACGCGAAGTTCAGCTTCGACGAGAACGGGCTGTTCCGGCACAAGGACGTGGTGGCGCTGGCGGACCACAGCGAGGAGAACCAGTCGGAGGCGCGGGCGCAGCGGTTCGGCCTTTCGTACATCGCGCTGGACGGTTCCATCGGCTGCCTTGTCAACGGCGCGGGCCTGGCGATGGCGACGATGGACATCATCAAGCTCGAGGGGCAGCGCTATCTCGAGAGCAAGGGCGTGAAGGGACGCACGATCGAGCCGGCGAACTTCCTCGACGTCGGCGGCAGCGCGAGCGAAGAGGCCGTCACCGAGGCCTTCTCGATCATCCTCAGCGACCATCGCGTGAAGGGGATCCTGGTCAACATCTTCGGCGGGATCATGAAGTGCGACGTGATCGCGCAGGGCATCATCAACGCCGCCCGAAACTTCACCAATCCGGACGGGTCCAAGGGCTTCAAGGTGCCGCTGGTCGTGCGGCTGGAGGGCACCAACGTGCAGCCCGGGCGCAAGCTTCTGGAAGATGCGCGGGCGGAACTGCCGACGCTGCAGGCGGCGGCGGATCTGACCGACGCGGCGAAGAAGGTCGTCGCCGCGGTGGGCTGAGGCCACACGTTCTCCCAAAGTCCGAACGGGGCCTTGGCGACGCGGGCGGCAGCAGTCTCATCCCGCGTGGGCGGCTTCCTTCTCGCGCTTGGGCTTCCGTCTCGCGCTTGGGCTTACTTCTCGCGCTTCAGCGTGGACTCGATCGCGGCGAGTTCCTTGCGTTTGCTCTTGTCGACCGTCGGGAACTTGAGGTCCAGTTCGTGCATCGCGTCGGCGACGGCGGCGGCGACGACCAAGCGCGTGAACCACTTGTAGTCGGCCGGCACCACGAACCACGGGGCGTGCTCGGTCGCCGTGTTCTGGATCATCTTTTCGTAGGCGTCCTGATAGTCGTTCCAGTGGGCCCGCTCGGCGATGTCGGCGGCTGAGAACTTCCAGTTCTTCGCGGGCTCCTGCAGACGCGAGAGGAATCGCCTCTTCTGTTCGTCGCGCGAGACGTGGAGGAAGAACTTCCGGATGATCGTGCCCTGGCGATGGTGATGCAGCTCGAAGTCGCGGATGGACTCGTAGCGCTCCTCCCAGATCCTCTTGCCCAGGCGGCTGTCGGGCAGCTTCTGGCGCGTGAGCAGCTCGGGATGCACCCGCACGACCAGAACTTCCTCGTAGTACGAGCGGTTGAAGATGCCGATGCGGCCTCGCTCGGGCATGCGCCGGGCGCAGCGCCAGAGGAAGTCGTGATCGAGATCTTCGCTGGTCGGCGCCTTGAAGGAGTAGACCTCGCACCCCTGCGGGTTGACGCCGCTCATCACGTGCTTGATCGTGCCGTCTTTGCCCGCGGCGTCCATGGCCTGAAAGATGAGCAGGAGCGAGTAGCGGTCCTGTGCGTAGAGCTTTTCCTGTTCCTGCGCGAGGTACTCGACGCCCTGCTGGAGGTAACGCTCGGCGGCCTGCTTGGAGCGGATCGGCCCGGTGTCGGCGGGGTCGAAGTCTCGCAGGCGGAACTTCTTGCCCTTGTCCACGCGGTAGGGAGCGATGAAGGCGGCGGCGCGTTCGGTCATGCCCGCAGTCTACCGGAAGGGTCGATGTGCACCAAGGCCTTTGGAGCCGACTACCTTTGGCCATGACCTACGGCGGGCACTATGGAAAACAGGCCAAAGGGGCGATCAACCGCTTTTACGAGCACGCGGACGCCCGCCACCTCGCGACGCTGCAGGAATGCACGAGCGAGCTGTACCTCGCCACGGGAGAGAAGTCCCGGGACAAGCTCTGGTCGCGGGTGGATCTGGCGCTTGGGCATCTCTGCCAGGGGAGCCTGAAACTGGACTCGCTCAAGGCCAAGAAAGTGGTGGAAGGCCGCAACGTCGAAGCGCTGGCGGCCCTGGTGACCGAGCTAAGCGGGAAGCGATAAGGGGGCTCGGACGGGAAAGTGGGCCCGAGTGGAGGGACGAGACGAGACGATGGCGAGCGGCGCGATAAAGTCACGGCTCATGAGCCGAGCCAGAAGCAGCCCGGGGCCGACCGAGAGTGCATCGACACCCGACCGCTCGCGCAGCGCGAACATCACTGTCCGGCGCCTGGCGCCGAGCGATTCGATCGCGGAGCTGACGACGCTGCTGCACCGCGCGTACGCGAAGCAGGTGGCGATGGGCCTTCAGCCGCTGGCGGGACGCCAGAGCGTCGACATCACCGAGAAGCGCGTGTTCAGCGGCGAGTGCTATGTGGCGGTGGACCACGTCGCGCTGGGCGAGGGGAAGGTCAAGCAGAAGATCGTGGGAACCATCCTGTTCCACGAGATCGAGGAGAGTCAGGGCCCGCCTTGGTTCGCCAAGCCCGGCGTGGCGAGCTTCTCGCAGCTTGCGGTGGATCCGGACTATCAGGGCTGCGGCATCGGACGCATGCTGCTCGACATCGTCGAGACGCGTGCACGCGAAGAAGGTGCCAAGGAACTCGGCCTTTCGATGGCCGAGCCAGACCGCGATCTGCTCGAGTTCTATGTCCGGCGCGGCTACCGGTTTGTTGAACACTGGAAGTGGCCGTACACGAACTACCGAAGCGCGATCCTCAGCAAGACGCTCTGATCGCGCCCGCCTCGCGGGCAGCGGTCGGCTCGGCCTTGGCGTGCGCCGCCGCGGCATAAACTTGGCCTGTGAAAGACGATGCGCCCCAGCACGCGAGCACCGACCCGGCCCCGGCACAGGGCGGCGGCGATGTCGGTCTTGATGCACCCCTGGGCCTGAGCGCGGCGGGGTATGTCGAAGCCTGCGGCCGCACGATCGGCGCCTCGCGCGAGAGTGCGCTCGACGCCTACAAGGCGTTTTTCTGGCACGGCCGCGAAGCTCGCCCGCGTCCTTCGCAGCGCATGCGGGCGCTGGGCGTGCCGGACCTGCCGAGCGGCTCGACGAGTGAGGAGTCGCTGCCCCGCGTGGCTCCGATCTCGTCGGTGGTGATCGACGAGGGTGCCGAGGGCAAGATCTTCAAGTTCACGCAGGACGTGGCGGCGTCGGGCTCTCGCCTCGACGGGTCGGTGCGGACGCTGCGCACCGAGAGCGTGCTGATCCCGATGATCGGCAAGCGGCGCGTGCGCACGTACACCTTGTGCGTCTCTTCGCAGGTGGGATGTGCGATGGGATGCACCTTCTGCGAGACGGCGCAGATGGGCCTGATCCGCTCGCTGAGCGCGGCGGAGATCGTGCAGCAGTGGTACGCGGCGACGCACCTGCTCAAGCACCCCGACATTCCCGAGCCGGTGGTCACGCCGCAGGGTCTGGAGGGCCCGGTTCGCAACATCGTCTTCATGGGGATGGGCGAGCCGATGGACAATCTCGACGCGGTGCTGGGCGCGATCGACGTGCTGCGCGACCATCGGGGGCCATCGATTCCGATCAGCAAAATCACGATCTCGACGGTCGGTCGCGTGGACGGCATCGAGCGTCTGGGAGCGCAGGTGCGGCAGCCCGGGTGGCACCGGCTGAATCTGGCGATCTCGCTGAACGCGGCCGACGACCGCATCCGCGATGACTTGATGCCGATCAATCGTCGCTGGAAGCTGAGCGAACTGCAGCGGTCGCTGATCGACTATCCGGTCTTTGGGGGCGGGAAGCTCTGCGTCGAGTACGTGCTGATCCCGGGCGTGAACGACACGGAGGACGACGCTCGCAAGATCGCCGCGTTCGTGGGCCCGATCAACGCGGACTACAAGGCGCGTCGCGGCGCCGCGACGGCCCGCGTGCTTCTGAACCTGATCCCCTACAACCCGCGACGCAACTCTCCCTGGCCTGCGCCGACCGAAGAAAGCGTGCAGAGGTTCATGGGCTGGCTCACGGCGCTCGACGTGTACACCAAACGCCGTCGCACCAAGGGCCGCGATCTGATGGGGGCGTGCGGGCAGTTGGGCAGTGAACACATCCGCAAGCGCCGGTTGGTCGATGCGACGGGTGCGGCGGTCGTCGAGCAGGGCGGGGAGCAGCGCGGCGAGCAGCGCGTGGGGCTGACCGTCGACGGGGCTTGACCGGTTGCCAAGAGCAAGGTGCGGCGCGATGCGCGGTGCGGGCGGATCAGGCCGCGAGTCGCCGGATGTGATCGTCCAGCCGCAGCACGGCCGGCTCTTTGGCGGCCTTCTCCTCGATGTCGAGCCCGAGGGAGAAGCAGACGCTGGCGGCGTTCTCGACGCAGGGATCAAAGCGGAAACTGGCGATGCGTTCGCCGGCGCTGCCGACGAGGTAGGCGATCGCGCCGTGACCGGGATCCGAGAGGATCTCGAGTTTGGTTCCGGCCACCTCGAACTCACAGCGTGCCTGATCTCCGGCGGGGGTGGCGTTCTGCAGGGTGAGGTGCTCGTCCATCGCGTCGGCGAGTCGTGCGTGGACGATGGCCCCCAGTTCATCGAGATTGTCGAAGCGATCGGCCACGTGTCCGAAGACCTCACAGACCGAGGCGTACTCGGCGCACGCGGCCTGGACGATGGACTCGATGACCTCGGCGGGAAGCCCGAGTCGCAGCGCGGCGAGCCGCTCGCCGGGATCGGCGCCCGCACCGGGCGGGCCGGGCCGCTGTCCACGGTGCACGACCGGCCGCGCCGACGTTCGGTCAAACTCGATCGCGCCCGCGTAGAAGGCGATGCGGTGGAGGCGATGCACGAGCGAGTCTGAGTTGATGGCGAGCTTTTCCGAGGGCGGAACGTGGTGCCACTGAATCGGGAGGGCCAGCGTCCGTGGGAGATGCCAGCGGTTGATGACCGCCGTCACGACGTCGACGTGGTTGTAAGCCAGTGACTTGGTTTCTTCGAGAAAGAGGGCGGCGGGGCGGGTGTGCTGCTCGAAGAGCTTAAGGGCCGGCTCCCCCACCATGCGGTGGAGCAGCGGAATGCCCGCGTCGAGCATCAGACCGACGATGAAGGCTTCGACGCGCGCCTCCGGCGCGAGGCGCGCGGCAAGGGCCTGCGCGAGACAAGCGCGGAAGACAGAGGCCGTCCAGACCTGGCGGCTGGCAACGGCACGCGGATCGCCGGTCGCCGCTCGGGCCATGAAGCACCCCAGCGAGAGCGTGCGGAGGCGCGTCGTTCCCAGGAGGACGCAGGCGCGTTCGAGATTGGTCACGGGCTGCCGCTGGCCGTAGAAGGCGGAGTTGGCGAGCTTGAGGAGGCGGCCGCTGATGGCCTGATCGGCCCGAATGGTTCGGGCGTACTCGGCGATCTGCGCGTCGGGGTTCTGCACCAGCGCGAGGATCTTCATGGCGACCTCGGGCTGGGTCTCAATGCCGACGGTGTCGAGCTTGCGCCCGATCTGTTCGTGCAACTCGGCGATCTGACCCGCCGTAAGTTGGCCGCGCGCCCTCTGCATCGTCTTCATCTCGGATGACGGCCACCCAACGCCCACGCACGCCGCGATGGCGCGCTGTCGTGCGATGGTGATCGGCCAGATTCCCGAGCGGGTTCAGACAAGAGGCGAACGGGCGTTGGGGCATGGTCCGATAGCTCGGAGTTGCCCACCCCGCGAGTCCCGACGACGCGGGCCGCGGACAGAACGGTGTCCGCAGGGGCATCACGCGTGTCCGGCGCGGCAGCCGGAGGATCAGGGCTGGAGGCGCGTGCTCGACCAGGGGCCGGCGTCAAAGTCGAACTCGGACGCCGCGCGGAGCTCGCGTGTCCAGACCGCGCGGTCGTGCACGCGTCCGGGCCCACCGAGCCAAAGCTCGACGCGCGAGGCCCAGAGGCGCCAGCCGCCCCAGTGAGGCGGGCGCGGGATGACCATGGCATCGCCCTTGTCCATGATGTCGAGCACGCTGAGATTCAGCTTCTCCATCGCGCCGGCGACCTGCATGAGCAGTTCCTCGCGCGAAGCGACGGGGCGGCTTTGCTGACTGGCCCAGGCGCCGAGGCGGTTTTCCCAGCCGCGGGTCTGGAAGTATGCGTCACTCTCGGCCGCGGGACTGCGGACGACCGGGCCCTCGATGCGGACCTGCTTTTCGAGGGTGTCCCAGTGAAAGACAGCGGCCGCACGCGGATGCTTGGCGAGCCCGCGCCCCTTGCGACTCTCGTAGTTGGTGTAAAAAACGATCGCCCCGCCGCGGCCGGGCTGACCTGAGGCCGGCTCGTCGATGATTTTCTTGCACAGGACGATGCGGGCGGAGAGCTGATCGCTTTCGTCGAGGCAGGCAAGGGTGAAGGCGTTGGGGTTGGGCGTCACCTTCTTCGCATGCGCTTCGTCGAACCAGGCGCGGAAGATCGCCCAGGGGCTTTCGGGAAGCGCGTCGGGGAGCGTGTTGGCCGGCGCGAAGGCGGCGAGAAAATCCAGAGAGGGCTCACCGGGAGGAGTCATGCGCAACAGTAGCGGGCGCGGTCATTGAGCAGCCGCGGCACGTGCGCCGTCGAGAAACTCAATCCCCCGGCGCAAGTGAGGAATCACGATGCTGCCGCCGACGATGAGGGCGACATCGAGCGACTCCCAGATCTCCTCGTCGGAGCAGCCGAGCTTGACGCACTGATCGATGTGGTAGGCGATGCAGTCATCGCATCGGAGCACGGCGGAGGCGACGAGGCCGAGGAGTTCCTTGGTCTTGACGGGGAGGGCGCCGTCGGTGTAGGTCTGGTGATCGAGCGAGAAGAACCGCTTGGTGACCAAGGTAGCGCCCGGCGCGACGCCGCCGGGGCGCAAGCCGCCGGTCTCGGCCCGCTCGCGCTCGTCGCCGAGGATGCGCCGGTTCATGCGTGTGCGATAGGCCTGGAACTGCTCGTAGCGGGCTGCGGGCGAAGGTGGGACCGAGGCTGGCGGCTGGCTGGTGCTCATGCGCGACTGTAGACGCGAGGCTCAGGCAATCAGCATGGCGTCGCCGAAGGAGTAGAAGCGGTAGTCGAGGCGGATGGCCTCTTCGTACATCGAGAGCAGCGCTCGCACGCCTCGAAGATCGGAGGAATCACGCGAATCGGCCGGCGTGAGGAGGGAGCCGACCATCGCGAGCAGCGTGCTGCGCGGCAGGTGGAAGTTGGTGAGCATGGCGTCGACCCATCGCCACTGCCAGCCGGGGGCGATGAGCAGATCGGTGTCGAGCCTCTCCGGGGCCGGTCCGGGGCGATCCTCCAGTGCCCGCGCGTAACTCTCCAGCGTGCGTGCGCTGGTGGTGCCGACGGCGATGACGCGCCGGCCCTCGGCTCGTGCGCGTCGCACTTGTTCGACGGCGCGCTGGCTCATCAGGCACGTTTCGGTGTGCATCGGGTGCTGCTGGATCGTCTCGGTCTCCACGGGACGGAACGTGCCGGTTCCCACGTGGAGCACCACCTCGGCACGCTCGACGCCCGCGCGATCGAGGCGCGCGAGCAGTTCGGGCGTGAAGTGCAGGCCGGCGGTGGGCGCAGCGACCGAGCCCTGCGCGGGTGTTGCGGGCTCGTCCTTGGCGTACACGGTCTGATACCGGTCGCGGTCTTCCTGTTCGGGGACCTCGCGGTGCTCGTGCTCGCGGGCCTTGAGGATGTAGGGCGGCAGGGGCGTTCGACCGACGCGATCCAGCAGCGAGCGCGCCGCCTCGGCGCTCGACCACTCCACATCCACGATCCACGCGCCGGCCTCGTCCGCATCGCGCTCGACCGCCGTGAGGACCACGCCGCTGGGAGAACCGGCGGCGTCGAAGAGAACAAACCGCACGCCCGGGCGCACCCTCTTGGCGCGAAGGAGCACACGCCACCGCTCGCCCGAGCCTTGGTGCGCCAACGCCGCGAGGAACAGCCCCTCCACGCGCCCGGCTGTGTCGGCGCGCTGGCCGACGAGACGGGCGGGGATCACGCGGGTGGTGTTGAAGACGAGCAGATCGCCGGGCCGTAGATATCGGTCCAGATCTCGGACGGCGGCGTGCGCCTCGACCGCGGCCCTCGCACGCGAGACGACCATCAGACGCGCGGCATCGCGCGGCGTTGCGGGAACGGTGGCGATCCGTGACTCGGGCAGGTGATATTCGAGGTCGGCGGTGCGGAGCACGCGGGATCGTTCGCCGCGTCTTTCGTGCGGGCGCGGAGGCGGAGCGACGACACGGGCTGTCGCGTTGCGGAGGCAGACGGAATAAACCGACCCTCAAGACGGCCCCAGAACGCCGCGGCGTGCCGCCGCAAGGGCGTTGGGGCACGACCGGACGCGAAGGGCGTGCATGGCGGCCGATTCGGCACGCGGGTTGCCCTTGGTCTCTCCGTGCTTCTCCCGCCGGTGAATAGAACAGAGCAGGGCCCGCAGCCGACGGTGCTGCCGGTGATCGTGCGCAACGACGGGCAGGCGGTCGTGGCCGCCGATCCCTACGCGCAGGGCCCGTTCGACGTGGTGCTGCTGTCGCAGAATCAATTGGTGCAGACACTGCTGGAGAAGCGGCCGTCGTTTGACCAGTTTCTGCAGGCACGCAATCGGGAATCGCGCCGGGTCGCAAGCGACCTGGCGGCCAAGATCGCGAGCATGCCGCCGGCGCCCGCGCTCGTGCAGCAGGAACGCACGCTTCGGAGCGAAGGCGCGAAGACACTCAAGGCGGCTCAGACGGTGGTGAACTTCGACCGCGACACGAAGATCCTCGAGAACATGAACAAGTCGCCGGAGCAGATCATCCGGGGCATGGTGCTCGACCTGCTCGCGTGATCGCGCCGCGCTGAGCGAGAGCCGCCTTACCTCGACTCGGCCCAGTCCGGATCGGGGTTGAACTCGGTCATGGCCTTTGCGATAGCGGCGGTGTTGGGGCCGAGGTCGCGCTCGTAAACAACGCCCTGCCTGGCGATGATGAAGGACATGATGCCGGAGCGGCCGTACTCGGCGGGATACGCGATGACGGCGAAGCCGCGGACCATGCGGCCGTTCTCGAGGTAGCTCATGCGGCCGCCGGGCGCAAAGGGGCCCTGCGCGGAGAGCATGCGGAAGTGGTAGCCGTGGAAGGGACGGGGCTCGGCGTTCGAGCCACGGGTGTAGCCCTCGGCGCTCGCGCTGGCGGCGAGATCACCCAGCGGGCTGAGCGCTTCGCCTGGAGACGCGGGCCAGAAGAGGCCGTTCTTGGTGCCGGGCTCGCTGATGAAGCGGGCGGCGAACGCGGGAGGCGTCTGGCCGTCGGGCGTCATCATGAAGTACTCGGCCTGCGCGTCGGCGATGGCGAGGCAGGTCTGGATGCAGTTGAGTTCGTTGCGGCCGATGCGACGGGCGACGACTTCGTCGAGGCCCGATGCGGTGTCGAGCCGCCAGCCATCGGCGGACTGCACGATGGGGAAGGGCATCGGCCAGTTGTCGTTGCCGACCTCGAGGATGACCGACCCGTCGGCGTTGGTGACGAGACGGTGGCTCTCGTCGTACTTGCGGACAAACTCCTGGACGTTGTTGCGGTCGGCAACGTCATCGCCGGAACCCAGGACCTCGCTGGCGTTGACGCCCAGGATTTTGGAGAGCTCGTTCATGTCGTCGGTGCGGAGCGCGGCGACGGTGGCGTTGACGGCGGCATCGGGCGAGGCGAAGGCGGTGCCGGGTTCGATGACGGGGCCGGCGGGCGTGCTGGCGCAGGACGCCACCACGAAGGCGAGGGACGCGAGCGCGAATCGGGAGACGAGATGCACGGTTGAGGAAAGAGTGGGCATGGGCGATCTCGGCGAGTTGCGGGGAAGGGTTTGGGGCGAGATGCGGGAGAGGTGTGAAGGCGCGTTAGCGACGACCGCCGCCGCGGGATCCACCACCGCCGCCGGACGGGCGTGCCGCCTGTCCGCCGCCGGAGCGGCTGGTGTTGCCGCGGCTGCTGGCGTCGCGGGTGGCGTTGCCGCCCTGAACGCCGTTGAAGGCGCCGGAGCCGCTGCGATCTGGGGCGCGATTCTGGCTGGGTGCGGCCTCGCGGGTGGCGGGCCGGTTGGCGTCGCGGTTGCCGGCGTCGCGGTTGCCGGCCTCGCGCGTGCCCGCCTCGCGCGTGGCGGTGTTGCCGGGGGCGCGGCCTTGGGCACCGGCGTCGCGGGTGGTGCCGCGGGAGGTGTCGCCGAACGCGCCTTGGGGCGAGGATTCGCGGCCGCGGAACTGTTCGCGGGCCTGGGTGGCCTGAGCGCGATCGACGCCGCCGTACTGCTGAGCGGCGGCGCGGTTGCTGTAGGGGACGCCCTGGCGGTGCTGGGGGTTGTGTTGCCACTGGCCCTGGCCGCCCTGGAAGTTTGCGTTGTTGCGGGTGAAGTTGTTCTGGTAGTTGTTGCGGTTGATCTGGTTGTTGTAGTTGATGTTCTGGTTGACGTTGATGTTGACGTTGCCGTTGTTCCAGTTGCAGTTGCCCCAGGCGTAACCCCATGCCACGCCGCAGGCGACGCCGACGCCGAAGGAGAGGACGTTGCTGGCGACGTAGCCCGGCGGGTAGTAGGGATACGGCGGGTAGGCGGGGTAGGGCCACGTGCCGTAGACCACGGTGGGGTTGTACGTGGGGACGTAGACGACTTCGGTCTGGGCGGGCTGGATGATGATGGTCTGAGTCGTGGTGGAACCGGCGGGGGCCTGATTCACGGTGACGGTCTGCTGTTGGTTGCTCTCGAGGTTGCCGGCGGCCTTGGCCTTGGCGCGGAGGCGCTGCACCGAGTCCATGACGTCCTTCTGCTGGCTGATGAAGGCGTCGCCGAGTTTGCTGGTGATGTCGAGCTTCTCGCTCATCATGCCCAGCACATCCGGGAAGTTGACGAGCGACTTCACGCTCGGGTCCCAGGTCTGCTGTTCGAGCGCCTTGGCGAGGGCGTCACCCTTGAGGGCGGCGTTGGCCTTGAGCCAGCGGTCGGCCTGCACGATCTCGAGCGGGTAGGTCGAGGCCATCAGCACCTGCGTGAGCAGGCTGTCGGGATAGAGCGCGATGGGGGCGACGAGCTGGTCGAGCTGCTCGGGTGAGAGCTTGTCGGCCGGAGCGGCTGGGTCGGCCGCGGGCGCGGAGGACTGGGCTGGAGATTGGGCTGTTGATTGGGCTGGGCTGGGCGTTGCGAACAGCGCGATAGTGCACGACACGGCCAGCATGGAGTGCTTGAGCAAGGTGGCCTCCCGTTTTGGCCAGTGTAGCGGAAAGCCGCGATCCGCGGGCTTGCGGCGGATGCGCAACAGCAATCGCGGGCCCGTCGCGTCGAGTCCGGTCGATTTCCTCAGTCGGCGCGCTCGCGGGCCGCCGCAGCTTGTACGGCAGCGTGGTCAGGACTTCGCGATCACCGCCACCGGAGGGTCGAGCGGGAGCATGCGTGCGAAGCGCAGGTATGCGTCGTATTGGGCGCGGATCTCGGCGATGGAATCGCCGCTGAACTTCTCGGTGAAGGCGCGGGCGACTTCGAAGGCGCAGGCGTTCTCAAGCACCACGCTCGCCGCGCTCACGGCGCACACGTCGCTGCGTTCGTAGCTGCTCTGCTCGCTGGCCTTGGTGTTGAGGTCCACGCTGGGCATGCCGCGGAGGAGGGTGGCGATGGGCTTCATGGTGCCGCGGACGATGACGGGCATGCCGTTGGTCATGCCGCCTTCGGTGCCGCCGGCGTTGTTGGAGTCGCGGACGAAGCCGAGGTGGGCCTTGTCGCGCTGCTTGGCGTCGTAGCGGATCGGGTCGTGCACCTGATGGCCGGGCTTGAAGGCACAGTCTTTGCCCATGCCGATCTCGACGGCCTTGAAAGCCTGGATGCCCATGACGGCGTAAGCGAGGCGGGCATCGAGCTTCGTCGTCCAGTCCATGCACGAGCCGAGGCCGATGGGGCAGCCGAAGATGTGGGCTTCGACGAGGCCGCCGACGGTGTCCTTGTCGATCTTGGCCTGGCGGATGATCTCGCACTGGCGTGTGGTCACGGCTTCGTCGGGGCAGTAGGTCTCGCTGGCGTCGCGGATCTTCTTGAGGTCTTGCCAGTTGGCCTCGGTGACGCTGACGCTCGTCTGCGCGTCGAGGATGCTGCGGACGAAGCCGAAGGCTTCGATGTTGAACTCGCGGAGCAGGCAGCGGGCGAGCGCACCGGCGGCGACGCGGCTGGCGGTTTCGCGGGCGCTGGCGCGTTCCAGCGTCTCGCGGCAATCGGTCGTCAGCCACTTCACGCTGCCCGCGAGGTCGGCGTGACCCGGGCGCGGGCGGTACACGGGCGGCGTCTTCTGGAGGTCATCGAGGCGGGAGTCGTTGTTCTTGATCACCATCGTGAGCGGCGCCGCGATGGTGCGGCCTCGGCGGACGCCGGTGAGGAACTCGACGGTGTCCTGCTCGATGCGTTGGCGACCGCCCCGGCCGTAGCCGCCCTGGCGGCGTGCGAGTTCGCTGTTGATGAACTCGACGTCGATATCGAGCCCGGCGGGCAGGCCGGTGACGGTGATGACAAGGGCCGGGCCGTGCGATTCGCCGGCGGTCTGGTAGTCGAGTGCAGGCATGCGGGAGGGTAGAACGCTGCCGTCGCCCGACCGAAGCTCACTCGGTCTTGATCGCCCGCAGGATGCTCGAATAGGAGTCGGTCCACGCGCGCGTGCGGCTGGGGGTGAGGCGGGCCCAGCCGGGGCGGGTGAGGACCGGGGCGATCGCCGTCTCTTCGCCAACGACCGCCCATTCGCTCGGATGTCGGGCGGCGCGGCGTGACTCTTCCTGCGAGAGCATGTCGTCGCGCACGCCCGAGGAGAGGCCCAGCGGATCGGCGCTTGCCGCGACGATCGGGGCGAGGTCGAGGTAGCGGTTGGAGACGTGCACCGCGATCAGGCCCCCGGGCTTGAGACGGCTCTGGTAGACGCCGAAGGCCTCCTTCGTGAGCAGGTGCGTGGGGATCGCGTCGGAACTGAACGCGTCGAGGATGATGAGATCGAAGCGGTCGCGCTCCCTGGCGAGAGCGGCACGCCCGTCGCCGAGGCGGAAGTCGATCTTGCCCTTGCTCTGCTCGATGAAGCTGAACAGCTCCGCGTTGGTCGCGATGGCGACGACCGAGGGGTCGATCTCGAAGAAGGTGAGATGGTCGTCGGGGCGAACGTAGGTGGCGACGGTGCCGGTGCCCAGGCCGACGGCGGCGATGCGGAGCGGGCCGGCGGACCGATCCTGTGCGGTGCGGATGATGTCGCCCAGCGGACCTTGTGCCGCGTAGTAAGTGAGCGGGATGTTGGCGAACTCTTCGCGACGGTCCTGAATGCCGTGGATGGTGCTGCCGTGCTGGAGGACGTGGGCGTGCCCGTTGGCGTAGACCTCGTGAATGCCGAAGAAGGTTCGTTCGACGTAGATGAGCGTGCCCGCGACCTGTCGCGAGAAGAAGATGCCGGAGGCCAGAGCGATGAGCGTGGCGAGTCCGAAACGTGCCGGCCCGCCCGCGGGACCCAGGAGGACCGCGCCGCAAACGATCATCAACGCGATCGACCGCACGAGCGCTCGCTGCTCGGCCCCGCCGGCGACGAAGCGCTCGACCAGCACGATGGTCGCGCTGACGACCAGAAGCGTGACGAGGACCGAGACGAGTGCGGTGCGACGCTCGCCCGTGCCGCGTCGGGCGGGGATGAGTGCGCACGCGGCGGCGATGGCAAGTGGATATTCGATGGCGGCGTTGAAGAAGTTGGGTGCCAGGAGCGAATTGACCGCGCCGCCCAGCACACCCCCCACCGCGATCCACAGGTAGAACTCCGTCAGCCGCTCCGGCGGCGGGCGCGTCTCGGAGAGTCGCGTGTGGCACATCAGGGCGGCGAGGAAGAACATCGCAAGATGTGAGCCGACCGCGAGCTCAACGGGAATCTGCACCCCCGACAAACGCGTGAACAGCAGAAACAGCACCGCCAGCGGCAGCAGGCTCCCCGAGAGACTCGAACGCAGAGCGAATCGCGACGAAAACGCGATCACGAACGTCAGCAGATAGATCGCCAGCGGGATGACCCACAAGAGCGGCACCGGAGCGAGATCCGTCGTCACCGTCTGCGTCACTCCCAGCGACAGACTCGACGGAACCGCCGCCAGCGCGATCCAGAGCAGGATGTCGGACCATCGCCGTTCTCCCGACGCGGCGGCGCCGGCGGTTGCCGCGGAGGCTCGCACGGCCTTGTCGCCGGCGCGGCGCAGCGAGAAGACAAAACACGACAGAACCAGCGGGAGGAAGACGAAGTAGCCGATCGTCCAGCCGCGGGACTGCTCCTGCAGCGTCAGTGTCGGCTCGAGCAGAAACGGAAAGCAGAGCAGGCCGACGAACGACCCGATGTTGCTGGCGGCGTAGAGGAAGTACGGGTCCCGGGCGTCGGGGGCGTCGGTGCGGCTGTACCACTTCTGGAGCAAAGGCCCGGTCGTGGCGATCGCGAAGAAGGGCAGGGCGCACATGCCGGTGAGGATCAGCAGCAGCCAGGGCGTCACGCCGAGCGTCTCGCCCGGCGCGCCGGGCGCCCAGGCGGGCCGCAGGGCGATCGGGAGCATGAGCGCTCCGAGGCCGAGCGTGGCGGCGTGGACGAGGCCCTGGGCCGTTGGACGCAGACGGGTTGTGAGCAGATGCGCGTAGAGATACGCGCCCAGCAGAAGCGTCTGGAAAAAGAGCATCACCGTGTTCCAGACCGCGGGGCTGCCGCCCAGAGTCGGCAGGACCAGCTTGGCCGCCAGCGGCTGGACCAGGAAGAGCAGTGCTGCGGCGAGGAAGACCGCCGCGCAGAAGAAGAGCCTCATCGCAGAAGGGTACCCGATGCCGCCGTGCATGCGCGACGGCTACGCTGGCCCGCCCATGAGCCCAACCGACCCAGCCGCCCGGTTCGATGCGATCATCTGCGACATCGACGGATGCCTTGCGCCCGAGAGCCACCATCCGCTCGACGCCGACTCTCTGGCTCGCATCGCGCATCACAACCGTCTCGCCTGCGATCGGCGCGATCGACCGGTGCTTGCGCTCGCGAGCGGGCGCCCGTTCCCGTTTGTCGAATGCCTCTGCCGCCTCACGGCCAACACGTCTACGCCCTGCATCGCCGAGAACGGCGTGTGGCTGTACGACCCGAGGGATGGCGCGTTCGTGATCGACCCGGCGATCAGCAACGACCACGTCGACGCGGTCGGCGCGCTCATCGCGTGGATGCGGCGTGAACTGTTCCCGCGCGGGGTGGTGATGCAGCCGGGCAAGAGCGCCAGCGCGTCGATCTACCACGAAGACACGGCGTATCTGATGTCGTTGATTCCGTCGTTGGAGGATCGCTGCGCCCGGGAGGGCTGGCCGATCCGCGTCAGTCACACCGTGCGATGGATCAACCTGGACCTCGCGCACGTGAGCAAGGCGACGGGGATCGCACGCCTGATCGAGCGGACGGGCTTTGCGAAAGAGCGTCTTGCGGGCGTGGGAGATTCGCTGTCGGACCTCGCGATCGCGGAGCGGGTGGGCTTCTTCGCCGTGCCGCGGAACGCGGACGAACGCCTCAAGCCGCACGCGCACTATGTGTCGCCGCGAGAGGAGATCGAGGGCGTGCTGGAGATCCTGGCGCGTCTGGACTGATCAGGTGGGGTGATCGCGAGCGGGGCGCTGGGCCAATCCCTTCGCCGCGCGGTGGTGCGTTTCCCCGCGGCATCGGCGCGAGAGCGCTCGCGCCTCAGCGCGGAGCGTTCACTCGCGCACCGTCGACGGATCGCGACCCTCTTCGATCGCGTTGATCTTCCCCACGCGGCGCTCGTGGCGGCCGCCCTCGAAGGGCGTGGCGATCCACTGCTCGACGATCTTCTCGATAAGTCGCTGGCCGAGCAGGTCGGCGGAAAGGCACAGCACGTTGGCGTTGTTGTGGCTGCGCGAGAGCTGGGCGGTGAGTTCGTCGTGGACGTTGGCGGCCCGGATGCCCCGCACCTTGTTGGCAGCGATCGACATGCCCACGCCCGTGCCGCAGATCAGCACGCCCAGATCGAACGAACCCTTGGCGACGGCGCTGGCGACCTTGAAGGCAGGCTCGGGATAGTCGGTCGGTCCTGACTCGCCGGTCCCGAGCACCTCGACCTGGTGTCCTTCGCGCGTCAGCTTCTCGGCCAGCTGTCGGATCGCGCCGAGCCCGCGATGGTCGGCGCTGAGGGCGATCTTCATGACGCAACTCCCGATCGGACGGCGTCGGCCGGAATCAGCCGACGCTCGACCAACTGCTGAAGGATACCGGCCCGGATCAGTCGTGCCGTGCGAAGGTACGCCTCTTCGCCCGCGCCGATTGGGTCTTCGACGTTCCGACCGCCGGGATCGAGCAGCGCAACTTTCGCCTCGCTCCCCGGGGCCAGCGCGCAGACCGCGGCCCGGTGCGAGCGGGTCATCGCAAAGACGATCTCGGCCTCCTCCACCATCGCCCGGGTCAACGCACGCGAGCGATGAGGTCGAGATTCCACGCCCAACGAGGCCAAAGCCGACGCGTTCTCGCGGCTCGCCCCCTGTCCGTCCACCGCGCTTGTCCCCGCTGATCGAGCCACCAGCGGCATCGGACTGGGGCTTTGCCGCTCCAGAAGGTCGCGGGCGATCGCCTCCGCCATCGGACTGCGGCACGTGTTGCCCGTGCAGACAAAGAGCACGGTCCGCTCCATCGCACGCTCAAGCCGATCCGCGGCCAGCGCGCCGACCGACTCAATCGCGTACCCGCCGGCCGCGGTCAGACGTACGCTGGTCGAAACGACGCCCATCCGCGTCGGACCGCCGTCCACCACCAGCTCGACCCCCGCGAGTTGCTCGGAAGGCACCTCCGGCGTCCGCATCGCATCCGATGCGGCGCCCGGCACGCGCTCCATCACCACCGGACCCTCGCAAAGCCTCAGGACGGAGCGTGTGAAGTCGTGATCGGGCACACGCACCGACAAGCGTCCTTCGGATGTCAGCGCCTGCCTCGCAGCGTCCTGATCCGACGACGCGCCGACAAGGGCGGCAAGGATGCCTTCGCCCCACGACGCTTCGACGCTGAATCGAACGGGCCCCGGCATGAATCGCTCGAGCAAGCGACGGTGTGCCGCCGGCACGTCGGCGGCGTCCGACGCCATCGCGAGGACTCGCTCGCGGTCGGGAGCGTGCCACGTCCAGCCCGCGCGGGCCTGCGGGTCGGCGCGTCGCCTCATCGCCAGGAGCGACTCGACCGCGCGCTTGGACGAACCCAAGCCCGCCACGCCATAGACCGTCTCGGTGGGCAGCACCACCAGCCCCCCGGCGCGCAGGATCGATGCGGCGCGCTGGGCCAACGCGTCGGCCGACGAGGGGCGGAGTTGTTCGCGCTGGGTGATCACGGATCCGGCCGGAATCATTGTTGAACCGGTCCGATGACGGTGCGGGCGGGCGGTCCGTCTGGAACCTGACAGGGTGCGGGGCTAGGGCATGGGCCTTCTGGGTCGCTGCGCACGCGTGGGGGACCGGGGAACCCCGCGGGCCGCGGGGCGAATAGGGATCGGGGCGCGGGTCGGCGTTGTTCGGTCCGAACCGATGCCGGCCCTACCGTTGAGGCGTCTCTTTGCCCGAGCTTTCAGGAGCCTGTATGCCCTCGTCGATCCCCGCCCGCCGCGCGTTCACGCTCATCGAACTGCTGGTCGTCATCGCGATCATCGCGCTCTTGATCGGCATCCTGCTCCCGGCCCTGAGCCGCTCGCGCCAGGCCTCGCAGAACGCGGCGACGCGCAACGTGATGGCGCAGCTCGCGGGCGCTTCGGCGGCGTTCGAGACCGACAACCGGCGTGCGCCGGGCTATTTCTCGCCTCGCGAGATGGCCTCGGCCGGCGCGACGGGCAACGTGGGCAGCCGCGGTGCGCCCGGGCGCGGGATGACGGCGATGGAGAACATTCTCCTTGATCTTTCGGGCAAGGACGCGATCGCGGTGGGCGCTGTGCCCGCGGGACGCAACGCCAACGAGTGGCTCAGCAACGTCGCCCCCAACACGCAGAACAACAGCGGTATCTTCGTCAACCCCGCGCTGATCGGCTCGGGCACCGGCAACTACTTCAACCCAGGCCGCGCCTATCTCACCAACTTCAACGTCGAGACCAGTCCATCCGCGCCGCAGGTGGGCCAGCGATTCAACGGCCGCACTGTCGATCAGCAGCAGCTCCCCGACCTGATCGACGCCAACGGACAGCCGATCCTCGCGTGGATCCTTGATGAGACGGCGAAGTCGGCCGTAGACGCCGGCGCCGGCCAGAACTCCTTTGTCGGCGTGGACTCGACCAACGGCTATCGCTTCTACTGGGGCTCCAACGCCGCGTTCCTGCGCAGCCAGTCGCTCGGGCGCATGAGCATGGATCACACCTTCTCGACCGGGCAGGCGGAAAGCCCGAGTCTGAGCATGCTCGCCGAGGGCGTGGCCGGCTCGGCCGCGACCAACGGATCGAACCGGGGCGAACTGGGCACCCTCATGGCGATCACCGGCAACCCGGGCCTTCCCAACAGCACACCCGACGTCCGCACCGCCAGCGTTGATCAGATCCTCCCCGCCTCGCCTCGCGGCAGGGCGATCTTCCACGCGCCGGGCTCCGACGGTGTCTTCCTCTCGCAGCGCCAAGCCGGAAAACTGCTCACCTCGCCCACCAACCGGACAGTCTTCTACGGCGTGAACTTCAAGTCACCCAGCGGTGCGGCGTATCTCGACGAGAACGGCAAGACCACCGCCCCCAACATCCTCGATGCCTTCGACGACATCATCGTTTCCAACTGATTGCCACCGCCTCAACCCCCCGCGGCAGCCCACCCTGCGCTTCGCTTTCGCACGCCCGACTCGGCGGATAAAGCCCGCGGCTTGACGAGATCCCGCGGACCTGTCACGCTCTGTCCCGGTGAGCGTTTCTCGTGATGTTCCCGATACGCCGCGCTCCCTCGTGACGCCAACCGGCGTGCCGAGCGGGTCGCAGCGCGACGCGACCGAACCGTCGCCCCGGCCCGCACGGCTGCGCGCATGCATCACGCTCGGCGCAATGAGCTTGGGAATCTGGATCGCAGACTGGCTCCTTCGCACGGAAGGCACGGCCGGCGCGGCAAACGCCCACGCGTGGACACTCTTCGCAATCGGCGCCGGACTGAGCGTGGCGTCGGGCCTGCTGGCGTGGACATTCGCCCGAGTGTTGCTCACGTGCTGCGTGATCGTGCTGACGTGCGCGTGGACCATCGTGCGCCTCGGCGACGCGCCGCCCGACGCCCTCTCTCGCGTGCTTGCGGCGCAGGGCGATGAGTCGCTTGTGCGGCTCACGCTGACCGAGTCGCCGCGACGCACCGCCGCAGGTCCGGGCAGCGAGCATCCCACGTGGATCGCGATCGCACGCGTGCGCGAAGTTGTGACCGACAACGCTCGCACGCCGGCCTCTGGCGCGGTCTGGCTTCGCATACGCGGCGACGCGTCGCGCTGGCGCGGGGGCGATCGCGTGATCGTCCAAGGCACGCTGCGCCCGATCGCTCGGCCTGACATCCCCGGCGTTTTCGACCTGTATCGCTGGGCGCGTGACCGCCGTATCGAAGGCTCGCTGCACATCTACAGCCCGGGTGCGATCCGGCCCGACGAAGCCCGGGTCGGAACGCTCGAGCGTGCAGAGTCGCTTCGCTTGCGATGGATCGATCGTCTCCGCGCCCGGGCGATGGCCGTGCTCGATCACGCGACGGCCTCGTCGCAGGACGATGACGCCAGACAAGTTCTGCGCGGGCTGCTTTTGGGGCAAGATCGATCGAGCCCCGGCGACGCACAGCGCGCCTTCTACACGCTCGGACTGGCGCACATCCTCTCCATCAGCGGCTTTCACCTCGGCGTCTTTGCCTGGTTCGTGCTGCTGGGGCTGCGGCTGATGGGCGACCTCGGGAGACTTGAGCCTCTGCTCGTCGCGCTGGCGGTCCTTCTGTTCCTCACGCTGGTGCCGGCCGATGCGCCGGTCATGCGCGCCGGTGCGATCGCCTTGGCCATGCTGCTTGCCGAGGTCATCGGGCGTCGATACGACCGGCTGACCATCCTGATGTGGACAGCGGCGGGCCTTCTATTGCTTCACCCCTCTGACCTGTGGTCCCTGGGATTTCAGCTCAGTTTCGCCATGACGGGCGTCCTGATCGCCCTGGCGCCGCGACTGCAGACGCGACTCTTCCCGCCGCGACTTGGTCTGGGCGGGCATCGCGACGGAGCGCGGGCTCGTCTGCGCGAGGCCACTCAATCGCTGATCAGCGTCTCGCTGGCATGCTGGCTGATCTCCTCCCCCTGGCTTGCGGCCTCGGTCGGCATCTTCAACCCCGCTGCGGTGTTGACCGCGGTGGTCTTCACTCCGCTCATCACGCTGATCCTCGCGCTTGGCTACGCCGTGCTGCTCGCCGGGCTTGTCCTGCCGATCTCGGCCGCGTGGACGGGCCCGCTCCTGGCGACACTGACCTCGTGGTGCGTGGAACTGGTCGTGGCCTGTGAGTCGATCCCAGTGGCGGCGCTGCGTCTGCCGCCGCTCTCCATGGCATGGGGCGCGGCTGGCGCGGTGTGCATGACCCTGCTGCTTTCGGGCGCACTCGGAACACGCGGCCGGCCCGTGCTGTGCGCTCTTGTCGTCGTCTGGATCGCGTGGGGAGCGTCGGAGTGGAACGCGGCACGGGCGCTTCCGCCGCCGGGGCTGGCGCGCGTCCTGCTTGTCGACGAGGCGATTCCGCCAACGACCCTCTGGCGCTCGCAGGATCGCGTGGAGCTCTTCGAGGGCGGCTGGGTCGAAGGAAGAGCACGACACTCTCGCGACCTCGTGCCGCTGGCACGGGCGTCGGGCGGCTGGCGACTGGACCGCCTCTCGCTCGCTTCGCTTGATCCGGCGAGGCTCCGCGGCCAACTGGACGCGATCACAATCCTCCGCCCCCGTGTCGTGGACATGCCGGACGATGCCTCGCGGCCGGAGTTGAGCGCGGCGCTGCGCGAGGCCGCCACACGCGCAGGCTCGCAGGTGCGAGTGCGCCGAGCGGGTGAAGCCCCGCCGACGATTGTGACGCGCCGACCGGACATGCCGCCGGGCATCATCGAGGCATTCGTCAGTGTGGATGCGGCAGGCGTCGTCTCGCCCATCGACAAGCCGCACGCGGGCGTGACGGATCCCGCGGCGTGGCGCAGCGTGCGGTGGCGATGAGCTGGTCAGTGACGCCGGACGATCATGTATGTCCAGCCGGTGTACAGCATGAGGGCCGCCACTCCGCCCCAGAGCATCAGCAGCCCGATCCCGCCTTGGCCGTGCGTCATCTGCTGTCCGCCGCTGATGGTGATGACGCTGAAGAGGGCGGGGAAGAATCCCCACAAGTACACCGTCAGAGGCAGGCTCTTGCTGAACCGCAGCGCCGTGACCGCGCCGGTCACAAGCATGACAAAGCAGCTCGCGGCCATGGCCAGCCGTTCGTGCTGCTTGCTCAGAACCTCACGCCGCAGGTCGGCCAGGTCCTTCGTGAGTTCGCTCGCCTTCTGCCGCGCTCCGTCCGACCCTTGCGCTTGCGGGGCGGCGAGGAGTTCGAGTGCGGGCTTGGCCGCGAACGGCTCGAGCGCGAGGCGGTCGGTGTCGGACATCCGCAGCCCGGCGAGCGAGAGCGACGACCGCCGGGTGGCTTCGCCGCCCTCGGACTCACCGAACACGCTCGAAACCAGATCCCGAAGCTCGATGCGCAGACGCAGTTCGTCGGCCAACTGTGCATCGCTGGTGTCGGGGGCGATGACGACAGACGCGGCGGCATAGCGCACGCCTCGCGCCCGGGTGGGCGAGCCCGGCTCGGTGCGCAGCAGCAGCACCTCGACCTTCTGGGCAGAACCGGGCTCGACCGCCCACGATGCTCCGCCCGCGGGGCGGAGCACCCGCCCACGCACGACGACCTGACGGTCGGCGTCATCGATCAGCGTAAAGAACCCGTCGGTTTCGAGCGCTCGATTGAAGCGTCGCAGCAGTTCCTCGCGGACGACCTCGCGAGCCAGCGCACGCCGTCGCTGGTCGATCCATCCCATGCGTTCGGGGCGGTTTCGCAGAGCCAGGAGTTCGCCGGTGGTGAGGAACTTGGGATCGTCCGAAAGGGTGGAGGGAAGCGTGAGAGAGAGCGGGAGCGAGCGCCCGGAGACGAGCCCGGTCGAGGCGTCCTTGCTCACAAAGTCCTCAAGCCGGATGGCCAGCCTCGTTGTCGGTCCGCTGTCGGCGCGGCTGGGCTGCGGGAACAGCCAGAGCGTGGCGCGGCTCGCGGTCCCCTCGCTGGTGACCCGACCGGCATCGTCCCGCTCGATCACCGCCGGCCGCGCCAACACCAGGGCCGTGCTTGCACCCGACGCCGGATCGACCTCGATCGGCTGTGCGCGGTCGGCGAAGATCACGAGCCTCTTGAGCTCCACGCTCTGGCCCCGGTTGATGTTCGTCGCCAGAATGCGGGCCAGGTCTTCGGTCACCAGTCGCTGCATCGCCGAGAGAAACCGCGGAATGACCTGTTCGTTCAGTGCCGCCAGCCCCACCGCGAGCGCCAGCCCCACCACCGCCGCCGGAAGCAGGAGCGCCCGGTGACTCACGCCGCCCGAGGCGGCGGCCGCGAATTCGTTGTCGTTGCTCAGGCGGTGATACACCAGCGTGCTCGCGAAGCAGCCCGCGAACGGGAGCGCGTACGCGAGCATCGGCGGCATGGCGAGGAACATGAACTTGACCGCCTCGATCGGATCAAGGGTCCCGTCGGCGAGGGGCTTGATCGTCGTCGCGAACGCGATCACGCTCACCAGCACCCCGGTCGTCAGCGCCACCAGGCGGACCAGTTCGCCGAGAATCGAAAGCCAGAGCGTGATGGGTTGGGGTCGTGCCATCGAGAGGTGCGTCTCGGAGCGTACGTCGGCCGGCTCAGCCGGAGAGTCGGGCGAGAATCGCCTCGCGCAGCGCCTTGGCGTCGGCCTTGCCCCCGGCGTGCTTCATGGCAGCCCCGACCAGACGCCCGATCGCCGCCTGCTTGCCCGCACGCACGTCGGCCGCGGCCTGGGCCTGCTCGGCCAAAGCCGCGTCGATCCAGGCGTTCATCGCGCCCTCGTCTCGGACAACGAGCATGCCCCGCTGGGCCGCCATCTCCTCCACCCGCGCAAGCGATTCGCCCGGCTGCCTCAGGCCCGTCGGGCTTTCGCACAGCACGCCGAAAAGCTCATCGACGTTCTGGTTGTTGAGCTTGCCCTGCTCGCGCAGCACCCCGAGAGCCGCGATGTCCTCGGCCTGAGCGCCAAGTTCGTGCACCTCGCGCTGCAGTTCGTTGGCCCGCTTGGCGCCCGACTGCAGGAGCAGATTCGCCGCCAGCTTGCCCGCCCGTGCGTGCGACAGGCCGAGCGCTTCCATGCACGACAACGACCGCTCGAAGAAGAAGCAGACATCGCGCTCGTCGATCAGAGCCGCGGCCTCCTTGGGGCCCAGGCCGAACTCGTCCATGTAGCGCCGGAAGCGCGCCAGCGGCAACTCGGGTATCCGCTCCCGCACGCCCGCTTTCCACGCTTCGTCGATCCGCACCGGCGGGAGGTCGGGATCGGGGAAGTAGCGATAGTCGTGCGCGTCTTCCTTCTCGCGCTGCAGCACGGTCGCGCCGCGTCCGGGGCCCGCCTCCGGAGCGGCGTGCTCGTTCCACCCGCGCGTCTGCTTGGTGCCGGGACCAAAGACGCGCCCGTCGCGCAGCCAGCGCGCCGGCTGCTGTGCCGCTTCGTACTCGATCGCGCTCTTGACGCTCTTGAACGAGTTGAGATTCTTCACCTCGACGATCGGCGTCCGCACCACGTGCCCGTCGCGCAGCGTCAGGTGCGTGTTGATGTTCGGCTCGAAGCGGATGTGCCCCTTCTGCATCACCCCTTCGCTCGCCCCCAGAAAGCGGCAGATGTTCCGCAGCATGCGGCAGAACGTCACCACCTGGTCCGCGGTCGTGAAGTCCGGTTGCGTCACGATCTCCAAGAGCGGAGTGCCCGCGCGGTTGTAGTCCGCGATCGTCGCGTCCAGCGCGCCGCCCCCGGGCAGTTCGTGCAGCAGTTTCCCCGCGTCCTCTTCCAGGTGCGCACGCACGATGCCGATCCGCGTCGGCGGCTGTTCGAAGTCGATCTGCCCCTTCGCGTCCACCGCCGGCACGTCGAGGCTGCCGTCGAAGCAGAGCGGCAGGTCGTACTGGCTGATCTGGTACGCCTTGGGAAGATCGGGGTAGAAGTAGCTCTTGCGGTCCCACTTGGTGGTCTGGGCGATCTCACACCCAAGCGCCAGGCCGACCATCATCGACGTCTCGATCGCCGCACGGTTCAGAACTGGCAGCGCGCCCGGCAACCCGAGCACCGTGGGATCGATCCACGTGTTGGGGCCCGGGGTGTTGGGGCCCGGGGTGTTGGGGCCCGGACCGGCCCGCTCGTGTCCCGACGCGTGAGGATCAAACTCGGGGTGGGCCGGATTAGGCGCGCGGCTGAACATCTTGGTGCGCGTCGCCAGTTCGACGTGCACCTCCAGCCCCACCACCAGCTTGACCCGCTCGATATCCGCCAGCGTGTACGACATCGGCCGATCGTACGCGATCGCCGCGCGATCAACGCCCGGCGGGGCCTGCCGCCGGATCGACGTACCACTCCGCGTCCCCCACCGTCGCGGCCGGGTGCACGGCGCCCCCGTTGATCCCGCCGCGATGGACGCAGGAATCGATCAGCGCCCGCTTGTCGGCGCCGACCGCGAGAAACACCCGCGTGCGCGCCGCCCGGGCCGTGCGCTTGGTCAGTGTGACGCGATCCTTCACCGGTGAGGTTGGCGGCGCGACGGCGCTGATCACCAGCAGCTTCGGGTCCGGCTCCGCGGCGCCGGGAAACAGGCTGAGCGTGTGCCCGTCGGATCCGATGCCCAGAAGCACGAGATCCAGCCGCGGCGTGCCCTCGGCGTCGACGGCCGTAACCATCCGTCGCAGGGCGGCCTCGTACGAACGTGCCGCCGTCGCCGCGTCGGGCGTGGACTCGACCGGATGGATGTTGCTCTCAGGGATCGCAACCAGCGAGAGCAGCGTCTCCCTCGCCATGCGTTGATTGCTGTCGCTGTGCTCCGGCGGCACGAAGCGCTCGTCACCCCACCAGACATGCACGCGGGGCCACTCGATGCCTTCGAGGCGAGCGAGCCGCGCGTGCATGGCGCGGGGCGTCGAGCCGCCGGAGAGTGCGACATGCGCCTGCCCTCGCTGTGCAATCGCCTCGCGCACCACCTCCCGCACGCGCATCGCACACGCAAGGGCCGGATCGTCGCTGACGTGCAGACTGTGGGCCACAGGATCACCTTCTCTCAAGCGTGCCGACGTTACATGTCGGTCCACTGATGCCCGCGGGAGGTGAGAAGTTCCTCCGCCTCCTGCGGGCCCCACGACCCGCTGGCATAGCGGCACAGGGGTGGACGATGCTCAAGGAGGGGCGTGAAGAGCTGCCACGCGGCTTCGATCTCGTCGGCCCGGACAAAGAGCGTGCGGTCGCCGCGCATCGAATCGAGCAGCAGTGTCTGGTAGGCCTCGGGCAGGGGCCCGAAGGCCTCGTGATAGCGAAACCGCATCCTCTGGGTCTGGAGTTGAAGACCCGAGCCGGGCTGCTTGACCTCGACGATGAGGTTGAACCCTTCGTCGGGCTGGAGCAGAAGTTCGAGCCGATTCTGCGTGAAGAGGCAGCTCCCGAAGGTGTCGAACATCGCAACCGGCGGCCGCCGGAACGTCACGACGATCCGCGTCGACTTCTTCGCCAGCCGCTTTCCCGTGCGCAGGAAGAAGGGCACGCCCTGCCAGCGCCAGTTGTTGATCGACAGCTTCATCGCCACGAACGTCTCGGTGTTGGAGTTCGGGGCGACACCCTTCTCCGACAGATACCCGGGCACGACCTCGTTGCCCATCATGCCCTTGTCGTACTGCCCGAAGACGACGTCGCCTTCGACCGGCGGCAGGATCGAACGCAGCACCTTCACCTTCTCGTTGGCCACGCTGTCGGCCTCGATCAGCGCCGGGGGCTCCATCGCCACAAGCGCGAGCAGCTGCATCATGTGGTTCTGCACGATGTCGCGCAGCGCGCCCGCGTTCTCGTAGAACGCGCCGCGCGACTCAACGCCCAATTGCTCCGCGACCGTGATCTCCACGCGCTCGATCCTGTCGCGGTTCCACACCGGCTCGAACATCGAGTTGGCGAAGCGGAAGACCAGGATGTTCTGCACCGTGTCCTTGCCCAGATAGTGATCCAGGCGATAGACATCCCGCTCTTCATACCACTTGTGGATCAGATCGTTCAGCGCGACCGAACTCGACAGATCCTGCCCGAAGGGCTTTTCGATGACCAGCCGCGTCCAGCCCGGGCTCTTGTTCAAGCCCACCTCACCCAGCCGGTCGACCGTCGGCGCAAAGGCCGGCAGCGGAAGCGCCAGGTTGAACGCGCGGTTGCCCGGCAAGCCAAGCCTTGACTCCAGCGACTCGATCCGCTCGCGCAGCGCCTGATACTCCTTCTTTCCGCTCTCGCCCAGCGACTGAAAGTAGAGCGTGCGGCCGGCCCAGCGCTCCGCGTCGGCCTTGTGCACGCCCGACTGCGTCAGCGCGTCCACCGCCGCGTTGCGAAACTGCTCGTCGCTCAGCCCGGCCCGCGCCACGCCGAGGATCGCGTGCCCCTCGTGAGGCTTGGGCTTGCCTGCCTTGGGCTCGTCGATGTGATACAACGCCGGCAGCAGCTTGCGATACGAAAGATCGCCCGTCGCGCCAAAGACCAGGAACAGATGCGGCGGGGCGCTGGCGCCCTGACTGACCAGTTGCATGCTCAACACTCCGCGCGTGCCGAACTCTGCGATCGGAACGCTCCCCTCTTATCGGCCGCACGACCGGAGCCGCTGAACCCGCAGCCGTCGCTGGAGCACAGGAGAAGTCGATGCAAAAGCACGCACAACGAGGGCAGATGGGCTGAGCACGTTATCAGGAGTAGAGGTGAACAGGAGAAGATGGAAAGAGCAGACTCCGACGAGAGATCCGTTCCCCTCCTCGCCTGTTCCCCTGCTCCCCGCTTCCCGCACTCCCCGTCCCTTCCTCAACCCTTGTCACGACGCCAGTTCGGCTTGCCCTTGTCGCGCGACTTGCTCTTCTGGCTGCGGCGTTGCGAGCCGGTCCGATCGAAGCTGCCAAAGCCCGCCCCCTGTCCCTTGGCGAAGCCCCCGCCGAGCTTGAGACCGCCTTCGGGAATCTTCTTGGCCTTGCCCGCCGCACGTCCTTCGGCGGCATCCACCACCAGTTCCATCCGCCGCGTCGGGAGGTCCACCGCGACGACCTTGACGCTCACCGTGTCGCCCATGTTGTACGAGCGGCCGGAGCGCGCATCGACCATCGCGCCCGTGCGCGGGTCGATCTTCCAGAAGGGCGTCAGGTTCTCGCGCGTCACGTCGCCGGGCAGATCCTCCTTCTTCACGAAGCCCTCGGCCAGGAACTTTTCGATCTGCACGAAGACGCCCTTGGGCGAGACGCCTGTGATGATCCCGCGGAAACTCTCGCCCACGTGCTTCTCGAGGAGTTGCAGCACCAGGAACTGTCGAAGGGATCGCTCGGCCTCCTCCGCGTTCCCCTCGCGGAGCGTCGCGTGCTTGCCGATGCCTACCAGCGTCTCCTCATCGGGGCACATCTCCGACTCGCGCAGCATCGCGCCCAGGCGCTTGCGGTCGTCGTCGTTGCGTGGACGGTGGGTCGCGTTGTCGGTGCGGCGGAGATACTCGGCGATGGCGCGATGCACCGTCAGGTCGGCGTAGCGCCGGATCGGGCTGGTGAAGTGCGCGTACGCCGTGCTCGCCAGAGCGAAGTGGCCGATCAGCGCGGGGGAATACTCCGCCTTGCTGAGCGTGCGCAGCACCGCCATGTGCACGGCACGGCTGGCGGGCGTGCCGCGGGTCGCGTTGAGCAGGCTCTGCAGCTCTTCGCGCGTCGGACTCTTGGGGATCTTGAATCCCGCGACCATCGCGGCCTTGCGCAGATTGTCCACATCGCCCGGCGTGGGGTCGGGGTGCGTGCGACGCAGCAGCGGGACGTCCATCTTCTCAAAGAGCCGCGCCACCACCTCGTTGGCCTCGACCATGAACATCTCGATGAGCGTGTGCGTGAACGCACTGTCCTCGCGCTCGGCGTCCACCACGTGGCCGTTGTCGTCGTAGATCAGCACGACTTCGGGCAGTTCCAGGCTGATCATCCCCTGGCGCTGACGCCGCCCCTGGATCGCCCGGGCGCAGGCGTCCATTTCCTTGAGCGCTTCGAGCAGTTGGTCGGTGTACCTCGGCGGGGTCTTGGCGTGCTTGCGGGCTTCGTTGAAGTCGCCGTCGATCAGCGCCTGCGCTTCGAGGTACGTCAGACGCTTGGCGCTCTTGATGAGCGTGTTGCGCACGCCCTCGCTCTTGCACACGCCCTGGGCGTCGTAGGTCATGAACGCCGACTTGCAGAAACGCAGAACGCCTTCCTGCAGCGAGCAAATCCCGTTGCTGAGAAGCTCGGGGATCATCGGGATCACGCGCCTGGGCAGATACACGCTGTTGCATCGATCCCGCGCTTCTTCGTCGATCGCCGAGCCGGGCGGAATGAAGTGCGCCACGTCGGCGATATGGACGCCCAGCTCCCACCCGCCCGAGGGCAGACGCTTGATGCTGATGGCGTCGTCGTAGTCCTTGGCGTCGGGCGGGTCGATCGTGAGGATGAACTCGCCGGTGAGATCGGCGCGACCGCCCCACCCCTCCTTGTCAAAGGACGCGATGCCCGACCGCTGGTACTCGGCGATCTGACGGTCGTAGACCTGCGTCACCTCGCGGGCCTGCTCCTCGCACTCGGGCGGATGCTCGCCGGGAAGGTCGTACGCAAGGATGACCGCCTGCGTCTCGACATCGGGCTTGCCGGCGTCGCCCAGCACCCTGGTGATCACGCCCTCGCCCAGCACCGAGCCGGGCCCGGAGCCCTGCGGATACGCGACGATTTCGACGATGACCTTCGAGCCTTCGGGCGCGTTCTTGGCCGCCGCGTCGCGAACGACGATCGGCTCGGTCATCTCGCGTCCGTCGGGGAAGACCAGCCACTGATCCCCGCGCCGGACCAGTTCGCCGGCGAAGCTGCTCCGGCGGCGCTTGACCACCTCGACGATCGTGCCGCTCCATGAAGGCCCCTCGCCCGGGCGCGAGCGGGACGAATCGCGACGAACCTGAACCCGCACGGTGTCGCCGCTGAGCGCGTCGAGCGTCTCCTCCGCCGGCACAAAGACCGACCCCTCGCGCACGGGGATCTCCGGCTCGACAAAGCCGAACCCCTTCATCGCCTTGCGGAACCGGCCGACGACGCTTCCCCCCGCCGTCGCCAGCGAGCGCAACATCACATAGCCCGACGCGCTGACCTCCAGCACGCCCTCGGCCGCCATGCTCTTGACAGTGCCGTCGAACTCCGGCCAGTCGTCCTCCGACACCCGCAGATCTTCTCGCAGGTGTCCGACGCTGCGGGGCGTGTACCCCTCGTGCTTGAGATGCTCGAGGAGACGCTTGCGATATCGAAGGCTCATGAATGAGGGTAGCGGGACGGGAGGGGGAAGGCGTCGAGGCATCGAGGCAGAACCCACCCCTCACCCCTCCCTCTGGGAGGGGGACAAGGCAACGGCTGCTGGGTGTCGTCGCGGGAGCGGCTCCATCGTCCCGCTGCTTCGCTGCTCCGCCGCCCCACTGGATCCACTGCCCCACTGCCCCACTGCTCCACTGCTCCACTGCTCCGCCGCCCCACTCGTCTCTCCGTCTCTCTCCTACAGCCCTGCGGCGTAAGTCGCGAGAGATTCACGGAAGCCGCGTGGCGACAGCCCGAGGTGCTTGCGTGCCTTCTCGGTTTCTGACACGCTGTCCTCCGCGCCCATCACCGCCATGCCGTAGTCAAACGGCAGGATCGAGCTCAGGCCCACCTGCCCCAGCGCCCACGCGCCGGCCGCGGCAAGGTCGCCCGGCACGCCCCACGGTTCGATCCGCGGATTAGCCCCCGGAATCTGATCGCGCAGCACACGCAGCATCGCCGGCCAGCTCAGACGCTCCGCGCCCACCAGGTTGTACGTCTCGCCGATCGTCTCGCGCTTCTCCAAGGCCGCCGCAAACGCAGCCGCCACGTCGTCGACCAGCACCGGCTGCACCATCGGCTCGCTGTAATTCACGCCACCCAGCGGCGTGTTGAAATCCTCGCGCCCGCGACGGAAGTAAGGCAGGAAGAAAAACGGCGGCGCCTCACCCTTGACCCACTCGCGCGCCATCTCGACAAAGCTGCTGTCCTTCCCGTGGATCAGCCCCGGACGGAAGATCGTCCAGTCCAGCCCGCTGCGACGCACGATCTCCTCCGCTTCCCACTTGGTCGCGCGGTAGGGACAGTTCCCGTCGTCGCTCACGCCAAGGGCCGACATCTGCACGTAGCGCGTCACGCCAACCTCGCGGCACGTCTCCACCAGCACGCGCGTCGCCGCCACGTGCACGCGATGGAACGTCACCCCCCCGCGCTGCTCGCGGATGATCCCCACAAGGTTCACGCACGCCTGCGCACCCGTCAGCAGTTCACGCACCGACGCGACATCGTGAATGTCGCCCTCGATCACCGTCAGCGCGTCTCCCGGCGCGCCCAGCACACCCCGCGCCTTGGCACGCGAACGCGCCAGCGCCCGGACGCGCACGCCGCGGCGAAGCAGCTCGCCCACGATCGAGCGACCCACGAATCCCGTCGCACCGGTGACCGCCACAGTCTGGTTCGCCATCGCGTCGTTGTCTCCATGCCCGGGCGTACTCCCGGAGAGGTAGTTTATGGAGGATGCCCGCCCCTCGCTACGCTGCTTGCATGTCCCTGCAGGGCGAGCAACTCCGCTTCGGCTACACCCCGGGTCGTCGCGTGCTCGACGGGGTGTCGGTCACGCTGGCCCCCGGCCGCGTGACGGCGATCGTCGGGCCCAACGCCGCGGGAAAGTCCACGCTCCTGCGCCTGCTCGCCGGGTTGCGCGAGCCCCAGTCCGGCTCGGTGCTGCTCGACTCCCAGTCCATCGGGTCCTGGAGCCCGGCTCGCCGCGCCCGGGCGATCGCCTACATCCCCCAGCAGGCCTCGGTCGCCTTCGACTTTCGGCTGCGCGAGGTCGTCGCGATGGGCGGCTTTGCCCGCCCGGGCACACAGAACGCGCACGCCGTGTTGATCGAACCGGCGCTGCACGCCGTCGGCCTCACCGACCGGTCCGACGACGTCTTTGAGACGCTCAGCGCCGGACAGAAACAGCGTGCGGCCATCGCCCGAGCTCTGGTGCAGCTCGGCCTGCGCCTCGGCCCCGCCCCGCTGTCCTCGCCAAGCCAGCCCGGACACGCAGGCCAAGCCCCCCACCCAGAGCCCTCGCGATACCTGCTCGCCGATGAACCCATCAGCGCGATGGACCCTCGCCACTCGCTGGAGTCGCTCTCGCTCCTGCGGACCATCGCGGCCGCTGGTGTGGGCGTCGTGATGGTGCTGCATGATCTCACGCTGGCGCGACGCTTCGCCGACGAGGCGCTGCTGATCGACGCCTCCGGCCGCGTGGTGGCGCACGGCCCCGCGACACAGACGCTCACGCCCGATCGGCTCGACCCCGTCTTCGCCGTCGCCTTCACGGAACTGCGCAGCGCCGAACACTGCGCCCTGGTCGCCACGACCCGCACCTGAAAACGACTCCTCGACTCGTCCGCGGCTGCGCCGGCCGACTCACCACAGCATCCGCACCCGGATCGTCTCGGGAACCTCGGCCAGCTTCTTGCGGATGGCGGCCCCGTCGGTCGGATCGACGTCGAGCACGACGTAGCCGATGTCCTCGTTGGTCCGAAGGTACTCGGCCGTCACGTTCGCGTTCATCCCGCTGATCAGGTTGTGCATCTTGCTCAAGACGCCCGGGACGTTCTTGTGAAAGTGCAGAATCCGGTGCGGACGCTTGGCCTTGTCCTCACCCGGGCGAGACTGCTCGGGCAACTCGACCTCCGGCACGTTCACCGCGCCCGTCGTCCCGCCCACGTTCACAAACTTGATCAGCTTGTCGCACACGTCCTCGGCGATCGCCTCCTGCGCCTCCTCGGTGCTCCCTCCGACATGCGGCGTCAGCAGCACGTTGGGCAGCCCCTGCAGCGGCGATTCGAAGCGATCCCCCTTGCCCGCCGGCTCGTCGGGGAAAACGTCGAGCGCGGCACCTGCCAGATGGCCGGACTTGAGAGCCGCCGCCGTCGCGTGGACGTCCACCACCGACCCCCGCGCGTTGTTGATCAGAAACGACCCCTTCTTCATCCGCGCGATCTCGGCCTTGCCGATCATGTTCTTCGTCGATGCCGTCGCCGGCACGTGCAGCGTCACGACGTCGGAAACCTCGAGCAGTTCACGCAGGCTCCGGACCGCTCGAGCGTTGCCCAGCGCCATCTTGGGCAGGATGTCGAAAAAGACGACGCGCATGCCCATCGCCTCGGCCAGCACCGACACCTGCGAGCCGATGTGCCCGTATCCCACGATGCCGATCGTCCGCCCGCGCACTTCGTGCGAGCCGGCCGCACTCTTGTCCCACTCGCCCCGGTGCATCTGCATCGTCTTGTCGCCCAGCCCGCGGTGCAGGGCGATCGTCTCGCCGATGGTCAGTTCGGCCACCGAGCGCGTGTTGGAGAAGGGCGAGTTGAAGACGCTCACCCCGCGCAGGCACGCCTCGCGCAGCGCCACCTGGTTGGTCCCGATGCAAAAGCACCCGACCGTCAGGAGTTTCGGAGCCGCCTTGAGAATCTCCGGCGTCACCTCGCTCTTGCTGCGGATGCCCAAAACGTGCGCCTCGCCGACCAGCGACGCCAGTTTCTTCGCGTCCGGTGCCGCGGCCATCGTCTGCACGCGGAAGCCCTCGGCCTCGAACATCTCCACCGCCCGGGGGTGAATGTTCTCGACCAGCACCACGTTGATCTTGTTTTTCGGATACGACGTCTTGCTCATGGAGGCGGATTGTTGACCCCGCACCGCGCCCGCGCGAGTCGCTCAGTTCACGGTCACCAGCCCGCCCCACGCCAGCGCGAGCAGCACCACGCCCACGACGATCCGGTAATACCCGAAGGGCGCCAGCCCGTGCCGGTTCAGGAAGCTCACGAGCCACCGCACCGCGACGAACGCCGAAACCGCCGCCACGACGATCCCCACCAGCACCGGCGCCGCGCCCAGCGTCTCAAGCATCGTCCGGTGTTCCGGGTCGTCGTTGGTGAGGTCCTTGAAGAGCTTGAAGCCGGTGGCGGCAAGCAGCGTGGGCATCCCCAGGAGGAAGCTGAACTCGGCAGCCGCCGTCGGCTTCAGCCCGCGCCAATACCCCGCGGTGATGGTCATCATCGAGCGGCTCGTGCCGGGCCACATCGCCAGAATCTGGAGGCACCCGATAAACAGCGCGTCGGCGGGAGTCATGTCGGCGACGGTCTTGCCGCCGATCGCGTCAATCCCGCCCTGCATCGGCCGGCGCGAGCGTCGCCAGAGTTCGACGCCGATCATGTAGAACCCGCCCGCGATGAGCGCGAAGACGACCGGCCCAAGATGGAACAGCCGCGCCTCGATGAACTTGTTGGCCACCAGCCCCACCGCCGCCGCCGGAACGAACGCGATCACCACGTTCGCCAGCATGCGAAAACCCACGGCGTCCCGCCCCATCAGGCCCCGAACCATCCGCACAAACGCCGGGAAATAGAGCGCGAGCACCGCCAGGATCGCGCCCCCCTGCACGATGATGTTGAACGCATCGAGCGCGACCTTCGTCTCGGGCTTGTCCAGCCCCAGCAGATCGCCGGTGATGATCAAGTGCCCCGTCGATGAGACCGGCAGATATTCGGTGATGCCCTCGACCAGCCCCAGAATGACCGCCTGCCACAGTTCCATCGCGCCTCCGACCTCCCGCCCCGCCCGCGCCGCACAGCAAACGCTGCCTTCTCGGTGTCCCGATCATTGTCGGACCGCCGCGGCACGCGAGCGTACGGATTCTGTGCAGGGCGATTCTTCTCCACAAATCGCGCCGACCGCGTGAACTCCCTGTCGGATCGCTGGACCCCGTACGTGCCCTCTCTACTCTGACGCCATGAGTGCGGCGGGCAACGAATCCACGGCTGAATTCAAACCTTGGCGCGGCAAGGGCGACCGGCGTCCGCCCGTCAACGTCGACAAACTCTTCGACCGACTCCCCCCTCACTCGGTCGAGGCCGAGATGAGCCTGCTCGGCTCGATCCTGCTCAGCCCCGCCACCCTGGGCGAGGTGATGGCGATCGTCCGCACGCCCGAAGACTTTTACGTCGAGGCGCACTCGGTCATCTACAAGACGGCCCTGGAGATCTTCGACCGCTTCAACACCGGCGACCTGGTGCAGATCGTCAACGCCATCAACGACAAAGGCCAGCTCGAGGCCGTCGGCGGCGCAGACTACCTCGTCAAGCTCGTCGAAGGCACACCCACCGCCGTCAACGCGCCCCACTACGCCCGCATCGTCGCGGAAAAAGCCAAGCTGCGACGCCTGATCGACGCCGCCGGAACGATCCTCTACGACGCGTTCCACATCGGCGAACTCGGGCCCGACGGCGCCCGCGAGGTGCTCGACAAGGCCGAGATGGCCGTCTTTGAGATCGCCCAGCAGCAGCAGGTCGCCGACCCTCAGGCGCTCAAGGACCTCCTGCAGATCGAGATCGACCGCATCGAGAGCCAGGAAGGCAAGGGCATCAGCGGCGTGCCCACCGGCTATCCCGATCTCGACGATCTGCTCCGCGGCATGCAGCCCGGCGAACTCATCATCATCGCCGCCCGTCCGTCGATGGGAAAGACCGCGCTTGCGCTGAACATCGCCGAGCAGATGGCCGCAGGCCTCACGCTCGCCGGTCAGCCCAGCACGCCCAACCCCATCGCGCTTTTCAGCCTCGAAATGTCCAAGTCCGCCGTCACGCAGCGACTCATCTCGGCGCGCTCGGGCATCCCCTCGCAACACCTCCGCGGGGGCATGAAGCTCAGCGACCGCGACTATCGCAAGCTGCTCTCGGCCTGCGATGACCTGGCCAAGGCGCCCATCTTCATCGACGACACGCCCAACATGACCGTGCTCACCCTCCGAGCCCGCGCACGCCGCCTCGTCGCTCAGCACGGCGTCAAGGCCATCATGATCGACTACCTGCAGCTGCTCACCGCCCCCGGCGCCGCACGCGAAAGCCGCCAGGTCGAGGTCTCCACCATCTCCCGCGGCATCAAGGCGCTTGCTCGCGAACTCAAGGTCCCGGTCGTCTGCCTCTCCCAGCTCAACCGCGCCAGCGAGCAGCGCGAGGGCAACAAGCCCCGCATGAGCGACCTGCGCGAGTCGGGCTCGATCGAGCAGGACGCCGACGTGATCGTCCTCCTGCACCGCGAAGACTACTACCACGTCCAGGACGAGGATTGGAAGGCCGAAAACCCCGACAAGGTCGGCGTCGCGGAGCTCATCGTCGCCAAGCAGCGAAACGGCCCCACCGGCGTCGTCAAACTCTCATGGGACGCCAGCACCACCCGCTTCCTCAGCTACGCCGGCGCGCACGTCCAGCCCCCGCCCGAGTTTGGCGGCTCGGGTCCCTTCGCCCCCGTCACGATCGAGCCTCGGCCTGCCCCGATCAACGAACCGGGATACGCCTCGCCCTCCGCAGCCGCGTCGTCCTTCGCCCCGGGCCCCCGCTCGGCCTTTGCGCCCGCACGCAAGACCGGCCCCATCGAGAATCACCGCGACGGGGGCGGCCCCGACAAGGACGCACCGTTCGACGCCAACGACTCGACCGACGACACCGTCGGCGGCATGCCCTACTAGTCCCGCGCGTTCGCCTCACTCACCAAACTCGGTGTACACGCTCCGTGCCGCGGCGAGCACCGGATTGTCCGCCTCGATCGTCCTCTGGCGGCCGCCCACGTCCTCGATCGCCACATCGCTCACGCGACCACTCTGCACCGCGACCATGCGCCCAAACCGCCCGTCGCGGATCAGTTCCATCGCGCGATGCCCGAGCGTCGTGGCCAGGATGCGGTCCGCCGCCACCGGCGTTCCGCCCCGCTGCGTGTGCCCCAAGACGACGTAGCGCGATTCGATCCGCGTCTCGCGTTCGATCGCGTCTGCCAGCCATTCGCCGATGCCGCCCAGACGCACCGGGTCCGGGCTCGTCGGGTCCAGACGCGCCACCTTCTGCTTCCCCCCCACCGGCGCCGCGCCCTCCGCAACGCACAGAATGCTGAACCGCTTGCCGCGCCGGCTGCGGCTCAGGATCGTGTCACAGACTGTTTCGAAGTGGAACGGGATCTCCGGGATCAGGATCACGTCGCTCCCGCTGGCGAGGCCTGCGTGCAGCGCGATCCAGCCGGCGTTGCGTCCCATCACTTCGACCACCATCACTCGGTGATGACTCGCCGCCGTGGTGTGCACGCGGTCGAGCGCCTCGGTCGCGATGCTCACCGCCGTCGCGTGCCCGAAGGTGATCTCGGTTCCCACCAGGTCGTTGTCGATCGTCTTGGGCACGCCGACGAATCGCGCCTCCGCACCAAGTTCACTCGCCCGGACCGCGAACTCCTTGCAGATGCTCATCGTCCCGTCGCCGCCGATGGCCACGACCGCATCGAGCCGGTGCTCGGCGAGATGTCGCAGCGCCCGCTCGCTGACGTCTTCGATGACCGGGCTGCCGTCGGGCTTGGTGCCCGTCGCAAAGCGAAGGGGGTTGGCGCGGTTGGACGAGCCGAGGATCGTGCCGCCGACAGTGAGGAGGTTGGAAACCTCCGTCGCCCTGAGCGGGCGCAGCCGCCCCTCGATCAGGCCGAGGAAGCCGTCCTCGATGCCCATCACCTCGATGCCGTGGAACAGCGCGTCCTTGGTAACGGCCCGGATGACGGCGTTCAAGCCCGGACAGTCGCCGCCCGCGGTCAGAACGCCGATACGCCGCACAGTGGTGCTCATGATCGGCCAGCGTAGCCGCACGACGTGTCAGCCCGTCGGCGTGCGTGGTTCGCCTCCAAACCGCCTCGCCGCCGCTCGAGCGCGACCGAGCAGGGGGTCGAGCACACCCCGAGCCCCCCGCGCGATCGCTGGCACCATCCGTGGAATCGAAGCCTGTTGCGCATCAGATGCAGTCGTCTGAGACACCTGCGAGGCTTCGGCGGCTTGAACAGCGCGTCCCCGGCTCCACGCCTGCCGCACGCCCTCGCTGACGCGTGCTCCCAATCGCCCGGCGTCGCGGCGCAGGCGATGGAACCCGCCGGCGCAGGCGTCTCGCATCCGTCCGATCGGTCCGCGCGGGCGCTCAAAGCGTCGTCGAGCCACACGCCGCACCGCCAGCACGCTCGCGAGCGCCACAGCGCCGCTGAGCCAGAACCAGAGCACGAGCGCCCGTCCGGGCCCGATCGCGTCGGACGCAGTCAGAAGCACACTCATCAGCCCCAAGAGACCCGACGCCGCCATCGCGCCCGCAAAGCCCCCGCGCAGAAGGCCGTCGGGCCTCGGCATCGACAACGTCGGCGCGTTCCAGCCCGAATCCCCGATCTCAAAGGCCTTCTGCTGAGCCGAGGGCGCCTGAGTGACCATTCCGATCGCGCCGGGATCGAACGCGGCCGTCGTTTGGGCGGCCAAGCGACGCTCGGACCGTTCGGCAGAGTCGTCAAACGCCCACCACAGCATCAAGTAGCCGCGCCACAGCAGCCAGAACGGCGCGCCCAGCACCCGCATCGCCATGGAAATCGCATCAGCCATCGATCGGTGCTTGGGAAACGGCGTGCCCGGGTTTCACCACGCGAACAATCACGCGTGAGCGTCTCTCCCATCGCCATCCGAGATCCCGCCGACCCGCGCGTCCGCGAGTTCCTCCGCCTCAAGGAAGGCGACCTCGGACGCGGGCTCGATCACCACGCGCCCCACGGCGTCTTCATCGCGGAGGGACGCTTTGTCGTCGAGCACCTCATCGATGTGCATCACGCCGGAGCCTCCGACTCGCTCGCCTCGCCCCCTCGATACGCCTGCCGCAGCGTCGTTCTCGCGGAGTCCAAGGCGGCGGCCCATGCTGATCTGCTCCAGAGGCTCCGGGAACCGACGGCCGCCTACATCCTCCCGGACCAGACGCTCACCGGCCTGCTCGGATTCGCGTTCCATCGCGGCTTGCTGGCGTGCGGCGTGCGTCCCCCAGCGTGCGACGCCGCCGAAGCACAAGCCGCCCTCGCCACGGCGCCGGCGCTGGTGATCCTCGAAGACCTGACGAACATCGACAACGTGGGCGGGCTGTTCCGCGTCGTCTCGGCGCTGGCGCCTGCCGGCACGATCATCCTGCTCTCGCCGTCCTGCGCCGATCCGCTTTATCGCAAGTCGGTGCGCGTGTCGATGGGCCACGCGCTGCGTGTGCGCCACGCGCGTCTGTCGCCGGGGCTTGACGCGGTGGCGCTCGCACGGGCCGCAGGATTTGAGACGATCGCGCTGACGCCCGACGTCCAGCGCGACCTGAACGCCGTCCCGCTCCGCTCGCTCCCGCCACGCACGCCGCAACGACGACGCGCCCTGATCCTGGGTGCCGAGGGCCCGGGACTCTCTCGCTCGACGATGGAAGCATGCGAACTGCGTGTGCGCATCGAGCAACGCGCGGGCGTCGATTCGCTCAACGTCATGGTCGCCGGCGCGATCGCTCTGGCGGCTCTTCTCGACCCGCTCGACGCGCGATGAACGCGATGTCGGATCCCCGGCAGGGCCGATCCTTCCACCCGTGCCACCGAAGTCGGCTTGGCGACTTCGATGTTCCGCGTCGCCGCCCTCGGGCAACATCGTCCCCCGGCATCGAAGTCCCCGAGCGAACTTCGATGGCACCGAACGCTCCGCGGAGTTCTCAGGCTTTACCGCACCGCCTCGAGGAAGACATCGATCGCCTGACCCGGCACCAGCGGCATCTGCTTCTCATCCGCACCGCCCTGCACTTCCAGCACCACGTCGATCACGCGGGTGTCCGTCCGCTCGGTGTTCGCGCCCGACAGCGCGGGCTTGGGCCGCGCGAAGGGCTCGATCCGCAGCACCTTGAGCGGAATGTCGCGCGCGAGCGCGCCGCGCGTCCGTCCCTGTGCGCGCGAGCCCATCCCGATCAGCGCAAAGTCCTCCTCGTCCACCTGCGCCCGCACATGCAGGCGCGAGAGGTCTCCAAGCACCAGCGGCGGTGCGCTGCGGCTGGCCGGCCCCTGCACATACTCACCGGGCTCCACCTCGCGCCGCAGCACCGTCGCGTTCTTGGGCGACCGCACAGTCAGCCGCTCCTTCAGAAGTTCCAGCGACGCGATGCGTGCCTCGATCGCCGCCACGCCCGCATCGAGCACCACTCGGTCCGCCGCCCAGCCGCCCGCCTTGACGCGGGCCAGGTTCGCTTCGGCCGAGGCCAGCTCCGCCTGCGCCACGCGAAGCTCGGCCTCCGCGCTGGCCAGATCACGCGCCGACGAAGCACCGGTCCGCGCACTCTCGACGGCACGAGCGCGCCGGTCCGACGCGTTCTCCACGCCCGCACGCGCCCGCGCGACCAGAGACTCCAGCGGCGGCAGATCCTCCGCGCGGGGCTGCGCCTCCCAGCGAGCCACCTCGGCCTTGCGCGCTCCAAGTTCGCCCTTGGCCTGCAGAATCTCCGCGTCGATCTGACGCGTGTCCAGCCGCATCAGCACATCGCCGACGCGCACCACATCGCCCACCTGTACCAACACCTCGCTCACCATCCCCGGCTCGGGAGACGCGATCTCGGCGACGCGCCCGGCCGGCTCCACAAAGCCCAGCGCCGCGATCCCGCGATCGAACGGATTGACGCTCGCCGCACGCGCGAGCGGCACATCGGGGATCTCCCGCTTGCTGTTGGCGACCGCCAGAACGCCCACGCCCAGACCCGCGATGCTCAGCAAAATGGTGGCCCATCGGATCATCGGTGCACTCTCCCTCGTCCAACCGCCAAAGACTCACGTCACGCCGCTGAACACCGCGCCGGGCGCCACGCTGATCACCCGCCGCAGGCTGAGCACGCTGCCCAGCAGAACCGTCAGCACCATGGCGACGAAACTGCCCACCAAAAGCTGCCACGGCAGGAACGCCGACAACTCACTCTCTGAGTAGAGCGTGAACAGCGTGAACGATCCGGCGAGCCCGCAGCCCATCCCATACCCGATCACGCCCGCCACGCCCGCCTGCAGCAACACCATCGAAGCGAGCTTGCCCGAGGTTGCTCCCAGAGCCTTGAGCGTGGCGAACTGCCTCAGGTTCTCGATCGTGAACTGGTAGAACACGCTCGCCGACAGCAGCAGCCCGACGACAAACCCAAGCGCGATCGTGATCCCGAAGTTGAAGCCGATCCCCGTCGCGACGGTGATGAACTGCATCGTCTTCTGGCGAAACTCGTCGCCCGTGAGCGCCAGCACGTCGCCCAGACCGTTGATGCGGGCCTGCAGCTCTTGCACGTCCTGATCCGGCTTGGCCTTCACCAGGATGTACGAGATCGCCCGCCGCCCCACCGGCGTGAAGCGGATCGCGTTGTCGTACGTCGCGTAGATGATCGCGTTGCTCTCAAAGCCCTGACGCGCCTTGCAGAAACCCACCACCACCGCCCGACGGTCGTTGATCCGGAGCGTGTCGCCGATGTTCACGTTGCCCAGCTTCGCACGGCTGCGCTCCTCCACCACGATCGCGTCGGGCGTCCACAGATCCTCGATCCGTCCCGCCGTCATCTCCGGCGGCCGCCCCGCCAGCGTGGACCTCGACAGCCCGAGGATCTGCACCCGTTTGAACGAGCCGTTCGCCAGCTCCGTGACCGCGAAGTTGTTGAACAGCGGCTCGGCCCACGCGACACCGCGCACGCTGCGCGTCCGCGCCAGCTTCTGGTCCGACAGCGGGCGATACTCCGCGATCCACTCCGTCCCCGGATCAACCACCCACAGGTCCGGCTGCCCGATGTTCTGAAGCGGACCCGTCGCCTGCGTCAAAAGCCCGAGAAAAATCGCCCCCTGCTGGTTCATCAGCATGGTCGCAAACGCCAGCGACAGCACGAGCGTCATGTACTTCGTGCGATCGCCAAACAGCATGCGCAGCGCGATCCGGAACATGCAGGACCATAGGTTTCTCCGCACCGCCCCCCTCGGATGCGGGCCCGCGCCTCTACTCTCTCTCGTGCGCACCCCGCTGCCTCAGCTCGAGTGGTTCGACCGCCCCCGGCCCGGCGAATCCCGCCCCGGCCTGCGCTTCTCCTGCACCATGTGCGGCAACTGCTGCTCCGGGCCCGAGGGCTACGTCCTGGTCTCCGACGACGAGGCCGACGCACTCGCCAAGCGACTCGGGCTCGACACCCAGGCCTTCCTCGATCGCTTCACCAGAGACACCCCGGCCGGCCGCTCCCTCACCGAGAAAATCACCTCCTTCGGCAACGACTGCGTCTTCCTCGACCGCACGTCGCTGCCCGGTCGCGCGATCTGCGGCGTGTACGAAGACCGGCCCAGACAATGCCGAACCTGGCCCTTCTGGTCCAGCCTGCTCCACAGCGAACGCCACTGGAACCGGGCCAAACGCGTCTGCCCGGGGATCGACCACGGCCCGCTCCACGAGCCCGACGAGATCCGCGCGCGCCGTCGCGTCGTCGACATCTGACCCAAGTCACGCCACTTCCGCGCGTTCGATACGGACCGCCGCGGCCGATTACCCTCGATTCACACGCTCGCTGTCCGCAATGCGAAGTCGCGCCGCACCCTCGACCCACGCGGCGCGCTCGCCTTGACTTGCCTCCCTCGCGCGCGGCCCGCCAACCCCCTCCGGTGACTCCGCCGCGCACGCACGCGATTCTCTCTTCTCGAAGTGAACACCGAGCGTTCCATACCCGCCCTTCTCTCGCTCTGCGGCGTCTGGTCCTCGCTGAGTCTGTCCAACCCGATCGTCCCGCCGCACGACAAAGCACCCGACCCCGTCACCGCGCCCCCCTCACCACCCGCGTCTCTCCCCGCTTCGACCGTGCGCCCAGCCGTGCGCGCGGTCGAGGTCTCCGCCGCTCCCGTGATCGACGGCGTGCTTGACGACGAGGTCTGGGCCAGCGCCGAGCCCACCGACACCTTCCGCCAGGTCCAGCCCGTCGAAGGCGCCCAGCCCACCGAGCGCACCGAGATGCGCGTGCTCTACGACTCGGGGCACCTCTACATCGCGCTTCGATGCTTCGACTCCGACCCCGCCGCGATCATCGCGCGACAGATGCTCCGCGAGGGCGACATCAACGGCGACGACATCGTCGAGATCGCCCTCGAGCCCTTCGGCGATCAGCGCAACGGCTACTACTTCGCCCTCTCCGCGGCCGGGGCCAAGGTCGACGGCCTGATCGAAACGCAAACCCGCTCGGTGCGCACCGACTGGGACGAACTCTGGATCGGCAAGGCCACCATCGACGATCGCGGATGGAGCGCCGAGTTCTCGATCCCGCTCACGTCCATCTCGCTCAACCCCGCGATCGATCGCTGGGGCCTCAACACCCAGCGCACCATCCGACGCAAGCAGGAGGTGGTCCGCTGGTCCGGCGCCTCACCCAACATCCGCCTCGCCGATCTCAATCAGGCCGGCACGCTCACCGACCTGCGCCGCCTGGACCAGGGACGAGGCATCACCCTCAAGCCCTTTGTCTCCGCGCGGATCGACACCGATCGCGGCGGGCTCGAGGTCCGGCCCGGCTTTGACGCCTTCTACAAGATCACGCCCTCCACCACCGCCGTCCTCACCGTCAACACCGACTTCGCCGAGGCCGAGGTCGATGACCGACGCGTCAACCTCACCCGCTTCCCCATCTTCTTCCCCGAGAAACGCGCGTTCTTCCTGCAGGATTCCTCCGTGTTTGGCTTCGGCGGGATCTTCAACAGCCCCACGCCCTTCTACTCACGCCGCATCGGACTGGTCCGCGGACAGGTCAAGGACATTCTCGCCGGCGTGAAGGTCACCGGACGCGAACGCAACCTCAACTTCGGCCTGCTCAGCGTCGAGATGTACGACGACCCGGACCTGGGCGCCAAGAACCTCTCCGTCGCGCGACTCACCGCCAACGTCCTCGACGAGTCCACCGTCGGCATCATCGCCACCAACGGCGACCCCGCCACCACCGGCCAGAACACCCTGCTCGGCGCCGACTTCAACTTCCGCAACTCCGACTTCCTCGGCGACAAAGTCCTCGAGGCCCACGCCTGGGCCATGGGCACCTTCTCAAGCGCCGGCCCCGCACGCACGCCGCGCGACGGCCCACCCACCTCGCTCGTCCCCCGCGGCACCGAGCAGGACGACGCCGCCGTCGGCGGACGCGTCTCGATGCCCAACGACGACTGGCTCTTCAGCCTCTACGGAGCGCGCTACGGCCGCGACTTCCGCCCCGCGCTGGGCTTTGTCTCGCGTGCCGGCGCCTACGAGGTCAACGCCGCCGTTCGACGCCGCTGGCGACCCAACACCGCCATCCGGCGCATCGACCTGCGCGCCGACAACGAACTCTTCTACAACCTCGACGGCACGATCCAGAGTCAGGAGTGGGAAGCGCCGACGCTGAACGTCGAGACCGAGACGGGCGATCAGTTCACCGTCGAATATCAGGTCAACCGCGACCGCCCCGACCGCGCCTTCAACCTCACCGACGCCGTCAGCATCCCCGCCGGCGACTATCGCTACAACCGGGTCATCGCGCGCTTCGACGGGTCCGACGCGCGCGAGTTCACGCCGGCCTACGAGTTCTCCGTCGGCGACTTCTACGACGGCCGCCGCACCGATCACGAGATCGAACTCGCCTGGAAGCCCTCCCGACACTTCACGGGCTCGGTCGTCTACGAGCAGAGCGACATCGACCTCCCCGACCGCCCCGGCGGCGGCTCGTTCATCGTCCGCGTCCTGCAGACCCGTGCCGTCGTCGCCTTTTCTCCCGAACTCACCTGGACCACCGTCGTGCAGTGGGACAGCGAGAGCGACAACGCCGGGCTCAACAGCCGCGTCCGCTACGAACCAACCCCGGGACGCGAGCTCTTCGTCGTTTTCAGCCAAGGCTTCGACGTCGAGGAAGATCGACGCCTCACCACAACCTCGAGCGCGCTGACCGTCAAGCTCGGCTTGACCTTCCGCTTCTAGCGCACCCACATCGTCGCCGTGCACACATGCCCGTGCCATCGAAGTCGGCTCGGCGACTTCGATGCTCGCCGCCCCACCGGCCTGCACTCCCCCTCCCGGACCCGGTTTACAGTCTGGCGTGAGCGACCATGACCAGCCCGACGCTCCCGGTCGCCCCGGCCCCGACACCCCGGACCAACAGTCCGCGTTGGCACGCGCGTGGCTCGACGCCATCGCCAGGCCCGACATCTCTGCCGCACTTGAGTCCATTTACGCCCTCATCGCCGATCAGATCGAAGCACGCGGCCCCGCATGCTGGGCCTCGGGACGGTGCTGCAACTTCGAGTCCCACGGCCATCGCCTCTACACCACCGGCCTCGAAGCCGCCTACCTCGTCGCCCGGCTTCCCCAGCCGCTCACACATGGGGCGATCGACCAAGCGCGCCAGCGCGGCGGATGCCCCTTCCAGATCGACAACCTCTGCGGCGCGCACGCCATCAAGCCCTCGGGATGCCGGATCTATTTCTGTGACCATTCCGCCCAGGCCTGGCAGCACGACCTGAGCGAACGAGCGATGGGCCTCATCCGCTCGCTCCACGAGCGCGAGGGCCTCCCCTACCGCTACGCCGAATGGCGCACGCTGCTCTCGTTCTTCGCGCCCGACCCGGCGCGTCGCTAAACTCCCCGTCCGGACAACGAGATGCGAAACTTTCTGATGTTCGCCCGAAGGATGACGCGCTTTCCCGTCGCGCTGGCGGCGGCGTTGTTCCTCGCCTTCTTCTCGGCCTTTGGCGTCGGCTCGGCGATGCTCGCCATCCATCCCGTCCTTCAGAACGCCTTCGCCGCCGCCTCGGGCGCTCACCATCAGGTCCGTGACCTCCCCGTGCTCGCCCGCGAGGCCGACGCGTGGCTCTCCCGCAATCTCCCTTCCGTCCGCATCCCCGCGAGCACCATCGACGCGCTCCCCACCGGTGCCTACGCCGCCGCCCTCTGGATCTTCATGGCCCTGGGCGTGCTCACGCTCCTGGGCGCGACCGCCAGTTTCCTCCATGCCTACTTGACACAGACCATCGCCAACCGCGTGCTCACCGAGGTGCGCCGCGAGGCCTTCCGGCGCGTGCTCAAGCGACCCCTCCGCGATGTCGTCGGCGGCGGCCCCAGCGACATGATCAGCCGCGTCATCAACGACACCGGCAGCATGCTCGGCGGCCTGCTCAACCTGCTCGGCAAGGGCCTGGCCGAAGCCACCAAGGCCATCGCCGGCGTCGTCGTCGCGCTCATCATCGATTGGAGACTCTCCCTCGCCGCGCTGGGCGCAGGCCTGGTCATCGGCGTCGTGATCCGCCAGCTCTCGCGCCGCATCAAGCGCGGCACGCGCGGCGCGCTCGAGAGCCAGAGCGATCTCTACCGCGTCGCCGGCGAAGCGCTCCAGGGCCTGCGCGTCGTCAAGGTGCACACCGCCGAGCGTTTCGAGGTCGGCCGCTTCCACAAGGCCAACAAGAAAATGCTGCGCGAGCTCAACCGAGTTCGCACCGCCAAGGCCCTCGCCAGCCCGCTCGTCGAAGCCATCGCCATCCTCGCCCTGGGCACCCTCGCGTTGATCGCCATCAAGGCCATGATCGACAACGCGCTCGACCCGGGCAGCTTCCTCGTGGCCCTCGGCGCTCTGGGCGTCGCCGGCGGAACGCTCAAGCCGCTCACCGGCATCCTCAGCGATATCCAGATCGCCGCCGCAGCCGCCGACCGCGTCGCCGAGCTCCTCGCCTCGGTCCCCGAGCCCGGCCACGGCCACCGCCTCGCTCGACTCCCACGCCACCGCCAGTCCATCGAGTTCGATCGCGTCCGCCTTGTCTATCCCAACCAGTCAAGGCCCGCCGTCGACGATGTCTCCCTCCGCATTCTTCACGGCGAAACCGTCGCCTTCGTCGGTCCCAACGGCTGCGGCAAGACCAGCCTCCTCTCCCTCGTCCCTCGCCTCTTTGACCCCCAGTCCGGACGCATCCTCGTCGACGGCCAGAACGTCCGCGATTTCTCCGTCCGCTCCCTCCGACGACAGATCGGCGTGGTCACCCAGGAAACCGTCCTGTTCAGCGGCACCATCCGCGAGAACATCTCCTACGGCTCCAGCGACGCCACCGACGACGAGATCCGCGACGCCGCTCGAAAGGCCCGCGCTCTGGACTTCATCAGTCGCCTCCCCGCCGGGCTCGACACGCCCGTCGCCGAGCAGGGCCTCAGCCTCTCGGGCGGCCAGCGCCAGCGTCTGGCCATCGCCCGCGCGATCCTGCGCGATCCTGCGATCCTGATCCTCGACGAGGCGACGAGCATGATCGACGCCGAGAGCGAGAGCCAGATCGCCGATGCCATCTCCGACTTCTCGCGCGGGCGCACGTGCCTCATCGTCGCCCATCGCCTCAGCACGGTGGTGCAGGCCGACCGCATCGTCGTGCTCGATCAGGGGCGGATCGTCGACATCGGCCGCCACCACGAACTCGCCGCCCGCTGCGATGTCTACCAGCGCCTGGTCCGGACCCAACTCGTCGGCGCCGAGGCCGCCGTCTGACTCTGCCTCCAACCTTTTCACGCCTTTCTCACGCACGCTCATGCAACGACCAGGCATCAACGAGAACGACGTCCAGATGTCCGACATCCTCTGCGACTTCTGCCATGGTGAATGGACCATGCAGAGGCCGATGGTCGAGGGACACCGCGGCGCGTGCATCTGCGGCGACTGTCTCCACGCCGCCTGCCGAACCCTGCTGATCGAGAAAATCTCCACCGCACCCAAAGGGACCATGTGCTCCCTCTGCCGCGAGGTCCGCGACGAGGTCGCCTGGTCGCCGCCCTCCGCACCTCCACCCCTCGCCGGCCACACGCCCGACGGACCGCTCGTCGCCTGTCGTCGCTGCGTCCACCAGTCCGCAGCCGTCCTCGCCAAGGACAAGGACTACGGCTGGCAGCGGCCGCAGGCCCCCACCACCTGACCGCCACGCTCGACCGCTCGCCCGCGGCCACCGAAGACTGACGCAAGGGCCTCGTCCAGCGTTCGCCTCAGCGACGCGCTCAAGCCGACTGATGGCCCACGCTGTCTCGCTTTCGTTGGGACGTTCCGTCGAGAGTTGCACCACACGCGCGAGCCGAATGTAGAGCCGCCTTGCGTGTCAACGCACCCGCCCGGTAGACCGGCTCGCTCAAAGACGTTGGTGTCGTCATGAACCGCGGGCACCAGGCCGCCTGAAACGCTCCGTCACGGCTTCCAGGCTCTGCGCGACCGGCGTCCCGCACTCCGGGCAGAGATCGCCCTTGAGATCGAGCAGGTTGTACTCACACTTCACGCACCGCGGCTCGGCCAGTTCGATCAAGAAGATCAACCCGCACCCGATGCAGCACGAGCACCCCACCGCCGCGTCGTTCGTCGTCGCGCATCTCGGGCATGTCACCTTGACGGCGCTGATCTTCTTGACGCTCGCGCTGGTCGTCGCCAGCGCTCGCCGGTTCGCGGCGAGGAAGATCGTGATCGCCAGCAGACCGCACGCCGAGACGATGACGCCCGCGATCATGAGCCGCACGACCAGATCAGCCGGGCCGACATCACTGCGAAACCCGTCCGTGATGAAGTTCAAATACGAGACCAGCACCGACGTGAACAGCACGGTCCCGATGGTCGCCAAAGCCACCCAGCGCTGCACTCCCTCGAGCTTCAGGGTGTTCAGCACATTCGCCAGGCCGATCGCCGTCGCGATCACCAATCCCTGCACAAGCCACACCGGCGGGTCCCTCGCTTCCATCCAGATCCCGTAGATCCCCGTCACCAGCGACACCGCCGACGCAACCACCCCGATCCACCTCCACGGCGTCGTTCGCGTCGTCACCGCGTACAGCGACATGCCCGCCAGCACCGTCGTCCACAACACCAGCCACGAAGTGCCCCACAACTTGGCTTGAAGCGACCAAGCTCCAAACCCCAACTGCTCCACCCAGATCGCCGGCAACCCGATGACAAAGCACACCAGTGCCGCGAGGCTCACCAGTCGCCCCGACACCCGCGCCGCCTCGCGCTTGCTCAGCCCCAGCGCGATCAAGAACACCAGCGCACACCCCCCATAGTGCACGGACGTCAGGAACACGAGCATCTGCACCGGCCACCGGAAGGCCATGTCGATCCAGATCGAAACCAGCACCAGCACGAAGCACGGCACGATCGCCGCCAGCATCGCCAGGCCCATCGGCCGCGTCTCTTCCCGATCCAGGCTCCTTGAGGCCGGCAACGACAGCCCGATCGCGAACGCGCACGTGATCAGCGTTCCCGCGATGCGAGCCAGAAGCTCCTGCGCCGGCACGAAGATCGTCGCGACACCCGCCAGAGCGGCCATCCCCACCAGCACGAGCATCGCGCGCAGCAGCATGCGTTGTGTCGACATCGACTTAGCCTACCCACCAAAGCGCTGCCGTGATCGCCGAACACGCGCCAGCGGTTCGCTGCGTCCTGCGCTGACGCCCGATGCGTGTCGACACGCTTTGGGCTGCCGCGTGTTGCTCCGGGCAAGGCGTCTGGGCTTCCTACCGCACGCGCAGCCACACGACGCTCGCGTGTGCAGTTGATCATGCAGCGTCCCGGCACCGACGACAACGAGCCGCTGAGGTCCGACATCCGCTTCGACTTCCGCCGCCAGCGCGCCTCCACCACGTTGCACGTGCGAAGAAAAGGCTCCACCCTGGCTGTGTACCTCGGCACCCCCCGCCGCGAGCCAGCGCTGCGTGAACCGGTCCGCCGCAGGTCTCGGCGATGGAGGAGGAACTCGATCGGCGAAGACCGACCGGGGACGGGCCTTTCGAGGCCTCGCAGCCCGGCGATCCCGGCACTCCAGATGGCCCCAACCCAAAAAGAACGACGGAACCGAATCTTTCGACTCGATCCCGCCGGTGGTGTAGAACAGCATGTCAGCAGCCGGGACGCAGGACGCCCGACAGAAAGGCCGGGTTCGGCCTCCAAACTAAAGATGCCCCAAGGCCCGCCGATTGCCAACTTTCTTCCCGGACATTTGGGATTTTCCGTTGACAGTTGCACCAAACTCGCTAGCCAATTTCGGATCTTTCTGGCCGGTGAACACATTTGTCGGGTGCGGGCCTCCGGACGGCCAAGCAGGCCTTTGACCCGCGCCAAGAGCCCAGAACGGGGTCTTTTCTCGGTCCCTCCTCCGTCGAAAGCCTCCATCCCGCGACTCTTCGCGGTTTCCGTCGTCCGCCTCACCCGCCCATCTTGGATTCGCGCGGGGCGAAACCTAGCATCGCGTTGAGGTCCGCGGCAGCCGTGCCGCGGGCCAGCCGGCCCTTCCGGCCAAGCCATCGGGCCCCTCTCGAACCCCGGTTCGAGTTCCATTCGGAGCGATCCATGATCACCCCCGCCACCCCGTCCACCAATGTCCGCGAGGTCCTCGGCGCTGATGCCGACGCCCTGCTCAAATACGAGTCCAAAACCGTCAGCAAGAGCCAGATCCACCTCCCCGGCCCCGACTTTGTGGACCGCGTCTTTAGCCAGACCGACCGCAACGGCCCGACGCTCCGCAACATGCAGCTCATCCTGAACACCGGCCGCCTCGCAGGCACCGGCTTTGTCTCGATCCTGCCGGTCGATCAGGGCATCGAGCACTCGGCGGGCGCGTCGTTCGCTCCGAACCCGGCGTACTTCGACCCCGAGAACATCGTGAAGCTCGCGATCGAGGGCGGCTGCAACGCCGTCGCCTCGACCCTCGGCGTGCTCTCGGCCGTCAGCCGCAAGTACGCCCACAAGATTCCGTTCCTCGTCAAGTTCAACCACAACGAGATGTTGACCTACCCCAACATCTTCAAGCAGTCCTACTTCGGCTCGATCCGCCAGTGTTACGAGATGGGTGCGGCCGCGGTCGGCGCGACGATCTACTTCGGCAACGACTCGGCCCGCGATGAGATCGCGTACGTCTCCGACATGTTCGAAGAGGCCCACAGCTACGGCCTCGTCACCGTCCTCTGGTGCTACACCCGCAACGCGAACTTCAAGGTGAAGGGCGCCGACGGGAAGAGCGTCGATTACCACGCCTCGGCGGACCTCACCGGTCAGGCCAACCACCTGGGCGCGACGATCAAGGCCGACATCATCAAGCAGAAGCTCCCGACCAACAACGGCGGGTACGCAGCCCTCAACACCGGCGGTAGCGCGTACGGCAAGTGGGACAAGCGCGTCTACACCAACCTCTGCGGCAGCGACGAGGCCGGCCACGGCGGGCACCCGATCGATCTGTGCCGCTACCAGATTCTCAACAACTACATGGGCCGCGTGCCGCTGATCAACAGCGGCGGCGAGAGCAAGGGCGCCGGCGACCTGCAGGAAGCCGTCGCGACCGCCGTCATCAACAAGCGCGCCGGCGGCATGGGATTGATCTCCGGCCGCAAGGCGTTCCAGAAGCCGATGGCCGACGGCGTGAAGCTGCTGAACGCGGTGCAGGACGTGTACCTCGACAAGAGCGTGACCGTCGCCTGATCAGCGATCGCCCAAAGACGCGATCGGCGCATCGCATCACGACGAAGCAAAAACCGCGGGGCTCCGAGCCCTGCGGTTTTTCATTTCGTCGGGCGCATCGGATCAATCATCTGCTCTGCTGCTTTCTCGTCTGCCTGCGCACGGTCTTCAGCAATTGCTCCGCTTGCTTGGAGATCGGGTTGTCTGGGCCGAAGCGCTCGACCGAACGGTTGAAGTACTCCTCCGCGAGGGGCGCGGCCTCTTCTACCTTCCGGTTCGCGAGCAGGAGCCTGACGACGGATCCGATCTCGGTGATGCTCGAAGGGTGGAGCGGCCCGAGGATCTCGTCACGCCGCCTTTGAAGATCGCGACCGACCTCAAGGGCCATGGGAAGGCGCGAGGTTCGCTCGTACTGGCGGCGGAGATATCGGCGCGCGTACAGCGTGATCTCGTGATTCGGACCGAGCGAGGTCTCGCACGTCCGCAGCGCCTCATCCAGCAGAGCCTCGGCCTTGGGTGCGCGGCCCGAGTCCTGATAGAACCCGATGAGCGCCAACATGGACCAGATCGTGTCGGGATGTGCTGGCGGGAGAGCTCTTCTACGACCGTCCAGCGACGAAGTCAGAAGATCCTCGGCGCGGGAACGCTCCACACTCACAAGCGCTACGCCGAGCCAGTGCGCGGCGGCGAATGTCTCGAGATGGTCCGGGCCAAGGAACTCCATCGCGGCCTTGTACGCCTCTTCCGCGTGGTGCTGGAAGCGTTCGTATCTCCCGGCGACACGGCACATGCTCGCCGCCGTGTTCATCGCGCGGATCGTCTCCACGTGCGACGGTCCGAGACTGGTGCGGCGGAGCTCAATGGTGTCGACTTGTACCTGATACGCCTTCTCGCGAGCTCCCAGCGCCATGTACACGTTTGCAAGCCCCTGCAGCACCGCGCCCAGCACCACGGGGTCGTCCTTGAACTCCTCGCGGGCCTTTCGCTCGGTCGGTCCGAAGACCGACTCTTCGAGCGTCTTTGTGGCAATTCCAGGCACATCGAGCGGCCGCGTCGTGCCGCGGAGGCTCTCGATGATCGCGGCTCGCTCTGCCTCGGGCAGTCCGCGGCGTGCGCCCGAGGCGGCCGCCTCCGAGAGCAGAGCGGAGAGCAGCGAAGCCCCGACGCGTTCGGGCGTCACGCCCTCGAGTGCGGACTGCTGGAAGCCCGAGACCCGCTCGATCTGCAGCAAGCGACGATCGGCCTCAAGGCGACGCGACTCTGCGCGCCACGCGAAGACCGAGATGCCGACGGTCGCCGTCATCAGCGATGCGACCACCGTTGCAGCCGAGATCGCCAGAGCGCGACGCCGACGAACGAGCTTCCTGAACACATAGATCTTGCTCTCGGGAGCCGCGTCGAGCGGGCGCAGGTGGAGGTAATTGTCGATATCCGCTGCCATCGAGCCAGCGCTCCTGTAGCGCCGCTCACGCTCCTTGCGCATCGCTTGCAGCGGAATCCATTCCAGTTCCCGTCGCAGTTCCCGGATCAGCGACGCTGATGAATATCGGCGGGTGTCGGCAATCGTGGTGCTGGCGCCGCCCAGAGACTTCAGCTTCGCGCTTGGGCGAGGTGGATCCTCCTCACGGATGATCCGCCGAATCTCATCATGTCCTCGCCGGCGCAGCTCTGCGGGGTCGAACGGCAGACGCCCGACAAGCAGCTCGTACAGCATCACGCCCAGCGCGTACACGTCGGCGCGGGTGTCCACGTCCAGTTGTCCGTCGGCCTGCTCCGGGCTCATGTACTCCGGCGTCCCGATGATCATGCCGTCTGATGTGAACTGCGTGACCTCCGTATCGCGCACGAGCGCCTTGGCGATACCGAAGTCAATGACCTTTGCCAGCGGCTTCCCGTCGACCATCTCCGCCAGCACGTTGCTGGGCTTCAAATCCCGGTGGATGATCCCCTTCATGTGCGCGTGTTGCACGGCGTCGCAGACGGAGATGAACAGCTCCAGCCGCTGGCGGATCGTGTAGCGGTGTCGATCGCAGAAGTTCGTGATGGGCTCGCCGGCGACGTGCTCCATGACGAAGTAGGGCAGGCCGCGTTCGGTGACGCCGCCGTCGAAGACTTTCGCGACGTTCGGATGATCCATCACCGCCAGCGCTTGGCGTTCCTGCTCAAAGCGGGCGACGACGGCCTTGGAGTCCATGCCCGGCTTGATGATCTTGATGGCGACGCGCTGGACCATGGGCTCGCGGCGTTCGGCGAGCCAGACGGTCCCGAAGCCACCTTCGCCGATGAGTTCCAGCAGCTTGTAGGGGCCGACGCGATCGCCGGGTTTGGAGCGACTGGCGTCGCGATCGACGTGGCGTGACTCGTCGCGTGTTGGCATCTCGGCCGAGACTCCGCGTGGCCGCGGGTTGGAGCCGTCAGCGGTGGGGCCTGCGGTGTTCGGAATGTCCATCGAGGCAGTCTACCGAAGGTCTCACCCCGGCAATCGCTGCCCGAAAGAACGTTCACGCACCCTTAGTTGCGCCCGCTCTTGGTTTTCCACTCCGCCGCCTTGGCTTCGTAGCCCTTGCCGGGTTCGGCCTTGTCCCAGGCGTTGTAGAGCATCTGCAGTTGCAGCTTCATCTGCGTCGCGACGGGGCTTTGGGGTCCTTGGATCTTTTCGATCAGTGTGTGGGCTTCGAGCTGGGCCGCTTCGGCCTCTTCGAATCGCTTCAGCGACGCGAGGCATCCGCCGTACCAGCCCAGTGCGTACGCCGTGCCTGGGTTGTCGGGCGAGAGCGAGCGGCGTGAAGCATCGACGGCACGCTTGAGCAGGACCAACGCTTCTTCGAACTTGCCACGCCCGCGGAGCAAGTTGCCGCAGTTGGCCAGCGACACGATGGTGTCGGGGTGGTCCTCGCCCAGAACTCGGGCGCTGATCTCGAGCGATCGGAACGCGAGGGCCTCGGCCTCGTCGTGGCGGCCCTGCTGCTTGTACATCGTCGAGAGGTTGCTCATCGACGCGAGCGTGTCTTTGTGCTCTTCGCCGAGGATGCGCAGCCGCGTGTCGAGCGCGGTCTTGGTCAGGTCGGCCGCCCTTGAGATGCGGGCCTTGCTGCGTTCGGATGCGCCGCCGTCGCCGTTCATCGATGTCCAGTACAGCATCCATCCCATGTCGGCGTTGAGCGCGATCGACAGCGGATGCTCCGGCCCGGTGAGCTTGGCCTGGGCCGCGATGGCCTGCTCGTACAGGCGCTCTGATTCCTCCACGTTGCCCAGGTCGGCGTTCGCGATGGCGAGCATGTTCATCGCGCCGATGGTGAGCGGGCTCAGCGGCCCCGGTGATTGCATCCGCGCGTCGAGCAGCTCGCGGGCGATCTCGGCCTGTTCCTTCGCGCGGTTCTGCTGCAGGCAGAACTGTCCCAGGACGTCGAGCGTGTCCAGAGTCAGCGGATCGGTGCGGCCGAACAGTTTCTGGTGCTGCGCCAGAGCTTCGCGTGTCCGCGGCTCGGCGTCGCTCGAGCCCGCGTTGACCATCCACAGGCAGAGCGCGTTGCGTGCCTGGGCGGTGTCGCGGTGGTCCGGTCCGAGTTCCTTCGAGCGAATGTCGTATGTTCGGCGGACGTGGGACTCGGCCGCGTCGAAGACGCCGAGCCCTGAGTAGGTTCGGCCCAGCGTCGCGTGCAGCCGTGCCGCGACGAGCGGGCGTTCGGCGAAGCGGGTGTCGATGTTGCCCGACGATTCATCAAGGATCGCCCGCACCGTGACGTCCTTGCCCTTCGAGAGCGGATCGGCGGCGGCCAGCATCTCGTTGAGGAAGTCCACCGTCGCTTCGGATTCCGCAAGACGCGAGCTCGCAGCCTTCTCGGCGATGCCTGCGCGACGGGCGGATTCCACCGCCTCCGCGGCACTGCGTTCGGCCGACGCCCGCTCGCGCTGCGCCTGAAGCAACGCCAGCGTGGTGCCCAGCACACCCGCGACCAGTGCCGTGGTCACCGCGCCGCCCGCGATCACCGCAACTCGATGCCGCTTGAGTGTCTTGCGAAGCCGGTACGCCTGACTCGGCGGCGCGGCGAGCACAGCCTCTCCCCGCAGATGCCTTCGCACATCTTCGGCGAGGAGCGCCGGCGAGTCGTAGCGTCGGTCGCGTTCCTTCTCGAGCGCCTTCATCACGATCCAGTCAAGCTCGCCGCGGAGCGTGCTCGCGAGGTCTGCGGGGCGCGACCCGCGGCCGGTCGACTCCGTCTCGCTGTCCCACGCGGCGCGGTCGCTCGGCCGCGGCGGATCGACCTCGCGGATGATGCGCTGCACTTCCGCGTATCCCGCGCTGCGCAGAGTCGCCGACTCGAACGGCAACTTGCCGCTCAAGAGTTCATAGAGCACCACGCCCAGCGAGTAGACGTCCGTCCGCGTGTCCAGATCGCGGACGTCCAGGCTCGCCTGCTCGGGGCTCATGTATTCCGGCGTGCCAAGGAGCGTGCCGCGTTCGGTGAAAATGGTGTGGTCCGTCGCCTGCTGCGTGATCGCCTTCGCGATGCCGAAGTCGATCACCTTGATCTGCACGGCGTCTGGCAGCCAGCCCTTCCTGGCTCCGGGTGTGTCGGTGCGGGATGCCAAGACGTTGCTTGGCTTGATGTCGCGATGGATGATGCCCTTGTGGTGCGCGTGCTGCACCGCCTCGCACACCGAGATGAAGAGCTCGAGTCGCTCCGCGATCGACGCCTTCTGCGAGTCGCAGAACCGTGTCAGCGGCTCGCCCGGAACGTACTCCATCACGAAGTACGGCAATCCGCGCTCGGTGACACCGCCGTCGAAAACCCGCGCGACACCGGGGTGGTCCATCACCGCGAGGGTCTGACGCTCCTGCTCGAAGCGAGCCACGACCGCGCGGGAGTCCATCCCGGGCTTGATGATCTTGAGCGCGACGCGCTGCACCATCGGCTCGCGCCGCTCGGCGAGCCAGACGGTGCCGAAGCCGCCTTCGCCGATGAGATTGACCAGCGTGTAGGGTCCGACGCGGTCACCCGGGCTGGAGAGATGTGCCTCGTGCCGCGTGAGAGGTGCCTCATCGCGCGTCGGCATCTCCTGATCGATCCCGAGCATGCGACCACCGGTGCCACCCGCGGTCGGTCCGGAAGTGCTTGGGTCGCTCATGCGTGCAGTCTATCGGAGGCCGCCCGCCGACACACGCGCAATTCAGCCCGTGCTCTGCATCGCGGCGGCAATGGCGCTCACCGACTGGAGCAGCAGCGCCTCGATCGCCGGGCGCTGTTCGTCGTCGGCCTCGCGTCGACGCCGCAAGAGCTCGATCTGCACGAGGTTGAGCACGTCGGTCCAGGGGTTCCGTTCCTCGATCGAGCGGGCGATGATCGGCGTTTCGTCGCCCAGCGAACTCCTGCCCGCGATCCTCAGCACCGCCTGGGTTGTGCGCGCGTGCTCATGCTGCAGCATCGCGAAGAAGCGTTCGCCGCTCCCGGCCTCTGATCGGCCCGGCGTCGCCGAGAGCGCATAGCGCCGAACGATCGACAGCCTGGCCCGCAGCAGTTCCTGCGTGGCGTTGTCGATGACGGCCTGGAACCAGGCGCTGCGCCGGTACTCCTCGGCGAGCATGGCGATCTCCGCTTCGCTCGCCTCCGACAGGGCCGTGCCCAGCCCGAACCAGCCGGGCGCCAGGCATCGCATCTGAACCCACGTGAACACCCACGGAATCGCCCGCAACTGGTCAAACCCGCTCTGCGTTCCGACACCGGAGCCTTCGGCCCTCATCACCGGGCGGCTGGCGATCGGAAGGCCGGCGATCGACGTGATCGGACCGGCATTGACAAACCACGACCAGAACTCGGGATCATCGATCAGCGAGCGATACGCACGCATCGACCGGGCGGCAAGGCGGTCGAGCAGCCCGTCCAGTTCCTTCGGTCGCGCCGACTCGCTCTGATCCGCAGACGCCACCAGCGACGCGTGCATGATCTGCTCGAGATGGCGCTCGGCGATGGGCCGCAACGCATAGCGGAAGGAGATCACCTCGCCCTGCTCGGTGAAGCGGATGCGTCCGGTGCGCGCGGGCGCCGGCGTGCCGAGGATCGCGCGTCCCGCGCGTCCGCCGCCTCGACCGATCGTCCCGCCGCGCCCGTGGAAGAAGCGCAGCAGAATCCCTCGCGAGCGGACGGCGTGCGCCACGCGCCGCTGGGCCCGCTCGAGCGCGACGTTGGCCATCAGGAACCCGCCGTCCTTGTTGGAGTCGCTGTAGCCCAGCATGATCTCCTGCATCGGCAGATCGTGGGCCGATCCCCGGCGCACCTCGGGCGGCACCAGCGACTCGAGGTGCGAGCGGTACAGAGGCTCGTCGAGCATCTCGCTCACAAGGCTCTCGCCGCGCTCCAGGTCTTCGATTGTCTCAAGCAGCGGTACGACGTGCAGGGCGCCGGTCAGGCGTGGCCCCCGGGCGTCGCGTTTTCCGCTCGTCAGCCCCGCCTCCTTCATCAGCAGCAGGACCTCGAGCACGTCCGACACGCCGTGCGTCATCGAGATGATGAACGACCGCACGCTGCGCCTGTCCAGCTCGACGTGCCGGCGAACGGTCCGCAGCGTTTGCATCAGTTCGCCGGTCTCGGCCGAGAGCGGCGCGTCCACAGGCCGCAGCGGCCGGGGCTGCGCCAACTCCGCCCGCAGGAGCGCGACTCGCTCGGCTTCATCGAGCGACGCGTAATCGGCATGCACCCTTGCGAGCGCCAGCAGTTCTGACACCGCCTTCTCGTGCACGCGGCTGTGCTGGCGAATGTCCAGCGTCGCCAGGTGCAGCCCAAAGACCCGCGCCCGCACGATCGCGTCCGCCAGCCGCCCGCGCCGCGCCACGCTCGACAGCCCCGCCTGGTCCACCGCGTCGCGTATCGACAGCAGATCGCGCAGCAGCAGCCCGCCGTGATACGACGGATCGCGCTTGATCCGCCCGCGCATCTGCATCAGGCGGATCCGCACCGGCTCGTGCTGGCGTTGCTCCAGGCTCGAGGTGTCCTCGATGTACCGCTCACCCTCCTCGGCCACCTGATCGATGAACCAGGCGGGGATCGGCACCCGACGCCGGCTCAGCGTCAGTTCCTTCTGCAGTTCCAGCAGCTCCGCGTCCCATAGTTCGGCGGCGGCCGATCGCAGCAGCGTCAGCGTCGCCCCCGTGACGTCATGCGTCACGCGTGGGTTGCCGTCGCGGTCGCCGCCGATCCACGTTCGATACCGCACCAGCGCCGGCAGATCCGTCAGCTCCAACGTCCCGGGGCCGAACGTCGCGTTGCCCGCGTCGGCGATCTCACGCATCAACCGAGGGACCGCGGCCCAGATCGAAGATCGCAGGAAGAACAGCCCGTTCTTCACCTCGTCCAGAACCTCCAGCCGCTTGGGCCGCACGTCGTCGGTCGCGAGGAGAATCTGCACCAATTCGTCCAGCCGGCCCTCCAAGCCGCGGCGCTCCTGTTCGCCCAGCGCCCCGTTGTCCATCGCTTCGAGCACGCCGGCGACGCGCACCAGATTGTCCATCACGCTGCGTCGCTTGGACTCGGTCGGATGAGCCGTCAGCGTGGGCTGCACGTCCAGCCGCTCGATCAACGCGCGCACTCCGGCCCCGTCCAGACCCATCGCCTTGAGCCGGCGCAGCGCGTCGGGAAGCGACTCGGGGCGCGGCTGCTCCGGCGTCGCCTGTCGTGCGCGGCTGCGATTGACGCGGATGATGTTCACCTGCTCGGCCTTGTTGAGCAGGTGAAACCGCGCCGTCACATACCGGAGCACCGCACCGAGCTCGCCCGGGGCCATCTCCCCAAGCGTCGCCGCCGCTCGCTCCGCGGACGACGCCTCCCCCCCGTCCCCTCCGGCACACCACGCCGCCAAACGAGACGCCGTGTCACAGGCCTCACCGAGCCCGCACGCCCGGGCGACGCGGGTCAGCGACTGGTCCACCTGGCTGCTCGTCGTCTCGTGCATCCGTGATTGTTGCATGCAGGCCCATAAAAAAGCCGCCCCGGGGTGACGGAGCGGCTCGTCACGGCCGCAGAGGGGTAGGCGGCCGCGTCGATCAGTCATTACGTGCAGCACCCACCGACATCATGATAGCGTCTTTCTTGCTTGTTTGCACAAACATCGTGAGCGACGGGCAAACCTCGCCGCCCGTTCGCGGCTTGTACGCTGTTGTCCGTGAGCATGTTGGACCCCGCCATCAGTCGAAGGTTCGACGAGTTTCGTGCCGCCCTCGCCGAGGCGGTGCGTGCAACCTCCCTCGACCCCGCACGCCCGCAGGCGGTCGCCCGCGCGCTGAAGATCAGCCGCAATCTTTCTTGGAAGATTGCCAAGGTCACGGGCCTGGAATCGCAGGCGGCGGCGATGCTGCATCTGCCGGGCGAAGAGGGCCTGCGTATTTTTCTCGACGCGCTCCGCGCCGCCGGTCTGACCCAGACCCGTCTGGACTTGGTCCAGACGCGACGCCGCGACTTCTGGCTCGCGGTCGAGCAGCATCTGGGGGATCGACAGACCCTGCGAGGCATGCTCGAGAGCATGGCGGCCCGCTCGCAGACCATGCGACTCGAGCTCCCGCGGAAGGCCGCCTTCCGCGCCCTGAGCGAGATCTGGGGGCTGCGTGCCCGCGTGCGCGTCAGCACCGTGATCGCGGCGCCCAACGCGAAGCAGCCCGAGCGGCTCGACTCGATTCTGCTTGGCGGCTTGGTCGATCTCACGCTCCTCCGCGCCGATCAGCCCTGGCCGCTCTTTCGCCCCCGCGCCTACGGCATGGACGCGCCGCCCGCCGCTCCAAACAGGGCTCCAGGCGAGTCGCCTCACGGGCTTGAAGTTCCCGGTGTGCCCGGCCTGCTTCCCGAGTTTTGTCGTCCCGACACTCCGGACCTGCAGCTCCGCTCCGACAACGGAGGCGACGTCTACGAGCTCCAACCCGCACCCGCAGGCCTCGCCGGGACGCGCACCTGCTACTTCGGCGTGCGCAACGAGGCGATCTTCCCGGCCTATGCGACACCAAACCACGCAACCGGCGAGTGGACCGCGCTGATCGGCCTTCCGGTGCAATGGCTCCAGTTTGACATCTTCGTTGATCGGCGGTGGGACTGGATGCTCAACGCTCGCCTGCTGGTGCTGGCGATGAGCCCGGGCGGACTCCCCGGCAACGAGCGCATCCGCATCCCGCTCAGCGAGGTGCCGACCCCCCTCCCTCTTGACCACTCTTCACCCGTTGAATCGTGGTCGCCCGACGTGCCAGAATACCGCAAAATAGTCGAGTCTTCCATGACTGAAGCGGGGTGGCGTCCGGCGGACTTTGTGGCCCTTCGTTTGCGCGTGGCTTTCCCTCCGATGCACTCGGTCTTCACGCTCCGATTCGACCTGCCCGCTCCGGACACGCCGGGCATGAGGCGTTTGTCCCCCGACGGGCAATGACCGTGCACGAGGGCAAAACTGCTAGTTTTGGTTAAGAAATCGGCGAAGCCGCCGCACGGCCAGTTTTTCTGATACTCTCAGACCGAGGGCGTGTAGGGGAGACCGCCCCCGACGGTTCGATTCGTGTTCGAGTCTGGCACTCGAGTACGTTCTTGATCGATCGGCTCGAGCACCTTGCTTGGGGGTCCCGATGTCTTCATCCTTTGGTTCAATTCCTTCGCAGCACGCGCTGGCCCTTGCCTGGAGTTCGATCGGTCAGCCGCAGACTGCTGCTGCGTTCCCGTGGACGAATCTGGCGTGTGCCGCGGGCGCGTGCGTGCTGGTGTGGGACGAGGAAGGCCGCTACATCGTCGTGAGCAAGCAATCGGAGAAGCTGGCGGGGCGGCCGGCGTCGGAACTGGTGGGCCGGACGATCGAGGAGGTTCTCCCCGAGCCTGTCGCGAAACTGGGGCGCAAACTGCACCGCGCCGCGCTCGAGGCGATTCCGGACCGGCCGGTGCACGAGATCTTTCTCGTCGACGGGATCCTGCACAACTGTTATCTGGCCAGCATGCCGAGCCCGGAGCGCACGGGACGCGTGGTCGTTTTGTTCGCCATGCCTTGTGCGACCCCAACGCCCCTGGAACAGATCATGACCCTCGTGCGTGGGATGCCCGAGAGAGAGACCTCGCTTGGGGTTCTTGCCCGCCTGACGAATCAGGAACTTGAGGTTTTCTGTCTGGTGGGCGCGGGCATCCGCGATCAGGACGTGGCGACGTATCTCTCTCGTTCGGTGCGAACGGTGCACGGGCACTGCCGCCGGATCATGAAGAAGCTGCACTTCACCCGTCGGACACAGCTGGTGATCCTCGCCCATCAGCTCGGGATGGTGGCGGCAACGCAAATTCACGAAGAAGCCGCGGCGTGAATCTGCACAATTGACCAGCGCCGCGGCAGGACGACGCGTCGGCGCCGTGCGATAATGAAGAGGCAGGCCGTGGGTGAGACGGTCCTGTCCCGGCGGAGGCATCGCGCAACGATCCGGCTCAAACGGTTTCGAACGCGGCTGATGCTCGGGTTGCAGAATCTTCAGACGATCGGGTCGCGCTCTTCGATGCGCGATTCAAGAGGGGCTGCGCGGCGCAGAACGCCGCGGGTGTTCGCACCTCCAGTCTGTTGAGGAATCGCCGCTTGATCACCCAACCTCCATCTTCGACATCAACGATCGACAGCGTGAGCGAGACGGGCGCGGCGCACGCGTTGTGGACGTCGCTCACATCCGCGTCGGGGGCCTGCGTGCTCGCGTGGGATGAGCAGGGCCGGTATCGCATCGTGAGCGACGAGTGCGAGAAACTCGTGGGCATGCCGCGCTCGCAGATCGAGCGTCGCGCGGTGGAAGAGATTCTGCCGATCGATCTCGCGCTGCTCGCACGCCAACTGATCCGCGAAACGCTGGACCAGAGCCGCGTCTCGTCGGAGCCGCTCTACCGGCTGATACTCGTTGCGGGCGTCCTGTACGACAGCTACCTGCGGGTAACTCCGGACTGGGAGCGTGGCGAGGGCCGGGTGGTGATTCTGTACGCGCAGCCGTCCCGCCGGGCCAACTCGCTCTCCACGATCCTGAAGCACGTCCGCTCGATGCAGAGCCGCGAGGCGGCCCTCGGCATTTTGGCGCCGCTATCGGATCAGGAACTGGAAGTCTTCTGCCTGATCGGATCGGGCCTGCGCGATATCGACATCGCCAAGGCGCTCACGCGTTCGGTGCGGACGGTGCACGGGCACTGTCGCCGGGCGATGCAGAAGCTTGGCGCCGAACGCCGCACGCAGTTGGTTCGCCTCGCGGTGGAAAGAGGAATGTCCGCCGTCGCGTAGCGCCGCGCTCAGGCCGCGCCGGGCGCGGGACCAGACGCGAGCGGGACAGGCCCGCGCGCAAGCAGCAGGGCCCGCAGCAGCAGGCCACACTCGATCAGCACCCACGCCGCCACCAGCGGCAGGATCCACCACCCGTGCGGATCGAGAATGCGAGCGGCCTGGCGAATCGCCTCGGGAATGGTGCCCTTGTACACGCCCTTGGTGATCCCAAGCAGCGGGTGCGGGCGCAGCAGCACGCGAGCCGCGGGCGAGGAGAGAAAGCCGGCGCCGGCCGGCCCCGCGCGAGACGCTGCGAGCACGAGTTCATCGCCCGAGCCGCGCACGACCATGCGCGCCGCCTCCGGTCCGCCTGCCAGCAGCGCATATCCGCCCCGGACGCCGCGCTGATCGACAAACGTCGCGAGCTTTGCAAGCTCGGCCGGATCATCGACGTGGCGCAGCACGCGCGACACTCCGGCGGGGGAGACGCCCCGTGACAGTCGGGCGATGTCGGTGAAGGTCGCACTCAGAGCAGCGGTGCTGCGCGTGCGGATCGAAGCGCCGAGGGCCTGAGCGAAGCGGTCGGTCAGCGCGCCGGACTTCCTCGCCGCCTTGAGGAGCGAGGGCACCCAGTCAATCTCGGGCGCAACGGTGAGGACGACGCCGGCGGTGGACAGGCCGATGATCAGCGGATCGGTCTCATCGCCGCGGAGATACCGAGCCGACTGGATCGCCAGATCGCGCACGTCCCCCACCACGAACAGGTCGGCCCCGATCGCGCCGAGCAGTTCCTCGATCGTGTCACCCGTGCCCCACAGAGCGCCCGCGCCCACGTCGCGCACCCGACGCAGCCAGCTCGCCTGTTCCTCGACAACCCGCTGTCTCTCGCGCTCGATCCGCTCGCGCGTCGGCCCCGCGCCCGGCCCGTCGTTCCACGACAGACCCGCGTCCGCAACCACCATCGCCTCGGCGTAGCGTCCCTGCTCGCGCAGCGATGCGACCTCGACCGCAAAGTCGTGCGTCGGCAGCGCGGCGAGCGCCACCCGCGCCAATCGCTGCGGCGTGTCGACTCCCAGCACGATCAGGATCGCCACCGCGAGCGATAGCCGCAAGACGTTCCAGCGCCGGCCCCACGCAAACCGGACGAACCTCAGCGTGCGTCTCACGGGCGCACCTCATCCGGCGATGTCGCATGAGCCTCGCGGCGGGCGTGCGCATCGCGCGTAGCCGGGGCGGCATCCTCAAAGAGCACCCGCACCAGAGCCTGCGGGCCGACGACGCCGCGCACCAACGCGGTCAACGCCTGCGTCGCCGCGGCTCTCAGGGCGATCTGGTCGCGCTCCGTCGGCCGAAGCCGGCGCGCCTGCGCCTCCACGCGGGTTCGTGCCAATCCGAGCTGGTACTCACCCGCGCGCGAACGCAGACGCCATCCGCCCACCTCGACATACACACGTTCCTCGCCCGTCCGCACCTCGACCGCGTGCAGCCGCGGCAAGGGCACGCGCAGCGTGTAAACCGAGCCGAGCGGGCTGAAGATCACGCGCGCCGGGTCCAGCGCGGCAAGGTCGATCGCATAGTGCAGCCGCACCGGCGTCTCGACCGTCGCCACCGCCGTCCCCCGCCAGTTCTCGTCAAACGCCTGCACACGCACGCTGGTCTCCAGAACGCTGGTGACCAAGTTGGCGCCCTGCAGGTGCTTGACCAGCCCCGGCACGCGCCCCGCCCGCGCGTCCTCATCGTCCAACGTTGATACGCCCGCGGTGTCGGTCGCCTCGCTCCATCGCGCCGCCGTCCCCGAACGCTCCAGCGCTCGCATCGCCAGCGCCAGCACGAAAAACACGCCCACCGCGCCGAGCACGAGCGACGGCGTGGAGAGCCAACCGGGCGCCTGCGGGCCCCTGGGCTGAGGTGCGGAGGAAGTCATGACTCTTCTCTGGGATCGGCGATCGCGGCGTTCCGAGCGGAATTACGCCCCGCGTCGCGCCGGAGTTCCGCCCGATCACTCCCGAACGCACCGGCCGCCCCCGCTTCCGATACGCTCGCCCCGTGGCGCCCGAGCCACCACGGAGCCTCACCCATGCAGCCGGTTCGAGTGACGGTCCGCCTTCGCGCGCTGCACGGCACGCCTCTTGACGATGCCGCCGTCCGGCGAACCGTTGTCTCGACCGCGCACGCGCTGGCCGAGCGCCACGGGATCGTCGTCGAGGCGGTGGAGACCTCTCCCGAGTCGATCGTGCTCACGCTGGGGTGCGACCGTCTGGTGGCGACGGGGCTGCTTGCCGAACTGCGGCGATCGACCAATCAGTGGTACGAGGCTCGCTTCCGCGACGGCCCGCTCTGGGGCACCCCCGCGCCCGGCAACGAGCCGCCTGATCCGACCGAACCCGACTGACTCGCTGCCGACGCTCGCCCGTCGCGGCGCGGGCTCTACACTGCGTCCATGCCCGCCGGGACCGATGCCGCCGTGCCAGAGGCAATCACGCGACCCCGACGCCTGCTCATCGTCTGCCCCTCGTGGCTGGGCGACTGCGTGATGGCCACGCCCGCGCTGCGCCGCCTGCGTCAAGGGATGCCCGGCGCCCTCCTGGGCGCCCTGGTGCGCCCGGGCATGGACGAACTCTTCGAGGGCTCCGGTCTCTTCGATCAGGTGCACGTCGCCCGCAGCACGGGCATCATGGGACCCAAGCACGCCGCGGCGAAGGTGCGCCCCGATCGCTACGACGCGGCGGTCCTGCTGAGCAATTCCTTCTCAACCGCGCTGATCGCACGACTGGCGTGGATTCCCCGTCGCATCGGTTATGCGCGAGACGCACGGTCGCTGCTGCTCACCGACGCGATCGCGCCCGCGCTGCGCCCCGACGGCCGCTACGCCATCGTCCCGGCCGTCACCTACTACCTCCGGCTGGCCGACCATCTCCTCGGCCGCCCGCACGACGCCGAAGACCTCGGCGAAGCCCTCTGCCTGGGCCTGAGCACGAAACAGCAGCAAGCCAGCGACGATCTGCTCGCCCGAGCCGGCCTGTCGCCGCAGACCCCACGGGCCATCCTCAATCCCGGCGGGAACAACCCGGCCAAGCGGTGGCCGGCCGATCGCTTTGCCGCACTCGCTCGGCACCTGCACGAAGATCGGGGGCTGCGCGTCTTGGTCAACGGCTCGCCGGGCGAGCGAGCGCTCATCACCGAGATCATCGAACTCGCCGGCGTTCCGTGCGTCAGCCTGCCTGATCTGGGCGTGACGATCGGCTCGCTCAAGGGCGTCGTCCGCGGGTCGAGGCTGATGGTGAGCAACGACACCGGGCCGCGTCACATCGCGGCGGCCTTCGGCGTCCCGCTCGTCTCGCTCTTTGGCCCGACCGACGCACGCTGGACGACCATCCCAACCCGCCCCACCCCGCGCGGGCGCCCCGGCGAGCAGATCCTCCGCGCCGATGAGTCGCTCGATCCGGCCGAGTCGGCCAACGACCACCCCGAACGATGCCGCATCGACCGGATCTCGGTCGACCGGGTGCTCCAAGCCGTGGACGAGGCGCTCTGATTCGGGCAATGTACGGCATGGCACCCGTGTTCTCGGCTTGATTCGCCGGGGCTGCCTTCTACCATTCACTCCTTCGCGTCCGATCGCACCGAAGTCGCTCCCGGCGGCTGTCGACGAACGAGGCTGCGAAGTGACAACCAAAGAACGGCGTCCGATCGGACGCTCGCAAGTGGATCACCCCTCGGGGGCGTAGCTCAGTTTTGGTAGAGCGCATCCATGGCATGGATGAGGTCACGAGTTCGAGTCTCGTCGCCTCCACTTGAACTCTCTCGCCCGCGGAGCACCCTCCCGGGCGAGTTTGCTTTTTGGCCGGGCCGCCACTTGAAGCCCCGGCGACAGGCCCGCCGATATCTCCTTCGCACAGGACGACCGTCGCGGGCTCCCTCCCGCGACTGCGTCCTGCAAAGGAAGTCGCATGAGCAGGACGCTCTCGCCGGCGGTCTCGGTCATCCTGTCGCCTCTCGGATCGCACGCGGACGCCGCATCGTCCGTTCGTGCGAGCGCCGAGAGCCTGCGCCATCAGTCGCTGACCGACCTTGAAATCCTCGTCCCTGCCGCATCGCTTCCCGAAACCCTCGCACTCGACCCCCGCGTGCGTGCCCTCTCGCCCGCCTCCTGCCCTGTCGAGACCATCAATCGGGGCCTCGAAAGCGCACGGGGCGCCCGGGTTCTGATCCTTGATCCGCGCGACCAGCTCGAACCCTTCGCCCTCGAAGCCCTCGCGGTCCGCACGCGGCACGCGGGCACGCCCGGCGCGTTCGCGCTCCCCTTCTTCCGGGCTCCCTTCGGCGACTTGCCCGCCACCACGCACGAGGAAATGCACCGCGACGTACCCGCACTCGTCGGCGCCGACGAACTGCTCCGCGCCTGCTTCCTCCCGCTCTCGCTCACGCTGATCGAACGCGCACGCATCGCAAGCATCCGACTCGACGCAAGCCTCGCGCAGCGCGACAGCATCCACGCCGCGGCGTACGACTGGCTGCTGCGACTGGCCAACACGGGCGTCACCTTCTCGCGCGTCGGACGCCGCCTGGGCACGCTCGCCCTGCGCCCGCTCGATTCCAACACCAGCCTCCTGCAATCTCTGCGACTTCGAGCCCGCATCGTGCACGATCGCACCCACGAGCGCTTCGCCGACTTCTCCCAGCCCAGCCGCATCGAGCGCATCCGCGAACACACCCAGGACTGTGTCGACGCCTACTGCGGCCTGCTGCAGGACATCGACGCCCCGCCCAACTACTACTGCGTCAAGGGACTCAGCACCGCCGCCATGGCGCGCTGGTGGCAGCGACTGGACTATCTAGGCCCCGCGCCGTCGCGGCTTCGGCCCGGCCTCTGGGAGCGCGCGCCCGAGGACGTGCACCCAACACTCGGCAATCGACTGCGCGCGATCTTTGAGGACCTTGATCCCACGCGGCCGGTCGTCCTGGTCGGCAGCGGGCAGGAACTGACCGTCGGTGCGGGCATGCTCGCCGGTCTCGGCGTGGCGCCGATCGTCCTTGATCCGGGCGGAGCACTCACGACGCCGCCGCGATGGGCGATCGAGGAAAAGATGAACCTGCGTCTGCTGTCCGGGGCGGACCAGGCGCCGCGCGGGGCGCAGTTCGTGGCCCTCACGCCCTCGGACCATGACGCGATCGCTCCTTGTCTCCCGGCGCGTGCGCGGCTGCTGACTCTGAGCCAAGCGGAGGCGCTGTTGCACGCTCCGGCGCCGCAGCGCGCACCGCTCAACGCCGACGGCTCCATGCCGCTGCCCGCGGGCGTTCGCGGCATGTTCCGCCTGCCGCTGCTCGTGGCCGAACATCTGGCGCAGCAAGTCGTGTCGCGTTCGCGCGTCGCGCTGCTGCTGGGCCTTGGACGCAACGCCCGTCGCGTCGCGCGTCTGCTCCACGCCTCGGGCGTGCGTCTTCTCGCGCGCGACGATGCCCTCTCGGGGCCGCCCGAGTGGTCGCACGCCGATGAGATCCCGCTCGAACTCCTGACGCCGCGCGACACGCCCCCGGCCGATGCGATCCAGATCATGACGGTGCTGCACGACGCGGGATTCCTGCGTGCTCTCGGCCGCGCCGACGACCACGCACCAGGCCCCCTGCTGCTGCGCTGGACCCGTGCCGCCGAGCATCTGCAGGGCCTGCGCCCGGGCGCCTGGCACACGCCCACCTCGCTCGCCCCGACGCCCGATCGTGCTGACGAGCCGACCGCGCCGCGGGTCCACCTGCAGGAAGCGGCCGCATGACCCCTCGCGTCAGCGTCATCATGCCCGCGCACAACGCCCAGCGCACGCTGCGTGAGGCGGTCGAAAGCGTGCGCGCCCAGACGCTGCGGGACTGGGAACTCATCCTGGTCGACGACGGGTCCACCGACGCCACGCCCGCGATCCTGCGCGAACTCGCCTCGCTCGATCGTCGCATCACGCTCCTCTTTCAGTCCAATCGAGGCCCGGCGACGGCGCGGAATCGCGCTCTCGACATCGCACGCGGCGAGACGGTCGCGTTTCTCGACAGCGACGACTGGTGGTTCCCCGATGCGCTCCAGACCCTCTCCGACGCGCTCAAAGTCCACGCGCAAGCCGGGGTCCACGCGCACGCCGGGGTCTACGCCCACTTCGAGTTCGCCGACGATTCCCTCCGCCCGACCCTGCTGCAGAACGACTTCCACGCGCGACCGCTCGGACTGCGCGACCTCGTACTCGGCGATCACTTCCCCATCATGACGTGGATGGTCGCGCGACAAACCGTCGGCGCCCGGCGCTTTGACGAATCGCTCCGATCGTGGGAAGACCTCGACCTCTACCAGCAGCTCGCGTCCGAAGGCGTGGTCTTTCAGCCAGTCGACCGCGTCATCGCTCGCTATCGCATGCGCCCCGGAAGCGCCAGCCGCCACTGGCGCAACGCGCACGAGGGCCAGACCGAAGTGCTCCGCCGCGGGCTGCGTCTTCTCGGCGGTCCGAGCGCCGCACCGCACGACGACGCAGCGGCGATGCAGCGCCGGACCGGTCTGGCACACGCCGCGATGGCGCACCTTGCCGGCGACGAGGGCGAGTCACGCCGCCTCGCGGCCGAGGCCCTGCGAGGAAAACCCGCGACGGCATCCGAGATGGTTTGCGCCGTGATCGACCTCCTGCCGCATCAGCAGGGGCTGCAGCAAGATGCGTGGGCGCCCCGCTTTGGCGCCTTCTTCCCTCAGGCGCTGCGCTTCTGGTCGATGCTGCGCGAAGCCGGCCTTGCCGCCGACGATGAGCGCCTCTGCCGCGACAGGCTTCTCGACAGGCTCGATCCTCGCGCACTGGTGATCGATGCGCTCGAGCAGCGCTGCATCGCCCTCGCGCGGGAAGGCCGCATCTCCCGCGTTCTGATCCACGCCCTGGGACGCAACGGCAAAGCGCTGCTCCGGCGCCTCCTCGCCCGCGGCGTGCCCACCCAGGCGCGCGACGATCACGCCGATCTCGCCCGCCTGCGGCGTGACCTTCCCGAACTCCAGAACCTCGACGACGTGCTCACCACGCGTAGCCTGCCCGAGCTCCTCGCCGAGCCCGACACGCTGCACATCGTTTCGATGCTGCACGACGAGACCTACACGAACCGCCTGCTCGAAGCGGCCGCTCCCGGTCCGTCTCCACTCATCGAACGGTGGGCCACCCTCTCGCAGCACCTCTCGCTCGAAGTGCGCCACATCGCCCACGCTCATTCCGACAGGCTGATCCCAACCATGAACAGCGATCCTCCCGCCGCTCACGTCGCATCGCCCGGAGCCTCCCGTTCCGACGCAGACGTTCTGCGCGAGCCGTCGCGCGCGACGACGGGCGATCGCTGCCGCCTGCGCCCGATCGACATCTTCTGCGCCTCGTTCAACCGTGCCGAGAAGCTCTCCCGGATGATCGAGAGCGTGATCGCCACCGGCTATCCCGCGCGAGTGCTCGTCGCGGCCGGCGACATCGAGACCTTGCGCGTCTGCGAGCGCTACCCCGGCGTTGCGGAGGGCGTCTACTCCAGCGAGAACAACCGCCGCATCGGCTGCACCGCCCCGCTGAACATGGTCGTGCGCGACATGGTGGTGCGCGATGCGATTTTCTGCACCGATGATCTGCTCTTCGAGAAGGACTGCCTTCACAACGCCGTCGCCGCGCTCGACCGTCACTTCCCCGACGGCGACGGGGTCATCGGCCTGTGCGACGCGAATATCCAGGACGATTACGCGCTCGCCTTCCCGCTCATCGGCCGCGCGTTTCAGCTTCGATTCCTCCGCACGCTTCAGCCCGACGGCCCCCTCTTCTTCCCTCGTTACTTCCACATGTTCAACGACGCCGAACTGGGCGAGACGCTCAAGTACCTGGGCAACTACCGGCACGAACCCTCCGCACGGCTGCACCACTTTCATCCCGACTTCGGCGGGACCATGGACCGCACCCACAGCCACGCGCTCACCTTCCGTGAGCACGATGAGCGCCTGTGGAACGATCGGCGAAATCGCGGGCTGCTCTGGGGGATCGACGCCGAACCCATGCCGCGCGCCGCGCCCCGCGACGCCCGCCTTCCGGCCGCCGCCTCGCCCCAGCCTCACGCCTTCGCGTCTTGGGAGTCGCTCGACGACGCCCAGCTCGCCTCCGCCGCTCGGACACATCTCGCCTCGTGGTACGCAACCAAGCCCGGCGACGACCCGCTCTTTGCCAATCACAACGAGACGTACGACCGCTGGCTCGGCTCCGGCACAGATCGCACGCTGGTGATCGGCCTTGGCCAGGGGCTTGAGTCCATCCGCCTCGCGCAGGCCGGCACACGCGTCTCGATCGCCGACACCGACGCCGGCACCCTCGCGTTCCACGCCCGCTTGGCCCGCGCGCTGGGCCTGACGCTCGAGCGGACCATCCTTCTGCCCTCCACGGCCGACGACGCGCGCTTCGAGCGCGTGCTGATCGGTCATGCCGCACACGCGACCTCACTGTCCGCGCTCCTCGAGCTGGGTGCCGGCGTGCTCGCGTCCGGTGGCGATCTTCGACTGCTTCTTTCCACCGATCGGGCCTGGGTCGTCACGACCGGAACCGATGCACCCGCGCTAGAAGCCCGCTCAAGCCACCAAGCGCCCTTCCACCGCTTCGCGCCGTGGACGGCCGCCCGAGGCACGATCGACGACTGGTTCACACGCCAGAAGCTGCTCAGCCAGTTGCCCGCCGGATGGACGCTCGCGGCGTTCGATCTGCTCACGCGCCGGGGGCTTCTGGCCGGAGTGACCCTTCGCCGCGCCGCAGACCACGGGGCGACCGGCACCACCCGCAGCGAGTTGTCCGATGCCGAGGCCGCCGCCGCGTGAGCACACCTTCGTGCCATCCCGCAGCCCTCGCGCGTCCGCCCGCCTCGCGGGCGGCACTGCTCGCCCTTGGAACCTCAGCCCGCTCGTGGCCCTTCCTCGCCGACGCACTCCCCTACCTCAACCATCACCCCGACGATGACGGCGTACGCCTCCTGGTGCTCAGCCACGCGGTGCGCCTCGGCAGCGGCAGCCTGGCGCGGGCAATGCTCGCGGCTCTGCGCCCCCAGGTCCGATCGCTGGCGGAAGTAGACGCCCTCGCGCGTGCCGCCGCATCTCTCGCTGGCGACCACCTCGCACCCGACGCACGACGCACGCTGCTCCGACGCAACCTCGATGCGCTCTCCGAGCGCCTCAGCGGGCCGAGCGATGCCTCAGACTGGACCGCCCAACCTCTCGGCGACCTGCACACACTCAGCGAAGGCCGCGTGCTCGACGCGCTCTGCGTGCCGCCCGTCGATGAAGCCGACGAAGCCGAGCAACTCCTGGCCGAGCACCGCTCACACTGGAAGACCACGCCCGGCGATGTGCTGGTGATCGACTCGTTGTCCTGCCCTCTCGCGATGGTCCGCGCACTAGAAGCCCGCCCTCGTCAGGCCCTCGGGCACCTCCCGCGCGTGCTCATCGTCGAGCCTGATCTCGCTCGTGCGGCACGTGCACTCTCTCGCACCGACCTGTCCGCGATGCTGAGCGCCGGGCACGTGCACCTCTTCGCCGGCCCGGGCGCGTGCGACCGGTTCGAAGCGTTCGTGCGGTCGCGCCCGGACGACGCATGGCAGGGAACGATGGTGCGCGCACCGGGACGCTCGTCATCGGACCGGGCGGCCTCGGAAGACCCCGCCGCCGCGCTCGCCCGAGCGCTCGATGCGCAGCGTGCGGAGGTCCGCCGACTCCGCGAACGGGTCGAGAGCATCTACGCCGCTCGCTCTCCGGCGTGGTGGGCCTCGCGATACGCCGAGCCGCGCCCGCTGCGGGTGCTGATCCCCACAAGCCGTTACTCGACGTTCGTGCAGCACTCCGCCGCGGACCTTGCGGCCACGATCCGCGCTCTGGGCCACGAGCCGCGCGTGCTCATCGAGCCCGACGATCACACCTGCTTCTCGTCGGCCGCATACCTGCGCTGCTTCGCCGAGTTTGAGCCCGATCTGGTGGTCATCATCAACTTCCCGCGCGCCCTGCTGAAGGACGCCGCGCCCGCGAACGTTCCGTGGATCTGCTGGGTGCAGGACCAAATGCCGCACCTGTTCTCGCCGGTGGTCGGCGCGTCGCAGGGGCCGCTGGATTTTCTTGTCGGCAACGTTCTGGACGTGCTCTTCGATCGCCACGGCTATCCGCGCGAGCGCACCGCGCGCTTCCGCGTCCCCGCCAGCGAGACCAAATTCCACGCACAACCCGCCTCACCGGCGCAGCGCGAGCGATTCGCGTGCGATCTCGCGTACGTGAGCCACCAGAGCGAGCATCCCGAAGCGCAGCACCGTCGCCTCGTCGACCAGCTGCCCCGAGAGTCGGGCCTGCGCGAAATGGTCGACGCCCTTCGTCCGACGATCGAACATCTCGCCACAACCGTCGAACCGCGCTACCGCCACACCGATCTGCGCGGGCTCGTCGAGGCAGCAGTGCTCGCGCACCCGCGCGCCCGCGCCGGCGCCGCCGATCCCACGCTCGTTGACACGCTCACCCGCGCTTACGCCGAGCCCTACGCCGATCGCGTCCTGCGGCACCAGACGCTCGCCTGGGCGTCGGAGATCTGCCGCCGTCGCGGCTGGTCTCTCAGGCTCTTCGGCAGCGGCTGGGAGCATCACCCGACCCTCGCGGCCCATGCCGCGGGCCCGCTGGCACACGGCGACGATCTGCGGCTGTGCTACCAGTCCGCGGGCGCTCAGCTCCACATGTCGTTCCACACCCTCTCGCATCCGCGGCTTGCCGAATGCGTGCTCGCCGGCGGCCTGCCACTCTGCCGCCTCAATCAGGTCGAGCGCGACGACATCGTGACCTGGTTTGGCCGCCTGGCCGTGCGCGAAGGCCTGCGCGCCGAGGACAATCGCACGCACGATCCCTTCCGGCGTGTTGCGTGGGCCTCAAGCCCGTCGCAGATGCGCTTCGCCTCGGCCCTGCAGCGCATGGAGGCCATGAGCGCCTTCTTCGAGCCCGACCCCAACGCCACGCGACACCGCGTCCCCGATCTCGACGAGACCGACATCCCCAACCCCTTCCATGAGTCCCTGTGGGGCCCCGTCTATCACGCGGGCGAACTGCGACGCGATCCGCGCGAGCCCGTGCCGCCTCCGGTCGAGGCCAGCGCCTTCGCCATGCTCGGGGCCCAACCCGAGTTGCTCTTCCACTCCCCAGAGACGCTCGAGCATCGGCTCGAGACTCTGCTCGCCGACGCGACGCAACGTCGAGAGCTTTCCCGGCTCGCGCGCCAGACCGTTCTGGAGCACGCCACCTACGCCTCGGTCGCTCAGCGCATGCTTGGATTGGTCCGTCGCGAGCTCTCGCACAGCCAAAGCCCCAAGGCAAGGAGCGCGGTCGCATGAAGAACCCGACGCTCACCTTCGTCGTCCCCGCCTTCAACGCCGCCGCAACGGTGGCCGACACGCTCGCCAGCATCACCCGCCAGAGCCGCTCCGATCTCGAGATCGTCCTCGTCGACGACGGAAGCACCGACGCGACGCGCTCGCTGGCCGAGTCGATCACCGACCCCCGCCTTTGCGTCGTGCATCACGCCAACACCGGCGTCGCCGGGGCGCGCAACCTCGGGCTCGCCCTTGCACGAGGACGCTTCGTCACCTTTCTTGACGCCGACGACGTGATCGAGCCGGACTTCGCGGCACGCTGCATCGACGCGCTCGAAGGCGGCAATCTCGATCAGCCGCACGATGCCGTAGCCGGCGCGTACTGCTACGCCGACTCCACGCTCACGCACCGTTCGCACCCGCTGGGCCCGTCCGAGCCGGATCTCTCCTTCACCTCGCTCCTCGAGACCAATCCCTGCGCCATCGGCGCCCTGGTCTTCAGGCACGATCTGCTGCGCTCGGTGCGCTCACGCTTCGGCAGCGCGTTCCCGCAGGGGGTTCATGCCGAGGACTGGGAACTGCTCCTGCGCGTTACCGCGACGGGATGTCGCTGGGCCCCGCCCATCGAACGCACGCTGATGACCTACCGCTTGGCACTCAGCACACGCTCCAGCGGCCTGCGTGAATCGTGGGAGTCGGGGCTCTCCCTGCTTGCCCGCTGGCACGCCGCGGACGCACTCGCCGGAGCGCAGCGCCGCTGGACCCTCCGCGCACTCGGCCGCGCACTGCTGGAAGATCACACGCTCGTGCCCATCCTTGCCCGTGCGCTGATCTCCTCGTCCGAGGCCACGCCGCCCCACACACTTCTTCGTCCGGACGAAGACTCCATCCTCCGCGGGGCGGCACGCGCGTGGCTGGCACGAGCGCGAATCGTCGGCGCAACCATCCCCGACGCGCCCACACTCGCGGCAGTCCTCGCCAAGCTGGAGATGAACGCCGCCGACGCGCGTGAGTTCGCCGCCTCGATCCTCCGACCCACCTGGTCCGAAGCGGCACCGAGAGTCGCCGCCCTGCTCCGCCCCGGAGAGCGGCTGGTCGTGCTGGGCGTTGGCCGCAACGGGCGCGAGGCCGCTCACGCGCTCACGCACGCGGGAATCACCTTCTGCTGCATGGACGACCGCGCCGACGCGACCCCGACGGCGCCGCGCATCCGTCGCGACGACTTGCGCACCGGCGACGTGGTGCTCATCACGCCCGACAACGACGCCGGAATCGTCCGAAGTCTGGAGCCTGCTCGATCCCGCGGCGTGCGCGTCGTGCGCCTCGCCGATCTCGACCCGCCGAACCGACCCATCCGACCCGCCACCTCCCAAGCCGCCTGATCCACTCGATCCCCGCACGCATCCCCCCACGCATCCCCCCGGCGCTTTCGCGCCGGACCGACCGGAGACCACCATGGGCGCCCGCTCGCATCCTCTCATCGACTACTACGCCGCCTCGGTCCGTGCCGCCATCGTGGAGATCGGCGGCGAACGCGGCGACGGCTCCACGTCACACTTCCTGCGCTTCGCCGCGGATCATCGACTCCCCTTCTGGAGCATCGACATCGCCCAGCGCCCCTCCGAGCATCCAAGCGTCATCACCGGCACCAGCGGCGAAGACTGGCTGACGCACACGCTCCCCACGCTCCGCACCCAGGTCGCCTTCGCCTATCTCGACAACTTCGACTGGCCCTACGCCAGCCTCGGCCACAAGCGCTGGCTGCAGGATCAGGTCGCCGAATACGCCGCCCGCGGCGTCTCGCTCACGCGCGAGAACTCCATGCAGGCCCACCTGAACCAGACCCTGCTGCTCGAACCACACCTCGCACCAGACGCCGCGATCCTCTTCGACGACACCTGGCCGCGCCCGTCCACGGCGCCGGGCCCGCGCTTCGACGGCAAGGGCGCCACCGCTCTCGCACACCTGCTCGCACGCGGCTGGCGCGTGCTGGACGCCAGCGACCCCGCGATCGAGCGCTACGACGGCTTCGTGCTCGTCGCCCGAGGTCGCTGGGAAAAGCGACTCCCCCCGCCGCGCGCCGATGGCTGGACGTGGAACGCGCGGGACGACGCGCGCGACTGGGGACGTGCCGCCGCCGCCGCCGCACGACTGGTCCCGCCCGGACACACGCTGGTGCTCGCCGGCCTGGGCAAGAACGCGAAGCGTCTGTGGCGGTATCTGCGCTCCACCGGCGTTCGGGCCGCATTCCTCGATGATCTCGTCGAGCGCTGGCCCGATCTGGCTCGCCTGAGCGACGCCGAGCTGACCGCGAGCCATCACGTGCTCATCACGCCCGACTCCGCCGACGACCTGCACCAGCGCCTCCGCTCCACCGCCGCGGCCGCCGTCTTCACGGTTCCCGAGGCGCTGGAGCACGACCGATCCCTCGCGCGCCAACTCGCCGCGGCCTGAGCCACGATCGCATCGATCTGTCTCAGCGCGGGTCCAGAATCCCGATCTTGTCGATGCCCATCGACATCGGGATCTCGTGCGCCCGCACCACGTCCTCATACGCCACCTCGGGCGACGGCCGCACCACCACCGCGATCGATCCAGCGCCCCGCGTGCGGACAAGCTCGACCATCCACTCCGTCAGGCGCTCCATCGTCGCGTCGTTCAGGTCGGTCGTGACGCCCGCCGCCCCGCGCGTCGTGATCACCACCGCCTCGCCACGGCGCATCAGCAGCAGTTCCACCCGCAACAGGTCCGACGGCGGAACGACCGGCGCCGGCTTCGACGGCGGCAGCGCCGTCCGCAGCAGCCACTCCGGCCCCAGCACGCTCGCGCTGGCCATGAAGAAGACGAGAATCACCATCACCACGTCCACCATGGGCGTCATGTTCGGCGTCGCGCTCTCGCCGCGATCCGCCAACGCACCCCGACGTCGAAGTCGCTGCGCTCTCACGGGCGATCCCCTCCGCGCTGCGCCACCAGCCGCACGCTGAGTAGCCCCGCCTCGCGGCACGCCGCCAGAATCGGCGCCACCGCCCCGTACGTCAGCGTCCGATCCGCCCGGATCTGCACCTCCAGCCCCGGCGAGAGAGCCTCACGCTCGCGAAGACGCGCGACAAGCTCCGGCCCGGCCACTTCCTCGTCCCCAAGCAGGATCGTCGCCCCACCCTCCGCGCCCGCAGGCTCCCGCGGCACCACGTTGATCACCAGCGTCGTCGCCCGCTCCGGCGTCGCGCCCGTCGCGGCCGTCGGCAGCCTCACGTCCCCCGCACGCCCCGACGCCAGATGACCGACCATCAAATAAAAGATGATCAGGCACATCACCACGTCGATCAGGGGCGTGACGTTCACGTGCCCCGCCGCGTGGCCTTGGCGCCGATCGACATGGAATCGCCGACGTCTCACGCCTGGCGCACACCTTCCGTCGACGCCTTCGCCGAATCGTCCGACGCCGGAATCGCCTCCACAAGCTGCGCACACACCAGCATGCCGCGCGTGCAGATGCGATCCACGATCGATCGGTACAGCCCGTACACAAGCAGACACGGAATCGCCAGCGTCAGCCCGAGCAGCGTGTGGAAGAGCGCCTTGCTGATGCCCAGCGAAAGGTCCGTCGGCCCCGCCTGTCCGCCCGAATCACCCAGCGACGTAAACGCCAGGATCATCCCCCACACCGTCCCGGCCAGCCCCACCAGAGGGCCCATGTTCCCGATCACGCTCAGCGGCTCGATCGCCCGGAACCAGCGCGCCGACTCCTCGCCCGCCGCGATCTCCGCCGTCTCGCGCATCGACTCCCGGTCCCGACGCGCCAGCGGCCGATCCAGCACCTCGCGCAGCACGCGCGCCGGGAAGCTCTCGTCGCTGCGGGCAAACGCGCGCAGATCCTCCTCCCGATTCGCCCGCGCCAGGTCCTGCAGCCGGTTGATCGACGCCTCGGGCAGGATCTTCGCCTCGCGCACGTCGAGCAGACAGCGCACGATGATCGTCACCGCCACCACCGATCCCGCCAGCAGCAGAACCGTAAAGACGTCGAACGACTGAACGAACAACCCCCACAGACCCACACTCGCGCCCGTCCCCCGAGCGGCCGCCGCCCCCTCCGCAAGCATCAGCAATCTCTCGTCGATCATGGGCCAAGTCTACCGGTCCCACGAGCACCGGGAACGGTCGCCGGCATCGCACGCCCCCAATTCAGGCCCCCTCGTCCAGATCGCTCTCCCGGATCTCGCGCGATACGCGATAGTCCCCGCGCAGCCAGCGCCCCAGGTCCGCCATCTTCTCGCGTTCTCCAGCGAAGGGATACGTCGCGCGCGTCGGCTCAACCCACGCGCCGCTGATCGGACATCGCGTCGGCTCGCGCTCGACCAATTCCGCCGCTCCCGGCCGCGCGCCAACCTCGTCGGACAGATCGATCTCGATCTCCCGTGTCGCCGGGTCCACGTGCGACAGCCGCACCGCAACCCCGCCCGCGTCCAGCGCCGTCTCGATCCGCGAGGCCCATTCAACCACCAGCACGACATCGCTCCTCGCCCGCCCCGACGACACGAACTGGTCCCACCCCAGCGCCTCCAGATCCTCCTCGCCACGCAGGCGATAGGCATCAACATGCACCATGGTCGCCGCGTGCGGCCCTCGCAGCGGATACTGGTTCACCATGACGAATGTCGGGCTGCTCAGCGCACCGGCCGGCGCGCCCATCGCGACCGCCAGCGCCCGCACAAACGTTGTCTTGCCCGCCCCCAGCTCGCCCTCCAGCCGCACCGTGTCCCCGCCGCGCAAAACCGCCGCCAACCCGCGCGCCAGCGCCTGCGTGTATTCCTCTCCGGTGCTCAGCCGTGCGATCCGATGCATCCGTGCAACTCTATCGATCCCAACCCCGCGACCCTTCCCCCTCCGTAACCCCGGTCGCACCCCCGTGGCTCGCCGCACACGCAGTCTCCTATCCTTCAACCAGTGCGGCAGGCCCTGCTCATCCTCGCCCTGCTCTGGTCGCTGGTCATGCCCGGCCTGGCGATCGCCGCTCCCGATTGCTCCCGCCAGAGCGCGCGTGAGTGTGCCGTCGGCTGCGGCTGCCCGTCCGACGCCTGCCCCTGCGTTTCCAGTTCGGACGAGCCCGACCCGGCACCGCCCAAGGCACCCGTCCGCGAGACCTCCGGCACGCTGGCCATTCCCGCCGATCTGCCGCGGGCGCTGACCTTCGCTCCGCGCGCCCCGCCCTGCTTCTGCCTCAGCGATCCCACGCTCCCCCGCTTCCCGGGGACCTCGTTCCAGGCCGCGTTCTGCATCTGGACAACCTGAGCCGCACCCTCCGCGCCGACTCCGCGCGCCCCGCGGCCTGTTCACCCCATCCTCCATCCATTGCATCCACACCCAGCGCGGCGTGTTCGTCGCGTTCTGGAGCCACACCGATGAATCTCACTCACACGCTCCGCCTGCGAAGCGTTCTCAAACTCTTCGCCGCAACGATGATGCTCCTCACCCTCGGCGCCTGCGCGTCCGGCGAACGTTCTCGCACCGCCGCAGAGATCGCGCCGACCCCCGCCGCAGACTCAGACTCGGCCTCGATCCTCAGCACCGAGCCGATCACGCAGTCGCGCGCCACCCTCCACGTCCAGGGCCTCTCCTGTCCGCTCTGCGCCTCGAGCATCGAGAAGCCGCTGGCCGCTCTCGACGGCGTGCGTGGCCTCGAGGTCGATCTGTCCTCCGGCACCGTCGCGATGGACCTGGCGGGAAACAGCCGCCCCTCGCCCAGGCAGGTCCGCGACGCCGTCGAGTCCGCCGGCTTCACCCTCACGCGCATCGACGTGCGCTAAGACCCAACCCGGAGCCAGCCATGCAACCACGCTCCATCCGCGCGCTCGTGGCGCTCACGGCGCTCGCCGCGCCCCTCGCCGCCGCGCAAGAGGCCATCAACACCGAGAGCGCCACCCAGCCCGGCCCGGGCACGCTCTACGTCAAGCCCCAGTTCCGACTTTGGCGGTACGCGCCCGCGCCCGCCGATTCCGCGGCAGCCTCAAGCCAGGGCCTGACCAAAACCGAGATCAGCACCACATTGCAGTACGGCCTCGTACGCGACTGGTCGCTCTCGCTCAAGGTACCCATGCTCATCGAGGACGCCGCAACCCAGACCGCCGACGGCCGTCAACGCCGCACGGCCGTTGCACTGGGACGGATCGAGCCGATGGCCAAGTGGCGGTTCTTTCGCGAGGACTCCGGCCCCCTCGACACCTTCCGCGCCGTGCTCTATGCCGGTGCGCTGCTCCCCTCAGGCGATGATTCCCTCGCCCCGCAGAGCGTCGATCCGTTCATCGGCATCAGCGCCATGCTCCTGCGAGGCCGCTTCGGAATCACCCAGTCCTTCCGCTACACCCTCACCACCTCCGGCGATGAGTGGAACGCCCGCAACCTCGGCGGCGACGGCCCCGCCGACTCCCTGCGCTTCGACACCGCCGCCATGTGGCGGCTCGCCCCTTCACAGTTTTCACCAGACAACCAGTCCGACGCCCTCTACGCCTCGCTCGAACTCAACGGCCTCTACGAAACCAACGGCGACACCGAGGTGCTCCTCGCACCCGGCCTGCTCTACGAGGCCACACGCTTCGCCGCCGAGTTCAGCGTCGGCATTCCCATCGCCCGCGACGTCTCCAACCGCCCGCGCCTGCAATACCAGATCAGCGCGGGTCTGCGCTTCCTCTTCTAGTTCGGCTGCACGACCGCGTCAGGCGCAATGCGACGATGTGTTTCGCGCGTTCCGCTCGCGCGGCACGCCCGCGCTCACGTGCGCCCGTGCTCAAACCCCAGCGTCCAGCCGTCGTACGCGACGCCGCCGTCGATGATCACCGCGCCCGGCGTGGGCCCGGCCGCACGCACCACGCCCACGCGCGTGATCGCGACACCCGTCTCTGGACACCGCTCCGGCACATCCCCGCTTCGCTCGCGCGACACGCAGAAGAGCAGCTCATAGTCCTCGCCGTCAGATGCCGCACGACGCCACGAGTCCACGCCCGCACTCCGCGGCACGCGCGCCGCCTCGATCTCCAGCCGCACACCCGACGCCTCGCTCATCCGCGACGCATCGATCCCCAGCCCGTCCGACAGATCCATCATCGCCGTCAGCCCCGCGCCAAGCGTGCGGCAGAGCCACTGCGCCTCGCGCACGCGCGGCTCAAAGGTCAGATGTCTCCCAAGCCCGCTCGCACGATACAGCGACCCGCCCAGCACGCCCGTCACGTACACCTCGTCCCCGACCCGCGCGCCCGATCGCAGCACCGCTCCCCGAGTCGGATGCGGCACGCCCAACACCGTCGTCGTCAGCACCATCGGATCATCCACGCCGGGCAACACCGCCAGATCGCCCCCCACCATCGGACACCCAAACCGCTCCGACCACTCCTTCATCGACACGCACAGCGCGTCCGCCTCCGCCGCCGATAGTCGTGCGGGCAGCGCACCCGTCGCCACCGCCGCCAGCGGCGAAACGCCCATCGCCGCCAGATCCGAGATCGACCGCGCCACCGCCTTGCGCGCCACCAGATCCAGCGGCGTGCCGCGGACAAAGTGCCGCCCCTCGATCACTTGATCCGTCGTCACCAGCACCGCGGCCCGTGCCATCGACGTCCGGCTCTCTGCACTTCGATGCTGAGCGTCGTCACCCTCCGACGGCGTCGGGCCGTGGGAGCGACCCACCTCGACCATCGCGCAGTCATCCCCCGGCCCGATCAACACCTGGGGAAACCGAGCCGAAAGGCCCGCCGAACGCAGCGCGATCGCCTCGAGCAGCGCCCGCTCGCGCACCGTTCCGCCTCGGTCTTCGGCCCGCGTTTCGCCCTCGTCGTGGCCCATAGGTCAGGGTAGGGACGAGGCATCGCGGGCCTTTTCGATGGCCGCCAGATCGAGCAGCCACACTTCCTGCCGACGCCCGCGGCTCACGCCGAGAGTGAAACTCGCGCTGGGGCTCGACACCTGCGGCTCCACGACCGTCGCATACCAACCCTGCATCCGAGCCTCCGACTGGGGCAACTCCGCGGGCAGCGGCGGCAACCGCGCGAACGCCTCAAGCTCGCCCACCGCGTCCCCGCGCCTGCGATCCACGAGCGTCGGCACCCGCGGTTCCCCGAACGTCTGGACGTCGATCCGCCCCCGGCCTCCCGGGTGCGTCCACACCAACGGATGGTCGCTCACTTCGTGCCCAACATCCTCGCCGTTCTGAAGGCTCACGCGCGTCCATGGAATTTGCTCGGGCGTCGGAACCGTCACGGTGAACCGATCCAGAGCCGCGTCCAGCGCGAACGTCGGCGGCCGCCACGTGCTTCCGAAGGTCCGCTCAAACTCCCGCCCGTCTCGTGTCCATCGAACGCTCAGCATGCCCCCGCGAAGAGTCGTGCTGCGCTCGGTCGTGTGAACCCACACAAACCGCCCCGGCATCGACGGATCCTCCGCCACGTGGAATCGCCGGGAGCCGGGATTCTGCGTTTGCCCGCTGGACGGCACCACTCTTCCCATTTCTTCCGTCCGTCCGGTCGCCAAGTCCACGCGGTACAAACGCTGCTCGCCCGTCCACAGCGGCCGTGTTGTCTGCACAAAGGCCGCCGCCCCGTCACGGGAGAATTCGATGACCTCCGTCTCGGCAGGGAAGAGCAGACTCGTTCCGAGCCCCACGTTTCTCACGCGGCTGGTCGTCACGTCGTAGATCAACACCCCCAGGCCCTTGGCCGCTCCCACAACAAAGCGTCCGCCGGGCGAAACCGGGCCTTGATCGAGCACAGGCTCGCGCCCGCCGACGAACAGCCGCTCGACCGAGCCGTCGCTGGGGCGATGCAGTTCGTACACACGCCGGACCCGACGTTTGACATCCCACGACGAGCGGGAGGGTGCCCACGACCCGATCAAGTTGTCCAACCCCTCGACGGGCCAGGTCACATCCCCCGCGAATGGCGTGCGGGCGATCATCGAAGTCATCGGGCTCACGACGCCGAACAGCGTCAAAATGAAGATCAGAGGAAGAAGGCCGTTCCGCTCGAATCGCGAGCGCCCCTTCGAGGGCGATTCGAGGCGCGACAAAAAGAGCCGGCGTGGACCTCGCTGGCCACACGCGGGGCAGCGCGCCTCATCGCTCGACCAGAGCAAATCCTCGGAGGATTTCGGATCGACTGTCACGAGCCGAGCGTCGAGTTCATGGCCGCAGCAGCGACAATACGCCAAGCCCGGGTCCTGCTTCCCTCGTCCCACCGTCCTCCATTGACGCCACGCCGCCCAAAGCAGCGGCAGCAGCAGGAGCAGCGCGAGTTCCACCCGGTGCCACACCAACACGTCCCACCACGTCGCGTTGAACGCGGGACGCGCCACGACCAACAGCACCTCGCCGGTCTGGGCGTCCTTCGTCAACGCCACGCCGACCAGATCGAGAACTCCGCCCGGCAGACGGTCGATGGGCACACGAAAGTCAGGCTCGATCAACGGCACCGGCATGCCGGAGAAGATATCAGATGCCCCCTACCGCGACCGCCCCTCGGCCAGCCTCCGCAGGCCCGGCGCCACCACCAGCGCGAGCGGGAAGGCGACCAGCCACGAAAGCAGGTACGCTCGTGCCCAGTGGCGAGGCAGGTCCCAGTCGACCCCGCGATAGAGCACCGTCAGCGCCAGCGACAGGGCGCCCGCCAGAACCAGCGTGAGCAGCACCATGAAGATCAGTCCGCCCCGAGTCCGCGTCATGCAGGGTCTATCGTCGGGCCGACGCGGGACGGTCCAATGATCCATTCCGCACAGCACGCCGCCAGCAGCCTCGCACCGGCCCGCGAGGTCATCTCCGACGCGCTGCAGCACGAGATCGGAGCCGGGCCGGCCAGAGGTGCGGGCGTGGAAGCGATCTCGGTCTTCGACATCTTCAAGATCGGCGTCGGCCCTTCGTCCAGCCACACCATGGGACCCTGGCGCGCCGCGCAGGCCTTTCTCCGCGCCGTCGAAGCCCGCCGCCCGCTCGTCGACATCGCACGCGTGCGCGTCGAGCTCTACGGCTCACTCGCCAAGACCGGACGCGGACACGGAACCGACCTTGCCGTGCTCATGGGCTTGAGCGGCGAAGACCCCGTCACCTGCGTCGTCGAAGGCCTCACCCGGCGCTTCGAGGCCATGAAGTCCTCCGGAACGCTCATGCTCCGAGGCACGCTGCCCGTCGAGTTTCACTTCGCACGCGACGTTCTCTTTCACATGGACGAGTCGCTCCCGTTCCATCCCAACGGCGTGCGCTTCACCGCCCTCTTCGACGACGCGAGCGAACACGCCGAGACCTACTTCTCCGTCGGCGGCGGTTTCATCGTGCAGGAGAACGAAACCGCCTCGGGAAGCCGTGCCGTGACGTTGCCGTTCCCCGTGGAACATGCGGCGACGCTGCTCGGCTACTGCCAGCGCGAGGGCACCACGATTCCGGAGATCGTGCGCCGCAACGAACTGGTGTGGCGGCCCAACGACGAGATCCGCAGCGGTCTGCTGACGATCTGGCGAACGATGCACGAGTGCATCCATCGAGGGTGCCTTGCCGAGGGTGTTCTGCCCGGCGGGCTGAACGTCGTGCGCCGGGCCGCACGCATGAGCCGTCGCCTTCTCGAGGGCGATACGCCGGTGGGTCTGGACGCGTGGACCAGCGCGGTGCGGACGAGCGTGCGCGACTTTGAGTCGATTCTCAAGTGGGTCTCGGCCTTTGCGCTCGCGGTCAACGAGGAGAACGCCTGCTTTGGACGCGTGGTGACGGCGCCGACCAACGGCGCGGCCGGGGTGATCCCGGCGGTGATGATGTACGCGCGGTGCTTCAAGGGCATGGACGACGACCGCACCGTCGACTTCATGCTCGCCGCGGGAGAGGTCGGGAGCCTGTTCAAGAAAGGCGCGACGATCAGCGCGGCGATGGGCGGGTGCCAGGCGGAGATCGGGGTGAGCAGCGCGATGGCCGCGGCGGGCCTGGCGCAGGTGCAGGGCGGAACGCCCGGACAGGTGCTGATGGCCGCCGAGATCGCGATGGAGCATCACCTGGGCATGACCTGCGACCCGATCGGCGGCCTGGTGCAGGTGCCGTGCATCGAGCGCAACATCATGGGCGCGATCAAGGCGATCACGTCGGCGAACGTGGCGCTGGAGAGCGACCCGGCGAGCGCGCGGGTGAGCCTGGATCAGGTGATCGCGACGATGTGGCAAACCGCCAAGGACATGAGCACGAAGTACAAGGAGACGGCCGAGGGGGGGCTGGCCGTGGCGGTGAGCGTGAGCGTGAGCGAGTGCTGAAAAGCAAACACCCGCCTCCTTCCGGAGACGGGTGTCGCACTCTCTCTCATGGCTTGTCGTGAGGGCCGGGCGGGCGAAGGGATCACCAGCCGGCGCGGGTGTCGTCGATCATGGCGTCGAGGGCCTGATCGAGCTTCTCGGGGGTGTCGTAGACGCCGGCGGCGATCTGCTGGCGGATCTGGTCGACCAGTTCCTGACGGACGGGATTCTGCTTGAGCTGATTGAGGAAGGGAGAGAGCGTCTGCGCCACCATGGAGAGCTCCACCCGGTCGGTATCCCGCGGGGTCGTGCCCGGGGTCTGCGTCTCGCGCAGCCGCGGCTCGTTGATGCCGGCGCTGCGGCCGACCGAACCGCTGGCCTGCACCTGCGAAAGATTGGAGGAAACGCCGCTCACTCGTGTGTCACCGTTCAACATCCGACTCCTTGACGTCCGGCTTGGATCACAGACCCGACCAGCATCGCCTCCACCAAGGCCCGCGAAGCCCTCGCCGGTCTCCCACCGGCTGTTCGCCCATCGCGAACCGCTTCGCGTCCTGCCGGTCGGGAGATCTGTCCCGACGTGCGGCCGGTTTGTTCGGGGTCGGGGCCTCTGCCGCTCGATCCGATCTGCCGTCCGCGATGGATGTATCGGGAACTTGCCGCGATCGGCTCCAATTCCGAGAGGTTTCCTCAAGTCATCACAAAGACATGCCAGAACGAGACTTGAATCCAAATGCCGGAAGAACTACTGGAAAGATTTTTTTGAACCCGCACGCCTCGCGCGACTTCTGCGGTTCTGGCCGCACCGCGCTTCGTGGAGTCCGATCATGATCCGATCACAATACAAACAAGAGGGGCAGTTTCCGGCGTCCATGCGCCAGGCGATGCAGGCTCTGCGCCGTCGTCTCTGCTTTGTTCGGATGATGCTCGTCTGCCTTGGGATGGCCGGGGCTGTTGCCGGCTGCTCTGGGCAGAGCCGACCCGCCGGCATGTCGGACACAGAGAAGGCGCGTCTGCAGGAGGACGTGAGCAAACTCTTCGACGAGCCGTCCAAGTCGGGCAACGCGTCCGCCTCGGGGGGCGCGGCCGATGGCTCGGACGAGAGCGGCTGGAGCGTGCTTGTGCTCAACATTTCGGGGCAGGACCGGGCGACCGTGGGCCCGCGGATCCTCGCGCAGGTGAGACGCGAGGGGCTGCCCGAGGCTTTTCTGACCGAGCGAGGCGAAAGCGTGATGATCGCGGCGGGTCGATTCGACTCGCCGACTTCGCCCGAGGCGCAGGCCCTGCTGCGGCGGGTGCGTGAGACGGTCGTGAACGGAGAGCGGCCCTATGCGCTGTCGCACATGCTGCCGCCGGCGCCTCGCGTCGTGCGGGGGTCGATGCCCGAGTGGGATCTACGCAACGCGCGGACGAACCACGGGGGCGAGTATTCCTACACGCTGCAGGTGAACATCTACACCAACCCGCGCGGGAAGGCGTCGGCCCAGGAACTGGCCGAGTTTCGCAAGGCGGGCGAAGAGGCCGTGCGCACGCTGCGCAAGGAGGGGTACGAGGCCTTCTACTACCACGACGACACGGGCAGCGCGGTGACCGTCGGCCTGTTCACCGAGGCCGATCTGCAGGGTGAGACCAGCCTGGCGACCGCGCCGGGCGCCAAGGGCACCCTCGGCCTGCGCGAGTACCGGACGCTCTTTCCCAACGCGATGGTCAACGGCGCCGGACAGCGCGAACGCGTGATCAGCCCGCAGGGCCAGCCGATCGAGCGGCTGCGGCCCAGTTTCCTCGTGCGTTTGCCCTGACACGCGGGGGATGGGCGGACGCTTCGTGTATGATGCGGGGGCCGTTCACGGATGGGCGGCGATCGATCGGAGTCCTGCGAGAGCACGAGGGAACGCGTGCCGGGATCACACGAACAAGACGGCGTTCGAGACGAGAGCGGGCCGCCGGGCGCGGGAGATGCGCTGTCGGGGCTGGAAGGCATTTCCCTTGCAAGCCTGGCGCAGGTCGCGGGGCTGGTGGAAGCCAAGCCCTCGGCGCTGCCGCCGGGTTGCGTCGAATGGCGGCCGACGGCGGCCGATCGCGACGCGCTGCTCGAGCGGAACCTCAAGGCCTTTCCGTCGCAGGCGCTGCGCACGGTGCGTCGCATTGCGCAGACCCCCGCGCGCCGGGACGTGCGCTTTGTCACGACCCCCGAGGGGACGATCGCGGCGCTGATCGAGACGCCGCAGGGAGCGGCGCGTCAGCTGGCGAGCCTGCGCCGCCCGGTGGAAGAGGCCCGGGCGCTGGTGAGCGGCGTGAAGGCTTCGGAGACGGGGGCGGTGGCGGTGCTGGGCTTTGGCGTCGGTCACCACGTCGAACTGCTGGCCCGTGCGTTCGGCTCGACGGGCATCGTGCTGGTCTTTGAGCCCGATGTGGCGCTTCTGCGCAGCGTGCTGGAGCATGTGGACTGCACGCCTTGGCTGGCGCTGCGCAACTGCGTGATCGTGACCGACTGCGAAGATTCGGGCGAGATCACGGCGTCGATCAGCGGCGCCGAGGGCATGTTCATGCTGGGCACGCGGTTTGTCGAGCATCCGGCGAGCCGTGCGAGGCTAGGCGAGGCGGGCGAGACGTTCGCGCGAACGCTGACGGGTGCGCTGCGGGCGGTTCGCACGAGCATCGTGACGACGCTGGTGCAGGTGGACACGACGATGCGCAATCTGCTGGGCAACCTGCAGACGTATGCGCAGACGCCGGGCATCCGCGATCTGGCGGGTCTGTACAAAGGACGCCCGGCGATCGTGGTGAGCGCGGGGCCGAGCCTGCGCCGGAACGTGGAGTTGCTGCGCGATCCGGCGGTGCGAGAGCGGTTCGTGATCATCGCGGTGCAGACGGTCCTCAAGTCGCTTCTGGCGCAGGGCATCAAGCCGCACTTTGTGACGGCGCTCGACCACGCGTCGATCAGTCGGCGTTTCTACGAGGGGCTGAGCGCTCGCGACGTGGAGGGGATCACGCTCATCGTCGAGGCCAAGGCGAGCCCGGCGATCCTGGCGGCGTGGCCCGGGGAGATGCGGTGCCCGGCCGAGCCGATTCTCGACAGCATTCTGGGCGAGCACGAGGATCGCGGATCGCTCAAGCCCGGCGCGACCGTGGCGCATCTGGGCTATTACCTCGCGCGCCACCTTGGGTGCGATCCGGTGGCGCTGATCGGTCAGGATCTGGGCTTTACCGACGGACAGTACTACTCGGCCGGGGCGGCGATCCATCAGGTGTGGTCGGGCGAGCTCAACGAGTTCAACACGCTGGAGATGCTGGAGTGGCAGAGGCTGGTGCGGTCGCGCTCGATGCTGCACAAGCGGACCGATCACCTCGGCCGCCCGTGCTACACCGATGAGCAGATGGCGACCTACCTCGTCCAGTTCGAGCGCGACTTTGCGGACGACGCGTCACGCGGGCTGCGCGTGATCGACGCGACCGAGGGCGGCCTACAGAAGCGCCACGCGGCGATCATGCCGCTCCGGGACGTCCTCACCCGCTACGCGCGAGAGAGCGCGGGCGTTGCGCCCGTCCCTCGTGCGGAGACGACCGACCCCGAAGCGATCCGCCGGCGGCTGCTGGAGCGCGTGAGCACGGTGCGGGCCGACGTGTGGAAGGTGGGCGAAGCGAGCCGCGCGACGGCGGGTTTGCTGCGCCAGATCCTTGAGCATCATCAGGACCAGCCCCGCGTCAACGAGTTGATCGATCGCGTGCAGAAGCACGCGGCGGAGGTCAGCGCCCTCGAGCCGGCGTACCCGCTGGTGCAGCACCTCAACCAGACGGGCATTCTCAACCGCTTCCGCGCGGACCGGGCGATCGAACTCGACGCGTCGCTGACCGAACTGGAGCGCCAGCGACGACAGGCCGAACGCGATCTGACCAACGTGACCTGGCTGGGCGACGCGGCGGACGAACTGGGCGCGATGTTCGATTGCCTTTTGCAGTCGCTCCGCCGCGCCAGCGAACGCGCGGATCGGTCCGAGATCGCGCCGCCCCGATCGCGGCGTGAGAGCACGCTTCCGGGCGGCAGCGCAGAGCAGTCGACGCGGACGGTGCGGGCGTATGTCGTGGCCGATTGCGAGTCGTCGGCGCTGGGCACGCCGCGCGACCTCGGGCGTCCGATCGCCCCCGGGCTCAATGCGCTCCAGATGACGCTGGCGAGGCTGTCACGCAGCAAGCGGCTCTCGGGCGTGACGGTGCTGACCACGCGCCCGCAGCGGGTGCGTGAACTGATGGGCCGCGCACCCGCGGGGCTGGACGTGCGCATCGAAGCGGTGAGCGCCAGCGACTGGCACGCACGCGAGAACGGACGGCCGGGCGCCGACCCCGAGCGTGCTGCGACGACGCTCCGTGACCTCGTGCGGCGCGGCCGACAGCCCGCGCCGGCCTGCTGGCGCGGCGGGATCGGCAACGTCACGGTCTTTGACGAGGTCTTTGATCCGATCATGCTCGATGCCGCGTTGCAGCGCGGCGGGGAGGATGAGCATCCGCTTCTGCTCGGCGCCGACTGGTGCCTGGTCGACCCGTCGCACGTGGACGCCTTGGTCGATCGGTTTGTGTCGACAGCCGCCTCGGGCGAGCGGCACCGGATGGTCTTCTCGCACGCGACGCCCGGGTTGGCGCTCGCGATTGTGGATCGCACGCTGGTGCGCGAGTTTGCCCAGCCGGCCGCGGGGCCTTCGCTGGCGAGTCTGGGAACGGTGCTGGGCTATCTCCCGATCGCGCCGCAGGCTGACCCGATCGCCCGGCCGGCCTGCCTGATCGTGGAGCCGGAGGTGCGCGACGCGGGTCTGCGGCTGATCGCCGACCGCGAGGATCGGTGCGCCCTGCTGCGGGAGATCTGTCGCGAGCTCGGGCCGTCGTGGGCGGAGGCGAGTGCGTCGGCGGTTGTGGCGGCGGCGCGACGTGTGCGCCCGGAGCTTTGGCCGGTCACCGTGTCGGTCGAACTGGTGCATCGCGGGGCCGACGGCGAACAGGTCTATCTTGCCGCGCAGGCGCTTGAGACTCGCCTTGCCGAAGCGCGTGTGCGCGAGCGCGGACTGATCGTCTCGCTCGAGGGGAACGACGCGCTGTCGCATCCGGGGTTTGTGGAGATGGTCAAGATCGCGCGGGCGTCGGGGGCGGCCGCGGTGCACGTGCGGACCTCGCTGCGCGAGGATGCGAGCGTTGCGCTGCTGCGTCAGGCGGCGCCGGATGTGACGAGCATCGATCTTGCCGCCGACTCGGCCGAGACGTACCGGCGCTTGACGGGCCGGGATCAGTTCGCGATCACGCGCGAGCGGGCGACGCAGCTTCTGGAGTGGCGTCAGGCCGAGGGCGCGGGGCGCTGGATCGTGCCGCGGATCACTCGTCGCGACGCGGTGTACGCCGAGATTGAATCGTTCTATGACCGCTGGATCATCCTGGCCGGCGCGTGCGTGATCGATCCGCTGGCGGAGTCGATCCCCGGCGAGCGGATCGAGCCGCTGCCCGTGCCGTCGAGTGCGGCGTCGAGGCTGTCGGGTGAGCGTGTGCGGCTGCTCGCGGATGGCTTGTGGGAGCACGAGTCGACGGGACTTCTGAGCCTGTTTGACGCCCGGGCCGAGACTCCGGGCGCGGAGAGTGCGAGCGAGGCTCGCACGCCGCCCGGGAGCGGTGCGTCGTGAGCGCGACGGCGATCATCCTGGCCCGGGCCGGCTCCAAGGGCGTTCCGGGCAAGAACCGTGCGCCGGTCGGCGGGCGGGCGTGCGTGGCGTGGACGATCGACGCGGCACGCGCGAGCCGCACGGTCGATCGCGTGGTCGTCTCGACCGACGATGCGGAGATCGAACGCATCGCACTCGCGGAGGGAATCGAGTGCGTGGCGCGGCCGGCGGACCTGGCCAGCGACACGGCACGCGTAGACGACGCGGCGCGGGACTGCGTGCGCCGTCTGGAGGAGCGGGCGGGAAGGTCGATGGCCGCCGATGCCGCGCTGGTGCTGTTGTACGCCAACGTGCCGGTGCGTCCGTCGGACGTGATCGATCGGGCGGTGACGCTTCTGCGCGAGAGTGGTGCCGACAGCGTGCAGAGCTATCAGCCCGTCGGAAAGAATCATCCGTGGTGGACGGCGCGGCTCGAGGCCGAGGGCCGCGTGCGCCCGTGGGAGGGCGAGGTTCTGAACCACAACGTGTACCGGCGCCAGGATCTTCCGGCGGCGTTTGTGCCCGACGGGGCGGTGATCTCGCTGACTCGGCGGGCGCTGATGCTCGAGATCGCGGGCGTGACACCGGGGCCGCACGCCTTTTTCGGGCTTGATCGGCGCGGCGTGATCAACCCGGAGGGCTCGGTCGTGGACATCGACAGCCCGCGTGAACTGGCGCTTGCGGACCTGATGCTGCGGGGGACGCATGCGGATCGGTGATCGCCAGATCGGGACCGGCGAGGTCTTCGTGATCGCGGAGATCGGCGTGAACCACGACGGGAAGCGCGACGTGGCGCTGCGCCTGGTTGAGGCGGCGGCGCGTGCGGGCGCAGACGCGGTGAAGTTCCAGATGTTCGAGGCGACAGGGCTGATGAGCCGCGCGTCGAGGTTGGCGGGCTATCAGTCGCGCGCGGGCGAGCGCGACCCGGTGGAGATGCTGCGCCGGCTGGAGCTGAGCGACGAGACGCTGACGGAGCTGGCGTCGTGCGCCCGTGCGGCGGGCATCTGCCCGATCGTGACGGTCTTCTCGCTCGACCTGGTGGATCGGGCGGCGCGCATGGGCTGGAGCGCGTTCAAGACCGCAAGCCCGGACATCGTGCACCGGCCGCTCCTGGAGGCGCTGGCTTCGCGCGGGCTGCCTCTGATCCTGAGCACCGGCGCATCGACGCTGGCGGAGGTTGAGCGTGCGACGCAGTGGCTGTCGGGGTCGGCGTCGACGCTCGCCGCGCTGCAGTGTGTCAGCAGCTATCCGACGCCGCCGGAGCACGCCGAGCTGGACGGCATCGCCGCGCTGCGCGGGCTTGGGCTGTCTCGCGTGGGCTACAGCGATCACACGCGTGAGGTCGAGACCGGCGCCGAAGCCGTGCGCCGCGGGGCGGTGATCCTCGAGAAGCACTTCACGCACGACACGCGGGCGCCGGGGCCGGATCACGCGGCTTCGCTGGACGAGGCGGCCCTCCAGCGGTACGTGCGCGAAGCGCGGGCCGCACGCCCGGTGCAGGCCGCGTTGCTGCAGCCGGGGCTGAAACGCGTGCTCGACATCGAGCGCGACGTGCGGCGGGTCTCACGCCAGTCGATCGTGACGCGCCGGGCCCTGCGCATCGGAGAGACGATCGTCGCGGCGGATCTGACGTTCAAGCGGCCGGGCACGGGTTTGGCGCCGTACGAGATCGATCGCGTGCTGGGGCGCACGGTCCGGCGCGAGGTCGAGGCGGATGTGCCGCTGACGCCGGAGGATGTGGGCCTTCCCGCGGGCGATCAGGAAGGGGCGACGCATGGCGCCGGAGTTTGAATCCCCCGTCTCGGACGCGGAGCTGCTGGCACCGGCTGCCAAGACGCCCGGACGCGTGCGCGTGTGCGTGGTGACCGGCACGCGGGCGGAGTACGGCCTGCTCCGACCGGTGATGAAGGCGATCGGGTCGCACGCGGGGCTGGAGTTGGCCGTGGTGGTGACGGGCATGCACCTTGTGGGCCGCGAGCCGACGCACCGCGAGGTGCAGGCTGAGTTCCGCGTCGCGGGGGTCGTGATGATGCAGCGGAGCGGGCCTGCGAAGGGAACGTGGCTCACCGGCACGCACGCCTCGCGGATCGAGGACGCCGAGGCGCTGGGGCGCGGCGTGTCGGGGCTGGCGCGGACCTTCTATCGCCTGAACGTTGATCTCGTGCTCGTGCTGGGTGACCGGATCGAAGCGTTTGCGGCGGCGAGCGCCGCGTCGGTCGGCGGCATTCCGCTGGCGCACGTGCACGGCGGAGACGTTGCCGAAGGCGTCGCGGACGAAGCGATGCGTCACGCGATCTCGAAGCTGGCGCACATCCATTTCCCCGCGACGCGGGCCAGCGCCGATCGTCTGCTGCGTCTGGGTGAGCCGCAGAAGCGGGTCTTTGTCGTCGGCTCGCCCGCGATCGACGGGCTGGGTGCGATCGCGCCGATGACCGATGCGGACGCCGCGGCGCTGGGAGATCCGGCCGTCGTGGTGCTGCAGCACCCGTGCGGGCTGGCGGACGATGCGGAGCGTGCGTGGGCCCGCGCGGTGGGCGAAGCGGCCGAGGCATCTGGGCGTCGCGTGCTGTGGATGGCCCCCAATCACGACGCGGGTCGCGAGGCGGTTCTTGAAGTTCTGAGCGCGACCGCCGAGCGGTGCGGCTGGTCGCGGCGCGACCACCTTCCTCGCGATGTGTTTGTCGCGCTGCTCAAGCGTCTGGCGGCTCGCGGGGGCGTGCTCGCGGGCAACTCTTCGTCGGGGCTGATCGAAGCCTCGGCCCTGGGCGTGGGCGTGGTGAACGTCGGGCCGCGTCAAGCCGGACGCGAGTGTGTCGAGGCGGTCCGACAGGTCGAGAACCCCGATGCGGGACGGATCCGCCGTGCGATCGACGAGGCATCCCGCAGCGCGCAGGCGGCCGGGCGGGCCCATCCGTTCGGCGACGGGCTGTCGGGTCCGAGAATCGCCGAGGTGCTCGCGGGCGTCGATCTCTCTGATGCGACCCTGCTGCGCAAACGTTGCACGCACTGAACGCGGCGACGGCCTCGCGTGCGGCCGAGTCGCGAGCAGGACCGGTGCGACGGAGCGGCGAAAGGTCACGGCGGAGAGGGCCTTTACCCCGGCGGAACGGCCGCGGAAGGCGAACCGGGACAAGTGGGCAAGTTGGTCGAAGTCGCGTGCGGCACGGGTCGATAGACGCGAAGCCGAGTGCGCCGAAGGGTGGCGTGTTCGGGCAGGAGCACGCGCATGTCCCAGCCGGTCGCCGCCCAGTCGAAGAACGCCGCCCCCAACACCTCCGCTTCCCCCACCGCCGCCGCCCCGGGCGCGCGTGAGCAGGTGGTGGCCAACGCGATCCGCGAGATCAGCCACATCGCCACGCTGCCGGAGATCACGCTCAAGATCGTGGAGCTGGTCGAAAGCCCCAAGAGCACGGCGCAGGACCTCAACAAGATCATCAGCACGGACCCGGCGCTCTCGTCGCGCATTCTGAAGGTTGTGAACTCTTCGTTCTACGGCCTTCCTGGACAGATCGCCTCGATCAACCGGGCGATCGTGATGCTGGGCCTCAACGCGGTCAAGAACATCGCGATCGCGGCCAGCCTCGCCAAACTCTTCCGCGGCGGCGAACTGACGGCGACCTTCGGCGCCAAGCAGCTCTGGTCCCACTCCAACGCGGTGGGCATCGCGAGCAAGATGCTCGCCGACTCGCTCAAGATCGGGCTCGCCGACGAGGCGTACCTCGCGGGCTTGATGCACGACATCGGGATCATGGTCGAGATGCAGTACGACCGCGCCAAGCTCATCGAGGTGCTGCAGCGCGTGGGCGCCGACGGCAAGGGCGTGCCCGCCAACGACATGCTCAAGGTCGAGGACGAGATCTTCGGCGCCAATCACCAGGACTTCGGCGTGGCGCTGTGCGACAAGTGGCGCTTCCCCAAGACCTTCAACTACGCCACCGGCTTCCACCACCGCCCGCTCGAACTGCCCGCCGACGCCCGCACCATCGCCTCGCTCGTCTACATCGCCGATCGACTCGCGGCGGAGCTTGAGCAGGGCTTCCGGCTCGACCTGCTCAACACCGACGTCGCGGCGGATGTGCGCGACCAGCTCAAGCTCAGCTCGGAGAAGCTCGACGCGGTCCGGGCCGCTCTGCCCGAGCAGGTGAAGAGCGCCGACTCGCTGCAGCTCTGAATCGACCACACGGCGTGCCGGGGCATCGTCCTGCGCGCCTTCACGAACTCTCTCTTTCTCCCTCCGGGCGGCTCCGCGGAAACGCGAAGCCGCCGGTTTCATTTGGTGCGTCAGCCGCCAAGGCGACGCGACCAACGCTCGAGATGCTCGCGGCGGGTGAGGTCGTACATGAGCGGGGTGACGGTGGTGAAGCCCTTGAGCAAGAGATCGACGTCGGTGCCGGGGTCGCAGTTCTTGAAGCCCAGCCCGCTGCCGGTGGCCCAGTAGTAGGGCTCGCCTCCGGGTGCCGTGCGCTTTTCGTAGCTGTCCTCCAGCCCGTGGGTGTTCATGGGGCAGACGCGCAGATGCGGCATCGGCCCGCCGGTCTCGGTGATGGGAATGTTGACCGAGAGGCACTCGTGCGGCTCGGGCAGACCCAGGCCGATGATGCTCTCGATGGCCTTGCGCGCGCGAGCGGCGGCGACGTCAAAGCGCGTGCGCCCTTTGCCCAGGTGCAGGCTGACGGCGATGGACGGGACACCAAGGAAGGCGGCTTCGATGGCGGCGGCGACGGTGCCGCTGTAAATGACGTTGATCCCGCAGTTGGCGCCGGCGTTCATTCCGCTGATGACCAGATCGGGACGCGTGCCGGCGCCGAAACGTTCGGGCCAGAGGTTGGAGATCGCGAGCTTGACGCAGTCGGCCGGCCGCCCGTCGACCGCCGTGCCGCTCATGCGCGGATGCACCTGCACGTCGGTGACCATGAGGGGCTGATGGAACGTGACGCCGTGGCTGGTGGCGGATTGCACAGTGAGGGGGGCGATGGTGACCACATCGGTGGCGGGCCCGGCGATGGGGCCGCCGAACCGGCCCTCGGGGTCCATGAGGGCTTCGTAGAGGTGCGTGATGCCCGGGGCGCGGATGCCGTCGTCGTTGGTGAGCAGGATCTTCATGGCCAGCGAGGGTAGTGCGACAGGCCGCGTCGGCGGGAGAACGCCGACGCGACAATCAGGCCCCGTTGCGGTCTTCCGGGCGACGAGATCGCGGGGGGCGGCGGCTGGCGTGCTTGAGAGCCACGCGCCGAGACTCGCGCCGTGCGCCGACGCTTGATCGAAGCGCGAACACGCGTTCCTTCGCCAGACGCGCGGCGGACGCGTGGTCCACGATCGGCGCGGGGTAGTGGCACGGGTCGCTCTCGCCCGCGGGCCTGCCCGGAAGCCCGAGGCGCACCCCGAGCATCTGCTGCAACAGCGGCGGCATCGCGTGCGGCTCGGCGAGGTGCTCGTCGGGCACCTGCGCGAGTTCGGGAATCCAGCGACGGATGAACACACCGGTCGGATCCTGCTCCCGGGCCTGCTTGGCCGGGGAATAGATGCGCACGGTGTTGATGCCGGTGACCCCGGATTGCATCTGGAACTGCGGGTAGTGAATGCCCGGCTCGTAGTCGACGAACTGACGGGCGAGGAAGATCGCGGGCTCTCGCCAGTGAAGCCAGAGGTGATACGCCGCGAAGCTGGCGAGCATCGCGCGCATGCGAAAGTTGATCCATCCGGTCGCATGGAGACAGCGCATACAGGCGTCGATCATGGGAAAGCCTGTGCGACCGGCGCACCAGGCATCGAAGCGCTGTCGAGCGACCTCGTCGAAGCACTCAGGCCGCAGACCGTCGAAGGCGCGATTCATGTTCTCACATTCGATGGCGGGTTCGTCCTCCAGCTTCTGCATGAAGTGACAGCGCCAGCGCAGGCGAGACTGAAAACTGCGGAGCGAGGCCCTCCAGCGCGGGTCGAAAGCGTGCGGCGAGTGATCGACCTCGCGCTGGCGTTTGATCGTGCGCTGGTGCGCCACTTTGGTTGAGATCGTGCCGTAGGCCAGATGCGGGCTGAGGCGGGAGCATCCGTTCCACCCGGCGACGGGCGAGGACATGTCGCGCTGGTAGTTCACGCCTCGCACATCAAGGAACGAGCCCAGCACGCGATGGGCGACCGCCTCGCCACCCGGCTGCGCCTTGGGCTTGGAGATTCCGAGCCTGAAGGCTTCGGGGGCTTGCGGCTCGCCTTCGTCGAGTGTGCGGAGGGTGGTGTCGCTCAGGTCGGTCGGCGCGTCGATGATCGGCGCACGCATGCGCTGATCCCACATCGACGCCCAGCCGTCGCGCGACGCGAGCCGACGCACGACGCCGCTTTGTGTGTGCTCGGTCCACCGCACGCCGTGGAGAATGCACCAGCGGGCGACATGCCGGTCGCGCCGGAAAGTCGCGTCGTTGCCGGTCTCTTCATGGCTGTGCAGACTGCGGAGCGGAGCGAGGCCCGCGGCCGCCAGCTCTCGCCCGAGGGATTCGAGCACGTCGGGCATCTCGCCGACGCGGATCAGCAGACGGCCACCGACGGCATGGAGATTCTGGCGCAGCTCGAGGAGGCACTGGTTGATGAAGACGAGATGGCACGCGTCGAAGTCGGGTGCGTGGATGATTGATGGCTCGTAGACGTAGAGGCACAGCATCGCCGTGCCGTCGCGCCGGGCCTCGCGGATGCCGGCGGCAAGGGCCGCGTGATCGAGCAGACGCAGATCGCGTTTAAACCAGACAACCACGGACATGCAGCAGGATTCGATGGAGCAGGGCGTCGGGATTCCGTCCCGGGCACCGGGCCGCACCTACTCCTCGAGCGTCTTCTTCTTCCGCAGCAGGTGGTGGTAGCTCTGGGCGAATCGGTGGGCCTCGTCGCGCACGGCCTGGCAGAGTCGTAGCCCGGGGTTCTCGCGCCCGAGGCGGATCGGCTCGCTCTTGCGCTGCACGTAGATCAGTTCTTCCTTCTTCGCGAGGCTGATCACCATCGGCGGCTTGATGTTGAGCTGTTCGAACGCCTCCATCGCGGCGTGCAACTGGCCCAGGCCGCCGTCGATGAGAATGACCTCGGGGTAAAGCTCGTGTCCCTCGCCGGCCTCGCGATAGCGGCGGCTGACGACTTCGCGGATGCTGCTGTAGTCGTCGTTGCTGCGTCCGCCGGCGAGGTTCTTGACGGTCTCGATCTTGTAGCGCCGGTACTCGTTCTTGAACGGGCGGCCATCGACGAAGCAGACCTTGCTGCCCACGGTTTCGCCGCCTTGCAGATGGGCGATGTCGATCCCCTCGACGCAGCGGATGGGTTCTTCCAGGCCGAGCGTGCGCTGCAGGCTGGTGAGGGCTTTTTCCGGATCGAGGTACGTGATCTCGGTCTCGGGCTGCCAGCCGTCGCTCTTGCTGGCGCGTTCGTCGAGTTTCTGGATCGCCTTGATCTGGTCGCGCAGGATGGCGGCACGCTCGAACTGCATGTTCTCCGCCGCCGCGTTCATCTCGCCTTCCATCTCGCGGAGCATCACGCTGCGTTTGGTGCCCAGGAAGCGGACAAAGCGATCGACGTCGGCTCCGTACGCGTCCTTGCCGATCTTGGCCGCGCACGGCGCGGTGCACTGGTTGATGGCGTAGAGCAGGCAGGGGCGGAAGAACTTGTTCTTGTCGTCGCCGTCGATGATGTCGAGCTTGCAGGTGCGGAACTTGAAGACCCGCTGCAGGATCTGGATTGCGTCGCGGAGCGCGCCGGCGTTGGTGAACGGGCCGAAGATCTTGGCGCCCTTCAGGTCCGGATCGCCTGGGTTGCGGGTCACGAAGACCCGCGGAAAGTCCTCGCGCTGCGTGACGGCGAGATAAGGGAACGTCTTGTCATCGACGAGCCTGACATTGAACCGGGGCTTGAGGTCCTTGATCAGCCGGTTCTCGGTGAGCAGCGCTTCCCACTCGCCTTCGCACTCGAGGATGTCGAAGTCCACGACGCGGTCGAGCATCGGCTCCTTGCGGGCACCGAGGTCGGCGCTGGGCACAAAGTATGACGAGACGCGATCGGGCAGGTTCGCCGCCTTGCCGACGTAGATCACGACGCCCTTGGCGTCCTTCATGAGATACACGCCGGGGACCTTCGGCAGCCCGCGGGCCTTGGCGAGCAGGGCCTCGAGGCGCTGGTCACGCGATGGCGAGGACGCGGACGGGGGCGCGTCGGGCGGCTGTGGAACGGGCTCGTCGCTCACGCGAGATCGTACGAGCGACGCGGAGGATCAACCGACGCGGCGCTGCGCCTCGGGAAGGACCTGCTGCGTGCGTCCCTTGGCGTGGCGCTTGCCCACGCCCAGAGCGACGTACTCAACGCCTTCGGGCAGCGTGCTGCGGTCGAGCATGCGCCACGGGTCCATGACCGTGTCGCCGGGCCTGAAGGCGAAGTTCTTGTACTGCTTCCAGTTTGTGCTGATGAAGTAGAGCGCGGGCTTGGCGGGCAGCTCCGCGTCGGGCCGGATGGCCGGATCGTGCAGCACCGGGAAGACGCCCCGCTGACGGAGAATGTTGGCGAGCAGGATGGCCGGCGAGCCCTGCGTCTGGTTGGTGTTGGGCTTGAAGGCCATGCCCAGCAGGACGACCGGGCGGGCGTCGCGATGCTCCATGATCTGATCGGCGAGCCACGACGTCTGCGCGTCGCGCCCGTGGTTCACGACGTCGAAGATGTTGAACTTGAGATTGAGCTGCTGGGCCGTGAAGGAGAGGGCCATCTGATCGCGCCCGTGGCAGGGGCCGCCGTCGGCCATGCCGCCGTCCATGTACTTGGGGCTGACGAGGCGATCGGTCGCGAGCTTGAGGGTGGAGTTGACGACGTCGCAGTCGGCGTCGGGCATGCGATGGCAGAGTTCCATCACCGTGTTGGCGAAGAGAACCTTGAGGCCCAGGTAGGTGTTGTAGCAGAGCTTGACGCACTCGGCCTCGGTCCAGGTCATCGGACGGACGGGCGAGTTGTGCAGCGAGGAGTACAGCCGTCGGGCCAACTCTTCGCCGCGGCCTTCGTCGGCGGGGGTCGTCGAATGGAGGGCCAGTTCACGCCGGGGCGGCGGGCAGCCAAGCAGGACGAACTCGGGATTGAGGAAGTCGCGGACAACGGTGGACTGTCCGATGAAGAACGGGTTGTACACCATCGACCAGCCGTCGCCGACGCGGCTCTGCGCGCCCTCTTCGGTGGCCGGGCCCAGGACCTTGTTCATGGTGCCGGGCGTGACGGTGGAGATGACCAGGATCGTGCGATAGACGCCGTCGGAGCGGTGGTTGTGAATCGCCGCACCGACCTCGCGCAGGCAGTCGGCGATGATCGAGTTGTCAAAGTCGCGGGCGACGCCGTCGTAGGGGAGCGAGCCGTCGTGGCTGGGCGCGTGCGGCGTGGGGACGGCGACGAAGACCGCCTCGGCCTGACCGACCGCCTCGTCGATCGTGGCGCAGTAATGCATGTTGTGCCGGCAGGAGGCGTACTGCTCGTCCAGCCCGGGCTCGAAGGGCGTCACCTCTCCCTTGCGATATCCCTCGATGAGCGCATCGCTGGTGTCGTACCCGAAGACCTCGTGCCCCTTCATCGCGAGCGCCACGGCGCACGGGAAGCCGAGTTTGCCAAGGCCGATGAAGGCGATCTTCATGAGACTGGTTCCTGCGGGAAAGGTCCGGGAAGGCGTAAACCCGGGCGCATGCCGCGGGCGTGCAACGACTATCGGCCCTTGGGGGGGCTGAGTTGAACGTTCTCGGTCGTTTTTCGCCTTGGCGCAAGTCCACGCACGCAGGGCCCTTGCGTCAGCCCCGGCGCACGGGCCTGGGGCTTGCAAAGACCTGAAGCCGGAAGTCGTCGAGGATCAGCCCCTGCTCGGCGCAGACCCGCTCGCAGAGTTCCTTGAGTCCCGGGACATCGATCTCGTCGGCACTGTCCTGATCCAGTCGGACGAGAAGCGCCCCGCCGCCCGCGGGCGTGCCGGCGACCACCTGATACCGGGCGGCATCGTCGCTGCCAAAGACCACCCGCTGCACGACGCCCGCCTGCTGCATCAGCTTGAGCGTGCGGTAGACCGTCGCCTTGGAGACGCGCACCGGTCGACGCACCCCCGACGCTCGATCCTCTCGCAGCGCCTGGATCAGATCATCGGCGTGGAACAGGCCTTCTCGACGCATCACCGCGTCGAGAATCCGCGCCCGCTCGATCGTGTACTTCAGACCCTCGGTCCGCAACGTGCGACGGAATCGAGCGCAGAGCGGCTCGATGACCCGAAGTTCGGGCTCGGGATCGACAGATGCTCGCGCAGTCGGGCTCGCCACGGGTTTATCCTACCACCTTCAGATCAGACCCCCGCCGCGATCTTTTTCTCACCTCCCGCTGAACCCCGCCCCACGCTCCACGGAGACGCTCGCATCGGACGTTCCCGCGACCATCTGCGACTGGCCGCCACGATCGGGCTTTCGGCCCTGCTCTGCGTCGCGATCGCGAGCATCGGTGGCCCGCACGGCCCGGCGCTCGCGGCCGCGTCGCTCGCGTGGTGGCTCCTCATCGCGGGATGGCCCGTCGCGGTCTTTGTCCTCGCGTCCTACGGCTTGGGCTGGCTCGTTCGCCCGTGGTGGGGCGCTTCGGATCACGCCCGCGCCATCCGTCTCATCAGCGGCGTGGCGCTGCTCCTGATGGCCGGACAGATCATCAACAGCGTCGGATCACTCTTCCCGGGCATGGCTTGGAACCTCGCCGCCTGGGCCCCCGCCCTGCTCGGGCTCGCGCTGCTGGCCCGGCGGACGCACGTCAACGACGCGGCCGAAGAGGAGGCATCGCCCGCCTCGGACGGCGCGTGGCGGTGGCTCGCGGGCGCGGTGCTGGCGCTGCCGGTGTCGGTGCTGCTCGTCGCGTCGGTGCAGCCGCCGGGCTGGCTGTGGGACAGCGAGTTTGGCGGCTTTGACTCGCTGAGCTATCACCTGCAACTGCCGCAGGAGTGGCTTGCGCTTGGGCGAATGACGCCCCTGGCGCACAACGTCTATTCGGCGCTCCCCTCGTCGATCGAGAGCGCGTTTCTGACCTTGCAGCTCTGGACCTTCGCCCCGCGTCAGGCCAGCCCGTCCGAGGCGATGGGCATGCTCGCGGGCGAGGGCTGGCGCACGCTCTCGTGCCACCTCCTGCACGCGGCGATGGCCTTGATCGCCGGCGCGGTCGTGTGGAGCGCGACGACGGCGGCCGGACGCCGCGACGGGCGCGATGCCTCCGGCGCCTGCGGGCCGCTGGCGACCGCCGCCTTGTGGAGCGTGCCCTGGCTCATCGTCGTCGGCTCGCTCGCGTACAACGAAGCGGGCGTCGTCGCCATTTTCGCGGGAGCGATGCTCGTCGCCTTCGATCGCGCCGCCACGCCGGTTGGACGGGCGATCCTCACCGCTCTGCTTGTCGGAGCGGCGTGCACCCTGAAGCCCACGGCACTCTTTTTCATCGCCCCCACCGTCGGCGTCGTCCTGCTGCTCCGCACGCCACGGCACGCCTGGCCGCTGGTGATCGGCGTGGGCATCGGCGTCGGCCTCTGCACGCTGCTGCCCTGGCTGGTGCGCAACGCGATCGTGCTGGGCAACCCCGTTTTCCCTTACGCCCGTGCGATCTTCGGCGATGCAGGCTGGAGCGCCGAGCAGCACGCGCGTTTCGCCGCCGCCCATCACTTCTCGGGCGGCATCGCCGAGCGACTCTCCCTCACGCTCTTTCCCGATCCGAGCGACCCCGCGGGCCCGCGTCATCGCGGGCTGGCGCATTCGCAGTGGTCGATTTTCCTGCCGCTCGTTCTGGTGGCGGGGTGTCTGGGCGTCTGGTCCGCCCGCACGCGAGCGACGGCGCTGATACTGCTGGCCAGCCTTGTTGCGCAGTGGGTGGCTTGGCTCTCGCTCACCCATCTGCAATCGCGCTTTCTGATCACCATGCTCGTGCCGGGCGCGATGCTCATCGGCCTGGCTCCGGCCGCGTTCACGCGCTGGCGCACTCCCGTCCTCACCGTGCTGCTCCTGGCCTCTGGCTACATGGGCATCCGCTCGCTCGATCACTTCTGGGTGCAGCGCGAAGGGCGGCCGAACCTGCTGCTCACGTCGGGGCCGTCGGTGCTGGTGGCTCGCGACTGGCGCACGCTCGAGGGTGGCGGCACGCTCGACGGACGCATCCTCTTGCTGGGTGAGTCCACGCCGTTCTACTGGACCGGCCCGCTCGCGTATTCGACGACGTGGGATCTGTCGGCGCTCGGCGCGATCGCCCGCCGAAGCCCGGCGCCGGCGATGGATGAAGCGACCGCCCTTCGCTGGTCGCGTGCGCTGCGCGAGGCGGGATTTCAGGGCGTGCTCATCAATCCGGGTGAGATCGCGCGCCTCGCACGGACGGGATGGTTCGACCCCGCGCTGTCCCCCGATGTTGTGCGATCGTGGGTCGAGCGCGGCACACGCGTGCGGCGCGTGCTGGAGAGCGGCCACGTGCTCGTCGAACCGCTCGACGCCGGCCCGACGACCGCAACGCCGGAGCCTCGGCCATGAACCCCGTCCGTCACGCTCATCCGGAGTTTGGCGCACGCCCATCGGCGTGGAAGATCGCGCTGCAGGTGCTGGGCTTCCTGATCGGCCTAGCGCTCCTGGCCTGGTGTGTCTCGCAGGCGCTGAGCCCCATGAACCGCGAACAACTCGCCAAGCTGCGAGACGCGCCCTGGACGCTCGTCGCCGGCCTCTTTCTCACGAGCGCCCTGATCGTGCTGAGCGCCGGCGTGAACTTCTACGCGGCGATACGCCCCGTCCGTCGCCTGAACTTTCTGGATCTGCAGGCGACCAACGCGATCGCGATCTTTCTGGCCTATCTGCCCTTCAAGCTGAGCATGCTCTTTCGCATCGTCGTCCATCACCGGCGCGACCGGGTGCCCGTGGCGCTCATCGCGGCCTGGTTTGGCGCGGTCTCGCTGGCGATGCTGGCCGCGCTTGGGCCGCTGATCCTCGCCTCCGCCCTCAGCCGCGGGATCGACGCCGGGTGGGTGCTTCTGGCGCTCGCGGGTCTGGCGGCCACCACGACGACGCTCTGGCTGGGCGCTCGCACCTTCAGCGGACCGGCCGGTTTGACGCGTCTGCGCTCCTGGGCGAACGGGCTCTCGCGCCTCACGCATGTCGCGCTCTTCGAGCGCATCTCGCACGCCAAGTTCTTCTCAAGCCTGCACGAAGGGCTGGGCATGCTCGACACGCCTCGGCGCGTCGGCACGCTTGTCGGTCTGCGGCTGCTCGATCTGGCGATTCAGGCGGCCCGCTTCCACGTGGCGGCACGCCTGCTCGACCTGCCCCTCACGTGGGAATCGTGCGTCTTGCTCGCCTCCACGCACTTTCTGATCGGGGTCATCAGCCCCAGCGGCATGGTGGGAACGCGAGAAGCCGGGGCCGCGGGCGTCGCCGCGCTGCTCCACGTCGTCGACGCCGGTCACGCGGCAGCGCTGGGCGTGCTGATTCTGGCGAGCGAGGCGGTGGTGAACCTTCTGCTGGCGGGGCTTGGCATTCTGCGACTGGGGCCTCGCCGGATGTTCACCCCCCGGACGGGAGCCGACGCCCCGCCGCGTTGACGCGACGGGCCCAACTATTCCGATGAAGACAGCAGCGCGCCTGCCGCGTGCTGCTGTCCGCCCCGCTGCCCGGGAACATCCATGCGCCTCGCCCTCGCCCAGACCAACCCGACGATCGGAGACCTGGAGGCCAACGCCGCCGCGATGAGCCGGGCGGTGGAACAGGCCCGACGCGCCGACGCCGACTGCGTGCTCTTTCCCGAGCTGTCGCTCTGCGGCTATCCGCCGCGCGACCTTCTGCTGCAGGAGGGCTTCCTGCGCGCGTGCGCCGAGACGGCGCAGCGATTCGGCACGACATGCCCGCGCGATCTGACGGTGATCTTCGGCGCCCCTCTGCCCATGCACGCGAGCGCGGGCGTTCCGCCGCAGGCTCAGGCCGCGGGGCAGCCGGCACGCCACGCGCTGGACCACCCGCCCTGCATCGCCAACTCGCTTCTGGCCTATCGCGACGGGATGCTCGTCGAGTACTACGACAAACGACTGCTGCCCACATACGACGTTTTTGACGAAGACCGCTACTTCACCCCCGGTTCGCGCGCGGTGGTCATCGACGTGCGCCGGCGCGGAGCACAGGACCTGACGCGCGTGGGCCTCACGATCTGCGAGGACCTTTGGAAGGGCGAGGACGCGGGCTTCGCCACCCGCTATCTCGACGCCCCCGATCCCGTCGCCGAACTCATCAACGCCGGAGCGCAGGTCATCCTCAGCGCCTCCGCCAGCCCCTTCGTCCTGGGCAAGGGCGAGCGACATCACCACATCCTCCGTTCGCACGCCCTCCGACACCGCGTCGTCGTCGCCTCGGTCAACCAGGTGGGCGGCAACGACGAACTCATCTTCGACGGTCGGGCCTGCGCCTTCGGACCCGACGGTTCGCTGCTCGCGGCGGCCGGCGCCTTTGAGGAGTCCGTCACGATCGTGGATCTGCACGCGCCCGCGGCTGTCACCGATCCGGCCGCGTCGCTCGCCGACGAGGATCTGCTTCTCCAGGCGCTCGTCGTGGGCGTGCGCGATTATCTGCGCAAGACAGGCTTCTCTTCCGCATTGCTTGGTCTTTCGGGCGGCATCGACAGCGCCGTAACGGCGGCGATCGCCTGCCTCGCCCTCGGGCCCGACAAGGTGCTGGGCGTCGCGCTCCCAGGGCCCTATTCGAGCGAGCACAGCAAGACCGACGCGTACGCGCTGGCCGCCAATCTGGGCATGCGATGCATCACCGTCCCCATCGCCCGCGCATTTGATGGAAGCGTGAGCGTCATCGACCCCGCGCTGCGCTCCATCGAGCAGACGACGCTGGGAGAGAAACTGCCCGATCTCGCCGAGGAGAATCTGCAGTCGCGCCTCCGCGGCACGATCCTCATGGCCCTTTCCAACCGCACCGGCTCGATCGTCCTCACCACGGGAAACAAGTCGGAACTCGCGGTGGGTTACTGCACGCTCTACGGCGACATGAACGGCGGGCTGGCCGTCCTGTCGGACTTGACGAAGAACTGGGTCTACCGGCTGGCCCGCTTCATGAACGCCCGGCACGCGAAGCTGGGTTTCCGCGTCCCGCCGATCCCGCCCGGAAGCATCGACAAGCCCCCCAGCGCCGAGCTCCGCCCCGACCAGACCGACCAAGACTCGCTCCCCGCCTACGACGTGCTCGACGAGATCCTGAGCCGTTATGTGGAGCATCGCCAGAGCGCGTCCACGATCCTGCGCGAGTGCGCCGGGCGCGAGGGCTTCGACGAGGCGACCGTCCGCCGCGTGATCCGGCTGACCGACCTTTCGGAGTACAAGCGCAAGCAGGCGGCGATCGGGCTCAAGGTGACGGGGGTCGCCTTCGGCTCCGGCCGCCGGGTGCCGATCGCGCAGCGATGGAGAAGCCCGTGAACCCGCACGCCGCAACCCAGGAAAGCGCGCCGAACGCGACGACCGCGCCGCGCTGTCCGTACTGCGCCGCGCCCCTGCGCACCGTCCGCGTCCACGGTCATGACCAGTGCGCTCACTGCCATGTGAACGTGTTTCCGTGCTGCAGCGGCGAGCGGAGCTGTGCGGCGGAGATCGCGGACCGATCCTGACGGGAGGCGCTCATGCCGTTTCGTCTCTACAACCTTCTGAGCTTCAAGGACCAGCCCGACCTGACGGCCGAGGGTCTCACGCCGCTCGGACATTACGCGCCCAGCGACTTCGACCCGGCCAAGGCGGGCGCCTGGGCCGCGACGCGTCGCGAGGAACTGCTCATCATCGACTTCGAGTCGCTCTGCGGCGATGTTCGGGCGGAGAAGCCCGAGTGCGTGGCGCAGGGGCACGCGCAGCGCATCAGCGCGCTGCGTGCGGTGCGCCTGAACCGGGGCGATCGCCCGACGCAGCTGGGCACCTACGCCGTCTGCCCCGTCGGCGACTACTGGACACCCGTCATGCCAAGCGAAGAGAAGCTTCTGGCGTGGCGCGGGAGCAACCGCTTCAACTCCGTGCTCGCCGATCATCTCGACGTGATCTGCCCGTCGCTCTACGCCTTCTACGATGACGAGAAGGGCTACTTGAAGTACGCCAACGCCAACATCGACGAAGCGCAGGCATACGCCAAGCCGGTCATCCCGTTCATCTGCCCCCACTATCACCACAGCAACAAGGAGACGCGCAACACGATGATCCCCTACTTCGGGGCGATTCTCGATCTTGTGCGCGAGCGCTGCGACGGCGCAATCCTTTGGGGCGGCTGGTGGTTCGGCCCGCGCGATCTCGGACAACCGGGCGAGCCCGGGCGTCCGTGGCCCTGGGACCCTTCCTTCGCGTGGCTCAACGAGCTGCGTCGGATCGTGCGCGGCATGCGCTGAGCAGTTCTCGGACCGGTGCGGCTTGACACGCCAAGTACGATGTCCGATTCGCCGCGCGTGCGGAGCGTCGGCGTTTTCTTCCCTTGACGGACGTCATCCGATGCGTTCACTTCGCAGCGTCTCGTGGCTTGTGCTCGCCGCGCTTCCTCACGCCTCGGCTTTCGGGCAGACGATCAACTGGGCGGGAGGCGACGGCCCATGGAACGACGCGGCCCGGTGGTCGCCCGCGAACGTGCCCGACAACACCGCCGAAACCGCACGCCTGGCAGGCCTGGGCGTCTACACCGTCACCCTGACCGGCGGGTTCACCATCGACGCCTTCGAGATCCTGAACACCTCCGCCACGCTCCACATCACCAACAACTCGAGCCTTGCGGCCCACGGCGTCCTTCTCCACAACAGCGGGCAACTGCGCGTGAACAACGCGGCCGGCATCAACTTTACGAGTATCTCCATCCCGAACCAATCCGCCATCGAGGGCCCGGGGCAGATCTGGCTCGACGCCTCGAGCAATCTCGACACCGCGTACATCAACGTCTCGCCCGGCGGGCTGCTCACCAACCGCTCGCCGCACACGATCCGCGGCTCGGGCAGGCTCTACGGCGCGTACGTCAACCAGAGCCTGATCCACGCCGACCTCCCGTTGCGCACGCTTGAGATCCGCGGGACCATCACCCAAAGCGCGTCCGGCGAGCTCCGCACCAACCCGGGTCTCTTGTCGCTGGGCAACGGCGCGGTGGTGACGGGCGGCGCGATCGCCGGCGCCGGCTCGTGGCAGGCGGTGGGCACGCCCACGATCGACGGTGTCCTGATCAACAGCGTCGGCCGTGTCGTCAACAACAGCACCCTCCGCCTCGGCGCGGGCGGACTCAACAACCACTACGCCATCGAGGTCAACGACGGCACGGGCGTGAACTTCACAAGCATTCAGGCACAGACCGCGATCACGCTCAGCGGTCCGGGAGTCATCAACCTCCACGCCACCGCCTCGAATCTTGACACCGCCTATCTCGACTCCGTCGGCGGCGCGATCATCACCCAGGGACCCGACCACCGCGTCTGGGGGACCGGACGCATCTACGCCCCGATGACCAACCTCGGCAGCATCGGCGCCACCATGCCCGGCCGATCGCTCGAGATCCGCAGCGCCATCTCCAATCTCGGAGAAGGACGCATCGTCGCCGACGGCGGCGACGCGATCCTTGGCAACGGGGCCGCCATCACCGGCGGACGCCTCGAATCGACCGGCGACGGCCTGCTGCGAACCCTCGGCGCTGCGAGCATCTCCAACGTCACCAACTTCGCCAACATGCGCATCGACAACAACTCGACGCTCAACCTCGGAGCGGGCGGGATGGTCAATCGCGGCACGCTGTCGATCAACGACGGTCAGGGCATCAACCTCACGCGTCTCCGTGCCGCCGAGTCCGCCGCCGTCACCGGAACGGGCTCGATCGTCCTGCGCGCGACGAGCAACCTCGACACGGCGTACATCGAGTCGGCCAACGCGACGGTCGTGCTCACGAACGGGAGCAACCACCGGATCTCCGGACGAGGCCGCATCTACGCGACGATCCAGAACGATGGCGTCCTCCGCGCCGACGATCCGGACGGGCCGCTCGAGATCCGTTCACGCGTCACGCAGTCGCCGGGCGGGCTGATCGTCGGGGCCGGCGCGCTCGTCCATCTGGGCAGCGGTGCGGAGGTGCAGGGTGGCTTGCTCGGCAGCGTCGGCAACGGAGCGGTGCGTGCCGTCGGTTCCTCATCGATCCAGAGCGTGACCAACTCCGGCCGCGTCGAGGTCTTCAACAACGCTTCCCTCAGCCTCCGCTCGGGCGTCGTGGTGAACGACAGCCTGATCGTGGTGAATCCGACCCAGGGAAACAACATCACACGCCTCCGCGTCGAAGACGACGTGACGCTCGCCGGCGTCGGCGTGACGCAGCTCAACGCGGGCGCCAACCCCGACACCGCCATCATCGACTCGCCGGGCGCACGCGTGCTCACGCTGGCTCAAGGTCAGGTCATCACCGGCAACGGCAACGTTTACGCGCAGATCAACAACAACTCCACCATCGCCGGAGACGCGACCGACACCAGCTCAATCCTCCGCCTGCGTTCGCTCGTTCAGCAGGGATCGGGCGGCACGCTGCTGGCACGGCGCGGCTCGGTCGCGCTGCAGGGCGCACGCATCGTCGGCGGCACGTTCTCCTCAACACTCGAGGCCGGCGCCATCGTCGCCATCGGCGGGAACAGCAGCATCTCCGGCGTCACCAGCTTCGCGCCGCTCCATGTCGACAACAACTCGACCCTCGGCATCCAGGGCCTTGTCAACAACGGCCTGCTGCTCATCAACCCAACCTCCGGCAACAACTTCACGCAGGCCCGCTTCGACGGCACCCAGACCCTTGCCGGTGGTGGCCTCGTTCGACTCAACGCCTCCGCGTCGCTCGACTCCGCCTACCTGTCTGTCAACCCCGCCGACGCCACACTCACGATCGACCCCGGACAGACCGTGTTCGGCCGAGGCAATCTCTACGGCCGCTACAACCTGCGCGGCGTCCTCTCCCCCGGTGCGGCCGATGAAGCGATCGACACCATCGGCCTTCGCAACGGCAGCGTCACCTTCGACCCAAGCGCGACGCTGCGCATCCGTGCCGAAGGCCGGGCCACCGGCCAGTTCGACCAGATCGTCGGCAACTCCGCGCTGACCCTTGGCGGCACACTCAACATCCGGCTGGTCAACGTCAACCCTGCCGCCACCTGCTACGAAATCCCGTTCATCAGCGGGCCTTCGATCTCAGGGCAGTTCGCCTCGGTCGTGCTCGATGCTCCGCCGCCGACGCTCGACCGCGTCTGGCGCATCGACTATCAGCCCAACCAGGTGCTCATCCGCCTGACCTGCCGCGCCGACTTCAACGGCGACTGCGAGGTCGACAACGACGACTTCGTCATGTTCGCCGGCTGGTACAACATCTTCGACTGCACCGACCCGACCATGGCGCAGACCTGCCCGGGCGACCTCAACCGCGACGGCTTTGTCGATCTCGATGACTTCTCGCTCTTCGTCTTGGCCTACACCGACCTGCTCTGTCCCTGAGCCCGCGCCAGCAGCCACGCCGCGAAGAGGTTTGGGACCCAAGACGTCCACGCCAGCCACGGATAGAAAGTCTCAAACCGCAGCCCCGCAAGCGCGCACAGCCCGAGCTGCAGGCGCAGCGTGACGGCGGCGAACGTCAGGGCGAAGTTGGCGATCATCCAGGCGCGATGCGACGCAAAGTCGCGCCGCAGTGCGGCCCGCAGCGCCATCGCCGCGCTCACCAGCCAGACTACCGACCCAACGGCAAAGCCCGTGTGGGCCGCCATCCCTCCGAAGGAGTGAAAGGCCATGTACAGCCCCGCCAGCCCGCCCGGCAACACGCCCGCGAACAGATACACCCTGCCCAGCACGCGGTGCAGCCGCGGGCGGGCGGCACGCAAGCCGCCCACGAACTGCGCAGGCCCCAGCGCCAGCGCGATCGCCGAACAGATCACATGCACGAGAATGCCGACCCGCTCAACGCGGTAGACCTCGCGCATCCGCGGGTGCACCGTCGAGCCCGGTTCCATCGCCAGATACGCCCAGAGGGCATACCCCGCAACCGCGACCGAGCCCAACGCCATCAGCCAGAAGACGGTCCGCCTCATCGACCCAGCCTAGCACAGCCCCGCCCTCTCCCGCGACGTGCGATACTTCTCTATGCACGCTCCCGATGATCAGCCCCGATCCGCCGCCGGCGCTCCCGAGCGCCCCTCGCGCTGGCGAAGGCCCGTGCGGCTCGCGACCGCTCTGCTCGCGATCTACCTCGCCTACGCCGCGATGTTGTTCTTCGTGCAGGGCTCGCTCATCTTCCCTCGACATCACGCCAACGCGCGCCTCGCGGCACAAGCGCTCAAGGAGCCCACACCGCACCCCGGTCGCTCCACGCTCTGGCACAGCGCCCCCGACGGCGCACGCGTGGAGGCCTGGTTCTACGTCGGGCGAGGACGATCCGCCGACAGCCCCGGGCCGCTCATCGTCTGCCTCCACGGCAACGCCGATCTCATCGACTTCTGGCATCCGCTCGCCGCCGCGTGGCAGGCCAAGGGCTTCAACGTCCTCCTCCCCGAATACCGAGGCTACGGCCGCTCCACCGGCACGCCGACGCAGCACGATCTCACAAACGACACGCACGCGCTGCTCACCCTCGCCCTCGCCCGGCCCGAGGTCGATCAGGCCCGCCTCGTGTATCACGGCCGCTCGCTCGGCGGCGGCGTCGCCGCTCAACTCGCCCTGCGCCACGAACCGGCGGCATTGATCCTCGACTGCACCTTCGCGAGCATCGCTGACTTCGCCGCTCGGTACGCCGTTCCCAGATTCCTCGTCCGCCATCCCTTCCGCACCGATCTGGTCCTGACCTCGATCCAAAGCCGCGTCTTCCTCGCCCACGGCACGCGCGACCGCATCGTCCCCTTCTGGCACTCCCAGCGCCTCAAGGACCTGCGCCCCGACGCGACGCTGATCGAACTCGACTGCGATCACCTTGACTTCCCGGGCGACCAAGGCGAACGCGCCCGCTACGTGCAGGCCCGCGACCAATTCCTGCGTGACGCAGGCCTGTGGCCCAACTCGCCCACCCCCAACCCCACTCCCAACTCGTCCAACTCATCCAACTCCCCCACCTCCCCCACCTCCCCCGCTTCGCCCGCCTCCCCCGCATCGCGACCATAAACTCTTCCGCACCCTTCGGAGGGGTGGCTGAGCGGTTGAAAGCAGCAGACTTGAAATCTGCCATGGGGCTTGTCCTCATCAGGAGTTCGAATCTCCTCCCCTCCGCTTGCCGTCAGCCCGTGAGCCTTCCCCGCCGGGCGTCACCCCCAAGCGCCGACGCAGAAGATCGGCGTCGATCCCGATCTGGACCACCGTCTCTCGCGTCATGCGGTCCACGTTCTTCAGGATCATCGCCATCCGCTGATTCGCACGCAGCGTTTCGCGATGGCGGATCAGAAAGTCCCAGTACAGCACCGTGAACGGGCACGCCTCGGGGCCGTGGCGCTCGCCGGGGTCATACCGACAGCCGCGGCAATAGTCGCTCATGCGGTCGATGTACTTCCCGCTCGCCGCGTAGGGCTTGGTGCCTACCACGCCCGTCACGCCCTTGGGCGCATCCGCTCGCGCGTCGGCGTGCATCACCATGCCCAGCGTGTTGGGCAACGTCACCCAGTCCACGCCGTCGGCATAGAGGCCCAGGAACCAGTCGCTGATCGCCTTGGGATGCACCCCCGCGAGCAGCGCGAAGTTGCCCAGAACCATGAGCCGCTGGATGTGGTGCGTGTAGGACGTGTCGAGCACCTGGCCCACGCACTGACGCAGGCAGTTCATGTCGGTCTGTCCGGTCCAGTAGAACTCGGGCAGGCGACCGTGCGACCCCAGCCCGTTGCGCCGCGCATACTCGGGGCCCTCCAGCCAGTACACCCCGCGGATGAACTCTCGCCAGCCGATGAGCTGTCTCACAAACGCCTCGGCCGACTGCAGCGGCACCTTCCCGGCCCGATACGCCGCGATCGCCGCCTCGCAGCACTCGCGCGGGTTCAGCAACTTCAGATTGAGCAGCGGCGAGAGCACGGAGTGGTACGTCGCGGGCGAGGTGCTCCACATCGCGTCCTCGTAGGGCCCAAACCCCGTCAGCCGCTCACGCACGAACGCTTGGAGCGCTTTCAGCGCTTGCGCTCGCGTCACCGGCCACGAAAAACCAGCGTCGGGCTCGAGCCTCCCGGGCAGGTCGGGCAGCACGCGTTCAACGCATGCCATCACCTCGCGCGTGATCGCGTCGGGCTCGAAGCGCGGCGGCGCAGGCGGCATCGGCGACGGTCCGTCGCGCCCGAACGACTCTCGGTTCTCCGCGTCGAGATTCCACACGCCGCCTTCGGGCTTGGCCGCCGCCCCGCGACCCTGCATCAGATAGCCCGTCTTGCGGCGCTGCTCACGGTAGAAAAACTCCATCGTCAGACCACGCCGCCCCTGAGCCCACGCGGCAAACTCGTCGGGCGTGGTGAAAAAGTGCTCGTCCTCGACGATCTCCGCCCCCACACCCGCCCGCTCGCACGATTCCATCACCATCGCCAGCACGCGCCACTCGCCCGGACGCACGCACCGCACCCGACGCGGCCGCAGCTTCCGCACCGCGCGCTCAATCTCTCCCGCCAGAGTCCCCGTGTTGTCCGGTTCGTCCAGCGTCACATACTCGACCCGCAACCCGCGCCCGCGCAGGTCCGCGGCGAAGTGTCGCATCGCCGACAAAAACAGAACCGTCCGCTGCACATGGCTGGGCACGTGGCGCGATTCGCCCGCGACCTCCATCATCAGCACCACGTCGCGCCCGGGCACCAACCCGCGCAGAGCCGCCGACGCCTCGTCCAGCTGGTCCCCCAGCACGATCGCCAGCGTCTCAGGGCGCTGCCCTCCGCCCATACCCCCACCCACACCCCCACCTACACCGTCGCCCGCTCCACTCGCACGCTTGGCCACGTCGCGTCTCCCATCGCGCGGCACACGCCCGCGCTCAGCACTTCGACGCCCAACGTCGAGCGGGCGCAGCCTCACTCAGGAAGGCGAGACCGGCGCGGCTTCCGGTGCCGGAGCAGGCTCTGAGACTGGTGCCGGGGGCGGGGCGGGGGCCGGGTCCGGGGCTGGGTTGGCGGTGGGGCTGGAGGCGGGGCTGGGCGACTTGTTCGCGTCGGCCGCGTCCTGCTGCACGCGTTTGGAGAACGCCTCGAGCAGCGCGGGGCCGGGCAGCGGGCGTGCCGCACCGTCCCCGCCGTAGGTGGGACTGATCGACTCCGCGGGCGCGGGCTGCTCGGGATCAGGCCGCTCGGGGATCGAGAGATCCACGCGCGACTTGCCCAGGAGCGTGCCGGTGGCAAACGCCAGATCGACCTGCGCAACTTCGTAGTCGGTGACGGCGCTGATCTCGGCCTGCTGGCTCTCGGCCAGGCGCGTGGCGGCATCGAGCACGTTGGTGCTCGTGCTGGCGCCCACGTCGAACTGGCGCTGCTCAGCCTGGAGCGCACGCGTGTTGAGGATCACCGATTGACGAGCCGCCACGACCCGCTGCCACGCGGCCTCGATCGTGTCCACCGAATTGAGCACTTCCTGGCGGATGCTCTGCTCGCGAGCCTCACGGGTCGAAAGACGCTGCAAGCGCTGCAGGATCGCGCGCCGGACCGCCGAGCGTGCCGCCTCGTTGCCCAGCGGAATCTCCGCCGACAGCCCGACGCTCCAGTCGGTGTGCTGCCACTCGGCCATCCCCTCAAACGCCTTGCCACGCACACCCCCCAGGCCGTTCACGTTGTACGTGTAGTCGAGCGTCACCAGCGGGAGTGCTCGGTTCTGCGCCAGGTCGATGTTGGCCGCATCGGCCGCCAGGCGCAGCTCAAGCTCCAGCATCTCCATGCGCGTCGCGATCGCGCTGTCGGTCAGAGCCGAGCGATCGAACTCGTAGAGCACAAGGTCAGGCTCGGTCGAGATCGTGAGCATCGTGGGCGTCTCGATGCCCAGGCCCGGGAGGTTCATGATGCGCTTCAGTTCGCGCTGGCGGGTCAAGAGCGCGTTCTGCGCGCGGATGATCGCGTCGAGCCGGTCGGCCGCCCCGGCCTGCGAGCGGATGACCTCGATCTCCGGCGCGCTCCCGCTGTTGACGCGGCGCTGGGCGCGGTCGAGCTGCGCCAGTGCCAAGTCGTACTGCTGCTGCGCCACGTCCAGAACCTTGCGAGCCTCGTACAGACGCCAATAGGCCCGGTCGATCGCGGCCAACTGGCGGATCGCCTCGAGCTTGGTCGACGCTTCCGCCGCCTTCTGGTTGTACGACGCGATGCGCAATGCCGCGGTGTTCGCCCGGCGGCCCGCGTTGCGCAAGAGGGGCTGGCTGATCGAGAAGCCCAGGTCGTCGCTGAAGCGCGGATCGAGCGAGCCGGGGGGCGACGTGCTGTCACGCTGCGCCAGGAAGTTCACGCTGACCGATTCGCCGGTCCGCAGCGGCACCCGCACGCCCGGCTCGATGAGCCGCGTGCCCACGAAGGTGCGGTCGTCGGGCTCGTCGCGTCCCGTCGGCGTGTTGCGTTCGCTCCAAAGAGTCCGGAGCGTGAAGGCGCTCTCGAACCGCGCCTCTTCCTGGCTCACGCTCTCGCGGGCGATGGCCGGATCGAGCAGCGCAACCTGCAACTGAAGGTTGTTCGACAACGTGCTCGCCCGCGCCTCCTCGAGCGTCAGGGCGTAGGTCGTCAGATCCCGGAACCGCGCACGCGCACGCTCGACCGCCTCGCGATCGATCATGGCGCCGCCGCCAGAGGCGTCGATGGGCAGCGGCGGCGCCTCGCGCTTGTATCGCTCAAAGTCCGCCGGATCGAGCCGGCGCAGACGCTCGAGCGCGACGTCGCGCCCGAAGTCGCCGGGCTCGCTCGAAAACGGGTTGCCCTGGCAGCCCGAAAGACACAAGAACGCAAGGAGCGGAAGCGTCATCAGCGCCGCGCCGGGACGGAGCGTGCCGGCATTCGCGCGGCAACCCGCCGACGCGCAGAGTGTGTCATTCATGCCTCAGAGCCTCGATCGGATCCAGTCGTGCCGCCTTGATCGCCGGGAACATCCCGAAGACCAGCCCCGTCGCCCCGGAGAAGCCCACCGACAGAATCACCGCCCACGTGGGAATCTCCGCCCCCTCCAGCGGTGAGTTGGGGATCAGCCGCATCCCCAGAACCAGCGCCTGGCCGATCGCAAGACCGATCAAGCCGCCGAGCAGGCACAACGTCACCGCCTCGACCAGGAACTGCATCAGGATCACGCCCGGCTTGGCGCCCACCGCCTTGCGCAGACCGATCTCACGCGTGCGCTCGCTCACCGACACGAGCATGATGTTCATGATCCCGATGCCGCCCACCAGGAGCGAGATCGCCACGATCCCGCCCGCGAACGCCTGCAGCCCCGCGGCCACCGACTTGAACTGCGCAATCGCCTGATCGATCGCCTGCACGCCGAACGTGTCGGGCTCGCCCGGCGAAAGGTTCCGCACCCGACGCATGTACGTCGTCACTTCCGCCTTCGCGTCCTCGAACAGTTCAGGCCCGCGGCTCTGGGCGATGATGTACATCCGCGGCTCCGGACGCATCATCTCCCCGACGCTGAAGGGGATGTAAATCTCCGTCTGCGCCTCGCCGCCGCCGAACATCGGGCTCACGCTCTTGGTCTCGACCACCCCGACGATCTTGAAGCGTCGCCCCGCGACCAGGATCACCGTGCCCGTCGGGTCCGAGTTGAGGTTGAGCTCCGCCACGCCCCGGTCATTGATGAGACAGACCTGCAGCTTCTCTTCCTCGTCGGTCTTCGTAAACGGCCGCCCGATCGTCACGCTGCGCGACTCGATCTCGTGCCAGTCGGGCCGGATCCCCGTCACCGTCACCAGATCCTTCACGCGATCGCCCGCCTGCACCGTCGCGGTCAGCGTCATCACGGGCGAAATCCGCGCCAGCGACGGCGCGGCGGCGAGCAGGCCATCGGCCTGCCTGGTGTTGATGCGGATCTGTCGCCAGGTGTAGCGATCGCGGCGCTGGTCGGGCATGCGCGGGAAGATCCAGACCTTGTTGGCCCCCAGCGTGGCGAACTGATCGAGCACGAAACGCTCCATCCCGCGCGTCGCCGCCACAATCGAGATCACCGCCGCCACGCCGATCACGATGCCGAGCGTCGTCAGCAGCGCGCGCACCTTGTTGGCCCAGATCTGGGCCAGGGCGATCAGCACGGTCTGAAAGAGCAGTCGGATCAGCATGGCAGCATCACTTCACGATTCAGCCGGGGACCACCCGCGTTCCCCGCGGCAATCCCACCAACATCTAGGTTCCGGAAACCGCGGGCGCGGACAGAGCGGGAGGAGAAGAAGCCGAAGGCGACTGGGGCGCACGCTCGCTCAGCCCCGCCGCCGCCGCGGCCTGCGCCGCGTTCTGCGCGGCGCTGCGCAGGAAGTCCTGATGGATCGGGTCCTGGTCGGTCGGAAAGTCAGACATGATGACGCCGTCGCGCAGCCGCACGATCCGCTTGGCGTGCCCGGCGATGTCCTCTTCGTGCGTGACGATGACGATCGTCTGTCCGTCGTTGTGCAGAGCCTTGAACAGGCCGATGATCTCTTCGCTGGTCTTGCTGTCCAGGTTGCCCGTCGGCTCGTCGGCCAGCAGGATGCTGGGGTTGGTCACCAGCGCCCTCGCCACCGCCACGCGCTGTCGCTGTCCGCCCGAGAGCTGGTTGGGCTTGTGCGACATGCGGTGCTGCAGGCCCACGCGCTCCAGCGCCCGCTTGGCCATCCGCCGCGCTCCCCACCAGTGCTTGCTCGAGTACAGCAGCGGCAGCATCACGTTCGCCACCGCGTTGGCGCGGTTCAGAAGCTCGAAGCTCTGAAAGACGAAGCCGATCTCCTCGTTGCGCACCTTCGCGAGCTGCGTCGCGCTCATCCTGTGCGTCGGCTTGCCCGCCAGTTCGTACGTCCCGTCGCTCGGACGGTCCAGGCAGCCCAGGATGTTCATCAGCGTCGACTTGCCCGAGCCCGAAGCGCCCATGATCGCGACAAACTCATTGCGGCGGATGTCCAGGTCCACGCCCCGAAGCGCGTGCACCTTCTCCGTACCGATGCGGTAGACCTTCTGAAGATTGCGGATCCGGATCGCTTCCAATGGTGCCCTCAACGCTGCGCCCGCTCACCACATCCCGCTCATCCCAACTCGAACCCAGCTCCCGCCCGCTTCAGCCGCCGCCGCTCCAACCGCAAGCAGGCCTACGGCTTGCCGGTCGTGCCCGAGCCCCCGCCGGACGTCGCGGCGGTCTGGGTTTCCGCCTTCGTGCCCGCCTGGTTCCCGGTCGATGAGCCAGCCTGAGACCCCCCCTGAGAGCTGGCCTGAGAGCCCGCCTGAGAGCCAGCCTGAGAGCCGGCCTGAGAGCCAGACGCGGCCGTCCCGCTTGATCCCGCCGCCGCACCCGCGATCGCCTCGGGCTTGGCCTCGCCGTTCTTGCCCGGCTCGCGATCCGTCAGCGCCTGATCATCGCGCAGGCTCACCAGCGCCTTGAACGGGCCGACCACGATCCGCTCGCCTTCCTGCAGACCCGTCACGATCACCGTATCGGTCAGGTCGCTCGGCCCGGCGCTCACGGGCACGACCCGGGCCTTCCCGTTCTCGTACGCGTACACCACCCGGGCCCACTTCTTGTTGCGGTCCACGACGCCCGACTCGCGCAGCACGTCGCTGGGCAGTTCCTCGACCAGCCGCTCGACCACCGCCTGGCTGGGAACTTTGATGACGTTGTCGAAGTGCTCGACTTCGATGTCCACATTGGCGGTCATGCCCGAATAGATCGCCACATCCTCGGGCACGTCCAGGCGGATCTCGGTCTGGAAGTACGCGGTCCCGTCGCGATCGACGATGCGCAGCGGCTGGATCACCTCGACCGTGCCGGTGAAGACGCGGTTGGGGAACGCGTTGATGTAGATCTTGGCCTTCTGCCCGATCTTGACCGGCGCGATGTTCGTCTCGTCCACCCGGGCCTTGACGATCATGCTGTTGAGGTCGGCGATCTGCATGATCACCGAGCCGGGGTTGTTCAGCGTGCCGACGACGACAAGCTCGCCCACCTCCGCACGCGCATCGGTCACCACCCCGTCGAACGGCGCGATGATCGTGGTGTACGAAAGGTTCTTCTCGGCGCGGTCGATGTTCGCCTTGGCGATCGAGATCGCGTGCGTCACCTGATTGTGCGTGCTCTGCGCACGCAGGTATTCCGCTTCGCTCTGGTCGAGTTCGGCCTTGGAGATGTCCTTGGTCGCAAAGAGCTCACGCTTGCGCGCCAGATCCGCCGTCGCGTTCTCCAGGCTTGCCTTCGCGCCCGCGAGGCGAGCCTCCTCGCTCCGCAAAGACGCCTTCACCGAGTTGAGCGAAGCCTGCAGATCGTCGGCGTCCAGCCGCACCACCACCTCACCCTTGCGCACCACCGCCCCCTCCCGGTAGGGCATCGCGACGATCCGCGCCGACACCTGCGCCGAGATGTCCACCTTCTGCTGCGGCTCGATCGTCCCCGGCGCGCTCACCACGCGCACCAGATCCCCCCGCTTCACCTCCTCCACCCGAACAAACGTCGCCCGCTTCGACGGGTCAAACATCTCGCGCATCTTCGAGAGCTGCCCCGAAGAGACAAACCACACCGCGCCTCCCACCACCGTGAGGACGACAACCAGCAGCACGCCGAGAATCCATTTCCACACGAACGCGATCCTCCAGACCCCCCACCCGCATTCAACTCCCACCCCTTCTCACCCCGCGCCGCACCGTCATCCCACGCGGCCCAAACTGCCCGACGCGACGGCCGCCAACCGCCGGCCCCTGTCCCGCTCAGCCGCGGCTGACACAACTGTTTGGGAGCGGCGGCGGGCACGTTGCACAAAATCGTAGGGTGGCGGCTTCCGCAGGCACGATGCGGGCCGCTCCGCTCAGGACGCAACAGGTCGCTCGCCCAGTTCGGTTCGTGTCCCCAGCCATGCCTCGACCTCGGCGGTAGAGACCAGTTCGCCGTCGAGAGGCTCCGCGATCAGACCCCGGCTCACGCCAGACCGACCCACTTTTCCCGGCTTCCGCGAGTTGGCCTCGATCGTCCCCAACCGGGCCACGCTTTCTTCGCCGAGAAGGGTCGGCGCCTCGCCGACGGTCCGGCGGATGCGCCACGCCGCGGGAACTGTCACGTCGTCGCTTTCCGGATCCAACATCATGAAGACGAACGCATCGGGCTCCACGCGATAAAGCAGGCGCACGCCGTCGCCGTCGGCGGTCGGAAAACGCCACGCCCGCGAGTGCCGTGCCCAACAACACGCCCGCCGCAGGTCGCCAAGGCGTGCCCTCGCTCGCGAGCGCCGCCCGAATCGCCGCCTCGTCCGCGGCCTGCATCGCCACCTCGCGCCGCGCGTACATCCCGACCTCCCTGACGCACCGGGCGGAAGGCCTAGCCCAACTTCTCACCCAAGAACCCGCTCACCTTGTCGATTCCGATCCGCTGCTGCTGCCCGCTGTCGCGGTCGCGCACCGTCACCGTCTGGTTCGTCAGCGTGTCGCCGTCGATGGTGAAGCAGAACGGACAGCCCGCCTCGTCCATGCGGGCGTAGCGCTTGCCGATCGACTGCTTCTCATCAAACTCGATGAAGCCACGGCTGCCGAACTTGGCGAACAGCTCGTCGTAGAGCTTCTCGCCGACTTCGGGCATGCCGTCCTTGGCGACCAGCGGGAAGACCGCGGCCTTGATCGGTGCCACGCGCGGGTGCAGCTTCAGGAACTCCGGGCTGGGACGCGATTCGTCGCGGGTGTAGCCCTCGCAGATGAGCGCGAGCGCACCGCGATCAAGGCCCGCCGCGGGCTCGATGCAGTGCGGGATGTACCACTCGCCCTTGCGTGAGCCATTGGGCAAGAGCTCGCCCCGCTCAGCGTCGAAGTACTTCATCTTCGCCTTCGAAACCGTCTCGTGCTGCGTCAGGTCGTAGTTGCCGCGGTGGGCGATGCCCTCGAGCTCGCCGTAGCCGGGCGCGGTGAACGGGAAGCGGTACTCGACGTCGCTCGTCCCCTGCGAATAGTGCGACAACTCGTCCTTGTCGTGCTCGCGCAGGATCAGGTTCTCGCCCGCCAGCCCGATCGCCTTCCACCAGTCCATGCGGAAGTCGCGCCAGAACTTGTACCACTCGACGCTCTCATCGGGATGGCAGAAGAACTCCAGCTCCGCCTGCTCAAACTCGCGGCTGCGGAACGTGAAGTTGCGCGGCGTCACCTCGTTGCGGAACGAACGCCCGGTGTTCCCGATGCCAAACGGGATCTTCACCCGCGTCGTGTCCACCACGTTCTTGAACTGCACGAAGACGCCCTGCGCCGTCTCGGGCCGCAGATAGACCTTGTCATCCTCTGTTGCCGTCGCGCCAGTGTACGAATGGAACATCAGGTTGAACTGGCGCGGGGCCGTCAGGCTGCCTGCTTTACCAGTGAACGGCGAGGGCACTCTCTCTGGGACTCTTTCGAGCACCGCCATGGGACAAGCTGCGAACTCGGCGAGCTTCATCTTCCCTCTGAATTGAACTGTGTAGTACGCTGCCGCCCCGAAAGGACCCCCAACCTCCGTCATCTCGTCAATGCCGAACGCCTTCCGCAGTTTCTTGTCAGCGGCCAAGATTTCCGCGGCTTCACGCGGCGAAGCACCGACCAACGTCAGATCGGGAACTTCCGTGGGATCAACCGTTTTCGCTTGGGCGGCTTGCTGGATAGTGGCCTGGTCGACAGTCGTCCCCATGTCGCGCAAGTAGATCCCAACAAGCTGATCCGCACGGAACCTTTGCTTCGTCTCCTTGTCATCCACCATCGGGTCGTTGAAGCCGCCGACGTGCCCACTGGCCTCCCACACCTTGGGGTGCTGGATGATGCACGTCTCCAGCGGCACGCACCGCACGCGGCTGCCGTTCGGCCCCTTGCGCCCCCAGCACGGGTTCAGGATCATGTCCTGCCACCACGCGTCGCGCAGGTTCTTCTTGAGCTGCGCACCCAGCGGGCCGTAATCCCAGAAGCCGTTGATCCCGCCGTAGATCTCCGACGCCTGATAGATAAACCCGCGGCGTTTGCACAGCGCCATGATCGCGTCCATCGACTTCTTGGTCGCGCCCGCGCTGGTCGGAACAGAATTGGCGGCATTGGCTTCGGACATGACGGACTCCACTCCGACCCACGCGCCCTCGGGCTCCACGCCCTCACAGGGCCCCACGCGGGAAGGGGTGAAGTTTAGTGAGCGCCCGAGGGCCGCACCGCCCGTCCGCCGCATCGCCGCAAGGTGCGCGCCGAGCGACCGCCGCGCGCTCGCCCGTCCCGATCGATCTGGCTCCGAGGCGACGAAGACCGCGTCAGCCACCCCGCCCGATCGCTCGTTGAATCGCCGCCGGATCGCACGCCGTATCGCGGGCACGACGATCGCATCCTCGACTTGCCTCAAGTCGTCTCTCGTGCGACGAATGGGAGGGTAAACCCCGCACGACGCGAGAACCGCGTGCGTCGCCGCCCGCGACCTCTTTTTCCCCCTTCCCCGAGGGAGGGGCCAGGGGTGGGTCGCGTTCGCGTCCGTCAGGCCAAACGCTTCGCGTTCAACACACGCGGCGTGGTTCGTTCACCCACCCCCCAACCCCCTCCCTCTGGGAGGGGGCTTCAAGACCTCGCGCCGCACGCGGCATCAAACGCCTTTTCCCCCTCCCTGAGGGAGGGGCCAGGGGTGGGTTGCATTCGCGTCCGTCAGGCCAAACGCTTCGCGTTCAACACACGCCGCGTGATTCGTCCACCCACCCCCAACCCCCTCCCTCTGGGAGGGGGCTTCGAGACCTCGCGCCGCACGCGGCACCAAACGCCTTTTCCCCCTCCCCGAGGGAGGGGCCAGGGGTGGGTCGCGTTCGCGTCCGTCAGGGCCAAACCCTCCCGCTGGGAGAGGGCTTCGAGACGCCAGGAGCAGACGCCGCGTCCCCCGCAACCGACTGATCCGGCATCCGCCCCACGTGCTGGACGCCGGATCTCACGACAACACGCCGCTGATCGCCAGCGCCAGCGTCGTCAGCACCACGCCGGTGATCACCGTGAAGAGCCAATCACGCCGCAGCGCAAAGACCACGAGCGTGAACGCGACCCGCGCCACCGGCGTGGCGATCAGAAGGAGCAGGCCCAGATGCAGAACCGCCCGCCCGTCGCCCGAGGCCGCGCCCCTGAGGATCGCGCCCGGCGACAGATCCTCCGCCTGCCGCCGCGCAAAGGGCTCGAGCATCCAGACCGACCCGGCCGCCGCGATCAGTTGCATCGCCAGCCCGACCAGCAGCACCGCCGCGCTCGCCAGCGTCAGAGTCGTCAGCACGCGCGCCAGCCCGTTCTCGAGCGAGCGTCCTCTCGTCGGCGCCTTGGGCGACTCCGCGCTCATGCCGCGAACCCTCCCGTCCACAGGCGACGCAGCAGCTCAACTCCCGCCAGCACGACCAGGCCCGCGAAGACCCTTCGCAGCCACAGCGTCCGCACCCGCGGCAGCACACGCGCGCCCAGCACCGACCCCGCCAGCGCCCCCACCGCCACCGGCCCCGCGAGCGCAGGCTCGATCTGCCCTCGCTGGAAATACACGCCCGCGCTCGCCGCCGCCGTCACCCCGATCATGAAGTTGCTCGTGGTGGTGCTCACCTTGAAGGGCAGCCGCATCAGCCGGTCCATCGCCAGGACCTTCACGATCCCGCTGCCGATCCCCACGATCGCGCTGAGCACCCCCGCCCCGAGCATCACCGCCAGCGCCGCCGGCACGCGATGCACGCGATACGCACGCTCGCCCTCCGGCCCCGGATACGTCCCGTCCAGCCCAAGCCGCGACGACCACGCGTCGGGCGTCATGTCCGGCCCGTGCGGCACCGGCGGGCGCAGCGTCGACCACGCGCTCCAGAACAGCACCAGCACGAAAAGCCCCGCGATGAACTCGCGGCTGAGGTACATCGCGATCGTCGCCCCGAGCACCGCGCCGATCACCGTCGCGACCTCGAGCACGACGCCGATGCGCACATTTGTGAAGCCCTCGCGCACGAACGCCGCCGCCGCTCCGCTGCTCGTCGCGATCACCGCGATCAGAGACGCGCCCACCGCGTACTTCAGATCTACCCCGAACAACAGCACCATCACCGGGATCAGCACCACGCCCCCGCCCAGACCCGTCAACGCCCCCAAGAAACCGGCGCCGATCGACGCCAGCAGCAGAAGCGAGATGAAGAGTGTGACGCTCACGCAGCCGCCCAGTCTACACCGCGCCGGACGACACGCCCCGTCCCGGCCGCCGTGACCTTCCCGCCCGCGCTCAGTTCCCTCGAGCCAGCCGCGTGTTCCACTGCGCATGCAGACGACGCACCGCATCACCCAGCCAGCGCTCGTACTGGTCCGGCTCCGGGTCGTCGTGCGGCCGGGTCAGGATGACCAGGTCATAACACCCGCGCTCGTCGAGCGGCTCAACCACCGGAATCGTCGACAGCAGCAGCCGAAAAGCCTCACGCACCCGGCGCTTGAACCGATTGCGGCGCACCGCGTTCCCGAAGGATCGCCCCACCGACATCCCAAGTCGCGCAAACGCCTTGTGGTTTGGGCACGAAAGCACCGTCAACGGACCCGCGTTCACCCGCATCCGCGCCGCGTGCACCGCGTCAAACTGACGCTTGTGCGACAGCCGATGGCGTGGACGAAAGATCGGACGCGTCGATTCCGACATGCAGCACGTGCCCGCGGCCAGACCGCACAGTCGCAGCCGGCCGCCTCCGCCGACTCTCCGATCACTGCCTCACGCCCGCGGCCGACTCGCCGGAAACGCTCCGATCAGCACCAGCACCGCGCCCACCACAAGAATCCAAGGACGCGTCCGCTCGTCGGTCACCATGCGGCTCAGGGTGCTCTCAAATCGCTGAAACTCCGGCAGCTCGATCGGATCCGGCTCCAAGTTCGGAAACACGCTCGCCGAGCCCGCCCGAATGTCGGTATAGCCCGACCGCGACCCCACCGCCACAGGCACTCGATCGGCCGGAATCTGATTCAACTGGCTCGCCGCCAGCGCCAGCACCAGCGATCGCTCGCCACGCTCCAAAGCCGCGGCAAACCCCGCGTACCGCTCCAGCCGCTCCAGGCGATGCTTCTCCACCAGAAGCGCCCGATCTCGCTGCCAGCGCGCCTCGCGAACCTGCTCCGCCGCCGGAATCAGCACGCTCGCCAGCAGCAGCACCAGCCCGGCCGCAATAAACAGCCAACCCGGGTCCAGAAGCATCCGAGCCGCCCCGCCCCGCGACGCGGCGACCGCCGGGCCTTCTCGCGGCCCCTCGCCAGAGGCTCCGCCAGGGCCCACACCGCCGCCCGCAGCGGCCTCGTCCGGACGATTGGATAGGTCGGCAGACATCAGCACCGCAACCGTATCGGGTGAGACTCCCGCCCAGGGAAAGAAATCGCACGCTCGGCCGCCCCCAACCCGACTCCAGCCCCCACGACCCCCCATGACCCCCCGCCCAAGGGCTTCGAGTCACGCGATCCCACCCCGCGGCAAGCCTTAGCGCTGTCCCACCCACTCGGCCGTCGCCACGCTCGCCCACCGTTGCCGAATGTCGGTCAGCACCTCGACCGACAGCGGCCCGGCCTTCAGCAGACGGGCATTCTGCTCATAGCGGCCCGGTCGGGTTGTGCCCACGATCGCCGTGTGGACGCCCGCGCCCTGGGCGTCCTGAAACAGCGTCCAGCGCAGCGCCACCCCCGCCGCACCGTCCGGCCCGTCGTCCCGCACATAGTGCCCGAAGGTGTAGGGCAGCTTCACCGCGTGCATCCGCTTCCAGTACTCGTGGTGATACGTGTTTGCCGGAAGTTCATCGCCGTAACGCCACACCGCGTTGGCGATCGGACGCTTGGCGATCACACCCATCCGCCGCTCCCGCGCCAGCGGAAGTGTCAGCGTCAGCGCCTCGTGATCCAGAAAGTTGATCGACGTCTGCAGCGCGTCAAACGCGTCGGACAGCACGGCAACCTTCGCCGCCTCCCCGTCCCCGCTGTAGCCCACGAACCGCACCTTCCCCTGCTTCTGCGCCTCGCGCAGCCCCTCCAGCGCCTCGCCACGCTTGAGCGTCTCGATGTCGCAGGAATGCAGTTGCGCCAGTTCCAACCGGTCGGTGCCCAACTGCCGCAGGCTCCGCTCGATCGACTCGAGCACGCCCGCACGCGTCCACGCGTAGTCCGCCGGCTTGCCCTCGGGCACCCAGTGCCCAACCTTGGTGAACAGATGCACCTGATCGCGGCGCGAGGCGATCGCCCGACCGATCTTCTCCTCCGAATCACGGTACATCGCCGCGGTGTCGATCACGTTGAGCCCCGCGTCCATCGCCCCGCCCAGTATCGACGAGACTTCCCGCTGCGCCGTCGCCTCAAAGCCGATCTCCGAGCCCCCAAAGCCCAGGATCGACACCTCCAGCCCCGTCTTGCCGAACGCACGCCGCGCCACCGCCTCGGGCTTCTTGGGTTCCATCGACATCTCTCCAGGCTGCGCCACGCCGGGGTCGCGCCGCTCGTTCGCTCCAAGCAGCCGCGGCATCATCAGCACGCCCGCCCCGGCCGCGACCTCACACAGAAATCCACGTCGCGATCGCATCGCCCGCCTCCCGTCCACGCACCCCCGGCCGCCGCGCCTCGCCACCTTCTTCAGCCCCCCTCACCCACAAACGTCCCGCGCGCCCGGTCCTTGCGAACCCCCGGAAACCGAAGCAGGCGGCCGTGCGCCACGCAGTACACCCCCGGCGCCAGCATCCCGCCCGCGCCCAGCCCCGCCGCGAAGATCGCCTCCGTCAGGTTCTGCAGCGCATCGGATCGCTTCATCTCAAACGGTCGCATCGCCCCCGTCAGGACGATGGGAACCCGCGGCGACGGAATATCAGCGCACAACCGCTCGCCCGTCTTTTCCAGCGTGTCGGTGCCGTGCAGGATCACGATCCCATCGGTCCGGGTCGTCAGGCCCGTCGAGCCGCCCGCCGCGATCACCGCCTGCACGATCGACGCCCGATCCGCGTCGGTCATCTCCAGACTGTCTTTGCTCAGCAGTTCGATCGTGCTGATCGACGTCTCGATGAGCCGCAGTCGCGCCAGCATCCGACCGACGATCGAACGCCGGTTCGCCAGCGCGCCGCTCGCCTCGTCGTAGGTCTTCTCGATCGTCCCGCCGGTCGTGATGAGCGTGAGATGGGGCATGAAGGGTCTCGGACGAATCACGTCCCGCAACACGGGCAGGCGAAACAGTAGACCCCAAAGAAAAAGGCACGGCGTCGGCCGTGCCCTCGTGTTCATGCTGCTTGGTTGACCGATCGCGTGCGACCGGCCGCGTCCTCAGCCGTTGATCGACGTGATCTTGACCTTGGTGTACTTCTGGCGATGCCCGGTCTTCTTGCGCCAGGTCTTCTTCTCGCGGAAGTGATGGATGTAGATCTTCTCGCCGGCGACGATCGACTCAACGACCTCACCCTTGACCGACGCGCCGGCCACGTAGGGCTGCCCGATCTTCGCGCTGCCGCCTTCCTTGCCGACGACGAGCACCTTGTCGAAGGAGATCGCGGTGCCGGGCTTGGTCTGACCCTCGCCGTGCAGATCGATGAGGATCTCCTCGCCCTGGGTGACCTTGCGCTGACCGCCAAACTCTTCGATGATCGCGTACATGAGACTCTCCAGACGTCAGTCCCCGCCGAATGACGGGTCGAGACTCTAGGCGCGCCCCGACGCCAAGTCCCCTCCACCGCCCAAGGGCGACACCGCACACCCCGCCATCTCGCAGCCCTTCCCACCCTCCCCACCGACCCCAACCCAACCCAAAAACCCATCCCCAACCCATCCCCAACCCTCCCCAAGCCTCACCAGATCCACCGCACATGCCCCAAGTCGGGGATCGGCACGATCCCCCACTGCCACACCAGCGCGGGGAAGAAGACGCAGAAGGCCTTGCCCACCACCAGATCGCGCGACACGACACCCTCGTTCTCATCGATCAGCGCCGACACCCACCGGTCGTTCTCGCCCCACAGCCGTCCGTCCAGGCTCGCGCCGCTGTTGTCGCCGGCCATGAAGTACTCGCCGTCCCGCGTGATCACCGGCGAGTCGGGGTGCGAACCTCGCGCGGGCGTGTTCAACCGGGGGGGAGTGGTGTTCCACGCCGGCTGATAGAAGAAATCACGCGCCAGCGACACCCGATGCAGCTCCACCTCGCCCGCGTCAAACTCAAACCGTGCGCCCGGCCGCGTGTACAGCTCCGGCCTCGACACCGGATACGGCATCACCGCCGTCGAGAGCATCGCCGACGCCGGCTGCCCGGTCGCAAACTCCAGTCGCTGCTGGGGCGTCCATTCATACTCGCCGCGCACGACCAAAGCCCCGTCAAGCCGCAGACTCACCGCCTGATCCGCGTGTGCCACTTCCACCTCGGTCACCCGACCCGCCGCCAGAGGCGTCACGCCCTCGGCACGCGCCAGCACGGTCCAAGATCCCTCGCCACCGATCGGGCGCATCCGAACCTCGGCGGCATTTCCCTCCACGCGCGCGTTGAACTCATGCCCGTTCACCGTGATCGTCGCCCCCGCCATCCCGCCGTCTTTGCCCGGCTTCACGCCCGCGCGCAGACGAACATCCGCGACCGGATACCGCGCCATGGGCACGCCGGGCCGAAAATTGAACTGCGGCGCGTCGTTGTAGTGCGTCAGATCGGTGATCGGGCGGCGCTCCTGATCCCACTCCAGCGTCGTCGCGCCCGTCCCCCCAAACCGGTACACGCTCCGCCCCTCGATCTCCCAGCCCGATCCCTTCCAAGGCGAGACAAACCAGCGCCGTCCGTCGCGCACGGGGTTGAGAGGCGTGTAGCGGCTGTCAAACAGCTCCTGCCACGCCGCGTTCTGCACGCGATCGGGCTTGCGCGCGATCCTCCAGTCCGAAGCCGCCCAGCTCGCGCCCGGCTCCTCCACCCTGCCCTCCACCCGCGGCCGCGTGAACACGTCGCCGTCGACGATCGCGATCTCTTCGTTCGAAAGCCCGATCAGCCGCTTGATGTAGTACTCCTGCGGGCTGGTCGGATTGCGGAAGACCACCACGTCGAATCGCTCCGGCTCGCCGTAGGGGTACAGGTACTTGAGCACAAAGATCCGGTCACCGCCGCTGGTGCGCGTCCGGAACGGCTCCAGCCGGCGCTGCGTCATCGGCGCCACGGCGGTCTGCACGTTCTGCGTCGGCCGCGGCATCTGCAGCCCTCGGTCCACATACTCCGACGGAGCCGTCGCCCATTGATAGCCCGTGTCCGTGTCACGCAGCCGCACGTGCGCACCCAGCAGCGTCGGCGCCATCGAGCCGGTAGGAATCTGGAACGGCTCGAGCACGATCCCGCGGAAGATCAGCGCGATCGTGAAGGCGATCAAGAGCGAGATCGCCGTCTCCTTCGCGGACGACGGCTCAGACTTGCGGGCGTGCGAAGACGCAACGTTCGACATGCAGCTCCCATTCTCTCAGCGTGCAGGACCCAGCGCCCCACGCTCCAAACGCCCCACCCGCCACGCATCAGCCGCCACCACCTCCACCCCCACCACCGCCCGGTCCCGCGCCGTCTCGACGCCCGCCACCAGGGCCCGGCGGACCTCGACGACGCCGACGACGTCCTCCCGGACCGCGCCCGCCCGGACCTCCCGGACCGCCGGAAGGCGAACCGCCCGATCCAGAACCGCCCCGCGGCCGCTCGTCCATCGTCCCATCATCGGTCGGAATGTCGTCCAGATCGATGTGCTCTCCGCCAGTTGGCCTCGCGCCCTGCGTCGGCGGCTCGGCTCGACGCTCCGGCCTTGCTCCACCTTCGGGCGACTGCTTCGCGCCACCCGCGCCCGGCCCGGAACCGGGGGCCTTGTCCGTCGGCGGGCGCGGCGCAGGCGGCGGGCGTCGCACGCCGCCACGACCCGGCGCACCCCGATCTCGTGTCGAGCCGCCACCAGCCGAACCACCCGGCATCGGCGGCGCAACCGGCCGCGGAGCCACGCTGTTCTCCGGCGGCGTGAGATCCTCAACCGCGATCGCGACGCGCTTCGGACGCCCCATCTCGTCCGGCTGGTCCAGTTCCACCAGCACAAGCTGCGTCAGGATCTGGCTGTCCACCACAAAGCCGTCACCCTCCGGCGTCCCCACGCGCGTCTTTTTGTGCGGCAGCTTCTTGCGCAGCTCGTCGTACGTCTGATCCTCGTATCGCAGACAGCACATCAGCCGCCCGCACCGCCCCGAAATCTTCAGCGGATCCAGCGTCGCCTTCTGCACCTTGGCCGACTTCATCGAGACCGGCTTGAGCACCTTGAGGAAGTTCTTGCAGCAGCAGTACTGGCCGCACTTCTCATAATCCGCCGTCAGCCGCGCCTCGTCGCGGGCGCCGACGGCGTGGATCTCGACGCGCTGCTTGAGCTCGCGCGAGAGCACCTGCGCCAGATCCCGCGCCTCCAGACGCTCCTCGCTCAGAACATGCACGATCGCCCGCTCGCCCCCGAGCAGTTCCTCCACCTCGACGATCTTGAGGTGTTCAAGCCCGGCGCGGGCCGCGGCGTCGCGCGCCGTCACGCGGCGCTCGTGACGCCCCTGCTCGATCCGCGACTGACGGTCCAGATCCTCGGGCGACGCGACACGCAAGACACGCCCGTCGGTGTAGAACGGATAGTCCCGCCCGCCCGAGTTCTCGATGTAGCGACGCATCTCCTGTCGGCTCACGCTCTTGGAGCAGCCCGAGTTCGAGCACGTCGTCGTCAGCATCTCTCCAAGCTCGGTCCCCCGGTGCGTCCGCACCACCAGCTTGGTCCCGCACCCCGGCTTCACGCTCCCGTCGTACGGAAACTCCCCCACCAGCTTCATCGACCCAAACCGCACCACGATCGACTTGGGCGCACCCAGCCGCGCATACGCCTCGCGATCGGCCGCGTCTTTCAGGTGCGCGTCGGCCTCGAACTGGGGCAACGGAACGATCGGCATCTTGCTCTCTTCCCACGCGATCCTCATTGGGATCGGCGTGACTACGGCCTCCCGCCGAAGCGGGCCTTGCCCTCCACAAACACGTTCTGCAGGCTCATCCGCTGCACCTGCTGCAACACGCCCTGGCTGTCGGCTTTATACACCGTCAGCGTCTCCGCGCGGGCGTCCTGCACCAGCACCATCGCCTCGCCGCCCGTGATCGTCGACAGGATCGAGTATCCCTCTCCCGCCGCCACCATCTGCCCGCTCTGCGCCCGGGCGATCGTCTCCAGCGGCAGCCCCGGCGTCCGCACCAGCATCGCCAACAGCCCGAGCACCACAATCCCCAGCACCCCCGCGCTCACGCGCAACGCCCCCTCGAGCGCCACGCCCCACCGGACCATCCACGCCGAACCGGTGCCGCGGCTCATCGCTCACCCCGCTCTTCCCGGTCGCTGCCGAACGATCGATACCCCGAGACGATGTACGCACGCCGCCCCTGATCAAAGCGCAGCGTCACCAGTTCCTGGTTCGAGGTATCAAGCAACTGCACGAGATTGGCGTTCGAGCCCGGCACCGGGCTGGCGATCATCAGGTACTCGCCGCGGCCGCGTCCCGGCGCGGGCTGCGCCGACGCCCCCGCTCCAAGCAGCCAGAGTGCCGCCGCACCCCCCAGAAGCGAGAGATTGACCAGCGCTAGACGCGTGACTCGCCTTGATCGCATCGGATCTCCGCAGCCGTCCTCTCCGCCGCCTTCGCCAGAACACTCAAAGCCAGAACACCCAAAGCCAGAACACTCAACGCCAGAGCACCGCCCGGCGCATCAGTCCAGGTGCCCGCGCTTCGGCGGAATCAGGGTGGCGCCTATGACCAAACCCAGCACCGCCAGGCCCGCTGCCACGACGAGAATGCTCCCCACCGCGCCGACTTCCTCGGGCTTGCTGGGCACCGGCGGCGCGATCCGCTCCTCTGCCGCCGGCTGCTGCGCCGACGCGAGCGACCCGACCGACATCCCAAGAGCCAGAACCAGCCCCGCCGCCAACCGTCCTGCCTTGCCGCGATGCACCTGCTTCATGGCAAGAGTGTACCGCCCCACGCTCTCCCGCGCCAACGCCGCCTCCCGGATCCGCCCCCCACCCCCAAACCCGCCCCCAACCGGCGCGCAGTGCATGGTCCATGCGGGCTCGCCGCCCGTTGTTACTTCACCTCTTCCGCCTTCGTGATCGCGATCGTCTCCAGCGGCACATCGCCCATGCCCGCCTTGGTCCCCGTCCGGACCTTGCGGATCGCGTCCACCACGTCCATCCCTTCGGTCACCTTGCCAAACACCGCGTACGCCGCCCCGTCGGGCTGCGGCCGGTCGAGGAAGGCGTTGTCCACGACGTTGATGAAGAACTGGCTCGTCGCGCTGTCCGGGTCGCCGCCCAGTCGCGCCATGGCCACCGTGCCGCGCGTGTTCTTGAGCCCGTTGCGCCACTCGTTCTTGATGGGCTTCTCGGTCTTCTTGCGCGACAGGTCGGCGAGATGTCCCCCGCCCTGGATCATGAACGACTCGATCACGCGATGAAAGATCGTCCCCTCGTAGTGGCCGCTGCGCACATACGCCAGGAAGTTCGCGCTGCTGATCGGCGCGTTCTTCTCGTCCAGTTCGATCGTGATCGCGCCCTTGCTCGTGGTGAGTTTGACCTTCATGCCCCAGCGTAGGGCCTTCGACCGTCAACAATCACCCATGACATCCTTCTTCCTCCTGCTCGCCGGCCTCGCCGGCGCGCTGCTGCCCGTGCAGCTCGCGGCCAACACCCGCATGGGCCAGCATCTCCAGCAGCCCATCCACGCCACCGTGCTCTCCTTCGCCGTCGGCCTGGTTGCGATGCTCGTGATCTCGCTCCTGCTGCGTCAGCCTCCCCCCTCGCTCGCGCGGCTCGCCGCCGCGCCGCCCTGGGCTTTCCTCGCCGGCGTCTTCGGCGCGACGTACGTCGCCTGCTCCATCGTCCTCACGCCCAAGCTCGGGGTGATGACCCTCACCGCCGCCATTCTCGCCGGCCAGCTCATCGCCGCCGTCATCCTCGATCACTTCGGCTGGCTGGGCGTGCCGCTCAACCCCGTCACCCCGTCGCGACTGCTCGGCGTCGCCCTCCTCGTCGCCGGCGTGATCCTCATCAAGGGCCTGCCCGGCGCCAACACCGATCGCGCCTCGCCCACTCCATCGTCCGCCGGTCCGACGGCGCCCGCTCCGCCCGGCTCGTAACCCCCGGGCCCACTCAAGCCGCACACGCCCCGCACGCAAAAAGACCGCGGCCCGGACACAGGTGTCCGGGCCGCGACGTGTTGCATGGATGTCCCGACGTCTGTGCCCGAGGGCTCAGGCGTTGGCGATCGTCCCGTTGGTCGGGATCGTGACCTGCGGCGACGACTCGGCGCCCAGCGAGCCGGCCGCCTCCGCCGCCTCGTCCAGAAGCGCATCCTCGTCCTCGTCCATCGGCAGTTCGACCAGCGGCCGCACCTTGATGTCCTGGTACGGACGGAAGCCCGTGCCCGCCGGGATCAGGTGACCCAAGAGCACGTTCTCCTTCAGGCCGATCAGCGTGTCGGTCGCGCCGCGCAGCGACGCCTCGGTGAGCACCTTCGTGCTCTCCTGGAACGACGCACCCGACAGGAACGAATCGCTCGACAACGCCGCCTTGGTGATGCCAAGGAGCAGCGTGCGCCCCGTCGCCGGACGCGCCCGCTTGGCCTTCGCGCCTTCCTTGCCCGCGGCCTCGGCCTTCGCGTTGGCCTCCTTGATCTCGTCGCGGCTCACCAGCGCGTTGAGCGGCAGGTCCGTCCCGCCCGGCTCGGTGACGCGGTACATCTGGCCGATCTCCAGATTCTTCTGCTTGAAGGTGAACTTGTCCACCACCTCCTGAGGCAGGAGGTCGGTGTCGCCCGGGCTCTCCACCTTCACCTTGCGCAGCATCGCCGAGAGGATCAGCTCGATGTGCTTGTCGTTGATCACCACGCCCTGGGCGCGGTACACGTTCTGCACCTCGTCGAGCATGTACGTCCACAGCGCCTCTTCGCCCTTGATCCGCAGGATGTCCTTGGGATCAAGCGGGCCTTCGGTCAGCGGGTCGCCCGACTGCACGAAGTCGCCCGTGTGCACCAAGAGCTGCTTGTCGCTCGGCACGTGGTGGTCCTTCTCGAGGCCCGAGTCCGACACCACGCGGATCGTCATCTTGCCCTTGCGCTTGTCGGAGAAGATCTCGACCTTGCCCGAGATCTCGGCCATGCAGGCCGGGTCCTTGGGCTTGCGGGCCTCGAAGATCTCCGTCACGCGGGGCAGACCGCCGACGATGTCCGCGCTCGCCGCCGCCTGCTTGGGCTGACGCGCGAGCATCGCGCCGGCCTTGATCTTCTGCCCGTCGGTCACTTCCAGTCGCGCCTTGGCCGGCAGGAAGTGGAAGTCGAGGATGTTGCCCTGGTCGTCGACGATGTTGATCGCCGGGTGCAGATCGCCCTTGTGCTCGATGATGATGAGCGCCTTCTTGCCGCCCGCCTCTTCCTCGCGCACCGTCTTCTCGATCTCGATGTCGACGAACTTCACGTTGCCGTCCTTCTCGGCCAGGATCGGCGTGCGGTGCGGGTCCCACTTGACCAGCCCCTGACCCTTCTTCACCTCTTCGCCGTGACGGGCGTACAGGAACGCGCCGTAGGGAACCTTGTACTTCTCAAGCTCGCGCCCGGCGGCATCCAGCACCGCCAGCTCGGCGTTGCGCTTCAGCACCACGTGCGCGTCGTGACCGTCGTCGTCCTTCACCGGCACTTCGTTGCAGTCACGCAACTCCAGCCGCCCGGCGTTCAGGGCCGCGTACTGCGTCTCCTGCGCCGTGCGCTGGCCGATGCCGCCCGTGTGGAACGTGCGCATCGTCAGCTGCGTGCCCGGCTCGCCGATCGACTGGGCGGCGATGATGCCCACCGCCATGCCCGGCTCGACCAGGCGGCCGGTCGAAAGGTCCATGCCGTAGTCCAGCACCGAGCAGCCAAAGCGGCTCTCGCTCGTCAGCGCCGAACGCACCAGCACCTCGGTGATGTTGATCTCCTCGAGGCTCGCCGCGATCTCCGGCGTGATCAGCTCGTTCTCACGCACCACCACCTCGCCGGTCTTGGGGTTGGTGACCGTGTTGACGCTCACGCGACCGATGATCTGGTCACGCAGCGGCACATCGACCTGCTCGCCCTTGTAGAGCGCACGCTTCATCACGCCGCGCTTGCTCCCGCAGTCCATCTCTCCGATGATGATCGACTGCGCCACGTCGCACAGCTTGCGGGTGAGGTAGCCCGAGTCGGCGGTCTTGAGCGCCGTGTCGGCCAGACCCTTGCGCGCGCCGTGCGTCGAGGAGAAGTACTCCAGGATCGACAGACCCTCGCGGAAGTTCGAGCGGATCGGCGTCTCGATGATCTCGCCCGAGGGCTTGGCCATTAGGCCGCGCATGCCCGCCAGCTGCTGCATCTGGCTGATGTTGCCGCGGGCGCCCGAGTCGCTCATCAGGTACACCGGGTTCAAGTACTGCTTGCCCTGCTTGCTGTCGGCCGGCAGTTCGTTCCCGCTCTCGTCGCGACGGTCGCTCTTGAGCGTCTCCAGAAGCTTCTTCTGCACGTTCTCGCGGCAGTGCGACCAGATGTCCAGCAACTGGTTGTACCGCTCGCGCGCCGTGATGATGCCGCGGTCGTAGTTCTTCTCGACGCGGTCCACCTTCTTCTGGCTGTCCGCCAGAAGATCCGCCTTCTCCTTGGGAATGCGCAGGTCCGTGATGCCGAACGACAGACCCGCCAGCGTCGACTGCTTGAACCCGATCTCCTTCATCTTGTCCAGAAGGTCGATCGTGCTCGGACGGTCCGCGTACAGGTACGCGTCGTCGATCACCCGCGCACACCCCTTCTTGCCCAGCACGCAGTTGTAGAACGGCATGCCCGGCGCCAGGATGTCGCTGAACAGCACGCGCCCCACCGTCGTGATCAACCGACGGTTCGGCGCCAGCTCCTTCACCCCGCCGCCCTGGTTGTCCACCACCTTGTCGAAACCGTCCAGACGAAGCACGATCCGCTCGTGGATCCCGATCTTGCCCTGGTCATACGCCAGGATCGCCTCGCGACGGTCCTTGAACCGCTTCATGTCCTTCTCCGCCCGCTCGTCGGGCGCCTGGAAGGTCAGGAAGTACACGCCCATCACGATGTCCTGCGACGGCGAGATGATCGGCTTGCCGTTCGCCGGCGAGAAGATGTTGTGCGTCGACAGCATCAGCACGTGCGCCTCGGCCTGAGCTTCCACGCTCAGCGGCAGGTGCACGGCCATCTGGTCGCCGTCGAAGTCGGCGTTGAACCCGCCGCAGACCAGCGGGTGAATCCGGATGGCGTTGCCTTCCACCAGCACCGGCTCGAAAGCCTGGATACCCATTCGGTGCAGCGTCGGAGCGCGGTTGAGCAGCACGGGGTGCTGATAGATCACCTCTTCGAGGATGTCCCACACCGCCGCGTCGCGGCGCTCGAGCATGCGCTTGGCCGACTTGATCGTGTCCGCCAGGCCGTGCTCCTTGAGCTTCCTGATGATGAACGGCTGGAAAAGCTCCAGCGCGATCTTCTTGGGCAGGCCGCACTGGTGGAGCTTGAGCTCCGGACCGACGACGATGACCGAACGCGCGGAGTAATCGACGCGCTTGCCCAGCAGGTTCTCGCGGAAGCGGCCCTGCTTGCCCTTGATCATGTCCGTGAGCGACTTGAGCGGACGGTTGCTCGAGCCCAGCACCGGACGACGGCAGCGCCCGTTGTCAAACAGCGCGTCCACCGCCTGCTGCAGCATGCGCTTCTCGTTGCGGATGATGACCTCGGGGGCGTTGAGGTCCATCAGCTTCTTGAGGCGGTTGTTGCGGTTGATGATGCGCCGGTACAGATCGTTCAGGTCGCTGGTCGCGAAGTTGCCGCTCTCCAGCAGCACCAGCGGACGCAAGTCCGGCGGGATCACCGGGATCACGTCCATCACCAGCCACGCCGGATCGTTCTGGCTCCCGCGGATCTGCTCGATGAGCTTCAGCCGCTTGGCGAAGTCCTTGATCTTCTGCTTGCTCTTGGTCTCGTTGAGAGCCTGGCGCAGCGCGGCGGCCTCGGCGTCGAGGTCGGTGCGCTCGATCAGGTCGCGGATCGCGTCGGCGCCCATCGACGCCTTGAACGCGTTGCCGAACTTGTCCTGTGACGCCCGGAACTCGTCCTCGGTCAGGATCTGCTTGAACGTCAGCTCCGTGTCACCCGGATCCACCACCACGTAATCCTGGAAGTAGATCACCCGCTCCAGGTCGCTGGTCTTCATCCCAAGCAGCGTGCCCAGGCGGCTGGGCATGCTCTTGAAGAACCAGATGTGCACGCTCGGGCACGCCAGGTTGATGTGACCCATGCGCTTGCGACGCACGCGCGAGTGCGTCACCTTCACGCCGCAGCGATCGCAGATGATGCCCTTGTACTTCGTCCCGCGATACTTGCCGCAGGCGCACTCATAGTCGCGCTCGGGCCCGAAGATGCGCTCGCAGAACAGGCCGTCCTTCTCGGGGCGGTAGGTGCGGTAGTTGATCGTCTCGGGCTTCTTCACCTCGCCGTAGGACCACGCCCGGATGTCGTTGGGCGAGGCCAACGTCACTTTGACGGCGGAAAAGTCATTCACACGGTCGTAGATCGTCTCAGCCATGAGTCTTTCGCCTTTCGCGGCGTTGTGGTGCCGCGGACCGTTTCAAACTGTTTTCACTGTTCCAAACCCGCACGAATCACAGAGGACCGACGCCTTCGCTTTACAGCAGGCTCCCGCCCTCGAGCTTCTTCTTCTCGAGCGTGACGTTCAGGCCCAGACCCTTGAGCTCGTTGCACAAGACGTCGAACGCGACGGGCATGCCCGCCTCGAGCTTGTTCGTGCCCTTCACCATGCTCTCGTAGATCTTGGTGCGGCCTTCCACGTCGTCGGACTTGACCGTGAGCAGTTCCTGCAGCACGTACGCCGCGCCGTACGCCTCGAGCGCCCACACTTCCATTTCGCCGAAGCGCTGACCACCCGTCCGCGCCTTGCCGCCCAGCGGCTGCTGGGTGATGAGGCTGTACGGGCCCGTCGCACGCGCGTGGATCTTGTCGTCCACCAGGTGGTGCAGCTTCAGCATGTACATGTAGCCCACGGTCGTCCGCTGGTTGAACGCCTCGCCCGTGCGGCCGTCAAACAGCTGGATCTTCCCGCCCTTGGGCATCTTCGCCAACAGCTCACGCGGCATCGGGAACGTCCCCGCAGCCTCGTACTCCGCCAGCTTGTCGTCCACGTGCTTGTTCGCTTCCGACACAGCGTCGTGAACCTGCTGCTCCACCGCACCGTCGAACACCGGCGTCACAGCCTGGAACCCAAGAACACGAGCCGCCCACCCAAGGTGCGTCTCCAGAATCTGACCGACGTTCATGCGGCTCGGCACGCCCAGCGGGTTCAGCAGAACCTCCACCGACGTCCCGTCCTCAAGGAACGGCATGTCCTCTTCCGGAACGATCCGCGCGATCACGCCCTTGTTGCCGTGACGACCCGCCATCTTGTCGCCCACGCTCAGCGTGCGCTTCGTCGCGATGTACACCTTCACCATCTCGAGCACGCCCGTCGGCAGCTCGTCGCCACGCTTCATGTGGCTCACCTTGCGGGCCTTCTCCGCCTCCACCGCCTTGATGCGCGGCCAGAACTGGCGGTAGCGAACCTCCGCCTCGTCCCGCGCCTCCTTGCTTCCCTTCGCCCACTTGATGTCGAAGGTCTTGATCTGCTCCAGGATGACTTCCGGAATGTCCGACGCGCCGACCTTCTGACGCGTGTTCGGGTCCACCATCGGCGTCCCCAAAGCGTCGTTGATCGCCGCCGTCATCTGCTTGAACAGCCCGATCGCCTGATCGTCCATCGCCTTCTCGTACTCGGCGATGTCCTTCTTCAGCTGCTTCTTCTGCTCCTCGTTCATGTGCAGGCGACGGCTGAATTTCCGCGCCCCGATCACGATGCCCTCCACGCCCGCAGGAACCTCCAGCGAGTCGTTCTTCACGTCCTCGCCCGCGCGGCCGAAGATCGCGTGCAGAAGCTTCTCTTCCGGCGTCAGCTCCGTCTTGCTCTTGGGGCTCACCTTGCCCACCAGGATGTCGCCCGGGCCCACCCGCGCACCCAGGCGGATGATCCCCTGCTCGTCCAGGTTGCGCAGCATCTTCTCGCTCACGTTGGGGATGTCCCGCGTGAACTCCTCGCGACCCAGCTTCGTCTCGCGGATCTCCACGTCGAACGCGTCGATGTGGATGCTCGTGAACGTGTCGTCCTTCACCAGCTTCTCGTTGATGACGATCGCGTCTTCGAAGTTGTACCCGTCGAAGGTGTTGAACGCCACCATCACGCTCTTGCCCAAAGCCAGCTCGCCCTGACGCGTGCTCGCGCCGTCCGCCAGCACCTGACCCGCCGCCACCTTCTGGCCAGGCTTCACGATCGGACGCTGGTTCTGGCACGTGCGCTCGTTGAGCCCCACGAACTTGCGCAGCACATACTCGTCGGCGTTGTTGATGATGATCCGCTGCGCGTCCACGAACGTCACCGTGCCCGCGTTCTTGGCCTTCACCACCATGCCCGTGTTATGCCCCACCGCCTTCTCGACGCCGGTCGCGACGCACGGCGGGTCCACCTTCACCAGCGGCACCGCCTGACGCTGCATGTTCGATCCCATCAGCGCGCGGTTCGCGTCGTCGTGCTCAAGGAACGGGATCAGCGCCGCCGAGATGCCCACGATCTGCTTGGGCGAGATGTCCACGTAGTCGACGTTGTCGCTGTTGGTCTCGGCCAGTTCGCCCGCCACGCGAGCGAGGATCGAGCCCTTCTTCAGGCGCCCCTTCTCGTCCAGCGAGTCGGTCGGCGCCAGCACTTTCTGCATCTCCTCGTCGGCGCGGAGATGGATGATGCGCCCCGTCACCTCGCCGGCCTTCACCTCTCGGTACGCCGTGCGCAGGAAGCCGTACTCGTCGATGCTGCTGTACAGCCCCAGCGACGCGATCAGGCCGATGTTGGTGCCTTCGGGCGTCTCGATCGGGCAGATGCGCCCGTAGTGCGAGATGTGCACGTCGCGCACCTCAAAGCCCGCACGCTTGCGGTTGAGGCCGCCGGGTCCGAGCGCCGACAGACGCCGCTCGTGCACCAGCGTCGACAGCGGGTTCGTCTGATCGACCACCTGCGACAGCTCGCTGCGCCCGAAGAAGAAGTCGATCGCGCTCGAGATGCTCTTGCTGTTGACAAGATCAGCGATCTTCGTGATCTCGTTGGGGTCCTTGACGCTCATGCGCTCCTGCACCGTGCGCTTGAGTTTCAGGAAGCCCTTGCGCAGCTCCTCCACCGCCAGCTCGTCCAGCGTGCGCAGCCGACGGTTACCCAGGTGGTCGATGTCGTCCACCTGCGCCACCGGACGACCCGTCTTGGGGTCCGGCCGGTTGCTGCGCAGGTCCAGCAGATACTGGATCACGCGCAGGAAGTCCTCGCTCCGCAGGAACATCATGTCCTCGGGAACGTTCAGGTCGAACTTGCGGTTGATGCGGAAGCGCCCCACGCGGCCCAGGCGGTAGCGGTTGTCGTCGAAGAACTTCTCCGCGAACAGCGCCTTGGCCTTCTCCACCTGCGGCGGGTTGCCCGGGCGAAGCTTCGTGTACAGCTTCACCATCGCCTGCTCGTACTCGCTCTCCGCAAACTCCGCGAACTGCTCCAGCTTCTCCTCCGCGATCGTGTTCAGGATCAGCACGTCGCTGGGGTTCTGGATCACCCGCACGTTCTTCAGGCTGCTCGCGCGGATCGCCTCCGCCTGCTCGCCGATCTGGCGACCGACGTGCACAAGCTCTTCGCCCGACTCCTTGTCGACGATCGTCTCCGCCGCCCAGTGCTCGGCCTTGACCTTGTCCGCCGGGATCTGCGTCACCTCGTAGAACAGCTGCAGCAGCTTGTCCGTCGCCGCCACGCTCTCGTCCAGGCAGCGCAGGAACGTCGTCGCCGCCAGCTTCGTGCTCTGGTCGATCCGCATCGCCAGCACGTCTTTCTTCGTGACCTCAAGCTCGATCCACGAGCCGCGCTCCGGGATGATGCGCGTCGAGTGCAGCGGGCGGTCGCCTTCGCTCGAGACAATGGAGAAGTCCACGCCCGGCGAGCGGTGCAACTGGCTCACGATCACGCGCTCGGCGCCATTCACGATGAACTCGCCGCCGCCCATCATGATCGGGAACTCGCCCAGGTAGATGTCTTCCTCGGGCATGTCCGGCTTGCCCTCGCGCGTCAGACGCACGCTGATCCGGAACGGACGCCCGTACGTCAGCCGCAGCTCGCGACACTCGTCGGGCGTGTACCGCGGCTCCTCGAGCACGTACGAGATGTAGTCGAGGCTCATCGTCTCGTCGTACGACTTGATCGGGAAGATCTCCTTGAGCAGAGACTCCAGACCGATCGTCTTGTCACGCTCCTCCGGGCCCTTCTCGAGCTGGAGGAAACGCTTGTACCCGTCGGCCTGCAGCTTCGTCAGGTCGGGCACCTCCATCCCGTCCCCGCGCTTCGCGAAATTGCGGACCACCGCAGGCGTCGTCGCCAGGTTCGGGGTCTGCAACAGTCGGAACATCCCGCTCGTCGAAGAATGCGCAGGCATCGATTTCCTTTCATCCGATAGATAGCAGGCCGCGACGACAGCATCGCCGCAGGGAGCCATAGCCCGACCTGATTCACAAGCCTCGTGTGCTCACGCCGTCAAGGTGCAAGTCGCCGCGTTGAGAAGATCCAGTCCGCCGCCGTGTTCGAGCCCCGGCCCGAACCGATCAGTATACCCCCGCCTCAGATCAACCTCCAGATCTCGCCGCAAGGCCCTCTTGAGTTTTTTTCCGAATCTTGTCACCAAGCCCGCGCCGCGTTCCAATCAAATGTGATCAAAAAACCGATCAAAAACCAATCAGAACGCCTCACGGCCGCTTCGGGGTTCTCATCTTCATCCGCAACGCACGCTTCATCGCCTCGCTCACCGTCGTCTCCAACCCCGCCTTCGACGACCGCTCCACAAGCTCCATCGCACGCTCCGGCCGCCCGTCCGCCTGCATCAGCACCGCCGCCAGCAGCCACGCCGACGCGCTCTTGCTCCGATGCGCGGCTTCCGACGCCCGCGCGATGAACTCCCGCCGACGCGCGCTCTCCAGCCCGATCGCCTCCAACTCCATCTCCGTCACGCTCAGGCTCGGGTCCTGCACATACGCCCGACGAAGAACCGCCGCCGCCGCGTCCATCTGCCCCGCACCCACCAGCGACACCGCCAACAGCCGCGCCGACTCCCAGTCCTCCGCGTCCGCACGCACCATCGACTCATAGTGCGTCGCCGCCTCCGACCACCGCCTCGACCGAAGCAACGCCGCGCCAACTTCCGACGCCGTCGGCGGCGGAGGCGGCGGAGCCTGCACCGCCTCGCGTCCTCGCCCAGGCAGAAGGTTCGGATCCGTCAGATACACCACCCCGCCCATCGGCGCAGGCTCAAACCGCGGCTGCGCATACACCCCGTTCGAATACACATACCGATTCGTCCCAACCCACGGCACATATCCCCGTCCCCACATCCCACACCACACCGCCTGCCATCCCGCCGTCACCACACCCGGCGCCACCGGCAACACAGGCAGCGGCACCGTCGGCACCCGCGTCACACCCGACCCGCCAGAGCCCCCCGACATCCCGCCTCCCGCACCTCCCGGGCTTGACACCAACGGAGGTGTGTTCAACGGCAACTGCGGCGTATTCAGCGGCAACTGAGGTGTGTTCAGCGGCAACTGAGGCACCGTTGTTGGAAGCGTCGGCACCGTCGTCGGCAGCGCGGGCAACGGCGTCACAATCGTCGGCGCATTCGACGGCAACCCCGGACGAGTCGTCGGCAACACCGGCGTGTTCAACGGCAGCGCAGGTCCCGGACGCGGCTCCACCGGCCGCGGCTCGCTCCCGCGCCGATCTTCGGATACGCTCGCATGCGACAGCCACGGCGCCCCGATCAGCGCCGCACACCACGCGCCGCTCCAGACCGCCACCCGATTCGGACGTGCCACGCGACCAGTCTTCGACCGCTTCATGATGTCCATCCCATCCAGCACACGCCGCGCCTTCACCCGCCACCTCGCTCGCGCAGCGAACCTGCTACACATTCATTCTATGTTCCCGGCCTGTTCCATGCTTCCCAACGCTTCCCGCACATCCTCACGCCGATCCCCCGCCATCACCCTCCCCGCCCGCCGCCGCAGTCCGCGGCCGGCCACGGGCAGCCTTCGCGGCATCCTCCTTCTCCTCCTGCCCCTTTTCCTCGCCCCGCTTTCGGCCTGCTCTTGGATCAGCCCCCGCGCCACCCGTTCCACCGAACTCACCTCCGTCCGCTCCGGCGATGTGCTCCGTCTCGAACCCCAATTCCAGGCCTACGTCGCCGCCGACGCCAACACCGTCGACTTCTACCTCTCCGACCTGCCCGCTCAGGCCTTTGCCGACGACGCCGACCTCAGCCAGTTCTCCGGCAGCCTCGTGCACGTCCACATGTTCCTCGCGCCCCGCGCCGGCAGCACGCCCATCGCCTTCACCGCCAGCACCGCCACCGTCCGCCAGGTCATCTTCTCCGCAGGCCAGGTCGGCATGTACTCCGGCGGCGGGTTCCTCCTCCCCTCGGGCAAAGCCGGCGATGACGTCTTCGGCGGAACCCTCCGCGACGCCTCCCTCCGCCTCACCGCCCGCTCACCGGGATTCGTCGATCGTCTCGGCCCCGCCGACTTCGCCTCCTCGCTGCGCGTCCCGCGCGATGTCGCTCGCGCCCGACGCATGGCCATGCTCATGCAGCGCGCTCAAGACCTCATGCCCATCGTGACCAAGCCCAAGATCCTCGGCGTCGACCAGGGCCAGGCGCAGCGCACCGAAGACCAGGGACCCGAAACGCCCGCCTCCGCCATCCCAGACCTCGAGCAGCGTCCACGCGAAAACCCGGAGCAGGACACGCCCCCCACCCCCGACCCAACTTCCACTCCAACGACCACTCCAACTTCCACTCCCAGCTCCACCCCGGCCCCCGACGCCGCACCGCGCTGAGTCGTCCCAGACTCGCCACCCCCCCGCGGACCACCCGGTCCCTCCGCGCCCTGTCTCTCCATGGCCGCTCCAAGGCCGGTGCCCTCCACGCCGGACGGAGCCCCATGCTTTCCCTCGCCACGACCGAAAACACGGCGTTTCCGCCGTCGCCCAGACGCGAACTTGCCGGTTGTCTCTTGCGATCCATCTGATCTGAAGTAGATTCAACCGTCCCGATGCGTGGGCCCGCCCGCGCTCCAGCTCTCACGCCCCACGCCCGCTCGTTTCCGGACCTCATCCCGATTTCGTCCCCGGACTCCACCACCAGCACCCCGCGCGAGACCCCTGATGCATCGCACCCTGCTCGTCGCCGCCGCCTGCTCGCTTCTCGCTTCCGCAGGCCTGGCGCATCCGCGCGACCGCGCGCCGTCGTCGCTCACCATCCGCGCGCTCCCCGACCTGCACCGCGCGATGTTCGAGCGCAAGCACACGCCCATCACCCCCGACGATCCCCGTGCCGTCGCGCCCCCCGACGCACGCTTCGCCACCTGCTTCGCCGAGGGCACGCCCCAGCAGATCGTCGAGGCCTTCACCTTCACCCCAGCCCCCAACCCCATCGCCTTCCAGAACGCCCAGCGCTGGTTCAACACCGCCTACACACCCACCACTCAGCCCGTCGGAAAGCCCGTCATCATCTCCTGGTCCATCGTCCCCGACGGCACACCCGTCGCCGGCTTCAACGGCGAGCCCGACGCGCCCTCCGATCTCCGCGCTTTCCTCAACGGGATCTACGGCAGCGAAGCCGTCTGGCTCCCCATCTTCCAGTCCGCTTTCGACCGCTGGGGTGAACTCTCCGGCGTGCAGTACGTCTACGAGGCCAACGACGACGGCGTACCCCTCACCTCCGACGTCGGTGTCCCCGGCGTCCGAGGCGACGTCCGCATCTCCGGACACTTCATCGACGGCAACTCCGGCGTCCTCGCGTACAACTTCTTCCCCTTCGCCGGTGACACAGGCTTCGGCGGCGACATGGTCATCGACACCGCCGACGACTTCTACAACACCACCACCAACTCCAACCTCCGCCTCCGAAACGTCATTCAGCACGAGCACGGCCACGGCCTGGGCATGGCCCACGTCTGCCCCGTCGAGCAGACCAAGCTCATGGAGCCCTTCGTCTCCACCGCCTTCGACGGCCTCCGCCACGACGACCTCCGCCACGTCCAGTTCCTCTACGGCGATCCCCTCGAACCCAACGACTCCACCGCGCAGGCCACCATCATCCCCGATCCCTCCTGCACCCCCACCACCCTCGGCGACTCCTTCCCCGTCCCCGCCGGCACACCCACCAACGCCAACCCCCAATACGCCCAGCTCAACGGCTCCAGCATCCTCTCCATCAGCAACTCCGACGACGCCGACGTCTTCTCCTTCACCGTCTCCACCACCTCCCGCCTCAACCTCGCCGTCCAGCCCGTCGGATACATCTACGACGATTCCGCTCAGGACTCCGTCAACTGCGCCGGCTCCGGTTCCTGCTGCTCCGGCAACATCATCAACTCCAACGAAGTCGGTGATCTCCAGATCGAACTGCTCGACTCCGCCGGCAACCCCGTCGCCCTCGCCGACAACTCGCCCCTCGGCGGCGGCGAATCCATCTCCGGCACCCTCGTCCCCCCCGGCATCTACTACCTGCGCGTCTCCGCCCCGACTCTCGGCACCCGCGCCCAGTTCTACACCGCCACACTCGCCGCCACCGACGCCCGCCTCGCCGTCTCCTCCCCCAACACCTCCGACCTCGCGATCGCCGCTGGCACCCTCGTCCCGCTCGACCTCGCCGTCGCCGACGACCAGCAGTTCTTCAACCCCGCCGCCAGCGCCGTCTTCTTCCGCCCCACCAACTCCGGCCCCTTCTTCCGCATCCCGCTCGTTGGCATCGATGGCAGCCTCTTCCGCGCCTCCATCCCAGACGTCCTTTGCTCTCAGTCCCCGCAGTGGTACGCCGAACTCGCCACCACCAGCGGCCAGATCGTCCGCTTCCCCTGCACAGGCACCTTCAACCCCGTCGTCGGTACCCGCACCGTCGTCTTCACCGACGACTTCGAAATCAACCGCGGCTGGACAGTCAACAACGTCTCCAGCGGCGGCACGCTCGCCGGCGCGTGGACACGCGTCGCCCCCATCGCCTCCGCCTCCCAGACCGGCGTCGACACCACCGTCAACGGCACATTCTGCTTCGTCACAGGCCAGGGCACACCAGGCGGCCTACCCGGCGCCAACGACCTCGACAACGGCACCACCAACCTCACCAGCCCCACCATCAACCTCGCCGGATTCTCCGCCGCCTCCTTCATCACCTACAACCGCTGGTTCAACAACGGCAACCTCGGCAACGGCTACAACGACCGCTTCCGCACGCAGGTCTCCACCAACAACGGCTCCTCCTGGACCACCATCGAGACCATCGGCCCAGGCAACCTCACCGACCCCAACACCAACGGCGGCTGGCGCACCAGCACCCTCACCCTCCCCGCCGCCCCCACCGCCACCACGCGCTTCCGCTTCGTCGCCGAAGACGTCGGCAACCAGAACGTCATCGAAGCCGCCGTCGACGATGTCACCATCGTCGGCCGCTCCTGCGCCGCGACCGCCTGGTGTGTCGCAGACCTCAACCTCGACGGCTTCGTCGACAACTCCGACTTCGTCCTCTTCGCCGACGCCTTCAACACCTTCGACTGCGCCGACCCCCTGATGCCCTTCGGCTGCCCCGCCGACCTCAACAACGACAACGCCGTCGACAACTCCGATTTCGTCCTCTTCGCCGACGCGTACAACAACTTCATCTGCCCGTAAACGGCGCAGACGCCAGCACCTCGCCCACAGGTCGCCCACATGTCGCCCATCACGCCCGCCCACTCGGCGGGCGTTTTCCTTTGGTTCACGCCTCCCACGCGCCGCAGCCGCGCCAGCGCCGGCAGAAGTCTCGAGCGCCCAGCCGCGCCGCCCGCAGAAACACCGAATCGGTGAGTTCCGCCGAGTTTTCGCTCGACGACCGAGGCATCGCGCGTATATTGATTTTGAGGTTTCATTATCATTATGACGAACGCCACCCCCCACTCTCTCTCGCCGACCCGTCGCACCGTCGTTCTCGCGGTCGCCGCCCTCGCGACCGCCTCCGCCGCGACAGCCGCACACATCGACATGCTCCTCTTCCGGCAAGGCAACAGCCTTCGCCTCGCGGGTTACGATTTCGGCGGCAACCCGCCCGTTCTCGTCGATCACACGGTCTTCGCCGGCTCGCTCGAGCGTGTTGCCGCCGCCCCCGGCCTGGTCTTTGGCGACACGCCGGGATGGAACGCGCTCAGTCTCCCCAATCAACTGCCCCCCGGTTCCTCCACTCTGCCGGGCCGCGCCCCCGTCTCGGTCCGAGGCCGCGTCCTGCCCGGCGCGCTGGGTGGAGTGAACCTGGCCCACTGGTCCGGCATCGGCCCCGTGCTTTTCACCGCGCCCGCCGGCGGCGAAGTCATGGAACACGCCTACGCCACCGGCGTCGTCCTGCACAACGCCGCCGCCGAATCGACCGCATGGCTCAGTCTGGGCAGCACCAGCAGCGCCGGCGGAATGCATCGCCATCCCTCCTTCGAGATCTACGGCAGCGCCGCTCGAGACCCGCTGAGCGCTGATCGCCCCTCCAACGGGGTGTACCTCTTCTCCCTCTCCGCATCGATGGCAGGTCTCGAAGAGTCCAACGCCGTCTTTGTCGTGCTCGGCGTCGGCGTCGACGCCGCCACCCTCGAACTCGCGCAGCGTCATGTCGCGTCCATTGTGCCCGGCGCTCCATCGCTCGGGGTTCTTCTGGCATTCACCGCGCTCTCCGCCCCGCGTCGGCGGCGGAACTGAAGGAGTTTTCGATGCGTCCCTTTGCTCTCTGCGTTTCTCTTCTCTGTGTCGTCGGCACCACCCACGCCGCCACCCGACCCCTGGGCTTCTACCCCATCGGAAACGTCGCCGCCTCGCATACCTATTCCTACGGCACCGCCCTCTCGTCCGACGGCAACGTCGTCGGCGGCGAGAGCGGCCTCAGCCCCTTCGGTCCCGCTGATACCGCCGCGGGGCTGTGGTTCGGCCCCGGGTGGTCGCTCACCTCATCCGTCCCCTCGACCAACACCATCGAGCCGTACGCACTGATCTGGGATCTCAACCAGGACGGCACGGTCGGCGTCGGCCTGACCGCGATCGCAACCGGTGACCCGCTCGATCCCACCATCTCCGTCCCGGGCCGCTGGACCAGCGCCTCGGGCTTCGTCCCCCTCAGCACCCTGAGCGGACAGGCCCACGCGCTCAACGCCACCGGCGATGTCGTGGTCGGCCACCTCACCGGCACCACCACCGCTCTCGCCGCCTTCCGCTGGACCGCCGCCACCGGCATCGTCGAACTCCCCACCGCCGGCGGCTTCGCCAGCAACACGCTCCACATCGCCTACGGCGTGAGCGCCGACGGCAACGTCGTTGTCGGCCGCAGCCGCAACACCTCCAACCAGAACGTCGCCTTCGTCTGGACCGCCGCGCTCGGCACCCGCGAACTGCCCCAGCTCCCCTCCGCCACCGGCGCATCACGCTCGCAGGCTCGCGGCATCAACGCCGCCGGAAACGTCATCGTCGGCTGGGCTCGCGACAGCGGCGGCGCACCCAACGCCGCCCGTTGGATCTTCGACCGCACCACCGGAGCCGCCACCGTCGAGTCGCTCGGCGACCTGCCCGGCGGCACCGGCGCCGCACTCCCCGACGGCATCGCCTTCGGCGTCTCCGACGATGGCAACGTCATCGTCGGTCAGAGCGACGGACCCGGCGGCGACGAGGCCTTCGTCTGGATCAAGGGCCGCGGCATGCTCCCACTGCGCCAGCTCCTCATCGACGAGTACGGCGCCACCGAACTCACCGACTGGACGCTCAACTCCGCCGAGGACATCAGCGCCGACGGCTCCGTCATCACCGGCTACGGCACGCTTGACGGCGAGACCCAGGCCTTCGTCGCCGTGATTCGGGTCCCTTGCGCGGCCGACCTGAACGCCGACACCTTCGTGGACAACTCCGACTTCGTGCTCTTCGCGATCGCCTACAACGAATTCGACTGCACCAGCCCCACCATGCCCGCAGGCTGCCCAAGCGACCTCAACGCAGACAACTTCGTTGACAACGCGGACTTCGTCCTCTTCGCCGACGCGTACAACAACTTCCTCTGCCCCTGAGACCGGATCTGACGAAGCCCAGCCTCGACACAACCGTCACCACACTTCCGGAACAAGACCGCGGCGTCTCGCCAGACGCCGCGGTTTATCTTTTGAACCCTGCATTGCGCGAGGGACTAGGTGCGACCGGCCCCGACCCCCCACTCCCCACGCTCCCATCCCATCACCACACGCTCCGCGTTCTTCCAGTACACCTTCTCAAGAATCTCCCGCGGCAGCTTCAGCCCGCGCAGCGTCGGCGTCGACCACTCGTCAAACTTCCCCGGCTCCACCATCTTCAGGTCCGGGTCCGCGATCGGGCTGGCCCGATCCTCCGCCACACGCTCGCCCGCCGCCCCGCGCCATCCCTCGAACATCGTCCGCAGCGCGAAATAGCGGCTCGCGTACAGCGACGCCGCACTCTCAGGTGAATCCGCCAGATCGCTCATCACGCTGATCCGCTTCTGCTCCGGCGTCTTCTTCACCAACTGATCTTCCATCGTCACGATGTCGGATCCGAAGAGGATCCGGTCCTGCCACCGCTCGAAGAACGCCAGCGTCCTTTCGCGCGGATGGCGGCTCAACTCCCGCACCATCCACTTCGTCGCGCTCGTGTCCAGGTGCAGGTTCTCGTGCCGCTCCAGGAGACCGTCCAGAAAATCCAGATCTTCCGGGCTGCCGCCCATGTGCGCCGCGATCCACGGCACCTGCCGATACCGGCGCAGCATCACTTCCAAGCCCCGATAGTGCTCGCGCTTCAGGCCGTACTTCGCCCGGTCCGTGTACCGCGCGCGAAACCAAGTGTCCGGGTCGCCCGTGTGCGTCTTGATCATCATCCCCAGGCTCACGCCCAGGTCCGCGGCGGCGACGCGCCACTTGCCGTCAAGCTCCACGAAGTCATCGCGGTCCGGCCCGGTGAACCACTCGCGCGTCCGAGGCGCGTTCCACAGCTTGAGCATCCGCGCACCGTGCTCGGTCGCCAGACGCCGGATCAGATCCAGATACCCGGCGCCAAACGCCAGCGCCTTGTCCTCGATCGAAAAGTTCGGGATCGCGACAAACCGCACGCGATCCTTGAGCACCTCGCGCACCGCCGGAATGTCGTCCGGCCGCGTCTGCGTGTACGTCAAGCGCACCCCGTACGCCGCCGCCACCTTCGCATACACCTCCGTCGCCTTTGCGCCGTGGATATGCGAATGAATGTCAATCACCCTGCCCGCAAACCCGAACGCCGACGCCTCCGCGTCGTAGTCCACACCCGTCACATTCTGCGGCAGTCGCTCGCGAGCGCTCATCGCCAACTCTACGGACCAACTACTTCGTCAGCACGTACTCATCCTTCAGCACCGCCTCCGACCCGTCCGCCCGCGGCGACGTCAACTCCGCACGCAGCGTCACCCGCACCTCCCCAAGCGCTCGCCCGTCCCCCGCCGCCGCTCGCGACGCAAGCTGACCCATCCACTCCGGCAGCCCGCCCAGAGGCACGCGGTACGTCCTCGTCGCCGGATCAAACAACTCCGCGTTGCGACGCAGATCGCTCAGGTCCACGTCGTACCTTCGCAGTTGCACGTTCTCGCCGCCCTCGAGCCCGTTCTCCGGGCCGTACACCAAGAGCGACAGCGGCCCCACCGCCTTGGTGCTGTCGCCCCACGCATCACGAAAATCCAGATGCGCGATAATCCGCGCCTCGCCCTTGCCCTCCCGCGCCGCCTCCAAGTGCGTCAACGGATACACCCGCACGGCCGAAGGGACAAACGGCCACCCACCCGTGTTCACCGTCCCCCGAAGCCCGGCCGCCGACCCCGGCGCACGACACCCCGCGGCCAGCACGGCACACAGCAGCGCCACCCGCGCCGCCCACCTCGCCCCACGTCCTGCCGACATCCCGCGCGCACACTCCGCTCGTCGCTCACCGCCCGCCGCGATCGTGGTGGTTCTCATCTCAGGAGTCTACGGCCCCGCCGGCAGGCCGTTGCTCGCCCGAAACACCGGCACCCTCCGGATCCGAAGCCCCCCGCGCCGCGCCCCGCCGCACACGCACGAGGCGTTCGCCGCGCCGCGCGCGGCCGGTCTGCGAAGCGGTGACGCTCAGCCGCTCCACCGCCGCGCCCAGGTGCCGCTGCCCCTCGCGCAGCGCCGTGATCGCCGACGTGTTGCGCTCCAGCACGCTGACAAGCGCCTCCGTCCCGCGTCGCTCTTCCAGAATGCGCTCGTGCAGTTGCCCGACCTGCTTGTCGCGCTCCGCCGCGTGACGCCGCTCGGTCAGCCACATCCACGCGACCAAGCCCGCCATGCCAAACTGCGCCACCGCCGCCGCCACCGCCTCGCTCCCGTCCATCGCTCCCCCTCCGGCCCATCGGGGCCGCTCTCAGCCCGGATTGTCCTTGAGCCGTCGGAAGACCGCGACATACGCGACCGACCGCGTGCGTCCCGATTCCACACCCTCCGCCGACTCCTCGTACGACAAGAAACTCATGTCCTCGAACGTCCGCCCACGCCCGTCGGTCAGCGTGCCGCGCGTCGGCGGATCGATCAGCTGCGCCGCAATGGCATCACGCCGCGCCCACAGCGCGCTCTCGCTCGGAGCGATCAGCCGTCCCGTCACCACAACCGTGAGTTCCTGCAGCCCGAGCCACGCCGTCCCGCTGTCGATGATGCCCAGCCGCAACTTGGGGACCGTGAACTGCCCCAGCGGCCCCACCGAGAATCGGTGCGGGCCCGAGCCGAAAAGATCCACACCCTTGAACGTTCCGCTCATCGCGCCCTCCCCGGTTCACGCCTCAGTCTGCGCCACAGGGTCCGTCGAGCCATCCGCGCTGATCGCCACCAGTCGCAGTCTCCGCCGGGCCTTCTCGCGTCCCGCGCCGCTCACCTCCACGCGCACGCTCCGCACCACGCACGTCGCCGTGAACGCACGTCTTCCCTGCACCCCCGCGTTCAGCCCCGTCACCACGCGCAGCAGACCCATCTCCCCCGGCCGCGGCCCGTCGAGCACGCCCGCCTCCAGCCGCTGACCGATCTCGATCTCCACCCGCTGCCTCACCACGTCGGCAAACACCGCGTGCGCCCCGCCCTCGTCCCATTCGATCACCTCCTTCGCCGCGACGCGCTCGAACGCGACGCTCTCCACGTCCCGATACTCCACCCCGCCCAGCGTCACACTCGACGGATTCAGCACCAGCATCACGCACCTCCCTCGGCCGTCACATCCGCACCAGCGGCACGACGCTCGGCCGGCGCACCGCGTCGGCGACGCCGTCCTCGTTCGTGTCCACCTTCGCGATCACGCGCCGGCGCTCCTCGCGCAGAAGCTCGCGGTACAGCGCCGCCCGCTTGCTCGTCGGCGTCTGCTCGCCCAAGATCGTCGACGCCGCGCTGTACACCGCCGCCAGCGTCCACAGCGCCGCAAACGTCCGCAGCGTCTGAGGCTCGACCAGCCTCGCTTCGCCCGTCCCCGGGCTCACGCTCAGCCCGAGCATGCGGAACACCTGCGACGAAACGATCGCGATCTGAGGCCGCATCGTCCACAACGCCACCTCCACACCCGTCACCGGCGAGGGCGGCGTCAGCTCAACCACACCCTCACCCCGCACGCGGCTGACCGTCAGCACGTTCGCCGACACCCGCGCGATCACCTCGCACGCCACGCCGCCCACCATCGCCACCGACTCGGCCCCGACCCCCGCGACGTCAAAGCCCACGTCCAGGCCCGTCGCGCTCAGCGTCGTCCCCGCGATCGTCCCCGTCCCGCGCGAAAGCCGCTGACCGAACCAACCCACCTCGCCGAACAGATTCGGCTCGATCCGCACCAGGTCCACATCGCCGCACAACAGCATGCACGCCCCCTTTCACGAGCCCGACTCTCCGGCCCCAATCCCGCGCCGACGCGTCTCCGCGCCGGCGCGGGCCCCTCCGCCCTCCCTTGCACCGCGCTCCACCCCGGGCCGCGCGGCAAGCTCTCCCCCACCCCCATCCACCCACCCACCCACCCACTCCCACTCCCACGCACTGATCACGCGCCGCGATCCGGTCCGCCGCGATCAGAGCGTCAGCCCGCGCACCAGGCCGTGCGCGTTCTCGTTCTTGAACTCCAGCGTGTACTCGCCCACCACCTGACCCGCCGACGCGTCGCCCGTCGCGGCCAGCGGACGGAACGCAAAGCTCCGACCCCGCAACGGCAGCACGCTCACGCGCGACGAGTCCAGCAGCAGCACCGTGTCACCCGGCACCCAGCGGCTGAGCACGACGCGGCAGACGCCAAAGTCGCTCTCGTACACGCTCACCATGTCGCGGAACGTGCTGTCCTCCGGCGTGTACGCCCGCGCGCTGCCCGCGAACGAGTTGATCCGCCGCTTCTGCGCGCCGCTCACAACGATCGTGTCCACCTTCCCCTGGCTCTGCTCCCAGATCGTGCGCAGCGCCGCGTTCAGCACGGCCTCGTTCAGTTCGGCCCCGCCCCCGCCGCCGGGCGGGATCGGGCCGGTGTTGGGCGCGAACTGATTGGTCTGGATCTGACGCACAATGCCGTTCATCGAGCGACGCACCGAGGCCGAACCCTGAGGCGAGGTCGCCGGCGCCACGCCGTTGATCACGCAGTTCTCAAGATCCCGAAGCAGCTCGCGCAGCCGCTCCTGCTTCTGATACTCCACCTCGTCATCGATGCCGTGCTGCCTGGCGGCCCGCATCGAGCCGGAGACTTCCACGGTGGCGCTGAAGATCTGGGTGAAGTTCGAACGACGCACGCGATTGGTGAACCGCGCCATCGCCGCGTCCGCACCCTCAAGCGCCGCGTTGCCCAGAATGAACAGGCGACGCCCGTTGGTGAGGGTGGTGCGCGTCGTCCCGCCGTAGCCGCGGACCACGGTGAGCACGTTGCCCGCGACCGACGTCACCTGCATCACTTCGGTGCTGGCGTCGGGCCGGACAAGGTCGCCCGCCTGGAAGCGTGCGCCCGCCGTCACCGTCAGCGCGGTCGCGTTCAGGCCGTCGGGCGTGAACGTGGCCTGGTTGAGCGTGTCGGTGTTCGCGAGAAGCGTGTCCACACTGCTTACCCGTCTGACGGCATACCGCTTTACCTGGCGGGAGACCCAGATTGCCAGGCTCTGATCCCGCTTTGGCGATATCCTTCCTCCAGATGCCAACCACGCGATCAATCGAGGCCACTCCCAGTGCGAACGGCCACGTTCGAAGTCGAGCCGAGGCTACCCGGATCCCGACGCCAAAGCCCTACCAGGGGCCGCCAACCGAGCACACGCTTGCAGCTGGCGACGCCCGACACCTGGATTGGATACCGGATCGGTCAGTGCACCTCGTGGTGACGTCACCGCCGTACTTCAACCTGAAGAAGTACAACGACCATCCCGACCAGCTTGGGGATATCGATGACTACGAGAAGTTCCACGATGAGCTCGATCAGGTTTGGCGGCACTGCTTTCGCGTCCTCGTTCCGGGTGGGCGGCTCGTGGTGAATGTCGGAGACGTCTGCGTTGCACGTCGGGAGAATGGTGGACGGCACCACGTCTTTCCACTTCATGCGGACATCGCGGTGCGGGCGCGGCGCATCGGATTTGATTACCTGACGCCGATTCTCTGGAACAAGATTGCCAACGCGAAGTTTGAGGCTGAGGGCAACGGCGGCGGCTTCCTTGGTAAACCCTACGAGCCGAATGGCATCATCAAGAATGACGTTGAGTACATCCTGATGTTGCGGAAGCACGGCAAGTACCGCAGCCCCACTGAGGACCAGCGGGCATCCTCGAGGCTCACAAAAGACGAGCAATCAGCATGGTTTCGACCGATCTGGACGGATCTCACCGGTGCATCAACCCGCGAACACCCCGCGCCCTATCCCGTCGAGCTCGCGTACCGCCTGGTCCGAATGTTCTCGTTCACTGGCGACACCGTGCTTGATCCGTTCGTTGGCACCGGCTCGACGATGCTCGCTGCCATGAAGTGCCACCGGAACAGCATCGGTAACGAACTCGACCCAGCTTACTTTGCAATGGCCGAGAAACGCCTCAAGATCGAGATTCAGCAAGCCCCGATGTTCGCCGACGGGCCAAGCCTGGTCATACGGCATACCGCCCCGCGTAAGCAGCGCTGATCCGCTGCAGAAACGTGAGATAATGGTCGTGGTCACCCGGCTGCGGCGCGGGGGGTGCCGTGTGAAGCGTGCACGGCCCGACGTTGTCGCAGTTGACGACAATCGTGGCGAAAGCGTCAAACCCGACCTCGCCAGCGCGATCGCGCATCTTCAGCCCCCGCAGGTGCCGAACCATCGACTCCGCGACGGTCGGCTGGCGGTGCGGTGTGAAACTGAGTGGCCCATCTTTCTCTTGGCGGAGGGGCGATGCGAAGCGATCTGCGATGTTCACCACGACGATGCCCGCGGCAATTGCCTGTGGGTCGCCCTGGTGCACAATTTCATGGGACGAGGAGAGCTCATCGAAGATGCGGGGCTTTGTCTTCGAGTGCTCGGTCATGCACTGCTTGGCCTCGATCGAGATCCGAAGGGATGCGATCCGGCCGGACATGATCGGCGTCGGCACCACTGGCTCTACCACGGGGTCAGCGGGTGTACCGAGCGCCAGGTCAAGGTTCTTGACCTTTCCGTTTGCGAAGGTGAACTCGGCGTTGATCTCGCCAACGATGGCCTGCGATTTGGCGTGCTCCGCCAGCAGCGGACATGCGACGAGAAGGTCTTCCATGACCATTCGGCAAAGGGTCTTTGAATGCTCGTCTGACCGGGGGTGATAGCGGTATACCTTGCGCCCGTGCTTTTTGTCGTTCGCCGTATGCGAACTCATCCACTCCACGAAGCGATCAGGTGCGGTCGACATCCCGGTACCGTATCCGATGCAACAGGTCCCTGCTACTGCCGCGGGACCCGGTAGACCTTCAGCGACTCGGATACGCTGTTCCGATGCACGCCCTTGCACCACTGTCGCGGGACAACCCATGAGCTCACCATCCCAACCGCCGTCCGCAGGCCAGCCCGCCTCCCAGAGCGGTTCGACCGCGCCGACTCCGGTCACCCCCGCGGGTGCTGCCGCGCCTGCGGGTGGCGGTGTCCAGCCGAAGGGGCTATTCGGGGAGCCGGTGCCCGTTCCAGCAGCCGATCTACTGAAGATCGTGGAGGAGCGGCTTCGCGCGACTCGCACACAATCTTTCGACATCTCAGTTGGCGAGATCCTCTCGATCCACGAGCGCAACGAGCTGGTCATCCGGCCAGAATTCCAACGTCTCTTCCGGTGGAGCATCGAGAAGCAGTCGCGCTTCATCGAGTCGCTCCTCCTGGAAATCCCCGTTCCGCCCATCTTTGTGATCGAGACCGAGTCCGGCGTCTACGAACTGATCGACGGCCTTCAACGGATCACCTCAGTCATGAACTTCTTTAACGACGCGTCACCGCTCGTTCTCGAAGGATGTGACATTGTGCGCGAACTCAACGGCCATACGGCACAGACGCTGCCATTGGCGCTCCGGCTCCGCGTGAAGCGGGTTCCTCTGCGCATGGTTGTGGTTAAGCGGGAGAGCTCGCCGCACGCCAAGTACGAGATGTTCTACCGACTGAACACCGGCGGCGAACCGGCCACCGATCAGGAGGTGCGGAACTGCGTAATCCGCATCATCGACAACAGGTTCAACCAGTTCATCATCGACCGCGCTGGACTGGCACAATACCGGACCTGCATCAGCAACTTCTCTGAGGAGCAGATCAAGAAGCTCTACGATCAGGAGCTTGTACTGCGATTCTTCGCATTCAAGAATGCTCGCGACCGGTATCGGCATGCCATTGGAGAGTTCCTCACCGACTACATGCTCGGCGTCACCGAGGGCGAGATTCCGTTCGATTATGCCGCTGAGCAGCAGCTCTTCGAGAGCACGTTTGCGGCGCTGGCGGCAATCGATGGGGAGTACGTGTTTTGCCGCATCGGCGAGAGCGGTGCTCCAACAAAGCGTGCGACTCCCAATTTCTTTGAGGCCTTCTCGCTCGGAACTGCTCCGCATGTCGCGAGAATCAACCTCGCGGACGGCGCCCTCGTTGGTCGCATTCGCGATCTCTTCAGGGACATCCGTCAGAACCCGGACTTCATCGCACACACTGGACCGGGGTCCAATCAGCCGAGCAAGCTGGCGGCTCGCATCGACTTCGTAACGACGAAACTCGCGGCAATCCTATGAGCTGGTTGGCCAAGGAGCTCGAAGCAGACCTCGAGTGGCGGTTTCACGAAGTGGACGTGATCCGGCGCAAGCACTCGCAGTGCGCGAATGACAAAGAGCGAAAAATCATCGTCAAGTGCCTCGTGTTGATGCTGTACGCACACTGGGAAGGGTTTGTGAAGCACGGGCTCTCTCTATACGTCGACGCGCTTGCGAAAACCGGTGTGCGTCGCCGGGAAGTCGTCGACAACCTCGTCGCGAGGTCTCTACAAGCCACTCTCAACAAGCTGGCCGACCGAAGCATCGTGGTGCGGGCTGACTTCGTCGCGTCGCTGAACGATTTAATGGAAGCGACCCTGTCATTTGAGCAGCCAGGTATCAACACGAAGGCCAACCTCAAGACCCATGTGTTTCGTGATCTCCTTGCGGACTTCGGAGTTCACGTCGATGATGCCTTGGTCAACGAGTTGACCATCAATACGCTCGTGGATCGTCGGAACGACATCGCCCACGGAACTCGCTCGGCAATCGAGGAGCTGGAGGTGTTCAACGGGTTCTACAGCCAGATCCGCGAGCTCATGGAAGCGCTGGCGATCTCCCTCGACGACATGATGGACAACAGGGCATACCTGAAGCCGGCCCCTGCCGTGCAATCAGGACAGGCGTAGCCCCCCAACGCGTCGAATGGGGATCATTCTCCTGAACCGGCTCGCATTCCGGTCTTGTCCCATCTTTGGCGATCAAGATGCAGAAGTGCGAAGTGCCCCGCCCGCCCGAAAATCTCAATCTGGCGCTGCGAATCCACCCCCGCGCCGGAAATAAGGGTTTGGGGGATGGGCCTGTCGCCCGACGCCCCCCGGCAAGGAGACCACCGTGACCCGAATCGGACTGACCCTCGACGAGCACTTCGACCTCCGCGTGAAGCCCCGGGCGGGCGCGGACCCCGCGTTCCATGAGGCGGCCCAGGAGGAACGGGACCAGATGTTCCCGATGGCGACCGCCGCGGCATCGCACCACCTGCGGTCCCGCGGGTACGACTGCCGCCCCGCGATCCTCGACGCGCTGATCCGGCAGCGGGTGGTCACGCTATCGAAGCCCGACGCATGGTCGCAGGCCGATGTGGACGCCGCCGCCGATCACCTCGAAGAGGCGGGCGTGTTCACGCCCTATGCGGCGATGTGCATGGCGCTCGGGTGCCGATACGCCGACTTCCTGCGTCCTCTCTGCGAGGCTGCGGATCGCGAGTCCGCCAAGTACGGTCGGCCCGTGCGGCCCGACGACCAGCTCTTCGTCATGCACCGCGTGCCGCCCCGCGAGAACACCCCGGCCGTGATCGCCTTCACGCTGTGCGACGACATCCGCGAGAGGCTCGAGCGTGGCGAGGAGGTCTGAATGCCCGACCCCTCGCCCCCCGAACTCGAACTCACGCCCGATCTGCTCGACTACGCGCGGAAGAAAGGGATCGAGATTGCGAAGGGGTTTCGCAATCCACGGATCGACCCCGAGGACGCGGCACAGCACGCTCTGCTGCACCTGATCGCCAAGCCGCCCAGGTGGGACCCGGCCCGGGGCGCGACCCCGACGACCTTGATCCACACGATCGTGCAGCGGGCTGTCATCAAGTTCGTCGAGCGAGAGGCTCGCGATGTTCGACAGTTCCGGGCGCTGAACGAGCCTGCGGAGTCTTCGCCAACGACCAACGAAGGCGTCCATCCGGATCCTGTAGGAACGGAGATCGCCAACAGCCGCACGGTCGGCCTGTCGCAGTCGTTCTGGTCCAAGGAAGATGTGTTCGAGTACATCGACAACGAGGACAGCCGTGCACTGTGCCAGCTCGTGATGGAGTGCAACGGGAACGTCAGCGAGGCTGCCAGACGGCTCAACGAGAAGAAAAGCACGATCCGGTACCGGCTCAAGTTGCTGATCCCGAAGCTGCTGGCCAAGGGCTTCAAGGTGGTCTCCGAAGGAGAGTTTCATGAACGGAAACGCGGTCAAGGATGACCTGTTGCTCACGGCCGCCGGGGTCGAGATCGAGGCCGCGGGCAAGGATGCCCGCCCCAAGATCAGCGTCGTCGCCTACACGGGCCGCATCATGCGCGTGCCCGGCTGGGGTGACATCGCCATCGACCTGGCGGGCCTTGAGGCCGGAGGCCAGGTGCCCCTGCTGGCGGACCACAACGCCACGGTCGGCAGCGTCGTCGGCCACGGCGAGCCCGCCGTCGCCAACGGGCGGCTCATGGTCGCGGGCGTCGTCAGCGGCGCTGGCGAACCGGCGCGGCACGTCGTGGAGATGGCCCGGGGGGGCTTCCAGTTTCAGGCGTCGGTCGGCGTCGCGCCCACCGAGCACGAGCGGGTGAAGCCGAACCAATCAGTCGAAATCAACGGGCGGTCGCTGTCGTCGCCGGGCGGGTTCACGCTCGTGCGCAAGGGGCGGCTGCGGGAAGTGAGCATCACGCCGCTGGGGGCCGACGCGGAAACGTCGGTGGCCATCGCGGCTTCACGTCAAGGACGGACGAACATGGCAGACATCGCACACGAGGATCAGATCCGCGCCGACGAGCGCGACCGGCTGAAGGAGATCGAACTGACCTGCCGTCCCATCTTCGCGGGTGGGAACGAGCGGGACTGGGGCGTGCACCAGAAGCGGGTTGACGACCTGAAGGCCAAGGCCGTCGCGGGCGACATGACCGTCAGCGAACTTCGGGCGGGCGTGCTCGAGGTCCTGCGGGCTTCGCGCCCCGTGTTCTCCGGCGTAATCACCGGCGGCGGCTCGGGGCACATCCCGCGTGCAAGGGTGATCGAGGCCGCCATTCTCAAGCGGGCGGGCTTTGCTGCGCTTGCTGAGAAGGCGCTCGGCCCGGCGTGCATAGAGGCTGCCGACGATCTCCGCGTGGCCCACACGCTGGACCTGTGCCGCGCTGCGCTGCAGCACGAGGGGATCGACGCCCCGGCCGACCGCGAGGGCATGGTGCGGGCGTCGCTGACGACGCACACGCTGACCGAGGCGCTGGGGGCCGCGGTCAACAAGGTCCTGCTCGACGGCTATCAGGAGAGCCCGGCCACCTGGCGGTCCTTCGCGGGCGTGCGGAGCGTGCCGGACTTCAAGACGGCCACGGCGATCCGCCCGTCGTTCACCGGTTCGCTGCAACAGATCCCGCCCGGCGGCGAGTTCAAGCATGGCGGGGCCGACGAGGCCACGACCCAGTACAAGGTGGACACCTACGGCAAGATGTTCAGCATCGACCGCCGCGACCTGATCAACGACGACCTGTCGCTGTTCGACAGCGTCGCCCGCGCGATGGGCCAGGCGGCGATGCGGAAGCTCAGCGATCTGGTGTACGACACCCTGATGTCGAACGCCGGCGCGTTCTTCGCGGCGGGCAACGGCAACTACATCACCGGGGCTGACACGAACCTGAGCACCGACGGCCTGAGCAAGGCCATCACCGCCATGCTCACGCAGCGCGATGCCGAGGGCAACGACCTGGACCTGCGGCCGACCCGGTTGGTCGTGCCGCCGGAACTCCAGACGGTGGCCCGCGCCGTGCTGGAGAGCGAGTACATCGCGGCCCAGACGAACCTGCCGACGGGCAACAGCCTCCGCAACGCGGTGGGCCTTGAGGTCGAGCCGCGGCTGAGCAACACGAAGAAGTACGGCACCAAGGCCTCGACGAAGCACTGGTACCTCTTCGCAGCCCCGGCGGCGAGCCCGATCATCGTCGGATTCCTCAACGGTCAGCAGACGCCGACGGTCGAGTTCTTCGGGCTCGACCAGACGGTGAACAAGTTGGCGGTTTCGTGGCGCGTCTACTTCGACTTCGGCGCGGCCCTGTGCGACCCGCGGGCGGCGGTGCGGAGCAAGGGCGAGGCGTAATCGGTCGGCGCTGGTGCGGCCGGGGGCGGTTGCGGGCTGCCCCCGGCCTTTCTCTCACACGGATCACGAATTACGCACGCCGCGCCGATCGCGGCGGCGCGATGGGTGCGCTCATGGACGAGCAGCAGGACATCCCGCCGTCCCAGATCCAGATCGGCGACATCGCCTTCGGGATCGAGTTCATCGACGTGCCGGATGCGGCCGCGCGGTGGGCAGAGGCCCTCGAGCACCTCAGTGCGTGGCTCCTGGCCGAATGGGAACGCGAGCAGATGGAAAGCGAGACGAAGTAGCCGTGGCCAGAAACGACGAGTTCGGCATCATCGTAGTGGCGGGCCAGAGGTTCGCCCGCTGGTACGACGATGGGCCATCGCCAAGGCGGTTCGATGGCAGCGATCAAGTTGATGTTGAGCGGGCGTTCCGCCGTGGCTTCATGGAAGCAGCACGCGAGGTCGCGGCTTGGAGCGAGCCCGATGACGACGCATGCGAGGCGGCATGGGCCGCTCGCCGCAGCACATACGCAATGGCCCTCGTGCGCGTCCCGTCCGCCGACTACTTCGCCATCGCGGAGTCCGATAGGGGAACGTATCCGGACAGCGACCAGATCGTCTATCGCCTTGGGCACGCTGTAGCCGCCGCGGAAGCCCGCGGCCGCGACCAAGCGACGGCAATGACGCGCGACGCCTGGTTGCGCTTCCGCAAGCACGGCGCGTCGGATGACGGCATCAAGCAACTGCTGCCGATCTGGCTCGCCGAGGCTGAAGAGTGGGCCAGCAGCGACATCGATCCCGCGCGGAGCACTTGCCCGCCGTTTCTGGGCGACTACGTGCCGCCTGAAGAGGCAGCAGCAAGCCTCCCAGAGGCTGTGCCAACTCCTGCTCCCTTTGTCAGCGCACGCCAGCTCATGGCGACCTGCCCGGCGCTGCGGCCGCCGGTGATTGAAGGCCTGCTCCGCGAGGGCGAGACGATGAACGTGATCGCCTCGCCCAAGACCGGCAAGTCGTGGCTCGTGCTCGACCTGGCCATCGCGGTCGCCACGGGCCGACCTTGGCTCGGTCGCTTCGCCACGGTCGCCGGCGATGTTCTGATCATTGACAACGAACTGCATGGCGAGACGTCGGCCAACCGCATTCCAAAGGTCGCCAAGGCCCGCGGCATCGGCACCGACGAGTTCGCCGACAATGTGTTCATCCGCAACCTGCGAGGCGGGCTCCAGGACATCGTCTCGCTCGGCTCGTTCTTCCACGACATCGAACCGGGCCGCTTCCGCCTGATCGTGCTCGACGCCTTCTACCGCTTCCTGCCCGCGGGCACGGACGAGAATGCCAACGCCGACATGGCGTCGCTCTACAACCACATCGACCGCTACGCCGCCGACCTCGGCTGCGCGTTCGTGCTGATCCACCACTCGAGCAAGGGCAACCAGTCGGGCAAGTCGGTGACCGATGTCGGCGCGGGCGCAGGCAGCCAAAGCCGCGCCGCCGATGCACACCTCGTCCTGCGGCCGCACGAGGAATCCGATGTGGTCGTGCTGGAAGCGGCCGTGCGGTCATGGCCGCCGCTCGATCCGGTGTGCCTCCGGTGGGCGTTCCCTGTCTGGGACATGGCCGACGACCTCGACGCCAAGCGGCTCAAGGTCGAATCGTCGCGACGACGGCAGCGCAGCGAGCGCCCGCCGCCACCCGAGGACTGGACGCCCGAGCGCTTCGTCGGCGCGTTCGTGTCGGGTGGCCCGGCGCTACGCGATGAGATCCTGCTGGCCGCCACGAAGGACCTCTCCCATGCCCAAGCCACCCGCCTTCTCAAACTCGCCGAAGCCCGGGGGCTCGTGCAGCGCTCCCAGCCCGGCCCGTCCGAGCGCGTCCGTTTCGTCGTGGCGCGTCAACCCGAGACTGGCCCGTGAGGGGGGAGGGGGGTTGCGCGCGAACGTGTGCGCGCGTACGCCCCCCCCCCCAGGGGGCGTACGCGCCTGGGGGGTGTGGGGGGAGAACGTGACCCCCCTCCCCCCTTGGTTCCTTCCTGGCCGACCCGGCGAACCGACGCCCGCGGGAACAGCCACAAGGGGAAACAGAGTTTGTTTCGCCTGTCCGGGCGCGGGCTGCCCCCACATGGCCCACATCGCCGGAATGTGCCCGATTCGACTTGAACTTCGCCACCCATGACGCCCTCCTGTGTCCGCCGGGCGGCAATTCCGCCGCCCCGCGATTTGGAGACCTGAACATGGCCAAGAAGAACACGACCCGCAAGATGTCCAAGAGCGCCGCTCGTGCTGAGGGCGCTGCCCGCACCAAGCGAGCGCTGGCCAGCGGCAAGAACGCCGCCACCAAGCACGCCGCAGATAAGCGGCTCAGCGCCATCAGCGCAGCCGCGAAGGTGCTGGCCGACGCGGGCAAGCCGATGCGCGCCAAGGAGATGATCGAGGCGGCAAGCGCGAAGGGCCTGTGGTCGAGCCCCAAGGGCAAGACGCCGGAGGCCACGCTGTACGCCGCCATCATCCGCGAGATCGCTGCCAAGGGGAAGGCGGCTCGCTTCAGCAAGGTCGAGCGCGGCCTCTTCGCCGCGACGGAGGTGGCATGATCGCCAACGACATCCGCTTTGCGGTTGGCTATGCCCGGCGCTCGACCGATCTGCAGGAACGGTCGCTTCCCGACCAGAAAGCGGCGGTCGAGCGCTGGGCTCGCGATCACGGCTTCCGCATCCTGCGGTGGTTCGTGGACGACGCCATCAGCGGCACCAGCGCCCGGGGTCGCGACCAGTTCACCCGCCTCATCCATGAGGCGGAGAACGGGCGAGACTTCGATGCGGTGCTCTGCTACGACATGTCCAGGTTCTCGCGCGGCGGCACCAACGAGACCGGCTACTACATCCACCGCCTCCGTCTGGCGGGCGTCGAGACGCACTTCACCGCCGAAGGCATCCCCGACGGCGATGAGGGCGAACTTCTCCAAGGCGTGAAGTCGTGGCAGGCCCGCCAGTACTCGGTGAAACTCTCGCGCGACAGCATTCGCGGCCAGCACTCGACGGTCACCGTGAAGCACAGCGCGATGGGCGGGCGCTCCCCCTACGGCTACGACCGCCAGTACGTGTCCGCCAACGGGCAGGTGCTCAAGACCGTCCGCACGCTCCCGGATGGCCGCCGCCAGGAGTTCGGCCCCGACGGTCGGCACCTGCGCTTCATCGACCCGAAGGAGAAACTCCCCAAGAAGATGAAGTCGGACATCGTGCGGCTCGTCCCCGGCGACCCGAAGCACATCGCCGTCGTGCGCGACATCTTCGACATGTGCGCCAAGGGGCTGGGCTTCCGGTCGATCCTCATCGCACTCAACGCCAAGGGCATCGAAGGCCCGATGCACGCCCGCTGGAACCAGATGGCGGTGAAGTCGATCCTCCAGAACCCGTGCTATCGCGGTGCGCTGGCGTGGAACCGCCGCACGTTCGGGAAGATCCACGAGGTGGCGTCCGACGGGTCGGCCATCCCGAAGAAGGTGGTGAAGACGACGCGCAACCCCAAGGACCGCTGGATCGTCATCGAGAATGTCCACGAGGCGATCGTGCCGCCGGACCTGTTCTGGAAGGCGCACGAGCAGATGGCCAAGCGCCGCAACGCCGGTGGCCTGGCTCGCCCGACGCAGCGGTACCTCCTGTCCGGGCTTGTGCGGTGCAAGCACTGCGGCCACAACTTCTGGGGCTGCGTGCTCAAGAACAGCGCAGGGGAGATCCGGTACTACGCCGACGGCGGGTACCGGGCGCAAGGGATCGGCGTCTGCAAGGCGACGCACATCCAGGCCGCGGCGCTTGACCGCTGGGTGCTGGAACAACTGCGAACCACCTTCCTGGCCGATAAGGCCGGGGTCGAGCGGGCCATCGAGCAGTTCGTGAAGGCAGCGTGCGGACGCGGTGCGGCCGCGAAGGCGCAGCCGGACCGCAGCAGGGAACTGGCCGACCTGAACAAGCGGATCAAGACGACGGTCGCTCTGCTTTCGGACAGCGACCTCGCCGACGTTGGCGAACTGCGGACCGCGCTCGTCGATCTCAAGCGGCGACGCGAGACCCTCGAAGCCGACGTGGCGAACAAGCCAGCGTCCCCCAAGTCGATCGACTCCGAGCGCCTCCGCACCTGGGCACGCGAGCAGGTCGCGGGGCTCTCGCAGGCCCTCAAGCCCGGCACGCCGATGATGGAGGCTCGCGCGGCCGTCCACGCGTTCATCCCGAAAATCGAGATCGACCCGAACCGCAAGGTGGGTACGCTCTACCTGCCGCGCGACACGTGCAGCGCCCTTCAATCAGCGTTTGTCAGACGGGATACGAGCGCATCCTCGATCCACTCGTGCACCGTGCTCAACGCCGGACGCTTGGGATCGCCCAGGTGATCCAGCAGAGCCGTCTCGTACGGGCTCACGATCCCCACCAGGTCCGACACATCCTCCATCAGTTCCGGCAACTCCGCACCCGCGCTGAACGTCGACTTTCCCGAGTACCCCATGCTTCATCCCTCCCGCCGCGATCGACGCGGCCTTGCACCCAAACCTCTCCTCCCGCGCCCGCCACGAGGCAAGCGCCCCGCCTTCACTCCCGCTCGCGCTCACGCGTGCCCGCGCCGGCGCTCCAGATACCGCATGAGCAGACGCCGATCGCCCGTCGCCCGCGCCTGCTCCGCGAGCACGGCCAGCTCGCCGCCCGCTGCCTCTTCGCCCACGCTGCCCATCACTCCGGGCGAGGCGGCTCCTCCCGCGCCGATCGATCTGCCCGGCCCGAACAGGAACGGGCGGGTGGCTCGCAGCTCCGCGACGATCTCCGCGGGCGTGCGCTGCGGAGCGGCCTTCATCGCCGCCTCCGCGAGCATCAGCCCCACTTCCGCGTCGATCACGTCCTGCGCCTCAAGCAGCGCGGCCAGCTTTGCCCGCCGCTCGCTGGTCTCGAGCGCGTCGCGCGTCTGCTCCAGGGTCTGACGCAGCTCCGACAGCGCCCGCTCCAGATCCTGCAGCTTTGTCTCCGCGTCGATCGCCCGAGATCTCCAGCTGATCTCCTCGCTCACCGGCGGCCGGCTCTCCGGCGCCGCCGTGCTCCCGCCCTCGCCCGGCTCGCCGGGCACATCGCCTCTCATCTCGCTCATGCCCATCCCCTTTCCCGCGGCATTCGCCGCGCTTTCCTGCAGCCCCTCGGCCACTCTCCCGCGCTCACGCGCCGCCTGTGCCGCGATCCGGATACCCCAGTTCTTCCAGCACGCGTCCGGCCTCGACGCCCAGGCGGATCTTGCCCTCCGCCGCCCGCACGCGCTCGGCCTCGTCGACGGGCAGAGGATCGGGCCACTCGAGCGTGAGCCCGCGATCGACCGGATCCGTGCGGAAGACGCCCCGATGGTCGAGCGCGCTGAGCATCAGCCGCGTCGCCTCGATCAAGCCTCGCCCGTAGGCCTCGCGCTTGCGCGCCGTGCGGCTGATCAGCCCCATCAGCGTGACCCGCAGCGCCATCGCGCTCGACAGATTGCCGACCTTGCCCTGCACCACGCCCGTCGCCAGAGGCGGCACGCCGCTGACCTTGTCCATCGCGTTGCGGATCGCCTCGAAGTGCGCCTCTTCGCCCGGGCTTCCGGAATCGCCGCCGAACTCCTGCACGCTGGCGGTCGGATCGGTGCTCGTGAGCAGCACGCCCGGCCCCACCGTCAGCGCCTCGGGCGACTCAAAGCCGCGCATCAGGTACATCTTGAAGCTCTGCATCGCCAGCCGGTACGCCCGATCGCTCAGGCGCGTGTTCAGTTCGTCCTGCAGCGGGATCAGCGGCTCCACTTCGCCCAGACCTTCGTACTGGAACGGCTGGCTCACGTTCTGCACGTGCACCACCGGCACGCGCCCCTCCGTCCAGTCCAGGACTTCCTGATGCACCAGGCGATCGTCCTCGTAGCGCTGATGATGCGTCGCGCTGAAGATCTCCGTGTGCGTTGAACGCACGCGGGTCGCCGATTCCTCGCGCCCCAGCAGCCGACGCCACATCGCCGGCGACTGCGCGCGGTTCTCCTCGCGACGCACGCGGATGACATACCCGCGCAGACGCCGATAGTCCCCCGGATCCAGCAGCGCAACGCCCCGACGCGGCTCGATCAGTTCGACCCGCGCACAGTCCTCGCTGCGCACGATCGACAGCGCCCGCTCCAGACCCGCCTCGGGCTCCATCGCGCCCGCCCCTTGGCGACGACGACGACCCTCGCAGCGCACCAGCAGATCCACGTGCCCGAAGATGTGGCCGAGCATCGCCATGTCGGCCAGCAGCGCGCTGCCGCCGCTGCGATCCCACAGCGCCTGCACCACGGCCTCCACCGCGCGGCGCGTCGAGTCGTCGGGGGCGGTGCTCACAAACCGCGGCGGCTTGGCGAACAGGAAGTCCACCATCGAGTGGATCCGCCACGCGATGTCGTTCTCGACCACCACGTCGCGCCCGCCTCGCGCCCGGTCGTCGAGCGATGTCGCGCTCGCGCCCGCGATCCGCCCGGGCAAACCCACCTCCTGCCCCTGGCGATACCAGGACCCGCTCCGCGTACGGCTCGTCGTGCCACCCGCCTCGTCGCCGAGCGGACGCAGCGCGTTGCGGTAGTAGTTCCACAGCATCTCCAGCCGCGGCACGCGCACCGTCGCGTGCTCGCGCAGCAGACTCTCCAGAAGCGCCTCGTTCAGCCCGATCCCGCCAAAGGCACTCAAGCGGTCGCTCATCGATCTCCCTCCCCTTCTGCCCCGGTCCGGCACGTTCGTCCGGCTCCGGCCCACCGCCCGACGGACCCGCGTCACGCGACGGCCACACCCAACGCCCGCGACGACGCGGCGCTCGCCTCGCCCCTGTCGTTCTGCGCCGCACCAGCCCCTCAGGACCGTCGCGCAACTCCCTGCGCCCGCTTGATCTGCGGCAATCCGCACAAATCGTGGCGCAGGCTCGCGCCGCGACCGCTGCGCCGTGCGCCCGCGGGCGTCGTTGCACGGCGCGATACGCTTTGTGTACATGGCCAAGAAGCTCGCCAGCCCCAAGCCCCCGGACACGTCGGCGCGCATCGTCCTGCTGCCCGGGCCCAACGCGTTCCTTGCCGTCGAGCACACCAACGCGCTGCGCGAGAAACTCGTCAAGGCCCACAGCGAGATCGACGTGCTCACATTCGACGCGATCAGTGCATCGCCGGCGGATGTGCTAGACGAGTGTCGGAGCCTGGGGCTGATGCAGCAGCACAAGCTGATCGTGGTGGACAACGCCGAACAGCTCGTCAAGGGAGAGAACCGCACGCTGATCGAGCGCTACGCCAAGGAGCCGTGCGAGGAGGCGACGCTGGTGCTGCGCAGCTCGCGCTGGTTCAGCGGCAAACTCGACGAAATGATCCTCGCGGTGGGCAACATCACGCTCTGCGAAGAGGCCGACGAGGCGCACGCGGCAACCTGGGCCGTCCGGCGCGCTGAGAAGCGCTACCAAGCGCGGCTGGACCCCAAGGCCGCGTCCGCGCTGATCGATCGCGTCGGCGCCGACCTCGGACGTCTGGACGCGGAACTGGCACGGCTGTCGGTCTCGGGCGATCATCCGGGCGTGATCGACGAGGCGCTGGTGCGCCAGTCGGTCGGACGCTCGCGCGAAGAGGAGATCTGGGCGATTCAGGAGACGCTGCTAAGCGCCCGCCCGGGCGACGCCGTGCGCCACGCACGCGACATGATCGAGATCTCCAACCACCCGCCCACGCTGCTGACCTGGTCGATGTCCGATCTGGCGCGCAAGCTGCACGTGCTGGTGCACGCCACCCGCCAGGGGGCCAACCCCGACGCGCTCAGCGGGCCGCTGCGCCTCTGGGGCGACGCGAAGTTCAAGATGCTCGGCCTGGCACGCCGCACCACGCCTCAGACGGCGTCCGAACTGCTCGAAGCCTGCATCACCAGCGACGCTCGCCAGAAGACCGGGCTTTCCGAGGGCTCGCGTGCCATCGAGGGCCTGGCCCTCCGCGTCACGACGCTGCTCGCCTCGTCCGACCGACCCGGCTCATCCGCACGACCCTGACACACGCCGTCCGACGCCGGTTGGCCGCGACTCCGGCGGCCTGCGCGCCGCCTCGCCTTCACGCCCTGCCAGAACTCGACCCCCGGAGCCTCGCGGGCCGATAGTTCCACTTTGGTTCCGTCCCTCGCGTCACGGAGTGATCGCGTGCTGCGCCATGTGTCTTTTGTGCGAAGCGTTCTTCCCCCGATCGTGCTGGCGGGCGCGACGCTCGCGCTCTTTGCCTGCGCCGGCGCGACCGGCGGCGAGGGCCTGCAGGCCAACGCGCCGCGCGACGTGAACGCGGGCCTCAACGCCCTGGCCGCCGAGGATCGCCCCAAGACCGAGGAGATGCAGAAGTTTCTCGAGCGCTCGGCGGTCGACCTCGAAGAACTCAAGCGCACGCAGATCGAGCGACAGCGTCGGCTGAACGAAAGCGGCTTGAACAACGCCCCGCTGGCGCAGGCCACCCTGCCCGAGACCCCACCTGCTCCGCCGGAGCCCGAGCCCGCAAGCGGCACCACCGCGCCCGACTCGGCCGCCGAGGCCCTCCGCCGCGCCGCGCTCGAACCGGCGCCGCCCGCACCCGAAGCCCCCTCGACGCAGGATCGCGTGCGCTCGCTCGCGTCGGAACTGCGTTCGGCACTCGAGAAAAAGTCGGGCGAACCCGACGCTGCGATCCCCGGCTATCTGGCGATGGCAGTGCTGGAGATGCTGAGCGCGCAGGAGGCGGGCTCGCCCGCCCCCGCGGGGCTCGAGCAGCTCTCGGAGCGCGAGCGCACCGCGGTGAACTCGATCCGCGATCTGCTGCAATCGCTGGCGCAGGACCCCGCCGCCGCCGCCGACCCCGAGCGGACCGCCTCGCTTCTTTCTCGAAGCCTGGACGCGCTCGCCGCCGCCCAGACGGTTCGCATCGCCCGCGCCGAACTGTGTCGTCGCGTCGAGGCCTTCGGTCGCTACACGCCCTTCGCGACCAACGCCTTTCTCGCGGGCCAAAGCAACCGTGTGATCGTCTACAGCGAGATCGAGAACTACGCGCACCGCGACCTGGGCGGCTCGGGCAACGCCGATCGCTGGTCGGTCGAACTCTCGCAGGAGTTGCAGTTGTTCCACGCCGACGGGTCGATGCTCGCGTGGCGCCAGCCCGAGCAGAACGTGACCGAGCGATCGCGCAACCGTCGTCGGGATTTCTTCATCACGCAGATGATCGACCTGCCGCGCACGCTGACGGTGGGCCCCTACTCGCTGAAGGTGATCGTGCGTGACCGCGTGAGCGGCGCCCGCGCCGAGGCGGTGCTGCCGATCCGCATCGTCGCGGACGCTTCGCTGATCGCCGGAGCCGAGCCTTCTCGCTGAGCGCGACCACTGCCGCCACGCCACGTCACTCCACAGAGCACCCGTCCACAACACGGGTGCCACTGCCGAGCGCTTCGCTCGGCAGTGAGAGTCCGCGGCCGTTCGGAACGCTCATCACCAGCCTCGCCTTCCCGGCACTGCCCAGCGAAGCACTGGGCAGTGGCGCCCACGGGCGGCGTCCGGCGAACGCACGACGAGCCTCGCGGCACTCTGCCGCCTGCCACTTCGGCAGCATCCCCTCTTCCCACGCACCCAACGCCCACAGCGTCGGTTTGCCACAGAGGCACAGAACGAACCCTCTCCCCCGCGCGGGCATCTCATCTCTGCTCGATGGGCCGAACGCGTCGGCCGGAGCCTCCCCGACGTTCGGCACGCCGAATGCACGAGACTCGTCGGCCTGTGCGTCAACCTTGCCCGGATGCGACAAGCACAGGCTGCTCCACACGTTGCCCGACCACGCTCGAACACGACCACTTCCTTGCACCCGTTCCCCGAACCCGGTCGAATGACGAACCGATCGGATTCCGTCCAGCCGACCACCAGCCGATACCGATCTTGAACCGATCTTGACAAGTCCTTATCTGACAGTTGGTAGCATGCATCCCGAGGGTCCTGACCCGATTCCGTCGAAGCGGACGGCCCAACGGTGCGAATAAAGATGTGGGACGTTGCGGCACGTTTGCCCGCACCGGCCCGTCCGCCCGAGCGGGACGAATCGTTCCCGAGCCTGCGGCACACGCGGAGTCCATAGAGATGTTTGAACGCTTCACCGATCGCGCCCGCAAGGTCATGGCCCTGGCCAACCAGGAAGCCCAGCGCTTCAACCACGAGTACATCGGGACCGAGCACATCCTGCTCGGCCTGGTGAAGGAAGGCTCGGGCGTCGGCGCCAACGTGCTCAAGAACCTCGACGTGGACCTGCGCAAGGTCCGCCTTGAGGTTGAGAAGCTCGTCAAGGCCGGGCCCGAGATGGTGACCATGGGCAAGCTGCCCCAGACGCCGCGCGCCAAGAAGGTCATCGAATACGCCATCGAAGAAGCCCGCAACCTCAACCACAACTACGTCGGCACCGAGCACCTGCTGCTCGGGTTGCTGCGTGAGCACGACGGCGTCGCGGCGCAGGTGCTGATGAACCTGGGGCTCAAGCTCGAAGAGGTCCGCGAGGAGGTGCTGAACCTTCTGGGCGCGGGCAACGAGCGCAGCGAGGAGATGGAAGGCGGCGTGGCGGGCGGCGCAGGTGCCGCGGGCGCCGGCGGCGCGGCCGCTCCGTCGGGAGCCGCCAACGCCAAGGGCGGCAAGAGCAAGACCCCCGCGCTCGACTCGTTCGGGCGTGATCTGACCGAGCTGGCCCGCGAAGGCACGCTCGACCCGGTGATCGGCCGCACCACCGAGATCGAACGCGTCGTGCAGGTCCTCTGCCGTCGCACCAAGAACAACCCCGTCCTGCTCGGTGAAGCCGGCGTTGGCAAGACTGCGATCGTCGAGGGCCTGGCCCAGCGCATCATCAGCGGCGATGTCCCCGAGATCCTCCACGAGAAGCGCCTGGTCGTCCTCGACCTGGCGATGATGGTCGCCGGCACCAAGTACCGCGGCCAGTTCGAGGAGCGCATCAAGGCCGTCATGAACGAAGTGCGCCGCGCCAAGAACGTGATGCTCTTCATCGACGAATTGCACACGCTGGTCGGCGCCGGCGGCGCGGAGGGAGCGATCGACGCGTCCAACGTGCTCAAGCCCGCGCTCGCTCGCGGCGAGATCCAGTGCATCGGCGCCACCACGTTCGACGAGTACCGCAAGTACATCGAGAAGGACGCCGCCCTGGCCCGTCGATTCCAGGCGATCACGGTCGATCCCCCGGGCGACGAGCAGACGATCGAGATCCTCAAGGGGCTGCGCGACCGCTACGAGCAGCACCATCGCGTGCGGATCACCGACAACGCGCTGAAGGCGGCGGTGGACCTGTCGGGCCGCTACATCACCGGCCGCGTGCAGCCGGACAAGTCGATCGACGTGATCGACGAGGCGGGCGCGCGCGTGCGGATCAAGAGCATGACCAAGCCGCCGAACCTGGCGGAGATCGAGGCCGAGATCGAGCGTCTCGCGGTCGCGAAGGACGAGGCCGTGAAGGCCGCGGACTACGAGCGCGCCGCCGAGCTGCGTGATCAGGCCGAGCAGGCGCGTCGCAAGAAGGAAGAGATGCAGAAGGAGTGGCGCACGCGTTCGCAGGAAGTCGACGGCACGGTCGACGAGGACGTGATCGCCGAGGTCGTGAGCAAGATGACCGGCGTCCCGCTCCAGCGCCTCGAGAAGGACGAGGCCCAGCGCCTGCTCGAGCTCGAGAAGGAGCTGCACAAGAAGGTCATCAGCCAGGACGACGCGATCAAGGCGATCGCCAAGAGCATCCGCCGCGCCCGCGCGGGCCTGAAGGACCCCAAGCGTCCGATGGGTTCGTTCATCTTCGTCGGTCCCACCGGCGTGGGCAAGACCCTGCTCGCCAAGGCGCTGGCCGAGTTCATGTTCGGCGACGAGGAGGCCCTCGTGCACCTCGACATGTCCGAGTACATGGAGAAGCACAACGTCTCGCGTCTGGTCGGCGCGCCCCCGGGCTACGTCGGCTACGAAGAAGGCGGCCAGCTGACCGAGCGCATCCGCCGCCGCCCGTACTCGGTCGTCCTGCTCGACGAAGTCGAGAAGGCGCACCCCGACGTCTTCAACATGCTCCTGCAGATCATGGAGGAAGGCCGCCTCACCGACTCCTTCGGGCGCAACGTCGACTTCCGCAACACGATCATGATCATGACCAGCAACCTCGGCGCCGACCTGATCAAGGGTGGCGGCGGCTTCGGCTTCCAGAAGCGCACCGAGGAGGCCAACTACGACAACATCAAGGTCGTGCTTGCCAAGGAGATCGAGCGCTTCTTCCGCCCCGAGTTCATCAACCGTCTCGATGACGTGATCGTCTTCCGCCCCCTCAGCAAGGCCGACATCACCTCGATCATCGATTACGAGGTCGCGAAGGTCGGCAAGCGCCTCAAGGCCCAGAAGATCGAGATCGCCATCGACGAAAAGGCCAAGGAGTTCCTCATCGACCGCGGGTACAACCCCGAGTACGGCGCACGCCCGCTGCGCCGCGCCATCGGTCAGTACGTCGAGGACCCGCTCTCCGAGATGCTGCTCCAGGGCGACTTCTCGCCCCCCTGCAGGATCACCATCACCCACAAGCGTCCCGAGGGCGAAACCGCCCCCGGCGCCGAGGCCAAGGGTGACGAGCACCTCTACTTCCAGACCGAGCAGTTGCCCGTCACGCCCGCGCCCGAAGAGGCGGCCAAGCCCGCCTCGGGTGCGGCGACCGCCGGTCAGTCGACCTGACCTCGCCGGCCCGCTCGACCATCCCAGAGCGCACCAAAGCCTCCCCCGGCGGGGAGGCTCTTTCGTTTGGCGCAAGATCGATTCCGCCTGTCAGGCGGATGAGCCGCCGTCGGCTCGCCCGCTTGATGCGGCGTGCGCATCGCTTCGCTCAGTCCGTGTTCCGCAGAAGCACCCGCTGCGCACCGATCTGCACCAGCACTTCGCCGGGCATCGCCAGATAGCCCGCCTCACCGCGATCGATGAGTTTCTGAGCGACCTCGGCGTACTCCGTGGTACCAAAGCGCACCGTCAGATCAGGCGTGTCGCGCTCGCGCTCGAGCAGGCGGGCATCGACCCAGCGCTGCCGCGCGTCGGCGGGCACCGGCTTGCCTGGCGTCGTGTCCGCGAAGCGCCGGTAGATTGCGCGCTGCGCGACCGTCTGCACGCCGCTGATGGTCTCCTCCTTCATGTCGATGTTCAGATATCTCTGCACGGACGGCGCCTGCGAAGCACCCTGGTAGTGCTGGAAGTTCATTTCCTGATTCACTGACTTGCTTCCGCTCCGGACCAACCCTCGCGACTCCACCTGCGCGCGTGATCGGGCCGCGAACTCATCTCTTTCTTGAGCCGTGGCGATGCTCACCCCCGGCTCGGTGACGAGGAAGCTGGTGTACTCGGTCATCACGCCGTAGCGCGTCGACAGCCGCACGATCTCGTCGGTCAGTTCCTTGACGCGCGGATCATTTGGACGCACGCCCTTGGCGGTGTGCTCTCGCGCCTCGGCAAGGAGGAAGCCAATCTTCCGGGTGGCCCACAAGCGCGGGATCGACCCGTTGCGGGCCGATGCCGTCGCGGCGGCGTCGAACACCATCTCGTGCGCCACGGCGCCCGTGCCATCGCTCCCCGTCAACCGGAATCGCAGCGGCTGCGTCGACGTGTACTGCCCCACCACAACGATCTGATCACCTTCGAACACGTCGCCCAGCACCGGCGGCTGGATCTCACGCACGCCGCTCTCGGCCTCCAACTTCGGTCCCACCAGCCGCGGCCCGTCCAGCCGCCGGAACACCTGCCCCAGCACGCTTTCGATGTTCTGCTCGGGAAGGACGAACGTGGACGCCCCGCGGGCCGCCAACGCGAGCGAAGACAACAGCGGCGTGTTCACGTCGTAGCCCACGCCGAAGGTGAACAAGCGGCGTTCGTGCGTGTTGGCCTTCCGCACCGCCTCGCGGATGTCGTACTCGCCCGTCACGCCCACCGTCGCCAGCCCGTCGGTCAGGAACAGAATCATCGGCAACGCGCCCTCGGTCACGCCCGGGCGCACCGCCTCCAGCAACGCGTCGTGGATGTTCGTCCCGCCGTTGGACGCGATCGCCCCGATGTACGCGCGAGCCCTCTGAAAAGTCTCGGCATTCTTGACAACCGCACTCTTCTCGAAAGACTGGATCGAATCCGAGAAATCGATGATGTTGAAGAACTCGCCGTCACGAAGCCCCGACACCACGCCCAGCGCCGCGTCGCGCGCCTGCTGGATCTTCTCGCCCTCCATCGAGCCCGAGCGATCGATCACCAGTGTCACCTCACGGCGCTGCTCGGGCGCTTCTTGCTGTCGTGGAGGCAGGGCCGCGAGCAGCATGAAAAACCCCCCGCCATCACCCACCGTCGGATCCGGGTACGCCATCAGCGTGGCGCTCGGCGTCGTGCCCTCTCCCGCCTGCGGCAGATAGCACAGCCTGAACGCGCCGGGTGCCGCCGCCTGTGCCGCGCTGATCGTCACCTCGGCCCTGTCGGGCCCGGGCCGCTGCGTATTGATCTCGTGCGAGGAGGAATACACGGTCGCGATCGGCCGATCGCTCTGGATCGAGCACGAGAAAGTCCACGTCACGCCCGACGTCAGCCCCCCGGCCTGCCCCGTCGCGAGCGCCTCGCTGCGGGGGAACAGATACTCCACCCGCCCCTGATCCGAGACGATCACCTGCTCGTACGTGATCCGCGCCTTGAGCGTCGTCTTCGCGGGAATCGGAAATGCGCTGGTGCGGATCAGGCCGTAGCCCGCGAACTCCAGCAGCGCCGGATCGCGCCGCCGATTGACAATCGAGTCGTAGATTCGCCGCGCCTCGTCCCGCGGCAGGAGCTTCGCCGTCGGCTCGCTTCCCACGCCGTCAAACTGCAGCGAGCGGATCGTCACCCCCTCGGGAACAGGAAGCAGCACTTCGGCTTCCTGCGGCATCGCGGCGTCGTTCGTGAGCGAGAGCTCGACGGTGGTCGTCGCGATCTGATTTTGTATCGCGACCTTCACATCCGCAGCCGAGAGCCTCGTCTGAGCCTGCACACTGTGCCACGGGCGGGCCTGCGGCATGATCTCGATCAACTCCGCCCGCCCCGCGGCCTGAGCCAGCGCCGTCGTCGCGCCGCCCATCCAAGGAAGAACGCAGACGGCCATCGCCGTGAACCGAGAGCCCCAACGCCGATTCATGATCTGCCCCATGTCCTGCACTCCGCGCGGGCCCCGCGTTCTCCATCGTTCGCGGATCCCGCTCGTATCAAGCGTACGAACCGGCACCGATGTTCGAGCTTCCTGTGAAAAGCAGTTCAGACTCTTTTGCCGCTGCCTTTCTACCCTCGACCGTGGCGTACCCACCCACTCCCCCCAACCCCGCTCTCTCCCTCGCGGCCCCGCTGGTCCTTCAGACCGAAGAACTCGACCCCGCGCCAGCCGCGTGGCTGAGTGAGCGGGCCCGCCTCGTCCGCGCCGGCGAGGGTGACGCCAACTTCGCCGCCCTGCTCGCCGAAGCCGAGGCCCTGGTCGTTCGCACCTACACCCAGGTGAACACGTCCGTGCTCGCCCGCGCCCCCCGGCTCAAGGTCGTCGGTCGCGCGGGCGTCGGGCTGGACAACATCGATCTGGGCGCCTGCCGCGCCAGGGGTGTCCGCGTCGTGAGCACACCCGACGCCAATTCCGACGCCGTCGCGGAGTATGTTTTCGCGCTGCTCTTTGACGCGCTGCGTCCTCGGCTTTTTCTCGAACACCCCGTCGACAAGGCCCGCTGGACCCAGATCCGCCGCGAACTGCGCGCCCGTCGCCAGCTCTCGCAGCTCACGCTTGGCATCTACGGCATGGGACGCATCGGCTCGCGCGTGGCCCGGGCCGGGGCCGCGTTCTCGATGCGCGTGCTCCATCACGATCTTCTGGACATCGACGCGGCCCGTCGCTGCAGCTCGCGTGCGGTTTCGCGGGACGAACTGCTCCGCGAGTCGGACATCCTCTCAATCCACGTCGATGACCGACCCTCGAACCGGGGCCTGCTGGGGGCCGATGCCTTCGCGCTGATGAAGCCCGACGTTGTGTTCGTCAACGCCGCTCGCGGGCTGCTGGTCGATGCCCACGCCTGCGCCGATTTCTTCATCCATCACCCCGACGCCCTCGCGCTGCTCGACGTCCACGAGCCCGAGCCATTCGGCCCCGCCTACCCGCTTCTGGATATTCCCAACGTCCATCTCTCGCCCCACCTCGCGGCCGCCACCGAGCAGGCGCAGCAGAACATGTCGTGGGTGGTCCGCGATGTGTGGCGTGTGCTGTCGGGGGAGGCCCCCGAGCACCCGGCGACCTGAAGTCCCCCCCTCCCCCGCGTCCGCTACACTCGGCCCGTGAACCGATTCCGACGCACGGCCTGGCACTACGCGCTGCTCGCGCTCACCTTCGCGGTGCTGGGCGTTCTGCTTCTTTACCCCATCTTCCTCACCGTCCAGGGCGCGTTCGAGCGCGCGCCGGGCCAGGGCTTTGGCTCCTGGTTCAGCAATCTGACGCTCGATCACTTCCGCCTTCTGGCGTCCAACCCCAACTTCTACAGCGCGCTGGGCAATTCGGCCCTGCTCGCCGTCACCACCACCATCGTTGCCATCGTCGTCGCGCTGCCTCTGGCGCTGATCAGCGCGTCGTACTCCTTCCCCGGCAAGACATTCTTCAACGCCGCAGTGCTTGTCCCGATGATCCTCCCGCCCTTCGTCGGGGCCATCGGCGTGCGGGCCATCTTCGGGCGCGAGGGCGCGCTCAACGCGCTCCTGGGCACCGACTTTGACGTCTTGGGCAACGCCAAGTTCTGGGGCGTCGTCGGCGTGCAGGCCTTCTCCCTCTACCCCATCATCTTCCTCAACGCGACCGCGGCTCTGGCCAACCTTGACCCAGCGCTGGACGAAGCCGCCGAAAACCTCGGCGCCGGCTGGTGGCGCAGGCTCTTCAAGATCACGCTCCCCCTGGTCCGCCCGGGCATCTTCGCCGGCGCGACGATCGTCTTTATCTGGGCCTTCACCGAGCTGGGCACCCCGCTCATGTTCGACTACTACAGCGTCACGAGCGTGCAGATCTTCTACGGCCTCAAGCAGGTGGAGACCAACGCCGAGCCCTACGCCCTCACTCTCGTCCTGCTCCTCTCGGCCGTCGCGATGTACGTGCTGGGCAAGTACTTCTTCGGCAAGGCCGGTTACGCGATGTACAGCAAGGCGAGCCGCGCAGGCGGGGAGAAGCGTCTCACCGGCTGGCGTGGCCTCTTGGCCAGCGGCGCGTTCGCGCTGGTCTTCCTGCTCGCGATCCTGCCGCACGTGGGCGTCGTGCTCACCAGCTTCACGGTCCCCGGCCAGTGGTACAACAGCGTGCTGCCGACGGCGTGGACGACCGCGCATTACAGCGAGGCGCTGACCGCGCCCGACTCGTTCGGCGCGATCGTCAACTCCCTCAAGCTCTCCGCCGCCGCCATGATGATCACGATGGTCGCGGGCGTGGTCATCGCCTATCTCATCGTCCGCACCACCATCCGCGGGCGTGCCGCCCTCGACGCTCTGTGCATGCTCCCCCTCGCCGTGCCGGGGCTGGTCATGGCCTTCGGCTATGTCGCGATGAGCCTGCGCTGGCCCTTTGGCAAGGACGGCCCGCTGGGCGACTTTGTCTCCGTCCTCGCCGCCGAGCCCAGCCCGATCCCGCTCCTCATCGCCGCCTACGCCGTGCGACGGCTGCCTTACATCGTCCGCTCCACCGTCGCCGGCCTCGAACAGACCAGCGGCGAACTCGAAGAGGCGGCCATGAACCTCGGCGCCTCGCGGCTCACCGCCGTCCGACGCGTCATCGTCCCACTCATCATGGCCAACCTCATCGCCGGCGGCCTCTTGGTCTTCAGCTTCTCGATGCTCGAAGTCTCCGACTCCATGCTCCTCGCGCAGCAGAAGCAGCACTTCCCGCTCACCAAGGCCATCTTCGCCTTCACCGAACGCCTCGGCGACGGCATTTACATCGCCAGCGCGATGGGTGTCTGGGGCATGGCCTTGCTCACGGTCACACTCTTCAGCGCCAGCGTGCTCCTGGGCAAGAAGCTCGGCTCGATCTTCAGGGTGTAAACGCGGGTGAAAAGTCCGCCTAAGCAAACGCACTCCGTCGCCACCAAGAACGTCACGCCGTGAACGTCTGCTCGTCTCTACCACCCTGATTATCGGGCTTGGGGGATGCCGCCTCATCGCGGGCTTCGCGGAATCTTCGATCGTGACAGCATTGCTCACCGGTAGACTGTGTGAGGCCGTTGCGGCGTGCCCGAGACTGCCTCCTCGACGGGAGTTCATCATGGCATTGTTCAATTCTCGAGCGGGTGCGATCCTTTCGCTCTCGTGGCTCGCGCTCTGGGCCTGCCCGGGTGCTCTCGCGCAGCCCTTCCAGCTGATCGTCAACCTGACGCCCGCGGGCAGCATCCAGCCGAATCAGTGGCAAAGCGTCCCGCGCTATGCCTTCAGCGGTTCGTTTCAGCCGCCCGCTTCGCTCTCGACGATCCCCAACGGGGAGGTATCCGACCCGATCAGCGCCGCCTTCCGGACGCCCACCGACCTCTTCGTCGCCAATCGCGCGGGCAACGGCTTCGCGCCGGGCTCGATCTCCCGATTCCGGCTCTCGAACGCCGGGCAGGACTTCACCTTCGTCGAATCGCTCACGCAGAACGGGCTCATCGGCCCGCACCAGATCGCCTTCAACCCGGTCAACAAGGAACTGTTCGCCGCTGCCGTCAATGACGGCATCTGGCGCTGGACCTTCAACTCCCTCGGCAGCGCGACCGACAACGGCGCGTTCGCGCGCGGGCGAGCCTTTCGCGGCGTCATCGTCGAGCCCACCGGCACCTACCTCTTGGCCTCGGCCGCGAACAGCTTCGTGTACCGCTTCGTCCTTCACGCCAACGGCAACGTCACCGAGCTGCCCGCGCAGGCCATCTCGGGCGCCAGCAACCTGCATTTCATGGCGCTTGGCACGGTTGTGGGCGAGATCTACTGCGCCGACGTCAGTTCGAACGCCGTCTTCCGCTTGCGCGTCAACGCCGATGGCAGCCTCACGCAGCTTCAGACGATCCCATCCACCAATGCGATCAGCGTCGCCTTCAGCCCCGACCGCAAGGAGATGTTCGTCGGACGTCACATCACCGGCGGGATCGACCGCTTCACGTTCAACGTCGGCACCGATTCGTGGACGTTCAACTCGACCATCTCGACCCCGTCCCTTGGCGGGATCGCCGCGTACGTCCCCGCCGCCTGCCCGTGCGATCTCAGCGGCGACGGTTTGGTCGACAACACCGACTTTGTCGTCTTCGCGAACGCCTATCTCTTCTTTGACTGCAACGACTCCGCCATGCCCCTGGGATGCCCCGCTGACTTCAGCCTCGACGGTCTCGTTGACAATGACGACTTCCTGATCTTCGTCGCGGCGTACAACGACCTCATCTGCTCGTGATCGGCTCACACGCCCCCCGGTCTCCGCTGCGCATCGCCAGCGGCCGATCACAGAGCACGCACCACACGCCCACCAGCCACGCCAACGTCATCGCCCAGCAGATGCCCGCGACGTGGACCCACCACGCCGCCGCCGCCGCGTACGCCTCCGCGCTCATCCAACCTCGCACAGGCAGAACCATGGCGAGAAACCAGCCCGCGGCGGCGATCCCGGCCAGCAGCCTCACCCGCGCCGCACCCGTCGTCATCACCACCGCCGCCAGCATCATCGCAAGAGGCAGGGCCTGGATGAGGTGACGGGTATTGGTCTGTGGCGAGAAGGCCAGCGCCACCACGATCAGCCCCGTCCACTCCACCAGCACCAGCCGCCCCCGCGCACCCTCGCTCGCGCCCAGCCGTCCCCTCCACATCGACGCGCCGCACCGGGCGTAGATCGCCCACGCCAGAGCGAAGACCGCCAGCATCGACGCAAGCACCAGCGCCGGCGATTGCCACGTCCATCCCCGCGCCTCGCCCGCACGCAGGAACGACGTCGTCACCGAGATCCCAAAGTCGCTCATCCGCATGACCCGGGCCCCGTCCCCGCCCACCTCTCCGGCGCTCGCTCCCGACCCCGCCCCCAACCCAGACCCCAACCCAGACCCCAACCCAGACCCCAACCCCGCCCCGACCAACCCCCCCAGCGCGCCGCGCCAAAGCTCGATCGTCTTGGTCCAGCCAATGACCAGCGCCGGACCGAAGGCAAAGAGCGCGAGACCGACGATCGAAGCAGCCGCCGCCGTCGCCCGCCCGCGCAGGATGAAGTAGACGGGCGCGATCAGCGTCACGTACTTGAGGTTGGTCGCCACGCCAATCGCCAGGCCCGCCGCCCACACACGCCACGCGCCCGCCGTCCGCTGACCCGCCGCCGGATGTGCAGGTGCGGCCGCCCACTTCGCGTGCGAGAGCGCCCAGAGCCCCAGCGTCCATCCCGCCAGCATGAGCACGTTGCTCTGCTGCATCTTGAGCTCGCCGATGATCTTGTCCCCGAGAATCGCGGCACCCGCCATCGCGACCATCGGCGCCAGCGCCAGCGAAACGTCCATCAGCCTCAGCACCGCCCGCGCGCCGACGAACAGCATCGCCAGCAGCAGCATCGCATTCGCCACCGTCCACACCGCGCCGGCCACATCGATCCCCAGGCCGACCATCGGGAGCAGCGCGGCAGCAAGCAGCGGCGGATAGACATACCCCAGTTCGCCCGCCGCGAACACATCGCCGCCCTCGGCGAGCGCCCGCGCGCCGCTGAAGAACTCGTAAAAATCACGAAATCGTCGGTGCTCGGGCCCGCTGCCCATCTGCACGCGCAACGCCGCCACAGTCGCCCACACGACCAGCCCGATGCACGCCGCCCACGCGAGGCGACGAGCGTGCGCCGTCACGAGCCAGGCCGGCGGTCTCACTCGCCCGTCCGATCCGCTTGCCGCGCACATCGCCCGCGTCGCTTCATTGCACGTCGACCAGTTCGATCTCGAAAATCAGATCAGCCTTGGGCGGAATATCCGGAGGCGCGCCCGCGGCGCCGTACGCCAGCGCCCACGGGATCGTGAGGCGTCGCTTGCCCCCGATGCGCATCCCAGGGATCCCCTCCTGCCAGCCTTGGATCAGATCCTCGAGCGGGAACTCGACCGGGTCGCCCCCGCGCGTCGAGTCGAACACCTTCCCGTTCGACTTGAGTGTGCCGTGATAGTGCACCGTCACGACGGAGTCGATCGTGGCCTCGGCACCCTTCGCCGGACCAACCACAAGCTCCTCGATCACCACGCCGCCGGGAGTCGTTGTCATGCCAAACCTCCGCGAGTGTCGCGGCACGGGGCGGCCGCGCGTGAAAAACTCTGGAACCCCGCTCCGCCTACTTCGCGGGCTCCACGACGCCGATCATTTCGATGATGAAGACCAGGTCGCTCTTGGCCGGAATGACCGGCGGGCGCCCCGCTTCGCCATACGCCAGGGCGTAGGGAATGGTGAGACGTCGCACGCCGCCGGGCTTCATCCCGGGCACACCCTCCTGCCAGCCGCGGATCAGCCGCCCGAGCGGGAAGGTGGCGGGCTGCTTCCCGCGCGTCGTGTCGAACATCGACCCGCCGTCCTTGAGCGTCCCGTGATAGTTGATCGTGACGGTGGCGCCGGGCCGAACCTCGGCCCCTTCGCCCAGGCGAAGGTCCTCGATGATCAGACCGTTGTCGCGCTTGGTGGTCTTGATCGCCTTGGCGTTGTCGGCGGTCAGGAACGTGACGGGCACCGCCGCCTTCGCCGCCTCTTCCGCCGCTCGGGCCTCGGCAGCCTTCGCTTCCGCAGCCTTCGCTTCTGCAGCCTTGGCTTCTGCAGCCTTGGCTTCTGCCGCCTTGGTTTCTGCCGCCTTCAACTCTGCAGCCTTCGCCTCGGCAGCCTTGGCCTCGGCAGAGGCCGCCTCGGCCGACTTGGCGGCCGCGGCCTCGGCGGGCGGAGCGCTCGCCGGCGCCGCCGCGGCAGGCGCGGGCGTCGTACCAGCCGAAGCAGACGGAGCCGCGGCCTGCGTCGGAGCGGTCGCATTGCCGGACTCGGCAGCCGACTGAGACGCCGCCGTCGCGGCCTCGTCCTTCTTCGTCGCTTGACAGCCCGTCAGCGTCGCGAGCGACCCGGCGACGATCATCATCCACGCAACGCGGCCCGCACGCGACGCAACCCATCGACCAGCAGCAGCGGTGTTCATCCCAGAACTTCTCCCGAAGGTGGCGCGCGATCCGAGTCGCACGGCCCGTCGTCCAACGCGCCGCACGCGCTCTCGCGCGTCCACCGACAAAGAGATGGTACCAGAGCTTCGTGCTCGGGGTCGGTTCTCGGTCCGGATTGCGCGTCACAACCGACAGGCTCGGTCGCGCCCCGCCGACAGCGAGATCGTCGCAACAGTCGCACGCGAGCGACCCGTAGGACGGGCCGATCTCTTCCAAGGCCCCGCTGGGTGGAGAGATCACCGTGCAACGACTCGCGAACCTCTTTGCCGCGCTCACGCTGCTTCTGGGCGTCGGGATGGTGGGATTCTGGGGCTATCGCCAGAATCACGCGCATCAGCAGGCGGACCACCTTCACGCCGAGGTGACGCGTCTGACGCGTGAGGTGGCGCGTCGTGCCGCACTGCCGGAAACGCCTAAAAACAAGGCCGGATGGCCTCTGGCGATCGATCCGTCGTGGTTCGATCAGCCGCCGCGCAACCGGCTTGTGTCGCCCGCGCGACCGTGGGTGGAGATCGCGGGCGCGGAGCAGTCGCACCTCACCGATCCGACGATCCGCGCCGTCGACGAGCGCGTGGGCGCCGAACTCGCCGAGTTCTGGTACAACCCCGCGAACGGCAACGTGCGTGCGCGCGTGCCGGTGGGCGCGAGCGATCGCGCGGCGCTGCGCCTGTACAACGACGTGAACTCGACGTCGCTCCCGTCGCTCTTCGAAGTGCCGATGTGGCACAGCCGCGCCGAGCGCTGAGCGCGCGACGAGACGCGCAAACGACAATCTTGAAAATTCCGACTTGCACATTCAAGTGCGTTATGGCACACTTCCGATAATCGCGTTGGTCGTGGCGTTGCGGACATGTCGCGTGTCCGAACCGAGTCCACGGCCAACACAGACTTGAGGAGCTCTCTCATGGCTAAGAAAGCTGCGAAGAAGGCCAAGAAGAAGACCGCGAAAAAGTCCAAGAAGCGCTAAGGCGCCGATGGCGGGACCGATTCCTCCTGAGCGAGAGATTTGAAGGGAGGCTCGCGGCGGTCCCCGAATATTGCCGCGAAGCGACTCTCTCTCGCAGTTCTTTGTCCGGCTCTTTGCCGGGCAAAGCCGGCCGGGTTCCCGGCCACTCTTCCGATCAATTCGAATTCGCGACCGAGAAGGGGCCGTGTTCACGGCCTCTTCTCCGTTTTGGGCCCCTTGCACTCCCGCTCCGATTCCTAGACACTGATCTCGTGCCCACTCGCCTGCACGCCCACCTCGCCCGCCCTCAGCCAGACGCCCTCTGCTTCTACAGACGCCACTCGCACGCCGTCCTCCGCGCCGACGAACTCATCCTCCCCCGACCCTTCGTCAAGGCCGCGGACTGCGGCTCGCCGGTCCTCGCCCTCCCGCCGGGCATCGAAGACGCCGACAGCGTCGTCCTCTTCATCCCCGACGAGTCCGATCGATCGCTCCAACTCCTCGTCGAGGTCGAATGGCTCGACCCCCGCGCCGACGCACGCGCCGATCGCCTGCTCATCTATCACGCCCGCGCCGACAACCACTCGATCGCCCTGCTCCGCGTGCTCGACGCCAAGTGGCCCGACGCCGTGGACCACGCACCCGAAGTCGATCCTTCTGCCTTCATCGTGCCCAACCCCTTCGCCCGCCTGGAGCCCTCGCTGTGCAAGCGGCTCAACGCCGACCGTGCCGCCCTCGCGCACATGGTCACGTCCCTCGCCTCCTTCACCCCCTTTGACCCGCTGGTCGTCGGCGTCGACCCCGACGGACTCGACCTGCGCACACGCACCGGCATCCTGCGCCTGGAGTTCGCCGAGCGCGTCGACGAACCCGCGCTCCGCGCCGCTCTCGATGCCTGGCTCGCCCCCACCGCCTAAAGCCCACCCGCAACCCCCCACCCGCAACCCCCACCCGCGCCCCCCACCCGCGCCGCACGCACCATGCACGCACCCCAACTGGCTCACTCTGTCCCGCTCCGCGAAGCGCACGGTCACCTTCCCTGGCTCGGCAAAGCGCTCGACATGCTCTCGCTCCACGAGGCCGTCGACATCACCGACGCGCTCGACCGTCTCTCGGCACGCCTTCGCACACCCCGACCCGCCGGCTCACCGGCCTTCCTCCAGGCTCACTCCGCACGCCCCGAAGCATGGGCCGAGGGTCGATGGTTCACCCGGCGAGAGCTTGATCGTGCCACCGGCGACGTGCCCGTCGTCGTCATGTCGTTTGATCACCACAGCGTCGTCGCCAACTCCGCCGCCCTCGCCCTGGCCTCGATCGACCGAACCACCCCCGATCCGCCCGGCGGCATCATCGAACGCATCGCCTCGGGCCCGCACGCGGGTGAACCCAGCGGCCTGCTTCTGGAGTCCGCCGCTCAGCGTGTCTGGTCCCTGGCCCCCGAACCGGACGAGTCCCTTCGCACCGAGCAGATCGCCCGCGCACTGGCGCATCTCGCCTCGCTCGGCTTCGTCGAGATGCACGATCTGCTGAGCCCCGTCTGGCTTGGGCCGACGCTCGCGCAGCTCGACCGCGCAGGCCGCCTCCCGCTTCGCGTCGGCCTCTTCGCTCCGGTCGATGAGATCGAGCGCCACGCCGCCGATCGCCGGTCATGGGAAAACCCGCGCCTTCGCCTCCTCGGCGGCAAGATCTTCACCGACGGCACGCTCAACAGCCGCACCGCCTGGGTTCTCGAGCCCTACGCCCATGCGCCGCCCGATCTGCTCCACGGCAAGGCGCTGATGACCCCGGACCAGATCAAGGCGGCCGCCGAACGGTGCCTCAGGCTCTCGCTCGGCTTGGCGATGCACGCGATCGGGGACGGCGCGGTGCGCGCGTGCCTCGACGGTGTGGCCCAGATCTCCGGGTCTCTTCGTCCCAGAGGCTCTGCGTCTCTTCCAATCCGCATCGAGCACTGCGAACTGATCGACGCGGCCGACATCCCGCGCTTTGCCGAGTTGGGCGTGATCGCCAGCGTGCAGCCCTGCCATCTGCTGGCCGACATCGAAGCCCTCCGGCGCGCGCTGCCCCACCGACTGCATCGGGTCATGCCCTGGCGTGACCTGATCCGGTCGGGTCTCAAGCCCGGACGGACGCTGCTCTTCGGGAGCGACGTGCCGGTCGTCCGCGCCGACCCGGCCGACAGCCTGCAGGCCGCGGTCCACCGGCGACGCCCGGGCATGTCTGCCGACGAAGCGATCGCGCCCGAGCAGGCGCTCGACGATGCGACCGCCCTGCGCTGCTTTCAGATCCTCGAAGAGGCGTAGAGGGGCGCGGAAGGACGCGGAATCGGGCGCAGGATCAAGGAGCGACGGCGGAGGCGGTCTTGGCGGGCCGGATCTTCAGGACCTCCACCTGACCCTGTCGTGCAAAGTCGATGGCCTCTCCGAGCAGGCGGAGAGATTCTTCGGGCGCGTGGAAGCCCATGCTGTTCTCCGCGTTGAGAAGATCGGCCCGCCACTGCGCCTTGCGGTGCAGCGCGCGAGCGGACGCGAGCTGCTCGTCGGTCACGCCGGCGCTCTTGGCCTCCTGGATCGCCTTGATGAGGTCAACAACCGCGATCTCCGCGCGGTCCAGCTGCGCCTTGGTCCGCTTCTGGATCGTGTCCACCCGCGCCAGGATCTCTCCCTCGGTGTACTGGTGGCACGTCTGGCACGAGCGGGCCACGTCGGCCAGCGGGGTCTTGATCTGGTGGTCGCTGAACTTCATCGCCCCCTCGCGCTTGTAGGGCATGTGGCAGTCGGCGCAGCTCACCCCGCTCCGCGCGTGGATGCCCTGGCTCCAGAGCTCAAACTCCGGGTGCTGCGCCTTGATCACGCCCGTCCCCGCGTCGGCGTGCGACCAGTCCTTCCACTTCACCTCGTCGTAGTACTTCTCCATCTGTTCGGCCTTCAGCCCGTTGTGCCACGGGAAGGTCAGGCGCTTCTCGTCGCCCTTGAAGTAGTACTCCACGTGGCACTGCGCGCAGCTCATCGAGCGCATCTCCTGGCGCGACGCCATCTCGTTGGGGTTGTACGCCGTGCTTCGCCCGCTGCGGCGCCACTGCTCGATGCTCGGCAGATGGGGCACCGGATCGTCCGACTTCGCCAGATTCGCCACACCCTCCAGGAAGGCCGGGCGCGTGATGCGCAGGCGCATGGTCGCAGGATCGTGACAGTCCAGGCACGTCACCGGGTGCGACACCAGCGCCGCCGCGTCGGTGTATTTCATCGGATTCACCTTTTCCCACCCGGCGAAGAGCTGCTTTTGCCCGGCCTGCGACAGGAGCGGATCGTCCAGCGTGCCCGGCGCGCCGGCCTTCAGGCCCGCCTCGCGATAGGCCACCACGTTGCTGGCGTGACAGTTCAGGCACGCCCCGGGCTGGGGCTTTTCCGTGACGCGCTTGGTCACGCGCTGGTCGTGCAGCATGAAGGCGTGTCCGCGACGCTCGCGATAGTCGATCGCGAACGCGTACCCGTTGAAGATCGTCTTGAGGCGCGGATCGGCCTCCAGCTTGGACTCGGCCTTCTTGCTGTGCGGGTCGCCACCTTCGCCCATGTCGTTGGCGTCGGCGATGCGCTCGGGAAGCCCCTCGCTCCACGCGAAGCGGGCCTTGGGATTGTCCGCCGTGCGGATGTAGCCGTCGTACTGACGCGGAAAGTTCTTGCCCCACTCGGCGGGATCGATCGTCCGCTCGGTCAGCTCAACGATCTTGAGCACGCCGCGCTCCGCCTCGGCCTTGCGCTGCTGGATGTTCTGGAAGAGCAGCATGACGCCCACCGTGCCGAGGGCCGCGAGGATCGCGACCAGCCACAACAGCCCCGCCGATCGCACCAGACCCGGCCGCACCGGAGTTTGGCGTTGTGTGTTGAGTGAGTTCGCCATGTGTCGCTCCAGAGGTGGACCAAGACGGCTTCTTCGCGCGCCCTACCGCCGCGGGCCGTGCCCGACGCGCGCGTGACAATGCAGACAATCCGCCCCCACCGATCCGCCCGCCCCCCACGGCATGCCCTCGCTCGTCGCCTTCACGCCAAACAGACCCGACAGCACGCCACCCTTGGTCTTCGCGTGCACCGTCAGGTCATCGCCGATCGACTGATGACAGCGCACGCAGTTGTCCACCACCACCCGGCGGCTGTCGGGCGTGATGCGGATGGGCTCGTGAAAATCCTGGAACGTGAACCCCTTGCTGTGCCGGTAGCCGTGCTCCGCCTTCACGTAGTACTTGGCCAGCACCGAAGAGTGCGGGACGTGACAGTCGTTGCACGTCGCCACTCGCCCGTGCGACGCGTGCGTCCACGCGTCGTACTGCTCCTGCATGATGTGACAGTTCACGCACGCCTTGGGGTCGTCTGACAAATAGCTTGTTCCCCGCGCGTTGTGGAAGGTGTACCCGGCCGAACCGACAAACGCCCCCACGGCCGCCGAAGCCACCAGCGCTGCCACACTGATCTTCGCCGTCCTGCCCATCGGCGCTCCGATCGACTTCGTGCCTACGCCCCGCCGCACGCATCATGTTATAGCAGATACACCTATCCGAATTATCGACCGAGCCGCGCCTGGGGCATTCACCCCATCGTGCAGTTCCGGTAAAGAGTTGATGTGCTCGCCACTTTGCCCTTGACCTCCACCCAGGCGACAGATAGATTGAAATCCGTGTGGTTTCCGCCCCGCCCCGCTCTGGGAACTCAGGTTCTGGGACTTCAGGCGTTGGGTGCTCCGGCTGCGGGCCCTCAGGAGGAGCAGACATGACTCGGAACACAAGCACGAACTCTCGCGCTGTCGTGGCATTGGCGTCGACGGCCAAGTGCCGCGCCCTCGGCATGATCCTCGCGTTCGCGCTGGCGGGCACGGCTCAGGCGATCGATCCGCTCGAGGCGTATCTGAACAACGTCCGGCTCAACGAGCTGCTCGCCAAGGGACTCGACGGCACGGGGATCGACATCGGCCTGATTGAGAGCGGCGGCCCCAACACAACCCACGTGGGACTCGCGGGCGCGACGATCACCGTCCGCGCCGGCGGCACCACGACCGACCACGCCACGCGCACCGCGGCGCTTCTCGTCGGACAGCGCACGCCCCAGGGAGGAAACTTCCAGGGGGTCGCCAACAAGGCCCATCTGTGGTCCTCGGGCATCTCGACCGCGCCCGCAGGCACTGCGGTCGCTCGTACGAAGAACATCGTCGATTGGCAGCTCGCCGCCCCGCGCACCAGCGTCATCAACGTGAGCTGGGGCGCCTATGACTGGAATCAGGGCACAGCCGCCGAGCGCACCGCGGTCCGTCGCATCTTCGACCGCGCCGCATCGCTCGGGCAGACATATGTCGCCGCCGCCGGCAACGAGGGTGATCAGGCGGGCGACGGCGGCAACAACACCGGCAACCTCACCAACCCCGGCTATGCGTACAACGTCATCACCGTCGGCGCGACCGGCCCGTTCGACTCGTGGAACCGGGTGGAAAACTACTCGAGCGTGACCCAGGCCAACGCAGCCGGCACGCCGACCGCACGCTTGAAGGTGGATCTGGTCGCGCCCGGCGCGGAGATCAAGTCCGCCGCCGGCACCGCCGCCGGGAACACCACGTTTTCGAACGCCAACGGCACCAGCTTTGCGACCCCGATCGTCACCGGCACCGTCGCCCTGTTGCAGCAGCACGGAAGGGCCAAGGGCTTCTCGACCGATCCGCGTCTCATGCGGGCGGTGCTGATGAACTCGGCCAACAAGACGGTCGAGAACCGCGCCGGCGTGCGGTGGGACCAGGAGTTCAAGGCCAACGCGCAGGGCGTTGCCGCCACCCGCACGAGCCACGAGTCTGGCGCGGGCAAGCTCGACGCGATGCAGGCCTACGAGCAGTACAACGCCGGCCGAAGCCGCGCGTACACCAAGAACGCCAACCCGTTCCCGGGCAGCGAGTTCGCCAAGACGACCGGATGGGACGTCGACAAGGCGGCGAACGGCATCGGCAACATCTACGTCACCGCCGAAACGCTGCGCAAGGGCACCTACATGACCTCAACACTGACCTGGCACCGCGACGTCGACTCCACCGACGCCGATCCGGCAAACTGGACGTACAAGGACCTCGATCAGCTCGACCTCACCGTCCGCGAGTATCTCACGCCCGGCGGACAGGTTTCCACCTCCAACTTCGGGGGCAACGACGCGAACCTCAACGGCACCAGCCAGCACAACGTGCTCAAGCTCTCCAGGCGCAACCAGTACCTGCTGAACGTCTCGTACCGCGCCACGAGCCCGCTCAACGACTCCGTGTACGCCCTCGCTTGGCGCTCGTACGCGATGGACACGCACAACGTCAAGGAGTTCAATGGCGACTTCAGCGGCGACCGAGGTGCCTATCGCGACAACGGCTGGTTCCAGGCCCACAACGCCGTCACCTTCGGGCAGGCCGTCCGCAGGAACTGGATGCCCGGCACCGCCGACAACTGGGCGTTCCAGATGACCAGCGGCATCGGCATCCCGGCCGGCCTGGCGCAGGAAGTCGTGCGGCCGCTCTCGTTCTTCGTGGTCACGTTCGACATCGCGTTCGAGTCGCTCAGCTTCTCGTCGTCGGTTCAGGTCTTCCTGGGCAACCTGCTGCTCGGGACCGTCTTCGCCGAGGCCGCCAACGTCCAGCAGTTCCAGTTCATCTCGAGCTTCGCGCTCGACGCGAACCAGCTCGCCGGCCTTGCGCCCGGCGCGTTCGTCGATCTCTCGTTCAAGTTCTCGTCCAGCGACGTCAACGGCGTCTACATCGACAACGTCACGTACATCCCCAACGGCTCCTCCGTCGCGCTGCTGGCTTTGGGCATGGCGCTCGGCGTGCGGCGGCGTCGCTAAGGCCTCCGCCCGAGCCCTCGAACCCTCCACCACACACCGAACAAAGTTCGTGCGCGAACCAAAACTACGCTGTGGACCGAAAGATTTTGCTTGCAACGACTTGCGCTCGGGTGGTACGGTACAGGCGGCTGGGTCTTTCCGCCACGGCACACGCCGTGATGACCCCGCCGGGTTGGTTGGCGCGAGCGATCGCGTCGTATCTGGAGAGATGACGTCGCCCGAGACGGGCGCTGGACCTTTTTGTTTGTCGATGCCGCGGTTTGGTGCCACGCGAGAGGCGTGGGCATGATTGCGGATCTATTCCACCACCATAACCGGCACGCGCGAGCGTGCCTCTGACCCCGCGGGTCGTCTTCGAAAGGAGACGACCCGCGATTTTTTCGGGCGCTCCGCCGAAGCCGCGCGGCCGCGCGCGGGCCGGGCGTGGACAGAACCGGTCCGACGGCCCGATCCGTATACTCCACCAAATACCCCACGCGTCCGCGCCAAAGTGCCTTCCGGAGCCGTCGAGATGCGAAGCGACATCCGCTACAACAACATCATTGACAGCGACGAGGCTCGGCAGGCTCAGGCCAACGCCGACCGCGCACCCGAGCAGCATCACGCGGACATCAACGCCGACACCTTCTACATCACCCAGCACTACACCAAATACACCCGCGAGAATCACGACGTCTGGCGCGATCTGTTCGACCGGCGCTGGAGCATGCTGGAGCAGCAAGTCAGCCGCCAGTTCATCGAGGGCATGAAGATCCTGCGCCTCACGCGCGACCGTCTGCCGCTGCTCGACGATCTGGTGCTGGACAAAGACATCGAGATCGCGGGGGGCGTGAAGGTCGCGAAGGGCACGAAGCTCGAAGGGGTCAACAAGTTCCTGCACTCGGTTTCGTCGTGGGCGTCGTACGGCGTGCCGGGCTACCTGCCCGCCAAGGCCTTCTTCGCCTGCCTCGCCCAGCGCGAGTTCCCCACCACCGTCCTCATCCGCCCGCGCGAGGTGATGGACTACCTGCCCGAGCCGGACATCTTCCACGATGTGTTCGGGCACGTGCCGCTGCACGCGCTGCGGGTGTTCGCCGACTTCCTGCAGACCTACGGGCGTGCGTCGCTCTTGTGCGACGATCCGGAACACATCGAACGCCTCGGGCGCCTGTTCTGGTTCACGGTGGAGTTCGGGCTGATCAAGGAAGACGGGAAGGTGAAGGTCTACGGCAGCGGGCTGGTGAGCAGCCATGCCGAGAGCGCGTATTCGCTCAACGGCGTGTGGGAAAAGACCCGGAACGGCCCGCAGTCGGCCGCGCCGTGCAAGGAACGCCCGGTGCCGGAGTGGCGGCCGTTCGAGCTGGAACGCATCTGCGAGACGCCCTTTGAGATCGACCACTACCAGCCGATCTACTACGTGCTCGAGAGCTTCGAGCAACTGCGCGACGCGATGAACGACTACGCCGAGAAGGTGATCGGTCGGAGCGGGCTCGAACTGGCCACGCGCCGGTGAGCACACCGCGCGAACAAGCCGCGGCTTCGGGTATGCTCTCGCGACCGGCGCGGGTGGTTGGCTTTCCGCCGGGAGAGGATCTTCCGACGTGCCCGCGCCACGACCCAACACCGACCGACGCCCGCTCATCGCGGCACATCCGACGCGGGCGTCGCGTCTGCTCATGTTTGTTCTGCTTCTCGCGCCCGCGTCCTGCGTGCGCTACGAGGGTCTGGCCCCCGACCGGCCGGCCGAGGTTTCGCGTCGCGACCCGGGCGCGCGCCTGACCTCGCGCGAGCTTGAGGACCTGACCAACATCTTCGCGGACAACTACGTGGCCCGCGTCGCCAGCGCGTGCGATCACATCATCGAACGAACGGCCGACCCGGCCCGCCTTGCGGACGCCACCTATCTCAAGTCCGTCACCGCCGTCGCCGCCTACGACCTGGCGACGGAGTTCGATGCGGTGCGCCAGCTGTTCGATCTGATGACGCTGGTGAACGTGCAGCATCTGGTGTGGGTCGAGGAGCGGGCGGCGGAGGCCACCTTCGGACCCGACGCCGCCGAGCTGGTCGAGGCCTTCGCCGACGCGCGAACGGAGGCGAGGCAACTGGCGTCGCGCGTGCTGACGCCGGAGCAGATCCGCGTGCTCGAGGACCGTGCGGTGGCGTGGCGCCGGGAGAATCCGGGCGTGCGGTTTGTGGCGATGATCCGTCTGGAGCAGGAAGCCTCGGATGCGAGCCGCGCGCTGGAGACGCAGGTGCGTGAAGGCGGGGGCCTGATGGCGCCGGTGAGCGCCGCCGTCGACAGCCTTGAGCGCGGACGCCTGCTCGCCGAACGGACGTTCTTTGTCGCCAAGCGTTTGCCGATGCTGGTGGGCTGGCAGCTGGACCACGTGGTGACGCGCTCGCTGCACCGGCCGGACCTGCGTGCGACGTTCGAAGCGATTCAGCAGACGGCGGTGGCGGCGCGTGAGATCGCGGGCGAGCTTCGGTCGCTGCGCGCACTGGCCGAGTCCGCCCCCACCGCCGCGCTGGACGAACTGGACAAGCGTGCCCGGGCGCTGGGTGGCCCGCTCGACGAGTCGCTGACCCGACTCGAGCGAGCGCTGGAGGCTGGGCGAAGCCTGGCCGATCAGTCCGCGCGGTCGGGGGTGGAGGTTCGGACGACGGTGGAGAGCGCGGAGCGGCTGCTTTCGAGGCTCGATAGTTCGGGGGTGGCAGGCTCGCAGGCACGGTCGCTGGAGGAACTGACCGCCGCCGTCGACCGCGTGGCGCTGATGGCCAAGGAGATCAACCAGGCGCTGGCGTCGGGCGAGGAGCTGCTGGTGAGCCAGGCGTGGCGGAGCCGGATTGATGATGTGAACGCGGCGACGAAGGAGCGGCTGGAGCAGACCACGGCGGCGGCGGCGGCGGTCACCGATCGCGCGTTCTGGCGGGTGCTGATGGCGATCGGCGCGCTCTTGGTCGCGGGGATCGTCTACAAGACGTACGCGGTGTGGCTGACGAAGCGGGCGGGGTGAGCGTCGGCGACGACAAAAACCTCGCGAGCCGCCTTCGCGGACTCGACTTGCCCGCTATCTTTTGGGTGCCGCGATTCTTCGGCCGACGGCGCGGATGGTGGCCGCGATCGAGACGGACTTGCCGGGGCGAGGCGGGGTGGTCGCCCGCGTCTCCCGGTCCGGGCGTTCGAACGCACCTTCCGCGACCGAAGTGGGCGAAGAGCTGCCGCGCGCGATCGCACCCCGACCGGGCACGTTCCGCCCCGCAGGTTCCCATTCCGCAGGTTCCGATGCCTCTCGAGGCGGCCGCCCGCACGCTCGTGCCCGCCCTGCCGCGCCGACCCCGACGCTGAACTTCACGCCGATCTCCGCACGCCTCGCGCCGCGAAGAGCGAGCGCAGCGAAACGAGCGGCGGTCGATCGCCGAAGGACTCACATCCGCACCTCTCCGCCGCGCAAGACCGCGCAGAAGCACCCGATGGCCACCATCTCCACCTCGTCCTCGTCCAGCCCCAAGTCGGTCTCGATCCAGCAGCACGAGCCCGTGCCCACGGTCGCGACCGGCGCCAAGCCCTGGTCGGGCTCGGACTCCGAACGGCTGTACGCCATCCGCGAATGGGGCGGCGGGTACTTCGGCGTGAACGCCGAGGGACATCTGTGCGTCATGCCCGAGCGCGACGCCAAGCGCCAGATCGACCTGCACGAGGTGATCGAGGGCCTGCGCGAGCGCGAGATCGGCACGCCCGTCATCATCCGCCTGCGCGATCTGCTCAAGCACCGCCTGCAGGAAATCCGCGAGGCCTTCGACAACGCCATCAAGGAGCATCAGTACACCGGCACCTACTGCTGCGTCTACCCCATCAAGGTCAACCAGCAGCGCCAGCTCTGCGAAGAAGTCCGCGACTTCGGCTCTCAGCTCGGCTTCGGGCTCGAGGCCGGGTCCAAGCCCGAACTCCTCGCCGTGCTGGGCCTCACCGAGAACCTGCCCAGCATGCCCGTCGTCTGCAACGGCTTCAAGGACAGCGAGTTCATCGAGACCGTCATCCTCGCCACCAAGCTCGGGCGGCACATCATCCCCGTCGTCGAACGCTTCACCGATCTTGAGCTCATCGTCCATCACGCCAAGCGCTACGGCGTGCGCCCCAGGATCGGCGTCCGCGCCAAGCCCAGCACGCAGGGCACCGGACGCTGGGAGTCCAGCGGCGGCATGCGCTCCAAGTTCGGCCTCACCGTCTCCGAGATGCTCCACGCCCTGGAGTTCCTCAAGAAGCACGACATGGCCGACTGTCTCAACATGATCCACTTCCACATCGGAAGCCAGGTCGGAGACATCCGCAACATCAAGGCCGCCGTCAACGAACTCGCCCACATCTACGTCGAACTCAAGAAGCTCGGCGCCGGGCTCGACACCATCGACGTCGGCGGCGGGATGGGCATCGACTACGACGGCAGCCAGAGCGACTCGCCCTCGTCCGTCAACTACGGCGTCGCCGAGTACGCGGCCGACATCGTCTACCGCATCAAGTCCGTCTGCGACACCGCCGAACTCCCCCACCCCCGCATCCTCAGCGAGTCCGGCCGCGCGATGGTGGCGCACTCCTCGCTCCTCATCGTCGACGTGCTCGGCAAGCAGCACTTCCCCAGCGATCCGGACATGCCGGCCCTGAAGAAGCTGATGCGCGAGGAAAAGCAGAAGCCGCAGCCCATCGTCGAACTGGTCGATGCCTTCGAGATGCTCGACCAGCCGAAGGTCAACCTCGTCGAGATCTACCACGACGCGGTGCAGGCGCGCGACGAGGCGATGAGCCTGTTCAACCTCGGGTACATGTCGCTCAAGATGCGTGCCGCGGCCGAGCGTCTGTTCTGGGCCATCGGGCGCAAGATCCTGGCTCTGGCGACCAGCAAGGGTGAACTGCCCGACGACCTCTCCGACCTCCCGCAGGTCCTCTCCGACATCTATTACGTGAACTTCAGCATCTTCCAGAGCATGCCCGACCACTGGGCGATCGACCAGCTCTTCCCCGTCTGCCCGATCCACCGCCTCAACGAAGAGCCCAACCGCCGCGCCGTCCTCGCCGACATCACCTGCGACTCCGACGGCCAGGTCGACAAGTTCTGCGACAAGAAGCTGCCCAGCAAGCCCGTCCTCGAGCTGCACGAGCTCCACTACAAGCAGGGCGACCACAAGCCCCAGCCCTACTACCTCGGCATGTTCCTCCTCGGCGCGTATCAGGAAGTGCTGGGCGACCTGCACAACCTCTACGGCGACACGCACGTCGTGCACGTGTCGTTCGACGACTCACCGGGCGTCGGCGACTGGGACCTCGACGAAGTCGTCGAAGGCGACACCGTCAAGGAAGTCCTCAGCTACGTCCAGTACGACCACGAAGACCTCATCAAGGCCATGCGCCGCGACATCGAACGTGCCGTCAAGGCCGGCACGATGAGCGTGGGCGACGGCCAGGCGCTGCTGAAGTTCTACGATCAGGGGATGGAGGGGTATACTTATTTGGAGTGATGAAGGACTGATCACTCACCCCCCGCGCGAAGGTGGAGCCGCAGAGACTGCCGTCTCCGCCCGACCGATCGAAGTGGACGTTTCTCGAGTCTTGGGAGTGGGACATGAGCACGCTCGCGTCGTCCGAGGTGACACTCAACGCCGCGTGGAATGACCCGTCGACGTTGCGTCACCCCCTCTGGAGTTTGATCGGCGCGATCATCGGTGCCGCCAGCACGATCGGGGCCGTGGCCTCGATCTCGTCGGTATCCGCGGCGTTCAGCTTCGGGCCCGCCCTTCTGATCCTGTTCTCCGTTCTGGTCGGCGCGGGTCTTTTCCGAAAAGGCGTGCTTCTGACTTCTGCATGGTTGCAGCTCGTGGCGTTCCCACTGGTGGTGAGCAGCGGACTCTTTCTCGGCGGCCTTTTCATTGTCTCTGCGGCAGGTTCGACTGCCTCCAACTCAAACGGAACGCAACTCCTCGTGATCGTTTTGGTCGTTGGAAGTGTGGCCCTTTCTCTGCATTCCAGGCGTATGCCGCCGCGCTCCGAGCTTGTGCGTCAAATGAACTTGCTGCGCTACGTGTTCCTAGCGGTCGTGTTCGTCTCGATCGTCGTGCTCGTTTGCGCGGCGTATCTCGTTCCCGTCCCGCGCCTCCGCGACATCATGCCATACCCCCTTGGCGCTGCCTTCGTGGGATGGCTCAGCATGACCCTTCTGTCGCTCGCGTGGGTCGCGTCGATCCGACTCTTCCCCAAGACGCCGCCCCCCAGGCTCCTCGCTTGAAGCGCCGCCCGCTCGGCCGCAGGCGAGCACCGACTCCCGCTCGCCGCCGAACAGAGCCCCCTTCACACATGAAAGTCCTATAAGATCGCTTCTTTTGAGGTGAATCCGTCCATTCGCAGACTCTTCCGGACGCGCCGATCGGTCGATCTAGATCTCAGGAAGGGCAACTGGTCCCAAAGACGGGTCCGGTCGCCTTTCCCGAAACCTCGTACCATTTCCCAAGAGCGGGGCGGCGACGCACGCCCGGCCGGGTCTTGAGACTGCTCGCGTCGCGGAGCCGCTGTGCCGAATCCCGGGGGACGGGGTCGGCCGCTCGACACGTGTCCACGCCCAACCGCATCGAGATCACGGTTCGACTCCCCGCGGGTGCGCGGCGTGTGGGCGTCTTGGGCGACGGCGAGCGCAATCTCAAGCTCCTGCGCGAAGCCCTGGGCATCGGCATCACCGCCCGCGACGGCACCGTCTATCTCCGCGGCGAACGCGCCCCGGTCACCATCGCCAAGCGCGTCCTCGACCGTCTCTCCGACGCGACCGACGATGAATCAACCCTCTCGCGCCAGCAGGTGCTCGACCTGATCTCAAGCCAGACCGCCGAGGAGCAGAGCGGACGCTCACCCCGGGCCGCCTTCGACGCCGACGACCCCGGTCATGTCTCCCCGCCGATCGAGGAATGGGACGGACGGCTCTCGGTCTTCTCCGCCGGCCGCCCGGTGCGTCCCAAGACGGTCAACCAGCAGTCGTACCTGGACGCGATCCGCGATCACGATCTGGTCTTTTGCGTGGGCCCGGCGGGCACGGGCAAGACGTATCTCGCGGTCGCCGCGGCGGTGCACCTGCTCAAGACTGATCGCTGCCGCAAGCTCATCCTGGTGCGCCCCGCGGTCGAGGCGGGCGAGAAGCTCGGCTATTTGCCCGGCGACCTGCAGGCCAAGGTGAACCCGTATCTGCGTCCGCTGCTCGACGCGCTGCACGACATGATGGACTTTGGCACGATCCAGCGCTTCATGGCCAGCGACGTGATCGAGGTCGTCCCCCTCGCCTACATGCGCGGGCGCACGCTCAACAACGCGGTCATCATCCTCGACGAGGCCCAGAACACGACGCGCGGGCAGATGAAAATGTTCCTGACGCGCCTGGGCCACGGCAGCAAGATGATCGTCACCGGCGACACCACGCAGATCGACCTGCCCGATCCGACGCAGAGCGGGCTGATCGACGCCGCACGTCGCCTCGTGCGCACCCCGGGCATCGGCTTCTCCCAGCTCACCAAGATCGACGTTGTGCGTCACCCGATCGTGCAGCGTGTCATCGAGGCCTACGGCGATGACGACGCACGCGCGAACACCTCATCCGTCGATCTCAACGCCTGGCCGGAGCAGCGCTGAATGGCCCTCGAAGGCGGGACACCCTCGCGCATCGATCGCATCCGGCGGCCGGGCCCCCTGGCGCGCTGGTTCGACGCGGTGAGCATGCGGCTCACGCCGCTTTTCGCGACGCCCAACATCGCTCTGGCGATCCTTGTCGGGGTCGCGTTCGTGCTGCTGGCGACGACGCTCTCGATCTGGGCGCGTCACCAGCCGCTGGTCGCGGTCGGCCGCATCATGACCGAAACGCGCCTGATGCGCGTCACGCTCGAGGTCGAGGACAGCGAAGCGACAAGCCGCGCCCGCGAGGCGGCACGCCAGCGCACGCCGCGCGTCTTTGCGGCCGAGATGCCGACGATTCTCGAGCTGCAGGCCTCGCTGGAGAATCTCCCGCGCACGCTCTCGCAGGTGCAGACGCTGGATCAGGTGGAGACGTCGATCCGGGAGCAGTTCCGCCTAACGCCCGAGACCCTCGCCGCCGTGAAGGCCGAAGCGAACGGCGCCGAACCCTCGGCGCAGTGGGTCGCGCGTGTCGGCGACTTTATCAAGCAGCTCCAGTCTCTTCCGATCCTCGAGGCCGAAGCATGGCAGCGTGCGAGCCAGGAGGGCCTGCACAGCGAGATCACGCTGAGCTTCGAACAGCCCCCCAGCGACTCTCGCGTCCTCACGGGCGTGCCCCGGCGCGAGATCATGAGCCTTGGGGACGAAGTGCGGCTGCGCCAGACGCTGTCGATCCTGGCGCGTGACGTGGGCTTCCCGTCGCTGCTGCGCCCCGTGGTGGTCGAGCGTGTGCTGTCGCTGAAGCGCCCGACCTTCCGACCCGATGCCGCGGCCACGGCGCAGGCGCAGGACCTTGCCGCCCGAGCCGTCGAGCCGGTGATGAGCGAGAACCCCGCCGGACAGGTCATCTTCCGTCGGGGCGACACGCTCAGCGAAGCGCAGCTTGCGCTCTATCAGGCCGAGCTGCGCGCGTTCGGCCGGGACGCGTCGGCCTGGCACGCCACGCTCCGCGACGGTTCCATCGGCGTCGTCGTGACGGCGATCACGCTTGCCCTCGTCGCGTACACCGCCCTGTTCGCCCAGCGCATCAATCGCAACAGCGCCCGCATCATGGGCATCTGCCTGCTGCTCGCGCTGGCGCTGGGTGTGGGCGTCGTCGCCACGGCGCTCAAGCCCGACCTCGCCGCCGCCACCGCCGTCGCGCCCACGCTCTTCGTCTCCATCCTCCTGTGCATCGCCTACGACCAGCGCGTCGCGCTGGCCTACGGCGTGCTGCACGGGCTGCTGGTCTGCCTGGCCCTTTCGCTCTCCATCGGCGTCTATGCCGTCATGCTGCTTTCGGTCTGCTCCGCGGTGCTCACCCTGCGCGAGGTGCGCGACCGAGCGAGCATCATCCGCATGTCAGTGATCACGGGCCTGGCGACGGCGGCGGCAACCACACTCGTGGGCATCATCGAGCGTCCGCTGGTCGAGGGCGTGCTCCGCGAATTGGCGGGCGATGCCGCCCTTGCCGGCGCGTCCACGGTCGTGCTCGGCGGTGCGGTACTCTTTCTTCTGCCGTCGATCGAGCGACTCTTCGACATCACGACGGGCATGACGCTGATCGAGCTGCGCGACCCCAAGCATCCGCTGCTGCGGGAACTGCAGCTCCGCGCCCCGGGCACGTACAGCCACAGCGTCACCGTCGCCAACATCGCCGAGGCCGCGGCCGACGCCATCGGCGCCAACAGCCTTCTCGCCTATGTCGGCGCCCTCTATCACGACATCGGGAAGATGAACAAGCCCGAGTACTTCGTCGAGAACCAGGGCGGCGGCCCCAACAAGCACGACCGCCTCACGCCCGCCATGAGTCTCCTGGTCGTCGTCGGGCACGTGAAAGACGGCATGGAGATGGCCCGCTTCTACGCCCTGCCCCGCGCCATCCAGCACTTCATCGAATCCCACCACGGCACGACGCTGGTCGAATACTTCTACCACCGCGCCCGCAAGCGCGCGCTCGAAGCCGCCGAAAGCCAGGGCCTCGACGAGAACGATGTCCACGTGCCCGACGAGTACGAGTTCCGCTACCCCGGCCCCAAGCCGCAGACGCGAGAGGCCGCGATCCTCATGATCGCCGACGCCGTCGAGAGTGCGGCCCGCGCGCTCGAAGACCCGACGCCGGCGCGCCTCGACTCGCTGGTGCAGGCGATCGCGAACAAGCGTCTGCTCGACGGGCAGTTCGAAGATTGCCAGATCTCGCTGCGCGACCTGCACCGCATCACCGAGAACATCTCGCGCACGCTCGCGGGCATCCACCACAGCCGCATCGACTATCCCGAGCCCGCCCCCGAACCCAAGACCGGGTCCGTGCGGGCGTAAGGCTCAGGCGTAGTCCTCCGCCAGCACCCTACGCCAATCGCTCATGTCCTTGACCGCGATCATCTTCAGCTTCACCGCTTCTGATCGCGGGTGATGCACGCTGAAGCGCACGCCGAACTTCCGCATCAGGCGTGCCGCGTGGCGTTCGCTCCACGTCGGCGTGCCGTCGGGGTTGGTCTTGGGTGAACCCGGGCGCATCGTGCCGTTGACCGCGACCAGCAGGCGGAAGTGTTCATCGAGCACCGCTCGCTGCTCGGCGATCGTCGGCGGCCTTGGCGGCTCGCCCCGCATCAGCGCCCGCGCCTGCGTGAAGATCCACGGATTGCCGATGCACCCCCGCGCCACCGACACCGCGCTCACGCCCGCGTAGCGGATCATGAGGAAGATGTCCTCGGCGCGCCAGATGTCGCCGGAGCCGAAGAAGATCTTGTCCGGGTGCCGCTCGCGGAGTTCTTTCAGGAACGTCCAGCGCGAAGGGCCCACGTACCGCTGCACCACCGTCCGCGCGTGCACGGTCGCCCACGCGTAGCCGATGTCGTACGCCGCGGCGAAGATCTTCTCGAAGTTCTCCGCCATCTCCGGCGTGTCATCGAAACTGCGCCGCAGTTTCAGTGTGCAGGGAATCTCCTTCGGCACCGCCTCGCGCACGGCCTCCAAGATCCGGATCGCGCCCAGCGGCTCGGCCAGCCAGTGCCCGCCGCGGGCCTTGGCCTTGATCTTCTTCACCGGGCAGGCGAGATTGACGTCGATGGCTTGGAAGGGAAGGGGAGCAGGGGAGGAGTGGGGCAGCGGGGCAGATGAGGACAGTGGGACCGGCCTCCGGCCGGTCTCGGGGACGTCGGAAGGCGAAGCAGGCCGGCCGGAGGCCGGTCCCACGGAAACCTTCACCTGAAACCCGCCGGGGATGCTCAGGTGTTCGCCGGGCTTGGGGAACTGGCCGTCTTCGTACGCGAGTTCGCGGTACGCGCGATCGGAGCGGGTGCCCTGCTCGATCATCTTGACCGCCGAGGCGGCCATCTCGCGCGGGTCGCTGCCCATGATCTGACCGGCAAGCGGGTGATCGTCCTCGCCGCCGGGCACGTTGTCGTGAATCTCGCCCAGATCGGCCTTGGCGAAGCCGCGGCCACCCGCCAGCAGCGTGCGGTCGAGCAGAGCCTCGGTCACGCAGAAGGGGCAGCCGTGCTTGCGGGCGATGAGCCGCATCGCGGCATCGGAGTACCCGGCCAGCCCGGCCTGAAAGAACGGGGCGTCAAAGCCGGGGACCAGCGCGGGGATGCGGGGATCGACGCCCAGGCCGGCGTGCGACGCGCCGATCTCCGCCGCGGCACGCCTTGCGTCGATGTCTTCGATCCCCGGCGCGATCGCGGGGGCCGGAGCGGTGGCGTTGTTGGAGATAGACTCTTCGCCGCCCTCGCAGGAGATCTCGGAGGGATCGTCGGGGGCTTCAGATGGTCCGTCTTCTCGTGCCACGCGGGAAAACGGTAGGGTGCGGGTCGTCCGCCCCTCGCACGACTCCGGAGCGGGCCGCGTGTCACCGGCTCCCGCGCCGATCCGAAGATTCAGCAGACCGACGCGGAGCACGCCGTGACACACGCGACCGCCCCCACCGCCCCCACCGCCCGCCCTCGTTCCACCCCCCCACCTCCCCCACAGCTCCTCGACTGCCCCACTCCGACCGGAGACCCTCGCGTTGAACACTTCCTCTGCCGCGTCCATTCGCCCGCGTCGCGCTCTTGGCGTCGTGGCTCTCGTCGGCGTTGCGTCTCTCGCAGGCTGCGGCAGCACGCCGCCGGTGGACTACGCGCGCCCATACCCCAAGGAACTTCCGCCCGGGCGTGTCGTCGATGTGCAGGTCTTCCGCAAGAGCAAGACGCTGGACTTCACCAACACCACCGCGGCGCCGCTCGGCCCGGGCACGCTCTGGCTCAACCGGCGCTTCAGCCGCCCGATCAAGGAAGCCATCGGCGTGGGTCAGTCGGTGTCGATCCCGCTGGTGGAGTTCCGCGACGAGTTCGGCGACCCGTTCCGTGCCGGCGACTTCTGGGCGGCGGACAACCCCGACTCGCTGGTGCTCGCCCAACTCGAAACGCCGCGGGAAGGACAACCCGCCGAGATCGTCGGCCTGATCACCGTGCAGAGCCTGCCGCTCGATTGAAGTGACAACGCGTGCTGAACGCCGCCCATCGCGGCATTGCACATTCAACCCACAAGCACGCCGCGGCGGGTTCGTCTTCGTGCGACACAAGCCGAGCCCTCGCCGCCGCAACGTCCCGGGCAGCCACGCAAACCCGAGTGCCCATCGCGCGGCCTCGCGTCCGGCCCTGCCGCGGTGATGCGCCAGGTCGGTGTTTACCGGACGTTCGGGCACAAAAGATTATCTTGCACCAGACCTGATCGTCCGGTAGCCTGAAGCCTCTGTTACGCGCGGGAGTTGCTGGGGAGCCGGCGAAGATGTGCGTTTCGCCCCCGCGTGGTCCCTGCCCCACTTTGGTCGCTCCGACCGTGGGCCTCGTTCAGGAGTGGTCGTCATGTTGACTCGTCGTCGCGTTCTTTCGGTCGCGTCTGTGCTCGCTCTCCTCGCCGGCGGCGCATCGGCGGTTCCGCCTCCCAACCTCATCACCTATCAGGGCATCGCGCGCCAGAACGGTGAACTGCTCACCGGCACGCGCCCGGTCACCTTCCGTCTGTACGAATCCGCGGCGTCGATCCTCCCGATCATGAACGAGTCGCAGGCGAGCGTCTCGTTCGCCTCCGGTCTCTTCACCACCAACCTCGGCACCGGCGTCATCACCGACGGCCCCGCCACCGGCACCTACACCAACTACCAGACCATCTTCGCCGACTTCGCCGAAGTCTGGATCGAGACCGTCATCGACGGCGTCGCCCTCGCTCCCCGCCAGCGCCTCACCTCCGTCCCCTACGCGCTCAGCTCCCGCTTCGCCTCTGATCTCGCCGATGTCTCGGTCGTCAACGGCAGCACGTGGCTTGTCACCGGCTTGACCTCCCAGCTCACGATCGACGGCAACAACCTCATCCTCCAGCTCGGCGGCTCCAACGCCGACTTGACCCAGTTGCAGGGCAGGCTGCGCATGCGCGGCGCAGACTCGGGCGCCGACGCCGATCAGAGCATTCTCTTCTTGAACAACAACAACCCCGACGCCGAGTTCATCCGCTGGGACGACTCCGAGGATCGCTTCTCCATCTCCGACATGCTCAACGTGACCGGGCCCCTGCAGGTTGGTGCCGCGTCCGCCTCGTCCACCGAGGCGTTCAGCCGCATTGGCAGCGCCACCTCCGGCACGGGCGCGATGAACGGCTCGGGCGACCTGCTCGTCTCCGATGACCTCGAAGTCGCCACCACCCTTCTGGTCGGCACCGACATCCGCATCCGTCCCGGCCAGCCCGAAGGCGACGGCATCATCTACTTCCGCGATGACTCCAACGACCTCAACGAATCCTTCAGCTGGGACGACTCCGCCGATCGCTTCAGCGTCTCCGACGATCTCTACGTCGACGGCAACCTCACCCTCTTCAACGCCTCCACCAACTTCGCCAACATCCAGTCCATCGGCGGCGTGACCATCCGCATCGACACCGACAACAACGAGAGCGGCCAGAGCGCCGGCACGTTCAACATCGTCGCCAACTCCGCCAACGTCCTCGGCGACCCGCTCCTGCGCCTGCAGAGCACCGCCAACGCCAATCTCGAACTCGCCGCCGGCGTCACCACCAACGCCTTCGACTTCGCCGAGGCCTTCCGGCCCACGCTCGCCGACTTCGCGATGGAGCCCGGCGACGTCGTCGCGCTGGCCGTCGGACCGGGCCAGGCCGAGCACGTCGCCCTCACCACCGCCGCGGGACAGGCCCATCTTCTGGGCGTCGTCTCCACCAAGCCCGCGTTTGTCTGCGGCATGGGCATCGGCGCCGAGGAAGCCGCCGACCCGGCCCTCCACGCTCTCCAGAACCACCTGGCCCAGAGCGGCGATCTCAGCGGTGCGGCCATGATCGGCACGCTGCTCGAAGAGCGCGTCAAGCAGGAATGGCGCCCCATCGCCATGCTCGGCCGCGTCCCCTGCAAGGTCGACACACGCTTCGGCGCGATCAAGGCCGGCGACCGCCTCACCAGCAGCCCCACCAAGGGCCACGCCATGAAGCAGACCGGCCCCGGCATGTCTCTGGGCATCGCGCTTGAGGACGCCTCAGAGCCCGGCAAGATCATGATCCTCGTCCGCCCCATGTGGTACGGCGGGTCGGCAGAGGACTTCGGCAATGTCGCCCACCGCGACCACGCCGACTCGCAGATCGTCCAGACCGCCGGCGGCGAACGCCGCGTCTCGACCGCTCAGATGGCAACGCGCGTCGCGGAACTCGAGTCTGAGACCGCCGAACTGCGTGCGAAGCTGGCCGATCTGGAGCGTCTGCTCCGCAAGAATCTGCGCGACTAAGCCCGCCCACGCAGCGGTCTTCGCTCACGTGCATCTTCCGCGCCCCGGCCCACGGCCGGGGCTTTTTTTCGTCCGCGCCACCTTCGCCGCGACGGAATCCGTCGGTCGATCCTGGTCGAATACCGAACGCGTCGTGGTGGATGCCGCGTCCACCCATGCCCCCGGAGTCTTCACATGACGTTCGCGACGGTCTGCCTCGCTTCGGTTCTTTCGCTGGCTCCGCACGCGGAGGAGGCGTCTGCTCCGTCGGCCGAGCCTGGCGCGACGCCCGTGGCTGAATCCGCGGCGCCTGCTGATGCCCCCACGCCGATCATTCCCGAGGCGGGCACGGCACGTCGCGTCGGCGGCGATCTCAGCGCGGTCGTCACTCGGCGCGGAGAGGGTGAGGACGTGGTCTACCGCGCGGGCAACAGCGTGATCGACACGCCCCTGCCCGTCGGCTATCCCGACCCGACACCCCCGGGCGCGATCGATCTCAAGCACTACCCAAGCGTCCGCCGCGCGGAAGTGAGCGGCACGGCTCGGGACGACGGCTCCGGGTTCTGGCCGCTGTTTCGGCACATCCAGCGCCGCGACATCGCGATGACCAGCCCCGTCGAGATGGAGTATCGCACGGTCGCGGACGCCGGCGACCCCGACGCCGAGCGGGCCGCCATCCAGCGCGAGCAGAGCCGCTGGACGATGGCGTTTCTCTACCGCAAGCCCGAGCAGGGCGACACGGGCACCGATCCGAAGGACGCTCGCGTCAAGATCCTCGACACCGAGCCGGTGCTCGTGCTTTCGGTCGGGATGCGTGGCGAGTATTCGAGGTCGTTGATCGCTCGGGGTGAACGCCTGCTCGACGACTGGCTTGAGTCGCAGCCCGACCCCGCCTCCAACCCCGCGCTCCCCCAAGGCCGCTGGGAACGAGCGGGTGAGGCGAGGGCGTTCTACTACAACGGCCCGAGCCTGATCCAGAGCCGAAAGTGGTCCGAGATTCAGGTTCCCGTGCGCTGGCGGAGCGCGATGCCCTGATCACGCGGTGAGCCCGGAAAGGGCCGCGGCAACTCGGGAAACACGCCCCGGTCGCTCCCGCGCGTGGTTCAAAGAGAACGCTTGGAAGACGCGCCTTCTCGGGTACACTGAGCCGGGAGGTTGCGCCGTCGTGCCATCGCAAGAGGCCATGTTCGCCACGCGCACGACGACGAGGTTGCTCGATGCGCTGCACGAGCCCGATAACGAGCCGGCATGGGTCCATCTTGATCATCGCTATCGCCCGGTGGTCGCGGGCCTGGCGCGGCGTCTTGGCCTGAGCAACGCCGACGCGGAGGAGGTCGCCCAGCAGACGCTCTCCGAGTTCGTGCGCATGTACCGCGAGGGACGCTACGACCGCGGAAAAGGACGCCTGAGTTCGTGGATCCTGGGCATCGCGCACCACACCTCGATCCGCATCCTGCGCCAGAGGCGCCGAGAAAGCGGAGCCTCCGACAGCACCATTGCCGAGACTCCCGACGAGACCTCGCTCCGCACCATCTGGGACGACGAGCGCGACCGCGCGATCCTGGGCAAGGCCCTCTCGATCGTGCGCGACGAATCCTCGGTCGATGATCGCACGCTTCTGGCGTTCGAACTCGTCGTGCTCCGCGGCGTGCCCAGCGCCGAGGCGGCCCGCCAGGCTTCAATGAGCGTCGATCAGGTGTACGTCGCCAAAAGCCGCGTTACGCGCCAGTTGCGAGGACTGATCACGCAACTCACCCTCGCATTTGAGGAGGACGAGTGACGTGACACCCGGTGCCGCCCCGGCCGGCTCGCTCTGCCTGGGAACAGTCGAGATCGAGCGGCTCGCGGAGCACGCGCCCGGCCGCACCTGCGAGATCGGCGTCGACCACGCCTCGTGGCTTGAGCATCTCGCCTCGTGCGAGCGATGTCGTCAGCGCCTGGACGAAGCCCGCGACGACGCCCGCTTTGCCGCACGGGTGCGATCGCTCTCGGAAGGCACCCTGGGCCCGGCGGGCGCCCCGCGCATCGCGGGCTATCGCACGCTGGACGTTCTCAACTCCGGCGCACAGGGCGTCGTCTACCGCGCGGTGCAGGAGTCAACACAGCGGCCCGTCGCGATCAAGGTGCTCGGCAGCGGCACGCTCGCCACCTCACGCCAGAGGCTCCGTGCCGAGCGCGAGGCCGAGATCGCCGCACGGCTGCGACACCCCAACATCGTCACCCTCTTCGAATCCCGCACCCTTGCCGACGGACGCGTGGCGATGGTGATGGAGTACGTCGACGGCACGCCCCTCGACGCCTGGTCGCCGCCCGGAAACTCCGCGGCCGAGCGCAGGGCGGCCCTGCTCCGCGCCTTTGAATCCGTCTGCAACGCGATCCACCACGCGCACCTTTCGGGCGTCATCCACCGCGACCTCAAGCCCGACAACATCCTCGTCACCCCCGAAGGCCGCCCGGTCGTGCTCGATTTCGGGATCGCCAAAGCCGGCGGGCTGCACACGACGATGACCGGCGAGTTTGCTGGCACGCCCGCCTACGCATCTCCCGAGCAGGTCGCCGGACGACCCGACGACGTCAACGCGCTCACCGATGTGTACTCGCTGGGCGTCATCCTCTACCGCCTGCTCACCGGTCGCATGCCCTACGAACTCGAAGGCTCCCTGCTCGAGATCGCGCGCAGCATCGAAACGATCGACCCTCTGCCGCCGCGGCGCATCGATCCCTCCATCCCCGCCGATCTTGAGGCGATCGTTCTTCGCGCCCTGCGCAAGACCAAGGAGAGTCGGTACCAGTCCGCCGCAGGACTCGCGCGCGAGATCGACCGCTTCCTGACCGGAGCGCCGGTCGAAGCGCGCAGCGGCTCGGGTTGGTACCTGCTCCGCAAAGCCGTGCTCTTCAACCGCCGTCGCCTCGCGTGGGTCGGGGCTGCGGTCGTGCTGATCGCCGGCGCGGGCGCCGCGGTCGCGTTCAGTCTGGCCAAGGCCGCGTCGGCGGCACGGTTGGCCGACGCGCGCGAACAGGAAGCGGCCAGCGAGAGCGTGCGTGCCCGCGCGGTCACCGAGATCCTCCGCGAAGCGCTCCCCAACGCCGATCCCGCTCGCCCGGAACTCGGGCGCGTCGTGGGCGAGGGATTCGGTCGCCTCTACTACCGCATCGAGATGGGAGCCTTCGCCGACGATCCCGCGCTCGAGCAGGGTGTTCGTCGCCTCTGGGGCGGTGTGTACGCCGGCTTCGGCGACGGCAAGGCCGCCTCGATGGTCCCCTTCGCCGAAGCCTCGCTGCGCAACGGCCTGATCCGCCTTCGCACGCAGCACGCGGGCGATCACCCCGACATCGCCTCCAACCTGCACGAACTCGCGGGCGTTCTTCTCGCCCGACAGCGCTTCGACGAAGCGCGAGCAACCTGCCGCGACGCGATCGCCATGCGTTCCCGGCTCGACGGGCCCGCCTCGCGCTCCGTGGCCGAGAGCCGCGCACTGCTCGCACGCATCCTCGAAGCCCGCGGCGACCACACCGACGCCGACACCCACGCCACCGCCGCGCTCGAACTCTTCGCTCGCTTCGGCGATCTTTCCGGCAATCCAGTCGCCGCCGCGATGACCTCTCTGCGCGGTCGCTACGCGCTCGAACGCGGCGATCTGGACCAGGCGGACCGCTTCGTCCGAGCCGCGCTGGTCGAGCGCTTCCGCATGCTCCCTGTCGAGAGCCTCGACCTGCGCTCCTCGATTGCCGATGCCGCAAACCTTGCAAGGCTGCGGCCGGAGAGCGAACTGGGCCGCGCATTCCGCCGCGCCTGGCCGAACCTGAGCGACGAAGCGCTGCGCACCGACCTCGCGCTTGTCGGCTCATCGGTCCGCACCGACTGGACACGCCCCGTCGATCGCGGACGCACCAGCGCGCTGATCCGGATTCTGCGCCTGCAGGAGTCCCTGCTCGGCCCCAACGACCCCTCGCTCGTCGGAACGCTGATGGCCATCAACCTCTCCGGCGAGGTCGAGAACCGATCCGATGATCGCGTCCTCGCGCTCGAGCGTGCCGCGACGATTCTCACCCAACGCTTCGGCCCCACCGACCTTTCCGTCCTTCTGTGCAACGAGATTCGCGGAATGATGCTCATGGGGCTCGGGCGCGAGCAGGACGCCGTCGCGCTGGGACGACAGATCGTGGCGTACTGGGATTCCCTCCCACCACGGGCCAAAGACCCGCTCCTCGCCGCGGCGTCGCGTCGGCGGCTGGGGCTGTATCTGTCCATCGCCGAGCAGCATCAGGAGGCCGCGGAACAGTTCCGGCTCACGGTGCAGGAACTGGACGCGATCGTCGGCGAACGCCACCACCTCAGCGCGTACGCCCGCTCGGGCCTGGGCTTCAGCCTCTTTGAGTCGGGTCGCCACGAAGAAGGACTGCGCGAAAGCCAAGCGGCCATGGACGTTGCGCTCGCGCTGCCGACCACCGCCTTCGATCAGCTCCAGCACATGCGCGTCACGCACGGACACATTCTCGCCGCTCTGGGCCGGCACGCCGAAGCCCGCCCGTTCCTGCTCGACGCCTGGACCAACCTCTACGACCAGGTCATCTGGCCGCGCTTCCGCTGGCGCCGCATGCTTCTCCAAGACCTGCTCGCCGGCGCCATCGCGGCGGGCAACACCGACGAGATCGCACGCTGGAGCGCCGCCCTCGAAACTCTGCCGCCACCCGCCTCGCCCCACACCCCTCCCGCCCCCACCTCCCCCACTTCCTCCCCCACCTCCTCCGCCCCACCCACAGCCCCCGCATCGCCCGCCATCACCCAGCCCCTCGATCCGAGGGATGTTGCCGCGGCACGGGCCCGCTGATCCTTGTGACGCCGGGGTTTCTCGGACGCTGAATCAAGATCGCGCCGAGTTTCGCAGCCGCGCTGAGGAATCGCGACACGCACGCCGATTTGCATCGGCCGTGCATTCTCCCGCCCGCACACCGCATGCGCACGCCTCGTGCGGCCCTCTCGTCTGGCTGATCGACGACTGCGCGATGGCGCGCCGTCTGTGTGAGCGCCGCCTGCTCCAGGCGGGCGCCGTCGTCACCTCGTTCGTCGACTCCGCCGCCGCACTGCACGCGCTCGCTGCCGCGTCGCCTCACATCTGTCTCGTCGATGTCCATCTGGAACACGAGACGGGTCTGCGCGCGGCCGCCAATCTCCGCACCGCCGGCTTCCGCGGCATGCTCGCCTTCCTCACCGCGACCCCGGAACTGGTCGATGGCAAGGCCGCAGCGCTGCTCCGCGCAGACTCCATCCTCTCCAAGCCCCCCGAACTCAGCGCCCTCGTTCGGCTGCTCGAGACAGCACGAAACCAACCGACGCTCGAGTTCGCGCGCACGCGTCGAGCCTGAATGCCTCGCGCCCGCGACGGCAAACCGGCATCAAGGACCGCTCCGGCGCAAGTGCACCCGTGTCATCGTCCGCACCGCGTCCGCTCACGGGCAGACGAACTGGTTGTAGGCATCGGCAAACGCCGCGAAATCGAGCCCATCTACGACCCCGTCAAGGTTCAGATCCGCGCGGCACTGGGCGGGCATGGCCGCGTCGTCACAGTCGAAGACGTCGTACGCCGCCGCAAAGAGGACAAAGTCGCCGTGATCCACCTGCTCATCGGCGTTGAGATCGCCGCCGCACGTCGCGAAGATGCTTCGATAGAAGCCCCAGTTGTCTTCACCCAGTGCGTTGAACAGGGCGAGCGTGTCGTGCCCGACTCCGGCGGGCGCGACGAACTGATGCGGCACGCCGAGCTGCACGAGGTGGTTGTGGAAGTTGAGATTGTCGGAGAACGTGAAATCGGCGGTGCCGATGACCTGCCGGATGAGCGTACCGCGAGCGATGAGGCTCGAAGCGTTCTGGGTCGCGAGCATCCACGGGCTCTGGGCGAGGAAGTAGTTGGGATCGCTGCCGTAGATGTTCTCGTAGATGATCAGGCGCTGCTCGGGCGTGATGTTGTTCGCCCCCTCGGGTGCGTCGAGGAGATCAAGCTGAAGCGGGCCGCCAGCGAGCATCGAGATCGCGGCGAAGCGATCGTGGAACTTGAACCCCAGCCGCCCCGCGCCGTAGCCGCCCATGCTGAACCCTTCGATGATGCGGCCCCTGCGCCCAGCGAGTGTGCGAAACGTCGCGTCGATGGTGGGAATCAGGTCGTGCACGACAACGCTCTCGATGGGCGTGACGCCGCTCTTGGAGTCGCACCACATGCCAAAGGGCATGCCGTTGGGGAAGACAACGATCATCGGGGCGATCTTGCCCTGGGCGATGGCGCTATTGAACCAGTTGCTGACGGGCGCGATCCCGGGGAGCACGCTGCCCGAGCCGTGCAGCCAGTACAGAACCGGAAAGCGACGCGTCGGCTCCGCGTCATTCGCCGGCGGCGTGTAGACGTGATAACTCACGCCGCGCCCGATGGTGGGGCTGAAGAACGTGCGGTACTGCACCCGCGGCGCGGTGACGGCGGGGGTGATCCACTGCGCGAAGGTCGGCGCGGCGGACGTCGCGCACGTCGCGAGGGTCAGCAGAAGCACGCGCAGTAGATGGCCGGGAGGGCGCATGGACAGGGCTCGCGGGGTGAGAGTGACTGGCAGGAGCGGGCCGGGGCGTGAGGGGTCAACGCGGGCGAACGGCGTTCATTGCACACGTGCCACAACGACCGCCTGCTCGGAGGCCGTGGACCTGAGGGGGAGGGGTGGGGGTGGGGGTGGGGGATGGCGTGCCGCGGGATGACCGCGAGGATGCGGTCGATCACGACCACCCGCGCCAGACCGAGTGTCGCCGTGGCACATCACGGCGAGCGCGGCCCGCCCGGTGTAGCGCTGGCGACTCCCGCCCAGGTCCCCGTCGTCGTCGCTGCCAACGCAGACCGGAGCGAACGCGTGAACACCTCAGGCTCGTCCATCCAGATCGCGTGACCGGAGCTTGGGATGGTGTCGATCGCGGCATCGCGCACGTGTTCGACCAGCTTGGGCCACATCGTCGGCCCAAGATCCACATAGTCGTGCGTGCCGATGATCACCCGCACCGGCCCGCGAAAAGACCGCAACGCCGACCAGAACTCACGCGTCGCCGCCTGGTAGTCAGGATCTTCCAAGACGGCCTGTCCGGCATCAACGCTGTAGAAGACCTGACCACCGAGCATCTGCCGCCAGTTGCGACCGTTGTACGTATTGACGCACGTGAACTGAATGCGCCACCAGTCGGTTTGCTCCTGATCGGTCGTGATGACGTTCTTCAGACCGAAGCTCTTGACCGTTTCGGGGGTGGCCGAGCCCGCCTCGAACGGAATGAGGCCCTCGTCTGCGGCGATGCGCAGCGTCCGGGTGAAGACGCTCTTGTCGTACTCCGCCTGTCGCGCCGCGATCGCGGCCGCATCGCGGTCGCCAAAGTCGGGCCAGATGTCCGCAAGGAACGCCGGGCGCTCGTCGCCGAAGGGGCCCGGCACGGTCGGTCCCACGAGGATCAGACCCGCGACCCGATCGGGATGGGCGCGAAGGTAGCCGTACGCGAGATGATTGCCCATCGAGTGGGCCATGATCGTGATCTTTTCCAAGCCAAGTCGCTGACGCAGTTGATCAAGATCTTCGACCAGTGCGTTGTACGTGATCTTCGCGGGCGGCTTCACCGGCGACCGCAGGGAGCCTCGCTGGTCGTAGAGAACAAATCGGTACTCGCCTGCAAGGGGACGAATGGCGGGCAGCAGATAGCTGTGCTCCGCGCCCCATCCGCCGTGGATCACAACAACAACGTTGCCGGGGCTCGATTCGGTGCCATTTTCCGCGACGAAGTGCACGACATCGTCCGTCGTCTTCATGTACCACTGTCGCACGGGCACGCCGGCTTCGAGCGGAAGCGGACTCGGTCGGACGGCGCCCGAGTCGGGAGCCACGCTGCGCCCCGCCACACAACCCGAGAGTGCCAGAACGAACGCAAAGAGCACAGGCAGGAAAGAGCTCGGACCGTGCGCCATGGAAGATCCTTTCGAGGTGAAATGCCTGTGCATCGATGCGCCGGTATGCGGATTCTGTCACCTTGTGCGAGTAAATCTGACTCCATGCGGTGCTCAGGAGGAGCCAACTCGTCCGCGCCGACTCTTCCGGCCGTGAAGAAAACTGGGGGGGGTTGGAAACGGTGTGCCGCGCGATGGGCGCGAAGAAGTGGTTGACCACGACCACCTGCTCAGAGCAGTGAGCCATCGTGGCCCATCCGTGTGGGGACGGGGCCATCTGCCTGTCGTCGGTTCACAAGCATTCAAATCGAACGCCAGTGAAGCGTTAGAACTCACACTGCTTCGGCGCACGCGGGAAGGGAATCACATCCCGCACGTTTTGCATGCCCGTCAGGAACATCATGGCACGCTCGAAGCCCAGGCCGAACCCCGCGTGCGGCACGGTGCCGTAGCGGCGCAGGTCGCGGTACCACCAGTATTCCTTGATCGGCAGGCCCATCTCTTCGATGCGGGCGTCGAGCTTGTCGAGGCGTTCTTCGCGCTGGCTGCCGCCGATGATCTCGCCGACCTGTGGCACGAGCACGTCCATGGCGGCAACCGTCGCGCCGGGGGCGCCGTCGGTGCCGGGGTCGTTCTCTCGCATGTAGAAGGCCTTGATCTGCTTGGGGTAGTTCATCAGCACCACCGGCTGCTTGAAGTGCTGCTCGGTGAGGTAGCGCTCGTGCTCGGACTGCAGGTCCTTGCCCCACTCGATCGGGTACTCGAACTTGGCCTTGCCGCTGGCGATGGCGTCCTTGAGGATCTTGATGCCGTCGGTGTAGGGCAGATGGCGGAAGGGCTTATCGAGCACTTCCTTGAGGCGGGTGAGCAGCCCCTTCTCGATGCGCTCGTCGAAGAACTTCATGTCGTCGGCGCGTTCGTTCAGCATGGTCTGGATGAGGAACTTGATGAAGTCCTCGGCGAGCTTTGCGTCGTCCTGCAGGTTGGCGAACGCGATCTCGGGCTCGATCATCCAGAACTCGGCGAGGTGGCGGCTGGTGTTGCTGTTCTCGGCGCGGAAGGTGGGGCCGAAGGTGTAGACGCGCGAGAGCGCACAGGCGTAAGTCTCGACGTTGAGCTGGCCGCTGACGGTGAGATGGGTTTGTTTGCCGAAGAAATCGGAAGCGAAAGGCGAGGCATCGGGCATCGGGCTTTGGGCATCAGCGGAAGTGGGCTTCGCCGGGGTCGGCTTGTCTTTGCCGATGCCCGATGCCTGATGCCCGATGCCTCCACCCGCGTGCAGGAAATCCAGCGTGCTCACCTTGAACATCTGCCCCGCGCCCTCGCAGTCGCTGCCGGTGATGATCGGGGTGTGAACGTAGAAAAAGCCGCGCTGGTCGTAGAAGCGGTGGATCGCCATGCTCAGCGTGTGGCGCACGCGGGCGACGGCGCCGAACGTGTTGGTGCGGACGCGGAGGTGGGCGAGCTCGCGCAGGAACTCGAAGGAGTGCGGCTTGGGCTGAATCGGGTAGTGATCGGGATCATCGACCCAGCCGACCACCTTCACCTCGCCATTCGAAGCGTCCGCGCTGATCTCGTTGCCGCCCTTGGGGTTCTGGACGATGACGCCGGTGGCCTCGACGGCACAGTGCGTCGTGAGCTTGGCGACTTCGCTGGCGTAGTTGGGCAGGTTGCCCTTGGCGACGATCTGGATGGTGTCGAAGCACGTGCCGTCGTGGAGGGCGAGGAACGAGAGCCCGCCGTCGGCCTTGGAGTCGCGGCGGGTGCGGACCCAGCCCTTGATGGTGACGACCGAACCCGGAGCGGCCTTCAGGGCCTCTTTCACGCTCATCCAAGACATGCCAGGCACCTCCACAAAGCCCGCCGACCGCGGGGGATGGGATGGTACGAAGCCTGACGCGCTAGCGCGGGCGCGGCGCGTTCAGAAAGCCGTAGGGCATCACCCAATTCGCCGGCTGCGACGGCCCGCGGCCGCCAAAGTCCGACAGGGCGTACCAGTCCGAGCCCGAGCCAGTCCCCGAGACGTAAATGCTCGCCGCCACCATGTCGAAGCGCTGGTCGGCGATGAACTCGTTGGTGTCCTCGGGCTGCATGAACAGGTCCGCCGACCCGTCGAGGTACGCCAGGAACCCACCCCCGCCGTTGCCCCCGCCCGCGCGCGCGCTCGTCCGGTTCCGCGGCGTCACGCGCCCGCCGTGACGCTGGCTGATCTGGTCCACGTTGCCCCACATCCCGTCGCGGCTCGAATCGTTGTGGAAGACCGTGCTCTCCTCGACAAAGAGCACGATCGACCGGAACATCGTCAGCACGCGCGAATCGCCCGCGGGCAACTGGAACCGCGTGACGTTGGTCCCCGGAGGCATGAAGCCCATGAGCGTCGGTGAGCCCAGCCGCGTCCCCTCCGTCTCGTCAAAGAACGTGTAGTCAAAGTCCACACCCGTCTCGCTCATCCACACGTTGGTCGACGTGGAGCCGCTCGTCGCCTGCCGCTTGTTGGTCGGACATTCGCCCACGTTCTGCAGGTTGCCCAGATAGGGCCAGAGCAGCCCCGGCACGCGCTGCCGCCCCTGCACCTGCTGCGCCCAGATCGACGCCCGCGGGATGCCCGGAATCCCCTCTCCCGGCCAGACGCGCGTCCCGTTGGGCCAGCGCGTGCGAGGCAGGGCGGGCATCACCTGGTCCTTCGAATCCATCGCGTACGTGATCGTCGCCAGCGCGAACTGCTTCATGTTCGACTGACACTTCACCTGCCGCCCCGCCTCCCGCGCGGAGCGCAGCGACGGCAGCGCCAGCCCGATCAAGAGCGCCACGATCGCGATCACGATCAACAGTTCGATGAGGGTAAAGGCTCGACGACACATCGCGGCGACAACTCCGGGGCCGCTTGGAGAGCGGCCCAGAGCGAGCATACTCGCCCAGCGACGCAGGCGCGCCACCTGCTCCTGCCGGCCCCCGGTTATCGGGGCACACGCACCTCGTGCAGCGTGTAGAACCGTCCCTCCGCGACCAACTCCGCGTTCTCCGGCAACGCCACCCGCCGCCCGGGCCCCATCGCCCCACCACCCCCACCACCACCCGCGTCCCGACCCGCGGCCCCGATCGGTCCACCCTCGAGCCTGCCCAAGCTGGCACTCGAAGCGCGTTCCTGAAGCACGAACACCCGGTCATACGCGAGCAACTGCTCGCGCGTCGCTCCGATCTCTCGGACAGGCGATCGCAGGAAGTACCCGGCCCACCACTGAAGTCCGTGCCGCGCCAGCACGATCGATTTGCCGTCCTGCGGCAGCAACTCTCTCCAGCGGAGCAACTCAGCACCGGCCTCGTCGCTCACGACCTGTCCGCCGGGACCGCCCCGCCCGCCGAGAGACGTCGCCACGCTCGCAACGCCGCCCAGCACCGACACGATCAGCACCAGCCCCGCGCCCACCACGCCCGCACCTCGCGTCCATGGCCGCTCGCTGCGCATCCACGCGCCCATCAACACCGCCAGCGGCACCGCAAGCACCACCGGCGTCATCAGCATGAACCGCATGACGTACGTGCCCTGCAACAGAGGAAGCGTGATCAACCCCGCCGCGATCACCAGACCCGCCACGATCGCCCGATCGGCCGCTCGCTCCCGTGCGACGCTCCGCCACGCGAACACTCCGCCCGCGACCACCATCGCCCAAAGCAACGTTCGCGGCAGGATCGACTCCGTGCCGGGTGCGCCGGGGAGTCGACGCCCTTCGCCGCGAGCCGCCTGCGCGACCGATCCGGCGCGACGATCATCCACGTCAGAAGCCCCGCGTGGCACCGACGCTCGCGGCGACTCGAAGACGCCGCGCGTCGTCGGCGCGTCGCCTCCTCGGAGCATCTTCACCGGACCTTGCAGCAGCCCCACGGCCTTCTGCGGAGCCGCGACATACACCACGCCCCAGAGCAATCCCGCGCACACCGTCACGATCGCCGCGGCCGCGATCAGCACGCGTCCGCGCCAGCGTCCCAGCGCGAACACGCCCCCCGCCGCCACGACGATCATCACCGCCAGACCGAACGCCCCGATGTGGGTGATCGCACCCAACGCCAGAGAAACCGCGAGCACCACCACGGGCCACAACCAACGCGGCCACAGCCGCCCCTGCCCAGCCGATCCGCTGCGAGAAGTCTCGTGCCCGACGCGCGCGATCTCGCTTGACCGCTCGATCGCGCCCATCACGCGCCACATCGCCCACGACGCCAGCGCCACCCAGACAAGCCCGAGCGAGTTCTTCTCGAAATCTCCCACCATGCGCTGGATCGGCGGACTCAGCACCGCCAGCGCCGCCGCACCGATCACCAGCAGCCACAGCCCCCACCTTGGCCCACCAGCGCGCGTCGTACCTGCGGCCGGCAAGCCCGTCAGCACTCCACGCGCCAGCGCCGCGATGGGGATCGCCGTCCACGGCTGCGTCAGCGTGTCGACCACCTTTGCCGCCAGAAGCACCGCGCCGTCCATCGTCGCCCCGGACCACAGCGCCACCTGCGCGACGAAGGCATTCAGCCAGAACATCAGCGGCAGTTCGTCGTACATCAGCCGCCCGCGCTCCAGCAGCCAGCGCGTCTGCATCGGGTAGTACCCGGCGTCCATCCCCGGCGGATAGGCAAACCAGAACGACCGCACGCCGCGAGCAAGAAGAGCCAGCGCGATCAGACCCACGACCGCGAACCAGATCGCACGCGTTCGACCAGCATCGAGTCGCGAGGGCTCAGGTTCGGCGTGCCGCATGCGTGCAGCCTAACGCCGAACCTCGCGATCTCATGCAGAGAAACGCGCCTGTCGCCCGGTCGCGCTGGTGCACCAATGAAAAACCGCGGGGCTCGGAGCCCCGCGGCTTTCGTTGTTGCATCAACCCACCCGGGTCGATTCATCGGGCCCGGAACTCGGCAGCGAGTGCCGAGTGCTCAGTGCCCTCTGGCTTCTCAGGCGATCTTCGCGATGGCCTCGCCCTTCTCGAGCTTGGCCTCGATGGCCTTGACCAGGCCAGCGACAGTGCGGCCGGGGCCGAGGATCTGGCCCATGGCCTTCTTCGCCGGGCTGAGCACGAGCGTGACGACCTGGCCGATCGCCTCGTCCTTGGTCGGGAACTCGGAGAGCTCCTTCACGCCGTTCTTGCCCTTGTACACCGTCCCGTCGAGGATGGCGGCACGCAGTTCGACCTTGGCCATGTCCTTGGTCAGGGCGACAACCTCGCGCGCCAGCTCGACGATGCTCTCCCCGCCGTAGGCCAGGGCCGACGAGCCGGTGAGGAACTCGCCCAGGGGCTTGAGCTTGTGGTTCTCAAAGGTCTTCTTCGCCAGCGCGTTGCGGACGACGGTGACCTTGATCTTCTTCTTGGCAAGGCCCGAACGCAGCTTGTGCGTGTCCTTGGCGGTCAGCCCGCGGACGCCCAGGACCAGGGCTTCCTGCACTTCACCCATGCGGTTGGTGTAGTCCCGCATGATCATGTTTTTCACGGTCTTTGACATGGTTGTTCTCGGCTGAGGCGACGGCCGTGATTCGCGAAACGTTCAGGGCCGTGGCCGGATGGTTCGTGGTATCTCGTGTGACGAAAGGCGTGGGGTCGATGCGGTGCCGGTTCACGGCGAAGCGAGACCCCGGCGAGAGCGTTACTCCTCGCTCTCGACCTGATTGACGTACTTGACCTGCACGCCGGGCGTCATCACGCCGCTGACGGTGATCTTCTTGATGTACACGCCCTTGGCGGTGGCCGGCCGGGCCTTTTCCATCGCCTTGATGAAGTGGTTGAGATTGTCGACCAGGTCCGTGTCCTTGAAGCTCATCTTGCCGATGACCGCATGGACGTTCCCGCCCTTGTCGGCGCGGTACTCAACCTTGCCGGCCGAGTATTCCTTCACGGCCTCGGCGACGTTGGTCGTCACGGTGCCGGCCTTGGGGCTGGGCATCAGGCCCTTGGGACCCAGCACCTTACCGAGCTTGGAAACGACACGCATCATGTCCGGAGACGCGATGGCGACGTCGAAGTCCATCCAGCCTTTCTCGATCTCGGCGACCAGTTCTTCGCCGCCGGCCTTGACCGCGCCGTTCGCCATGGCGTCCTTGGCCACGTCGCTCTGGCAGAAGGCGATGACCTTCTTGGTCTTGCCGATGCCGCGGGGCAGGCTCAGCGATCCGCGCAGGGCCTGATCGGCCTGCGCCGTGTCGATGCCGAGGTGGAAGCAGACGTTGACCGTCTGATCGAACTTGGTGGGCTTGAACTTCTTGAGGGCCGCGATGGCCTGGGCGGGCTCGACCGCGTCCTTGACCGTCAGCGCCGCGTTGGCCTTGGTGCGCTTGCTCACATACTGCATGGGTGTGTTCCTTTCTGTGGAGTGGTGTAGAGGATTCAGCCTTCCACGACGGTCACACCCATCGAGCGTGCCGTGCCCTCGATGATGCGCATCGCCGCGTCGACGCTGGCGGCGTTGAGGTCCGCCTGCTTCGTCGCCGCGATCGCCTTCACCTGGCTCTTGGTGATCTGGCCAACCTTGTTCTTGTTGGGCACGCCCGAGCCCTTCTCCACCTTCGCGGCGTCCTTGATCAGAACGCTCGCCGGCGAGCTCTTCACCTCAAGGTCAAAGCTCTTGTCGTTGTACACCGTGACGATGCACCCGACGATCTTGCCCTTGAACGACGCGGTCGCCGCGTTGAACTTTTGAATGAACTGACCGGGGTTCACGCCCTTGGAACCCAGCACCGGACCCAGGGGCGGCGCAGGCGTCGCCTGCCCACCCGGGGCCATGATCTTGAAGACCTGAGTGACTTCTTTCTTTGCCATCCGTTTCAACCTCCCACCGGTCCCGTCCGCTGCCCGAAAGCAGCCCCGGAATGCCCCACCCGGCAAAGGGTTCGGAGCGACGCGGTAGTTCCTGCGGCCTGAAATGTCCGCCCCATTGCCGCACATCGCAGCATGGGCCGGGTCAAGAGTTTAGGCGTCGCCCCCACCCCGGACAACCCGGCTGGACACCCCCCCATCCTCTCCCGATTCGCCTACGGACACGCAAACTCGTTGTACGCCGAGGCGAAGGCGACGAAGTCGGTGTTGTCGACCGCCCCGTCGCGGTTGATGTCGCTCGGGCAGGCCGCGGTCATCGCCGGGTCGCTGCAGTCGAAGATCGCGTACGAGCCGGCGAAGGCCGCGAAATCGGTGTTGTCCACCTGGCCGTCTTCGTTGAGGTCGGCGGGGCAGGTGCGCTCGATCATGACGATGTCGAGGTCGGGCTGATTGACCACGCCGTCGCCGTTGAGGTCGTAGAGGTGCAGGATGCCCGCGACCGCGGGCGTGCCGCCCCAGCACTGCAGGAGTGCCGCGGCCGCACGCAGGTCCGGCACGCGCGACTCGCCGAAGTGCCACCGGAAGAACTCGGCCTTGAACAACTTCCAGTCGTTCTCGTCGATCACGCCGTTGGCGTCGTAGTTGTAGCGTGCGTTGGCGCCCGCGCTACTCACCGGCGTCCCGCTGTAGACCGCCTGGAACATCTGCCGGTCGGTCGCGTCGATGTACCCGTCGTTGTTGAAGTCGCCGCGCTGCTTGGTCGCGGTCGAGGCGACAAAGTTCGCCAGCGTGGTGCGGTTGGCGGCGACGGTAAAGGTCGGCCCGCTGAAGAAGATCCATTCCTGGATGCCCACGCCGTTGGTCCCCGTCGCGTTGCTGCAGGCGGTGAGCTGCTGGCTCAGCGTCGGGTGCCCGCTGGTGCTGTCGGTGTAGAGGCTCGGGATCACGCGCCGGCCCGCGGCGTTGGCCTTGACGGTGTTGATGTCGTTGGTGATGCCCGTGGTCGTCGAGTTGTACACCATCGGACAGAGCCAATCGACGTACCCGTTGGTCGCCCAAGTACGCCAGTCCTGGCACTTGGCCGGCTCCGGGTTGGCGAACATCGCCGCGGAGAACTCGACCGCGGGTTCGACCGAATCGATGCCCAGCTTCATCTGGCGCGCCGCTTCGGTCAGCCCGCTCTTGCGCCAATTGCTGAAGTTGGTGTACTGCGTGCCCGTGCTGCCGCTGGTCGTGATCGCTTTCAGCAACGGGTCGTTGCTCGCCCCGTAGATCGCCATGAAGGCGTTGCGGCTCCAGGTGTCAAACGACCACGGCGCGGGGTTGGCGTCGGCGGTGTTGTCGTCGAGGGGATAGCGGTGGTAGTCGGTCATCACGCCGGCGATGCCCGGGTAACCGGCCAATTCGGCGAAGTAGTTGCGCAGTTTGGCCTGCAGGCCCGGGTGCGCGAGATTGCCGAAGACCTGTCCGGCGGTGCCGTCGCCGCCGCCCGCCATCGTGGTGGCGGAGATGGCCTTCCACTCGGGGTTGCCGACGCTCTGGCCGGGCGCGTTGACGGTGAAGTTGTACGCGCCGGTCGACCCGAACTGGAGGTACGCGGTCTCACACCACGCGTGCACGCGAATGCCGTAGCGCGCCGAGCGCACAATCGACTCTTGCAGGTAGTCAAACCCGAAGCGCGCGTTGAACACGCCCGGCTTGCCCGTGCTCACGCCCCAGTAGAGCGTTTCGAGGAACAGATCCGTGACCTTGGCCCCGGCGAAGTTCGCCAGATTGCCTTCCAGCCCGCTCGTCCCCGTCAGCGAGGCCGGCGGCCGGAGGTACACGCCACGGACCGGGCGGCTCGCTCGGTACGTCTGGCCGACCGCCATCTCCGCAGAGAGCGCCAGCCCACACAGCATCAGGCCACCAAGCATCCACTTCGAAATGTTCGGCATAAGTACGGTCTCACATCCCCTCGACGCTCGACGGTAACGCAAACGCAAGCGGCCGCAAGTCATTTCGGATATTCCGACCCCAAATTCTTGTCTGTTTGGCTCCCGAAGGCTGCCAGCGGGCATCCCCCAATGCACAACCACGCCGCTTCCGAGGGGAGGTGCGCGGCGTGGTTGTGATTTGGGGGAGCCTGGTTGTGAGGCAGATCGAGAGAGAGAGAGAGAGAGAGAGAGCCCCTCGGAGTCAGGGCAGCGGACCTCAGCGCCGGCGGCGGGTCGCCACCAGTCCGGCCAGAGCCATCGCCATCATCGCCGACGGCGCGGGGATGACCTCGACGCGCCAGTTATCGATGCCGGCTTCGGTGTTGAACGTGCCGCTGGAGAGAGTTCCGCTGGAGTTCCCGCGCCAGAAGCCAAACTGCATGATGCCGCCGGAGATCGAGAAATCCGGGTTGTTGCCGGCGAAGAGATTGCCGGCGAGGTCGATCTCCCAGAAGTCGGAGGCGACGAGTCCGGGGGCGGCGTTGGGTGCCCAGTTGCTGAAGTTGCTGTAGGGCATGACGAGGATGGGGTTGCGCTGCAGGTAGAAGCGTCCACCCTGGACGATCACGCATCCGGAGCCCTGCCCGTTGCCGCCCTGGTTGAGGAAGTTCTTGGAGTCCTCGCTGTAGTTGATCGCGGTGATGGCGCCGGATCCGGGGTTGTAGAAGGCGGTGTTGTTCATGTGAACGCCGACGACCAGCGAGTTGGCCCCGTTGATCGACAGGTTGTTGCGGATGATGCGGTAGGTTCCCCCGTTGCCTCCGACGGGCATCTGGAACGCGCCGACGGAACTGCCAAAGCCGCCCGTGTTGGTGATCGTTGTGAGGGTCCAGTCGGGGTCGTTGAACACCCCGTCAAAGAACACGACCGCCTCAGAGCGACCGGCAAAGAGGGTGAGAGAGGCCAAGGCGACGGCAGCGGAAGTCTTCATGTCATTCTCCTCGAAAGCGTGCGGTGGTTCCCGGCCCGCGCAAAGCGCGCGTCAGGCCCGCCATGACTTGCACGCCGACGCCGAAACCTTGCATCCACAGCGAGATTTTTTCTTGGGGGCCCCTCCCACCCCTCGAGCACGGGAGATTCGAGGAGGCCGCGCCGGACCGCGCGCACCCGGGCCGTGGGCTAGCCGCCCGGCTTGGCCGGATCGGCGCGTCGCACGTTCCACCCTTGCGCGTTGCACATCGCCGCGAGTTCACCACGACTGCCGACGCCCAACTTCTTGTAGATCAGCTTGAGATACGAATGCACGGTGGCGACGCGCAGCCCCAGCGTGTGCGCCAACTCCTTCGCCGAGCGCCCCTCCAAGAGCCCGAGCACCACGTCGCGCTGGCGTGACGTCAGCTTCGACAACGTGATGGCGGCGGTGGTCGGGCTTGGAGGTTCGAGCAGCGGCGTCATCATGCGCACGAACGTTCCGACCGACGCGGCCGTCGCGACATCGAAACCAGGCTTCTCGCTCAGGCGATGCAGGCCGACCCCGACCAGCCGACGCGGACCCGCCACCTCGTCGGCCATCGCGGCGTACACGCAGTCATCGAAGCCCACCTTGCCCCGGAATCGCCGGTAATGATCCGATCCGTACCAGTCCGCGTCCCCGATCAGTTCGCGACGACGACGCACCACAAGCGCTCCGCCACGTTGCAGCGCCTCGGCAAGAAAGCGATCGAGAAACGGGTCGGACGCTGCGGGCTCGGCGAGGTACGCCAGGTACGACTCCCGCGCACGATCGGGCCAGTGACCACCCTCGATCACGTCGACGATCCGAGGCCCGTCGTCGGTCCACGCGATGCGCGTCACCGCGGCCACTTGTGCTTCGAGCCTTGCGCAAAGCGCGGTGAGCGCGTCGGCGATCCGTCGTCGATCGTCCGTCGACGCCTGCGTGCTTCGCAGCAAGAGCCTCGCGATCTCGATCGAGTCAGGGCACGCCTCGACCGGCGTGGCCGCCCCCGCGTTCGTCCGCCCGTTTCGTCGCGCCATGCGTGGCGAAAGATACCGCAAAGACGATGGGGCGTGCGCGGCAGGACGACACCCCAAAATTGGGATATTGAACAAGCGGATCGAGGGGCCCTCAATTGACCGATCTTTTCTTCGCGAGAGGGATCGGGCTTTGGGTGGGTGGATCGCTGCAGACCAGGCGTGCCGCTACCCCCTCGCGGGGGCAACCCGCCGTCAGATCGAGCGCAAGTTCGATGGGGAGGCAGACAACGTGCTGGGCTAGGTGCGACTGACGAGAGCGTCGCTGGGCGGTTTCGAACCCGGACGGGTGCGCCTTGCGTCCGAAGTCTTGAACCCCACTGCCGAGCGAAGCGCTCAGCAGTGGCACCCTCGGCTCGTGCCGATTCTCGATTCGTGCCGTGCGTGCCGTGCGATCGAAGCCCGGCTCGGCGAACTTCGATGCCGCCTCGGTTGCCTTCGACCCCGGTCTGGCGGCGTCGGTCGGGGGACTGACCGCGCCCGGCCCCCCCACTCCCGGCTTGCTTGTGTCAGGGGTTGATGAGCACGCTCGCCACGGTGACGTCGTCGGCGAGGCTGACTTCCGGACCGCTGCTGAAGGGACCGGCCGCGGCTTGCGCCACGAGCTGCGGGGCGGCGTGGGCCTTGACGCTCTGCACAAGGTTGACCACGTCTTCCTCGGGGTTGACGCTGGTGAGCAGGGCGGCGACGGTGCGTTCGAGGCCGAACTCATCGCCCGCGGGGCTGGGCTGCTCGTGCACGCCGTCGCTGTACAGAATGACGCGCGAGCCCGCCTCGATCTCGATCGACTCGGACTCGTACTGATAGTCCTCGGCGACGCCGATGGGCACGCCGCCCGTGGTCTCGATGCGCTTGGGCTCGCCGCCCGGGGGCTTGAGCAGCCAGTAGCCGTGCCCGGCGTCGACGATCGTGAGGCGACAGCGGCCGCCGGTCGTCGGTTCGAAGAGGCCGAACCAGATCGAGATGAACTGCCCGGGCTCGCAGCGTGCGGCGAGGTGGCGGTTGGTCGCGTTCATCACGGCGGCCACGTCGCTTGTGTGGCGCAGCATCGCGTTGATGAACGCCTGAGCCGTCGCCATGCGCAGCGCCGCACCGACGCCCTTGCCCGCCACGTCACCAAGGAGGACCGCGACCGACCCGCGCGGGTTGCCGGGGTCGAGCGCAATCACGTCGAACAAGTCACCGGCGACGATCCGGCCGGGCACGGAGTGCATGGCGTAGGTCAGCGGGCCGACCGTCGCGGTCGGCGCGGGCATGATGAGGCTCTGGGCGTCGCGTGCGGCCTGGAGGTCGGCCTCCAGCTTCTTCTGACGATCGGCCAGCGACATCGCGCTGATCTTCGCCAGTGACAAGCCGCAGATCTTCGACAGCGCCTGGCAGAACGCGGCCGAATCGGGCGCGACGGCGTCCTCGCCCCCGCGGCTGTCGAGATAGAGGAACGCCGCGGCCGATGCGCCGACCATGATCGGTGCGCAGATCGCGCTGTGGATCCCCATGTCGATGATCGACTGTCCGTAGTTCGCGCTGCTGCCCGCGTCGATGCGCACCACCTGGCCTTCGCCGGCCGCACGGATCAGCGAGCGGCTGGGAGAAAACGCCTTGGCGGCGGGCGAGAGTCGGCCGAAGGTGGTCGGGAAACCGCCCTCGGTCTGCTTCGCGGTCGTGGCGCCGGGGACGCCGGGGATGGGCGTTCCTCCGGGCTGCTCGACGCCGCGATAGCCGATCAGTTCGACCGCGTCGCTCTCGCCGACGCGCTTGATGAACGCGGCACGGGGGAACCCGGTGGCCTTGACAAGGACGCTGAGCACGCTGTCGGCGAGTCCGGACTCCGAGTCGGCGCCGGCGATCGACGCCGCCGCCTCGATCAGCAGATCCAGCCGCTCCTGGGCGCGGATGGCCAGTTCGCTCTCGGGGACGCGCTGCACGCGGCTGATGCTCGCGCCGGCGTCGTCGGTGGTCGCGACGATGCTGGTCGTCGGACCGCCGCCCTGCAGGAGCACGCGGAAGATCCACGGCCCGATGCGGATCATGTCGCCGTGCTGGAGCGGCGCGGGGGCGTTGGGGGCGAGTTGCACGCTGTTGAGCGTGGTGCCGTGGCGCGATTCGAGATCGGTGATGAGCCAGCTGTCGGCTCGACAGGCGACCTGTGCGTGCCGCCGCGAGACGGTCTCGTCCAGAAGCCGGACGTCGGCGATGCCGGCTCGTCCGAGCACGGTGGTTTTGTCGGGCGCGAGCTCGATTGTCTCCATCGCCGGCCCGGCCACCACCGACAGACGCAGGGGCTTCAGAGATGTTGCCGTCGTCGTTCCCACGAAGCACTCCCGCCGAGTCGGCACCGACTCCCGCGGGTCGATGGTAGGAACCAAGGCCGCGAGCCTCCGGCGATGCGATCGCGGTCGGTCGAGGACCCTCCACAGCAGACCCGGCCCGGTCCGCGGCAAAAGAAAAAAAGCCCGCGATCCGCCTTGCGGCTAATCACGGGCTTTGGGGTGGGGGCGAATGAAAACGGTCAACAAAGTATTAGCGGATGTTCCTGCAAACGTCCAGTGCTCTCTCGAAAAAAAACCAAGAAACCTCTTTCTCCGCAATCTTGCGCGGCGGTGTCGAGGCGGGCGCGAACATCTGGCAAACGACACGCCGATCACGCAGACCGCGCGCTGACCATGGCCTCGATCTCCGCGGCGGCGCGGTCCGCACCGTCCTCGGCCTGCACGAGCTGGCCGATGCGTCGGGCCCGCTCCGCACACTCGGTAGATCTCAGGAGCGTCGAGAGAGCGTCGGCGAGGCGTTGCTCATCGACGCGCTCGGCAGGCAGCGTCTGCGCCACGCCGAGTCGCTGCAATCTCCACGCGATGTCAAACTCGTCGTTGACGAACGGGACCGAGAGACTCGGCCGCCCGCTGCGCAGCGCCTGGCCGGAGGAACCCGCGCCGGCGTGATGCACGCTGGCGGCGGCGCGGGGCATCAGCAACGAGTGGGGCGCGTACGGATGCACAAAGACCAGCGGATCGTCCTGCGTTCGTCGCGCAAGACTCTGACCGACGGGCGTGTGCCCCTCGCCCAGCGAACCGGTGAGCAGCACGACAGCGCGCTCAAGCCGGCGCGCGACCCGCGCGGCGTGCTCGAAGAACTGCGGCGCGTGATGCACGATGGCCGTCCCGAGGGTGAAGGCGATCACGCCTCGTCCGGTCTGCTCGTGGCGGTCGAGGAATCGCTCGAGTGCTGGATCGAGCGTTCGGTCGGCGGGCGTGGCTCGGTCGAAGAACGTGTAGCCGCAGACGTGGCTGTTGGCCGGGTCGCCCGACCGGGGCGGACGGAAGTGCGAGGACCAGAGGCCCAGGACGCGTGCCCCCGAGCGAGCCTCGGTGGCAAGGACGTCGCGCATCGGGGGCAGGCCCAGCCGCAGTCGGGCGCGGTTGACCGGACGATCGACCAGCCATCGCAGAGCGAGGCGTCCGGCCTGACGTATGACCGGGGAGAGGGCCTGCTGGAGCCAGTCGGGGATGTGCGATCGGAGGATCATCGGCTCACCCTTGGCGAACCACATCGAGGGCGTCAGCGCGACGGTGGCGACGGGGACACCCTCGAGTTCACCCACCCACCGGGCGGCCGGCAGGATGTGATGACGCACGATCGCATCCGGACGGATCTCACGGACCGCGCGGCGCAGGGCCTCGAAGGAAGGCTCGATCGAGTTGTTGAAGAGCTCCTCAAGGACGAGGTAGGGGCTTTGGCGCTGGTTGGCGAGGCGCGGGTCCATGAGGACCCGCAGCAGTTCGGCCTCCTCGCCCAGAGCGATGGGCTCGAGCCCGGCGTCGCGGATGCGCGGGTGAAAGTGCGGGTTGGCGGCCATGAAGACCTCGTGCCCGCGGGCGCGCAGGCGCTTCCCCACCGCGATGAAGGGGTGGGTGTCTCCGGCCGAGCCGATGGTCGCGAGCAGGACGCGCACGGGGAAGTGTTCGCCGCCGGGAGGCGTCTCGACGCGGCGGAGCGTCAGCCACCTAGCCTTGGGTGTGATGCTTCTTGGAGTCAACGTCGACCACGTCGCCACGCTGCGTCAGGCACGCTATCGGTCGGGACCGGGCGCGGGGGGTGGGTATGGCGAGCCCGACATCGTGCCCGCCGCCCATGCGGCGATTCTGGGCGGGGCGGACTGCATCACCGTCCACCTGCGCGAGGACCGTCGCCACGTGATCGACCGCGACGTGGAACTGCTGCGTCAGACCGTCGCGGTGAAGTTCAACCTGGAGATGGCGGGCACGGCGTTCATGCGCGACTTGGCGCTGCGACTGCGTGTGCATCAGGTCACGCTGGTGCCCGAGGGTCGGGAGGAAGTGACGACCGAAGGCGGGTTGGCGGTCGCGGGGCGCGAGGACCACTGGAAGCGTTACCTCGAGCCCCTGCGGGCCGCGGGGATCATGACCAGCGCGTTCATCACCCCCGAAGTCGCGCAGGTGCAAGCGGCGGCGACGTCGGGCTTTGACGCGATCGAACTGCACACGGGTGCGGCGGCGCATGCGCTGGCGGGGTCAAGCCGCGTGGCGTCGCATGATCCGGCGGTGGAGCAGGCGCTGGGCGCGCTGGAGCGGGCGACGGAGACGGCGGGCTCGATGCGCGTACACGCGGGGCACGCAATGAACTACGAGAACGTGCCGCTGCTGCTGGAGCGTCCCACGCTCCGCGGCGCGTGGAAGGAACTGCACATCGGACACTCGATTGTGAGCCGCGCGGTCTTTGTCGGGCTTGAGCGAGCGGTCCGCGACATGAAGGACCTGATGCGCTAAGGCGCGAGAGAAGACGAGGATGCGATGACCAAGGCCCCCACCAACCCGTCCAACCCCACCAACCCCACCAACTCCACAAAGTCCGCCCCCTCCGCGACCTCGCACACCTCGGGGAGCGATGAACGAACCAACGTCCTGCGGGCGTACTTCCTGAGCCTGTTGCCGGCCGAAACGGCGGCGAACGACCGTGCGCTCGACTCGCTTCTGACCGTTCCGGCGTGGTATCAGACCAGCGAGGCGTATCGACGCGCGCTGGGGCTGATGGCCCACCTTGTGCTCGCCAAGCGGGTGTGGCTGCTTCGGCTTGAAAACCAGCCCTGGCAGGTGGATGACTGGTTCGCGCCGTGGAGCGTCGAGGACTCGCGCGCCCAAGGCCGGGTCGAGGACGAGCGCTGGCGCACGTTCTTGGAGCGCCTGGGCCCGGGCGATCTGGACCGGACGTTGGGATACACCGCCAGCGACGGCGTGCGGTATGAGAGCCGCGTGCTGGACATCCTCACGCACGTTTTCAACCACTCGACCTACCACCGCGGGCAGGTGGCGAGGATCGTGCATCAGTGCGAGGGTCGGCGTGCGGGGACCGACTTTGTGGCGCTGACGCGTCGGAAGGTCGAAGGCTGAGCAAAGGGCAAAGCCCGGGGAATCCCTCGTACCGGGGCGGGACGAGCGGCGCTGGGCGTGAAGTTTGTTTTCGCTCCGCACTCGACGTCTGGTACGATCGACCCCGCTGAAGCGGAGCCGACGTCCCATCCGAGATTGCTCATGCCCCCAAGCAAGAAGAGTGCAGCGCGACCCAAGGCGGCCAAGGCCTCCCTGGGCTCGTCGGTCTCGCGAAGCGTGGCCAAGGCGGCGACCGCGAAGACGGTCGCGTCGAAGCCCGCCGCCGCGCGTGCCGCGAAGGCCGTGAAGGACGCGACGACCCCACGCGCACCCGGTGTGGTTCGTGGCGGGGTGAAGAGCGTGCGGAAGAAGGCGTCGCTTCGTTCGAAGCTTCGCCCTCGTGCGGCGGAGTCGGCCGAGGCGACGCCGACGATCGGCCCGGGATTTTCGCGTTTCGCGGACATGGACGAGGCGATGCGGTTTCTCTACAGCCGCACGAACGTGGAGGCGATCTCGCCGAACAAGATCGAGCCGCACGTCTGGAAGCTGGATCGGATGCACGCGCTGATGGAGGCGCTGGACCATCCGGAGCGTGCGTTCAAGAGCGTGCACGTGGCGGGCAGCAAGGGGAAGGGGAGCGTCTGCGAGATGACGGCGGCGGCGCTGTCGGGGTGCGGGCTGGCGACCGGCCTGTACACCAGCCCGCACGTGACGGACATCCGGGAGCGCATCCGGCTGAACGGCGAGTGGATCTCGCCCCGCGACTTTGTCAGCGTGGTTTCGGAGGTGGCGCTCGCGGGCGAATCGCTCAAGCGCAAGTGGGGACCGGCGACATTCTTTGAACTCATGACCGCGGCGGCGTTCCTGCGCTTTGCGCACGAGGCCGTTGACATGGCGGTGATCGAGGTGGGTCTTGGAGGACGGCTCGACTCGACCAACGTGATCACGCCCGAAGTGGCGGCGGTGACGGCGATCCAGCTCGAGCACACGCAGATTCTCGGCGACACGGTCGAGAAGATTGCGCGGGAGAAGGCGGGCATCTTCAAGCCCGGCGTGCCCGCGCTGACCATCGCGCAGTCCAAGCCTGCGATCGTCGAGGTCTTCCGCGACGTTGCCGCGTCGGTCGGCTGTCCGCTCGAGGTGCTGGGCGAGCAGATCCCCTTCACGCACCATTACGACGCGTCGTACTCGCACGGGAACCGCGTGCGTGTTTCGGTTTCGACGCCGCGGATCGAGTTTGAGCACGTGCCGGTCCCGCTTCCGGGCGAGCATCAGGCGGCCAACTGCGGGCTTGCGCTGGCGATCGTGGGCAAGCTGCGCGAGCGGGGGCTAGCGGTCACCGAGCGTCAGGTCGCGGCGGGGCTGGCGCAGACCCAGCACCCCGGGCGCTTCGAGATGGTCTATCAGCGTCCGCGGATCCTGGTCGACGGCGCTCACAACCCCGAGTCGGTGCAGGCGCTGATGAAGTCTCTGGGAGCGCACCTGCGTTATGACTCGCTGATCGTGATCTTCGGCTGCGCCAACGACAAGGACGCGGGCGGGATGCTGCGTCGGCTGGCGGCCGGCGCCGACAAGGTCATCTTCACCCAGGCCAGCGGGAACAGCCGCGCGACCGATCCGCGCGACCTGCAGCGCCGCTTCGCCGATCTGTCGTCCAAGATGAGCCAGCTCGCCCCGACGGTGAAGGAGGCGATCAACCTTGCTGCCAAGGCTGCGGGGCGCGACGACTTGATCGTCGTCACCGGCAGCTTCTACCTCGCGGGCGAGGCCAAGCGGCTGATGCTCGAGAAGAAGGCGGCCGCCCCGGCCGTGCAGGTTCCCGGCGTTGGCGCGACCACGCGGACCTAGGCGGCCGGGTGTGCGTCGGCGCTACCCTTGCCTCCCATGACGCACGGATCGCCCCCGAGCCCGGCCCACGAGCCTTCCCATCGCTACAACACGGATCTGGCCGCGGCGATCGAGCCGCGCTGGCAACGCGAATGGGCCGCTCGCAAGACCTTCCGCCAGCCCAACCCCGGCGAGCCGGGGTTCGACGCGTCGCGCCCGAAGTTCTACTGCCTCGACATGTTCCCCTACCCCTCGGGCGCGGGCCTGCACGTCGGACACCCCGAGGGCTACACCGCGACGGACATCATCTGTCGCTACAAGCGTCACAACGGCTTCAACGTGCTGCACCCGATGGGCTGGGACGCCTTTGGCCTCCCCGCCGAGCAGTACGCGATCCAGACCGGCATCCACCCCGCCGAGACAACCCGCAAGAGCATCGAGAACTTCCGGCGACAGCTGCAGCGCTTCGGCTTCTGCTACGACTGGGACCGCGAGTTCGGAACGATCGACCAGGATTACTACAAGTGGACCCAGTGGATCTTCCTGCGCTTGTACGACTCGTGGTTTGACACGCACGCGCCGTCGCCCACCGGCTGCTCGCGCGGGCGGGCGCGGCCGATCTCGGAACTGATCCGCGAACTGGAGTCGGGCACGCTCCTCGCCGGTCCCAGCGGCGAGATCGTGCGCCCCGCGATGGGCAACTTCGCCGCCCCGCTCGAGGGCGCCTCGGGTCTCGGACGCGCCTGGCACCAGCTCAGCAACGACGAGCGGCGTCTGTTCATCGACAACCAGCGCCTGGCCTATCTCGGCGAGCAGACCGTCAACTGGTGTCCCAAGCTGGGAACGGTGCTCGCCAACGACGAAGTGATCGACGGCAAGAGCGAACGCGGCGGGTTCCCCGTGCTGCGAAAGCCACTCAAGCAGTGGATGTTCCGCATCACCGCCTACGCCGACCGGCTGCTCGAGCAGTTGGCGCGGCTGGAGTGGCCCGCCTCGACGCGCACGCAGCAGGAGGAGTGGATCGGCCGCTCGACGGGCGCGCAGGTCGACTTCGCGATCGACGAGCGCTCGCTCTCGCCCCAGGCGCTGGGCGAGCTGAAGCGCTCGGACGCGGACACGCCGCTGGCGCTGACGATCTACACGACGCGGCCGGACACGATCTTCGGTGCGACGTTCATGGTGGTGGCGCCCGAGCATCCGCTCATCGACCATGTGGTGCGTCATCCCTCGCCGGGGTCCGACGCCGAGGCGCTGCGCGCGTACGTGGCCCGGGCCCGCAACACGTCCGACACCGATCGCATGGCCGGTCGCGAGAAGACGGGCGTCTTCAGCGGGGTGTATGCCATCAATCCGCTCACCGACGAGAGGATCCCGGTGTGGGTGGCGGATTACGTGCTGATGGGCTACGGCACGGGCGCGATCATGGCCGTGCCGGCGCACGACGAGCGCGACTTTGAGTTCGCCCGCACCTTCTCGCTGCCGATCGTTGACGTGCTGTACCCGCGCACGCCGCTGGCGATGAAGTTCTTCTGCGAGCAGGCGACGCCGGAGGAATCGAGCGAGGGCGTGTGGCAGCCGATGCTGGCCGACTTCCTGGGGCTGGTCACGTCGACCCCGGGCGTCGACGGGGGCTCGAACCAGCGGATCTTCGAGGAATCGCTGGAGACGGTGCGCGGGCGCCGCTTCACCGATCCGGCCACGCCCGACCGATGTCCGGTCGACGCGCCGAGCCTGAACAGCATCGGCATGTCCGGACGCGGCGCCATCCGCGTCTCGTGGTTCGAAGCCTTCGAGGCGATGGGGCTGACGTCGCTGCAGACCCTGCGCGAGGTCTTTCGGGCGCGAGGGTTCCAGGCGTGGCGCGGCGAGGCGGGCGTTTCGCCCGGCGTGGCGGCGCATTCCTCCCGGCCGGCGCGCGGCGGCATGCCCGCGCTCTCCATCGACGGGCTGAACACCGCCGACGCGGTCGCGCGGGTGGTCGCGTGGCTGGAAGAAACGGGGCTGGGGGCGTCGCAGACGCGCTTCAAGCTGCGCGACTGGACGTTCAGCCGCCAGCGGTACTGGGGCGAGCCGTTCCCGATTGTCTTTGACGAACAGGGCCGCCATTTCCCGGTGAGCGAGGGCGCGTTGCCGGTGGTGTTGCCGACGCTCACGAACTACGCCCCCGAAGAGAGCGAAGACCCGCAGCCGCTGCTCGGCAAGGCCAAGCAGTGGGTGCACACGACCGCGTTCGCGGCCGGGGTCGATCCGCGTGTGCTGCCCGCCTCGACGCCGGTGCGCCGCGAGACCAACACCATGCCCGGCAGCGCGGGCAGCAGTTGGTACGCCATCCGGTACGCGGACCCGAAGAACAGCGAGCGCTTTGTGGGCGAAGAGGCCGAACGCTACTGGCTGGGCGGCGCTTCGCCCGACGCGCCGGGCGGGCGGCTGGGCGCGGTGGATCTTTACATCGGCGGGAGCGAGCACGCGGTGGGCCACCTGCTGTACTCGCGCTTCTGGCACAACGTGCTCTTTGATCTCGGCTTCCTGGGCGCACCCGAGCCGTTCCAGAAGCTCTTCCACCAGGGGCTCATCACCGCGTATTCGTTCCAGCGCGCCGACAAGAGCCTTTGCCCCAACGACCAGGTCGAGACGCGTCCGCGCGCCGACGCTCGCGACGCCGAAGACGTGGAGTACTTCGAGACCGCGACGGGCCAGAAGGTCACGCCCGTGGTGGCGAAGATGAGCAAGAGCCTCAAGAACGTCGTGAACCCCGACGACATCATCGAGCAGTTCGGCGCCGACACCTTCCGGCTCTACGAGATGTACATGGGCCCGCTGGAAGCGAGCAAGCCCTGGAATACAAGAGACATTTCGGGCCTGCACCGCTTCCTGCAGCGCGTGTGGCGTGTGCTCGTCGACGAGCAGACGGGCGCGCCCCGCCTGCGTGACGAGCCGCTGCCCGCGATCGAGAAGTCGCTGCACCGCACGGTGCACAAGGTGTCGCAGGACATCGAGCGGCTGGCGTTCAACACGGCGATCGCCGCGATCATCCAGCTCGTCAACGACGCCATGAGCGCCGCGGGCGAGAAAGGGACGGGGGCGTTCACGCCGTCGCAGGCCGACGCGTTCTGCGTCATGCTCTGTCCGTTCGCGCCGCACATCTGCGAGGAGGTGTGGCACCGTCGGCACGCGGGCGCGCGCTGGCTGTGCAGCGATCAGTCGTGGCCGGCGGTGGACGCCTCGCTCCTGGTGGACGACGCGGTGGAGATTCCGGTGCAGATCCAAGGCAAGGTGCGGGCGCGGATCAGCGTTCCCACCGGCAGCGACGCTGGCGTGATCGAGGCCAAGGCGCTGAGCGACGAGGGCGTGCAGAAGGCCATCGCCGGGCGGCCCGTGCGCAAGATCATCGTCGTGCCCGGCAAGCTTGTGAACATCGTGGTCTGACCGATGCCCCGCTACCGGCTCATCCTCGCGTACGAGGGCACGCACTTTCGCGGCTGGCAGCGCCAGGAGCCCACGATCGAGCAGTCGGTCCTGACCGGCAGCGACAAGTTTGTCGACGCAGCGCTCGCGCCCGAAGACCCTTCGCGCGTCGCGCTACGCACCGTGCAGGCCGTCGTTGAGCGTGCCGCACGCGAAGTGACTCGCCAGCGCGTCATTCTCAAGGGAGCCAGCCGCACCGACAGCGGCGTGCACGCGCGCGGGCAGGTCGCCGCGTTTACGTGCGAGGATCTCGAGGGATCGGGTTGGCCGGTTGCCCGAGGGTGCGAGACGCTGACGCGTGCGCTCAACGGGCGGCTCCCCGAGGATGTGCTGGTGCGCCGGGCCGAACTCGTGCCCGACAGCTTCGACCCGATCAGCGACTGCGAGCGCAAGGCCTATTCCTACACCTTTCACAACGCCCGATCACGCCCGCTCTTTGACCGGGCGCTGGTCCACCATGTCTGGGACCCGCTGGATGTGGACGCGATGCGAAGAGCGGCGGAGTCGCTGGTGGGCGAGCACGACTTTGCCGCCTTCGCTGCCGCCGGACACGGGCGATTATCGACGGTTCGGACGGTGCATCGGCTGGAGGTTTTCAGCGAGACGGCGCCCGACCAACCCGACGAGCAGGCGCGTCGCGTGCGCCTCGAGATCGAGGGCAACGGTTTTCTGTGGAACATGGTGCGGATCATCGGCGGGACGCTCTTGGAAGTGGGGCGCGGGCGTCTGGCGCCGGACCGTGTCGCCTCGGTGCTCGCCTCGCGCGATCGCACCCTTGCGGGACCGACGCTCCCGCCCACGGGCCTGTGCCTGGAGTGGATCCGCTATCCCGACGCCGCGACGCAGGGCGCGGCGGGAGTAGACTCGCCCCTCTCGCCGGTCTGATCCGCCCATGGGCTTGCGCATCCTGCACATCTCGACGCGACTGATCCTGGGAGGCTCGCAGGAGAACACTGTGCTTTCCTGCGAGGGACAGGCGCGTCTGGGGCACGATGTGCATCTGGCGTTTGGTCCGATCTTCGGTCCCGAGGGCTCGCTTCTGGCGCGTGCGGAGGGATTCCGTGATCAGGGGCCCGACGGACGGCCGTGCCGCCTGAGCCTGCACGAGGTGCCGACGCTGGTGCGTGAGATCCGTCCGCTGACTGATGCGCGTTGCTTCTTCGCGCTGCGGTCGCTGATCCGGCGCCTTGGGCCCGACATCGTGCACACGCATTCGAGCAAGGCGGGCGTGCTCGGTCGTGCAGCCGCTTGGGCCGAGCGGACGCACCCTTCCCGCGGCGGAAGGCCGCTGGGCGTGGTGCACACGATCCACGGCCCGCCGTTTCACGCGTTTCTCCCGGCGACGACCAACGCGGTCTACGTGGCGAGCGAGCGATACGCGGCACGTCGCTGCCATCGCATCGTGAGCGTCGCCGACGCCATGACGCGTCAGTTCCGCGAGCGCGACATCGGGACGCAGGCGCAGTACTCGACGGTCTACAGCGGGATGGAGATCGACAAGTACCTCGAACCTCGCGACGAGCAGGGACGCACCGTGACGCAGGAGGACGTGCGGCTGCGCCTGGGCCTGTCGCCGATGGACTTTGTCATCGGCACCGTGGCGCGTCTGGCAGAGCTCAAGGGGCACGACGATCTGCTCGACGCCCTGGGAGAGGACCTGCGCGCCAACCCGTCTTGGAAGCTGCTGTGGGTGGGCGACGGGTGGTGGCGTGAGCGGCTCCTGGAGCGCGTGCGTGCGATGGGGCTTTCGGACCGCGTTGTGACCACCGGGCTGGTCCCCAGTGAGCAGGTTCCGATGATGATCCGGGCGATGGATGTGCTGGTGCATCCGTCGTACCGCGAGGGCCTGCCCCGGACTGTGCCTCAGGCGCTCTTGGGTGGGGTGCCGGTGGTGGCGTACGACGTGGACGGGACGGGAGAGATCTGCATCAACCGGGTGACGGGGCGGCTGGTGCCGGTGCGTGATCTGGCGACGCTGCGCGAGGCGGTGCGATCGATGTACGACCATCCGCAGGAGCGGCTGGCCCTGGCGACGCGCGGGCGGGAGATGTGCCGCGAGCGATTTGCGGCGACGACGATGGTCAACGAGTTGGAAAAGGTGTACGCGCTGGCCCTGCGCGACGCGAAGACCTGAGACGCAACGTCGGCGCGGACGACCCGTAGGATGGGACATCGATGTCCGACGCCGCCCCGACCCAACCCCCCGCCGCGACGCCGGAGCGATCGCCCCTGCGCGAGATGCTGGCGATCGCGATCCCGACGGTTGCGACGACGACGTCGTTCACGCTGATGACGTTCGTGGACAAGCTGATGGTCAGCCGCTACGAGCCCGACCCGGTGTACGTGGCGGCGCAGGGCAACGGCGGGCTGTCGCAGTGGGTGGCGCTGAGCCTGGTCTTTGGGATGCTCACGGTGGTCAACACCTTCGTGAGCCAGAACCTGGGAGCCGGACGCCCGGAACGGGCACCGTCCTACGTCTGGAACGCGATCTGGCTTTCGGGCGTGCTCTTCCTGCTCGTGCTGGTTCCCTACGGGATCGCGCTGCCGCTGCTGTACGAATGGATGCGCGATCCGTCGCTGTCGGCGGACGAGACGGCCAGCGTGCTCAAGCGCGACGCGCTGGCGACTACGTACGCACGCGTGCTGCTCTTCACGTCGTTCTTCGTGATGATGCGCCAGGCGATCCAGCAGTACTTCTACGGCATGCATCGGCCGCTGCTGGTCTTTGTCTCGGCGATCGCCGGCAACGTGACGAATTTCGTCTGCAACTCGCTGTTCATCTACGGCCCGCAGAAGCCCGAAGCGACGGGGATTGCGGCGCTCGACGCGTGGTTCACGTTCACCGCCGGGCTGGCGCAGGCGGTTGGGTTGCCTCGCATGGGCGTTGTCGGGGCGGCGTGGGGCACGGTGGTGGGCATTCTGGTCGAACTGCTGATCTGCCTGTGCGTCTTTCTGGGCCCGACATTTCAGAGGCTCTACCGGACGCGCGATCAGTGGCGGCCGGACCTTGGCCGCATGCGAGAGATCTTCCGCATCGGCTGGGCGCCGGGCCTCATGTTCGCGAACGAGATGGTGTGCTGGGGCCTGTTCATGGTCTATTTCGTGGGCCACTTCGGCACCCAGCACTCGACCGCCGGTTGGATCGCCCACCAGTGGATGAGCCTGAGCTTCATGCCCGCGGTGGGGATCTCGGTCGCGGTTACCGCCATGGTCGGCAAGTGCATGGGCATGGGCCGCCCGGACCTGGCGGCGAAGCGCGCGTGGCTGGGTCTGGGCGTCGCGATGGCCTACATGGGAATCTGTGCCGTCTGCTTCGTGGTCTTCCGCGAATCGCTCGTGCGTCTGTTCATCGACTCGCGCACGAGTCCGGAGATCGCCGATCAGGTGCTGCGCCTTGGCACGCAGTTCCTGATCCTCACCGCGGTTTTCCAGATCTTCGATGCCGTTGCCATGACGCTCTCGGGCGCGCTGCGCGGCGCGGGAGATACGGTCTTCGTCGGCGTGAGCACCGTTCTGAGTTCGTGGATCATCATCGTCGGCGGCGGCACGCTGGCGATCACCACGTTCCGATCGCTGGAGTCCGTGGGCCCCTGGGCCGCGGCGGCGCTGTACATCATCGTGCTCAGCGGGTTTGTGCTCGCCCGCTTCCTCGCGGGACGCTGGAAGAGCATCCGCCTCGTCGAGCGCGCCGAGCCGTCCGCCAGCGCGGCGAATGTGACCGACGGTGTGCTCTGAGGCCGCACGGACACTGCGGGGCGGCCGCGATGCAAAAAAACTTCATCGAGACCCCCGATCTGAAAGGTGTCTGTTCGGTTTTGCGTTGGACTTGATGGAGCGAGGCGGTAGCGTTGAAGGTCGGCGCGTGCGCGTCGGCGCGGCGCCTTGGGCGTCGACGAACATCGGCTTGGCAGTGGTTCTTTGCTCGGAGTGCGCATGTCCTCGAATCCTCTTGACACCGTGATCGGGTCCAGCGCTGTGGCGCGGGATGCGGCGTTGGCGACGCGTCACCTGGACGCTGGCAGGAAGGCGGCGCTGGCCGGCGAGCGTGAGAACGCGATCGCCGAGCTGCGCAAGGCCGTCAGCGCCGACCCCAACAACCCGGACGCGGCGTTCGCGCTGGCCTTCCAGCTTGACCTTCTGGGCGAAGAGGACGAGGCGCTGGCGCTCTACGAGCGCGTCGCGGCGCGTCAGCCGGCGCACATCAACGCGCTGCTCAATCTCGCGGTCATGTACGAAGACCGCGGCGATCTGGTGCGCTCGGAGCGTTGCCTGCGCCAGATCCTGGACACGAACCCCAACCACCCCCGCGCCCGCCTGTACATGAAGGACGTGCTGGGCAGCAAGGAGATGGCCGTCGAGGACGACAGCGAGCGCGACATTTTCAAGCGCCGCGCTCTGCTCGACACGCCCGTCACCGACTTTGAGCTCTCCGTCCGCGCCCGCACGTGCCTGAAGAAGATGAACATCCGCACGCTAGGCGATCTGCTCAAGATCACCGAGGCCGAGCTGCTCAGCTACAAGAACTTCGGCGAGAGCAGCCTGCAGGAGATCAAGGCGATGCTGAGCCAGCGCAACTTGCGTCTGGGTCAGGGCCTTGAGGACGCGCACCGTGCCGCCCGTCGCGCGCTGCAGGATCAGTACAAGGGCACCGGGCAGGAGCAGGTGCTGGGCAAGCCGGTCACCGACCTCAACCTGTCGGTCCGCGCGCGAAAGGCTCTGCAGCTGCTCAACATCCAGACGCTGGGCGATCTGGCAAGCCACACCGAGGCCGAGCTCATGGGCGTCAAGAACTTCGGCGCCACCTCGCTGGTCGAGATCAAGCAGCGCCTCACCGAGTTCGGGCTGGGCCTGCGTCAGCTCGAGGCCTGAGCATTCGCTCACGCGCACGAGGCTACATCCGGTCGATCTCTTGACGGGCACGCTCAGGCGTGCCCGTTTTCGTGCGCCCAGCGCCGCGCTCGGGGGCCCGCTCAGCCGTGCGCATCGCCGGTCGCGTCCTTGACGACACGGGGATCGCGCTCGCTCGAGTCACGGTACTGAAGCCGCGCTTCCGCGTAGCGCTCCGGAGAGACGCGCAGGTCGGGCGTCTCGCCGCGCTGGTGCTGGGCGTGCAGATGCCTCAGGAACGGCACGCACCACATGCAGCCTGTGCCGGCGCTGAGACACTCGGAGATGAGCGACGCGACGGGCGGGTTGTTGACCGCAAGAAAGGTGCGGATCTTCCGCAGGCTGACGCGGAAGCAGAGGCAGACATGGTCGTCCTCGTTCACGCCGAAGGGTAGCGAGAACTCAAGGCGAGACGCCCGCGCCACCCAGAACGATCTCGCCGCTGCCGGAGAAGGACGTGGTCGGCCGGAGCAGGCGATACTCGTAGAGAATCTCGCGGAAGCGTCCGGGCGGCAGATAGACCACCGATCCCGAGACGCGGTAGGTCGCCGGCCCGGGCGCGACGGTGCCCGCGGGCAGCGAGACCGGAAAGACCAGCTTCTGGCGGCCGTAGCGGCGCAGCGACGCCTCCGGCGAGCGCTCGCCTCGGAAGACCTCTTTCCCGTTGAGACTCAGGGTGTACGACGCGGTCTTGAGGGGCAACTGCTCGTCGGCGCGGCTCTCGGCGTCGACCAAGATCAGCAGTCGCTGGCCCGTTGCCTGTGGCGGCTCGACCTGCACCTCCGCCACGGTCAGGTTTGGCGGCGTACCCGCCAGACAGCCGGTCAGGAACGCCGATGCCAACGCGGCCAGCGCGAGTTGCGCGAAGGTGTGCGGCCAGGAACGGGCTGATCGCGGGCAGAGCATGCCCGAGTCTACGGCACGGCCGGGTCGCTCGTCGCGGGGGTCAGCACGACCCACTCGCCCTGGGCCCGTGCATGGTGCAGCGCCAGGATCTCCGGCGTGAGGCTCGACACCTGCGCGTTGTACCTTGACCAGTGCACGCAGAGCAGCGAGAGCGCGATGGCTCCGAACCAGGCGCCCAGTTCCGCCGAGCGGTGCGCCCGCAGACGCCAGAGCAGCCAGACGCCGATCCAGACCGTGCAGACCTTCCACGCGATGACCGACCAGACCCCGCCGTAGAGCATCAGAAAGCGGGCGATCGGGTTCTCTTCGACCATGCCCACGCTGGTGACGTGCGCGAGGGTCATCTTCAGGTCCGCGACGCTCATGAGCACGATGCACGCCAGTGCGCTGAGGATGCGCACGCGAGGCCAGACAACCCCCGCGGGCGAGAGGTACGCACGCTCCGGAGCGGCTCTGCCGCCCCCACCATCGGGCCCGAAACTGGTCGGAGCGGACTCGCCCGGAGCGATGCTCGCCGCCTGCACAGTCGCCATGATCGGACTGGATCGACGGGCGACCAGCCCGGCTGAAGCCGCATCTGGCACGAGGTCTGTAGACTTCACAAACCTCGGGGCGGGGAACGCCGAACAGACGGTGTGGGCGGAGCACTCGGAACGAATGCGCAAGTTCAATAGATCCAACACCTTGCGATCACTCTTCTCGGTCCTGGGCCGGGCGAGGCTCAGTGGCCTGGCGTCGGCGCTGGTCGCGGGCGTGTGTGCGGCTCAGCCGATTCCGATCTATCCCGACGACTCGGTGCAGGCGCGTGAAGCGCTGGCGCGGGTGGTCGAATTGGACAGCGCCGGCAACAGCGCCGAGGCCGTGCGCGTGCTGCAGAGCCTGCTTGAGAACGAAGGCGACAAGGTCTTGGAATCCGCGAACGACGCGGATCTGTTCCTCAGTGTGAGGCAGCGCGTGCACGAGACGCTGCTCTCGCGGCCTGCGCTGCTCGAGCGCTATCGCCTGACCGAAGGACCCGTCGCGTCGCGCCTGCTCGAGGAAGGGCGCTTCGCGGAGGTGGAGGCTTCGAGACTGCTGACGGCCTCGGGCCTGCGGGCGACGCTGCTCGTCGCGACGCGGCAGTTCGAGAACGCTCAGTTTGAGGGTGCGCGGCTCACGCTCATGCAGCTTGATCGCCATCCCGATCGGGCGTCGGCAACGCAGCGCGAGACGATCGCGCGTGTGGCGGAGCTGGCGGGTCGTCTGAGCGCGTTCTTGGATCGACCCTCGGTGCGAGAGTGGGCGCAGGGCTGGGCGCAGGCGGCAGGAATCGTCGCCGAGGCGAGTGAGGGCGTGCGCTGGCCCGAGTCTTTCTCGATCCGTGCCGTGTCGCCCCTGCGGACCGAGGCGGGCCCGGAGTGGGGCTCGCTGCCGTCGTCGCCGCTGGTGTCGGTCGCGTTCGGGCTTGATGCTCGCGACGCGACGGAGGATGAAGAACTCGACCTCGATGCCTTCCGAACATCGGCCGGTGATGAACGGGCGTGGATTCTGCCGAGCGTCGTGGGTGATGTAGCGCTGATCAATGACGGGAGCGAGATCGCGGCGCTCGACCGCTACACGCTGGCGCCGGTGTGGCGCTGGCGTCCGCTGTCGGGGGGCGTGCGCGACCCGCTGCGTGCGGCTTCGCGTCTGGGGCGCGTGGAGGACGCGGGCTGGGTGGTCACCGAGGGGCGGGTGGCGCTGGCGGCGACGGGTTATCTCACCGAATCGGGCCGCGAGGGCGATCGTCGTCTGCACGCGTTGGAGATCGCGACGGGCCGAAACCTGTGGTCGGTTGATCCGGGTCTTTTGGACCGGCGACTGGAGGGCGGGTCGGTGCGCGGGCCGGTGAGCGTGAGCGAGGGGGTCGTGGTCGTTCCGGTGCGTCGCGTCTCGGCGGTGCGGCGGATCTCGGGAACGCTGCTGGCGGGGCTGGACCTGTGGAGCGGGGAACTGCGCTGGGTGAGGCCGCTGGCGAGCATGGGCGTGCAGCCCTTCAGCCGCTCGCCGCGCGGCGCGGAGCGACAGTCGCTTCACGAGGGCGTGATCTATAGAGTGGACTCGATGGGCGTGGCGGCTGCGGTGCACGCGGCGTCGGGTCGGGTCGCGTGGGTTCGACGTCTTCCGCCCGCGACGGAAACGCGAGGTCTGGTGACGCTCGCAATGCAGGCGTGGTCGCCGGCGTGGTCACTGGCCGAGCCGCTGCTCGACGGCGACTCCTTGATCGCGATCGCGCCGGACTCGGGGTCGATCGTGCGGCTGTCGCTCGCCAGCGGCGAGGTCTTGGCGCGTCGATCGATCACGGACATGGGCGACTTTGCGGGCCTGCCGCAGTACCTGCTGCGCGCGGGCGACCGGCTGATCGTGGCGGGGACGGATCGGCTGGCGTCGATGGCGCTCAGCGGATTCGAGAGCGCCGAGGTTTCGGTGAGCGCCGAGCTGCGTGAGCCGCGGATGACCGGACGGGTGCTCGCGGCGCAGGGTCGCCTGATCGTGCCGCTGGAGAACGCGGTGGCGGAGCTGGACGCGGTGACGCTGGCGACGCAGAAAACGCACGAGATGACGGTGTCGGGCGTGGTGCTGCCATTGGCGGATTCGGCACTGGTCATGGGCCCGCGCGAGCTACACGCGCTGGTGGGATTTGAGGTGGCCGACGCGATCCTGACCGAGCGGATGACGCGACAGCCCGATGATCCGGCGCCGGCGCTTTCGCTTCTCAATCTCTCGGCGAGGGCCGAGCGGTTCGGGCGGCTTGTTCCCGCGGCGGACCACGTCCTTGAGATCCGCTCCCGCGTGAGCGATCAGGCTCTCATCGACCCGAGCCGCCGGCGTCTGCTCGAATCGCTGCGGGCGATCCTCGTGGCGGGGCGCGAGCGATTTGATCGTCGATCAGACGCGGGCTCGAAGGCGGCGCCCATCGCGGTCTTGCAGCAATTGGCGCAGCGCTTCGCCCGCGCCGCCGACTCGATCCCCGAACTGGCCGAGCACGCGCTGCACCAAGGCTGGCTGGGCGAGGCGTCTGGCTCGCCGGCCGCCAGCCTTGAGGCGTACACGCGCGTGCTCTCGGACGACTCCCTCGCCAACGCGCTCGTCCCCGCCGAGGCGGGGCACATGCGGCGCGCGGGCGAGACGGCACGCGAGCGCCTCCTGGCGGTGGTGCGGCGCTCGGGCCCTGAGGTCTACCGACCCTTCGCGCTCCAGGCCGAACGCGACCTTGCGGACCTTGGGGAGCGGCCGGGTGCGGGTGAACTCGAAGCGCTGGCATCGCGCTTTCCGGCGTCGCCCGCCGCGGCGCGGGCTCTCACGATGCTGGGCGAAGAGCGCGAGAAGGCCGGCGCGAAGGGAGACGCGGTGCGGCTCTACGCACGCGCGCTGACCGCGCTGGATCACGCCGCTCCCGCGCTACGACAGGGCGAGCCCGACGCGCGTGCGGCCCTGGGCGAGCGTGTGCTGTCGCTTCTGATCGGCGCCGACCGCGTTTCCGAGGCGTTCGGCCTGGCGCATCGCATGGCGAACGCCACTCCGGGAGCGGGCACCAGCGCCGATGTCGCCGCCCGGGCGGCCCGGCAGTCACGTCGGCCCAACTTCGGCAGCGAGGTGCGCGGCGAGGTGCAGGTGCTCTCGGGCTGGTCGGTCGCGAGCCCGAAGATCGTCGAAGCGCCGGGACGACCGACCGACCGCGTCGTCATGGTTTCGCCCGGCAGGCGTCAGATCGCGCTGTTCGCCACATCGCTCGAGGATGGCACGCTGCGTCCGCTCTGGATCCGTCCGATCGAGCGGCGCTCGCCGCGCGTCATCCGCGTGGACCATGACGCGACGTATCTCTACTGGCCGGGCGACGCGCGTGCGGACCGCACCGGCGGCAGCCTCGAACGCGTGCACAACGACGGCGCTTCCGCGTGGCTGTCCAAGGATCTCCAGGCCATGCTGGAGAGCGTCGCGCCCGCGGCGGCCGACGAATCCACACCCTTCTCCACGCCGATGGACGGCTCGGTCAGCCCCGGCGATCTGCTCGTCACCATGAACGATGACACCATGGTGCTTCTGGAGCGAAGCGGACGCATGCTGGCCCTGGACCTCTCGAACGGCCAGATGAGGTGGGGCCACAGGCTCAGCAACCAGCGCATCTACGACGGTGTCATCGTCGGCGCCACTTTGGTCGTGGGCGGCGCCAGCACCGAGCCCGTCCCGGCCAGCCGACGCGCCGCCATGCTGCCCCTCACGCTCCAAAGCGTCGATCTTCGTCGCGGGGGCGCGTGGCGCGATCTGCGGAGCGCGCTCCCGGCGGCGGACAAGGGCGAGGCCGATCCGGTCAACGCGCTGGGCGATCGACAGCAGGTCCGCTGGCTCCGCCGTGCGAACGATCAGCGCGTGCTGGTGGGCATGCATGACCGCGTGGTGTGCGTGGATCTCGCCAACGCGTCGACGGCGTGGTCGTTCGAGTCGGCTGTGGTCACGCGCTCGGCCGAGTGCTGGATCGTCGGGGATCGGGCGTACGTGCTGGGCGAAGATCAGCGCGTGACGGCTTTGTCGCTGCGCGAGGGCGTGCCGCCGCACGCGGAGCTGGAAACGCCCGAGCGCATGCCCTTCGAGGGTCCGGTGGAGGTGGGCGCGACGCCGACGGGCGTGCTGTTCGTCTCGTCGTTCGGGCTAGTGGGGTTCAGCCGCGACGGGTCGCTCGAGGCGCTGGACGCCGCCGCCAGCACGCGTGAGAGCGCGTCCCGCTTTGCGCTCGGACACGATCGAGTCGCGATGATCAGCGAAGACCTCACCTCAGACGGCCACGCCGATCTGCGGGTGTATGCGGCGTCGGGCGGGCGGCTTCTGTCGGTGCGCCGGATCTCTCTGGCTCGCCCGCCGACCGACCTGCACGCGCTGGATCAGAGCCTGCTGCTCACCGCGGGCCCGGTCACCTTCGTGCTGCCGATGCCGATTGAAGAGCGTGCGCCCTAAACCACGTGCAGCGGGTCCTGATCCGTCTGTGCGACGCTGCAGCGCACGCCCGGAAGCAGCGCTTCGATCCGGGCGGCCAGTCGCGGGAGATACCCCCGCTCGGTGCTGGTGTGCTCGCCCAGGATCACGCTCTGGCCGCGCTCCAGCGCCGCCAGAACATCGTGATGCCGCATCTCGCCGGTGACGAAGACCTCGCACCCTTCCGCGGCTGCGATGGCGGCGAGATCACCCCCTGCGCCGGCGCAGACGCCGATCGTCTTGACGTTCGCCTTCATGTCGCGCGAGGCGACGCGGACGTGCTCTCGCCCCAAGTGCTTCTTGAGTCTCTGAGCGAGCACCTCGACGCTCACGGGATGGTCCAGCACCAGCCGACGCCCGGCCCCCACGCCCCGCGTTGGCTTGGCGATCAACTCGTACACGTCGATCGCGGGCTCCTCGTACGGATGGAACTGGCGCAGCGTCTCCACCGCGAGCGCGAGGGCGGCTTTGGAACACACCATCTCGAGGCGAACTTCCTCCACGCTCTCCAGGCGTCCGGGCTGACCGACGCTGGGGCGAGACTTTTCGTCGCCAAGAAACGTGCCCGTACCGGACGATGTGAAGGAGCACACCGAATAGTGCCCGATGATGCCCGCGCCGGCGGTGGCCAGTGCCGCACGCACGCGCTCGACCTCCGGACCGGGGACGAACGTCACGATCTTGACCGCCTGCTCGGGCACGACGGCGGCGTGCGCACGCAGCGCGCGGCAATCGCCCAGCACACGCTCGCCCGGACGCGTCACGCCCGACAGGCCCTCGCACAACCAGTCGTTCAGTCCCTGCGGCGTCGCGTCCAGCGCGGTGTGAGGCGAGTAGATTGCCATGCCACGCTCGATGGCACGCAGCAGCACACGTTGACGCGGCGTGGCGTCGGTCAGACGCGTCATCGGCTCCCAGATCGGCGGGTGATACGCGATGATCGCGCCCGCGCCGCCCTCGCCCAGCCCCTCGGCCTCTCGCATCACACGCTCGGTCAGATCGATCGTCAGCAGGATCCGCGGGCGCAGCTCGGCCAAGGGCCGCCCCACGTGCAGCCCCACTTTGTCCCACGGCTCGGCGAACGAAGGCGGAGCGACCGATTCCATCGCACGAACGAGGTCTTGGACGAGCATGGGGGATGATACGAAGGAAGCGGACACACCAGAAGTGCAGCGACCTTGGTGCGGGACCCGTGCGCATGCCAGAGCGGGGCAAGGTGACGTCTGCTCCCATCCCCGCCGCGGAGATGCAACGATCATGCATGATCCACGCTCGGGCGTATGCCAAGGTGAATCTGTGCCTCGCGGTCGCGCCGCCCGAGCATGCCGTGCACGCCGACGGCACGCCCAACCGGCGTGCGGGGTGGCATCGCATCGCGTCGTGGTTTGCCTGCGTGGGGCTGGCCGACGACATCTGGGTCGAGCGCACCGATCAAGCGGGCGTGGTCGAGGCGACGGTCGAGTTTGCCGATGGGCCCGACGGCACGCCGCTCGGCCGCGTCGATTGGCCGATGGAGAAGGACCTGGCCGTGAGGGCGCTGCGAGCCTTGCTTGCGTGCCCGGAGGTTTCTTCGGGGGCGGGTCAGCGGGCCGGGTTCAGGCTGCGGATCCGAAAGTCGATCCCGACCGGAGGTGGGCTTGGGGGCGGCTCGAGCGACGCGGCGACGGCGCTGCGGCTGGGGAATCTCGCGCTCGGCTTGCCGCTACCTCACGAGCGGGTGTGCTCGATCGGCGCTTCGCTGGGAAGTGATGTCGGGTTCTTTCTTGACGACGAGCTCAATGACGGGCTCGACGAGGGCTCACGAGCCCCCTCGAAGCGTTCCATCCCTCGCGCCGCGCTGGTCGAGGGCTTTGGCGATCGGGTCGAGCGCGTGATCGCACCCGCGGCGGATGTGGTGCTGGTGCTGCCGCCGATCGCCTGCGCGACCCCGGCGGTGTATCGAGCGTTTGATGCATGGCTGATGGAGCGGAGCGGCTTTCGCTTTCGTGACTCGGAGGCGGCGGCTCTGGCTCGCACATCGGCGGGAGGCGCGTCGATCGCCGCCCTGAGCGCTTCGCTGTTCAACGACTTGGCCGAGCCGGCGATGCGGGTGGCGCCGGCGCTGCGCGAGGTGCACAGCGCCTGCGAGCGGGTCGTTCGCCGCTTCGCGGGTCGATCCTCGTCGCACGGGGCGGCGGGCGGCGACGGGAGCGTCCACGTCACCGGCAGCGGGAGCACGCTTTTCGTCCTTGCGGCGCCGGGAGCGGGGCAAAGCCTGGCGGCGGGGCTGGACGAGATGTTGGGCGAAGAACTGGGCGACAAGTTGGGCGAAGAGTTGGGGCCGCGGGTGCGGGTGGTGGCGACGCGGCTCGTCTGAGAACCATCCGCGGACGTTGCGTTCAGATCCGCTCCCGGCCCGCCGATACACTCGACAGCGTCGCGTCCTGATCCCCCCGACCTCGAGTGTTCATCATGCCCAAGAACGGGAAAACCGGCTACTACATCGGCATCGACCTGGGCGGCACCAACATGCAGGTCGGCGTGGTCTCGTCCGACCTCAAGCTGCTCAGCCAGGCCAAGAAGAAGACCAAGGCCGAGGACGGGCTTGATGGTGTGATGAACCGCATCGTCGAAGGCATCGTCGAGGCGTGCGGCGAGGCGAAGGTGAAGCTGACCGACCTCGAAGCCATCGGCCTCGCGGCCCCGGGCGCGGTCGATCCGGGAGAGGGCGTCGTTCTCGAGGCGGGCAACCTGCGCTGGACCAATACACCCGCGGCAGCGATCCTGAAGAAGAAGACCGGCGTGCAGGTGTATCTGGACAACGACGTGAACGCCGCGGTCTGGGGCGAGAACAAACTGGGCGCGGGCAAGAACGCGAAGTACTTGCTGGGCGTCTGGCTGGGCACGGGCATCGGTGGCGGGCTGATCCTCAACGGGGAGCTCTACTACGGCCCGCTGCTCACCGCCGGCGAGATCGGCCACATGATCTCGATCCCGTTCAATCCGCCCGGCGAGCGCTCGCTCGAACACAACTGCTCACGCACGAGCGTGGTCAACCGCATCGTCAAGCTCATCAAGGCCAACCGCAAGAGCAGACTCACCGAGTACGCCGAGGGCGACCTTGAGAAGATCAAGAGCAAGCTCGTGGCGCGGGCGTATGAAGAGAAGGATCCGCTCACGGTCGAGGTGCTCGACAACGCGGCCGAACTGCTGGGCATTACGCTCGGCGGCGTGGTGACGCTTCTCTCGATCGATCGCATCGTGCTGGGCGGTGGCCTGACCGAGGCGATGGGGCCGCAGTGGGTCAATCTGGTCGAGCAGCACACCCGCCGCTTCGCGTTTCCGGATCGCTGCAAGCAGGTGAAGGTGGTCGCCAGCGCGCTGGAAGACAAGGCGGGGCTGATGGGCGCGGCGATGATCGCGATGGATCGCCACGAGAGGTAGGCGGAAGAGGGGTTCAGGGGACGACTCGCGCCTGTGGCTTTTCTCCCGGCCCTCTTCATCGCATATCGTCTTTCGTCCGGGGACATCCGAGCCAGACTCGAAGGAGCCCCGATGCCCACGCGCGCTTTTGCTGCCGCCTCCCCCACCTCTCCCCTTGGCCCGCACGCGATCGAGCGTCGAGCGCCGCTGGAGAAGGACGTCGAGATCGAGATCCTGTACTGCGGCGTCTGCCACAGCGACCTGCACTTTGCGCGAAACGAGTGGGGCTTTACGCAGTACCCGACGGTGCCCGGCCACGAGATTCTGGGGCGGGTCACGCGCGTCGGCGCGAAGGTGACGCGCTTCAAGGCGGGCGATCTGGCGGCGGTCGGCTGCATGGTCGATTCGTGCCGCTCGTGCGACTCGTGCAAGCGCGGGCTCGAGCAGTTCTGCACCACGCCCAACGGCTGCGTCTTCACGTACAACGGGATGGACAAGCATCTCGGCGGGATCACCTACGGCGGGTACTCCGAACGCATCGTGTGCGACGAGGCCTTCACGCTCAAGGTGCCGACCACGCTCGACCCGGCGCGGGCCGCCCCGCTGTTGTGCGCGGGCATCACGACCTACTCGCCGCTGCGCAAATGGGGTGCAACCAAGGGCAAGAAGGTCGGCATCGTCGGTCTGGGCGGGCTGGGGCACATGGGCGTGAAGTTCGCGCACGCCTTTGGGTGTCACACGGTGCTGTTCACCACCAGCGAGAGCAAGGTGGCCGACGGCAAGCGCCTCGGGGCCGACGAGGTGGTGATCTCCAAGAACGCCGACGCGATGGCCAAGCACGCGGGCAGTTTCGACATGATTCTGGACACTGTCTCGGCCGACCATGACCTCAACGCGTACATGGCGCTGCTCAAGCTCGACGCCAGCCTCGTGCTCGTTGGCGTGCCGCCCAAGCCCCAGCCTCTGGCGGCCTTCAGCCTCATCATGCCGCGGCGGAACCTTGCCGGTTCGCTCATCGGCGGGATCGCCGAGACGCAGGAGATGCTTGATTTCTGCGGCACGCACAACGTTCAGTGCGACATCGAGTTGATCCGCATGCAGCAGATCAACGATGCCTACGAACGCATGCTGAAGAGCGACGTCAAGTACCGCTTCGTCATCGACATGGCATCGATCAGGAACTGACCCCCCCACTCCCGCCTGCGGCCCCTGCGCCGAACGCATCGCCGCACTCAGCGGATCGCACGCGCGGCGGCAAACATCGCCGCCGGCACAAGGTTGATCAGCACGATCCACGCGCCCGAGACCGAGCCGTCGCGGACCGAGAGCGTGAGGCCCAGAAAGACCATCGTGCCCGCGAGCGCGACGGCCGAGCCCGCCGTTCGCCATCGCACGCTGGCAAAGAGCCCGATCACCATCGTCGCATGCGCGACCATGGCCACCCCGACCCACAACGGGGGCCGCTGCCCCGGCTCGGGCTTGATGTACCACTCGTGCACATGCTCCACGAGGAACATCGCCCAGAGAACGCCGAGACCGATCGCCGCGATCGCTCCGAACACGATCAGCAGCGTGCCGACGTTCGCTCGAACTGTTGCCCGTGCCATGGGTAGACTCCAGCCACCCCTCCGCTCACGCGGCACCCTCCCGAGGTCCGCCGCCATGAGCATCGTTGGCTGACGGATCGCGCGGGCTTCGGCTCGTCATGAATGAACGGTGCGCCATTCACCCAAGCACGAAGATTCGGTCACGGCACCCAGGACGCGCGGCGCCGCACGGCGTGGTTGGTCAAACTGCCGCGGCGGGAACGCCAGATCGCGCTCGCCGGGACGAGCGCGGCCTTGGATGCCGCGGGTGATCGTGGAACTGCGTGAACGGGTCACGTGCCTGCGCGTCGGCGGCGGCAGGCGACGATCGCCGCAGCGGCGAGTGGGATCAGTGTGCCGGGGGTGGGGATGACGTAGGTGACCCACTCGATCGGCAGCCCGTGGTTTGCCGACTCGTCCAACGGGCCCGTGATGCGGATCTTGGCGTAGTTGCCCTGATCGGTGTACACGGCGAAAACAAAGCCGGGCACGAGCACGCTGCCCACATCACTGCCGTCGATTCCGGAGTTGGTGTAGGAGAGCGCGAGCAGGTTGGCGATGCCCAGGGACGCAAAGTCCACCACGCCCACCGGGGCGAGGGTGACGAAGTTGACCGGCATGACGGCACGCTGCGTGGGATTGAACTGCTCCCAGAAGATGTCGTTGGGAGCGGCCAGCTCACTGCCGATGACGCCAGCGTCGAAGTCAAAGAGCCACGTGCCGGGCACGGTGACCGAGCCGGATGAGACGATGACGCTCGCATGAGACACCGACGCGAGCACGGTGAACGCGACGACGGAAAGAGCGTTTCGCATGGCAGAACCTCGCAAAGGAGGAAAGGGGAGATGCCACCCTCTGCTTCAAGTGTGACACGGAACAGTCGCAGTGCCAGTGACTCGGCGCAGAGACTGGATCGCATCTGGCATGTTCGCAATCGATTCGCGGGGTGGATGCCGCGGGGGCGAACGCCTTGGTGGCTGCGGGCGCGGCTGAGAGGCGAGGTTGCTCGAGATGGACGCGAACAGCGCCGCTCGTTCTACGCGACGAGTCATGGCATGGGGTGGTGACGGGGCGTGCTGCGTAATCGGAGGCCTTCAAAAGAAACACCTCCGGGCGGCATGCGACCCGGAGGGTGGTGTGCATCGAGGATGTCGGTGCGCGATCAGTTGCGACGGCGGCGGGTGCCGAGCGTCATCATGCTGACGATGCCGCCGAGCGCGACGGTGCCGGGCGTGGGGATGATCTCGAAGCGGACGTCGTAGGCGCCGCCGAAGAGGTCCTGGCCGCCGGACGTGGTGGCCTGGCCGTTGCCGTTGGCGTTGTCGCCGGCGACGAGGCGGTACGTTCCGGTAGTGATGGCGGCGCCGCCGATGATGCCGGAGTTGGCGAGAAGCAGCGTGCCGTTGGGGTCGTAGAACTCGAAGAACCCGTTGCCGGACGATGTGCCGCGGATCTGCCAGAAGTCGCCGGCGTTGAGCGTGAACGTGAACTCGACGCGGTTGACGACCTTGGCGGTGCCGGTGAAGCCGGCGGGCGTGAGCGATCCGGCTTCAAAGTTACCCGCGGCCTTGATGAAGTCGGAGCGGACCATGGAATCCTGGAAGCTTCGGGCGTAGATCTCGCAGTTGTTGCGGTAGACGCCGGCGGAGACGCTGCCGAACTGGTCAGCGCCAAAGGCGGGCGTCCTGGTGAACGGGCCCGAGAACGAGCTGCCGGTCGGGCGGATCTGCTCCGCCGAAGCGCTCAGGAATCGGTTGTCGCCGCTGAGCGTGATGGCCGCCTGTGCCGCGCTCACGGTGAACATGGTGACGGCCAGTGCGGCCACGATGACGGTGCGTGTCTCACGAGAGTTGTTCTTCATTTGCATGCCTCCGGGCAGACTCTGTCGCACAACCCGTCCGACGCCCAGAGAGAAACGAAAAACAACGCCATTCTCTGTCGAGGCAGCGCGAGTATCGGGCCGAGCGACTCCCATAACCGGAGCTCGCTCCGCTTCCCGGGGGGATCTACCGGGCGAGCGGAGTCGGATGCCACGACCGCGGCGGGCATGGAGGCCGCGGTCGTGGTTGGGGGTGAGATGTGGAGTTGTTCGAGATAGACGCGAGGGCGCATTCGAGTGGGATCACTCGCTCAGTGCCGCGGGTCGGGGATCAGTTGAGTGTGAACGGCGGGCGCCATCGTTGCTCGTGCCACCAACCGTGGCTCGGCACGGTTGGTGCTTTGGACGCGAATCGCACCACTCGTTCAAAGCAACGAGTGGTGGCACGGAGTGGTGCAACCTGCCGAGTGATCGTGGCACATCACGAAATGGTCGGGCCACCCGCCACCACCTGCTCTGCTAAACGAACCTCTTTTTGTTTTCGTCGAACTTTTTACCAAGCTTGCTCGCGCACAATTGCTTGAACTTTAACTCATACCCACCTTTTTCAACGATTTCTACGATATCGGAATCGTTGAGTAGCAACTCGAGTGTTTCGTCAACTGCCTTGCAGATTTCCTTCTGTCCCCCACGTGCTTCACGCGCGGAGGAACCCAGAAGCTCTGCTGCATTCCGTCTGTCGATAAGCACATTTAGCATCGCGTACGCGACCCATCGCTTGCGGGATGGATCAAGTCCGTCTACTCCCGCTGCTGTAGTTGGACCGTTCTCTTTTGGGTGAAAAACACCGTCCATGACCCGAAGCAGATTGGGATCTTGCGCAATCGCGAGATCTATTTGTATCCATCCGTCTCTTATGGATTTTTCTAAGCTCAATCGGTCATGATTCCGCTGCTCATCATGCCTTTTGGAATCGATTTTCCACAGCGCCCACGTGAGCCCGATCGCCACAAGGGCAATTACAGCCTGGGCGATAGCTGCGATCGCCGACCAGGTGTTCGCGTCACTACTTGGAAGTTCAGCGAAGCTGAAGATGCAACACAATAAGAAGTTGCAACAAATCATCGCGCACCCCAAAGCCTCAAGATAACTCAAGCAACTTTCCCGTCACCAGTTGACCACTACTCCTCCGGCACCGCGTCGCTCGTCACGATCTCGCGGAACTTGTGGCGGAGTTTCTTGGTGATGGGGCCTTCGGGGGGCGCCTTCTTTCCCGAACCACCCTTACCGACGTAGTTCACTTTCGTGATCTGCTTGCCGTCGTGCTGGTCGATCTGGGTGCAGGCGATGATCTCGGCGGCGCTTCCGGTGAGGAACACCTCGTCGGCGGTCAGGACGTCTTCGAGGCGCATTTCCTTTTCGGTGACCTTGATGCCGAGCATGGGGGCCAGGCGGGTCTTGACGAACATTCTCGTGATGCCTTCGAGGATGCCGGCCTCGCTGGGGGGCGTGAAGATCTCGCCGTTTTTGATGATGAAGATGTTGTCGCCCGAGCCTTCGGTGACGAAGCCGTCGGTGTTGAGCATGATGACTTCGTGGCAGCCGTAGTCGATGGCCTCGCACTTGGCGAGGATGTTGTTGAGGTAGTTGAGGCTCTTGATGCGGGGGTCGAGGCAGGGGATGGGGGTCTTGGGGCGGTTGGCGACGATGACGCGCATGCCGTTCTCGTACATCTCCTGGGGGAAGAGGGAGATGGTGTCGGCGATGCAGATGACGCCGGGGACGGGGCACTTGCGGGGGTCGAGGCCGAGGGTGCCGTAGCCGCGGGTGACGACGAGGCGGATGTAGGAATCCGACAGGTTGTTCATCTCGATGCACTTGCGCTGGATGGCGACCATCTCATCGCGGCTGACGGGGATCTTGAGGCGGATCTGCTCGGCGCAGTGGTAGAGGCGATCCATGTGCTGCTTGGAGAGGAAGATCTTGCCCTTGTAGACGCGGATGCCCTCGAAGATGCCGTCGCCATAGAGCAGGCCGTGGTCGTAGACGGAGACCATCGCCTTGTTCTTGGGGAGCATCTGGCCGTTGACGTAGATGTAGGGCTTTTCGTCGTGAGCCGAGTCGACGTGAAAGACGCTGGGTCCGGGCAGGTTGGCGGCGGACGCACGGGCCGGCGGAACAGAGGTGAGCATGGCAACACTCCACGTCGACGCGGCACCGCGTGGGGCGCGGGGCCTGGGCAGCAGACGCGCGGCGAGCGAACGCCGCGTCTGGCCATGATATGAGCCAGGCCCCCGCCAGGTTTCGGCCCGGTGGCGCACCGAAAAGCGACGTTGCGGGGCCCGGGAGGGGCCGGAGAAACGTGCCGCCACGCTCGACCCGGAAAGGCTGAATCCGTTCAGGCGGTCCGGAACTCGGCCTGCACATCGGTCCGGAGTCGTTCGGCGATCGCGCCGATCTCCGGATCAACCTCCTCGTGCCGGAGGGTCTTGTCCGGATCGCGGAACGTCACCCGCAGGGTGACGCTCTTGCGCCCCTCGCCGATCTGTTTGCCGCGATAGGTTCCCAGGAACGCGCAGGACTCGATGCGTGCGGCCGAGGCGCGGACCCGATCGACCACCGCGCTGATCTGCTCCCAGCTCACGTTTTCCGACACGATCGGCGAAAGGTCTCGCTCCACGCTCGGGAACGAAGGCAGGGGCGTCACGCCCGCGCGGGGCGGGAAGAGCCCGACGAGCGCGTCGAGCGACAGTTCGGCCGCCGCAAGAGGAATGTGCAGCCCGAACTCCGTCGTCGCCTCGGCGGAAAGAAGCCCGGCGACACCCAGAATCTGGACGGCCGCGTTCGGATCGGCGGCGTCGCGGGCCGCGGCCTCAAGCGTGACGTGCGCGAACGCGTTGGGGTCGTACGCGCGAGCCTGCGCCGAAGCGGGATTGAACCGCAGCGCCCGGGCTGCCGACGTTCCGCCCAGCGCACGCACGAGCGACTCGATCGCGCCGCGCAAATGACGGAAGCCCATCTGCTTCTCGGCGAGGGTGACGCCGGATGGATCCTTGGCGGCGGTGGGCACATCGATGAGCAGGCCGAGGACACGCCGCTCAACGCTCGTCTGCTGGCGCTGCGCAAAGACCGAGGCGGTCTCGAAGAGTCGAACCCCGCCGGGCGGATGGACCTGGGCGTCTTGATTGGCGCGACGCGACGCGAGCAAGCCAGTGAGCACGCTCGGCCGCAGCGTCGGCTCACCCCCGCGACGCTCGTCATCGACGCTCACGCTCTCCAGGCCCGCCTCGCGGAACAGATCACCCCGCGCCGGGGACGTGAACGAGAAGGTGACGGCCTCGAAGAAGCCGAGTCCGGCGAGGACCGAGCCGATCTCGCGCCGGGCGCGGACGCGGCTCTGCGGGCGAGCGACTCGCACGGGCAGTCGATCGGCGATCGCGATCTTGTCCAGGCCGTGCTGTCGCGCGATCTCCTCGATGAGGTCGATCTCGCGCGTGAGGTCGGGGCGGAAGACAGGAATCGTGCAGCGGACTGGGTCATCTGCGCCCGCGCTCGACGTCTCGATGCCGATCTCCAGCCTCGCCAGAATGCTGAGGATGACGGAGCGTGGCACATCGACGCCCAGCACTCTCGCCACGCGCGAAGGACGCAGCGTCACGACCGTCGCAGGCTCGGGCGCACGCCCGGCGGAAAGCGCTCCGGTCAGCGGCTCGCCGCCCGCCACCTCGACCAGCAGCGCGAGCGCACGGCGAGCCGCGTGATCGAGCGTGCGCGCGTCCACCACGCGCTCGTACCGGTGGCTGGCGTCGGTGCGGATCTGCAGGCGTCGCGCCGTGGCTCGGACGCGCACCGGATCCCACGTGGCGACCTCGAGCGCGACATCGACGGTCGCCGGGCTCACCTCCGACTCGCCGCCGCCCATGATGCCCGCCAGTCCCTGCGCGCGTCGACCGTCGGCGACGACGATGTCGCCGGACGAGAGCACGCGCGCCTTGCCGTCGAGGGTGAGCAGTTTCTCGCCCTCGTGCGCCGTCCGGACGATCAGGGCGGGAACGGACGAGCCCGGCGCCGGCTCGAGCCTTCGCAGGTCAAAGACGTGGCACGGATTGCCAAGCTCAAAGTTGATGAAGTTGGTCACGTCCACGACGTTGTTGATCGAGCGCTGACCGACCGACTCCAGCGCCTCCATCAGCCACGCCGGGCTGGGACCGACCTTCACCCCGCGGATGACCCGGAGCGTAAAGAGCGGACAGGCATCGTGTACACGGTTCTCGAGCGTGATCGCCTCGGAGACGTTCGTCGCGGCGGCGCGCGGCTCGCGTCCGTCGCGCCCGGCGGGGGGCGGCATGCGGAACGCGCGTCCGGTCTTGGCCGCCACCTCGCGAGCCAGGCCCGCGATGCTCAAGGCATCACCTCTGTTGGAAGTGATCGCCACGTCGAGCCGCGTGTCGCCCGAGGGCAGAGGCAGCGAAGACTCGATCTCAAAGCCGGCATCGATCAGGGCGTGCTCGATCTGAGCGGGCGAAAGGTCGCCGGGTTGGACGTAGGTGTTGAGCCAGCGGGTCGAGATATGCATGCGGGCAAAGGGTAGGAAAAGCCGGGGCGTAGAGCCGAACTTCGCGGCCGTGGCGACGGAGCCCGCCGACGGCCGCGCATCGCTCGCGGCCGCCGCAGGCCGAGCGGAACATCGCAGTTCCGCGACGGGCATCGCTATCGTTGATCGTGACCACTTCCGCCCAGTCCCAGAACAGTTCCAGCCCGATCGTCGGGATCGACCTGGGGACCACCAACAGCCTCGTCGCGTTCTGTGACGAACGGGGCCCGCGCGTTCTGGCCGCGGGGGGCGTGGGACCGATGGTGCCCAGCGTGGTTCGCCTGGCGGCCGACGGAACCGGGAATCTCCAAGCCGTGGTGGGCGTCGAGGCACGCGAACAGGCCAGCGCCCACGCCGCCAGCACAGTCTCGAGCATCAAGCGTCTGATGGGCCGCTCGGCGCGCGACGCCGCGGCCGATGCCCCGTTTCTTCCCTTCCGCGTCGTAGAGGGTGACCACGCGACGGCGCGGGCGCTGGTGCGCATCGACGGACAGGATCGCGCGATCAGCCCGCAGGAGATCTCCGCGTTCATCCTCCGCGAGCTCAAGTCACTGGCCGAGCGTGCGATGGGCGTTCCGATCCGACGCGCCGTCGTCACCGTCCCCGCGTACTTCGACGACGCGCAGCGCCAGGCCACGCGCGACGCCGGCCGCCTCGCCGGCCTTGAGATCGTCCGCATCATCAACGAGCCCACGGCGGCGGCGCTGGCCTACGGGCTTGGACTGCACGAGGTCCTGAAGCCGGCCGAGCCCGCGCCCATGCCCCCGGGCGGCTCGGTCTCGCTGCTCAAGGGCTGCCACTCGACCTCGGCGGAGCCTCCGAAGCGCTCGCCCGCGACGGGCGGCACCGAGCGCCTCGTGGGCGTCTACGACCTTGGCGGCGGGACCTTCGATGTCTCGATCCTCCGCCTGACCCCGGGCGCTTCCAGCGACGAAACTTCTTTCTTCGAGGTTCTCTCCACCAGCGGCGACACGCATCTGGGCGGCGATGACGCCGATCAGGCGCTGATGTCGCTCGTGATGCAGGACCAGCCCGCCGGCACGCTCTCCGACGCCGATCGTCGCTCGCTGCGCAGCGCGTGCGAGCGGCTCAAGCGCGAACTGAGTGAACGCGACGAGGGCACGCTCGCGCTGGACCTTGAGTCAGGCGCCTCGGTCCGCCGGCGGGTGCTGCGCAGCGAGTACGAGGCGGCGATCGAGCCGCTTGTGGCCCGCACGATCGAGCGTTGCCGCCTCGCGCTCGCGGACGCGGCGACTCGGCTGGGCCTCAACGACGGGGCGGCGGTGCTCGCGCGGCTGGACGCGGTTGTGCTGGTCGGCGGGATGACGCGCACGCCCCTTGTCCGCGCCCGCGTGCGCGAGTGCTTTGGCCTGGAGCCCTACACCGCGCTCAATCCCGACGAGGTGGTCGCCCTGGGCGCCTCGGTGCAGGCCGCGATCCTCGACGGCCGCCTCAAGGGCACTCTGCTCCTCGACGTGATCCCGCTCTCGCTTGGCATCGAGACCGTCGGCGGCGCGGTCTCCAAGTTGATCGTCCGAAACAGCTCGGTCCCCGCGCGGGCGCGGGAGATGTTCTCCACCAGCGTGGACAACCAGACGTCCATCCGCCTGCGCGTCCTGCAGGGCGAGCGCGAAATGGCCGAGGACTGTCGCGAGCTGGGCGTGTTCCATCTCCGCGGCATCCCGCCCATGCCCGCGGGCATCCCGCAGGTGGAGGTGGAGTTCTTCATCGACGCGGGGGGTGTGCTCCGCGTGGCGGCCCACGAGCGGCGCAGCGGCAAGCGCGCTCAGATCCAAATCGTCCCCAACCACGGCCTCACGCGCGAAGAGGTCGATCGCATCGAACGCGAGAGCTTCCTGCACGCGCGGACCGACATGAACCGCCATCGCGTCGTCGATCTGATGGTCAACAGCAAACTCGACCTCAAGTGGATCGGCGAGCGACTGGACCGCTACAAGGACCTGCTCGAGCCCGCATACCGCGACAGCCTTGCCGCACGCCTCGACGCCCTCCGGAACTTCGTCGCGCAGGCCGAGGCCAGATGGGACGCCGTCGACCCCAACGCTTTCCACCAAGCCAAGGAAGCCCTCGACCGCGAGAGCGTGCGTCTGCAGGAGATCGGCATCGCCGAGTCGCTGCGCGCCGAGGGGCGTCGTGTCGTCGATCCGCCTCAGACCGGCGGGCGGAGCGGAGCGGGGCCGACCGTCTGAATCGTGAGGCGACCGAGCGATCGACGCTGCGCGTACGCGTTGACCTGATCGAGCGTGACCGCGTCCACCTCGCGCGACATCTCTTCGAGCGTCCGTGTGCGCCCCAGGCGGAACCAGTCCATCCCCAAGGCCGCCGCACGGGCGCCGGTGGATTCTCCGCTGAAGACCAGGCGGCTCTTGATCCCCACGATCGCCCGCGCGAACTCCTCGGGCGTGATGGCCCCCTGCGGCGTGGTGATCCGCACCAGCTCGGCGTGCAGCACGTCGAGACTCTCCTGGGCCTGCTCGGGCTTGCTGCCGACGTACGCCGTCACGCCGCCGAAATCTCGATCGCCCCGGTAGCCCGCGTTCACGCTGTAGCACAGCGCCCGCTTCTCGCGCACCTCGCTGAACAGCCGCCCGGACATCCCGCCCGAGAGCACGCTGAGGACAACCTTCTCGAGCAGGGCGTCGGGCGAACTCTCCGGCGGCGCGTCGTGCACGAGGATGATCTGCACCTGGTTCGTCTCGTCGGTCTCGTGGGCATATCCGCGGGGAGCCGCAGACTCGATCGTCGTCTCGCTCGCGCCGCCGTGCCACCCCGACAAAAGCTCGTCGAGCCGCGCTGCCAGGGCGACCGGATCCACCGCTCCGGCGGCACAGAAGATGGAGCGGCGCGGCGACTGCACCGACTTCCAACCCTCCGCGATGTCGGCGTGCGTCATCGACGTCAGCCCCGCCTCGTCGCCCAGGCCGCTGCGATTCAGCGGCGGCGCGAAGTGCCGCTCCCGGGCGCGGAGCATCGCACGCTCCTGCGGATCGTCCGCCAGCGAGGCGAGGGCCTGCAGCGCCAGATCCCGACTCGGCTCGAGCGCGTCCGGATCGAATCGCGGCTCCAGAACCATCGACGTCAAGAGCGGCAGCACCGCGTCGACACGATCGCCCATCAGCGTGGTGGACAGACGCATGAAGAACGAGCCGTTCTCGACCGCTCGCCCCGCCCCCAGCCGATCAAACGCGTCGGCGTGCTCGCGCGAGCCCAGCGAACGCGTCCCGCGCAGCAGCATCTCGCTCCACATCGCGCTTCGACCCAGGCGATTGGCCGGATCATCCACCGAACCGCCGGGCACGAGCCACGACAACGCGGCAGACCGCACGTTGGGCATGGGCTGCACCAGGAGCGTGGTGCCGCAGGAGAGTGTCGTCACGTGAATCGGCATGGCCCAGTGTATGAAGCACCCGGGCCGCCCCGGGTTATCGGGTGCATTCCGGACGCTGACGACGAGCAAGCGGAGCGGCTCGCTCCAGCCGCGCCCGCGCACACCCGATAGCACAGCCCAGATGCTGCGTGTTTCGGTCCATCACGCCCGGGAAGGCATGGTCATCGCGTCGCCCGTGCTGCACCCCCGCCGGCCGGAGATCGTGCTGCTGCGTCCCGGCGCAACGCTCGACGCGCACACCATCGCCAAGCTCAGCGAACTGGGCGTCCACGAAGCGTGGATCCGTTACCCGCGCCTCAGCCATCTCGCCGACTACCTCCCGCCCTCGGTCGTGCACGCGTGCTCCACCCTCACCGGCCAGGTCAGCCGCGCGCTCGACGCGGTGCTCGATGGCGCGTACGCGCGGCTCGAGTATCCGTCTTACCGCCGCGCCGTCGCGGGGCTGCTCGAGAAGTTCTGCGAGCATCCAAGGGCCGCGGTCTTCATCGACGAACTGGGCACACGCTCCTCGCCCGCTCTGCGCCACGCCAGCAACGTCTGCCTGCTCAGCGTGCTCATGGGACTCAAGCTCGACTTTTACCTTCTGCGCGAGCGTGCCCGGCTCTCGGCGCACGACGCCAAGGATGTCTCCAACCTCGGCGTCGGCGCGATGCTGCACGACCTTGGCATGCTCCGCCTCGCGCCCGACGTGCGCCAGCGCTTCGAGCGCACACAGGACGAGAGCGACCCCGCCTTCCAGGCACACGTCCACATCGGTCACGAGCTGGTGCGCGAGCAGGTCGAGGCCTCCGCCGCCGCGGTCGTCCTGCATCATCATCAGGCGTACGACGCCAGCGGCTTTCCCGCTCGCGTCGATCGCAACGAAGGACCGCTCGGCGGATCGGACATTCACATCTTCGCACGCATCGTCAGCGTCGCCGAACGATTCTGTCGCCTCAAGAGCCTGGGCGTGCCCGGTTCGGGCGGGGAACCCGTCTCGACGGTTCGGGCCCTGCGGCTCATGCGCGAGCCTGCGCTCGCGCGGCGTTTCGACCCGGTGGTGCTCAAGGCTCTTTTCAACGTCGTTCCCGCCTACGCGCCCGGGACGGTCGTCATGCTCTCCAGCGGGCACGAGTGCGTGGTCACCGAGTGGTCACCCCTGGACCCCTGCCGCCCCGTCGTGGAGACCATCGTCCACAACGACCGCGAACAGCCCCATGTCTTTGACCTCCGCAAGCTGCGAGACCTCTCGGTCGCGCGTGCCGAAGGGGTCGCTGTGGGCGAGGACAACTTCACGCCCATGCACGCGCGCGACTTCGATCTGGCCTGCGTCGCCGCCGGGCTGCCAGACGATCCGCACGCGACGCCGACCCGGCAGGCCGCCTGAACCAACGCACGCGCCGCGTCTTCACTTCGTCGCGTCAGCCGCGGCCTTCGTGGCCTTGTCCTTGACGGGCGCCTCGGCGGTCTTGGTCTCCGAGGCGCCGGCCACAGCCTTGCCCGCTTCGGCGCGGGCGGCCCCGGCGTTCGCGGGTGCCTTCGCCCCGTCCTTCGCCCCGTCTTTCGCCGCGGCTGTCGTCGCCTTGGCGTCACCCGACGCAGCGGCACCGGCCGCGTTCGCTGTGCCCGGGCGCGTCGAAGGTGCGCGGGTCTGGGACTCGCCGGCGTTGTCCGTCCCGCGGCGGCCGCCGGGCGCCTGCGGATTGCCGCGCTCATCCAGCGAATAACCGACGCGCTCGAGAGCCGCACGGTCCCAAGCCTGCGCCAGCACTTCCGAAGGGGCCGGATCGCGCAGCAGCACCGTCACGCCCTCGTCCAGACCGGCCGCGATCTCGGCGAGCGTGTCGGAGCGTTGACCCAGCCTCACGGGCACGCGCTCAAAGCGGCTGCCGCGACGGACATAGGCGTATCGCACAGCGCCGTCGGAGAAGACGCCCTGCACAGGAATGGTGATGGCGTCGTCCACGCGTCCGAGCGTCAGCCTCGCCTCGGTCCGCATCGAAGGCTTGAGGCCGGTCAGTTCCTGCCCGGGCAGCAGGCGGATCTTCACGGTGTACTCGCGTCGGTCCGGATCGCGCCAGCCGCCGGACTCGGCGAGCACGCCGATCGAATCAACCTCGCCGCGGAACGTCGTGCCCCCCACCGCGTCCACCTTCACGTTCGCGGGCATCCCCGGACGCACGCTGCCCGCCAGAGACTCATGCACCGCCACGCTCGCGACCATCTCGCTGGTGTCGGGCAGCACGATCAGCAGTTCGTTGGGATAGACCTGGCGCCCGATCTGCAGCGGCCCCTCGTTCCCGCCCCAGCGGTTGCGGTTCATGCTCGTCGCGTAGACCACGAGCCCGTCGCTCGGCGCGCGGACGGTCGAAGCTTCCAGTTGCTGGCGGCTCTTGGCCAGCGAGTTCTCGCGGATCGTGAGCTGCGTGCGCCGGTTGTTGCGCTGAGCCGCCTTGCTGGCAAGGTCGATCTCCGCGTTCATCCGCACCTTCACCAGTTCGCTGTTGGCCTGCTCAAGATCGGCCCGCTTCTGCTTCTCGTCCTTGGGATACTGGTAATTCTCATAGACCCGATCGTCGAGCTGCGCCTTCACCCACGCGCTCTGCGCCCGGATGTAGTCCAGTTCATCACGCTCCAGTTCGTCCTTGGACAAGAACCCCTGATCGTGGAGCTTCTGCGAGCGCACCAGCTTGTCCGCCAGACGGTCCAGCTCCAGCTTCGACTGGCTCAGCGCCAGCCGATTGGCCTCGCGCTTAGTCTTGACCTCGCCCTCCATCCACTGCTGAAGCGACAACTCGGCAAGCTTCACCTTGAGTTCGGCGTTGCGCAGGTTGTTGGCGTTCTCGTTGACCTGGATCGTGTAGCCGTTCTCCGCCGCCACAAGCTCGCTCTTGGACGTCTCGATCTGCAGAAGCTGCTCGTCGATTTGCGTCTGGATCTTGTCCGCATTGAGGCGCACCAAGACATCGCCGGCCTTGACCTGCGTTCCCTCGGGCACGATCTCCTGAATGACGGCCTGCTGTTCGACGCGTGAGCGGATCTCCACCTGCCGCCGCGCCTCCAGCTCCCCTGTCGCCACCGTCGTGATGTCGAAGCTCTGGCGGCGTGCCTCGGCCACGTCGGCCGTCCGTGCCGTGCGGCCGGCCTCCTGCTCCTCGCTCGCCCCTCCCCGCAATGACCACCAGCCGATGCCGACGCACGTCACGACAGCCGCCAAAGCCAGCCACCTGCCGCGATTGGAGTTCTTCCGCGCCATGGCAGTCTCCCTTCCGATCCCCCAGGTTGATCGCTGCCCGTCTTTGCGGGCCTCTACTCTAGGAAACCTCGGGGCCTCAACCCTCCCGAACACAATCCGCCCGGCGGCCCCCTGCGGATTCGGCCACGTTGCCTCCTGGTGCTCTTCATGACGCGTGCGGGCTCCATTCTGTTCGTCGTGGCCGCTCCGAAAGAGTGGCAGGCCGTCGCCGAGGGTCTTGGACACACGGCTGATGCGCATGCGAAGGAGCTCCGCGGCCCGGGCTGGACGCTGATCGCGTCGGGCGTCGGCAAGAGCCGCGCCGCCGCCGCCGCCGCGCGGGCGCTCGCGCACGGCCGATTCGACGCGTGCATCAATCTGGGCATCGCCGGATCACTGCCGATCGAGGGCGAGGCTCCGTGCGCGATCGGGACGGTGATCGCGGCAAGCCGCAGCGTGCTGGCCGACGAGGGGGTCGACACCCCCGACGCCTGGCTCCCGATGAGCGCCCTGGGTTTCTCGACCGCGATCGGTGGGGAGTCGGTGCAGGCCGACGCGGGGCTGCTGGCGCGACTCTCGCCCCTGGCCGACCGCACGGGCGTCATCGCCACGGTCTCGACGTGCTCGGGCATCGACGCTCGGGCGAAGGCGGTAGCGGCGCGAACCGGCGCGCTCGTGGAAGCCATGGAAGGTGCGGCGGTGGGTGTGGCGGCTCTCGCTGCGTCCGTGCCCTTCGCGGAGCTGCGCGTCGTCAGCAACACAACCGGCGACCGATCGCGCCAGCGCTGGGATCTTCCCCTTGCCCTGGGGCGGCTGTCGCGCCTCGCCGGCGAGATCATCACCCGTACCGGGTCGTGACGCCGTTCTCAACGCCGGGGGCCGAAAACCCGCCCGTTCTCGGACACGCGAGCCGACGGCGCGACGCCTGCGGCGTGTGCGGGGCGTGACGACGGGGAACCGGTCCGGGTGCCTCACACCTTGGTGAAGTATGCGCGTGCGCACGTCGATCTCACGACGCCGGCAGCCCCGGCGCGGGAGGGATCTGGGACCATGACGCTCGACTTGCTGCGCAAACTCAACTCCGTTGGGCTGATGAAGCAGCTCTCCCCGGCGATCGGCGTGGACTTTGGCTACAGCGCGCTCAAGGTCATTCAGATCCAGCCCGGCTCGGTGCCCACGCTGGTCGCCGCCGCGATGCTCGAGACGCCCGAGGAGCTGATCGACGACCATCCCAAGCGCCTCGAGTTCCAGCTCCAGGCCCTGCCCCGCCTGATCAAGAAGGGCGGCTTCCACGGCCGTCGCGTCAGCGCTTCGCTCCCCAGTTGGCAACTGTTCTGCAAGCACCTGCAGCTGCAGCGCGTGGACGGCGTGCCGATGCAGCAGCTCGTCGCCGCCGCGGTCGCACAGCAGGTCGGCTGCGATCCCGGCGCGCTGGTGCTGCGTCATCACGAAGTCCCGGCGAGCATCGGCGGCAAGAGCGAGATCATCGTCAACGCCGCCGCTCGCGCCGCCGTGGATCACATGGTCTCCGCCATGCGCAAGGGCGGGCTTGAGCCCGTCGGGATGCACAGCGAGTTCGAGGCCGCCATGCACGCCTTCGAAATCGCCGGAGGAGGCTCCTCCAGCGACGACGCGGCCCTCTACGTCGACTTCGGCTCGCACACCACCAAGGCGATGATCGCCCACGGCAAACGCATCGTCTTTGAGCGCGTGATCGAGATCGGCGGGCGCCACCTCGACCGCGCGCTCGCCCGCCAGCGTCGCTGTCCGATCGCCCAGGCCCACCGCGAGCGCCTCGCGCTCGAGCGCCTCGAACCCGAGGCACGCTCCGGCGAGTCCATGGCCTTCCTGCGCAACGCCCCCGACGCCTCCGGCGCCAACGACGATCAGCCCGACCTGCACGAGCCCCTGGAGATCCTCGCCGACGAGATCCGCATGAGCCTGCGGTATCACGAGTCGCTCTTTGGATCCAAGCGCGTCGAGCAGGCGGTCTTCCTGGGCGGCGAAAGCCTGCACCAGGCCTTCAGCAAATCGATCGCCCAGCGGCTGGGCGTCAGCAGCAAGCTCGCCGACCCGCTGGCCAAGGTGGCCCGCACCGGCAACGAGCCCTGCCAGGGCGTCGATATCCGCAAGAGCCAGCCGTCGTTCGGCGTGGCGGTCGGTCTGTGTCAGTGCCCGGCCGATCTCTAGGCCATGACCGTCGCTCAGTCGCTCGCACAGTCGTCTCGTTCAGGTTCGCATCCGTCGGGAAGGGGTCACGCGCATGAATCCGTTTCTCAGGCAGTCCGGTGAATCGCCCGCGGCGGCGTCGTTCCTTCCCGAGGACTACGTCGAACGTCAGAGCAGCGCCCGCGCCAACGCTCTGGCGCTGGTTCTGTTCGCGATCGTCATGACCGGCGTGATCGCCGCGTTCTTCGTGACCACCCGGCGCTGGGAGAGCGTCCGCACCCAGCAGAGCCACATCAACGAGCTCTACGCGCAGGAGGCCAAGAAGATCGAGCAGCTCAAGGGCCTTGAGAAACAGCGCGCCCAGATGCTCGACAAGGCCGAGATCACCACCGCCCTCACCGAGCGCGCGCCCCGCAGCATCCTGCTCGAACAGATCGTCAACCGCGCGCCGCAGGACACCCTCGCCTTCGCCGAGCTCGAACTCAAGAGCAAGCGCATCGATCCGCCCAAGCCGGAGCCCAAGCCCACCGACAAGAACGCCAAGCCCGGCGTCCGCTCGCTCGTCGGCGCCAAGAAGGACGCCAAGGACGAAAAGCCCGCGCCCGTCCGCGCCCCGCGGTTCGAGTACACGCTCACCATCAACGGCATCGCCCAGCGCAACACCGACATCACCGACTTCCTCTCCAAGCTGGGCGACTGCGCCCTGCTCGAGCGTCCCGACCTGTCGTACATCGACAACGTCACGATCGACAAGACCCCCTTCCGCAAGTTCCAGATCGTCACCGGACTCAACGACGCCTTCGACGCTCGGTCACTGGGCGTTGCCAGCGCCGACGCCGAGGCTCCCCGGGCCGCCGCGGCCGCCGACTCGAAGTAACGCCCTCTCGCTCCACCACCAAGGACCATCCCCATGAGGCTCGGATTCCGTGAACTGGTGCTCATTCTGATCCTGCTGGCGGTCCCGCTGAGCAGTTACTGGCTGGTCTTTCGGCCCGTGAACGCGGAGATCGAGCAGGCCAAGGCCGAGGTCGAGCTCAAGCGCGAGCACCTCGCAAAGCTGCGCGACGAGACCGCGCGCAACGCCGACCTTGAGAAGGAAAACAAGGCCATCGCCGCGAGCATCGAGGCCTTCGAGGCCAAGCTGCCCAGCAAGAAGGACCTCGACGCCATCGTCCGCCAGGTCTCCGAGCTCGCCACCGCCGAGGGCCTGGCGCCCCCGTCAGTCAAGAGCGCCAAGCCGGTCAAGGCGGCGATGTACATGGAGCAGCCCCTGGAGATCTCCACGCAGGGCAACTTCCGGGCCTTCCACCAGTTCCTCCGCAAGCTCGAGGCCCTGCCCCGCATCACCAAGGTGCCTGATCTCAAGCTCAAGCGCGCCACCGACAAGAACGGCGACATGCTCGCCACGTTCACGCTCAGCATCTACTACGTCGACGAAGGAGTCACCAACCAATGAGCGCTTCCCCCAAGGACAACCGCAAGCTCCTCTCCGACGGACAGACCGAAGCGCCGGCCAACATGCCCGCCGCCTTCGCCGCCGGCCTGCAGATCGCCGACGCCTCCGGCCAGATCTTCGTCCCGCGCAAGCGCTGGAACACGCAGCACGTGCTGATCGTGACCACGCTCGCGCTCTCGGCGGCGCTGATCTACGGGATGCGTCGCTACGGCATGCAGTCGGGCCTGAAGTTCGAGACCGTCGACGTCGCCTACAAGCGCGACGACAACACGCACCGGCGTGCCGCCGACTTCCAGAAGATCATGGCGCAGCTCGAGGCCGCCGATGTCGCCAGTTCTGAGGGCGTGCGGCACAACCCCTTCCGGCTCATGGGCCCCGAAGCCGGCGATCCCAACAGCGCGGCCGCCACCGACAACACCGCCGAACTCGCCCGCCAGAAGAAAGAGTCGCGGCTCGCCGCCCTCAAGGACGAGCTGGCAACGCTCAAGCTCGGCAGCATCATGAAGGGACGCATCCCGCTGGCGCGCATCAACGACGTGCTCGTGCGCGTCAACGACCCCGTGGGTGATTCGTTCATCGTCGAGAAGATCGATCCGATGAGCGTGACGCTCCGGGCCGACGACGACGTGTTCGTGCTCGAACTGGCGTCGGACGAACCGAACAGCCCGAACGCAACCCCGCGTCCGCGCGAAACCCGTCGCCCCGCCTCGAACCAACGCTGAGCGATCATCGCCCCCCGAAGGACCGCGCGTGGCCAAGTACAACATCGACGACATCCTGAGCGAACTGGGCGTCTCTCCGCCCGCCTCGCGCCGTGCGCTCCCCACCTCGGAGGAGACCGGCGAGGCACGCGGGCGGGTCAACGTGGACGACCTGGGCTCGGTGCCCGTCGCGGCTCGCGCCGCCGACGCGCAGGTCGATGCCCTCAGTCCCATCCCGCGCATGCCCGCCAACCAGCGCACGTTCGACGACGTGCAGCGAGCCCGCACCGGGGGCGACGACCCGGTGCTGGACCTCGCGCGGCGCGACCCGAGCGTCAAGCAGTCCCCCGCGATCGAGCAGCGCGCCAGCGTCGGCAGCGCGATGTCGGATCTCTACCGCCCCGAGCAGGGAACCGACTCCAAGGCCGCGGATCTCGCCGAGCATCTGCTCGCCAACAACCTCATCGGCGCAGACAAGATCTCGCTCGCCGCGGGCGTCATCAAGCAATCGCCCGGACGCCGCCTCGCCGAGGTGCTCATCGAGCAGGGGGCCGACGAGGTCGTCATCCAGACCGCCGTCGCGCACCTGGCTCGCATCCCCTTTGAACGCATCGACCTGGGCAAAGGTCTCGACGGCGGCTTCGACGGCAAGCTGCTCACCACGCTCACCTCCGAGTTCTGCAAGCAGCACGGGATCATCCCGCTGCGCACGGAGGGCAACCGCGTCGTGATCGGCGCCACGCGCCCCGATCACGTCTTCATCCTCGACGAGATCAAGGCACGCCTGCGCGTGCAGGGCGTCAAGCTCGTACTGGTCACCGGGTTTGATCTGCGCGGCGCGATGGAGATCATCGGCGCCGGCGGCGAAGAGTCGTCGGTCGATGTCTCCGAACTGCTCGCCGAGGTCGGCGAGGGCGACGTGCAGGTCGAGAAGAAGGAATCCAACGAGGTCAACCTCGAGAAGGAAGCCGCCGAGTCGCCCGTCATCCGCTACGTCAACTACATCATCCAGACCGCCGTCAAGGAAGGCGCGTCGGACATCCACGTCGAGCCCGCCGAGAAGAAACTCCGCGTCCGTTTCCGCATCGACGGCGAGCTCTTCGAGATGATGAACCCGCCCGCGGCCATGTCCGCCGCGATCACCAGCCGCCTGAAGATCATGGCGAATCTGGACATCTCCGAACGCCGCCTGCCCCAGGACGGCCGCATCCGCTGCAACGTCCAGGGCCGCAAGCTCGACCTCCGCGTCTCCACCCTTCCCACCGGCTACGGCGAGAAGACGGTGATGCGTATTCTCGACACCAAGAGCATCAACGTCGAGCTCGACAACCTCGGCTTTGACGTCGATCACCTCGAGGTCTGGAAGAAGTGCATCGACGCGCCGCACGGCATCGTGCTGGTCACCGGCCCCACCGGCTCGGGTAAGACCACCACGCTCTACGCCTCGCTCCGCAAGCTCGACAAGAACTCGATGAACATCTCGACCGTCGAGGATCCGATCGAGTATCACCTCGACGGCATCACCCAGACGCAGATGCACGAGAAGATCGGCATGACCTTCGCCGCGGCTCTCAAGAGCCTGCTGCGTCAGGACCCCGACGTGATCATGCTGGGCGAAATCCGCGACATGGAGACCGCGCACATCGCTGTCCAGGCCGCGCTCACCGGCCACTTGGTGCTCAGCACGCTGCACACCAACGACGCGCCGTCGTCGATCACGCGCCTCGTGAACATCGGCCTCGAGCCGTTCCTCGTCGGCGCCGCCGTCAACGGCGTGCTCGCGCAGCGACTCATCCGACGCCTGTGCGTCCACTGCAAGGCCCAGGAAGCGCCCAGCACCGACATGAAGGAATATCTCGAGATGCAGGGCCTGCCCACCGACCTTCTGTGGGTGAACAAGGGCTGCGAGCGCTGCCGCAACACCGGCTTCAGCGGGCGCGTCGGCATCTACGAACTGCTCACCGTCGACGACTCGCTCCGCGACGTCATCGCACGCAACCCCAACGTCTCCGAGTTCCGGCGCATGTGCGTCGAGCGAGGCATGGTCACGCTCCGCATGGACGGCATCCGAAAGGTCGCCAAGGGCCTCACCACCGTCGCCGAAGTGCTGCGCGTCACCGAAGCCAACGCCTGAGACTACTTGCCTCGCGTGCGCGCGAAGAGCCAGATCAGCCCGATCACAACGCAGGCTCCCCCAGCCGCGACGACCGCGAGCCGCCACCCACTCCATCCCGCCTTCGGCACCGGAAACAGTTCCTCGGGCGCGGGAACGATGGGAGCGCGGCGCTGCGCGTGTCGCTCGGTCGCCTTCGCGTCGACCGAGCCGTCGGGGCGGATGATCGTCTTGTTGTCCAGACGGAGCCCGCGATCCGCTATGGACGACCAGTGGAATCGTGCCGGGTTGGCCGCCGACGCAGCGACCACGTCGTATCGGATCGCAATCTGGTCGCGGGCACCCGGCGATCCCGCCGGCACGCGCGAGCGATACATCGCGGCAGGGTGCGGCGCGGGATAGATCCTGTCGGACAACACGCCCTCGTATTCAACGACAACGTCCTGCGTCGGATTTGCGACAAACGCCATCCGCGCACCCCGAATCGCGCCATTCTTCGCGTCGATGTCCAGCACCAGCCGCCGACGATCAAGGATGATCTGCACGCTCGTCGCGTCGCGCGTCACCCGAACTTCACCGGGCGGAAGGGACGTCAGATACGCGTGCATCTGCTGCGCGAGATAGCCGGGAAACAGTGTGTCGTCCTCCGGCAGGAGATCGCTCTCCTCCCAGGCGAACTGATCCGTCCGAGTTCCCAGGGAAACAAGCGAAGACTTCAGCTTCATCGAGTTAAACGAGAACTCCGTGCCGATTCCACGAACCTCCCACCGCAGCACCTCCGGCCCGGACAACACGTTCGCCGACGACATCTCCAGCCTTCGTTGCCCGTTTCCGGACATCCATCCGCGCACGTCCAGCATCGGTCGCGACGGCCCCTGCAAGGCCGCGGGAGCGAGGCCGTGACGCTTGGTCGCCAGCATCCCCGCGGGCTCGGGCCCGACGAGTCGCACCGTCTCGAACTTGACCGCTTCGATCGAGATCTCGCGCGAGACCGACCACGCCTCCGCATAAGCCGACTTGAGCCGAGCCAACGCCTGCTCAACGTCCGCCGACGCCGCCAGAGAGCGCGGCGCGAGCCAGCCAGTCGCCGTCACAAGACAGCACAGCAGCATCACGCCGACGCAAGAGCAACTCTCTCGCGGCGAGCGGGCCACGTCTCTCGCGGGATGACTACCAAGGTTCATAGCAAGAGGTGTCACAGGCACCACCAATCCCCCTCTCCGTTGGAACTTGTGTCGTGACGAGCGGCACATTATCGACGTTGCAACGATACAAAGGGGGCACAATCCCCGGATTCAAGCGAACCAGATCACCTGTTCTGCACTCTCGCTCCACGTTCCCGGCTGACTCCTTTGATTTGAACTGGAAGCCCGGCACCATGCGGCGAAACGTGGAATCGCATCGAACACACTTTGCGTTCGAAGGCCAGTTGTCCAGACCATTCGTGTCGTAATTGTCCCAGCACGTCGTGGTCGCGTACGCTTCATCCGGACAAGGACTAGGTGGGTTCGAGTGGTCCGACGCGTGCGAAGCCATCGCCAGGAAGAGCCCAGAAGCCAGAACCATCTTCAATGAGTTGCGCATGGTGCCTCCTTGAAAGGAAATATCATGACATCCTCTGGCAGAGTACCGCACCAGCGGGTGAGCCGCAAGTCCTTTTCTTGGAATCCGCGAGCACCGGGCGGCGGCTTCTCCATCCTCGAACTGCTGGTGGTGATCGCCATCCTCGCCGTCCTGCTCGCGCTCGCGGTGCCCGCCTTGCGAGCAGGCCGGACCTATTCGCTCCGGCTGGTCGATCTCAACAACGTCCGCCAGTTGGGCACCCTGGTGCAGGAATACGCCTTGGCTGAGCGGGACTGCGTCCCCGCCATCTGGCCCCCGGTCTATGTCAACCCGAAGGCGGGCGCACCCTTTCAGTTCGTGAACGTTCGAGGCGCGAACGTGAGCGGCGGGTGGTTCGACAATGCACACTTCTTCTTTGCCGCGCTCTCGCCCATGCCTCCAGAATCCATGCTGACGGCGGCCCGAGCCCCGCGGCGTGCGCGCGTGGTGGGACCGACGATTGATATCCCGCGATTGGCGGACTTCCGGATCTCGGAGGTCTTCTACGCCGAACCCGAGTACTGGACGCGCGATCGGCAAGTCGGCCCGGAGCAGTGGGCGCTCCAACGACTCGGATCGGTGGCGTTTCCGTCCGCGAAAGGTCTGATGTCGCAGACCGCCCTCTTTGCGCACCCGTCTGCCGATCCCAAGGAAGGCGCCGATCTGCACTTCGGTCGGACGCCCGGAGCCCGAGGTGTGGTCCTGTGGTGCGATGGAAGCGCGGGGTTCGAGAGCTACCCGGACCTCGAATGGGGTGTTCCAAACAACTGGAACTACGGCGGCTCTGGCGCGGAGCCGGTGGGCTCCAGGGCGGTTCCCTTCACCGCGACCGAGTTCGGCGTGCTGGGCCGCGATCGCAAGGGAGGTTGACGCTCTGTCTTCCGCTCCACGGCCGACCCGCCACCCCCGTGCATCGCGGCGCTGACCGTCGCGTGCGTCACGCAAGACCGCCGTCCGCAAAGTCGCCGAGGGCCTGACGAAAGCCTCCCGAGTCCTTCGCGTCACCGAAGCGAACTCGTCGTTCGCTCGGTCGCTCGCCGCGACTCGACGCCGCGGGAGGAGCCCGCCAGACCGGTACCCGCGTCCAGACCCAGGCAAAGGGCTGGACCCCGTCGCACTATTGTTCCCCGTGACCGCCCGCACACACCATCGCCCCGCGATCGTGATCTCCATGGGCGACCCCGGCGGCATCGGGGCTGAAGTCATCGTCAAGTCCCTCGCCGACAGGGCGCTTCGCGCACAGGCCTACTTCCGCATCCTCGGGACACACGCCGCGATCGACGCCGCCGCCCGGCGTGCGGGCATCCAGCCCTTCTGGCAGACCCGCACCGACACCGCCGACGTGGCACGCGCCGAGGACGTCGTGTTGATTGACGGCGAACCCGGGGGCATCGAGCACGCCGCCGCCCCGACGCGCTCGGGGGGCGAGCTTTCGTTCCGCTTCGTCCAAGACGCGATCGCCCTCGCTCTCCTGCCCGCCGATCATCCGCTCCACGCAGACGCCATCGTCACCGGCCCCATCAACAAGGCGGCATGGGCACAAGCCGGGCACACGCGCTTCCCCGGTCACACCGAACTCCTCGCCGAGCGCTGCAACGTCGAACGCTTCGGCATGATGTTCCACGTCCCTTCCAACTCCCCCTCCCAGAAAGAGGAGGCGGGGGGTGGGCTCGACGGGCACCCGAACTCGCCAGTTGCCTCGACCCTGCACCACACGCTCAACGTCATCCTCGCCTCCGCGCATGTGCCGCTGATGAGCGTGAAGGACGTACTCACCATCGAACGCGTTGGCCAGACCATCGCGCTCGGCCATCAGGCGTGCAAGGACCTGGGCATCCGCAGTCCTCGCGTCGCGGTCTGCGGGCTGAATCCGCACGCTGGCGAGGGAGGCATTCTCGGAGACGACGACGAACGCGTCATCGAGCCCGCCATCCGGATCGCCCGGCAGAACGGGATCGACGCCAGCGGCCCACACCCCGGCGACACCATCTTCATCGCGGCCTTGCAGGGCACGTACGACCTCGTCGTCGCCATGTACCACGACCAGGGGTTGATCCCCGTCAAGCTGCTCGCCCGCGACCGCGCGGTGAACATGACCGTCGGCCTGCCGATCATCCGCACCAGCCCCGACCACGGCACGGCGTTCGACATCGCGGGAAAGAACATCGCCGATCCCGGCAGCATGCGAAGCGCGATCGAGCTGGCCGTCCGGCTCGCCCGCGTCCGCCGAAGCGACGCGAGCCCGACGCCGTGAGCGCGGCGTCCCGCACATTTCGTTTCGCGGTCGCCGCGCTCTCGACCGCGCTCGTCTCGACCGCCGCCGCCCAGCGTCTCAACCTTACCAACAACGAGACGCCGGGCCCCGGCTCCGGCGTCGTCACGCCGCAGACGCTCCAAGCCCTTCGCGCCCGTGCGGAAGCGCTCGAGGCCCCGTCCACGTCGGACGATGCCGAACGATCGCGTCATCTGCGTCGTTCTCTTGCGCGCCTGGCCGAGCTCCTGCTCACCAAGGGACACGCGGGCAACGACGCGACGACCCATCTCGTGATCCCCGGGCGAGTGCTGGCCGGCGTGCTCCTGCAGCACGATGCCGCACTCGAGCGCATCGCCCCCGAGGCCGACGCCTTGCGGGACCTCGACGCTCGCATCGAGTCGATCGGAGCGATGCTCGACGCCGGCGTTCCGTCGCGTGCGGATCTTGACGCGGCTCTGCGCGACGTGCTCGCCCCGCTGGCGCAGAGCGACGCTCCTCCCGGCGCAAGCGGCCCGAGCGCATGGCCCGAACTGCCGACGCACGAAGGGCTCGCGACGCGCTGGCCCGACGTCGGTCCGGGCCTCGACGAGAAGCTGCGCGAGCTGGCCCGTCGTGCGCAGGCCGCCGAGTCTTGGGCGGCGTATCGCCCCGGCGTCCGCTCGATGGCCCGGCTGCTCTCCGACAGCGTCCCGCCCGGCTCGGTCCGCGCGCCGGCGGACGTCGAACAGCGACGAACCACGATGCTCCGCGATGCGCTGGACGATCTGCTCGCGCCCGAGTCGGAATCTCGCGGCCGGCGCGGGCTTCTGCGCCTGCAGCAGCTCGCCGCGCTCGGGCGCGTATCGGCTCTGGCCCGCGCGCTGCCCGAAGCGCCATCGAGCCGCGCCTTCCGCGCCGCGGTCGAGCGGCTTGTGCTGCGCCTCCCGGACGACGCCGGAGCACTCTCGCCCCAGTCCGCCGCTCGACTCCAGCGGCTGGAGCAGTGGCTGCTCGTCGCGATCGAGCGCGCCACGCTGCTCGACGAGAAGGCGATCCTTCGCCAGCTTCGCCCCGCGCACCGCGTGATCGTCGAGCAGAGCCGCCTCACGCAGGACCGCATGCTCGAAGCGCTCGGGCGCCTCGCCGATGATCCCGAAACGATCAACGACCCCTCCGTCCTGGCGCCCATCAATCTGCACCTCGAGCAGGTCGAACTGCTGCGCCTCTTTGTCCGTGCCGACAAGAAGATGGAACTGGCCGCCGCGCTCCGCGGCGACGACGCGCTGGCGCCCTTCGCCGATGCTCTTCTCGCGCTCTCAAGGCGGGCCGCCGAAGATCGCTCGCGCGATCAGGCACTGCCCGCGCTGCGCGCCCTGCTGACCGATCTGGCCGAACTGGCGCTGCTCCCGGACGAAAAGGCTCTGCGTGACTCGACCGATCCGGGAGCCGTGCGGCTCGTGCAGATCCTCGACCGCGAGCGCCCGCTGTGGCGGCGGAAGGTGAACCAGCGCGTCGCGGGCGAGGTGGTGCCCGGCGGTGAAGAGCACGCGGCACGTCTGCGCCTCGCCGCCCACGCCGCGAGCCTCTGGGCCGCCATCGCACGCGTGCGGCGCGCTCTCGACCCCGGCACTCAGCCTGCATCAACTCTCGCTGGTTTCGGTGGCTGGGCGCTCTCGCGCGACGCGCTCGACGCTCTCACGACCGCCGCCGAGCGCGACCTCCAGCGACTGCTGAGCGAAGCGGACCCTCCCGCCGACGCACCGCTGGCCTCCGCGCTGCAGGCCGCGTCTCGCTCGCTTCGCACGCACGCGGTCGTGCTGCTCGCGGCTCGGCTCGAGGTGGAATTGGCCGATGTCGCGCCCCAGCCGCCGGGCGTGGCTCGCGATCTGCTCCGGATCTCCTCGGGCTCGCCCGACCCGCGAGCGGTGCGGCTGGGAGCGCACGCCGACGCCCTGTGGTCCGTCAGCCGATACGCCGAGGAAGTTCGCGCCCCCGACTCCGTGGCGAGAACCACCGCCCTGACCTTTGCCGCCCTGCGCGCCGAGCAGGTGCTCGCCGCGATGGATCGCTGATCGCCTAGCCCCGCGCCGGCACAAGCCCGTCGCCCCGCAACGCCAGCACCGCCTTGGTGTACGCCGTCTGAAATCCCATCCGCCGAACGTTGCGCTCCGTTCCGGCTCCCGGGCGGCTGCCGATCGTCACCACCTTCACCCCGCGCTCACGCGCCAGGTTCAGGCGCGCCGCGATGAGCACCTGCTGCGCACCCAGGCCGCGATACGCGTGCAGCGTGCTCAGCGCGAAGAGAGCGCCAACCTCGCCGTTCAGCTCCAGAGCCCCGGCCGACACATCCACCCAGCGGCCGTCCTCCTCCACGCTCGCCACGAATCCACGCACACGCGGATGCGTCAACATCCGCACCGAAAGCGCCACATCCGCGTCGGAACACACATGCCCCGGCGGCGTAAAACCCGTCATCGAAATCCGCGCACACACTCGCACGTCTCCGTCGTCGGACGGATCCACCACCCGCACCCGAACCTCTCGCGCAGGGGCCTGCGCCGGACGGATCACCTCGTCTGGCGGCAGCAGCCGGTACAGCACGTTCTCAAACTGGCGAAGCCCAAAGCCAAGCTCGTCGCAATGCGTGCGCACCGAAGCATCGGCCAGCGGGCACAACTCGATCCGCGGCTCGATCCCCGCGTCACGATACCACGCCACGATCTCATCGATCTCGCGCCGCTCCACCGGCCCGCGCATCCCAAGCCCGGCCGCCATGTTGTTCCACGCCCCCGGCTCCCCGCGACACGCCACCCCGCCGCTGGACAACTCGAGAACGTGCGCCGAAATCTCACGGAGCCCCGCGGCGAGGCGAGCTTCTTCTAGTAGCGCGACGGCTGTGATATCCATGGCTCACCGTAGCGGCCTCGCCATGGAAGTCTGCGCGAACTGATTGCAGCAGTGCGTCAGGGCCGACCTCGCCACCAACCGCGCTCGACGCCGGTCCCAGGCGGACAGCACCAGACCCTAAGCAACAAGCCGGACAACGCAATCTTGGCAAACCACCCGCACCCCCGCGAGATTGCGGGTAGGAGGCGAGCAGACCTGAGATTAGGCTTGCTTGACAGTTCGGATTCTGTTCATTATGCTCCTGACATGGCGCAAGGAAGCGGCATCGAATGGACTGAGGCGACGTGGAACCCCGTCGCGGGATGCACTCCCATCTCGCCCGGATGTCTGAACTGCTACGCCGCACGCATGGCTTTGCGACTGGAGCACATCAGCGAATCCGGCTGCGCGAAGTACAAAGGCACGGCGAAGCGTTCAAAGAACGGCCGCCCCGTGTTCACCGGGCGCATCAATCTGGATTACGACGCGCTCGAACTCCCGCGGCGATGGCGAAAGGGCCGGCGCATCTTCGTCAACTCGATGAGCGATCTGTTCCACGAGAACGTCCCCGCGGCGTTCGTGCGCGATGTGTTCAAGGTGATGAACGATTGCCCGCAGCATCAGTTTCAGGTGCTGACCAAGCGACCCGATCACGCGCTCGAACTTGCCGATTCCGTCCGATGGACACCGAACATCTGGCTCGGCACGTCAGTCGAGAACGCGATGTACATCCATCGCATCGAAACGCTGCGGCTGATACCAGCGCACATTCGGTTCCTGTCGTGCGAGCCGCTGCTCGGGCCCATGCCGAAACTGCCGCTGAAGGGGATCCACTGGGTGATCGTCGGCGGCGAGAGCGGTCCGGGTTCGCGACCGATGGAGCCGCGATGGGTGGAACAGATTCGTGATCGCTGCATCGTGAACGATGTGGCATTCTTCTTTAAGCAATGGGGTGGCGTGCGCAAGCACGAAACGGGCCGGAAGCTGGCTGGTCGGACTTGGAATGACTACCCCGATCCGGAGACTATGAATGGCTCAGTTGCGGTGGGACGACGCGTGCGAGCGCGTGCAGGCTGACGACGGGCTGCCCGTCCGAGAGGTTGGGGGCTGGTCAGAAGACAAACTGTTTGTCTGGCACAGCTATATCCAAACTACTACGTCATCGATGGTCGGAAAGCCCCAGTGGTCCGCGGGGCTTGTTTACTGCGACTTGTTTGCGGGCCCCGGTGTTTGCCGTCTGAAGGACTCAACTCGTCGTCTACCCGGATCGCCGTTGATCGCCGCAATGGCAACGAAGCCCTTCAGCCATATTTTCGTGGTTGATAGCGATGCAAGGAACACTGCCGCCTGCAGCAAACGACTTGAGGCTTTCGGGGCCAAGGATCGCTCCACGGTTCTTACTGGCGACTCAAACGAGCTCGTCGATCAGATAGTGAAGAGCATTCCGAAGAAGGCGTTGACGCTGGCGTTTGTCGATCCGGAAGGTCTCGACGTCGACTTTAGGACTCTGCGAAAACTCTCCGATGCTGGCAGGGTGGATCTGCTGGTTCTATTTGCCGACGCATATGACGCGCTACGGAATCTCGAATCGTTCATCTCCGGCAGCGACAACCGACTCGATCGGATGCTCGGACCGAAGAGCAACTGGCGGCAAAGGATCGGCGAGCTGCCCAACTGGGATCCGAACAATCTTCGTGAGTTTTTCTCCAAGCAATACATTGACGTTCTGAAAAGCCAACTCGGCTACGTCGTTGCAGACACCAAAATCGTTCGCGGGCCGAATGGGCCCCTATATCGACTTGTGTATGCGTCCAAGCATCCACGAGGATTGGACTTCTGGCACAAGGTCGATGCGAAGGATCGCCACGGAAACAAAGGGCTATTCGGTTAACCTAGCGTCCGCGGCCCAAAGTCCAGCTTCATCGCCTTCTTCGCCAGGTACAGCGTCTCCTCCGCCACCACGTTCGCCCGCTTCACGCCGTCCTTGATGATGTCGATGATCACGTCGTCGCCGCCGGGCTTTTCGTATTCAGCACGGCGGGCCCGCATCGGTTCCAGCAGCGTGTTGATCGCCTCGGCGAGTTCCTGCTTCACGTGGCCGTCGCCGAGGTTGTCGCCGCGTTGGTAGCGGTCCTTCAGCTCCGCGACGCGGGCCTCGCTCGTAATGAACGCCTCGACGAACTGGAAGAGCACATTGGTCGGGTCGCCGGGCTCGGTCGGGCTCTGGCGGCCGGTCGTGATCTTGTTGATCTTCTTCTGCACGTCCTTGGCGTTGTCAGACAGGAAGATCGCGTTGCCCAGGCTCTTGCTCATCTTCTGCTTGCCGTCGCCGACGCCCGGCAGGCGGCCGACGCGACCGATCAGCGCCTCGGGGATCGGAAAGACGCCGCCCGCGGCGACGTAGTCCTTGTCCTCCGTCCGGTTCGGCACGTTGCAATAGAGCTGGTCAAACTTCCGGGCCGCCTTGCGGCACATCTCGATGTGCGGCGCCTGATCCTCGCCCACCGGCACGTACACCGGGCGGAACGCGAGGATGTCGGCGCACTGCCCCACCGTGTACATCGGGAAGCCGAAGCTGTGCTGATCGCCCAGTCCCTTGGTCTCGAGCTCGTGGATCAGCGTCGGATTGCCCATCACGTCGTTGAACGACAGCAGCATCGCGAAGAACCACGTCAACTCCGCGATCGCGGGGATCTCGGTCTGCAGCACGATCGTGGACTTCTTGGGGTCGATGCCCGCCGCGAGCCAGTCCTTCACGATCTCGATCGTGTCCTGACGGATGTCCTGCGGCTTGTCAAACCGCGTCGTGAACGCGTGCATGTTGGCGAGCAGGAAATAGCAGTCATACTTGTCCTGCAACGAGACGCGGCGTTCGACGCTGCCGACCCAGTGGCCCAGATGCAGCCGCCCGGTGGGCGTGTCGCCGGTGAGGATGCGGGGCTTGCCAGACGCGGAAGGAGCGGAACTCATGGGAGGCAAGGGTAGGTTTCGCGAGTCTGCAGGACATCAGCCGCAACAGCCGGGTGCCGCTGCCCAGCGCTTCGCTGGGCAGTGCCGAACGACCCGGTGCCTCGGTCAACACGATCTTGATCGCCCTCGCACGGCTGAGCGAAGCGTTCCGCAATGGTGCCCCGCGGATGGCACCCCGCGTCACGCGTCGCGCCGGGACTCTCACTTTCTGCTGAACGTGACGTTGACCTCGATCGGATAGTCCATCTGAGCCTTTCGTTGCGCCGGCGTCATCGCCGAGGCGGACCCGTCTGGAAAGTACGCGTTGGTGTCGCTCTCGAGGAGCGGGCCTTTGCCTCGCTTATGGAAAGGCACCGCATCAAACACGAGCGGCGCGAGCGGCTGGCGTGTCGCGTCTCACCCAGACCGACCAGCGAAAGCGAGATCAACACCGCGATGATCGCGAGGACGACGAGCAGTTCGAGAAGCGTGAAGCCGTGCCGCACCATCCTGTTCTCCGCTCGACGCACGGTGCTTCGCTGCCTTGCCGCCCCTCGATACGCGTCGCATGCGTCAAGGATGCCGCGAACGTGAGCCTCACGCGCGCGGGCGGTTCTTCACGGCCGTGGGGTCCGCCGATCCGGGAAACTGATCTTGGCCGCGTCCATCAGTCGCACGCGCCAGTCTCTGCCTTCCTCCGGCCTCAGACGACCGCGCCCCGCGCTGCCGTCGAGAAAGCCCTCGTTCGCAAACCTCTTTGTGTTCTCGCGATGAAAGAACTCCTCGTCGCGTATCAGTGCGAATCGCGGGTCGCTCTCCCAATGCTGCGTCAGAAATCGCTGAACCGCTCGATGCTCGGCTCGACGGACAAGCGGACCGAAGGCGAAGCTTGCCGGCCAATAGAAGTAGCTGCTCTGGCGAACCTCCGCCAGTGCGTACGCCGGGTCACGTTGCGGATCGCGCGTCCCCGGCCGATCATCGGGGCATTTCCACGGCGGACCGACCCGCCAGACCTGCCTTCCGAACGAGTCGAACACACCCTCCACAGCACGCATCGGTCCCTGCCCGACCGCGGCGCACCAGTCGTTCTGGAATTCCCGCCAGAGGCTCCGGGGCCTGCCGGACTCGTCGAACGCGACCGCGATGATGGGAAGCAGATCGTTCTGCTGCGAACGCATCATGGCCAGACCCACAAGCTGCTGACGCAGATACGCAAGACAGCGCGCTTCATTGGCTCGGCGCAAACTTCCGCTCAGCGTGCCGGCCGACAGCGCGATGAGCACGGCAACCGTCGCCAGAACGATCAGAAGTTCGAGAAGCGTGAACGCTCGCGTCATCAATCGACCCCATCCGCGACTCGGCGGGTTCATTTCCTGCACGATGTGCGTCGGCCTCGCCCAAAGTGCCTCAGCCAGCCGCACGCCGCTATCTCCACACCGCCAGCGCCACGTTTGCCGCGTTGAACAGCACGTGCATGACGATCGGCACCGCCAGCGAGCCGGTGCGGACCATCGCCACCCCGAACGCAGCCCCGAGCACGAACAGCATCGGAAGCGCCTGCACCGGCACCGAACCCAGATGCGCCGCCGCGAAGATCGCCGAGGTGATCAGGACGCCCCACCACGCGCTCCCCAGCGCCCGCGTGATCCCGTTCTGCAGGAAGTACCGGTACAGGATCTCCTCGATGATCGGGATCGGCACGATCGCGCAGAACGTCAGCACCATCACCCACGCCTGCGTCGGGCGCTCCGCGATCGTCTCCAGCGTCTCGTGCGCGATCGACGGCGGCGTCTTTCCCTGGATCGCCTTGTACACCTCCACGCTCACCAGCCCCGTCGCGTTCACCACCGGCAACGCCACCACAAACGCGATCGCACCGGCCGCCCACGCCGAAGCCGGCGGCCACGAGACCTTCCCGCGTGACAGCGCCACCATCGCCGTGCCCGCGATCAAGCCCGCGACACACTGCCCCAGCATCACCAGCGCCCGACCCTGATCCGAATCGAGCACCACGCCCTTGAACGGCCACCACGCGCCTGCTTTCACCTGCGCCGCCGCGAACTGCGCACCGATCCCCATGCACAGATACACCACCGCCGCCGCGAACACCCACGCGTACCACGGCACCTCCCCACCACCTCCGCCCCCCCCGCTTCCGCCTTTGCCTTTGCCCCCGCCCAGGCTGGTCGGCCGGATCACGTTGAAATACCACAACGCCGCCAGCACCACCACGCCCAGCCCGATCTGCAGCCACACCCACTGATCCCTGCTCAATCGCGGCGGGGTGCTGCTGGGCTGTCGCACGGCGGGCGCTTCGGCCTTGGGCTTGGGAACGGCCGGCACTTGACCCAGCACCACGTGCGTGCGGGTTGCCGATGCGCTCACCACGCCCTCCCGCACGCCCTCCTGCCCGCCCTCCTGCACGCCCTCCTGCACGTGCGCCTCGACACACCACGCCGACGCTTCGGAGGCTTCCGTCATCGCCGAGGCGGCCTTTGGCGAAAGTGCGGCAACAATCAGGACGACCACTGCCGTCAGGAGCGCATGGGCAATCGGAGCCCGTGCCCTCCCGTCGGAGCCGAACGCGACTCGCCCGGGGCGTGCTTGCGTCCTTCTTTCGTCGGAGAGCCGTGTGCCAACAGGCGTCCTCGCGCAGATCATCGAGAACACGCGCCGCGAGGTGCAACGCGCCAAGGAGCGCGTGCCGCTGAGCGAACTGGAACTGCTGGTGGCCCAGGAAGAACCGCCGCGCAATTTCTTCGGCGCGGTGACGCACCGCCAGAACAACGCGTTGGACATCGCGGTGATCGCGGAGGTGAAGCGACAAAGCCCCAGCGCCGGGCTGATCCGTCCCGAATATGCCGGCGATTCCTTCCGCCCGGAGAACATCGCGAAAAAGTATCACGCCGCGGGAGCCGCCGCGATCTCCTGCCTGACGGATTCCAAGTACTTCGGGGGTGATCTGTCGTTCATCCGGCGGATCAAGGACGCCGTCCCGCTCCCCGTGCTACGCAAGGACTTCATCATCGACCCCTACCAGCTGTGGGAAGCCCGCGCCGCCGGGGCCGATGCCGTCCTGCTCATCGCCGAGTGCCTGCACGAGGGCGAGATGCTCGACCTGATGATCCTGGCCCAGCAGTTACAACTCACCGTGCTGCTCGAAGTCCACGACACCGACAGTCTTTTGCGCGTTCGGCCTCACGTCGGCTTCCCCCACCGGTCCTACGGCCTGCTGGGCATCAACAACCGCAATCTCGAATCCATGACCGTCGACCTCAACCACTCCCTCCGTCTGGCCGATCTTGTCGAGGACCGGTCGGTTCTTGTCAGTGAGTCGGGCATCCGAACCTTTCACGATCTGGCCCGCTTAAGAGAATGCGGCGTACGCATCGTGCTGGTCGGAGAGCACCTCATGCGACAGGACGACCCGGGACACGCCCTCGCCGCCATGCTCAACCCAGAGTCCGTCGGTCAATAATCGTCCCTCGTCTTCACGCCGAAACACCCCCGCATTTCGCCCGGAGTCCACTCTGATGCTCAGCTCACGCCCGACCGTCGCCCTCGGCCTGACGTCCCTGCTGCTCATCGCCAGCGCCGGTCACGCTCAGGACACCATCACCCAGCCCTCGCCCGCCGTCGTGAACAGCCGCCCCAACGCGGCCCCCGGCGACAACAACCCCGCGGGCGGACACTCGCTCGACCCCGCCGCCAAAGCCCTCATCGAGAAGGCTCGCGACGTCATCACCAACGCCACCACCATTCAGTACGAGATCTTCACCCCCCAGGTCGGCCTCATGGGCGGCGACCGCGCCCCGCGCGACGTCCGCGCCAAGGTCGCCATGAAGCGCTCCGAGCCCGGACCCGGATGGGCCCAGCGACTCACCGGCAGCGGCGTGCCCGCCAAGGACCAGCCCGCCATCGAGTTTGACGTCCTCTGGGACCGCAGCCAGTTCTCCTGGGTCGATCACAAGACCAAGACCGTCTTCACACGCCCCTTCAATCAGGCCCGATCCTTCGGCTCGCTCATGATGATCAACGGCCTTCGGAACCGTGTCATCACCTCCGACCGCCCCATGAGCGAACTGCTCGTCTATCCCTCCATGGCGCTCGACGGCGAAGAGGTCGTTGACGGCGTCCCCTGCGACATCGTCGTCGCCGGCACGTCGCTCGAGGGACAGGGCAACCGCGTCCGCATCTGGATCGCTCGCACCGACTCGTTCCCCCGCCGAATCCAGACCATCATCGACAGCAAGCTCATCAACGCCAGCGACACGATCGAGCTCACCGGCGTCCGCCTCAACGAAACCCTCGCCGAGGGCCTGATTCCCATCGCCGTCCCCGAGGGCTACGCCGTCGACCGGCTCGAGCCCGCGCCGCCCCCGCCCCCGCCCGTCACCGACCGCGCTCGCGTCCCCGAGTTCGAACTCGCCACGCTCGAAGGCGCCAAGGTCACCAAGGAGTCGCTCGCGGGCAAGGTCGCCGTCGTGCAGTTCTTCGGCACCTGGTCCAACCCCGCCAAGCGCAGCCACGCCGAGTTCGCGGCACTCGCCGAGAAGTACCGCGAGAAGGGCGTGCAGTTCTACCTCGCCGCCGTGCGCGAGCAGAGCGCCGACAGCGTGCGCGAGTACGTCAACGAGGCGGCGATCAAGCTGCCCGTGCTCCTCGACGCCGACACCCTCGCCGAGCAGATCAACGTGCAGAGCGTCCCCACCGCGGTGGTGATCGGCGCAGACGGCTCCAACGTCCGCATGATCTCCAACTTCCTGCCCGAGTCCACGATGAAGCAGGTCGCCGAAGGAGTGGACATCGCGCTCAACGAAGCCGAGGCCAAGAAGAACGCCACGGCCACCCCCGCAAGCCCGGCCCCGGCCCCGGCCGCGACGCCCGACGCCGCTCAGCCGGCGACCCCGCCCGCCGCTGATCAGCCTCGCTGATGAAGGGTCGCACACACGCACAGCCCAAAGAAAACGCACGCCTCAGGGCGTGCGTTTTTCGTTCCGATCTTTGTTCTGCTCTTCGTTCCGCACATTCATGCCGGCATCGACGCCGGCACGTGTTCACTCGCTCTTGGGCGGAGGCGTCTGCTCCGGAGCCGCCGGCTCGGCCATCGGCGCTTCCGCGGCCGGCTCATCCACCGGCTTCCCGCTCGCCGCAGCCTCCTTCGCACGCTTGATCGCGTCGACCACCTGATCGGCCGGCAGCACCACCACACCGCGCTGTCCGCCCATCATGCCCTGCTCGGCTTCCATCTCCTCGCGGCTGGGCAGCTGGAGGATCGTGACACCCACGACCGTCCCGTCCGCCGCAAACACCGGCGTCCCCAGCGGCGCGTTCAGCCGCTCCCCGGCGAGGATCAGCTTTCGCGGCTTGGTCGGCAGCGCGCCCACGCGGAAGTCCGAAACGCTGGGAGCCCGGTCGAAGAACTTGCCCAGCCGCTCCACGGTGAAGAGCGTCTGCCCGAGCGACGCGGGCTTGCCCGTCGCAAAGTCGACCGCGGCGTACGGCGTTTCCGGCTTCTTCTCGATCTGCACCCACGCGAGGTCCAGCTCGCTGTCGCGCGCGATGAGCTTCGCGTCAACGCCTTCGATGTCATCGCCCACCAACACCTTGATGTCCTTGGGCGTCATGCTCATGCCCGGCGCCATGAACGACCGCATCGCCTCCGACACGCCGCCAAGCTGCAGGTTGCTCGCCATGATCAGGCCCGTCGGCTCGATCATCACGCCCGGGATCTCGGTCTCGCGCTCTTCGTCGCTCCCGCCCATGCTGATCTTGAGCACGAACTTGATGGTCACGACGGTCGCCGCCTTGGTGTCGGCGATGCTCTTGTAGGTCGCGGCGGCGTCCGCATGGTCCGCGGCCGACGCCGAGGCGGGCGCCAGCGCCCCCACCATGCCCGCCGCCAGCACCATCGCCGCCGTCCCGCTCCGAAGGCTCGAAATCACGCTGCGCTTGGTCAAGAGAAGACTCCTCATGGGCGCATCCGTCCCGGATGCGCACGCCGATGGTACACGCCCCGGGATCACGCCGACTCACGCCGAAAGCACGCGCCGCATCAGTCCGCGCCTGCGGCGGGCGTCGACTCGCCCGCGACGCTGGGCTTCCACTCCGGCTCGAGATAGCGGAACATGGTGCGGTTGTCGCGCAGGATCCCGAAGATGACGCGCGTCGGCTGCTCGCGCGCCAGCCGCTCCATCACCTTGCGATATCCGTCGAGATCGGTGATCGTCTCGGCCCAGACCTCGGCGCCGGTGCTGTCGCCGGGAACGCTGATGCGTTGGATCAGGTCGCCCGACCGCACCCCCGCCGCGCCGGCCCAGCCCAGCGGCTCGGCGCCGGCGACCAGCACGCCGGTGACGCTCTCCTCCCAGCGATTGTCGTCGCGATCAAAGAACGTGAGCTCACGCACCGAGAGCTCAAAGTCGCGGTTGCTGTCGCGTCGCGCCTCCTCGGGCGACAGACGCGTGCGCTCCAGCGTCACCGCGACGTCGACCGACTCGACCTTCCCTTCGGCCGAGCGACGCAGCACCTTCAGGTTCGCGGGCGCATCGACGCGCATCTGGCGGATACGCCGCTGCAGCGCGCCCACGTCCTGCATCCCGCGCACACTCGTCTTCTCGTCGTCGATCCCCACGATGACATCGCCGACGCGCAGCCCGCTCGCGGCGGCCAGCGTCCCCGGATAGATGCGGGTCACCCGGTGGCCGGTCTGACCCTCGTGGCCCAGTTCGCGCGCCAGGTCGCGCAGCACCGGCTGGGTCGCCACGCCCAGCCACGCGCGCGCCACCTCGCGCGCCGGATCTTCCTTCTTCTCCGGGCGAGGCTTGATCAGCGTTGCCTGGCTCTTGTTGCGCCGCTCAAACTCCAGGAGCAGGAACTCGGGGATCTTCAGCCTCGCTTCTTCCGCCGTCATCGCCGAGCCCGCTTCGGGCACGCCCGCGCTCATGATCGAGCGGTAGATCTCCACCGCCTCGTCCACCGTGCGCACCGGGCGTCCCGCGATCGAGCGGACGATGTCCCCCGGCTGGATCGCCGGCTCAGCGAGCTGCGCCGGCGATCCGCTCTTCACGCTCGTGATGAGCGCACCCTCGCGCGACGGAAGGTGCATGTCCTCGGCCATCCGCTCGGTGATCTCGCTCACCGTCACGCCCCACAGCCGCAGGGCCGCCCGCTCGCCCCGCTCCTTGAGCATCTTCCGCGTCGTCACGCTCGCCTCGCGCTTCTCGCCCGCGCGCACCAGCGACATCGCGATCACGCTGCCGACCGGCCGATCGGCGATCGACTTCATCAGAAGCGGAATCTCCTCGACAAACCGCACCGTGATCGGCGCTCCGTCGATCGCCACCACGCGGTCGCCCGCGCGCAGACCCGCCTCGTCCGCGGCCGATCCTTCGGTCACACTGTTGATCAGCACACCCTCTTCAAAGCCCGTGTCGCGGATGTTCTTGAACGACGCACCGATCGAAGATCGCACCACCTCGCCGTCGCGCCGGATCGCCTCGCTGACCTGGCGCGCCAGATTGCCGGGGCTGGCAAAGCCCATGTTCGAGCCGCCCAGCGTGTTGATGCCGACGATGCGTCCTTCCAGGTTCACCAAGGGGCCGCCCGAGTTGCCGGGGTTGATCGCCGCGTCGTGCTGGATCCATCTCGTGAACGACCCCATCGTCCCGGCGTCGCCCTGCATCTCTTCAAACTCCTCGCGCAGGAACCCGCTGCTGAAGACCCGCTCGGTGTTGCTCACGATCCCCAGCGTCACGCTGCGCGAGAGGCTGAAGGGCGAGCCCATCGCCATCACCGTGTCGCCGATCGCCAGCGCGTCCGAGTCGCCGAACTCGGCCACCGCCAGCTCCTCGGGCTGCAGCCCCTGCTTGCGCAGATCCTCCAGATCGAGCTTCAGCACCGCCAGATCCGTCGCCGGGTCCTCCCCCACCAGCGTCGCGTTCACCACGCGCCGATCCGCCAGCGTCACCTTGAAGCGCTTCCCGTCGTTCACCACGTGCTGATTGGTGATGATGTGCCCCTCGCGGCTGATGATCGTGCCGCTCCCGGTGCTGCCGCCCTTGACCTCCTGCCCGCCCTCGAACGACGCCGTCACCACCGCAATGTTCACAAGCGCAGGGAACACCTTGTCCCGCGCCGACTGCACCAGCCGTCGCAATTCATCACGCAGCGCCCCGTCATCGCCCGCGGCCGGACGGATCGTCCCCTCCGCCCCAGCGAGACGCACCCCAGGACCAAGCGCAACTCCTGCCGCCACACACACCAACATCATCGAACGACGCATCGCTGCCCCTTGTCCTGAAGACCGTTCAGCCGCACAAGCGCGTCGAAACACGGGCGATCCGACGCTTCACAGGCCAGTGTATCGGTTCGCCCTCCGCCCGCCGCAGCACCCCTCCAACTCGGATCCGCCGGTCCGGCTCTTCACGGAGTCTTCAACCAGTCTTCACCAACCGCCAATCCGACGATCGCGTCGAGCGGTCATCCTTTCTCGTCCGCATCCGGAGCGCCCGGAGCGGCTCGGGAGTCTGCCGCGCCACGCGTCCGCGGCAGCAACAAGGGCCCGGTCCGGACGCGGGGTGTCGACCCACGTCGGGGTCTCGACCCAAGGCGAGGTTCGATCGGTGCGTCTCTCGTGGAGGTTGCGATTCTCATGCCCACCCGAACGTTGCTCCGTCCAGCCGCCACCGGACCTCGCGCCTTCACGCTCATCGAACTGCTCGTCGTCATCGCGATCATCGCGCTTCTGATCGGGATCCTCCTCCCGTCGCTCGGAGCCGCACGCGACAGCGCCCGTCAGGTCCAGTGCATGGCCAACATGCGCTCGATCGCGCAGAACTCGATGAACTACTCGATGGCCAACCGCGGGTTCCTCTCCTCCGGACCCTTCGATTCGCGTCGAGACTACGGCTACGGCGGGCTCTGGCCCGCCGTGCAGCGCGGCCTCGAACACGTCGGCTGGGTCGCCGATCAGATCAAGGGCGGCTACGGCGTCCCCGGCCGCATGCTCTGCCCCGGCAGCCCCTCCCGCTTCAGCCAGAACGTCGACCCCGCCCGCCTCACCGCCGGCCAGGGCTCCTTCGACTTCATCCGCAACCAGAACCGCAACTTCGTCCCAAGCCTCATCGAACGCGGCTTCAACACCAACTACGTCCAGTCCTGGTACATGGGTCACACCGACTTCCGCCCTCAGTATCAGCACCGCCTCTCCAGCCTCCGCCCCAAGGTCAACGGCGTGGACGACCGCAAGAACGTCGCCTTCATGATCGGGCCCCTCGCCGAGAAGAACATCGGCGTCTTCACCACCCCCTCGCTCCTCCCACTCTTCGCCGACGCCGCCGTCGAGAACACCAAAGACATCGGCGCCTTCTACAACGGCGAACGCATGGTCTTCTCCAAGGCCCTCAGCGACGGCTACGTCGACGGCGGAAGCCCCCAGGGACTCTGGACACGCCAGGACTACACCGACTTCGGCATGGTCCACGGCAAGCGCGCCAAGGTCTTCAACAAGGACGATGGCGTCGAACTCTTCACCGGAAACACCGGCGTCATCGCCTTCGCCGACGGCAGCGCCAAAGTCTTCTTCGACTCCGTCCGCGACGGAATCTTCGGCTTCACCGACGGCCGCACCCCCAACGGCGAAATGACCCACGTCTACGACGAACTCGAAGGCAAGATCTACGGCGGCTGGCTCGTCGGCACCGGACCTTACAACTACTGATCCGCCCCTCCGAGCCCACGCCGCGCCAGGGCAGGACGCCCCAGTCAATCTGTTCCGGTTCGCTCAGGGATGTTCCCTGCAGCGTCTGTGTGTCTGGAAGTCCCTGAGAGGGAGATATCCGCAATGAAGAAGCTCGTCCTGCTCGCTCTGGTCGCCGGCGCCTGTACGCCCGCGCTCGCCGACGACGTCGGCACCGTCACGCTCTTCGGACGCAAGTTCAACGTCCAGCGCTTTGACTACAACGCCATCCTCGTGCCCAACGCACGCCCCAACCTCGTCCCGCCCGATCCCAACTACCAGGCCGAGTTCGGCCTCACCAGCGTCGAGGGCACCCACGTCCTCAGCGCCTCCAAGCTCCTGCTCTCCAGCCGCCAGATGGCCAGCACCCGCTTCGGCCCCAGCACCACCACCGCACAGTCCTACGTCGTCCGCTACACCCTGCGCAACAACCCCGTCACCGGCAAGCTCGAGAGCATCGACTACGACAAGACCATCGCCGTCAACGGCACCGGCGGCGGCTACGTCAGCCCCAGCCGCATGGCCACCCGCGGCATCACCGTCAACACCGGCTCCACTGGCCTGGGCGCCGGCGGCAACCTCGTCTCCATCGGCCGCTTCGATCCCAACAACCTCCTCCGCGCCTTCGCCATCGACCCCGCCAGCCCCTTCAACACCGACATCGCCTACACCCCCACCGACCCCGGCAGCGTTCCCGCTTCCGCCACCCCCACCGCTGGCTACGGCTTCAGCGTCAACCCCCCCAACAACAACATCGAGGACGTCACCTACGTCCCCGTCAATGACCGCTTCTACACCATCCGCCAGGACAACATCTTCGCCGACAGCCAGCGCGTCGACATCTTCAAGACCACCGGCGGCCACGTCGCCGAGTTCCAGATCGGCTTCGGCACCACCGGCTTCCCCCTCGACGGCAACCCCGGCCAGGCCAAGGGCATCGCCTTCGCCGCCGAAGGTCCCCAGCTCCCCCTCAGCCTCCAGGGCGAAGGCGGCATCATCCTCGTCGGGCTCGATGACGTCGGCCCCGGCGTCGAGGCCTTCGATCTCGACGGCAACCTCATCAAGCACGAGAACCTCGCCAACAACATCGAGACCGACCCCTTCCTGCCCCCCATCTACCAGTCGATTCTCGATCTCGGCGGCTGCGGCGCCATCCTCGCCCCGCTCCCCAATCCCCGCCCCGAGCGCCCCCTCCAGATCGAGTCGCTCGGCTACGACGCCTGCTCCGGCCGCTTCTTCTTCACCAATCAGTCCGACACCAACCCCATCAACACCTGCCCCTACATCTTCGTCCTCACCCCCTCCTGCCCCGCCGACTTCAACCAGGACAACACCGTCGACAACACCGACTTCGTCCTCTTCGCCAACGCCTACAACGACTTCCTCACCTGCAACGGCGACCTCAACTACGACGAGACCACCGACAACACCGACTTCGTGCTCTTCGCCAACGCCTACAACGAGTTCCTCTGCCCCTGATCACGCGTTCCTGATCCAAACGCCCGGATCGTCGCAGATCTGATCTCCGACAACCAAACCCCGACGCCCCGCGGCGTCGGGGTTTTTCGTTCCACGCGACCCCGTGCCATTCTGTTCCAGCGTTTCCGCCGGTCCTCACCCGTGCGGCCGCACGTCCGCGCCCGGCAAGCGCGCGCACCGCGCGACGCCGGCCTCGACCTCCGCCGCGGTGCCCACGATGTTGATGTGCCCGAGCTTGCGCCCGGCGCGCGCGTGCTTGGCGTAGCTGTGCAGCGAGGCGCCCGGGATCGACAGCACCTCGGCAGCGTCGGGCATCTCGCCGATCAGGTTCACCATCGCCGCCGCCGGCGCCCGCAGCGACGCGTCTCCCAGCGGCAGGCCCGCGATCGCGCGGACATGGTTCTCGAACTGGCTGGTGACCGCGCCGTTCATCGTCCAGTGCCCGCTGTTGTGCACGCGCGGCGCGATCTCGTTGCCCAGCAGCACCACCGTCTCACCGCGGCGCACCACGAACATCTCCACGCACACCACCCCGACCACCGCGTGCCGCTCCATCAGCGCCCACACCGCCTCCCGCGCCCGCTGCTCGGCCACGCGCCACGCCTCGGCGCTGACGCCCGGAATCGTCTCGATGGGCACGCGCGACAGGCGCAGCATCCCCTCGCGATGCAAGTTGGTCGGCGTCGGATAGAACACCACCTTGCCCTGCGCCGAGCGAGCCGCCAAGATCGAGACCTCGCGCTCAAACTCGATGAACGCTTCGAGGATCAGGTCTGCGCTCTCCCGCTCACCCGCGGTCTGCGTCCACGCTCTGGCGACGTCAGACTCCTGACGCAGCACCACCTGCCCCTTGCCGTCGTAGCCCATCCGGCGCGTCTTGAGCACGCACGGAAAGCCGATCGACGCCGTCGCCCGGCGCAGCTCCGCCAGCGTCGCGACGCCGACATACGGACCGACCTCGATCCCGCACGAGACCATCTCCCGCTTCTCGCGCAGCCGGTCCTGCGCGATCTGCAGCAGCGCGGGCGACGGATGCACGCGGCGCTGCTGGCTCATCCAGTCCACCACGTCGCTGGGCACGTTCTCAAACTCGAAGGTCACCAGATCGACGCCCCGCACGAAGCGCCCGATCGCCTCGCGATCGGCGAAGTCGCCCACCACCAGTTCACCCGCGTGCGCCGCGACCGCGTAGGGCGACGGATCAAGAAACCGGAAGCGAAACCCCAGCGGGATGCCCGCCAGCGCCATCATGCGTCCCAGCTGCCCGCCGCCGAGCACGCCGATCGTGTGGTTGTTCGCCGCGTGCTCGATCATGCGCGGGCTCTCCGCCTCGGCCGCGCCGTGCCGCCCTTGGCCCGCGTCCGACCCGAGGTCTTGGTCGTCAGCACGCGATCGGCCATCACCGCGTCGGTCCGAGCCTGTCGCCACGCGTCCAGGCGGCGTCGAAGGTCGGGTCGTGACGTCGCGAGGATCGCCGCCGCCAGCAGTCCCGCGTTCACCGCGCCCGCCTTGCCGATCGCGAGCGTCCCCACCGGAATGCCCGCGGGCATCTGCGCGATCGACAGCAGCGAGTCGAGCCCCTTGAGCGCACGACTCTCCACCGGCACCCCAAGCACCGGCAGCACCGTCTTGCTCGCGCACATCCCGGGCAGGTGCGCCGCTCCGCCCGCGCCGGCGATGATCACCTCCAGCCCGCGGCTCTGCGCCGCCGCCGCGTAGGTAAACAGCCAGTCGGGCGTCCGATGCGCGCTGACCACCAGCATCTCGTAAGCGACGCCCACTTCGTCAAGCACGTCCGCCGCCCCGCGCATCGTCTCAAGATCGCTCCGCGACCCCATGATGATGCCCACAAGCGCACGCCCCGCCCCGCTCCCGGAGGTGCGGACGGGAAACGCCAGAGTCGATCGCGTGCGCGGGCTCATGCGTTCATTCTAACGACGCACCGACGACAGGCCGCGGGTCGCTACCGTTGGCTTCGTGCGCGTCGTTGTGCTGCTCAATCCTTCCTCCGGCCGAGGCTCCGCCGCGCGCTGGGGCGACGAGATAGTCGCCGCGCTGAAGCAGCGCGGGCACGAGGTCGTGCTGCGGAGGGTGGGAGAGGTTTTTCACCTCGAGTCCGACCTCGCCCCCAGCCAGCCCTCGCTTCCGCTCGGCTCTCCTCCCGGCCGCACCACCCTCGTCGTCATCGGAGGCGACGGCACCGTCCAGCGCGTGCTCGACGATCTGCAGGCGACCGGCTCTCGTCTCTTTCATTTCCCCGCCGGCAACGAAAACCTGCTCGCACGCCACGCGGGCCACCGTGCCTCGGTCGAGTCGGCTCTCACCCACGTCGAGTCCGGCCGCTCGCGCACGATGGACCTGGGCGTCCTTCGGGTGTTCGAACGCGATCGGCAGACGATGATCGGGCTGCCCCGGCGCTTTGCGCTCATGGCGTCCTTCGGACCCGATGCCGCGGTCATCCACCGGCTCAACGCGTCGCCCCGACGCGGCCCGGGGCATCTGGCCTACGCACGCCCGCTGCTGGCGGAGCTGTGGCACCCCCACCCCGGCGTCATCCGCGCCAGCGCCCAGCGCAAGCGCCTCGCCGACGACGCCGGATGGCTCGTCGTGGCCAACACCCCTGACTACGCCCTGGGCATCAACCCCTGCCCGGACGCAGACACGACCGACGGCCTGCTCGATGTCGCCTTCTTCCCGGGCCGGGGGCTTGTCGGCATGCTCCGCCGCCTGCCCCGCTGCTGGCTCCGTCGCAACGACGCCGCGCCCGACATCACCCGCGCCCGCACGCCCCAGCTCAGCATCGAGTCGGAGACACACTGCCAGCTCGACGGGGAACCCGGCCCGCCGGTCCGCGGCAAGATCATCAATATCGCCGTAGAACCGGCCGCCCTGACGCTTTGTTCGATATAAAGTCGGTCTTTGATCGTATGAAGATCGGATGGTTTTGGCGATCCCCTCTGGTCCGGCGAGCGTCCTGATACGATGAACCTCTCGCGCCGGCGTTCAGCGGCACGGGCTTTGGCATGACCGTTCCCTCGGATGCAATACCGACTCGTCCCCCAGGCTCCGCCTCGCCGGCTGCTTTGGCCGTCGACCTGACCGACGCGACCGGCCGCCTGACCCAGACGCAGTGCGCCTGGCTCCTCGACCGCATGGCCGCCGCGTTCGCGCTGGCGTGTCAACGAGCGGCCGGCTCGGGACCGGCCCGGGGCGGACAGGTGCATGTGCGCGTCGTGGACGACCGCGAGATGGCCGCCGCTCACTTGGACTACGCCGGGGTCGAGGGCACCACCGACGTCCTCACGTTCGACATGAGCGTCGACGAGCCCGACCCGGAACATTCCGGGCGGCCGGGCGATCTGGAGGTGGACATCCTGCTCTGCCTCGACGAGGCGCAGCGACAGGCAGACCAGCGCCGTGCCGCGATGGACGTCCCCCACGCGCGCGAGCATGAACTGCTGCTCTACGCGCTCCACGGCGTGCTGCACTGCCTGGGGCACGATGACCACGACCCCCAGTCGTTCGAACGCATGCACACCGAGGAGGATCGGGTGCTCGAAGAGATCGGCGTCGGCGCCCGCTTCGCGCCCGGACGACCCGCGTCGACGCGGGAAGGAGGGGCGTCATGATCGACCTGCTTCCCTCCGGCGCCTGGCTGTTCGTGACCCTCATGTCCCTGGCGGCGTGCGCCGTCTTCGGCGCGATCTTCCACTCGCTCCGCGATCTCTCGCGCTCGGCCCTGGAGGACATGGTCAAGAGCCGCGCCGACCTCGATCGAACCCAGCGCCTCCGCCTCATCATCGATGACATCGACGGTCACGGAGCGGCGGTCGCCCTCGCACGCGTGGTCTTCAGCATCATCGCGGCCGTCGGCGCGACGTTTCTGGCAACCCAGATGAGCCGCGGGCTTGGCCTGGCGGCGACATGGGGGCTGCTGCTGGGTAGCGTCTTGACCACCACCTTCGTCGTCTGGCTCGTCGGGACCGTGCTGCCAACAAGCATCGCCCGCTATCTTGCGGAGCCGACGATCTACGGCTTCGCGGCGGTGGTTCGATCGCTGTACGTCGTCACCATGCCGCTGCGCGCGGTCGTTGCCTTTGTCGACGCCACGGTGCGGCGGCTGAGCGGCCGCGAGTCGGTGAACGAAGTGGAACAGATCCAGAGCGAACTTCTGGACGTGGTGGAAGAGGCCCGCCAGGAAGGTCAGCTCGACGCCGTTGAGCAGCAGATGATCCGCGCCGTTGTGCGCTTCCGCGACACGACCGTCCGCGGGATCATGACGCCGCGCACCGAGATGGAGGTCCTTGAACTCACCAACGACCTGGGCCGTGTGACCTCGATGATCCGCGAAGGCGGTCACAGCCGCATCCCGGTCTTTGAAGGCTCGATCGACCGGGTCGTCGGCGTCTTTTACATCAAGGACCTTCTGCGTTGGTTGGCGGGTGTTGGCGGCAGCAGGGGCGGACGCGTCTTTGACCTGCGAGCGATCCTCAGGCCCGCGCTGTTTGTGCCCGAGAGCAAGACCATCCGCGAACTGCTCGACGAGATGCTCCAGAAGCGCGTGCACATTGCCATCGTCGCCGACGAGTTCGGCGGCACCGCCGGCCTGGTCACGCTCGAAGACATCGTCGAAGAGTTCTTCGGCGACATGCAGGACGAGTACGAACGCCCCGAGGATGTGCCCGTCGCAAAGGCCGACGTCGCCGCACGAGCCGCGGAGTTCGACGCCCGCGCCTACGTCAGCGATGCCAACCGCGTGCTGCACACCCTCGGTCTCGATGTTCCCGAAAGCCCGGACTATGACACGATCGGCGGGTTCGTCACCGTCACGCTGGGGCGCATTCCCCAGCAGGGCGAGACCATGACGCTCTCCCCCGCCGGATCGCTCGGCGGAACGTCGATGCTCGTCTCGATCCTCGCGGCCGAGCCGACACGCGTGCTGCGCCTGCGCATTCAGGCCTCCGACCGCGCCGACGCCGCACCCGCAGCGGCACAACCCACTCCGGCACCCGCACCCGCCCCGACCGCAGCGCCAGCGGCGGCACCCGTCGTGGTGCGCGCGGGCGCCTCGCACCTGCTCGAAAGCACGCCCGATCTGGCATCAACCTCACGCCGCTGAAGGCGTGTTGAAGCCGCTTGGGATACGGGTTGATCGTCCGATCGTGTGACGCGGCCTTGGCGCCTCATCCGCCGCCGGGATCGGCATTGAAAAACTGGATCGAGAGCGGACGGATCGCGACCGCTCGCCAGCGCCCCGCGTCAAGACGCCAGTCGATCGACCACCAGGAGATGTTGGGAAAGCCCGATGCCTCGGGCGTGACGCGGACGCGCACTTGGGTGCGCATCTGATCAGGAGCGGTCTGCTCGAGTTGCAATTCCTGCACCAGCGCCTCGCGCACGCGGAAGCGCGTGCCAAGCTCCTCGCGCACCGCGCGCAGCGTGCCCGCCTTGTCCAGCCCGCCGCCGGCGCGGAAATAACGCAGCGTGAGACGCTCGTCGAGCAGCGCGTCGAGCGCTGCAAGATCCACCGAAGCCGCGGCGGTGAGAAGCCCGGGCGTGAGTGCCGCGACGCGTTCGCGATCGGTCTCGACCAATCTCGAAACGCCCCAGACCCCGCCCGCCGCCAGACCCGTCGCCAGAAGCGCCCACACCGCCCTCGACCGGGACAGGACAAGCGAGAGCCCCAATCCCAGCGCCAGCAGCACGACGATCAGCATCGTCGGATGTTCGAAAAGGTTGGATTCCAGCCATGGCGGCGTCGCCAGCGGCTGCGGATCAACCAGGCCGGGGATGGTCGATCGGGGCTCGGGGGGCATGGGTCAGTCTCACACAGAACGTACCACCAATATCCGTTTCGATGCAGCCCGATTCCGGACAGATTCTGGCCCGATCCTGGATGGTTCTCGGGAATCTGGGTAGCAGCGTGGACCGCTCACTTGCGCGACCGACTGGGCGACCGACTGAGCGACCGACTCGGCGACCCGGGCCATCGGCCCTGCTCTATCCTGAGCCATGCACCAGCCACCCGCCCCCGGGACGATCGCCGATCTGCCATTCGCGTCGATGCTCGAGTCGGTTGCGGCACGCACGCCGGCGCCCGGCGGCGGAGCGGTCGCCCACGCGACCGGAGGCCTCGCCTCGGCGCTGGCCCAGATGGTCGTGAACTACTCGATCGGCAAGAAGAGCCTGGCGGAGCAGCAGGGCGAACTTCGCGCGGCTCTGGAACGTCTCCACGCCGCACGCTCCGAGATGCTCGCGATGGCCGAAGAGGACGCGGCGGCGTATCGCTCGCTCAACGAGCTTCTACGCCTCGACGCGACCGACCCGCGCCGCATCGCGGACCTGCCCCGGGCGATCGAGCGCTGCGTCGAGATCCCGCGGCGCGGCGCCGAGAAAGCCCTGGAGATGCTGCGCCTCTTCGAGAGCCTCGCGCCGATCACCAACCGCATGCTGCGGAGCGATCTGGGCATCGCGGCTGTTCTGGGCGAGGCCACCGTGCGAGCCTGCGTCTGGAACGTGCGCATCAACGCGCTGGAACTGGACGCCGGCCAACGCCGAGAGATCGATGAGCGTTGCGGACAGATGCTCGCGGAAGCCGCACGAAGAGCGGCCGCTGTCGAGCGCGCGTGCGAAGCGGGTTGACCCACCGGCCCGTGCAAAAGCAGGCGAGCCGCCGGAAGCTCCGGCGGCTCGCGAGAAATCATCGGTTCAGACGGACGATCGTCGGCGACTCAGGCAGCGCGACGGAACGAGCGACGGGCCGGAGCGAACTTGAACGAGTACGACTTGGTCGCGTTCTTCGAGAACGACTTGGCGACCGAAGTGCCGCGACGCTTCGAGGCGGACTTAGTGGTGCGCTTCGCGCTCGAGGTGCGGGCCTTGGCCTTGAAGTTGGCCTTCGACCGGGCCTTGGCCTTGAACGTGGTCTTGGTGTTGGCCTTGAACTTGGTGTTGCGGCGCTTGTTCGCCTGAACGCGGTTGGTGCGACGACCGGCGACGCGTTTGGTGTTGCGGCGGGCGTTGGTACGGGTGCGACGATTGGCCATGATGAGTCTCCGGAGTGCTCGAAGCGAGCCGAGTGGGAGGCCGCCCGGCTGGGAGTCCTCCGCGTGGTCGCGGCCGCCAACCTCACGCGAGGCGGACGTGTCCTGATAACCGCGATGTCTGGGCATCGGGCAAAGCGAGGCCAGACTTGTGCGTCCGGACAAAAGTGTGCGAAAAATGTCTACCCCGCCTGTTGACGGGGAAGTGCGCGTGCCTTCGGGCCGACACTCGCGATCGATCAGCACGCGGTCGCCTTCGACCCACCCCTCGCCGGAGCCGAGCCATCAGCGACGCAAGCCCACATCAGAGAGCATGGTCGCCCGACTCGTGGCGTTCCTTCCCGGTGCAGCACGCGGTGGAGTATCCCGACGCCGCGGCTCTGTCGCAGGCATCGGCGCAGCTGCGCTCCTTGCCGCCGCTGGTGACCAGTTGGGAGATCGAGCGCCTGCGATCGCTGCTGATCGAGGCGCAGCAGGGGCGTCGCTTTGTGCTGCAGGGTGGCGACTGCGCCGAGACGCTGGCGGACTGTCGCTCGGAGACGATCACCAACAAGCTGAAGATCCTTCTGCAGATGTCGCTGGTGCTGGTGCACGGGCTGAAGAAGCCGGTCGTGCGGATCGGACGCTTCGCGGGCCAGTACGCCAAGCCGCGCAGCAGCCCGACCGAGACGCGCACCGTCGACGGCGTGTCACGCACGCTGCCGAGCTATTTCGGCGATCTGATCAACGCCGGCGCGTTCACGCCCGAGGCGCGTCGGCCCGACCCGCATCTGATGGTGCGCTCCTACAAGCACGCGGCGTTGACGCTCAACTTCATCCGCTCGCTGGTCGACGGCGGGTTCGCCGACCTGCACCATCCCGAGTACTGGGATCTCTCGTTCTTCTCGCACGCCAGCCTTTCCCCGGCGATCCGCGCCGAGTACGAACGGATGACGGGCAACCTCGCCGACGGGCTTCGCTTCATGGAAGCCCTGGGCGAAAAGGCCGTGGACGACCTGACGCGCGTGGAGTTCTTCACCAGCCACGAGGGCCTGAGCCTCGAGTATGAATCGGCGCAGACGCGCAGCGTGCCGCGGCGATCGGGGCACTACAACCTCTCGACCCACCTCCCCTGGATCGGCGAGCGGACGCGGTCGCTGACGGGTGCGCACGTGGAGTACTTCCGGGGGATCCGCAACCCGGTGGGCGTCAAGATCGGACCCAAGGCGACGGGCGAAGAGGTCGTCACCCTCTGCCGCCATCTCAACCCGCAGGCCGAGCCGGGAAGGCTGATCCTGATCTGCCGCATGGGCGCCGGCGCGGTGAGCGCCGCGCTCCCGCCGATCATCGAAGCGGTGGACCGCGCGAAGCATCCGGTGCTCTGGATGTGCGATCCGATGCACGGCAATCCGTCCACGACCTCCGGCGGCATCAAGACGCGCTCGTTCGACGCGATCTGTTCCGAGCTCGAACAGACCTGCGACATTCACGCTCGCCTGGGCACCGTGCTGGGCGGAGTTCACTTCGAACTCACGGGCGAGGATGTCACCGAATGCGTCGGCGGGGCGGCCGGCGTGACCGAGGCGGACCTTTCCAACAACTACGCGAGCCTGTGCGACCCCCGCCTCAACTATCAGCAGTCGCTCGAAATGGCCTTCCTCCTGGCGCGACGCCTCGCCCGCCCGCACGGGCACGGCCGAACCGCCGGAGCCTGACACGCGCCCGGCCGCCCACAAACCGCGGGATCAGACCAAAGTCGGGCCGGGCCGGTTCCGATAGATCCGCCATGGATCCGCACCCGCCGACGGACATCCCCCCGACCTTCCGCTTCGATCGGCGTCGCTCGCCGCGACGGAATCAGCGGGGCACCGCGGTCTGCGTCTTCCACCGGCCCAACGCGCGGCCGATGATCACCACCGTCCGTCTGGCCGACGCCAGCGACGGCGGGCTTGGGGTTTACGTCGATACGCCCATCTCGGTGGGCACGACCTTCTCGCTCTATCCCGACGACGACACGCGCCCGCGCCGCATCGGCCGCGTCGTGCGTGCGGAGCGCCTGGAAAAGACCACAAGACTCGGGCTGCAGTTCCAGCAGGCTCTTGCCGCCTGAGCGACGCTTAGGCGCCGTCCGGACTCGTCTTTGATGAGCCCGCCCCTTCGGGAGCGGCTTGCTGCGTGCGCCCCGGCGCCTTGCCGGTCTGTCGCTCACGCTCTCGGGAACCTTGCTCACGCTCAAGGCTCGTGCGCTCGTAGAGCAGCACGTGCTTCATCAGCGTCGCCGCCGCGGTCGACGCCGCCGCCACCACGCCTCGCCATCCGTCCCTCCACGCGCTCTTGAAGACCATCTGCTTGAGGAACGCGGCCGCCGGCATCACGCACACCTGCATCGCCCCGCCACGCTCTCCGGCGAGGTACAGACCTTCGGCGGTTAGTCGCGCGTAACGGAGCTGGCGTTCGAGATGCTCGGACATGGAGCGGAACGAGTCGTGACGCAGCACGCCGGCCAGGTCGCGGACGCGCGCGGCGGGATCGATCATCTCGAGCCGATCGTGCGGGTCGATGCCGGTCCAGCGTGCCGCCCCGCGACGGACAAGACGCAAGCGCCGCTCGGGCTGCCAGCAGTGATCGAGATAGCGTCCGGCAAAGAAAGCCTTGCGGTTCACGCGATAGCCCTGCACCGAGGGATCGTCCTTGGCCAAGACGCCGCGGATGCTGTGCACCAGATCGGGCTGGGGCGGCTCGTCGCTGTCGAGACACAGGATCCACGGGTTGACGCACGCATCGAGGGCCTGCTGCTTGGTCTTGACAAACCCGCGCCACGGTTCGCGCAGAACCCGGACGCGACGCGACTCGAGCAGTTCGATCGTGCCGTCGGTCGATCCGCTGTCCAGCGCGACGATCTCCGCGTTCGGATCGGCCGCAACGAGCGGAGCCACGGCGTCCAGCACGCCGGGGAGCGTGGCGACGTTGTTCCTGCAGACGATGGAAACGGAAAGTGGAGGCATGCGAAGCACCGGGCGATGAGGTATCGTGAGGGGCTCCGCCGGGCGGGTCAACGGGCAGTCTCCCGAACCCGCGCCGCCCGCGCGTCAGATTGATCCGGCATCGCCCGCCCGCCGACACCGGCGTGCTGGAGGGTCGCCCGGAACCAGTGGAGGCCAGAGCCGGGCGGAGACGGAGCGTTGCTGTTGTCGAACCACCATCCCCAGCCACAGCCCGGCGATCGCGTGCATCGCTGTGTGCGTGCCGAGCGGCCGGGGCTGGCGAGCCTTGTCGAGGCCATCGATCGCAGCGACGCGACGCTCCTGAAGCAAGAGGGCGGTCGCTTCGTCGCGCTGGTGCGCACTCCCGGGCGGGACCTCGTGCTCAAGGGCCGTGCCTTCACGTCGATGCTCGCTCGTGTGCGCTGTTCGCTGCGCGTCTCGACCATGCACCGCCAGTGGAGCGGGGCCCGACGCCTGCACGGCGCGGGGATCCCCGCGGCACGCCCCATCGCGCTGCTCGGGCGCTCGCCCCGGGCGATGGAGCCGCTCTGCCGCTCGCTCGGCCTGCCCCCGGGCGGGTACGAGGTGCTGGTGCTCGAGCATGTGCCGGGCGAGACGGCGCTGGAGATCCTCTCGGCGCACCGTCTCGGCGTGCGCCGGCAGCACGCGCTGGCGCGGGCGGTGGGCGTGCACGCGGCGACGATGCTGCGCGCGGGCCTGTGCAACCGCGACCACAAGCCCTCCAACCTCATCGTCTGCTTCGAAGACGACATCCCGCTTCTCACGCTGATCGACTCGGTGGGAATCCATCGGCGCGGCAACCCCGGCGAACTGGCACGCATGCTCTCCATGCTCCTCATCGAGCCCCTGGGCGTGGGGCTTCGTCCGCGGGCGGCTCTGGTTTATCGCGTGCTGCGCGACGCGTGCGCGGCATGGCTGGAGGGAACGCTCGGTCGCCCTCTGGGGGCGGCACGCAGCGACCCCCGCGCGCTGCGGGCGCTTGTCCGCTCCACCGCTCGACGCGTCGAGCAGTACATCGAAACCCACGGCGATCCCACCCCCAAAGTTCACCCGCTGCGCCCGCCCGCCCAGACTCCGCCCCGCCCAAGCGCGCCGCCATCCAACGCCGCGTACCCTGACTCGCCATGAGGCCCGACTCTCTTCCGGCCGCAGCCGCCGAGCCACCCGCCGTTCTCGAGCCGATCCCTGCCGGGCCGGCCGCGGCGATCGAGCGGAAGCGTGCCGCCAAGGCCCACGCCGCCTCCAAGCACGGGTCGTACTCCACGCCCGTCGCGTCCAAGAAGGTCCTCACCACCAACGACGGACGCTCGCGCATCCACATCGGCGACTGCCGTGAGATCATCCCGTCGCTGGAGGAGTGCAAGAAGAAGCAGGTGGACCTGATCTTCGCCGATCCGCCCTTCAACTGGTCTGTCCCCTACGACCAGTGGCACGACGGCATGCCCCGCAACGACTACCTCGACTTCACCTACGCCTGGCTCAAGGCCTGCGCCGACGCGCTCTCCGATCGCGGCAGCCTGTGGGTCAACATCCCCGACGACACCGCCGCCGAGATCGTCGTCTACCTCAAGAAGATCGGCCTGCACATGGTCAACTGGTGTGTCTGGCACTACCGCTTCGGCCAGCACACCAAGAGCCGCTTCATCAACAGCAAGGTGCACGCGCTGTACTTCGCCAAGAACGACGACGCCGCCAAACGCATCTGGCACCCAGAGCGCGTGCTGGAGATGTCCGATCGCGCCTCGACCTACGGCGACAAGCGCACCCTCAACAAGAAGGACGGCATGCCCAGCGGCATGCGCGTGCCGATGGACGTCTGGTACGGCCCGTTCCTCGGCCGCATCCAGGGCAACAACAAGGAACGCCGCAGCAGACACCACAACCAGTTGCCCGAGGCCTACCTCGAGCGCGTCATCCTCGCGTGCAGCGAGGAAAGTTCGATCGTGATGGACCCCTTCACCGGCAGCGGGACCACCGGCGTCGTCGCGCACGAGCTCAAGCGACGGTTCATCGGCGTCGAGTTCGGCCCCGGCAACGCCAAGAGCGCCCTGGCGCGGATCGAGGCCGGCGCCGTGCACCTCAACAAGATCATCGGCGTCAGCACCGCCATTCACAAAAAGCGCAAAGCCCTCGACGAGCTCGCCGACAAGCGATCGACCCGGTGAGGCGTCCGGACGATCACCAATGAAAAACAGCACCGGCGCAGGGCCGGTGCTGGTGTGTCATGCGACCGCTCTCGCAGGCTCAGCGCCGACGACGACGCAGGGCCAGAGCGCCCACGCCAAGGAGCGCGGCGGAGGCGGGCGTGGGGATCACGATGTTCCCGCGGATCTCGCCGGGGGAGTTGCGACCCGTGTGAACGTTGATGTAGAAGCGGCCGTCAAAGAGAGCCTGCACGTCACCCTCGGCGATGATGAGCGAGCCGCTGAACCCGCCGGCGGTAGCCGAGGGGTTCCATCCGACCAGGTTGTCGAGTCCGTAGCGCACACCCTTGGTCTGATTGAACGAGAGGACGCCGCCGTTGTCGGTGGGGCCGTGGATGTGTCCGGCGGTGGCGTTTCCGGTCAGGTCGGTGAAGCCGGCCGCGGAGCCCCAGGCGATGTTGATGGTGAGGATGCGGGTCGTGGTGTCGAAGAAGATGCCCGCGCCCACCTCGCCGCCGCTCCCGCCGGGGAGAGAGAGCTCGTGGACTTCGTTCCCGCCGAGCAGGCCGGCACCGGCCTTGCCGAGCAGATCGAAGTTGATGATGGCGGCCGAGGCGCTCGACGCGGCGAGCAGGCTGGTGACGATGGCGATGGACGAAAGACGCATACGACTCACTCTCCAAGGAATGGAGCCATGGCCCCGGCACACGGCCCGACAACGGGTTCCAGAGCGCGCCCCGCGGCGTGCCCCGCCGCGCCGGGCCCTCCGAAGGGCCCGCACGCGCGACCCCTCGACCATGTCTCATAATCGAGCACGCGACCAGCAAAGTCCGAGAGCATGGTCCGAGTTCGCGCGGATCGCCCCAAACACACACCCAAAATCAATCCGCGAAACCGGCGCAGGCATGCGTCGGGCGACGTCGCGTACGCTCCGCCGATGCCCCGCACGCACCCTGTCTACCCGAACCTCGTTGTCTTCGAGCATCCGCTGATCCAGCACAAGATGTCGTGGATCCGCGACGAGACGACCGGGCATCGCCCGTTCCGCGCGCTCTTGGCGCAGATCGCGGGCTTGATGGTGTTTGAGGTGACGCGTTCATTCCCGACGGCGCCGGTGACGATCCGCACGCCGCTGGAAGAGACCGAGGCGCACCGCCTCAGCGCGACGATCACGGTGGTGCCGATCCTCCGCTCGGGGCTTGGGATGGTCGAAGGCGTGCTGTCGATCATGCCCGAGGCGCGGGTGGGTCACCTGGGCCTGGCGCGCGACGAGCAGACGCTGGAACCGATCGCCTATCTCAAGAAACTGCCCAAGGGCCTCGACGCAGGGCCGGTCGTGGTCGTCGATCCGATGCTTGCGACGGGCGGGTCCGCGTCCGCCGCGATCACGACGTTGCGCGAAGCGGGCGCACGCGACCTGCGACTGATCTGCCTCGTCGCGGCCCCCGAGGGTGTCCGTCGCATGCTCCGCGATCATCCGGACGTGATGATCTACGCCGCCGCCCTCGATAGGGCGATCACCGAACGCGGCTTCATTGTCCCGGGCCTGGGCGACGCGGGCGACCGCATGTACGGCACGGTCTGAAGCGCACGCGAACCGACGCCTCAGCGCCCCAGCACGCGGCGCTTTTCGAGCACGAATGTGCGATGGTGCAGCACGTGCTGGACATAGTCCGAGACGAGCTGCCTGAGCGTCAGAATGCCGCGCACGCTGTGCACCCCGCTGCGCTCAAAGGCTTCGTCGGGCAGCAGCGCGAGCAACTCGGCGGTGTGTCTTCGGTGCGCTGCAAAGAGCGCGGCGGCGGCCTCGACGTCGCGCTTGTCATAAGCGAGATAGCCCGCGAAGCGCGACTCGTCATAGTTCATGAGCAGCGGCTGATCCATCGCCGCGACACGCTTCATCCGGTCGGTCGCGACCAGATCGCTGTCAAGGACGTGAAAGACGCACTGCTGGATGCTCCAGGTGCCGGGGACCGGGTGGGCGTTGAGCTGATCGCGGGTGAGACCGGCAATCCACAGGCGAAGTTCGTCGGCCTGCGAGGCGTAGGAGTCGATGAGGGTGCGGTCCATGGGCCGCACTGTACGAGTCGTACGATCAGAGCGTGCTGATCCTGACGATTCTCCAGGGTCCCGACAAGGGGCGCACGTTCCAGCTGCCCGATCACGAGCCGCAGCTCATCGGCCGCTCGGGCGAGGCGTTGCCCCTCAGCGACACCACCGTCAGCCGTCGCCACGCCGAGCTCACGCCCGACAGCGGCGCGTGGTTCATCCGCGACCTGCAGTCACAGAACGGAACCTACATCAACGGCGACCGCATCCGCGAGCGCGTGCGCCTGCGTCCGGGCGATCAGATCCGCGTGGGATCGACGCTCATGGTCTTCGGCTTCACCGAAAGCCGCGACCCCGACGTCATCCGCCTCGCCAAGCCCGACCAGGTCGACGCCTCGATCGAGCGCACCCTCGCCGGCGACGTCCTGAGCCCCAAGCCCAACCCCAACGACGATTCGCTGGTGCTCAGCGAGCCCGAGCCCCGCGCCGCGGCCCTCCACCACCTGCGCGTCATCTACCAGCTCACCAGCCTCACCAGCCAGCTCACCGAGCGCGGCGAACTGCTCAAGGCGGTGATGGAGATGGTCTTCAGCGAGTTCCGACCCGAGCGCGGATTCATCGTGCTGACCCGAGGCGACAAGGCCGATCGGGCCGCCGAGCTCGACGATTCCCGCCCCGCCGTCGTCAAGTACCGAAAAGCGCCGGCCAGCGACGAAGAGGCCCGCATCCACGTCCCTCGCACCATCCTGCAGCACGTTCTGCGCCGGGGAGAGGGCGTGCTCTCCAGCAACGCGATGAACGACCCGCGCTTCGCCTCGGGCGACAGCGTCCAGCGCATGCACGTCCGCAGCGCCGTCTGCTCGCCCATCATGTTCCGTGGCACAACCTTCGGCGCCATCTACATCGACAGCACGCTCGCCAACTACACCTTCACGCCCGAGCAGCTCGCTCTGCTCAACGCCGTCGGCCAGCACACCGGCCTCGCGCTCGCCAACGCCGAGTCCTACGCCCAGCGGCTGCGGTCCGAGCGACTCGCCGCCGTCGGACAGACCGTCGCCAGCCTCAGCCACTCGATCAAGAACATCCTCCAGGGCATCCGAGGAGGCGCCGATGTCGTCGAACTCGGCATCAAGAAGGACGACCTGCAGATCGCCAAGGGCGGCTGGGACATCTTCAAGCGCAACCTCGACCGCATCAGCGCGCTGACCGGCAACATGCTCGCCTACTCGCGCCACCGCAAGCCCGAGGTCGAACTCACCAAGGTCCACCTTCTGGTCGAAGAGTGCCTCGATCTGCTCCGGCCAGCCGCGGCATCGAGACAGGTGGCGCTCGTTGTGGACATCGATCCCGAGATGCCCCCCATCGGCCTCGATCCCGGATTGGTCCATCAGGCCCTCATGAACCTGATCACCAACGCGCTCGACGCGGTCGAACCAGGCCGCGGCATCGTCACCATCCGCGCTGGCTACTCCACTCCCGGCGCCACCGACGTCTCCGACACGCTCACACGCTCGTCGCTCGGCTCATCACCCGGCTCCTGGGCCGCGATCGAGGTGATCGACAACGGACCGGGCATCCCCAAGGGCAAGCTCCAGTGGGTCTTTGAACCCTTCAACTCGACCAAGGGCCTGCGCGGGACGGGTCTGGGCCTTGCCGTCGCCCGCCGCGTCGCCGAGGAACACCGCGGGCAACTCACCGTCCGCAGCGAGGAAGGCAAGGGGTGCGTTTTCCGAATGACTCTTCCGGCCGACCCGTCGTCGCTGATCGACCCCAGCGCAACCACCGGGGAGCGGCCGGGGCGCTAACACCAGACGCCGCCCTCCGCTTTTCCGTACGCTGTTGTCCCGCCTAGCCTTCCTTTCACCTGCGTTGTTCCGCCCTCTGGTCCTGCCTCGGGAATCCGACCTTGAAGACTACCGGCATCGCCCGCCCGGCCACGCACGCGTCCGCTGAGCACGCCCACAGCGGTGCGCACAACGGGTCCCACCACACTTCCCACCACGCTTCCCAGAACGGAAAGCACAACGGGACACCCAACGGGACACACAACGGCACGCACAACGGCACACACCGCAGCGCCGACCGCATGGTCGAGCCCCGGCGTCCCGGCATGCGCGCCTCCCTGGCGGCACACGCCAAGTTCCTCGCCGAGTTCATCACCAGCCCCGGACGCATGGGCGCCGTCGCGGCCAGTTCGCCGGCCCTTGCCAAGCGCGTCGCCGATCAGATCGATTTCTCCCGCACCAACTCGATCGTGGAGTTCGGCGCCGGCACCGGCGTCATCACCAAGGAACTGCTCGCCCGCCTGCGCCCCGAAGCCAAGTTCTTCGCCATCGAGTTCAGCCCCGAACTCGCCGCGATCTGCCGTCGCAACGTGCCCGGCGCCAAGCTCTTTCAGGACAGCGCCGAGAACGTCGTCGAACTCTGCCGCTCGCAGGGCATCCAACAGCTCGACGTGATCGTCAGCGGCCTGCCCTGGGCGAGCTTCCCCGAGTCGCTGCAGGACCGGATCCTCGAGGCTTCGATGAAGGTTCTCCGCCCCGGCGGCAAGCTCGTGCTCTTTGGTTACCAGATGGGTCTGCTCACCCCGGCCGGGCGACGCTTCCATTCGCGACTGCCGCGCTACTTCGAGAGCGTCTCGCGCTCGCGCAGCGTGTGGATGAATCTGCCGCCCGCGTTGGTCTTCACGTGCGTGCGTGCCGACGCTCGCACCACGACCGCCACATCAGCCTGATCGCCCGCTCGAAACGCTCGGCGTAGGCCTTCCCGTCGCACAGCGCCGACGCGAGAAGCCGCCCGCGCAGCGTCGCACGTAGCTCCGACAGCCTTGCACGGTCCGAGGCCAGCGCGATCGCCTTCTCGAGATACTCCTGCTCGCTCCGAGCCAGAAACTCGGGCACACCCACCGCGTGCAGAAGCGACACGCCCACGCGCGACGCGTGCGCGTCTCCCTCCAGCACGATCACCGGCACGCCCATCGACAGCGCCTCGCACGTCGTCGTCGTCCCGTGATACGGGAAGGTGTCGAGCGCCACGTCCACGCGGTCGTACATCGCCAGGTGATCGCTGGCCTTGTTCTGCAGACCCACCAGCTCGAACCGGTCCGGCGCCAGCCCCGCCGCCGTCAGGCGCGAAGCAACGTGCCGCCGCGCCGACTCGCCCTCCAGAGCCGCCGTCTTCACGATCAACCTCGACCCCGGCACGCGATCCACCACTCTCGCCCACAGCGCCAACGCTCGGTCGGAGTACTTCGTGATCTTGTTGAAGCTGCCGAAGGTCACAACGCCCGACGATTCGTGCGGCGGGGGCGAGGGGAGCCGCGTGTGTCGGGGCGTGTAGCAGAGAAAGCACGGATCAAGCCGCAGCAAGCGCTCGGTCGCGAACGCGTCGGCCTCGGGCTCCGGATCGGTCCGCGCATCGACGATGCGATAGTCGACCACGCTCATTCCCGTGGTGTGCGGATAGCCGATGGCGCTGACCTGCACCGGCGCCAGCCGCGGCGCCATCGCGAACAAGGGCGAGTTTGCCGTCAGGCCGCAGAGTTCGATCAGGACGTCGATCCCCGCTTCACGCACCGCGCGCGCCAATTCGTCGGGGCGGCTGTTCCGAAGCGCCACCCATCCGTCCGCGAGTTGACGCAGTTCGTCGGTGACCTCGTCGTCGGTCGGAAAGTTGAAGAAGCACGTCAGGTGCACCCGGGCCGGATCGTGATGACGCAGAATCGCCTCGACAAATCGAGCCACCGGATGCTCACGGAAATCGGGCGACACAAGGCCCACCCGCACGACCCGCTCGGGGTCCGGCGTCGCGGGGAACGACAGCGGATCGACCAACGGCCTCCCCTGCTCCACCGCGCGCCCGAAGGCCCGGTGCCACTCGAAGCACTCGCGACGGTCGGCGCCATCCAGATAATTGAGCGTTGAGGCGAGAAGCCCGGTCGTCGTCGGCTCTCCGGGCATGAGTCGCAGCGTCTCACGCAGCACCTTCTCCGCCTCCGGCGCGCGCCCGAGATTGAGCAGGATCGCACCCAGGTACGACAGGAGCGCCGGCGACGGACCCACCCGCGTCTGAAACTCCACGATCAGCCGTTCGGCCTCGTCGTACCGCAGCGCCGCGACCAGCGCCGACGCGTAGGAGTACACCACCTGCGGGTCGCGCCCGAATCGCTCCATCAGTTTGCGTCCGCGCTCGGCGGCTTCTTTCTTCTTGCCGCAGATCACCAGCAACTGCAGGAGATTGATCGCCGCGACGCGATCGGCGGGGTTGAGCTGCAGGCAGCGTTCAACGCTGTAGAGCGCCAGGTCGTTGCGCCCCGTCTCGGCAAAGCACTTGCCCAGCGCGCTGGCGATCGTGGCGTCGCGCGGATCGATTTTCTGAAGCGACTGAAGGATCGCAATGGCCTCGTCGTAGCGGGCGGCGCCGATGTGGGCGAGGGCTTGCTGATACTTGGGTCCGGCGCTGAGCATCGGGGAAGGCTACGGCAGCCGCCCCGGAGGCGGGTGAGGCCCGAGAACACGCGTCTCCCGGAGGCCCCCGCCACGCTCGCGGGGCGTCGGCGCACCGGCCGTGCGGGGCGTATGCTGGCCGCCACGAGCTTGTCATGCCCGACCCCCGCGAAACACCCGCGATGCAGCAGTACTACCGCTTCAAGCAGCGCCACCCGGGCTGCGTGCTGCTGTTTCGCATCGGTGACTTCTACGAGATGTTCGACGACGACGCCGTCACCGTCAGCCGCGCCATCGGGCTGACGCTGACGCAGCGCACCGCCGGCGTCCCGATGTGCGGGCTGCCCCACCATCAGCTCGAGCCCTATCTCAAGAAACTCATCGACAAGGGATTCCGCGTCGCGGTCTGCGAGCAGATCGAGCCGGCCGAGAACGCCAAGGGGCTGGTGGCCCGTGCCGTCACGCGCGTGCTGACGCCCGGCACGCTCGTCGATCATGCTCTGCTCGACGACGCCAGCGCCAGCACGCTCGGCGCGGTCTGCTTCACCGGCGAGGGCGATCAGAGCCCCGCGGCACTCGCCGTCGTCGACGCCTCGACGGGCGCCTTCGACCTGATGCACGCGCCCGCCGACGCCGTGGTCGACGAACTGCTCCGACGCAGCGTGCGTGAACTGCTCTTCGCCCCGCTCGCCGACAACAGCGCTCCGCCCCGCGTCCAGCGCTGCCTCGACGCCCTGGGCCTCAGCGGCACACCCCGCCCCACCTGGCACTTCCGGCGCGACGAGGCCCTTCAGGCTCTGCTCGAGCACTTCGGCGTGCGCTCGCTGGCTGGCTATGGCCTGCGCGATGACGATCCCGCCGTCCCGGCCGCAGGCGCGCTCCTGCGATATCTCCAGGAAACACAGACCGCTTCAAGCCAGGACGCCGAAGCCGCCGCCGGAATCGCCAGCGGCGCCGTGCCGCGCAGCACGCTCGCGCACCTGCGCCCCCCGCGCCTCCAGAACCCCGGCGACACGCTGGTCATCGACGCCGTCAGCCTGCGCGCCCTCGAGGTCGAGCGCACCATCCGCGCCCCGGCGCAGGGAACCACGCAGGCCGCCAGCGACGGCTCGCTCGTCGGCCTCTTCCTCTCCGGTGGCACCGGCTCGACCCGCGGCGGGGTGTGCGCGACACCCATGGGCAAGCGCCTGCTGCGCGACTGGCTCTGCCGCCCCTCGGGCGATCTGGCCACCATCCGCGCCCGCCACGACGCGGTGAGCGCACTCAAGGAGGACCGTCGGCTGGCCGAGGAACTCGCCTCGCTGCTCGCGCGCGTGCCCGACGTGTCGCGCATCGCGGGGCGGCTCGCGCTCGGTCGCGCCACGCCGCGAGACCTGGTCGCGCTCGCGGCGGGAGTCGCGCAGGGCCCGCCGCTGCTCGCGCTGCTCGAGGGCGTGCGCACTTTCGCCAACCTGATCGAGCGCCTGCGCCGGTGCGTCGACCTCGCCCCCCTGGCAGCCCGAACCCTCAGCGCCTGCGTCGACGAGCCCCCGCCACATCTGCGCGAAGGCGGCCTGATCCGCGACGGAGTGGACGCGGAACTGGACGAGGCCCGCTCGCTGCAAAAGGACGCCGGGCAATGGCTCGTCGAGTATCAGCAGCGCTTGCTCGCCGAGCACGCGCTGCCAGGGCTCAAGGTCGGCTACAACCGCGTCTTCGGCTACTACATCGAGCTCACCAGCGCGCAAGCCCGCCAGGCGCCGTCCACGTTCACGCGCAAGCAAACCCTCAAGAACGCCGAGCGCTACATCACGCCCGAGCTGCACGACTTTGAGCGACGCGTCTCGACAGCCGAATCACGCGCCCTTTCGCGCGAGCGCCAGCTCTTCGACGACCTGTGCGCCGGCTTCGCGTCGCGCCAAGGCGAACTGGCCGCCTTCGCCGACGCGCTGGCCGAGATCGACGTGCTCCGCGGCTTTGCGGAGCACGCCGCCCGCGCCGGCTGGGTCCGCCCCGACATGTCCGAGCGTCCGATCCTGCGCATCCACGACGGACGCCACCCGGTTCTGGAACGAACCCTCGGTCGCGATTTCGTCCCAAACGATGTCGCGCTGCGCGACGACGACGCACCCTCCGCGCGAACGCCCTCGCCCGACCCATCGGTTCCCGACGCTCCGCCCGCCTCCGCGTCGGACGAGGCCGATCTCGCCAGCCTGGCGCTCATCACCGGTCCCAATATGGCGGGCAAATCGACCTTCATCCGCCAGGTCGCGCTCATCACGCTGCTGGCGCACGCCGGGTCGTTCGTCCCCGCGTCGCGGGCGACCATCGGCCTGTGCGACCGCATCTTCACCCGCATCGGCGCCGACGACGCGCTGCACGCCGGTCAATCCACCTTCATGGTCGAGATGACCGAGACGGCCAACATTCTCCACCACGCCTCCGAGCGGTCGCTGGTGATTCTCGACGAGATCGGTCGCGGCACCTCGACCCTCGACGGCCTCTCGCTCGCCTGGGCCATCACCGAGTATCTCGCCGCCCTCGGCTGCCGCACGCTCTTCGCCACTCACTACCACGAACTCACCGACCTGGCCGAACCCTCCGCCCCTTCGCACTCAGACACACGCGACGCCGACATCGCCGGACGCATCCGCCCGGCCGCACCCCGGCTCCGCAATCTGCACGTCGCCGTGCGCGAGTGGCCCCTCGATGCCTCCAGCCCCGCAGGCGAAACCCAGATCATCTTCCTGCACCGCATCCTGCCGGGCCGCACCGATCAGTCCTACGGCATCCACGTCGCCCGCCTCGCGGGCATCCCCTCCGAGGTAATCGCGCGAGCGCGTGATGTACTCGAATCGCTCGCCGTCCATCACGCGGGCGACGCCTCCAGAGCGGCCCGCCCGCAGCCCGCCCCCGAAGCTCCGGGCCGCGGGGCGCGAGCACCACGCTCGTCGGCCCGCGACGACCAACTCCCGCTCTTCACAGAGTTCGTCCGCCACCCCGCGGTCGATCAGCTGCGCGAGGTCAAGCTCGACCAGATCACGCCGCTGCAGGCCTTCGACCTCCTGCGCCAGCTCCACGGCATGGCCACCGATCCGCGCGACCGCTAAGCCACGCGCGTCCTGCACGCATTCCTGCACACACTCCTGCCGCACGCCCCGTTCGTCCGCGCACGATCCGGTCTCAGGATCCGACCCGGCCCACAAGTTCGCCCAGGCCCGACGCTCGCTGTTCGCGCACCCACGCGTCCAGACCGCGCGCGATCGTCCGCGGCACGCGAGGCTCGACGAACAGCGCGGTCCCGATCGCGACCCCCGTTGCGCCGGCGAGAACGAACTCCGCCGCGTCCTCCCAACTCATCACGCCTCCAAGACCGATGATCGGCGTGCCGGTGTCGCGACAGATGCCCGTGTACGCGTCGTGCACGAGCTTCACCGCGATCGGATGGATCGCGGGCCCGGAAAGCCCCCCGCTGCCGCGGGAAAGCCGCGGCTTGCGCGTGTGCACGTCGATCGCCATCGCGGGCATGGTGTTGGCGATCACCATCGCGTCCGCGCCGGGACGCTGGTTCGGGCCGGCGGGCTGTGCGCCGCTTTCGATCGACGCCTCGCAGACCGCGACGATCCCCTCGCCTCGGTAGTTGCGGGTGGTGTCCTTGCTCGCGCCGGTGCGCAGGCCGATGACCGTGGGCGACACCTTCACAAACAGCCGCGTCCGCGTGAGCACGCGCCGCACCTCGCGCACCAGTTCGCTCAAGAGCGCCGGATCGCTCCCAAACTCGCAGCCGTGCTTTACGTTGGGGCAACTGACGTTGAGCTCCACGGCCGGAATCGCCTCGACTGCGTCCATCGCCGCCGCAACCGCGACGAACTCATCGATCGAAAAGCCGGAGATCGATCCGATGACCACCGGCCCCGCCGCATCGCGTCGCCTCAACTCCCCCTCCCCGAGGGAGGGGGCGGGGGGTGGGTTCGTCTTGTCTCCGCGACCACCCACAAATCGCTCAATCCGCGGAACCACATCACGCACGAACGCATCCAGCCCCACGTTCGCCAGCCCGATCGCGTTCAGCATCCCCGCCTTGTGCTCGATGATCCGCCACGTCGCGTTGCCCTCGCGGCTATCACGCGTGATCGACTTGGTGACCACCGCGCCCACGCCGCCCGAGGGCGAGAAATCGCTCACGCCTTCGAGTTCATCGACATACCCCGCCGTCCCCGCCGCCAGAATCAGCGGCGAGGCGAGTTCGAGGCCCGCGAGGTTGATGGCGAGGGAAGGGAAAGGCACGAGGGACGATATCATCGCTGCGGGATGCGGAACCTCTACTGCGGAAACTGTGGCTACGACCTCGCAACGCTCGTCCCACCCAGCGGCGGCCGCATCCGATGCCCGGAGTGCGGCTCGTTCTCCGCGGGTGTTGCCGTTTCGACTCTCGCACGGACACCGTGGGCTTTTGGGTTCTTCGGGTGCTTTCTCGGATGGTTCGCGATGGTCGTTGTCGTCATGATGTCGGGCATGCTGATGCCGTTCGCCGCTTCTGCGGCGATCGTACTTGGTCTCGGGCCGCTTGCCGGCGCGTCGGCGGCTGCGATCAAGGGCGGCCATGCCGCCCGGATGCGGAACGAGCCGCGATGGCTCGAGTTTGCGTTCGTTGATGCGCTATTGGTGGGGCTGGTGGCGTTCTTCCTGAACATCTTGCTCTGCCTGCTTCTGGCATCACTGCTCGTACTGAGCTTGTCGCTTTGAGTGGTGAACGCGCGTCTCCGCTATCTTGACGGAGCCGTGCAAAGCCTCCTTCGCCGACACTGCGGCTACGACCTCTCCCCGATGTTCGTCAACGGCGAGCAGTCGCGGACCCGCCCGGAGTGCGGGAGTGTGGTGCTCATCGAACAACTCGCTCGTGCCGCGTACCCTCCCCCATGGACATCGCCCAGCGCATCGCTCAGTTTGAGAACATGGTCCAGGCCGATCCGACCAACGACATGGCGCACTACTCGCTCGCCGGGGCCTACGCCCAGGCAGGGCGGCATCGCGACGCCGCGGAGAGCTACGTCCGCTGCTTCCGCACCAATCGCGACATGTCGAAGGCGTATCAACTCGCGGGCGCCGAGTTCATCAAGTGCAACGACACCGTCAGCGCCGCCGAGGTGCTGAAAGAGGGCTACACCGTCGCGGCCCAGCGCGGCGACTTCATGCCCAAGAAGGCGATCGCCGACCTGCTCAAGCAACTCAACGTGCCTCTGCCCGAGGTGGCCGGTGCAAAGGAAGAGGTCGCTCTGCCCCCCGGCACATTCGTGTGCAAGAAGACCGGAAGACCCGGCCACCAGCTGCCGCGGCCGCCCTTCAAGGGCCCGATCGGCCAGTGGATCTACGAGAACATCTCCAGCGAGACGTGGAAGGACTGGATCGGCCAGGGCACCAAGGTCATCAACGAGCTGCGCCTCGACCTCTCCCGCGACGAGCACGCCGAGACGTACGACCAGCACATGCGGGAGTACCTGGGCATCGACGAGAGCCTGCTACGCGAGTTGAGCGGAAAGCCCTGAGCCAACGCCCCCGGCGGCCGCCGGTGCCTGACCCGCTTCGCCTCGTTCGCAGCGCTGCGCGCTCTGCCGAACGTTCTCAGGACTGTGCGCGCTCCGGATCGGGAAAATCGCGCGACAGCGCACTCTTGAAGTCCGTCACCGCGGCGTACACAGGAATGTGCAGCCGCTCCACCTCGCCGCTGCGCGTCGCGACGTGGCTGAACGCGGCATCGAGCTGCGCGAGGTTCTCCGCCCAGACCGTGATGTTGAACTCACCGAGCGACTCGGGGCCGAATCCAAACTTCCGCCGCTTGAGCGTCCAGCCCGCGATCATGCCGCGGCCCTTGAGGTAGTCGAGGTACGCCCGCACCGCCTCGGCAAACTCAAGGTCCTTGCGCGAGTCCTTGAGATTGACCCACATGTCGTAGTAGTTCATCGCCGACGATATCCGCCCGTCCATCGCCGCAGCGCGCAACGTCGCGACGCGACCGTGACCCCGGCCCGATCGCGACGACACCGATCGCCGCTGAGACCCCGGCGAAACCGAAGTCGCCCGGTGAACCAGCGTAACAACTCGCGGCCGCGGCAAGACGCCGACTCCGACGGCGTCGGCACGACCCTGGTGCGACCGCAGTGCGACCCCGGTGCGACCCCGGTACGACCTCGGTGCGACATCGGCCCACCTTCCGCGCCGCATCGGCGCGCCATGCGCCATCGGTGCGGCAACGGGGCAGCCTCGCGACCGGTGATCCAGCCCTCAGCGTCCGTAACGACGAACGACCGCCTTCACCACGCCCTGCACCTGGCAGAACCGCACGCGGATGGGCTCGAAGCTGGGATTCGCCGGCTGCAGGCGGATGTGGTCGTCTTCCTTGAAGAAGGTCTTGAGAGTGGTCGAGCCGTCGGGCAGGAGCGCGACGACGCGGTCGCCGTTCTGCGCCAGCTGCGTGCGCTCGATCAGGACGAAGTCGCCGTCGAGGATGCCCTCGTCGCGCATTGAGTCGCCTTCGACCTTGAGCGCAAAGGTGCTCTCCTGACCCTTCTGGGTCTTGGCGACGAGCATGTCGGCCAGGTCGATCTCGTCGGCGTTCTCGACGCGCTCGATCGGATGTCCGGCGGCAATGCGCCCGACCAGCGGGAACCGCAGCGGACGGGCCTCGTCCGGGACGGCGATGCCCTCAGCGATCGACAAAGAGCGAGCCTTGTTGGGCTCGCGCACCAGAGCGCCCTTCTTGATCAGAGCCTCGACGTGCTCGAAGACCGTGACCTTGCTCACGCCGATCTCGTCGGCAAGCTCCTGCATCGTCGGCGAGTAGCCCCGACGGACGCGCCAGTCGCGGATGAGTTGCAGGATCCGCAGTTGCTTGGGGGTCAGGTTCAGATTCATGGGTATGCACTCCTCGTCCGATCGGCCCGGAAAGGCCGTGGTGATCTTGCTTCAGCCGCTCGCCCGCGAGCAAACCGGCGTTGTCCCGCCTGCTCCGCCCCGCCCGACGCGCCCCCATCCCCGTGCCGCCCGCCTCGCTTCCGACCGGACGCCCGACCATCGCGGCAAGCGTCCCGCAGATCGACTCCAGGGCTCCGGCCGCGACGCTCCAGCGAAGGAGGCTCTGCTCGCGCGCGTCACCCGCCGGCGAACCGGCCTGCCCGACGGGAGCGCCTTCCTCCGGCCGCGCCCGTCGATCGGGAAGCAAGCCCAAGGCCTGCGCGTCCAGCCGGAGCCGCTCGGCGACATCAAGTCCTCGCCGAGTGATTCCCGACCAGACCCGCCGCAGAGACGTCGAGCCCTGCCGCCGCGGACGATACTCCGCGACAAAGTCCCCACCCGGACCGAATCGAAGGATAGGCGACAATCCGGTTTCCATACTGTGTCCTCTTCGTCCATGAAGCGGAAAACCGATCAGAATTCGCTCCGATCGTTCGGTATAAGATAAGGTCCTGAACGACTCTCGTCAAGCCCCTTTCCACAAATCTGTGCGGTTTTTTTCAGGGTAAACACGACGCCGCGGCGAAGCCGTCTCTGTAGCCGATCCGCACCACGCGGCCCGCTACCTCACCTTCGCGAACCGCGAGCCAACCCGCCGCACACGCCGCGTCATCTCCAGTAAGGTCAACGCGGCACGCAACTTGGAGACTTCCACCCCCAGCCGCTCGGCCAGATCGTCGGCGGTCTGTTCCTGCTCCAAGGCTCGCAGGATTCGCCCGGCAAGATCATCCTCCGGAGGCGCGGCTCCGGCCGTCGAGCTTGCACGAGCCGATTCGGCCGGCTCGCTCTCCGGCTCGGCCTCGTCGCCCTCGGACCCGAACAGATTGGCCGGTGCCGGGAGGTAACGCGCGGCGTGCGTCCCGTCGTGGGCGTGGCGGGCCGGCGACTCGAGCAGTGCGAGCACATCGCCCGGCTCGGTGACCATTCCCGCTCCGCCGGCTTTCAGCAAGTCGTTGCTCCCCTCGCTGGCGGGTGAGTCGACGCGGCCGGGCAAGGCAAAGGCTTCGCGACCGTGCTCTTCGACCGCCTGGCGCGCGGTGATCAGCGCGCCCGATCGGCGTGCCGCTTCGATCACCAGAACGCCGAGCGAAAGACCCGAGATGATCCGGTTTCGGCGCGGGAAGTTGCCGGCCTCGGGTGCGGCATCGAAGGGCAGTTCGCTCAGCACCGCGCCGGGGCAACACCCTGTCGCGTCGGGTGTTGCGAGACGCTCAAAGAGTTCCGCGTTTTCCGGCGGATAGACCTTGCCCAACCCGCAGCCCAGGACCGCGATGCTGCGGCCGCCGGCGCTCAAGGCCGCTCGATGAGCCGCGGTATCGATCCCCCGTGCGCCTCCGGAGACAATGGTGAGTCCCGCGCGAGCCAGCGCACCCGCGAAGCGCTGCGCCTGCTCCATGCCATAGACCGAACAGGCACGACTTCCGACGATGCCGATCGCGTTGGCGTCGCCCGGAACCAGCGTGCCCCGGCCGTAGAGCACCGGCGGCACATCGGGAATCTGCCGCAGGAGGGTCGGATAGGCCGCGTCCGAAATGGACACGATCCAACCTCGGCCGGCCATGGTGCGGGCGATTTCGTCCTCCGCGCGTGCGGCACTGGCACCCAGGGCCTCGCGCACCCGAGTTGCCGCGGCCGCACCCAGACGACAGGACCGGAGCTGCGCGACCGAAGCCTCGAGCGCCGCGCCCGCGCTGCCGCAGAGTTCGACCAGCCGCGCGATCGTGCGTGGGCCCAGCCCCTCCACCAGCGTGAGGCGGAGCATGGCGATCGTCTCGGGCGAGGGCGGCCCGGAGAGCGGCGACGACGGGCGAGGAGTGTGCGAACCCGCGGACATGCACGAAGTCTACCGAACAGAGGCCGGAGAGCCGATTCGGCGGCGATAGCATGCTGCGGTGGATCCGGCCTCGCCATCTCCTTCGGATGCGCATCTTGCCCGGCGTGCCGTGGCTGGCGACCGCGAAGCCCTCGGGACGCTGCTCTCCCGTCATCAGGATCGGGTCTTTCGTCTCTGCCTCCGCGTGCTGTGGGATGAGCACGAAGCGCTCGAAGCGACACAGGAAACGATGGTCCGGGTCGTTCGCGCGATCGAGTCGTTCGACGAGCGAGCGCAGTTCACCACCTGGCTGACACGCATCGCCCTCAACGCCTGCCACAGCCGCGCACGCTCCGAGAAGCTGCGTCGTCATCAAAGACTCGATGCGCCCGCCCGACGCCACAGCCAGACCGACCAGAACCCTTCCGAAGCAGTCACCCTTGCGTCGAACCTGCCCTCGAGGGAACCTTCGGCGGCGCAGCGAGTCGAAGAAGAACAGGCACGGATTCGAGTCCTCGACGCGTTGTCGAGGCTCGAGCCGGAGGCCCGAACGATTCTGATCCTCCGCGACGGACAGGACTTGGAGTACGAGCAGATCGCGGACGTTCTGGGCGTCTCGCTGGGAACCGTCAAGAGCCGCCTGTTCCGAGCTCGTCAGGCTCTGCGACAGATGCTCGAACCCAACGCCCCGACGCCCGAACCAACGTCACTCCCACCAGCCCTGCCAACCCCGACAACCCCACCGGCCCCACCTTCAACTCGATGAACCGCTCGCCCGACCATCGCGACTCCACGACGCCGTCCAGCGCCTCTCCCGGCGCGACGCGGGAGATCGAGCTCGCCTTGGCGGATCTGGAAGGCTTGACCGCACCGGAGCAGCCGTCGCTCCGCGCGATGCACGAGGATCGGCGCGTGCTCCGTGCCGCGTTGCACGCAGACTCGGCACGCCTCTCGAAGGCGCAGCAGGCGCGCGTCGCGGCGGCGGTCGAGGAGGAGTGGTCGCGTCAGCTTCTGCGATCGCTGGAGCCTGCACGGTCGGAGGCGGTGGCGCCGCGCTGGGTCGCCGGCGCTGATCGAGCGGCACGCCGAGGCCCGGGATCGACGCGCGCGTGGGCGGCGATGGCGGCCATGGTGGCGATGGCGGGGCTTGCGACGTGGATGGCGATTCCCTTCGCGGGATCCGGCCGCACACGCACCGGCGGCGAGACGATCGCGCAGCGCGCCGACACCGGCTCCCTGCCCGCTTGGGCCGTGCTGCCCGAGCGTCCGCCGGTCGCGATCGCGCGCTTGGAACCCAAGGTCGAGCCGGCGCAGCAGCCGACAGACGAACTGGCACTTCCCTCTCGGACCACCGAGACCGACCTGGCGCTGGCCTGGGCACGCGAAGGGATGCTCGCCATCCGGCTGCGGACCGAGACCCCCCGCAGCGACCGCGAACTCCTGAACGCGTGGTCGGAGCAGGACGCGAGCGCCGAGCGCGGCAACGCCCGCGCCGCCGCTCCCCGTCGTGTCGAGCCGTCGCGGACCTGGGAATGGAGCGGCACCAACGCGTCGTGGGCCTCGGCGATGATCACGCCCGAGCGCTGGCCGATCTCGTCGATGATCGCCGGCGACTCCGCCGGGCCGATCGGCACGCCGACCACTCCGCCCAGCGGCACGCTGGCCTTGTACGAACTGCGCGTGCAGCTCACGCCCCGGGCGCTTGAGCAACTGCGACGGGAAATCGAGTCCCGCACGGGTGCGCGAGTTGTGTTTGAGCGCGTCCCCATGCTGGCGAGCGCGGCTCCGCAAGCGGAGTGGACCGTCGGATCAGATCCGCTCTGGTGGACGCGGCGCACCGAGAGCTGGACGCCCGCCGTCCGCGTCCCGGTCGCGCTGGACTTTGTCCGCTTCGAGACCTCCACGGACCGACGCTGAGCGGCGTCTACGCTGGCTCGTGGACTACGCGATCGTGTGCATCGTGGCGCTCGGAGCGGGAACGCTCACGCTCTTCTCGGGCTTTGGGCTGGGCACGATCCTGTTGCCCGCCTTCGCGATCTTCTTCCCGCTTCCCGCGGCGATCGCGGCGACCGCGATCGTCCATCTCGCCAGCAATCTCTTCAAGATCGCGCTCGTCGGCCGTCACGCTGACCGCTTCACGCTGATGCGCTTCGGCGTGCCAGCGCTGATCGCGTCTCTCGCGGGTGCGGCGCTGCTCGTCGCGCTCGAGGGCGCTGCTCCGCTGGCCACGTATCACCTCGGCCCGCACGCCTGCCGCGTCACGATCGCGAAACTCGTGATCGCGCTCGTCATGCTCGCCTTTGCCGCACTCGAGCTCTCGCCCCGCTTCTCCACGCTCCAGTTTGATCGGCGATTTCTCCCGCTGGGCGGCGCGCTCTCGGGCTTCTTCGGCGGCCTTTCGGGCCACCAGGGAGCGCTGCGTTCGGCGTTCCTCGTGCGGGCGGGCCTGAGCAAGGAAGCGTTCATCGGGACCGGCTGCGTTCTTGCGGTCATGGTCGATCTTGCACGCCTGCTGGTCTACGGCGCGGGCACCTGGCGCGCCCACGCGTCGGACAGCCAGAGCGTCGGCCCGGGCCTGCTCGCCGCGGCGTGCCTCAGCGCCTTTGTCGGCTCGTACGTGGGCGCGAGATGGATCACCAAGATCACCATCGAGACGGTGCGCCGGACGGTGGGTGTCCTGCTCGCCCTTGTCGCCCTTTTGCTGGGCGCGGGGGTGATCTGACGCGCCGCGCGCGGTCGGCAACGCCAGCGCGATTCCTACAGTGGCTCCTCCACCCGAGGAAACCTCTCCGATGGCCCGCCGACCCGCACCCAAATCGTCCGCCTCGCGCTCCGATTCCGTCGTCCGCGTCGGCCTCACTCAGATGGCCTGCGTCGCCGACGTCAAGCCCAACCGCGAGCGCCAGATCGCGCTCATCGAAAAGGCCGCCAAGCAGGGCGCTCAGATCGTCTGCACTCAGGAAATTTTCACCACGCAGTACTTCTGCCAGGTGGAAGACCACCAGTTCTTCGATCTCGCCGAGCCCATGCCCGGCCCGTCCACCGACGCCCTCTGCAAGGTCGCCAAGAAGCACGGCATCGTCATCATCGGCAGCCTCTTCGAACGCCGCGCCCGCGGGTTGTACCACAACACCGCCGCCATCATCGACGCCGACGGCTCGATGCTCGGGCTGTATCGCAAGATGCACATCCCCGACGACCCGCTCTATTACGAGAAGTTCTACTTCACCCCCGGCGACACCGGCTTCAAGGCCTGGCAGACCAAGTACGCCAAGATCGGCGTGCTCATCTGCTGGGATCAGTGGTACCCCGAGGGCGCCCGCCTCACCGCGCTCGACGGTGCCGAGATCCTCTTCTATCCCACCGCCATCGGCTGGCATCCCAAGGAAAAGGCCGAGTACGGCAAGGCCCAGCACGACTCGTGGGAACTCATGCAACGTGCGCACGCCGTCGCCAACGGCTGCTACGTGTGCGCGCCTAACCGCATCGGCCACGAGCACATCCTCGTCGACGGCAAGCCGGTGAGCAAGGACGGCATCCAGTTCTGGGGTCAGTCGTTCATCGCCCAGCCCAACGGCCAGGTTATCAAGCGGGCCAGCATCGACCGCGAAGAGGTCATCGTCGCCGAGTGCGATCTCGCCAAAGTCGAGTTCGCCCGCACCCACTGGCCTTTCTTGCGGGACCGCCGCATCGACGCGTACGGCGATATCACGAAGCGGTTCATTGGCAACTGATGCGAAGAGGAGAACAGGAGAAGAGGGGAACAGGAGCGGCGCGATGGCAGGGCGAGATGTGAAGACGCACCGTGACTTGCAGGTTTACGCGCTCGCGTTCGAGCTCTCGCAGTCCATTTTCCAGGTTTCCAAGAGGTTCCCGGCCGAAGAGAGATACTCGCTCACCGATCAAGTTCGCCGCTCATCCCGATCGGTCACCGCTTCGATTGCGGAGGGCTGGAGAAAGCGTCGCTACGCCGCCGCCTTCATATTGAAGCTGAACGACGCGGAAGCTGAAGCCGCAGAAACGCAAAGCTGGATTGAGCACGCGGTGAAGTGCGGCTACCTCGACCGCGGCGAAGCCGCGACTCTCTATCGCGCCTACGACCGTTTGCTCCGGATGCTCGTCGCGATGATCACGCAGCACGACAAATGGGTGTTCCCTGATCGACCCAGTGATTCCAGATCTCGCTGATCAAATCACCTGTTCCCCTGTTCCCCTGTTCCCCTGTTCTCCTGTTCCCCTGTTCCCCTGTTCCATTCTCACACCACCGCTCATGCCAAGCCCCAAGACACTCTCCGGCACTCCACGCCAACACGGCTTCACCTTCCCGGCCGAATGGTCGCGGCAGCAGGCCACCTGGTTCTCGTGGCCCCGCCCCGAGGGCATCTCGTTCCCCAGCAAGTACCACACCGTCCCCGCGAACATCGCGCTCTTCATCCGCGAGATCGCTCCGCGCCAGACCGTTCACATCAACGTCCCCAACGAGAACTACGAGAAGATCGCCCGCGAGCAACTCATCGCCGGCGGCGTGCCCAAGCGTTTCTTCGGCCCGCAGACCGAGCTGGACGAATCACCCAGCCGCACTTCGCGCATCCAGTTCCATTACATGAAGACCAACGAGGCCTGGTGCCGCGACCACGGGCCGGCCTTCGTCACGCGCACCCGCCGCGGCGTGCGTGAACTCGCGATCGTCGACTGGGGCTTCAACGCCTGGGGCGGCAAGTACCCGCCCTTCGACAGCGACGACGCCGTGCCCACCCGCATTGCCGAGGAGTTTGCCCAGCGCAAACAAAAGCTCACGTCCCGCCGCTTCGCCGGCATCTTCTACCCGCGCCATCCTCGCACGAACTCCGGCACGCCCGTCATCATGGAAGGCGGCGCCGTCGAGTTCAACGGCAAGGGCACCGTCCTCACCACCGAGTCCACGCTCCTCAACAAAAACCGCAACCCGAACCTCACCAAGAAGCAGATCGAGTCGTTCCTCAAGGACTACTACGGCCAATCCCACGTCTGCTGGCTCGGCGACGGCATCGTCGGCGACGACACCGACGGCCACATCGACGATCTCGCCCGCTTCCTCGACCCACGCACCATCGTCGTCGCCCTCGAAATCGACCGCCGCGACGCCAACTTCAAGATCCTCCGCGAGAACTACAAGCGCACGCAGGAACTCCGCGATCAGGACGGCAAGCCGTTCAACATCGTCGAGATTCCCACCCCCGGCTTCCTCGAGCACAAGGGCCAACGGCTCCCCGCGACCTATCTCAACTTCCTCTTCATCAACGGCGCGGTGCTTGTTCCGACGTTCCGCCACAAGAACGACCGCCTCGCCCTCGCCATCCTGCAGAAGCACCTGCCCCGGCACAAGGTCATCGGCGTCGACAGCGTGGAACTCATCTGGGGCCTGGGTTCCATCCACTGCCTCTCGCAGCAGCAGCCGGCGTAGGTCGTGCGCCCCGGGCGTCGTGCGGTGGAGCGCCAACGGACGCCGCATGATGGATTGGCGCGGCGTTGTGGCCGATAAGAGAATCAGCGGCGATGGTCCGCCGTGTTCGCGTGGAACCTCTCGGGAGCAACGTGATGGAACTCGGACTCGTCGGCCTGGGCAAGATGGGCGGCAACATGAGCGAGCGCCTCATCAAAGGCGGGCACTCGCTCGTCGTCATGGATCGCGCTGCCGACGCGGTGGCCCGCCAGACCAAGCTCGGCGGCCGCGCCGCCGGAACCCCCGCTGAGATGTGCCAGTTGCTCAAGGGTCCGCGCGCCATCTGGCTCATGATCCCCGCCGGCGCCCCCGTCGATCAGGCCATCGCCGATTTCCTGCCCCACCTCTCCAAGGGCGACACCCTCATCGACGGCGGCAACACCAATTACAAGGACACGATCCGTCGCGGCAAGGAACTCGCGGCCAAGGGCATCCACTACGTCGATGTCGGCACCAGCGGCGGCATCTGGGGCATCACCGAGGGCTACTCGATGATGATCGGCGGCGATCACGCCGCGGTGGAGCGACTGAGCCCCATCTTCAAGACCCTCGCCCCCGCGCCCGACAAGGGCTGGGGCCGCGTGGGTCCGAGCGGCGCGGGCCACTTCACCAAGATGGTGCACAACGGGATCGAGTACGGCATGATGCAGGCCTTCGCCGAGGGCTTCGCCATCATGCAGAAGAAGCAGGACCTCGAGCTCGACGTCCGCCAGATCAGTCAGATCTGGCAGCACGGCAGCGTCGTCCGCTCGTGGCTGCTCGACCTCGTCGCACGCGGCTTGCAGGACGACCCGACGCTCAAGGGCATCCGCCCCTTCGTCTCTGACAGCGGCGAAGGACGCTGGACCGTCGCGGAGGCGATCGACCTCGACGTCTTCGCCCCGGTCATCACCCTGAGCCTCCAGAGCCGCCTGCGCTCGCGCGACGAGTATTCCTATATGGACCGCATGCTGGCGATGATGCGCAATCAGTTCGGCGGGCACGCCGTGCAGAAGAGCTGATCGCCGCCCGTCGCGGGCGACGCCGCGCCGACGGATACAGTCCGGTGTGCGCGTCGAGCCAATGGACACCAACCCGCGTGTGGCGCTCATCCGCGAGATGCTGATCGAAGCCAGCCGCGCCCGCGTGCCCACCGACGTCTTCCGGGTCTTTGGGCCGCGGATGTGGCGGCTGCGGCCGATCGACTACTTCATCTCGCTCTCCACCCGCGGGCTCCCCGAAGGCTCGTACAAGATCACCCGTCAGTACCACGCCGACGACATGCGGCACGCCGTCGAGACCGGCTCGACGCTCCCCTCGGGCAGCGACACCAACCCATGGGCCACCTTCGGCTCGCTCTCGACGCACCGTGGCGGCGTGCTCGGAACGGCCATCGAGGGCGGAACCCCCAAGGTGCTGCGCGACGTCGACCTGCTCGCCGACCCCGTCCTAGGCGCGTCGGGCGATCGTCGCCTCAGCGAGTTTCGCGGCCTGCTCGCGCTGCCGCTCTACGACCAGGGCGAGCCGCTCAACTGGTCGATCCAGCTCCGGCGCGACCCCGACTCGATCACCGATCAGCAGGTCGAGGACGCCCTGCTCCTCTCCAATCTCATCGGCGCGATGACGCGCAACCTCGTCGCCATCAAGGAGGTCGAGCGGCTGAACAGGGCCTTGGTCGCGCAGTTTGAGGAAGTCGCCCGCGTGCAGCAGTCGCTCCTCCCCGAGCGCCTGCCCGATGTCCCCGGCCTGGCCTTCGCCTCGAGCTATCTCACCAGCGATCAGGCCGGAGGCGACTACTACGACTTCCTGCCTCTTCCCGGCGGACGCATGGGCATCCTCGTCGCCGACGTCTCCGGGCACGGCGCGGGCGCCGCCACCATCATGGCCATGCTCCGCGCGATCCTGCACTGCTATTCCGGCGGCGACGGGAGTGCGGCGAGCGTCCTGCGCTTTGTCAATCACCGCCTGCTCGCCTCGCGCCTCGAGGGCAACTTCGTCACCGCGTTCTTCGGCGTCTTTGACCCCGCCTCCGCCACGCTCAACTACGCCTCCGCCGGGCACAACCCGCCCCGCCTCTACAACCACGCGTCCCGCTCCATCCGCGCCGTCGACGACGCCGCCTCGCTGCCCCTGGGCATCGCCGACGAGCTTGATCTCTGGAGCGAGACGCTGCGCTTCGCGCCCGATGACGCGCTGGTGCTCTACACCGACGGGATCACCGAAGCCTTCAGCCCCGACACGCCGACGAGCCCACGCCAGATGTTCGGTACCGAGCGGCTGGACCGGGCCATCCTCGACGCCGCAGGACGCCCCGACGCCGTGATCGAGAACATCCACCGCACGCTCTTCGAGCACACGCGCGTGCGCACCCGCGCCGACGATCAGACCATCGTGGCGATGCAGTACCGCCCCCGGTGACGGCCGACGCGATCAAGGACCCCCAAGCCCCGCCTCGATCACCCTGCGGTGCGCGTTGGAGATCGCCTGAACTTCCAGCGCTTCGCAATCGACCCATCGCAGCCCCGCCCGCTTCCCTCCCGTGCCACGCACCTCCGCCGACCAGACACGAAACCGCACCTTGCGGTGCGTCGTCTCGAAGCGCACGATCACCGGCGTCTGACGCCCCAGCCGCGTCAGCTCCAGTCCGAGCAACGCACGCACCTGGTCGACGCTGCGCGGCGCGTCCGTCGCCTCCTCGACGCACGGCGGCTGGAGCATCCCGGCCCACAAGCCCGTCGGCGGCCTCGCCACCAGCCCCACCTCCACCCGGCCCGCGCTCTTGCCCTTCCGCCACACCACGATGACATCGTGCGTCACGTTCGCCCGGCGCGACCGGGGCTTGGGCGCCGGAATGCGATCCGTCACGCCCGTGCGCATTGCAACACACTGGGCGGCGAGCGGACAGGCGTCGCACCGCGGCCTGGCGGGTGTACAGACCGTCGCGCCCAGTTCCATCAGCCCCTCGTTGAACGCGCCGGGTGCCCCCGCCGCCTTCGTCACGAGCGCCTTCGCACGGTCCCACGCCCATCGCTGCACGTCCTTCGCACCGGCGTGGCCCTCGCGCCCCTCCAGCCGCTGCAACACGCGGCAGACGTTGCCGTCGACGATCGGCTCGACCCTCCCAAACGCGATCGACGCGATCGCGCCCGCGGTGTACGGCCCGACGCCGGGCAACTGGCGGAGAGCCTTCGCGTCATCGGGCACGACCGCACCGTGCCGCTCGACGATCGCCCGAGCGCACGCGTGCAAAAGCCTCGCCCGCCGGTAATAGCCCATCCCGGCCCACGCTTCGAGCACCTGATCCTCGGGCGCCCGTGCCAGAGCCCGGACATCGGGGAAACGACGAAGAAAAGGCTCGAACTTCTCCAGCACCCGAGCGACCTGGGTCTGCTGCAGCATGAACTCGCTGACAAGGGCGTGATAGGGGTTTCTGGGCGTCGCACGCCAGGGCAGCGTCCGTGCGGCCCGCTCGAACCAGTCGCACAGACGCCGCACGATCTCGCCATCACGCGGGTCATCTTGGCGCCCGTGAAGGGTCGGGCCGACGTCCGGGCCGGGGTCCGGGCCAGGGTCCGGGATAGTCCGCCGCGGACGCGCCATGTCCTACGGCACCTCGCGCAGGGCTCGCTGCAGCGCGGGTTTGAGGGTCTTCCACGCGACCCCCGGGGCCTTGTTGACGCTCAGCCACGTGTCGGCGATCAGCACCGTCTCAACCCCCGAGACCCCGAAAAGACGCGACGCGATCGGGTCCGCCGCCGCGTCCGCCGCCGAGCGGTAGGACCGTGGACCCGCCCGCGGGGTCGTGAGCGGCGCCACCGGCCGGTCGAGCACGCACTTCACCGACGCCGGGTTAGGGGTTTCCTGAAACTCTCGCACCTCATAAGGCATGGATGCCGAAGAGTAGACTCTGGCGATCCATGCTCACCTCCCGGTTCACAGACCTGCTCGGACGTCTGGCGGCGTATCAGCCGCTGGTCATCCTCGTGGAACTGGTGATCATCTGGATCTGCGTCTACGCGATCTTCCGTTTCGTGCAGGGAACCCGTGCGGCCGGTGCGCTCAAGGGACTGCTCCTGCTCCTGCTCGTGGTGGGCATCGTCTCGCGACTGCTGGGCGGTGCCGAGGTCTTCCAGCGGCTGGGCCTGCTGTTTGATCGCTTCCTGGGCGTTCTGGCGATCGGGCTTGTGGTGATCTTCCAGCCCGAACTGCGCCGGGCCTTGGTGCGTCTTGGAGAGACGCCCTGGTTCCGCTCCAGCCCCAAGCAGATCGCTCTGGTCGCCGACGAGATTGCCGAGGCCTGTCGAAACCTCAGCAAGGCCCGCTTCGGCGCGATCATCGTCATCGAACGATCGATCGGAGTCGCCGGAGTGGTCGAGGGCGGCACGACGCTCAACGCCGACGTCAGCAGCCGCCTGCTTCAGACCATTTTCTTCCCCGGCTCGGCGCTGCACGATCTGGCGGTGGTGATCAAGGGGCGTCAGATCTGGGCGGCCGGGGTGCAATTGCCTCTGGCCGACCCGGAAGACATGCCCGACAAGCGTCTGGGCTCGCGCCACCGCGCCGCGGTGGGCCTGAGCCGCGAGTGCGATGCGCTGGTGGTCGTGGTGAGCGAGGAGACGGGCAGCGTCCGACTCGCCGAGCGTGGGATGCTCACACTGCTCTCCTCGATCGAGGAACTGGAGAGCGAATTGCTGCGTCGGCTGCGCCCGTCGGGCGCCGTCGCCCCGGCCGCCGCGGTCGAGAGTGCCGTCGCACCCGAGTACAACCCGGCCAACGATGCCACCAACGTCTTCGACAGCGTGCCCGAAGTGTCGAGCGAGCCGCTGAATATGGATGACGCGGGCGCGGATATCGACCACCCGCAGCGTTCCTAACCCCCTTCGCTCCCCCGCCCTGCCCTTCACACCGATGATCGACCGAGTGAAGACCATCACGATTGTCACGCTGGTGACGCTCCTGGTCTGGGTCTTTGCCGAGGCCGAGAGCCTGCAGCGCCGCGAGATCCGCTTCGACATCATGTTCGTGAGCGATCAGCCGGGCGACCGCGCGATCCAAGTGCTCGAGACGCCCGAGTTTCGCGGGTCGGTGATCGTCGGCTTCTCCGGCAACGCGTCGTCCTTCGCAGCCGCGGAGGCCCTGGCCCAGTCCGGACCGCTGCGTCTGTCGATCGGCAACCCGGCGATCCCCGCGACGCCGGGCGAAAACCTTGTCGTGATGCGCGAGGCCCTCCGCGCTTCGACGCTCGTGCGGGGCCTGGGCCTGACGGTCGAACGCGTCGAGCCCTCGGGCGTGCGCGTGCGGATCGACGAAGTGGTAACCCGTGACGTGCGACTGGGGGTCAACGCGGGCGACGCCGAACTCGAGGGCACCCCGGAGATCAAGCCCCCCACCGTCCGCCTCACCGTCCCGCGCACGCTCGAGCACGAACTGATCGGGCTCACCGAGCTGCGCGCACGCGTGCGCCCGGAGGATCTGTCGCGCCTTGTCGCGGGGCGACGCGAGACGGTTCCCAGCGCGCCCGTCGAGCTCCCGCAGGCCCTGCGCGATCAGCGTGCCGTGCGGGTCGAGCCCGCGTCTGTCAGCGTCTCCCTCACGCTCCGCACGCGCCAGTCCACCATCGAACTGACCGGTGTTCCGGTCCTGGTGCGACTTGCGCCGGGCGAACTGGGGCGATGGGACATCTCGATCCCCGAGCAGGACCGCTTCCTCGCCAAGGTCCGCGTCTCGGGGCCCGCCGATCTCGTCGAGCAGGTGAAGCGGGGCGAGCTGCGGGTCGCGGCGTACATCAGCCTCACGTTCGACGAGCTCGAGCGCGGCATCACGCAGAAGGAAGTCTCCTTCGCCGATCTTCCGGGTTTGCTGCGCGTCGAGAGCGAAAGCCGCCTCGTGCGCGTCTCGATCAAGCGCCGCGCCAATCCCTGACCGCGCAACATCTGCGCGGCTGCGCGGATCGGCTCGGTTGCGCTCGGGCGGCGTGAAATCTGTGGGTCGCGCCCGCAGTCCGCGACCCATCAGGCCGATAACAGAGCGGAAGGAGCGCCGGCGACGGATCCGCCAGGCGAGACACGCCTCATGAGCACCCGAGCCGAGTCGGCCATCCTGATCGGCACGCCCCAGTCGCTGAGCCTGCTCTCGGATCTGCTCGCGCTCTTGCCCGATCCGCCCAACCCTGTGGCGTTCGTGCGCGTCGAGCCCGGGGCGGCGCTCTCGCTGCACGATCCCGACGAGGCCATGGCGCCGCTCTCACAACTGCCGGCCCTCGCCGCGGCACACCCCGGCTCGCTCGCCATCGTCTCGCTCCCGGGCGCGATGCGCGCGGAGCAACAGCGCGTGCTCGCGATGGCGCGGTCGCACGGCCTGCGCGAACGGATCATCCCCCCGCTGGGAGAACTGCTCGAGACGCCCCCGGCCGCGTCGGGGCCCGCGCCGGAGATGGACATCAGCGCCCTGATCGGCCGCACACCTCACGGGATCGATCGTCGAGCGGTGAGCGAGGTACTGGAGAATCGTCGCGTGCTGATCACCGGCGCGGGCGGTTCGATCGGTTCGGAAATCGCCCGCATCGCGGCCACGTTCCACCCGCAGCGTCTGATCCTGATGGAGCGCAGCGAGAACGCGCTGTTCGAGATTGATCGCCAGATCGCCCGGCTCTTCCCGCGCGTCCCGCGGGTCGCGCTGCTGCACGACATCGCGGACGCCGAGGCGACGCGCCGGCTGATCGGCGAGCAGCGGCCCGACGTGATCTTCCACGCCGCCGCCCACAAGCACGTGCCGCTGATGGAAGATCACCCGGCGCACGCGGTGACGAACAACCTCTTCGGCACCAAGAGCGTGGCCGACGCCGCCGTCGCTGCGGGCTGCGGACGCTTCGTGCTCATCAGCAGCGACAAGGCCGTGAATCCCACCAGCGTGATGGGCGCGACCAAGCGTTTGGCAGAGATGTACATCCAGGGCCTGCACCGGCGTCGCGCGGCGGCGTCCGGCTCCACCGCCTTCCGCCCCACAGCCTTCAGCATGGTCCGCTTCGGCAACGTGCTGGGAAGCGCGTGCAGCGTGCTCCCGATCTGGAGCGCCCAGCTTCGCGAGGGCGGGCCCATCACCGTCACCGACCCGCGCATGACGCGCTACTTCATGACCATTCACGAAGCGGCGATGCTCGTCATCCAGTCCGCCGCCATCGCCCCCGAGCCCGAGGCCGGCGTCTTCGTCCTCGACATGGGCGAGCCGGTGCGCATCCTCGATCTGGCGGCACGCTTCGTCCGTGCGCACGGCATGGCGCCGGTCCTGTCGGGCGAGGCCGCCGGCGAACTCGTGCTCGCGCCCGAGCCGGATCTTCCCGCGATGGCGATCTCGATCACGGGTCGCCGCCCGGGCGAGAAGCTCTATGAAGAGCTCTGCTACGCCGCCGAACAGCTCCGCCCCTCGGGCTTCCCGGGCATTCACTGCTGGATCGGCGACGGCGCGAAGCGCATCGACATCGACGCGATGGTCCACGCGCTGGACCACGCCCGGCGCATGACCGACAAGGCCCACGTCCTGCACGCGATCCGTGCCCATGTCGCCGAGATGCGCACGCTCGACGAGGCGGACGCCGCGCTGGACCCCGCCCTCTCCAAGGCCGCCTGACATACGCACATGGTCCGGACAGAGCCCGATCGGGGCGACGTCCCGCGTCGTGGCTCGCTCAAGGCGGCGGCGGATAGACTCTTCTCATGTCGGTCCAGGAACGCCAACGCATTCTCGCCGAGACGCTCGCCGCACGCGAGAAGGCTCACGCCCTGCTGGTCGCCCTCACCGAAGCCCGCGCCGCATCCGACCGGCGGCTGGCCGAACTCAAACTCGGCGATCATCTGAAGATCGTCACCGGCAAGAGCTCCATGGACAACGCCGTCGCCGCCGCGCAGCGCACCGTCGACATGCTCGACCGCGCGCTCGAGGACTTCAAGCGCGATCTCTCCGACGATGATCTCGCCGACGCCTACGCCGCGCGGCCGTGAGATCGCTACGCTCGCCCATGAGCCCCGTTCTGCGTTTCGTACGCCTCAGCGATCGTGCGATCGTGCCCGCCTATCAGACCAGCCAGAGCGCGGGGATGGATCTGTGCGCCTGCCTGCCCGAGGGCCAGACCATGCGCCTCGAGCCCGGTCAGATCGCCCTCGTCCCCACAGGTCTCAGCCTCGCCATCCCGCAGGGCTACGAAGGACAGGTCCGCGCCCGGTCCGGACTCTCCACCAAGCACGGCATCGGCCTGCCCAACGCCCCGGGCACCATCGACAGCGACTACCGCGGCGAACTCCGCGTCGCGGTCATCAACTTCTCCAGCGTCGCCTTCGAGATCACCCACGCGATGCGCATCGCTCAGCTCGTCATCGCGCCCGTCGCACGCGTGGAGATCGCGGTCGTTGAGTCGCTCGAATCAACCGCCCGAGGCGCCGGCGGCTTTGGCTCCACCGGCACGCACTGAGCGTTCCCGCGCTCTCTCTCCGGGCATTCCCACCCTCCCGGCGCCGATCAGGAGCGAGCCGCGGCGCTGCCTGCGCACGCCGCCCGAAGCGCGGAGGATTTGGCCAGCGTCTCCTGCCACTCGGTCTGCGGGCAACTGTCGGCGACGATGCCTGCGCCGACGCTGTAATCGAGCCGCCGGTCGGCGTCGTTTTCAGGTCCGATGAGCGCGGTGCGGATCGCGACGCTGAGCTCCGCCGAGCCGTCGGCGCGAAGCAGGACCATCGAGCCGCAGTACGGCCCGCGCCGAACGGGCTCGAGTTCGTCGATGATCTGCATGGCCCGCACCTTGGGCGCGCCGGTCACGCTTCCGGGCGGAAAGGTGCGCCGGATGACGTCGGCAAAGCCAAGCCCTCGCGAGAGTCTGCCGCGGACCGTCGCGGTCGCCTGCAGCACGCCCGAGCGGTGGCTCTCGATCTCCCGCGCGACCTCGACGCACACGCTGCCGATCTCGCAGATGCGCCCGAGGTCGTTGCGCATCAGATCGACGATCATCGCGAGCTCGGCCCGGTCCTTCTCGCTCACCTCGAGATCCTGATGCGCCTCTTGCGAGGTCGGTCGCGTGCCCTTCATCGGCCGCGTGCGCAGCGTGCGGTCGGAGGCGTCGTAGGCGAGGAAGAGTTCGGGGCTGGCGCTGGCGATGGTGCCGCACGAACTCTCGAGAAAGGCGCCGTGCCACGGACGTGCGTTCTGCGCGAGAGCGACAAAGAACGCACGGGCCGAACCGGCGAACGGAGCGACGAGACGGTGCGCCAGGTTGACCTGATAGACGTCGCCGGCGTGGATGTACGCGAGCGCACGCCGCACACCCTCGACATAGGACTCCTCGCCGCTGTCGCTGCGCACCGCGCCGACATGGAAAGACTCGTCCGCGCCGGGCGCGTCGACGATGCCCAGCACGGGACGGAAGATCGCCAGCGGCCAGCCACGATCCTCACGCGCCCGGCGCGAAACCGACGCCGCGAGGCTCGAATCCTCCATGGCCGGCTCAAAGACTCTTGCCGCGTCGTAACTGATCATCCCGAGCCACGCCGGACGCGACGCCCCATCGCCAACGCGGGAGAGATCCGCGAGCAGCGCATCGAGTTCCGCCGCGTTCTCCGCGCGCCGCTCCGGTCCCAGACGCAGCCACGTGACACCCGCACCCGAGTCGGTGCACCAGGCGCCCAGTTCACCCGGGGCGGCCACCTCGCCCGAAGATGTCGATTGCTGCATCGGATCCATGGACCACAGAGTGTTGCGAGGACCGCGCGTCCCGGCGTCGTCACGTCACCAAAACGACGCGTGTACGGCGACGACGGTGCTCTTCACCCCCCAGCCCTACCCCACCCTCGACCCCACCCACGACCCCACCTCGACCCCACCGACCCTGCCCCTCTCGCCAGCGGCGGCCATGAGGGTGCGTGCCGCGTGAGCGTGCGGCGGTGGCCTGGCGAGGCAGGACGCACGCTGGCGAATGCTGTTTCATCCCCAAACCCGGTGAAATCACGGCTTTGGCGAGTCGTCCGACGCCCGCGAGAGACCTAGAATCTCTGCCTGCGCGCGACCATCCAGACGTGCTTCTCCACCCCAAAGCCGGGCTCTGTTCGGTTCGGGATGCAGCAGCGGCGATGGCGGGTTGAACGCGGCACCAGGTCGCACCCGGTCCGATCCGCGAGCGGATCGGCGCGAGAGCCGAACATGGCGTTCGTCTTTCGGATCGCTGTCGAGCCTCTGGATCCTTCGAAGGAACCCCCACCATGCCCAAGACCCTTGCCGTCAAGCACGAGGCCTCCAAGTCCATGAAGAAAGCCGTCAAGAAAGTCGCGAAGAAGACGATCGCGGGCCTCGGCGTCGGCCCGACTCCGACCATGCGGGCCAAGCCCGGCAAGATGGTCTACTACTTCGGCAAGACCAAGACCGAGGGTGATCCGAGCATGAAGATGCTGCTCGGCGGCAAGGGCGCCAACCTCGCCGACATGACCAGCATCGGCCTGCCCGTCCCCGCCGGCTTCACCATCACCACCGACACCTGCGCCGCCTACTACAAGGCCGGCATGCGTCTGCCCCACGGCCTCATGAACGAGGTCCACAAGAACGTCGCCATGCTCGAGAAGGAGCAGGGCAAGAAGTTCGGCGACAACTCCAACCCGCTGCTCGTCTCGGTCCGCTCCGGCGCCGCCGTCTCGATGCCCGGCATGATGGACACGATCCTGAACCTCGGCCTCACCGACGCCGCCGTCGAGGGCCTCGCGCACAGCACCAAGAACCGTCGCTTCGCCTACGACGCCTACCGCCGCCTCATCAACATGTTCGGCGACGTGGTCATGGGCGTGGATCACCACCACTTCGAGGAAGCCTTCAAGACGATCAAGGCCAAGTACAAGACCACCGAGGACACCGAAGTCCCCGAGGCCGGCATCGTCGAGCTCTGCAACGAGTACAAGAACGTCTACCGCCGCCACGTCGGCGAGGACTTCCCGCAGAACCCCTTCAAGCAGCTCGAACTGGCCATCGAGGCCGTCTTCAAGAGCTGGAACGGCGAGCGCGCCGTCTCCTACCGCCGCATCGCCGGCATTCAGGGGCTCAACGGCACCGCCGTCAACATTCAGTCGATGGTCTACGGCAACATGGGTGACGACTCGGGCACCGGCGTCGCCTTCACCCGCAACCCCGCCACCGGCGAGAATCACTTCTACGGCGAGTACCTCATCAACGCCCAGGGCGAGGACGTCGTCGCCGGCATCCGCACCCCCCTGCCCGTCGACGAGATGCCCAAGTGGAACAAGCAGGTCTACCAGCAGCTGCTCAAGATCAAGCAGAAGCTTGAGAAGCACTACAAGGACATGCAGGACATCGAGTTCACCATCGAGCGCGGCGAACTCTTCATGCTCCAGACCCGCACCGGCAAGCGCGCCGGCTCTGCCGCCGTCAAGATCGCCTGCGACATGGTCAAGGAGCGACTGATCGACGAGAAGACCGCGATCGTCCGCATCCCCGCCGGCGACCTCACCCAGCTCCTGCTCCCCTCCTTCGACAACACCAAGAAGAAGGGCGTCGAGATCATCACCCGCGGCATCCCGGCCTCGCCCGGCGCCGCCGTCGGCAAGCTCGCCTTCACCGCCGCCGAGGCCGTCGAGCGCGCTCACAAGGGTGAGAAGGTCATCCTCGTCCGCAAGGAAACCAGCCCCGAGGACGTCGAGGGCATGCACTCCGCCGCCGGCATTCTCACCAGCACCGGCGGCCGCACCAGCCACGCGGCGGTCGTCGCCTGCGGCTGGGGCAAGTGCTGCGTCGTCGGCGCCGGCGAACTCCACATCGACCCCGCCAGCGGCACGCTCAAGTGCAACGGCAAGGTCTACGGCCGCGACCACATCATCTCCATCGACGGCACCACCGGCGAAGTCATGTTCGGGCCCGTCCCGACCGTCGAGCCCAAGCTCTCCGGCGACTTCGCCACCGTCATGAAGTGGGCCGACAAGTACCGCACCATCGGCGTGCGCACCAACGCCGACACGCCCGAAGACGCCCAGCGCGGGCGTGACTTCGGCGCCGAAGGCATTGGCCTCTGCCGCACCGAGCACATGTTCTTCGAGGGCGACCGCATCAAGGCGATGCGCGAGATGATCCTCGCCACCACCAAGGACGACCGCGTCAAGGCGCTCAACAAGCTCCTGCCCTATCAGCGCGACGACTTCATGGGCATCTTCAAGGCCATGAAGGGTCAGCCGGTCACGATCCGCCTGATCGACCCGCCGCTGCACGAGTTCCTCCCCCACGATGACAAGAGCCAGGCCGACATGGCCAAGCTCATGGGCGTCTCGCTCGAGCGCGTGAAGCAGCGCGTCAGCGCCCTGCACGAGGCCAACCCGATGCTCGGCCACCGCGGCTGCCGCCTCTGCGTCACCTACCCCGAGATCCTCGTGATGCAGGTCACCGCGATCGTCGAGGCCACCATCGACTGCATCCGCAGCAACATCAAGGCCCTGCCCGAGATCATGATCCCGCTGGTGGGCACCAAGAAGGAACTCGCCGTTCTCCGCGCCGAGGTCGAGGCCACCATCGCCAAGGTCAAGGAAGAGCAGGACTACAAGCCCCGCCTCGACATCAAGATCGGCACCATGATCGAGATCCCGCGTGCGGCTCTCACCGCCCACGAGATCGCCGCCGACGCAGACTTCTTCTCCTTCGGCACCAACGACCTCACCCAGATGACCTTCGGCTTCTCACGCGACGACATCGGCACCTTCCTGCCCGATTATCTCTCGCGCGAGATCCTCCCCGGCGATCCCTTCGTCTCGCTCGATCAGAGCGGCGTCGGCCAGCTCGTCGACATGGGCGTCACCAAGGGCCGCGGCGTCAAGAGCGACCTCAAGGTCGGCATCTGCGGCGAGCACGGCGGCGACCCCAAGAGCGTCCACTTCTGCCACAAGGTCGGCATGGACTACGTGAGCTGCTCGCCCTTCCGCGTGCCGATCGCGCGTCTGGCCGCGGCTCAGGCGGCGATCATGTACGGGAAGAAGTAATCTGCTCAGTTAAACCTGAAGCAAGCACGGACCCGAGATACGGAATCTCGGGTCCGTTTCTTTCTGCGACACTCCGACGACGTCTCCAAGAGAATCAAAGTCGCCCGTACATCAGCGCCCGACCGAGTACCCCCAGCCAGAAGAGCGACATGAGAGCGTAAGTCACAGCGTTGGCCTGAATGACCCGTCGACGCACTTGTTGGGGATCTACATCTGCCAGTGTCCGGACCACGATTTTCTGTTCCACAAAGGCTGATACCAGAAAGAACGGGATGTTGAGGAAGATCGCTGCGGCAGGAATCATCCAGTGCAGCGAACCCTCGTAGGGGATAAGCCACGCCGCCTGCCAAGTCACGGCGAATACGCCAACACCGGCCGCGCTTCCGCCGCCCGTAATCAGTTGGAGCAGTACGAGCACGAGCCACGTCGCAGGTATGCCAACGATGGTGGACACGAAGTTTGCGAGCGACGCCGCGCCGGAAGTTCTGGTGAAGCGCAACTTGAGTGTCCAGCAAAGCCATGCCGATTCGATCGCGATGATGGGAAAGAGCCCAACTAGGAAAGCCGGGCCGACGACAAACAGCATTGGTACGCCAGCGTTCGCAAGAATTGGCATTCAATCAGCATAGTCGGCGGCTCAGCGCGTTCGCTCAACGCACTTCTTCGCGCCCGGTGTGTAGGCATCGCGCTGGCACCCGCCGCGATCATGAACCGTGTGGGCGGAACGCGGCGAAGCGAAGGCATTCATCTGCCCTTCATGAAATGCCCTTGGGTCCGAGCCTCGGGGTTGTTCTGTTCATCCGGCCAAGCTGATCGGACACCACGCCATCACCGGCGCCGCCGCGCGACGATCAGCAGCCCCGCGAACGCGAACGTCGCCGTGCCCGGCGCCGGGATCACGACGAGGAACCCGGCGAGCGACCCGTCCGCCAGCGTGCCCTGACCGACGACGGTCTTGCCGTCGTCGCTGAGATCGGTCGGGAAGTCCAGCGACTTCCATCCCGAGAGATCGACGCCCGCGCCCACCAAGACGTCCCACAGCGTCTGCAAGCCCGCGTCCTTGGTCCAGTAGGTTGCAACATCCGGCAAGTTCACGTCCGGGTTCCCGGTCCCGACGACCACCGAGCCGTCCCAGTTGGTGGCCAGCCCGACGCTGTCGAGCGGCCCACCGGGCAGATCGCCCAGCATCTCGAAGCCGCCGGATTCGGTCCAGCGGAATGCCTCGTTCTGCTGACCGTTGCCCCACGTTCCGACGATGACTTTGCCGTCGCCACTCACGGCGCTCGCGTCGGTAAACCCGGTTCGACCGGCGGGAAGCCCTAGGCTCGTCGCCGTGATGCTATTGCCGACCCATCGAACCGCCCGTGCGGCATCGCCAGCGCCGCTCGAACCAACCGTGACCTGACCGTTCGCGCTGATGGCGCGCGCCCACGAGAAGGTCGAACCGAAGAGCGCGTTCAGCTGCGTCATCCCCGTCGCCTGCGTCCAGCGAAAGCCGCGGAAGCCGTTGGACGCGGCGCCCAGTCCGACCACGACGCTACCGTCCCCGCTGGCATCGCTCGCGGCCGTGAACGCCGTGCCCGCCGGCCCCGCTCCGGGTAGCTGCCCGAGATCAATCGCCCCCTGCGATTCGGTCCAGCGATACGCCCGCTGTTGTCCGTTCAGATCGCCCTGGCCGGTGACCGTTGTTCCATCGCGGCTGATGTCGCTCGCGCTGCCCTTGCGGACAAACTGCGAGCCACCCGCGCTCGTCCATCGATAGGCCCCGAGGTTGTCTCCCTCGGTCTGGTAGTACGCCGCGGCCTTGCCGTCGCCGCTCACGCCGTTGACGATCTCGCCCAATCGCACAATGCCGGCTTCGGCAGACGTTGCGGACGCGGCGATGGACAAACCAGCAACCAGAACAATGGCAACGCCTGGCATCGGGCACTCCCCATGGTGGTGGCGGTAACCTTCAAATATGCCGCCCAGTCATGCGGATGCCAGCGATTTCTGGATCCAAATCCGATCCGGCCGGGCTGTCGGCCGTCATTGGAATCCGCGAAAGCGCGCAATCCATCCCGTCGGCTTCCGACTATCTTGAAAGGAAGCCCTCCATGACTCGCATCATCCGCTCCATTGCCACCAACCTGCTCCCAAGGCTTTCCACGGGCGAGGTTCTGGTTCTCGATGACGCCGCGGCCCTCGACCGCTACGCGAAGGCCGGCGACCCTCGTGCCTTCGAGGTCCTCGTCCATCGTTATCAGTCCATGGTGGTGCACACTTGCCAGAGGGTGATGAAGTCCTCGACCGACGCCGAGGACGCGGCCCAAGAGACCTTCCTCAAGCTTGCGCGCCGCGCCGGCGAGATTCGCTCCAATGTCGCCGCGTGGCTGCACGCGTGCGCCCTGCGCACCAGCATCGACATCCTCCGTGCCCGCGGCACGCAGCGCCGCGCCGAGGCCGGTATCGCCGAGACCGACGCCGAAGCGAGCGACGACGTCGAGCGCACCTGGCGCGAGATCAAGCCGTTGCTCGACGACGCCATCGCGGCGCTCGACGAATCCGATCGCGATCTGATCGTCTCCCGCTTCCTCGTTGGGCGGCCGCAGGTCGAGATGGCCCGCGAGGCGGGCGTAAACCCCGGCACGATGCACCGCCGCATCGACGCCGCGCTCGAGAAGCTGCGTAAGGAACTGAGCAAGCGGGGCGTCGCGCCCATTCTCGGTGTCGCCGCCGCGGGCGCCGGTGTCACCGGGGCGAGCAGCACCTCCCTCGCCGCCGTGCTGGGCCACGCCTCCGCCGGACCCGTGAACGCGTCGCTGACCTCGTCGCTCATGAGCGTCGGCCTTGCCGAGATGGGCGCCGGTTCCGCGGTCGCATCGGCCGGAAGTGTCGCAGCGACCGCGACCGTCGGCCTCAACCTCGGCACGCTCGCGCTCGCGTCGATCCTCGGCCTCGGCGCCATCGGCGGCGGTCTCTACTTCTTCCGCCCGAACACCCTGCCGATGATCGCCACGGTCGTGCCACCGGCCCCAAAGGAAGGCGGCTTCGATCGCCCCAAGGCCCCGACCGCGCCCGCACGTCTCACCCGCCAGACGGTCGGCGAGACACCCGAAGGAACCGTCGAGCACACCGGCGATGTGATCCGCATCGCGTTCCGCACCAATGACGGGCGCACCGAGAACGTCGTGATGCAGCTGCTGAGCGTCAAGGGCGGCAAGGAGCTCGACGCGAGCGCCGCTGCCAGCGGCACGATCCGCGTGCGCGTCAACGCCTGGGAGATGGGCCCGCCGTTCATGCGGGAGCAACTGCTCGGCCAAGAACGCGAGGGCCGCTTTGAGATCGACGGCGACCTGATGACGCTCTGGCTCCGTCTCGACGTCAAGGTGCCCACACCGCCGCCCGGGCAGCAGCAGACTGATTTCGTCCCCGACGAAGCTCGCATCGTTGTCGGCCGGGCCAAACCGCTGGACCCCAAGGCCCCGGCACCAACCATCCCCGCGATGGGCGGCACGTGGAACTTCATCAACGACGCCAGCCTCACCATCGAGCCAGATGCCCTCGTCATCAGTTGGACCCAGCACGATGGCTCAGCGTTCACCGCGATCAAGCTCCGTGTGCTTGAGTGGGAAAACGCCGGCGCGTACAGCAAAGTGCAGGCCATCGTCGCCGGAAACGCCATGGACCCCGCCATGGTCGGCAAGCGCATCAAGGTTCTTGCTCGCCGCGACGCCTTCGGCTGGACCATCGTCTGGAACGATCCCGCCACCAAGAAGCTCAACGAATGGCCCACCGGCTTTGACGGCAAGGCCGGCGAGATGGTCCGTTTCACCTTCCGGGAGTCCCGCAAGTGATCCGTCACCGCACCGGGCGCGGCTTCACGCTCATCGAACTCCTGGTTGTCATCGCCATCATCGCGGTGCTCATTGGTCTGGCCCTGCCCGGGCTCAAGGGTGCCCGCGACCGCGCCCGCAGCGTCGTGTGCATGAACAACAGCCGCCAGATCGTCGCCGCGATCGTCGCGTTCGGAGCCAGCCACAAGGGCCAGCTCCCCGAGAACCGCACGCTCGTGCCCGGCAAGACCGACCAGCATGTCACTTGGCGCTACACGTTCGCCAAGGACGGCTCCATCCCCAGCGGCAAGTCCTGGCGCTGCGCCAGCGCACCCGACGGCCCGCTCACCGAGCTCGGCTTTAACGACAACGGCACGGTCAGCGTCGGCGACGAGCCCTCGCACTACTCCCTCAACGGCCACGTTCTCTGGAAGCTCAAGAAGGACCGCACCCAGGAAGCCCGCCCCGAAGCCCAGATCTATCGCCCCAGCCACACGATTCTCCTCGCCGAGAACCGCGGCATGTTCCCCGACATCCGCGTCATCAACTACATCGTGGCGACACAAGACGGCACCGGTGGCCCCTTCGCCTGGTGGCACGACCGCAAGGGCACATATGGATTCCTCGACGGCCACGTCGAGCAGATCCGCTTCATGGACACCGGCAATCCCGACTGCCGCTGGCACAACGGCCGCGACCTGAACGACGATCCCATCGAAGGCGTGCTCCCCGAGAACGTGCCGCAGCACGGCCACGAGGATTGGCAGTACCTCGTGCACCCGACGTATCTGAAATGATGAGTTCGTCGCCCGACGAGCTTAACCGACGGCGTTCAACGTGCCCCCCGTTCTCACTTTTCCGCTCGGCGTCGCCGCCGCGATTAGATCCGTCAACTGCTTCATCTGCTCCATCGCCGCCTGCATCATGAACCTTGACGCCTGCTGCAGCACCTGCCCCTTCACCAGCTTCGCCACCTCGCTCGCGTAGTCCGTGTCCTCGATCTGGCTCTTGGCGCCCGACGTGTTCTCGATCTCCACGCGGATCGTGCGTTCCTGCGCGTCAAGCTCGCGCTGGCGATCGCCCAGGAAGGCTCGCTCCGCGCTGTTGGTCTCCAGAGCCGCGTCGACCACGCGCGCCGCATCCTCCAGATTCCCCGAGAGCGTGTTGAGTCTCCCGCCGCTCATCAGGCTGCGCAGGCTGATCGGCTCGGCGGCGCGCAGCGTCGCGCCCGGGTCGTCGGGGTTTGGTGCTTCGACCGATCGCGTCGACGCGCCCAGGCGCGTCGAGAGTGCCGAGTTGAAGACGCGCTCGCCCTTGTACGTGAACGTGTTGGAGACAAAGTCGATCGCCTCGACCTTGCTGTCGATCTGCTCCTGGATCGCACGCCGCTCCGTGTCCGAAAGAGCGCCGGTGTTCCCGGCCTGCACGACCAGCCCCTTGATCTCGATGATGAGGTCGGTGACCGCGGCGTTTCCGCCCTCGCGTGCCGCCACGTAGCTCCGCGTCTGCTGCACGTTCTTCAGCCGCGCATTCAGCCGCTCCACCTGCACTCCAATGTCGGTCACGGCCACGCTCGCGGCCGGGTCATCGCTCGCACGGTTGATGCGCTTGCCGGTGGCCAGCCGCTCCATCGAACGATCCACGTCCGCGCTGTGCCGTCGCCACGACTGGGCAACCTTCTGCAGCAGGCTGTTGTCGATGGTCCGCACCACATCGACACCATCGGCCGGAGGAACCATGGGGTTTTGCCAGGACGACGAATCAATCACGCAAGGCCCTCTTTTGCTGCAAGAACCGGAGGTGGACCTCCCAAAGATGCTCCGTCCTGAAGCCAGTCCGTCACGCCCCGCCCATCGCCCGGGCAGGCGCGACGGCAATCAGGCGCGGAGAGCAACCCGATGACGCCCGATCCGCTTCACGCCCGCCTCCCCGCGTCACGCCGCGCGGTCCGAGGCCTGACCCGATGTGCGATCGGGCTCGGACTTGTCGCGAGCATCGCCGCGGTCGCGCCGGCGCCGCTCTTGGCACACGTGGGCGACGACACACCAGCTCAAGCCGCACCGACGCCCGCCGACGCCGTCACCCTGCTGCACGAGGGCAAGGCCACGCCGGATCAGCTCGAGTCGCTCGAGGCCGTGCTGAAGGCCGCCGGCAAGTCGGACCCCGCAAGCGCGGAGTGGAAGCTCGGCCTGGCCCTCATCGACCGCGCGCGGGGCAAGCGCGTCGAAGCGCGCGACGCGCTCGAACCCCTGGCCGAATCCGACGAGAACGACGCCCGCGTCCAGCTCTGGTACGGCCTGCTCTGCTTCGAGACGGTTCAGCAGGCGGGGACGCTCGAGCAGGCGACGCTCGCCCGCGCCGGACGCGACGCCTGCGAGCGCGCGATCGAGCTGGACCCGTCGCTGGTCGCGGCCCGCGTCGCGCTGGTGCAGTTCTATGTGCAGGCCCCCGCTCTCTTCGGCGGGAGTTACCGCAAGGCTCGCACCCACGCCCAGGGCCTCATCGACCGCCCCGAGCCGCGTACGCAGATCACCGGCCACCTCCAGATGGCCTTCATCGAAGGTCACCGCGAGGACTGGGAAGCGATGGAAGCGCAGTACGCCCTCGCCACCCAGCTTGCCGAATCGCGTCCCGAGACCGAGCGCGCGGACTCGCTGCGCCCGGTGCTGCGCGCCCGAGCCGGTGCGCTGCTCAACCAGAAAAAGGACGCAAAGGCGGCGCTGGCGGTTCTTGATCAGCTCCGGCCGATCGCACGCGCGGACGATGCGAGCGTCTGGTTCCTCACCGGCGAGGCACGCCGCACGCTCGCCGACCGGGCGGGAGCCATCGAGGCCTACGAGCGGGCGCTGGCGATCAATCCCGACGCGACAAACTCCCGTTGGAACCTCGCGCAGCTCCTCGAAGCGCAGCGCGCTTTCGCCGATGCCGCCACGCACTTTGACGAGTTCGCGAAACGGTTCCCCAACGACGAGCGTGCAGGCGCGGCCCGCGACAGCGCCCGACGCCTGCGCGAGTCCGCGACGAAGAACCCCTGACTCCCGCCGCTCGCCGCCGGCCGCGGTGCGTGTTGGTCAGGAGGTTGCCCGCTCCAGCCGAGGCTTCAGCCATTCCCACTGGCGTCGAAGACCGTCAAGGAAAGGCGTCGCGGGCTCATAGCCCAGCTCGCGCCGCGAGCGTGACAGATCAGCCCACGTCGCGCGCACGTCGCCCGGCTGACCGGCCCGCCGCTCCATCTTCGGCTCGACACCGACGACACGCGCGATCGAATCGATCATCGTCTCAAGCGTCACGGGTGAGGAGCCGCCGAGATTCCAGATGCGATACCCGTGCCGGTCGATCGCCTCGCACGAGGCCAGCACGCCGCGCACGATGTCTCCGATGAAGGTGTAGTCGCGGCTTGTCCCGCCGTCGCCAAAGACCGTGATCGTCTTTCCGGTCGCGATGCGTTCCATGAAGAGTCGGATCGCCAGGTCCGGACGCTGGCGCGGGCCAAAGACGGTGAAGAACCGCAGCATCGCCACCGGACGCCCCGTCAGGTGATGATGCGTGAAACCGAGCAATTCGCACGCCCTCTTGGTGGCGGCGTAGGGGCTGATCGGTCGCTCGACGCTCTGCTCCTCGCTGAACGGGCGAGGGGTCTCGTCGTCCCCGATCGTGCCGTAGACCGACGACGACGATGCCACGACGCAGCGGCGAACACCAGCCTGGTGCGCTGCTTCCAGAAGAACGCTCGTTCCAGTCACGTTGGCGTGGGCATACGCCGCGGGATTCTCCAGGCTCGGTCGCACGCCGGCCTTGGCGGCTAGATGGATGAGGGTGTCGGGCTTCACGCGCTCGAACAGCAGACGCATCTGCTCGCGATCGGTGATGTCGCCGACGACGAACTCGAACGCACCGCCCGACCCCGCCGCACGACGGATCGACTCGATGTTGTCCCGCTTCATCGACTCGGGATAGAAGGGGTCGAAGTTGTCCACGCCGACGACACGATCGCCCCGAGCCAGGAGCGCCTCGCACGTATGGGACGCGATGAAGCCCGCCGCTCCGGTGACAAGGAAAGTCTGCACACCCAAGCCTACGACGCCCCCCTCCACCCAACGCTGCCGCCCGGGGCGGCCCGGGGCCGGGCTCATACCACCGCCCGCGCGACCGCTCGGCGCGGATCAAAAGTGTCCGCCTGGGTCAAGAGAAATCCGCCGATTTTGGCCGTTCCCCACAAAGAAGCAGGGCACCATCGTTAGACAGTGCCCCGCTGGAGGAGAGAGAGATCAGTGGAGTATACAGATTTATCGGTCTATACCCACGATCTGTTCTCTTTCTGTGAAGTTTTTGTGATCGATTCCTGCAGTTCTCGCTTGATTTCTTGAAGTGTTCGCACCGCGTTTGGATGTGAAAAGTCCCGGCCTCGGGGCCGGGACTTCGTGGTTCGGCAAGGTTGTCCGCGACCCGGGGGGTCGCCGTCGCGGCTTTACTGGTCCTGGGGCGGGGCCGGACGACGGCGAGGCTGCCCTTCGCCGCGCTGAGGGGCGGGCAACTGGCCGGTCTCGATCATCCGGTCGCGCACGCTGCGCAGCAACTGACGGCGCTCGGCCGGAGCCATCGTCTCAAGCTCGGCACGCTGCTCGGGCGTGAGCTGCTCAAGCACCGCACGGTCGAGCCCGCGCGAGCCGCCGCGCGAGCCTTCGCCGCCGCGTGACGCACGCTCGCGCAGACGCTGCATCGCCTGCTCGCGCTCTTCGGGCGACATCTTGTCGAGCCGCTCCTTCATCCGCGGGGGCAGGTTGTTGGGGTCAAAGCCGCGGCCACCCTGCGGACGTCCCTTGCCCTCGAGGTTCTGCGCCTGGCGCTTGGCAAAGTCCCGAGCGCCGCGCTCATTCATCCGATCCCGGGCCGCGTCGAGCTCGCTCTGCACGACCTGACGCTGCGCCTCGTTCAGCGTGTTCATGATGCGGACCTGCGCATCGCGGGGATCGGGCCCCTTGGCCCGCAGCTCTTCCATCTTCTGACGCAGGCCGCCGTCGGGCTGCCCACCCTCGTCCATCTTCGCACGAGCCTGCGCACGAAGCGCCTCGACCTCGGCCTTGTTCTCCTCGCGGAACTTGGCGGCGGCGGCTTCAAACTCCTGCTGCACGCTCTTGATCTGCTTCTCCTGCTCTTCGGTCAGGCGCAGGTTCTCGCTGACTCCCTCGCCGCGCAGCTTGCTCAGAGCGCGCTGGAAGGCCTGAGGCGGGATCGGACGATTGCCCTTCATGTCCTTGCCCCCGCCGCCAAAGTCGCGACGGATGCTCGGCGTCCCGCCATCCTCGACCCGAGGCCCCTGCAGGGCCGGGGCGTCGGACTTCGCCGGCGCGGGCTCGGCCCACGCGTGCGAACCTCCCGCAGCCGTCAGGATCGCCGCCACCGAAAAGACCGTCGCTCGCACTGTCCGCTTCATGATGTTCGCTCCTTCGCTCTTCCGACTGTCTGTCGGATGTTGACTGTGTTGTTCTCAAGCCCGTGACCCCGGACGAGTGCCGCGAGGCCTCTCCCGAGCAGGACAGCAAGCACAACGCCTGCGCCCGCACCGCATTGCCATCAAACGGCACTCAATTCCCGGCGGGGCGAAAGGGTTCTGTTCGGACTGTCCAAGAGGCGACGCGGCCGCCGCGATCATCCTTGAGAGATCTAACCTCCCGCATGGCGCTGAGCAAGGACTTCGTCAAGAGCTGTCTGGTGGGTGTGCCCGATCCGGTCCGGGGCGGCGACCTTGTCGCCTCGGGTGCGCTGCAGTGGATCAGCGCCTGCGACACCTATGCCGCGATCAAGGTCCACATGCCCGCCGACACGGGGCGCAGCGTCCTTGAGCAGGTGGCGCGGCTGGCGCAGGTCAAGCTCTCGCAGGTTGCCAGCCGCAACGGCACCGCGCTCGACTCGTTCATCGTCGAGTTCGTCGACGACGCGGGAACCGTCCTGCACACCAGCCGCTTCGGAGGCATGATCCCCGCTACCCCCGCCGCGTCACCCGCCGCGTCGGGCACCGTCTCAACGCACGCACCCGCGCCTTCGGCGGGCGCGTCGGTCAGCCTGACGCAGGCCGCCGCTCGACCCGCGCCGCCCTCCGCTCAGCCCCCCGCTCAGGCCGGCGCTGCCGGACACACGCCGATCCCCGGACTGCAGGCAACGAATCGTCCCGCGGGCGGCCCCCTGCCCGGCGTGCGCCACGTAATCGCCGTCGGCGCAGGCAAAGGCGGCGTGGGCAAGAGTTCGATCGCGCTCAACCTCGCGGTCGGTCTGGCACGACGCGGGCACGCGGTGGGGCTGCTCGACGGCGACATCTACGGCCCGTCGATGCCCACCATGCTCGGTCTCGACACGCTCGATCAGGCCGTGCTGCAGGGCAAACTCCAGCCTTTCCTCATCCACGGCATCAAGGCCATCACGATCGGCAAGCTCGTCGACAGCGAGAAGCCCCTGATCTGGCGCGGCCCGATGGCACACGGAGCCTTCAAGCAGCTCACCGAGCAGACCGCCTGGGGCGAGCTCGACTTTCTCATCATCGACCTGCCCCCCGGCACAGGCGACATCTCCCTCACCATGGCGCAGACGCTCCAACTCACCGGCGCGGTCGTCGTCTGCACGCCTCAGAAGGTCGCGCAGGATGACGCCGTTCGTGCCGCCCGCATGTTCCAGCAGCTGGGCATCGAGGTCCTGGGTGTCGTGGAAAACATGAGCTACTTCGTCGGCGACGACGCCAAGACCTACGACATCTTCGGGCGCGGCGGCGCGGAGATGATGGCGCAGCGCCTGGGCCTTCCCTTCCTGGGTGCCGTGCCGATCACCATGAGCCTCCGAGCCAACAGCGATCGGGGCGATCCGACCGCGAACTTCACGCCGACCGACCCCGCGGGTCATCGCCTGTCGGAAGCGCTCGAGGCTCTGATCACCAATCTCGAGTCGCAGGTCTCGCTCGCGGGCTTGCGCTCCGGCGCGGTTCGACCGACCTTGAGCATCTCGTAACGTCCCGTTCGGTATGGATCCCGCCCGAGGCGTGGTACACTCGCGCCACCCTTTCGGAGAACTCGCCATGGCCAAACGCGTCGCCACGAAGTCGTCCAAGAAGTCCGCCAAGACCCGCAAGACCTCGAAGGCTCCCGCAAAGAGCAAGAAGAAGGCGGGCGGAAAGAAGGCTTCCGGCCGCAATCCGCTCCATCCCGTCCCGGTTTCGACCGGCGCGGGCGCCAGCCCGATGGAGCTCGGCCAGCGCCTCGTCGCCGACTTCAACGCCGGCAAGATGGACGCGGGAGCCGCGTGGTCGGACAAGGTCGTGTCGATCGAGGGCTTGGGCGTCTCGATGGCGTGGCACGGACGAAAGGCGATGGAGGCCAAGGGCGCCCAGTGGATGAGCGAACACGCCATCCACGGCGCGCGGGCCGAAGGTCCCTACGTCGGAGCCACGGGCTTTGGCGTCAAGTTCGAGATGGACGTCGAGACCAAGGCCACCGGCAAGCGCGAGATGATGACGGAGCTTGCCTTCTACACCGTCAAGAACGGCAAGATCGTGCAGGAAGAGTTCTGCTACGCCGCGTGGTAACGCGTGGTCACGCGTGGTCACGCGTGGTCACGCGCGGTCACGCGTGGCCAAGCGCGGACTCAGCGGGCCGAGGCTTCGACGATCATCGTCGCGTTGAAGAGCATCTCGGGCGAGAGGACATGACGCCGGATCTCGTCGAACGGCGGCCTCGCGCCCGCGTCGATGGTGCCGCGCGCCTGCCCACGGACAAACGCTCGTCGCGCTGATCGCTCGCTCGCCCGATGCGCCAGCCAGACCAGAGGCACCATCGGCGCGAGCATCAGGCTGCTGGGGCTCCAGTTGCTCGGCCACAGCCGCTCGATCCGCAGCCCGCAGTGATGCAGGCTGTATCGGAGCTGGAAATAGTTGATGAGGAACGCGTGCCCGTGGTAAATACGCCGGCCGTCGTCGGAGCGGCCCCAGACGCTGGTGTGTTCGTCGATGAAACTCTTGAAGGCGCGCTGACCCGCGAAGCACGACGCAAGCCGCGCACGCAGACTCAGCAAGTTCGGAGTGGTCAGCAGAAGGCGTCCGCCGGGGCGCAGCAGGCGTCGCAGATTGCGCAGCGTGCGGTGTCGATCGACCACATGCTCGATCCCCTCCACGCAGACCACCACGTCGAAAAGCCCTTCGAGCCCCGGGGCCGGCCACGAACCCTCGCCCGCCTCCAGATCCGCCGCGACGCAGGGCACGTCCGTCCGCGCCGGCACCTCGCCCCCGAATGCCCGCTCGACCAACCAACCAGGCAGGCGGCACCGCGCCATGCGCTCAAACAGCGCCGCCGCACCCGCCTTTGACTCAAGCCCGGCGGCTGTCCGCCCCGATCCGAACGTCTCCGGAAAAAGATCCGCGCCGACGACGTCGAAGCCCGCGGCCGCGAGCGCGAAGCTCAGCGCACCGTCGCCCGCCGGGAAATCCAGCACCCGCACGCGCGCACGCTCTTCGCGCGGGCGCTCGCACATCGCTGCCAAAACAAAGGGGTAGAGCGAACGGGACCCAAGACTCATCGAGACGACCGAGCCGCGCCGCATGGTGGGCCTCCCGCTCAGCGTCGCGCCGCTCGACGCCGCTCCCGCTCCACGCTGATCGACTTGATCGCGCGTCCCAGCGCTTCCTCAAGGTTTTCGTTGACGAGGAAGAGGTCATAGACGTTGCACGTGCGCGCCTGCTCGATCTCGGCCTTCGCGTGCGCGAATCGCCTCTGGATTGCGGCCTCATCCTCGCGCTTGCGGCTGCGCAGGCGTCCGAGCAGCACGTCTTCGCTGGGAGGCAGGACGAAGATCGCAAAGGCGTCCGGGATCTGCCGCTTCACCGTGATCGCACCCACGACGTCGATCTCAAGGATCACGAGGCGTCCGCGCTTGAGCTGCTCAAACACCCAGGCCTTGGGCGTGCCGTACTTCTTGCCGTAGACGCCCGCCGTCTCGAGAAAGCCGCCCTGAGCCTTCATGGCCTCAAACTCATCGTCCTCGCAGAAGTGATAGTCCACGCCTTCGACGTCAATGTCCGTCGAGCGCCGAGTCGTCCACGAGACCGAGAAGACCGAATCAGAGATCGATCGCTCGATGCCGCGGGTGATCGTGGTCTTTCCGACGCCCGACGGACCGGAGATGATCACGACCATCCCGTCGTCGGTGTCGGTGGCGAGGCGGTGCGAGCTGTCGGGCGCGTGGCTCATGAAGGGGCGAGTGTACGGGGCCGTGTGCCGGGTGCGGCCTGCGGGGACGGGCCTCAGGCGCCCGCCGCCGCCAGCGTGCAGGCCTCCAGAGCCGCCATGCGCACCCCGACGCCCACCGTAACCTGCCGCAGGATCACGCTCCGAGGCCCGTCGGCCACGTCGGGGTCCAGCTCCAGCCCCCGGTTGATCGGGCCCGGGTGCATGATGATCGCATCGGGCTTGAGCCGGGCGGCACGCTGGCTGGTCATGCCAAAGAAAGAGCGATACTCGCGCACCGAGGCGATCGCCGGGGAGTTCTTCGACGCGCCTTCGACCGGCGCGTGACGCTCAAACTGCACACGCAGCAGCATCACCGCGTCGACGCGCTCCAGCACATCATCCAACTGCGGCGCGACATGCACCCGCCCGGGCGCGAGCGCCTCAAGGCTCCGCGGCGCGAGGCCCGCGGGCCCGACGCACACGACCTCGGCCCCCATCGTCGTCAACCCCGCGATGTTCGACCGGGCCACGCGCGACGAGACCACGTCGCCGACGATCGCCACGCGCAGGCCGCGCAGATCAAAGTCGGAGAGCCGCCCCTTCGCCTCGGCGAGGGTGTACAGATCCAGGAGCCCCTGGGTGGGATGCTCGTGGCGACCGTCGCCCGCGTTGATGACCGGGCACTTGACGTGCCGCGCGATCAGCGCCGCGCTCCCGCCCTGTCGTGCGCGGATCACCAGCGCCCGCACGCCCATCGCCTCGACGTTGCGTGCCGTGTCGATCAGCGTCTCGCCCTTGGTCACGCTGCTGAACGCGCCCAGCAGGTTGGACACGTGCGCCCGCAGCCGGTGCGCGGCGTTGGTGAAGCTCGTCCGCGTGCGCGTCGAGTCTTCAAAGAACAGGTTGGCGATGGTGTGCCCTTGCAGGGGCGAACCGTCGATGTCCGCGACCACGTCCACATACCGCCGGCTCGCCGCCAGCAGCGCACGCATCTGTTCTGCGCTCACGCCCTGCAGGCCCAGAAGGTCCTTGGATTCCCACCGCCCCGGAGCGCGTGCGGCTCGCGTGCGAAGCGCGGCAGCGCGACGCTCGGAGACTCGATCCGGCTTGACGGCAGTCTTGTCGCGGGCGACTCGCGCGGGCATGAGTCAGGGTACCCCGACGACCCGTCCCCCGTCGGAGGCTCAGCGGGATCGGGACGATTCACCCGCGGACGGATCGAACGGCTCGCCGCCCGTGCCGGACGCGTCGCCGCCGGCCGGCGCACGATCGGGCATCCGCAGACGCTGCAGGGGCGTGGTGCCAGGCCCGGCGTTCTCGAAGAAGTTGAGTTCCGGCGCATCCAGCACGCCCACCTCGTACTCGTTCGACCCGGTCACACGCCACGGCTCCCACCCGCCCGCCAAGCGAGTCTTCACGCCGCGCGTCACCGCGCCGCCGCCCGCGCCCGCCGGACGCTCGCCCACCTCATACAGCGGCCTCACCACATCGACCACCGCCGACGTGCCGCGAAGCCAGATACGCGTGACGTGATACACCGGCAGCCGCCCGGCGTTCTCTTCAGTCACCGGCACCGCCCCCTCGCCCACCAACGCCGCCACGCGCTCGTACGTCCCCTGGCTCACGCCCACGGGAAGGTTGATCGCGAACAGCTCAGGCCCCGCGGTGCCCGCGGGCATCGAGGCGGCGTTCGGCGGCGGATACCGCAGCGCCGTCCAGCGCAGCGCCGCCGCCATCACGCTCGTCATGTTGTGGTTGTTCACGTCCTTGATCGCGAAGCTGTCGCCCTCGATCGGCGGGTAATTCGCATACTCCCGAGCGCACGACGCCGCCAGCACGCCCGAAAGCGCCACCACCAGCGTGCCAACCGATCGGATCGAACGACGAGAGAGAGAACAAGGCAAAGACATGATTCTGTTTCCGTGTGCGTGCATGGCTCAAACTGGCCCGGCGACACCATCGGCACAACCGCGCCGGCCGCACGAGTCTACGGGTTCCCGGACAACCGCCCCACACCCCCTCCCCACCACCCCACCCCCACCCCCATCCCCACTCCCCCCTTCCCCACTCCCCTCAATCCCCTCCCAACCCGCCCCCACAGGCCTTCAGAAGCCCCCGCCAGCCCCCGACCACACTTCCCTCACTCCCCTCCCGCCGACACGGAGGGTTCAATCGCACACCCCGCCAACTCCCTGACCATTCGGGGAGTTTGGAAGCATCGGAAACAACCGTACGATCGAACACCACACGCATGGCCAAGGCCCGACCAGCCGCCGCACTCTCCCGCAAGCCCTCGACCCGGCCCTCCGGACGTCGCTTTGTCGTGGCGATCTCCGGCGCTTCGGGGGCGTGGTACGCGCAGCGTTTGCTGGAGATCCTGCTCTCGCAAGGCCACGAGGTTCACTTGGTGGTGAGCGAGTACGGGCGTCGCCTGCTGTTTGATGAGTCCGAAATCCGCGAGCTGTCGCTCGCAACGCTCTGCCCCGCGCTCGCGGCGTCGCTGACGGCCAAGAGCCGCGTCCAGATCGAGCGCCGCCTCATTCTGCACCCCAACAAGGATGTCGGCGCGGTGATCGCGTCGGGCTCGTTCCTGCACGACGGCATGGTGGTGATCCCCTGCTCCTCCGCGAGCCTGGGCGCTATCGCCACCGGATCGGGCTCCAACCTGCTCACCCGCGCTGCGATGGTGACTCTAAAGGAACGCCGCCCGCTGATCATCTGTCACCGCGAGATGCCGCTGAGCCTGATCGACATCCGCAACATGGAAACGCTCGCCCTCGCCGGCGCGACGATCTGCTCGCCCAACCCCGGCTTCTATCTGCTGCCCAAGTCGATCGACGACATCATCGACTTCACCGTCGGCAAGGTGCTCGATCTGCTCAAGGTCGAGCACGACCTCAAGACACGCTGGGATCAGCACCCGGGCCGGTGACTACTCGTCGCTCCCCGCGCGCGCAAACTTCTTTTCCCACGGCTTCTTTTCCGTCAGATCCACCGACACCCCGCCCACCACGCGACAGCTCGACGGCCCCAGCGCGCTGTCGATCGCCTCCACCAACGAAGGCTTCAGAGGCACGCGCACGCCCGGTGCCGCCAGCAGCACGCTGTGGTGCATCGTCCCGATCGCCAATTCAACCGGGAAAGGCGTCGCGTTGGCCTTCTGCAGGACCGCCTCAAGCTCCTCGTCACTCCCCCCACCCGCACCCCCACCCGCCGCACCCTTCGCGCCCGGCGTCGCCCGCGGCACCGCGACATGCTCGCGCAGCACCGCCGCCAGCCGCTCCACCGCCGACAGACTGGTCCCGTTCAATCGGCGCTCATCGATCAAGACCTGCAGCCGCCCCGGCGACAGCGGCGCGCCCTCGATGGGCACAAGGCGATCGGTCACAAGCTGCGGCTCACCCCTCGAGAGATCGGCCCGCCCGAGCACGAAGACGATCCTGTCCGTCTCGATCAGATGACCGAACCGCGCGTACGCGTCGGCGAAGACGACACACTCCACCGTGCCCGACGGGTCCTCGATCGTCACCACCGCCATTTTTTGGCCCGCTGTGCGACCGTTCTTGACGATCAGCGTGCGCACGCCCTGCACACACCCCGCGAGAATCACGCGTGCATCCTGAGCGCTGGCGCGGATCGACGCCACCGTCGTCTGCGTGAACACGCCCGCCCATCGGCGCCACTGATCCATCGGGTGGCTGCTGACAAAGAAGCCCAGCGTCTCCTTCTCGAACTTGAGCGTTTCGCCCTCGGTCCACCGGTCGGCCCTCGCCAGCGTCACCGGACGCGACGTCGTCGACGCGCCCGGCGCCTCTCCGCCTCCGAAGAGCGCGCCCTGCCCCGCCGCGCGGTCCGCCGCCATCTTCTGGCCCGCCGTCACCGCCTGCTCGATCGACGCCAGCATCCCCGCGCGCTGCTCGCGTCCGTGCACGCGGTCAAAGCAACCCGACTTGATCAGAGCCTCGAGCGTTCCCTTGGTCACACTCCCCGGCGGCACGCGCTCGCAGAAATCAAAGATCGAAGAGAAGGGCGTCGAGACCGAGTGCGAATGACCGTCCGCCTGCCGCGCGCCTTCCACTTCGCCGCTTCGTCTCTTCGTGCCTCCGTCGCGCTCCTTGAGAATCGCCTCGATCGCCTTGTCGCCGGAGCCCTTGATCGCCTTGAGACCGAAGCGCACGTGACCCTGATGGGCGCGAAGAGACACGCTCGGAGCCGTGCCCGGGGCGCCCGGCGCGGGCTCACTCGCGGCAGCGGCTGCCGCGGCTGCATCCTCAAAGACCACCGCGAAGTCCGCCTTGGACAAGTTGATGTCCGGCGGGCGCACCTCCACGCCCGTCTTCACCGTCGGCGCGACCGTCTTGGGATCGCCCGTGGGCATCACGAAGCGGCACTTCTTGCAGTCCTCAAGATACGGGATCCACTCGCTGACCTTCTGCGCCTGGCTCTCGAACGTCAGGAACGAAGCCATGTACTGATTGGGGAAGTACGTCTTGAGGTACGCCGTCTGATACGCCACGATCGCGTAGCCCGTGGAGTGCGACTTGTTGAAGCCGTAGCCGGCGAACTTGAGGATCAATTCAAACAGGTTCTCCGCCTGCTGCTTGCTGAGGCCCTGCTTCTGCGCGCCGTCGACGAACTTGGGCCGCTCCTTCTCGATCTTGTCGTGCTTCTTCTTGCTGATGTTCTTGATCAGGGTGTAGGCGTCGCGCAGCTTGATGCCGCCCAGGCCGTGCACGATCTGCATGACCTGCTCCTGATACACCATGACGCCGTAGGTCTCGCTCGTGTAGCGATCGACGATCTCGTGCACCCTGGGCACCTCTTCGGTGCCGTGCTTGCGTCGGTTGTAATCCGGGATCAGATCCATCGGACCCGGGCGGAAGAGCGCGTTGGCCGCGATCAGATCCTCCAGCCGGTCGGGCTTCATTTCCACCAGCAAACGGCGCATGCCCGGCGATTCAAACTGGAACACGCCGGTCGTCTCGCCGCGACGGAAGAGTTCGAACACGGTCTGATCGGCATAGTCGAGCCGGTCCAGGTCGAGCGGATGGGAAAAGCTCAGGGCGTCGATGCTCGAAGCATCCGATCCGGAATCGCGCTTCCCGGCGGCCCGTCCCTTCTCCTTGCCTTCCTTTGCGCTCTGCTGCTTTCGCGCTTTGAGCTTTTCAAACTCCCCACCCCGGCCGACCGCCTCCCAGATGTCCTGCTCGGTCAGCGATTCGCGGATGAGTTTCTTGGCCCGCTCGACGATCGAGACGGTGCGCAGGCCAAGAAAGTCCATCTTCAGCAGGCCCATCTTCTCGCAGGTGGGGCCGTCCCACTGCGTCACGACCGCGTTGTCCTCGGTGCCGCTGGGCTTGTAGAGGGGCACGATCTCGTGCAGCGGCCGCGTTGCGACGATCACGCCCGCGGCGTGCACGCTCGCGTGGCGCGCCTGGCCCTCGATCGTGCGTGCGTTGTCCAGCACGCGCCGGATGCGATCGTCGGTGTCGTAGATCTTCTTCAGATCCGGCTCGGCCTCGAGCGCTTCGTCCAGCGTGATGTTCAGCGTCTCGGGGATCAGCTTCGCGACCTTGTCCACCTCGGTCAGCGGGATGTTGAACACGCGCCCCACGTCGCGCACCGCCGCCCGGGCCTTGAGCGTCCCGAACGTGATGATCTGCGCCACATGCCCGTACTTCTGGCGCACGTAGTTGATGACGCTGGCGCGTCCGTCCTGACACAGATCGATGTCGATGTCGGGATATTCCGACCGGTCCGGATCGGTGAATCGCTCAAAGAGCAGCCCGTAGCGCACCGGGCAGGCGTTGGAGAGTCCCAGCACGTAACCCACCATCGTCCCAACACCCGAGCCGCGGGCCAGCGCGGGAATCCCCTGCTGTCGCCCCCAGTTGACAAAGTCCCAGACGATCAGGAAGTACGCCGAGATGTTCTTGTCGGCCAGGATCCGAAGCTCGCGCTCCAGACGCGCCCGCTTCTCCGGGTCCTTCTCGCCCGGCCCGTAACGCCACACAAAGCCGCCCTCGGCAAGCAGACGCAGCGCCGTGTTGCAGTCCTCGCGCGAGCGGGCCACCTCCTCGGGCGTCGGCGTGTGATCGAACGGCTCGAGCCGGAAGTGCGTGCAGTAATCGCTGTACCACGCCGTCAGATCCCCGGCGTACTTCGGATCGTCGTGCCGAGGCAGGTCCGCCGCCGGATCCGCGTCCTTGCCCTTCTTGGGACCGGTCACGCTTTCGCCGCGGGGCCCCTTGATCTCCACCCGCACCATCGGTGCGTGGTTCGCGCCGATCGGCAACTCCACGTTGCAGCGCTCGGCGATCGCGACCGTGTTGTCGCACGCCTCGCGCCCCGCGTCGCCGTAGGCCGAAAAGAGATCCCGCATCTCCTTGGGGCTCTTGACATAGACCTCGACGGGATACCGCATCCGGTCGTCGTCGTCCTTGTTCCGGCCCGTGGAGATGCAGATCAGCGTGTCGTGCGCGTCGTGGTCCTCGCGCCGGAGAAAGTGCGCGTCGTTGTCGCACACCAGCGGCACCTTCATCTCCCGCGCCAGGCGGATCAGGTGCTTGTTGATCGAGTTCTGCTCACGCACGTGGTGCTGCAGTTCGATGTAAAAGCGGGGAAGTGCCGCGGACGTGGACTGCGGCAGGGATTCACTGCCTTTGTCTGCCCCACTGCCCAACTGCCCCGCTGCTCCACTGAACGCCTTCGCATGCCACGCCGCGCTCTCGACCGCCGCGTCCCAGTGACGCTCGTCGCCCGTCGTCTCGAACGCCAGCAGATGCTCGCCGATCTCGCTCCCCAGGTGCCCGTTGATGGCGATCAGGCCCTCGCTGTGCTTCTCGAGCAGTTCCCGATCGATCCGGGGCTTGTAATAGAACCCCGTGAGATACGCCTCGGAGCAGAGCACCAGCAGATTCCGCCAGCCCGTCAGGTTCTCCGCCAGCAGAACGAGGTGATACCCGCCCTCGCCGCCGCCGCTGTAGGTCCGATCGGTCCGCGGCTTGCCCGGCGGCGTGACATACGCCTCCACGCCGAGGATCGGCTTGATGTTCTTCTCTTTGCACGCCAGGTAGAAGGCGACGTGCCCGAAGATGTTGCCGTGGTCGGTGATCCCGACGCTGGTCATGCCCAGCTCGGCCACCCGCTTCACCAGCTTGTCGATCCGGTTCCCGCCGTCCAGCAGCGAGTATTCCGTGTGCAGATGCAGATGCGCGAACTGCTCCTCGCGCGGGATCGCAGGACCCGCGGCCACACCGCCCGAGGTTGACGCAGACGACGAAGGCATCAGCGCCGACAGGATACCCCACGCCCTCCCCCCCGGACTCCGGAAACGACAGCCTTCCCACCCCTCACCCGCCGAACGGGCCGCGCACGACGTCAGGTCCCACATCGGGTGCCACTGCCCAGCGCTTCGCTGGGCAGTGCCCGACGACCACTCGCCCCGCCTTTGGCACCGACGCTTCATTGCCGAGCGACGCGCTCGACACGGGCACCCGACCCACCTCTCTGTCACTCCCCGCCCATCCCACACCGCGGCCATGCATAGCACGCCCCAGAGGCGTTGATTCCGGACCTTGCGCACCCCGCAGATTCGGCACGGCCTGCGTCAAGTCTGTTGCGATCGTCGCGTTGGCCGGAGGACTGGTGCCTTCGCGTGTGAACGGGGGGCAAACGCCCGGCTCGTGTGGCATGGTCGAGGTGAGGGCCGCGATGGACGCCGCCCCGGGTCGCCCGACTGCCGCCTCGGCGCCAATCGGCCACCCACGACATCCGCAGACCATGGAAGGAGAGAACATCATGCAGAATCGCTTTGCTTTCGCTGTCGCCGGCGTTGTTGCGTTTGCCTCGCTGGCCTCGGCGTCTCCCACGGTGAACGCCGTGTTCACGGGCACCGGCGCCGGCCAGAACGTCAAGATCGAGTTCGGAACGACGACGATGAACGTCTTTGCCGGCCAGCTCAAGCACACGCTGAGCAACGCCAGCGCGGGCTACTCGTGGATCAACGGCAACCACATCACCTACTGCACCGACCTGAATCAGGTGGTCGCCAACACCAGCCGCACCTTCACCATCGCGCAGGTCCAGGACGCCCCCGGCAACGCGGCCATGGGCACCCTGAAGGCCGACGCCCTGCGTGCGCTCTACGCCTGGGGCGGAACGCAAGCCATCACGACCACCAACAACACCTTCGCCGCCGCCTTCCAGCTCGCCGTCTGGGAGATCTACATGGACTACTCGCCCAGCATGACTCTGAACGCCGCCTCGTTCACCTCGGGCTCGTTCAAGGCCAGGCAGACCAACGGCAACGCGCTGACCAGCACGCTGGTGAATCAGGCCGTCAGCATCTACAGCGGCGCCATGACCGCCATGAACACCAACAACGTCTCGAGCAATCTGGTGGCGATCATCAGCCCGACCGCTCAGGATCAGCTCGTCGTGATCCCCACGCCGGGCACCGCCGCCCTCGCGGGTCTGGGCGGCCTGCTTCTGATGCGTCGTCGTCGCTGAGCCACCGTTCCCAAACCTTTCCGCCCGCCGCGCACGCCGAGCCTCACGCTCGGCGTGTGCCGTTTGCCCGAACGCGTCAGCCCCGCGCGCGACGAGCCTCCACACGCCGAACGTGCGCGAGAATGAGGACGAACGGCACGATCCAGATCAGATCATGCACCACAGCCGCGGCGAGGAAGACGCCGGGCAGCGTGCCCTCGACCAGCACGCCGTGCATCGCCCCCGCAAAGGCCAGCGCCTTGGAGAGCGTTCCGATGATGAGGATGCCGACATGGCGCACCGGATCGCGCGAGACGATCGCGTACCCCACGCCCAAGAGCAGCACCAGCATGCCCATGCCCGCCCAGAGAAACGGATAGTTGGGACGCGCCAGCCCCGTCCAGTCCCACCACGCGTTGGGCATCGCCATCATGAACGCGCCGTACGCGATGTTGTACGTCGCCGCCGCACGCAGCACCCAGATCATCCACGACGGCGTCGCCTCGCTGACACCCTGGCTCATGCCCCGACGGTAGAACCCTTCAGCGTGCCGCGGCCAGCGCGCAATAGTCGGGCCGATCCGACGCGTCGGCGTGCCGGAACGCCCGCACCACCCGGCCGTCACGCAGCACGAACGCTCCGGGCATCTGCAGGCCATCACCCGCCAAGCCGCCCACGAAGTGACGCCGCAGCAGCCCCGCGCCCACGCCCCGCACCCACAGCCGCGGCCCAAAGAGCTGCCCGATCGATCCGCGCGCCAGCTCCATCGCTCGATACAGGCGCTTCTCCGGATCGCTGACGTGCTCCAGATCACCCAGCCCGTATCCCGCGAAGAACTTGGCCGCCACCTCGGGCGGGTTCATGTGCACCAGCACGATCCGCGTGCCATCCGCTTCGATCCGCGCCCGCTGCTCGCGCAGGTCGGCGAGCGTCTCGCGACAGAACGTGCACCCCAGATGGCGCAAAAAGACCAGGAGCACCGGCCCGCGCCTCGACCATTCCTCGAGCGTGACCCCGCCGCTGGTGCGCGTCGCTCGAAGCGCTCCGGCCGCGTCCACCGGCTCGGCCGGCGCATGATCGGTGAGTGCGGCCCGTCGCCGCGACTCGTTGACGACATACGCGTGCCGCAGCATCAGCGCAAAGGGCACCCACCAGATCAGGTCGTTGGTGAGCAGCGTGACCCCGAAGCGCAAGGGGACGACGCCGTCGATGAAGTGAGCCTGCACGAAGCCGAGGGGCCCGAAGATCTTGCCCAGGAAGCCCACCAGAATGATCGGCCAATGGCGAGGGATGTCGGCCGCCGCGAACCAATAGCCGATCCCGTACACCCCGACGATCATCCCGATGCACTGCCACAGAAACGGGTAGTTGGGCGACGGCATGCCGACCAAGGCCCAGAAGTGGTCCGGGAACAAGACCGCGTACGCCCCCCACAGCAGGTTGTACACGCCCGCAAGGCGCAGGACCAGCGACATCCAGCCCGGCGTCTCGACAGGTGCGGCAGCAACGTTCATCATCCACTCCCTTCGACGCCCGCGCTCGTTCAGAGTCGCGTCCCCGCCCACCAGGACAAACCACCCCTCGCCACGCCTTCAGAACGTAGCATGGGCCCATGAGCATCACCCGAACCCAGCGAGAGGAACATCAGCGCTGGCTGCTGGACATCACGCAGATCCCCTCCGCCGCCGGACGCGAACAGCGCGTCATCGACTACATCCGCGCCTGGGTCCGCGAGCGTCCGACGCTCACGCTCGACGAGGACCGCGCCGGCAATCTCACCGTCCGCTTCCAGACCCCTCGGGCAACCGACCTCCCGCCCGTCTATCTCACCGCTCACCTGGACCATCCCGCCTTCGTCGTCGAGCGCATCGTCTCGCCCTCGTGCCTCGAGCTTTCCTTCCGGGGCGGCGTGATGGACGAGTACTTCCTCGACGCCAAAGTGGTCATCCACAGCGCGACCCACACCCGCCACCACGCGCGGCTCACCGGCGAAGCGCAGGCCCCCGCACGCGCCGACGCCGCCCCGCCCTTCAAGCACTACCTCGCCGAACTCACCGACCCGCACGACACCACCCGCGGCTTGGCCTCAGGCGACGTCGCGGTCTGGGATCTTCCCCCCGCACGCATCGAAGGCGATCTGCTCTACACGCCCGCCTGCGACGACCTTGCCGCCCTCGCCGCGGCCCTGGCGGCGATGGACGTTCTGGTCCACGCCCGTGCGCACGGGCGCGACACCGCGCGCGACACGCGCCTGCTCTTCACCCGCGCCGAGGAGATCGGCTTCATCGGCGCCATCGCCGCGTGTCGGGATCAGACCATCCCGAAGGACGCGATCGTGCTGGCCCTCGAGAACAGCCGCAGCTTTCCGCACGATTCACCCATCGGTGCCGGCCCGATCGTCCGCGTGGGCGACCGCCTGACGATCTTCTCCCCCACGCTCACCGAAGCGGTCGCCAAGTGCGCCGAGACCCTCGCTGGCGGCCCCGCGATCCCCACCGCGCAGCAGAAGATCGACGCGGGACGCACGTGGAAGTGGCAGCGCAAACTCATGGCCGGCGGCGCGTGCGAAGCCAGCGTCTTCAGCGCCGCCGGCTACGACTCCACGTGCATCTGCCTCCCGCTGGGCAACTACCACAACATGGCCGATCTCGCCAACGTCCAGGCGCGGACCAACACCACGCCCCCGGTCGTCGCCCCCGAGTTCATCAGCCTCAGCGACTACCACGCGCTCGTCGATCTGCTCGTCGCCTGCGCCCAGGATCCGCGCCTCAACTCCAGAGAATCACCCAACCCCCTCGGCCCGGGCCTTCGACCCGCCAGCGCGGTCCCCGCGCTCGTCGACAAACTCTGGAACGAGCGCTCCTTCGTGCTCCACACCTGACCGCTGCGCCCGCGCGATCGCTCAGCCCTTGGGTTCGGTCCCGCCTGACCCCGAAACCGCTCCCGTGCCCAGGCCCGGCTGCGTCATCAGCATCGCGCTGGGCGAAGCCTGTCCCTCAGGCGGCGGCGGGAAGACCGTCTTTTCCATCTCCAAAACCCAGTCCTCCAAAGGCACATGGCGCAGCAGGTCCAGCCGCACTTCCTGACCCGAAAGCGGGTGTGCACCCGCCTTCACCTTGAGGAAGATCAGGAACTTGTCCCACTTGCGCTTGTCGAAGACCTCGATGTCCGACGGCGTGAGCGTCACGCCGCCCGGCAGCGTGAGCGTCTGGCTCGCCGCGTCGTATCGATACTTCGTCGAGAGCGCGCGCAGCAGCACCACGATCATCACCCCCGACACCGTCGCGCACACAACCATGATCGCCCACTGCACGGGGATATCCAGCTTCGACAGCGGCTTGGGCGCGCCCTGCGTGGTCGTGAAGCGCTTTTCGAGCGCCTCCATCTCGCCCCGCGCGTCGGTCAGCGCCGTGCGCGACGCCTCCAGCTTGCCCGCGTTGCGCAGCGCCTCCAGCCACTCGGCACGCAGCCGCTGCACCTGCGTCAGCTCCGTGCGTGCCTTGGCGTTCAGGCTCGCCAGCTCCGCCGCCGGATCCTCCACGCCCACCTTCTCCAGCACCCCGGGCGCCAGCGCCGCCTTGAGGTACTGCAGCTTGAGGAACTCCGCCGCCTCGGCGCCGCGCTTGGGATAGATGTACACCGCGTCGGCCAGCGCCCAGATCGCAAAGCCCGTCACCACCAGGATGAACAGGATCTGCTTGCCCAGCCACTTGGGAGCCAGGCGGGTCACGCCCGGCCCGGACGTCGTCGATGTCTCGGTCATGGATCAGCCTTTGCGATGCACCCCACACCGTTCCCCTCTAGAGGAGCGTACACCCCCTTCCATCGGCCCGGCGTCCGACCCACCGTCAGTCCACACGCTCACGCGGCCGGCGAATCGCGGAAAAGCCGCCACATCCGGGCCATCCGACGTGCATCTCCGCCCCGCTCCATCTCCGATCAACGCACCCGCCGCCACACCCACACCCCCACCCCAATCCCCGTCCCCAATGCCAGCACTCCCGCGAGGCCGCCAACCCAACCGCCCATCCAGCTGCCCACCCAGCTGCCCATCCAGCTGCCACCCCCGCGGCTGACCTCGCTTCCAGCCGACTCCTTGCGCTGTCCACCCGCTGCCGGGCGGCCCTCGCCAGCGCCCGGTTGCGATGCGCCTGCCGCACCGCCCGACACACCCGCGCCGCCGGACGCGCCGCTCGCCGTTCCGGGCAAGAACATCGTCCGCGCCGGACGCACCACCTCGTCGAGCACGATCTCCACCGCCCGCGCCGGATCGAAGTACGCCGTGTCCGCCGCCGTGAGCTTCTTCGCCCACATCAACTCCCACCCGCGGCTGCCGTCCGCGGCCGGCCGATGCTCGACAAACCACCACACGTCATCGCTCTTGGACGAGTACTCATATCCGATGATCCGCTTGCGCCCCAGCCGCTCCTCGCGCAGCGGGCGTCCCTGCGCGTCCAGGTGATACTCGTAGACCGTTGCGTTCTCCTTCGGCGGCTGGACCACCCCCCTCGGACCCTCGCGCGAGCCCCACGAGAACGGACGCGTGACAATCCATCCACCCTCCGGTCGCGGGACGACCCGGTCAAACTCCCGCGTCCTGCGCATGGATCGAAGAAGAGGCGTCACCAGAAAGTCATCCAGCGACGCGTCCCCCGGCATCTCCCGCCCCGGACGCGGCTTCACCTCCTCCAGGGGGCCCGAGTCGCCGATCCGCGTGTAGACCCTGCCCGATGCATCGCGCACGGTCACGACATCCAGCCCCGCCACCAGAAAGGCTTGAGTCTTTCCGCTGTAGGCGATCAACACGGACTGTCGCCCGCGCGCAGCCATGTAGTACAAGGCAATGCCTTCGGACGTCGACGCCCGGCGCTCAATGTCTTCAAGGACACCCTCGAACCTCGCGATCGAATCATCCGGGCGGGACAGCGCGCTGACGCCGCTCAGCCCGCACGCGAACGCCGCGATCGCATGGCGTGCGATGAACCTCATGGCCTGTCACTCCCACCCGCCGCCGCCCTGGCTGTGACACAGATTTGGCGAGGTGGGTCGCCGCAGCAGGAACTCGTTTCCGGTTGGCGTCACTGAATGCTGCGCGTAGAAGCAGCAGGTTCCAGTCCCGTTGTCCGCCGAGTTGATCCGAATGTACCGCTTGCCATCAATCATCATCGATGACTCGCTGCACGGCCCACTCAGCACATCGCTCGACTGGTTGCACACCGCCCACGGGTCGTTGAACCATGTGTCGCCGCACGGCCCCGAACCCGCCGGGACCCAGCGCTCGCACCACGTCGCCGTCACTCCGGCTTGACATTGGTCCTTGCCCGGAGTGATCTCGTCGTCGCGCTCGTAGCAACTCGTCCCGCAGAACGGCATATGCACCGGCTGTGCCGTCGCAAGGCTCCACCCGACCACAACGCCGAACGTCCACACCCATCGCGTCACGCGTGCCATGGTCACCTCCGATCAACGCCCGCAAGGCCCTGCCACGTGCTGTGCACGGGAAAGCCGGCCCAGAACTCGATGCGCAACCCCTCCGGCGGGATCAGCGCGCTCCACGTCGTTGAAAGAACCGACCCGTCCAGAAAAGGAATCGCCCCCACCGGCGGATGGTCGGTGCAGCACCAGACCGGAGGCGGAACGATGTCCAGATCGCGCCGCCGAACCACCGGCCACATCAGCCCCTTGCGGGCCGGGTGCCTGACTTCGGAGAGCCGCCTCGTCACGGGCGCAACCTCCTCCATCGGCCTCACCTTGCCCGGCTCGAGCGCCGCGTCGGGGACGTACGCGGCAAAGGTCATCTTGTACGGCATGCCCGATCGGCTGATCGAAAGATGGAGTCCGCCAAACCCCGCCGCCGACGCCGCCGTGACCCACAAACCCGTCCGCGCAACGAGATCGTTCCCCCGCGTCGGGAAAACGTCCTTGTACTCCGCCGCGTACAGCACCACGATGTCAAACATCTGACGCGCGTGCGCTTCATCCGCGAGCAGTTCGGCTCTCTCACGAGAACTCCGAAGCGCCGGCAACGCGAGCGCGACCAGCACCGCCAGAACCGCCACGACGATCAGACATTCCAGAAGCGAGAACCCGGGCTCGCGTCGCGCCCCGCCCCGCGCCCGCCCTCCCACACCCGCCCCGGTCCATGCGCGCCCGCCCATCGCACACCTCCCGCTTCAGCATACCCGTCCCCCCCCCCTCCACCCGTGTCAAGAGATCCGCGCGCTCGGGCGGCCTCTCGCGGTCGTGTAACGACCGAACCCGGGAGTCTCAGCCCGCTCGGCCGACGCACGCAACGACACGCTCCGCATCGCACGCAACGCTCGATCGCTAGAGGAAGATCGCCCGCAGCGCCCGCCGCCACCAGCGCTCACACACCGCACGCCCACGCGCCGTCGCCGTCAGGAAGTTGAAGCCGCCCGCGTCCGCACGACGCAGCGGGATCCGCGGCAGGTCATACGCGCCGCGGTTCATCGCCTCGCTCAGCCAGCGGCTGTGCTCGGCACGCATCCGCGCCCCCGCCTCCTCCACCGGCCGCGATGAGAAAAAGTTCAGGCACACGCCCGAATGGTACCACTCCCCACAACCACACCAAATACCGCCACTTCCCAGTGCCATTCGCACTTTGCCATTTGCCATTTGCCATTTGCGATTTGCTACTTGCTATTCGCGCCTTCCCACCGCCGCCCGATACCTCGCCGCCATCACATCGAGGCTGCTGCTGATGATCCGCACCTCGCCGACGACGTTGATGAAGTTCACGTCCCCGCTCCAGCGCGGGACCACGTGCACATGCAGGTGCGTCGGCACGCCCGCGCCCGCGGCTCGGCCCTGATTGATCCCGATGTTCAGCCCCTGCGGCTGGAGCGTGCGCTGCGCCAGCTCCGCCGCCAAATCCGTCAGCCGCCACAGTTCCGCGCGCTGCGCCGGCGAGTAATCCAGGAGCGTCGGTCGCGCCTCGCCCAGCGCGACGAGCAAGTGACCTCCCGTGTACGGAAACGCGTTGAGCAAGATCATCCCCTGCTCGCTGCGCACGATCACGTGATTGGCCTCGTCGAGATCCGGACGCTGCCAGTAGTCAACGAAGAACGACGCCGACGCCGGCTTGGCGCTGGTGTCGGTCGGACCCAGCGACTCGAGATACTGCTGCCGCCAGGGAGCATGGAGCGATCGAGGCCCCTGCGGCTGCGTGCTGTGCGAACTCATGAGCGCAGTGTACCGGCCCACCCGTTCACGATTTCTCGCTCGCCGCCGCCACGCCGTCGGGAATCTCCCCCGCCCGCGTGTGCGCCACCACCTCAAGGGTCTCGACGTCGATGTGCGCCACCGTCCCGCTGAGCAGGTTGCACACATACATCACCTTCCCCGTCGGAGAGGGCGCGATCCCCATCGGAGCGTCCTGATTCGCCATCGGCCCCTCGCTCGGCAGCGCCTTGCCCACGCCCGGGGGCGGACGCGTGTCGATCTCCTTCACCAGCTTCCGATCCGCCACACGAAAGACCGACACCTTCCCCGCGTTTGCCCGCGGCACGAACGCGTGCCCGCCGTCCGACGTGATCGCCACGCGGATCGGCACCCCCGGCGCATCCAGACTCGCCACCACCTCCAACTTCTCCGTGTCGATCACGCTCACCTTCCCGGCCGCGCGATCCGCCGTCCACACCTGCTTCCCGTCGGGCGTGATCGCGATGCCCTCGCAACCCGGCGCAGTCTTGATGATCTTCAGCGGCTCCTTGCCGTCGGACGTCAGATCGATCACGCTCACGCTGTGGTCCGCAACATTCGCCGTGTACGCCCGCTTCTCGTCGGGTGACATCACCAGCATGTGGCTGGCCTTCTGGCCGGTGGACCACGCCCGCACCACCTTTCCCTCCGTCGTATCCACCTTGATGATCTTCTCGTTCATCTCCGCCGTCACCAGCACGTGCCGGTTGTCGGCGAACCACACCACCCCGTGCGGCCGCCGATACTCGCCCAGATCGATCGTCCGCTTCAACTCGGCACCGGCGAGATCCACCACCACCAGTTTGTTGTTGGGCGCCTGATTGCCGTAAACCGTCACCACGCCCAGCCGCCCGTCGGGCGACGTGGCGGCATCGTGCGAGCCCGTGCCGGTGGCGAAGGTGGCAACCGGCTTGGGCCCCTCGCCCCGCGCTGCCAACGCGTCGCGGAAGATCATCGCGTTGTCACCGCCGCGATTGACAACGAGCAGCGTGTCGGCCCGCGCCGCCCCGATCGCGACCAACCCGTACGCCAAGCACGACAAGCACGCCGTCCGCCGGACCTCTGGTCGCATCGTGTCCTCCCGTGCCAGCGCGTACCGACCCGCAGAGCGGGTGGTTGCACACGCAGGGCGTTGGACACAACTCGGACGCAACGTCCGGCGTGGTCGGGCTCTAAACTCGCATCCCGAGACGCACCATCACGGCGCGGCCGGGCACAGCCGCAGGAGACTCCGTTCATGTTCGATGCCATCCGCGTCGTTGACAAAGCCCCGTCCCAGATCAAGAACCTCGTCGTCGGCGTCTTCGCCGCCGACACCAGCGCCGACGAGAACGCCAAGCCCGCCTTTGACAGCGCCACCGCGAAGGTGATCGCCGGCGCCGGCGCGGCCGACAACGCCGCCCACGCCATCGCCCGCGCCGAGTTCGACGCGTCGACAGGCTCGGTCATCGACACCTTCTCCGCCGACGGCGAGACCCGCATCATCATCCTCGGCCTGGGCAAGGCCGCGTCACTCTCCGCCGACACCCTCCGCTTCGTCGGCGGCGTCGCCGGCCGCCGGCTCGCGTCGGCCAAGGCCACCAGCGCCACCATCGACCTCCTGCCTGCCGTCAAGGCCGCCAACAGCGCCGCCGCACCCAAGGCCGGCAAGGCCAAAGGCGCCAAGCCCGACGCTTCCAACACCATCGCTCCCGCCGCCGCCGGCTCCGCCTTCGGCGAAGGCCTCGGCCTCATCGGCTGGGTCTGCGATGAGTTCAAGGGCACCGTGACCAAGAAGAAGGACGCCGACGGCAAGGAAAAGAACGCCCGCACCAAGCTCGACGTCTTCAGCAAGGACGCCGGCTTCGCCAAGGGCCTCTCCCGCGGCCTGGGCCTCGCCGAAGCCGCCAACTTCTGCCGCACCCTCAGCCAGACGCCCCCCAACATCGCCACCACCTCCTACATGGCCGATCAGGCCAAGAAGCTCGCCAAGAAGGTCGGCCTCAAGTACTCCATCTTCGAAGGCGACGCCCTCGAGAAGGAACGCTTCGTCGGCCTCATCAACGTCGGCAAGGCCAGCGAGAACAAGCCCTGCCTCGTCCGCCTCGAGTACCGCCCCGCCGACGCCAAGAAGGACGCCAAGCCCCTCGTCCTCGTCGGCAAGACCATGACCTACGACACCGGCGGCCTCTCGCTCAAGGTCAACAACGGCATGGTCGGCATGAAGCGCGATAAGGACGGCGGCTGCGCCGTCCTCGGCGCCATGCACGCCATCGCCGCCGTCATTCAGCCCAAGCGCCCCGTCGTCGCCCTGCTCTCGATCGCCGAAAACTCCATCAGCGATGAGGCCTACCGCCCCGACGATGTCATCCGCTACCGCAATGGCGTCACCGTCGAAGTCACCAACACCGACGCCGAAGGACGCCTCGTCCTCGCCGACGCACTCTGCTGGGCCTGCGAAAAGGAGAACCCCAGCGCCATCATCGACCTCGCCACCCTCACCGGAGGCGTCGTCGTCGCGCTCGGCAGCACCTACTGCGGCATGTTCTGCGAGGACGACACGCTCCGCGCCAAGATCGAAGCCGCCAGCAAGGCCAGCGGCGAACGCGTCTGGCGCCTCCCGATGCACCAGGAATACCGCGACCTCATGAAGAGCCCCGTCGCCGACATCCTCAACAGCAACCCCAACCGCAAGGCCCACCCCATCCAGGGCGCCGCCTTCCTCTCCTACTTCGTCGACGAGAAGATCCCCTGGTGCCACCTCGACATCGCCGGCGTGCACGTCGCCGACAGCAACAAGGGCCCGTTCATCGACGGCCCGACCGGCTGGGGCACGCGCCTGCTCGCCGAACTGCTCGACGCCTGATCCGGCATCACGCCGCACCCCAAAGCGCCCCGCCCACGCCCCGCCCACCCCCCACCCACGCCACTCACGGGCATGGGCGTTACGTCGCGCCGCGCACGTGCTGCTCCACGCGGTTCAGCCGCGCGCGCACGCCCCCGAGCAGTGCCGCAAGGATCAGCACCCCCACAAGCCCCCCCGCCGAGCCAAAGCCGATCACCGGCAACAGGCACAGCGGGATCACCCAGCCCGCGAGTTTCGCCCTGCGCAGCAGTCCGCGGCTCGACAGCCGCGCCGCGAGCCAGCGCGTCCAGTTCAACAGCTCGCTCACCAGCACCACCCACAGCGCCAGAAGCGCAAAGAGCATCACGGCCCGCACCGCCCACATCACCCCGCTCGACGCGATCGCGCCCCCGACCGATCTGGCATCCATCGCGAGCCTGGCGCCTTCGAGAAGCACGATCCCCACCGCCGCGGCACGCGCGGCCCACTGGTTCGAACGCAGCCTCGCCCCGGGCGGCAGCGACGGATCGCGCGCGGTCATGATCCACACACCCCACACACCCATCGCCAGAAGCAGCAGCGTCGCCCACGCCCAGACCGCCGCGCCGCCGTACGCCAGCGCGCCCGCCGCCCTCATCAGAACACCCCCCACCACCAGCACCGCCCACGCCGCCAGCGACCACGCTGCCAACAGCGACCCACGCGCCACCGCCGCTCGATACTCCGGCGCCGCGCCGCCGATCGACCCGCACCACTCCTCCCGCCACGCCAGCGACTGACGCAGCGGCACCGCGCACTCCGGACAGCGCCCGGGCTCTTCCAGCCCCGCGAGGTCGTACCCACAACCGACACACCAGAGGCTCGCCGTCGCGGGTGGTGCACCCTCGACTGCTCCCCTCTGCGCGTGCTCATCGCCGGGATGGTTCTGCGCCTCGGTCATCGTCTCAGAACCGCTTGTGAACAGGACGCTCGTCCGAACTCTTCAGCCCCATCATCGCCCGCACCGCCGAGAGATCCCCCGACCAGGTGATCTTCATGTTCCGCACGTCCCCCGTCACCAGTGCGATCCGACGTCCCTTCCCCTCGCGCGACAGCACACGCTCCACCAGCCCCGCGTCGTCGGTGCTGCTCAGGTCCTTCTGCGCATACGCCTCGCGCAGGAGCGCCGCCTCAAAGACCTGCGGCGTCTGCACCGCGACAAGCCCCGCGCGGTCCACCGTCGCCCCCACCACGCGCCGCTTGCCGCCCCCCTGACGCACGCCCAGGATCGCCGCCAGCGGATCACCCTCGCTCTCGTCCCCCTCCACCTCCTCAAACCGCTTCAGCGTGTCGCCCACCTCGAGCGCCGGAATCGCCGCCCCGTGCCGTCGCGCCGCTTCAAAGACACGATCGAGCAGCTCCGGCGGCGTGCCCGGACGCGCCGCGTCGTGCACCGCGATGTGTGTGATGCGCCGTCCGCCCGCTTCCAGCGGCATCGCCGCCAGCGCCGCCTGCACGCTCTCCCACCGATGCGTCCGCCCGCCGCGCACCAGCGTCGCGCCCAGCAACCCCAGTCGATCGGCGTGGCGTGCGCGAAACTCGGCGAAGTCCGCGTCCTCGCCCGGCCCCGCGACCACGATCGCCGCGACATCGTCGTGACGCGTGAACAGCTCGACGCTGCGCTGCAGCACCGGCTTGCCGCCAAGATCTTCGTCGAGTTTGGGGCGCAGCCCTCCCGACTCTCCGTAGCGGCGCGACGATCCCGCCGCCGCCACGATCACACCCACCGCGAACGCCCCGTCCGAACCTTGGCCGTTGCTCATGGCCGATCGTTGGTCCGCCCCCGCACCCGGGGCGAAGGCGCTTCGACCTCGGCAAAGACCTCGTCGCGCCGCATCGTCGGCGGGCCCGCCGACGCCAGCAATTCGTGGGGTCGCCCCGTCGGCACGTCGCCGTCGGGCACGATCGCCGTCCACACCGACACACGAAAGGTGCGTCGCACCGGAGCCCGACTCCCCGCCGTCGGCGTCTCCAGAACCGACGGAAACGCCGGCGCCGCCGCGATCTCGCCCAGCACGTTTGAGCCCGCACGCAAGCGAGCCGTCGGATCAACCGTCGGCAGCGTTCCCATCGCCTCGCCGAGAAGCTCCCACGTCCCGCCCGATCGCAGCTCGATCGTCGTCCCGTCCGCCCGGACCTCCTCCACCTTGTCGAGCGTCACGGCGATCTTCTCCCTCTCCAGCCGCCGAAGCGGGACCGCGCGCAGCGTCAGCCGGACCTCCCCGTCGCGTTGGCCCGATGCCACAAGACGGAACTGAAGCGACCGCGCCAGGAACGCGACCGCCACGTCGCCGGGCAGTCGCCCCGCCATCGCCTCGGCCTCGAGCCAGTCCTCCGCACGACGATCGCGCAGCGTCCCCGCCTCGGCCGCGCTCGTGATCGCGCCCGCCAGCGCCCGCGCGTCGATGTCGCTCAGACGTCGACGCGACAACTCCACCCAGATCCCCGTCTCCAGCCACGCTCCCTCGCGCACGCCCGTCAGCGCCGAACTCACCAGCCACGCCGTCGGCGTCTGCGAGCGCACCACCCCGCGCAGCCCCGGCGTCTGCATCACCATCCCGGCCAGCGCCAGCGCGATCAGGCCCAGGCCCAGCCCCATCAGCGTCCGGTTCGGCTGCACGCGCCCGTGCGAGAGCGCGTGCGCCCACACGCTCGCACACTCCGGACACCGACGCGGCGCACTGGTATCCACAATCTGGTAGTTGCACCGCTCGCAGTGCAGCGTCCGCCCCGTCCGGTGCCGAAGACCCGAGCGCAGCACCCAAAGCCCCGCCAGAAGCACCAGCAGAACCAACAGCACATTCGGCGCGGCCCACCGGGTCGAGGGCGTCAGCAGCCCGTACGCCACCACCGCCCCCACGCTCCCAAGAACCCACAACGCATCATCCGCCCAGTCGTGCGACGGACGCCGAAAGTCATCGCGGATCAGCCACCAGCGCCACCCCCACACCCCCGCCACGCCCGCCACCACCGCAACAGCACCCCACGCCGAACCCAGCCCATCCGGCTCCATCCATCCCCCGTCACGCAGACCTAGCACCGCGCCGCTCAGCGCACATCCCGCGGCACACCCCGCCACCCACCACCGATCCCGCCAGATCCACCACCACGCCCCGCGCTCGACGTGCGTCACCCGCCTCGCCCCGCGCCCCGCCGCCACATTCGCAGCAGTCCTGCCCACGCGATGATCCTACAGGCCCCCGCACGCCGCCACCCAACGCATTTCCCCGCCCACGACCACGCCACACAACCAATCAACACCACCGGACCACTCGCTCACGCGACACGCTTGATCACCGAGACCGCGGCATACAGCCCGCCCACGCTCTCTCGCGCGACGACCCGAGGGGCATACGCCGGATTCAGCGGCTGCAGCCGCACCAGCCCGCCGCTGGGATCATTCTCAAACGACGACCGCTCTCCGTCCGACGCCGCGTGCTCAAAGAACACCCGCTTGAACGTCGTCTCGCCGTCCGGCTCGAGGCGCGCAAAGCAGTCCATCCCGCTCCGCACCTCGCGCGCCGGGCTGAAGACCACGATGTCGCCCTCGCGATAGTCCGGCAGCATCGAATCGCCCACCACCCGCGCCGCGAACGCGTCCGGATCATCAATGTCCGGACAACGCACGTACTCATCCGCCACCCGCGCCGGATACCCAAGGTCGGTGAACTCGCGCGGATAGCCCGCCTGCACCCGGTTGATCAGCGGCACCTCCCTCGGCAGGGCACGCTCCAGCGCGCCAAGCCCGCGCACGCCCTCCGCCGCTCCCTCCGTACCCACCAGCCTCTGCAACTCACCCGACCGATACGCCTCGTCCAACGCGCCGCGCAGCCGACCGTCCGGCCCCATCCCGCTCCGCGCCAAGAGCGAAGCCAGGCGCTTCTCGCGCTCCCGCTGCGTCGCCTCGCGCGCCGCCAACCGAGCCCACTCCCGACGAAGACTCGTCGGCACCCGCTCCCACCCCGCCGCGCGCACCAACTCGCCCGACGGCAACTCCAACGCCCGCTCGATCCGCTCCAGCATCTCGTCGGTCGGCACGCCCCGTCGGTGATTCTCAATCCCCGACAGATACCCCTTCGTGCACCCAGCCCGTCGCGCCAACTCGTCGAGCGTCAGGTTCAGCGCCAGACGCGCTTGGCGCACGCGCACACCAAGGGCACTGCTCGCTGGTGATGGATCCGCGGAACGATTCATGCAGCACCCTCGCCGAAACTTCGCCCACACCGTTCGGAACACGAACACGATAGAATCGGATTTTGTTGGCTGTCTGATTGGATTTTCCGCAGCCGACAACGTCGACGTTGTGCGCTCACCCTTGCACGTTCCGCACAATTTCCTTCCATCGCGTCCCACGCCCTCTTGATTCGTGTTGCCGATCAAGTAAACTATACCACTTGTTCATCCAATAGTAAACATTTCTCTGTGATTTCCGCCGTCGTGTCCACAGGATTGTGTGTTCGCATTTTGAACGGATCAGGAGGGTCGCATGATGTTGTTTGGGGGTGCCGCGGCACAGGCGGGGACGGGTTGTGCCAACCATCGATCCACGGACGCCCCGCCCACCACACGGGCCGTCCGCCTTGTTCGTGTCCCCGTTCCGACCCCCGTCCGCGTCGACCGACGCCAGCGCAGGGCCTGGCGACGCGACGACCACGCCGAACTCCTCCGCCTCGCCACCCTTCTCCCCCTCGACGATCAACGCCTCGTGCGCTGGGTGCTTGAGAGCGGCCGCCCGCTCACCGAGCTCGCCTCCGTCAGCGGCATGCCGCTGCGTCGGATCCAGCGCCGTCTCAAGCGCATCCTCGAACGCATGCTCACCCCCGAGTTCCGCTTCGTCGGGCGCCTCGTCGAGTCCGACTCCGCCGCCAGCCGCACCTGGCCCCCCACCAGTGCTGATCGCGTCCAGATCGTGCGCTGCGTCTTTGTCGGCGGCTGGACCCTGCGCCAGACCGCCGAGCGACTGGGCGTTCCACTCTCGCTCGTCAGACGACTGTGCGATGCGCTCGTCTTCCAGATGCGAGGCGAGGGATAGTCCGACTCAACACGGCTCGACGACACGGGGAAGGGGTCCATGCACAACCGCGCCACGCGGCCTCGACGCCGCGCTCGCCTTGTCAGCGATCGCACGCTGCATCTCTGCGCCGCCTTCGGGCTTTCGCCCGCGCTCGCGGTGCGCGCACCACGCCCGAACACGCGCCTCGCCCGACAACTGGCCGACTCGAGGGCGAAGCTCACGCTCATCACCGGGCCCAGCGGCGCGGGCAAGTCACTGCTGATCGACGCGCTCGCCCGCGAAGCACGCCGACGGGGCATCCGCCTGGTCCGGGTCGCCGCCGCGCCCACTCTCCGACGCGCACGCGCCGGCCCCAACGTACAAACTGGCACACGAACCGTCGTAGATCGCCTTGGTCTTCCGCTCGGTCAGGCGGTGCGCGTGCTGGCGTGGTCCGGCCTGGCCGAGGCCCGCCTGATGGCGCGCCGCGTCGATCGCCTCTCGGCCGGCGAGCGCGCACGCTTCGAAATCGCCCGCGCGTGGTCCGTCACCCTGCGCACGCGCGCACCGGGACGAGGCGACCCTGCTTCCGACGCCTGCTGGGTCGTTGCCGATGAGTTTCTCGCCCTGCTCGATCGTCCCACCGCGGCGGCGTGCGCCGCCGCACTCTCCCGCTCGCTGCGCCGCAACGACCTGCCCGCTCGCTGGTTTGTCGCGACATCGCACGCCGACCTTGCCCGTGCGCTCCGGCCGGACGTCATTGTCCGCGTGCGCGAAGGCGGCACACGCACGCTCCGCGCGAACATCCGATCGGGAGGGGCCGACGATGCATCGTGATCCATCGAGCTCTCGAGAAGTCGATGCGTGGCCGCTCTGGTCCTGCGGGCCGCGCGTGCGTCTGATCTGGCTGAGCGACGAGGCCGCACGGCGTCTGGGCCCGCGACTGCTCCGGCGCTTCGAGCAAACGCACTACGCCGGGCGGCTGGTCGTTCCGGCCTGCGCCCTGCTCGGCGCACGCCTGGGCGGTCGCTGGATCGGCGTGCTGGCGGTGGCGCACCCGACGCTGAACGGTCGCTGGCGCCGCGGCTGGCTCGACGCGGAAGGCGATCGTGCCGCCGGAGCACGATCGCTCAACCGTCGCCTCCGGCGCATCGCACGCGTCATGGTCGAACCCCGATACCGCGCGCTGGGCGTCGGCTCCCGCATGGTCCGCGCGTACCTGCGCGAGTCCGTCACGCCGTGCACCGAAGCGCTCGCGGGCATGGTCGGCCCGCGCGGCTCGCTCTTTGAGAGCGCCGGCATGCGACGCATCGCGACCCTCTCCGACCCGCGCGACCGCACCCTGCGATCCGCGCTGCGCGCCTGCCGCGTGCGACCCATCGACCTCATCCGTCCGGGACTGCGATGGTGGCGCAACCCGCGGGCTCGACATGCCGTGCTCGCCTGGGCCAACGCCTCGCGCAGCACACGCTCGCTCGTGGGTCCGGCCCGTCAGAGCAGCGCGGCACGCCGAGTCCTTGCCGCCCGCGCGGCCCGAGCGCTCACCGCGCCCCCGACCGCCTTCGTTCACACGCGACACCACATAGGGGAGGGAGCAGATGGGATCACGCCCAAGTCGTAAGCCAAAGCGCACGGTCACCCAAGACGACACCGCAACGTCCAACCCGGCAACCACACTCGCCGGCCGAGGTACGGGCGCGGCGTGCGACGATCTGGGACCCGCGCCCGGCGATGTGCCCGCGCTGCGCCGGTGGCTGGCAGAGCGACTGGACTTGCGCTTCTCCCAGCGGCCGATCGTCGCCGGACATCACACGCCTCTGGACTACCTGTCCCACGTCTTTTTCCAGGGACGCGATTCGTTCATCGCCGCTCCGCCCGCCACGTCGCGGCCGACGGATGCGCCGCCCTCGCCGCGCTCGAGGCCGCTGGATTGCGTGGTCTGGGCCAACCGCGGCGGAGGGAAAACATTTCTCGGCGCGGTCGCCACCGCGCTGGACCTGATCTTCAAGCCCGGCATCGAGATACGCATCCTCGGCGGCAGCATGGAACAGTCCCGGCGCATGCACGCACATCTGCGCAGGATCTTCGCCCGACCTGATCTCCTTCCCCTCGTGCGCGGGCGAATGGGCGAGACGCGTCTGACTCTCGTCAACGGATCCGAGGTTGAACTGCTCGCACAGTCGCACGCCTCGGTCCGCGGCACGCGCGTGCAGACGCTGCGCTGCGACGAGGTCGAACTCTTCAAGGAGGACGTCTTCGAGGCGGCACAGCTCACCACACGCTCGACGCACGTCGAAGTCCCCGGCGTCGGCCGCGTGACTCTGGAAGGCTCGGTCGAATGCCTCAGCACCATGCACGTGCCCTTTGGGGTCATGCACCGCCTGGTGCGTGAAGCGCTGGAGGGGCGGCGGCACCTGCTTCGGTGGGGCGTGCTCGACGTGCTGGGTGCGTGCGCCGATGATCGATCGTGTGAGACCTGCTCGCTCTTTGGGCCGCGTGACGACGCGAGCAACGCGTCACCCACGACGGACGGACCACCCGCCGGAGTGGCCGCGGCCCCGTCGGAGTGTGCGGGCCGCGCAAAGTTGCGTCGCCCGGAGGAGGGCGTCGGCCACATCAGCGTTTCCGACGCGATCGCGTTGAAGCGACGCGTCAGTCTGGCGACATGGCGTGCCGAGATGCTCTGCCTGCGGCCCAGCCGCACGCACGCTGTACTCCCCGAGTTCGATCCCGATCGACACGTCCTGAGCGAGCAGCGCGGAGCCGAGTTGGACCAACTCGCGCGCGGGACGCCGGACGACGCCGCTCTGGACGCCGGCATGCTCCTGGCCGGGATGGACTTTGGGTATCGCGCCCCCACCGTGGTGCTCTGGGCCTTTGTCGCGGCTGGCGTGGTGCATGTTCTGGACGAGCGCGTGCTCGAGGGTGTGCTGCTCCGCGAGCACATCGAGGCGATTCTCCGCGGAACAGGAGGCGCCGCGTGCCACGAACAGGCCGACGCGACGTGGGCTCGCCCTCAGTGGGTCGGCGTGGACCCGGCGGGTGCGGCGGCGAGCGAGCAGACGGGACGCAGCGCCATCGCGAGCCTGCGCGAGGCGGGGCTGATCGTGCGCGCCCGGCGCTCGACGATCCGCGCGGGCCTGGGGCTCATCCGCGCCCGGCTTGCGCCCGCCGACGCGAGCGAGCCGCGCCTGCTGGTTCACCCGCGCTGCCGCCGCCTGATCGAATCGCTCGAGCGATACCACTATCCCAAGGACGACCCGGAGAGCGAAGCGCCGGAGAAAGACGGCTTTGACCACGCGGTGGACGCGCTGCGTTACCTGATTGTGAATCTCGACGCCGGCGCTGTCGCCTCGTCGCGGCCGTACGCGTGAGCGCCGCTCAGATGGGCGCAATGAGCGGAACGATGTGCTGAACCAGCAGATGGATGAGCAGGCCAAGCGCCCAGACGCCCAGAACGATCTGCACCGTCATGATGAGCACCTGCCGCGCAAACGCCGCCAGCACGTCACCCAGCGGCCCGGAAAAGTCGGACCATCGCACCGCCTTGTACGCCACCGAAGTCAGCACGCTCACCCAGACGAGGCAGAAGACGTTGACGAACAGCGCCGAGTGGTACGCGCCGGGCCAGAGCGTTGAGATCGGGTCGATGAATGGGGTGTAGGCGAGCATGAAACAGCGGCTCAGGCGGTGCGTCCGGGGCGTCGTCGGGGGGGAAAGAGTGCGTCGATGATCGCGATGACGTTGAGCAGGCCGGCGACGGCCGTGAGCAGGATACCCATCTCATGCACCCGCGCCAGCGAGCGCTGCATCGGTGGATTGCCTCCCTGCACGATGCGGCCGTTGGCATCGAGCGATTCGCCGGGGAAGAGCGTGCGACGCATGCCGTTGCGGTTGGGGTCGGTGCCTTTGTAGAAGGACTGGTGGACGTGATTGACCCCGAAGGCCATCACGCCGACGGGCGCCTGCGCGATGAACCAGAGCGGGTCTTCCTTCTGGTCCACGCTGTCGATCCCGCCGATGAAGAGTCCCGAAAAGAAGAGCCCGAGAACACCGACGCCGACAAGCACGCCGCGACGGACCTGCCCCTGGATCGCGTGACCCAGCCCCGGCAGCAGCAGGGCGAGCAAACCCGCGACCGGGTCGAATCCGTTGGTCGGGGCCTGGGATGAGGTGGACTCGGGCATGGGCTGGACGTGGGGCCGGAGACAGGGAAAGATGGGCGGCCGGAAGGGTATTGACACGCCGCGAGAAGGCAGTACTGTACCGCCTCGCGGGCCGGACGATCGTGCGGCGTCGCAAGAACCGTGTGGTGCGGGTTTGCAAGCGAGGAATCAAGCCATGGTCGAGATGATGCACAGCACGCCCCTGAAGGACTCGGAGCACGCCCCGCTCGACTCCGCCGCCGCGTCGGTGTTGCTCGGTTCGGAGGATCTCAGCGATCTGCTGGTGGCTGAGTGGTCGGCTCCGTGGACGCCGCCCGTCGTCGTCGCCTTTGACGAGGATGACGACGAGGACGAGGACGACGATGCCGACTTTGACGACGAGGACGGCGACGACACCTTTGACGACGATGCCGACCTTGACGACGATGAGGACTTCCTCGACGATGACGAGGAAGACGCCGACCTCGAAACCGACGACGACGCCGACGAGGACGACGACGAGGACCTCTGATCCCCGGGTGCTCACGCGCCCACCTTCAGGCTTCGCTCGGATCGGCCGATAGCGGTCTGGTCGTCGCGCCCGGCTTTGCCGGCGCGGCCCGGAGCGCGTCATGTCACAGCAGCCAGATCGGGACACTCTTCCGCCTTCCCATCCCGGCCCGACGGTCGCCTCGGGCGGCCCCATGCCCGTTGATCCGCGGACCGGACGCGGGACGGAGAACGTCGTCGACCGGCGCAGCGGGCTGGACCGGCGCGAAGTCGAGGCCACCCGACGACGCTTGCTTGGCGAAAACGCCTCCCCGGCTCCGACGGGCCTCGAGCGTCGACGCGGCCCCGGGCGTCGCCTCAGCGACTTCACCAAGAAGGCCGAAGAGGGCGAGATGACCAAGGAACAGTTCCTGTTCCTCTGCGCGATCGAGGCCTTCAAGAAAGCCAACGCCAAGACGTTCCCGACGTGGACCGACGTGCTCGAAGTCGTGCGGCTGCTGGGCTATCGAAAGACCATGGCCAGCGAGATCGCCCTTCGCAACGCCGAGGACTGGCTCGAAGCGCCCGACACCAAGAGCAACGTCCGCCCCGACCGCTGGCATCAGCGCGAATCGATCGATCGCGGGCGGGGGAAGGCGGCTTAGGAAGGCATCGAGGCATCGAGGCAGCGAGACTGCGAGGCGGCGGGGGCTCGGCTCAGTGCTTGAGCGGTCGCCACCAGCGTTCGTTGTCGCGGTACCAGCGCACGGTCGCTTCAAGAGCTTGGGGCCAAGACGAACGGCTGGCTTTCCATCCCAGTTCCTGTGCGGCTCGTGTTGAGTCGATGGCGTAGCGGCGGTCGTGGCCGAGCCGATCGGCGACGGGCTGGATGAACGAATCGTCGCGCCCGCACAACGCGATCAGACGCCGCGTCAGTTCGATGTTCGCGTGCTCGTTGTCGGCGCCGATGTTGTAGACCCGCCCCGCACGTCCGCGCTCGAGCGCCGCCAGAATCGCCTCGGCGTGGTCCTCGACATGGATCCAGTCGCGAACGTTCAGCCCGTCGCCGTAGAGCGGCACCTTGCGCCCGTCGATCAGATTCGTCACAAAGAGCGGGATCACCTTCTCGGGGTACTGATACGCCCCGAAGTTGTTGGAGCAGCGCGTCACGACCACATCAAGACCGAAGGTGTGATGAGACGCCAGTGCAAGAAGATCGCTCGCCGCCTTGCTTGCGGCATACGGGCTGCTGGGCCGGAGGGGTGAATCCTCGGTGAAGCGATCCTGCGGCCTTTCCAGCGGGAGGCTGCCGTAGACCTCGTCGGTGCTCACGTGCACGAAGCGGCGGAAGGTTCCCGCGCGGGCGGCGTCGACCGCCGCGTCGAGCAGCGTCTGCGTGCCCAGCACGTTGGTCGACACGAACGGCCTCGTGTCCTGGATCGATCGATCCACGTGCGACTCGGCGGCGAGATGAATGACGGCGTCCGCCTCGCGCACCAGCGCGCTCATGCGTTCGCGATCGCGGATGTCGGCGTGGACAAAGCGGTATCGAGGGTGGCCTTCAAGATCCGCCAGGTTCGCGCGGTTGCCCGAATACGTCAGCAGATCGACGTTGGTCACCCGCCACTGCGGGCGATGCTCCAGCACAAAGCGCACCAGGTTGGACCCGATAAATCCGCAGCCGCCGGTGATGAGGACGTGTTGAGTCACGCAGGATGGTAATTGGGCTGCGATCGGATAGCATGGGGCGTGCCGTGCGGCGTGCCGTGCGCCGACGCGGGCTCGTACTGCCCAGCGAAGCGCTGGGCAGTGGCACCCGGCTTATGCGTCGGATCGCGCCTTCTCGGCGAAGTTGGTTTCGAGGGTTTGTCGGTTGAGCAGCGGAGCGAGAGATGCGGACGATCGGGTTGCTGAACAACGCTCGAACGTGGGCCGCATGGGCGCTGGCGCTCGCGTGCCACGGCGGCCTTGCGCTGGCGCAGAGCTCGTTCCAAGCGACCCAGCGCGAGAGCGTGGTCTTTGAGGTGAGCCGCACCACCACGGTGGGTCAGTCGGTCTTCGTTCTGGGCGATCTGGCCGAGCTGGGCGGGAACGACATGACGCGGGCCGTCAAGCTCGAGCCTTCGGCATATCCGCTCTGGCGTGCGACCATCAGCCTGCCCAAAGGACGCACCTACACCTTCCGATACGCCGTCCGCAACGACGCGCCGGGCCAGACGTCTCAGGCATCCAACGGCACGTTCTTCACCGGCCCGACCACGGCGAGCACCGGGGCGGCGTCCAACTCGGCCCTGCGCAGCCGCGCGGTGCTGCTCACCTGGGACCTCAGCAACCCGCAGATCTGGTGGCGTCAGGGCAACGGCGCGTTCGTTGCCGCACGGATGGACCTGCTCGGCCCCGGGCGCACGCGAACGGTCGGCAACACGACCGTGACCGAACGAATCTGGGTCGCCTCGGGGCTGGGACGCGCCTCGTCGCTCGACGATCGACCCATCGAGTTCTACTTCACCGACGCCTCGGGCGGATCGCGCTATCCCGCCAGCGGCTCGTACCGCTCCGGCCTCGACGTCTTCTTGGTGCAGGACGGCGCGATCTACACCTACATCCCGGCCGCCAATCCCGCGCCCTCACGCCGCGACTACAACCCCGCCTCGCCCCCTTCGATCGTCTCGACCAACATGAACGAGACGCGTCGCTACCGCGTCTATCTCCCCCGCGGCTACGACGCGCATCCCACACGCCGCTACCCCGTTCTGTACATGCACGACGGACAGAACGTCTTCGAGTCCGGCGCCTTCGGCAGCTGGAACGCCGCCGCCACGCTCGAAAACCTCACGCGCGACGGGCAGATGCGCGAGATCATCGTCGTCGGCGTCGACAACGGACCCAACCGCCTCACCGATTACCTCCCGCCCGGAGATGTCCTCTCCGGCGCCGGCCGCGCCGACCGCTACGCACGCTTCCTGCGCGACGAACTCAAGCCCCTCATCGACGCCCAGTACCGCACCATCCCCGACGCCGCCGTCACCGGCGTGATGGGCTCGAGCATGGGGGGCGTCGTCTCCATGTATCTCGGCTACGACTTCACAAGCACGTTCACGCGCGTCGGGGCCCTCAGCGGCGCGTGGTGGACCTGCCCCAACTTCCGCGCCCGCATCACGCCCATCAACGTCGTCCGTCCCGTCCGCATCTACATGGACTCCGGCGACAGCGGCCAGTCCAGCGACGACTACTGGAACACCTATAACCTGCGCGACGCGCTCGTCAGCGGCGGAGCCGCGGCACGCTTCACGCTCGAAGGCTCCGGAACCGCCGCACTGCGCCACGTCGTCGGCTTTGGCCAGCAGCACAACGAAGCCGCCTGGTCCGCGCGGCTCCCCGGCGCGATGACGTTCCTCTACCCCGCGAACGAAGGCGTCAACGACCTCGTGCGATCGGTCTTCACCCCCGCCTTCGACATCGACAACGACGGCGCCATCACCCTCGAAGACCTCTACTCCCAGAACCGCTCGCCACTCGACCTCAACGCCGACGGCGTCGCCAACGCGACCGACACCGAATACCTCTCGTCGTTCCTGCGCCGCTTCGAAACCGAAGACATGAGCGCCGGCCGCCGCTGACCGCCCCCGCCAGCACGCTGCGCGCCATCACGCCGCGTGCCATCGAAGTCGGCTCGGCGACTTCGATGTCCCCGGCCCGTTCAAGACCGCGGCACATCATCCCCGCTCGGCATCGAAGTCCGCTGAGCCTGACTTCGATGGCACGGTGATCCACGCCGATCTCCACGCCCTGATGGGCCGAACGCGCCTCATCTTTGCTCCGGCGACATCGCGGCCGCGGCTCGGTACGAGCGGGCGCCCAGGCGTTTCCAGAAGAGGTTGCGCTCTCGGGTGTGCGCGATCGCGCGAGCGGGCGCGGAGCACGCGCCGCGAAAGGTCCGCATCGCCGCCGCCAGCGGGCCTTTGCCGCGCCATCGGGCAAAGTCGCCGCGGAGCAGTTCGTCGAGCGCCGCTCGCCACGCCTGCGCGATCGCGTCGGGCGCATATTCGAGCGCACGGCGGCGTCCGTTCGCGCACATCGCGCCAAAGAGCCCGGGCTCGCGCACCAGCCGCGACACCGCGTCGATCGCTTCGCGAGGCGTGCGCACCTCCAAGTAATCCAGCTCGCTCTGTCGTTCCTCGCGATACCCCGCCTCGGGGCCCAGGAGCGCGACGGCGCCCGCCTGCCACGCGTTCACCAGCTTGAGCGCGGGCTTGATCGAGCGGAAGTGCTCGGTCCCGCCACGCACCGCCAGCACCAGATCGGTGTCGGACCAGTCGCGCCCCGCGTGCGCCACGCGGCTCTTGTCCAGCGGATGGACGCGGAAAGTGACGCCCAGACCGCGGAGCTCGCGCACAAAGCCCTCGTCGCGGAAGGCGGGCAAGAGGTTGTCGCGCTCGCCGTGGAAGACCATGTTCTCGACGCGGTCGCCGCGCTCGTCGCGCCTGGGCGTGAGCGACAACTGGGGCCAGTGGCGGATGAACCGCGCGGGCGGCACGCCCGGACCGCCCGCGTCGACCGCCGTGCGGTTCTGCGTGATGCGCGCGTGGCAGCGCGTGGGCCGGGCGCGGTCCATCTGGCAGCAGACGACAAACGATCGCCACCAGCGGCGCGCGCCCTGGCCGGGGCGCGCCAGGTCGTCGTAGGTCACCACGCACAGTTCGCCCGGCACGAAGCGATCCACCAGTCGCGCATCGATCCCGCGCCGACGCAGCTGCAGGAACGTGTTGATGATCCACGCCGTCTCGCCGTCCCAGCGGTTCCAGTACAGCGCGGCGGGCGGCACGTCGATGCGCGGCTCGCCGCCGTTGAAACTCGGAAAGAGCGGAGCAAACGGCTGCACCTTCGACCGATCCCGAAAGACGAAGTACACCGGGCGCGTCAGCGGCTCAAGGGGTGTCTCTCGCGCATACACGCGAACGATCTCGTGTTGATCGGGCGAAGCCTGCGGAGCGTTCCGACCCGAGTGCGGCGTCGGGGCGGAAGGTGGAGGTGAAGGTGGGGTTGGGGGTGTGGTGCTCAGCATGCGCGGTTCATCATTCTTTGAGCCGCGTCACCAGCGCACCAGCGTCTGCATGGTTCCGTCGCGAGCCGCGGCGACCGTCGATCGGCGCAGCACGTACAGCGGCGCCTGCGCCGGGCAGTTGAAGCGGAACGGAATCACCGCGGTGCCCAGCCCGCGCGACACGCACAGCGTGGTCGGCCCGAGCCGGAAAATCCCGGCCGCGAATCGGGCGGGCAAGTCGCAGCTTGTGTGCAGCGCGCGTCGCGGCCAGGGACGAATCTGGCCCGCGTGCGTGTGTCCGCTCAGGACGAGCGGGAGCCCCAGGCGTGCCGCGACAAAGACCTCGGTCGGATAGTGAACCAGCGCGATCGTGAACTCCGGCGCCGAAGCCCCCGGGGCCTTCTCGCCTTCGGATGCTGCGGCCGCGAGCAGGTTCTCGGGGAATCCACTCGCGACGACGCGCAGCCGCGCCCCCTGCGCGAGCGTGAGGACGACGCTCTCGTCCGCGAGCCATCGCAGCCCCGGAATGAGGCGTGCGGCCCGCTCGAACAGCCGCGTGTCGTGATTGCCGCGGATGGCGAGGACTGGCGCGTCGGGGTTGTGTCGAACGATCTCGCCGACCAGTTCGTGCAACGCCTCGAGTGCCGCGGGCTCGTCGCCCGGATGGTTCATGTAGTCGCCCGTCAGCACCACCACGTCGGCCCGCGCGTGCTCGAGGGCGGCCAGCAGGTCCGCCAGATGGGCCGGACGCCGCTGCACCCGGCGCACGTGCAGGTCGGACACGTGCAACACGCGTAGCCCCTCCAGGTCCTTGGGCAACGACGGCAACGCCAGCGACACACGCTCCACCGGGCGTGGGGGCAACGGGCGGCGAAAAGTCCAGGTGGGTGCCACGACGCAGGTGGGAAGTCGGCGTGCGAAAAGGGCTTCGGAGTCAGACCGGGCAGATGCGCGGAGCGAAAGACAGCGGCAGGCGGGATCGCCCCGGACGGGGTGGGTAGGGATGGGTGCGGGGTCGGTGGAGGTGGGCGGGTGGGGCGGGTGGGGCGGGTGGGGGCGGGCGGATGACGCAGGGCGGGGAGTTTGTCGGAACCGTTCCGCGCGACGGCCGGGAATGGACAGTATCATCTGAACCCCGCGGGCCCATCCGCGGCATCGACGACCCGCCCTCGCACCGGAGCAGCGCCATGGCCAAGATGTTCTATTCGCTCGAAGAGGCCGCCCAGAAGCTCAAGCTGTCGCAGGACGAGGTCCGCGCCATGGCCGACAAGCGCCAGCTCGAGGTCTTCCGCGACCGTGATCGCCTCATGTTCAAGGTCGAGCAGGTCGACCTGCTCGCCGGCGGCAAGTCCGGCGGCGACGACGACATCATCCCCCTCACCGAGTCGGGCGTTGATCTCGAACCCATCGGTCTGGCCAGCAGCGGATCGGCGGCGGCGCTGGGCAACAGCGGCATCGGCCTCGCCGGCTCCGGCGCGCCCGTCGAGAACCCCAAGGAACAGACCGGCATCAGCATCTTTGACGCCGACGCCACCGACGAGTCGGATCCCTCCGCCGTCACCCGCGTCACCGCCTCGCCCGCGGCCGCTCTGGGCTCAACCGCACCGGGCGATTCCTCCGCCGGCTCGGGGATCATGGACCTGACGCGCGACGGCACCGGGCTGGGCCAGGGCCTGATGGAAGACGCCTACGGCGCCACCGAGAACGCCGGCTCGGGCGGGATGGACGCCCCCGCCGAAGCCGGCGGCGCGCTGTTCGAGGGCGGCAGCGCCGAACCCGCCACGATGGGCGGCATGCCGATGGCCGCCATGGTCGCCGCCGAGCCTTACGACGGCCCGTGGTCGGGCATTCTGGGCGGCTTGGCCTTCGGCGCGATCGTCACCGTGCTGTTCAGCATGTTCGCCGTCGTGCTGGTGATGACCGGCTCCGGCTCGGACCTCCTCAAGACCCTTGCCGACAACATGTGGGCGGTCGTGGGCGGTTTGGGCGGGCTGACGGCGATCGCCGCGATCATCGGCTTTGTCATCGGCAAGCGCAGTTGAGCCGCGGACCGGGCTTGACCGATTGAGTCCCTGATGGACGAGCCCTCACAGGGTGTGCCGGTCAAGAGCACCTGGGGCGTGCTCGGTAATGTCGTGCGCGTGCTGTGGATGGTGGGCGGAAGGTCGCTGCTGCGCCTGACGCCGCGGTCGTGGGACGGGTCGCGCCGCATTGTGCTTCGCTGCTTTGGCGCGAAGGTCGGTCGGCGCGTCCGCGTGGCCCGGAGCTGTCGCATCGAGATCCCCTGGACGCTCGACCTCCGCGACGACGTGTCGATCGGCGAGCGCGCGATCCTCTACTCGCTGGGCCCGATCGTCATTGGCGAAGGAACCGTCGTTTCGCACTTCGCCCACCTCTGCGCCGGCTCGCACGACTTCTCCACGCGCCGGTTCGAACTCACCCGGCCGCCGATCACGATCGGTCGCGGGTGCTGGATCGGGCCCGACGCCTTCGTCGGCGCGAGCGTCACGGTGGGCGACGGCGCCGTCCTGCTCCCCCGCGCCAGCGTCTTTCGCGATGTCGCCCCCGGAAGCGTCATGCAGGGCAATCCCGCACGCGCCGTCGATCCCCGCGCGCCGGAGGCCGCGGCGTGACCCCGCCCGAGCCGCCGATGCTCCAGACGTCCGCCCGGCGCGGTTCCGCCCTGCGGCGCATGCTCTGGACCCACCTGGGCTCCTGGGCGTTCTTTGTGAGCTTTCACAACTGGTACGGCGTGCGCCGCGCGCTCTTGCGCCTCTTTGGGGCCAGCGTCGCGCCCACCAGCCGCCTTCGCCCCAGCGCCACGATCACCCACCCCTGGAACTTCTCGATCGGCCACGAAAGCGCCGTGGGAGATCTGGCGTGGATCGACAGCTCTGCGGGGGTGCACATCGGCGACTACTGCACGGTCAGCCAGCACGCGAAGGTCCTGAGCCGTCTTGAGGCGCCCGCGCGTGCCGCCCTTCCTGCCCAGGGACGCATCGTGATCGAGGACGATGCCTGGGTTGCGGCGGAGGCGATGGTCCTGCCGGGCGTTCACATCCATCCCGGCGCGATTCTGGGCTCCCGCGCCCTCACGCGCGAGCACCTCGACGCGTGGGGGATTTATGGCGGCGACCCCCTCCGCAAGCTCAAGACACGGCCCGCCCCCACAACCTGATCGGCCATTTCTGCCGTTCTGGCACGGCTCCACCCCGCCTTTCCAGCCCATTCAGCCACAGAAGCCCGAACCTCAGGGCCTCGTTGGACGTGTCCTGAATGAGGGACATACTTGGGCCGATGCTATAGTCCGCCCGCGGTTGCTCGATCTTGGGCCGTCGGGGGCGAGTTCGGAGGCGGCCACGTGAGGATCTGTATCCCCGGGGGTTCCGGGTTTATCGGACGCTACTTCCACGAGCAACTGACCGCCAAGGGTCATGAGGTTGTCATTCTCGACCTCATCAAGCCCGAGTGGGACACCACCGGCGTCGGCGGGAAGCCGTCCGCCTTCTTCCACGGCGACATCCGCGACCCCGCGATCGTCCAGCGTGCCATCCGAGGCTGCGATCGTGTTCTGAACCTCGCCGCGGCACACCACGACTTCGGCATCGCCGAGAAGACCTTCTTCGACGTCAACGAGAACGGCGCCCGCGTGCTCTGCGAGGCGATGGACAAGGAAGGCATCAAGGAAGTCGGGTTCTATTCGACGGTTGCCGTCTTTGGCGACGCGCCCGAGCCGCATCACGAAGACGCGCCCAAGATGCCCGTCTCCAACTACGGCAAGTCCAAACTCGCCGGCGAGAAGGTGTACGAGGCGTGGGTGAACAAGGGCGACGGCCGCCGCGCGCTCGTCATCCGACCCACCGTCACCTTCGGCCCGCGCAACTACGCGAACATGTACTCATTGATTCGCCAGATCAAGAGCGGCAAGTTCGTGCTGGTCGGCGACGGCAGCAACATCAAGAGCCTGTCGTACGTCGAGAACATCGTGGACGCGACGATCTTCCTTTGGACCAAGGAAGGCCGCAAGAACTGGGACGTCTTCCACTTCGTGGACAAGCCCGACCTGCAGAGCCGCCAGATCAGCGAACAGGTGTACGTGTCGCTGGGCAAGAAGCTGCCCAAGTTCCACATCCCGCTGTCGCTGGCGTGCCTGCTCGCGCTGCCGTTCGACATCGTGATCAAGCTGACGGGCAAGAACCTGCCGGTGTCGAGCGCCCGCATCAAGAAGCTCTTCGCGATGCAGACCAAGTTCGAGGCCCAGAAGGTGCTCGACGCGGGCTTCCGCCCCAAGATCCCACTCGCCGGCCCCGACGGCGGCATCGACCGCATGGTGAAGTGGTACCTCGCCGAGGGCCAGCACAAGAAGGCCGTGTGGCACCTGCCGCCGCCGGACGTGCAGCGGTTTGGGAATGGCGAAACGGGCGCGGCCTCCACGAGCCCCGAGCGTGAGCGAGCGGGTCTGGCCAGCGCCGGGTCGTAATCGACATCGGATCACACTGCCTCGACGAGCCCCGAGCGTCAGCGAGCGGGCCGCGATGGCGTTCGTTGATGTCGAACGTGAGACACCCGTCGCTGACGCTCCGGGCTCGTCAAGGCGTGTCACTCCCGCGTCACTTCGGTTCGACATCGCAGCGTGACGACGCCCTCACCCGGCTCGATCGCGAGGATGCGCACCGACCGGCCGTCTTCGAGACGCACGAGCGCCTGGCTCAGAAGAGCCGCGTCTCCTTGCAGGGCATGCTCAAGCTCGGAGAGGGGCACGACGTCGCCCAACGAATCGCGCAGACCCAGGCGGCGCTCGGTGCGGGTCAGCAGCATCCACGCCGGCAGGCGCAGGCTTCCCAGCCCCACCCGCGGCGAGCGCAGCCACAGACCCCCCGACTCGACGACGGGACGGAACGAGTAGGTCAGCACGCGGTCCGCACCTTCGAGCGACGCCCTCGCACCCAAGATCACGCGGCCGTCGGCGAAGCGTGCCTGCAGATCGCGCACACCCGGCGGCACGATCAGTCGATCGTGCAGGTTGGACAGCCATCGTGGGAGCTTGCCGCCCAGCCACGCCGTCGCGTCCTCCTCGGTCAGCGTGAACGACCATTCCTCGCCGGTCTGAAGCGAGGCGTCAACGCCTTCGACCGTGGCCGCGGCACGGACCGACCCGCGGAAGCGATAGGCCTCGCTGACGACGCGGTTCTCGATCTGATCGGCGCGGAGGGCCAGCGTTGCCGGGTCGAGCGTGCGGAACCACGCCGGCTCGCGCCGAGAGAGCGCGTAGAGCGTGATGCTCAGCGCCCCCGCAAGTCCGATCGTCCAGACCCCAAGACGCACCCACGCGCGCCGGTTGCCCCGGGCGGCTCGCCGAAGCACCGCGACGCCCGCCGCGAAGACTCGACGCACGTGCACGCCCGGTGCGGCATCCCAGAGCGTCCGCCTCGACCACGAAGCCGCGGACGACGCCGCCCGTTCGACGAGGTTCTGAACGGCATGTCCGACCGTCTCGGCGCGTCGGTGCAGGGTGCGACCCCAGTCGGGCGGGCCGGGCGGGCGCGTGCCGCCACGCGCCCGGTTGGGCGTGGACGAGCGCGATGTTGCGCGGGCGCGGGCCACGAGGGCAAGAGTACCGACGGGAGCGGTGCGGACCAAACGAAACGAGCCCGCGATCGCTCGCGGGCTCGTGGAAAAACACGGTGAGATTGCGGACGGGTCGTCCCGACGATCAGCGCTTGCTGAACTGGAAGCGACGACGGGCGCCGGCCTGGCCGTACTTCTTGCGTTCGACCTTGCGGCTGTCGCGGGTCAAGAGGCCCATCTCGCGGAAGCGTGCTTCGAGCGTCGGGTCATAGTCGAGCAGGGCGCGAGCGACGGCGAGGCGGCAGGCCTGGGCCTGGCCCATCGTGCCGCCGCCGTGGCAGCGGATCACCACGTGCATCTTGTCGAGCAGGCTGGCGCTCTTGAGGGCTTCCTGCACGTCGTTGCGATCGCGGATCTCGGAGAAGTACTGATCGACGGTCTTGATGGCGCGCTTGCCTTCCTTCTTGGCGGCGTTGCTCTTGGCGGGATCGACCTCGAACAGCACGCCGGCATCGCCCTTGGCCGGGCGCAGGCGGACGCGGGCGACGGCAGTCTTTCGACGGCCGGTGCCCCACCACCACCCGTGCCGATCGGCGGGCTTGGCAGCGCGGACGGGACGGGCGACGGGCGCCTCGCCGGGGATCGTGGGCGTGCCGGAGAGGCCCGCCGGGATGTTCAGATTCGCGTTCATGGTCGACATGGTGTGTTCCTGGGTCGTGGGGCGTGCCACGGGACGTGTGCGTGAGGGCGGCTCAGCCGATCTTCAGTTCCTTGGGCTTGTGGTTGGCGTGCGGATGCTCGCTGCCACGAACGACATGCAGGCCCTGCAGCATGATGCGGCTGAGGCGGTTCTTGGGGAGCATGCGACGGACGGCGTCCTTGACGAGCGTCTCGGGATCGCGCTCGCGCACCTGCCCGTAGGTCTGGGTCTTCAGACCGCCCGGATACTCGGTGTACCGCATCTTGAGGCGCTGGACCGCCTTGTTGCCGGTGAGTTCGACCTTCTCGGCGTTGAGGACGATGACGTTCTCGCCGCAGCGCACGTGCGGGGTGTAGTCGGGACGGTGCTTGCCGATGAGCACCAACGCCACCTCGCTGGCGAGGCGACCGAGCGGGATTCCGGCCGCGTCCACAACGCGCCAGGTGTTCGAGCCGGTGCCCGGCTTCAACAACGTGGTTTGCCTGCGATGCATCACAACCTCCAAACGTCACGCGTCAAGAACCGACGGCCGCTCGCGACAAACTCGCGGGGGACGTCAAGCCTCGGACGCGTCGGGTCCGATTCGAATCGCTGCCTACCGGGCAGGGCGGGCCTGGCCGAAGCCAGACAAACTTTCCCCAAAGGGAGTACACAACCCTAGGCCCCGCCCCGCCGCCGATCAACCCCCCACTCCCGCCCTCAACCCACACCCAAGACACCCCCGCAGGCGCCCCCGGGTGCCGGGTGCCGCTGTCGGGTGCTTCGCTGGGCAGTGCCGAGGTACGACCACGGCCGGCTCTCTCGCGGTGCGGGTAGCTCTCCACTGCCGAGCGAAGCGCTCGGCAGTGGCACCCGAAGGTTGAGCGGTCCGTGGGGGGCTTGAATGCAGGCGCATGGCGGCTTTGTTCTTGGTCGCGACGGTGACTTTGTGAGCGGGGCCGGGCGAATCGCCGAAGGATTCGGCATGACCGACCCTGCCGCGCCTCGATCTGTGGACCCCGGCTCATCCGCGATGGCGTGGCTTGCGGCGTTGATCGCCGCGCTCTGCATCACCGCCGTGCTCCTGCTCAATCAGATCGGTGCGCCCGCGCCGGCACCGAAGGAGTCCATCCCCGCGGCTGCGGCGGTCGACCCCGCCGATCCGGTCACGATCAGCGCGAAGCTAGTCACCAAACTGCGATTCTCGATGAGCGAGGTCGACGCGCCGACGAGGGCGATGCTGCTCCAGCAGCTTGAAAACCCCTTCGTCCCGCTCGAGCGCGTGTCGTTCGACGAGGCGCTGCGCAAGATCATTTGCACCGCCGAGATCCTGCGGGGCGAAGAGGGGACAGAGCGTGCGCTGCGCATGCTGGAGGATCTGGCCGCACGCCCCGGCCTGCCCCCGGCCGAGACGCCCTTGCCACTGGCCGAGCCCGAGCGTTCGCCCGACGCGGCGGCACGCGACGAGGCGCTGCGCGAGGCCCAGACACGCGAGGCCGCGGCACGCCGTGCCGACCTCCAGACTCTGCGCACGATCTACACCCAGGGACCCGAGAGTGTCAGCGCCGAGGATCGTGCGGCACTGATCGCGCGTCACGCGTGGTTTGCCGAAGTAGCGCTGCGCTTTGGCCAGCCCGATACCGATCCGGACCGGCGCGATCTGCTCGGAGGTGGCGTGCTCGCGATCGTGGGCCTCACGAGCGTTGTCGGCGTGATGATCGTGGCCGTCGTCGCGGGGCTGGCGTGCTCGCTCATCGCCCTGATCCTTCTGCTCTCGGGCAAGCTGAGGCCGCGATTCGTGGCGCCTGCGCCGGGCGGGAGTTTCGGATGGGAGCTTCTCGCTGCGTTCTGCGTCTGCTTCCTCGCCTTCAAGATCGGCGCTGAGATCCTGCGTGCCGCCACCTCCAGCGCCGGGTCGATCCCGCCGTGGGTCGCGGGCACGGTGCTGGCGGGCCAGTGGCTCGTGGCGCTCTCGATCTTCTGGCCCTTGCTGCGGGGTGTGTCGTTCGCCGACTATCGACGTCTGGTCGGCTGGACGGCCCCTCGAGGCGTGCTGCGCGAACTGGGCGCGGGCACGTTTGCGTATCTGGCGGGACTGCCGCTGGTCGGCGTTGCGCTCATCATCTCGCTGACGGCACACAGCCTTTACCAGCGCTTGATCGGCGCACCGGAGGGGCCCGTGCAGAACCCGATCTTGGAGCTTGCGGTCGGAGGCAGTTTCTGGCCGCTGGTGCTGATCTTCCTGCTCGCCACCGTCTGGGCACCTCTGGTCGAGGAGACCGTCTTTCGTGGCGGGATGTATCGCGCGCTGCGGACGCGGCTGCACGCTCTGCTCGCCGGCGCGGTCAGCGCGGCGGCCTTCGGCGTGATGCACGGCTATCCGTTCCTCCTGCTCGGGCCCGTCACCGCCATCGGCGTCGTCTTTGCCCTCACCCGGGAATGGCGCGGCAGCATCGTCGGCCCGATTTTCGCCCACTTCCTCAACAACGCCACCATCCTCACGCTCGTCTTCATCATCGCCCGGCTCGTGCGCTGAGCCGGCGCATGAGCGCCGAGCCGCCCATCGTCAAGGCCTGTCGCCGTGGTACACTTGCCCGGAATTGAGGCCCGGGCCCGAAGTTCGGCCCGGGGCTGTTTCATCTAGTCCTTTGTCCGGAGCGTGGAATGAAAGTCATCTGTGACCGTGGGGCCCTGCTCGAGGCGATCAATCAGATCTCCGGCGCGGTCGCCGCACGCACGCCCAAGGTGCAGTTGACGTGCGTGAAGCTGGTCGCCAGCAAGAGCGCGAACGTCGGCGAACTGACGCTCATGGCCACCGATGCGGAAGTGTCGCTGCGGCTGCGTCTGGCGCAGGTCGACGTACAGCAGCCGGGCGAGGCGCTCATTCCCGCCGACAAGCTCCGCCAGATCGTCTCGGCCGAAGACTCCGAGCCGACGCTCACCCTCGAGATGGAGGGCGAGAACTGCCACATCAAGGGTCAGGACGCGCACTTCAAGGTCTTTGGCTATCCCGCTTCGGAGTTCCCGTCGCTGCCCGAACTGGCGTCGGTGATCGCCGGTTCCGAGGCCGGCGGCGCCAAGGCCGTCTTTACCCAGAACGCCGGCTCGCTCTCGCTCATCGTCTCGCGCACCTTGTTCGCGACCGCACGAGAGAACTCGCGCTACGCGATCAACGGCGTGCTGCTCAAGCGCGACGGAAAGAAGCTCGAGATGGTCGCGACCGACGGTCGCCGCCTCGCCCTCTGCCGCGGCACGATCACCGGCGCCGCCGACAAAGACTCCAAGTCCATCTCCTGCATCATCCCCACCAAGGCGCTCAACATGCTCCAGCGCCTGCTCTCCAACCCCGATGAGCAGGTCCAGATCGCCATCACCGAGAATCAGGTCTTCTTCGGGATCGGCGGCGGCGCCGCCGCCAAGGGCGAGAGCCAGCGTGCCGTCCTCTCCTCCATCCTCGTCGAGGGCACCTTCCCCCCCTACGACGACGTCATCCCCAAGGACCAGGACAAGAAGATCACCTTCGACCGTGACGTGCTCAACTCCGCCGTGCGGCGTGCGGCCCTGCTTACCAACGAAGAGTCTCGCGGCGTGCGGATGAAGTTCACCGCGAAGAAGAAGCACCTCGAACTCACCAGCCGCGCACCGGAAATGGGCGAAGCCAACGTCAAGGTCGATCTTGCCGCCTACGAGGGCGACGACATCGAGATCGGCTTCAACCCGACCTTCATCACCGACATGCTCAAGGTCCTCAACGACCCGCAGGTCATCGTCGAACTCAAGGCGCAGAACAAGCCCGGCGTCTTCAAGAGCGGCGGCGACTTCGTCTACGTCGTGATGCCCGTCAACCTGCAGTAAGCCGCCCGCCACGCCCGGGTGTCACTGCCGGGTGCCACTGCCCAATGCTTCGCTGGGCAGTGCCAAAGACAGCGGCACACACCGCGCTCGTGAGATGCCACGAGCCGGCGCGATCCCCGTCGGCGTCGAGATCACCATTCAATCGACCCAGACCGAGCGGCGGTGTCGGTGGGCCCATCGCATGCGCGTGGTCAGGCGGCCGCCGGTGCGGACGCCGAGGGCGCGGGAGAGTCGGCCGGGCTGCGGCTCAGCGGGGCCTCGATCGGCGCCGGGGCGTGCGGGGACATCGGCGCGGGGTCGGGCCGCGGACTGCCCGTTCGAGCGTGTTGTGCCTGTGGCAGCAGGTGTCGAGGCGGCCGAGCGAGCGGGGCCGGTCGCGGGCGCTTCGGCTCGCGGACGGGCGGCCGGGGCGTCGGTGGATCGGGCACGGGGCGCAGCGCTCGCGTCGATCGGGCCCTTTGTGCCGGGAAGACCGTGGGTCGGCGGCCTCAACGACGGCGGCACGGGCCGCGTCGGCGCCTGACCGCTTCCCTCAAACCCGCGATCATGGGTCCAGAGCAGCCAGCAGATCAGCGGCAGGACAAACGCGCCCAGCAGCGCACCGAGCATCAGCGTCGAGAGGTGAGGCAATGTCTCCGGCTGCACATAGCGCCAGACAAAGACCAGCCCCGACAGGACCGACAGCACGCCGACCCCGACGAGTCCGAGAGAGCGCACTGAACGCACGAATCCATCCATGGAGAACATCCCGCACCGAGAAACCGACAGCCACGCTCGCGCCGGGCGCATGTACCGGCGGGGAGGCAAGACTACCCAAGCCCGCGCAAAGGTTCAACCAATCGCCCGAAGACACGTCGCAACTTCACAAACGCCAACGGATTCGCGCGTGGACAACTTGCGTGCGTTCGCGCATCTGTGGAGCTTGTGGCGTCTTCCGGCGGCCGGAACGGAGCCTGCGCGTCGAGGGCGTCGTGGTCCGTATGATGCGGATGGCGGACCGCGTCGGAGACGTCGGCCGCCAGATGGAACAAAGTCCGATGGCACACACCTCTCAAGCGTCGCGTATCCCGTTCACCGCCCTGGCCATCCTGGCCCTCGCCGGCAGCGTCCTGACCGTTGCGCCCTCGATCGTCGAGGCGCAGGGTGGGGCCGCCTCGGCCGTGCAGACCCGCATCGGGCTCATCAACATCGAGACTCTCATCAACAGCCTCGAGGAGCTGAAGATCGGCCAGGCGCAGATCAAGGTGAAGGCCGACGCCAGGCAGAAGGAGCTGACCGACCTGTCGGCCCAGATCGAGGACCTCAACAAACAGCTTGAACTGATGAAGATGGACGATCCGGCCCGTCGCGACAAGGCGGCGAAGATCACCGAGCTGGCCGCCACCGCCACCGCCAAACAGAACGCGTATCAGGCGATCATCAACATCGAGAAGGGCGACCTGCTCAAGGACATGCACTCGCGGATCATGGCCGCGGCTTCCGATTACGCCTCCAAGAACAACCTCGACCTGGTGCTGATGGACGACCGCGCCCTGACCTTCGGCGAAAACCTGCAGGAGAACGTGGTCTCCGGCCTGATCGCCCAGAAGCGCGTCCTCCACGCCGCCCCGGCGATGGACATCACGCCCGCGATCCTGACGAAGATGAACAACGAGTTCCTCGCGGGCAACGGCAAGAAGAAAAGGTGAGCATGCACGCCGCCCCGGCCAACTCGACTCCCGCGACTCCCGGCGCTGACATTCCCGCCGCGCCGAACGCCGCTGCGCCGAACGCGGCCTCACCAAACACGGCCGGATGGCTGCGCGAACTGCTCGGCGCCGAACTCTTCGGCAACGCCGACGCGCCCGTGCGCTCGGTCGCCGCCATCGACCAGGCCCACGAGGGGGATGTCACGTTCATCCGCTCGGCCAAGTACGCGGCACTGTGGGACAAGAGCGGGGCGAGCGTGGCGGTGGTGCACCGCGAACTCGGCCCGCCTCGCACGCTGGGCGACGGCCGCGCCGTGCTCCTGGTGGACGACACCGACGCAGCCCAACTGCGCATCCTGACGGCGATGGCGCCGCAGGGACCAAGCCGTGCGCCGGGGATCGACGCCTCCGCACGCGTCAGCAGCGGCGCCAGCGTGCATCCCGAAGCCTTCGTCGGCCCGATGTGCGTGATCGAGGAGGGCGCGTTGGTCGGACCGCGCAGCGTGCTCGTCGCCAACGTCTACGTCGGCCCGGGCGCCCGCGTGGGAGAGGGCTCTCGCCTGGGTCCGCACACCACCCTGCACGAGCGCTGCGTCGTCGGCAACCACTGCTCGATCGGCGCGTCGGTCGTGATCGGCGGGGAGGGCTTTGGATACTCCCTGCAGCAGCACCCCTCCGGACGCGGGAAGTACCTCGTCCACATCCCGCACCTGGGCAACGTGGTGATCGGTGATCACGTCGACATCGGCAGCGGCACCTGCATCGACCGCGCCAAGTTCGGCTCCACCACCATCGGCAGCGGCACCAAGATCGACAACCTCGTCCAGATCGGACACAACTGCCGCATCGGCCGCTCGTGCATCATCTGTGGCCATGTCGGGCTTTCCGGCTCGGTCACACTGGGCGACGGCGTCCAACTCGGCGGCAAGGTCGGCATCGCCGACAACATCACCATCGGCGCCATGTCCCGCATCGGCGCCTCGGCGGGCGTCATGAACGACGTGCCCCCCAACCAGACGTGGCTCGGCACGCCCGCAGGACCGGCGAAGGAAACCGCGCGCAACCTCGCCCTGCTCCGCAAGCTCTCGACCGTGCTCAAGAAAATGAAGGTCGACGCCACGTGAACCCGCGGCCCGCGCCCAGCCTCGCGGGCCGGGGCCTCTTCACCGGCGCCGCCTCGTCCGTCTCGATCCACCACGCCGAGACGATCGTCCTCGAAGTCGGCGGCGTGCAGATCCCCGCGCTCGTCGAACACGTGCAGCCCGGCGCTGGCCCCTCGGTGGGTCGGTCCACCACGCTCACGCACGACGGCGCCGCCGCCCTCACCGTCGAACACCTGCTCGCCGCCTGCGCCGGACTGGGCCGCTGGAACGTGCGCGCGGCGGTGCAGGGTGCAGGCCGCACCGTCGAACTGCCCATCGACGACGGCTCGGCTCAGGCATGGGTGCACCTGATCGACACGCTGGGACCGTCCAACCCGCCCCGGCCGCTGCGGCTGTCGCGGCCCGTGCGTGTCGAGGGATCGGGCGGCTCGTTCATCGAAGCGACACCCAGCGACCACATCGAGTATCGCTACGAACTGCGCTACCCCGCGGGGCTGGGCGTGCCGGATCAGGACGCCTCGTGGGACGGCTCGGCCGCGTCCTTCCGCCGCGAGATCGCGCCGGCGCGGACGTTCTGCCTCGAGCACGAGGCCCGCGCCATGCGCGACGCCGGCCTCTTTTCGCACCTCACGCCCCGCGACATGCTGGTCATCGCCCCCGACTCCACGCCCATCGACAACGCGCTGCGCTTCGCCGACGAGCCGGCGCGGCACAAGCTGCTGGACCTGATCGGCGACCTGGCGCTGCTTGGCGGCCCGCTCATCGCCCGCGTGGTGGCTCACAAGGCGGGCCACGCCCTCACGCACGCCCTCTGCCGCGAGATCCGGGCGAACTCGGACCAGCACTGAATCCAAACGGCGTCCGACCCTGGACGTGCATCGGTCCACGCCCGCGCCTCGAATGGATCAGAGGCTCCTCATGTCCGCGGGGCGTATGCACCCTGCGCACACTCCCCTTGTAGGATTCTCCATGCGTCGCCCGGCCTTCACGCTGATCGAACTGCTGGTCGTGATCGCGATCATCGCGCTGCTCATCGGCATCACCGTGCCCGCGCTCGGCGGCGCCCGCGAGAACGCCCGACGCGTCAAGTGCCTCATCAACCTCTCGTCGATGGGCAAGGGCCTCCAGCTTTACTTCGACACGCGCTCCAAGGGTGAGTTCCCCTACGCCAGCGGCCTGCTCCCTCAGGAAGACCGCCCCAACATCGCTCAGGTCCTCGGCGAATTCCTCGACGCGCCCGCTCCCCGACGCAACCCCGACGGCACCTTCGACAGCAACGACCCCTACCGCTGCCCCTCCGACATCCGCAGCAACGACGCCGCCACCAATTTCGAACCCGTCTGGCGCACCGCCGGCCTCAGTTACGAGTACTGGCCCGGCTCGATCATGATGGTCAGCCGCTTCATCGGTCTGCGTCTGGCGCGCCCCACGTTTGCCGTCACCAAGATCTATCAGACCAGGCGCTGGCCCGTGCTGGCCTGCGCAGACCAGTGGCACACCGGACGCGCGAAGGATCAGGACCGCCGCAACGCGCTGTATCTCGACAACGGCATGCGCGCCGACTGGGCCATCCCGCAGCCCAAGTTTGAAGAACTGGAGGACCTGTTCCTCGACCTGCTCCGCGAGCCGCGCCTGCGCCCCGCTCAGCCCGAACCCTGAATCACGATGCAACCCCCGACCCCTCCAACTCCCGGGCGCTTTGAGCCTTTGCTCTCCAGCGAGGAACGCGCTGAGCCCGCGTCGATCCGCCCAGCGTCCGACCCGATGCGTCCGGTGCGCGAGGCGGCCGCCCGCGCACTGGCCAGCCCCCGCCTCCGACGCTCGCTCGCCGTCGTTGCCGGGCTTGCGCTGGTGATCGGCGTGGTCGGCGGCGGCTACGCCTACTGGCGCTCGGTGCATCGCCCCAACTTCGAGCTCGACCCCATCGACGACCTCGCGGAGTTCACCTTCCTGCGCGGCGACTTCAACAGCCTGCCGATCCAGGAACGCCTTAAGCTCGTGCGCGACTTCGCCGACCGCCTCCGCAGCGCCAGCAGCGCCGACTCGGCGCTGCTCGCCTCCTTCGCCGGCGGGATCTCGGGCAAGGCACGCGAACAGATCCAGGAGAACGGCTCGCGACTGATGCTCGATCTTGCCGACGCCAGCGCGGTCGAGTACGCCAAAGTCCCCAAGGAAAAGCGAGGCGAGTTCCTCGAGCGCACCGCGCTGGAATGGGGCCGCCTCGCCGACCAGATCGCCGGTCGCGAGCCGCGGAGCGACGAGGAGATCCTGGAGGAAGCCCGCGAGCAGAACCGACGCCGCGACGCCCGCCGCGAGCGCGCCAGCCCCGAGCAATCGGCCCGCATCTCCGCCGGCTTCTTGTCTTTCATCAACTCCAACCTCTCGCCGCACTCCAACCCCATCCAGCAGCAGCGCACGCTGCAGCTCATGTCCGACATGACCGCCCACTTCTCCCGCGAAAGGTGAGCCGGTCCCGGACATTCTCCAGGTCCCTGAGGCGAACACACCTCGACCGGCCAAGGCCCCGCAGGGGCCTTGTTGCGTCGTCGCCACGAATCGCCGGGCCACGCCGGGCGAGGCAGGTACACTGACGTTGTCGAATCGAGAGAGCCGCGGCCGGGTGTGTTCGGGTGTGCCAGCGCGAGGCCTGCTTCCTCAGGCTGCCGCCGAACCGGCCTTGTCCAAGTTGAGCAGCGCCACGGAGGACGCCTCATGCACGCAAATCTGTTCCATTCCGGCAACCGCACCACCTTCCGCACCACCTTCCGCGCCACCTCCCGCGCCGTCACGCCGCTCAGGACGTCGCATCGTCGAGGTCGCGTGCGTGCCGCGGCGATCGTCGGCGTGGCCGCGTGTGCCGCCGCCGCACCGGCGCAGCTCGTGCTCACCAGCGATCAGCGGGTGGTGAGCGTGGATGTCGCGGGCGCCGTCGGCGTCGGCTTTGCCACCCCGGCGTGGTCGCCTTTTTCGCGTGATCTGGACCGCAACGGCTCGAACAGCGCGGGCACGGCAACGGGCCGCGCGGTGCAGGACTCGACGGTCTCTGCCGGGGCGCTGCAGGCGAGCGGGCGCGCTTTCTCTCGGATCACCCCGACCGGCCCCGGGTGCATCAGCGCCCAGGCGTCGAGCGACTTTCGCATCATCTTCCGGGTGAACGGCCCGGTGAGCGCCGCGTTGTCGGGCTCGGTCTCTGCCGCACAGTTCCGGCTTGTGGACTCGCTCTCGGGTCCCGTCGCGGTCGCCGAGTCGGCCGCCACGCTGCCCTTCTCGTTCGATCTGGTGCTGCGCCCCGGACGGACCTACACGCTGCTGTCGCTGGCGAGCAATCTGTCGTCTTCATGCGTGGGCGTGGCACAATCGGCCGAATCGCTCTTCTCGCTGGCGGGTACGTTCACCACGCTTGCTCCGTGCCCGGGCGACCTCAACTACGACCGGCTGGTTGACAACACCGACTTCACCATCTTCGTCACGTTCTACAACGAGCTGTTCTGTCCCCCGCCGCCGGCCCTGTGCGAGGCGGACATCAACGGCGACTCGGTCGTGGACAACATCGACTTCGTCAGCTTCGTCGAGGCGTACAACGCCTTCCTGTGCCCGTGAAACCGGGGCCATTGCTCTCCCAATCACAGATCCGAGAAGCGCGTGAACATGCAACCCGACAACCCCTTCGCCCCGGGACCGGCCCCCGGCCCGGCGCCCGGCTCATCCCCGGCCGCCGCCGCCGATGAGCGGACCTACGCCACGTTTGTCCATGTGATCCCGCTGGGCCTGCATGTGATCGGCAGCACGGTGGCGTTCGTCCCGCTGGTGGTGGCGTTGGTGCTCTGGCTCATCAAGCGAGAGCAATCGCGCTTCATCGATGACCACGCGAAGGAAGCCCTCAACTTCCAGATCTCTCTCTTGATCTACACGCTCGCCGGAGCCGTGATCTTCGGCCTCTTCATGCTCATCACCTGCGGCATCGGCACGATCATCGCCGTTCCGCTCGCGGTTGTGCTCGCTCTGGCCGTCTGGATCATCGGCATCGTCGGCGGGATCAAGGGGGCGATCGCCGCCAACAAGGGCGACTTCTTCCGCTACCCCATCTGCCTGCGCCTGGTCGCCTGACCATCCCCGCAAGCGCCGCCGCCCCCTCTGCCCACGATCCCATCGCCCGCGTGTGGCGGCCGGACCGCGACGAACCGAATGCGTGGAGGCTGGCGGAGAGGAGGGCATGGAGGCTGGCGTGGTGAGGCGGGCCACACTCGCGTACCATCCGGCCGTGCCCCTGCTGCAATGCGTCAATCTCCACAAGACCTACGCCCAGCGCGTGGTGGTGGACGATGTCTCGTTCCACGTCGAGCGCGGCGAGATCGTGGGCCTTCTGGGCCGCAACGGCGCGGGCAAGACCACCAGCTTCCGCATGACCATCGGCATGATCGACAGCGATCCCGTGCTGGTGTCAAGCCATGCCGCCGGACGCGTGCTGTTCGACGGCCACGACATCACGGCGCTGCCGATGTACAAGCGTGCGCGGCTGGGGATGAGCTACCTCAGCCAGGAGCCGTCGATCTTCCAGCGTCTGACCTGCGAGCAGAACCTGCTGGCGATCCTCGAGACCACCCCGCTCGCCCGCGCCGATCGCAAACGCCGCGCCGGGCTTTTGCTCGAACGCTTCGGCCTGACCCACAAGGCCCAGCACCCGGCCCGCACCTGTTCCGGCGGCGAGCGACGCAAGCTCGAGATCGCCCGCGCGCTGGTCAGCAACCCCAAGCTCATCCTGCTCGACGAACCCTTCAGCGGCGTCGACCCCATCGCGGTCGAGGATCTGCAGAAAGAGATCCGCCACCTCGCCCACGACGATCCCGACAACCCCATCGCCTTCCTCATCACCGATCACAACGTCCAGCAGACCCTGCGCGTCTGCGACCGTGCGTACATCCTCGACAGCGGCAAGGTGCTCGCCGAGGGCTCGCCGCGTGACCTGATCAACGACGAAATGGTGCGACGGGCCTATCTCGGCTCGCTCTTCCGGGGCGATGAGTTCGATGATCCGCCCGCCGCCCGCGTCCGGCGCGAGACCCACGCCGCCCCGAACCATCGACACACCCCCTGACCGCGCGCCCATGCCCCGCACCCTCCGCATCTCCGCGTCCTGTGCCGCCCTGCTTCTCACGCTCGTCGGCGGCTGCTCGCAGCGCGTCATCGAGATCACCAGCGAGCCCCCGGGCGCCTTGGTCTGGCTCAACGATGTCGAGGTCGGCCGCACACCCCTCCAGACGCGGTTCCAGTACTACGGCGAGTACGACGTGCGCGTTGTGAAGGAAGGCTTCGAGCCCCTGCGCACCAGCGCCACCGCGTGGACGCCCATCTACGAGCGCCCGCCGCTGGACCTGGCGACCTCGCCGATCCCGATGACCACGCGTGTGCGCTGGCACTTTGCGCTCAGCCCGACGCTCGAACAGACGCAGGACGCCGCCACGTTCGAGAGCGGCCTCAACGCTCGAGCCCGCGAACTGCGGGCCTCCCTGATGGAAGAACAAGCGCAGGCCGCACCCCCGCCGCCGCCCACCGACGCGATGGGCAACCCGCTGCCCGCGAAGCCGTAATTGACCGCTCGCGCTCTCAGCGCCCGATGCCGCCGATCGGCGCCGGACGCGGACCGACGGTGCGCTGCATGCGCTGCGGATCTTCACCCTCGACCACGCGCTGCAGTCGCAGGTTGGGCCACTCGCCGAAAATCCGCGCGGTGTACGGCCCCGGCGGCGACAGCCGCAGCCACTGCGCACTCGACACGTCGGCATCGGTCGCGTACGCGGCGAGGACCACGCGGTCCTGTGCGCCAGGCTCGGCATCACCAAGGGTCTTGCGAAACGCCTCGCCCTTGGCGAGTTCGACGTGCTCGCCCTCGCTGAGGCGCAGTTGTTCACGCACCGCGCCGTCCGACCACACGCTCAGCTTCACCGCCCCGGCCGAGTCGTTGTACACCCGCACCTGCGAAGCCGAAGGGCCCGACGCACATCCGCCCACCAAACCCACTCCCACCGCCCCCACCACACCCACCGCCAGCCGCCGCCCAGCACACACGCGCACCCGGACATGCTGCCCGATCGTCTCACCAAAGCGCCTTGTCATGGCTTCTGCTCCGGGGGCAGGTGCTCGATCTCTTCAATGACCGTGCGACGCAGCACGACGCGGCCGCCTTCGGGCTGCGGCATCTCACGCTCGGTCTGCTCCTGGCGAACGACGATCTTCTTCGCCCCCGCCTCGGGCTTATCCACCGGCTCCTTCACACCCTTCCAGATGTGCCCGAAGAACTCGCCGAGCGAACGCGAGATGGACTTCTCGTGTGGCATGGGAGGGGGAGGCATCAAGGCATGGAGGCGTCGTGCTTAGTGATGCGAGGCGTGCGAGCGGGCGGCGTCGAGCAACGCGGCGATCTGCTCGGGCTTCACGTTCTCGTGGAGCTTCTCGTCGATCAGAATCGCCGGTGCCGTGCCGCACGAACCCAGGCACTCGAGCTCGATGAGCGTGAACTCGTTGTCGTCGGTCGTCTCGCCGACGTCGATGCCCAGGTGGTCCTTGATGGCCTGGGTGATCGCCGGCTGCCCGCAGAACTCGCAGGCGATGCTCCGGCAGACCGAGACAAGATGCTTGCCCTTGCGCTTGAGCCAGTATTCCTCGTAGAAGCTGGCGGTGTCGATGACGTCGGCGGGCTTGATGTCGAGGAACTCGGCGATCTCCATCATCGCCGCGGGCGGGATCCACCCGTACGCGTGCTGAACCTCGTGCAGCGTGGGGAGCAGCGCGCCCATCTTGCGTTCATAACGCGGCACGATGTGCTGCGACAGGTGCGACTTCATGTCGCGCGTCAGAAAGTTCCCCTGATCGGGGCCCTGCCCGCGCTCGACCTTCATCCCGGCGGAGTCTTTGGTGATCCAAGCCATGGGCAAAGGGTAGAACGCGCGCCGACTCTCAGCGCGCCGACTCGTCCAGACCCTCGCCGGCCTCTTCCTCGAAGCCTTCGGCCTCCAGAAGCCGCACCGTCTCGTCCAAAAGCCGCGAAAGCGGGACCGGCTTGACCAGATACGCATCCACCCCCAGGCTCTCGGCATAGGCCTGATGGCGTCGCCCCTCGTTGGCCGTCACCATGATCACCAGCGGCGCATCCGCGTAGCCCTTGATCTTCTCCAAGACCAAAAAGCCCGATCGCTGCGGCAGCATCATGTCCAGAATCACCACGTCGGGCGGATCCTCGTAGCAGCGACGCACCGCCTCGTTCCCGTCCGCCGCGATGGTCGTGATCGCCCCTTCCGACTCGAACGCGGCTTCGAACGACTCGCGCACGTCGAGGTCGTCGTCCACGATCAGAACCCGCACCGCCTCCAGTCGTCCAGGTCCAGCCATCGTCGCCACTCCGAACGCACGCCGCCCCGCCCCCCCCCCCGCCTGCACGCGAGGAAGCCCGCCTCCCTCCCCTGCGCCTGGCGGGAGCCTCCGGTTCCAGCGACCGGCCCTGCCGGACGAAGTTCTCGTCGCGTGCCGCACCCCAACTCGACCCCCGCCCCCCATCCCCACCCCGCCAACCCAAACAGCCGAGCCGCCACTCAGCGATGCACCCTCGCCTCAACCCGGCGAAGGGCAGAGCAGTTCGTTGTACGCCGCGACAAACAGCGCAAAGTCCGAAGAATCGACCACGCCGTCGTCGTTGAGGTCTGCGGGGCACAGCCGCAGCATCGCCGGGTCGGTGCAATCAAAGCGGTTGTACTCGGCGACAAAGAGCAAGAAGTCGTCGTTGTCAACGACGTCGTCGGTGTTGAGGTCGGCGCGGCAGATCGTCTCGATGGCGACCCACCGCACGTCGTTCTCTTCGTTTGTCCCGCCGGGCGCGTTGTTGTCGTTCACGTCGAGCCGCACGCTGAAGCGCAGCACGTTCGACCGAACCATCTCCCGCAGGTCCCATTGCTCCGGCCCGTCGCCGAACTCGACCTCGATGACGCTCCACTGTCCGATCGGCGTGGCCTCAACGGGAAAAACAAACTCGTCCAGGTCGGTGCCGGACGCAAGCAGAAGGCCCACGCCGTACTGGATCGGGCGGCGTGCATCGGTGCGCACCTCCATGCCCACCCGCCGGATGCGTCTCCAATCGCCCCGGAACTTCGCCGGAGCCTCGATGCGTGCCCAGTCGCCGTCGAGATCGCGCACGCGCACAAAGTCGGGAAAGGTCGTGATCTGGCTGCTGAAGAGGTTGGGCGTCCAGCCGTCGGCCGTGCCCGCGAAGCGCGAAACGATCACGCCCGCCCGCGCCTCGCCCGGCGCGAGCAGGCCCGCCCCACACGCCGCGAGCAGCACGCCCGCGACGATCCATCTCGCCGGCGACCCGCCCGCGCCGCCCCCGGCCGAGGCATCACGCACGAGCGGCCGCGGGGATGTGGGCGGAGTGTGCAGCATCATCGGCGACACGGGGCGATCCCCGTGCGGTCAGGGGCAGATGAACTCGTTGTACGCCAGAACGAATCGCAGGAAGTCTTCGTTGTCGACAAACCCATCGGCGTTGATGTCCGACGGGCAGCCCGCGGGCATCGTCGGATCGGAGCAGTCGAACAGGTTGTACGCGTTGACGAAGATCAGGAAGTCTGACAGATCGACCTGTGCGTCGCAGTTGAAGTCAGCAGAGCAGAGCGTCACCGTCGCGATGTCGCTCAGCGGCCCGTTGCCCACGCCCGAGCAGGAGTCAAAGACCTGCGCCCGGAACTCCAGGCTCGGGCCCGGACGGATCGCCGTGATGTTGAGCGTCGCGCCGGTGATCGACGCGGCGTTGAACCGGCCCGCGCCGGAGCCGTTGCTGCCCACGACCACCGGAACAAACGACGTCTGACCCGCCTCGCGCCACAGCCAGGTGTAGCCCAGAGGCGGGCTGTTGGTCGAGCCCTGCACGGTGAGCTGCGCGCTGCCGGTCGGGCAGGTGGTTTGGTTCTGCGGCTGTCCGGCGATGTTGGGCAAGCCGCCCGCGGTGTTCAGCCTCGCCCAGCCGACGCTGACGACGCCGCCGATGCCGGGCCCGAACCCCGCCGAGCTCGCGCGGGTCCCCACCGCGCCGAAAAGGCCCGTGAGCACGATGTCGTTGCCGAACGCGGTGATCGACTCCGTGGCCGCGAAGAGCGAGGAGATCCCGCCGTACGCGGACCAGCTCGTGCCGTCGTAGCGCAGCACGCTCACCGGATCGTTTGAATTGGTGATGTTGTACGAACTGGTGGCCATCCAGATCGCGCCGAAGGCGACGACCACATCCACCGGCTGGCCGAAGCCGGTGACAACATTCCCGGGCCCGAGGCGCGGGCTGGGGATCTCGACCCAGCGGTCGGTCGCCGGGTTGTAGCGAAGCAGGCCGGGATAGCTGTTGCTGCCGAGCAATCCCGTCGCGTACGCCGCCATGTACAGATCGCCGTTGAACACCACGAGATTGGTCGCCGGGCTGGCGCTGTACCCGACAAAGCTCGGCTGACCCAGGGCACGCCAGGTGCTCCCGTCCCACGCGGCAACGCGCGTCTCGAGAGAACCAATCTGCGTGAATGAGCCGGTGGCGACGAGCAGTGACGCCCCTCCGGCGATGGACGGATGGCTCCACGTCGTCAGCGCGGTGACCGTGTTGTTGGGCTCGACGCCGCCCAATCGCTCCCACGACCCGCCGATCAGCGGCCCGTTTCGGCGCATCAGATACGAAGGCTTCCCGCCGGAGCCGGAGAACGATCCTCCAACGACAAGGTCCCCGTTGTGACGGACCACGTCTCGGACGCTGAAGACGCCGCTCGAATAACTTCCCGGCGTGTTGTCGGTGATCGGGCCCGAGAGGGTGGTGCCGTCGTAGCGCCGAAGGCCCTCGCTGAACCCAAGGATGAAGAGCGCGTTCTCGCCGGGGATCTCCCAAATCTGGTCGATCGTGCTGAACGTCGCCCCCGGCGCGGGCGCCAGGGTGGTCCCGTCCCAGACCGCGAAGTTGCTCGAACCGGTCGCGCCGATCCCGTTGAACTGCCCGCCCATGTACAGCCGCGAGCCGATCACGCCCGACGCGTTGACGAACGGATAGCCGAACCCCGAGTCTCCAAACCCTCGGGCGGCTGGCTCAAAGAGATTGGTCGAGCGCGTCCAGAACGCGAAACGGGTGGCGCTCGAGCCGTTGTAGTTGAGCGATCCGGTCGACCCGATCGCCAGACGCTGCCCGTCGGGCGTCGGGATCATCGCGTTGATCGTGCTCGTGGTCTGATTCGGGTAGGTGTGCATCGTCCACACGCCGTTGGTACCCGAGAGCGAGCGCAGCGGCGTGGCCGTCGTGCTGTCGGTGCCCAGGAAGAGGCGTCCGTCGTACACGGCCGCCGAGCGGAAGCCGTTGGGCACGGTGGAGAAGGCGTTGTTGCTGGCGTCGGGGGTTGATCGCACCCAGGCCGTCCCGTCGGCGCTGAGCTTGGCGACCCGGTTGCATCCCGGCCACAGGCCGTTGCTGTCGGCGAACGTGCCGAAGATGTAGAACTCGTCGTTGTACACGATCCCGCCCCTCACCAAGCCGTTGTTCGCGCCCAGCGAGGGCAGCTCGACGAGGTCTGTTCCCGCGGCGTTGAGCTTGGCGACCTGGAAGCGGACCGTGGGCGTGGCGGTGCGCCAGAATCGTCCGGTGAGGTACAACTCATTGTTGAACACGATGAGGTCAACGACCTCGCCGTTGATGTCGGGAAGGAGCGGGGTCCACGTGCCGGTCTCGATGGTCGCGCCCGGCGTGTAGCGGTAGAGGGCTCGACTGTTGGGCGGAGAGGCAGTGGTGGTGCTGGCGAAGAGAGTCGTGCCGACCACCGCGAAGTCGCTGAGCATCGGCAGGTTCTGGGTCGCCGACATCTGGACCCACTTGCTTCCGTCCCACGCCGCGGCGTTGATGGGCTGCACGCCGGGGGTGCTGGTGGGATTGATCGAGCCGAACCCGCCACCGATGATGATGCGGTTTCCGAAGCTCGCGACGGTGTTGATGTTGGTGCCGCTGCTCTGATCCGTCCGGGCCATGCCCACCCAGCCCGAGCCGCTCTGGGCGTTGGGGTTCCAGTACGCCACGCCGTAGGTCCGCGCGTCACCGATGAACGTGAACCGCCCGACCGCGATGACACAGTCGCCCAGCGGCCCAGCGCCGTCCGGATCGCCGATGCCCAACCCCTCCACAGACGCATTCGCGCCGGTGAATCCCTGCTGGTTGCCGACCTGCCACTGAGGCTGACATTGGGCCGACGCCGAACCGCAGACGACGGCCGACACAACGACCGAGGCCATCGCCCCACCCAGGGCGTACCCAAACAAGCCGCGCACGCCCCGCTTCTCGCACTTCATCATGACACGCTCTCCCCTCGCGCCAGGACCAATCAGTCCCACAACGCTGACCGAGAAAGTGTAGAGCATGTGTCAATCATGCCCGTGCCGCGGCACACACAAAGGGCTGGTGGCTCGCGGACCAACGGCTCAGGGAAGGCAGAGAAACGCGTTATAGGCCGTTGCGAACAGCGCAAAGTCGGTGGTATCGACCGAGCCGTCGCGGTCAAGATCCGCGGTGCAGCCTGTGAGATCCCATGGCTGCGTCTCAGCGCAGTCGACGATGTTGTACCCCTCAACGAACAGCGCGAAGTCTCGATTGTCGACCACGCGGTCGTAATTCAGGTCGCTCGGACATCGCGGCCGCTCCACCGCGGCGCCCGCCGCGCCAAACAACTCGTAGATCAGCGGCTGGACGTTTCCGGAAGCCGAGATGTCCGTCGCAAGAACCCCCACTACCCCGCGATCAAAGTCGATCCACGACGTGAAACCGCGCGCTCCCGCGGCCAGAGCGCCTCGCAATCGCCCGTCGGGCGCCCGCACCGCCAGCCACACCCCCACGCCGTAGTCCGCGCCGTCCGTCGTCGGAGAGTCCAGCGGCGTGTTGAGGATCGCGATGCCCGGCGCGGTCTGCCGCCGGAAGATCTCTCTTGCACCGGCGCCGGAGAGCACGCGCCTGCCCTCCACGCTCTCGCCCTCGCGGCGCAGCATCTCCATGAACCGCGCAAAGTCGCTCGCGGTGGATTCCGCACCCCCGGCGATGCGCGGATTGCTCGGCGTCGTCAGCGCATAGCGCGTGTTGCGCAGGCCCAGCGGACGCGCCAATCGCTCTTCGAAGAGCGCGTTCCAAGGCTTGCCGCCCGCGACCTCCGCCGCCGCGCCCGCGGCATGCATCGACGTCCCGCCGTAGGAAAACGCCGATCCCGCCGGCGAGAAAGCAAGCGGCACCAACGCGATCTGATCCGCCGCCTGACGAAGCGTGAGCGTGCTGCTGCCCACCGCCGTCGAACTGCCAAGGCCCGACGTGTGCGCGAAACACTGGCGGATCGTGATGCTCGCCTTATTGCCCGCGAAGGACGGCACGAAGTCCGACAAGCGCGAGTCGAGCGAGAACGGCAACGCCGACGAATCGGCGATCGCGATCATCATCGCGCCCGAGAGCGTCTTGGTCGCGCTGTCGGCGTTCGCCAACTGATCCAGCGACCACTGGCCGAACGCGCGGTGATAGACCACCACGCCGTTCTTCATGATCTGCAAGTCAAACCCGCGGATCGGGGTCGCGGTAGTCTGACCCGTCACCGCACCCTCGGCCAGCGCCGTGACCTCCGAGAAATCAAAGGGGCCGAACTGTGCAAAGGCGTGCGAACAGGCGAGCACGCACGCACAGCCGGCGACGACAGCCTCGGTTCCAAACCCGCTCCAAGTCTTTCGAGTCTTCATGCGCGTTCCTCCCGCAATCGTGCGGGCATAACGCGGCACAAGAACTCGTATTGCCACACGCCACGCCGCCGACTCATATCGCTCAGGCTTTACGGACAAAGAAAGTCGTTGTACGCAGCGACGAAGATCAGGAAGTCGGCGTTGTCCACCGAGCCGTCTCGGTTCAGATCGGCGGGGCACGACACCGGCATCGCGGGCTCATCGCAGAGGAACACGTTGTATCCCTCCACAAAGGGCACGAAGTCGGCCAAGTCCACCTGAGCGTCACAGGTCAGGTCGGCCACGCAGACGCGCAGCAGAGCCTCGCGGCTCGTCCTTCCCTGGCAGTTGCTGCTGATCTGGCAGCGCACGCGACGCCCCTCGATCGCGCTCAGCCGGCCGCCCGCCGCGGGGGTGAAGGAGACCACCGAGTCGAACCCCGCGAATGCACCGACGATCGAAACAGATATCTGCGAGACGCCGTCGAGAAACAGCGGACCGTCGAAAAGTGTCAGCCACCCGCCCGGCGTCTGAGGGTCTTCGAGTTGCCAGCGGTACGAGAGCGGGGCCTGACCGCTCGCCGAGATGCCCACCGACACCGTCGATGCGGCGCAGACCGATTGATCCTCCGGCTGGGCGGAGATGATGGGCACGCACGCGGGATAGCCGCGGATCACGAATGCCTGCGTCACACCCTTGTAAACGCCGGTACCGGCGATGACCGAGCCGTCGGCGGAGACCGCGCGCGCTTCGACCAGATCGCCCCAATCGGACATGTCGGTGCCGAGCGTGACAAGCTGCGCGCGCAGATCAACCATGCCAAGCGTCAGGTTCCAGAGGAACGCGCTGTTGCCCACACCCGACGAGCGCCCGACGACAGTGCGGCCATCAGCGCTGACGCCAAAGGCCTCGGACGAGGTATCACCGGGGAGCGTGCCCAGCGACTGCGTGCCCAGGCCGGGCGTCCAACGGAACGCGCGGTTGCCGAAGCCGGAACTCGAAGTGCCGACAATCGTCGAACCGTCGGCGGTCATCGCCATGGGCCTGGTGGAGGGAGCCGAGGGCGTGAGCGACTCGAGTTCAACCATGCCGCCGCCGGCGGTCCAGATGAACGCCGGCCCGGTCACGCCCGGCGTGTTGGAACACGTGCCCGCGACGACGACGCCGTCCGCGCTGACGCACGTCGCTTCCGCGTTCACAAAGCCGGGGAGTACGCCCAGATCCTGCATGCCTGCGGCGCTGGTCCAGCGAAACGCACGCAGCGTGAGCGAGGGGAATCCGAAGCTGAAACCGACCACGACCGAGCCATCGGCGTTCGTTCCGTTCGCAATCGACGAGACATCTCCGGGCGACAGAGTCCCGAGCCCGACCATCCCGCCAGAGGATGTCCATCGAAAGGCTCGGTCGCCGGAAATGGACCCGCTCTGCCCAACGACAACCAGCCCGTCGGCGCTGAGCGAAAGACCCAAGGAGGTCCGCTCGGGCGCGAGAGCACCAAGGTCGGTCATCACCGCTCCGCCCGGCGCATCAACCCAGCGAAACGCGTGCTGGCGGAAGGCATTGACGTCAAGGAGCCCGGCCGACCCAGCAACCACGCGCCCGTCGGCGCTCAACCCACGGGCCACGCTCCCGCTCCCGCCGGGCAGAGCGCCCAGCGGAACGATCGTCGGCTGCGCAAGCGCGACCAAAGACATGAGGCCGCACGCCATCGTCGCACCAACAAGTCCCCCTCGACTGATTCCTTGACGACTCCCCACTTCCGACCATCTTTTGGTGTTCACACATGATCTCCAGCAAATGTGCACGCGATCGGGCGCACGAATCCAAGACGGCGGCACCCAGACTTAGCGGCACGACACACGCAAGCCCCTCGCTGTCGTTCAGGGGCGGTCGTCAAGGACACAGGAATTCGTTGTACGCCGCCACGAAGAGCACAAAGTCCTGGTCATCAACCTGATCGTCGTTGTTCAGATCGCACGGGCAGTACCCCGGCTGCGGATCCGGGTCGTTGATCCGAAGCGCCAGCGGCAGCCGTCGATCGCCGCCGCCGCCTTCTTCGACGCAGAGAAAGCGGACGTACGCCTCGGCGAAGATGAAGAAGTCGGGAAGATCGACCTGGTTGTCGCCGTTGAAATCGGCGTCGCAAGGCGGAGCGACCGCCAGATCCAGTTCTTCAAGCCCCTCGTTGGTCGGGCAGCCCTCCGCCACCTCGACATCAAACTCGGACTGCTTGGCATCGGGCACGATGCGATACTTCAGATTCTCCCAATCGTTGTGACCACGCAAGGTCTCCGACGGAGAGGCACTCTCCGTGCCGGACACACGCAGGGCGGAGCCGAAGAAGTTGACGTCCGCGCTCGCGCTGGTCCGCTTGCGACCGTCGCCGTTGAAGTCCACGCTCCGACCGTCCAGCTTGACAAGCCGGATCGCGCGACCCGAGCCCGACTCCACTCCAAAGGGCATGGAATAGCCTCGGTACCGCGTCGACGAGATGCCGCCGATCTCGTTGAGGAAGTCTTCTTCCAGCAGCGACAGCTCCTCGCGCGAGAAATCCAGTCGCCAGAACCGCTCGCTGAAGCGAAGTGGGTGCGTCAACACATAGTTCATGATGCTGGGGTAGTTGGGCTTTGCCTGGATCGACTTGGCGAGCGGCTCGGGCGGGCCGCCGCCGTGGTGGAGCCCCAGCGTGTGCCCAAGCTCGTGCATGAACGTGGCGGCCTTGTTGTCGAGATCGCGCCGTCCGTCGCGGAACGTGCGCCCTCCAAGGTCCACCACAAAGTCATTGCCCCCGATCTCGCCGATGCCCAGATAGCTGCCCGAGCTTGCGGCGAGCGGGAAGGTGATTCCGTCGTACATCACCGCGTACCGCACGGCCAGCTCCTTCGCCTTGCGGATGTTGGTGAAGTTGGGGTCGGCACGCTCGGCCACCGTGCCGAAGTGCGCTTCCTTGGTCTGCGGGAACCCGATCGGAAAGCCGCCCACCGACGTCGCGCCGGGCAAACCGATCCCGGTCTCGTCGTAGATCAGATGGAGCTTGATGCCGGTGGAGTTGTCGGGATTCGGAACCGGCGCGGCGGCGAACGCAGCAACCACCTTGTCGCCCGCCGCGACCGGGAACGGGAAGTCGCCCGCGTCGATCTCGACGAAGATGTCCTTCTTGTCGGGCCGGGCCCCAAAATCGGCGGGCTTGAAGTCGATCGTCCCGTCGCCGTTCGAATCAATCCCGCGCGTCTCCCATGAATCCAAAAGACCGTCGCCGTCCGTGTCGATGTCCACCTCAATCTTCAGGCGATAGAAGTGGAACGTGTCGCTGCGCGGGTCCCGTGCCGTGCCGACGATCCAGCCGAACTCGCTCGCGGCTTGGGCGTCGTAGAGGTCGGGGCGGAACCCGAGGAAGTTGACGAGCGCATCGTCGATGTTGGTGCGGACGTTGTCCTTCAGCACCCAGACGATCCCGTCGCACACCGGCTCGCACAGCCCGCGGTCAAAGCCCGCCACCTGTCCGTCGCGAAAGACCGCCAGAGCCGCAGAGTCGTTGCCCGTCTGCGACAGCACCGAAATGTCCACGCCGTCCACAACCGCCAGCGCCAAATTCGGAGGAGCATCCGCCCCGTCGGAGTACGTCAGGCCCGCGATGTCGCCCCGGCTGTTGACGTTTCGGATCTTGGCGCCGAGCGCGCCGAACGACCCAAGATCGACGATCGGGCCGAAGCGCGTCTTGAAGACGATGTTCTCGTTGTCGCCCTGAAACCGCGTGCCGAAGACGCGACCCTCGGCGTCGATGCCTGACCAAAAGACGCCCGCGGGCAGCAGGGTGCGGCTCTGGGCCTCCCGTCGAAAGTACCGGATCGGTCCGAACGATGGCGTCTCGGCCTCGAGGATGTCGCCGCGATCGTTGAGATCGATGAACGACGACCCAAGGAATGTCTGGCCCGGGTCCAGCCCGCTCGCCAAAATCGCGTACGGCGGGAAGACGCCGAAGGAATTGCCGATGATGGTCCCTGCGGTGTTGATGTCCCGCAGACTCAGGTTGATTCCGCCGCTGCGCGCCTGATTGCCGAGATATCGAAACTCCTGGAAGAAGCCAGAGAAAAAGAAGTACCCGACAAAGTCGCCCCGCGCATTGATCGCGATCGCTGTCGCCGTTTCCTGACCGGCGAACGCGGGCAGAAACTCAAAGCTCTCGATCACGACCGGACGCGGCGGATTCGCTCCCGTCGCCGCACTCGACCAGCATGCCGCCAACCCGACCCAGATGCAGACGTTTGACCAGCGGAACATTCGAACTCAACTCCTTGGAGAAACAAGCTCACTTCATCAAGCCCACGCCCATCGCGGTCGCCCTACGGCCATCCATCCGATTCGCTCATCGCCCCAAACAGGCTTCATGCCTCTCTCACGGGCACAGGAACTCGTTGTAGGCGAGCGCGAACGCGACGAAGTCGACATTGTCAACAGCGCCGTCGGCGTTGAAGTCACTCGGACAACCCGTAGGCATCGAGGGATCGGCGCAGTCGAAGATCGCGTAGGCGTTGGCAAACAGAACAAAGTCGGTGTTATCCACGAGAGTGTCGCCGTTGAGGTCCGCGGGGCAGGGCGCCGCCAGCGGGATCACGTTTGCCGGGACGTCGATCGTGCCGTTGTTGATGAGTGTGTTGTAGTAGATGCGGCACGTCGTGTTG